>JGI24508J20089_1000015_pt1 | contig 945498 bp, 1075 predicted proteins | sample LinPmetageLP24_FD_20089 | JGI IMG/M metagenome (IMG submission 20089)
AACAAATCCTTGTCCGTGTCGTTGGCGGCTCTGGTAGGTCCCATTGTCGAAGACGCGAAAGGAGGGCTCCAGTTCCAATTCCAGCTGCACGAATTGCATTCTGTTGCTATTCTTCTGAGAGTCTCCTCCGCTTTGCACAATCCAAGTACATCGACGTCCGTCGAGGAGTTCTGTATCCTTCGGCTGGATAATATGGCCAAGGGAATGTCGAGATGGGGGAATGGGAAATAGGAACAGACAAGCAGGATGTCTTTGGCTGTCGTGGAGTCTCGAAGGATTTCGCAAGCCTCGTCCTCCCAGTGGAGAGGGCTTCCATGGGTCGGCGTCTCCGAGGCGAGGTAGTCCATTGGGGGATCCATGACTACAAGGCCGGAGATGCACAGTCAAGGGTGAGGATGCACGAGAAAGTAGGGCGAAGTGATGGATGAGGGCAACTTGCAGGTGAGAGGGTAGAATTCAGATGCCTCGTCTTGTGAGAGGATGAAGTGAGGCAGATACAACGACGAGTGGTCAGGATAGAAATGAGGAGAAGCAATGCAGGTACCACCAGACAGCCCTGATCGATGAATCGCGGAGTGAGGAGGGCACCTGCAGGTTCTCCAGCTTCTTATATATCGTTCGCATTCTCGTTCCTGATTTAGAAATATGATTTAAAACAAATAACACGAGCAGTGTCCACAAGATATCTTGACGAGTAGCAACATAATCAAATCAGTTGTCGTGGCGTTGTCGAGTTAGCCCTCATTCGGAAAAGCAAACCGGCTAGCGCGGGTGGTTCGCAATCTGGGCTCACAGGGGTTGTAGACAATTGTCTACAACCCCTGTGTACCACTGTTGCGCTGCATGGCTCCCAGTTTTCCCAACTTTTCTCCCTCAAATCCCCTCCCCCAGAATCCACCATGGAAGATCAAGTTCTCTCATCTATGTGCAAAGAACCAGTATCCTACTATACACTCGCGGAGCAGAGAGAGGGTTTCACGCAACATGAAAGCCGCCAGCGGGAAGTTTGTCGTGATGGCAACACGTACATTTGTATGATCGTTCCAATACCCTGCAGGCATTGGGTCGCTGTCCGGATCACAATAACTCCATTCTTTCTCAAACAATTTCCTGAACAAATATTTTTTTCTTCCGAACTTCGTTACGGGCCTTGCTGTTGCGAAGTTGACCATGAAAACACATCAAACATTGTCAGAAATGCAGTCCAGAGAGCCATCGATTCCTCCTACCGATCAGTTTGTTGGAACTACTCTTCAAGCCATCAGTAAGTCAGCCTCTGCCGACTGGGGAATCATCTAACACGAGGGCAGTTGTACTTTAGACCATCCTACCAACACCGATATCGAGCAATGTATTACGATTGCGAAGTCCAGATTTCAAGCTTATACAGAGTCCCACGTCGAGGCTCACCAGCTTGCAAGCCAATCCAACAGCATCAACAGTCACAATGCGCTCGATGGTAGAAGGTGTTCAGTAAACCACGCGCTGCCGTCATCTTTCAGCCTCAAGAGGAAAGCTGGGACTGGACCAAATGAAAAGCTGATCACAGAACCGCCCCCAAAGACGCAGCGTATCTCAAAGGTGGAAAAGAATGAACAGCTTGTTCAGAGTACCGCACTTTGGCTGAAGGACGAGTTGGAGAAGCTGTCCGTGAAGACTTTCCCAACGCTGATTACTCTCTCCGACATTTCGCCGTCTCAACCAAAAGACGAGGCGTGTACATTGGCAGATCACTTGTGGAAGCTGTCAGACGAGGTAGAGAATGAATCGGCAGCCGTCGTCTGGTCTATGCGATACATCGCCACGTGTGCCTCAGTCGTAGGCACCGTGTATACGTCGCCTTCGAAAGTAGTGATGGACTTGGGAGTAAGCTCCACTTTACTGAGTGAGGATAAAGTCTCCAGACACACCATCCGTAATTGGCAGGGGTTGGTCCGAATTGTCAACACGATCGTGAATATGATGCTGCTGAAATGGGAGAACAAGGCTTACCTCATCTTCCATGTCTTTGCTGGTACAATTGACAAATCATTTTCATGGGCCATGCAATTGCTAACTTTGATGTAGTGAAGGGGCATCTTTTGAGTGGTGTCGCTCGTATGTCAGACGCAAGGCGGGAGATATTTGCTTCGGGAGTTGCGAATGCCTTGGGACTCATCGCTCCTAGTGGGTTTGAGGGGGTACCACTTTTCAATCCCACAAGAGTGCTTAGTGGCATGCTCCCCAACAAAAGGTATGATTTTTCAACTCTCCAAGACCAAACATGAAATAACACCCGTCAAGCCATGAAGAAATATGCAAAGCGATATGGCTCCCGTCAGCTATAAACAGCGGGACAATCGAGGCTGAAAGGTCGATATTGCACATTCCAAACATGGCTACTCTTTCCCGTCGAGTGAAGGACTTGAGTGCTTTGCCAGCCCAAGTGAGATCAGGAAACATCTCAAGTACTCCTAGCTTGTCGCCTCCGCCAACACCACCGACATTCCAGCAGGCACATTTCACCGGGACTGGCGAAAACATGGAACGTTGCAACACAGACAAGATCCATCAAAGTTCAACGACTACCAATATTGGTGCTAATTTGGCTCAAGTTGGTGACTTGCCCCCATCGTACCTAACTTGCGGTGCAGTCAGCCTGGCGCAGGTTGACGCGGCCGGTACAATACTCCAGGAAAACCCTATGCTTAACACAAGTGAGTACACAATTCGTAATGCGCAAACAAGGCTAAAACCTTCCATCTTATAGATATGCACGAGGGCACAAGACCACCAAGTCCTGTTCTGAACCTTGACTCAGACTATGGTTTCGACGGTAGCGCATTCGAGAACTCGGAATTTTTCGGACCCCTCTTCAATATCTCGAATGAGGCTTTTGACGGTGGAACATAGGGTGAACCTCAATTTAGATGTTGGTTTCAACTCGCAACGAGAAGGGTTTGACGCAGACTATGCCTCTACCAATTTCTCTACCAAGTACAAGAGGTCCAAAATCGAGTCGCGTTGTACCATTACTTTCACATCCTTTGTGATATGCGTTACTGATCCTGGAGCAAGTGCCATCCCTTCTACTGTTGGATCCTCGCCCCAGACCTGTATTGGAATCAGATCTGCGGTGCTCTCTAGTTCTATTCGTGGACTGCAGGCGCCATGGATTCTCACTACGTTGTATTTCATCCCCTTGATCTGGATTCTGTTAGTGTTGATCAGGAACCATCAAGTTATTGTTACCTTGTCTTTGAATCCAAGCGCGGTAATGAGGCCACCACAAGCTTTAGGAAGGCCTTCGTCCTTACACCTTTGCACCCCCTCCACGGGCTTGTTCAATGCAGCCGTTGCAAGAAACCTCCGCACCTCTGCAAGCGCCCCAACATCTACAGAATTTCGAGAGAGGTGCAGGTCGTGCTTAGTTTGAGGGAGCTGTTGCTCTTCCGCCATCTGTGCTCGAGGGTAGAATCGAGAGATGGTGTTGATCGTAGAGGATTTGCCGGATCGTGAACCGTTGTAGCAGCCTGCACAGAAATGTTAGTGATTCCTGTGCCCTGCGAAGATATTTCTTACTTGTTGTTACGTACTGGATCGGAGTCTGGCTGGTTGAAACCTTGAGCGGCGATGCACTCCCTGGCGATTGCGGGACGACAAGGCGAAGGTAATTGAATGTCATGTGATCATGTGATTCGGATAAGGTTGTCCTTGCCGGGATCGCAGCAGGTCACAAGATTATGTACAGTACCACGTCGGCCCGTTCCGCATGGGGCACCCGAAAGTGTGTTGCATCTTCAAGGCCTCGACGGACGTAGTAGGCCTTCAGACTCATTATCTAGTTCCCATGAATTAATCAATCCTTGTTTAATTCTTCGAAGTGCTCGCCAGAAACACGCGATATTCGACCCGAGAGCACACCCCTATTTATCATTTCAGCACTCCCGCAGCCATATAATGGGAAGATTAGGAAGAACATACCCGCACAAAGAGCCGAGCCCCTGGTCATGCTCTAAAATTTACTGCTGCAAGGTCTGCAAGTTTTCATTTTGCAGTATTTGCATTCAAAAATGAACCAATGAGGGCCAGAATGACACATTGAGCAGGCCCACTGAAGGAGAGTATATTCGCTTTTGCAATGTTGAACCAGTGATGACAGTATCCGGAGATGGCCATGAGGAGAACTCCGCAGGAGCTTTAATTGGCTGGGATGTCGGCAACATAGATAGAAGTGAAGGGTCATAGTTTCTAAGTATAGCAAGCAAATTTGAAAGTCAGACGTCAAATTAGGTGTGGAGAACAAATGGGCAGCTCGCATCTTTTATAAAACGAAGTCAGCAACCTTGGGGAGGCGCTCATTAAAGAAGTGCATGGCTTGTCATAATTTCTTGGAGTGGAGGTATACTTTAAAATGACATAGGCAGACCGGGGATGGTTTTGAGAATCGTTATTTTTGAGGACAAGAATGTCTCCACGCTATCTCTTCTACCACGACTATGATAGAAACCAGGAACCAAGCCTGATAGCAACAACCCAATCCCAATCTCCGGGGAAGGGGGCGGGAAATCAATTTCCATCAAATGCCTCGAGGGTATCAAGGTTAAGACGTGGCTCGGGTACTTGACGATGCTCTGGGTGGAGATCGCTAGGAGTTCGTTAGCGGTGTTTATAGCGCTCCGTTGGAGACCTACTCCCGATAGCACGACGTTGCTCCTTGAAAAGATGCCTCCGTAGCCGTGTCTGTAAGCTTACTCGCTTCGCTGACAGTCTGCTGAAGATGCCCGGTAGACGATGGGTCTGTGGACGCACTCTGGGCAGTCTCAGGTTTGTCATCTACTTTAGACGACGCTGGCTGCTTCGACTTTACGGCTGTGTCTGTTGGAGCCATTGTTACGTGGAGGATTGGTAGATAATTCTGATAGGATAATATATATGTAGAAGCTTGGAGCTTTAGAAGATACTTGAAGAATTAGGAGGATGAGAAGCAAACTGTCAAACTTGTAAGGATTCGCACCCCTATATGCATTTTTATGCTAGAAGGTCGTATACATCATTCCCGAACAAACTACACATCGGCTTGTCATCCAACCGTCTCATCTGATCGAAGATATTCACTAGGCTCTTACCAATCAGAATTAAGCGATGAAGACTAGGGCCCTGTGTATAACTTCATCAACCTCAATATGTTCCTTGACCCTGGAAGTCCTGATCAGGATGCCATGCATCTTGCTGCCATATCGACGATGTTGGTCTCCCAAAACGTATTAGGCTTAAGTCACCATGCATTAGTGAGGAGATTCGACCGATCGCTCGCGGGATGTAGTTATAGCTGTAGTGTTTGATGGTCTGGCGTTGTAATTTGGTGTTATGAGGCGTCAAAAGGAGAAGGATGATTGGAGCACCCAGCTTCACGTGCTCCCAGATTGCATAACATTCCGAGAATCTCCCATCGTTCCTCCACCAATCTACCACCACTCTCCCGAACTTTTCCAATGGAAATTTTTTACGGCCCTTTCATCGATTTTTCATCCATCTACCATCAAACTCCCATCAACCTCCCATTATTATGATCTCAGCATTTCCTTAACGTCTCATGGTAAACTTTATTAGTCCCCATCGATCTACCGTCAATCTTCCATCAACGACTCGGACGTCTCGTGAAAATATTCGCCGCGATGGAGCTGGAAAAGCCCTCTCGTTATAGACCACTCAAAACGGACGAGGCTTGGGACAGGCTTGTTAAAGCTAGCGAGAACATTCAATTGCTTGAAAGGCTGAGCGATGCTGGGGTTCGAAGCAGCTCAGAGGCTGTCGATACGTTGAAGATGGTACAACCTTCTGGGAGACCCAAAGGTTACAAAGAGTTTTTGCATGATGTCCTCCGCCACTCCGGTCCCCAAGTCGTCCTACTGTGTGCCGTCGCTCTTGGCCAAGTAAAAGTGGCCGATATGAAATATGGTGATCGAGTTAATCTAATTAGCAAGATTAAAGCTAACAAAGACAACGCCGATATCAACCATCCTACTGTTCGATCGCTTGCTATCAGGCACCAGATACCCGACTCCGTGACTGGTTTGTCCTTTCTTTTCAGGAGATAGGACGTGGCTAATTGGAGACAGATCTGCCACCACTACTATATCCTGTGAATAAACCATCTCGAAAACGAAAACACATCTCAATTGACTCTCAAAAGCCAGAGCAGGCATTAGGTACTCGCAAATTAAACATCCATAATGAACTCTTTATTGATTCCGGCTGCTATTAGAATCTGCTGCCCAGCCTCCTAGCGACGTCCACAGACTCACACCTGTCAATGCTCCAACAGTCCTACCAGAATCTGCTCCAGGGCTTACCGGCGACGTCTACGGACTCACACCAACTGATGCTCCAGCTGTCCTCGCTGAGGTTCAAGGACAGATGTGGCTAACCGACCCATATGACGATAACACTCAACCATTTGTTACCATGCAGATCTCATGGAAATTGCGGGACCATTTCATCTTACAACGCCCAAAGATGATGTGAAGAACCTTCTAACAGAAGCTATCAAACCGCGCTCCTGGCGACATACCCAACTGGAAGAGATCCGGCAGCAGAAATGTACCAGTCACTATTCCAGGGAACAATCACCAGGTTGCCGGCCTGTTGCGTCCCTATACCATCGACATATCCCCTGTCAGACTTTCGGAAGATGCGGATTGCCCCTCTGCTGCTCCGAACATCGACGATAATGACGACAGTGTTTTCGGGTGGTGTCGTTTCTTTGCCTTTTGCCGGGGTTGTCCAAGTTATTGTAGGATTGCAGTCGCCGCAGTTTGTCTAAAGGAGCATTTTAGTGTACAGGAAGAATATATGCCTTGGAAATATCTTACCCTTTCCTTACATTCCTCCACAAGTTGTTCATCCGTAGAGCTTGTGGCTTGAATCTTTGTGGCCATGATGAAAGCGATTCGTATGACTCGTAAGCAGAAATCAGCGATATATGATGCTTGCGCCGAGTCGTTCTCGATCTTGGATGTGAGGATTGCAGACACGTCGCCTGCTGCAACGTTGGAGAGTCGAGGAATGGAAAACCGCAAGTCCACGTATCTGCTTAACAACTACCTCACTCGACTTCTTGTGGATGTCGACCCTTCCTTCTACTTCCGCTCGTACGGTTGCCTCAAAGGCTTGGGATGCGTGGTGTGAGCAAGGTATTGGTAGACGCGGATGGCAGCTGCCACGATCTTGAAGGGGTAGGTCGCCTGATGGATTCCGAGCTTTGGGGTGGGCCACCCTCGAAGGAATCGTGTCTCCACGGGAGCGAGTCCTGTCGCAAAGTAAGTCCTTCACACCGCGCGAATATGGGACGGTGTGAGAAAGGATCAGGAAACATTACCTTGACCTGAGTGGAAGCCGTAGTCGGACCCAAAATCAGTGGAAGAGGAGGCTCGTCAGGCTAGACAACTGGGTCACAACCGCCCCTGGAGAAAGATGTTATTCTGCGCGATCTTGGAAATCTTCTAGCCTCTCGGTTACGGCTTGAAATTTCGAATGACATGAGATGGAGATGAAGCTTTCCATTTGCGTTAACATGGAAGAAAGTTTGGTTTGCAACTTTGACCGGCGGGGCTCGAAATCCCGTGCGATTTGCCAGATTAGCAGCCTAACGACGACCCGAAATGTCCTGACGCATTTCAGGCTCCAATGCCGGCATGGTAATGCCAAGCCTTATCCGATACTGACTAGCACGTGGTTTCCAGGCTTCAGTGGGGGGGGGGAAGGTCATGGATGTGAATAGTTTCTAATGGGAAGTGGAATTCCTTTGTTTACTTATAGTCACCTTGTTTCAAGACAAAGATCTTACTTCGTCGAAGAACAGCTACCTGATTGGAAGAAAAGTACAGACGAAATCACGAATGATACGCACCTCACAACATTGATGTCACGTGAATTTTTCGTTGTTTCGTCGTACTTTCTTAACGGTGCACGGTAACGTTCTCAAGGTGATTGGCTGTTTCGGGGAGGCGGAAAACACATAGGCGAGCACTGGGAGCATTTTGCCATAGAGTCTGATAAATGATTTGAATTCTTGGCCACCCCCCAATGTAGTTTGGCTGATTGGGTTGGCGAGCCCACCACACGTCACCGTATTACTATGTCCAGTGACCCCTCCCGTGTATGGTTATTGCTTCTATTCAGAAACATATTCGTGACGAAAAGCAACCTGCTTGTGTCTTTTATCGTTCAGCTCGTTGGCAGCCGCTTCAAGTCAGGCAGGCAACGAGTGATAAATAGGGCGCGGCATAAGGATTGCCTAATTTTTACACTTCAATCTCAGAGGGGCTAATCCGAGCAGCTGTTTCAATCTTGCACCTGGTGAAATCCGTCTGTAAACATCAATGATTCCTGAAAGTAAGCCTCTGTTTTTACTCCACTGCACCATTCAAAAGCACCTCCTTCAAACGACTCCTCGCTGCTTCTGGATCCCACTCGGCCAGTTTCCGCTCCTTCATCTCCTCTACCTTCCGTGTTACAAATGGCTCCATCGCATTCCTCGCACCCTCACTAAGAAGATGCACCCTTGTCTTCCAAAGTTCGTTTTTCTCGACATGATCTTCCCTTCGTCCAAAAAACCTCTCATCCAAATATTTCCAGTAGACAGCATCAAACGCCCAGCTCTTCCGCCCCGCATAAGTCAGCCAGAACCGCCCCGTTTCCCAGCTCTCTCTCATGTAGGCCGACAACGGGAATTCCGTAGACTTGCATTCAGAACCTGCACTCTCTTCAGCTTCATTCATGGCGGATAGCCATGTCTCAAGTCGAAGCTCATAATTTTCCACCCAATCGTCGATACCAGCATCCCACATTTCCGGGGTGTCCAGTAGTAACCACCACGGAGGATCGAGAACGAACTGTGTAGGTGCAGTATACGTAAATTCCCAGTCAATTACAGAAACAACTTCGTTGGCATCGTTGATTAGTATATTTCCTGGACGTAAATCATCACCATAGAGCCTAAATGAGTCTGAGTTTGAGGGCGCTGGCAAGAGTTTTGAAGTTTTGGTTCTTGCCTGGGCAGACCAATTATCCTCAGCGAATCCAAATATTGAGAGTCGACCTTGCTCTGCCAGCTGACAGAAAAGCTGGCGTGCAACGTACTTGTTTCGGCAGTCGTCCGCTGATTTGACCAAGTCGTTTTGCTGGAATATCAGCTGTGCCAGATGGCCCTGCGCTAGGTTCAAGTAGTACTCGTCTGAGGATTTGAAAGTCTTGTGCTCTGGGAAGAAGACGGCAGAAGGAATGTTGGCGAGCTGAAGCATGTCGCTCATATTTTGAGTAATAGGTCGCCCACCCACAGAAAATGAACCATCGTCCGCTTCGACCAAGGACCCAATTCGTGTAAATTTGTGATTCGAGAGTTCTAAGATGATTTTTGCCATTTTGAGGTAAAGGTCTTCCAGTGTAGTTTGAGAGATATTTGGATTCAAGGCATGAGTTATTGAACGATCAACGCCGGGTGTAGTCAAGGCATGCGACAAGGTTGACTTATTCGCGACGCGCTCCATGATGATGAATGGCCCAACGTCAGAAAAATCGCTGTAAAACAACACCCGCGGAGTGGGTATTTTAGTATTCTGATGTATGTACTTCGCAGTTGCCGCCTCTCGGAGAGTTTTCTCTTCCGGAAGCTGGGCTTGACTGTCGGAGGGCCGTCGAACCAGAACATCGGGGGAGAAATCTTCAACGCGAATTCGATACAGATTGTTGAACCCGCCAATGATCATTGGGGTAATCCAGGTTGCTGGCTTTCCGAATTTCTCTGCCACCAGTAATTCGAGGCGACGACACAAGGACTTCTTGCTCAACGCCTTCTTGGCCTCTTCCCATTCTTCGTCATTTTTATCCCACGCGAGCTCGTCGAAATCTTGCCTGGCGTTCTCCATGGTTTTTGGCATCTCGAGAAGCTAGGTAGGAGTTAGGGTGCCACTGTCGGGACAGTTGCTACCGACGGTGGAATCCTCGCAATTTGATCGTGTAGGTAAGTATGCTCCGGCACGAATCTGCACGCAGGGTGAGGGTGAGAGTGGGGACGAGAATGAGGATGGGGACGAAAACAAAGGCTGGCTAGGTATGTATGATTGCCGGGAACATATCCTCTCTGTGAAGATCCATGAATACTGAATTGAGAGAATCTGAGCCTCTCTGTGTTGTGACGTTGTTTCAAAATGGCGGTGAGGTAGTGGTGCCTGAAGCTTTTGAGGTCCTATCCCGATTGGCCATGGCGAAGGTCAGCGCGTGACATATCTGATCACGTGAATTATTTTGTTTTCTTCCTTTTCAACGTCAAGTCTGCTAAGCGCCAACAAGGCCCAATCGCATTCTGCGTAGACGTTCGAGTTCTGGGCCTCGGCCATACGCGCTCAATGGATCAAAGCGGGACTACCGCTGGCACATATGTGGACAAGGCGTTGTAGCTCATCATGTTGTTAATATGACCTTCCACGGCGATTGATTACATTACAGGTGCTACCAATAATGATCCAAATTGACAGATACCTTTTTACAGCTCCTCTATCTTTGCCGTGGGGAGTTAATCCGCTCGATCTTTCATAAGTTTCTGTAGGCAGAGCTGACCAAAGTGGTACAGAACAAGTTCCCTTGGCGACTCGAAGATAAAACACCAACACGGCACAGTATCCAACTTCAGCCTCGAAGGGGTCAAATTTTACCTTCTTCAGAAATCAGAGTCAGGAATCGCAGCGCCAATCCCTTGATTCAATGCCGCTAGGCAGAGCGTTAATGGCACGAGCGCCTGTTTCCTTCGTTTTCAACCAAACAACTACCAGCAATGGAGTCATGGCTCGGTCTTGGGGAGGTAAGACAGTCTCATGGTCCTCCAACACTCACCCCATCTTTGCCATGGCGGAGCTCTGTTCAAGACAAGGTTCTGCAAGGTGAGTGATGGCGGTTAGGCTTCAAATCATCCATGACCATGATGTGGCTATTTCAGTGGTGAGCTATTAAGACATTCGGCACGCCCCATCTCAGTGCATCCAGATCATCACCTCTTGTCTTAAGAAGCAATCACCATAAAAATTCCCCAGCAGTTTTCTCCTCCATTTATCTTCATTATCTCACCCTCAACTCAGCAAAGTACCGTACACGACCATTTGACTTCACAGTCCAGTCAGATCCTCTGTAAAAGCAACAAGTTCTTTCACCAGAGTAAGAATATTTATTCATCTCTTACAGTGACTTGTAACTGACATTGTGGATAGGAATCATATTCGTCCCTCAAGATGTCTACAGAGGATAGAGGTAGCAAGAACAGTCTCGAGGACGAGATTGCGGCCGAGGACATGAGTGTTGAAGCGGGTGTGGCCAGCCAGAATAAACGCCGCAAGAACAGAGAGGAGAGGGAGGAAAGGGAGCGGCAAGAAGAGGAAGATCGGAAGGCAGCGGCGACTCAACAGTCCCTGGATGCTGGAGCCTCCAGTAAGCAGAAGCGTAACAAGTCTTGAGTGAAGTCTACCTTCATTACCAGGTTTGGACGTTCTGTCAAATTGGGGTTCGTGCAAAGGAAATATGGAATGTGCGACTGATATTGCCCTTGGTTGGCTGAATCGGTTCATCAAACAAACATCCAATACAATTCTATACAACCACCATTTTCGCATCCTACGCATCTGCAACTCTCCAAAGGCTTGAGTCCTTTTTTACACACCACCAGCCTTCACGCCAGGCTTTCGAACCCGCCTCCGAGGCTTGCCCCTTTCTTCGTGAAGTAATTCTCTTTCAGTGACTGCAGTGTGTGACATGGGGATTGCATATGATTCGAGCGATCTCGCTCACAATGAAGTTCTTATAGGCGTCTTGAGCAAGCTCTCGCCTACAGATATCATTAAGTCCATAGTAATTGGTTACTTCCCTGTCACATTGTCATGCTGACTCGGGTGCAGGAATTGAAGACTTCCTTTAGAGATTTTTTTGGACGAGGCACTGTGGAAGACTCCTTGCAACTCCTCCAATGGGTCTCCAAGGCTGCTCTTATCGATACGGATCGCCACAATAGTCTCTCCGATACATTCTCTGGGAAGAGCTGTGTGGATAGTAGATGCTACAGGCCACAATCACAGCCCAAGGCGTCATGCACAATAATTCGGAACTCCTCTAGATTAAGGCACCGACGTCTTGTAGACCTCAAACGATATAGCACGCAGCCTCAAATTCACGACAGCGACAGCGACAATCCAAGCAATACACACCAGAGCACAATAGGCCGTGATAGCTCCGCTGCGAGTCACACTGCTAAGCTCATACATACACAATCAACATGGAAGTGAGCGTGACTCTTCAGACTAGTGGACGAAGGACGGAGGCAGAGGAGCTCCTAGTCTATGCTATAGCACTCCAGAAAACTGGCTACACCGTTGAATCTTGGCCGTCCGACCAAGAGACGGAAATGAGGACCTTTATGTGCCATTCCCAGCACGAGGATCTTCAACAGACTATCGAGATATGACAACCAGGCCGTGGACTGTGGAGCACATTTCTGTTTTGGAAAGGAATCGAAAAGGAGCATCGGTTCGACACGCTGTATGGGTCAAAGAGCAGAGTAGGGAGCGGAAGCGTTGTGTTTCCTGACAAGATTATTACAGACGCCTGGCAGGTAAAAACTATCTGATTTCCCCAGAATCATGTATTCGTCTCGCTCTGCCATAGACCGGCTAGCGAGACTATCTTCTCTCCGATCATAGAAAGCCAAAGATTAGCATGGCGTTTGCAGTATGGACTTGCGAAGGGAGTGTTGAGATATGAAGGGTTCCTTTTGTCTGTGTATATCACCATTTTAGCACATACAGGCTATGAATTTGAAAAGTCTTGCATTGAGGTTATATTCAATGTAAGATCGCTGGACAAAATCGATACATAACTTATGGTGTACTCAGTCTGTCAAACAGTTGAAGTTCAAAATGTGATTAGGCTTCTCGCTTGCGGAAGGATTACTGTATCCGGATCTAGCTACCCCCGGCCCGGCGGACCTTGCTACTGTAGCAGATATAAGAGCTTCACCTCTGCCCAGAAGGAGAGATGGGATGCTGCCATTGCTGATATCCCAACCATGCTTGATAGCTACTCACAGCCAGACCCACAATTCCTAAAATGATTGCGATGAGCACGCCGACAAGTGTAGCCATCATAACATATCTTGCTCCACTCTTCCTTTGAAACCACCTTTCAATTCCACGAGGCGTTGGGTTTTCTAATTCTTCGTGCAGCTCTGCGAGTCGGGCACCGAAGTAGTGGTATGGAATGTCCTTCCCCTTCGCATTTCGTATAGTTGTGGACTCATAGCGGCCACAGTCTTCATCAAACCCCTGCGTAGTTGTGAGTGAGTCGAGCATTTTGCGGGACTTTTTATCTGTGCGAGGGAAGAGTATTTTTTGAAGGGAGTCGAGGATTTCGAGGACGAGTTGGCGGGGCAAGGCTCCTCTGCATTAAAACTTTGGTCAATCTTTGCTCAGTCTTTGTTCAGTCGCTAGCAGATAGACAAACGCATGATACTCACAGTCGCAAGGATCCCTCGAGAGATAAATTCTCAGGCTCGTCTTTTGTCAACCTCAAATGCTCCTTCAAGAACGCTGCGTGATGGTACAGCTCCAGGACGCCATTTTTCGTGTTGAGTCTGAGATGGCATCTGAGATCATCTGTTGGCTGAAAAGTCAATCTAGCATGTTTCTTTAATCTCTTTGCAAGCAATGCTCCCTTGATATCAACTTTGTCGACACCCTTTTCCAGATCGTCTTCGTTCGACCTGGAATGAATTTCCATATTGTCCTCGTTCAGTCTGGGGTGATCCGTTGGTGTCGGAAACAAGTCGCTCACAAACTGGGAGAAGGGAATGTCGTTTGGCCAGCGGACTCTGTCTTGCAGACCTGAAGCAGAACGCAGATCAGCGGAACAGAGAGATATCGTTTCATGCGACGATGACGATAGAGAGGTGGGACTCTGGGTACCTTATGTTCATTTTGGCGTGTGATTCGCGTTTCTTTTGAGTTGAACCGGTTATTATAAGATGCTTATTATGATAGGGATATTAGCTTTGGAACTTTTTTTTAAAAGAGGCACGCACATAGAAATCGAATGCTGCCTTGTCTTCTTAAAATTGACTTCTGCTAGCTTTTCTTGTCAACCAAGTCACTTACTTGTGGCAAATTGACTGGATTAAATGATGAGGGCGAAGTACTGAACACAGATACATAATTCCTCTCATCCTGTTCTCCTTCATCGTTTTTCCCATCACCCTCTAACCTCATCCTTCAACTTGATACCACAACCGAATCTACTCGATAGTCTCCAATAGATGCTACCGCTTGCTAACATCTCCACCAGCTTCGTCATTGCTGACATGGGGGATCTGGGGCTTCTCGTGAGGACGTGATCACGTCAAAATGGTAGGATACAGAAGCTCGGGAAATAAGTTACTGATGACCGCCATGATCGGCAAAGTCAAATTAATCTATAATTACTTCCCAGGGAGGATGAAAAGACCGTAATCAAATATTAGAAGGTACGTTCAGAACTCAACATGTTCTTCGCGCTGCATTGCAGATATTAAGACTTCAGGGAGCAACATGCAGCGCCGCCTACATTCCGGATTGAAGTGTTTATCGATGAGGAGTAAGGCAGGCTTCGAAGAGCGCTTCGAGGAGCGTTTCGTGGTGGATAGAGATCGCCGCAGGCCAGGGGCAGTGCTCGGTAGATTTTTGGTCATTTTCAAGGAGGTCATGGCACGAAAATCTTTGGATGAATGAGTTACCAAAGAGGAATTCTTTTGATTTGTATACTACTACCTTAATCTAGAAATGGTGCAATCCAACCATCTACCTTCCCTCTATGTTGGGTACAATAATCCTGCTTGCGAGATGATGCAAATGATGCACAATCAGAGCAATATCTCATGCTTACGTGCTGTGTGGCTTAGAAAGTGTACAGAATTGCTCATGACATCCGAGCATCTTTTGTAAGGACACAAGAAGCCACCGTTGGCCAACCGTCTCTGAAGATGCTGAACTTGAACGTGCCTCCCCAAACCATCTTTGCGAGAAAATGGACCCCGTTCGTAAAATGAGCAATACAATGTGGATTCTATACATAGCCTCTTATTCACCATCTGCATCCTCTGAATTGTGCCACCTCCTTCCTCCTGGGAAATATCGTTATCATTGTCTGTACCTGTACTAGTATACGAATATTGTTTTTGAGAATGCTGTTGTAATTGCATTATTTTAAATTGGCGAGGAGTTTTTTGGCGATAACAAAGCTGCGCCAGATTATGGACAAGTTGGACTTTTATGTCGAAAACTTGATTCTTATGAAGTCCATTAAGCGGTTGAAAGAGTAGCTTGGCCACCATGGCCCGCTTTTCGAGCTCATACTTGATAGTTGATAGCGTGAGCACTTCTGTATAAGGAAGAATGCCTCGCATCTAGCGATCTACTTCATCGACGTGAACGATTTTGTAAAAGTTGTTAATTGCGTTGTCGAGTAGCTTATTTCTTAATCTGTTTTTCTTGCAATTGATCTTGCGTTGAGCTTTGTGATGTTTCTTGTACCAAAACGTACCCTTGGCCGCCTTGATTGTAGAGTAACCGTCTTCCTTTATCTTAAGTGCGTAGCTCTTTCGGGCTTTCACCTTTTTCAGGATATATGGATTGCTTAAAATTTCCTTTTTTTGTGTGTCACTCAGCTTATCCGGGGCATCATCATGACGCTCAAGGCGGCCGACAGCTCGAATAAGATACTTGCGGCGTGTGGTTCCAAGGTAAATGGCTTGATAGTCGGCGTCAATAAACGAGGGCATATAATGTCGTTCATATACGTCCCCACTATTTCCCATGGCGTGTCTTCTCTCCTCGGGGGTTAATGCCTTTATATCATTCGCATTTAATATATTTATACCGGCAAATTTCTTGCAAAAGATTGTTCTCACTATTCAACCCTTTCTTGAATCCTCTTTGCAAGTTATACCATTAAAGCTGTTTCCTGAAACAACAGGTGCGACCAAGACGGACGAAGTAATACCGGTGCTTTGCGTATGGAAATGATTTCGTCTTTAATATCTGGACTTTATTTGGTGTATGCTCGACGTTACGAAAAATAAGTCGTTTTGCCCAGTCGTCATCCTATTTCAAACAAATACGATCTATTCCTTTCGGAACAATAAGATTATAAATCTGTTGTAATGATGTGAATTTATTTTTGAATGCATTGTCTACAATAGCCAAAGCCATAATAAATATGACTGGGCAGCAAATTATACTTTTATTATCGCGAAACGTGAATTTTTTCCTATATAAGATCAGACAATTCAGGCAAGCATCAAAAAAAAAATTGATATACACTTACGATTTCTTCTTTCCACTTGACTGCTTAATGTGTTAAAGGTTAAGAATGAGCCGTATAGCAAGCCGCCGTTCTTTGATCAGGGGAGGGAAGACATGAAATTCAATATCTTTGTATAGGAGGGGTATCTTCCCAACCAAAGCTGCCGGCCTAGTAAACGTACAGCCAACGAAAATGTTAATCAGAAACTCCTATACTCGGAGTTGTTTATAAAGATATTTCTCTTGATTATAAACCCAAAGACCGTTTTAAAGAACACACAAGTCTTCTACGTATAGGGCAGACTTTTCTTTTTTTGAATCATCGAGACCAAGTGTAGGAATCCATTATAAACTTATTAACACAGAACATTCTTCTTAGCAAGTTTAGCAACAAACATTGCGGAGGTCTAATAAAATCCCTTCATCTATGTAGCGCTTTATTGTACGTTAGTAATTCATACTAAATATATGCCAATACGTGGACATAATTCCCTGCCTCTTAATACGCGAATTCTTCCTTTTCTTCCGCCAGATAAGAAACGTCTTGAAGTTTTCTGCGGTTGCACCTTTGAAAGTAGCCACTGGATCCCCCTTCCTTATCTTCTTGCAATGCCTAAAGTGCCGCCATCAGTAAGTACATAATTTCCAATCAACAATAGCGACCTACAATTTCCACATCTATTCTTCTCTTTTTATCATTGCCTTTGTCTCGTTATAAAAGTTTGCTAGATTTGAGCCGACAACTACAAACTCGGCCCTGATCTTCCGATAATACTTGGCTTTTGTATCGAGGTTACGACTGGAATTGTAGCCAGAGTCAGAGTTAGATTCCAAGTTGGAATTGGAGTCGGATTCAGAGGCGTCGCTAAAATCGTTGCCATCGGAAAAAAGAAATTTCTGTCTTTTTTTGGCTGATGATTTGAGTGCTGGAGGGTTCCCAGCACTAGGTAAGTCCAATGGAGGGGTTCTTAAGCGGCCATGATGAAGCGTCCTACGCTGGGCGTAATGCCGTGGCAGCTTTTGTGGTGAAAGAAACATGCTGCCACTTGGTGATAATAGCAAGGATACAAGAAGGCTTATTAATTATTGTAACTTCAGACTTATTAGACGTTCAAGGACGATATCGTCTTCAGAAGAAGGTTATTCACGACGTCGTAAGGAGTTGATCCTAAGTTGTGCTGCTGTATACTGCCTGTACCACTTCGTCTCCTTGGCAGCTTTAAATGTGAGGTAATATCGTTTGAGAAATTGGAGGCACCTATTACGGTGTGCAACCAGTCTGGTGATACATCGATCGTGCGAGTTCATAAATCCTGGATTGGTAGTTTAGGACTATACAAAGGTACAGAAACTGAAATGGAGGAAGCAAAATTCGATGATAAGGAGGCATTAAGTAAAAAGCAAAACAATGGCGAGACCAATAATTTAAATACATCCTCAACAAGGTGTTAGGGCCCCTCAAGTGAATAACCTTCCGTTGTAGTCAACCCTCACTGTTTTGATGGTAATGATTATTGACTTGGAATAAGCGAGAGCAAAATGTCGGGTTGAAATATGCTTAAAGCGACGTGTGGGCTAATGCGTTAGAGCTCGTAGCTCGATGCTCGAGTGCCTAAGCGAGGTGGAAAGGGTAGGTAAAACAGCGACCACACTACCCCAAAAATAAGGATAGAATCACCAACATCTCAATACTAGTAATAAAACTTAAGCAAATTTAAGCGTTCAAGTATATTGTTTCTTCTTTTATTTTTTGTTATAAAAAGTAATTAAGGCTATGCGTTTTTAATCTTTATATTAATTTTTTTAATTAAAAAGATTATGATGTTATCTCAAGTGACTTGAATTATTTAAGGTATAGGACTTTGAAGTGCTTGTGTAAAAAATGAGCTGCAACTTATTTGCTTTAACTTCAGTAGTAAGCCGAATTTGCTAGCTTATTTTTTTCTTTTTTTATTAAGCTAGTTGTTATATTTAGCTTTAATTGTTATTATTAGCAAGATTATTATTCCTTTCCTTACGTTTGATATAAACGCTACATTATTTAAAGTCGTTTTATAACTTTACCTTCTTTTATTATTTAATACAATTAAAATCTATAATTATTTAATCTTTAAAAAATTCCTTAAAATCCTAAAATATATATTTAAAATCAAGATGCTTATCATAAATATATTCCCAAAACTTCCTTAAATAGCAAGTAGCTTTTACTTCAAATGCTTTTTTTAAAAGAATTATTTTTTACTAATTCCTTTAATATTAGATAATATTAATATGCTTTTTAAAAGCAATTCGGTAGATTTTATCGTAAGTTTTGCTATTGTGCTAATAATTATTTTAATAAGTTATAAAAAACTTATAAGAATATTATTTTAATAATAATTATAAAGTAACTATTACATTAATTCTTATATAGCAATTATCAAATGGTAATTATTGCGTTATTATTTATTATTTATACATACTTTTTAATACGAAATTATAACTTTTATTAAGGTGCTAAATCCTTTTAATTAAATTTAGCAAAGAATTAGTATCAAGGAAAGGTTATGTTAAATATCTTATGTAAGTATAAGAACTTTAACGTTGAATTTTCGAGTTAACTTTCTTAATAAATTACTTAGCTATTTATAATACAAGTTAATTATTAATTAATATAAATTTGCATTAATATATAATATCACAAAAATAATAAAAGTAGCAAAAATAAATGTAATAATAGTTCAATATATTTCAAATGTTTAGCTAAAAGAATGCGAAAAAGGAAAGGATTTATACCTGTAGCCGTAACTCCCCTAAAACCCCTCCGGCTACCAGCCGGCTCCTGGCATGGATACATCAAACACTCGGTATAAGTCCTGTGGACCAACACCTAATCAATTTATTTATTATACCTGCTTACAATTTCAGTTCTACTTGTTAACTTAGATCACGGAAAAGCCCGCTTGCTAGTAATACGTCTTATCCTCTCTTTACTGCGTTTATTAATATAACTTCTTAAACTTTAGATATCATTATAAGTAAGGGCATTATCATAAATAAACTGTTACTTGCGATTAACGTTGATACGGCTATAATAAATAAAATAGCAGCCGGCTTTAGGCGCGAGGACATAACTTTAGCCAGCATTATAAACAATACTACGCCTACGGGCGATTTTGGATTATCAAGCGAGGATATAGCTCTAGCTAGTATTATTAAAGAAATAATTTCTAATAATATCCAACCCTTTACTCTTATTAATGGCCTAACACAAAAATTAAACGAGGATGTAATCAAGATTGCAGCTTTAACCAATATCATTGAAAAGACTATCTCGAGTAACATAAAAACGTTAATTTGCGATAAGGCCTTAACTTACATCAATATTTTAAACCCTGCATTTAGCAAAGCCACAGTTGACAAGGATAATGCAATAATGGCTATAAATAAAGTTGCACTAATACTTGTGAAGAAGATAAGTAGCAAAAAGCTTAGCGTCATAAGTATCTCGACTAGGAATATCGATTATAACACAATTATCATAAAAAAAGAAAAAGAAAATGCACACTTCAAGCTTGATAAGGAAAGACTTCAAGTAAAGATATCCCAAAGCCCTGCTGCTAGTGGATCAATGCAGCCTATCATAATCAAAGACTCTAATGTTGGCAGCTCAGCACAGCCGATCGTAGTCGATAGATCTAATGATAAGCAGATTGATAAGGTGCCGGATTACATTTGTGATATTATGCGAGGAGACGTTTTGAATAAAAACATAAAATCTAAATACAACAATAACAACAACGATTCCGATTCTCCTCAACACTTTCCTCGCTTATCTTAACTTCAAAGGCGATTAAATCAGCTTCAAAATAATCATGTGAGACGCACTATTAAAGTTCTTAAGCATTTGATTACGTAAATTCAAAGTCGTAATAAAGGCCCGCTTAAGAACACTAATTACCAAGGCCATTCTATAAATAAATACCTCTTATCCGAATTAAATTCAACAAGCAAAACAGTTGACGTTCTCGCATATCTTATTACGAAAATCAGGAAGTATCATATGAAATTGTCTTGAGTTCGCCGTCGTCAAAAAGAACAAAGAGCAGCGAAGCGTGTCTAACTTGCAACACTTGTTTAAGGGGGGGTTGGAGCTTTTGTCTGCGTCATACTGTTGCTTTCTTTTTCACATGTCTTCTATTCGCGAAAGCTTCGTCAAATGAAAACCATGCTTGCAACAGCAATCAATCACATGTCTCCTCGTGAATGCGGCTTCTTGAAGTCTCGACAGCACAGCGATGAGCAAGTGAGGTTGTTGGCTGTACCCTGTGAATATGTTCAGGCCACCTGGTAATTGCAGAGACCATATGAAATGAACGGGGTGCCGGCATATGCTTTATTAAATGCAAATTTTACTCTCTTGATACACCTACACAACTTCTCGGTTTGGATATGTTATAAAATCCAGGACGTTATCGTTTTACGAAGTGGATATTTGCTTTAAAGTTGTCTCACAGGATGCGTTAGACATTGTCTTAACCGGGCCCATTGATTTAGTAAAAAGTCCATGTCTCTACTACCATGACTCATTGTGAAATACATATTCTGCATATAGAAGACTCTAAATTCCATACTGGGCGGCCAGAGCAGCGTCGACAACAAACATCATCTTCCCCTTCACTGAACTTCCTGAAATCAGTAGCTCATGTGCCTCCTTAGCCTGGCTCAATCGCAACAGTTTGAAAACGACCGGATCCATATCCCCGCTTCGAACCTTCTGGACAATGTCATAGAACTCAGAGACCTCTGCCTTCCTGGCAAAATTGCGGTCAAGCATATAGAACGTGATGAGAGGCGGTTGAAGTCGCTCCGCCAAGATCTCATATGCGGGTCTGGCCACACCACTTCCGTCTGCAGCAATATTTCCCATGACTCCAAAGACTATGACTTTTCCTGTCTTCGCTTTCGTTGCAGCTAGGGAGTTCTTCAGACTTTCTTCACTACAAACTCCGTCGTAAGCAACGTCAACACCTTCTCCATTTGTGAGTTTGAGGACGTGGTCCACAAGGTCAGGAGCATTGCGATCAATTGGCTCGACACCGAGGGAGCGGACATAGTCGAATTTGCTAGGCGAGCAAGTCCCAATCATCTTGATGTCCACTGTAGGTAACAAGGTATCAGCAATCGTCTCTCGAGAGGAGATTAAAGAATAGTAAAACACATGTGGTGAAGCTATCTAAACGCATTCGAGATTGAGGAATCGGGGGAAACGAGATTCTTCAAACTTACTTCCAAACGCGGTGACCAGTTGTGCAATAGCCGTGCCTACACCTCCACTAGCAGCGCCGATCAGAATACTTGATCCAGGAGGCAATTTGACACCGCTGTGCTTCAGCAGGCCCCAAGAGGTCATGTAGTTGAGTGGCAGGGCCCCGATCTTGATAGGGTCATCTGAGTGTTCAATCCGCATGACATCTTTCAAGGATAGCACGATGTGTGTGGCATGCGCACCAAGAACTGTACGACAGTCAGCTCTGTGAATATCCAAAGATTTAAGATCATTTTTTCGGAACAAATGTCTGGATGCTTTGAGATCCTGTATTTCAGACAATAGGTGAGGGATTTTACGCACTAGAAAGAGCAGCAACATGGTCTCCAACCTTCAAAACGCCGTCTCGAGGAACCGAACTGCCGAGGGCGACGACTTCGCCAACAAGGTCGTAACCAGTTGTGAAGCCTGGTTGAAGGGCCCTTGGATCGGTCGGGTAGCCACCCGCTCGTTGAATGTTGTCAACACCTGCAATGCCAGCGACTATGATGCGCACGAGAACCTTATCATCAGAAATTTCAGGTGCGGGATCCCAAGACTCCCATTCAAGAACAGAAGGTTTGCCAAATTTGGTGACAATCCAACGTCCCGGCTGGTCGGGAGTAGGACTGGTGTTCGGGGTAGATAGCCGAGAAGACATCGCCGTAATTGCTCGTTTGAAAAGACTTGGGTTGTGAACAGATTGGATATGGAAAGGCGTATCCAGGCAGGTATTTTGTGCAGAGGAAGCAGAAACTCGCGGGGAATGATGGCGTATTTGTCTTTGGAATGCTCAGACGCGCCTTGCACAATTCCGTCGGACACAGGTGCAGTAAGCTAAGAACACCTCTAAAATTGAATTTTCGGATATGAAGACGCTTGAATTTCGACAAGACACCAGAAATCCGATATAGCTCTTGGCGGCGCGCTCCTTCTTCACTGCTCTTTTCTTGTGACGACTTCTCTACTTTTCCCAAGAACACTGGTATTTACAGCATGGTATTGTGTTGAAGAATGAAGACAGTGGTGTGATTCTAATAAGACGCCCGTTGAGCTTCGTCGGGACGGAGTAGACCATGGTTTATCTATTAATAGGCACCGGCATTTTTTACCTGCGGATGCGATCTTCATCCGGTTCCGTATGCAACTGACAGGGGCGAATTAGCGACTAATCCTCGCTTAATTCAGCTGCAACTAAGATCAATTGCAAGAAGTAATCATAAAGACTTCCAGTGACCAAATTAACTTTCTATCACAGTAAACGGGCTATGGTTTTGCTTCCATGTGTACCGGTAGTACATCATGAAAAGAATAATGGGAAAACATAGAAAGAAAGATAATTACAGGCACCCAGAACACTACTGGCCAGATAAGATAGCTTCCGCCCCCTTCTCGCTCAACATGTACGTTGGAAGGACGGGGAAAGCCCCAGGAGAGATTGGGAAAGCCGTGGGGATATTGAACGCCGAGCATCTCTGCTCCCGCAGGCGCGGCGGTTGCAGGCCCAACCCACAAGTCTCCATTGACGAGCCTCCAGACCAGGTGCAGGTACTTTTTTTCCACTTCGAGATCATCATAATGACGAACCCAGTATAACCAAGTCAGCCGCTCGCCATTACCGGGATCCTCACCAAAGAATCTTTCCTCAACGCCATCGTGGTTCTCCAAGCCATTGGGGGATCTACCAATGCGGTCGTCCACTTGATGGCAATCGTTGGTCGTCACGCAGATCCAAACGTGATTCAAGCGAGTCCAAGGAAGCGATAGAGGTCCGGTCGTCCTTGCTCAGCTAAGAGTCTCGCTTGCTCATCGATAATAGAGAGCAGGTCCATCTTTTGCGGGATGGAACTCAAAACGTGATAGAATGCCGGCTAGTAACTCGCCTGCCAAGATGGCTTCCTCGAAAGAGCCGAATACGCTGGTGCATGAAAGACCCTCCCTCGCTTCCTTAATAAAGTTTTCTCCAGGACCGTTAGATTGGATTGTCGTAATTGAGCTTCAAAAAAGTCTTCCTTTTCGTACGCTGTCGTTCCATCCTTTCACCCCAATAAATTGCTGAATGTGAGCAATACTAGAGCAACTGTAGGTATCCTTAAGGGGGTTAATTCACGTTGATTCCTAACTTCGATTGGGGCTCATTACGTTTTTCAAACCTTTACCGCAGACCTATCTCTCGCTCGTACTGAGCTGATGATGAGCACATGGTCAATAGAGAGAGGTGTTTTGTGCTTTCGCTCCATAAGAGTTCACGTTTGTTATTTACCAAGGACGGAATGCAATCCGAATCCACCTGCGGAAGATTGATTGGAGAGCCCAGCCTTTTGAGGTATAAACTGCCCTGGCATCCCGTATTCGAGTTCGCGTTCGAGTTCGGTATAGATGATGTAGCAAGTGCTACATTTATCATGGACAAGCCCCCTGATTTTCAAACGACTCTCCCTCCCAACCACAATCTATCTCCGCTATCTGTCGTTAATGCCACAGATCAGTTCTGAAACTCAGATCTCACTTCATCTTGAAATTCAATTCCTGTACTTACATTGAAGTCAAGCAGCTTGTCTGAACGAAAACGCCATGTCGGACAATTCGAATGATAGCGATGGCATCGAGTACTATCACTATGACCCTACCATGGTGGGAGCGGTGATATTCATTGTCCTCTTCCTCGCAACGACCATTCTCCACTGCTACCAGCTTCTTCGAACAAAAGTCTGGTTCATGATCCCATTCACCATTGGAGGATGCTGTAAGTGTCTTGCGCCACCACCAGGAAATAGGACAGCAAGTCTGGAAGTTTTCGATTACTGATCAGACATGACACAGTTCAATGGACAGGCTACATAGCGCGCGCTATCTCTCATACTCAGAGTCCAAACTGGACCTTACTTCCCTACTTGCTTCAAGCCCTTCTACTTCTTGTAGCGCCTGCACTATTTGCAGCTAGCATCTATATGGAACTAGGTCGGATCATTATACTCGCAGATGGAGAAGCGCATGCTTTGATCAAGAAGAAGTGGCTCACGAAAATTTTTGTCTGTGGAGATGTCCTGTCGTTCTTTATGCAAGGGGCCGGTATGTTACCTGTATGAGAACTCCTCATACCGCTCCACACCTTTCTTGCCGTAAAATTGATTTGACTTTTGTACTTCAGGTGGAGGATTGCAATCTTCGAGCTCGTCAAAAACAGTCAAAACAGGCCAATACATGGTCACCGGCGGCCTCGCAGTCCAGGTCATCTTCTTTGCCTGCTTCGTCATCGTCGCCGTACACTTCGACAAAGCAATGGGTAAAGCGCCCCCGAACGCTTCTCGACGCGCTGTGCCCTGGCGCAAACATCTCATAACACTCTACGCCGTCAGCTCGCTGATCTTGATCCGCTCCGTATTTCGAATGATCGAGTACATCCAGGGTTTTGACGGGTATCTGCTATCGCATGAGGTATACTTGTACATTTTCGACGCAGTGCTAATGCTCGCTGTTATGGTTATTGTGAATGTGGTGCATCCTAGTGAGGTAATTGCGTTGATTAAGGGAGGGAATGTGGCCAAGAAGGGGTGGAAGATGGAGAGGATTGAGCTTTATCATCAGCGTATTGAGTCGGATGATTTGAGGAATGGTCTTGATGAGGCATGAGGTTTGGGGTGGAACAGCGTTTGGAGGATAGATTTGATATAAAAGAATAGTTTGATCAAATTAAAAGATAAGATAAATTTGAGTAATGGGATTTGTTATTTTGAGGGTAGAAAAAAGAATGTATTAAATAGAAATTATTATTAGTTATAAGATAAGTGGTATTAAAAGGAATAAAAGGAAAGTTGGCTTTTATATCGAAGCAGGTTTGGCAAAGCTGCATCTGATAATGTGATATCCAATTACCAAAATCAAGTGGCCTTGCTATATGCGCCCCCCTCTCCAAATAATTAACTCATTCTTAAGTTACAAAATCGCAAATTATAATAACAAAATCAAATAGCTAAGTTACAACGCAATTGTAAAGAATGCAATTATATTAGATAACAATTAATAAGTTAGAATAATTTTACTTTTGAAAGCAAACATTTACTTGCTTAGCGTTCCCGTCATCAGCAAGTAATTATATATATAAGCAGCCTTTTCCCCTACAACTTGCAACTTCAATTCTTTAACTACATTTCTTTTCTTTCTTTTTTTTAATCTTTAATAACGCAACTCTTTTGCACTCTTTAACGCTTCTTCTATCAATCTTAAAGCTTTCTTTTTATAGTGACGCGTCATTTAAAGCCTCGCATCATCAATCTTGCAATCTTAGCTTCCTGCGGGGCAAAGTAAGGCTAATTATTTACTTTGCCTTAATTTAAGCTAACTAAATTTAGTAAACATAAGGTTAAAGCCTTCTTTCTTATTAACAACTCCTTCAAAGCTTCATTACTCCATCTTCTTCTCCTTTAACAACTTCGCTACTATCGCCAATTCCTTCGATCGCAAAACTTGCAATTTACTTAACTTCCTTCTCAAGGCTTTAAACCTTTCATTTAACTAAGTTCTTCTCCTTTCTTTACGCTTTTCTCATAATTATAAAGCATCTCCGCAACAATCAACTTAATGCAATAATTACCTTTTGCAAATCAAGATCTCTTTGCCACAACTTGAATTATTGCTTTTTTATTAAATTTCCCTTTCTTTTCATTTGTTGCAACTTTTTAATATCATCATCTAAAATTAAACTTTACGCAACAATAAAATAAAATTAAGCCGCCTTTCCATCTTCAAATCAATTTATAGCATTATAATTCTAGCTTACCTTAAGATGAAGTTCCTTAATTATCTTGATGCGCTTTAATTACGCTTTCGCTTTTTTATAAATTCCTATCGTTATCACTTTGTTGCTCCACAACTTTTAAAATTAAGCTGTTTTCCTTTTCAGGCTAGTCATCTTTTTTTTGCCCTTCTCTCTTCACTTCTTTCTCCTTCTATTACAAAGTTTTATTAATATCATATCAAATTCGTTTACCTTTTGCTTTTTAAAGAAATTAGTATTTTATTTTAGTATTTAGAAAAAAGCTTTAAGCAATGCGTAACCTTTTACGATGCTTTATATAACTTCCACCTTTTAGGTTTAAAACGTGCTGTTACGTACGATATTAATCCTCCTTTAAAAATGAAGCTTTGTGAGATATAAGGTCATTTAGGCCTTAAGCAAGCGTAAATAGAAGTTTAACGTTTTACGCCTTAGTATTTATAGCCTTAGCAAAGTTCAAATCAATCTTCTTTTGCGTTAATAATGTGGCAGGGCTACTTGATTTTGGTGGTTGGATGTCACGTTATCGGATGCGGCTTTGCCAAGCCTGCTTCGGTATAAGAGCCAACTTTCCTTCCATTCCTTTCAACATCACCTATCCTACAACTGACAATAATTTTTATCTAATACATTCTTTTTTCACCCTCAAAATAACAAATCCCGCTACTCAGATTTATCTTATCTCTTGATTTGATCAAATCATTTTTTTATATCAAATTTACTCTTATGCTTTGAGTGCTTCCTCTCTTATTATGTGGTTGCTTGGGATTTGCCCTTCCCACATATTTATGGTGACCTACGCAGGGACAAGTTCTCTATAAGGGAAAAACTAGGTATGATTGAATGATACAAGTTTTATGCTAACAAAATATATATAAGGTTCGAAGAACGATAACTATATGAATTAAAGAAGCCATTCACTTGGTTATCTCGCAACCTTCAATACAAAAAATAGGTGCGGCGGGGTGTGATCATTCGAGAGGTAAAAGACAAGCCCGTCAATAGACCAAGGTAACCCCTATTCATATCAGGAAAACTTCCGAAATATTAGAAGATTTAAGCCTTCGCTTTTAGCAATTCCAACTCAACGCTTTGTATCACTAAAACGCATCTTCTTCCTTCCGGTTTTAAGCTTCTTAATAATACCTCCAGCTAGCTAACAAACCTCACAAGCACAAGGCAACTAAGCGCTAGCTACCAAAATAAGTAGGCCCTTAAAGATAAAGCTGAAAGGAGGCGAGTGTTTTTGGTACAAAAGTATTTATCTCGCGCGTTTTGTATATTTTCTTTTTTCAACAAGTTCGCTATACTTAAATCCCTTTAATACTTGTCTTGATGTTTCATTTATGTTACACTATTTGATTTTTGTTGCTTAATAATTTGAACCAGCTTCTTATATCAATAATCTCATTTAATGTTTATTTTTAGCTTATTAGTTCCGTAAGCGGAGTATCTGGGGAAGAAAGTTCAGGCATCAGAAGCCTAAGCGCCTCCAACAGCCATAGCGCTATCGGGAGCCTTCAACGCTAAAAGTATTTGGGAATTTGGAGAATATTTTTTTGTTATTATTTTTCCTTTGTTTGCATATGCATAATATTTCCAATCAATTTTCTATATTTCAATTACTAACTTTTACCAAATCTTTACATTTCAAAACCACTAAATCTCCTTACAAAATGGCAACGCGAGACACTAAAAGTGAACCTCCTAAAGAGGGGAGCTATCAGGCCTCCACAGCTAGCATGTTTCCTAGCGGAATGCCTAGCTTTCAAGCTAAAGCTTTTAAAGTCGCTAAAGCTTCTCTCCCTTTAAAAGGGAACAGCAACTTTTCTAGGTAATCCGATTTTGGAATCAGGTCTCGCTCTACTGATAGCGCTAAAGGAGACTTTGAAAAAGGCAAGGGAAAGGTTATTCCTTTAGCTTCAGATGGTGATTTTGAAGAAGCTGGACCTTCTGAAAGACCACATTACATCGATACTTCCGATATTCACAAGCTTCAAGTACACTTAAATCAACTTATATTTACCTTTGAAACTGCTAAAGCTCTTACATTTGACGGAGCAAAGATTACGGCGTTTTTAAAAACAATCGATAGGATGTTTGCAATACATGATATCATTGAAGATCAAGAAAAAAAGCAATGAATTTTAAATTACTCACTTCTTTCGATAGCATGAAATCTAAAACAAGTTAATCACTACTAGCAATTATCTTACTCAGATTTTTGTTTAGCAATTTGCAAGGAATATCAAAGCCAGGATTTCTATTATTGTTTTTACACAGTAACTTACCTTGATTTGATTATTTAAGATTTCAGGGAAATTCAAGATCGAATTGGCACTTACACTTAGGCATAACTTTAACACTTTTTGAGGCTATTTCGAAAAGTGGCGTACAACTACAAGCAAAAGGGAAATCTTACGAAAAAGATGATAACGCTAAAGTTCATTATTGCACTCCCAAAACACTTGCAAAAGAAAGCTATCGCAGCGGCTTAAAAGCTTGGGAAGAAGTTCGATTAAGACGATACTATGTCTTTTAATAAGGTTTTCGACAGTATAAAGACTCACGTCAACAATAAGAGAAACTTTGACAAGCTCTTGGAAGAATAAGAAATGGCTATATCGAGAGGGTATCCTAAAAGTGAAGTTCATTGGAACATATTTAGTAGCCTTATAGCTACTGGAATTCTATTACCTGAAAAGCCTAATTACCAAGCCGACTTTGTCAATTACAAGAACAACTTCCCAGGAAAAGTCATTAATGAAACTTTTCGACAAAAGAAGCCGCAGCGGAAGTTTTTTATGGCTCAAGCCTCGGGTTAAAAAATAATGCTTACCTTATAGCATCTTATCGATAGGGTTCAAAATGCTACTAAAAACGAATTGGAAATTATCACTCAAGGACTCGACTTTTTATGTATTTTACATGCTATAGCCGAAAGAGCTCAGAATGTGAACCTTATAGCTAAAATCAACAGCCTGAAGCTTTATGAAGCTACTCAAAACATGGCGACTATACAATACAAGCAAACGTCTTATAACAAGTACAAGCGCTCTAAGAAACTAGCTACAAGAAAGTATAAATAATGCAATAACAAGCAAGAACTTAGCATAAGATAGCAAGCGTAGCATGATTATATGAATCAATGCTATGATTATAAGAAGTTTGTTGGCCTTGATATTATTCACAAGTCTAATAAGAACAATTATATTTGCATCAGATCATTTAAGGAAAGCGAGAAGGCTTACCTTATATCATTTCCAAATAATGACAAAAGTTGCTAAGATCATGTTATTTAGCAAGTACTTAACATTATTAATAATATAAATCTTGAAAGACAAGCAAAAGCAATACAAGAAATGCTAAAGCAATTGAAGGAAGCTGCCTTAGCTTAAGAAGGCTTGTACGCTTTAAACTTGGGAAGTAACATAGGGAGCATTAAAGCTTTTTAAAAGCTTAAAAGCGATTCAAACATTCTCAAACAAAAGGATTGTAATGAGGAAAGCATTACTAAGATTCAAAACCTTATCACTGAAAATGATAATAACCTAGAGGCTATATTTGTAAAGCTTGTAAAAACAAAAGCACGGAAAATACCAGCACAAGCCAAACCTTATAAGGCATCTAACAGCTTGCAAGAGCGAATCAAGGCTCAGGCTTTTTACGAAAGGCCAAAGGTTTGAAAAGAAATCAAGAGCTTTATTCGATTTGAAGGGATATCTGAAGAAGAAATTAAGCCAATGGAAATCGACGCCTCCGGACTTACTAAAAGGGCCCCTTTAGAAATCCTTGCTTAAGGCACGAAAAGAATCACTAAAAAGTCAACAACTACTGCCTCGCTCTTTGAAGCAAAGAAACCTTTAGTATCAAAGCCCTCAAATTCAATAAGCACGACAAGCCTACTCTCGAAGTTACCGACTTTTATTTAAAAGGTTCTCTTACAAAGTCCTAAAATGCAAGAAGCCTTGAACAGGGGAAATTACAGGTTAGACGTAATAATCGACAAATTACTAGCACAAACAAAACTCTCGGGAAACTTCACTTTAGGGGAATATTATATGTTACTAAATAGGCCAAGGTTAATTACTTCCCGAACTCAAAGTATTAATCAAAAGATGCAAAGACAATTGAAGAACGCTATAGTGAAGTCACTTTGCGTAAGTTTCTTTGACAATAAAGACGTTTTCATCTCAAAACAGCCTTTACCGATTATTTCGATTCCTTTAAGTATCGACAACTATGAATCCGAGAATGCCGCACAAAGGGACTACCCCTCAAATGACGAACCTACCTTTACTTCAAACAAAGAGAAATCTAAATAGCGTTACAAAAAGGATACCCCTTCAAAGCAAAGCAAAAAGTACCGCACTTGAGTTGAACGGACAAGTACTCATCACAGCATCTCTAAGCCGGACCTCGCTTTGAAGCTCTATATTCGCTAGAAGCTATGGCGAATGGAAATCTTAGCAGCTTACAATAAACTTATAAAAGGTTCTTAACTTTAGCTAGCACTTGAAACTGTACCTACCATTAAACTCTTCTTAATAATCTTTATCACTATAATCAAATGCTATTACTTAAGGCTTATTCAGTTATGGAAAGATATGCTTATTAAAAGCAACTTGCTAACTCTTCTATTTGAAGGCGCCGAAGTATGCTTGCTAGACATGGAAGGAAATTAACTGGCAACTTTCCATTCACTAATACCAAAAATAATGGTTACGATTCTTAGAAACACTAAAATCAGCGACATGAGAGCTACCCTTAATAGTGGAGCCAAAGTTAGTTATATTACATTGGAAACGGCAATCTGGTTAAGCCTACCGATTACCAAAAGTTAAAATATAACTTTGAAAATTATCACTAGAACAAAATCTTGCTTCATTGGTTATATGAATAATATTGCTGTTATAGTTGAAGACTTAATTGTTTGCATTTGATTTTATATTATAAACATTCTAGGTATCAAGATAATTCTAAGCTTTTCATTTTTTCGGAAGGCAAGATTCTTTTTTCGATACCCTTTGAACAAAGAAGATGAACCGGTTTTAGCTTAATTTTGGAATTACCAATTAGTTCGAAATCTTGTGGTTCAGACTAATTTTGCTACTTATGAAGCAAAAGATATCTTTGCAATAAAAAGCAAAAATGGAATCGGCTGAATTTGGCATAACGAGAGCCAAAGTGATAATTATACCTCAAAAGGGAAAGATAAGTTATTGGAAAACGAGTAACCAATAGTATTCAAAGCTATGCTATTGGTATGATTGAATGCTTTGATGGCCATACCTCCTTGCTTGAGGCCAAACGTTTTGAAAAAGGAAGTGGAAACGATTTTGTTAAATCGAGAATGGAAATTTCGATAAAGGAATACTTGCACCAATCTTACATACAACAAGAGTTTTGCATTTGGACGGCCGATTTTGAGGATTTAGAGGCCCTACTTAAAGGTAACCAAATAACAAACCCAAAGTTAACTTTCGATTTCACTATAGATTACAAGAACTTAGAACTTAGTAACCCTTTCAAACCCAACAAGCAAATCTATCAAATGTGAACAATGTATAAGTCGAAGGCTAAGAAAGTGCAATCAATAAATGAAGCTGACGAGATTGGTAATCCTTTAGGAAAAAGGAATAATTGGTATAAATATTCAAAAGCTCAAGATATCTCGCAATAACAAGTCAGAGAATACCAACACTTACTTTTACCTTAATTTTCAGCAATTCCTTGTGGGATCTGACTTACTTCGGAAAGACTCGCTAGTTTTGATGTGGGAGATATGCTTTTCCTAAAAGAAAAAGTGTTATTTAACAAGATGATGCTTAATCAAGAAGGTATTATTTCCTTTGAGTAACCTAAGTATAAACGATTTCACAAAGATGTTTCTCTTTTAATAGTCTTAAAAACGATTCCACATAAGGCATGGCAAGCACTAAATTTCCCGCTACCTCAAGCATTAGTCTCGGAAGTTATAAAAATAGTACAAGATCGCCTTAATAAAGAAGTTTTAAAACTTTCAAAAGGATTATACCAAAATGCTTGGTTTCTAGTCAAAAAGAAAGAGCCAGGCAAATATCAACTTATTAATTTGGCAACAATGCTTAATGCGGTAACTCGAAGAGATGCCAATTTACCTTCTTTTGTAGATGAGTTTTCCGAGGAATTCGCTGGATATCACATTGCAAGCTTAGTGAACCTTTATTCCGAATATAATCAACAAATCTTACACCAAATTAGCTAAAATATAACTGCCTTTTGAATTCCTAATATCAGCCTAGTCAGGAACATTACACTTCCTTAGGGGTGTACTAATTTAGTGGCTCAATTTGTATGAATAATTACTAAGATCTTAAAAGATATTATCCCTAACATTGCAATGCTTTTTCTTGATGATATTAGCGTAAAAGGGCCATTTACAGATTACGGATAACAAGAAGCTTACTCTGGGATTCGGCGGTTTATTTTAAAGCATATTCTCAACTTCAATAAGACTCTTGAATGATTAAAGCGATTTAAAGCTATTATTAAAGCCAAGTCTCAGTTTTGCTAGAATAAAATAAACATTGTTGGTTATGCTACAAACTTTGCTAAATAAGAACTCTCAGCTATTCACTTACTTAAAGTGTAAAATTAAATTAAATTAAGCAATGTCAAAGAAGTAAAAGGATTTCTTGGACTAGTAATTTACTTTCGCATTTGGATCAAAGACTTTCGGCTAATTGTAAAGCCCCTTTATTTGCTTACCCAAAAAGAAGTCAAGTTTCACTAGGATCCGAATGTTCAAAGAAAAGCCAAAAAACAATTTCAAAACATTTTGTGCTTTACTCCAGTTCTCTATAAAATCGATTATAATGAAGATGCCGGAGAAATAATAATTTCAGTGAATTCTAATGATAATGATTGAGAAAGCTTCTTAGCCCAAAAAAACAAAAATAATAGGAAATTACACCCTGCTTGTTACAAGAATGGCTTTTGAAGTAAGACGAAATGTAATTACGACACCACTAAGCAAGAATGCAAAGGAATGCTACATATCTTAAAGAAACTAAAGATTTGGCTTATTGAAATGCATTTTGTTATAAAAACGGACGCTAATACGCTAATAGCCCAACTAAACGAAGCTGCTCACGACCACCCTAGCGCTATGCTTACACGCTAGCTTACTTAAATTAGGCTTTTCAACTTCAAGGTTCGACACGTTAAGAACGCTACGCATACCGCCGCCAACTTTCTTTTTAAAAGGCTTAAACATCTTAAAAACATAAAACCAAACACTGCTAGAAAGAATAACAGTGAGGATTGGATTTTTGCCAAGTTTGGAGCATATGAACTTTGCCTTATCAAAGCTATCAAAGAGGAAGAAAATGAAGCCTTTATAAATTTTGAGCTAAAGAGATGAAATGATATCTTTAAAGAAATGAAAAAGCGAATTCAGAAACTTCAAAAGGATGAAAAGATTTCAATATCGAGCTCAGATACAAAAAATAACAAAGAAAATCCTCGAACTTCGTTAGTATCTTTTAAGGATTATGGCGAAGACTTCTTAAAAATCGCTAAATATGTTATAATAATGAAAACTCCAAAAGGAATAGATAGGAGGAACTTTCGGAAATTCAAATGAGAGGCTTTGAATTACAGTATTCATAATAGGAAAGTTTGAAGATTATCCGCGAGAGATTCGCTTACAAAGCTTGTCATTGACATTAATAAAGACAAGAGTCAAATTCTTAAAAGTTGTCACAACAATTTGAGCCATAAAAGGTAAAAAAGCACGTATCACTAGATTTCAATAAGGTATTATTAAAAAGGGTGTTATAAAGATGCTGCCAAATACGTCAAGACTTGTACTAAATGCTAACATTAGGACGCTAAAAGACAAGAAGAGCCTCTTTTCCTCACTGCCTCGAACGGCTTAATGGAGAAGTGGGTTATTGATATCACTTACATGCCTACTTAAAATGGGAAGAAGTACTTGGTAATAGCTTGAGACGATATAAGTAAATAAGTTAAAGTTAAAGCACTTTCTTTGAAAACAGCGAATCAAGTTGCTAAATTCATTTAGCAAGATATTATATGTTGTCACAAACTCTTTTGGAAGCTTGTTATTAATAAAGGGGGTGAAAACATAAAGAAAATCATTCGGCTACTTAATAAAATGGAAATTCAAAGGATACAAGTCTTAGCTTATAACCTTAAGGTTAATGGAATAATCGAGAAAGGCTACGGACCGATCAAAAACGCACTTTCGAAAATGAAGGGAAAATGAATAGTAAACCTTCTGGCAGTATTGTTCGCTGATCGAATTATAACAAACGCTTTCACAAGTTATATGCCCTTTTACTTGGTTTACGGGAGAGAGCTTATTCTCCCTGTGGAAACTCGTTATCCTACTTGGAAAAGCTTGTTTACTGAAGAAATCGAAAATCGCAGCAAACTCATTCAGCTTCAAGCTACCTAATTTCAACTTAAGCAAAATCACTTGAACGAAGCTTACCTTCGAAAGACACGCCGAAAACAAAAAGAAAAGGAAGCTTTTAACCTTAATCATAACATTCGACATTGGCTTTTAAGAGTCAAAGGTTTAATCTTAAGGTATAACGCTTCAAGAAAAGTTGACAAGAACTTTGATAAGATATTGAACTTTTAGTAGCTTAGATTATATAAGATTGCTAAGATTAATAATAAAGGCTATTACATCTTGAAGAAATTAGAGAATAACGGCTTTTAACTTAGGGGGACATACGCTAAAAATCAACTTAAACTCTTCTATAGGCGACAGCACTTTATTTACAGTGTTGAGAACGAAGTTTCAGAACAACATTTTAATAACATAGGCATCGCTTTAGGCAAGGAAGATACCTTACTAGCTAACCTTATAAATTTGGAAAATCTTAAACATATCACTAAACAACATATAAGGCCAGATGAAATAATAATTAAAGTACCTATTTTAACGTTTAAATAAAAGAGCTAATATAAAGCATTTATAAATAATTTAGACAAGTAGGTGCAAAGAGTAATTAATTATTTGAAAAGGGGGGCGGAAATTAGTGCTAATAAAGTGCTGACAAAGCATTGCTAAATAATAATAGCAAAATATTGAAACCCCTCATTTAGCAATAACAATTCCTTTAGCATATATCTTATCGCCGCTATAAAAACGCTTTGCTACGGACTTCTTAGCGGTTTCGAAAACCTCTTTAGCATTATATTGCGAACGCTAAGCTTGGAATTAGAAGCAAAAAGCAAAGCTAGTATAAGATACACCAAGGAGCAGCCTTTTGATTAATGAACTACCTACTAAAGTGGCTATTTAAGACGTTGTATTTTAACAAGTAAATGCTGGAATAAAAAGCCAAAACCTTCCTAACAACTCAGAGAAAAAAACTGGCTTCACAAGGCAGCTAGCTAAACATAAAAGATAAAGCGAAGCTTAACAATCTTTGCACTTAACTGCTACTTACGCCAACATTGATAACTCCCTTAAGTGTACAATAAAAACTATGAAATTCTTCATCATTGTAATACCTTTTAAGGAAAAAATTACTAATCATTCTATTAAGAAAAGGTAATTAAAGCCTGATTTGCACATCTCATGATAAACGCAATAGCTTTAAGCAATATACTTTAAAAGTAAGCAATGAAAGATTCCTTTCTTACATGCCAAATTCGCTGCAAAAGCAGGTCTCGTTTAAGCGCCGCTTTCTTGAAATAAGCAATCAAATCCTTTAATAATAAAATCCCCTCAAAAGCGATATCTAACATTTGAAATGTTTATTCCCTCAAAACTACTTTGCCGCCAATACCTACAGCACCCCTTACAACAATGCTTAACTTGATAATAAAGATTTCCAATTTATAATAAAAAGCAGAGTGATAAAGGAAATCTGCAAGCAGAAAACAATAAAGTAGGCGGCTCTACTAATTTCATGAAACTAACTTCCCCTCAAAAGCTAATAACAAAATCAAGACGCTTTTATATTGCCTCAAATTTAAGATTGCCTTTATATTCGCCTTCTTAATAATTGCTCACTAAATAAGACTTTCATTATAGCTTTTAAGGAAATTAATATTAGTTAGCTTAGGTTTTATCATAAGTGAAAGTTCTTTAGTTTTGTTTCTTACTAAAGCAAGACGTGCTTATGCTTTTATCGGAAGTTTGAACATGCTATTGGCTAACAACTTCCAACTGAACTTCTTTAGGGAAAGAATTTTATATTCATTTTGAGAAGGCTGCTTTATTTTCTTCAACTACACTTATTAGATCTGGACCTAACCTACATCACCATCGACCTTCTAAGCATGGAAGCAAGCGGGTAAAAAGAGCACAAAAACGCCGCAACTTAAATGCTAGTAAAAGATATAACCAAAAAGCAAAAGTATAATACAACGGCGTCTAAGTTTGCAAGTTTGCGTATTAGCCCAAAGCTAAAGCCAGCATCAAATAATTAAAGTTGAACAACTTCAAGAGGTCTTTAAGATAATAAAGTTGGTAATAAGCTTATATATCTTTCAAAGCTATCAAACATTTCCAAAATTATTATTAAACCAAGATCAAACCCCACATGATAAGCTTTAGCATGTTAAATGCTTTGAAGATAGGAAAGTTAAACTTGCTTTTATATCAAATCAAAGTTAGGCTAAGCAACTTGGAAGTTGCATAACAAGTAGCTTAACTTAAGAAAAATCCTTATCTTTCTTAAGCGTACCGCTAATCCTGAACCTTAAATATAATTTGCAAATTCCGTTAACTTTAATAGGTCTTATAACCTAATAACAACGACAAGGTTAAAGAAAACTACGTGCTAGCAAATAGGAGCTTTAGCAACCCTCATTACCAAAGACTAATTTGTTAACTTTCGCCTTCTCTAAAACTATTACAAAGTTATCAGTTACCTAACATCCTCAAACCCCACTTTATCGCTGCCAACCTTATATAAGTATATATTCATGTATGCGCATATATTTATCAAGGCAAGAAATTATTGCAGGATAAAGAAAAAGGAAGGAGTGTTAAGGAAATTCGCAGAATATTTATGATTAAAGTAAAAAAGGAACTTGCCTATTGTTAGCGCAAGAGAAGATCGATCTGGATTCTGCCGAAGCCATAAATACTAAGGCATAAAACGTTGAACTCCCATTTACGCTTGCTCAAGGCCTAAACAACCTTATGTCTTACAAGGCTCCATTCTTAAAGAAGGATTAGTACCATGCGTAATAGCACGTTTCAAATCCAAAAGGTAAAGGTTACATGGAGCATCGTAAAAGATTACGCATTGCTTAAAGTCTCTTCTTAAATACCAAAGCAAAGTACCAACTTTCTTAAAAAGTAAAAGGTAAATGAACCTAATATGATGTTAATAAAACTTTGCAATAAAAAGAAAAAAAAGTGAAAAGAAAAAAGCAAAAGAAAGATGATTAGCTTGAAAAGGAAGACGGCTTAATCTCAAAAGTTGTAAAGCAATAAAGTGGTAATGATGGGAATTTGTAAAGAAGCAAAAACGTGGTTAAGGCGCATCAAGATAATTAAAAAACTTTATTTTGAAGTAAGCCAGAATTATGGTATTGTAAATCGATTTGAAGATGAAAAGGCGGCTTAATTTCATTTTATTATTATATAAAGTTTAATTTTAGATAATGATGTTAAAGAGTTGCAATAAATGGAAAGAAAAGGAGACTTAGCAAAAAAGTAATAATTTAAATTGTGGCGAAAAGATCTTGATTTGCAAAAAGTAATTGCTGCATTAAGTTAATCGCTGCGAAGATGCTTTATAATTATGAGAAGAGCGCAAAGAGAGGAGAAAAACTTAGCTAAATGAAAGGTTTGAAGCTTTAAGAAGGAAGTTGAGTAAATCGCAAGTCTTGTGATCGAAGGAATTAGCAATAATAGCAAAGTTATTAAAAAAGAAAAAGATAAAGTAATAAAGTTTTGAAGGAGTTGTCAATAAAAAGGAAAGCCTTAATCTTATGTTTATTGAATTTGATTAGCTTAAATTAAGGCGAGGTAAATAATTAACCTTATCTTGCCTTGCAAAAGGCTAAGATCGCAAGATCGATGGTGCGAGGCTTTAAACAACGCGTCGCTGCAAAAGAAAAGCCTTAAGATTAATGAAGAAAGCGTTAAAAAATGCAAAAGAGTTGCGCTATTAGAAGTTAAAAAAGAGAAAAAAAGGAAGTGTAATTAAAAAGTTGAAGTTGCAAGTTGCGGAGGGAAAGGCTGCTTATATATATAATTGCTTGCTAATAATAAGAACGCTAAGCAAGTGAATGTTTGCTTTCAAAAGTGAGGTTATTCTGACTTATCAATTGTCATTTGATATGGCTGCATCTTTCATAATTGCGTTGTAACTTAGCTATTTGATTTTGTTGTTACAATTTGCAATTCTATAACTCGAGGACAAGTTGATTATTTGAAAAGAGAAGCGCATGTGGCAAGGCCACTTGATTTTGGTGATTAGATGTCATGTTATCGGATGCGACTTTGCCAAGCTTGCTTTGGTATAAGAGCCAACTTTTCTTTCATTTCTTTTAACACCACTTATCTTATAACTAATGATAATTTCTATCTAATACATTCTTTTTTTTACTTTCAAAATAACAAATCCTGCTACTCAGATTTATCTTATCTTTTGATTTGATCAAACTGTTCTTTTATATCAAGTTTACCCTTATGCTTTGAGTGCTTCCTCTCTTGTTGTGTGGTTGCTTGGGATTTGCCCCTCCCACAATAATAGGCAAGCTCCTTTTTTATCTTAATTACAAATATTTTACGAACTTTCTTAACACTCCTTCCTTCTTTTTTACCCTACAACGGTTTCTTGCCTCGATAAACACATGCGTATGCACGAATATATACTTATATAAGGTTAGCAATAATAAAGTAAAGTTTAAGGATATTAGGCAGCTAGTAACTTCGTAATAATTTTAAAGAAGGCAAAAGTTAATAAACTAATCTTTAGCAATAAGAATTGCTAAAGCTCTTATTTGCTGGCACGTAATTTTCTTTAACCTTATTGTTATTATTAAGTTATAAGACCCATTGAAGTTAACGGAATTTGCAAATTATACTTGAGATTCAAGATTAGCAATATGCTTAAGAAAGATAAGAATTCTTTTTAAGTTAAGCTACTCATTATGCAACTTCCAAGTTGCTTAACTTAACTTCGATCTGATATAAAAGCAAATCTAACTCTCTTATCTTTAAAGCATTTAATATACTAAAACTTATCATATAAAGTTTAATCTTAATTTAGTAATAATTTTGAAAATATTCAATAACTCTAAAAGACGTATAAACTCATCACCAACTTCATTATCTTAAAAACCTTCTAAATCCATTCAACTTTAGTTATTTGATACTAACTTTAGCTTTAAGCTAATACGCAAGCTTGCAAACTTAAACGCCGTTATATCATACCTTTGCTTTTTAGTTATATTTCCTACTAGCACTCAAATTGCGACATATTTATATTCTTTCCACCCGCTCGCCTCCACACTTGGAAAGTCGATAGTAATGTAAATTGGGATCTAAACTTAGCAAGCGTAATCGGGAAAATAGCGCAGCCTTTTCAAAATAAACATAAAACTCCTTTTTTAAAAAGATTCAATTAAAAGTCATCGGCCGATAGCATATTCAAACCTTCAACAAAAGCATAAGCATATCTTGCTTTAATAAAAAACAAAACTAAAGAACTTTTACTTATAATAAAACTTAAGCCAACTAATATTAATTTCCTTAAAAGTTATAATGAAAGTCTTATTTGGTAAGTAACTATTAAAAAGGCGAATATAAAGGCAATCCTAAGTTTAAGGCAATATAAAAGCGCCTTAATTTTATTATTGGCTTTTAAGGGGAAGTTGATTTCATAAGACTAATAAAGCCGCCTACTTTGTCATTTTTCGCCTACAGATTTCCTTTATCACATTACCCCTTACCATAAATTGGAAATCTTTTATTACCAAGTTAAACATTGCTATAAGAAATGCTATAAGTATTAGCAATAAAGTAATTTTAAAGGAATAAGCATTTTAAACGTTGGATATCGCTCCTAAGGGAATTCCATTGCTAAGGGATTTGATTGCTCATTCCGAAAAAGTAGCGCTTAAATGGAATTTGCTTTTGCAACAAATTTAGCATATAAGGAAGGGACCTTTCATTGCTTATTTCTAAAGTATATTACTTAAAGCTACTGCATTCGTTATAAAACGTGCAAATCAAACCCTAATTACCTTTCCTTAACGGAATGACCAGTAATTTCCTTTTTAAAAGATATTACAATGACAAAAAGTCTTACAATCCTTATTATACACTTAAAGGAATTATCAGTATTGGCGTAAGTAATAATTGAGTGCAAAAATCGTTAAGCTTCGCTTTGTCTTTATACTTAACCAGCTACCTTGTAAAGCTAATTCTTTTCTCTAAATTATTAAGAAGGTTTTGGCTTTTTATTTCAGCGTTTACTTATTAAAATATAACGTCTTGAACAGCCGCTTTAATAAGTAATTTATTAATCAAATAGCTGCTTCTTAATACACCTTATATTAACTCTACTTTTTGCTTCTAATTCCAAGCTTAGCGTTTGCAATATAATGCTAAAGAAGTTTTCAAAATCGCTAAGAAGTCCGTAACAAAGCGTTTTTATAACAACGATAAAGTATATGCTAAAGAAGTTGTTATTACTAAATAAGGGGTTTTAATGCTTTGCTGTTGTTATTTAGCAATATTTTGTTAGCGCTTTGTTAGCACTAATTTTCGTCCCCCTCTTCAAATAATCAATTACTCCTTGCACTTACTCATCCGAATCATCCACAAATGCCCTATATTAGCTTCTTTATTTAAGCGTTAAAACAAGTACTCTAATTACTATTTCATTTAACTTTATATGTTATTTAGTGATATATTCAAAGTTCTTCAAATCCATAAGATTAGCTGGTAAAGTATCTTCCTTGCCTAAAGCGACGCCTATATCACTAAAATGCCGTTCTGAAACTTCGTTCTTAACACTGTAAATGAAATGCTATCGCTTGTGAAAAAGTTTAAGTCGATTTCTAGCATATGTTCCCTTAAATTGAGAGCCGTTATTCCTTAATTTCTTTAAGATGTAATAGCTTTTATTATTAATCTTAACAATCTCATATAATTCAAGCTACCAAAAGTCCAATGTTTTATTAAAGCTTTTATCAACTTCTCTTAAAGCGTTATACTTCAAAACTAAATCTTTAACTTTCAAAGGCCGATGTTGAATATTATAATTAAGATTAAAAGCTTCCTTTCCTTCCTATTTTCAGCGTATCTTTTGAAGGTAAACTTCGTCCAAATGATTTTGCCTAAGTTAAAACTAAATAACTCAAAGCTAAATAAATTTGCTACGATTTTCAATTTCTTTAGTAAACAAGCTTCTTCAAGTAGGGTAACAAGTTTCCATAAAAAAAATAAGCTCTCTCCCGTAAATCAAGTAAAAGGGCATATAACCTGTAGAAGCGTTTGTTATAATTCAATCAATAAATAATATCGCCAAAAGATTTACTATCCACTTTCCCTCCATTTTCAAAAGTGCGTTTTTAATCGGTCCATAACCTCTCTTAATCATTCCGTTAACTTTAAAATTATAAGCTAAAACTTATATCTTTTAAATTTCCATTTTATTAAATAGCCGAATGATTTCCTTTATGTTTTTATCCTCTTCATCGATAACAAGCTTTTAAAAAAGTTCGTAATAATATATAATATCTTGCCAAATGAATTTAGCAACTTAATCCGCTATTTTCAAAGAAAGTGCTTTAACTTTAATTCATTTACTTATATCGTCTCAAGCTACTACCAAATACTTCTTCCCATCTTAAGTAAATATATAAGTGATATTAATAGCTCACTTCTCCATTAAGCCATTTGAAGCAATAAGAAAAAAAAGCTTTTCTTATCTTTTAGCGTTTTGATATTAGCATTTAATATAAGTCTTGACGTATTTGGCAACATCTTTATAACACCCTTTCTAGTAATACCTTACTAAAACCTAGTAATACGTATTTTCTCGCCCTTTATAATTCAAATCGTCGTAACAACTTTTAAAAATTCGGCTTTTGTTTTTATTAATGTTAATAACAAACTTCGTAAGCGAATCTCTTGCAAGTAATTTCCAAACTTTTTCATTATAAACATCGTAATTCAAAGCTTCTTATTTAAATTTCCAAAAGTTCCTCTTATCTATTCCCTTTGAAATTTTTATCGTTATAACATATTTAGCAATTTTTAAAAAGTTTTCGCCATAATCCTTAAAAAATACTAGCAAAATTCAAAGGTTTCCTTCGTTACTTTCCATATCTAAATTCAATACTAAAATCTTTCCATTCTCTTAAAGTCTCTGAACTCGCTCTTTCATTTCCTTAAGAATACCACTTCATCTCTTTAGCTTAAGATTTGTAAAGGTTTTATTTTCTTCCTCTTTAATAGCTTCAATAAGGCAAAGTTCATATGCTTCAAGCTCAGCAAAAATCTAATCCTTATTATTATTCTCTCTAGCAATGTCTAATTCTATATCTTTAAAGTGTCTAAGCCTTTTAGAAAAAAAGTTGGCGGCGATATGCATAGCGCCTTTAACGTATTAAACTTTGAAATCAAAAAGCCTAATCCAAGTAAGCTAGCGTGTAAGCATAACGCTAAGGTGATCGTAAGCAGCTCCGTTTAGTTAGATTATTAACATATTAGCGTTCGTTTTCATAACAAAATACATTCTAATAAGCTAAATCTTCAGTTTCTTTAAAATATATAGCATTCTTTTGCACTCCCACTTAATAGCATCATAATTACATTTTATCTTACTCTAAAAATCATTCTTATAACAAGCAAGATATAACTTCCTATTATCTTTATCTCTTTGGGCTAAGAAGCCTTCTCAATTATCACCATTAGAATTTACTGAAACTACTATTTTTCCAGCATCTTCACTATAATCGATCCTACAAAGAACCGGAACAAAGCACAAAATATCTTGAAGTTATTTTTTAACTTTCCCTTAAACATTCGGATCCCAATGAAACTTGATTTTTTTCCAGGTAAGCAAATAAAGAGGCTTTGCAATTAGCCGAAAGTCTTTGATCTAAATGCGAAAGTAAATTACTAATCCGAGAAATCCTTTTACTTCTTTGACGTTGCTTAGCTTAATCCAATTTTGCACTTTAAGTAAGTGAGTAGCTAAAGGTTTTTATCCAACAGAATTTGTAACATAATCAATAATGTTTATTTCATTTTGGCAAAATTAAAACTTGGCCCTAATAATAGCTTTAAATCGCTCTAATTGTTTAAAAGTCTTGTCGAGATTAAGAATATGCTTCAAAACAAATCGCCAAATTCTAAGGTAAGCTTCTTGTTATTTGTAATTTATAAATAGCCTTTTTATGCTAATATTATCAAGAAAAAACATTGTAACGTTAGGGATAATATCTTTTAAGATCTTAATAATTATTTGTACAAATTAAGCTATTAAATTGATATATTCTTAAAGAAGTATAATGATCTTAATTAGGCCGATATTAAAAATTTAAAAGGTAATTATATTCCGGCTAGCTTGGTGTAAGATTTATTAATCATATTCGGAATAAAGGTTCACTAAGCTTACAATGTGATATTTAGCAAATTCCTCAAAAAACTTATTCATAGAAGGAGGTAAATTGGCGTTTCTTTGAGTTATCGCATTAAGCATTGTTGCCGAATTAATAAATCGATATTTGCTTGGCTTTTTCTTTTTAATTAAAAACCAAGCATTTTGATATGGTTCTTTTGAAAGTTCTAGAATTTCTTTATTAAGGCGATCTTGTATTATTTTTATAACTTTTGGAATTAATGCTTAGGATAGCGGGAAATTTAGTGCTTGCTATGCTTTATACGGAATTGTTTTTAAGATTATTAAAAGAGAAATATCTTTGTAAAATCGTTCACACTTAAGTTACTTAAAGGAAATAACACCTTTTTGATTAAGCATTATCTTATTAAATAATACTCTTTTTTTTGGGAAAAGCATATCTTCCACATCAAAACTAGCAAATCTTTTTAAAGTAAGTCGGGTCTCACGAGGAATTGCCGAAAATCGAAATAAAAGTAAGTGTTGGTATTCTTTGACTTGCTATTGCGGGGTATCTCAAGCCTTTAAACATTCATATTAATCATCCCTTCTCCTTGGAAGGTCACCAATTCCGTTAGCTTTGTTTATTAGTTGCACTTTCTTAACTTTTAATTTATATATCATTTACACTTGATAAGTTTGCTTATTGGGTTTGAAAGGGTTATCAAGTTCTAAGTTTTTGTAATCTATAATGAAATCGAAAGTTGACTTTAGGTTCGTTATTTGGCTATTTTCAAGTAGGGCCTTTGAATCCTTGAAATCGGCCGTCCAAATGCAAAACTTTTATTATATGTAAGATTGGTGTAAGTATTTCTTTATCGAAATTTCCGTTTTCGATTTAATAAAATTGTTTTCGCCTTCTTTTTTAAAATGCTTAGCTTTAAGCAAGGAGGTGTAGCCGTCAAAGCATTCAATTATATTAACAACATAGCTTTGAATATTATTAGTTATTTATTTTCTAATAACTTGTTTTTCTTTTTTAAGGTATAATTATTACTTTAACTCTCGTTATGCCAAATTTGGCCGATTTCGTTCTTGCTTTTTATTACAAAAATGTCTTTTGCTTCATGAGTAGCAAAATTAATTTGAATCATAAGATCTTGAATCAATTGGTGATTTCAAAGTTGAGCTAAAATTAGTTCACCTTTTTCGTTTGAAAAGTATTGGAAAGAAAGTCTTGCCTTCCGAAAGAATGAAAAGCCTAAAATTATCTTAATACCTAAAATATTTATGATATAAAATCAAGTGCGAACAATTAAATCTCTAATTGTAATAGTAATATTATTCGTATAACCAATGAAGCAAGATTTTGTTTTAGTGATAATTTTCAAAGCCATACTTTGACTTTTAGTGATCAGTAAGCTTAACTGGATTGCTGTTTCTAGTGTAATATAGCTGACTTCAGCTTCATTGTTAAGAGTAACTCTCACGTTGCTGATTTTAGTGTTTCCAAAAATCGTAACTATTATTTTTGGTGTTAGTAAGTGGAAAGTTGCCGGTTAATTTCCTTTCATATCTAACAAGTATATTTCAGCGCTTTCAAATAGAGGAGTTAGCAAGTTGCTTTTGATAAGCATATCTTTTTATAATTAAATAAGCCTTAAGTAATTACATTTGATTATAATAACAAAGATTATTAAGAAGAGTCCAATAGTAAGTACAATTCCAAATGTTAGCTAAAGCTAAAAACCTTTTATAAGTCTGTTGTAAGCTGCTAAAACTTTCATTTGCTATAGCTTTTGGCGAATATAAAGCTTTAGAGCAAGGTCCGGCCTAAAGATGCTATAATAAGTACTTGTTTGTTTAACTCAAGTGCGGTACTTTTTGCTTTGCTTTAAAAGAATATCCTTCTTATAACGCTATTCAAACTTCTTTTGGTTTGAAGTAAAGATAGGTTTGTTATTTAAGAAGTAATCCCTTTATGCAGCATTTTTGGATTCATAATTATTGATATTCAAAAGAATTGAAATAATCAATAAAAGCTATTTTGAGATGAAAACGTTTTTATTATCAAAGAAACTCACGCAAAGTGACTTCACTGTAGCGTTTTTCAATTGTCTTTGCATCTTTTGATTAATATTCTAAATTCGGGAAGTAGTTAACCTTGGCTTATTCAGTAGCATATAATATTCCCTTAAAGTAAAATTTCCCGAAAGTTTTATTTATGCTAATAATTTGTCGATTACTACGTCCAACTTGTAATTTCCCCTATTCAAGACTTCTTGCATTTTAGAACTTTGTAAAAGAATCTTTTAAATAAAAATCGGTAACTTCGAGAGTAAGCTTATCGTGCTTATTGAATTTGAGGGCTTTAATATTAAGGGTTTCTTTGCTTTAGGGAGCGAGGCAGTAGCTGTTAACTTTTTAGTGATCCTTTTTGTGCCTTAAGCAAGGATTTCTAAAGGGACTCTTTTAATAAGTCCGGGGGCGTTGATTTTTATTAGCTTAATTTTTTTTTTAGATATTCTTTTAAATCAAATAAAGCTTTTGATTTCTTCTCAAACCTTTGGCCTTTTATAAAAAGCCTGAGCTTTAATTTGCTCTTGTAAGCTATTAGATGCTTTATAAGGTTTGGCTTATGCTGGTATTTTTCATGCTCTTGTTTTCACAAGCTCTACAAATACAACTTTTAGGTTATTATTGTTTTTAGTAATAAGGTTTTGAATTTTAGTAATATTTTTCTTGCTACAATCTCTTTGTTTGAGAATGTCTGAATTGCTTTCAAGCTTTTAAAAAGCTTTAATGCTTCCCATGTTACTTCTCAAGTTTGGAGCGTACGAGCCTTTTCGAGCTAGAGTAGCTTCCTTTGATTGCTTTAGCATTTCTTGTACTGCTTTCGCTTATTTTTCAGAATCCATATTATTAATAATATTAAGTACTTGCTGAATAACATGATTTTGGCGATTTTTGCTATCGTTTGAAAATAACATAAGGTAAGCCTTCTCACTTTCCTTAAATAATCCGATGCAAATATAATTATATTTATCAAACTTATAAATAATACCAAAGCTAACGAACTTTTTATAATTGTAATATTGATTCATATAATCATGCCACGCTTGCTATCTCATATCAAATTCTTGCTTGTTGTTGCACCATTTATATCCTCTTGTAATTAATTCCTTAAAGCGCTTGTATTTATTATAAGACGTTTGCTTGTATTGTATAATTGCCATATTTTAAGTGACTTTATAAAGCTTCAAGCTATTAATCTCAGCTATAAGATCCACATTCTGAGCTTTTTCGGCTATAGCATGTAAAATACGTAGAAAGTCAAGTCCTTGAGTGATGATTTTTAATTCGTCTTTAATAGCATTTTGAACCTTATTAATAAAACGTTATAAAGTAAGCATCATCTTCTGGCCCAAGGCTTAAGCTATAAAAAGCTTCCGCTACGGCCTCTCTCATCGAAAAGTTTCATTAATGACTTTTCCCAAGGAGTTATTCTTATAATTAATAAAGTCAGCTTGGTAATTAGGTTTTCTAGATAGTAGAATTTTAATAGTTATAAGATTACTAAACATATTCCGATAAACTCCACTTTTGAAATATCCTTTTAATGTAGCTATTTCTTATTTTTTCAAAAGTTCGTTAAAATCTCTCTCACTGTTAACGTGAGTCTTTATACTGTCGAAGACCTTACTAAAAGGTATAATATTATTTTGATTAAACTTTTTCCTAAGCTTTTAAACCGCTATAACAACCTTTTTTTGCAAATGTTTTAGGAGTGTAACAATGAATTTTAGCGTTATCATCTTTTCCGTAAGATTTTCCTTTTGCTTGCAATTATACGTCACTTCTTAAAATAGCCTCAAAAAGTATTAAAGTTGTGCCTAAATGTAAGTACCGATTCGATCTTGAACTTTCCTAAAATCTTGAATAATCGAATCAAGGTAAGTTACCGTGTAAAAACGATAATAGGAATCTTAACCTTGATATTCCTTGCAAGCTGCTAAACAAAAATCCAAATAAAATAGTTGTTAGTAATAATTAACTCGTTTCAAATTCCACGCTATCAAAAGGAGTGAGTAATTTAGAACCTATTGCTTTTTCTCTTAATCTTTAGTAATATCATGCGTTGCAAACATCTTATCGATCGTTTTAAGAAATGCCGTAATCTTAGCTTCGTTAAATGTAGGAGCTTTAGCAATTTTAGGGATAAGCATAAATTAACTTAGGTATACTTAAAGCTTGTGAATATCAAAAATATCAATATAATGTGATTTTTCAAAAGATTCAGCTTCTTCAAAATTACTATTTGAAGCTAAAGAAGTAATCTTTTCCTTGCTTTTTCTAAAGCTTTCTTTAGCGTTATTAGTAAAGCAAAACCTGACTCCAAAGCTAGATTGCTTAAAAAAGTTGCTGTTCCTCTTTAAAAGAAAAGAAGCTTCAAAAATTTTGGAAGTTCTAATCTAAAAGCTAGGCATTTCGCTAGGAAACATGCTAATTATGAAAGCTTGATAGCTCCCCTCTTTAGGAGGTCCACTTTTAGTATTTCGCGTCGCTATTTTGTAAGGAAATTTAGTGATTTTGAAATGTAAAAATTTAGCAAAAGTTAGTAATTGAAATATAGAAAATTAATTGAAAATATTATGTATACGCAAACAAAGAAAAAACAATAACAAAAAAAAAACATTCTTCAAATTCCTAGATACCTTTAGCGCTAGAGGTTCCCGATAGCGCTATAACTATTGAAAGCGCCTAAGCTTCTAATACCCAAATTCCCTTTCCCAATTACTTCGCTTACAAAACTGATAAGCTAAAAACAAACATTAAACAAAATTATTGACATAAGAAGTTGGTTCAAATTACTAAACAACGAAAATCAAATAATGTAATATAAATAAAACATCAAAATAAGTATTAAAAGAATTCAAATATAGCGAATTCGCTAAAGAAAAGAAAATATATAAAACGCGCAAAATAGATACCCTTATATTAAAAGCATTTGCTTCCTTTCAGCTTTATTTCTAAAGGCTTACTTATCTTAGTAGCTAACGCTTAATTGCCTTATGCTTGTAAGATTTGTTAGCTAATTGGGAGTATTACCAAAAAGCTTAAAACTAAAAGAAAGAAGATGCGTTTTAGTGATATAAAGCGCTGAATTAGAATTATTAAAAGCGAAGGTTCAAACTTCCTAATACCTCGGAAATTCCTTTAATATAAATAAGAGTTACCTCGATCTATTGATAAGCTTGTTTTTTATCTCTCAAATGATCACATCTCACTGTACTTATTTTTTATATTAAAGGTTGCAAGATAACCAAATAAATAGCTCCCTCAATTCATACAGTTATCGTTTTTTGAACCTTACACATATTTTGTTAGCATAAGACTCGTATCATTTAATCATACTTAGTTTTTCCTTTATAAAGAACTTGTTCTTGCGTCGATTATCATAAATATGTGGAAAGGCAAATCCTAAGCAATTACACAACAAGAAAGGAAATACTTAAAGCATAAAGATAAATTTAATATAAAAGAACAATTTAATTAAATCAAAAAATAAGATAAATCTAAATAGCAAGATTTGTTATTTTGAGGATAAAAAAAAGAATATATTAAATAGAAATTATCGTCAGTTATAAGATAAGTGGTGTTAAAAGAAATAAAAGGAAAGTTGGCTCTTATATCGAAGTAGGCTTGGCAGAGCCGCATCCGATAACGTGACATCCAACCACCAAAATCAAGTGGCCCTGCCACATTATAATCGAACCCCATGATTTAGGTGCGAACGAACAAGAGCCTGAAGCTCGTTTCGGAATTTGCTAGTTCTGGAAACTATAAGTATTAGTATCTACCTTGCTTAAGGGGCAATATGGAATTCTTTATCTATAATAAGTATTTTGCCTCGCTTTTTTAATGCTACTTGTAGTCTTTAGATATATTTCCTCGCTACTTTGTCTTGCAAAATCTTTTTAATATCTGCTATACCTGGATAAATAATTGCACGCTTGCTAAATAACCCCCTTAGCGATGTTAAAGGCATTCACGTAAATTAAGATATCAAAGATTTATAACAACTTTAGTTAAATAAGCGTTTTAATAGCTGCTTCACTCTTATAATTATCGTTTAAAGTATCTTTATCTAAGGCGTTGTTTAATAAGGACTTGGCAGCAACGCTAATATTTATAATCGTTAGCTTTTATTATAAGCTAAAAAACGAGTTGTACCAAAACTTTGAAGCTACCACATCAAATAAACTTATCTCGTGCAAGTTTTGCAAGTTTGATAACCGTAAATCAATTCACGAAAGTAAAACAACAACGCAGTAATATCAAAGTTCGTCCTAATTATAAGAATAGTTTCGTACTTTACAATTGATATGCTAATGTCGTGCGGCTTGCTAAATAACACCAAATGAGGCATGATGTTTCGCGCATTTGTAGTTCCGTAACTAAAGAGATCACATGTAAAGCCTTTTCGTGATTAAATAAAAAGTTCCAACGTACCTTATTTATTCTCAACCTAGTTGATCACTATAAATAGATGGCTTTGCAAGATGTCCCAACTAATAAAAGGGATTCATATGTTAATATACTGACCTACTTTAACGTCAACTGGCCGAGACGCTGTGATCCGGATCCTGATTGTATTATTAACATGCGTAATGTAGGCTCGAGAAAAGTCATGGTTCCAGGCCTTATTTCGAAAAACAACAATCAACAGCTAAAAAATGAATAAAATAGCAATTATCTTAACAAAAATGTTTACAAATTGCCAAGGGAACTTAGATATAAACATAAGATATTGTATAATAAAATATATTATAAGTATAGCCAGACCTTAATAAATACAAAGAAATAGCTTATACGACAAGCGGCAAAAGATAGGTATCGAGAGGAAAAGGAGGGAACATAAGGCTGAGCCACCTTAGTAATTATTATCAGGAGTAGCCAACAGGCTACGCCTGATGCGGCTAGCGCACCCGCCCTAAGCGAGGCTTAGCGCCCCCCATATATTGGGAGATTCTCTAAGAACCACTTCTTTAAACTTTTTTTTTTAATATATTGTGGCAGGGCCATTTGATTTTAGTGGTTGGATGTCATATTATTGGATGCAGCTCTGCTGAGCCTGCTTTGGTATAAGAGCCAACTTTCTTTTCATTCCTTTTAACATCACTTATCTTATAACTGATAATAATTTTTATCTAATATATTCTTTTTTTTACCTTTAAAATAATAAATCTTGCTACTTAAATTTATCTTATCTTTTGATTTGATCAAATTATTTTTTTATATCAAGTTTACCTTTATGCCTTGAGTGCTCCTTTTCTTGTTGTGTGGTTGCTTGGGATTTGCCCTTTCATAATATAAGGTTATATTATTAAGCTTAATTCTTTGTCGTGATATAAGATGAATCAAATATAAATCTTGCTTTTTTTTTACGCTAGAAAAGTAAAGAAGCGTTAAAAATTTTTATCTTACAAAATTAAAGACAACGATTTTAGGATAAAGTTTGAATCCTTACTAACAAAGCTTGAGAATATATAATAAAGCTTCCAAATGTAATAGTGTGGAGGGGCAAATCCCAAGCAACCACACAATAAGAGAGGAAGCACTTAAGGCATAAAGGTAAACTTGATATAAAAGAACGATTTGATCAAATCAAGAGATAAGATAAATCTGAGTAGCGGGATTTGTTATTTTGAGGGTGAAAAAAAGAATATATTAGATAGAAATTATTATCAGTTATAGGATAAGTGATATTAAAAAAAATGAAAAGAAAGTTAACTCTTATATCGAAGCAAGCTTGGCAAAGTCGCATCTAATAACGTAACATCCAATTACTAAAATCAAATGGCTTTGCTACATGCGCCCCCTTCTTCAAATAATTAACTTATCCTTGAGTTATAAAATCGCAGATTGTAATAACAAAATCAAATAGCTAAATTACAGCGCAGTTATGGAGGATGCAATTATATTAAGTGATAGTTGATAAGTTAAAATAATCTCACTTTTAAAAGCAAACATTTACTTGCTTAGCGTTTCCGCCATTAGCAAGCAATCATATATATAAGCAGCTTTTCCTTCCGCAACTTGCAACTCCAACTTTCTAATTATATCTTTTTTTTTTCTTCTTTTTAACTTTTAATAGCGTAACTTTTTTGCATTTTTTAACGCTTCTTCCATCAATTTTAAGGCTTTCCTTTTGCAGCGACGCGTTATTTAAAGCCTCGTATTATCGATCTTGCGATCTTAGCCTTTTGCAAGGCAAGATAAGGCTAATTATTTACCTCGCCTTGATTTAAGCTAATCAAATTCAATAAACATAAGATTAAGGCTTTCTTTCTTATTGACAACTCCTTTAAAACTTTATTACTTCATCTTTTTCTTTTTTAATAACTTTGCTATTGTTGCTAGTTCCTTTGATTACAAGATTTGCGATTTACTCAACTTCCTTCTTAAGGCTTCAAACCTTCCATCTAGCTAAGTTCTTCTCCTTTCTTTGCGCTTTTCTCATAATTATGAAGCATCTTCGCAGTAATTAACTTAATGTAGCAATTACCTTTTACAAATCAAGATTTCTTTACCACAATTTGAATTATTACTTTCTTGCTAAGTCTTCTTTCCTTTCCATTTGTTGCAACTTTCTAATATTATTATTTAGAATTAAACTTTGCGTGATAGCAAGATAAGATTAAGCTGCCTTTTTATTTTTAAATCGATTTATAGCATTGTAATTTTAGCTCACTTTAAAATGAAGTTTTTTAATTATCTTGATGTGCCTTAATTACGCTTTCGCTTCTTTATAAATTTTCATTATTACCACTTCATCGCTTTACAACTTCTGAGATTGAGCTGTCTTCTTCTCCAGATTAGTCATCTTTTTTTTGCTCTTTTCTTTTCACTTTTTTCTCCTTTCATTGCAAAGTTCTATTAACATCATATTAGGTTTGTTTACTTCTTGCTTTTCAGGGAAGTTGGTACTTTACTTTAGTATTTGAGAAGAGGCTTTAAGCAATGCGCAACTTTCTACAATGCTTCATGCAACTTCCACCTTTTAAGTTTGAAACGTGCTATTGCATACGATACTAATTCTCTTTTGAAAATAAAGCCTTATAAAACATAAGGTTATTCAAGCTTTAAGCAAGCGTAAATAGAAGTTTAACGTTTTACGCCCTAATATCCATGGCCCTAGCAAAATCTAAATTGATCTTTTCTTACGCTAACAATAAGCAAGCTCTTTTCTTACTTTAATCATAAATATTTCGCGAACTTCTTCAACACTTCTCCTTTCTTCTTTATCTTATAATGATTTCTTACTTTGACAAACACATGCGCATATATAAATATACACTTATATAAGGTTAGCAATAATAAAGTGAAATTTGAAGGTGTTAAGCAATCGGTAACTTCGTAATAATTTTAAAGAAGGCGAAAGTTAACAAATTAATCTTTAGCAATAAAAGTTGCTAAAGCTCCTATTTGCTAGCACATAATTTTCTTTAACCTTATCATTATTACTAAGCCATAAGACCTATTAAAGTTAACGGAATTTGCAAATTATACTTAAAATTTAAAACTAGCAATACGCTTAAGAAAGATAGGAATTCTTTTTGAATTAAGCTACTTATTATGCAACCTCCAAATTGCTTAACCCAACTTCAATCCAATATAAAAGCAAGTCTGACTTTCTTATTTTTAAAGTATTTAATATGCTAAAGCTTATTGTGTGGGGTTTGATCTTGGTCTAATGATGATTTTGAAAATGTTCGATAGCTTTAAAAAACATATAAGCCCATTACCAACTTCATTATTTTAAAAACCTCCTAAAGCCATTTAACTTCAATTGTTTGGTGCTGGCTTTAACTTTAGATTAATACATAAGCTCGCGGACTTAAACGCCGTTATATTATACCTTTACTTTTTGGCTATATCTTTTGCTAGCACTTAAGTTGCGACATGTTTGTGCTCTTTTTACTCGCTTGCTTTCACGCTTGGAGGATCGATGGTGATGTAGATTGGGGCCTAAATTTAGCAAGCGTGGTCGAGGAGAATAGCGCGGCCTTTTTAGAATGAATATAAAATTCCTTCTTTGAAGAAATTCAATTGAAAGTCGTTAGCCGATAGCATGTTCAAATCTTTAATAAAAGTATAAGCACGTTTTGCTTTAATAAAAAACAAAACTAAAGAACTTTTGCTTATAATAAAACCTGAGCCAATCAGTGTTAATCTTCTTAAAAGCTATAATGAAAGTCTTATTTGGTGGGCAACTATTGAGAAGGCGAATATAAAGGCAATCTTAAGTTTGAAGTAATATAAAAGTGCCTTGATTTTGTTGTTAGCTTTTGAGAGGAAGTTGGTTTTATAGGATTAGTGAAGCCGCCTACTTTATTNTTTTTTGCTTGCAGATTTCCTTTATCACATTGCCTTTTATTATAAATCGGAAATCTTTTATTACCAAGTTAAGCATTGCTGTAAGGGGTGTTGTAGGTATTAGCAGCAAAGTAGTTTTAAAAGAATAAGCATTTTAAACATTAGATGTTGCTCCTAAGGGGATTTTATTGCTAAAGGATTTGATTGCTTATTTTGGGAAAGCGGCGCTTAAACAGAACCTGCTTTTGCAACGAATTTAGCATGTAAGAGAAGGATTTTTCATTGCTTACTTCTAAAATATGTTACTTAAAGCCACTGCGTTTATTATAAGACATGCAAATCAGGCCCTGATTACCTTTTCTTAACAAAATAACTAATAATTTTTTCCTTAAAAGGTATTATAATAATAGAGAATCTTATAATTCTCATTGTACACTTAAGGAAGTTATTAGTGTTGGCGTAGGTAGCAATTGGGTGCAAAGATTGTTAAGCTTCGCTTTGTCTTTATGCTTGGCCAGCTGCTTTGTAAAGCCAGTTCTTTTTTCTGAGTTATTAAAGAAGTTTTGGCTCTTTATTTTAGCGTTTACTTATCAAAATATAGCGTCTTGAACAGCCGCTTTAGTAAGTAATTCATTAATTAAAAAATTGCTCCTTGATGCACCTTATGCTGACTCTACTTTTTGCTTCTAATTCCAAGCTTAGCGTTTGCAATATAATACTAAAGAGGTTTTCGAAATCGCTAAGAAGTTCGTAACAAAGCGTTTTTATAGCAGCAATAAGGTATATGCTAAAGAAGTTGTTATTGCTAAATGAAGGGTTTCAATGCTTCGCTATTATCATTTAGCAATACTTTGTCAGCGCTTCGTTAGCACTAATTTCCGTCCCCTTCTTTAAATAATTAACTACTTCTTGCATCTACTTGTCCAAATCATTCACAAATGCCTTATATTGGCTCTTTTATTCAAGCGTTAAAATAGATACTCTAATCACTATTCCATTTGACCTTATATGTTGTTTAGTAATATGTTCAAGGTTCTTCAAATCCATAGGGTCAGCTGGTAAGGTATCTTTTTTACCTAAAGCGGCGCCTGTATCACTAAAATGCTATTTTGAAACTTTATTTTTAGCATTATAAATGAAATGCTATCGCTTGTGAAAAAGTTTAAATCGATTTCCAGCGTATGTTCTCTTAAGTTAAGGGCCGTCATTTCCTAATTCCTTCAAGATGTAATAGCTTTTACTATTAATTTTAGCAATTTCATACGATTTAAGCCATCAAAAGTCCAATGTTTTATCAAAGCTCTTGTCGACTTCTCTTAAAGCGTCGTGCCTCAAGACTAAATTTTTGACTCTCAAAGGCCGATATCGAATGTTATGACTAAAATCAAAAGCTTTCTTCCCTTTTTGTCTTCGGCATGTTTTTTGAAGGTAGGCTTCATCCAAGTGGTTTTGCTTAAGTTGAAATTAGATAGCTTAAAGCTAAATAAGTTTGCTGCGATTTTCAATTTTTTTAATGAATAAGCTTTTCCAAGTAGGGTAATGAGTTTCCATAAGAAGAATAAGCTTTCTCCTGTAAATCAAGTAAAAGGGCATATAACTTATAAAAGCATTTGTTATAATTCAATTAGCAAATAATATCGCTGGAAAGTTTATTATCTACTTTTTCTTCATTTTCGAAAGTGCGTTTTTAATTGGTCCGTGATCTTTCTTAATTATTCTATTAGCCTTAAGGTTATAAGTTAAGATTTGTATCCTTTGAATTTCCATTTTATTAAGTAACCAAATAACTTCCTTCATGTTCTCACCCCTTCCGTCGATAACAAGCCTTCAAAAGAGTCCGTGGCAACATATAATATCTTGTCAAATAAATTTAGCAACTTGATTTGCTGTTTTCGAAGAAAGTGCTTTAGCTTCAACCCATCTACTCATATCGTCTTAAGCTATTACCAAATACTTCTTCCTATCTTAAATAGGTATGTAAGTGATATTAATAATCCACTTTTCTATTAAGTTGTTTAAAGCAATAAGGAAAAGAGGCTCTTCTTATCTTCTAACATTTTAATGTTAGCATTTAATATAAGTCTTGATGTATTCGGCAGCATCTTTATAACATCTTTTTTAATAATACCTTACTAAAACCTAATAATATGTGCTTTCTTGCCTTTTGTGGCCCAAATTGTTATAACAACTTTTAAGAATTCGATTCTTATCTTTATTAATGTCAATAACAAGCTTTGTAAGCGAACCTCTCGCAAGTAATTTCTAAACTTTTTTATTATAAACATCGTAATTCAAAGCCTCTCATTTGAATTTCCGAAAGTTTCTTTTATTCATTCCCTTTAGAGTTTTTATCGTTATAATATATTCGGCGATTCTCAAGAAGTCTTCGCTGTAATCCTTAAAGAATACTGGCAAAGTTCGAGGGTTTCTTTTGTTGCTTTCCGTATCTGAGCTTGATACTAAAATCTCTTTGTTCTTTTGAAGTTTCTAAACTCGCTCTTTCATTTCCTTAAAAATATCACTTCGTCTTTCTAGCTTAAGGTCTGTAAAGGCTTCATTTTCTTCCTCTTCGATAACTTCGATAAGGCAAAGTTTATATGCTTCAAGCTTAATAAGAATCCAATCTTCATCGTTATTTTCTTTAGCAATATCTGATTCTATATCTTTGAAATATCTAAGCCTTTTAGAAAAAAAGTCGGCAGCAATATGCGTAGCGCCCTTAACGTGTCGAACCTCGAAGTCAAAAAGCCTGATCCAAGTAAGCTAGCGTGTAAGCATAGCGCTAAGGTAATCGTAAGCAACTCCATTTAGTTAAGCTACTAGCGTATTAGCGTCCGTTTTTATAACAAAATGCATTTTAATAAGCCAAATCTTCAGTTTCTTCAAGATATATAGCATTCCTTTGCACTCCCGCTTAGTGGCATTATAATTACATTTTGTTTTACTTTAAAAGCTACTCTTATAACAAGCAAAGTGTAACTTTTTATTATCTTTATCTTTCTAGGCTAAGAAGTTTTCCTAACCATCACTATTAGAATTTACTAAAACTATTATTTCTCTGGCATCTTTATTGTAATCGATCTTATAAAGAATCGGAATAAAGCATAAAATGTTTTGAAGTTGTTTCTTAGCTTTCCCTTGAACATTCGGATTCTAGTGAAACTTGACTCCTTTTCGGGTAAGCAAATAGAAAGGCTTTGCAATTAGCTGAAAATCTTTAATTCAAATGTGAAAGTAAATTACCAGTCTAAGAAATCCTTTCACTTCTTTGACGTTGCTTAACTTAATTCAATTTTGCACTTTAAGTAAGTAAGTAGTTGAAGGTTCTTGTTTAGCAAAGTTTGTAGCATAACTAACAATATTCATTTCATTTCAGCAAAACTAAAACTTGGCTCCAATAGTAGCTTCAGATCGCTTTAATCATTTAAGAATCTTATTGAGGTTAAGAATATGCTCCAAAACAAACCGCTAAATCTCAAGATAAGCTTCTTGTTATTCATAATCTGTAAATGGCCCTTTTACGCTAATATCATCAAGAAAAGGCATTGCAATGTTAGAAATAATGTCTTTTAAGATCTTAGTAATTATCCGTATAAATTAAGCCACCAAATTGATACACCTTTAAAGAAGTGTAATATTCCTAATTAAGCCGATATTAAGAACTCAAAAGGCAATTATATTTTGGCTAGCTTGGTGTAAAATTTGTTGATTATATTTGGAATAAAGGTTCACTAAGCTTGCAATGTGACATCCAGCGAATTCCTCAAAAAACTTATTTACAAAAGAAGGTAAATTGGCGTCTCTTTAAGTTACCACATTAAGCATTGTTGCCGAATTAATAAGTCGATATTTGCCTAGCTCTTTCTTTTTAATTAAAAACCAAGCATTTCAATATAATTCTTTTGAAAGTTTTAAAGCTCCTTTATTAAGGCAATCTTATATTATTTTCATAACTTCCAAAATTAATGTTCAAGGTAGCGGGAAATTTGGTGCTTGCCATGCCTTATACGGAATCGTCTTTAAAATTATTAGAGAAAAGACATCTTCGTAAAATCGTTCACACTTAGGCTACTTAAAGGAAATAACACCTTCTTAATTAAGTATCATCTTATTAAATAACATTTTTTTTTTGGGAGAAGCATATCTTCTATATCAAGATTAGCAAGTCTTTTCGAAGTAAATCAGATCCCACAAGGAATTGCCAAAAATTAAGATAAAAGTAAGTGTTAGTATTTTCTAACTTGCTGTTACAAGATATTTTAAGCCTTTAAATATTCATATCAATTATCTTTTCCTTTTAAAAAGTTACTAATCTCGTCAACTTCGTTTACTAGTTGCATTTTCTTAGCCTTCGACTTATATATCGTCCACACTTGACAAGTTTGCTTGTTGGGTTTGAAAGGGTTACCGAGTTTTAAGTTTTCGTAGTTTGTAGTGAAATCGAAAGTTGACTTTGGGTTTGTTATTTGGCTACCTTTAAGTAGGGCTTCTGAATCCTCGAAATCGGTTATCTAAATGCAAAATTCTTGTTATATATAAGATTGATGCAAATATTCCTTTATCGAAATTTCCGTTCTCGATTCGATAAAATCGTTTCCGCCTTTTTTTTCAAAACGCTTGACTTTAAGCAAGGAGATATGGCCATCAAAGCATTCAATTATACTGATAGCATAGCTTTAAATACTATCGGTTACTTGTTTTCTAATAACTCGTCTTTTTCCTTTAAGATATAATTATCACTTTAGCTCTTGTTATGCCAAATTCGGCCGATTTTATTTTTGCTTTTTATTGCAAAGATGTCTTTTGCTTTATAAGTAGCAAAATTAATCTGAACCATAAGATTTCGAACCAATCGGTGATTCCAAAGTTAAGCTAGAACCGATCCACCTTCTTTGTCCAAAGGATATTGGAAAGAGAGTCTTGCCTTCCGAAAAAATGGAAAGCTTAGAATTATCTTGGTACTTAGAATATTTATAATATAAAACCAAATGCAAACAACTAAGTCTCCAACTATAACAGCAATATTATCCGCATAACCAATAAAGCGAGATTTTGTTTTAGTAATAATTTTTAAAGCCATACTTTAATTTTTGGTGATCGATAAGCCTAACCGAATTGCCGTTTCTAATGTAATACAGCTGACTTCAGCTCCATTGTCAAGAGTAGCTCTCACGTCGCTAATTTTAGTGTTTCCAGGAATTGTAATTACTATTTTTAGTGTTGGTAAGTAGAAAGTTGCCAGTTGATTTCTTTTCATATTTAGCAAGCATACTTCGGCGCCTTTGAACAAAGAAGTTAGCAAGTTGCTCTTAATAAGCATATCTTTTTATAATTAAATAAGCCTTAAGTAATAGCATTTAATTATAGCGACAAGGATCATTAAGAAGAGTTTAATGGTAGGTATAGTTCCAAATGCTAGCTAAAGCTAAAAACCTTTTATAAGTTTGTCGTAAGCTGCTAAAATTTCCATTTGTTATAACTTTTGGCGAATATAAAGCTTTAAAGCGAGGTCCAGTCTAAAGATGCTGTGATAAGTACTCGTTTGTTTGATTCAAATGCGGTACTTTTTGCTTTGCTCTAAAGGAGTATCCTTCTTGTAACGCCATTCAGACTTTTCTTTGTTTGAAGTAAAGGTAAATTCGTCGTCTAAAGGGTAGTCCTTTTATGCGGCATTCTTGAATTCATAATTGTTAATACTTAAAGAAACCGAAATAATCGGTAAAAGCTATTTTAAAATGAAAACGTCTTTATTATTAGAGAAACCCACGCAAAGTGATTCCATCGTAGCGTTCTTCAATTGTCTTTGCATCTTTTGATTAATACTCTAAATTCAGAAAATAGTTAATTTTGGCTTATTTAGTAGCATATAATATTCCCCTAAAATAAGGTTTCCCAGAAGTTTTATTTGTGCTAATAGTTTGTCGATTACTACATCCAGCTTATAATTTCCCTTGTTCAGGGCTTTTTGCATTTTAGGACTTCGTGAAAAAACCTTCTAAATAAAAATCGGTAACTTCGAAAGTAAGCTTATTATGCTTACTGAATTTGAAAGCTTTAATATTAAGGATTTCTTTGCTTTAAGAAGCGAGGCAATAGTTGTTGACTTTTTAGTAATCCTTTTCGTGCCTCAAGCAAGGATTTCTGAAGAGGCCCTTTTAATAAGTTTGGAAGCGTCGATTTCCATTGACTCAATCTTTTCCTCAAATATCCCTTCAAATCGAACAAAGCTCTTGATTTCTTTTCAAATCTTTAACCTTCCATAAGAAGCCTAAGCCTTAATTCGCTCTTATAAGCTATTAGATGCCTTATAAGATTCGGCTCGTGCTGGTATTTTCCGTGCTTTTATTTCTACAAGCTTTACAAATACAACCTTTAGGTTATTGTTGTTTTTAATAACAAGGTTTTGAATCTTAGCGATACTTTTCTTGTTACAATTCTTTTGTTTGAGAATGTCTAAATCGCTCTTAAGCTCTCAAAAAGCTTCAATGCTTTTTATGTTACTTTCTAAGTTTGGAGCGTACGAGCCTTCTCAAGCTAAAGCAGCTTTCTTCGATTGCTTTAGCATTTCTTGTATTGCTTTTGCTTGTTTTTCAAGATTTATATTATTAACAATGTTGAGTACTTGCTAAATAACATAATCTCGGCAACTTTTGCTATCATTTGGAAATAACATAAGGTAAGTTTTCTTGCCTTCTTTAAATGGTTTAATGCAAATATAATTGTGCTTATTAAACTTGTGAATAATATCAAAGCCAATGAACTTTTTATAATTGTAATATTAATTTATATAATTATGCTACGCTTGCCATTTCATGCTAAGTTTTTGCTTATTATTGCATTATTTACATCCTCTTATAATTAGTTTCTTAAAGCGCTTGTACTTGTTGTAAGACGTTTGCTTGTATTGTATAATCGCTATATCTTGAGTGGCTTTATAAAGCTTTAAGCTATTGATCTTAGCTATAAGATTCACATTTTAAGCTTTTTCGGCTATAGCGTGTAAAATACGTAAAGAGTTAAATCTTTGAATAATGATTTCCAATTCGTTTTTAATGGCATTTTGAATTCCATCGATAAAACGTTATAAGGTAAGCATTATCTTTTGGCTTGAGGCTTGAGCTGTAAGGAGCTTTCGCTGCGGCTCCTCTTGTCGAAAAGTTTCATTAATAACTTTTTCTAAGGAATTATTTTTGTAATTAATAAAGTTAGCTCGGTAATTAGGCTTTCCAGGTAGTAGAATTCTAATGATTATAAGGCTATTAAACATGTTTCGATGAATTCCACTTCTGAGATACCCTTTCGATGTAGCTATTCCTTGTTCTTCCAAGAGTTTGTCAAAGTTTCTCTCAATGTTGACGTGAGTCTCTATACTATCGAAAACCTTACTAAAAGGCATAATATCGTCTTAATCGAACTTCTTCTCAAGCTTCTAAGCTGCTACAATAGCTTTTTTTTGCAAGTGTTTTGAGAGTGCAATAATGAACTTTAGCGTTATCATCTTTTTTATGAAATTTCCCTTTTGCTTGCAATTATACGCTACTTTTCGAAATAGCCTTAAAAAGTATTGAAGTTGTGCTTAAGTGTAAGTGCTAATTCGGTTTTGAACTTTCCTAAAGTCTTGAATAATTGAATCAAGATAAGTTATTGTGTAGAAATAATAATAAAAATCCTGACCTTGATATTCCTTGCAAGCTGCTAAATAAAAATCCGAGTAAAACAGCTGCTAGTAATGATTAACTTGTTCCAGATTCTACGCTTTTAAAGGGAATAAGTAATCTAAAACTTATTGCTTTTTTTCTTGATCTTTAGTGATATCATGCATTGCAAACATCTTATCGATCGTTTTAAGGAATGCTATAATCTCAGCTTCGTTAAATGTAAAGGCTTTAGCAGTTTTAAGGGTAGGCATAAGTTAACTTAGGTGTATTTGAAGCCTGTGAATATCGGAAGTATCGATGTAATGTGGTTTTTTAAAAGGTTTAGCTCCTTTAAAACCACCATCTGAAGCTAAAGGAGTAACCTTTCCCTTGCTTTTTCCAAAGCCTCTTTCAGCGCTATCAGTAAAGCGAGACCTAACTCTAAAGCCAGACTGCTCAGAAAAGTTGCTATTCCCCCTTAAAAGAAGAAAAGCTTTAAAGATTCTAAAAGCTTCAGCCTGAAAGTTAGGCATTTCGCCAAAGAACATGCTAGCTGTAGAAGCCTAATAATTCCCCTCTTCAAAAGGTCCACTTTTAGTATCTCGCATTGCCATTTTATAAAGAGATTTAGTAATTTTGAAATATAAAGATTCAGCAAAAGTTGGTAATCGAAATATAAAAAATTGATTAAAAATATTATGCATACGTAAACAAAAAAAAAATAACAACAAAAAAAAAAACATTCTCCAAATTCCTAAATACCTTTAGCGCTGGAGGCTCCCGATAGCGCTATAACTGTTGAAGGCGCCTAAGCTTCTAATACCTGAACTCCTTCCCCCAGTTACTTCGCTTATAAAACTAATAAGCTAGAAACAAACATTAAACAAGATTATTAACATAAAAAGTTAATTCAAATTACTAAGCAATAAAAATCAAACAATGTAATATAAATGAAATATTAAGATAAGTATTGAAGAGATTTAAGCATAGCAAACTCGTTAAAAAAAAGAAAATACATAAAACGCGCGAGATAGATACTCTTGTACCAAAGGCACTCGCTTTCTTTTAGCTTTATCTCCAAAAGCCTACTTATCTTAGTAGCTAGCGCTTAATCGCCTTGTGCTTGTGAGGTTCGTTAGCTAGCTGGGGGTATTATTAAAAAGCTTAAAATTAGAAGGAAGAAGATGCGTTTTAGTAATACAAAGCGCTAAGTCGAAATCATTAAAAGCGAAGGCTCAAACCTCCTAATACCTTGAAAATTCTCCTGGTATGAATAAAGGTTATTTCGATTCATTAACAAGCTTGTCTTTTATCTTTCGAATAATCACATCCCACTGCACTTGTTTTTTGTATTAAAGGTTGCAAGATAACCAAATAAATAGCTCCTTTAATTTATATAGTTATCATTCTTTAAACTTTACACATATTTTATTAATATAAAACTCGTATCGTTTAGTCATACCTAGTTTTTTCCTTATAAAGAACTTATTCCTGCGTAGGTCACTATAAATATGTGAAGGGGCAAATCCCAAGCAATCATACAATAAAAGAGGGAGCACTTAAAGCATAAAGGTAAACTTGATATAAAAGAACGGTTTGATCAAATCAAAACATAAGATAAATTTGAGTAGCGGGATTTGTCATTTTGAAGGTGAAAAAAAAAATGTATTAGATAGAAATTATCGTTAGTTGTAGGATAGGTGGTGTTGAAAGGAATGGAAGGAAAGTTGGCTCTTATATCGAAGCAGGCTTGGCAAAGCTGCGTCCGATAACGTGACATCCAACTACCAAAATCAAGTGGCCCTGCCACAATAGCAATGTGCCTTTAACTTGCAATTACTTGAAATCAAGATCTTTTTATTAGCCATATAATTACTTAGCAAAGCTATAGCCAAAAGACCCCCCTTATAACGTAAGTTAAATTAATACATCAACTTCAAGTCTACTCCTTCGTAAAAGTCAAGTTTGCTTCACCCTATTAATAATTCTTAAACCTCAAATAAAAAAAAACATATCGAATTTATTATATTATGCATGTTGTATAATATAAAACGCGTATTAAAAGCGTGACAAAGAACTTAACGCGTTAAGATAAAGGATATTAACAAATGATAAAAAAGTTCGAAATTTTTGAAGCTACTTAATTTACCGCTTTTTTAATTTTTGATAAAATCTTAAAAATGCCTACCGAATAAATTCTTATTAGCGCACGGAAGCTACGGCCTTTTATTTTCCTTATATTTTCTTTTAATTAAAAAGATAATAATTTAACTAGCTCTTATGTTGAACCCCTATCACCTAAGGAGATTTGGACAAACGCTATCTTAAACCTCTTTTCTTGAGCTCAAAACCTTCAAGAAATTAATAATGCAAACTTAGGAGATGATTTTTTTGATTAGCACGTACGTTAATTAATAAATATAAGCTCTTAGCAACAAACTAGCATCAATATATTATAAAGTATAAAAAGCAAAAGTTTTAAATCAATTGATATATGTTGCTATTTGCAAAAGCGTAATAAGAGCTAGCAAATTAGAATAAAGAATTTGTTACTTTTAATGACAAGTTACATAAAGTTATAAAAGACCTTAACCTTTTTAAAGCAAAGATCGAACGATTAAGTTAGCAATTTTAGGAAATCTTAATTTAGCTTCAACTGAGCCGCTTCTTTTCTCTTATGAAGAATATACATTAACGCTTTACTTTTTGACTTATTTTTATCTAACAAGCTATAATAAAAAGAGCAAGAATTCACCTGATCTTAAGCGTTTTATTAAAGAATTAAGTGATATTTGCTTTAACAAATAGTATAAAAAGATAATTAGAAAGCTGAAAGCAAATGTGGATTAATAGATTATAAAAGATTTTGCATAATTTATGTTTTTAGCAAAGTGATAAGCATAACGTACTTTTAGATTATTACCTAAATCAAATCGGAAATCTCAAATTTGTTTTAAAATTATAAGAAGATTTTTGAAACTTTATTAAATGTTTATATAGCTTGCAATTGTAAGCAAATTGCTTAGAATTCCTTTAATAAGTTTACTCAAGGTTCTCGTTTATTTTAAGCTTTCTGGATTAAGTTTTAGCGTTTTGTTTTAAAGATAAGATTGTTTAATCAAGATTACTTATGTAACAAGCTTTGTAAAAAAGTTTTTATTGGCTTCTAAAAGAAATTGATCACGCACAAGTATAATAATGTCGATATAATGGCTAAAGATTACCTTTAATAAGACGTTCACATTTAAATGAAGCAAGACGTTACCTAGCAACATGTTATTTAATAAAACCGTAAGCTTTATACGATTACTTTTATAAAGTCGCCCGCCTAATCGTTTCCCTTACTTGAAATTCGAAAGCTTGTGACTCTTACAAAGAAGTCTTACTTTAAATCACTTGCTAAAGCCGTTCTTATTTATTTCGATTGCAAGAACTTAAATTATTTGTCTTGAGATTATTTGAATAAGAAGAATAAGGTTCCTGTTTATGTTATTAATTAATATAATAATAAATCTAAGTCAAAGACAAGGTTCAAGGTATAACATAAGTTAGCAAAAGAAGGAAAATTAAAAAATAAGTAAGTTTTAGCAAAAACAAGATTAAAGCACTTATTTCCGCAATTTTTACTTTTTTTTTCAAAAAGAATCAATTAAAAGCAATTAGCTTAACTTTTACTGTAGTAGGGCATGTGGTAATCAGGTGATTTGGATTTGGGTATATATATGGCTTTAGGATACGTATAATTAGCTTTACCAGGCAGAATATTACAGTTTGCAAATGTAATATGTTTCCAGAGGATAATATTAATCGATTTTATTTATTTACATTAGTAACCTACGCAAAGAAGCATACGATTAAAGCTTTATCTTTATATATTTTTAAGGTTTACGCCTTTATTATGATTCTGGCGATTTTAGTAATTTTAACGATTTTAGCAATACTAGCAATTCCGACAATTCCAGCGATTTTAATATACATATGCGCACTTTTTTAATTTGATAAGCCAAGCCTTTTGTGGATTTGCACCGGTATGTGATATCACAAAGACAGTAAAAGTAGCAAAACAAATGCAATAGTGGTTCAGTATATTCAGGTTGTTTAGCTAAGGGAGTGCGAGAAAGCAGAGGATTTATACCCGTAGCTGTAACCCCCCTGAAACTCCTCCGGCTACCAACCAACTTTTGACGTAAATATATCAAACACTCGATATGAGTCTTATAAACTAACACCAGCAAAATTACTTTTAGAAATATAACATATTCTAACATGTAGCAATCAAATGGAAATACAAAAAAGTGTAAGATAAGAATAACAAATTAAGCACAAAACAGATCACATAAAAGAAATAATATACTTCTCCCGAAAGAAATTGCAGCCGCAGGCTATCCGATTTCTCCTCAATACCCCTCCGGCCCTTAAGTAAATAATTATACTAAACAATAAAAGAAAAAACAATAAGTGATCTTAAAGCTTTAACGTAATGATTTCTTTTTATATCAATTATGTAATTAAGAAAGAATAACAACTTGATACGTTATTGATAGCGGTGTAAAAGTGTTGTAATGTGATGGAAGCAAATGATATTGCAGCGGTAAATAACAATAATAAGATATGCTAAGCAAGGAACAATACTACTAAATAAATATCTTGCAATCTTCCCGATTTAGGTAAGATTTTGTATTTGCTTGCTATAAGAATCGTATATATGATGCCTTCCCTTTCAAAATTCTTGATTTTTCCCTTAATAATAACAATAACAATTACATTTGTAAGCATAAGCTTGATCTTCGCCAAAAACAAATCTTCGCTAATTGTTTGATTTTTGTAATTTATATTAAATTAATTAAGCACTTCATAAATAAATATTCCTTATTAAAGATGATAGCTTAGTGATATGAAATCTTTGCTAACACAAATAATGCTTGCATTAATCCCTTTCGAAGCTTTTGTTACCTTATATCGCTATTTGTGCATGCAATGCGTAAACGTCTTTAAGATTGATATGAATCACGATTGCCGCTTTGATAACGTCAATAATAGGAATCTTGGCCTTGATATTCCTTGCAAGTCGCTAAACAAAAATCTAAATAAAATAGCTACCAATAATAATTAATTTATTCTAAATTCTACGTTATTAAAAGGAGTAAATAATTTAAAACTTATTGCTTTTTCTTTTAATCTCTAGTAATATTATGCGTTATAAACATCTTGTTGATTATTTTAAAAAATGCTGTAATCTTAGCTTTATTAAACGTAAGGGCTTTAGCAATTCCAAAGGCAAGCATAAGTTAACTTAAATATATTTAAAGCTTGTAAATATCAGAAGTATCGATATAATGTAGTTTTTTAAAAGATCCAGCTCTTTTAAAATCATTATTTAAAGCTAAAAGAGTAACTTTTCCTTTGCTTTTTCCAAAGCTTTCTTTAGCGCTATTAGTAAAGCGAAACTTGATTCCAAAGCCAAACTGCCTAAAAAAGTTGCTATTTCTTTTTAAAAAAAAGAGAGGTTTTAAAGACTTTAAAAGCTTCAACCTAAATGCTAAGCATTCCGCTAAGGAACATATTAATTATAAAAGCCTAATAATTCCTTTTTTCAAGAGATTTACTTTTAGTATCTCGCGTTGCTATTTTATAAGAAGATTTAGTAATTTTAAAATATAAAGATTTAGCAAAAGTTGGTAATCGAAATATAAAAAATTAATTAAAAATATTATGTATACGCAAATAAAGAAAAAACAATAATAAAAAAACATTTTCCAAATTCCCAAATACTTTTAGCGTTAGAGGCTTCTAATAGCGCTATAGCTATTAAAAGCGCCTAAGTTTTTAATACCCGAACTTCCTCTTTTAAATACTTCGCTTATAAAACTAATAAGCTAAAAATAAATATTAAATAAGATTATTAACATAAGAAGTTGGTTTAAATTATTAAGTAATAAAAATCAAACAATGTAACACAAATAAAACATTAAAACAAATACTAAAGAAATTTAAATATAGCGAACTTGTTAAAAAAAGAAAATACATAAAACGCGCAAGACAAATACCCTTATATTAAAGGCACTCGCCTTTTTCCAGCTTTATTTCCAAAGGCTTACTTATCTTAGTAATTAGCGCTTAGTCACCTTATGCTTATAAGGTTTATTAGCTAGCTGGGGGTATTACTAAAAAGCTTAAAACTAGAAAGAAAAAGATGTGTTTTAATAGTACAAAGCGTTAAGTTGAAATTATTAAAAGCAAAGGCTTAAACTTCCTAATACCTCGGAAATTCCCCTAATACAAATAGGGATTACTTTGATTTATTAACAAGCTTGTCTTTTACTTTTTAAACAATCACATCCCGCCGCACTTATTTTTTATATTAAAAGTTGCGAAATAACTAAGTAAATAGCTTTCTTAATTTATATAGTTATTATTTTTTTAACTTTACACATATTTTGTTAGTATAAGATTTGTATCGTTTAGTTATACTTAGTTTTTCCCTTAAAAATAACTTGTCCTTGCGTCGATTATTATAAATATATAAAGGGGCAAATCTTAAGCAATCACATAATAAGAGAGGTAATACTTAAGGTATAAAAGTAGACTTGATATAAAAAACGGTTTAATTAAATCAAGAAATAAGATAAATCTAAATAGCAGGATTTGTTATTTTAAGGGTAAAAAAAAGAATGTATTAGATAGATATTATTATTAGTTATAAGATAGGTAATGTTAAAAGGAATAAAAGGAAAATTAGCTCTTATACCGAAGCAAGCTCGGCAAAGCCGCATCCGATAACGTGATATCTAATTACCAAAATTAAGTGGCCCTGCCACATTATTAGATATAAATAAAGTAAGTGGTATTCCTAATTTTTTATCTTTTATAATAAAAAAGTAAGAAATAATTAATATGCAAATAGGTCCTTTAAGGCTATTAATTATTAGCGTTATATATAAGCTAAAACCGGGTTTAAATGTTAGCAAGCTATTGCATTTGGAAAGCCTAGCTTTTGAAATCTATACTCCCAAGGATTCACTTATTGAATCCTTATTAGCAAAAGGTTCCTAATATAATATCTGAAACAAATAAATCAATTTCCAAAAAAAAAAAAAAAAAAAAAAAGTAAGCAAGTATTGCCAGTTGCAAGCTTTAAAAAAGATAAAAGTAAAGAAGGCATTAAAACTAAAAAATCAGCAAAGAAATAGCATTAATATGGATGTTTATTGAATGAAGCAATTACTTAAATAAAAAAGGTTAGCAAGAAAGCGTTGATTATAAAAATAATAGCTTTGAAATTGTTAATAAAAATAATTGTAATAAGCTACGTTTGCTTTAAATACCTTAAAGACATAAGTGAAAAGGTTAGGCTTTGAGTAAAAACTTTAATTGCTAGCAGGTTATAAGGAAAGCTTTAATATATCTTGGAAAATCGGAATAAAGTAAGGAATTTAAAGGCAATAAATGATATAATATAATGATTCAAGTAAAAGAATAAACCACCTCATTTTGCAAATAAGCTTAGCATTTACAAGTTTGTTTTTTTAAACTTCGAGGCTACATTTGATTATAATTAGATTACTTTTAAAGAATGGATTAGTGAGATTTATATAAATAATTGGGAATGTGACGAATTAATTAATATTGATTTGTTTGGGTAGTAATAGGAAATTAGCTTAATTGATAACATTTTATCAAAGTTTGAGATATACAAGTATTATCTTCGGAAAATAAATAGCAATAAGAATTAGGGCTGGTTATGAAATATGTTTTATTTAATAAGGTAGCAACTGATAAGGCAAGATTTCCTATATTAAGACTTGTATATGGCATTTTAATCAGATAAGCACTAGAAGCTAGCTTCATATTTCTATTACAGCAAATATAATTAGACAAGCGACTCGACCTATTTCAAGCATATTAATATTAATGTGTTAAATACGCTTAAATATAAAAAAAAATTTAGGACTTATTATTTTTAAATAATAAAAATAAGTTTACTATAATGATTATTTTTATTAAAACGCATTTAAAGCAATTAAGGAAACTTTGAATAAATATTTGCAAATGGAATTAATAAACCAATAGATTTATTCACCAATTTACCAAACTTATAATTATTAAGAAAGATTAAGCTGAAATTAAGGTCTTATAGAAAGCGATGTTATATAAGAAAAGGCAAATAAAAATCACGAAACTAATTTTACCCCACAAAGCTAACAAACCAATTACTAAAATAAGATATATAATATTCCCTTGATTTATTAAAATCTTAAACAATTACTAATCTCTAAAGATTACCAATAAAAGGACTTAAAAGAAGCTAATTAAAAGATATAAAGAAATAATAACTAAAAAAGCTTTACCTTTAGGATTGCCTTTTTTATTTGATATTATTCCCTATCGATTTCTAATAGTCGTAAAGCTTTCCGAGTTAAGACCTCTTTCAAATGCGTTGATTGCTCGAACTAAATGGAACTTGCTGCTTGTGCTTCAAAACCGAAATATCATGCTTGCCAATACCAAGAAAAAAATGTAAAGATATGTAAATACCTAAAAAGAAAAGGCGATATTAATTGCTAAAAAAATTTCATAAAGTAGTGCAAAAGTTAAAAAAGAAAGCTTATAAGGAAAAGTTTTATTATTATAATTTGAAGAAAAACATTGCAAATGGAACGCTTATACCTGTCATATCGAAGGACTTTACCTTTACATTAAGAAATCAGAACTTGTTGGATAATAAAGAAAAAGATAACGTAAATAAAAATAAAATAAAGGCTAAGGAATTTGCAAAATAAGGGAAAAAGATTTAGTAATTAAAGGACAATTACTTATTTAAAAAAAAGAAGAACAAATGTAGCAAAAATGTAAGTACAAGTATTCGGGCCGGAATAACTTTTTTTCTTCTTTTTGCTTATAAGTAAATTAAGCAAAGCTTTATATTAGATAAAGAGCAATCGAGTCTTTAAATAAAATAACATGCATAACAATATACACTTCTTCAAACTTCATTTATATTTATTAATATCCTTATGTTATACCTATTAGCTCTCACTTAACTTCTTTTATGTAATACAGACGACTTATCCCTCTACATTATTATCATTTTCAAAAAATATAAAGCTTAAAAGATTAAGATTAAAATAATTAAGACAACTATTAAATTAAAAGGAAGACAAATGTAATAAAGCATGTGATAATCAAGTAATTTGGATTTGGGTATATATATGACTTCAAGATACGTATAATTAGCTTTACCAAGTAAAGTATTACAGTTCGCAAATGTAATATATCTCTAGGGGATAATATTAATCGATTCCACCCGTTTACAATATCTTAAGCAATATGATGTTATTTAGAAAAATAATCGCTATTGTAATAATCATAAGCATCAAATCCAAAGTTGCAAATTAAGAAGGATTAAGGATTTTAGCTTTAAGCCGCGATGCTAGAAAAGTTTTCAGCTGCAACGAGGTTAGCAAAGGGGGCGTATTGCGTAGGTCTTATTAGAAAGGAGTCGATAGCGCATGATGAGGGTAAATAGCAGAGCGAAAGGGGTGTTGGGAAAAGATTAAAAAGGAGAATAATCGAGTAGCGAGGTGAGCGAGCTTTTATAAACGTTGAAAGCGGTGCCGGGCCCGTGCACACGCCTTGCTCGAAGCAAAGGGTCGCTAAAACCGAAGGAGCAAACCGCAATACTAAGAATATAATTAGTAATTAAAAACTTTATTTTAATTGATAATTAATATAGTTTTTATATAGTTTAATAATTAATAATTAAAAACATTATAATAATTATAATTTGAAAAAATAAATATTATAATTCATAATTATAAACGTCTTTTTAATTCATATCGAGTTTGAGAAGGAGACCAAGGAAGAAATGGATGGAGGTCGAGACCCACAATGGACAATCTTGGAGCACTTGCATGATCTTTGCAAGGCTTACATTTTGGGCGACTTTCTTGGCTCGCCCAACTTCAGAAATGCTGTCATGAAGGCCCTGATCGAGAAAGCTCAAATGCTTGTCGAGGTGAAAGGAGAGATCATGAACTACTTGATCATAGTGCCTCTGGTCTACAAATCGACCCATCCTGAATCTCCCTTCGACACCTCCTTCTCTGCACTGCGCTGCAAGGCCTGGATATCCATACTCTCAATCATTCTACGAACATCTGGCAAGGAGAAAACCCAGAAAATGCATTCTACGCCGACCTGTTGAAGCTTGCGTTAGATCAGACTGGGAGGGCGCAGAACTCAATGGATACATTGCTGGCGCCTTGGTCTAGAGACTTCACGGAATCGATCCACTACGAAGATGCAGACCCCAATTTGAGGTTGAGACGGTACGTTGGAGTCTGGAATGGATTTGCTGAATGCTGAATGTGGGCTATTCGATCTCTACTCGAGTTCTCCGTCCGGCACATCTTACTAGCAAACACAAGAACAGAAAGATTGGATGCGGAAAGCACCAGAATGCTCTGAATGAATTTATTGTGAAGCTCGCTACTTTCTAATTGAGGTCAATGTAGCTAAGTGACATCTAGCTTTTCTAAATGAGCCCTCCTTTCCTCACTTCAAGCTACCGTAAGCCTTCCACAGCGTTCCCTCAATAATACCCACCCACTTCTGCGCAAGCCCGTAGTCCTTATCATCAATCGCCTCAACCAGACCAGGGAACACAGCACCAGCATACCCAGTCCACAGACCAGGTGCATAGACAACATGCTTGAACCACGGTCGTCCATCCAATCCCTCATCATACAAGAACTGTCTCTCGAGGTATTTATACTTGTCGTTCACACGACGAATTTGATAGTACAGCTTGATCTTGCTGTACCATTTCCACCACGGGATGTTCTCCCCTGCCTCCTCAGCCAGTTTCGCTCCCCAGCTATCGTGAGCTTGGGCCACTTCCTTGAGCTTGAGAGCTGCTTTGTGAAGCTTCTTGAACGAGAGCTTCAAGTCTAACAGATCTCCCTTAGGAGCTGCTGGTACCGGCCGAGCACGGGCTTCCATCTCTTCTTCCTCGGATTGTACCCCCATGATGGCTGAGTCAACCTTGGACTCGACGTTGGAGATGTATCCATCGAGAGCGATGGCGTAGTCGGTTGCGTTCAGTGGGATGACAGGCGACTCGGCAAGTCTTGCAGTGAACAGGCCAAAAATCTTGGCAATAGCGATGTGGTAATGGAATCCTGGATCACCATAAGTATTCATCCAGTAGTACGAGTCGTAATTCGAATGATAATGATAAACAGCTCCTGCTTTCTTATCATTGACATCCGCAGAGAATCCAAAATCAATCGAAGGGATTCCAGCAAAGTCTTGGAACGCGGTAAAATCAGAGCCACTGCCCATAGTTCTGATCTTGCCATCCCAGACATCAGCAACGGTTTGTCCTTTGACCGTTTGGTTCGGCGATTGGACGAGCGATGTAACCTCGTACAACACTTTGTTCAGGAGTGGCGAAGCAGATGCCCCAAAAATCTGGCCTGTGGTAGCAACATCGACATTGACGTAAGCTACGTTGGCGTGCGTGAGCCAAGGGAGGAATTCTTCCACCCATTCGGTGCTTCCGATTAGACCATACTCCTCACCATCCCATGATGCGAAGACAATTGTGCGCAGAGGCTTCCATCCTTTAGCGAGCGCAACACCAAAAGATCTGATAACTTCGTTGAGAGCCGCGGACCCGGAATTTGGATCTCCAGCGCCACCAGCAATCCAAGCGTCTCTGTGATTTCCGATGACAATGACCTCGTCTGGAAGAGTGCCATTGATGACACCAATGACATTCCAAAGAGGTGTGGTGACATATTCTTGTTCGTTGACCAGGTTCAACACCAGATCATCGGGAGATGGGCCGACATTGTACTTCACCCCCTTGTAGCCAAGACCAAGATTCTTTTGCCAATACTGATTGAAATCTTTAGCGGACGGGCCGTGGCCATTCAAAGCCTTCAAGATAGGAATGGCATCCACGTAGGAGATTGGGATCGAGGGGATGGATGGAATTGCGCCATCGACTGGTTCACGTGGAACTCCGGGCTTTGAGGGGTAGCCAGGGGTTGTTCTATGATTGTTAGAAATGCCTCCTGCTAGCGCAGTGGAACTTACGGGTCTCCAGGAGCAACGCTCAAGAACTGTGTGCTTCCTCTCTGAACACTACTTGGGTTTCTTCCTGGTCCATCGGGATACAGATCAACTCCATCCTCATCCGTGACAAGTCCATCATCACCAGGATCAGTAAAGATAACACAGCCAATCATTCCCAAATCTTGAGCACGCTTGACTTTGAGACCACGGAAAATGCCTCCATACTTCGCAATAGCAATCTTGCCTGACAAGCTGATGTTTGCCCTGATCAAATCTTCGAAATCCTGATATGTTCCATAGTTGACGTAGACGTATGGAGCTGTAACATTGCCGCTGGCAGAGTATCCGTGGAATGTTGGGATTCGATTATCGAGGCCGGTGGTGGGGTCTTCCTCGAGAACATCCTCTTCCAGACTAGCTTCGAATTTAACCCTCCATGAATCCACCTCGCCCTTGTTCTTCTTCTTCTCGTATAACGCAAGTCGATGTCCGAGAGGGTAATTGATATATACGTCGTATGCGGCGATATCTGCCTTTATTCCAAACTCTTCCCACCTTTCCTGAGTCCACAGAACCTGGCTGTAGTTCTTTCCAGCCAAATGTGGACCAGCTGTGTAATATTTACTCCATTCCTGCGCCTTTTCTTCCTTGGGTGTCTCCAACAGTATCGTTTGGAGCTCACTGTAGGTGATGGCGCTATCGTGGGGGTGGTGCGGTCTTCGATGACGGTGATTTGGGAGAAAAGCTACTGGCAGTAGGAAAACGACTACCAGTGCAATGAGGGAGCTTCCAAGAGCAACTGTGCAAAATCGTCGGACGATGCTGTGGGTGTATCTTTGGCGCGGGGGAGCAACTCGGACTGTTGTGATGAGGGGCGTTCGTTCATCCATCTTTTCGGTGATTAAACTGCCCATGATACAGTAAGTAATGGCTTCCCAGTGTATACAGCTGTGCCACCAATTGGTGGATGGTAGGAAGGAGGCTATTCAAGTCCAGACTTGAATGAAGAGCAACACTTTAGAAGTGGTGTAATTGGGAAAAAGGTGGAAAGGTGGAAGTGCAGCATACTGTACATGTACGTAGGTGGTACGGATAATCCGCTGGATAACGATAACTTCAATACATGGATTCTAGGGCTTTGATCCACTCCGACCTGCCTGTATTGGTTAAAGCTGGTTCTGGTAAAGCTGGAGAGTGGGAGAATCCCAGGCACAGGTGCATCTCGGGCATGGATGGAGCTCTGTCGTCGGCCGGGCTTGATATGGTAACAGTGGCGGGCAAGCTATGTAATCACCACGTGATGCGGAGTTGAAGGTCGGTTCTCGGCATGCCGGCTTTGTTTTCTTTCTCACTCGGCTTCAATGAACCTTGAAACCCTTCACTCCAGCGAGCGCAGTCATGATTCATGAAGCAACAGCATCGTAAACCCAACATCAACCACAATGCTGCTCTGTGGAGGCAACATATCTTCAAGGCAATTGATAAGCAGGCACGTGAATGTGCGATAACGGCGTCCTCTGGCCGTCTCACCGCCAATCATGAAGGTGCACAGCCCACAGCGGGGTAGTATTTGCCAAGAAGAGGCACTGAAGCGAACTATCGGGATCAGTTTGCCGTCTAATCCATGTGCGGATGCATTTTCTTTGCATCCTCAACGTCGAATCACAATCTTCTGTTTTGTATGCAAGAAGGGGAAAGGCGTGGGACCAGCATAGCGTGCATCCCGCACAGTTTCCGTCGGACTGACTCAAGGTCCAGCCTCCAACCTCTTCTTCACTTCTCCACACTTCGCTCTTCTTCATTGTTGTTCAACCAGCAAGAATCATCACTTTTTATTTCTTGGAATTATATTTATCCACGTTCTCGTGGCCTTCCATGCTCGGCTCGAAGAATCAGCAACGGTACGATCGTCAAGTGTTGGAGGTTGAGAAGGCTCTGTTGCCTCCAGCAAGATGGTGAAGAGAAGGGCGCGTGGACCTCCGAAGCTTCCTGCTAAGCAACTAGCAATTCTTGGTATGTTCACAGATCTATCCAGCTGTTCTGGCATCTTGCTTGTTTATTTATTTTGTAGAGCCTTCTATTCTCGTGGTTGGAGGCAAATGTCCGAGGCAGATTTTTGATTGCAAGGATTATGTAAGAGATGTGCAAGAAGTGTTGGGGAATTATGAAAAGGAGATAGTTCTCCATGTATCTTTTCGGTCAAATGCAAATTTTGGGTAGAATATCAGCGCGACCTGTTATCGTCGTAGATTGATGTCAACCTGTCGGGCTATAGGCCTTTGTATTACAAAGTTTTGGCTCTTGTCAGCGCCTGTCAAATTCGACTTCTGAGCACAACAGCCTCGTCACCAAAATTCCACATTTCCTCCTCATTCTCGGAGCTTCAATACTAATTATCTCAGCAATATGTAGATTTGCAGAGCCTGTCGCTTTGACTTCGGTCTTCCCATATTTAGTAAGTCTTTCAACGTTCCGTCCTGGCACTGGCTAACAAACACAGCCCGAAATGATCGAAAGTTTTGGAGTACAAAAGAAACACGTTGCGTGGTGGGCTGGAATGACTTCCGCTGCTTTCTCACTCTCTCAATGTATGACCGCCATCATCTGGGGCCGAGCCTCCGATAGATTTGGCCGGAAGCCCACAATCTTAACAGGCCTCACGTTGACCATGGTTTCGTGCTTGATATGGGGAATGTCTTCGAGTCTTCCCATGGCAATCATTGCGAGGTCCTTTGCTGGGGGGTGCAATGGAAATGGTGGGCCATTTATTCTTTGACCTGTATCTTTGCTCACAGTTTGCAGTTGGTATTATCCGCACAATGGTGGCGGAGATGGTCCCTGAAAAGGAACTTCAACCCAGAGCATTCTCAATCATGCCCTTGGTCTGGACACTTGGTTCCATATTTGGACCATCGTTCGGAGGTTTCTTTGCCAAGCCAGCTGAAAATATGCCAGCTTTATTCGGAGACAACAAATTCTTGACCAGATTCCCATTCGCTCTTCCCAACTTGATCGCCAGTGTCCTATTCCTCCTTGGTATCACGACAGGTATTTTATTTCTCAAGGAAACTCTTGAGACCAAGAAACATCAAAAAGATTATGGCCTTGCTCTCGGAAAACAGCTCACGGTAGCAGTCAAAGCCTGCTTTCGCCTCGGCAAGCCACATCCCAAACCATTCCGACGTGCTTCAGCAAGCTACGATGAATCATCCGCCTCCCTTCTCCGGCCAACATCCTCTGCCGGTTCCGACTGTTCAAGATACGATTCCTTCGCACCAAAGGATACCAAACCACCTCTACCCCGGCCCACCCTGGTCGAAGTCTTCACCCAACAATCGGTCATCAACCTAATCGCTTACACATTCCTTGCCCTACACGCAGTGGCCTACGACCAACTTCTTCCCATCTTTCTCCATACTCCCCGCCAGACACCGGATTCAATAAACACACAATTACCATTCAAGTTTGCCGGCGGTTTTGGGCTAGGATCCAGCAGGATCGGGACGCTCTTTACAGCGTACGGCTTCGTGGGCTGCTTCATTCAGTTCTTAGTCTTCCCGCCCACAGCCCGCAAATTTGGAGTCCTGAACTGCTTCAAATGCTGCGCCGTCAGCTTCCCGCTGATCTGCATCGCCACACCCTACACAGCACTCATTCAGAATAGCGCATTGCAGCAAGCTACCATGTTCGGTATTATGATCGTCAAGTCATTCGCTGTCATTTTTGCTTTCCCGTGCTCGATTATCCTGCTCACCAATTCCGCTGTGTCCCTCCGTATCCTGGGGACGTTGAACGGATTCGCTGTGTCTATCAGTGCAGTCGGTCGGGCCATTGGGCCTGCTCTTGGTGGTGCGGCATTTACATGGGGTATCGAGAGGGGCTATGTCGTTACGCCTTACTTCATGCTCGCCATCATCTCTTCCATCGGCGCGATACCCATCTGGTATCTAGTCGAGATGCCGGGCTTCAGTAAGACGGATGACAGCAGTGAGACCGAGGATGATGACGACGACGAAGAATCTCTACTTCCAACTGTAGATGAAGACATCGCTGGGGAGATCCTGGAAGGCGACGAAGTTATTTTCGAGGAAGATGATAACTTGACAACCATTGCCGGACCATCGCTGAATGGAACTATGAGATCGAGAAAAGACTCTGATGGCGAGAGGAGTCTTGCTGTGCCGAAGAACGGAAGTGGATTCGAAAGGAGGATGAGTAGTCCAATTGGGATCAGAGGTGGAAGCGTCGGGCCTGGAGGTGGAAGACGTTTGAGTAATGGCTTGGCGGCGAGTAATATGGGTGTCGGTACTGGAGGGACCAGTTTTACTTGATCGCATATCATCAGGGGCATAAGTGGCATATACACGGTACATTTAATTTGCATGTCTGGTGTTTGTTAGATGTTTGGGAGCGACATTCATAAAGGTTGTAGTCGAATTCATGCCTTTATTCTGAGGCGGTCATCATTTACAGCATCGCATGTTTGTCTTGTCTCATAGAAATACCTGAGTTGGGTGCCTAATCCTCCTTCAAGAGACACAGGAGAAAGACGTGAATCAACCTAATGAGGCTGCATATTGCCGATACCTCTCAGCAAAGGACTTTTGGGCTTGATGAGACGATTTGCTTTGCTTCTAGACGCACAAAAACAACACCTTTTCAAGAAATCTGTGGGATGGCGCTTTCAGACAATCATCAAAGGCGGATTTGATTCTTTATTTGGTATTTTGTTGTTTCCTGATTGCCACAGCTCCATACAGTTGTCATCCACTACAATTTCTCAGCTAGAAACACCAAAACATAGCCTGAAAACAATTCAGTCTGGCCGTAAGAATTTTGTTCAAATGTCTTCGCTAGCTCATCACCCAGCTTTGAAGGTAGAAGCTAACTTGTATGTGTACCAACAATGCTCCCATCTGAACTGGAAACTCACAGCTTCCCAGTCCCGAGCTTCGAACTGCCGCTCAAGATCGTCGTCGGCAAAGAGAAAATAGAGTTCTAGATCCCAGAAGATGTCATCTGCGATATATCAGAGTTTTTCAGAGCGGCTTGTAGCCAAGACTGTGAGCTGTTTATTTCCGTCTGCCCAGTTATCTGTCTTTGGACGCTTCTGCGAAGGGAGTGTTGGTAACATGACTAACATGCGCAGGGGAGTCAGGTCGTACCGGAATAGTAACCCTCGAGAACGAAGATCCAAAGCTCTTCATGCATTTCGCAACATGGATAACGTGAGGCTACATGTCCAACTGCACCGAATACCTCCAGGTTACCTCCGCCGACGAACACGAGAACCGCAATCAACACCTTGCTTAATGGCACCAACTGGCCAGAGCTTACGTCCTAGGTGGCTTTCTCTCGCTCCAGTCTTCCAAAACGCTGTAATGGATAATTTGGTATCCGCGACCCAGAGTCTGGTCAATGAGCACAATGAAGTTGGCGGAATCGCTCCTCCGACTCTGGAATTCCTGTACGAGAAGACGGATTCCGACTCACCAATTCGGCAGCTTGTGTTGGACGTTGCCATGATGCATATGGATGTAGATGAGATCCAGCACACAGACATCAGAGAGCCGTTCAATGGAGATTTCTGCAAGGCTTTGGCGGCGTATGCGCTGCAGTACATCCAGTCGCACATCGGGCAGAACGGCTTGAGACTAATTGTGCCGTGGGTTTCAAATCCTCTGCGCTACTACGTCTATCAAATGAAAAAGAGGACGATCCGCGTGGGATGAGATGAGTCGTTTGAACTGTTTGAGGTTCAGCAGCGGGATAATTTGGCCCATCATCAATTGGACTTGTTTCAAGAAGCTAATGCTAAACTCCAACAGGTAGCAAAATGGAGACTAGGGGCAGTAATGCAACGAATACCTGCTTGTGGCACTGGGGATATGATGGGAAGGAGCTGGATGTCAAATTCGCTACTGTTTCTGGGGGACGTCTCCACCTTACGTCGCTAATCTAAAATATCAACAAAGCAGGACCACATATCTCATCTTTTATTGTGCAAAGAGCAAGGTATGAGAAACCTTTCTCTACCAGAACTCCAAAGTCGCAAAACCTCTATGCGTCTTTGAAGGGTCACATGGCCCATTCCTTTTATTTCCCCTAGCCCCTCGGTCCTGTCTTATATCCATCATCGAGCTGTTAGATTCCGAACAGCGTGAGAGAAAAATATAAGGTTGCCCACGCTGATGCCATCTTTCTCGTCTTTTTAGACGATGGCCAGCTCGTCATGATATTTGATAGAATCAATGTCCCATGGGTACGCAAGATCAAGTGTGTCCGGATCATCATCATCCATACAATCTCTTAGCAGTGTAGACACAGACCCAGCATCTCCGAACAGAACTCAGCCAGGCATGGTCTCGACTTTGTGCTTCGTTAGTAAATCGATTCCTGTTACATTTGGCAACAATCAAACAAGAGAACAGCACTTACCTTGTCCAGATCATAGAAGCTCTCGATGCCCATGCACTTGACAGCCAGGTCAACAACCAATTTTCTCAGATCAGATCCAGGATATGTAGAGTCGTAGACGATCTCGAGTTTTTGGACCGTACGGCATGGAAGGACATTGTGATCCGTGATCAGATAGTCAGACACAGTGATCAAACAGTCGATCACAGCATGCTTGAAAGCCCTTACAAGCAGGTCGTCGCCAAGACAGTAGCAGCGACGGAGCTGCTCCCACTGCTGATGTCTCTGCTCGATCACTTCTGCTTTATTTTCTTTCGAGCCAGTGATTGCGATGAATTCGGATGAGCTCTCGACGTTTCCGGTAGTAAGCCAGGCTAGGAATATATCAAAAAGGTTCGGATCTTCATCGAGAAGGGTAACGACTTGGGGTCTTCCGGATTGCCACAACTTCCGGCAAGCTGTCTTGAAGAATCTGGATTGCTTACAGATGAGTTATTCATTGATGAACAATTCTTCAGCATTGGGTCCGACGATGATTTTGAGGGGTTCGGAGAAGCTGTGTCTGTGTTTTGTGAGTGGGGACCTTTGGGATGAATGGAGCAGCAAACCTGGATATCTTGCCTCTGTAGGACAAACCTGTGGAATCACTCAAGATAGTTTCGGGCATTTTGAGACGTTTCAATGGGTTAGTCTCGACGCACGGTCTTCAAGTGTTGGCGAGGGAAGCCTCGCAGCTTTTTAAGACTAGAGCTGCTGGATCCTGCGTTCTATCCATTGTGATCATAGTCTTTGAAGCCTCAATCTTTCACTACCAAGATAAATTGTCACTTCTAATTACGAGTGAAGGTATCACCTGGACGTTGCAGCAAGTGCGACAATCATGTACACGCGTCGCAAGCGACATTATGTTCAACTTCCCTGTCAACTCCTAGGATTGGAGTAAGGCCAAATATATAAATCGCTTCAAATACCTCAAATGCCGTAAGCTGGTGTTATACTCACGAATTTCTGTAACACATCGCGCCATTAAAGCCTTCACTCTAGAACCACATTCAATAAAACAAAGTCGCTTATTGTTGGCAATTTCCAGTGAAAGACCACACTTTCTGTAGTGAATTCACTACGCGGGTGATCTGCATGTTTGCAACCTGGGCTGAGCCACTCATGAGCATGCCTCGTCGACGTCTTGTAAGTCAATATTGATTTTAAGCGATCACGTGTCGTTGCTCTCCCACTCGCTAGTCTCTCGAGTCTATACAAAACCACTGCTCTGGTTCAGCTTCGAGTCCTTGTCTTCTAAAATCTTTCGACAAGACTGACTTCGATCTTGATTTTCACATACACACATCCAAGCCTACACCCGAATACATCAAAGAAAGATGTCTGGATAACAGCCCTGTAATGGCCCGTGCGTAGCTTGTGTAACCCCTTGTATAAATAGCCTTATTCAGGGGAAAGAAGAACCCTTCTCTCTTCAGCAATTAGCTTCTGTATCAATTGAATTACTAGCGAGTATTTAGCGAGCTTTCAGCTATTTTATTGTGTTTTATTCACTTTAGCGTGCTAGTGATTATTACATTTTAATTGCTTTCTCTTATCGTTGGCTTGAATAGTTCACGATGATTCAAAGCGGCGAATCCTCGACGATTGGCAGCAGACGCAGTAATCGAACGAATATTGCTAGAAGCTAGGAAAACGCTGGGGAAACTCCAGATAGTGGTCTTGTTGCTATGCAAGAGCAATTCCGAGTCCTCAAAGAACAAAACGATCTCCTCGACCTCCTTGTTATTAAACATCGCCAGATGTTTGGAAACAACCTTTCCCTCTATCTTCCTAAGGTTGCAACAAAAGCAACACTTCTACAAGCTTAAGAAATCAAACTTCGATTAAATCAGGCGGATGCCAATAAAAACCGCCAGCTTATAGCTTCTGAACCGCAAGCTCCCCGCCTGGAAAAGGCTAAACATATGGTTCCGTTGGAATATGAAGGAAAAAGTCAACGAGAACTTACGAAATACTTATAAGCATGCAATCATGTTTTCGATTACGATACGGAAGGGTTTCTCAATGATGTAGTCAAAATCAAATGGGCTACAACACTACTCTGGAAAGAGCCGGCGAACGCTTGGGAAAGATTCAAAAAGCATACCCCGAAAAAGCTTGAGATTATAACATAGACGAATTATAAGAAGTTCTTGCAAGATCTTCAATTGCTCCCTATGTCAAAGCGAGTTGTCAACTCCAAGGCCTTCGAGAGAGCTAAACAAAGGCCAGGGCAACCTATCCTTGAATTCGTTAGCTACCTAGAGAGACTAAAAGAACACCTTAATCCTGGTATTTTGAAACATCAGCGTGATACCCTTCTCAATAAAATCCATCTAAAGTATCGCCAGAAAATCGTTAAGAATAGACAAATAAATAGAATGCGTACCAAGGAGGATATCATTTCCGCTGTTGCTCTTCAGGAAACCTATACAATAGGCAGGGGGAATAATAAAAGACCTCGGGAACCCGAAGACAAAAGGGGAAAGCCCTCTTATTGTCCTCATAAAAAACCCGGCGAAAGACAAGACAATCGCTTGCCTAAGCGATTCGAGAAGAATAATCCAAATAAGATCCCCATCAAGGATAACTTCAAAGGATGGAACAAGTCCAATATCCAATGTTACACGTGCAAGGAATATGAACATTACGCTAGTAAATGTCCTAAGTCAAGTACTGGAGATTCGAAGGACAAACGCCAGCGAAAGCCGTGACTTGCAGTAGCTTCCACATTTCTACCAAGATCAGTAATTTGAAAATTGAAAATCCAGATGAAGGTTTTGGCGGGTGGAGCGTGAAAGACATTTACTACTTTGATCGATAGCGAAGCAAAAGACAACTTTGTTTCAAAACTGATAACCAAAAAGTGTGATCTACAACTTACCGGCAAAGGGCCAAAGACATTCCAAACCTTTCTTTGTAATGAAGGTGTTATCTACGATACGGCGCTTGCTCAAGTGAAGATTACAAACACACTTGGACAAATGAAGGTTGATGCACTTTAGCTAAGAGTCATCGATATACCAGAAGTTAATCTAATTTTAAGGTGACCTTGGCTAGAAGAAACCAATCTTTAGATCAATTTTAAATCCAAGCAATAAAGATACCCTTACTAGTTGAAAGATTCAGATGATGTTAATATTGTGAGACCTAAGAAATTCGCGAAGCTTATCAAAGAAAGAGACTCTCTTGCATACGCCATGATACTTAGTCTACACATAGCTTGCCTACTAAAAGCCGATGAATTGCTTACTGTTCCCTTGCCGTATCGAAAGCAACAAGAAGTCTTTTCGGAAAAAAAAGGAAACGAATTGCCGCTACTAAAAGGCCGTCAACATGCCATTAAGTTAGAGCCAGGCGCGAAGCCGCCATACTTGCCTATCTATAACCTCTTCGAGAAAGAGCTGGAGATTCTTCAAGAATACCTCAGATCTTCGGAAGCTAAGGGTTGGATTCAGAAAAGCAAGAGTCCTGCAGGCGCTCCTATCCTTTTCGTACCAAAGAAAGATGATGGCCTTTGATTGTGTATCGATTACCGTGCTTTGAACAAGATCACTATCAAAAACCGATACCCCTTGCCATTAATCAGCGAAACGCTGGATAGGCTTTGGGATGCTAAAGTTTTCACAAGTTTGGATTTGCAAAATGCTTACCACAGAGTTAGAATCAAGAGGGGAGACAAATGGAAAACTGCATTCCGCATCCGGTATGGGCATTACGAGTATCAAGTTATGCCATTCGATTTATCAAATGCTCTAGCGACATTCCAGGCATATATTAATAATGCGTTAGCGGGACTTGTGGATGTTATTTGTGTTGTTTACCTTGACGATATTTTAGTATATTCGTCAAACCCTTCACAACACGAGAATCATGTTTGTCAAGTTCTTAAAAGGTTGCGTGAAGCGAACCTTTTCATCAAGTTATCAAAATGCTCTTTTAGCATCTAAAGTGTGAAGTTTCTAAAGTATGTTATCTTCCCAGACGGAGTATCGATGGAAAAGAGCTAGATAAACACTATCAAGAATTGGCCAAAGCCTAAAAACGTAAAAGACGTGCAAGTATTTATTAGCTTCGCTAACTTTTACCAGCATTTTATCACAAACTTTTCAGCAATTACCCGTTTATTGATAAGTCTCATGCGTGGCAAAAAGAAGGGGCAACTTGCCTCTGACTTCCAATGAAACGATGCTGAGCAGGTAGCTTTTAACGCGTTGAAAGATGCGTTTACTATAGCCCTTTTTTTCATGCATTTCGATCCAAGTAAACCAAGGAAGTTAGAGACAAATGCTTCTGGCTTTGCTATTGCAGGGATTTTGTCTCAGCCTAAAGAATGGCCGGCGAAAGACGAGGCAAAGGCCGTCTGGCATCCGATTGCATTCTTTAGTAAGAAGCTGGAGCCTGCTAAGTTGAACTATAAGGTTTATGATCAAAAACTCCTTGCAATCGTTAAATGCTTTGTATATTGAAAACATTATCTTGAAGGTAGCTCGACTCCTGTTGAAGTGTTGATAGACCATAATAACCTCCATCATTTCATGACGACAACAATGCTAAGCCAGCAACAAGCCAAATGAGTGCTAAAGTTGTTTAAGTATAATTTTGTGATAATTTACAGATAAAGGAAGAATAATCCCGTAAATAAACCATCACGAAGACCTAACTACAAGCCAGCCCAAGACAAGGTAAACATTATGCTCCTTACTTTGCAAAATAAGCTGCGAAGTGCAATTAGAAACAAGTTAATTTGCATGCCTGGTATAGCCGACAGCACGATAAAGAGCTTTCAGCAAGTAGACGATGATATATCGTGCTAGTTGACTCGCATTTCATAACCTACCGACAGCAATGTTGCATTAGGCATGTCGATCGAGGCCATAGAAGCTACCTCTACGCTTGACTAGCGATATATGCTTATAATGCTTGATAGTTCTTAAAACTTGTTTGAAAATCTGGACAACCTCTTGCGTGAAGCCAGCGAAGGCTTACACGCTGGCCAGCATAATCATAAATATGCTATACTACGGTTTTTCATAGCAAAGATTATGGAAACTGAAATGGCAACCCCTGAATCGAACTCACTTCTCTTCTTGCTTATTGAGCTATAGAAAAGGGACGCCTTAGCTGTTGAGAAGCGAGCTCGACTTCAGAAAGCCGGAGATGCAGATTGGAATATCGATGGCGATAAGCTGCTAAAACACCGGCGAAAAGCGTACGTACCAAACGACGCTGCCGTTCGGAATGAAATCATGAAGATTTGTTATGACGATCCAATTGCAAGTCACTTTGGTCAAGACAAGATATTGAAATTTATTCAGCAGAAGTATTATTAGCTTAAAATAAAAAACAATATTAAAGAGTACGTTAGAACTTGTGATATTTGTTAAAGAACAAAAGCAAAACGAACAAAAGCAGCCGGCGTAATGCAAGCGCCTAGCCAGCTAAGTAAGATGTTTGAGTCTATTACAATGGATTTCATCATAAACTTGGCACCTTGCAAAAGTATTGTTACTGGAAAAGTTATCGATAGTTTACTGATAATTGTCGATAGATACTCCAAAGATGTGGAATACATCTTTTATCTTAAGATAATCGATGCGCTTGAATTAGCACGTCTTTTTATCGCTTATTAATTCAAAGATCATAAACTTCCAATATCAATTATCACGGATAAAGGTTTTATGTTTACGTCAAGATTTTGGATGAAAGTATGTTTTTATCTTCGAATAATAAAAAGCTTTTTGACAGCATTTCACCCGCAAACAGACAGACAAATAGAGCAATAGAATCAAGCTTTAGAAGCATAGTTTCGATGTTTTGTTTACTACTTGCAAGACGATTATGTTAATCTTTTACCTTTAGCAAAGTTTGCTTATATGAATGCTTACCATGAGGCTATCAAAATGACTCCAAACAAAGCCAGGTACGGCATAAATCTAAAGACTCGCCAGAGCATCGAAGACAATCCCATAAAAGGGGAGATACTGATTGCCAAAGAACAAGCAGAAGAAGTTGTTAAGAAATGTCAAGAGCTAGAAAATAGCTGGCATAAAACTAAAGAGATCCAAGCAAAGTGATACAACAAAAATCATCGCCTTATCGAATTCAAAGTTAAGCAGCAAGTGTTACTTTTAGCAAGAAATATTAAGACAGTTCGTCCTAATAAGAAGCTGGATTACTAATTCCTTAATTCATTCAAGATCACTGAGAGGATTGGGAAACAAGCATATCGATTGGACTTACTCCTGAAGTATAGTCGATTACATAATGTATTTCATATTTCTTTATTAGAACCTTACTGGCAAAGATTTGGCGAATCGCTAAAAGTGATACAACCAGATCTGGTGGACAGATAAGAACAATGAGCTGTCGAAGCTTTCCTAGATCGATGAGTTCAGAATGGCAATGAACAATTCCTTGTAAGGTGAAAGGGCTTTGATCTTGCGCATAATTCTTGGAAACTAATAAGGAATCTTATTGAGTTGGATAAGGAAATTAAGGCTTTGAAAACTCAAGACGCTAACAAAAGAACGGCGAAGCGCCGGCGAAGGTAAAGGGGAACTCGAATAACAAGGATAAAGATCACAATATTGCCAAACAATTCAACAATAATGTGTATACCTTTCTGCTTTTTGCCTACAAGGTTTTGCAGTTTTAAAGGCGCATCAAACGTCACATCTTACGTAATAATGCTTAAAGGGAAAAGAAGTTGCATTGTTTAAAGAACTATTTGTGTCCTATGTATTACCCTTTTTCGCTAACAAATCGCCAACGCTTCAATGGAGTTCATTTACTGGGAAAAGGCATGGCAATAAAAATCAAAAAAATAATAAGTGCCTTGCTAAATATTCGCCAGAGATTAGCTAATGATACCCCCTAATAAGCACCTCCTTGCTTCAATCCAGTAGCCTCAATGGGAAAAGCAGTGCCAGATGCAGCGTGTCCAGACTCTGAAACCTCGACATCGCCCCCATCATGTACATCTTCCTAAGCAAATGCTTCAGGACAGACAAGTCAAATATCCTTCGCCAAAGATTAGCAGGTGCCTCGCTGGAAATATCAAGATTACTTACACGTCGAAGTCCTGAAAGCTGATCAATCACGAACTCAAAGCTCGCGATGACAACTGCAAACTCCTTCGTAAGGTGGCCTACCAAGATCCGATTGGCTGAAACAATCGCCAATGATACGCTAGCTCCTAGCTTCTTTTGGGACTAAACCACAAGCTTCCAAGGAAACTTCTATGCTTCAGCATCGGAGATCTTAATGTCATGATTGCTACGCAACTTTTCAGCATCAAAAGCGACTTGGGCAATATCAATATCCTTCTAAAAAGCATAACCCTCAATAAAGCAAGCTGCGGCGAATTCCAACTCGTAAAGCAAGTAATGAAGCCTAGCTGAGACCTCGCCGGAGGTTAGCAAAGGATTAACCAATAAGAACAATTTTGAACTTACATCTTCATAAGATTTGCCCTTCTTTACACAATCGGTGCACTTGGAGGCGATAAACTTTAGATCGATCGAACAGATCAAGTTAAAGAACTGAACAACTTCGCCAGCGCATCGCAAGCACTTCTCCGGACGAACCATACTAAGGAATACAATTGCACAGAACTAGAATCTCATTTGCATCTTTCATGAACCTAAATGCAGAATTGACTGGTAGTCACGCTTTTTCTCCGACATCACCGATTTGCCTGACGAATTCTTTCCACCACCTTTGCCAAAACTTCCTCCACTATTACCTATATTCTTATCCGTATTCTTGATTCGTGGAGTGATTCGCTGGCGTTTCGTAGGAGTTTCATCGGCGGAGCCATTGATAGGCTTGAACTTTGGGGAAGGACGAGAGTCTGCTTCATCTTGCATGACGCGCTTCCTCTCAGCACGAGAGTTGCGGCCGGCTAAGCGCCAGCAATAGTTAATCAAAAGAGATGAGGCTAGCAGATCGAGGAAGGGGGCAAACTTACACATTGTGACGTTGCTTAATTCAAAGGAGAAGAAAAGTGGGAGCGAGAGGGGGTTTATATATAGGTAGCGGCAAAGCCTCACTATTGCTGCCTGATTCCCAAGTGAAAGAAAGTTCTCTAGCGGCTAATTACCCCGCTTCACCTTTCCTGTAATTCACTGTTGCTTTGAATAGCAAAAGCTATACTTCGCCAGCGAGTTGCTAAAATAACGCCAGCTAAGCGAATTTTTATATCCTCACTTCTGAGACAAAAGTGTTCAAGAGAGAAGATATTGTAATGGCCCGTGCGTAGCTTGTGTAACCCCCTGTATAAATAGCCTTATTTAAAGGAAAGAAGAACCCTTCTCTCCTCAGCAATTAGCTTTTGTATCAATTGAATCACCAGCGAGTATTCAGCAAGCCTCCAGCTATTCTATCGTGTTCTATTCACCTCAGCGTGCTAGTGATCATTACAAGCCCCCTCAGAGTCATCAACACGGAGTTGCCAACAACAGCTCCCAAAGTAGCAATAACACTCTCGCGCATTCAGCCCACATGATACCCCTCCCTCCACATGTAATGCATAACCAGCTTCCGCCACACCTCTACGGAAGCGCCTTGCCTGCCCACGTACCATACGGAGGTATTGGCTCTCAGGCAACGGGTCCAGCTCGACATGGTGGTCAGGGCCATATGAACTACGCCCAGGTGTATGGTCGGCGTCAGGCAAATATGTACGGCCAGGATAATATGTACGGTCAGGGTCCGGCGGCTATGCAGGCGAAGGCACCGGAAGCATCAACGACCGACACTCAACCCCGCAAGAAAGAGTTAAGTACAAAGCTGTCAATGTAAGGACTCGTTCTCGTGGCGGCTTAAATATAATCTTACTTGTCTCAGGGCCTCCTTCTTAGCACCTATGAAGGTCATTGTTGGTGCAGAGAAGATCGTTTTCTTGGTTCAGAAGGGAATCATTGTCACCGAATCCGACTTCTTCAAGGTAGTGTGCAATGATCGTGTAAGTGTATCCAGAGCTTCCTTCCAGTTTCCTGTTCCAAGGCTAATGTACCGTTAATAGTGGGATTCTGGCCAGTCGAATGAGATTGTTTTAAAGGAGGATGACCCTAAAATCTTCGGCATCTTCCTCACTTGGCTGCTGACTGGTTCCATCGACAATACTTCCGATATGATCAGCATCAAATCCGTCTCTGAGTCCAGCGATTCCAGAGAAGAAAACGAGCAGGATGAGAACCGCCTTGAGTCTGCGACATCCCGGTACAAGCAGCTTCTTACCTGCTATTTCTATGGCAACTTCCTCCAATCCAAGGGCTTCCAGAATCACATCATGGATGCCATCATCTCCCTTTCCAAGAGCATCTTTGAGGATGACGATTTGATCGGCGTGTGGGAGGACGAGTTCATTCGCATTTGGAAGAATACCCCAAAGTCATCGCCACTCAGGCAGTTTGTCTTGGACTACTTCGTCTGTTGCGTCGACATCAACGAATGGGTCAGAGAACATCCTCGGAACAACGAGCTCCATGACATCTACTTGAGCTTCTTTGAGGACTTGGTCGAGGTCAGTATCAGTGCAGCCCGCAAGGCCAATCGCCCCGTTGAGCCATGGAATAAGGACTCGGAGGAGTACCACGTTTGATTTGGCGTATTTGGCTTTGGCCAATTGGAGTAAGTCAAGGGTACTTGGAGTCATAGAGCATCATTGAGACCTTTCAGTATCAAATAAGTGAGATGCAGTGGAATGCCTCATCTCGAATAATCTGCAAACGTGACCTGACTTATTCCCCTCAGGCTAAAGCTGTGAAGCATCATCATGATTTGTTCAAATTAATCAATAGACAAACTCAACATGATACAGAGCATAATATTGGAAACCCAATTACGTCTTCGTTCTTCGTTCTTGGATCCCTTTATCTATCTTCAAGGCGGCGAGAGCCAGCCATTCCAGCCAATTCGGACAAGCGCGCTAGTGTAGTCTCGCTTATTTGGCTACTATTGTTGTCCACAGAACCAGCAGAGCCTCACCTTTCAACCTCTTGTGACTGATCTTCGCAGGGAAAACTTCTCGATCCGCACAACAATCAAACGCAGGTCGGGCACAAGCCGCAAAGCACTCAAGACACTTCTCGCACTCGCAGAGAAGACAACAAGCCACACTCTCAGTTTGCTGCATCTTCCACGGCGTGCAGACCTTCAACAACATGGCCTTGAGCGATCGTAACGGGAACCCAATTGTATTTGGTGCTCCGCCGAACTTCAACGCGTTAAAGTGGGCGACTACATCTGCCACTGCCACGACTTCGCCCTTCGGCGCGTCGACCTCCGTCTCATCTGCGATCGTGAAGGAAGCAAGTCCGAAAAAGGACATCATCGTCAATCAACACTGCGTTATCCAGCTCAATGGAACCTCCAGCCAAAAGGATAAAGTGGAACGGGTACGATGAGATTGCTTTCGCTGTCCCAGTACCTTCTGCTAATCAAGACTTGTAGAGAAAAGCCAGGACAGATTGTGAAGATCGTCGCAGGCCCAGAAGAGATCGAGGTGGCCATTCAGAAGTCCCTTCCATGTGCAGAGTCCAAGTTTCTCGAAGCTGAATTCGAGAACGTGGAACCTGGAGTTACGAACAAGGTCGTCATTGCGGAGCACAGCTCAATGGCTGTCTTGATCTTCGCGAATTGGTTATTGACCGCCAAATTTGAGACTCTCGAAGAGTACACCAACATCATATCTGGCTCCCAGGAGATCCAAGACGTGATTACCGGAACAAAGGCTCAGTGGAGTGCGCTCGCCGATTGTTTCCGACTCGGCGAATACCTGGTCGCAGGCAGATTCAAGAATGATGTTATGGGCGCGCTCGTTTCGAAAAGCAAAGAGATGCATAAGCTTGGTGGTGCAGCAGGCCTGACTTCCGGTCAGTTGAACGCTATATATGACGGTACCAACGAGTCATCACCTCTCCGAAGACTTGTTCTGCACAATTGCCTCGTATCAGATGTCGAAAATATCATTGACGAACTCGATGATTCCCTGGCAAGAGTTCGAGAGTTCCTAAAGGATGTCGCAAAGTATACAGTATCAAAACTTCGACACAGCAGCTCCAATGACTCCTCCGCCACTTCCGAAGAGCCTTGGAGCTGGAGTTCTTGCGAGTACCATAAACACGTTGGCCAAGGGGAAGGTTTCTACTGTACGAAAAGATAGCTTTCCATTGTATGTGTCCTTCCCTCCTAGCTCTAGCTGATCTCAAGTACTGATCTTATGTGCTGACTTGTTGATGGCGCAGAGGCATTCAAAGCTGTGGTTCTGGGTTGCTGCTGGATCGTGGTCTCTGTGGATGGCATGTAGCGGCGACTAGTGATACTGCGAGATTCGGCGGCACATTGATCTGCCAGTTTGGACGGACAGTGTAATCTGGAATGGGAGGATCAGAGTAAAGATGTTGTAGTTCCAAATCGAATCGTTCAACCCTCTTCAGCCCCTGGCTCTGGAGATACTCCGAAATCCTCGAGTACGTGATACGGAAATGTGGTTTCCTGACGGATATGCGGAAGCGACAAGCCATTCCAAATCAACGAGCAATTGACCGTCCCCTTGCACTGGCTACTAAGTATCGTTGTTCGTCCGCGGCATGACTCGAACCCATGTTGACAGCTCTATCGACACCTTTTGTTCTTGAACTTTGATAGATGGCAAATGTTGATAGTGTCGGCTTTCTAGTGTCATGCTCCCGTGTTTGGATACTCTTTAGGACAAGAATAGCCCCGATGCCGACGCCTTCATGGTCACTTCCGCCAATTAGTCGTTGCAGATTTGCTCGTGTTGTACTCTAGGCCAAGAGTCGTTGTTTCCGCGCCTCCTGCATAAGAAACATGCTACAGAAATCAATCAAAGCTCGTCCTAGTTCCTCCCTCAGATGAAGAAGGCTGTGTAGTTCCATTCCACATCCTCTCGTGTTCTGTTGCTTGGTATCTGAGGATACTTTTCCGGAATGGCTTCGAAGGCTGAAAGTGAGTTTGCAAGGGTCCTGTACTATACGGAAGAGCCGCAGATGCCAGTTACTCAAAGACATTTAGATTCGTATGGGCCGGACGATTGCGAGATGATGTAGACTCTCTACTGCTGCCATCTCCTTTGACCAAGAGCCCTTTTGATAGGAGCGAGAAATTCGGAGAATTCAAGCGGAGTGGCCGTGTTATCGGAAGCAATTTTTGAGCGGCTTTTTCGACACCAGGTTCTTTAATATGTCACTGCCCCACTCTTTCCTTTGACGTTCTGAAGCTCCAAATTCGAGATCAAGCCCAAATCCATGCCGTGAATAAATTTGAACATCAGCCTATCATTGATGTCAGCACTCGTGTAAGCCTGCAAGAAACCGCCTGGAGGAAAATAAATTAAGCCCCCTAGTTTCAGTATCTCAAAACTTGGCTATGGAGTAACTCGAAGAGTCTAGATCTCAACGACCCCCTTTAGAGATAGCTTGAACCTTGCGCACGCCACCTTGCGTTTCGCAGCCGGATGTTGTGGGGTAGCTGATCTAGAGACTGTCAAACTCAATCGCACTATTCGTATGGCTTGACTCGTTTCACTAAGAAAAACGTCAGTTAGACTTTTTCGCCTTCCACAAACAAAAAGTTAAGCTTATTTCTTGTTTATATGTCTTGGTACCAATGGAATTCGGTCCCGAGAGAGGAGCAGAGGGGTAAACAATCACGAGGTCATGGATATTCTCAATTTGGACATGTCTTACAACGGACAAAATGATTGCGCCTATCGCGAACTCCCGTGTCTTAAGATCTGCGGTACTTGGATGCAGTCGAGCGCTCAGTCGTTGCCAAGATCCCAGTGGAAATCTGAAATCCGCCTCTCAAAAGTCAAGTACTAGGACTTGAGTTCACGAAGCGGGGCGGAGCGTGCCATGAATCCTATGAACGGACCCCATCTTCTTCCTCAAACGAGCGCAATCAAGAGGTCAGATGAACAGTCAGAAATCCGAATTTGTAAATCTCACTCTTTCTTAAACACCTCGGTGAACTCTAAACATGAGATGGGATTCAGGAAATTTGTTCCTCCACTCACACACGCGTCAGTCGGGCCAAGTCTCTTGGTAACCTTGGCAACCCCTTATTTTCCACCACACCTTTAGCGAGAAACGTGATTCGATTGGGGACCTGGAACAATCCTTCCATGACACCCTCGTCGGACTTTGTCCACTTCCTACCTCGCGGGGAATCGGGGATGGACATCTTTGAGAGATTCTCCGTGCCCTCATAACTTGGCAGTACTGTCATGTAAAGTGTTCCATTTTTCGGAGTGGAAATCGAATCTTGCGAGTAAGTAGGCAACTTGCAGCTCGCAACTCGCGATAGTATCCATCGAATCCGATTTAGAATCCAAAAATTGATATATAAGGGACGCTCCTGTCGTTAAGAACATTCCTTTCTTCATCCTCAACCACTTTCACATTCTTTCAACTACCACTTCTGTTCTTCCACAACAAGTACCTTCATTCCATTCAATATGCAGTTCTCCGCAACCATTGCCGCTGCCATTTTGGCCACCATGGCCTCGGCTCAGACTCTCAACATCCCAACCAGGGTTGGAAGCATCATCTCCCTCTCATCTCCAAGTGCCATCTCGGGAACAGTTGATTTGGGCAACAAGGAATACGATCGTGGACGCTCCTGTGACACCGATGCTGATACCGGAAGCGACTCTGCCGTTTTCATTCTCGCCGCTGGCGCAACTCTCAAGAACGTCATCATTGGCGCCAACCAACTTGAGGGTGTTCACTGCAAGGCAGCATGCACCTTGATCAACGTCTGGTTCCGTGATGTTTGCGAAGGCATGTATTTGACACTTGTTTGAAATGCCTCTTTGCTAACCGAGGATTAGATGCCATCTCTCTTCTCGGCACGGGTGATGTTCTCATCCAAGGTGGAGGAGCCAACGCCGCTTCGGACAAGGTCGTGCAACACAACGGAAAGGGGACGGTCACCATCAAGGACTACACTGTCACCGGTGCCGGTAAGGTTTACCGTGGCTGCGGTAACTGCTCCAACAACGGAGGACCAAGAAAGGTCATCATCACTGGCCTCAGGGCTAAGAGCATCACCTCTGATGTTGTCGGCATCAACAGCAACTATGGTAAGCATCTTCCCAGCCAACTTGAATTCCATGCTAACTTGCAATAGGTGATACTGCCACTATCTCCGGATCATGCGGATCCAGCGTCAAGAACGTCTGCCAGGAGTTCAAGGGTGTTGACAAGACTGAAGGAATTGAGTCACCCAAGGTCTCCACCAAGACTTCTTGCTTGGGTGCCCAAGGAAAGCTCGCAACTCTTCCAGCTTGCTAGAGGATGAAAGACGACTGAGTCGCAAATGATGGCCATGCTAGCCAGGAGGTCAAAACAAAGGGCCAGACCCTTTTTTCTGTATATACTTCTTCTTCCTCATACATATTGAATGTACATAGCCACTTGGCTGGCTTTCTCAATCCAGTACCTCAAAGATCTCGCTAGTGAAACATGGTTGTGCTGATCTTCAGCTTTGCATCCCGGATCATTTCCAGCAAATACAAGGATCGTTTGGGGAAAATATTCACCGGGAACTTTCGGTTTCATGTCCTAAAAAGGAAAGAATATCAATTGCAGATCATGGAAAAGATAGCATGGATCGCGATTACCGGATAAATTCTCATGAATCCATGCACTCGATCACTAACCCCTGCTAGACCCCATCTCCGCCCTCCCCTCCCATGTTGGTGGAACATGAGCCTCATACGGCCCATGAGGTGAAATTGCTGGACTATGCGGTAACTCATTCCCATACTGGGTTTGCGCAAACCCGGTAGGAGCTGGGCTTGCGGTCTGCATAGCTGGACTTTTGTTTTCGACAGGAATGGGATAGTTGTCCTGCCTTTGAGGAACGGCAGAATAGCTTGGCGCACTGGCTGCTTGTTGCTGCATCCCACCTCCATATCCCTCCACTGTACCCCCAGTTGTTCCTCCTGCCCCTCCTGGTTGCGCATTGCTTCTTTTGGAATTCCTCCGGTAGAGCATGAAAGCTACGAGGAAAAGGGCAAGGACACCGAGAGAGCCAATGACTATACCAGCGATGGCCCCCGCAGACAGACCTTTATTTGAAGATGAGGAGGTTGATCCCGATGACGATCCGCTATCATTGTCATTGCCGCTTGGAACCTGTGCCGATCCACCAGTACCTGCGGGCGATGCTTCACCAGTGGCTGTAGTTTTCCCCGTTACCACCTCGGTAATCGTTGTTTCTACACCGTCATTTCTTGTGCTCGTAATTGTGGCTGTTCGCGTTGTGGGAGAAGCACTTCTACGACCCATCAGTCCTACCCGGCGAAATTTTTCCTTTCATCCTTCCTGATGCGAGTCTGAACTCACCTGGTGCCTAATTGCTCTACCAGTGTAGCTGATCTCGACGAGTCAACGGCAACATCATCATACTGGCAGATTCCACCATAATCTGACAGGGGAAGAACGCCATACTGAGCGGCATGTCAGTACAAGGGACTGAAACACAAGAGAACTACTCACCTGGCCGGGTGGGCAACAAAAGTAATCTGCGGTTGTTTTGGCTGCGTACAGAGTCCAAGTTTCATTGAAACAAGAAGGGAAATTGGTCACGGTCGTTGAGCAATCGGATTCTGGCAGCAATTGTCAGTCTCAGGTAAATTGTCATCCACAAATTACATACTTGTCGGACAACAATATGTGCCGCCAAGGCCAAAACATGTATCTCCAGAAGGACAACAACCCGTGGTTGTGATGCTATCTGTATCGCACAACACTGGAGCTTCTGCTGGACAGGATGCGCCTGGAATCGCAACAGCCCACGACCCCTCATAGTTCGCACGATCTTGAAGAGCTCCATTGACGACAGCGGTAGCTGGTAACACTAACAGAGATGAGAGGATTAGGAAAGTCATGATGCGGTTTGTACGACAATGATCGCAAAAATTATGAAGAGAAGGAGAGAGGAAACGACTCGAGAAATGGGGTGTCTCACCTCCTCAGCCGCACCCTAGAACCCGCAATCCGCCTTGCATGTCAAACTTCACGATGCAGCACTGCACTGGTAATATTGAAAGACACTTTAATCGTCCATCCGAAGTCCTGATTGGACATTCGGGGGGTACTTCTGTGTACACGTGGGACTTAATTGGACCCTTAAATTGCTGCCCAGGCTGGTTGAAGGCTTGGTACGCCTAGAACCGAAAGAAGACGGGGTTTGATTCGGTCTTGAACGCCATTTGGATCCTTCAGTCTTGGTATTTTTTCTGCTTCTGGCGATCACGGGGACGGGTCGGCTTTCGCGGATCTCATGCGATGACGATCAATCGATCATATGAGACTAAGTCGGAGCTCGGAGAGCTATGATTAAGAGAGACGGCTCTGTCGAAGAGAACAGCGTGATTCTGAGTAGCTTTCCAGGACTAGGGAAATGTTACCAGCTACAAGAGAAGAAAAGTTCTGAAATGTGGCGGTGACATGACTTTGGAAACTTGGAGCCGAACCGAGCCGAGCGCGACTAGCCCCAACCTTAAAACTAGACTGTTGTCAACAATAAGTGCAAAGTCTTTTCATCGACCGCGACATGAACGAGTGCCTGGTGGCGCTGATCTTTGATACCAAGCATCAAAAGCCGGTCAAAACCCAGTCCTTAACTTTCCAGGAGCAGCGATAGCAAGACACCATCCAGAATAGCAGCAAATCATGTTATTCAGATACCGTTCTGCGACTTTTACCGGAAATTCTGATGATGTTTAGGATCTGAAGTGTTGAGAGGTTTGAATTATCCAAGATACATTCCAATCTGGAGCAGATAGCTGCTTTTTGAAGAGTGATAACATTAATACAGCTGATCCGTGAAGTTTGTAATTGTAGCCCTGGCCCTGGGCCTGCCCCCAGAATTCCGGTCGAAGGTTTCTTTAATGCCAGTGCCCTTATGCGGTACATTGATACACTCATCTTCTCTATTCNCACTACATTCGTTTGCTTCAACGATTTAACAGATTTTGTCGCGGCTTCTTAAAGCGGAAGTCGACCCCTGGAATATGTTTCGTCGTGCAATTCCTTGCGGAGCGTGCTGCTACTTCGATCCAGATGGTCCATATTCGGAAGGAAGCCAAGCCTCCATGGGAGCGAGACCTCTGTGTCTACCATACCCATTCCGGCAAGCTTGTTGGATACTCTTGAACCAAAGATAGCCCAAAATGATTTTGTAAGCCTCATGTTCCTTCAGACCATTTCTTCTAAATGAATTTGAGCTAACCTTTGAGCTGCTTCAGTTTCTAAGGTCATTATTTGAGGATCTCGCAGAATAGTGAGGCAAGCTCGTGATCTCGTGGGAACCGGCAGGATATTTTACATCTGCTTAGTCTGGGAACATTTCCTCCGCTGGCGCATTGGTGTATGGAATTCCTGTTTCGTGAAATGATATTCGAAACTTGCTTTGCAGTAGGGAATGGGGTGCAGGAATACTATTGTTCAACGACCGGGCTATAAAAGAAACACCTCGCAGGACCACGCTGCCGTACCACACATCAAGAAAGCATGGGCAATGAAAGCATGTCAAACAAACAATCCTCAATCGCAGACCCAAGTGATCTGTGCCTTGATCTTGTGCCAGCGGCCGCCTCTTGCCAAGATCTGGTTACGTTTATCTGTGAGAACGAGTTATATCTATACATCTCCCTATCCTATAACTCACCTATACTCATCCCTAGAAAGCCTATAGCTCTAGACACTCAGATTCCTTTGACAGCTCGCAGCAAATCTGATTCCTGCTGCGGATGATCAGCATGTTGACACTGCTAAGCGAGTTTCACAAGGCTATCCTCGACACCGTGCTCGCCATGAAAGATGCCAGGGTGTTTGAGGAGTGCATCGAAGCCATGTAGTAGAATTCTGACGATCTTGTTGCATTATCAAGCCTGGTTAGGCAAGAGATTTTGAACCATTGTGCCAATCCCATAACAATGGCTGCTCAGTCCCCTTATCTTGCCGACGAGCTACCTGAGGGCTGCTTTGTCTTCGATCTTCTGGGGCTTGTTCAAATTCGTAAATAGTCTGTTCTGCAGTATAAAGACCCTCAGGTCTGTGTTCCGTCACATTTGGCTCACAAAGCATTGTCTTTAGGCGTTCTATTCAAGAAACCCACCTTGCTTGCTCAAACATTATGGCTATCCTGACGTATACCCTAGGTCTACATTTTACCAATCAGTTGAAAGAGCTTTGTTGTTCTTGATATCTTTGTCTCCACTTTGGTTTTTTTCACTATCAAACTTAACAATCCAGTCTTAAGTACCATAAGCTACACCCCTCACTACTTTCCTCCTTCGCCGCAACAAGATCTGCTGTGTTCACTAGACTAATTCTAGTATGTCAGAATCCAACACCTCCAAGCAGCAGGGTGACTGTCCTGAGCCGAGCTCGATTTTTGGCAACCTAAACCCCAGCACTCCAAAAGTCGCGAATGGATTATGTGACAACTGCACTAAGCTCCTTGATATCGAACCAGACACGATCTACCTTAGTTGATTGATCATGCCGCCTGTTAATCACTTTTGGAATTTTTGTCACAATCAGCTCTACCGACATGAAGCGTATGGGTATCTCCGTTTCTCCCTTTTCGAACACATATAGACAGAATAATGAGATACACTACAGCAAACATTGAACGATTGACTCGGCAAAATAACATATAGATCTAAACCACTTGACAAGGCGAGACAAGCAGCCGCGATGCAACGTGAATGGTCCATGATAAGCCCACTCAGTCTCACGCCCGGTATACTTGCTGTAGAGTTCTTCACTCCTAGTTAATCACCCACGCTTTGGTGCCTTCGAGTATATCTCCCCATTTCTTACTGCCAACTCGCCCAGATAAGTCACTCAAACCTGCACCAATCCATCAGAAAACGCTTTGCGGCTCTTGTTTACTTTCGCTTAATTCTGGCGGGCATTGCTGGTGCGCCTTGAGTTTGCATCACTAGTATCTCAGCAGCAGCAGCAGAACTATTGTAGAGACTCTGCCTGCACTTTGACCACGGGAATGTTGAAGAGAACAATGTGTCAGTTGGGTAGATGCCCATAAAGAGGGGTATATATTCAGTGAGGAATACTGTTCCAAATCGTGTACTCATCCAATATCTCGCGAAATCTTCTTCGCTCATCGCTATTGTAAATTCCTATCTATCCAAGTTCCCCGATCCATATCTAATCAAGCCCTATGTATGGGCAGGATACCTCCTCCCATCCACACCCCTCACAGGACTACCATATCTTCTCTCGCCTCTCTCCCTATCTCTATCCCTCTCCCGAAATGTTCTTCCCTCAGGAACAACCGGCGGCACCCTCCCGTTGACGATCGCCTCTCTATCCCTCTCCCTGTCTCTATGTCTATGCCTCCCTTCCTGCCCACTGCCCCGCCCTTCATCCTCATAACTCCCCCTCTGACTCCTGTCTCTATCTCTTTCCCTCTCCCTCCTCTTGTGTTCTCTCTCCCTATCATCCCTGAACCTTCCTCCACTCCCAGCCCCACCATCCTCTTCCAAACTGCCCCCACTAGTACTCCTCCACAACTCCTTAACCGCATCCCCGTCAAGGTCTTTCCACCTCACATTCCCACCACTCCCTCCACTCCGACTACTACTCCTAGGCTTCGCCCTCTCTCGATCCCTCTCCCTATCCCTCTTACCTAGCAAGAAAGGCGCCGATAGCTTGCCTGTGATATCAATCGGTATACTCGGGAAACTCCTCCTCTTCCTCGCATCTTCCTCGTCCTTCACTCGTCCACGCTCCCTCTCCCTTGCGCGTCTGTGATCCACAGGCTCACCAGCCATCGAATACCGCACTGCAACAGGCGGCGGAGGAGCAGGTCCTTGTCCCTGCCGTTCATGCGCATAGCTCCTCCGCCTCCGCCTCCTCTCCGCTATAGGGGTATCGGGACTGCCGTCTTCGCTACTACTAGCATCTTCACTCATACTACCCCTTCGCGCATGTCGAGGATGGCTATGTCGCCTTGTATGGTCCTCTCTGTCTACTGGTGGTGGAATGGGGGAGTCCACAGGGCTCGGGATGATGTTCTCGGGAAAGCTAGCTCGTCGACCTCTCGATACCCGTGCAGCTGTGTCTTCAGGCGCAAGAAATTGTCTCGCGCGGTGTGATGGTGACCGGGAGAGGCCCGGCCGAACTGGGACAGGTACGCTGCCTCGCACGCCTGTGCTGGAGACGTGATGGTATGCTACCGGGCGTCCACCAGGTCCGCGCATCGATTTCTGCTCGAAGTAACCCGGGTCGACGCGGGGTCGTGGTGGCCGCACATGCGCATACCCCGCCTGCACTTTTGGTCTCGGTGGTAGATGTGGGCGGATCTCTTCTTCGGATGGGGAGGCTCGCTGTCGTAGTTCTTGTGCACATCGTTCGTGCCATCTGGCTATATCGGCGTCGGGCACGAGTGGAAAGGCTTCTTTTGGGAGAGGGAGGGGAAATGGTTTCCCTGTGAGGGGGTTGAAAATTGGGAAGATGCTAATAGCGTTTTGTATGAAAGGGACATGCTCTTCTGGTCCAAGCAAGATTTCGATGCTCTGCCACCGAACGAAACCCCTCGTTGTTAGGGCAGGTATACTAGGAGGTTTGAAGTCGTCTGTCGTGGGTTGAAGGGTATGTTGGCAGCCTATCGAGGCGTAAATCCAGGAGATAGAGGGGTGAGGTACATCGACGAAGAGGGCTGTGATACATGTTAGTTGTAGCCTTGCAGATGCATAACGGATGGACAAACAATCATAGTTTCCTCCCACAGCCTTGTAGAAGCTGGCCAACTTATCAGGCGTCAGAGCCTTGTCATCTGTGTTTCCTAAGGACTCGCTCTACGCCTCATCAGCTTCGCACTGTCCCTATCACTCCACTATACTCACGATATATGTAGCTATGCCACGAAGCAGGGCTTCCAACACCTTCGTCGGCTTTTTGTCCGCCTCAAATAGGTATCCATAGTACGCCGCTGCATCTGCCGCGGTCGAGGTCGAAGTGGAAGGCTGTGGCGGCGGGGCTTCTGGTTGGGGTGGAGCTTGGGTCTGCGAAGACATGATCACCAGTGTGCATCAGCGTCGCGCGCGTTTGATCGGGTTCGTCGAAGAGGGAGAAGGACGTTCTCATCGTTGAGTTTGCGAAGATGGGATTTGCTTTTGTCGCGAAGCCTGGGTTCATGTCCTGACGCCTTGGGCGATCCAGTCAGGAGCTGGGTTGCGCTGACCTGCCTGGTGGCTCGTTGCGTCCTCGTGGAGAATAAGCGGAATCATCCGAATGGAGGGAGCGGTGAGGAAGTTGAGAGGAACCTGAGGGGCCTCCAAAACAAAAGTCGGGGCGGAACTGTCTTGGCCATATTGCTTGGGCGTTCCATGTTTACATCATATTTACATGTGATGTTTGCTTACTGTCCTGTATTTTGGACAGAGGTTTGGATCAGAGAGAGGAGACCTGGGGAAGGAGGATTGTGGATACCTGGGTCTTTTTTAGGGACGGGACGCGCCGTGCTCGGGAAAGCCAAGACTCAAGTGGGTCTGTCTGTCTGCCCTGCGATCTGTATGTAGAGGCTTGAGCTATATTCTATCCTGTGAGAGATACATTTCAAGGAATACAGCTGATGAAAACTATTTCTTATGAACATGCCGAAGGTTCAGTAGGCTTCGTGTTTGGCTCCATGAGGATCTGCTCTGTTGCTTCGCGATCCCACGTCTATCACATCTTTTGACCAAGTGTTTTAGCTGGACTGGGAGTTACTATCCTTGCGGAAATATCTATTCTACCATCTCAAGTTACCCGATGCAAATATATCTCACTTGCTGCAGGGAATATGACATTCAGAACTTTCTTTTCCTGGGTCGACAATGGATGCAGACCTGAGTGAGCACAACCTGCTATCTCTAGCAGTTTTCGAGTCCGAGGCAAAAAGGCTGTGAAGTTACAGAAAAAGCTTCATTATTATTACAACTCTATATGGGTATCGTATGTGCTCCTCGTCAATCGAGAAATTTATTACCAATTTTGCCCATCCCGTGCCTCAGCCCAAGATCCTGTCCAAGTCCCATCCATACCAATCGCCCCAACGCCATACAATCAAAATCGCTATCAAAAAAAGAAGCGCATTCCTCTTCTGGTTTCAGGTATTCTTTTATCCTCTTCCAGGATCTACAACCTGTCTCGGCGCAAAGTCATCATAGCTGGGAGGCAACTCCATAGCTGCAGACTCCAACACACTCCTCCCGATCAGCTCCTCGCGAGGAACCTCCAATACTCTCGGTCTGAAATACTCCTCTGCTTCTTGCTCTGCCAACTCGATAGCCGCCTCTTCAGCTGTCAAGGAAGCTCTGCGCCCATTGTTTCCATCAGCTGCGATCTGTACAGGGACGTGTAAGTGCACTGTTGAGGCGGGTACACCTGTGCCCGGTGTGTGGATCGTGAGTGAAAGATCGATGCAGTATGCTCGTGATGTGATGCACGAGTGGAATGTTGGAATCCAGGATTTAGATGAGGGCAGGGTGATGGGGACGAGGATGCTCGCAGTATAGTATGTGTTTGCTCTCTCGGGTGGTGATTGGGTGCAGTCGGAATAATCGTCCGAAGAGCTTGTTGATGTCGATGATCCTCGACGGCTGTATGCTGGTGATGCGCATTGCTGAGTCCAAGAAACTGATTCTACGCAACGAGAGCTCAGCGCTACTGAGGTATCGTAGATCCCCCTCGTGGTCTCGAAGTGTACCTGCTGACTGAAGTGTGCTGGGAAATCAATTGCTGGTCTGGTCGAGAAGAATGTCGTCGACTTGATCTTGGTGGTCAATCCGCCTAGTCTCGGGGGTTGAGATGAGGCATCGTGAGGATCGAATCGCAGGTTGACAGTCGCCATGGTCGTTGGTTGCGCTTTTGTGGTTGCAGAAGGAGCTGGGATGACAAGAGCACCAGGCTGGTCAGCCCAGACGGTGATCTTTCCTAGCTTCCCTGAGAACATGCCCTTCTTCAACGACTTGGTCTTGCTCAATGCGAAATCCTTGTCTGCGAGTCTGATGCTAAGAGGTGGTGCTTCCGACACAGCAGGAATGATATGGATCTTTCTCAAGCCCTCAACCAATACCATGTCCTTGCTATCTCGTTCTCTGCTTCTGATAATCTTGACTCTCACAGCATAATCGACGATTGCCATGTCAGGAGACAAGTCATCCTTGAGCGGCAGAGTTCGATCGCCCATGCTCGGAGGTAGTTGACAGTGTGCATGGTGTACATGGTCGCCAACAGTGGAATGCGAGCAAGCTCTTGGAAGCAATTGATCGGGCACCACAAAGTGGAAAGGGAAAGTGTATGTTCTGCCCGCCTCGGCAACTCGTGGGTGAGGATAGTCGGATTCTCTGATTGGCATGGTAAGTTTGAGGAAGTTATGTCTGGCTGTGGTACGAGATTTGGTGGTGTGGGGAGACAAGTTCTCGATAGCTGTTCTAGCTGTTCCTTCGAATGTAATCTGGATCTCGTCGAATCGAGCTTCATTTGGAGCTGTGATGTTGACTTTCCCAGAAATCGCATCGAATGTCGTATATGTCTTTCCTTCCTTGTGGTTATCGATAACAATATCCATATCAGGACGGCAATTCTGAGACATCCTCTGGAACACCGAGGCAACAGTGCCCGTGGTCGAGTAGATAGATGCAGTAGACATTTCGAATGATGTAGTACAAAAACCACACGTCCCTCAAGAGGGCAGGAGACAGAGATAAGTAGTACGTCGATAAGCAAGGGTTTGGAGATAATTGGCTATGATGCAAGCCTCGATGCGGGGAAGCTGTTGCACGAGACTCGAATCCAAGAATGAGCAAGCTCTTGGATGTATGTAGCCTGATGGAAATGGTTTTTGTTCTTGGCTTTTGATGAGGGCCAAACAAAGAAGGGGATCGCTTTACCTTTATATCTCATGACTATGATGCTAGGTTTGAGCATATTGTCTGAAGAGGAATGGCGGGACTGAGTCACTTCAAATTATTTTCCCATGCTACTCATGAACGGGATATCCATCGAGCAGGCATGCCGACGACGGACCCACGAGGGATGGAAGGGTGTGCACGTTCCAACGCGCCTTGTGGTGTGCATGGGATAGCTCGAGAACAAGCATGGCGCCAGCAGCGAATCTGGATTGGATCACCGCAATACATGCCAAGGTCTTCACTCCACTTGAAATGCATCATCATGATTGGCCGCCCTTGGACATGCAGTCAATATCAGGTCAGCAAAGTTCAGCCTTCTCCGTCACCGTTGTTGGGTATGGAAGTAGTCCTCCGCATGTCGCATTTCTAAGCAGTCGCCTGTGAGAAACGGGGTTCGAGCTCCCCTGGATGCTCTCGTTTAACTCCGCTTATGATCAAAACACCCGTCTACTCATACAGCCATAACATTAAATTTCAGGCCTGACAAGAATCACAAGATTTCTCGAAACTTTCCAGAATATCCACACCTTCTAGAATCTCATGCAAGGAACACCATCACGAAATTCTTCTCACTAATGACCCCAACCACAGTCAAATAGACATTTTTCTCCATTCATTTAACACCGTAGCGAGCGCCGCGTCTACCCCGAGACCCGCGCCCCATAAATCCTCACCCCAGGGGAAAATTCTAACCGGACGCCATCATTTCTCTGTGTCAACACCGACAATACTTAACGTACACGGTCTGCCCTCGTGAATTACTGCTGTTAGGAGAATGTAAAATACCAAAAATCTCGCCAACACTGCAGCGCTGGCACCATCGTGAAAATTCTTTCTCAGCTATGGGTGGATTATGTGGTAATGAGGCCGGCAATTACGAGGAACGTGCTGGATACGTGCTGGATGGGTTGGATGTTGGGTTTCCAAGTGGAATCTGCTAGGTGAAGGCTGGAAGGATATTGAAGCCAGGAGGAGGATGAGCTTCTGAACCCCGTGCATGAGCTCATCGAATTAAGGGGTGCTGCAGGCTGGGTGTCCGGCTGTCACACCGTGTTTTCCTTCAGGCTGTTTGACACGAGCTGACGCCTTGCACTCGACAAGTCGTTATGGGTTTGGCGAGCTGGGCGTGGCGTTCGTCAAGAGTCCAGGCCGGATCCCAGGATCCGAAATCCATCCAGGTTGTGCATGAGTGTGTTGATATCGACGATCTCGCTTAGGTAAGCTTTTCACATTGTTGATGAGCTCACGATTCGAACGACCAATTATTTCCACTCATCTCTATGTTAGCAAATTTTCAAAGGAAGGCTTACGCACCAGTCTGCTCATTATCGAAAGCCATCATTGTGACGTTTCGATATACCTCATACAAACTGCCTAGACATTTCACTATTCTCACGACTGCGTTGATCCCCCGATCTCGGAACTCCGTCATATAAATTTACTCGGGTCAGGAGTCATACCAAACTCACTACGAACGGAAGCTATTGTACCTTTCTTACATCCGTACTGCCAAATGGGATTTGCCGTTGGGGAAATCGATTAATCTACTGCAAAGATGTGGAGTTGGTAGCGTGTGGAGGGTGTTGTGGCTTGCTCGTTTGACTCATTTGGGTCGCGTTGATTTGTTGGCGGCCACTTATTGTTTTGGTGTTTGACGAACATTGTTGATTACGGAGCAATCCATTTCCATGCCCTGCAACAAAATCTGACGTCGAGTCAGATTGCGGAACCCTCTCTAGACTATTTCCTACTCGGGTCCGGGAATCCAGTAACTGCAGCTTGTAACTTGTCCTTCGCAATGACTTACGGGACTTAGCAGTAACTTGGGAAGCTGACGGCATCTCTTCATTGTGTTGCGTATGCGAGTTTCGAGACTCTACCTAGTTCTTGGATCCTCTTTCTTTCACTTCCTTCATCTTGCGATGCCTGCCTTTCGTGGCAGCACAATCCAACCTTTGGGTGGTGCAAGTGAGGATCGTCTGCGAGTCCAACGGATTTATACTCTATCGACACAAGAGATATCCTGCCCAAAAAGTCTCTAATCTTCAACAGTACATTCGAACCAATCAAAATCATTTTGACCATTCTTTCCACTTGCCTTCCTCCTCAAACCAGCTTTCTTGAAACAAGAACCGACGGCTAGTTCTGTACTGACCCATGCTCAAGTCTTGCGAGATCTACCTTATCGTTTGCTTTTCAACAGTAGAGTCCGGGCTCCAAGCTCACTCGTGAACCGCCAGACTTCACTGTCTCCGTCTCCCACAGACCATCAGTTCATCTCAATTTCGCGTTTAGAAACGCAAAGGAGAAACACAACAACCCATTACAGACATTCCACAAGTACTAGCCATCACATCATGGTGAACCTTTCCAGTTCTGCTCTGGCTGCCAGCCATACCAACCCTACCAGCCACGGCCGACCATGATCGCAAGTTTCTGCAACAAGAAGACCGATTTACAATACCCTATCACATACCGTGGGTCGGTTCCGTAATCAAAGACACAGATCTTTATCAATCACAAGAACGAGGGGGGCGTATTGAGGTACAGTTTGGGTGTGCTATCCCTGAAAAAATTGGCATCGTCAACGTTGAACATTAGGAGGACGGCGTTGGAGAAGAGTGAAACCGAGGTTACTTTGGTGATACACAAGCTGATAAATCTAAGCCACAACCAGTAATATGCAGAGCGTCAACTTGAATTTTCGGGTGAAGGCAATCGCTGGGACCTGGATGATCTGCAAAAATTCGGTCCTCGCTAACAGGAGTATATATTCAAATAAGCGATTTTGCAATCACAACCGGGACACCGGCCTGAACAGGCGTGACCCCGGTTGTCCAAACCGTCCTTTGTTGGTTTCATTACCAACAGTAAATACCTAATGTATATCGGCGAAGAAACATCGGCGCTACGGCACTGATCGGATCGAAAAACCTTTCAATTAGGTTTGTTTGTAAATTGGAAGCTTCCAATTGAGTTTTGCTGTTTTTTGTCATTTTTTTTTAAAGATCTCTCAGAAAGTCACATTAAGTCCGCATAGTGGATCCTGAGTGAAAAGAGCCGCAGGATGCAGGTCTCTGTTTGCAGAACAGGGTCAAAATCGGTATGGCAGAAGTAAGCATAAAACGTAAATTCATAACCGGGTATCATGACCGTCCATCCAGCCTATCCCTATCCTATGCCGCTTGTTCCAAAGCATTCGCCTCGCACCGAAAGCAAAAAGACCTCCTACAGTCGAATCCATCTACACCACATCTACGCATAGTTCCGCCAGGTGTCTTGACAAGCACCGAAACCTGCTCTGCTTTTAACGAACCTCTGTTCCACCGACTCTTGCTGGAAGGCGTCACGCTCCCGAAATCAACCGGGCGGGCGGTCTGGCCCCTTGGATGCTGCTTTGGCCTATGACTAGGCGAATCCGTATCGTCGTCCTCCTCTTCTGAATCGCCTATCTCTTTCATCCTCTCTGCATTCGCTCGTACATTCCGGGCTGGGGTCAGATCTAGTAGCGGCGTACTCGTAGCGGCCTGTATGATGTCCGGCCCTCGAGATGACCTCATTTGCCCGGACGACGATTCTGCTGTATCTTTGTTTCTTGACGGTCCTCCTTTACGCTTGGGCAATATGGGTCGAGGAGGAGGAAGCAAAGGTTCGTCCATCTCGGTCTTGACAGCTGGCTGTGATCTGTTCGAACTCGGAGCTGGCTGTTCACCCAGCACACTCAGTTCATCAGCCCCATGGTCACGCATTGCATCCAGCTTTCTCTTTCTTGCTGCCGGCACTGAGAGTAAGACTGGCGAATCCACCATCTCTTCATGCTTGATGCCAATCTGTGGCGGAGGCAAAGGATTGGTTCTTGGCCGTGATGAGAGAAGTATGAATTCATCCACACCCAGACTGAGTTCATCAATATCTTCAGAGCGAACTCTCTTATGTGGTTTCGCAGCTGGCGTTGCGACTGGTTTTGTGGCTGACTTCGGCCGAGTAGCAGAAGGGCCAGCGGCAGGCTGCGTACCGTTTCTCGAAATTCTCGTTTTGTTGACCTCTGGAGCTACTGCTTTGGTGACTGCCTTTAACGCACCGAGTCTGCTGTTCACAGGGACCGCCACGACAGGATTCGGCATGGGCATCGAAGTGTTCGGTTTTCTGCTGACAGACGCAGCTACAAGTGGTGCCTTCGCCCGCTGCTTAGGCGCTGGCTTGGGGGTGGAAACATGCTGGGCGGACATAACCACAATAGGTCGCACCTCCGGCTCCTCATCGGAAAACTCATAGGCAGGATCAACAGTGTTGCGGGCGATGAGCTGGATTGCGCGTGTCTGCTTGGGAAGGGTTTTGCTGGTCGCGAGCTCTGGGACGATGGTAGAACCTGCTTCTTGAGAATTCTCTGGAAGTGAGGGGCTGAGGTTGGACGTCACTGAATCCTCGGGCCTAGATTCGACGGATAGATGAGCTGTTTCGCGCGACGTAAAGTTCTGTTCGTCAGCAGAGTCTACTTGGACGCGAGCTGGCACCTCATCAGAGCCCCCTGTGGATGCTCGAGAAGTCAGAGGGATCTGAACGCCATTCAAATTCTTTGATAATGGTTCATCGTTCGGTGGCATGCGTGGGGACTCTCTCGCCTGGCTCTGTGGCCCCTGAGCCATCCTCGGCTGACTGCTAGCGATCCGGGAAGAATCGACCTGAGAATCCGATATCGTCCTATCTTCAGAATTGCTCATCCCTCGCACTGCCATCGAGGTTGATGTTGCTGAAGCATGATTCACCTTCAAGGATGAAACGCTGGTCATTGGCGTAAATGCTGATGCTCCCGCCATACCTCGAGGAGTCAATGTTCGATCGGGGTCAAAACCAGATGGCTGGCTACTCGATAAGTTCCGGGAATGGTCTTTGCGAAGAGACATGAAATCCGAGTCTCGGTGTTGGCTTATGGGCCTGTCCGAAGGATCACTAGTCACAGTTCTGGTTATTTGCTGCTCGAGCAAAGCAGAATCGACCCGGCCTCTCAACCTCTGCATAGCAGACACGCTCTTATGTGAAAGCCTGACATGTTTCACCAGGTCTAGCTGCATGAAGAATCCGTCCTCTCCCTTTTTGGAGCATCCAATCTCTCCACATGGGAAAGGCGTCGTGTGATGTTCCTGGAACAAATGTAAACACATTTGCGATAAGTGTTCGTGTTCACGCCGCTGTAATCTATATAGAGTCGTAGTTCGAAGTCGACAGTCCGCGTGCGGACATGGCGCACCAGGTATAAGGAATTCCTCTGCGTCGGGTGTTGGCTGAACATCCAAAGACGATCGGATCGGCAAATCATCATAAGATCGTCTAATTTCTGTTGGTGGGGTATTTTCTTGGGATTGATCAGGCGTATCCAGGTCCGAATCCTCCATAACCTGATGTTCTTGCCGTCTGAACGACGAATATTGTGGTTCATTATTCGCTTTCCGTGCATCTTCCATGATTCCAGCATGTAAAATGGGGTCAACTGTTTCAATAGAATCAACTGCTTGATTCCAACTGAGGATCCTAGGGTCGGTTTGTGCTGGTTTTCGAACTCGTGCTGGCCTCTCACGAGGTGCTTGATTCAGACGGTATTGTGGTTCCGTACGCTTGATCGCTGGGGGCTGGTATCCTAGATTTTCAACAGAAACTTCGGAGTTTGAAAGATCTGATTCCTCGATTTGAGCGGTAGAGAGATAAGTGAATTTCCGAGTGTATCGTTGCTGCCACGACGGCGCCGAATGTTGCGGATGCTTCAAGGTGTCAGTAATGTCTCAATTTCTCCACATACAAACAAACCTCGGCAGCAAATTCCCTCCAGCGACTTTGACTCAACACATGTCCATGTCGTCGTAATTTTGATACCCAACTCAATAACATATCGTCTTCCTCAGCAGTGAAAGGAAGCCGCTTCCTCTTAGGCGAAGTAAAATGAGCCACTTGGGCTGCATTATGTCTTGACCGATAGCCAAGCGGATCTAACATTGACCTCGCACCATGATTTGGAGCTCTACTCTCGCCTCTGAATAGGGCAGAGTTGTCAGCGCCATCCAATCTCCGGCGTCCACGAGGTCGTACTGGAGCCCATATAGATGCTGAAGCTTCTGGCGAGAGCGAGCGTGCTTCTTCTGGTAAAATCATAACAGGCTTCTGTAGAGGTTTTCTGACAGACGCACCTGACGGGAGGTCTGGGACTCTCCATGCGGCTTCAATCCGCTTTGGGGCAGCTAATGGAAGGGCAGGTGTTCTCCAAGCAGATTCAATATGCCTGGACGCCGGCCTTCTCGGTTCTGGGGCTCGCCAAGAAGGATCAATAGTCTGTTCCTCTGCCACATGCTGCCGCGAAACATATTCCACTATCTGAGGTCCAAGTTGCGGTCCGAATTGTGCCAGTATATCAGCGCGAGAAGGCAAAGATTTCCCTTGGATTGGTCGAGCCAAAATAGGAGCTCGAGAGAGAGGTTCTTGCCGCCGTGCTCTCTCCGGGGCAATTGGCGCATTTGAGACACCTAATTCTGGAGACCCTTGCTGGAATCTGTTGGCTTTCGCAAAACCTCGTAGAATCATATCATCCTCAGCCATTTCATCTTCGATATCTTCCTCGCTAATAATGTCGTTCCCATCTTCTTCTTCTTCTTCTTCTTCTTCCTCCACTTCCTCGTCCACTTCCTCCTCGTCCTCCACGATTTCCGTGTCGTCAAAGGAGCTGCTGGGAAGCTCATCCGGCTCTTGCGTGTATTCCCTTAATGCCTGCCTCGCACGACTTGTGTCACCTGCATCCTGCTCGTCAAGCATCTGCACTATATGCCCATTGTTGACCACAATCTCACCCGTCTCGAGGTCAATTTCGTCGCCAACGCCATCGAAGTCCCTCTCATATTTCTCAAATATGGATTCGAATGTTGATTTCAACTTGTAATCGAGTCGCGCCCTCTTCTGTTCCAATTCTGCTTCTGGGTCGTACCCTTGCTCCTCTTCTTCCTCGTCATAGTCCTCTTCATCTTCTAGAATGTCGTCCCCTAGTTCATCGTAATACGCATGTTGATCGCCGAAGCTCTGCGGGAACGAGCGGTCCATTGGCGCATACAGTCGCTGTCGCTTTGGAAAGGGCTCCATATTGATAGTAAATTCGCATGTCGGATCATCGGTCTGGGATAAGGGAAAGCGGAATAGATGTCGTGCATTTAAGTATCGCGTAAAGTCGCGTCGCGAACGATAGGGGAGATGGGAAATGCAAGCGGGAACATTTAGCGCGGGGCTGGAGAATCCCTGTCCTGTCTCAAAGCTTGGCCTCGTCGCCTCGTGAGCTCTGGACCTCGAATGTTGCCATCCAAGCTTCCTCAAGAGAGTTATGCGCATAGAAGCCATATACTTCCGATGACAATCGAACCGCTCTTTAATCTGCCTCCATAATCACTGCAAATTACCCAAGATGTATTGCCAAAAATGCCGGACTCCACTGAAGCTAGACAGCTCTTTGGAGGATCTCAACCCGGCAGCATTTGACTTGCTAGTTGGTACGAACCTCCGTTCAATAGGCTTCTATGAAATCCACTCTCCTCTACTTTCGTCCAGTATCCTGACAGCTACAGGCGCATCTTCACAACAACTTAAAAGTATCCCCTCATCCCGCCCAGCCTACCCTCAAGAGCGCAAACAACTCTACGATCGAGTCTCTCGAAATGCCAACCCTGCAACGTTCAAAAGAAGCATCACGTCCCCCCGTCGAAGTGATACAGCTTCCTCTGATGCCATGAGATCAGGACTAGGCAACCCAGCTATGTCCTTCGTCATGCTCACCGAATCACAAGTAGTACCTCCAGCAGTTGTCAAATCTCCCGAAGACACAAACCCCAAACATCACAGACAGGAGGAAAGTCTGGGTATGGACGGCACACAAGATGAGGGGAAGGCGATGTCGCAGGATATGGAGAGGGCATCGAGGCTGTTTGAGATACTATCAGCGAGATCAGACATCGATCATCCAGTCTGTACTGAATGTACGGACCTGCTAGTTACAGGGCAACAGCGGCGGCTCGAAGCAGCTACCAAAGAACGGGATGCCTACGTCGGATTCTTGAAGCAGATCAACGCATCAGTTCCTACAGAAGAAGAAGTCAAGGACTCCCAAGCCGCCCTGTCAAAGGCACGAAAAGAAGAGGAAGAAGCCATCGCCGAGCTCAAGAAGCTTGAAGCAGAGAAAGCAGCCGTGGACGAAGAAATCGCCTCACTAGAAGAAGAAGCCCGAGCACTAGATCTCGAAGAAGAGAAATTTTGGAGCTCTCGAAACGCCTTCGCCATGAAGCTCGCAGAATTCCAAAACATCCGAGACAGCGTAAATCTCCAGTACGATCACGACACACAACTCCTCGAAAAGCTCCAACGGACAAACGTATACAACGACACCTTCTGCATCTCTCACGACGGCAAATTTGGAACCATCAACGGCCTTCGCCTGGGTCGACTCTCCAATGTCCCAGTCGACTGGCCCGAGATCAACGCGGCATGGGGTCATACCGTCCTTCTACTTCAGACTGTTGCCGATAGGCTAGGCTATCGCTTCCAGAACTACGAGCTCCAACCCATGGGCTCAACATCACGAATCATCCGACATGAGACATTCGCTCCAACCAGTTCACGCACTCGTCCTCCCAAAAAGCACATCTTAGAACTGTACTCTTCCGGCGACATGCCTCTCGGGCTAACATTCATGCACCGCCGCTTCGACATCGCCATGGTAGCATTCCTAGAATGTATGCGGCAGCTAGGTGCATTTGTGCAGGCGGAGTCGGCTAGGGAGAGTGAGAGCGGGAGAGGGCTGGCCCTGCCGTATAAGATTGAGGGGGATAAGATTGGGGACGTGAGTATTAAACTAGGTATTGCACAAGACGATGCGTGGAGTCGGGCGTGCAAGTTTACTTTGACTTGCTGTAAATTTTTGCTGGCACATGCGAGCAATGTGAATGCAGCTGTTGGAGCTAGACGGGGTAACTAGGAAGGCAGGCTGGGATGGGAAGGCGTCTGGGATTTAAGGCAGGAAAGGAGCATATCTGGCGCTGGGTTGATGATTTGTTTGGCACTTGAGATTAGAGAAATATGATTTTCCCAAGAGTGCGAGGGACATTTATGCCTCGACCTAGGGACTCTTCCGTTGCCACTCATGAGCGCCTCTCATTCGCTTTTCATGTACGTCTCGTAGACATGCCAAAAGGCAAACGCAAGTGCTCGGATCATTCTTCCATTGATTCTCGACCACTATCTACACCTCCATTAATCCCCAGTCTCATTTTCTTCACGTTCCTTCACCACCCATCCACAACCCGTCACCAAAGCGGAGTATAAGTGCCAATCAAGCCTTCACCAGCGCCTTAAATGCCAGCAAGCCGACCACGCACACAAGCACGCAGCCAAACAATCAAAACGCCCTTCCCATCCTGGCCATTCACATCCATCAGATATGTCCCACCCATCCACCTCCCATCAGTCTGTCAGTCATAGTAAAAATGAAAGCGGTCAATGTCACTCGTGCCGAGTGGAAAGAATTTTGTGATTAGGTCAGCGGTATGGCTGACCTCGAAGAAAGTGGCATCTCGTAATTCTCTCCGGCTTTCAAGAGGCAGAGGCAGCTCCTGGGGCGATGCGAGCACGTTGCTCAGCTTCCCGGACTGGGGCGAAGAAAGCATGGGCCATGGCTTCTTTTGCGGTCAAACGTTCCTGTAGAATTGTCAACAACGGTTCAAAACCGAGCGTTAGGTAACATACTTGATGGTCATATCTCAAGAGTTTATCTAAGAAATCGATAGCCTCATTGGTAACGAATCTCGTGTTCTCGGAGTTGACGAAACTATGCCAGTTCTTCTTTGGGAACCGACCGAGAATGTCATCGTACTGGGCATCCAACTCGATCTCATACTTGTCAAGGTAGTCAAACAGATCCTCTGTACCGAGAACCTTGGCAATCTTGACGAGTTGATCTGAGTTGCTATTTCCATGAAAGAAAGGTTCTTTTCGGAAGATCATAGAAGCAAACATGGCTCCCAAAGACCACATATCAAGCGAGTAATCGTATTCTTGGAAGTCGACGAGTAGCTCTGGACCCTTGAAGTATCTTGAAGCCACTCGGACGTTGTACTCGGTTCCTTGATGGTAGAATTCAGCAAGACCCCAATCGATTAATCGCAACTATCACATGTCAATAGAAGCACGTAGCGTAGATGCTTGTGAACGAACCTTTCTCTTTTCGTGATCAATCATGACGTTGTGAGGCTTGACATCGCGATGCATGATTCCTTTACTATGGCAGAAGTCAAGTGCCTGGCGAAGTCAGCGCCAGAGCCTCTATATCCTGGATCAAAACATACCTTCAGAAGTTCAAAGATGTAGTATCTGACATCGTAGTCGACAAATTTCGGGTATAGGGATCGGAAGTCTGTGTTGTTGACGTACTCGAAGATCAGGGACGGCGTTTTGCTCTGCATTAAATATGAGTTGTCGTTCTCATCATCCGACGAAAGAAAGCCATCGAGAGCTGATTTGCCAATCCCAGCTTTGGGGGCAAATTGGGGTTGATATTGAAAAGAGGATTGAGTTACTTGTTGGTCCCTAACGACATCCAGCAGACCGATAATATTCGGTCCTCCGGAGAGGTTCTGCAAGATCTTGATTTCTCTCTTTATCTTCTTCTTCTTGACCGGCTTCAGCACCTTGATAACGCACTCCTGGTAGTTGATAACATTGATGCCCTGGAAGACTTCCGAGTACTTCCCACGTCCTGCGCAAAGTTGTCAGTATCTCCCTGCATGTGAAAGTATCGAAGTGGGCTGAGTCAAGCCTACCAATCTTTCGCACAACTTCATAGTTCTCCAGGACTCCCCAGGTGATATTGACACTGTCGTAATCCCAGTAAGATCTGGGCATCTGCTGGTTGACATCTGCGTAGACGCGCGCCATTGCAGCGGGCCTGCCAGGCAGGGCACTGCGCAAAATGAGAGGAGGTGAAGGTCGCGAGGCTCGCAGGACGATGGAGACGGCNTAGGTTACTCGGGACCAGAAGACCGTGATGCTCGTGAGAGGACTCGTGTGATGCGATGATTTCCAAATCTCCCGAGGTGGTGTTACGACTCTGGAGAAGTCTGGACTTTGGGTTGGACTGTCAGGGCAGTGTTGACTTGAGAATGGCGGCTGACAGAAAGCGGGAAATGGAGACTGCCCCGCGCTAAGTTAAAAGCGGAAAGGCGTGATCCAGAAATCAAGGTGCAGCTAAATCATATTCCGAGCTGCGACAAATTGTTCGCATCTTCAAGGCGCGTCATTTTTCCGGAACCTTGTCCAGAAATCTTCAAAACTTCTGGAACACGAGCAGGTACTTATATTGATCAATACGGCGAGAGAAGAAATCAGTGGACATATCAAGAAGAAGGAAATCAATCCAGGCGCATCGAAAGTGCAACTTTCTCCAGAAACATACGAACGTCCAGCGCGGAATCAGTGTACAGAATCTACCAACTTGTTTTTGGGTGAGATTCTGCGGGTAATCTAGGAATACCTTCGTATACAGGAACCTGGAGCACTTGGATTAACTGGGGAACAACACATAAAGCGAACGACGAGTAGGCTTGCCAGAGACTGAAGAGCTGCTCGAAGCTGGGTTCTCCCAAGCAGCTGGGCTGATCGGGACCCAACAGTACGGGCAGTACGAACCTAGCCTTTCACCAAGATGCTTTACGACCTCAATGTCCCCTGGTCGCCGGCCCATAACCCACAAGAACTCCAACGTACCATCTCCTTCCTCTCCGAACTAGGCTACAACACACTCGCCTTGAACCACATCCATTCAGGACCCCTCCCGTCACAGATAACGAATCAAATACCCTCACCACAACCCTTTAATCTCCCTCCAAAAACTACCCTTCTCCGACGCTGTACCCTCACGCTCATCGACCCAGCTCAGAATTACCGCCTCTCAGTCCTAGCCAGCACCTACGACATCCTCGCTCTCCGCCCTACAAACGAGAAAGCGTACCTCGCAGCATGTATATCGCTCAGCGAGCACTCCCTCATATCTCTCGACCTCACACAGCGATTCCCATTCCACTGGAAACCAAAACCGCTTATGACAGCTATAAATCGCGGGATCAGGGTTGAGATTTGCTATGGACAAGCGACAGGCGAGGAAAGCAATGCAAGGAGGAACTTCATAAGCAATACGTTGGCAATTGTGCGTGCTACGAAAGGTAGGGGTTTGGTCATAAGCAGTGAAGCGAAGAGTGTGCTTGGAGTCAGGGCGCCGGCTGATGTCTTAAATCTGCTTGGGGTTTGGGGATTAGCGAGGGAGAGGGGTCTGGAAAGTATGGGTGTCAATCCTAGAGGGGTTGTTATCAATGAAGGGTTGAAGAGGAGTAGTTGGAGAGGTGTGATTGATGTTATTGATGGTGGGGAGAGTGAGGTTGTGAAACCAAAATCAAAAGAAAAAGAGGTTGGGTCAGGGAAGAAAGGAAAGAGGAAGCAAGAGGAGCCAAATGGCGGTACACCGACCATCAGCAAGAGGGCTGCAAAGAGGGCAAAATTGCTGATGCAGAGTACACAATCGACAGAGGTGTCTTCAGGGAGCGAGGCTCAGATAGGCCTAAGCTCACAAGCAAGGCCCTCAGACCCGGTGTCAAAAACACCTAGTAAAGTACCAATCCAAGCGAAAAGCTGATTGCATGACCATTTCTATCTTCTTCTTGTTTTGATGTGAACTATTGATGAAGTGAAGGTTTCTATCTACAACTAACGACGTATCTGTCTGTCTCCTGGACAATCGAAACCCCCTCCTTCCCTTCCCGTCTATCCTCCTCCCATAATGCCAATGGTATAAGAATATGCTAAACCTCTGTATACAAACCAAACCCATACTAAAAACAATAGAATAAAAACAAAAGAAGAGGACAAGTTCGCTCATATTAACTTAGTACAGTTATTCGGTACTGTTTCGGTATTCATATTCTCTCATATCTCATCTCATCCCATATCATTTCATCCCTCATTCTTTTTTCCCATCACACTACCACTCTCCTCAGACTCCCAAGTCTACGCCTTCGGCGCACTCGTCGTAGCAGCCAAGTTCCCCAACACCAAACTGCTCGTCAACGAAAACGTCGCAATGTTGATAGCAGCCGCAGCATTCGCAGCCGCATCCGCTGCGTTTGCCGTACTACTCGGATTGGCCACTGCCGCAGCCTCACCAAGTGGCGCCGAAACACTTAACTCGATCGTCGACGCTCCTTGTTGTGCAGCTGGAGCTGGAGCCGGAGCAGGCGGTGTCGGGCTAGGCGTTGGCTGGACCTGAGGTTGAGCTACAGGGGCCGAAGAGCTCTGGGCCTGAGGTTGAGGCGCAGGAGGTGCTGGAGGGGGTGGTACTTGAGCAGCAGGTGTGCCCTTGACAATAGCTGGATTCGTGAGAGTTCCTTGCTGTGCGGGAGCGGCTGCTGGTGGTGGAGCGCCAGCTCCATTCGTGACTTGGACGATGGCGGCGCTGGTGAGTGTTGACATTGTGGTTCCTACGGCTGGGACCGCGGCGGGTGCTTGGCCCATTTGCGCCATGTTGGGGAATGAGCCGGGGGCGCAGAGACATGAACAATCGCATGCCCCGCCGGCGACCATTGTCCCTACTCCTGAGGCCATTTGTCCTGGAGCACCGACGGCTGGCGCAGATGCCATTACCGCCGGTGCGGAGGCTACGCCTTGTGTTGCTGGTGGATGTTAGTGGTGTTGTTGTGATGGCTAGCGAGAAGTGACTTACGCATATTACCCACTGCAGGATCGTTGGTTTTGACTATTGCTGGTGTTTTTCCAGTTCCTGCAGGTGCTGTACCTGCGGCGCCTGCTGGAGGATTTACTCCTGGGGCTGCGGATGCTAGATACTGTTAACTCAAGGACATGTGTTAAATGTCGTCAAACTCACCACCGGCAGGACTAGCTGGATCATTAGTCTTCACTATCCCAGCCGTCTTTTGAGGTCCAGTACCAGCTGCTGCTCCCGAAGGAGGCATTACACCGGCTGGCATCGCAGCAGCTCCTGATGCTACATATTGTCAGTTAAGTCTCTTATATCGATGCTGATTGAACTCACCAACATCCGGATTCGAAGCGTCCGAAGTTTTGACGATTCCTGCTGTCTTCGAACCTGTACCAGCGGCTCCTGCCGGTGGCATTACACCCGCAGGCATACTTGGTGCCTCTGCAGCTGGTGGTGGTGCTGCCTGTGCTGTGACCGTTATTACCTGAGTGAAATTGGCAGCCTGTGGAGTGACCGTAACCGTCGAAGGTGACCTATCTCTCTTTAGCACCAATCATATTCCACAAATATTATGACCCTACCCAGTTCCCAACGCCGCTGCTCCAGGTACACTTATTGTCTTCGTTACTGTCTTCTCCGCCGGACAACTCCCATTCCCTGCAGCGGGCGTCTCCTTCGTTACTGTGACTGTCTCCGCTTGTTGTCCTCGTTGCATGCTTCCCTGATTTCCTCCATTACCCTTCTGGCTTCCATCGCTTCCCTGTATCTGAGCTCCTCCATTTCCAGATTTCACTCCTCCAGGTTGCGAGTTCTCGAGCGCTGCCAATAGATCCGCGATTCCGTTTCCTTGCTGACCCGCTCCATTTCCCTGACTGGCTTGTATTTGAGCACCTCCGTTTCCTTGCCCAGATCCTCCTGTTCGTGAGCCATCCAGAGCTGCTAATAAGTCCGATAGCCCATTTCTTTGTTGTGCGTGTTCAAATGCTCGATTTCCCTATCCGCATGTCAACCCTATCGCCACCCAATCCCAACCAACCATCTTACCTGTACACATGTTGAGAAAGCCGCCAGCAGCAGCGATCTTGATATAAGTTTTCGCATGATGAAGTATGATTAAACCCAGGACAATAATCCAAAGAATGTGGTATCCAACAGACCAGCCGTGGTATGTTGAAAGGAAAGAGTCGTCTTGGATCTCCAAAAAAAGAGCGTGACCAGCAGCTGCAGAAACGAAGGTAACAGGATGAAGTGTAATTACAAGAAGGAAGGCGATGCGAACGGTATCGCAGTGGAAACGCAATCAAGGGTGATCCGGCACCGTGCGGGAGGGCATTGGTGCTATGGAAAGGAAAGACTGGAGCCGCCACGCAAAACCGCAAGAAATTGTAAAAGATATCTCAGGCCAAGAAGAAGAGAAAGATCAGATGAGATGAAGGACCCACTAAGCTTGGAACATTGCCATCGTAATTCATTCCCGACAGGCGTTTCGCGATGCAGAGGCCACGGTCAACCCAGCAGCCACGCAGTGATGGGGCATAAACAGCAAGGCGCCCACGATGCTGGTTCGACAGCCCTCATGCTAAACAGTCTCATGGGAGTCGGAGAGTTGGGCTCGTCAGACACGCAAGTCTTGGACGTAGTAGAAATGAGATTCCCCAGACGTGGGAGGTTTCATATAGGTCCTAAGCGAAGCGATGTGAGGGATCGAGATTCAGGGGCTATCCCGAAGCGCCAACCACAGAAGCAATTATCCACGGATGCAGGTACAATTTTGAGGGTCCTCGGAAGGGCGAGACCACTTGATCCGCAGGCTTCATGATGTCGAGGTGAGGCCAAACATCTTGAGTCGGTGCCGGGGCGGTGCTTTTCAAGGTTGCCGCTGTTGTTTCGTTTGAACTGGACACGACATCTCGGCCCCTTCTTCAAACGTGATAAACATACCATTATGACAAGATCTCCACCTAGTTTTGACTTCTGAAAGGAAGAGATACGCACGCATATCAAGGCAAATCGGATGATGAAGCCTTGATGGGATGCTCGGCATGAGCTTGTTCAGCGGATTGGTTTGAGAACAGGAGGTTGTAACGAGAAGTGCCAAGTCCGTGAGCTTTTCAAATCCGGAAGCGGATATCCAGTGTCATCCTTTTCAGGCAATACTTGAGAGATGACAGTTCAGAACGATGAAAACAAACGTCAATGAGAATCCAAATCTAGGACAAGTGAAGATATAATCCAGAAGTTAAAAATAAGGTCAGTCTAGAACTTAGACCTCAGCCCTATCTAAATTGACCTGGTCCGGAATTTTCGGTGCTTCGAAGCCCGTCGGACTCGCTAAAGCCGGCCGCTAGTTCCCGTTATGACAATCGATGACGCTCATGAGTCTAAAGATCGAAGCATCGTCGCCAAATCGTCCTAAACACATCTCGACCTTTCGTAATTTTTCGCATTCGCCTACTGCGGCCTCTGCTTTTGTTTGCTACCAAGAGCAGTTACTTTACTAGTAGTAGAGCTTGCTAGGCTGACATCAATGATATGATGAAAGGCTGAGCCTTGCCGGATTGTGTACTTAATTCGAGCGCTCCTTTGATCTGAAACTCTGCTCTCAACCTCACAACACCCACCAACCGCGAAAATGACTGTCCACGTATTAGATAACTACTATCTTGCCATTACTCTCCTAATCACTATCGGATACCAGCTGTTTTTCTTCGCGATCGCATTCTCGCTGAAGTTTGACAAGCTCACTGGTAAATACTCCTGGTAAACAAATAAGACCTCAACTGACACTTCCAGACTTCGCTGGTGGAACCAACTTCGTTGTCCTAGCCATCATAACCCTCGCATTCAGCGGCCATCATGATGCCCGCCAAATAGTAGCCAGTCTTTTCATCATGATATGGGGTGCACGACTCTCTGGATTTCTACTCTTCCGAATCATCAAAACCGGCAAAGACGACCGCTTCGATGACAAGCGCGACAAATTCTTCCCCTTCCTCGGATTCTGGGTCTTCCAGATGCTCTGGGTCTGGACCGTCTCACTCCCAGTCACAGTCTTGAACTCTCCCAATGTTACACAATATCCTCAGCCAGACTTCGGAACAGGACGAGATATTGCAGGCGTGGTGTTGTGGTCGATCGGGATCATTATGGAGAGTGTGAGCGACGTTCAGAAATATTTGTTCAAGGCTAGACAGAGTGACAAGTCTGCTATCTGCGACAAGGGGTTCTTCAACTGGACGAGACATCCAAACTATTTCGGGGAAATCATCATCCAATTCGGTATGTTCACATTTCACACCAATAACTACTTTGCTAACAGTTCAGGAATCTATATGATCGCCGTCTCCCCAGCAGCAAACGGCTACGTCCGTGGCCAAGCCTACAAAGCTCTTTACGCCACGATTCTCGGTCCATTCTTCCTCACCCTCCTCCTAATGTTCGTCTCTGGCTTGACACTTCAAGAACGACCTGGAGCAAAGAAGCGATACGAGAAGAACAACCATTGGGAGGAATACTCTCGCTACTTGAACCGTACGAGCATTTTGATTCCATTCCCACCACAACTATATTCGAAACTGCCCACGATCCTCAAGCGAACCATCTTCCTAGAGTTTCCGATCTATGTTTTTGATCCAGCGAAGCATTCAGATGTTGGAAAGGGACAAAGTGGAGCAGAAGAGGGAAATGGGAATAAGAACACAGATTCAAGACAGAGCAGAGATCAACTTGTTGGAGAAAATTCAGGTTCAAGGAACTGATGATTTGGTTGAGAAGAATGAGAGAGGCGAGAAGTGGTAATGATAATGTATTCATAGGTACCTTTTAGACTAATAATTCACGATTGATGACCAACGAGACTCGGCTGCTGGATCCCTTGAAGATCAAGCAGCCACTTACGCACCCCTCGGGTCATCTATCACGAAATCATGTGATAGCGGGATTTCCAATTGACTCACTTCATGTCCGATCGCGAAATTCTCTCCACAACGCGGAGAAGAGTCAACAAGTGGACTCCGCTGTCGGCTTTGCAGCTCTTGTATTAATCAGAGCACTTCAATTTGCAAACCTTCCTTCAATACATTCATTGTACAACGCCAATTCACCTTCTTGACGTACTGGCTACCCCGCCTTGGGCTTCAGCCTTGCCCCCCGCTATCTCCTCTGACCTCAGCCTCGACCACAACATAACTTCCACAAAATATCCTCTCACTCCTCGACTTTGCTTGTTTACAACACTCAAGTCTCGGACTCAGCCAGCAACAATGAATGCCTCCTGCCAATGCGGCGCCATAAAATTCAAGACGCCACTGCCTAAACCCCTTGCGCTTTACATCTGTCACTGCGATGAGTGCCGTCTACAATCTGGCTCCGCGTATGGTTGTTCAGCGATCTTTCCCGCGTTCAAATTACCGGGAAAGGATTTGCTGAGTTGTTATTCGTGAGTTTATGTTTCTCTTTCTTGATCTTCAATCGAAGTCAAAGTGCTGGTGGTAGCCAATCCCTGTGAGAGTATCGCAAGGCAAAAGGATGAGCATTCGTTGCCAAGAATGAGAAATGAAAATGTTTTTTGAGATGGGATAGTTTATTCAGCCTCTAGCTATCAAAAAAAATTTGTTTTCTTGCATTTAATCATCGCTCTTCATCAAGTTCAACTTTTATTAATGCTCATAAAACAGACGTCCCACAGCATCAGGCCACATGCTAAACTGCTATTTCTGCAAAAGCTGCGGGACACGAGTCATCCACTCCACACCAGGGAAGAACGTAGTGAGCGTGAAAGGTGGCTGTATCGAAGGATTGGATTTCAGAAAAGCTACGCACATCTGGTGTAAGCGAGCTGTGAGTTGTCCGCGTCTTCCTCCTTTTCCATCTTCCCTACCCCTGTCCTTTACACTTTCTCTCGTCCAAATCATAAAAAACATCTCGCCCGACTATCTGTTCCCGATTGTCGCGAATTACACGCGAAAATCGGCATGCCAGGCGAGTAGGATATCCTTGGATCTGAATTAACGAACGCTCCTAGATGGTCCCTATCCCAGAAGGCGTCGAGCGCCACGATGAAGAACCAGATAATGAGAATTACCCTCACGATGTCGATAATAGTGACATGGCGCAGAGTGATGGAGGTGGTAGTACCCGTATAGGATCTGGATCTGGATCTGGCAGTGAAAATGGCAATGGAAATGGAAAAGGTACGGCGTCTAGGCCGTGTGATAGTGCTGATATTATCAGGGGATAAACTATGCTGAGGTGATCTAGGGAAACTGTGGTTTGGGTAGATGCATGAGGGACGTCGTTGAGCAGAAGTGAGAGTGGAAATGCATAGGGGGATTTGGTGTTGCGTTATTGGTAGGGTTAGATATGGAGGTGTTAGGGGCGCTGAGAGAATAGGGGAAATATCATTGAAGCGAGGCAAAAGCTTTCGATTTGCTTTGAACATAAAATTCGTTATCTTCAATCATAATATAACTTTCCGATTCCAAACCATTCCTAAGCCATACCCCCATTAACCCTCACAGTCTGCCCCGTAATCCATCTCGCTCCCTCACCACTCAAGAACCCCACCACCTCCGCGATCTCATCCGGCTTGCCAATTCTATTCTGAGGATTCAACCCAGCAATCATCTTCAGAACACTGTCCGGCTTGCCTTTCATGAACAGATCCGTAGCGGTAGGACCTGGTGCAACAGCGTTGACCATGATGCCCTTGCGTGCCAGGTCTTTAGACATGACCCGTGCCATTTGCTCGATTGCGCCTTTGGATGAGACATAGGCGAGGTAATTTGGCGTGACAGTTGAGGCGGCGCAGAGGGTTGTACTGAAGAGTATGATCCGCCCGCCGGTAGTCATATGTGCTGCTGCTTTCTGGAATGCTTGTTAGTCTTTTTCCATGTAGGAAGATGGGTTCAGAACACGCACCTGAGAAAGGAACAACGGTCCCTTAACATTCAAATTGAAGATCCGGTCAAATTCGCTCTCGGAAACATTCTCCAGCTCATTCAAAGGCATTATTCCAGCGCATGCAATCAGGATATCCAGTTTGCCGAAATGCTTGACTGATTTTTCTACTAAAGACGTGATTTCTGAGACGTTGCCAACATCGGCTTTGATGGCGAAGGCATTGGGACCGATTTCTTTGACTGTTGACTCGGCCGAGGAGGCATCGCTCGAGTAATTAACGACTACTTTCGCACCAAGGGAGGCCAGATGGAGGGATATCGAGCGCCCGATTCCTTTGGAGCCGCCGGTGACAAGGGCGACTTTACCGGTGAGAGACATGATAGTAAGGTTGAGGTTTTCGTCTTTACCGAATTGAGTACTCAGGACTTCTTGGAAGATTCTGTAGGAGAGTGTGATTATTGCTGGTATTTCTTGTGACACGAGACTGAAGACGGACTAGACTTGAGGAGTAATACGTGGACCAGCAGGAATGAGGAGTTATATACTTTCCAACTTCGAACTCGCATCAACAATACTTGCCCAGGGCTGATTACGTACGACGTACATGTCCTATGCCTTATAGATGCATAGTAGACCAGACGGGAACTGCTAAGCACTAAATTCTGGCGAAATCTTGTTCCCAAGCGGCTGAAAAGCAGGCTCCACGACTTTCGTAACGTTATCTCCATGGCCTACACGGAGTTTGTGTCAATCCCCCAAGCCATAGAAAGATAAACAGAGACAAGTACTACTTGTCGTCCACTTGAAGTGGAGCGATTGGAAACCTTTCAACTCCATGCGCGAACTAAGTTGGCATAGATGAAGTGGTGGCTTCTTCTGGCGTCGCTTATCTCAACTCCGTGGTGATAACAATGGCTTTAAAAATTGCTCCTCCACCAATGCGATGGTGCCGGATCTGACAGAACCAAAACGGATGGAATTTGATGCTGCAATTCTATGCTCACAGTAAGTAGTAGAGCTGTATATGAGCGTCGATTTCTCTTATAATTTGCATTCAAGTAGAGTGTACGGTGTACGAAACGCGTTGTGATGTGCCAGTGGTGGCAAGGCATAAAGTGCATGAAGAACAAGCCTCTGCGAAGGTTTCAACCAGAAAGCCGTCTTTGCTCTCAAGATTCTCAATAGAGTATTGCTCCTGGATGATAAAGGCTCGGATCCATCTTGATCGATGATGAGGCTGAAAGGATGTTTCAAAGTGGCAGCTTCGGCCGTAGTGGAAACTGGAAAGAGAAGATGGTCTGGGGAAGCTTCGGAGCTTGAACGCGCTAAAATTAAGGCCGATCACTTCTACCAACCGACGAGGCTGTGAATGAACTTCACCTTTATCGCGAAATCCATGTCACCACATCAACAATTTGACTGTTGCTTCTGACCCAAGTCATTCACTTTGTCAGTCTATAGCGACCATAAAGCTTCGTTTTCAAGCTGTTCTTCCCACACATACCGCGCTCAAATCTCCCCGCTCTTGTACTCCTCACAACAACCAACGCTTTTGAACAGCTACCCAACCTTCAAGATGGACGCAAAGGAAGTCAGCACGCGCATACACTCACTGCAGAAGGCTCTAGCAGATAAGCAGCCCGCGTCGGTCATCATCACCATGCTCGAGACGCTGAAGAAGGACGTTGTTCCAACCGAGGAGCTCTTGAGGGTACGTTAATCGTCATTGCTCGTGCGCATTCCTCATAGATCTGAACATCTATTCGCACATCTCCGCTATCGATCGACGGCAAATACTGATCTCCTATCTGCAGACCACTAAAGCCGGTATCGTTGTCTCGAAGCAAAAGGCAAATCCCAACAAGGAGGTCGCAAAGCTTGCCTCGGAGATAGTTCAAAAGTGGAAGCAGATTGTTCAGGGAGGTCACAAGAAGAAGCTGGCGGCTCCAGCTGGATCCTCGCCTCCAAAATCGAACTCGCCCGCGCCTGCGAACGAAGCCAAATCATTTAAGGGCGATGTTTCAAAGAGACGCTGGGAAAGCGAGAAGGTTGATACCGCGCGGACCGGCACGCCATCTCGAGATGCTTGTATTGGACTTATCTACAACGGATTGGCATTTATGTGCGACGAGTCATCTACAAACGTCATGATCAAAGCTATGGAGGTCGAGCAAGCAGCATTCGACACCTACAAGGGTGACAACCCTGAATACCGTTCCAAGCTCCGCTCTCTCTTTCAAAATCTCAAGGCCAAGGATAACCGAGAGCTAGGACCTAAGGTCATGTCTGGCGAGATCCCAGCTTCGAGATTTGTTGTTATGAGTCACGAAGATTTGAAGTCCTCGTCTCGCAAAGCGGAAGATGCGAAGCTCCAGAAGGACAATATGAAGAAGGCGCAGGTTCCGATGGCCGAGAAAAGTATCAGTGATGCGCTCAAGTGTGGAAAGTGTGGCCAGAAGAAAGTCAGCTACAGTCAGGCTCAGACTCGCAGTGCAGATGAACCTATGACTACTTTCTGTGAATGTACAGTCTGTGGTAATCGCTGGAAGGTAAGGATGCAGAGCACCGATATCTTCCTACAGTTGCTAATGATACTAGTTCTCTTGAGCTTGGGCATTATACAATAATCTGCAAGGATCGACGATCACTTGGACTGGATCATGGCTCCGAGCTTAATCTGCGGGTACCTGCATACAAAATTTCACTTCTTCTTTGTGCTTTATGGATGGCTTTGGGGTTCAGGTTTTCCACTGACGGATTTTGGGTCGATGAGAGCACATGAGATCAAGAAGCGTTGCTTTGAGTTTCATATTCGTTGCCTTTGCATTCGCGCCTATTCCTGGCGTTTTGTGCAATACCCTGTCGGGCACGTGGCTTGGCATATGTTGCTAGAGGATAATAGAACGTCTTGCAAACATGACTTTTCTTCAACGTCTCGCTTTCTTGTGACGTTGAGTGGTCGCAGCGGATTCCAGTCTCGCGGTGTGGCTGGGTATTGCTGGCAGCCGCAATTGCACGGGCAATGCCCTTAATGGGATATTCGTGAAGATGAACGATCGAATATGAGCCCTTCATCTCTCTTCCTTTATGCCGAGCATGGCCAACAGACCTGTCTTATCATGTTCTTCCTCCAAGCCGGTCTCCCCAACCTTCTTCCAGAACTTACTGAGATGCCTCGTTCCACTATCACATAGGATAGTGACAACTCTGCTATCCTTCGGCATCTTCAAAGCAGTGACGACAGCAGCAACACAGTTCACAGCACTACTGCTCCCCACAAAGATACCATCCTTCTCCACTAGCCACCTCGCCATTCTCATGGCTTGAGCATCAGTCACTTTGACAGCATCATCGATCAACTCTCTCCCCGCTTCAAAGTTCTCCGTCAACCGATTGATGCCAATACCTTCAACGATAGTATCAACCTGCTGTCTCCTCCTCGTTCCCTCTTTCTCAGTATTAGAGAACATGACTCCATGCTTAACCTTATTGTAAAGCCCACTTCCCTCCGGATCCGCCAGCACAACTTTGAGATCCTTACCCATCCCCATATCCTGCTTCAGATAGCCCGAGATTCCAGACACTGTTCCACCAGTTCCAGCGCCCGCAACAAAAGCATCAATCTGCCCACCAGTTTGCTGCCATATTTCCGGTCCCGTACTCTTCAAATGCGCCCTGTAATTCGCCAATGACTCAAATTGATCCGCAAAGAATCCTCTACTATTATCCTCTCCCGAAGCCGTATGTTCCTGCGCTCTCCTCCTCGCCAGATTGACGAAATGCTCCGTAGATGTGATGGGCGCAGGTGTAACTCTCTCGACCGTAGCTCCCAAATGGTGCAACAAGTCCGATTTCTCTTTACTCTGGTCATTCGGCATACATATGTACGCTTTATATCCCATAGCTCTTGCTAACGTCGCCAGCGAAATGCCTGTCGATCCTACTGTCCCCTCGTAAATCGTGTCTCCTCGGCCTGGCTCTAGCAATCCCTCTTCTTCAGCCATGCGTATCATATTCAGTGCCACTCTGTCCTTCGGACTACCTCCAGCACCATTCAGAAACTCTGCTTTGGCAAGAATACTACATCCTGTAGCTTCAGACAAGCTCTTGATTTTGAAGAGGGGCGTATTGCCAATGCAACCTTCGATGCCTTCTGGTATTGGCGGTGTCGGAAGCCCAACTGTTGATTGTCGCGCGCTGCGGGTGTGGTCTTCGAGCTTGACGGGTGGCAGATAGGTACTACCTGGTCTGGAATCTGCGGATGAGGATTTCTGCCCGCGACGTCGCTGGAACCGTCTCTCGAGGTCGGGGTAGAAATCTTTGAAACCTAACGTGAGCAGGATGCCTGCTGTGAACGCGAGTGCTACAGCAGCAGTGCCGTAGGCTTTGGGATGATTGCTCATAGACATCTTGTCATTGAAGTCGATCCATTATGTCCATTTTCGTGATATGTACCGACCTTGATGGGCGTTGGAGGGGAAGCTGGTTTTGAGAAATTTTGACAAGGGTCGGGTCTGGGGGAGCTTTGGCCACCACGATCTCGAACCTCGCGCCAAAGCTTTCATCGAACATCAACCACGAAATGTAAATACACGCCCACCTATGGACTCTCCAATCATTTCACGGTTGTTTAGGCAGCTGTTTACGCATCGGCCCTGTCAATCACTCCTAGCACATTCATCGGTGCCTTTTCGGATACACGGTGCACGACATGGGCGGCGGACGCAGGTCAGATGTGTTTCTGGGGGAGGGGATGGGATGAGTCGCAATGATAGTCATTGGCAGCAGAGGACGGAGTTGTTTCCCATGGACATGTCGGCAGAGTACGATAAATATCCAATGGTCACCGCGGACCAGCTGAGAGGGCGGAGGGAAAGGCCGAGGAGAGTAAAGATGCTTATGAGGGACTTCATTGAAGGTACTTTGGCCCTCCAAGGTCCAGATCAAGACTCACAGCCTTCGCAGACTCTCTGTACAATCCCTCATATGGGTACTTCTCGAAACAAGTGGTTATTTTTACACCGGGAGAGCCATTTGACTTCAACAATATTCAGGATGAACCGGAATTCCACCGTTTGCTTGGACAGCGATACACTGAATTCGAGGATAAATTGGACCTCAAAGAACCCAATGACACGCGACAGCTATGGCATACACCCACCGAGCTCTTTCGTCCGTACTATGGAGAAGCCATAGCACGGTACTTAGTCGCCAATTACAAACTCTCTCAATACCCGTACCATGATCTGATCATCTACGAGATGGGTGCAGGAAACGGAACGCTCATGCTCAACATCCTAGATTACATCCGGGAAGTAGAACCGCATGTCTACCACCGGACCAAGTTCAAGATTATCGAGATTTCGAGTAATCTAGCGAAATTGCAACAGAACCAGTTGCTACGGACAGCAGATTCGAGGGGCCACGCGAATAAGGTGGAAATTATTAACAAATCGATATTCGAATGGGACCAAGTCGTACCTTCGCCTTGTTACTTCCTGGCTATGGAAGTTTTCGACAATTTTGCACATGATTCCATTCGCTACGATCCTACTACTGAGGAGCCACTTCAAGGAACAGTCCTCATCGATTCCAAAGGAGATTTCTTCGAGTTCTACGTACCGAACATTGATCCGGTAGCCTCACGCTTTCTACGGGTGCGGCATGCGGCAACAGGAGGTCGCTACCCATTACCACTGCATCAAAGCAAGATTTTACGAAAGCTCCGGAACGTGGTGCCTTTCGCGCCGAATCTGAGTGACCCGGAATACATTCCCACGAGACTGATGCAGTTTTTCGACATTCTGGGAACGTACTTCCCAGGTCATCGATTGTTGACCAGTGACTTTCACGATTTGCCGCATACCATCAAGGGCATCAATGCGCCGGTTGTGCAGACGAGGTACAAGAGGAGGACTGTACCTGTTACGACGCCTTTGGTAAGTCCTCCCTCCTTCCTGTTACTTGAGCTGGCAGCTGATATCTGGTAGGTACATCAAGGATACTTTGACATTCTTTTTCCCACAGATTTTAATGTCATGGAGTTGATGTACAGAGCTATCACAGGCAAGCTCACGCGTGTCCTCTCACATGAAGAGTTCTTGAGACGATGGGCGTATGTCGAGGAGACGGAGACGAAGAACGGAGAGAACCCGCTTCTGACTTGGTATAAGAACGCTAGCGTTCTTACAACTGTATAGTTGAATGTATGAGATATCCCAGTCGGGAAGTGGCCGCCTGCTGCATTACTTTTGACCCTCGAGAATATGATTCTTGAGTTCTTGCCGATTCGTTTCGGAATGGAATCCCAGCACTTTCAGCGCTCCAGGCGCATTGGAAACGCACCTTTGAAGCTCATGGACTAGGTGATACTGTGTGATGAATCAGTCAACGGCAGTATTTTGCAACGATATTCCGAAATGAGGGTATTCGCAGGTCAACTTTCGAGACCATGCCTGGCCAACCAAGGTAGAAAAGAACAAGCTATTTTGGATCTCGGCTATTTTGGTGATGGCAGGGTTGAGGCTGATCTGAGCTTCAGCCACATCTAGTGGAAACTAAAACTCGTACCGTATTAATCAATGAAATACTCGGGATCGTGAGTTGAGGGAGCTAGACTTTAGCTGCATGCCTCGATCTTTACCCGCTTCATGGTCGATCCTCTGGAAATGCAGTGTTTGGTGAATGGATTTCATGAGTCCAAAAAACCACTCTGTTGCCAGTTTCCCATATGTTGCGATTCTCGTCCATTCTTTTCCGTTTGATCTTCAAGTCGATGCATCTCCTTGAATCCTTTAGTACTGTGCCTTACAATGCCATTGAATGCAATGCAGATCAACTTCCATAGCTGCTCCTGCTCTCCTCCTGTCAGCCTTTAGTGCCTGCCAAGATGGCGGTACCAGCATCCTATCTGCTCCTCCGTGAACTAGACAAGGTCTGCCTATGGAATACTGCGCCGCCTGCTCCTTGAGATATTACACATCCATTTCCTACGCGACTCCCCCCAATCTCTCGCTTCCTTTTTGGTTTCCGTGTATGTTGCGATTCTACGAAAGTACATACAGGACTCTGGACATCTCAGAACTGTGAACAAGCACCATGGCAAACTTTGCAAGCGATCACTGGCACCAGATATACATCGGGGATTCTCCAGATGGCGGACAATCCGCATCAGGAACAAGTCTCTACAAAAACAGCCTGACAGGTGCAATATTCTTCACCGAAACAAACACCACGAAACCTCAACAATTATGGCAACTCTACCCTTTCAACTCAACTTACTACGTCCTGCGATCCAAAGACTCTGGTCCAACAGGCTATCTCACAGTCAACTTCCAAACCCAGGAAGACACACCAGGAAGACAGTACCGCTGATGACAAACGCGAGCATATCAGATAATTCAAGGTTCTGGCAAATAGAGCCCTGGGGAGACGGGTCATTCTTCCTTTCTAATGCGGCGAATGGGACGGAGTGGCATTTGGAGAAGAAGCCGAATAGTCTAATGGCGATGAGTTCAAACATCACGGCGCCGCAAGATGGTCAGAGGTTTTCATTCAAGCAGTTGGGCCAGATACAGAATGGGGAATTCACGACGGTTGCTGTATGTATTCCCCTGTTCATGTATGGGCTGTGCGCTGATTCAATGATACAGACACCTTCAGAGACATCAACAGCCATCCCTTCGGGGTCAATAACGAACTCGCCTGCTCCTTCATCAAATTCAAGCAGTCCAGGCTTGTCCACTGGAGCGAAAGCCGGTATTGGCGCTGGCGTCGGTGTAGCAGCTTTTGTCGCGCTGCTGATCCTCGGATTCTTCCTTCTGAAGAGGAGGAAACGAACAGCACGTCCATCCGGGCAAGAACCAACACCACCGTACGAAGCTGTTTCGCAGCATCCCTACGAGACGGAAGGGAAGCAGCTGAATGATGGGGGGCCTGGAGAGTTGGATGCGCCAGTTGCACATCCTGCGGAGTTGACTTCAGATAATACACAGCGTCCTGCCGAGTTACCTGCTTGGAATGGGCGGCCATGAGTTTTGAGGAGGACATTCTATAAATGGGAGTGGATACCAAAGATGAGACGAGGATTCGTTCTCGTCCGGGACAGGGAGTACATTGGACTTTATATCGGAGGGGCGTACGCGCGTGGTCAACCCTTCGACCTTTGACCTGCAAGATCGAACACTTTGTTTGTCTAGCTTGGCGTTCGGACTCGGTTATGGGAGCATTTGTAGAGTCACTGACTATGTCTGTATATAATCTTTGGGATTGAACGTATAGCAGATCGGCATCTTTTGATATCTCATTTAGAGGAAGCAAGAAATCAGCAACGATTTCCTCCTCGCTTCCTTTAAATTGAAGATGCTGTTTAGCTAAGTGCTGTGACAGTGATACCCCCAAAATGCTTCGCATTGACGATACGATTTCCTGACGTGTTATCAGCAGTAGAATAATGGACCTTTCTTGTTGTTTTCTGGCATTATGGCCAAATTATCGTGGAGGTCCCGAAAGGTCTTGGCCAGAAAATTCAATCACGTGTCAAGCACATGATAACTTATAGATCTTTGTTGTCATGGATTCCTCATGAGCCTACATAGATGATTGTATGATTGCGTTGAAATTGCTTGGAACTTTTTACTGATACATAATTCTCAAAGTACGAATCTGTGTCCAAATTAAGCCGCTTTTTAATTCCCCCCTCGAAAACACTACACAGATTTCTCGCTTCGAACCTCATGCACTTCCAACTCATCTTCCCATTCACGAACAGCTTCCACAAACACAACCACAACTCATAATGGCCAACTCCAAGTAAGTTTTCTCCTCTTATCCTATTGGCTGAACACTAAGCTGAGTACTCCAGATACGAATACGTGAAGAGTTTCGAGCAGCCAGACCTCCTCATCCCAAACACCTGGATCGTAGTCCGCATCGACGGTCGAGGTTTCCACAAGTATAGCCGTCCATTCACTCTCACCGCAATCTTTACTAATTGATATTAGGTTTTCAAATAAATATGCTTTCGAGAAGCCCAATGATCGGCGAGCACTAGACCTCATGAATGCGGCTGCTATGGCTGTCATGAATGAGCTGCCGGATATTGTCATCGCGTATGGTATCAGCGATGAGTACAGGTATGGTCCAGATTTCATGGAATTCATAGTGGAAATAAATGTCTAACCTTTCAAAGCTTCGTATTCCACAAAACTTGTGCCCTTTTTGAGAGGCGGTCAAGGTATGACTCTTTTCCTATCGGACACTCGAAGTAAGGAAAATTCGACTTCTGACTGAATCAGTAAACTGGTAACGACAATTGTCTCAACATTCACAGCATACTATGTCCACCTGTGGTCTACGCATTTTCCAGATCTACCTCTCACAGCGCCACTACCCAGTTTTGATGGCCGGGCTGTGCAGTATCCCAGTGTGCAGAATTTGAGAGACTACATGAGTTGGAGACAGGTTGATTGTAGGTATTACCATTTGGAGTTTACAGGGTTTCGCTAATTGTAACAAGGCCATATCAATAACCTGTACAATACGACGTTCTGGGCCTTGATTCAGAATGGCGGGTTTGATGCTAAGAGCGCTGAGAAAGAATTGGCTGTAAGTATTGTTTCGTCCAACAAGAGCTATCATTGTATTGACTTGTGGCAAGGGATCACTATCTGCGGACAAGAACGAGATTCTATTTTCAAGGTTCAAGATCAATTACAATAACGAACCTGAGATCTACAAGAAAGGCAGCGTAGTGTTTCGAGACGTGAGTCCTACTTCCTTCCTTAGCTACTGCCTCTGACCTCCTCAACAGTACGAAATGGTCGAGCCCGGAGCAGCCCCAGAAATCATCGATGAAGATTCAGCCAAGACAACAGAGCAGGTAGCCCTGTCTAAGACCCAGGAGGAGAAGGATAAGAAGAGGAGAGCAAAGGCGAGGATCACAGTACAGCACGTGGACATCATCAAAGATGAGTTTTGGGAGAGAAGACCCTGGCTACTGTCGAACAAACCTGGTAAGATACCAAAGGAGCCATGATCTGGAATTTAAGCTCTAGAACCGCCACATATTTATACCCATCTAATGCTCCTTAACGCCGCGCTGAAGCCACAGTCCAAGACTCAATCCTTCCTACGCTTCTTCTTTTTGGCTTTCTCTGAAGAGTCGCCCGTCGATTCCTGCTTGTCTTGTGCGTCTTTTGCAAGCTTTTTCAGTCGTCTGCGCTCTTTCCTTTCCTCTTTCGTTTCCGAAACTTGTACATCAGCCATCTCAACGTCCTCTTTGGGTTCCTCGACAGCCTTCGATCCTTGTGCTTTTGCCTCCCGCTCAGCAGCTCTCCTCGCCTTGCGTTCTTCTTTCGTCTCGATCTTCTTAATCGGTACAGGATCGACCTCAATCTCCACCGTGCGTTCTTCCAGCTCACGCCCAGCCCGTTTTGCAGCCCTCCTGGCCTTTCGCTCCTCTTTCGTCTCAGAATCCGATCCGATTGGTCTCGACTCTTCCATTACCAACTCCACCATTTCAGCCTTCATCGCCTTCTTTGCAGCCTTCCTCGCCCTCCTCTCCTCCTTACTTTCCTCCTCACCACCCCTCTTCCTCTTCTTCTCGCCACCAGCATCCTTTCCAGACTCACTACCCGTACTCGAATTCTCCTCTGGACTAATCGTGCCGCCCAATCCTTCTCCTCTTACAAAACTCGCATACAATCCACCTTTACTCCCAACCCACTTCGCGCCCGCCTTCTGCACCATATCCAAGCCACCACTCGTAACAGTCTGTATAACCTGACCATCTTTCGAAGTATCCAATCCTTTCAATGAACTGTCAAAGGCATTCATCCACCACATATCGCTTGTTCTGTGCTGTTTCTTGCCGATGCCTAGGTTGTCGACTTTCTTGGAGACGAGGAGAGGCCGTGAGAGCCCAATTGTATTGCTCGTTGGGTGTAGAGAGTTACCGGTTCCACGCCATCCTTGGGATGTGAGGAGCGCGTGTGCGTCCATGTTTGCGGCCTGTCGGGAGAAGTTGTGAGGAGGGGACTTTGAGGTGGATGGGGCAGGTATTTTGCTTATCGCGAAATCAAAATTTCGAGATGCGACAATCTTAGCGTGCTTCAGTCTGATTGGACGGCCACGTTACCTAAGCTAGACTCTTCTTAACCTCCCCTTTCGCTTTCAACAAACTTCCATCTCAACATCAACCCCATAGTCTTCGAAAATCGTTACAGTTGATTCAAGTGTGTTGTCTGTGAACGAAATGCGGGATTCTGTTGCTCAATGAGTCTATCAAAATTTCATCAGTAGTCATCGTATCTGATCCTCTTTCCAAGCTCCATCATTTTTGCATGTTCACTCCTTTCATCGGAGCAACCCTGCAATGTGCGACATCATTGAATCTGTTCTTCGTATCAATTTGGGATCCAATCACTAATTTTCGCATTTTTTTACTCCGTCCAGATCCCAAGGAAAAAAAAGGAAGTTTCTATTTTGACCGCCGTATGCATCACCGAAATTGCTTCCATCCATCCACCCATTCCATACTCGCATCATATACTCTCTCAAAATACCCCAAACTCCGCAGAAACTCCCGGACAAGTGTCCACTCCAAAGTCCTCCCACGAATCCTCATCCTCCAGATTCTTCTCTACGCATTACTCGGACCCTCAATCCCCTCCTGCTTCTTCAGCACCGCTCGCACCTCCTTGATCTTCTTCAGCAAGACCTCATATTCCACAAGCCGAGCACCAAGCAGAGTTTCCAGACCCCGAACCAATCTCTCCAGCTCGAAATGCAGCTTTCCGGCGTACTCCAACATCCTCGCTCTGACATGCTTTGGCAGTTTCCTCTCGCGAGAGACGACGGCGAACAGACCGAACGTCATGCTCCGAAGAGCCTTCAATGTCTGAAATCATGTCAGTACATACACAACACACCAAAAACACACAAAATTAAAGATCCAAGGAACGGGAAAAGAGAAAAGACTTACAGTACTCAACGACCCATGCACCCGAAAATCCTCAATCCCCCAAAAGAAGCCCGGCTCCTCAGCCTCCTTCGTGACCTCCTTCACCGTCTCGATCAACTCCTTCATCCCAACCACAAAATCCGGAGTCTGGTGCAACATCGTCTTGATGCCGCCCATGATGGTACCGGTGCTGCTGTGTTTTTCAACAGCGGAGAGGATGTCGTCTGCGATTCTGGCGATTTCCGACAGTCGGGTCATGCCGACGCCGTGCTTGCCTCCGACGAAGAAGTCTGCCAACCGGGGGCCAGAGCCGGCTGGTGGTGGTGGTGATGGTGTGGTGGTGGGAGGAGGCGGAGGTTGGATGGTAGGGGGAGGTGGTGGTGCGGTCGAGGGGGAGGATGGTGGTGAGGGGGCGGCGGGGAAGACGAAGTGTGGGAGAGGGGGAGGGGGAGGACGGGCAGAAGAGGAAGAAGGGCCCGCACGCCGGCGAGACGAGGCGGGGAGAGAGGGGACCGGGGGGAACGGGTTTCCATCTTCATCTACCGAGTAGATGCTTGCCGAGTAGTTCGACATCTTCATTTGTGGTTGGCGATTGTTGTTGGTGTTGCTGGAGGGGATCTTTGGTGAAGATCGACTTCTTGTCAAGAATGGTGTGAAATCGAGCCTGCTTTGAGAAAGGCATTGTGAATTTCGAAGTGTTGACAGGTGTAAGGGGCTCGCTCGCTTAATTTTCGCCTGTTTGTTGTCTGTTCGCTTTCGAAGTAGGCATTCACTGTAGAAAACGCACTAATTCGAAGATCAGGCATTCAATCTGGCTCTTCTGCCAACAAGCGAGATCTTCACAAGTTGTGTCTGGTCGAGAGTCGAAAACTGGACAAGAATCTGTCTGGCATCTGGGAAGATCAAAGCAAGACTGTTTGTCGATCTCACGTGAGATGTTGAAAAGATCGATCTGAATGGGATAACATGAAGTCTTGTGCTTGACGTTCAACCTTTCACCAGTCCTCTCAACCACAGATAAATCAATATATTGCTGTAGTACTGAGGGCTGGCTTATACTTTGTCCTGAATCTGCTTCTTAGAGCCTTGTTCTACAGCTTCAGACTTCAACCAGGACCGTATACGTCCACTTCTCAAAATAATCCTCTTTCGCACCATGGACAGCGATGATATCAAGTATATTCTTCGTTTCTATTGAAGAAGCGAGAAGCAAGATGTAAACAGCAACACATCCTTATCCAAGTAGCCGTTCCAGTCATCCGTCTCCAAGCTCTCAAAACGAAATTAAAAAAGAAAACAAAGCTTCAACCTCCATAGCAGAAATTCGGAAATCCAAAAGCATCCCTGATATTTCGATACTCCGCGCAATCTCTCTAGTCCCTTCCTCTTTCAAATACCACTGACCACTTTAAGCCCATGTACCTACCTCCCCACAACCCATACCCCATGCAACCCTCTCAGGATACGACCATCCAGTCAGAGACACCCGAAACATATCCAAGGTCAACCCAGATTTCGCAAATATCATATTAGTCCCTTTGCCTCGCCTCAGGTCGCTTGCCAATCCAACCTTTAACATGGCCGAAAACTGAACAGAATATTCTTCTCTTCTCATCACATCACATCCCCATAGCGGATACGTGAACAACCCTCCCTCCCTTATCAAAGGGTAAAACTCGCTTAGTTTGTTTGTTTACATTCCTTCCCCCTTTCCCCAACCCAATTCCATGGCTCAAGACAAGCATAAGTAACAAACATACTAGCATACCGACGGCGCTACTAATTAGGAGACAGACCGTGCGAGTTTATTTTTATATAGGACAAGAAAAAGAAGAATGAAACAGTTTAAATGAAGTGCCAATAAACTCAGGGGAAAACAGCCGAAGAAATGTATACATCGAACTACCACCAGAGCTAGCTAGCTCTACAAAAAGGGTATACTGAATCATGAACTTGCGTCTATTCCAACCTCGGCCACCACTCAAAGCCCCAATCATCGATCCCAAGGGCACTAAGCTCATCCCATGATATCCATTAAGTCCCATTTCCGGCTTCCGACTATCATCTCTTATATGCCATACCTCATCTCACCTCCTCTCCCCAATACTCGCGTCCGCCAAATTCCTCCCCTGCTCTCTCTCTTTCTCCTTCCCCTTCCCTCTCGTAAAAGTATTCCACCTCTTCAACTTCCCCGGCTGCGGCTGAACACCCACGTCACTCGAGCTACGACTGCTACTCCGACTTCGACTCCTGCTCGCACCTGCTTTGACCGGTGGTTCTTCATGGAACAGAGCCGGTACCAGTAGGCGATACGGGCTTGTTATACCGGCTGGATCTTTGGGGTTAACTTCCATGTTAAGACAGATGTCGAGTCCACCTTCGAGGTTGACCTCCTGGTTCGGAGATTTCTTGAGCTGCTTGGCAGAAAGTCCAGTAGGTGTGCGGTGGAATTGGCTACGCTGGAGTCCTTGTTGTGGCTTGGCACCCGCAATAGATGTGGAAGCTTCTGCTACTGGGTTTGTAGCGGTACGACCGGACGAAGGAGGCATAGTTGGAAAGTACCCATCGTCTGAGTCGTGGCCCCCACTACCTCCACGTAAGCCCGATCGAGGCTGCTCATGGTATGAAACATCATCGTCACTGTCAGCTCCATAGCCATTGATGCCACCGTCATCTGGACGACGCTTGCTATTGCGTCGGAAGAGGTTTCCAGGCATAAAGTCCTTACGGGACAGGGACAGTGTCCTAGTGAGCATACCCGGGCGCTCTGAGTCTGTTGAGGTGCGACGCGAGGTCGAGTTGCGTCGTGCAAAGAAGCCAGGGCTAGACAAAGGCGGCGCAGCAGGCTCGCGTCTGCCGAAGAAGCCCTTATGTGCTACTGGTGCTGCGGCATCAGGGCGGTAGCTTGGTCCCCGAGAGGATGACAATCGACGAAGAAGACCACCTCGAGCAGGTGGTGATGGTAGCCCTTCTGATTCTGGTGTAGCTGGTGGGGTAAGTTCGGGGTCGTATAGGCGAATCGAGCACCAATTCCTTCGGTTGAGTAAGCGTTTGTTGTTTCTTGGCTTTCCATTGACATCATGAGTGAAGATTGGTATCATGTCCTCGTCAGTTTCTGCGTCGAGGTGATGAACTTTGTTTCGCTTGTTCAGTAGATCGGCTAAGGTGTCAGGAGGGGGGGAGTTGACAATGGCTGAAGAGACCACGTTCGGCATGTAGCGAAAATCACGATCTTTCGGGATGCCAAGTTTAGGATTGGAGTAGAACTGCCCAATCGCTCCGAGATGAACGTCGCCACTGTGGAAGTCAGAAAAGCAAGAAGTCGATCAAGAAGAGGGACTTACCCGAGAATAGTGATCCGAACGGACTTCATCGCAGCAAGATCCTGAAGCTCCTGGATGAACCAGTTTCGTTCTTCTTTATGATGCTTTGCAGTCCAATGATCATCCAAGTCGTCTAGAATTTCCACACCCCCATCCATATGGTTAAGGAGTTTCTTTCCAAGAATACCTGCTCGGCTCAAAGCTTTTATCGGTTCCATAACTCTGGAAGTGAGGCTAGATGAGGTCAGTTGCCATCTCGCCACTAGTACATTTTACACTTACATATTCTCTAACCAAACCATCCGCGGATAGGCGACTGGGATACCAACCAAAACAATTAAGTGTTTAGTCTCTCCCTTGATGATCTCCTTTTCCAATCTCTCGAAAACCTTATCGTACGTTTCCGCACTTACGACCTCGTCATACATTCTCTCAGTACGACAGTCGAGACCCAAGAAAGCAATCTCACGGCCGAGAGTTGTGAAGACGCTTCGACTCAACTCTTTGATGTACGGACCAGGCTGCGTTCCAAGAATCCAACTTGGCTCGGTGTCTTCTCCTTCATCGATGCTACTTTGATGCTGAAAAAGCATGTAGTATTTGAAGGCAACAGAACCAAGTCCAGAGAAGATTGGCGAGCGCATGTAACTGTCAGGATAAGAGCCAAATCCATCAATAATGTCATGATCATCGAATATATTGATCATAGGAATTTGCGAGACGGCAAGCCCAAATAGACCCTGTGAGAACCACATGCTATAACGGTTGAGGTAGAAAGCTTCCAGCTCGTTTTGCAACTCCGCTGTGAACGGTAGTCTCTCCTTGTGGTGAGCATCCTTCATATCCAGCCATTGTTTGAAGATGGTTGTCTCTTCCATGACCCGGTCATTGTAAATCTGGTCACCCCCGCCAAGCATAACATGGAATGGTTGGGTCTGGTGCGTATTCAACACGTCACGCCATAGAGGGTCTGGGCCACAGAATGCGTTTGGATCAATATCGTGACTGAACCCATTGCAGCTAGAGAACATAATATTCATAGCCTGGCCACGAGCTGGGACCCAAAAGGCTGTAGCAGGGCCACGGTTGATACGATAGGCGATTCGCTGTTGCTTTGATCGAAGCTCAATCTCAATGTTGAATCTCCAGAAAGTGACATTTTGCTCGGCATGAAGTCGAAATCCTCGAACCTCTTTGTACTTGCCAGCCTTCTCACCATCATAATGCGACCTATGGAATGCTGGGTTTCGTTCTGCCGTCCCATCTAGTGGACTTCGATGCATCTCAAAGAGTCCATCATCCGATTCTTCTCTAGATAAATCTTTCATTTCTTCGAGATGATCAATGGGACGGACATAGAGAGTCCTGCCATCTCTCCCAATCTTAGGCAGTCCCGCAATGGGATCCACGTACTCAGGGGCAAGTTCATCGATCTCACCATCAACCTGCGCCGGAGGTGGAGGAAGCAAGTCCGTTGGTTGCAGGAACAATCGAAGCGTCGGAGCGAGTTCGTACGATGAGTGTGCATCCTGGGTAACAATCATGATAGTACCTCTCCAAATCTCGCGATCAGGAAGAACTTGGTTTCTAGTCGAGCGACTCTTGACTTTCTCACGACGCATGCCGCAGTATCGCAACATGGGTCCACTCTTGAGGAACAAAGGGGGCTTGAATCTGGTAGGAGCTATATCTGGGCGAATGCGGATAGACCGCATCTCACAAGTCAGCAAATGAGGTTTGATGTGGGGAATAGATTGTAGAGGTGAACTGTGAAGAAAAGCAGAAGCCCTGAGTGTTGGACCTTCGTCGGACAATGCATTATTATCCGGTTCAGGTTGCAATTTCTTTCCAGTCTTCTCATCATAGCCGGCGAGATGTCGATCGCGAGTTTTGACAGGATTTTTCGATACTGCTGCTCCGAAAGACATCCCGGACATTCTTCAAAATGAGAAAGATGAGATCCCATACCGTTGCTGCTGTCGTATTCTCCGTCATACGCTTCAGCTTTTCGTTGTTTAGTACTGCTCCGTCTTCGGGTACCAGTATTTCCCGCTTCCCACCAAGCCTTGTCCTTTTCTTCTTCAGTCGGTTCGTTGATTTCAAGGTCGAGCAAAGGTCCGGAAAGGAGAGCAACACCACCCTTTTTCCATTCGTCGAGGCGTCGAGAAGCGACATAGACGCCTTGGCCAGAAACGTTATCATGCTTATGATGAATGAGACTAGAGAAATGGTGATGCCCTCCAGGTTTCTCACGAGCAAGATCGGCTGTCGCTTTGGGTGGTACATCATATTGGACACCATTAACCTAGGGCAAATAATTAGCTCCCACATGAGAGGGAAAGGAAACGGCATTCAGGTGGCTCGGCTACGATAGCCCGTAACAGGCTCACCGCGGCTCAATCTCAACATTGAGTCGCCCTGAATGTCACAAACAGCCGGATGACATTGACTTACCATAACTCGTTCGGTCCGGACATTATTCGCTGGCACGGATCTTGGATTGGTGGAACCAGTCAATCGCTCCAGCTTGCTCGGCCGCCGTACAGGTTTCTCTTCCATACCTTCCAGATCCAGACGGTCGATATCATGATCCTGCACAGGATATTGCTGTGCATCTCGGGGTAGTACAGGCAGCTCCTTCTCCCCGGAGCTCTGGGGATGGCTTCGGAATGCTGTGTCCCTGGATGGTCCGCCACCAACAGATTGCTTCCGCGGCACGACAATATCTGGATACTGCCTTTCGGCGTCTGTTCGCATATTGTGCCATGGGTCGTCCGGTGGGTTTTTACGAAGTTTGTTACTTCCACTTCGGCTAACTCCGCTTACAGGAACTGGGATATAGGATCGATCGCGAGAGCTGGTCTTGCGTTGTGGAGTAGACTCAGTCTGTCTCTGTATATTCATCACGTCTTGATGTGGTTGAGCCTGATAGTCGAACCCTAATGTAGATTAGCACATTAAGCTCTAGGCATTGCATCCCCGGGCACTGCACGAAGCCACTTTACGGGCTCATGAGTGTCTTGAATGGGTAATAGAACTTTGAAACATACCAGAATTCGGTCCACTGCCAGACTCCACGGGCCGGGTCCTCTCCACAGTTCCACTCCGCTGTAACTGGTCCTTCTGCTTGTTACTCAAGCTTCGTACCAGGCCAGCTTCTGGAAGACTTTGTGGCTGTGATGTTGCCTCAACAGGGGCCTTTGCGACGGGTCGATTTCTGAAGCGAACTGAGTTCTGAGCAGCTCTATCTCCGCCACGACCAGCCTTTGTTTCTCTAGCAAGTAATTCGGCCTCCTCCACTCGGGCTCGCTTCTCTTCCTTGGTGATGCTATCGAGCGTCAGCTCTAACCTCTGAAGAGGAGACCGGTCTGGTGCCCACTCTCTACACAACATCAGTTTTCAATGTCCCCGAAGCTTTTGGTGACATTGGAATGAGCTTACCTGCGACGTTGTTCTTCTGCTTCCGACAGTGAGCCTTTTCGGGTTTGCCTCTGACTCCCACTATATCGAATGGGCGCTTTCCCATTACTCGGTTCTCGTCTGATGTTTCTATCGTCCTCAACGTATGCAGACCGACTCGGAGCATGCGATGAGCCACCGTTACTGTATGGTTGCTTGTAGCTGACTGGAGGAGCCCTGGGCACGTCTGGGGCCGCAGGTGGTGGAATTGCTGCCGCGTCCTCGTACTGCTCCCGACTCTGCCTCCTCCGCCTCTTCTCTAGATAGTCCGTATTGTATGCTGTATCCGATGCACCAGGTTGAAATGACGGTGGACGAGGTGCCAATCCGTCTCCACGAAATTCTGAAGCTATGGGAGATGCGAAGGGACTCTGGGTAGATATGGTCGGCGCATCGGTCTGGTTGGAGAATCGATTCTGTCTTGGGTTCGATTGAGAAGGGTAGTTGCTAGACAGACGGTCGCCCGCCATGTTGGTGTTGATTGACAGGTTGTTACTTCCTCTCTGGGCATGCTCTTGTTCTTCTTCTCGCTCGCGTCGGGAGACCTTGGGAGGAGGCAGTTGCCCCCAATATGGAGCTGACATTGCGCAGGAGGGGATGATGTCGGCGCAAGCTGATTTGCAATTCGTACGTGTTGCGAAGAAGTTGTTCCAAGCTCTAGAAACGTACAGTGATAGCCCTATAAGCTCTTCAGGACATTTGGTCGTCTCTGGGCGATGGGTAAAAAGCAAGCTGGGCTCGTCGTCATCGACCAGCTCTGCTGATGCTTACTCGTCTGGTTATGCGCCGGAAGAAAATCACCGTCTTCAGGACAAGCAACGGCGGTATAGACTTCGCAGATACATAGTTTGGTTAGTTGAGAATAGAAGCGGGTAGCAACATGAAGTAGGCGAAGCTGCAGGAGATGCAGAGGTACAGAGAATAGAGTGCAGACACCTCGATATGAGGAGGTTGGTGTACTAGCACGGCCAATTATTTTGTCTCTCTTTCTCTGGGCCAAAGGGAAGAAACCTGGAAAGCTGGGATAGGGTGGGCTGGGGCTGGGCCTGGTAGGGTAGGGTAGGTATGGCGCTATGGGCCGGGATGGTCCGCTGTTCAGATGGCAGGGAACCTGCCTGGAAGGGTGGATAAGGTAGAGAGGCTGGGCTGCGTTGAATTAATGGAACTTCGAAGCCCAACCTGAAAATCTTAACACTTATTGGGAGGGTACTGTATCACTTGATTGGGATCTTTGTCTAGTGCTACCGAAACGTCTGGGAACATAAATCAATAATGCAATTATGTCTTCCCACCAATATTTTCTATGGAACACGGCTCACACTTCTTCTGTACGACTGGAATGACTTCCCCAGAAATCCAGACTAGACTCAACTCACTCTAGCCTGCTGTGGCGCCTGCTTCCTCGAACTGTGGCTCGTTTCGTGTGGCTTTGCTTGGCTTTGTCCCTTGTTTCGCTGTGCCGACGCTTTGCCTTCAGCTGATGAAACCGTTCTCCAGCTTATGTGGCCTTGGTAGACAGACAAGACAATTGATTTCAGTCGCATTCTCAAACCACCTCGTCCGAAGCAACAACACCGCTACCTACTGGCCTTACTGTGTCTGCTGGTTCTCTTCAGTTTGGTTCTAATTCACTGTGTTGCGCCCAGAAGACGATGCTGTATTCCTTTTAATAGACTTCCGAATCCGTCCAACTACCGACATCCTGGGGACACGACATTGAAACATCAACCATCAATGCGCGAACGTTGCTAGGAAGGTTGTCAACCCTCTTTTAGAAAACTTGGCTCGCTCTATCTCTTGTATCCTGTCCTCTTCAATAATTTGCACATCTACAGCGACGCTCCGAAATGAGACTTCATTCAGTACTGGGCCTCCTCGGCCTGGGCTACCTCGCATCTGCCTCGAATCTGCAGGCTCGGAATTACGAGGCGCAAGATTATTATGTTCTCCATCTCGACCCTACGACTCCTCCCTCACAAATCGCCAGCAGGTTAGGCCTGACGCATGAAGGCCAGTTGGGGGAATTGGCAGATCATCACATCTTCTCGTGTCATAAGCAGGATGAGGATGTAGTACGGACGGCCTTGACAGAGCTGAAGAGGCGGAAGAGGTCTATCGGTGGATCAGATGTCCTCGAAGGGGTCAAGTTAGCACAAAAGCAGAAGATGAAGCCACGGATGGAGAAACGAACAGTTATACCCCCTCCACCGGCCGGATATTCTGCTCCCTTGGCAGAACGACAATCGTCTCCTCCAGTGGATTCCGCAATGCAGAAGCTGAAGGATGTTGCAAAGGCACTGGAAATCCAGGATCCTATTTTCCAAGAACAGTGGCATCTCTACAATCCTGTGCAGCTAGGTCATGATGTTAATGTCACAGATGTATGGCTACAGGGCATTACGGGGCACAACGCTACGGTGGCGATGGTGGACGATGGTTTGGATATGTATAGCGATGATTTGAAAGACAACTACTTTGCAGAAGGATCCTGGGATTTCAACGATGCTGGGCCCGAACCAAAACCCCGCCTGTCAGACGATAGGCATGGTACACGATGCGCGGGCGAGATCTCTGCAGTCAAGAATAACGTTTGTGGTGTTGGAGTTGCATATAATTCGAAGATTGCAGGTCTCCGAATTCTGTCCAAACTGATCACGGATGCCGACGAAGCGATTGCCATGAACTACGCATTTCAGAAGAACCAGATCTACTCTTGTTCTTGGGGTCCGCCAGATGATGGAAGATCTATGGATGCGCCGGGTATTCTAATCAAGCGTGCAATGCTCAATGGTGTTCAAAATGGGCGAGATGGTCTGGGTTCCATCTACGTCTTCGCATCTGGAAATGGTGCTGGGAATGAGGACAACTGCAATTTCGATGGATATACCAACAGCATATACAGTATTTCTGTGGGAGCCATTGATCGCAAGGGACTTCATCCATACTATTCGGAGAAGTGTTCAGCGCAATTGGTTGTTACCTACAGCAGTGGAAGTGGAGATGCCATTGTAAGTCGAATAAGTTATGCTTACGACAGTTTACTAATATTTCTTAGCACACCACAGATGTAGGAACCAACCAATGCTATGCTGGTCACGGTGGTACTTCAGCTGCAGCACCTCTTGCAGCAGGTATCTTTGCTCTAGTTTTGTCCATTCGACCCGATTTGACATGGAGAGATATGCAATATTTGGTTATGAATACCGCTCTGCCGATCGACCTGGAGACTGGAGAATGGCAGACGACTACCATTGGCAAGAAGTTCAGTCACACTTTTGGCTATGGAAAGATTGACACATGGGCGACTATCGAAGCCGCCAAGACCTGGAAAAACGTCAAACCACAAGCCTACTTTTATTCACCTTGGATCCATGTCAATCAGGCTATTCCCCAAGGAGAGGAGGGATTGGCTGTCTCCTTCGAGGTTACCCCTCAAATGCTTCAAGCTGCCAATCTGGAACGTCTCGAGCATGTCACTGTTACAATGAACATTGATCATACTAAGCGAGGAGACCTCAGTGTCGACCTTATCAGCCCCGATAACATTGTCAGTCATATTGCGGTCACGCGCCGTCTTGACACGGCTCCTGAAGGCTATGTTGACTGGACTTTCATGTCCGTCGTTCATTGGTAAGTCTCCATCAAACGTCGACTTTATACAAATTAACATTTGCCAGGGGTGAATCTGGTATCGGAAAATGGACAGTTTTGGTCAAAGATACGGTCGTGAACGAGAACAACGGAACATTCGTCGACTGGCACTTGAAGCTATGGGGTGAGTCAATCGACGCCTCAAAAGCAGTCCTCCTTCCAATGCCCACCGAGCACGACGACGACAACCACACCGATATCATCTCAACAACCACTATCGCAGGCACCACCACATCCATCACGCCCGCTCCCCAACCATCCACAGCCCTCCCACCCAACCCAACCGACCACCCCGACCGCCCCACCAAGCCCACTGGCTCCTCTGGCATCTCAACACCCACCGGCAGCAGCACACCCTCATCAACAGCCTCTCCATCAAGCTGGCTCCCATCCTTCTTCCCTACCTTGGGTGTCTCCCCACGCACCCAAATCTGGATCTACGGCGCCGCCGCCCTAATCATAATCTTCTGCTCCGGGCTCGGCATCTACCTCTTCCTCGCACGCCGCAAGCGTCTCCGCAACAACCCACGCGACGAATGGGAATTCGATCTTCTAGAAGAAGACGAAGCAGAAGGTCTCAACGGCAGCGGCAAGACGGGCAAGAAAGGCACTAAGCGCCGAGCAGGCGAACTATACGATGCGTTTGCAGCGGGCAGCGAGGATGAGAGCGATGGCGAGTATGTGGATGGTGATGAGGGTGGGGATGAGAGGGAGAAGAAGCTGTATGAGGAGAGTGATGATGAGGGGAGGCATGTAATTGGGTCAGATGATGATGAGGATGATGATGATGCGGTGGAAGGTGGGAATGAGAAGGGCGAGCCGGGGGAGAGGTTGCTGCATAAGTAGAGAGCAAGACTGAGAAGGGCTTGAACTTGCATGTGTGTCTTGATAGATAGATAGGTTTGACACTGGCCTATCGTGGGCCATTGTATTGGATCGATTGGCCTGGGATCAAATCATATTTGGCGTTCTTTGGTGGCGCTTTTCAAAATCAAACATCTTTCTCTTTGAACACGGCCTTCTTGACAATAAGTATTGAGTCATTCCGAAAGTGGATGCAGCGTTACCACACTCGTTCCTCGTTTCCCAATCCATCGAACATTAGAAGGACATATAAGTAGACACCAACAACGAAGAAGCGTTCTGTACCAAAGCGAATCGGGATTATCGATGAATCCCATAAGGGCCGGGAGAATCTTCCTGGATAATTTCTCGCCTGAGCCACAACGACGGCGAAAGAGTAAACCAAGTGTGCCACGAGCCGTACTAAAACAAGTCCTCTAATAACTAGCTTCACCAGAATTTGACACGTCGCCCAGTCCATTCGATGGTTTGTTGTGCCTGTGCGTTCTGAAAGCAATGTCAAGATGTTCTTATATGTCTCAATCTTCGACAAGATTGGCATCGGGATAAAATTGACAATATCATTCAATTCTGATGCCTTCCCGTGCGCTGACTTTCTCGGGCGTGGGGGCTGACTCTTACAGGGAGTATTTATACCAGCTCCTCCACGTCCTCCACGGTTTTCAGATAACAGCACCCCAAGCCATGCCAGAAGAACGTAATGGCAGATCATGCTTGTAGCTTTCAAGATTCTTCTAGCTTACGGTAATACGTGATGCTTGTAGATGTAAATTAAGCCTGCGATGCTGGGAGTTTCAATGCATGTTTGTTTATCGAGAACTTGCTTAGCGATCCATTTCTCGTGGGAAATCGAACAACAATGATAGTTTTGGTAACGTTTGTGAAGATGGCAACAGGAATGTGGCCCCCCCGTACTTGGATAGATGTGACGAGTCCAAAGTCAGGGAACATCGGAAGGAAACTTCCCCTTCGAATGTGTTCGCGCCTTTTGGCCGCAAAACTCAGACTTCTCCAAAAAAGGCAAACTTCTCTTTTCGGATTTTCCAAGCAAGTACCGTTGCTTTTTGGATCCATGGTTCTTATGATCTCGGTAATTCTCAGTCCTTTTCGAACTAATATAGTGCATGCTACTTATCCCTCAATTCATCCTGCAGAGAGCTGTAACTTTTTTTACATTGGGAGTAACTACAACTCAGGGGTACTTTTCGAAACCATTGTTCTATGATTCGTACGTAAGTGAGAATTAGCATATTTTGTGCAGCCTTTTCCAAATATAAGTTTCTCGCCGGTGTACGCCTGGTCTCCAAAGCTGCAATTTCACTCCACCAGCTCAGCTACATGACCGTGAGTGCTTGGACCTGTCGAGATTTCCCGATCTAGTATTGCATGTCCTCACGCCCTTTTCGTAGGAGCAGAAAATAATCATGGCGATCTATCAAACTTCAAGATATCTAATCTATTGAATGTTAGTTGGCAGGAAACTAGCCGTTGTGAGAGCGACTTGCTTGAGTTGACAGCACTCGTGGAAATGACATGGACTTGAATCCACAGCTTCAGTAAACCTCGACGTGAGCAGTCAATGCTGCTTTGTGGATAAACTGAAGATGAAGTCGACGTATCTTCCTTGGGAGCAATAGTCTTCATGGTGCTACTCGTACGGGTGAGCAAATGTGGAAAACAGGTCTCATCGAAGCGCCGGCGGAATGCGGCTTCGCGTGCTGATTGAGTTCTGTACACCACGTGGAGCCTTTAAGTATTACTCATAAAGTGCACTCAGGACAGTGATAGTGGATAAACACTCTGCCCTTGACTACTGGAATGGAATACCGCTGCAAGAAATTGATCCGAAATTCACACACAAGATGCTAGGCATATTATTCTGATAGAGGAGCTTTCTCAATGTCGAATGATAGAGGCAGATACAGTACAGGGTTCAACAAATTGTTCAGTAGTATATCTCAAGATATGCACATGAACAATGGGATCGTGCTTGGAAATGAAATAGACATCACGATTTGTGATGTTTACTGAGTCTCGCTTAGTAAAGAGGATGTTTCCATTTGTGGCGAGCCAATGACACCAGGTTTAACGTTAACAACAAGAGCAGCGATCGGAGCGTCCTTAATTTCTGATTACGGTCCATATGATATGATGGACTGAGACGTATACTCCGATAATCAAGAACAGTCTATTCCTGTGGAACGTCTAGGTCTAACTTTGGTCTTGATATTTCGGCTGAGATCAAAAACACATTGCGCTCGCTCTACGCTCTCACCCACTTCATGGCTTTCCGTTGCTTCTCAATGGCTCAATAAATGAATAGGCATCGTGCGTTGCTATTGTGGTTATATACTCTTGTAAAATTATGCTATAGACTTCACTCCATTTTGATTCGGTCCCTGAGCCTTCAGCTTCAAACCTCGACCTTGGCCGGTGGAAGTCCCCGTCCAGACACCATGATATCCACGAACTTTCCAGAGCTCGCTGCTCTCAGAACGGCTAATATAGCAGTGTTAGCCCGAAGAACTATATTGATGGAGGCCTCTTGTCGCCATAGTCTAGTGGCAAGCAAGTAAACAATGGAGTCGCAAAAATCTCTGACAACATAGAAAATATAGATGGGAATCAATCAGTCGATTTAACATCATTCGGCAGTTGGGAACAGTTCATTAGACATTGATATCTATATCGATACCAGGGTTTTTTTTTAACCCTTGTAGCTGCTTCCATTTCGTACGAAGAGTGAACGACAGCAATTGACAACCAAAGATCGATTGGTAATGTATAAAATCCATACAATCGAGTCTTTTTTTTTTTGCGAAGAGAGTCTATAAACACGTTGCATTGTAAAAATGAGACCTGCAGTTTGTGGAGCGAAAGGAACATGGTGGGCAGTGAGTTAGACGACGGTCGTCCTTCTATGTCGGCAGAGATTTGAATGGATTTGCACCACCAGGAGATTTCGAATCTCGCTTACAGTGCATATTATGTGGTAGGTGGCCGGTTGACAGCACTGCTTTCATGTACCGTTCTGCTTTCTCATGTCAATAGACCTTCGTCCCGGAGTTTTGCCATGGAGACTCTTATTGCATATAACGTGCAACTTGAGTGCATAGCTCCGACTATCAGGCAAGAAGTAATGGGTCTGGCATAAGGAATACGAGTGTTGCGTATTTTGAAAGAGCTTAATTAGAATGGAAGTCCATTGCTCCACAAGCCAGCTACGGACCAGAAATCCGCCATTCTAAACGCCAAATAACCCATCCTGTCTTGACAATCAATTCGACCTCCAAAGGCTCAATAGGCGAACAGCGCTTCCCTCACTCTCCCTTTTCAGAACATCATAAACAGCATAGGTATTATCATCCCGCTTCTCTATGACCCATCCCACTTCTCTCCCCAAGGCATCCATAGCCACCCCTTAATGCGGCGGCCTCATTCAAGCAATAGGAGCCCCAAGAGCCTCCATCTGTGATGATCGGGATGTTAGCAATCACTCATATACCCATGTCATGGGGACACGTTTGGGAGTAAAGTACTCCCAAGATATTCAAATGGAGAGAAAAGGCAACTGCCCGAGCACTTACCTCTCTCACATAACGTTCCCAAATCCCAATCGTCTCCCCATAAAACTCCACATGCGCATCCGCCAATCCCCCGAACTGACTCTTAAACTCAATCCTCTTGATCCTCTCGAAATCCTGCACCTCCCTCACAACCTCCTCATCAAACGCCTCCGTCGTCTTCTTCGCCTCCTCCACTTCCCTCGTCAACTCCTCGATTCTGATTTCCAACCGCCTCAGCCTCTCACGCTTCGATTGGATGGGGTCCACGCCCCTCACGTCTTCAATCTTGCGCTGTATAAAGCCGCCTGGTCCGCCTGTGCTGCCGCCATGGGAAGCGGCGAGGATGTCCCGGTCAGAGGTGTTCTTGGTGAGGTATTCAGTCAGCTGTTCGAAATCGAGCTGTTTCTGCTCGCGCGCTTTGAGGAGATTCTTGACTGCTGAGCTGTAGGCTTGCATATCTCTCAGACTGCCAAGGTAGTCCTGGTCGGTGTGCTCTTTCAGCCGTCTCATGCCGACCGATGTATCTTCTACGCTGTGAGCGAAATGGTTGACTGATTCCTCGACGCCGGGTTCGAGTAAGACGAGCTTCTGGAATTGCTCGGCGAGTTCTTTGAAGTCTGTTTCTAGGTCGCCTTCTCGTCGAGCGACTCGTGCTACGATCTTCTCTACGTGGCCGAGATCTTCGTCGAGCTTGTCGGATTTCTCCCGTACTTCGATGAAGCGCTTGTCGGGCTTGTGGACTTTGGTGAAGGCGTTGATAAATGTATCCGTGAAGTTGTCGAAGACTCCGGCGCCTTGCTCTGAAGCCGATCCACCTCGTTGAGGTCGGGATTTCATAGTAGCATTCCAGTCCGTACTCTCCAGGAATATGATAAGGAGTGCACTCCTCCGTAACACAGGGTGAAGTGCCAATCGAGCCAGGAAACGATGGAGAGAATTGGCTCTGCGTTGCGTGAAGTCTGGTCCAAAGCGATCACCCCGTACATATTCCATCTTATGCTTATCTGGTAACGGAGGGACCGCGCATGCCGGGTATTCCTTACTTAATGTCTTGTACAGAAAGACGAAATCCGTGAAGCGTCTGCGGACCGTGGTCGTCGGCTTCTGGAAGGAGGGGAAAGTAGTCTGGCATGGTCAGCTTGAGCAGGAGGCGCAACAAAGCAATTCCGTCTATACTGACGTTCGTAGTAACCAGATACGAGACGTATGCATCTTTTGTACCGTCGTTTTCCTTGATAGGTTGTGTGACGGTGCATTCTAGGACTCCTTCTCCAACGCCCGCCAGATCCATAGCATCCGCATGTCGCCCTAGAGGTCCTGCACTGCCGCGTCTCTTGCCATTTGTATTTCCTGATCCATCGTCTTCACCCTCTCCTCCAGGACTGGTGACTGTTGATGTCCTGCCTTGGCCAGCTGGATCGTTCTGCCAGGAGACGTTGGCAAAGTCGTCGTTCTCCATTCTGGTCAGCGGCTGCGCGGGGCAGTCAGGATATTTATTGGGCGCAAGTCGATTTGAATGGGAACACTTGTTGGTCTGGGGTCTGTAGAGGGTGTTTCCGTATTCAATCTATGATCGTTCGTATGTCATGTTATGGAAGACCTCTGTAAGTAAACAAGAAGCTGTGGCTGTATTGGCTGGGAGCTTACAGAACTTGAGCCGTCGTCATTGAGGCAATCCACGCCTTGCAGCCTGGTTCCTTGCCCACGCTTGGCGAACCCGACGTGCCGACAGCTGACTCGTTTAAAGCAACAATTCACATGTGGTTTACTGCTTCAGAGCAGTCAATGAGTTGGATATTTTTATTGAATCTTTTACAATGCTGATTTAACAAAAGTTCAGCAGTTCTAGCGGGGTTCTGCTCTCTATGATTTGTCCCGTCCATTTATCCATGCATGCCCATCCCAGAATGCTATACAATAAACAAAGGAAACCTGTGGGTAGTGGCACATAGCCTGGCTAAGCCTATGAAGATTTCTTTTCAGCAGCCGCCTCCATCTTCTGCGCCTGCTCGGTCTCCTTCTCTGCCTCGATGGCCTCGCGGACGACTCCCTTCTCAGCATCAGTAGATGCTGCTTGCAATCTACGTTCCTCCTTCTCGTCGATATCCTCATCGTCACGAGGAGTGGCCCGGCCGGAGGTCTTGTTCTCGTTATCTTGCTCATTCTCCTCCTCGATAAGCTCTTGTTGCTCCTTAAGAACCTCAAGACGTTGCTTGTTGGTTGCAGCTCCCTCTGCATTGTGAACCTCGAGCTCAATCTCGTGGAACAACTCCTCTGGAATAGATGACAAGACACCAGTCAGAGCATCGATTTGAGTGTTGAATTCCGAATCAGCCTTGCCTTGAGCATACATGAATGCATTGCTCAATACCAGGAGTGTTGAAGGAACACCGTGCTTGAGTCTGAGATCCAACCAAGCTTGCAAGTCATCACGTAGACGACCAGGGGAGACGCCATGGGTTCTAAGACCACGGCTCAGGCAAGCAATCTGAAGTTCTGGAACTGACAGGCTTTCGACACCTTCATAGCTGATTGCACGATCGTCCCTCTTGATCTGTCTCATACGATGACGGATCTGGTATCTGAGCATCATATCGGTTCCGAAGGTGTTGAGGTTCATATATCTGCACATGCCTACGAGTTGAGGTCTTGACAGATTGTCCAACGTCAAATCGTCCTTGAAGATCTTGCAGACATTGATAACCTCAGAAGCCGAAGGAGTCTCTCCAGTTGCTCGGACTTTGCGGAAGAACTGCGTGAATTCGTCTCTCTGAGCATTTGCCGGGCTTAAAGGCAGTCCGGTCTCCTTCAAGGTATTTCGAAGGAAGCTGCTGACTTCTTTCCGGGTAGCTCTAAGGTTGGTAGCTTTCTTGTCTTTTGATGATTGGCCTTCGTATGTACTCGGCAGAAGGTTGGGGAACAGTTTTAACGCGACTGGAAGCAATAGTTCCGCAAATGGAACCAGAACGAAGACCGAGAAAGGAACCAATCGACCGATGTCCTGGACGGTTCTCTGTAGTTGCCTGTGTTCTCTGCGACTGAGTTCGTACCCAGCAGCCATCTTGATAGCCAATCGTGAACTGATCTTGACCTCCGTTGCCAGCAACTTCGTTCCATCCCAATAATGTTGAGCCTCCTTCTTGATCTTTTGTCCCAGTGTCAACTTCTTTTCTTCCTTCTTGGGATCCTTCTTCTCAACCGCCTTGTCCTTTGTGCCCGCTAACTCCGAGAGAGACTGAGATTCCGTGGCATCTGTCTTTGGGACGGCAGTTGCGATATCGCTGGGAACTGGTGCCAGCTCTTCTTTTGCCTGGTCTAATGCCTCCTTCGTGTTGGGTTTCGGGGTATTCTCGCTATCCTTCAACGGCTTCTTTGCTTGCTGGGCATTAAATCCTGGCGGTGGGACATTCGAGCCAGGCCCGTGTGTATGCGTATCTGTGGAAACGCTTCTGAGGGGAATGAGGATGGCCAACGCTGGCATCATGGCTGGCAAGTTTCGAGCATTGCGACGGAGGTAGGCTGTATAGGCAGACGACGGACCAGTTCGAGGCAGAGCACGAGCTACATCATCACAAAGTCAGCACAACTTTAGAGACGAATCTGCAGACGCAAGAATGATTTACCTCCACCCATGAACGAGGTTTGCGCCGCATTGCGGACCAGTCTTGAAGAGGCGCTCATGGTTCAATAGCGAATGTCTCGTCAACAAGACTCTTCGGCGGGAATCGTAAAGTCGCAACAATTATCGTAGGAAAACGGGATTCTCAATGGTGATAAAGAATCAAGTGGATAACATTGTAAGTTGATGAAAAGGGAGGATTCAGCGGGATGCTTACAGAGCCAACCGGATCTGGAGACATGTGTTCCAATAAACATTCTGGAATTTCACCGACCCACGTGATTCAGGTAGTATCGCCACATGCGGACGTCATGCTGGACCCCTGGACACGGCCGAAGGGCGTATTCATTGTCATTTCTTATTGGAATGTATTTCAATAAGATCCTATATGATTGAAACATACTTATTCTGCTTATTCCGAAAGTATGGCAGTCCAAAATAGTGATTCAGGTACAGTTTCAGGGGTTCGAGCGATGCCTCAACATTCAAGCTGTTGGATCTGGGGTCGCCAAGACACGCGCTCAACCGTTCAGCGCCCGGCGATGCGGTCGGTCTGATGTCCTGAGCTTTTCCCCGCTCATCGCATCACTTTTAGATTGGAACTTCCTTCCCGTCTATCAAAATCAACAACCCATCCCATCCCATTATTATCTGTCTTTGTCAGCTCAACTTTCTCCCTTCTCCCACTTCTGTAACAACCGCTCCTTTCACTCCTTCTTTATTACAGTATTCACCATGGATATATCTTAGCTTCGGCGTTCAAAGGTTTGCTGTAGACAAAAGTCTAGCTTGCCAGGCGCAGGCGCAAGTCGAATCGGCCCATTGCACCGGACTCGAGCGTCGGTCTCAAGGAACGACCAAATAAATAGACAAGCGTGTCCCCCACGTTTACGCGAATCAACAAGACATACTTGGACTTTGGAGAGAATAGAAAAATGAGGTTATCCAAGGCCGCAAGAATAATTTTGGTTGGAGCTCCGGGTGTTGGGAAGGGTACTCAAGCCGAGCGTCTTCTCCAAAGATTCCCTCAACTTTCTGCCATCAGTTCCGGAGATCTGCTCCGCGACAATGTCAAGAACCAAACTCCTCTCGGTATATTCTCAGCATCTTGCAAATTCCAAGCAATGCTAACAAGCAATCAGGTATCAAAGCGGCAAGCACAATGAAGTCTGGAGCTCTCGTCCCCGATGCAATGATCCTCCGCCTCATTCTCCACGAACTCAAGACTCGAGGATGGCTATTCCCAGCTGGGCAAACACCTTTAACTCTCAACTCTGCCTCTGCCACAGCCGTACAAGAAGACTTCGACACCGATTCCTACGTCGAGCAGCCCTCTCTGGCGAACATGTCTTCCCCGCCCCAAACCTCCGACGATCCCTCGGCATCTTTCATACTCGACGGTTTTCCCCGAACTGCCGGCCAAGCTACACAGCTCGATGCCCTAATACCGATCAATCTTGTTGTGTCTATCAAGACTCCATTCGAGGTCATACTGGAGAGGATCGCTGGAAGATGGATACATGCTCCCTCGGGACGGTCATACAACACCACATTTCACGCACCGAAGGTGCCCGGGAAAGATGATTTGACTGGCGAACCTCTGACAAAACGAGAGGACGACGATGAGGAGACATGGAAAGCACGGTTAGAGAAATTCCAGGAAACCAGCGCACCTCTGCTGGAGCACTATGCCAAGAAGGGTGTATTATGGGAAGTTGAGGGCAATAGCAGCGACGAGATAAGTCCGAAGTTGTATGAGGAATTCGAGAAACGATTCGCGCTTGGTTCATAGAGCGATATCTATTGTTATTATGGGCTTGGGCTTTTTGGGGGCGTTGATTTCTTGGGGGCGGATGGAAATTGGATGGACGGACTGTATGATACTTGTAATACAGGAAGCAAGACTGAAGGTTTTTCTTGGGGGCTTATGCTTAGGACGCGATGAAAACTTGAAATGAATTCCATTATTATTCTCAGTCCATGGGACACTTCAACTTCAATTGTCAAGACAAGTTAGTGGGCTGTTCATCAATCCGTCTTTGCCTCAGACCTTTTTATACCCAACATGATTTTTCTTATTAATTGCTTTCACTAACTTATTATTGAAACTGTCGATTACATCCTGTATCGATTTCTTCAATCTACGCAATCACGCAAGATGTGGAGTCTCGCTTTCAAAGATCCCACTTGCTTCCATAATCCACGCGAATCAAGCGAGTTTTGCATGATCTCACACAGCTTAGTCCCCCTGTCAGAACAACAAAGACAATCGCACGTATTCTCACAGAGTCGCTATTATGCAACGTTACTTCTTGCGGCCTTTCTTTGCAAGTGTGAGAGAACTTCAAAGAAATTACCTCAGTGCACATTCCGCACCCCAGTTCCTTTGTGACATCTTCGGCGCCACGTTTCCCAATCTGCATTGTCATTTTGCTTCCAAATACCCACGGCTTTCCATCACATACTTCTACGAGATTATAATCAGTCATTATCATTCCGAATAAATCAACAACTCGAACTGCCACATAGAGTTACAAAAGTTCTGCGCTACTTACGCCGACAGATATTCGATTACCTGTTTTGATCATAATGGGCCACTATGTTCAAAGATACAGAATGATGGCTGAGAAGTCTGCAGCTGCTGAAGCTATGCGGAAGAGGAAAGCGGAGAAGATAATGGAGAGCATAGAGGAGACCAAGGACCCGGGAGAGGGGGGCAGTGGCACGAAGGAGGGAGAGCTGGATGTCAAAACTGAGGCAGAATTCAACCGCGAAGGAGGACAACTCGAACAAGAAGCAGACGTCGGTGTTGAGTTGGTAAAACCCACGAGCCACAATAAAGAGGAGGGGCAGAGTAAAGGAAAGGAGCGAGAGAAGAGACACCCATCAAACGTAACAGTCTTGCCATACGCGATAAGCCGGCAGGCTCCTCCTGTAGGTTCTGTACTCAATCTTCGGACGGGCCCATTTCATTGACGTTGAAAACTAGTACCACATCTCCCAAACGGCAAAGAACTTCATCGAAGCAGCTGAGACATACACTGGTAATGACGGGCACGGCCAGCGAAGTATCCTCAGTTCAGGCTCCGAATGAGAAGCTCGATTCGACGCCATTATCAAGTTATCTCATTTCCAACCAACCTTCTACCTCACCAACCACACCACGCAAACCTTCCTCTCCTAACCCATTCATAACACCAAAACCACTGAACCCTNCCCCAACTCCACCACCAGGCTTCATCCCTGAGCTAGGCGATGTCTACACTGCATGCCAAGCTTACATAGACTCCTACATCGCCAACAATCCAGCATCTCACTTCACACCAACCATAATAGCGAACCTGCACCTCGATATCCNAAAANGGANAAAAGAATTAACCGCCTCTGCACATGGCCAAGCTTCCCTCCAAAGCCCGCAAAACCGCAACGCCAGCAGACTCATCCGTGTTCTGCTAGAGAGGACGTTCAAAGGTCTCGCCAAGTACGATCCTCCTTTGAAAAAGAATGTGGCTCTGGTGGACGGAGAAGTCGTTGGAATGGACGAGATCATGGGCATTTAGGGCTTTGAAGTTGTTCAAGAGACTGTCATGGGGTTGATGAGGAAGATCCTGCCCGGCTTCCATTTCTCATCTTTCAAGCAACATCTTCCGGACAAGAGAAGAAAGGCATAGGCATGGACGAAAATCGGACTTACAGCGCTACTCGTCACGGCCTTATGGCTATTCCTCTACTCCCTCCTCACATCCGTCGCACCCAGCCTATGGCGTCACGCCTTCCCCAATTCCAACCTCGGCCACTCTTCCCGCCACCACGAAAAGCTTCTCAACCCAACTTCACACCTTCATCAAAAGCCTCAACACCACAGAACGCTACTACCAAAGAGCCTCCGAGCACGCCGACACAGCCATCGAAGACCTCCTCACCAAAACAGACAAACTAGTCCTCGATCTCCGACACGTCGCCTTCGTCAAACTCTGGAATGGGCTCGACATATTAGGGTTGTTCGGGGATAGCAGGGATAGGAATAAGGAGTTGGCAGCACAGAGTGTGAAGAGATTGGTGCATGTTTATTATGAGAGGATGAATAATGTTAGGAGGAAGATGGAGGGAGAGAAGAGGGTGCTGAGTGATGCGCTGGGGAAGCTGGATGGGATGTTTGAGGGGTTAGAGAGAGCTGGTGGTGAGGTAGCGAGGGGGAGGTGGAAGCCTTTGAGATCCCACGCTCGGTCTCGGCAAGCGATTCGGCATGTGTCCAGAAGTCTGGAGGAGATCAAGAATAGGTACGAAAAACAAGGAAAGCTAGCGAAAGAGCATTTGTTTGTATTGTATGAAGAGCTTGAAGGGTTCATGACGAAGGTTAAGAGTGAGATTGAGGGTGGGGATGCTAAAAGCTGGTGGTTGGCGATTGGGAATCTGAGGGACCTTGCGAAGGGGTTGAGGGGAAGAGTGAAGCAGTTGGGAGAGTTGGTAAAGGAGGCTATTTAGAGGGCGGGTTGAAGGGGAAAGGAGAGGGAGGCGGTTGGTCAAGAGAATGAGAGTAATTTGGATGAATGAGCGAGATACTTGACTATGAGTGTCGTTTGGGCATCTGCTACTGTTTTGAGGGAAGTTGATGTTGGTATGCTCAGTGCTTTATGAGGTTTTCAGTAGAAGCTGGCACATAGGGTCAATAAACACCTCCAAGTAGATTTAAGCGAGGCGGAAAGGGGAGGAACGGGAGAAGCCAACCAGAATGTGTACAAAGAGAACTCGCAATACTGAGTCAACTGGCCCTGAGTAAAAAAGATTGATTAATAGAAAGATTTCTCGTGTTTGCCAGTTTCGTGTTGTTCTTGCCCTGCACCCTTCATCGGTCCGCGGATGAAAGGTATCGTCACTTCAAAGACGCATCAATTAGGGTCTGTCGCACCACAATGCAATCGAACCATATCTCAATCATCAGATAACGGCCCTCTCGCACAACTTTTCTTGAACTCCAATCAAAATAGCATCCCTCACGAAGCCACTGATTCCACATCCCTATGCATCCCTTGGCGAATTCCGTAAGCAGCCACCACCAAATCCCGCAAATCCCGTCGCTTGCAAACACCTGCACAGGCTGATTACAACACCACAACACAGGACAGACTAGCTCCCTCGTAACGAGCTTCCAGTTCAATCATTTCCCGGGGGATAGCTGGGTTCCAAATATGAGTTTAAGCTTGACTCAACGACCAGTCAAGCCTTCATGAATGTCACAAGAACATTCTCTTGCTTTGTCATGCATTCTCTTCTCCTTGACCTATGAAAATACCCGCCCTGTTCTGGGCTCACACTCCTCACTCCTTTGATATATAGCACATCGCCACCCTCCAACATGGAGGTGCTCACTTCCTCATACCTATCAACAATCCCATTCCTCAACAGCTCCATATCCTTCCCCTCCCAATTCTCACCAAATACCTACAACATGGCATTCGGCTCACGAGGTCTACCCTGGAACGAGGGAGAGAAAGAAATGCATCGCATCATGCACGTCTCTGGCCAAGGCAATCCAAACTCACCATTCCTCTCTCCCGGAGCAGGATACATGATCCAAGGAGCTCCACTACTTGCACTCGGGACGCTGGATGATCAGGATCGGCCGTGGACGACTATCTGGGGAGGAGATCCTGGCTTTGGAAGACCGGTTGCGAAGAATGTGATTGGAGTGAAGACGGTGGTGGATAGGAGGTTTGATCCTGTTGTTGAGGCGTTGCTTGGAGGTGCGGATGAGGGGGAGATTGTGAGGGAGGAGGGGGACGGAAGAATGGTGGGTGGGTTGACGATTGATTTGGAGAGTAGGATGAGGGTTAAATTGCATGGGCATATGATTGCTGGTGCTATGGAGGGGAATGGAGATGGGGAGAAGGGTGTGGCGAAGGCGCAGTTGGTTGTAAGTATTAATAAGAGTGTCGGTATGTAACAACTCAAACATGTCCAAAACTTGATCAGAAGCTAACAAGTTCAGGCAATTGTCCAAAGTATCTCAACTCCAAACGTATAATACCCTTCACGCCAAAACCGAGACTCGTCTCAGACTCGCCAAAATTACCACCAGAAGCCCTGGCACTACTCGAGAAAGCAGATATGTTTTTCATGTCTTCCTCGGACGGGGCAGAAGATGTAGATACGAACCACCGCGGCGGCCCAGCTGGTTTCGTCCGCCTCATCTCAAACGACGAATCGGGAGCCGTGATCGTCTACCCCGAATATTCCGGCAATCGCATGTACGAGACTCTCGGAAACCTCAAAATGAACCCCTTAGCCGGCATCACAGTTCCTGACTTCGACACAGGAGATGTGCTGTACATGACAGGCAAGACAGAGATCCTGATCAGCAAAGAAGCCAGTTCCGTCCTGCTGAGGTCCAACCTTGCAGTGAAGCTCACGGTCACCTCGGCGCGGTTCGTAGAAAAAGGACTCACGTTCAAAGGCATTCCAGAAGAGTCATCTCCATATAATCCGCCAGTCAGGTACGCAGCGAATGAGAAAATTGCACATATCAACGTCACCTCTGAGCAGCTCAACTATGCCACTCTTCTCAGCACAACAAAACTCACACCGACAATATCTCGCTTCCGCTTCCGCATTGAAGACCCCTCTTCCATCGCAACGTGGAAACCAGGACAATACGCTACACTTGCTTTTGAGGATTACCTTGATCAGGGATACAGCCATATGCGAGATGAAGACCCGCAGTCGTTGAACGATGATTTCATGCGGACTTTCACGGTTTCGAGTCCTCCTCCAACCTCAGCCCAGACGTCAGTTAGCGAGATCGCGGACAACGAATTTGAGCTCACTATCCGCAAAGTCGGTCGCGTGACCAACTTTCTTTTTGAACAGCAACGCCGCTCAAACCTACGAGGTGGCTTCAAAGTCCCGCTCAAAGGTTTTGGCGGGGAGTTTCACTTTCCAAAAAAAGAAGCTGGTGTTATTATTCCTGTCATTGCTGGTGGCATTGGTATCACGCCTCTGCTAGGCCAGTTTGATAGTATGGATGTCAAGCAGTTGAGGTTATTGTGGGGTGTTGGAATTGAGGATATCGGCCTTGTGGCTGATACTTTGGAGAGATATCCTCAGCTTATTGAGGCGACGACGATATTCCTGTCGGGTGAAGATGCGAGTCTGGGTGTGAAGGGGTTGAAATTGTTGAAGGAGGTGGTGGATTCTGGAGTTAAGATTGAGAGAAGGAGAGTGAGTGAGGAGGATGTTGCAAGGGTCAATGAGGAGGTGAGGGTGGATGAGTGGTATATGTGTGTGGGGCCGAGACTTAAAAGTCAAGTTTTGAATTGGCTAGCAGGCAGGAGAGTAGTATATGAAGACTTTGGGTATTAAGAATAATAAAAATCCATTTCTTGACATCAACAAACAAGCCTGGCAGCCCTTGGGCAATCAATGTACTAAGCGAATTTAAAAAGGGGGTCTTCCAGTGGATATCAGGCTCTCGGTTAAAAAAATTCGGAGCCACAGAAAATTTCTTCACCGCTCTACGAAATTTTAACTGCTATATCTATCCAAATAAGGACTCCCAATCATAAATCAAGTGACTTGAGGCGAAGTGGCGGAGTGGTTAACGCGATTGACTAGAACTTATCTACTCTGAATCTTTCAGACGTGGCTGTTTAAATCAATTTCCTTCGGGAGCGTAGGTTCAAATCCTGCCTTCGTCGATTCTTTGTGTCTTTTTTGCCATTTCTATGGATGTTTTGTTTCCTTGATATCTTGAAACCTGTCTGGAATTGATTATGTTTTCTTGGAAACGCTGCATTTCTTTGTGCTGTCATCTTTTGAACTTTGTCTTAGCTGCCTGCTCCTTTGTATCGTTCACAGGTCGTTTTCCAATCACCACTGAAAGAAATTCTCAAGACACTTTATTTACATCCACACTGTCAGTCGTATTCAAATCTTGAGGTATCGCAATACATAAATAAGATGCTAAACTTATTGACCTTGGCAGGGCAGGACAAGTTAATCAAGTAATAAGAACTCCGACACGATTCTCAAATAGTTCTCCTTCTCCTCATGCAGCGGACAGTGGGTGCTGTTCTTAAGTTTGATCCATCTTACGTTCTTGATGCCGTCCACGAATGGCTTGACGGCCTCATCACTGGCCCCCTCATTCACACCATTAAACACCAACGTCGGAACCTCGATACCCTTAGCAGCTTCAGCCGCCGACCAATCCTTCATCACACCTCTGGACTTGAATTCGTCGGGCCCAGACCTATCGAAAGTTAGCATGCGTCTCCCTCAACGTCCTCTCCAGCTCATGGAAGAGGGACTCACATCGTCATCGCAACCGTCCCATCCCTTCCAGCCCACGCCAAACTCTCCAAAAGCTCAGCCGGCATTGGATTGACCGTAATCATATGCTTTGAAAAGAAGTACATCAACGCCTCCTCATACTCCTTTCCCTCCCAATCCTCAGCCTCCTCCCCCCTTCTCAACTTCGTCTCCACATCCTCCGGCAACGACTTTCTATACCTCGCGTACGCCCTCTCCCACGCATTAAGATCAGCCGGCGAATTACTGATAATAAATCTCCTCAGCCCCTTCGGCTTCCGAATCCCAGCCCACTTTGACCCCATCATTCCGCCCCAGCTTTGGCCAAGCACATCATACTCTTTTAATCCTAGACCTTGAATCAAATTATCCAATTCATCCCAGAAGAGCTCTTCTTTCCAGAAAGTCTCATCGCCTTTCGTTTCTGGGAGGTGAGTTGATTTGCCGTTGCCGATTTGGTCGTAGAAAATTATGGGGATTTGATGCGAGGACCAGAGTTCTTGCATGGGGAGGAGATAATCGTGACTAAGTCCTGGACCGCCATGGATCACAAGTAGGGGGATCCGAGAGGACTTCTCGAGAGATCCGAAGATTTTGTACCATGTTGAGCATTTCTTATCGGTTCCGGGTGGGGAAAATGGGATGGTGCCTTCTGTGATCAGATGGGGGGGAATTTGTGAAGCCATCTGTAACGATGATCTGAAATCAATGAATACGAGATTCTTGGCAAGAACTTGAGCTGGGGACGAAAGATGGGGGATGACTTGGCGGGGGCACCAAGTTGATGTCAAGGAGACATGAGGGGGTTATCGGGCTAGTGCCCGGATGTCGGCTTGGCTCAAATAGGAAACTCCTAACCTTCGCATCTTGTGTGGGAGACTGGAGATGACACGGTTCAAAGCCTGGTATCAATTATTTCAGACTTAAGACATAATTGCCTATAACTTGGCATTAGCATCTGCTTAAGTAATTCGCAACCGGGCACCATTAGCAGCAAATAATTCTCTAGTTGGTTAATCTCCGCCGTGATAGGCAGAAACGACTTGTTCAGCAAAATTTGTAGATCTCACCTTTCGAAGTAAACAAACCTGCGATGTGTAACAAAGGACTTGATTGGCAGGCAGGTACTTCAGGAGTGAAAAAAAATAGAGTCTACCACTCTCTGTAAGACATGCCACTTACCATACCCGCGGCCAGTAACTCATTTTGGATTGTCAACTCGTAACAGACTCATCTGCCCATGAGGACAAGCACGCCACATTCTAGGTTCTGACTCCGACGTACTCAAATACATTAGCATTGGATTTTCTCTACCCTACTTGCCACTTGGCGGTCCATTATCGATGGTTCGAGGCGCAGAGTGGCAGAGTGTTGGCGCTGCTCTCGTCCTTGAGAGCCTGATATTGGGAAAAGGCGCATGCGAGGTCCTGGCCTCGAGCTCACCAACCTTGGGAATTTGTATCTCAATTACAGCCTCGTCAACGTATACAGATTTGTCCCATCTTTCCCTCCAGTTCTTCTGCCATCCTACCACCCATGAATCCATGGACGTAAGTTTCCCCAATGAGCTCGAACGATCCATCTCCATTCCCTCGAAGCACAAATGGAACTTGCGCACTGTGCAGCATGAAGACCTGGTCACCAACAACTGTAGACTCTGGCCCCAAACCAAGGTACCCTTTCTCAGTCAAATACAGCCGTCTGAAAGGCATCGTGGGGCTAAGTGCAGTGTGAAAGGCAGCCGCATGTCTCTCGACTCGATTCAATTGCTCGGCAGCAGTAGGAAACGGGTCGTTGGGGTCGAGGATGTTGTTCCCTTGTGAGATAAAATCTTGTATCTTGAAATGGTGCATCTCTCTGGCTGAGGCCAGCACCTCGTCTACCGTAGGCAGAGAGAGCTTGCCAATCGAACTGTTGTGTAATGCCTGCAGAGCTTTGAGCTGATCGCGAAGTAGAGCCTCGTTGAGGCTCACATTTGATGTAATCGCCCCCGTTTCGTTCCGGACCATGATCTCTGGAGTCAATTTTGTTGCCAGTCGGTTTCGAGCCCACATGATGAATGCTGCACCCATGTTATCCGGCGCACGCTCAGAATTGTGTGAGTTTGCAATCATAGTCCTCCAGAGTACTTCGCCAGTATCTTGACATGTATCCAAGTATGGTTGCTTGATACTCTCGCAGAGCTTCAAGCAGGAATTGATGTCTGAGGATTTGATGATGTCCCACATCGGCGTGCCAACTTCGGAAACTCGATCGAAGACTGCCCCATCCAGTCTAAGTGATGAGCCATCTATGATAGTCCGCGTCTCCGTTGTGTCACCTTCCGGACAGCAATTGAACGCATGCTCTCCACGTATGGAGGTTAACGGTACCGGCATCAATGTGTTTGTGTAGTCCGGAACCCATGAAGGTAGACCTGCAACTCGACGACTTCCCTTATCTTCAACATGAGATAGATTCGAGAGTTTGGGTAGCTTTTCCAAGAGAAAAGTTGCAACTGATGTGAAAACGTCCTGTGCGGTTGATCCCGAGCTGTAGTCAGGCGTTAAAGGCATTGCCATGTCTGAGGGCAAAGCTTTCTGGGCGATGCCAAGAACTCCGAATATCTTATCTCTTGAATCAGTGGCCAAGTAAGGTCTAGTGTCCAGTAGCACTTTTTGAAGTGATGAGTAGAAATCTGTCACTTCAAAGACTGTCTGATCTGGACTCCGGGGGCCTGAGCTCGTTGCAGGAGGCGCTGAGGCGGACTGTGTGGCGGCCGCGCCTCGTTCAACAGTGTCCTTCAGACGATCTACGATGACTGAAATCCTGATCGTTTCGTCTCCAATCGCTCTCCCAAAAGCTTTGGCCGCACTCAGACCAACCATCGGTTGCCATCCTAGGACTCGAAGCAGCCTGCTGAGAGTGTCGACATTGTACCAAGGTATTGACGCTTCTCCACAAAGAACAATAACATCTCGTGCAAGCGCAACCTCCTGGACGATCCACTACATACCGAAAATATCAGCACTTCCGCGCGATACTGGATCAACTGACCTATATGGTGGAGAAAATGAGACTGTAGCCGTACGATGCGCGAGAACCATCTCCTTCTTCGGCAGAAACTCATGTACTTCTGCCAACAGAAGACCCAGTCGCCGCAGGGTGGGTTAAGTTTCAAGAACCCAAGTAGCTTCTGATTGAAGGGTGTTTGCTGCATCAGATCCTCGACCCCAAACTCCTGGATGTATAGTCCGATACCATTAAGGAAGTCTTTGTTCAGCCAAAGGAAGTCTTCAAGATCAGATGTGTCGGATCCGAGCCAGACAATGACTTGTGAAGCATTCGAATAGATCTCGCCCATCATTGCAACTTGCATCCCTTTCTCGACCACGTTTCGTTGATCAATGCAGGCCGCGTCGATCCACAGCCATCTGTCCATGTAGCCAGAACTGGCTAGCTGGACAAGAGCATCCCAGAGATTTTCGCTGACAGAGAACGCTTTCCAGTCTGTATCGGTTTCTTCTGATTTGAACGCTTGCCCGGATTCTGCATTTCTGAGTGCTACATAGATCGGGTCTTGTGGTTGAACGTCCTCCTCTTCAATGCATTCGATGGACGAGTAAAGTGGTTTCCCCCAAGTATAGGACAGAGCGTGATACTCTGGACAATTTTTCAAGTCAAAGCTGCACAACAGAAGCCCTAAACGGATCTCCAGTGCTGCATCTTTGCCAGACTCTTGCAAGGCTACCAGCTTCAACAGCCGGAACGACGTTTCGGAGATGAGCGGCGTGAAAGCTGGCCAATCGACGTCCATGATTCGCAGGTCCTCGGTGTCCTGGATGCTCTGCTTATTCAGGGTTTCTCAAATGCCCTGGCTCTGGGCTAACGATCACACTTGGATAGAAATGCGTATTTGAAAGCCTGAGCTGAGTTGCCTGAGCAGAGGAGCGATGCGGAGATAGCTACCGACTTTTGCTCAGTGGAGTAACCCATAAATCCAGGAGCTCAAATTTTTGAGAAGCTGATATTCTTTCTGAAGCTCATCTAACTAGCTAGGCCTTCGCTTCTCCGTTCGGGGAAATAAAAAAGCTCAGGAAGTCTGCTACTTTCAGCTCGTCGACGTGGACATTGTATTGATGACTAAGTCTCATCCCGATTCGTCGACTTGCTTTCAGCTGCAAGGGCAAAAGGAGTATACATCATAGGTAGAGCATTGTATCGGACAATTAAATTACTGAATGGCTGCAATGGCATGGCAAACCGTCGGCAACAGCTGTTGATACTTGATGAGGAGGAAAATCTCGAGGGTTGGATTCTTTGTGGTTGCATGCTTGCGTCTTGGCCCTGATCGGCAGCCCCTTTTCCCGAAGACAACTTTGCCGAGCTGAGAACTATCCTAGAAGACTTACCACAACTTCCATATTTGTTCAAAATCCAAGCAATATTTCTTTCAATCCATTGAATCCAGGAAATATAGTACACATATCAAGTATACAGCCTTCCAAATACATACCGCGAACCTCCTTTATCACTCCCTTCCCCTCGGTGGGGCAAAGCCACTTAGGTAATTACCCAGCCAGCTAAAGTAGTCGAAACGCTGTTAACGCAAAGCACAGGAACTACCAGTTAGTATCCAGTAAGAAGCTCTCCATTTTTATTGAGAAAGTGAGCAAAATCTTTGTTGCACATCGACAAGGTGACACAAGTTTCTTTAGCGGGTGTGGCCTCTCTTCGTGTTCGTTGGTCCACCTCGGCCACGACTCGTCTGACTCGGCCTAAGCGGCTGCTCTGTTCTTTTGAGTCATGAACCAGGAGCTCAGGAAAGCAAGGATAGAGCCGTATCTTGTGAGCGTTTCTTGATAGATTCTGTCGCACATCGACAGGGTGACACAAGCGGCTGTAGCGTCTGTAGCGTCTGTTCTCGTAAGGACTGTCTCGAGAATCCCCGTACTCACTTGACGCAGCTGTATTCTTCTGGTCAAGAACCAGGAGCTGACTGTTGAATGGGTAAAGCTGTATACTGAGCTCGTTTCTTGACAGGAGTGATTGTGTTCGTTTTCGGGGCCAAAACACTGGACAATAAATAGACTTTGGACGGTTCCCTCTTTCCAGACCGAGGCTGTCATTCGACCTATCCGCAACGCCTCACTAGACATTCGTGTCTCACTTGCTCGATCTGCAACAGGACAACAGCACCTCTTAAGGCAGTTCAAGTCAATAATAGTTCCCGCTGCATTCCAATGCGATATGCAACAAAGCATTCAAGTCTGCTCTTAACCTCTCCATCACCACCCGCTTCTCCGCTAGAGGACCTTGTCTCACCTCCTCGATCTGCAACAAACACTACATCTTTCCTAAATCAGCTCAGCTCTGCAGTAGTTCCCGCTACACATTCCAAGACGACATGCAACAAAATCTCCTCTCCTTCCTTTTCGAGTGTTCTCTAACTTTTCACTTTCTCCTTTTATCCTTCCCCTCCACTTCGGTGTCCCGCTAACAAACATGTCTCACCTCCTCGATATGCAACAGAACAACCACAGCTATTCTAAAGCACCCCAACTTACAGTAGCTTCCGTTCTGCATTCCAATACGACATGCAACAAAACCATATGTCCTTCAAGTCTTTTCTTCTCTCTCTTATGTACGCTTTCCACTTCCTCGCTAAGTAAATTTGTATACCTGTCTCGCCTCCTCGACATGCAATACAACAATACAACGACAACAGTCCGAACTCAAACTACGTCACTGATCAAGTTCTTGCACTCGACTTCAAAACCGCACATGACAGAGTCGTCTTTCCCTCGGAGTCTTTTGTTCTCTTGTCTTTTGTCTCGGCTTCGCTTCCTCGCTAAATCTACAGCAGAAAAAAAAGGAACTGTCTCACTTTCCTCGATCTGCAACAAAACAACCACAATTCTTTCAGATCAACTTACTTCTCGACAGCTCTCCCGTTACATTCCAAAGCGACATGCAACAAACCTCTCTTCTTGTACTATTTCCCTATTTTCTCCAATCATCAACGGTAACACAAACCAATAGTCCACAATTCTCAACCAGCCTGAAGCCCGAAGACCCACTCACCACTCACCACCGTCATCGTGTAACCATTGCTACATGCAACAAAACCCCCCTTTCCCCTCTAAACCCCCTCCCCTCACAGCCCCCTCATCATAATTCAGGGGCTTCGCAGATCTAGTATCTGCAAAGCAAGACTTTTTTTTGCATTTTCGCAGGTCTCAAGGGCCGACCCGCCTTCTAGAATAGCCCAGGACTCGTCAGCTGGGAAATCTTCAGCTCCAAAAATCAAGACATCGGCTGATAGCCGAGCCGAAATCCAGCCCATACCATGCCAAATCAATACTAACGAAACCGAGCCGCGTCGAGCGATCGAATGACACTATACCGTATATCGGAGATGTTTCCGAAGCCTATACCAAATAGTATAAAAGTAACAAGCCGTTCTTTGTGAAATGTACGGGATTGGTTAGACGCAAACTCAAAGTCCCGAGAACCACGTCTTCGGTTTTTTCGTACCGAGTCTATTTTCGATGGGAGGTCGGCGGCAGTTGGGTTATTGGTTGGGGAGATGGCTATGATGCAGAATTTATGGAGATTTGTGGGGAGGGGTTGATGTAAAGCGGGAAGTTGAGGAATGTGGGAAGATAGAGTGGATAGGTTTGTTGCATGTCGTGGAAAAGTAACTTTTTTATGGGCTGGTGATGGACGAGATCGTTGTTTTTAGGGGAGGAGCAATGGGAAAACTTTATGGGTATCTTAGAAACTCCATGGATTGGGCCGAGGTTGAAGCGGGACCGAGGAGGTTCACGAGAAGAAGATGACATGTGCTTCGAGGTCTGGGTTGTTATGTTAGTTTTTTCGGTATTGATAAGGAGGGACGCTGGTACTTGACGGTTGCAGCATCAATCTCGAGGAGGTTGTTGTGGTCTAGGCCAATTGAAAGTCGATGCTGAAGGTGAGTAGACAGAAGCGGTTTCCTTGACAAGGTAAGCATGAGACCAGAAATCACAGAGATGCACGTTGGAAGAGGCAAGGTAATGTGAAGAATGAACATTGAATTATTCAAAAGACTATGTATGAGTAAGGAGAAGAACGCCAGCCACCACCCATCATAGATACGGCCATGAAAACGGAAACCAAAACAAATCCCGAAAAGAGTCTACCACCAGTATCAAACCGATGATCTTCTATCATCTCTCCAAGTCGCCATCTAGGCCTTCGACTCCTTTGGGTATGGCCATCTCCACTTGGTAATATACTCGGGGTCAATACCATGCTCGAACGCCCAAGTCTTAGCCGCAATCTGGAGGTTCATCAACTTCTCGCGCACAGCAGCACCCTTGTTATGCAACGTCGGGATGCGATCAATAGCATCCATCGCGAGACTGTACCTATCAGTTTGATTTCTGATAGCCAGCTCGAGTGGCGTATCGATGTTGCCCTTCTCCTTGTATCCGCGGACGTGGATGTTGAGCTGACCGGGTCGCTTATATGTGAGTCTGTGGATGAGCCATGGGTAGGAGTGGAAGTTGAATATAATGGGTCTGTCATCCGTGAAGACGGCTTTCCATTCAACGTCTGACATGCCGTGAGGATGGTCAATGGCGGAGATGAGCTTGAAGAGGTCGACGACGTTGACGAACCGGATCTTGAGTTGAGGGAGGAATTCGCGGAGGAGGGCAGTTGCAGCCAGAGCTTCGAGTGTGGGAACATCACCACAAGATGCCATGACGACGTCAGGATCTTCGCCTTGATCGTTGCTAGCCCAGTCCCAGATACCGAGACCTTTGGTGCAGTGCTCGACAGCCTCGTCCATGTCGAGAAATTGGAGATGGTCTTGCTTGTCTGCGACGATGACGTTGACGTAATTGACGCTGCGGAGACAATGGTCGGTGACGGATAGGAGGGTATTTCCATCGGGTGGGAGATAGATACGGACGACTTCGGGACTCTTGTTGGCGACGACATCGAGGAAACCGGGATCTTGATGAGTGAAACCATTATGATCTTGTCTCCAGACAGTGGCCGTGAGCAGGATGTTGAGGGAAGCGACCTTTGCGCGCCATTCGATCTCGTTACACTTCTCGATCCATTTGCAATGTTGGTTGACCATGGAGTCGATGATGTGAATGAAGGGCTCGTAGCTGTTGAGGAGACCGTGGCGACCAGAGAGAATGTAGCCTTCCAACCAACCTTCGCAGGTATGCTCACTGAGCATCTCCATAACACGACCTTCCATAGCCAAGTTTCCTCCATCTTGATCCTCCTCAAAGTACTCGCCCATCCAGACCTTCTTGCCTGCCTTGTAGATCTCGCCAAGCTTGTTGGACTCTGTCTCATCCGGACCGAAGACGCGGAAATTGGTCATATTGTTTGCGACGATGTCCCGAAGGAATTTGGACATGTTGGACATGCTGGGAAGATTCGAGATACCTGGGTTGATATCTGTGAGGGCGTACTTCTTGAAGTCTGGCATGTCGAGTGGCTTCTTCAGTAGACCTCCGTTACCGACAGGGTTGGCGCTCATACGGGCATTGCCGAGAGGTGCAAGCTCCTTCAATTCTGGGATCAATTTTCCGGCCTCATCGAATGTCTCCTCGGGCTTGTAGGACTTCATCCATTGCTCCAAGAGCTTGAGATGTGCTGGATTTGAGGCGACATCAGGAATAGGAATTTGATGCGAGCGCCAGAAGCCTTCCAGTAGCTTGTCGTCAATCTTTCTTGGTCCACTCCATCCCTTAGGACTTCTAAGGACAATCATGGGCCAGCGAGGTCTGAATGCCTTTCCTGAATCACGAGCTTGCTTCTGGTATTCGCGGATCTCCAGAACACACTTCTCGATCGTGGCAGCCATTGCTTGGTGCATGCTCTCCATATCACTGCCCTCGACGAAGTATGGTTTCCATCCGTAGCCGATGAACAGAGCTGTCAGCTCCTCGTGGCTGATTCTCGCGAGCAGAGTTGGGTTGTTGATCTTGTATCCGTTGAGATGGAGAACTGGGAGGACTGCACCATCGCAGATAGGGTTGAGGAATTTGGTGCTGTGCCAACTTGTGGCAAGAGGTCCAGTTTCGGCTTCACCATCTCCGACCATTGTGAGTGTGATCAGATTGGGGTGATCGAAGACAGTACCGAAGGCATGGGATATCGAGTATCCGAGCTCACCACCTTCGTGGATACTACCTGGTGTCTCTGGGGTAGCGTGGGAGCCGATTCCTCCTGGAAAAGAAAATTGCTTGAAGAATTTCCGCATTCCCTCCTCATCTTCGGCCTTGTCTGGGTAGACCTCTGAATAGACACCCTCCATATACGACTGCGAGATAATACCTGGAGCTCCATGGCCGGGACCAGAGATGAACAGAACATCCAAGTCGTACTTCTTGATCAGACGGTTCATGTGCATCCATGTGAATGATTGACCGGCGTCAGATCCCCAATGACCCAGCAATCTTGCCTTGAGATGCTTGATATCGAGAGGTTCCTTGAGAAGGGCGTTTTCGCGGAGGTAGAGCATGCCTAAGCAAAGGTACATACTGGCGCGGAAGTAGGCGTCATATTTGCGAATTTCCTCTGCCGAAAGGGGCTTTCCCTCTACAGTTGAGCGAGCAACTCCATAGGGAGAAATGCTCTTGACGACAACTTCGTCTGCTGCGGATGCCATGTTGTTGGCGGGTCCTGTAGTTGTGAGGATATCGTTTGCGGACGAGGTCCTTGGTATGGCGGGGTTGAGGTTTGTTGACCTTTCAGTTGTATGGTTGAAATCGATCCTGGACAGTAAAGTAGGATCTAATGACTTGTTGCAGTGGATTGCTTGATGAATTAAGGAAGCAATGGACAGCGGAAGGCTCAAGCCTTATAAGGGAATTTTTTTATGGAGGGGTAACATCAGATACACAATTTCATCGCCTACCTGTTGGAGGGGTCGACGCGGCAGCACGGGTAAGCTGTACGAGAGCATGATAGGTTAGCAAAAGGTGGTCTGATTCCTCACAACGTCTTCCAATGCCTACTCGGAGCCTGCCTGCCTTGCAGCATCAAGACTTCGTTTGGGTTCCCGCGGTCCATATTCCATGGGGTGATGCACGGTATGCAGCAATTCGCCGACGAGCCTTCGAGCCTATAACGCGGTGCTGGCCGGTACTGACGCGCCTAGGCTCGTTTGGAGGCGCTGATTGCTGCATTCGAACTGCACAGTAGCTGGGATCTGTATGCTGGCTGCTTACAGACAGCAGTATCTGGGACGATTGGGAATTATTCTCTTGTTGTGCACTGGGTCGAGGGGTCATTTTGGGTTACTGTCCCTGCTGTCCCAACCGCCTCACAGATTAAATGACAGACTTCTCATAAGGGTCAATCAGCACAGCTGAGTGTGGAGTTTCTTGGGGATCTCGATGCTGGAATGCAGAGTGCAGACGGACAGACTCCGGAGTGGACCTGTGTGGAGGGGTTGTTGGAGGGGTCCAACTGCAGGCGTGCAGCAATCCTTCGTGTGGGCTGACAATGACGCAGGGAAAACATCGTATGAGATGGTACGATACAGTCAAAAAGCCAGAACTCGTCCTTCAATTTTTAGCAAAATCGACTGTGGCAGACAACTATTGTGGCGTGATTTCGTACACTCGTACTTCAGTACCTGCAGTAATGCCGCATTGCAATAATATTATCTGGGAGAGATTATGATGTTGGGAGTGAGTTGTCGAGGAAGAGGAAATGTCTCGGCGGCATCTCGCCCCTGAAAGTTTTCGGCTGGGTCCCCGCTGACTCCGAGTCACGTTTACCCAAGCCTTGGGCACAACCTGGAAGGGATCCCTCGGATCCGCATCCATCATATCACCTCTTTCACTGAGTATGCCCTGATGCGGAAGACTTTTGCGCTCGTCTATTTTTGCGCGGCCAAGAACTTTCTCGAGGGCAGGTAAATGTCGTATCAGCCTCAAATCAAGCCACTGCAGAGGCTCCTCTTCGCCACACTTCGGTTCGGTCCTGTTCGGCCAAAACACTCGAGCAACAAAGTTTGCTAATCAACTCAAAATCAAGAGACTCTCGTCTCGTGTTCTGACGGAGAGACTATGGGTGCTCAAAAAAGACCGAATGTTAGGTGACAGAGTTTCCTATTCCTGGTCGTCCAAGAATGAGTCCCAGTAGAGTGCCAGCCACTCAGACTGTTACGAACCAGCTCTTCAAGCCAGTCTTCCTTATTCTGCGTTATCCGGTGTTCTTCATGTATGCAAATCACTTTCTTACAGTCTCAAGCGGGGAGGAAAAAGAACCATGTATCTTTAGTTTCGGGTCTGTCACATGACATTGTCTTTCTTCGAGGTTTTATGTCCCATCGATCTTCGCATTCCTTGACGATCAGCTCGTTTCCCAATGGCTCGCTGTCATGTACTATGAAGCAGGATTTGAATGGTATTTTGTTCCCGCTCTGTCCGCATTCAGCGCTCGAAGTGCATCAAGTCGGTGTTTGAAGCTCGCAACTCTTGCACTCTTAGCAGTGTTCAGCTCGTGAGAAAGGAACAGTGCCAGAAGATACAAATGTGTTTCTGGGATAGTTTAGGATCATCAACTTTCCAGAGCCACGTATGTCTCTCAAATGTAGTATTCTGCAATGGTTTGTCGTTTGGACGGTTCACCCAATCTGTGGGTGCACTCTTGCATGCAAAGTCACCGGGAGACATAAGCATCCGTTTTGCCTTTTGTGCCTCTTGACTGTCTTTTCCGAAGCAGATAATTTGTCGCCGCGTAAGCCATTCGGCAAAAATTCTGGCTCTCTGCGCATCTTTTCGCCCAGCGGTAATAATTAGAAATGCTTCTTCAATCGCTTTGCTGAGTCGACCTTCGACGATCTTATCTCTTAGTAGCATCGTGGTCTGCAAGCCAGTAAGAGTGAACCATCGCATTGGCCGATTTTTCAGACTTCTTTTGGTTGGATTCGGATATATCAACCAGTAATAACCAGAATGCATCTCGTGCGTGCTGAGTCTCCTAGCATTCGTGTAAACGGGGCAGTTTTCACAAGTGACGCGATGTTGTTTCTGTAACCACTCGTGGCGATTGACCTCCGAATCTGTGCCGTAGTCACGAGTGATCTCCTCGCCTGCACGCGTCTCTCTGACGATGTGAACTCGAGCTTTTTGGGAGTCGCTGTGGAACGAATAGAAAGCGTTGGCTACACAGCTGTCTTTATAATGGACAATATATCAGCACGTGTCCAAGCTCCGACTGCACAGGCTCCTATCAAAGGCCCACAATCATAACTTACGATTCATGAGACTCACTATTCTGAAGACAGTCTCTTTTCCCTCATTCCTTCCCACACGATTGGTCAAGTAAACTCCTACTTCGTGGCACCCGGTACCGGGAAAAGCGTTTTGGAGATCTCGAAAGGCCAGTCGCCAGTCCACGCCAGTAGCTGATCTTTCATCGAATATTCCACAACGGCAGAAGTTTGTCATGACTTCTATGTCTCCGAATATGAGCTTCGTGAAACTGCTTGGCGTGAAGAGCGGCTCATCTTCGAATAGCAGCATTCCGACAGGGAGGTTCTGCTTCGCAAACAGTCCTCTACCTTTATCATGGGTATCTTGCGCCGAATAAAACATTGAGTATGGGGGAGTGGCCATGTCGACAAATTATATGACTGAATTCCCAGCTTTTTCGTTGATTATAACTTGCTTGGTCCTATAACAATCGGTCTTCTGGGATGGGACGATCTAGTGGTCAGCAATTGTGCCGTGGATATGATTGAACGTCAGAAGGATTTCCCAAGACCCTCACTGGAAATGAGCCGCAGGTAAGCTCTGAGGATACTGAGTGCTTATGTCTGATACTGGCTGATGATACGATGTTGATTACTCCTAAGGGCTCTGAGGTCGAAAAGACAGCACTTCCGATTCACTAGTTGCGATTGTCTCCCGAGTACACAGATCCAGAAGGTGCGAACACTTTCGACCGACAAGATCTAGTGTATTAAATTCAACTTTGAAGTCAAGGAAGTAAGGTACCTAGGTAAGCAGAGAAGAGCCTGGACAAAATGGCAAGAGCGGTTCGCTTACCGCGATCAATGCCTTTCCAAGCTGTTCAGAAGGGAACTCACCCAGCTCAATTTCAAATGGGCATGGCATGGAGACAAAACTCAATAGTGAGTCGATCACGAATGGAACTTCACATCTTTGTTGCTCTACGCACTTGTGTACTTTTCTCGCTACTCATATCAAACTTTAATCGGCAAATGAAGACCCCGGCTACCTTCAAGGGTATAATGATGACGAGTGACGGGCAGAGTGCTCGATGGTTACGCAAAGTATGAAAACCTCTATGCGAAGGCTTGATCAATCCAGTCACCACATTCGAACAGACATCCGCAAGCAGTCCCTAAATGATTAGGCTTTCTCGGAACGAGTGATAATGGACTAAGGAAGCGTCAAAGGATGAGTCCAGTACAAATGCTCGTGAGGACAATCTGACAGGCAAAGCATGATATTCTTGGACACATCCCTTGACAGCTATTTCAATGCCTACAGGTAGGTTGGCTGGCTACTTGCAACAGGTGGTACACGACTATTAATTACATTCGGGCTCAGACAGATTGGATAGGACTTCTTTACGACACGACTTCAGTCGACAAGCTGTACAGGTTGGAACAGCATGAAGTCTTCTTTCCACCTGAAAGTCTTCGCTTCAGCAGTCTTGACTTTGGACATGCCAGTCCACATGGAGTTGGTGAGAGACAACATGTTGAGATCTGAGTGTATAACTTCAGGATGTCATAGCAGCCGTTCCCGAATGTTGACTTCAAGCCCCAGGGAGCGATAGATAGCGTTGCGGGACATATGCATCATTCTGAAACGCAACAAGTATACTCTTTCAATAAACCTATAAATCACACAGAGACAATAATGAAAGGTAGAGTCGAAGACTATCAATATTCTAAGTGTCCAGACCCTCAACAGCCGGGGCAAAATTCGGTACGAAGTATCAATTGATAGATCATAAAGCCGCATCCAAATAGCCTCGAAAGCTTAAACTTTGTTGCACATCGCACTGAAAATATATCTCAATTGTGTACCGAGATTTATTGTTTTAGGTAAAGGAAGTAGGGTTGTTGATGAACGACTGTACTGTTTCGAGAAATTTGAAAGGTGTGAGGCGTATGTGTGCCGAAGGAATGTGGGGAAGGCTTATTGATACACACAAAACAAAGTTGAAATGAAAGTATAATTGATGAGCGCGAAATGAACCTTTGGAGAATTTGTCTTTGGAAGGGTATAAGGCTGGAAAACTTGGGGATGCGATGGAGGTGGTGAGAAGTACCCTTTTAGGTAGATAGGGAAGCTGCACGTATTTGTTTACTTTTGGTGGTCTAACAAGTCTGGCAGCGGTCATAGAGGCTTGTGCATCCGCCGATCAGGTGTCTCCATCATCCAGATCAACGTCTTTATTATCATTAAGATATATCATCTCATAACATTTTCTCTCAGCCCACTAGTTCTCAGGCTGTGGACATGATTCCCTGCAAACGGAGCTGGGGGTTGTGGATGAGGACCCCCGTTCCCCGCCTTCTTGATTGAAGGCAGCCCCTTGATCTCCACTCCCCCATTCTCCAATGCTCTTCTTACCGCCTCTCCTTGACCTCCTCCGATACCACTGTCAGCGCTGCCTCTCCGACTTCCAATCTCCATTCCCCTCCCGGTCAACAACCCTCGTATCCCACCTGCCTTCCGTGCAGGCAATTCGCTACTCCCAGCACTGCAGACGTACAATAGGTATTTTAGATTCGGCAATGTCTGTCTGATATCCATGACCTTGAGTCCTTGGCTTTCAGCTAGCGATTCGATGTTCTTGTTGAGGAGAAAGACACCATAGTCGAAGCGAAATCGAACCGCACCTTTCGTGTAGAGTGGAAAGGTCCGTTGATTGTCGGACAGGATGGATATTAGGTCGTGGATTATGGACCGGGACCCATAAGGTGCGATCGGATATGGAAGAGGAATTGCGAGNTAGTATTGAAGCATGTCGACTAGCCGTGCTACATATCCTAGAGCCGCAGAGACCACATCCTCGTCTGCATCTTCAAAGGAGGAATTCGGGAGTGGCAGACCGCAGATGGTGAAGAGAAGTGGTTGTGTTGTCGGTTCAATGGGGAATATATTGAGCAGCTCTTCGCATATCCGTCGTCTCTGCCCATGGATATCAGCAGTAGCTGTGGTCAGCAGTGACCGGCAATCCGATAGCTTGTCCTGAGCATTGTTTATATCCTCCAGAACCTTCGCCTGCACCTCGTTTCCCGACTTGATAGCATCGCTGCGAGACTTTATGGACGCTTTGAGCTCTGCTCGTCGCCTGATGGAGCTTTTAAGGAGCTTCTTCTCGGCTGTCACATATCGAGATGCTAGAGCAAGCTCTTCCTCTGCTTGCGGAGCATCATCCTTAGGTTCCGTATGTAATATGGCATTGATCTGGGAAGTCAATTCTTCCCGTGTAGCTAGTGCATCTTGTATGGATTCGTCGAGGTTCGAGAGTCGCATGAGTGCGCTGAATGAGGAGGTAGGTAAGGACTGGGCGGCTTTGGGTTTCGGAGGCTTCGAAGCTATGTCGATAGTATAAATGCCATCCACAAGATGGAACAATATGCAATTGGGCGGGAACGGATGGTTCTTTAATGCCCCAATGAATTGTAGTGACTGTAGATTGACCTCCTCCTCGATCAGAGGCGAGAAATCCTTCCGCTTGACCCAGACTTTCACTGTAACCGTATCCAACCTTGTAGTAGCCGGCCCAAACGAGGACAGGTCGAAGAATCTGAAGGTAGGGTTCATCGCCTTCTCCACCACCTCACTGATGTAAATTGGGTCCTCCTGTCCTGCGCAGTGTAACGTAAAGAATGTATCCGCCATCCGACTATCAATTACATCTTCGAGCTTCTTCTGGCGGAAATCAGGCGTCGCACCCACCCAATTTGAACTTCTCCTCCTCAGCTTCGGCGGCCGCAAGTCTCCAGATGAATGCGCATGGTGAAGTGTCCCACTCGCTCGCAGAGCTTCGAGCTTCTGAGGGGTCTTGTTGAGCTCCCCATCATCGATTGTCCGTCCGCGCGGCCGCGAAAGTGTAAGATTTCGCACATAAATTCCCTGGAGATGCCGCAGCTTCCGATTCTGGGGCAGGAGCAGCGGCCGTGACGCTTCGGAGGCCATGTTGTCGAGCTGGCATCGCGATGGTGTTGTCTTCTCCGGAAATGATCTCGTGTCGGGATCGTTACGTAGCCTTGCCTTGGCGACCAAGGGTGGGCTGGGACAGGGGAGCTTTGTAGTGCAGCGCAAGAACTCTCTGTTGCAAAGTGGCATACGCTGGCCCTCGGTTTCGGGCTCTGACTGAAAGTAGAATTCCACTATTCATGGGACTTGAAGATAAAAAATCATACCTCAGAGCTCTCGGGCTCGGCAAGGTGTCAGTGTTTTACAAGCATCAACCCTGGTCATACAGGGGTTTATCAGCCTGGAAGTCAGTGCAAATATAAGCGAGAGCAAAGTAAACATGCTGGAATCCTCAAAAATTCTACCATGGACCGCTCCATCTCCTTTCACGTTGTCTGGGGGCGATTTTTCACTCGCACAACCAAGCATCTGTTAAATTCATCGATAAAAAGTTTTAATGCAGCATAGTCTTGCCCCAGGGTGCTCCAGCAACCACAGCCTGGTTTGTCATCTATTGTTCTTGGAAGGAACAAAAGGGGCCCGCTTCTCCACGAAGTCGTTCTAGTTTACTTGCCAATATGTACAGGAAGGCTCTGGAAGCTGGGAATAATCAAATTATTTAAACCTCAGTAGACAAGAACAGTCAAGATCAAATCGTGCGCAGCCTGAAGCTTGATCACCAAAGGAAATTTAGTTGGACAACTCTCTATCATTCCAATTTAAGTTTCTAGCCCTGTTATCGTCGGCCATGCGTCGCCGAGCCATTCACAGGCTCAGAAACATCCGACTGTTTGCGGGTGCGGCGCTGAGATTGTACCGGTAATTACATTCTGATTGCTGATTATTTTGATAGCACCAATAAGTGCTCTACTACTTGCTCCAGTGCCTTGCTCTTTTCACAAATCCATGTCACCACCCCGGTCTATCGTTACATTCTGTTTCCAGGTAATCTACTAGTGTCGATCCATATATTCATGTCAATAAAAAAATACGAAGGAAGTCAAGAGTACCGAAGATATAAAACCCTTGAGATCTTCCTCTAGGCGCTGAAACCAAAGCACATCTTCAAAGTATTCGATTAGCAAGCATGAAGCTCACTCTCCTCTACGCCATTCTCTTCGCATGCCTAGCAACAGCACTATCTCTAGCAGAAACTCGCCAAAATCATTCGGGACTCGGGATTAACAAACCCAAAGACGATAATGCCGTAAGTGCTTTCGGAAGGTCAGACATACGCCAGAGGACTGATTTCAAATAGGGTCTTTGTATTGCACCTTGCTGAGGGTCACCGGTATTGTGGTGGATGTGTAGGACAATGATGCCCTAAGTTCTTCCGGAATGTCAGATACACGCAAGAGGACTAAATCAAATAAGGGTCTTGTATTGAACGTTGCTGAGTGCCACAGTGAATTGGGCGTATATGCGGTCTTAAACGTTCTATGGAGTTCCCAACTCTTCATGCGAAGAATGGGTTCAAGCTCGGCCGGGTTTAGCATGAATAATGTTGCCTGACAAGAGAAGGGAAATCAAAGAGCAATTTTACATCCCAGGTTTCACCAAAATGTGATGCACTTCCTAACATCCCTTCAAGAATTGAGTTTTGTCAATGTTGTCGGCGTTTCCCGGGCATGCTATCATTTGTTATGTTGGTCGTACTGCCTTGGTCAGAACTGGAAATTGTCAGCTCATCTCGTTCCATCGGGGTTCATATCTAGGTAGCCTCGCAACTTCGGAAGGTTCCCAGAAGTTGTCCGATGGGAGCTTCACGACGTGGCAACACAACCATTCGATATTTCGAGTGGCGTATACTTGCATTTACAAAGACATGATAAATTTGGCAACTAGCTGCTCATTCACTTGCCCCCCCTCCAGTTGTCAGTGACGACTGAGCAATTCACAGTCAAAATCCAGCCAAGAAAAGCTTAGATTCAGTCTATAGCGTCGTGCTACATACAGCGACTTACAACCTACTGGTCGCCACAAGGAATGAGTGGATAGGTTTCAAATTCACTGAACCCTTGATCTTAAAAGATCTTTATCCCGTTTCACGTATCTGGAAATTGAACCATTACGTGAGACTTAATTATTCTAGAGATCGTTGATCTGTGGTCATGATGCGGGGCTGCCTTACCGGGTATTACATCAATTGCATGGCATTTATTATAGTAGCTTTGGTTTATTCGACGTGTTGTTTGATTCTGGTTGCTTCTTATTTAACTGTCAAAAGATACATAGACCGAACGAAAACATGCAGTAGAAGTAATCACGAACGATAGAAAGTAGCTAAAGAATCCCCGAGCTCGTCCAAATTTGGTTCTTGTTTCATGTTGCCTGAAGGTTGCAAAAGGATACATCTCATTCTCGAAGTACAACGCGGGGCTGATTAGTCCATGTATTGGCACGTCCAGCATCTGAATTGTGTTCAAAATTGTTGATGTCGAGCAAACGATGATCAATATCCGCGAAAGCAGTAGTGACAGGACGTGGAAGGTCGCCTTCTGTAAAGGTACAGATACAGAGTGCGATCCAGCTCAGTAAGATGAGAAGACCTCCCAGAACGGTGTATACCCAGATGGTGATAGATCCGACTAAGAGCTCATACGTTGTTGATGCCATGTAGTAGGTGAGATTGGGCGAGTTGGTGAACGATGTCTGAAGCACGTCTGCTGAAGTGAGGTTGGCACTGGCAGGATCAGCACCTATCGACGGGAGAATTTTGAAGGGCGACAAGGAGCAGTAAAACAGAGCAAAAGCCAGTAGAGATTGAAGTGCGAGGGTATTGCGAGATTGTGCGGCCGCTGGCTCATAGGCTTGGTCGGATACCTCCAAGTAGCTGGCAATGATTATTGGCGCGAATTTGATATCTTGACTAGAAGTAGGACTGAGCATATTGATGAATTCGTTCGCCCAGTCAACTATCTCTGGGCTGGTAATGCTGGTAAAGAATCCGTCGAATGCGGTAAGCAAATTGGATGCACCGATGTCGAGGGCAGTCCAATGGTCGGCAAGATGGTGTATTTGTATTGTGCTGTTTAGACGACTGAAACCAATGGTGGCATTTCGTAAGGAGATACTCGCACTCGTTGTTGATCCTGGGAGACTTTGCCAGCCTCGGTTGGTCAAACAATCTGGCTCATCAACTTGGGGCAGTTTCAGACACTGTTTGATTTCTGTGATGATTCTCAGTCAGTGCCTGGCGTAGCTTGAGGTGTATGCTTTACGTACTCATCGCCAATAACTCGTCATCATCCCGAACACATATCTCGAAAGCCGCCATTTCATTGCCATATACTCTGCAGTCTTTCGTCAAGTTGAAAGGCACATCCGCGCCACTTGTGGTGAAGTTAAGCATGTAGCCTGGGCTATCATGCACAACAAATAAGTCTGCCTCAGGGTGGGATGCGTTCCGTAGCTGATCCAGATCCAGTACAAGTCCTGGCATGAAGAAGACTTGGCTGCATGTCTGGCTCTCTGTCTTCGAAACACCCAGAGAGCATGGTAGATTATTCTTGGCTTGTGGACCTATGTCTAGAGTTCGACGAGGGTCAGATAGAAGGTCTGCAAATCCTACACCTGTGATAGAGTCTATCATAGGTGCAAAGGAGGCTGCGATTGACGCGTTGAAGTCTCCCATGGCACCATTGAATGGCCCGGTAATCGCCGCTTCCGTATGGTAGCTCAGTCGAGTATTGATATCGCCTACGGAATGGTCAGTCCACAAGGAATGGGAAATGGCTCCATGCGCAGAAGACTTACTGAACAACACGACATTCAGAATTGGAGGAAGTGCAATGAGGACAAGGCGCGATAAACTAGAAACTCGCCACGATGAGAACAGTGACCCCTTCCCAAATAGAAGCTGTAAAAGCCCAAGAATGCTGGTTCCGGGCACCAGTGTAAGAAAAGTCTTCAGCTGTTGACCTTGTTTGCGAGTGATGAATCTCCATTTGACACTCTCCATCATGAGGGCAAGCATTATGACCATCAAAATGCTGGTCAATTCAGACAGCACTCTGAGAACCAAAATGGTCCTCGAGCTGGAAGATCTTATGCTCTGATAACTTGACATCGAGTAGGATCGTAACGCATACAGTACAGTCAGTACAAGAAGTATTAGCGAAGTAAAGCTGGATAGCCACGCCATAGCATTATGGCGAAAACGGAGAACTAGGCTTGTACAGGCCATCATGAGGAGCTTGGGATGGAATTGATTGAGCAGATTGGAGAAGCGGACTTTGGAATATAACTCAAAACACCTTGACTTCAGCGGACAAAGTAAAGTGTAAGACCAGCGGATATCTACCAAGGTCCTTACTTCGTTATGGCACGCAAGGCTGGGGCTGTGCATTGCGGAAGCATCAGGCTGTCGATCAGGAACTTGGGAAGCACGCGCGGCAAAAGCTGTGCGCCCGAATCTGGGGGAAACATGTCTCCCTCCTTGTTTCAAGTTTTGTATTGCAAGATTTTCTATTGGATCCGTTTAGGAAGGATGCACAGGTGTGGCAGCAAAACCAGTTGAGCATTGGAAATGGCGTCGCTTGGCGTCGATCCGCGGCTTGAATTCTCAGCCCCAGGAGACCAGACTCCCAGAGTCAGTTGGCGAGTCCAATGAAGTAGAATCCATTGTCTTATATTGCAGCCCTTACGTCGCCGACATGGTTCTAGAACTATGGCTGCACTCAACAACGCCCTGTTTTTGTGTTCCGGATCTTTTGCTCCAGCTTCCAAGACTTTGGGGCTGGTCCCCCAGCTCTTACATACAGTTGGCAGCAACAATGACACTGCACTCCGAGTATACATGGAGATAGAAGGTAATGATACTATATGAGGTAACCTTAGCTGCTCAACAGGAGTCGCTTCGGTGGAAATGCCGCGCAGCTCTGCTCTTTTGCAAGGTTGAAAGTTGGCGGTGCTCGCGGCTTCGCTTGTTGTAACCGAGTCAACAAGCTGGACAAAGCTCAAACACCACCATATCGAGGCGACATTTGGCAGCTAGAAGTTGGTGTCCTCTTCCAATGTTGGATCAAGAAAGAATTAATTGACAATGATCAAGTGAAAATTCTATTCGTACTTAAAGTTAGGATCAACAGGCTGGATGACACCATCCTTGATGAGATGAGAATAACTCCAATAATCCCTCCTGACGCCTTCCCCACGAATTTTTTCCGCACTAAGCACTTTTCCGGCCCAGAAACAGCTCCCCTGAACATATCTATCAAACAAGTATCTCCCAGCATCGAAAACCTTCTTTCGAAGCTCAAGCTTGTTGTTGAACTCCGCCTCGAGCGACCATTCCCCAATCAGGACCGGAAAGGTACCAGTACCCGCCGCACTCTTGGCGTCTTCAACCATCACAGCAGGGACTTTCTCCAGATCCAAGCTTCGTCCTGCAAAGTAATAGTGATGTGTATCGATAACAACATTTGCGGATCGTGGAAGCTGTGGTGCCCAAAATGCCTCTCCTCTGAAAGAGTCCTGCAGCATGACTGGGATGTTCGGATCGACAGCTTCCACACGCTCTATCGTGCCCAGAAAGTATTTCAAGAGCCAATCTGCTGCTTTTGGGGAGAGCGCGAGGTCGGTCCCGAAAGTTCGAAGATCCTTGCTGTCCACTGCCTCGTTCACTGGGGCCAGAGTGTAGGATCCGACGTGCCCTGAAGACTGAATGAACTGTATGACCGCCTTGACAGCTTGGTAGGATAGCTCGAGGTTCGTTTTATTGTAGAACCAGTCTCCATGCCCGATCGCCTCTCCAATCTCCAGCCAGTTTACCCCGCCAGGTAAAGAATGCAAGTCGAGAATGATGTGCATGTCATATTTCTCGATAGCATACGTCGCGATACGCTTCAGGACTTGAAGTTGTGTTCCGTGATAATGAGGCGAGCCAGGAGCAACGATCCATGCTGCATATGTAGTTGGTATACGAAGCAAGTTGACGCCTGCTGCTGCGAACGTGTCGATGTCGCTTTCGGTAAAGAACGAATTGTAATGGTCCTCCAGAATGGCGCCGATCTTGTCGTCTTGGTTCCTGCACAGGGTCCATTCATCTTCTGCGCCTTTGCCATGCGTTGTGAAAAACTCAGGGATCATGTAGTGTTCTAGACAGAACCAACTTCCCAAGTTGACTCCATTCGCTTTGAATTTCCGCCAATCCAGGTAGCCTGGTTGCGCGATAAAGCTTCCCTGGCTCATTTTTGAAATCTATGAAAGTGAAGAATGGAAGGAAGAGAAAGCTTTGCAAAAGAGAAGGGCGTTCCTATCTCGTGGAGGAAATATGGCTATTCTTGCGGCACTTTTGAGGACAGAACCCTAACTATCTATGATCCGAAATAATTTCCCCTCGAAGTTCCCCGGACTCCGATTATTATCCCGGAATGCAACTCCACATGTAATGCATTCGTACAAGCAAATTGGAAACTCCGAAATTCTTGCAGGCGACTCCTGAATATAGTCCAATGTCGCAGTGTCGTAAGGTTTGAATTGCTGTCAGGTCCGGAAAGTGGAGGCCAAGCGAGACCGCGGGGAAAGGTGGGTGAGTAAAATGGGGAACTTGACAGCGGCCAAACTCCATACACGCGTCTGGACACAAGGGTTGATCCCTGACAACAGATCGCTTCTGCACTGTGGGAATGGCACATGATATATGCTGCCAATGGCTTGGAAAGAGATAACGCAAGCCTCTCTGTTACTACACCTCCCACATTCCGGACGCACGTTCAAGTCTGGACATTGAACGTCTGCCCTAGCACGCACGCAAGCAGATCATTGATCGTAGCTAACCACATGGAATTTTCTCGGATTATTTGTCAGCGACTTCGTCCCAGATTGTACCAGATCGTGGGAAGTCTTGACTTTCGCTTCAAGGGCTTGTTTATAGTGGAGCCGCCTTGGGTTTGGCAACTCAGTCCTCAGTGCCCCAGACCCACTCGCTTGAATCTGGGGAATGATAAAAGGGAGAACGTTTCCAATGCTTTGCGATTGTCTATGACCATTCAGTCAGAGCTTGCCGTTCGACTAGACAGACTTGTCTTTCTCCACAATCGCCACTGTTCTCTCCTCCTGTCAACTTTCGGCATTTTCAAGATATTCTTCTAGTCGGCAAATATGGCAGCCCCGCAGTCAACAACACAAACGACTGCCGCACAGTCCCACAAGACCGAAGTCATCGAGCAGGAACATATGGATGATAAACAAGCAGCAGCCACTGTAATTCCAGTCGACATCGACTATGGAAAGTCAATCTGGCAAGTCATCAAAGACAACCCCAGAGTTATAGGTTACGCCGTCATAGCCAATTCAGGCTCAATCCTGTTCGGCTACGATATTCTGGTGACCGGCGCTTGCGTTGCTCTCCCTGCTTTCTCGTAAGTAGATGTCATCGACCGTGTTGAAGAGATACTGATAGTTCTTTAGCATCTCTTTCGGGGAACTGTACAATGGTCAATTGATCCTGCCTGCTAAATGGCAGAGTTTGTGGACTGCTTTCGTCCAATTTGGTATCATGCTTGGTGCCTTTTCCAATGGTTTCATCCAGGACAAGTTCGGAAGGAGGGTTGCATATATCATTGGAGGTGTAACCACAGCCATTGGTAAGCACAACCGTCTCCCCCTATTCGAACTAGTCTACCTTACTTTGCTTTGCATGATCTAATACAGCGCAGGCACAATCCTTGCATATACTTCCGCTGATGTAGCCTCACTTGACGGTCGTCGTCTGGCATTCTTCTTCGCTAAGGTGATTATTGGCGTTGGGATGGGTATGTTGATGACTGCCTGCCAAACATATGTTTCGGAAATTGCTCCACCAAGGCTTCGTGGAGCTTTACTTGGATTCTACGCCTTCGTCATTGTAAGTTCAAATGTTGCCGTGCCCGAAATCGTTCATCACTAATGAAATCCATCCAGGGAGTTGGTCAAATGATTGCGATTACTCTGGTATTTACGCGGATCGCAATCATCAATGCGTCCGCATTCAAGGTATATGGCTGTACTAAAGTCTTAACGTCGAAGACAGCACTGAATTCTTCAGGTTCCCTTCGCTGTGCAATGGGGCTTTTCGGGACTTGCCATCCTCACGGCTTTCATTCTTCCAGAAAGTCCAACGTATCTGCTTACCAAAGGCCGACGCGAAGCAGCAGAGAAAGCATATACGAGACTCCATGGCGCCAAGGCAGACATTGCAGCAGGGCTGAACATTATTCAGTCAAACATCGACCACGAGAGAGCTATGGCAGCTACAGCAGAGAGCGCTACCTACGCAGACTGCTTCAAGGGCACGAATACACGCCGGACTTGGATCATCATCTTGATCACAACCATGCAGCATTTCCTAGGCGTGTCTCTCCTCTCGAATGCGAACTACTTTCTCATCATGGCTGGCATGTCTCCCACCAAGTCTCTACAGGTTTCTCAGATTGGTATTGGACTCCAGATTGCTTGCACCTATATTTCCTGGTTCACGATGTCTTGGTTAGGCAGACGCTTCCTCACACTGGCTAGTACTGCTGGAGTGGGGATTGTCTTCGTGACCATGGGTGTAGCTGGATTTTACCAGCAAGATACCAAGGCTTTGACGCAAGTATCCCGTCCCCCGCATACACAGCTGCAATGCTTCAAGTCTATCCACTAACATCGCATCTGCAGATACATTGGAGCTTCCATTCTCCTCGTTGGCACTATTACTGCTCTCGGTCTCGGTAGCGTTTGGCCCGTCGTAGCAAACGAAGTGTCTTCCAGCCGACTGCGGGCCAAGTCATCAGGAATTGGATTCCTTGTCAACGCTTTCGGTGGCGGGGTCTTCACAATTGCCGTCCCATACCTCTTCAACGCAGATGCTGCCAATCTTGGTGCCAAGATTGGCTTCGTCTTCGCTGGCTTCTGTCTCCTAGGGTTCAACCTGGTGTGGTTCATCCTTCCCGAGACCAAGTCAAAGACTTATGAAGAGCTGGACTACTTGTTTGAGGTCAAAGCTAAGACGCGAGCGTTCAAGAAGCCCATTGAGAGATTTGAGATGGATATGATGTAGTGAAGATTTCAGTATCGTCGTGCAAACTGGGGACAGCATCATCACTAGTCGTTTAAACTTTGCCCTTTAGTTTGCTTCAGACTTATCCAAGACCTTTATTCCGCTTGACATCTAGCACTGAGTTCGAGGTTCGAGATTAATGGTGAAAATCGCTTCGATAGTCCATCCGATATGTATGAGAAGCTTCGGTACTGTGCTCCGACCAAATTTGCTCAAGCGAATGTGGAGCTGAATCCAGAGAGGAGGCTGTTCCAGGCTTGCGCATCAAAATCAATATTCGGCTCCGAGTCTTGGAAAGGTCCCTCGAAGCCAGCAAACACCCCGGCGCCGTTCAGCCCGTCTCCACCTGACCACAGACATTCGTTTCCTTGTGGTTCGGCAGTTGCTGGCTGCTCATCTCCGATGTTGTCGGCCGCTGAAGGAGTCATGTCTGGAGTAGGTATCTTGTGCTTACGAAGCAGTTTGTCCATTGAATCTAACAGCTTAGCAGCGGTGCTACACTGCTCCCGAGCTTGCCCTAGGATCCGGAAGAGGTTCAAGACCTCTGAGAACTCTTCTTGAAGATTCGTTTTGTCTGTAGTCGAGCGAAAGGACCTTTCAAGCGATAGCACAAGTCCTGCCATCGCGACACCATACAGCATGGGCGAGAATTTGAGTCGTATCAGAACAAATGGAAGAGCTGCTTTCTCTAGCTGTAGCTCATTGTCCACGATAAGGCGAGCGGCATCGAGACAGCAGCGATATGAGTACGAATAAGAAGGCTCAGTGGAGCCTGAGATAAGCCAGGGAAGATGAAGCTTGCATCTCTGAGTTTGCAGGAGAGCTATTTATACGATCAATTATTTCAAGACTTTTTAGACAAACAACATTTCTAAGGCAAAAATGACAAGGCAATTTCTCATCGCATCGGGGCATATTGAAACTTACAGTTGAGCATGTATCGCTGGATGATAATACTTGGAGTCTTACACATATCGGAGTCAACAAATTCGGGTCTCTTGTCTCTGTCCAGTCGAAAGAATGTCGGAATTTGTTCGACGAAAGCTTGCAGCTTGGTATCGTTGCTCATAGCGTCGGTGTAGCGCTTGGTGTCGTCACTTAGATCGACGAAAGGAGTGTGATCTGTAAAATACCGGCACATTTCTGCCAGCTGAATCCGTAGGAGAAAATATGACATGGTCGTTGGTATAGAAATTGGCTTTTCTGGACTTTCCATGCCATCAAAAAGATCTTCGTCGTTGGCGTTTCGTGGTTTGTTGACAGCCATTTGAGACGGATTGATCGAATAGACACCTTTCATCGGACCCGGAAATCGAGAGAGCATCCTTCATCAACATCAGCATAAGTAAAGGTGACTAAATGCAAATACCTCACCAGTCAGTTGCCACGAGGTACCACCACACCCTTCGGCCAATCTCATACTTTATTGTCTCCACTTGCACTGGCTCTAAGATTTCGGGTGTCCTCTGCTCGTCCGTCCGATGAAGGTTCAATTCTCGGGCCATCATAACAGCTGAGGAGTGCAAGAACCTGAACCTCTGTGCAAGACCTTCGAGATTGCAAACAAGAAACGAGGTAATGATAGTTGACTGGACGGTCTCCAATGACGGACACGTGGTACGGTGACAATAGTCAAGAACGTCTTCGGTTGTCTTGATCCAAAGAGGTGTTTGTCGACTGGCTTCTGAATTTTTTTGGAAAAGGGATCCATTGCAGTCAATGGCGGTCCAGGAGTAAGTAGTGCTAGCAATTATGCTTAGAAGCAAAGCGACATGGCTGGCATTGGGCTGCCGTTGCTCATTCATATCTGTGTAGATTTCCTTCATAACGGCCCAGAGTGATGGGGTATGTATCACATGATGGAAGAACGTTATGTTACTGATGTACTTGTCCAGTGCAATTTTTGCTTCGTTGTATGGTGGGAGCCATACGCATCTGGTGAAGCCGTTGGCAGAATCCTGACCCACGCCGGACGAAACACACTTTGGCATGTTCGGAATTTGACGAATCGGGCAGACTATAAAGACAATTCCACCCGGGCATAGAGAGCCCTGTCAGGTCAAAAATTAGTCACGCATGTCCCATATTTACTTATTGACTTGAGCGGGAAAGGAGTTCATTACTGCAAAGCTCTCGCCCATAGACACTTTCTCGAGCCGAGCAATGTCCACGACCAACGGATGCGACTGGGCACGACTTGGGGTGGGCGACGGCAAGACATAATCAGACGTATGTTGACCAGACCTTTGGCTCTGAATAATAGCCTCCAGCCTTTCCAAACGCCGGACAATGTCTAGATTAGACACCTCAGAAGTGGGTTGAGATGGGGAGCTAGGGGAGTCCGACGCCAGAACTTGGGGTGGGGGTCGCAACTGGCATGAGATGCCGCGCTCAACACAATTAGAGCATGGAAACTCTCTTGTACATCGCAATTTTCTAGACCGGCAGAACAAACATGACACAGGACGCTTCTCGGCCGTCCCCGCTCCAAGATTGGGACGATCCGTCGGATGGCGATTGCGTCGCATGCTACTGTAAATTCGGGCCAAACTGGCTCATTAGGTAGACAAAAAGTGCTTTAGATGAGACTCCGTGTGACTCCCGCGGATTCTGGGAAGATCGAGGAGATCATGAGAGCATTTGAAAGCGAAACGGACATAAAAAGAGGGACAATCAGGACCCCGCGGGAAATACGCGGACTCGAAGTGGTCCACTTACGAAGCGAGCCAATTACAATGCCGGACTTCGATGTCAACAATCCTAAAGTCCATTTCGAACTCAACCAGGACAGTTCTCCTTAATGACTGACGGACCTTCAAAGGTCTCTCTTGAGTTTTCAGACCACTGCATGGGCCTAGACACACGGCTTGATGAGGCTCATCTCGGGGTTACGAAAGCCCCGGTAGAGCATCCAGGCCACTTTGAGCTTGCACTAAGTAACAAAACGAGCACATATCCGACCAATAAAGCATCTACTCCCTCTCCAGAAATTCTGAATTGACTTTTAGTGACACCTCAAGACTCTACACCACTTCCTACGCAACATGACATCTGACGCGAAAGATGAGAATTCCTCGCCAGCGAGTCTCTCCATGACTTCTCACCAACCTCAACGAGACGATGAGAACCACGAACTCAAGGCTACGCCTCTTTCAAGCTATAATGAAGACGACATTGAGCAAAATGCACCTCGTCTCTCTCTTGAGCCCGTCAAAGACCCCAACATCGTAGACTGGGACGGACCACTCGATCCTCAGAACCCTCTTAACTGGCCTCTGTCGAAGAAAGTAATCAACATCACCACAATATCACTCATAACAGTTATTTAGTATGTCCTTCTCCACTCAATCCAGTTTCCAGATGGGACCGCAGAGTGTAAGCTAGCACACTGACATACGCCCTCTCAATTCTCTAAAATCAACCATGATCGCACCCAGCACCGAATCCGTAATGCACACCTTCTCCTCCACCTCAACCACTCTCGTCTCCTTCACAACATCCTCCTACCTCGGCTACGCATTCGGCCCACTCGTGCTCGCACCGCTCTCCGAGATCCACGGCCGGCTCCCCATCTACCACATCTGCAACATCCTCTTCCTAATCTTCAACATCGCCTGTGCCGTCTCGCCAAATCTCGGAGCGTTGATTGTGTTCAGACTATTTGCTGGCATTGCGGGATCGTGTCCTGTGACGATTGGAGCGGGTAGTATTGCGGATGTTGTAGTGAGGGAGAAGAGGGGTGGGGCGATGGCGGCGTGGATGTTGGGGCCATTGGGCAAGTAATTTCTTCCTGTGTTTAGATTGCTGGAAACAGAAGTTACCGGTATACTAACGAGGTGTGAAGCTGGCGGGTATCTGACAGAAGCAACATCATGGAGATGGTCGTTCTGGGTATCTGCCATCGCTGTAAGCCCCGCTTTGTCCCTTTCTCTGCTTTCCTCCTGAAATCCAATTAAGAGCTAAAAGGGCGGCATCTTAACCATCCTTACCTTCCTCCTAATGTCCGAATCCTACCCTCCCGTCCTCCTCGCCAAGAAGACCACACACCTGATCAAATCAACCGGCAACCCGAACCTAGTATCATGCCTCGTATCCCCCCTCCCACCCACCATCCTCCTCAAACGCCCCATCCTCCTCCCCCGAAAACTTCTCTTCCTCTCCCCTCTAGTCTTCCTCCTCTCCCTTTACACCGCAATAGTCTACTACTACCTCTACCTCTGCTTCACTACCTTCCCTACAATCCTCGAAGCGCAGTATGGCTTTTCACAGGGCACCGCTGGGTTGGTGTACTTGGGCATTGGGGTAGGTTCGTTCTTGGGGATCGCGGTGGGAGGATTGTTGTCTGATAGGATTGTTGTGAAGTTGGTGAGGAGGAAGGGGGGAGAGCCGAGGCCGGAGTATAGGTTACCGACGATGATGGTGGGCGGGTTTGTGGTTCCGGCGGGGTTCTTTATGTATGGGGTGAGTACTACACTACGACAATTTTTGTTTCCCGTCACTATACGAGATAGCTTTTGCGGTCAAGGGGTGGCCAGATGGCGGACACGCGGAAGGGGATCTCGCTAATTCTTCGGTATGTAAACATTGACTGGCGCAAGCTAACTTACCAAAAGTGAACAGCAGAAGCGAAGACGCATTGGATACTGCCAATCATTGGAACTGCTCTTCTCGGTGCTGGAATGGTCATCACATACATAACGTTGACCTTCCCGTCCCAAAACCTCTCTCCTCCCCCTCAGCTAACCTCCCCTTCTCATCCCCAGCTCGCATCCTCAACCTACCTGATAGACGCCTACAACTCGCACGCCGCCTCTGTAACAGCCGCCAGCACAGTTTTCCGCTCTTTCCTCGGCACTCTCCTGCCTCTCGCGGGTAGAAGCATGTATGCTGCTTTGGGAGTCGGGTGGGGAACTTCGGTGTTGGCGTTCATTTCAGTGGCGTTGTTGCCCTTGCCGTTTGTGTTTTATGTGTGTGGGAGGAGGATTAGGGAGGGTGGGGGCTTTGGGGTGGACATTTGAGGTGTTTGGGGAAGGGTGAGGGGAGAGGGGAGGTTTGGAGATGGAGAGGGGAGGGCGAATATAATGTTGTCGGTGGTGTGCAGGTCTCTGTGCGGCAGGGAGGGAAGATATGATCAGAAATGGGACGTGTGTGACGAGAGTGTAGGAATAGTATTTTAAGAGAAGATTCCACTTAGAATCAAATGGAGCCGAGCTATGTTGACTTAATAAGAAGAGCGTTGTTGTGTTTGTCTCGGCAAAGTTGCCTCTAGCAGCGCTGCTTAGCGAGCCCTCACCTGGCCAGTCTTATCAGTGATCGGAATCGTCCGGCATTATCAAACTCGTGATGATAGATATGTTGAACCCCTTCAAATTTTCTCATCTGCACGTCTCCCCGCAGGATTGCATCTAATTATACTGCTGTAATCAATCCTTGCTCCATTTGCAGCACTAAACCTCAACTACCGAACCTCTGCATTCATAAGCCAGGCCAGTTGACAATCGAATGCCCCTCCTCCCACTTATCATCATGTCATTTTCAGGGATCATTCTCTATTCATAGGACGGAATCTCCACTTGCCATTCGCTGACAAGTATTCCCAGACAGCTCAAGAAAGACCAACTGTTCATTCACAGAACCAGGATCCTTGTGTCACCTTATTATCAAGCTTGTGAAGGACGCAGGTATGACATGGTATGCCAGGCATTGACAGTGATGTGCGTCAACGGGTACCTTAAACCGGGGGCAATGCCAGGAAGGAAAGTCGAGAGAAAAGGTCTAGAAGGATCTCGACTCAACATTTCGAGAGGTGCGGCATTAATTCAATGACATTCATTAATCTCGACACCGGGTGGTACGGTAATAATAAGCGCAGATAGATTTCGGTATCAGGAAAACCCGGTTCTAACACCTTGAGAGGCTCAATCATCATATCGAGAGACATGGATTCGGAAACAGCCAGAAGTGCAAATATTGCAGGGGTTTGGGTTGCGTTTGATTGATTACCTACTGGCAGAGTTGATGTTATCCGCGCCTATGCGAGTGTATCCTACTCGGTCGATACGTACATATATATGGCAGTAGTAAGCTACGGTCTCGGCTGATGGAGAGGGATAGACACGCCTCTTGGTTGCCTACAGGGCAGGATAGATATGGCATGGAGGGGTAATTGCTTCCCTCCTCACCTTATCGATAACGGGATTTATAGTGGATATGCAACGTGCGATGTCGTGCGCTTGCTTGCCTTCGGACAAAGGCGAGGTGTATCCTTGCCCTTGTCTAGAGGCGGCGGTTGGTCGGTCAGTCCTGACGTGATTATATGGAGTTGTGTATCAGTGCCCGATTTTCTGGTCTCAAAAGACCTTCTGGTATCATCGCGGGGAAGTGATGGCTTCACAAACCATGTCTGTTCTTGGTTTTTTGTTTTGTTCGTCTTGACGTCAAAACAACATCTCTCCCGAGCAAGATGCGGTGAACTAGCTCTGATGCAAGGTGCATGCAACTCAAGCCCGCTCGCTCGCTTGCAACACTATCCCTTGCTTCCCCAGAGAAGGTCTATGGAAGCTTCTGCAGTGTGGAAGGAAGGAAAAAGCAATCAAAGCAACGAAATTGGTGTGTAGCAGGGCAAAAGCAGGTTGGTAGGACAAGTCTTATCAGCCCCGTAGGGCCAACGGGCAGGAAGGTGTGCTGTTCCCCGGTTCTGATGTCTAGACTTTTTCCGTAGTGAATGAGAGAGTGGAAGAAGGGTGTGGTGCCCCCCAAACTTACTACCAAGCTACCTACCTTGGAAGCTTGCCCTCCTCGCCTAAGGAGATTGAGTCAAAACATGTGAAAAGACGAATCGAATCGATGACTCTTAGGAATTGGCGTCGGTAAGCCACAGCGTGGGGCTGCATGCATTGGAGAGCCCAAAGAGATGGGATGGGAGCTGCGAGGAGGCTGTTTGAGGATCTTATTGGTTGGAAGGAAGGAAATCACCTCATCAGCTTGATACTCCATGGGGTTTGGAGGTCTTTGTATCCCAGAGAGGGAGGGATGGGAGATGGATTTGTATTTTAAGTCCGGAATTGAGGGAACAGTTGCGGTCGTATGTAGGGATGGGTTGACGGAGTCATTAGCGATTGTCATCTCTGGATTAGGAGTTGATATAAATATATATTGAAAATTGTCTTATACTGATATCGGATACGACTTGAGGAGGTGTATCGCTGGCAATGGTGGGTTGATTGTTGGGAAGGTGAGACAAGACCTAGGCAAAGTATGGTATCGGAGAGTGATCGGTGCAGCACAGCACAGCAGCCGCAGGTGCAATCGCATCCAGGAAGTGGGGTGAAGGTGGTGCAAGGGGGAAGATCATGGTTACTAGCCAAACTAGTGAGGAGAAGGTAGGCAAAAGAATTGGAATTAAGTGAACGACTGTTTTGAAGTCTTTCGAGTCTTTCTTCGGACTGATAAGTATGTGTATAACAGAAGTACTGTAAATAAATGTTGAGCTGCACTTACTAGTCAGGCCACAGCAAAGCTAGAAGCGAGCCTTCCCGCGTTCCCTTCAGAGCCAGAGAGCTTCTTGCTGCCCCTCACCTCGCTCGCTATCAAGGCCGCCTTTACGGGAAGTCCATCCACCAACCCCTCCACCGGCAGCATCCCTCCCGACAGTGATACTACTGTACCACTACAACCACTAAAAGCAGTACTGTTACTCCCAGAACACAGAACACCACTCACAGCCTGCCTCTTCTCTACAGTGCTACTTGAGTCGTCTATTCAGATTGGTGTGGCTGGCCTCACCTCTCCTCCCCTCCCATCCCTCCTCTCCACCTGCAAACACCAGCCGTTTCGACTCTGCAGCATGCTCTGCTGCCCTGCCCTGCTCTCGATCTAGCTCTTCCTGCTCTTCACGACACGATTCAATGCGATCAGACTTGTCCTCTTGCGGCAGTATTCCCACCTACCTTATTTGCTCTCTCGATCCCTCTCCCCTGCCTTCCGGGCTCTGAGCCAATTGCAGCCCACCACTCTCGCCAATCCGATCCAGGCCAGAAGCAGTCCAAGCAGGCAACGCAACCCAGCCAGCCAGCCCACCACGTCCGTCCCGCCCGCATCCCAGACAGAAGTAAAAAAAATCAGAGGCAGCAAATATCTTACTACTACTTACCGACCGGATCACATCACCTCACGTCGGCCTCTCTCTTCTTCCTCTCCTCTCTTCTTTCTTCACGATGACCTCCCAAACCGCCGATACTACCAAGGACAATGCCACGAGACCAGAGTCCCAGTCCGCCTCCTCTTCCACCCGTACCGCCGAACGTAAGATATGCCCCTCCTTCCTGTTCGGATTTTTCTTTTTCCAGTGCACAACTACCAACGAGTAAGAATCAATGCTGACATCTTGTGCTTTGCAGTCGCCAGTACAAAGAAGAAACTGTAAGCTTTTCCGTCTGTGGCTGAACCTCACAACTTATTATTTCCCGAATACTTTTCTCCAGAAGTGCTTGGGCGATACAAACAAACAAATAATTGACCCCACCACAGCCACACATCTCTTCGAAACTTCCCCGATTTTCCTATAAAAGGAATCGATTTCGTCGACATCCTCCCCCTCTTCGCCGAATTCGAAGTTCACACCCAACTCATCCGCGCCCTTGAGCTCGAGGTCCTGCAATTCAGCAATGGAGTCAAGCCAGACGTCGTAGTCGGCCTCGATGCGCGAGGTTTCCTCTTCGGCCCCAGTCTAGCCCTGCGACTTGGAGCTGGCTTCGCACCCGTTCGAAAGCGTGGAAAGCTACCTGGTCCTACATCTGAGGCTTCGTTCGAGAAGGAATATGGTCAGGATTTCTTCCAGATCCAGGCGGATGCTATCAAGAAGGGACAGAAGGTGTTGGTCGTTGACGATATCATTGCAACTGGTACGGAGAACGATTTCACCTGCATGGCAGAATATAATGGAGGGCATGATAACTAATGGATATTATAGGAGGATCTGCAGCAGCAGCCGGCCAACTCGTCGAGCAACTCGGCGGTGATTTGCTCGGGTTCCTATTCATCCTGGAACTCGACTTTCTGAAGGGCCGGGACAAGCTCACCGCACCAGTCGTGACTCTCCTCTCGGACGATACGAAATAAACGAAATCGCAATCAAGTATCCGCATCTACAATAAACTTCTGGATAGATCCATTTGCAGAATTGGGTGGCTTGTTTGTTTCTCTTTGGCGTTTGGGGGCTTGTGGGAAACCTTCGACATAGACAGCATTGCATTTCACATTTTCATGAGAGATACAAAGGCCCGGATGTACAGCGAGCGACGATTTTAATGGTAGGAATGGAGGATCAGCATGCATACAAACTTCAACATTTTTGGAAGTGGAAGGACGCCATGAATTGAAAGACGGATGGATGCGAGAACTGGTGCATTTGCAAGCAAGCTACATTTGCACTTTGACACATCTCCTGAGGTAGATCCTCACGATGAATCGAATCATCACAAAAGTTTTTCCCTACGACTTTTTCCATATTTTTTGTTATGCACTCTTACTTTTTCGCGGGTTGATACGGTGGGATGGTATGACGAGCTTTCTCATAAGTCAGGATCGACAAACTTTTCAAACATTTTGTTGAGAAGAGCCGCCAATCAGTCCTCTCAATCCTACAGCGGTCGCCAATCTCATACTGCTGTCTCTTCTATTCCGTTTATTGGTAGGCGCAAGGATAGTTTTGACCATTCGTTATCGTCAACTAGTCAGACTCACACTGAGCCAGAGATGTGTTCGAAGGTAAGAACCCCGCTAAGAGGGGGCATTTCACACACGAGAGTATGTTTATACTTGCCTCTGCTCAACTTTGCAGAAAGTGACCTCGAGCCACTCTTAGCTCTACAGTTCCACAATTCCGTAGTCTTTATATTCCTTCCTGCATCTAAAAATCCGTGTTCAGCGCTTTCATTCTTCGTCATCTGTCATTGGACACCTCTTTCCATGTACAGTGGTTTCTGCAGCAATTCCGCCCCATGAGCACTCTCACGCTGCAAATTAAACTCTTACCTATATACTGTTCCTGGTATGAATATCATAGCTGATCGAATGTGCTACTGGCGTCTTAAATTAGCGAGGTGCAAGACAGTGGTAATGAGAAACACATCCTAGAATTAGATACGAATGAAGTCAGGAATAAGTTGCCGCAAGATATTTGCAAAGAATTTTGTGAGCAATAAGCGGATAGTCAGGGTAGTCAGTCTCTGCCACTGTTTACATACAAGTGCAAGATAAGCGGGAGCGTAGATCCTTGGGGTGAGTTGGCAGACTTGAGGCTGACGGAGAGATATTGTCAAAAACCCATCATTAGAAAGTTTGCATTTACCCAAACACGATAATTGTAGAACATAATAATTAAACTAATATCTTATGATTATGAAAAGGCAAGAAGATAAACGAGAAAGTCCCTTCCACCTTCCTCGAAGAGGCAGGAGGCCTAAAAATAAACAGACCCCTAAAACACGATTCGCCAATCTTCACGTGCAGCAACATAAAAATAAAGTTTCCGAAGTCGTCCCGGGTATCAACATCCCAGCCAAGCCAGCACAGCTCACCTCACATCTGTAGCAGCTTTCAAGAGCAAACCTCAGCAAAATGCCCACGGCCCATCTGTACATATAGCACGGGTAAGTTAAATAAACGATCGGGATTGGAATGCCGTCCTTCTTCGCTTTCCAACAAGGCACCGAATCTCGCGCTCCTGCCATCGAAAGCTCTCCTTTATTAGGACGATTCCGAGCGGTTCCCGATGCGCAACGACGGGCGAGGAGGAGCAACAGTGGCGGGTTCTTAGGGAGTCTGACTAGTGGGAGGGGGCTGGGGAGTCGTTACAGCCTTGTATTTGGAGTTGCGGGTGCTGGAGATGATAGCGATGAGGGGGATTTGGTGGATGGAGAGGATATGGGGGCGCTGAAGAGATGGGGGAGGACGCAGAGAGATCTGTGGTTGGAGCCGAAGCAGGCGGTTGTGGCGAGGGTGGTGGATAAGTGGTGGACTAGATGGGCGGTCCTTGCTGTGCTGCCGGCTGTTTTGGTAAGTGGAGAAGGAATTGGTGTTTGAATTTAGGGATGGGATGCAAGAGGGAGTGGAATCGAGGCTAATGGTTTACAGGCTGTGGCATGGTGTGCATTGCCTTTTCCGCAATACGAATTACCGGATGATGATGAGGCCGATGTGTTTTCTGCGTTGGGACATAAGACACCAGGTCACGGAGAAGCTCTAGTGGAGATTAATTTCTGGTTCTTCTTGTTCGTGTACTACGGGTTCTATAATCTTACGGCGTTGATGTGGATTACGAAAGTGTTCAACATCTACAGTCTGAACTGGTTAGTTTCATGCTTGGAAGTATCAGGATTATTCTAACATCATGCAGGTGGCCCGAAAGTCTAGGATTCCCATTTACAGTTTCAGTCATAGCAGCTATCTCGGTAGCTGCTCCAATTCCAATATACTACTTCCCACAACTCCGACAATTTACAGTACACAACACGGCTTGGATATGCTGGACGTTCTTCACAATGGGTATGCCTCTGATGTTGGCCTGCGGTATTCTCCTCAACCATGAGCGGCATCTCGGGCTTCGGAATTCATTATCAGATACACAGCGTATATTCACATCTTCCTGGTGGACTGGAGATAATGACACATTTTCTGGGAGAGAGCGTCCCCGGCGACCACAAGCGCAACAATCTATCTTCGACCCAAATGCGCCACTTGAAGTTNCATTAGCATCAGATAGTAATCGTGTCCGGGACAGAAATCTTGCATTGAGAAAACGATGGCTACCGGCTAGTTTTATGCGATTCATTTGGTTCTGTGCTGCTCTGTATATCGCAATGATGGCATATGTCCTGGGAGAAGCTTATGCGGAGATCTACCTGAGAACTTTGCCGCACAACACCTTCCAAACGATTGTGTATGTCTACACGTGGGTAGTGACAGTCCACTTACTCGATGCTTTGACTGGATGGATACTAGGAGGGAATGAGGGCGAGAGGGTCGGAAGCTACCCTTTGGGCTGGATCTTCAAGCTGTAAGCTCTGCTCACTTGATTTTGTACAGCCGAACTGACAACCGCAAAGTTACTTCTTGCTAACCTATCAAACTTACGTCCGAGCCCTGTACGCCCGGCTTCGCTCTCCTCAGCAATTCATCCTTCTTCAAGTCCTCTCTTCCAGCCTCCTCATCATCCTCGCCCCCTTAACAATCTCCAAGCCGTTCCACTACGTCATCTCAATCCTCTCCATCAACGGCCAAACCCTCCACGAATACCAGAAATTCTGTGCCAGGAACATCTTCCTCCGCTCAGCCGCCGAAAATGTCTCCATGTTGGCGTTTCTCGGTTCTATCCTAGTATTGCATTACGGAAGCAACAAAGACGTCTACCCGTATTTCGCATTTGATAGGAAGCCTGCAGGGGATGTTGATCTAGGTCCCATTGCTGGTGGAGATGCCTATGACTTTGGACTGACGTTTTACGCCTCCATCGTGACATGGGCGTGCGAGATTGTGGCTGCTTGGGTCGTACGCCGGATCCTTTGGTATGGATGGAATGTTGATGTAACAGGCGAGGCTAAGCAAGATCTTGGAACATGGCCGGAACTTCTACCTACAGGTGTCGTTGTTATGGTTCATGTGCTCCAGAACATGTTATTTTCTATCGTGCGGTTGAAGTTTCATTGATGATTTTTGGGGGAGGGACTCTTTTTCTGCATAGCCTGCGAGACCTTGTTGATGAAAGTTGGATTTCCCCGTTGCATTTCTCAGCGTGGAGTTCTTTTCGAGTTGTGCGTTTTCGTTTGATACCCCGTTCGTTCGGCTCTAGAAGAGTTGGTGGAAGTTCTATACCCAATTAATCCTAATCTTGATGTGTTGGTGGCATTTAGCCTTCTTTCGTACCTTACATTCTGCTGTATCACGCTTGACACGCATTCTGTGTTGTCGTCCAGGGGCGATACGAGTGGTGCTCATGTTGAGGCCGTGTTCGTCCGAATTCAGACAATTTGAAACCCTTTGTATTGCCCAAAGTTGATCCCACGAGTCGACTACTGGATGCCAGAACTTTATGCTTTATCAAGGATAATCATGCCTCTCTTGAGGGTGACCTAGCAAAGAGCTTGTCCACTGATGGTCCTTGACACGGCAGAAAACCCGTGCCAAGCCATCGTGGCTTGAAGCTGAGCACCCCTTTCGAAGAAATCGCTCAACCAGCCAGCCCAGTCTAGTAGGCTCTATATCCATAAACCCAGGCCATGCCTTCTCAGTAGGTCTTTGGGGCATTCGCCCCCTCACTCCTTGGAAACTTCCAAAGAATGCCTTCTACCATTCTGTCCCTTCTTACACTCTTGAGCTTTCTCCATATCATTACAGCTCATACCGTAGCACCGTTTCCAACCCGCGATTGTAGCAATGATATCGTCTACACCGGCTCTATTGCCTGCAACAACGTCTTGACAGAATGTTGCGGAGCTCCCGGCGTCTGCTGTGCAGGTGGCTGCTGCCCTTTCGACGCACTCTGCGTATTCGAAGGGACCGCCGATGAAGCCTGCTGTCCCATATCCGATAGCACATCTTGTGGAGCTGCTGGACCTGTAAGTCCCATCTATACTATATCCCATTCACTTCCTCCGATGATTGGAAATCGTCTGCCACATTGAGAACACGAAGTACATGCTCGCGGAACAATCCAAGCCCTCCACATCCCCGAAACCCTGCCCCGAGCCCTTCGCAGCCGATATACCCTGCTCGGGTGTTGACTCCAGCTGGTACTGCGATGCTGGCTGTACTTGTGCTGTCAATATAGATGGGGTTTGCAACTGTCTCGCTAACAGTGGTTGTATTCTCTCGGGCTCGACTGTGTTTCGGTGGCTGCCAAGCGCTCTGCCTCGCTTCCATTTTTCGCTTCAGCGAATCCAAAACAAAAATAATCACCCGCTATTAGAAATTCAAGTCCAGGAGATGATGCTTAGCCCCATATTTTGCCAGCGCTAATCTATTGAAGTCAGTGAGATACTCTGGTTGGGGATAGTTCTTGCGAGGCACGTGGTTCTTTTAATTTCTTGATTGCAAACTAATATGGGAGTCTGGAAGATATCCTTCCAGGAATGAAGACACAGCAGAATCGATTTTAACACCATAATATCAATTCTGTAAGGCAAGTAATGCGAAATGACCCCCAACAACAGGCCGGGCGGTAAATCCACCACCAAAGCTGTATTCCTGTCAGCGATCTCTCCTCGAAATTCAGGGGGAACTCACTCTCCAGTCTGGACATCATACCAATCAGTCAGCGCCTTATTAGTCGGAGTCTCATTTATCCACTTTGCCAAATCCGAGATAAACATCTTCTTCGTCGAGTCCGACGCGATAGCCGCAGTCCACATCTCCCAATCGCTCTTGGTGTAATTATGTCGGGTGTCCAACGGCACACCATATTTCTGTTCCACGGTGGGGTAGAATGCGCTCTGCATATCATATACGCTCTGAGGGACGAAGTTGAGTTTCAGAAGCTTGTCACCGTATAGGTTGTACAGTAGGCCGTGTGTGCCGTTCATCCCGTATGCGAGAGTAGTATGTGGTGGGTTGGCGTCGTGGGCAATTCCGAGAGTCTGCCATTGGGTGATGTAGTCTTGAGCGATGTCGGTGTAGTTTGCTCCATCGACGGCGTTATCCGTCAAATTGGCGATCACTGCCATGGCTTGAATCCCAATTATGCCTTTCAGAGCAAGATCAGTCTGGTTGGCGAGGCTGCCAGCGAAGTCATCAGTTGAGATCTGATCCGCTGGGATCAGGGCTTCGTCGATAAGATATTGTGTCCACTGTTTCAGGATATTGTAGTGTTGGCTGAGATATGCGTTGTCATTATTACGTTGCGCGTAGGCCAATGTCATGATGAGCATGTTACCACACTCTTCCAAGGGCTGCGGCTCGTCTTTTCCATCTGGATGGCCAGTGGCATTCGGATAATGTGCACCAAGATCGTGCATTGAGTACTTGTTTGGATATTGGCCTGACTCTTGATTCTCGAGCAAGGGATCCAGCATCAACTTAGCGAGAGATGGCTGGAGATACAGAAGAATTGGGTAGAATGGAAAAATGACGTCCACGGTTTGAGTATTTCCGTCAGAACTGATCTCCTTTAGGAAGAAGTATTGTTTCGTAGAATTGCCAACCAATTGGGTGGCTCCCAGTGCCTGTCGGGCCGAAAGAGAGGTAATAGTCAAGTAGTCTTGTCCACCTGCGGCGATGGAATCGGTTGCGATCTTATTATCGAGTGAAGTAGCAGTACTTGCTGCTGTGCTATAATCATTATAGAAAAATGAGAGCTAGGAAGATCAGCGATGAAATTACGAGTCGATGAGTTTCTACTTACAACTTCTGTCTCGCTTGAGAAATAGCTCGTCCACAGAGAAGCAAGTGCAACAACGCCAGTAGCACCATCAAATTGGATCGCTTGTTCTTGAGTGAGACCAATCGTGTACAAGGTGTTGACTGATCCAGTCACAATACCGAGGTCTACAGAGAAACCGAAGACTGGATAGTCTTGGTTGATAGGTCGAAAATTTGTATCTTTAGTATTCGCCAATTTTCCATTGGACTGAAAAGCTCCACGAACATCCACATCAGCACCAGATTGGTAAGTGAGCTTTTCCGAGTTCTTGGTAGCCCAGTACCAGTATCCCCAGTCCGCTTGGTCGCTTGTCTCACTGAACTCCAATTGCGTTTGACGGTAGACTCGGTGATACGCAATGTTATCGCTCGTGGTGTCGTACTCCCATTGTGCGACCGAAGAGTGGTCACCAGCTACCCATTCTAAAATACTCGTCAGTCTGATGTCTCTCGAATTTTGAAGGGAGGCTTACCAGCGGATACGTCAGTGTAAAGCTGCACATCATGGGAATGACCATCCATGGACTGTACTCCGACATCTAAATATGAGAAGATCAAAGATTGTCGTTTCTGATCTTCTGGTGTGATGGGAGACAAAAATGTGATGTTCATTTCGACCCTTCCACCAACATCCATGATAAATACACTCCTAGTTGAAGTGTATTCAAAAGACTTCTGGGTGACGCTTTGAGGTCCGGGATTTCCCATCCATGTGTAAGTCGTTCCATCTACTTTGATCATGCCTGTCCAAGCGGCGATTTGTCCTCTGTTATTTTGGTCAGTCGTGTATTTAGAAGAAAAGATGCAAACTTACGCCCAGAATGACGGCCATTCCCCAGCCAGCAACCCGCCATTTCCACCGTCGCTACCAGCAAACTGGTAGAGGTTTAAATATGGCGATTTGACTGCAAGTGGAATCGCAGGAGGTCGAGCAGGAGAGAATGTCGATGCCGCTGTAAGTTCGAAAATGGCTGCAGCAAGTGCCAGGATTCTGCCTGGGGTCTTCATTGTTGCGGTATTATGAACCTTTGACCTGAAATTTTTCAAGTCCTCTCACTTGAGATTTGGGTCAACCAGCGCGCACTCGCTGTGTGGGATTGTTTGACGAGAGCGTTGCCAGCTCGGAGAATAATATACAGCCCAGAAGTAACAGAGAAAACTAGACAAGGCCTAAAACTGGACGAAGAGTGCAAAAGAATAAGATAAAAAAGAAAGCAAAGCAAAAGAAATGTAACGAGGTAAGGTCTGAGATATATCCCCAGAAAACTTTTGTACTTGTGTAAGCTTCGGTACGTGATGGAACGAGCGCATGATGTCAAGCTCAGGGGAAGCTTTTGGAGGGATCTGCATCACGACAGGAGTCAGCTAGCCCAGCTCATCCTTTCAAAGCTTACATCTCATGAAAGGGTCGAGGTCAATCCTTCGGCCTACCAGGCCACGGCATGCTCTTGCCAGAAAAACGCCGAGCAAGTCATGAAGTATGTCAGAAATGTTTGGACGAGAGAGCGAGTTTGACTTGAAGATCGACAGAGGCTTCGCTAGGCCGGATGAGCTCAGATAAGGTTAAGCGTTTCTGCAAGTTTCCCTTACAGAACGCCATCCCGCCAGTGCCGGACTTAGTAATTTGGACGAATCGGAGCTGCCATTTAAAGGTTGAAAAGAATGGTGGCTTTTTACAAGCTTTGTTAAGATATCGGGGCAGAGGCACCGAGTAGGACAAGCTTTACTCAAGCTTAGAAAAGTCCGCGATCGACTCGGTTAGGCCTCAGGCTTTGCGAAGCCTCGGTAGCTTTCACAGTCTGACTTGCTGCATTACTTGCTTGAAGATGAGACTCTCAAAATCGGAGTCAAGCAGTTTCTTTGTCCATGACCTCATGGAAAATCTTGGTGCGGAAGGTGAACTCAAAGATGTCTCGAGGATGGATCCGATGACCATGTCCTGTGTGCTTTCCCCAAGGTCTCACTCGGTCCAAGCGAAATTTTGAAGCGAGCGGGCAGGGGATGGATTCGGGGGAGGGGTCAAGATCATCCCCGCATGTGCGACCAGACTCACCTGCACGACGCATGGCATGGCATGGTCAGATGCGGGGAAAGCAGATCAGATGTTGTGGAACGGACCGAAAAGATTCTTGCATACTTATGTAGAATGCAACGTTGTACTTTGATACTGTGTGAGAGTCAAGTGGAACATTGGAAGTATTGTGATCGAACATTGAACGATTCAAGGTAAGTGGACTTTCTTGTTCGATTACACTTTACAGGAGATCGGGATCCAGAACGATATCATATATATAATCAGATTTCAATATATATGCACAGTACAAATAGCGTCCTTCGTCCATCTTACCCTCCTGTGTACGCACCGGCCCTCTATTGAAATACCTAATACCCACCAAGAACAACCTCAAAAACACTCGGATTCCCATCCCAAACCGCCCCCGCCAGATCACTGCTTCCCGACGCTCCCACATCGTCATACGGAAAAGCATATCCCCTCCCATCTCCGTTAACAGCATGTACCACTCTCGAATAATGATTCGTAACTCCTCCTCCACCAGTATAGTACGCAGCCGCCGTTCTACCCGGCTGCAAATTATCCTCAAGAAGCGTAGACCTATTCAGCGCAGCCGCAAGTCTAGCAGTGAGATTGCCCATTGCCTCAGTGTTGATGGGGTACCCTGCGAATGGACCGGTAGAGCAGGAGAAGATGTCGCGGGCTGAAGGCTTGGAAAAGGCTCCGATGGAGGAGAAAGTCAGGAGGTTGGTTATTGGGTCGACTTTTGCAGTGAGGGTCCCCCATTGAGCTTGCGTGTCGACATACAAAGAGTCTGTCTGGTATCTCTCCCAGATAGCGTTCACGTAGGCGTCGTAATAGCCTTGGAAGAGAGATCCGTCCATCACCATCGCGGTATTGGGACTTAATGCTCGTAGGATACTGCCATCTTTTCCCCGCACGATCAAGCGGTCCCAACCTTTCCCATCTTTGGCATTCTGGGCGACGAGTCCTTCACAGACACGCTGAAGACCGTCTTTTGGGATCCCAGTCACGCTTTGCTTGCCTCCTGAAGCGTTGCTCAGATTCAGTGCAATGGGGATGCTGACGAAATCCACGTAAGAAATGTTTGCAAAGAGCTGGAAGTCGTTGAATGTAAATTCGCAAAAGCCCCAATTTTTGCCATAGTTGAGGTCGGCTGGGTTGCTGACTGAGGGCTCGACGAGACCTGGGCCTGGATTTAGGAGGAATGTCAAGGTGTCATTGATGCAGAACCAGATTCTGCCACCTGCGATCCGCGGGATGGTTACTGATGTGCTGGTGCCTGGAGGACCGAGGGGAATAGAGCAGTTCGCTGCCAAGGAAGCACCGGTGGAGTTGGGAGACTCAGGGTAATATGGGGTGTGGCCATCAGCTTGGATCAGGACGAAGCGATAGCCATTGTTGATCGCAAGCCCCGTAACATATGCATTGACGTTGCGAAACGAGGTGCGATTGACGAGAGAGATGTTGAGAGTGGGATTTGTGGTTGCAGATGCCATAATTCTGAAGTAAGCAGTCGATGTCGATATAAATGACTAGCTTCAAACTTCGCGTAAACTCAAGAATACAGAATCAATGAAAAGACTAGAAGGGAAGGGGATCAGGTATGAACCGATATACAAACCTAAAAGAAGGAAAGCTAGCATGATGTCTTGCGCCGAGAGCGCATGCTTGTCTAGTTTGTCGTCTAAGACCATGGTTTAGAAAAACAACAAGTTAGTCGGAATAAGGAACTTGCGCCCCATGGGACTACCCGCAAGGTTTCAAGAGTGCTCAAGAATGCCAGACTCCTGATCGAACGAAACGTAAAAACAATTGGGCGAGGTCTAGGACATGAAAAAGGAGGCGCGTCAACGTGCTTCCAACATGCAGATCTTATATCCGGCAAGTAATAACGCATGACACCCATACAATCAATGGTCTGAAAGCAAGAACACGCAACTTGAAACATTCGGATAATAGGAGAAAACAATGAGCACCAAATTTGAGATGCGGCTGACTTGTGTTGCGTATGATCCACAAGAAACACAGCCTCCTGACCCTGGGTGATACCACGAGGGCGGGGAAACACTCAGGTACGACATTCCTTGAGCAACCGGGCCGTTTAAATCTCACGAGCTCCAGCAGCACCTCCAGCAATGAAGATGTCAATTACTTGATAATATACGTACAAAAGAATCGCAATCATCATTCCTTGGAAGTCAGCCGCTAAATGCCATTAGCCATACTCCCATTTTGCTTCCTAATTCCCCCACATCATGGCTTTAAGCAAATCAGCCATTTCGTACACACGCCAATGTGAAGTCGTAAATCATATGCTCGTAAAGTTCATCTATCATTCAAGAGCTGTCCTTCACCTTTCCACAAGTAGAACATGTCCACCACTTCTGTTCCATAATCGTTGTGCATCGAGAACATGTCCAGGTCTCTATTTGCACTCCAGGACGCTGAGTAGTAGGAACCGCTTGTTTCCTTCGTTCTTCCGCTGCTAGCTGCTTCGTGATTTCCGCTGGTCGTTCTGAAGTACATGCATCACAAGCTAAGAAGTTGATAGGGTTGTGCAGGGTGCAAACAGGACATGTCCATCCGCTTGTGACAGGCGTAAGAGACGGGGGATCAGGAGACTGGACAAAGTCAAGTACTCGAGGTCTGGAAGGTGCTTCAGCTGGGGCTGGTGCCGTAGCTGCTCTTGAAGGTAGTGATTTTGGCTTTGGATTCTTCGAACTTTCAGCCACGAGACGGCTTACAGGCCGGTCCGAATGTTGCCTGACTGGCGGAGCTCTTGTTCTGGGCTTGGATTGGGGAGAAGGCGCCTCCCTCTTGATAGCTGGAGCTGAAGAAGTCGAAGGACCAATATCACCACCTCCATTACCAGTCGGGTTTGCAGGTGTCGGTGGAATATAGGAATTGCCGTACTCCTTCTTCTCGTCCTCCTGAACCAAATCCCATAGAGCCTGAGCAATTGCTCGATCATTTGCTTCGTCTTCCTCAGCTTTCGTCTTGAATCCACTCTGGGTGGCAGCATCCGCAAGAATCTTGATCTCGTCGTCGTCCTTATTCCCAGATCCGCAGCCCTTCAGCACCGTATTGCGCCTTTCAATAGCATCCACTATGACTCGTCGAATGTCCGTACCAACTGGAACTGGTCGTCCACCTAGCTTCTGACCTGATCCTGAATAGAGCGTGCGTCTCTTTTCCGCAGCATTACGAGCAATGCGCCGTGCCTCATCTCTAGGAACCCCGCGTCCACCAAGCCTATGTCCATCGGACAAGAAGCCCTCACCAGTATATCCTTTCGACACCAGACCCTCGTATTCTTTCCGAAGCTGGTCCCAAAGCGCGTGGAATTTGGCATCGTGCGGCCCATGGACATTATGTGATAACTCGTGGAGCATGGTATCTACAACCTGATCCATTGGCAGGAACTGGTTCTTGTCGCCTGGGTACCGCAGACGGAGACATATCTTCTGTCCTCTATTCTGGTTGATTCCTTTATATGTTAGCAGACGTCAGAAGCAAGAGGGTTCGAATGCGCTTACCTAGGAGATTGTGTTGGTCCGGATAGAATTCTGCGAGAGTTCCGACTGTCCAGTTACGCGCTCTCATGAGCGGCTTGACTAGAGACGCTATCTTCTTCAAAGCGTGCAGAGCGTCCTGTTCGCGCGGAAACTGGGCAAGATGAGAGTACTGCGAAATGAGGGCATCGAGTTCTGGCATGTTGACTTCCTTGCCACAAGGCTACTATCTTTGTGAGACTCAAGAAAGGGGCGACTCGATGCTGCGGTGAGTATTTGCGAAGGAAAAGAAACAAAGGAATTAATAGAATTCCCAGTCAATGAAATGAACCTTTCGAATACTCTAGAACGCCTGCGCTCCGTGTCGGTCGAGGTTGAAGTGAATAGGTAATCAAGAGGCGAGGCTGAAGATCTACGTAGGCTTGTGCTGCCTCCGAGGGCTAGCCGCTTTCGGAAAGTATAGAACAGCAAGCAAGCCAAAAGATTATCTACAAAAGCATGGATACACACTTGGAAATCGTTGAGGGATCATCCTGAATGCCAAAATATTGGAATATTACCAATAAGTGATCACATACTGAACAGAATTGTGTTTGCTAGGAAGTCAATGTCATCTTATACGGAGGTTTGGTTGTAAAGCGAGATAGATCATTACAAGACGATTACCTCGCTCCCATTAGTCAGCTACAGGAATGAAACCTCTTGTAAGCCCATAAGGGAACAGATACTACCTAGAACACCGACTACATTCATCGTGTAGTCACTAGCGACTGCCCTTTTCATTCTTCTTTCCACTCTCCGCGTCTTCTATGTCAACTGGCATCTCGTTCTCGAGGTCCTTCTCGTTCTGCTTCTTCATCTTCTTATTTATGTCGTCCTTCTTATCCTTTGTTGCCATTGCTAGGTCTAGTTGGGATTTTGTACACCCCCATTTTTGGTCCCTTTGCTTCCTTTGCTAAGGAGTCCTCAAGAGCTTTCAACTCCATCTCGTCCCTCTTAACCATCTCCCAGCTTTTCGCCATCTCGAACGCCCGAGGGAGATATCTCACCTTTCTCCGCGCGCTCTCTCCCTCTCAATCTCAACATCCATCGGCACATTATCGTCGTCGACACATCTCCACTCGTGAGACGACCATAAGATCTTGTCACCATCCATCAAGCCTGCAATTTCAGCTCGACTGCCCGTCTTCAAACGTTCTACTACCCCCTTGCTGAAGCTGTCTCTGTCCATACCGAAGTCGAGAACAGGCTTGTCTATTTGCTTGAGATAGTGCGTTTTAGCTCCATAGAGGGAGACCGGGAGTAAGATGGTGGTTCCATTACAGAAGTCATCGTATCGTTGCTGCATCTGCTGGCCCATGATAGGGGTCAGAAGGTTCATCCATTCCTGAACTCCGTAGGCTTCACCACGAGCTTTGTTATTTGCCAGCGGGATCATGGCGATGTCTTCGATAGGGCGTATTGTCTTAAGCTTGTCCTTGGCTAATTGCCTTGCTCGTAAATCAACGCTAACAACGAATGCCCATGCCCTCGCGCCAACATATTCTCTCGCATAGGCATCCGTCGGTGCGAGTCTGAGAACCTCCTCAAAGGCTAAATTGATGAGTGGACTGGTGTAGTATCTGGTAGAGAGCATGTTTATTGTAGCTTCTATGTCAGAATGAATTTGTCAGTGGTTGTCGAGAGATCGGTGAAGACAAGGGGATGAGCATCATGAGCTGAACCAATACTTACGGAAATAGTCTCCTGATCGTGGTCCATGAAGACGGAACGGCATGTAGATGGACAAGCAATTCTTGATACCTTCATAAAGCCAGTCGACGCTTTCCATGACCGAAGGTCCAAGCCAAATATGGGACATTTCGTGGGCCATCCGGCGAACTAAGTCATAGTCCTTGACCTTTCCAATCTGATCATCGTAGTTCAATATGTGGCTGTGTCCAAACGATGTGCCACCGAAAGACTTATAATGGTTCGTATTTCGGACGAAGCTGCGATGTGGTGATGGCTCGACCAGACATTTCTTGACCCCTTTTGGAACATTGGCGAAGAAAAGGTGGTCGATATCTCCAGTTTCGTTGACATCCGTCTCGAAGAACTTCTGGACATTGTTGAAGAAATACTGGTGAATGTCCTTGATTACTTCGATGTTCGGCGGCAAGTTGCCAAACCAATAATATCCATAAGTCGCAGATCTGACTCCACTGCTCGTAGATGGCGGGTTACTCTGGATCTGCCCAACCATATACACCGAATCTCTGAGTATACTCGCAGGACCTACGCGCTCAATTGCACAAGGCCCTTCACCATACGTCCATACTGCTCGGGTGCCTATTGGAGCTCGCTTGAGATCCCACTGAACGATAGTACGGTACTCTTCTAGTGGAAAAATGGGTATGACAGCAAAATCAGAGCCAAGAAGTCCTCCTTGCTCGCTGTGAAGGCCGAGAACTGGGCCGTCGGTTTTGAATTGTTCTTTCGCAGATGGAGTCACCTTGTAAGTCATCCGTACATACCCAACAGTCTGGCGCGCAGGTAGCCAGCTTCGTTCAGAGGACCTTCCCAGATCCTCGAAAACGAGAAGCAATGCTCCTTGCTCATCAGAAACGTCAACTTCGTGCTCTGTGCAAACGCATGAAAACGTGGATGGGAAAGTGACAAGCACCTCGTCCCGGAGAAGCGCGGGAGATTCGATAGTAATGGAAACCAAAAGGCTGACAGCTTGAGCATTGCTGTCAAACTGTGGTGTGAGTAATACTCTGAGGTTTGGGATGGTGATATCTGCTATCCTGAAGTGTCAAGAAAGTGTGCGAAATAGAAGCAGGAGTCCAACGAACGAAAACTTATGAGCGAAAAGGGACATAGTAGAGGAGACATAAATGAGATAGAAGGAAGGCTACAGCCGGCAGGAAGGGAAGATGCATTGTAACGAAGTAAACGCAATGTAGGGACAGCTTCTTCCTAAACACATGTGATTTAAATGCTAGGAAAAACAGTTTCTTGGGAACTCCATACACCATACTGTAGTCTTTTTTTTTTACAGAGAAACATTCACTCAAATACTCTCGGAACAGAAATAAAGCTTGTGATAAATCATCGCATCCTGAATGTATGGAATGATGGTTAATGAAAGCAGAATGAAGGAGCTCGGGATGTGAAGGTGCTGGGCTTGACGAAGCGCGGAAACATCGCCGCCAGTGACCGAGCTTCCCCGCCTCCAAGACCTCCAATATGTCGAAGCTCCATCAATACCATCACACTGCATCTTGCACAGTCCCATCATCTAGTTGTCCATCATGTCTGCTGATGATCAAGCATTTCTGGACGTGGTATGCCATTTCCCTAACATCCTCAAAATGCCTCATATCTTTCACGTAGCAAAAGTCTAACAGGAAACAGCTCTCCTCTGTCCCCAACGATATCAAGAGGTACTCGAACGACGTCGCCGACTACGTTGACCGCCACCTCCAGAAAGTATCAGACACCCTTCGTGAAGCCCTGTCATCCTCACAATGGATTCCTGAGTCTGCCCGTCCGAGACCTCCGCCGCCGTCACCACGCAGCTTCAGCGAAACGATCGCTTCATCCAGCACTCTCACTACACAGATACACCGATGGATATCCAGGAACAAGATCCTGACGACTGCTATTGTGATAGCACTGGGTGGTGTTACGTACCATGTTATCAAGCGCAAGTCGAACTACCGCAAGAAGCGTAGAGCGAAGCGTGCAAGTAACGGCGCGAGACTAGAAGTTGTGGTTGTAGCCGGGTCACCGTCGGAACCTATTACGAGGTCTGTTGCGTTAGATCTGGAGAGGAGAGGATATATCGTGTATGTGGTTTGCAATACGATTGAGGAGGAAGTGCTTGTACAGAATGAGTCGAGACCGGATATCAAGCCTTTGATGATCGATATTGTGGATGTAAGTCCAGCTCTCCTTCCCATATCACTATTTTATGTTCTCTATATTACAGATCTGTAGATCAGAGGAGCTCTAGCTAATATCCATAATAGCCATCCTCCGCCCGAGCATCAATCGATCGCTTCACAGCACATCTTCAGACCCCCCACGCCGCTTTCCAAGGCGCAAAACACCACCACCTAACATTCCGCGCTCTAATCCTCATCCCGTCTTCAACATATCCCTCCCTCCCCATCGCTGCCCTGCCCGCCTCGACCGTTTCCGACCTCCTCAACACCCGCCTTCTTACCCCGATTCTTACCATCCAAACCTTCCTCCCCCTCCTCCAAAGCCTCCCTCTCTCTCACCCACACTTTCACTCAAGCCCCGGCACATCACCAGCACCAACACCCACAGCCGAAGGCCCCAAACCCTCCATCCTCCTCCTCACCCCTTCCATAATAACCTCCCTCTCACCCGCCTTCCACGCCCCCGAAGCCCTCATCAACTCCGCCCTAACATCCCTCTCCACCGTTCTAACAGCCGAAATCTCACCCCTCAAGATCCCCGTCACACACCTCCAACTCGGTACTTTCGATCTAAGTGCTTTCACGCCCCATTCTCGGAATACTTCGACGCCGGCGGCGCAGAGAGCAGAGACGCTGAAATGGGATGATAGTACGAGAGTGTCGTATTCGAGGAACTTCGTGGCTATGACTTCTTCTTCGCCTGGCGGTTCGAAATCGGGGTTGGGAAAAGGCACGCCATTGAGAGAGTTGAATAACGCTGTATTTGACGCTATTGTGAGAGGGAGGGGAGGTGTGATTAGAGTCGGCATGGGCAGTGGACTCTATGGGTTTGTAGGGAAGTGGGTTCCTAGTGGGCTTGTGGCGTGGATGATGGGCGTCAGGAGAGTAGATGGGGGTGCTGGGAATGTTGAAGGAAGAGGAGAGTTTGGGAGAGGATTGATCATGGCTAGACCTGGGAGTAGCAGTGGAGGAAGTGAGAGCGATAGGGGCCTTGAATCGCCGAGGGGGAGAGGGCCAGGATTTGGAGATAGTGAGTATATCTCTGTGTATGGCGAGAGAGATGATGATGAGGAAGGCATCTAGTTGTGGCGTTGAGGAAATCCGTCTGGATCGAGGATTTGCAGCATGAAATGGCGTTTTACGAATGCAGATTGGACATTTCTACTCCCGGCTGCCAAACACCGAGGAGATTTAGATACGTCACTATGATAGGACAGGATATGACCCGGAGCAAAATCTCCATTCAATAAGCGAGTATCTAAATAATATATTGAGGGCTCCCGCCACTCATTTCATGGCTCACATCACCACATCTGCGCACCCGTCTCAAACAAGGAAGGAAATGAAGTACCTGATCAATTCCCTCTATCTCCACATCTCCTCCATCTATCGATCTATCTACAGATGTCCCGTTCCCGTTCCCCGGTTCACTTCCTACCAGCAGTCCCGTAAACAGCCCTATCATCCCGTCTACACGCTCTCGCAAACCGACCCGAGATTGTTCGCTCGACCGATAGCTCGTCGCTTCTTTTGGCGGGGTGCATTGCAGTCTGAGACATTGTATACGATACCAGCTGAGGCGAACGAGACGGTGTGTAGCCATATGCATGCGGCTCAGCCCAGGTATATGCATATCGAAGCTTCGTGTCCGAGCTAGAGGCGGTTCTGAGATCCGTGATTATAATTTGATTCGTAGAGCATGAAAGGAGGTGACAAGTGTCAGCTTCATTGGTGGAGAGGGATTTCTGCCGTGTCGCTGTTAGCTCCGGGGGACTGGGATAGGATGTCTCCATTCTCTTGGATACGATCGTGGATGGAGATGGCACAGTAGACTTGTGGTTGGTCTTGTGGAAGCCGATCGGATCATGATGACTGTCGGTGAGCAGCTTAGTCAAGTTGTACGGCAGAATGCAGCGCTCATCGTCTTTTCCATAGCCAGTCCTAGTCCCATTCCGAAGTTTTATGCATAAAGCATCTCATGTTGCACTGCCCCGTTGCTTGGGCGCATCTGATCGCTCAGCTCATGTGTACCGATCTTTGCGTTGATGGTCTGAGATTTCATGCATGCAGTGCAGAACGCAGCGTTTCCTCGCTTGCTTCCTTTCCAAAGTTGTGCTTATTTGGTGTGGGTGAGATTTATCCATGGTAGCCTCGTCCTCTTCTCCCTTGCTGGCCTCCTCTACCACGTCCGCCGCCCCAGTTGGGGCCTCCTCCACCATGGTGCCATCTTCCACGGCCTCGTCCTCCTCCACCACCTTCTCCGTCGTTGTAGCGTTCTCGTTCAGCTGCTTGCTCTCTTTCAGCCCGTTCCATCAGTAGGCGCTGTTCTTCTGCAATCTCTTCTGGATCTTTCTCGACCCTGACAGTAGGCTTGGGTAGGTCAGTTGGCCAGCGAGGATGGGCGTTCTTACATGTCTTCCCATCTGGACAGAAGCCAGCTAGGTAGAACACGCAGAGGTTTTTGCGAACATGGCGCTGGGAGCATATGGGTCCAAGGGGGCAAAATCCTTTCTCGTAGTGGGGGCAAGGCGGAAGCTTCGAGGATGGGTCAAGATGTAGATATAAGCATTCATCTGTAGATCAACATTAGTCAGAGTCAAAATACAAAGAGAGGGACCTAAACAGACCTCCGTTTGAACAATATCCATTCTTTGCAAAGAAATTGCATTCTGGCATTTTCCTCAAATTGTACTCGTGCAAGAACTCGCAGCTCTCCCCCTTTTTGCACAAGCCACGCAGCCAATGCTTGCATACCAGATTATTGAAATTCGAGTTGCTGTTTGCAGAGGTGTGTCTGTCGGGGCATTTGGGCCCCAAAGGGCAGTGGCCTTGAAGGTATGCCTTGCACGTAGGGCGGTCAGGCGTGATGCCATGGCGATAGTTCTCCAGCAGAAACGGCGAGAAGGAGAAGCTGTATTTGGGGGCTTGATGCTCTAAGATCTGTCGCGCGAGATCTTTTGGCCCTGGGCCGAGAGATAGGACGGCAGCCATGTTGGTTGTTGTGGTGTAACGTCTGCAGTTGAAGTCGAAAACAGCTCTTTGAAATCAATCGCGACGCGCTCCAAATTAGGCTGAGAGGCCGAATAATGCCGGCCGCTAGAAGTGTGGCAAGGGGTTTCGAAGATCAGGCTTGTGCGAGGCACGAATTTGTTTTTCTGCACCGCGTCTGCAGAGATGCTTGTCGCTGCAGGTCAGGGAGAGATTGAGGCGTTGCGAAAGGCGGAGGTCGACGTGTCACCAAATCCCGATTCCCTTTCGAGCTCGAACCTGGCTTGTCTATGTTCTGGTTGCCTATGGGCCGACAGACAAAGCATCAACCAACATTCACGTATGGGGGGAGGGGCGTGGGGAGTTCGTGATGGTTGCGCAATCGAGTGTGTTGGATGGAGTTGTTGATGTTCAAACGCCCATGTCATGGTGCCAGTGATGTTTTGCTTCGCTCGCTACCAAAACGTGGCGGGCCAGCCTCAATCCCTGTAAGGCTGAAAGTGACAGACAGCCCTTCTGAAATAGCCGACGAGACAGCATTTTTCTCGAGGTGTCATCGATTTTATTCCCTTCTCAATCTTTATCCCATTTATCAGATATCCTGCTTTATTGACTGTACATTCTTACCCGTAAGATCTGCAGATTTATATCATTCATTCATTCATTCATAGAGTCTGAAAGCCAGCTAAGTAGAATATGGCCATCATAGATCGCCGATCAGGGTATCTCCAGTCACAAACATAGCGAGAAGAAAAAGCTCCGAAGGCATGGCCAAATGCACCAAAGAGGATCTTGTGCCGTAAGATGCCGCCAGGGATGCTGAAGGTAGTGGTGCTTCTCACATATTTGGACCCCTACCCCTCTCGTATGATGATGGCATGAGATGAAGAGTTATGGTTTGGCATTGCCAGCGTGTACAATATGATACCAAAGACGCAACCGACGGGTACGGAAAAGTTCGAGTATAATGGACGTTTACAATTGTGTGGCATTGGCTTTCCAGACATGATATGAGACGTTCTTGTCTGCTGGCAAAGAGAGACTCTTCCCTGTCCTTAACAGCCTTTTGAAAGGACTTATCAAGCCTTTTTGAGTTTGGACGGAGACGGCAACCACAGACCTCAGAACACACAGACCGTGGGCACACCAGCCAGCATCTTCGAGTTGAAATGCCATTCATCCATGTTGGCTCAGCGATATCCGGGCCGCTGCGCAGTTGCCCAGGTCTTTCTTGCCTCGAAATGGCTAGCTCTGGACACTGGAACAGCTTGCTTGCTTGACCTTCCAGGTCGGCCTTGAGCTCTTGACCCCTCATCATGATCGCATACTTCCCAATTAGACTTTCTGACTTACTCATGGGCAGCTGGACCATCCCTGACGTCCCTCCTCCTCGTCCTATCCCACCCCGTCTCCCATCCAGCCATCCCGTTGTCAGGATCAAGATCGTCGACTGATCTCCCGATCGCTTCCCTTCCGGGGCCTTGCGTTGTACAAACTTCATATTCGAACTTCCTTAGACTATCTTCAACTGCTGGATAATGGCGGTTACAGCCCCTCACTTGATCCCTTATGACGAAAGTCTTCCTGCGAGTCACCATACTCGCTCAAACCTTAGCATGTCTCTCCTGCACGTAATAACCCCTCTCACCACTGCACTGGACAGAAAGAACATGCGGTGTGATGGAGATAGGGATGGTGGGGTGGGAGTCGCGCCCATCGTGACCCGCTCGCGTCCAGCACTCACTGGCCACAGCGGGGCAAAAAATGCAATAAAATCCACTCTTGATTCTTCCAAGATACAGACAACAGCACAGATACAACCCCTCCAGCTCGCAACATCCCCTTGCTTTCCATCTCGTATCCGCCGTATTTCGTTAAATGCTGGGAATGGCTTTCTGCTTGAGACTTTGTGGAAGCTCGTCTAATTCAGGACACATATCAATTCAACTTTCAAACTTGGACCAATTGCCAGCTAACTTTAGCTTTCAAAATACAACAGTGACGGACTACTGAGCTGTATGTATTTTGAACTTCATCTCTATCCTCGGCTTCCCCCAAGATCAGGCCCTTGTCCGAGATTCCGAAGCCGTTCCTTGTGCAAGGCAAATCCGTAGAGATGTATGGCGTCTGCACAGCGCCGATGAGCGAGTCAGCACATCGTCATGTATGTTGAGTAGTCGCCGTGTTCACGGAATACACTGGAGTTGAAGCCTGGCTAGCCAACTACAGTCCTGGATAGCCCCCTCTTGCAGCTTTAGCCGACCAGCAGGCGAGCGAGGATGCCACCGCATGAACAATGCATGCCTACCTGTCTGCCTGCAGCAATACCTTACTTACCCTCTGCATCCCTACCATTTCCTTTCCTTCTCCAACGCCGAGCACGAGAAAGAAGACGGCCTGAAGCCTATGCTCCGAAAACGCAGCCTAGGTTCCTTACTGACCTGATTTGGTCTTGTGGTTTGGATTCGCTGGCCTTGCCTCGACTTGCTGTTTGCACGCCACAACCAGACCATACTGAGCACATCCTGACCTCTTCCCGAGAGAAGCCAAGGGACTGGTGATTAATCTCTGAACCACTGATTCTGAGAAATTGTGCATATACATCCACACTTCTTAGTTCAGGCACAGCGTATGCAGCCCGTTCTAAAGGCGTTGGGAACGTCGGTCTGCAGCAACTCTACCTAGTCAGGTCAGCACGCCCGTTGGCTCGCTCTGTGCTGTGGGATCTGAACTCTCCACACACTCCGACCCACAGTCTTCATCATATTACCAGTAAGTGCTGCCACACCTTGGATAGATCGCCGGGCTGGTGGGTGGTGGCTCGGAACGCTGATGATTTGTTAGGCTTTCCCACTTCAAATACCGACAGGCCTCCATTCGGGTCTCTCCTTCCTCTCCAACATACTTTCCCGCGTCCTTGGTCTCGACGTGGCGACTTACTTCTTCCATTAAACTCTGCATTCAGCCGCTCAGCACACACTCTCGGGCCTCTTTACTCACCAACAGTTGGTAAAGTATCTGACCTTGACCTGCCTACCGCTTTAGGAAAGTCAACAAAATCATGCGAATATACATGTCCCGAGTTTCCTTTTCTCGGCTCGGGCATCATTTCAAATTGGGAACTTAGACTCGTCAGGATAGACAGACAACCCCCCTCCCACTCTCAAAGATGGCAAACTTTTTCGGTCCAGTTCCACCAGCCGTTCCCTTTGCTTCAAGACCTCAACTCAACGCCCCTCGAAGACCTTCACAGCCATCACTGGATGCGAGCTTAGCAAGTCTGACAAGGAAGAATGCTGTATACTATCCAAATTACCGAGTCTACCGTGGAGAGACACCGGCAACCTTGAACTACAACTGCATCAGCCATGTCTTCTATGCATTCGCCCACGTTTCCTCTGATGGTGGTATCTTCGTAAAGTTCCCAGCCTGGTCTCTTGTCACAACTAATCATACGGACAGTTGAGTGACGAATGGGCTGATGCACAGATGCCAGTCGACGGAGCTACCGGATGCTTAGGATCTTTCATGAGGTTGAAGGAACAGCATGGCTACCTCAAATTGATTCTGTCTATCGGAGGTGGAGCTGCCAGCCAGAACTTTGCAACTGTAGCGTCAAGTGCTGCTACGAGGGACAACTTTGGAAGATCCGCTCGAGGACTGATCGACGCGTCAGGCTTTGATGGAATTGACAGTGGGAACACCGATACCCTGCTTATCCCTTTACTGACATCTTCAAGTTGATTGGGAACATCCTTCTGATCCACAACAAGGCGCGAACTTCCTCGCTTTGCTAGCCGCCATCCGCCTTCACCTTCCTGATGACCGTTATCTCCTGACGGCAGCTCTGCCAGCAGGGCAGTGGGCACTGCAGAATATCGATCTTTACAGAGCACAAGACTACCTTGACCTGATCAACCTCATGGCCTACGACTTCGCAGGCTCATGGTCAAACACAGCTGGCCATCACGCTCAACTCTATCCTGGTAACCCTGGCGAGCCCTCAGGATCCACTGCGGTCGACTATGTTATTTCTACTGGCTTTCCAGCAAATAAGATTCTCCTGGGAGTTCCGGTATATGGCAGGTCCTTCCTGGGCGCAAGTGGTCCCGGTCATGCGTACAATGGTTGCGGTGGAGAGGAGGGGACCTTCGAATATAAACAGCTACCAAGAAATAACGCCGAGGAAATTGTCAACACACGCGTAGTGGCAGCTTTCTCCACCGGTGGTGACGGAGGTTTCGTTTCCTACGACAATCCAGAGACGGTCAAGATAAAGGCGAACTTCTGCTTGGAGAAGGGACTTGGAGTAAGTCAAATCTTAACACATGTGGTAGGAAGGCTGACACGTACAGGGGTTGTTCTACTGGACGGGAACTGCAGATACTCCTCCAGGACCTCGAAGTCTAATAGCAGCAGGATTCAAAGCTTTGCATGGTGGCTAGGCCGCAGAACGGCTTCGATGAACTCTGTATTTGTACGAGCTGTGCGTATAAAAGTTCGACTCAGGGCATTGGAATCAAGTATTGCATTGAACCGGCGGCAAAGAAAAGCGAAGCATTGGGACGACAAAACGAGCAAAATCACGAACGTTTTAATGGCTGGCAAGCCTGGCGCACGAGATCATGGATAAATGGATTATGGGATGGCGGCTCCTTTGCTTTATGTCGATGATCCTGAGCATAATGTCAGGTTCCGATATGATCATATAGTACCTTGCGATGTTATTTTGCTCACGTTTCGCTTCGTTGGGTTTGCTGCATGGTATTTGTACGGTACCCTACTCTCATTATATGTTCAAGTATAGGCACATTTTCCTATGGCCAGTAGGGCAGCGTTTGCTGAGCTGAAGCCTGAGTTGAGAGACGAGACAGCCAACGGGTTTGAATCCACCCCGCACCGCAATTTCGGCTCCCGGGTGGTGAGCCGCTGCGTGATCTGTTACTATTTCCAGGTTTTCTATCGCTGTCACTATCACTATTTCTGCCATGCATTAATCTACTGCTGTGAACAATTTCTACCTCTTTCCTCCTCGATCTTCTCATTCCGCAGAAAGTTTACTCAAGCACAACCCGACATTTTAACATCATCTCTCTATTGTCCTCTCGACATACCTCCTTCATCATAGTTTGAGAAGTGTAAAAGCATACCACTACTTATCGATACGGTTCTCAGATCCTGTTTGATCCCCAATCCCAAACCAGGGGTATCTAGGGGATGCCCTCCGCTATCTCTGATTCGAGGACCTAAACGAACCACAGTCACAATCACAATTACAATACATGGGTCCAGTTGGCTTGGAGATTGGATCCGGATTCCGGATGTCTCCCGGACTCGCTTACCCGCGTGTCTACGGAGGCATGTACCGGTGGCACAGGAGGACAGGCCTTGTAACTCCGACGAATAAGTGCTGTCATGGTGATATTTTTACTGTGGGTTCGTTACTGGTATCTCGCTGGACGGATTTCGCCTCCGTTAATTGTAGATCTATATTATACATCACAATTTCCCCCTCGCGATGAATACAAGCGTGCCAAGCATTTTATGCACGTCGAACCAAACTGTCGGGATCGCCCTGTCTAAGTATTATGCACGTAGGTGCTGTCATGTAAGCCTTGTTTTTGGAGGGGTGGATGTGGCCGCATACAAGATGGCCTGGACTGCAGTGGACTTTTGCTCAGGTGTGGGATATGCGGGATGGATGGTTGGAGGTGGGATGGGTGGGTTGAGTGGGTGGGTGGGATTTACCCGGGCCGTTGGTGCAGGACGCAGGCAGGCAGGGCAGTAAGGGTACATGGTGCGGGGGACAATTGTCCTGTTGATTACTGGAGAACAGTTGGTTGAAGTAGGGAGGTAGATTCTGGGTGGTGGCATATATTGCGTAACTTTATTTGGTCAAGGTGGTCTAATCGATTTGTAGTGTGAGTGAGGGTGGCCAGCTGAGGCCGACTTACACGTCCAGCTTCCCGAAACATGGCTAATGAATTGATGAGGTACATAAACAGGGTTCCAATGTTTTTTTTTGGATAGTAAGTAACCGTGATAGATTGACCTGCCAAATCATTGTGTCTGTAAGTTTGCCTCTCCGCTTCTGTAGAGTTAGCTAAAACACCGATAGAGATTCGGGAGGTTACATCTTGTACCTTTGAATCAAACAGTCGATAGAATAAGGAGCTAGACCGGTTGAATTAATTCCGGGTGGGAGAATCATAGATAGCTTGAAGGTATCACATGGGCCATGAAGTATTTGTTTATTCCGAGCTTCCATTGGAAACTTTCCAACGCGCACAGACAGACTAATAGGCTACCGGCTCGGGCCGTTCCCCCTGAACCTTAGCTTACCTTCCGCTCAAGGAGTTGGGGACAACCAAGATTGGAGTTGAAAATCAGACCCCCCCCCCCCCCCCCGGATACAAATTAGAACAAGCGAAGCTTTCCAATAATCCAACAATAACCTTTCAACGATACTCGTGATTTCCGTTCGCAAAAGCATGGCCTTTGAGTTCACTGCAAATTATGGGATGGGCTGAGTAACTAGGTGGACAATTTTATGGGGTAGTGTTGACCGTACGATGTATTCGTGTTCCAGCATCTTGTCTACGACCACTTCACCGCTGGGCTGGCCTAAGTAGCTAACTGGATCATCATGTTGAATCCTAGACCTTCATGTGGCTGGTAGGTCGCTCTGCCTGTTTCTTTTGCTTCTATTGATACTCGCTTCCCACATAATCCTTCCTTTCCCTCAGTCGATCTCGACCGAAACATAACCGAAAGGGCCAAACTACCACTCAATACATGTCAAAATTTCGCGTCCTCGCCTCAAATTGCTCTATCGCCAGCAGTGTCTCAGAATCTTTTCTCAGCCACCCTCTTTGGTGCTTTCGAAACCAGACAAGAAACCCTCAACAGAAGCGAGGTGCGTTTTGGTGAAACTCAGGAAGATCTTCAATTGTTCCAGAAGACTTCCAGGTCTAATGTGATTGATCAATGTCTAAGTCCGCAGACTTCCAATCCGCCGGTCAGTCCCGTTTGTACCCTGGCCAATCTCCAGTCTCATTCTTGACCAAGCCCAACACTGGCTGTATCACTCCACGCAACTCGCAGGTGGCCGTCGGGTCGGCCCCATGCTGGACGAGCATGTAAACAATCCTCAGGTGTCCAGTGTTTGTATAGGTCCCTTGACTGGTAATCTCACTCAGACAGACAGGAGAGAAAGCGCCGCAAGGTCCAGAAACAACGTACGACTTCGTCATTTTGTTCTCATTCTCAAGGAGCTTGACGACTGATAGCTCCTTGCTATGGATCTGGAGGCAGGCTCAGATCCGACCTTTCGATATTCCGTAAGCCCAGTAAGTCGCCTGGAGAGTTCACACTTGGAAGTGACTACTAAGACTAGACCTTCCAGCATTGCTGGCTCCGTTGCCTTTGCTGGCGTTGGGCCAGCTCCTCTGCCGACACCTAGGTCGGAAATTGCTTCAATATGCGAAGCACTCAAGAATGCGCCCGATAAATCCAGCTGCATTGGCTTTCTTGATTAGCAAGAATGCTGCCACCACATATTTTGCGGCTGCGAAGAACCAACAAGGACGGTGATGTCTCTCGAGCAAGTGCTCCAGGAGAAATATATGTGCCGCTACAACTATGGAATCAAGGAGCGATACAAACCATCGGTTACACTTGCTTTCACAGTCTTGCAGCTCTGCACAACCCCTTGGCTCCAAAGCGTCTGGAACAAGCACGACATCTACTTCATACAAAGCGAAGAAGCACCTCTAACAGACCAGCTCTACGTTCGCAAATCCGAGAAAGGCTCCTCTGACCAGGTTGGCCAAGCACTACATCGCTATGGATTGCGAGCCTGGAGCAATCCCTCGTTGTTTGCACTGGCAGCTGTATTGGTCGAACTGTATTTCGGTCGCCCGCTGGAGACCATACCCAGCGATCCCTCCGAACTTGACGAACAGGGCAAGCCACTGCCTTACGGACAGACAGAGGAAAAGAAATTGAACAGACTGATTCGCGCCATCGATTCAGGAACTCAAGAAAAGGAGGCGGCTTATTTCCAGGCTATCAAGCGATGTCTTAGATGTAATTTTGACACCGACTCGTTGAATCTGAAGAGTTCTCACTTTCAGGTGTTTTACACGGATGTAATAGCACCATTGGAGAGCTGTTATGAATCAATGATGTAGATGGCTAAAAAGATCTTCTTTCACATATCTTCCGAAACTCCGGACCGGGCGAAACAAACCATTCTTCGAGTACGCTTGTGTAAGAATCAATCAGTTCTTCTCCCGAATCTTCCACTGCATCATCAAATTAATGAATCTCACAGAAAAGGTACACTGCGAGACCTTTTCTGCGTCGGGATCTGTAAAACTCCATTCGAATTCAGAAAACAGAAGTGGGATCATCTTGGTGTAGATTGCTTGGGCGAGATCTATCATGCGTCAGCAATTCCACTTCCCGTTTCAGCCTGCAAGAACAGTAAAGTGGGGCACTTACACTTTCCAGGGCATGATCGAGCACCCGTTCCGAAGGATATGTTGTACGTTTCTTTTAGCACATGATTAGTAGACGCGCAGGTGATGTATGGCGCAAGACGTACCCAGAATTTTGAGTTTCTCTGAACTGTACTCGAGCCATCGTTCAGGTCGCCAGATATCGGCATCTTCTCCATAGAGCTCCTTGTTACGGCTGAACGCCCAAAGGTTGATCCCGACCGAGGTCTAATGATCATCAAAATCAGTCAGTCCATCTTTTGGTAAGGAAAATAAGTTATTTACACCGGCAGGGAGGAAATGTCCGTCTAGCTCACAACCTCCGTCAGGCACTGTTCTCAAGGGAGGCATTCCCACGATTGGGTGCAGCCTCTGACTCTCGCTAAGACAAGCACTCAGGTAAGGTAAGTGGTCTTTCATCTCTCGCAGTTTTGGCGGATTGCTTAGTTTACCAGCTTCTCTCGCTGAACTGAGTTCTTGGTAGATGCGTTCTTGGCATCCATGAGTGACGATGTTGTTCACTAGAGCAGTGACTGTAGAGCCGATAGTCTCGACACCGGCTCCATAGTTCGTCATACACATTCCCATGATCCATTTGTCGGTTAGTTGTCCCTTCTCGGTTTGCAGCTGGAGAAGCTTTGCTGCGATATCTCTAGGATGTTCGTTTTCGATAGACGAAGATTCCTTGTCGTCTCGGACAGCCATGCGTTGTTGTATGTGTTTTATGGGAAACTAAGGACGAATTAGTGGGATCATGGTTGATATGATTGTCTATTCCTACCGCGAATGCATGCTCAGGTGGAAGTGCGGATTTCTTGTTTGTCCGATCTCTCCCATCTAGCAACGGGGATAGTCTCTTGATCATACGCTTTAGCAGAACAGGGCTGGTGCCATGATTGCACCACCTAACAAATCTGTGGAAGTATGGAAAGTATCCAGCCAGATGCAAGTACTTCCAAGCTCGATGAATGTAAAGGACCGACTCATCAGCTTCGCCAAGCTCTACCAAATTTTTGGCCTTCGAAAAGGTCGCCATTGATAGACAGTCTAAGATATTAACACTGAAGCATGCGGTCACAGAACAGATAAAATAACTCACCAGAAGCAAACATGTTAAAAAATATATCTAGATCAACGCTCTGCCCAGCTCGTTCGCGCATGACCTCGATGTCCTTCGTAATTGCAGTGTCCAGAGTATTTTCGATGTCTCGCATGTAGCTCTCAGTGTACGCAGGTCCAAGAGCACGCCTCTGCATTCTGTACTTCTCCATGTTCATCTCGCTGAGCAAGTCGAGACTGTCGGGTCCTGACCACCCACAATCGCTGACACCGATATACCACTCGCCTTTCTTGAAATTACTTCCAGCACCTGCAGTTTGTCAGTCGGTCGTCAATAAAATGGGAAATAAGCGAGTGTACCGTAAATAGTGCGGAATGCTTTCAGGCTGGACACCATGATTTCGGTCGGTGCGACTCGGAGGATGGGTCCATATTTCTTATGCAACGCTATATCGACCTCGTGACGTTTGAAGCTGCGTTGCTTGTTGACGATCCATAGCTTGGTGATGCTGGCAAGGAAAGGACCAGGAATTTTTCGTAGAGGTGTAAGTGCACGAGTGTAGATAACATAGAGGATCCCAAGTGAAGTCAAGATCGCTGCCCGAAGAAACCATTTTGGTGTAGACTCGAAGTCGACACTAGAGAGAGACATCGTGCAACTCAGAAGGGCATTTACTTGTGGTGGCTGCCGAAATTTTCGAGCGATTCGACTGGCGACTTGTACTCATCAGCCCAACGTACTCATTGAGCTATGAAGCTTTATACTCTGTCAATTCGACGAGATGAAAGAGATTAAGTATGAAGTAGAAGCTAACTTCTGGAACATCTAACGTTGTTATCATGAGAACTACCCACTCCCCTCCTCAACGCCATCTGACATACGTCAATCTTTAGTGCTGACAGCAGATACCCAACCGAGGCAACCGAGTTGAGCTTCATCCCATGAAGCCGATAAGACGAAATAGGAAGCTGGAGTTCAAGGATCAGCATTTTCTGTGCCTCGTGGTTCTCACCAAACACTCGTCGCCGCCCCGTGGACAAGATATTGATCAATTTGAGAGACTCCGGGACAGTGGACCGGACGACGAGATAGATAAGTCAGATCCCAAATGGTGAACTGAGGAAACTCGAACCGGCTCTTTCTAGCGACAAGCTTCCAGATCGACTTGGTCATTCATGTCCCCAGTGCCATCGAAGACATAGACTTGTTGAATCTGGTTGTCTCGGCTGCTGTATGGGTGAGATGGAATCATGGACACCCGAACATTGTATCTTCAAGCTTCGCCTCAGAGGATCAGATTAGACCAATAACTCATCTTACTTGCTCATTAGTTCTTGACAAGGAAGCCGGATGAAGGAGTTAAGGGAGAGAAGAAGAGTAAAGTAAACGGTTGCAGGAAAAGTCTAATACACGGCCTGAGTGGGCTCGGCTGTGGTGGGCCTCGCGACTCGCGAGAGCTGGGCCGTGCGACAAAGCTTCTCTCAACCTCTTCATCAACCTCTTCATCAACCTCCTTTCTCAATTGAACCTCGTTCGAACGCCATGCCGCGAGCAACACGAGCGCATGGTACAACGCATCCGACAAAGCCTGGGACTTAAACTCGAAACTCCAAATATGCGAGCATGTGAGGTACGCAAAGTCCGGCCGCGCAAGGCGCTGCAGCTTCTGCGTCTCTTAGCCTTCTGATCAGACTTTCCTGGCTCAACACAGCCTGTCTTCGTCCTTGTCGTCCAATCTTCAGCTTTGGCCATTCGGCAAAATTACGCATACCATCAGATCCCGTTTCCCGCTGTGGGATGTGTGAACGGATGAATTAAGGCAGATTGTCAGGGGAAGAAGATGTGATGGCAGTACACAAAGCAGTTGGCGTCTCAGATCAAAATCACAACGTCCGTGCATCAAGAATGTACAGGAGAGACTCCTTCACAAAATACTCTTGTTTACCATATATTGGACTCGTCTCTGATCTATTTTTGCATCCTAAATTTCGACTGGAACAAATATACTTGATTAGTAGTCAAAGCATTTCGGAATCTTTATTGTTCATTCGAATTTATGAGCTGGCGCATCTTCATCAGGTTCAAGATTCTCGTTATTCCTTACTGATCCCATGCGCCACAGATCCCAATCAACCGGCTCAAACAGATGTGCGCCATCCGCGGGGTTTCATTTGTTATCCCTTTCACCCCTGGATTTTCTTCTTTATCATCCAGGACCTCTTGACGGCCCAAGTCCCCTGAGGTTGCTGATTGTTGTTGAAATTTGTGTCGATCTCGTGTTGTTCTATCACCGTTTTATAATTCACGATGGCTTCTCAGAGGAAGCTTGATACCGAGTTCTCAGTTCACGATGCGATTTCTCCAGTATCCCCACTCTCATCAAGGACGATTTCTATGTTTGGTGATCATTATGCTGCTTCTGAGAAATACTCGCCATATTCAGATAAGCTCAGCCCGCAAAGCTTACTACAAGCGAAGCCATGGCCATCACGGCCACAGAAGCTTCACAAAAGCTTGGGTGGATACAGGTGGTGGGAATCAACGGTCGATGTCATTATGATATTGATTCCACTTCCCTTCTTCATACTTGGAGCGGCTGTCATTGCCGTGAACGGTAAAGTAGTGGAAGGTCGGGAGCTGGATATTCTTCAGCAGTCCATCAAGGGAGTAAGGTTATCTCAGGCAATGGGATTATTCAAATCCGACTAACATTTCTTAGGCCACCACACTGTTTCCCATTTCTTTTGCGGCCATTACTGGTAGAGCAGCAGTCAAATACGCCACATGGAAGCTGGAGCAAGGCACGACCCTAGGAACCTTGGAGCAATTAATGGGAAGCAGGACAGTTGCCAGTACTTTTGTGACCCAAGTACAACTCCGGTCTTTCAATCTCATTGGCCTTGGTCTTCTCCTAGTCTGGTCACTATCACCCATTGGTGGGCAGGCCATTCTGCATATTCTCTACACGCCCGAGAAGTTTACTACATCTGATGCCAATATCACCTACTTCAACTCAAGGCAACAAAGCTATTCAGCTCCAGCAGGACCATTCCAAACTCAGTGGTACCCTGGATTTACTGTGTTATTTGGCTCATCTTTACTTGCTCCAACGGCCGTGAAAAAGAGCAGCATGGACATCTGGGGCAATGTGAAAATACCATATTACTCCAGTCTTGACTCAAACGCTCCTAAGGACAATGATGGCTGGATCCAAGTTTCCGAAGCAAACACCTCACTCATTTACTCGTCGCTGTTTGGAATACCTCTTTTTGGACTCGAATTTGGTAATACCACTCTGAACATAGAATCTTCCTACATAGAATTGTCGTGTTCCAACATGAGTACGACACCAATCCTGGAGACACCAACAAAAGAGCTCATTAAGACGGATATTATTTCCACTTCTGGACCCTTTGTGAGCTTTGAAAATGCTTCAGACCACACTTCTTGGAATATTGGATACAAGGGAGAGGATGTTACAGTTGTGCGAGATTCTGACAATTCTACATATATGTATCCTCAGTTCTGTCCCGACTGCCTCCCCACGGATTTTGCCGATGTCTCCTTCCCACCAGGAATGCTTGCCTTTCAAGAATACATTGGTTTCGATTCTGCAACATCTATATTCTGTGAGCCATCACAAATTTACGTCGAATCCACAGTTTTCTGCGACAGGAACTCTGGTTCTCAACACTGCGAAGTCACTGCTCAACGATCATCACTTCTGCCACATCTACCATCCGAGATCACTTATCTCAGCTTTCCACAAGTTGCCTTAGGAGTCTCGGCTCTTCTGCCCAACTCGACGCCAAATTTTGGAGCAGTAAACCAATTTCAAAACTATCTTTATGACCCGCTGTCTCAAACTAACATTATATCCGGCTCCAATTCTCTCAGCAACGACGGATTCTCGAGTCGCCTTCAAAGCGTGCCTCTAAAGGCCTTTGGAGATCGGTTGGGCCAGATGCTGAATGCGTACATTTACTCAAGTATGTGGAATGCAACCACATACATCACAGGGGCGTCATTTACAGGTATTGAGAACAACTTAGTTGGCGGCAACAATGCGAGCTTCATTCCCGCCAACACTGCGGATCTCATAGCCATGGTTCAAAATCGGACAGCTGCTTTCACAGTTTCGGCAGCTCAGATCAACGAGTCCCAGGTCTATTTTGCGTTCTTCCCATGGCTCATCATATTTCTTATTTCCAACTTCGTCATGTTATTAGCAGCAATTGTGGGAGTTTATTATTCTAGAAGGACGATTATTCCAGACTACCTAGGATTTGTTTCTAGTCTGGCGAAGGAGAGCCCGTTCATTCGTATGCCGGATGTAGGAGTTAATATGGATGGTATGGACAAAGCCAGGATGGTGAAAGAAATGAAAGTGAGATTAGGAGACGTGAGCGATATTGAGAATGGGAAGGCTCAGGTTGGACGGTTAGCATTTGCCAGGATGGAGGAGACTTCGCCGGTCAAGAGAGGGAGATTATATGTTTAAATGATTAGCTCAATTCGAGCACTTAATATTCGTTTTTGGATATAAACTTAATTCATTGAACGATATCACCTTGATACAAATCACACCTACTACCTTTGTTGACAATCTCGGGTGTTGCAAAAGGGGGAGCTCTTATCGATAGCTTCACAAAATTATGCGGAATTATGCGCGCTTGTGAACACGACGCAGAACAACATCTATTGAATATCATAACTCAACCACAGTAGACCATCTCAATCGCTGCTGATGTGCTTCTCGGGAAGATCATCTGGCACCTTCCCACCACCTGCTACAAGACACACAGCATGAACGGCGCGTCAAAAGCGCCGTCTTCTTTGGATGCCGGTAAGCTCCAACACATGAACATGCCGCCCCCTTCATCTTAACCCAAACAGCAACTGACTCTCTCTCGGTGCCAGTCGACTATGATCCAATTGAGCACCTGAACACTATATTCTCGCATCCCTCAACTCTCACCTCGATAGGGAGCACAGCAGCTGCTCTGCAGAAACACCAAGATGACCTTTCAACCTCGATATCCGCCCTCGAGGCTGCCCAAGCACAAAGCGACGAGTCAAGCTTGCAGCGCATGCAATCTGCAAAGGAGGAGCTGGCAGAGCTATTCAGCAAAATTGAGTCTGTCCGGACTCGCGCGATAGAGACGGAGCAAACAATTACGTCGATGACAGCGGATATTAAGAGGCTAGATGGCACGAAACGGAACCTCACTCTGTCTATGACAGCCCTGAAGCGGCTGCAAATGCTCACGACGGCCTACGAACAATTGAGAGGATTGGCAAAGTCGAGGCAATATAAGGAGTGTGCGAGCTTGCTCCAAGCTGTGCTACAGCTTATGCGACATTTCAATAGCTATAGGAGTATTGATCAGATCGCGACCTTGAGCCGGAATGTGGCGGAACTGCAGAGGGAATTGCTGGAGCAGGTGTGTGAAGACTTCGAGATCTCGTTCGCAAAGGGAGAAGTGGCTACGAAAAAGGGCGTATTGAGTGAGGCATGTTTGGTCATGGACGCGCTGGGAGAGAATGCGAGAGCTAGGCTGGTGACATGGTATGTCAATACACAGCTGAGGGAATACCGGCAAGTGTTCAGAGGAAATGATGAAGCTGGAAGCTTGGACAATATTGGGAGGAGATACAGCTGGTTCCGAAGGATGTTAAAGACATACGAGGACGAGCATGCTGGAATTTTCCCGATACAGTGGAGGGTCAACGAAGTTTTGGCAAATGCTTTCTGCGAGGGCACAAGAGATGACTTCAAGGGCATCTTGGAGAGGAGCATGCGGCGACCTGATGGCGGGAAGATTGATGTCAACCTGTTGTTGAGCTGTTTGCAAGAGACTATGGACTTTGAGCAGAGTCTGGAAAAGAGATTTGCCAGCGAGCCCCGAGAAAGTATCGACACACTCAGTTCGGTGGAAGAGAAGCCGCATACCTTTGATAGGTCCATTTCCGAAGCTTTTGAGCCATACCTTAGTCTCTGGGTTGAATCTCAGGACAAGCAACTGGCCACGATGATACCCAAATATCGAAATCAACCTTTACTACCGCATGATGAGGAATTTTCATCACAAGCCGTCATACCATCTTCGATCGAATTGTTTCATTTTTACAAGACGACACTTGCACAATGTGCCAAATTATCCACAGGTGAAAGGCTACTGGACCTTTCAAAAACGCTTGCCAAATATCTGGACGAGTATGCTCAGCAGGTTCTGCTGTACTTCCTTCAGGCACCGGGGGGAGCGACTCTGGAGCACACAATATTGGTATTGAACACTGCCGATTATTGGCATGCGAATACTCAGCAACTGGAAGATAATCTGAAGAAACGGATAGACAGTGAGCTAGCACCCAAAGTTGACCTGTCATCACAGTGCGATACTTTCATGGGTGTTGCAAGCGCAGCTGTACTGGCTCTAGTGCACAGAGTGGAAGTTCACTGCGAGCCCTCATGGCGAGAGATGCGGAACACGAATTGGAGTAAGATGGAGAGCGTGGGAGACCAAAGCTCCTTCGTTGCAGAGCTTCTAAGACATGTCAACGGCCAAGCAGAGGAGACTTTGCCCATGGTTGCAAAGGCTCAGTACGCCAGAGCATTCTGTGACAACCTCGTTGAGCACCTGGCGAATACGTATATTGCAAATATCGTTCAATGCCGGCCTATTTCCGAGGTTGGCGCTGAGCAGGTAAGGAATTTCTCCTTTCCCACATGGGCGGTATGTACTGACATTGTCTAGATGCTACTTGATAAATACGTATTGACCAAAGGTCTCACGACGTTACTCTCTCACTCGACCACAGTAGCTTCATCTTCTACGACTGCTCAAGCTGGATTCGTCAAGCGAGTGAACCAGAGCATGGCTCGTTTAGACCCGCTGCTCAAGACCCTGCAAGTCCGACCATATCCACCAGAAGGTCTCGTCCAGGCATACCTCATTCATATCGGTGACCGCTCCGATACCAATTTCAGGAAGATTCTGGAGCTCAAAGGAGTGAGGAAGCAAGACCAACCTTCTCTAGTCGAAATGTTCGGCATGCACAGAGACGGGAAGAGCAACGAACACCTCGTTGCCATGAGTCCACTTCTAACACCTCTCATGAACGCCGGCGGCATCGGGAGCGGAGGTCTAGGACTCGGTACGGCATCAGCCCTAGGTGCAGCATCCGGCATCCCGAATCTACAGACCAGGTTTGATCCTGCTGGCTTTGGCGAGAAGCTCTTCAGTGCAGCGAGAGACGGCGTGGAGAGGATGGGTACCCCTAGTTCTGGTGCTGTGGGTGACCGGATCGGATCGCCGCTTAGTGAGGACGCGAAGGCTGCTGTAGAGGGGAACTTGAAGAGTATTGGGAAATTCTTCAGAAGGGATATGAGCGGGTTTGGTAGCATTGGCGGAAGGTTCGGAGGCAGTAATGGCTGATATGATGCGCTAGGAGTTGTGGTGGAGTAGGGACAATACGATTTACGAGATAGAAAGGATATGTTCGGAAGCTTGCTCAGCGAGCAGCTGCCGTTACTTGATTTCAAGATTTCGAATTTCTCCGAGGCGTATGTCTGGTTGCGAAGCGCATCGTGTGCATGTTTTCAATTCCCAAACGCCAACACTGGAAGAATTCCTATTCCCCATCCTGAGATATGTTTTCACACTCCTCAACCGCAAACGCCAAGTGGCACAAGAGCCCACAACCCTTCGCTTCTCCAGACACAGTATATCAAAGTAATCATTGCTCATAATCACTCATAATCCTCGCCGCTTCTTCCAGAGTACCGATTTCCTCATCGATTTCGCGACGCAGTTCTTTCAGCTCATTCAGTTTCGCCCACAATCTGTTCTCGCCTCTCGAGCTGTCGGCTCCAGGGCGAGGGCTATCTCTAAGCAAGTCGCTTAGTGGCGAGGCTTGGTCGGGATGGCAGCGTCTCTTGTGGGCTAGTAGGTTGAACCGTCTGGGAAATCCTCTGCGATGGCGGTTACAGGTTGAGATTGGGCAGTAGTACTTGTCTGAACCGTGTTTCTCTCGTAGGTGGCGAGTGAGACAGGTTTGGTCGCTGAAAGTGCGGTTGTTACATGGTGGTTCACTGCATATGAGGTTCTGGCTGTCTTGTGGTCGTTTCTTGCGTCTGCCAGACTGCGAGCTATTCTTTGTCAGCTCTAGCGAAGAAGACATGAGCGATTGACATACTGGGAGAGTGTCAGGGGGATGACTTGGGCCACGGAGTCAGATGACGTGGAAGATTCAGTGTCATGTGTTTTGTTTTCGAGCACAACGACTTCCGTAACCGGGGTAAGGTCAGGATCACACCCGATGTTTATGTTAGTATCTAGATCCATGCTAAAAGTGTCGATATTGAGATGGAATGGGCGAGGCTCCGTTAAGTACTCGTTCAATGCGTGATAGAGGTCACGGAACGTGTCTGATGTCGATGATGTTGAGCCGAGTCCAGATGTGAAATCTTCTGAAATCTGGCCCGGCAAATTCTGGTGTGAGACGTGATCTTGAGGCAAAGGATGGGCGAAAGTATACGACGACCAGTCGTTCGGGTTGTTGTCCGAGAAAGTGTAGTCTGCTCTAGTTGTTGTCTGGCGTAGTTGGGGGCCATCGTTCAGACTGATCTGCCCGATTTCCTCGAGTCCATGGAAAGTATTCAGATGTTGAGTGTCTATTTGAAGTTTGGTCAGCCAGCCTTGGTCATGCAATAACCTTTACGTTACTACCTGATTCTGGAAGGTAAAAGGCATCTGATGATTGGAACTGGACAATATTAGCATTGAGGAGGTCCATCTTCAAATGAAGAAGGGTTATACGGCGCGGGCAGCCGGTGCTTACTCGAAAAAATCAGATTGTTGGGGCATCCCCATTTATATGAATTTCAGCTCATTCGAATGACTTGACTTTTTGAGATTATTTCAACAATGCTTCCTGATGTTCAAAGGGGGTCCTACCTGCTATATATATGATCATACAGCAGCACTCGATCGCTTCACGTTTCCTGAGGCTCCCGCTCACGGCGAGAGTGAGGAAAGGCCAATAGCTTTCCGCCAATGGCTCGGATTAGGGGATGCAGCCTAAATTTTGAGACTGTCAGCCCTCGCATGCCCCAAAATTTGGGTAGATTTCCAGACATATTTGATCAAGCCTTACTGCTGTGGTGCGCACAACCTAAAACTTGAGGCTGGTGAACGCAATCAGCCTTCGCGTGCACAGCTTTCAAGGCACAACACAGGGGTTCAAGTATCTTACTCAAGACTATAACTGGTCACACTTCGCGATCCATTGGCCAGTATGTTGGCACAGCCTTGCCCAGACTAGCCAGCCCAAACATTGAGGCTTGGGTGACACTCGAGCCCAATCTACTGGGTATCTGCCAGCATTCACATGCATCGGTGAAGGATGGTAACACATTCTCAAAGAAGAGCTTGCAGAAATTGGGTATCAAGACCTTTCGGGCTGGCACAGCAAGGCGTTATTGTGTGAGCCCCTTGGTTGACAGATGGCGCAGCGCAAAAAGCAAATCATGAACCGCAGTCAGATGGTGAAATTTGCGGACACAAAAACATGATTCGGCAACCTAACCAAGTGTTTCATGTCTCTCAGGATCTCGTTAAAGCCTGCACGAACGGACTCACCGAAGATGTGTGCTTGATAGCTCTCAACCAGACCGATCTGCCTTTCAATATTCACTCATAAGTTGTTTGTAAAATCGGAAGTGACCTGAGATGGCAGCTTATTAGACGCAAATGAAGCGGTGAAAAGACAGCTTTTTAAGTCCTCCCGTTGGATGTGTGAAATCTCGGTACCTAGGTAGCAAATATATGGAGCAGCAGTGTGACTTGCTGGACACAAATAGTGGTCATCCATCTCTTCGATAGCATTGCGAATTTCTGAACTATTGGCCCATCAAGCAAGAGAGGTTACCAGCTAATGAGACATGAATTACGGAATAGAAGCTGTTCCAGTATGATGGAACGAAATCGCGCCCCAAAAAAAAACATTTAGCATGGCTTGAAGGTAGAAATCACAGTTTGGAAACACAGTAATCATCTCAAAAGATGTCAAACCAAACGGTTCTGGAGGAAACATTCCAGACTAAATATGGAAGTCCAATAGAAAAGACGCCGCCATCATTGGACGATTGATGACAGGAAGAACCTAAGGGGCGGCAATACCTAGAAGTTGACGATGTTGTCCATGCCGCGGCGTGCTGACCAATTAAATTTCGACTTGAGCTCGTGGAACTCCCAAGTCTTGGCACCCGATGAAGTCATCACTTGACAATCGATAGTTTGCTATCACTGTGTAACCCGAGGGGCGAGCCTAATGCAACGAGAGTTTAGTTTCAATAGAGCTTTATTGTTTATTCCTCTCAATTACATAGCTCAATAGTAGGGACTTACAACATTCTGTCAAAAACTGGATCTCCAAATCACGCTTGTGCAGTAATTCTCAGGCCCGACTTTAGCATCCCAAATTACCTCTAGCATGGCTTCTAACTTCTCGGCCGTGTCCATATTTGGCGGAGACAAGTAGGTCACATTGACTTGACCTTCTCCTCAGCTTCCCACTGACCTCGTTCGGCAGACCATGGTCCCCCCTCGATTGGACCTCCTCAGATGACCGAGTGCGCGGAGGCTCTTCCATATCAGAACTAAGCTGCAATCCACTATCACCCACTGCTATCTTCCACGGCAACCTAGACATAAAGACCCTGGGCGGCGCAGGCTTCGCATCGCAACGGACGACCGGTGAAGAACGCAATTGGGATTTGACGAAATACGAGGGGCTGGTTCTGGACATTGCCAAATCGGACGAGAAGCAATATACCTTGACATTGAAGGATGAGCTGCTACCCAAGAGCCCAAACGGCAGGGAACAGAGCACAGTCAGCTGGGAATACGACTTCAAGGTCGAATCTGATGGGGCGAAGGTTTACGTTTACTGGGACGACTTCAAGCCTACATACAGGGGACGGGAGAAGAAGGATGCGAAGCCATTGGACTTGAAGCATGTCAAGAGGATTAGCTTCATGATGCGAAGGTATTTCCCCACTTCCTATAAACGTGAGTAAAGCAGTTGCTAATGCCGTCAGTTTCTTCGGTTCCCAAGAAGGCGACTTCTCATTGTCCATTACCTCGGTGTCTGCATTTTCAAAGCATGACCATGGGAAGAATGAGCAATATCGCGATGATCCCCAGCAAAAAGCGCTGTCTCCGACTAGGACGAAAGATCCAAACGAAGAAATAGGCTGGTTTAGTTGGATTTTTGGATCTTGTGTAGTATCATGAAACACATATCCTCTTTCACTCACTATCCAAGCCTTACTTGAATGGTGACATCACGAAGCTCATCAGACTTCTCAGCTAGTGGTACCAGCTGCAGTTCGAACGGTTGTGGAACTTCTAGTAATGCAAAGACCATTTGCTGTCGAAGATTCCATATGGATTCTGCCCCCGGGTATGGACCTTTCTTGTCATTGAGACTCAAACCCATCGTATTCTATGCTTGTGCCACCGAGCTAATGACATCCATGAAGTCATTCGTATAATTATCTACCTTCAAAAGCAGCGAAGCGATGGTGCCATTTGCTATGTGCTCGTACGTCGCGTAAGCTATGCTATCTTGAACTTGACAACGTGCTGGGGAATATAGACGTGGCTCTGCTTGTCATGGGATTCGTTGGTATCGTGTAGGCAGTCGGCATGCGCCGAGTGGATTAGCAGCAGTTTCTCCTTCTCACTGCAATTCAATGAACTCAATATGCATCGGGAAACACCGTGGTATGTCTCCAAGGCAGGATAAGCTATTTGTTTTGGCTCGCTTAAAAAAAGTTGACGATCGTTGGAACGAGAACGGCAATACATTCTGGTCACGGCTTTGAATGATTATACAGCTCTCAGAGCTGCTCAAGTCATGTTACTTAAATTCTGAGCAGAGTCGAAGCCTTGTTTGGTGCCTGACCCCTAACACGTTCTCGGTCAATGACTCGAGTTTCACTCACCTTCAGCAAAGACGAAGCTTCATAAGAGTGGCATACCCCCAGATTTTGACTCGAGAGATAGTAGATTCGAAGAATGGAATACTGAAAGGTAGTCTGAGCTTCCCAGATGAGGTCTCTGCCATGTTTACTTACGGATATGGGTTGGTTTGTGTACTGTCTTGTTGGAGAGCAGTGTTCTGGGTTCAGAATTATACACACCTGGTACAACTCATAGCTTAAATGTGAATTGCTATACAAGGTTGGTTAGCCAATCCACCCATGTGTGTAGGAAATCGTGCTCTGCAAGGACGGAACTGACCTCGGAGTTGTGAAGAATGTAGCTGCACACCCCATCAGATATGATCAGACGTACGCAAGATTTGGCTCTCATGAGAGCTTCCCTGTTTAAGATTGATAGCAGTCCAGACTTGAGGATGCCTTTAGATTTGGGCTCTTCTGTATTTGTAAAATAAAAGTTACGAAGAAGTGAATTTCAAGAATAATATTTGGTTTCTGAAGCTTCAAGAACGCCAAGACATTTTGACTTGCTAGCGTCATGCGCGTCCCGCGCCGCCTGCTCTAAAGGTAGAGCTTCAAGCTCTCCACATCATAACTTCAACACTCAGAACCAAACAGCCACAAGATGTCCATTTCACCCATAATCACCTTCAAGGCTGGCAGATGTGCCCTGGACGTTCGTACTCACGTAGCCTTGGACAAGTTTAGTGCGCTGACTTGTAAACAGACATCCAGCAAGCCATACAAAGTCACTCCAGATGCTACACCTGGCTATATTTACCTCTACTCTGAAGATGGTACGTCATGTCGAAGCTACGCTGGATATATCTGACCTTGTAGAACTCATCCACTTCTGCTGGCGCGAACGCAATAAGCCTATGAACGACCCAGATAACATCGACCTTGTCATGTTCCCCACAGACGGACACTTCGAGCCCTACGAATACAAGACCTCGCAGCAAGCCACCTCCAAGACGAACGGCCGTATCTTCGCGCTTAAGTTCTCCTCATCCTCCCGCCGAGATCTCTTCTGGCTGCAATCAAAGCCCCAAGCCCGGAATGGCGACCCAGCCTGGTTCAGTCCGCGGGACTTGAAGATTGGTCAGATTGTCGATACGCTATTGCAGGGTGACGAAGTCAATGTTTCGGAGGAGATTGCACAAGTACAGGGTGGGTCTGGGGGAGACGATGACGATGAGACGATGGAGGACGTTGAAGGCCACGGCAACCCAACAGAACACCACCGAGGAGGCAGCGGTGGCGCGGGACCAGATGCTACAGGAGGAGATATCAGAGAGGAAGGATCTGGCGCACGAGAGGGTGGAGCTGATGGCGGACGAGCGTAGGTCAACTTCTCATCGCAAGAAATACATTGCTTAAGCATTTACGACCAAGGCGTTTGGCAAAATGGGAGAACGAGCCAAAAAAGCGTTCATGTACTGCTAGCTTGATACGACCTGAATGAATATCCAAGAATTCTCAAGGGGTCCAAAACTGTTCAATTTTTATTTAAGACTGGGGCTGACATTGTCATCAGTGCTGGTTCAGGACCAACAGATGCTGCTACGGTCGTCCAGAATTTTCTCAACTCGTTGAAGGCTGGTGGACAGGCAGGAATGCAACAACAGGCTCAAGGTCAAATTTATACAACCCTGCCGGATCTCCTCCCTACCTCGATCACAGTTCCAACGATCGACACTGCCACACCTGCACAAATCGATAATTTGCTCAGTTATTTGCCCCCAACCATTCTCCTCATCGCCCAAGAGTCAGCAGCTTCTATCGATGGGATGGTAGAACCAAGCGCAGAATCTGCATCGGCAGCTATCGAAGCTCTCAGTATCGAGCAGAAAAAGTCCATTTTGAAGAAGGTGTTGAGAAGTCCTCAGTTCCATCAAAGTTTAGGAAGCTTGACGATGGCAATTCGAGATGGTGGCTTGCCTAGCATTGCTGAAGCGCTGGGGGTTAAGTTGGAACATGGAGGATTGGTTAGAGGCGGCAGTGTCCCACTTGGCGGCGGAGATGCCGTAGAGGCGTTCATTGAGGGTGTGAAGAAGACTGTTGAGAAGAAGTAGAGTGGAGTGCTGGGTCATATTCGGCTATTGCAGCCAGGAACTGGGTTGAGCACGTATCATATTAGAACTAGAAGTGCGTCCAGACTTCAAAACTGTACAACATGCGCCATCCATGCTGCAAATAGATGGTAACAAGTGTAAACTATCCTCCAGCCAGAGATGTTCCTTTTGGATACCATTGTAAGGCCGTCGCAATGATCCACTTCGTTGAGCCAATGAGATGTCTAGACGCTTAATCTTCCTATGGAGACAGAACATAGACTGTGACTAGATACTATTGGCTCTGAGCTCAGTCAAGAGAGACATCAGAAGACAGAGGTCAAGTCTTCACGTAAGCTAAGCCCGGAATAATCGAGGCCCATCTGTCAAGAACAATAAGAAGCAGACGCTGCCCCTCCAAGGAGTTCAAACCTCAACATAACCAGACTGCGCAAAGAAGAAAAGTCATTCAGGCCGGCTCTAAAGCTGACCTGCAGTCACTTGACTCATCAGAAACATAATCTCGGAGCAAGTCGCTCACTGATTGGTTCCCATAGTTCAGGGGGTTGGTGAATTTTTCGCTTGCTATTGTCGTTAACAATGGGAAGCCTTAGCGTGTTTTCTTTCCTATTGACCAGCGCCCCACGTCCCGTTCCTATTGTGCTCCATTAAGCGAATGCTGTTTACTATTGTGCCACTTCGTATGATTCTCACGATGATGCGCTGTCTGCCTCCTTTGCCTACTTAAGGTATTGAGGTTTCTCTTCCTCTTCAATTCCCATCCACCTTCGTCTTCACCTTCGATCTCGAGCCAAGTCAAGTCTTCTGAATTGAACTCATCCTCACACTGCGGAACTACCTACTGCGATCTTCGATCTCTGCTTCTCTCTCTCAAATACACGAGGAACTTCAAGTCAAAACACTATCCAGTTCTCCTCAATACAACCTCGCGTCCTTTCACGCAAAAACCGCAACAAACACCTCTGCATCTACTCTTTACCTCAAATCACATAATGGCGCCAGTAAACCAATCTGGTCCACCACCAGCTCCTGTCCTCGGCCAAGGCGGTTTCGCTGCTCCATTACCAGCAGCCCCAGCTCCAAGCAACGGTCAAAATCAAGCCAACATGGCCGCACCACCACCCCGAGCTCCCTCCCAACGAGGAGGTCTCGCCTCTGGACCCCGTGGAATAACAGGACCCTACGCCCGCAGCGCTCCCCACGGCATCCTCTCCCGTCCACCCGCCCCCTTCCAACCTCAAGCCATGTACCAAGGCTTCCCCATGGGACCCACTGCCGCGAACACCAACGGCAACAACGCCGCCGACGATGACGACGAGTCCGATTCAGACGACGAAGACTCGACCGCCATCCGCCTCAACATCTTCACTCCCATCAACGTCCGCGGCGACGGAAACCTCATCGCTATGGACACCAGTGCTACCGCTACCACTATCGCACAGGGTATCGTCGATGCGCTTCGCTGCATGACTTATGGCGACGACAAGGGCGTTCCTATGATCGATGAGGATGGTCGTCCACGTCCTATCAAAGTCAACGTCAAGGCTCCGCTTACTATCCTCGGCTCTAAGAATCTCATGGGCGAGCGCGCGGTTATGGAGAGACTTGCGCCGGCTGTAGCGAATCGTCCTGCTGCTGTTGTTACGAAGGTCCCGCTCAATGACCTTGGTGGATCTGGTGAAGCGGATAAGGGTTTCGAGAAGGGAGAGATTAATGGCGCGGTCAAGAAGCGGGAGAGGGAGGAGAGTCAGGAAACTGTTGAGGGAGAGTTGAAGCGTTCGCGTGTGGATTGAGGGATCTTCTGCGAGCAGTACAGAACGAGATGCAAGATCATGCCAACATTTCTTTGAGGCTGCTGCATGAGGCGACGGCGTTTCGGGATGGACAATTCTAAGTCTTCATTTGCTTGGCGTACTTTGTCTATGGCTGAGCTCTCCTAATTTGCATAGCATCACGGCCGAGGGAAGGAAAGGACCGTACATAGCTGTGGACTCATCGAGCACAAAAGCTCTTGCTAGATCATGGATTTTACCTGTATAGAACACAATCGATGATAATAATGAGCTATTGCACTGCAACGTGACGGCTTGGACCTGTAAAGTTATTGCTTTTGATTCATCGAAAGCCGTACTGATCAAATAGGCTTGGCTATCTTACACGTACATAGCAACACTCGATCCCCAACCCTTTCAGATTCATTGATTTCACGAATACTACGTGAAATTGACCCCCATCTGTGACTCCAAACACGCCATCCATAATACAAGAAGCCAAAGAAATGCGTGCAGGTCCAAGTCGAGATCGTGACGTATCAGACCGAACGTGATATCGCAAACGCCGGATCAAATGCATGTCCTATCGCAAGGCACCATCAGGCACTTATCGATATTGAGCAGTGGATAGATCGGCCCTGTGCAGATCCTTCGCCCATTTTGGAAGCTTGCGATCTCGCTCGTAGATATAACCGCAATTATTGCAGAGTGTCTAGAATAAGTCAGTAATAATCTCTTGCCAGAATAGAAAAGAGCTCTCACTTTCGGGCCATGCGGGCCATCTCTAACAGCCCAGACGGAACTGCCCCAGATCTGACAATGTTTGCATCTCCACATCGAACGTTCGTACTCAGTAAGAGACCCAGCCCCGCCATAAGCTGGTACTCCGCCTCCAACATCTGGTGTTCCTCTTCCTCCAGGAGTGCCAGACCTCCCCAGCGGACTCAAACTCCTGAATCTGCGCTTCTTCTTGCTTCGTTCGCCTCTGCCCATCCGCTCCTCTCCGGTATCCGCGTCGAAGTAACCCTTGTTTTCGGTTTGTGGTGTACCTCCAACTAGCATGGCAGTTGACGAGAATCTCGCAGTCTCACGTCGTACTCTCCTAATCTGCCTTTCTCTATCTCCTTCGCGCTTCTCAATCTCCTCTTTGGATAGCTCCTCAATCTTCGGCTCCCACTCCTCTGCCAGAGTCTCGTGGTCATATCTCCATCCAGCCTCAGCACCGTGCGCCGCATCGTTGGGTATCTCACCGGTAATACCTCCGACAAGTCCACCACTCTCACATGCATCTTTCTTGACGCGCAGAGCAGCTTCGTATATTGCATGGGCTATTACCGGTACCCACTCCGCAGGAAGGCCGATATCAGCACAGGTCTGCTTTGCGAAAATCTCCGCTGTTCCAGGAGGATGTAGAAGGGACCATTCGAACTTGTCCGTATATAGCCAGTTTTCGAGATTGACATTCAAATTTATGATGCAACGGTAGGTATCGTCTGGGTTGAAATCATCAGATCCAGGTCCGATTGCAGTCGCGGAAGCTGTGATGCCATTTTCAAGAACCTTAGTCTCCGTAGGTATCGTTGGTGTAGATACACCGTTCATTCGGCTGTCGCCGTTTGGTAGAGGCGTAGCATTTCCACTTGCAGGTGTTCCCGACGCACCTCGCGAAACGAGGACTGGCTTCATGGTTGTTACGGTTCCGGCATTGGTTTCGGTTTGTGATGAGTAGAAGAGAGGATGAAGAGCGACACCGGCATATTCCTCAAGCTGCGTGCGGATTTGTTTGCCAATTTCTGCTGCCATAGCCCCACGATTTGGGAGATCGAGATCCTGGACCATACACTGAGCAAATTGATCTGTAGTGATCAAAGTCTCGTGTAGATTCCACAAAAAGGTATCCTTAAGGCGGTATGGTACAGTCGTCTCTTGCTGTCTGTATATTGGGAGGGATGTATCGATCTTGCCGTAGGGAACCCCGATGGGAGCTGGGAGAGGAGCAGGAGGAGTGAAGGCTGGAATATCGAGATCGATTCGGATTGGGATCAAGGTCAATGGCAGCGCCGCTTGAGCATAATTCTGCAGATCGGACTTCGCATTCCTCGTTTTTCCCATCCAGTCTCTCCATATTCCTTGAACTTCGACCGGTCCTGTTGCTTTTATTCCCACCTTCTCGCTGAGATCTTGCTTCGCCTGCGCCAGATCCTCTCTCCTTATACTCCTTAACCCCGTCGGCCGTCTCCTGCTATCGTCGTCGTCATCATCATAGTCGTCATATCCGTCCTCCGCGTAGTTGATCGCAGTCGTGCCTCTTTTGGTTGTTCTTGCTGATGCTGCTGCGAGAGCTGCAACAGGCTGGATCACTGGGGTAAGGAGTCCATTGTTGTAGGTGCGCAATCGAGGGGCATAGCTTGAGATAAAGGACTGAGGCGGATTTGGTGGGTTCTCGGAGGCCATATTGATTCGAGATGCTCAGAACATGCCCAGTCCAAGATGTTCAGGGTTGGTGAGAAGGGAGGTTGAATGCGCGTCTTGACACAATTCGCGGCGCAATGCCCGGGAAGTATTTTTGAAAACACTTGAAGGGTGCGCGACCTCAGGCGAGTCTTGCGCAAGCTGAACAATGCGTGAAAGTAATCTTGCTGGGAAGAATCTGTTTGAAGATGCTCAAAATTCATTGTCGCGTCTGAACCGTGAACTGAATAACGCTAGTGGTCCAGGATGGCACGTGCACTGACGCTAGTATAATTACCAGCCGGTGTGTTCTCGTCAACTTCTCTATTTTCTCTCTTCCAATCTTTTTACTACCTTGTGCAACAGCAATTTTGATCGCATTATTCGATCAACCAGTGGTTGAAGGTTGGACTTACTCAAGTTACGTATATGTTCCAAAGTTGTGCAGTATATACACTTGTATAGGTTCCTTCTGAATCTTCTGTCCAGCTTGACTCGGAGGCTCTTGCCGTCAGGTCCTGAATGGCCTGGCTAGTCTTTGGCAGAATCAAGATCTATGAATGGTTCCTTGACATTAGTTTCCTTGCAACCAAATCCTGGAGTATCCATATCTACGTTCTTTCTATCATCACATCCACCAAGCGTTTTCACATTCTTTAGCGAAGCTCAATTATCAGAGTATAAATATCTTTCAGTATCACAATGTCAGGAATTCCCTCGAGTAGCGGTACAATTCAACCAAACGGGCGGAATCCCGCTATCACCCACGACTGCCCACAATGTCCGAGTCCACATGCAAGACCTAGGGGTTCCCGAGCACTCTGGCTACTTGCTCAACTACCAAGCGAGCTTCATAGCAAAGTTGTGGAGAGGATGATCGTTCCCCAGCGGCCCTGTCTGGAGCACATTTTCGGCTCATGTTTGGACACATGGGGTTGCCCGAACGGGTCTCACATGGACGTCCAAGATCTCAGGATGGTCATTGTACCCTGCCCTAGACTCACGTCACTCAGTACATTCTTCTACGACGAGGGCCACAAGATGTTCTTCGCAAATCATACATTCGTATTCGAGAATCGCTGCGTAAAGTTGGATCCTCGCATGAGAGCCGCCATAGATGAAGAGGAGCGGGAAGTAATACGCCAGGAGTACCGAGATTGCCACGCAACTCGACTCCTCGATTTCATTGATCGACCAGATTGGGTGGGCACAGGATCAAAGAGCTTCCAGACAGATGGCAGGAATAGATTGTTTGGGGATGTCGATAGCTATCGCTACTCCATCCAACATCTCGTTCTCACTGCAGCCCTTCCAGGCGATGCGACACGGTACCGACGCGATTGGGACTGGCCGCTCAAAGTCGACTGGGAAAAGCTACCCAGGCTCAAGACGCTCGTTCTGGATCTTCGATATTACTCATTCCGCCCTCGAATACGGCATCGAGTTACCCAGAGCGATTACGATCTCGCGATTGAGGACGGAGCCAGAAGGATGAAATGCTTGAAGCTAAAGCGTCTTGTTATCTGCGGGGCCTGCAGTGGACCTTTCCATGGTGTCCAGCGTCACCAAGGCAGGATGAAGTCTTTGTTTGAGTCGGCTGTGGATGTTGATGGAGCTTTGGAGTTTAGAGACTTAGCTATAAGAGGTGACTGGTAGCATTTTCAGCGTTTTGTATATCAAGCCCCTTGTATTCTTGTTACAGTAGCGCGAATCGATACCTTTTTTCCGTAATCTTTTCATTTCCTTGCTCTGTTTGTTTTCTAGTCAACAACGCCTGCTTGATCTGTTCTCTATCCAGCTCAGCTTGATCCTCGCCGACTCCCCATTATTACTTTAAAATGATCTCCGTTCTTCCTTGTTAACAGAGACGAGATGATTCACGTCAACACAGTGATCTGCTGTATATGGAGGTACGGCTTCTCTTTTCACCCCGGCACTCATTCCCGAACATCCAGCTTCAAGACCACATAGTTCCCTCAAGTGAACCCGGAACCTAATTCAAAACATATCACTACACTTCTCAACTTAGGGTTAGTACACTATCATGAGTTCTGTATACATTTCCGGTTCTTCTGGTTGTGATTAACAGGGACAAAAGCAATGCCAAAGTAAACAGAGGGCAGAAGATCCCAGCGATACCTCCGTGGTCCTGACTCCTTCGCTGAGCCTGACTGTCTGAGTACTTGGAAACGTATTGGACTCAGCAATATACCCTCTACTTGCGCTTCCAACGATCCAGACAGATTTTTCTTCTTCTCCAGTTTGTCGTCAGCTTCGAGCGAATTCGTGAGTATATGTGAGGGGCGTCAAGGACCCCGCTCTGTGCACAGATTTATCTTCACTCATCAAGACGTGGATGCTCGCACCGAAAGCCTCAAAACTTAGGTCTGGTGATACGATTTACCAAGACACAATCAAGGGAAGTGCACATTTCGTAGGGTAGTACATTCTTCCAGTATACAATAATTTTTTGTTTCATTACGGCACGATTCTCTTAGCCAAGACGACTGGTCCGGCCCTCTTCGCTATGCAATTCTCGCGTATGCGGCTCATCTATGCTTCATCTGTCAATCAGACTTTGTAACCTTCCATTTGGATCTCTGCTCGCTCCCGGGCCACATTCCAACTATCCTGCAAAGAGCAATCGACCTTTTTACAGAATACCCTCCAGACAACACTCTGTAGGCTTGCATACGACATTGTATATCCCATCTCGTACGCATTCATATTGTCCAATCCATTTTGCATCTTCGATCGAGCCCAAAAGTCTGGACGTCTCATGCGATCATTGGAACCCTCAATATATGCATATGCGAAGGCCGGTCCATACTTTTGAACGAGATCTTCAAATACGCACATACATTCTCGAATCCAGCGGTCATTCCATAAGTCTTCGATGGGTGTTGTGTCGGGTGTGTACAGACGGGATGCGTTTGCTGGTGGCACTGCCTGTGAAAAGGAACATCAGTCTACAATCACCAAGTTGATTTGAACCGTAATTGGGGGAAACTGGGTCCCTGTGCCATTTTTACAGGAAAGAAGTGCGAGGAAATATTGGAATGGCGCTTACCGTGTTGTTGAGGAGACCGGAGGCATGAAGAGCAGTCTTGGTCATTGTGAAAAAGCCATGTCCCAGAACTTCAACAATGACACCCAGGCTGGCCAAGTCATCCGAAGAAAGGCTTTCGAGAAATTTCGACTGCTGGGCTCGGATTACAGACGTCTCATCGAGTCCAACCTATGGAACTGTGAGCTTCATCGCGAACTACGTCCTGCGCCACTCACAGTACAATCTGCTAATTTGTATAGGAGATGGAGAGACTTTCTCTTGAAAAGCGCTAATCGTTTTGAAAGCTCGTCCTTGGCAATATTCAGTGTTGGCCAACCAGAGCTGTTAGTCACGTCCATCATCTCAGTGATCTCATGCTCGACCAAGAAGTCGATTGTCTTCCGCCGGCAGTGCATCTCATCAATCCAAGGGTATGAAAGTATTGAAACGACGATATCTCCTGGTGGTATCCTAGACGATAGGATCGTGGCTTGATCTACGTTCGTATAGGCAAACTTGTCTTTATTGGTGTTTCGTACGGATTTCGAAATTGAGCATTCGTAATTTGAAAGGAGAGTATTGAAGTCCTGGCACTTGTCAGCAGATTCAGTAATCGGTGGACCAAGAAGACCTACTTTGGAGAGGCGCAGAAGAGATCCCGCGGACTTAGGGTCTGTGTTAATCGTTTCTCCTGCAATTTGAAGACATATTTCTGGTATCAATACAACTCCGCCGTTGCTTCGGAGGAGATTTGAGCGCATTGCCGCGCCACTGGTATGATTGGAGTGTTTCTTCATGGAGTCAGCAACAGATGGAGTGGTCGATAGCTGGCACAACTACTTACTTTGTAAGTCTGCTGAGCTATCCACAAGAGGTAAATAGACGCAAAGATATCGGTTCGAAACGATGATGGGCCGAAGTTGTGCTACGGGTGAGAAACAGAGTAATGAACATGATGAAAGAGGACGAAAGAACTTCGAGAGGTCATCTTTATTGAAAGTGTTCACCCAACAAGGTATTTGAAGGGGAAAGAGCCATCGAGGTGGTCGAGGTCCACCTTTCCTTGGCCGTGAATGGAGAGGAAGGCGCGAGGCTACGGAGCCTCGTGGAGGGGTCGGCTTGACCATCAAGGTGTATGTCAAAGAACCTTGCTCGTGACCACTACTTATAGTCCGGAAAAGCTTGGAATCCGATGCTTGACTCATGCTATTGCGAATGGCGCAATCCATGCAGGTCTTTCAATTTGAAAATGGCATGCTGATTAATTGTTCTTGGAGATCCACTTCGAAGGTCTCTGTAAATGGAGTCAAATCTCAGAGCATTCATACAAGCTTTTGAAACTATGACAGCGATTTCGGGTTGGTCTACAGGAATGTAGAATCACCAATCCCTCGAGTAAAAGTATCCTTGAAGACATCATCGTGCTCATTATTGTGCTCGTTACATGTTTGGCTTATTTACGTCTCGCTTGAGTCGCTTCCAGAGGCCAAAAGGAAGGCTCCTAAGCGAAGCAACCAAGATGGCCAGTGAACAGCCAGCTGGACATATGCAGCAATGTCTCAATCCTGAAATTGCATCTCTAACACTCGAAACTCACGATCAAAACTTTTAAGCTGTTGGAAGGCAGCTCCGGTAACCAAGCTCTTGAAAATGAAATGTATCCTTAATGCTATTTCTATTATAAGATGTCTTTTGCTGAAATCAACGGCCAAGGGAGCAGAATAGAGAACAATCATAACATCCGTACAACTCCGACCTTGAGTCCCAACATCATTGCACATGTCAAAGAATATGGTAGGTGATGCCCGCATTCCGCACAGCTTTCGCTCTCATCAAGGACTCCTTGAAGACCAAACCTGTCCAGGACTCCAGGATGGGAGTATTGGGAACGTACAACGATTGAAGCTGGAGCTTCGCCACGGTATATTATTGGGAGTTTAATGTACTAAGCATATTACAAACTTTCCAAGGATTGCGAGAAAGAGACAGACAATCGGGAAAGGACAAGGATAGTACGAACCCAGGCTCCAGGACTAGCGGCGGATCTTCCCGAGCCCCACCAGATCAAGCTCCCCGCAGCTCAACTCCATGACAGCCAAGCTCGAAGCTCAAGCTTCACATCGCCATGCTCTCACGCCGAGCAATATTGCAATTCACTACACTGCCCATTCGACGCCTCTACAGCTCACAGCATGGCTTTGAGCCTGTCCCAAACGTCATCGGACCCCTAGACACAATTTCCGTCGAAGAATTCCGGACTCGAGCTTTCACGCCCGAGAAACCCCTCCTTATAACAGCTGGCGATGAGAACAGTGTAAATGGATCAGGATGCACGATACCAGCCGCAGAGAAATGGTTCACAAGCATCGCATCAGCCCCAACATCTAAGGACTCAGGAAGCCTCACTCAAGAAGATGGCATCGCCACTCTCTCACAAGAATACCTCCGTCTTTATGCCTCCACACTCCTGCCCTACGAACTCATAACACCCCAAAACCCCGATCCAAACCCCTCTTCTATAGAATCCAGCGAACTATTCACCCTCCTAAAACACTACACGCAATACTCCTCCCCCACCTCAACATTCCACACCTTCACAGCACCCCTCTCGCTCTTCCTCCTCGCCTGCCAATCGTACTCTGAACCCCCCTTCCCATCCTCAACACCACAACTCTACATCGCCCAAGCCCAACTCACTTCCCTCCCCTCTCCCCTCATCGCCGACCTCACAACCCCCTCCCTCATCCTCCAAGCCGGCAAAGGCGACATCTACGACTCCAACCTCTGGCTCGGCATCCCACCAACCTACACCCCCCTCCACAAAGACCCGAACCCTAATCTATTCATCCAACTAGCTGGACAGAAAAAAGTGAGGATGTTTGAGCCGAGAGTTGGAGGTGCGATATTTAGGGATGTGCAGGGTAGGATTGCGAGGGATGGTGGGGGATTTGGGATCGTTGGGGGTGGGCAGATGAGGGGGAGTGAGATGATGGAGGGGCCGGAGAGAGGGGCATTGTGGGATGCTGTTTGGGGGTATGATATGGAGGAAGGGAATGGAAGGGGAGATGGGGAGAGAGGGTTTGAGACAGTTGTTAGGCCTGGCGATGCGCTGTTTATACCGAAAGGGTGGTGGCATAGTTTTAGGAGTGTTGGGGAGGGGGTTACGGGGAGTGTGAATTGGTGGTTTCGGTGATAGCAACATTGTAATGTTATAGTGGTACAGTGAAGGGCTTTAGATCTTGCATTTGTGGCATGATTTGTATTTGTACAAGAAAGGCTCACTATATGGCGAAAAAGAAGATCGGTTGTGCATGGCGCAGAGTAGGATATCTAACATCGAATGATATGATCTCAGATTCTCAAGACCTGTTGCCTGCGGTGAATGAGTTCATCTGGATGCACCTGTCTAGCTTATCTCATGTCTATACTGTAATTACAATATATACCAAGTATAAAAGTTGGGACTCGATGAGATCTCGGTCTGTCCAGTATCCCAAAAGGCCTTCTTCAGAAGATTGGAAATGTTCCATTCGAATCAAAATTCCATCTTATACTAGATGCCGAAATTAGAACACCATACATCCTGACCATTTAGCCTACTCTCTAGGCTTTCCTACATGACGAAGAGCTCAGCTATCCGCTAGAATTAACTCCAGTCATCCGCCCAATCATCACTGCTGTCGATCGCCTGGATCTAAGCCCATTGCCATGGTGCCAAATCGCCATCATTGTATGTACCATTCTTCTCTGCTCTCACCAAGGGGCACAGTTCATGTAGGTGGTCCATGCAGGGTACCCAAGGCTCATCCTCAGATCCGAGCATGAACCTCTCCAGCTGTTTCGTAGGTGACTCTTTGCCCTCGACTTCGTTCCAATCGCTGTTGTATATTTCCTGCTCCGAATCGTAGACCATCTTACCACCGCGCATCACTAGCTCCCTCTCTGTGAAAAGCAAAAGCTGGAACTTTTCGAGCTTCAAAATATCTCGTAATTTATAGAGTGTCTGTTTCCAGACACAGCGGCTTTCTCTCGGATGGTAGTCGTTGCTGGAACATGGTCTCCCGGTACTGTTGATGTGCAACCTTTTGAGCATTGAATATCTAATCAAATATCGATATAAGGTTGGTGTCATTTGCGTAGCTTGTGCCATATGGGAGATTTGGAGGGTAGTGAGGTGTGGGAAGGTGAGATCGTTGAATGGCGAAGACAGGTAAAAGAGTCTCGGTGTTGTATCGTTAGGATCAAAATGTTCCCAAGTATTGAAAGAGTCTCCGCATCTCAAATCCAAACTCTGTAGAGGCATTGAGCCCATGAACAGTGATAGATTGTGAGGAATTGTAAGACTTTCGAGGTGAGTATAATCCAGATTGCAGCCGCTGAACTGCACATCGAGTTTCTCGACATGCCGGACCGCATTTCGCATTGTTGCCAAATGATTAAGAGGCGAGTCGACATGCGCTTCGTCAGGAGGCACGAAACATCGCACCGGCATACGATCCAATTGAAGAGTGGTGAAGGGCAACGCTGCTGCATTCGCTCCCATAAGCATAGAACTGTATAACCTAACAGCTAGAGGTTGGTCTTGGATTGTGCTTTTTGGACCGACGATGCCGTCCATCTTTCGCACTGTGTGCCAGAGTGAATGGAGACAAAGATCCTGAAACGGATATTCTCCAAATTTAACATGGATTTTTTTGACATTCGGCATCACAGCCAAAGTACGTGCGAGCAATTTTCCGTTGCAGAAATCATTGACATCACCGCCAGGATTCATGGTTGTTCCTTCGCGTCCTAAGGATGCTGCTCCTGTGGAAGGCGAGGGACGCGCGAACATCCATTCAATGTCGTTGTTGAGTTTTGTGACATCTTCGAAAGCATAGTTTTATGTATTACAGGATTCGACTTCAATCTCATCCACTTAAACCCGAAGTATTAGCATGCTGCTGGAAGAATACTTGAATCTCGATCTTCAATTGAGGAGATGTAGTCGATTGGTTTCAGAGGTCGGAAAGGAGATCAGAGACTGGCGGCATCTTACATGTCGTGCAAGAGCGTAGTCCACATCAGCCGGCGAGAACACTATTTTGTTAATTCTCTCATTTAGCCAAGGACGACGAGAGGCCTCGATAAGCTTCTGGACATGATTCTTGTTCGGACGAAGCACAAGACCATGACTCCAAGTTCTCTCAAAAGCAGCAATAGACCAGATTTGGGACACGAGACAAATGCTCAAGTGCTCCTCGAAATCGACAAAGTCGAGAACTCGTGATTTGAGTTCAGAAGGCAGTTTGGACAAACAGGTCGCGTCCCGGGGGTGGACTAGAGATGATTCTGTGGAGATCCATGGCTTAGATGAGCACTGAGTGCGCTGAAATCTTCATGAAGCACGATCCTATAAAGATTCAGTAAGCTTTCAGTAGTAAATGCTGGAGGAGTGAGAACGTGACATCATTCACAGATATCAAGCCAGCCTCGTCCACCCAGAAGTGCAGTTGAACATCATGTACCAGTTGATGCTGTGTAAGGAATCGAGAGTTTCTGAGGCAGGGGTTCTACACATACTCACGAGGAATCCTTGAAAATGTGTTCTGGGTTTGTCCGGTTCAATCGGCTCAAATCCTAAGACGAGACTATCGGACTGTTGAACACCACCGAACGACTCGACAAGCTCTCCGTGAGCAGCCAGCCATTTATGACAATGAGCCTCGTCTTCTGATGACCAGTATCGCGATTGATCACTCTCGGTATTATTGGGAGGGCAAAACTTCGATCGAGTGGGATGAAGGAAGAAAGAGCGGTCATCTAACGTTGGTGGTACAAAATCCCGCGTGATGAACTGGACGGCTCTTGCCGAAGCCAGCAAGCGAGAGACCTTCCGAGTCGACATCTACAGGTACCCGCGCACTCAACATCCTCTTCCTGTAATTATTCTTTCAATCCTACAGATTCAAAGCTACGGTCGTACTCTGCTTCTTATCCTCGCATTCATACATCTCAGCTCCAAAGGACTTAAATTTCTTCTTTGTGGAACACCTTTCTCCACGAAACTCCGGTTTCTAACAAGATCACGCCACTCTGTACCACACAGCTACAACTTCTCCAAGGAAAGTTGGTCGAGTGAAATTGATCCATTCAAATATAGGTCTCATTTCCATATGCAATAATACAAAGCTCAATCGAGATTTTCGAGAGCATGCCCGACGCCATCAATGCAACCCGACCCCATTTCCCTGTTCTTTTCCGAACGCCCAAATCAACTCCGCATATCATATCGTACCTCATCAACATCCTCCCAGACTACGACTTTGTAACACCACCCTCATCATGACTGAACAGGTGTACCAGTCCCATAGCAGATCCGGCCGCAGCTCCACCAACGATAACCATTTGCAACCCTCCCCAGCATCCAGCCCGAATATTCTTCCCGCTATCCCAACCAACTACCACGCACGTCTTGACATATCCGAAAACGTATAACGCGATGACCATGACTCCAATCGAAATATAAAGCCCTTCGTAGACCTCATTGGCGCCAACAAAGAAATACGGGATGAGCGGGAGGAGACCACCGAGGAAATACGCCAGAGCGATAGTGAGGGCAGAAGTAAGAGCACGGGAAGAAGCAGGTTGTTCCTCGCAATGCTGGAATTTCATAACGAAGTCTACCAAGTGTGGCGAATCAGCTAGGTGCTCCGTGAGGTCCCGGACAGTGGTTTTAGGCAATTCGAAAGGCTCGAAGACTTCGGCGATGTCGCGGACGACGGCTTGTGGGTTCGTGTTGACTAGTTGTTGAGTTTCTTCTCTTTGGGCGTGGTAAGATGCGCTGTGAGATATTAGCAAATGCTAATTGTTTCGCAGGAGGGCAGGAACTTACGCTTCGCTTTTGGCTCCGAGATATCCTCCCAGTCCCATTGAGATTGCTCCAGCAATCAACTCTGCAAATCCTCCATAGATAACAACTTTCGTGTTTCCTAACGCGGAGAGGCCAGCAGTCAAGGCAAATGGAACGGTCAACCCATCAGATAGACCAATGGTCGCATCCGAGATAACTCTCGCATCGATCCTGAACCCTTTTCTGCGGTTGACCTTCTCAGTCCTAGAATCCTGCTGCGACTCAACATCTGTATCCGAGTCTCTAGACAATGTTCTCTGTAGGGGTTCTGTCTCTAGTCCACTATCCTGGTCAAGCAATGGCTGGCGCGTACCATTACTCCAGTTCGAAGCCGTCCCATAATTTGTTTTCGAGCGAACAGGAATCGGCGTAACAGTCTGGTGAAAGAAGAGATTCTTCAAGCCAACGAGAGACATGGCTTTAATCAGTGACGGTATTCTTTTCCTGCGAATGATTGACCTGCGAGGTATTGGTCTTCTAGCTTGTGAAGAGGCGGGGGAGGCGTCGTCTGAAGGCGAATATGGGATGCTGCTCTCCTGACTTTGCTGATCTCCAGAGCTCAATCGTTGATCGTGACGTGCAATATTCAGCTTGTTTGTAGTGTGCCAGCTTCAGTCTCAATACCGGGCACGGCCAGCTCTATGTACTTGTACTCCTCCTCTCCTCTGTCCAATACGGCCGAACTCTAATTCCAATCCACCTCTCTCTTTGTTTCGCAGCGCAGGGCAATTCCCAGAGTGTGTACAGACTATTGGTCAGCAGCAAGTAATTGCGAGGCTTCTGATTGGTCGCTACCCTTGCTGTCAGAAAGCTTGTGGCTCGTTAGCGGCCGTTGATTGGTTGTTTGGCTCGAGCGGACTGAGTTTGCGCAAGTGTGGACCGCGGGAACCTTGTCAGACCCCGATTTAAGAGCTCCGATCTTTTTCTGGCGGGACCGAACCTGAATGGAAGTCGGGTTGCAGCTGTGAAGTGGAACCTTTATGCAGGTGTAGATTCGATGGGATGCAGATTTGTAGTTTATAGCTGCAGATGTGGCGTCGTAGATGACTTCAGATGAATAATGCTTGACGTCTGATTGGCTTGCTCAATTTCAGTATTTGCATTTCGTTGTGTTCAAGCTTAAGAGTCGCCTTTTGGAAGGTTAGGTCAGCTTGCGCGGTCTGGATGCTGACTTTTATTTTGTACTCAGAAGTATGCCCAGACACGGCTGTTTTGTCACTGACGGCTTTCTCCTCGCCTTTCTCGGTCCCGAGAGTTACCTCCGTATTTCTCGGCGTGAAGAACATTTCCTGACGAAATATGAGATTGGTGGACGTAAGCTAGTTTTCGGAACTTGTGATTGGCTTGTTCACTGTCTCAAGAGTACGGAGTACGGATTCGGTGTCGTGTTTGATGACGGACTTATGACTTGTTTGATGGCTTGATGCTTGAAGTTTGCAGGAAACCGACTTGCATCCGTGAAGTTTGGGTTACGTCAGCTTGTGATTTCCGTGTGATACGCTCCAGATCTATCTACACTTGACAAAAAAACAGCACATAGATATTGATTGTCGCTTGTGCTCTGCTTGCGCAAAGTTCTGCCCCCGGAAATCACCCCAGACAGGGGGCGTTGGCCTTTGTCTGTACCTGGATTCGGTATCCGGATTTCGCTGCCACTTAAGCGAGTGTTTGATTTGTTTACCTCCAAGCCGCAATATATTGCATACGGTATAGCAATTTTACTCTGCTTGCTCGTCAATCAGATACTGTAATCTGCTCCATTGTCTGTACAACAACGGATGAGTTGACTACATTTGCAGTGTATTTGCCTTTTGTACCCGATCAAGCCTGTTACGAATTTCCATTTTCCCAATTTTGAACTTCCAACAAGTTTGAGTGATCTGCGCCGAATTTGAAGTCTTTGAAACCAAATGGTAAATCAGAAGGGTATAAATCCCACGCCAAAAATCAAAAGAAACACTAACTCCCAGCTACCCAAACCAGGACTATTCGATTTACAGCGCACTAAAACACCTTCCATCACTTCCTCGAACTCTTTTTCCTTCCATTCCAGGCCTTAATACCCTCCTTCCCACTCTCCTTCGCATTCCCCCAGGCCTTCCCACTCCTCTCCTTAACTTGATGTTTCTCCGCCTCATCCCCAATATCCTCCATCACGTCCCCACCAATACTCGTTCCATGTACCCAATCCATCAATCCCCAAGGCGCAAAGTTCCCTCTTCCATGACCCTCACTATGCAGATCCTGACGACGGGCGATACCGCCCAACATTATGCCTGGTACGGTAGCGTACCCGGACATAGTGAGAGTTTCTTCGAGAGTGATGACGGAGAGGAGGAGCAGGTAGGTGAGGAGATGTGTGCGGAAGACAATGGAGGGGAGATACGTTGGGAGGAAGCGGAAGAGGATGTAGGAGAGCGGATGGTCATAGTGTGCTGTGAAAGAGTACGGGGAAGTGATGGAGTGGAAGTAAGTTTTGTGGAGTTTGCTGATATAAGTCGAGGAGTCGGGGTGGAGGATAAAGCGGTGGATATAATATTGTAGGACCTGATTTATGTCAGTTGCATATAATAGAAAATTGCCAATGTCCTGTTGAGATCTCTACACGTTGGTGCACTACTCAGGTCGGTATTCGGGCTTCCTAGCCGCAAATATGAAGTATGCCGGACGATACACCTAAAAGCTGTACATACCTCGCGTAGAAGCAATCCTCTCACAACATCCTTGAATATGGACCACGGCATCGGCAATGTCGTGCTAACTTTCAACGCGCTTCGTATATGCAGCACTTCCGTAAACAGCACCTCCACCGTGGACTGTATCGCAACCCCCAAGAAGATATTGACCAAACTCAATCCAATCACTTGCAGTACGGAAGGGGTCCCGGAGCCTCTCTTCTTTACCCGCACCCCGCCTGTCCTTGTCGGCAGCGCAGCAGAACCCTGCGTCTTCATCCCGACGGCCAAACTCGGGATAATAGAGTCGAAGAGGAGGAATAGTAGCGAGGGGACTAGGAAGAATAAGGCCCGAATTGCGAGTGTGCCTACGACTTCGACTTTCAGGGGAGGCTGGCTGAGAACAAGTGTACTCCATGTCTGCGCATCCGTTAGCATCTGCAAGGCTGGAGAGGGGCATGGGGTGCAAATCGGCATTTGAGTTTGCGAGATCGCGTACCATGTAGAAGAAGAGAATGTTGATTGATGTGCTGTATGAGGTTAGGGAGGGCATGAGGAGGTAGCCCACGACAGGGAGAGAGAGCATGGCGCCCATAATGGTGTTTGGTGGTTAACTTTCTCACCCGAGCGAATGTTGAAGGATAGCCGAGGCTGAAGATATATTGTTTGCAGGTCAATGAACTGGAGGAAAGTCAATGTAGAAATCGAGATCGTGACAGCAGACAGATGAGATATACGAACTGTATATCGCGCAAGAAAGATATAAAATCCTTAAGAGAAGCTCTGGTTGCAAACCTTCGAGACTGTCGCAAGATATGATTCTACTGGACACTGCCGGTTATGACGATGTCATTGCTGATCTACTCCTAAGCAGGATTTCCTGCAGCGGCTGAAGAGCTGCAATGCGAGGACGGGGCGGCGAAATGATGTTCCAGCAGCAAGCCTCGCGTAAACATGTCTCTCCTTATCGAGCCATTCAGGGGTCAGGTCCTCGCTCATATCAGCCATGATATCAAAAGCACCAACATAAAATGGAAATTATGCATTATGAGCTGCGCGTAGAGTAGCATTGAACCGCAATTGCATGATTCGAGTGCTTCTGTTTGGACGGGAGCGTTTCTCCTACGAAAGTTATTATTTCGTTTGAGTTTCAGAGCTCATTTGCAAGAACACATCTCTCCTCTCTTGAGATGTCCCGAGCTCAGGTCGATATGCTTCTCTGCAAGTGATCCCAGAAAAAGAAAAGAGACCCTTGAACCCAACAATACTCTCCCCCCGCACGTCCCTCCGCATGTACCGAACAAGTGAACACCCAATCGAATAGGAGGTCAGATTAGAATTCCCCGGGATTGGATGTTCATCTGCTTGGCCCAGGGTACACGGGCTGACTGACTTTCCTCATGTCCACGCCCGCGCCCAGTCACAGGCTTTGAAGAGAAAGAAACATGCACCTGTTGACACCACTTTCTCTCCGATATTTACTTTTTAATCGGCCCAGCTGTTTGTTTCTTCGTTTCTTCTTCTGCTCTTCAGAGTTCATCCCTCCTTCTGATCTTCCTACCCAACGCGAGCACGATCACAGCTTGAAGGTTTCCCCTCCAGCTCACCCAAATTTCTATCATATTTGTGCCTGATCCAGTCCCACGGCTTTACTTATTCTGGATCCACCTACCCTTCTCCTTCTGAACCCTCCTTTTGGCTCCCGGCGGCCCCGCTGGACTAATTTGTAGGCTGCATCTTTCTCCAAGCCAAAGAAACACCGTCGCGCGTACTATTCAATTTGACAACTTCCTGCCTCACTCTATATTTCGAAATCACGATCATCATTGCTTCTGCTCGAAGGTTCATTCAACGGCTGTTTCTGCTGCCATCCTGAGACAGATTACCGTTCGTTGGGTTCGACTGCTGCAGGTCACCTGCATAAAGCGAGTCTGTGCCTGCTCGTAGCGTTGATTTTATCTCCCCCCTTGTTGGCTTCCCTTCTCCTGAAGACTTTCTTCCCGGGAACCTGCATCAGCATCGGCATCACCACACCGCGGACCTCGAAAGAAGCTGTCAAGACTATCGCACAGTCTTTAACTCCTTACCCCAGGCTGACACCTGCATTCTCTCCCTCCAATGGCATTCTGCGCATAGCTATAGTCAAACGTCCACCCAACGCGTCGAGTCGTCTGAAACATCTGGTTCTTGTCTACCGTTTGGAAAAGTGTCAATGCGTCCACCAAGTTGCTAGACCTCCCGGATTACACGCAGAAATCACCTCTGCTTCTCGGGAACATTCGATTTGGCGCTCAGATTAGATTCAGCCTAAGCAGCTAATAGTCTGAAGTCACCATGGACGGTTTCTCCACCCCTCCGCCAATTCCAAGTCGGACGCGGCAGCATGCACGGCGTAAGTCTCTACAAGGCCCTTCTGCCAGTTCCCAACGAGTGCATATACAACCGGCCTCTCCAGAAGTCATCTCGTCCTTGATCACGTCCCTTTCGATCATTTCTTCGCCCGCGAATCAGCTATTTGACGGCCTGTCGAACTCGTCGCCTGCTTCCCCAGCTTCAACGAACGCTACGAACCACACCTTCGGTCACTTCGGGCAGAATAATGGAGCGCGATCATCAGGTGGAAGCTTTGGTATAGATTACGGGGCATACGAGCAACCTTCACTTGCAGAGCTAATTGCTCAGGAGTCTGAGGCGAATTTGGACGAACTTGCGGCTCCGACGCCAGTAATAAGGACCGCAAAACCACCGTCAGGCTTTTCGCCTCTCACTGCGCCCAAATCACCTGGAGATTCAAGCCCTCTCAAATCGTTCCTGAGAGGCAGCTCACGTCCTTCGTCCAAAGGATCAATCGGGTCAAAAGATGAGACGAGCAGTATCGGCAATCTATCCGTTGAACCCGGGCAAGCACCAACCCACGAACTCCGAAGGAAGTCATCGAGCGATAGCTGGGGCAAGAAACAAGGTCGCAACCAGAGAGGTTTAATGTACATGAGTTCCAAGGAGCGCCTGCGAGAGAGGGAGCAAGATAAGAAGAGAAGTGGCAGCTTCACAGCGAGCAGCGGAAAGGGCCTTGGACTGGATCGTCTACCTATTCCACAGTTTGACTCGGACTCATTCATGGCAGAGAATGCTATCGGAGAAGAGCCTGAACACTCACCAACCAGAGGCAAGACGAGTTTAGAGCTTGACGCAAGTTCGGCGCCGACCACCCCTGGTGGAGGAATAGGATCAGGGCGATTCATACCTGCAAGAGACTCATCTCTGAGGAAGCCCGCTTCAGCGACAAAGAAGCGAGCATCGCAAAGGTCGAGCCGACAGAACGGGAAACAGAAAAATACTGAAGACGAGAATGATACTATCCATGAGCTAGACGAGGAACAGCAGGATCGCAGACGAGAACGAAGTCGCCGAGACGCAAAACCTTCTGAAGCAACCTCCAAGATGATGGAGCCGCTGGATAATCTAGAAATGCCGCGACATTCGAAAAGCAAGCACCACTCAGAAGGTTCTAAGGATCGATTGAGTGTTGTGGAGGATGCTGAAGAAGGTGCCCCATCTCCAGCTGTGGCACAACGCAAGACTCGACCAAGTCCGGAGCGTCATCGTTCCTCAAGCCAGAAGAGACGATCTGGCAAAGCTACACCTGAGCCTCAGGAGCCTGCTCAAGTCAAGCGAAGTGGATCACGACTGAAGCGACTATCTGCGCCTCTCAGTCCAAGGTCAGATAGGAACAGTAACCAGTTCTCGAGAGTTGGCTCTCCGGAGCCTACGAAGCCACAAATTCACGTGGATGATCGGCCAAACAGTGCTGATTCCATTGATGATGCTGTAGAGGCATATCTATGCTCTCCGCGCCTATCACAGAAGATTAGACATCCTCAGACTGGCAGAACCATATCGTTCTCAGAAGTTGGTGATTCTGAAGGATTTGCCGTGTTTTGCTGTGTCGGCATGGGACTGACCAGATATATTACTGCATTCTACGATGAGCTTGCTTTGACTCTCAAATTGCGGTTGATTACCCCGGATCGACCTGGTGTTGGAGATAGTGAGCCGTATAACGACGGGACTGCAACTCCTCTGAGCTGGCCAGGTAAGGCTCCCTGGTGTGTTCTTGATTCAAGCACTAATATATTGTAGATGATGTGTACGCAATATGTCAGACACTGAAGATTACCAAATTTTCCATCTTAGCCCACTCAGCCGGTGCCATATATGCGCTCGCTACCGCTCTTCGTATGCCTCAACATATCCGGGGCCGGATTCACCTCCTTGCGCCATGGATCCCCCCTTCTCAGATGAGTGTCTTTGGAGCTCAAGTCGCCTCACCACCAGCCAACTCGTTACCAACGTCACAGCGCATTCTCCGCGCCCTCCCAACTCCCATCCTCAAGGCAGCAAATTCGAGCTTCATGAGTGCTACTAGCAGCTCAATAACAAGCAGTCTGCCAAAATCCAAGGGACGTAAGCGCAAGTCCACTGGACGCGACACTCCAGCACCATCTGGAAGGAGCACTGTCACTCCAGGACTGGACAAGGAAAATCATGGCAGAAACTCCACAATCTATCCAGATCCATCTGAACCAGGGGCTCTCGAAAGAGCAGCCAAGGATCCTACAGATCCAAACAACGAGGCTGCGATAATAGCAGCTGCAGCCAATACGCTTGCAGACAAGGAACGCCAAATGACTTACGACACAAGACTTACGCATGCCATCTGGGATCTGGCAACATCTGGAGCTAATCCTGCGGTCGACCTATTGGTCTGCTTGGAACGGCGCCACACCATCGGCTTCAGATATGTTGACATCACTCGTGCAGTTGTCATTCATCACGGTAGCAAAGATACCAGAGTGCCTGTTGAGAATGTCAGATGGCTCGGCAAGACGATGAAGAAGTGCGAAGTACGAGTACTAGAAGGAGAAGGGCATGGTCTCATGGCCTCTGCGGCAGTCATGGGAGGTGTTCTTATGGAAATCGCCCGCGAATGGGACGACTGGATGAAGGTTACCGGGAACGCAGCTAATGGAAAGAACGAGACGGGAAGGAGGACCTTGAGAGAGCGTGCAAGTGTGGGGGGCTTCAGATAAGCAGGCGAGTGTACGATGAGTTGTATTGTACCATGGATGGGAGGAGCGTGCTTTGAGCTTTGGCGTTGACAGGATTGGAGGGCTGGCAAAAGCCCGTGGAGGTGTACTATTATGAGGTTCAAGACCTGGGCTGAGACCCGTACGTACGATGTATAGCATTGCTCATGATACTAATACATAATATATTTGCTTCACATAGACAAGAAGTCTGGTCAGTACTCGAGATGTTTGCCTGCGGAGAATAGCATAGTATTGAAGATTAGAGAGCTTGAAAATGAGCCGCGTACTCTATTGCATACATTTTCGCAATTCCGGCCATCCATGAAGCAATCCCCATGGATTAATAATGAATCCAATTATTCATCCGTCAGTTCATGCCTCCAGCAACCTTTCGCTGCCAGAGCCTCGTGATGTATCACATTGACCTCCTTCAAAGTGACGCTCACTCTGGTTGTTTTCACATCTGTTTCCCATGAAACGCCAAACGGGCTGTCGGGTACCCATCCCAGGAAGAAGCTTTTTAGAAGGCGGCCTGCTGCCGTTCGAGGTACGATCTGTCTCACCATCATCGTCAGGGCCGCATCAACCGAGCCGACCTCCATCAGCATCAAGCATCCATGCCCTGTCCGAACCACCATACGGGTAAAATAGCCGTATACTTCTCCACCCCTAACTCTTTTGATTCAGGGGTACTTGCACCGATCATCCCCTGGCTCCACAGCCCGCTATCGATTTCCCAGGGCCTTTAACCTCCTCTGGACACGATAGTGGAGAGTAGTGGATGCAAGGACGCGCCGTCGCCCGCCCAGCTGGATGCTGTCGGATAGGATCGAGGAGCTACAGGATGCGCGTGGCCTTATTTCATAGCCCATGCCCGGCCGGTCTAGGTACCCGTGTTGTAGTGCAAGCAGGTCAAGTGCTACTCCGCATTTCAAAGCTTTCTTATCCCTTCTCCTCTCTCTCATCTCGTGTGCTCTTGTTCCCCCCTCCTTCAAAACTTCAGCTCGAAACAGACCGTCCAAACGACATATACTTTCGTACGTTGACGGGAGCAAGTGATACCCTTTCGCATGAGCTTTGACACTCGATTTGCATCTCTATACCTCCGGTCCTGTTGAGGGATACTTTATTTCACTCCACGGCTACCCACTCGCTCAACACGCTTTCGTTCTCCGAGCTGATCTTGGCACTTTCTGGCTTCTACGACGATCTTACATCCACATCTACTTGACATACCCAGGATATAGAGCTGTAGCTCGGGCACATCAATTCAGATGTCCCGCTATCATCAGAGCCGTAAGTACAATTGCATATTTTAGAGTTTCCCAACTCACCCCGCTGTCAATCCCTTGATTCGATTCTACCAATGCGTTTCTCGAGCCTCGCGGCTGGTAGCTAGCTAGCGCTTGGGATCTGAGAGGTTGCCACTTCCACTCCCGTTTTTGCAACCTCCAAGAGCGGCACGAACTGCACTTCTGACACAAGATTGACCTTGGTCTCATTGAGGCTGTGATTCTCGAAATTGGAGAACACTCTTCCTTCTTTGCGGACTTCTCTACACTCCACAATTTCACGGGCTGACAGCGCTCAAAATCTCCAGCAATCCACACCACGCCCATCTTCTCGCGGCGATCCCCCTCCACCTCCAGCATGCCGTCCATGCGCCGCATCAAAGTCTTCTCCCTCCTCCTCGTAATGGCCATCATAACCCTCTTCTTCTACACCACCTCCTCATCCTCCAATTCCAAACACGACCTCGAATCCTCGCAAACAGGCGATTTCTTCTACAAGACCAAATCCGCGCTCGAGAGAACGCCAGTCGGTGGCGGAGCCTCAACAGCTGGGAAGGGGAAAGTCGTAGGCGCGAGTTCTGGCAGTGGAAGCGATGAGGATGACAAGGAGGCGTCGAGGGCGAGGCTGAAGGAGGCGGCGCAGATTGCAAAGGACAATGCGAATCTGAAGGCGCCGAAGCCAGATCCGCCGTCTAAGGTTGTGGGTATTGGGAGTGCGGCCGAGGGCGCGGAGAAGAGTGTTGCGGGGAGAAAGAAGTTTGGTGCTGGGGGGAGTGAGGCGCAAGTTCCTGTGAAGGAGGAGGAGAAGGAGAGTCAGGAGGAAGAGGAGGTTAAGGCAGAGTTTAATACCATTTTGAAGAAGGCGCCTAGTGAGTTCTTCCCCGCCTGGTTGCTATTGCAATCCTACCCTTCCACGTACTGTGTTGAGCCTAGGATTATGGGATTTTGAGCACCGCTGACAATAATACAGTAATCATATTCTCGAAGTCATATTGCCCTCACTCCGCAAGAGCGAAAGGCATCCTCCTCGAGAAATATCTGATCGATCCAAAACCCTACGTCGTAGAACTCGACCAGCACCCACTCGGCGCGCAACTACAAGCCAAACTCGCAGATCTCACAGGCAGGAAAACAGTACCGAATGTCCTGATCAACGGACTTACGATTGGTGGGGGTGATGATGTTGCGGAGCTTGATTCGAGTAGGAAACTGGTGGATAAGGTTAGGGATCTGGGGGGTAAGAGGATGTTGGAGGTTAAGTTGAGGCCGATTGAGGAGGTGAAAGAGACGGTGAAGGAGGCTGTGAAAGTGGGGGAGGAGAAGAATGAGGGGCATGGGTTGAGATGATAGTGTGCTATTCATTGGGAAGGAGATTCATCGAAGGAATCTGTGGGGAAAACAGGCGTAGAATTTTCTGGCGCTGGGTTAATCGGATTTGGAATTGGGTTTGAAATGGGAACATGCACTGCGACGGTGTTCGGATTTGGCTTCGGGTTGAGCTTGGAATCATCATGCCGTTTTAGGAGAGATGCCACAGCATTGCCTATACATATACAGGTCTACCTACGATGAAGTTGGTACTGTGCGAGCTATTGTGGTTATTTAGTTCTTAATGCACAAACTTTACACATAGCCCTCCAGGCTTCAATATTCGAGTCCATACTTGGGGAGAGAGACTACCTCTAGGAGATAGCATGCTTCTTAGCCAGCAAGTGCCACGAGAGACTTTGACTTCACGTTCTCAACATCTGTTTAGGAAAGTTTGTTGAGTATATCGAGACATCTCAAAGACCATACTCATCTATCCATCGCTTTTCCTGGATCTGCGCATTAGTAACAAGTCTGTCGCTACATAAGTCATGTATATCCAGACCTCGGCACTAACAAAGTCATATCGAAGAAACGGAGAATTCCATTCTCCATAAACCCGAACCTTTATTTCTCCCATCGTCACCCAGTGTCCCCTTATTACTAATCCACCAAATAACCGTGCCGAGATCGAAAAAAGCCTTTTCAATCTGCAATGCAGATGCAAATCAAATCAGATTCTGGATCTACTTTAGTGTTGACGTTGGGCTCCGGCTCGAGGCGAAAGGCGAGAGGCGAGAGGAAAGGGAAAGTCTTGAACGTCATTACCCGACTCGCCAAGGCGCCTCCGCCAAACCAAAAACAGTTAAGCGACAAGTATTTTGGAGATTTCATAACAAAATTTAGAGGCTGCAGGGCATGAGATCATAAGCTTATACCTTAATCGTTGCCGGCTTGGGGAAAGCTTACTGGTTGATCACTGCTCGAGGGTGTATAGGGTCCGAAGGCCGAAGCTAGGTCTGGGGGCTAGAGCGTTATGTGACGGTAAGAGATGCTTTTTGGGCATTTTTTTTGGATGGGAATGGTTGAGCTAGGGGTACTGGAGAGTGATGAGAGGCTCTTTTCAGGGGTCTGTGGGCTTGGCTGAGGATGGGAATTGTGATATCATGTTTGTTCTGGATGTCCGCAGGTACCGTGAGGTAAGTAGAACGCCGATCGATCGATCTGGAATATGAGCTATCAAGGGTTCTTTTTACATATATGTTTCTTCTCCCCTTCTCTTTACATATTATCAATTGAACTATACCCCATTTCCTTGCCCTCCAACGCTTTCATCTATCTCATTTGACCTGTTCTCGGTCCACGAGAAAGTCCTCAAGATGAAGGAACTCGTCCGCGACACCGTCTTCGGACATTTCCTACGGCTCGTCACGAAAGGGAAAGTGATGACTTTTGAAGAAGAGCGCGATTCCTCGTTATGGAAACGCTATGTCGACAAGGAGAAGAGCGGACGGATGGCGCATCATGGTCATACTGGTGAAGAGGAGAAGGAAAACGAGAAGGAGACGAAAGATACAGATGATTCCGAGAGTCCTGAGAGAGGAATTTGGCAGAAGGACGAAGAGTCTGAGAATAGAGCTGGTCAGAATCAAGCTGTGCTTTCACAGAACGGTGGACCGAGGAATAGCTCAGAGACGAGACTGGGAAGTTTGGATAATGGACAGCAGAGGAATGAAATCAGTTGTGTGCCCGTTGATCCTGAGAAGGGGAGAGACGTCTCGGTTGTTACTTGGTATGGAGAAAATGATCCAGAGGTATGTTCTTCACTGTCTATACATCAATCCTAAGCTTTCAAAACATACCAAAATATCTAACACTCTCCCTTAGAACCCACTCAACTGGAGCACACCCAAGAAGTTCTTCGTCACAGGCATGATCTGCCTCCTCACATTCTCCGTCTACATCGGCTCCGCCATCTACTCCGCCGGCACCCAAGAAATCACCCAAGTCTTCGGCGTCTCCACCGTCGCCGCAACACTCGGCCTGACCCTCTTCGTAGCAGGCTACGGTCTCGGTCCCATGATATGGGCCCCCATGTCCGAGATCCCTCAGATCGGGCGAAATCCAATCTACATCGGTACACTCGTCGTCTTCGTATTCTTCCAATTCGGCGTCATCTACGCTAAGAACTTCGGCATGCTTCTGGCATTCCGGTTTTTGACTGGGTTCTTCGGCTCGCCTGTCCTGGCTACGGGTGGTGCGTCTTTGGGTGATATGTATCGCCCTGCGAAGAGAGCATATGCCATTGCCGTCTGGGGACTTGCCGCTATCTGCGGTCCAGTCTTGGGACCTTTAATCGGTGGTTTCGCTGCGCAACATAAAGGTTGGAAGTGGCCGATCTGGGAACTCCTCTGGCTCTCAGGCTTCGCACTCATTGTGCTGATTGTCTGTCTGCCTGAGACGAGCTCAGCGAACATCCTGTACAGACGCAGTCGTCGTCTCCGCAAGCTTACAGGTCGAAGTGATCTAAAGTGCGAGCCAGAGATCCAAGGCGAGCAGATGACTGCCAAGGACATCGCGATGATGACTTTGATCCGTCCATTCTCGCTGACGTTCACCGAGCCCATTCTCTTCCTGCTGAACCTCTACATCGCGCTCATCTACGGCTTGTTGTACATCTGGTTCGAGTCCTTCGTGATCGTCTTCACCGGTATCTACGGCTTCAACCTCGGTCTCGAAGGCCTCTCATTCGTCGGCATCCTAGTCGGCGGTTTCGTAGTCATCGGCCCCTTCTTCGCTTACCTGTACTACATTCAAGAACCTCAATTCAACGAGAACGGCGAACTCAAACCCGAGAAACGTCTCCCTCCCGCCTTCGTAGGCGCCTTCTGCATCCCAATCTGCATGTTCTGGTTTGGCTGGTCGTCCCGTGAATCTGTTCATTGGATCGTGCCAATCATCGGCTCCTCATTCTTCACCATCGGCGCCTTCCTCCTCTTCAACTCCGTGCTCAACTACCTCGGTGATGCATACCCCGAGTACGCTGCTTCTGTGCTAGCAGGCAACGATTTCTTCCGATCGAGTTTCGGTGCGGGGTTCCCATTGTTCGCGAGCGCGATGTATAAGAAGCTTGGGGTTGCGTGGGCGAGTTCATTGTTGGGGTTCTTGTCGATTGCGTTTATTCCGATTCCGTTTGTGTTGTACTTTTATGGGGAGAGGATTAGGAAGGCTAGTAAGAGGGCCAGACATGATTTGTAGAGTTGTGGTGAGGAAGTGAGGTGGATATATGTATCATATGGGATTAATGGTGACAGATAGATGATGCATATTGGAAGCGAGCGTGGTAATGAGTTAGACCCGTAGAGGTTGGAGTCCAAGGCGTAAACGAATGGTTTATGGATTTGGTGTCTGATAAGCGAGCATGCTGGTCTCTTGAGTTTAGTAAATACAATGTAGAATGTTGAGCAATAAATTAAATTGCCCTTATCCTCTTCATGTTTTGGCTAGGCTCGCATAACCCCTTTCAAACTTCGGCTCGACGTAAACATTAGGAAGTGATGAGAAGCCAGCAATATAAGCCATTAGTCTATCTATGTATGTTCTATACAGCAAATTTCAAACGCTACTGGCTCGACGCTTAAAATGCCTGTAGATAGTCTCCGTCATACCTCCTGTCTCTGAGCAGCACTGGCTGGTACTTGCACACATCCAGCAAGCCTTCTGCACCACCATATTCCTTGTTGTTCCCGCTACACAATATGTTACAGCTCTTCGGACGCTTGAACAGCTGTTGCTGTCAGTTTTGAAGCGTAGTAACGTTCGCTTGCTACTAAAACGTGTCAGTGGTGGTTTCCTCGAGAGGTCTTGACGCAAGAGCGAGCATATTTTGAAACGGGACTTACAACATTCGTCACCAGCATATTTCCCATCTGGCATATTTGACTGACAGGAAGCAACGCAAGGTTCAACTGACATATTCGCCCATCAGCATACACGAATGCTCCGAGCAGACAGCCAGCAGGCGCATCTTGTTAACGGTCCTGATATGTGTATTATCCTACACTCTTCGGATGAGAGGGGTAGACAAAGGGAGTGTTGTCAAACACTCTAAGCGTACTGGGTCCACCTCAAACTTCAAGAGTATTTGCAGTCGGTGTAGCCAACCAAGTGTTGCAGAAATAGTTAGCTGGTTGTGGCAGTAGAGTAGCACTTCGGAGAGCACTCGACTCCCGCAAGCGCGAAGTTGTTGGCTGCGCAGAAAGCTTGACTACACTCGACTGTGATGGCATCAGGATGCCAGACGTACAGGCAGCTCCTGGCAAGAGTCCGAACTTCGGCTTCATTGGCGCGCCAAAGACTGAGTCTCAGAAGCAGGGACTATCGATGTTCATCTGGGTGGATATTCAGCGTTATATCTCGCTGGTCGGTATCCGAACGTCGTTGGTGCTGAAGTAGTGGTGTTTGTTAGTAGTTGAGGAGAGCAATGGGGAGGCAAGGCAGTGTAGGGATTTGGAATGAGGGGTGGAAGATACGGATGGGGCATTCGGTGCTTGTGAGGTTGCCGAGGGGTGGGTTTTAGGGTTGGCGAAGGAACTGGAGAGGTATATTAGGGAGTTGGAGTCGTTTGTTGTAGAAACAGCGATGTCGGGCCGAGGGCGCTGGGATGCCAGTAGGGTTTGTTGAAACCGGTCCTGGCTTAAGTGTATAGCATTCCTGCCGAAAATGGACATTCAGCTTGGTTATCAAGAAGGTTCCTTCGTTCTTTTTGATACTGGAAAACCTGCCTATAACTTCCACTTAACCACGAATCCAAACACCGTTCTCCTCAACTCCTCATCCCCTCTATCCTCCACAAACATAACCTTCTCCATTTTCTCCTCCAAAACTTTCTCTACCACAAACCCTCTCTCCCTTACCAGATCAAAGAACGCCATATCCTTCTCATACAGCCACGGTCTATAAGGCGTGAAGAACACCAATGCTTTTGCATCCTCTTGCTTCAGCAGCGTATTCTCAATCGTCGAGACCAACTTGCCATGTTCCGAATGATTGAACAACAAGTCCGCCAAAATCAACACCTCGAAGCCTTTCGCTTCATTCTCGTCAGAGTCTGACGGAAGATGTGCAAGCAAAGGCTCCACATCACCACCCCAACAATACCCCTCCGCAACCAACGCTCTCTCCTCCTTCCTCTCACTCAACGCAACAACATCCTTCCCCTCCTTCCCTTCCTTCTCCCCATCATAAAACGCATCAACATTCCTCCACAAATTCCCCACCAAATCCGGATCCGGATAATCACTCACAACCACCTTCCTCGCTCCCAGGACCGTACACACCAAACTCGGCAATCCTGCTCCAGCACCTAGCTCAAGCACCGTCTTGTCTTTGACGAGAGAAGGGTTCTTCTCGAGGTAAGTGGAGATTAGACGGCCGGCGTTCCAGAGGTGGTGACCCCAGAGAGGGTTGTGACCGACGAGGTTGACGGTGAGAGTGCGGCCGGAGAGGAGAGTGTGTGTTTCTGTTGTGGGGGTGGGGGAGGGTGGGTAGTAGTCTGCGGGTTCGGTGAAGAGGTCGAGTCCACCTTCGCCGTCGTCGGAGAGGGTGTCGTCTTGGGTGGTCATGGTGAAGACTTAAGCCGATATGGTTGTTGACGAATAGGCGAGGTGAAAATAGGGGAGTGAATCACGTGGATAGGTGGAGGTTGCCCGAGGGATGTTTCAAGCCCTCAAGGTTGGCTGGAGTTGTTTCAGTTTCTGGTTGTTATTGCGGCTTCGTTTCGATTGTCAGGATCGAAACAAGTGGTGGAAGAATAGAGGCTTACGATTGGCTCTTGATTTGAGTGGGTATGGAGTATGGTGCGATAGCAACTGGACAGGTGGGTGTCGGGTGTCGGGTCTCGGGAGTTTTGTGTACCTGGATGGGCCGGACGGGGAGACTTTGAATTTCTTCAGCTTCCTTATGACCGTGCTTCTATGCAGAAATAGGGTAGAGTTGACTGGTAGGGCTTTGTATAGGCGTTTTTAAAAATTCGTCACAGCCTAGCGAGCTTCCGAGTCTGGTTGTCTCTTAGTGCCGTATTGATTCTGCGTTGCAAGTGATGCAGGAAGTTGAAGTTTCGATGTTTTTTCAAAGCGAGGATTTGGTGGGAGGACTAGCTCACCAGACACCATCAGGTCCGGGATCCGCCTGGACATCAACTACGGCAATTAAGTGGGAGACACACAGCCAAATAGAAAGCTGATTCCATGACTGCAGATTCCATGCCAAAGTTATATACATTCATTTCTTGATATATCAAAAAGCTCATAACCCATTTTTACCCGGAACTCGATGTCAACATTCTGACCCCTCCGACCCCGCGGGACCCGATTAGATAAGGTCTGTCTACAGTACTGTACTGTAGCCTATCAATTTTTANTGATGTTCCGGTGCCCGTGCCTCGAAACTAGGGGCGCGCTACGTTACAATTCTCTCCCTCTTCCCAGCCTTGCTTGTTTCAAAGTTGAGATTTACTTTTCCTCTGGTATCGAGATCAGAGCAACAGCAATTGATATGTCTTAGATCTCAAGGAATCTATATCGCAGATCGTGTTTCTATAGACTGCTAATCGATTATCTGATATTGTTTACTTGTAGTTGGCCGAATCTTACCTACCTTGAAGCTGTTCCGTAGCCTTCTCACTTGCTACACCGCAGGGTCCTTTCTTGACTCGCTAAGCCTGCGGAAGTGGCGTTTTCTCACCAATCACACGCCAAAGAACTTGCTCACAGAAACATCCTCACCTCCATACCTTCACGTCCATCTCACCATCAAATGCCTACCATGATCCCATTTCTCCCACGCACGCCCGCAACGCCCTCCCCGCCAGAGTTGGACTTTATCGACCCTCGGACACAAGACAAGCAAAAGACCGGCGGGGTCAACTGCAAATTTAATGTGTCTGCCGCCGAGTTTCACGCCATCTTTAGTCAACAGACAGACGAATTGACACTCACTCTTTGTCCCAACCCCCAAGTCAACTCAAGCACCAGTCCCATCAGCTCGGATCCGTCCCATCACATTACACCGACAGATCCCCATCTGCAAATAAGAAACCTACCTACTTGAGATCCGCCGCCGACCATCCCCTCTCCAATTAATCAGCGCAAATCCCCTCTTTGTCCTCCCTCGTCCCTCCAAACATCGTCCTATGGCCGCAGTTTCCAACACTGGTTCAACGATCATCCCATACGAATCCCTTCCAACTGGCTGATCAACTTCCTTCAAGACCCTGGATCTAGAACGCAAATAGACGCGCCAGACGCTGGTACCAGGACAAGACAGGACAGGAAAACGCAGGACAGGTTATCAGAAGACTCGCTTGCTTGGATTCATACAGCCTCATTGCGTTGGCCCCCAGTGCCAGTTCATGCAGGCTGCTGCGATCCGGAAGTATTGACAGCATTTTCCGAGAACCTCGAGGCTATTTCAACTTCGTCAACTTGTGCAGCTTGCCTTGCCTTGCCTTATCTGCTGCCACCAACCTACCGAGTACTACACCCTATTCTACGGCCACTGCCGCCTACGACTGGACATGCCCTTAATCAATGGAATGAAGATGGCCTGGTATGTGCTTGTCCCCTTCACTGTGGATACTTGGCACGCCTGAGCGCCTTTGTATGCGCCGGGAGCCTCATCGATGTCACCGACGATGTCTGTGTTCTTGTGTCTAGTTGTCGTACCTGTAAGCACATGCTAACATTATTGCTACAGTGAGCCATGTATTCGAGGCCACCGATCTACGAAATGTACCCACGCGAATGAGAGACTGATGGTGCCAGTGAGGAAGCCAGGACGACCATTAAGCGCTTGCCCACATCCTCAAGATCAAGCATGTGGCTGTAGCAGTGTGACTGCTGCCATTCCACGGAAACAAGCATGCCACTGTGCGGCCGATCCAACTTCACCATCTAAGATTACTTTCAAGATCGATAAGAAGGCCGGTCGACCGTCGTCAAGTAGGAAACAATCCTACTCTGGCATTGAGAGGATGGATCCAAGCATGATAAAAATACATGGCGCGCAAGGCATTCCGGTATCATACTCAAATGGCTATGCTGTCGCGGCTCCAGCTCCACAGATGATCGGATTCGCGCCGCCGTACCCACAGCATCATTATGCCGTCCCAATCCAATCGCACCCGCAAGGCATTTATAACGGTACAAATGGTTACATAAATGGCGGGGTACATAACGGGCTCGAGCATGTCATGGAGAGTCCTTTGGCAACACCTGTGCCGTTCAATAACAGAGATTCAGGCAAGTTTACGAATGGAGGCTCATATATGGAACCTGCCGAAAGTGTTCAAGAGATCGCAGTGCCTAATGGAGGTTCATGTTGTGCCCCCAAACAGAACGGGAATAAAACAAATGGTCACAGCCATACATCAAGTGCCAGCTCAATATCAGAACCACGCGAACTAGCTCCAAAGGTATCAAGTTGTTGTTCCTCCAAGGCCAGACCAAAGCTTGAACCGATGTCGACGCAATCAACGCCACAGATGGCCCATCAAATGCTACCCCACAACGGAATACATTTTCAACCTACCGTTTTCACATATCCCGCTACCTACGGCTCTTTCCAGAATCCACTCCACCCAACCGCATGGCGACAGAGCGTGCAAACACATAACTATACCCAAGCGCCTTTCCCCCCAGGACAATTACCATTTGATGCACCTCTCGGTCCTAATCTGGATACTGTTCACACGTGCGGTTGTGGAGATGGCTGCCAATGTGTTGGCTGCGCCGCACATCCATACAACGACGCCACTCAAGACTACGTTCGTTCGGCTTACAATCTTTCATTGGAACACGTCAGTAACGAGCCCTACACAAATGGCCACCACCCAAGTCACAGCAACGGCAACGGCAGCATAAACGGAAGCCTTAACGGAAACGGCATATCAACAGCTCATACTCCCACAGCCGATGCCGTATCCTCACCCACAGCACACACCCCATCAAGCACCACCTCCGCCAACGGCGAAGAGCAGAACTACTCCGCTGCCGATTTCTTCTTCGTCAGCTACCCTTTCTCAGGCGACGGTTGTGGAGGCGACACGCAGAGCTGCCCCTGTGGCGACGATTGCGAATGTTTGGGTTGCACGATCCATCGACAGCCTCCTATACCGTGTATTGGCGACGATGCGGGCTGTCCTTGTGGTGACGATTGCCAATGCATTGGGTGCGAGATACACAAGAATGCGCCTGCGGCAGCTGAAACTCCTGAAGCACCACCACCTGCTGAGTGACCCGGGAGGAGATGATCGCATTATTTTCCTAGAGTTGTCATATGAAGCATGCATTGCACGGCGTTTTACGAAAGAGTATGGAATGGAATGAAAATATCAGCCACTTCCGGTTGCATGTTGGGGATTTTCTTTTGCTATTTTGGCAACGACGTATGAATTGACTGATATGCCATTTCATGAACTGCATATAAGGGAAGGGATTGATCCATCGATGGACACAAAATGGGCATATGGGGACCTGCTTTCGACATGCGAAACCAACTTGGGGGAAATGAGCGGGCATTTTCTCCTGAAATGAACGAATGATACCCCTTCTTCTTCTCTTTTCTTCTTCCTTTCTTCTGGCCCTTGCTTCTACACTAAAATAGCGAGTGGTCTTCTCTCGTCTTGTCTGCCATTGTATGGCAAGGCAATGATAGATATTTTTGGTTCATACTTCAGATAGAGTAGTAGTGTAGTGTGAAGTGGTTAGAAGGAACATTGCACAATCCTAATCCGACTGGGATGAACATGGCCTCGCCAAAACAAAAAAAGCCGCTGATCATATTCTCAAACTCTCAAAAAATCCTAATTCTCGATATCTCTCGAGGAAATGGACTTTCCCAAGCGAAAATGACGGCCTCCAACTGGCACCTCCTTCCTAAAAACACCTTATCGCTCTGCAATGCCAAATCTAAAACATGATAGTCTCTCTTCCTGTTTTACCGAGCTAGGTCATGCATGGCATTAGTAGACTTCTTTTTTCGTACTTTACTTCAGAAAAGGTTGCCTTGGTTGGTAGTGATAGGAATGGGGGGAATCTCTACCTATGCAGTGGTTCGTTGCCACGTCAACATTGCAAAAGTTGCTGATCACATTCCCGCACTCTCAAAAGTTTTGCATATTAGTTTATTTTTATCGATTGGCTGTACTAACTCAAGTGACTAAGTACATCTTCGCTATTGATTCAAAAAACTACCCCTGGCCACACAGACTCAAGTGTGCCAGCCATGCAGAATCATGCCACTTGAACCAAATGCTCGAGCTCTTTACCCAAAGGTATAGATAGGCATGGGTCTGCATTCCCTCCCAAATATGATTTCCGCGCGAATCAAAAAACTCATACCAAAAACTCCAAACCAGATCCTGGCAAGTATTCTCACTTTATCATGCACCAAAATGCGCCCCGGTTTCTCTGCTGTCATATTGTACATATTTCCCCGACTTTAATCATAGTTCTTCCCTGTCCATCTCCCACCTCTCTCTGTCACGCCAAGGAGAAAGCAGGAGATCCTCCTCTTATTCTCCTCTCTGTTCTCTACACCTTCTCGTAGAATTCCTCTCGTCTCGTCTCGTCTCGTCTCGTCTGCTTGCCTTCTCTTTTGTCGCCACCTACCAAGCAATAACCGTCTCCCTCTCCTCCCTCTTCCCATCCCTCCCCACCAGCGGTCTTTGGCATTTGACTTTGATATACCGCTCCGGCATATGAAAGTCCACAACCATCAGCTGCACTCTATTTTCCTCTGGGACGTACCACCCCGTTCCATTCTCACTCCCATTCGCATTTCCATTTCCATTGCCATTGGCACTTCCGTTCCCATTTGAACTCCCATTCCTCCCCATACTCTTCTTCCGACTCGGCACACCCTTCCCCTTCCCATTCGTCTTCCCATTTCCATTAATAGCGCCATTCAAATTCCCATTCTGCTCCCCAATATGAAAAGGTCCAGCATGCCGCTTCGCACCCGGTCCATAAGCTTCAGCACCATACTCATCACTCGACCCATGCATCTCATTAACCACCTCTGAGATCCTCCGTCCGCCCTCCCAGCCACCCACAGAGCGTTTATCTTCCACGACATGCGGCGGACTCGGATAACTGTTCATCTCGCTCGAGCTCGAAGATGAAGATTCGGGACTCGTTGACGCGGACAGAGATGGTAGGGGTGGGTCTGGCAAGCCATCTTCCTCGCACGCAGCTAGCCAGCGCCCGATCCGAGCACTGAGTACACCGTCCCACATGCCTTCTTGTCTTGGGCTTTTAAAAAGGAGAGAAATAGCTTCGCGGCGGATGACGGGGTCGCGGCATTTACTAGCTGTGACATGCAGAGGAGGCACAATGCCTGTGTCGAAGCTGAAGCGAGTGTTACGCGGGAGATGGATGGAGTCTTGCTCCGCGACGATTTTCTTACACGTGCGTACTATGTATGCGAAATCTTCTGTGTATTCATCGTAGAGCATTTCTGATTCGTTTTGGACTGTGGCGAGCATTATGGCGGTACATTTTTGGTTTAGGGAGAGGATTAGGGCGGCGGCGTTGGTGACTGTGCCGTCTGGGAGGATAGCTGTTTTGAGGAGTGGCGCGAAGGCTTTTTCGAAGAGGGAAAGTTGTTTGATGTGGTTGTTGTATTGTTTATTTATCAGAGCTGGGGGATCGCTTGTTGAGGGGGCGTAGCGCCTGTTGAAGAGAGTACGGCGGTAGAATTGGAGTGTGCGGTCCATGAGGAAGTCCCAGCACCTTTGAGCGGTGGGGAAGTCAGTGAAAGGTGCCGTTGGAATGGGGAGGTGCCAGATTTGATGCGTGTCCCAGACAAGGGGAGGGATTCCGGGTACCATCCCGAAGAAAAGACCGGATCCATCGAGGCGGACGAAGGATTGTATGAGAACTTCTTCGATTGTGAGGTCGTTCTGTAGGAGGGGAACCGGCGTCGGACTTCGAGAGGCGAGGGGTCTTTTGCGGCTTGTGATAGTTTGTGCCGCATTTGGGCCTTGTGATGGCTTGGGATTGAGTGCTGATGGAGTAGGAGGAGCTGTTAAAGGGGGTGTATACGTCGTTGGTGTCGTTGGATTAGATGTTGAGATGCCAGATCCTGAAGGTTGTCTCATGCCACCGTATGTCGAAGCTTCCGGTGAAAGGTTTCCTGCTGATGCTCTGCTCTCACTGACGTGCCGGGTCGTGGGAGAGGGCATCAAGGGAACATGAGTACTTCTTTTCCGTTGCTCTGGTCGGACTGGGACTTGTTGAAATTCTGTTCCGCCCATGTGACGTATCAAGAATTCAGGATCGTGGACAAGTGACTTAGCCAAATCTCCATTAGGATCTAATTCTATGAGATTGGCTTTCTCATCTGTCATGTCCGGCGGAGGATAGTTCTCGTTTTCGAGGTAATTTTCCACATGTTGGGTAATGGCTCTGTCTTTCGAGACATTGTCGCAACCTTCTCTCGTTTGAACAGTGTTGGAAACTTTGGCCACTTGTGCAGGCTTGAACCGTAACGTATCAATGGCACCTTTTCGAGGTATCCATGGTCGCGAACCAGGCTTGCCCATGTAATAGCTTCGGAGGATTTTCAGTCCTCCATAGATTTGCTGAACACTGGATGCATAGCAACCTTGAAATGTCTCGAAGCAGACAAATAGTAAACATGCGATGAGAGCATTTCTCAGCTGCGGCGAACCGGATGACGAGATGTAATTGTTTAGCGACTGGATAGCCTTTAGGTGTGCAACGACAGCTTGCTCGTGATGCTTCTTGTCGATACTTTGGATGACATTAACTTTCAGGCCAGGCCCAGGAGCAGTCTCTAGACTTTTATTGAGCGCACCTAAAGCGATGACTGAGTGACGGATGGCGGCTACACTATGACTTTCCTGAAGAACAAGCTTCGTCCAGAACGTGGGGTCATAGAAGCCTGACAGTTCGTGGGCAGTACGTTCAGTAAATATTTGGAAATATCTATGCTCGTCCTCTGTTGCGTGAATGGATACGCTTGGGCCGTATAAGCTGGTTGATGGTATCCGAGGTTGAAGTTGACTCAATCCACGGGACTGGGCTGGCTCAGGTGTATAGCCATCACAGACTCTTCCAAACTTTTGGCATCGGAGACATTGGGGTTTTGTTTCGTCACACTTAACCCTCCGAGCCTGCAGGAAACATCAGTATCCTTTTCGGGCAATGTATCTCGGATTGGCCACCTACCTTACAGGTCACGCATCCAGACTTGACCTTGGGCTTACTTGCACGGGGCTTTTTCACAAGCCGACTCTCGTCCGAAGAGGATGACCGCCGATACAGCTCAGTGGGATAAGCTTGTATTGCTGGAGGATACTGGACGGTGTGTTGCATGGCCATCTTCGCTGGATGTTGCACAGAGTGGTTGGCCATAGCTAGAAATAATGATCAGGAATACAGAGGTGCCCATAAGCAGCTTTCGGGATCGTCGCAGCTGCAACATGGATCGGTTCAGGGATCGGCGAGTGCATATATGTAATTCAGCGATTTAGGAAGTGGGACCTGAATCTAATTTGGAGTCGGACATGAGACATTCTTAAGGTGCATATTGAGTGTTGGACATGTTGCGGTCTATGAGGAGAAGAGTTGATAAGTATGTTTGGGGGTCCTGTAACTCAACGATTTAGGGCTCGCTAGGCTGTGGTCTGTGTCGGTCCTGCCGAAGTTCGACGTCCTTGGTGCTCCGGATGGGCGAATCAGCAGCTATCAAGCCCTGTACTTCCAGGGAGCGAATCGCGAGATTTGGGAACGGTGAGCCGGGGGCACGTCTTGGGTAGCTGGGTTCGATGAGGTATGGGAGGTCCGCGAGTTGGAGAGCATGGTGGCTTAGAACTGCCGGATGTAACACCTCTGGAGAGACAGAGACATGGCGCTCAGTACATCTTTGGACGGGGCATCAGTTATTGAACACAATCCATGATGAAGATGGAAGGTTTGATAAAGACATGATCATTATGATCAGAGGAGGTTAGTGTGAGGAAGAATATTGGCTTGGCCAGAATTCAGGAAGGAGGGGAAATGGAAGGGAAAGAGAGGATGCTAGGACCAGGAGCTGTCTAGCCTGCTCTGTCCGATCCATCCCATACCACATTCTCGACTCTGTCTCCCCCCAGGTTCTGGAAACACCCATCATCATGCTCCTCATCCCAGTGCATACCTCTTCAGAAATCCAGTGCTGTGGTTCATTCATCACACAGACCTGCCTGCAGTGTACGTACAGCGTCCCAAGAACCGATTCTCAGTTCTGACTGCACCGCGATTCGACATCAATATCGCGCCGATCGCCAGGCTGTCATGGCTGGAAGTGGATGTCACTGGACGACGAGAGGATGCCGCCATGGTGGATTTCGAGCGAAGCGAACTCGTCAGACATCGGTGCCAGTCAATGGAACGATCCGACGCATCCTAGAAAGACGGTCTGCGGGCAATCTATTGGATGGGTTACGGAGGGTTTCTTCATGAGTTCTTCCGTGCTTGCGGCTTCTGCCACATCCACGATTCCCCATGTCTTGAGAGGAAGCCGAAATTCTGCGCCTGATTGGCTTCAAGTACGATCCCTTGCGCGAAACGGGACCTCAACAGCCAGTTGCGGCTTTTGCCCCTATAACGTGCGTACAAGTAAATTCCATGGACCGCTATCAATTCGGAAAGGCGGCCGATATCTAGAGTATTATTTACTGAGATCGAAAGACGTGCTTGAGATCTGGTAAGCACTTGGGCGACTTTGGGGGCCAGCAAATTGGACAAAGGATTGGGGAAACATCGATATCTCCAGTCTCCAGGATGTCGTCCTGTCGTCCCCCCTAATTAACACTTAGTCGAAGCGAGCACCGGCGGCGCCATAGGGCTGCGTATCAACCACGAATAGAAACAGCGCCTCATAACGCCAATTATGAGGAGTGCATACTTTGGAACAGCGACATTTTGCTGCAGTCAAGCTCAAGTCGTCTGATTAGATGCTTCTTCTCGTACCTGATGCAATGAGGTCTAGCTAAGTATCCCTCCTTGACAGAATCATACCTATGTGACTGCCTCTATGGGGGAATAAGGAAATAGTGCTAGTCATTCCTTGGCTTCCCTAGCATGGGCCTCTTATTCGTAAGGCTGACTTCTTCATGCCTTGTGATTTCTTCCAGACCGTCCACACTCTCTGTGTTGATTCGGCCGATGCAGGTCAATCAGTTGACCATATGCGAGACGGGCCTGTTGATTGCTCCGGAATTCGCAAGTCTCTCGTCACATCTACCTCTAGAAAAGCTTCCATTCTTCTGCGCCTCCTTCCCTACTTCCCTCGGCGACCCGGAAAATGGTGAGCCCTAACGGTTATATCCATGCCCCCAGCCCGGTAAGATATTACCAAGAGCCTTACAAATTTCCCGACTTCTGATACATAAATAGACAATTCCTCTGATCGACGGGCTGCAGCAGAGTTTGATGAGGATGGAAATTCATTTGACTTACTACATTAGACCTTATCACAGACGTTATGACACCGATATGTCTAGGAGACGGTAATTGGATACGCCTCAACGCAATATTCCCATCTCCTGGGAAAGGGGAGCGGCAGAAAAAGACGTGGCACGACAGTGCCCTCCCGTCTCATGCAGGCCATGACTTTGAGGATGCATACCAAGTCCCAAGCGCTGTCGCGTGGGTGCAATTAGAAGCCTCAATCCGTTATTTGATGCAGGGGATGAGATTTGGGGGCGGTTCTCAGACGTCAATCAACCTTCCGAAGTACAAGCGAGCACCCGGGCTTGCTTGGGGAAGGATGTTGACGACCCATGCTTGTTGACCAGCGCATCTCTGGGAGATGAATTCCAAGTGAAACTTTCATCCCATGTCGGTTGCATGAGTATTCATTTCCTCCGAACGAGTTGTTCGCTAGGCGTGGACAGACAAGATCCTAAAGTTCTTTGATTATTGGGANTGTTCGCTAGAAATGAATGAGCGAGCAACGTCAACTGATTTCAACTTCACCTAGTGGATATGATTACAACTCTAGTCATGTTGCTGATATTACAAAGCCAAGGACAACGCATATGCCAAAGAGTCGGAAAAGATAGCTCCGCAAGACTTCGGGACTTGACTATCTATCAGAATAGGGGATCTCCGATCCCTTCGGAGCTCTTCTCAAGTTCCCTCTTTACTTCGCTAACTCTTCCCTACACAGTAGCGCCCAAAGAGAGTAAGCTGGGAACTAATTTACACACTATCAGGCAAGCTAAGGGTACCAGAGAGCGAGTCACAAATCTCAGGACCGATAGTTAGAAGACGACAGATGAGTTCTTCTATCCTTGAACTCCCTCAACATCGAGAAACCAGTCTAAGCCAGACCGTGGAGAACCCACATAGCCGGATACCGAGTTATTACCCGTAGGTCCCGATTCGGCAAATCGTACTTGGGCACCAGTCAAGATCATGCGCTTATCTGGAATTCACCCAACTTTCCAGATCTTAGAACATGCCTAGCCCTCCTTTCCTAGCTGACATGATATGGATGCTGTCATGGTACCGAAATATTGAGAAGTTGAAAAGGGTAGTCGAAGCATGTGCTTTCAACATGCGACGAGGATCCGCTGGCCAGTCCTTCAATAGCTAGCTACCTGAGAAGCTCTTTCTTAATACAGATAAACAAGACACATGTCAATACCAGAACAGAAGCTTCCTCATAGCCTAGAAACTTTCCAATATGCTCTAAATCAAACCTCCCTCGACTCCCACCAAAGCGCTTTATTAACTAGGTCAGCGACCAAGTGGCCCAGACCAACGATCCCAACACCCCAATTCCCGAGACATCAATCTGCTTACAGCAATTCTACCTGCTTACACCCATCACTTCCCAAGAACTCGGTCCAAGTACCAAACTCCAATCATGACATTCTCGGATCCCACGAAACCGATTTCCAACAGGACAACATTTTCCCTTCATTTCTCAATCATGACAAACACCTGACAAATCAACTCAGGCTCGATCAGGTAATCCAGCCCTAAAATGGCGGAATGGACCCCGCGCTCAGGGCTGTAAAGACACCCGACTGAACCCCGCTCCGCTTGATCGTCAGCCTTGTCTTCGTTTCGTTCAGTCGTAAGTATTTAACTGTTTCAAACGGAACCTCATCTATAGGTTCCTAGCCAAAGATTCTTTTTGTAGACTTCTCTGTGCCAGTTAGCCTGTTCGAGATGGCAGATCCAGCATTGTATACCTACCCCTCCCCTCTCAGAGGCTGGGAAAATGCCCCGCAGTTACCTGATGAGAAGGCTGAGGATGGGAAGAGTAAGTAAACATTCCCGCGGAGAGAAAGTCTCAGTATGTCCTCAATTTCAACGTAGAATAAATGCTTAGGAAATCTTCATTGACTCTCATTTCCAGGCTACCAGAATCCTCAAACGGGTGTATTAAGCAAGAGCTATGAACGCTTCACCGAACCACTCGATAATGGCAGACGAGGAGCTTTGTATGTTCCTCCCTTTCAAATTCCCTGGTCTGAATAGTTCCACAGGAGGGATATTGATTCTCAAGATAGTGATATACACATCTACTACTTCCAAGCCAACCCCCAACAACTCCAGTTCGCCAAAGAACTCTGGACGCGAATCCGTCTCGAATGCAAGTTTCCCATCTTCCCTCCTCTCCCCTCTCACACCTAAAACCACTCACCCAAAATCCACAAGAAGCACCACTAACTCCCCCTCCCCCACAGTCCCCGAACTCCGCATCTACACATTCTGGGACAAGCCCATCGGCCCGCACCCCATCGCCATGTTCGAAGTGAACCTCTTCACGCCCGCGCAATTCGGAGCTTTCATCCCGTGGTTAGTGATAAACCGCGGTCCGTTGAGTGCGCTGCTACATCCGAATACGGTGGATGAGGAGGGTAAGATGTTGGATGAGTATAGGGATCATACGCAGAGGGCCACGTGGTTGGGGACGCCGGTGGTGTTGGATTTGAGTATGTTTAGGAATAGGGGTCAGTGAGTTGGGGGAGAAGAACACGGGGATGAGAGGAAGAACTTGTGTGTAAAGAAAGCCTTGGGAATCTGGTCAAAATTGTGTGCATATGAAATCCAGGAGGAACGAAGGATTGGTACGCAGCCGAGTAAAGGAAGAAGAAATTGTTCGTTTTATTGCTCGACTTGGTATCACTACAACCCGCGGTGGCATAACGCATTTTTGCTATCTCAGAAGATGTGAGTGACCGAGATGTTGACTACTCGCGTGTTCACCCATATGCAATTCGCTGTCATGTCGTCACGTAAAAACATTCCCCCGTCTAATTAACCACTCCGGACGTAGTACCCAGTGCCTGCGAACGCCTGCAATGAATGTCGAATACCGCGACCGAGGGAACCGCTCAATCGAAAGCAGCACCATTTGCTTCCACTGACATCGGACTGCCACCCCCGTTGGCGCGACGGTTTCTTCGAGACTGTTGTCTGAGGCGAGTCGGTGCACCGTTCATAGACTCTTCTTCGCTTTCTTCGGGATGCTCAGCATTGTAGATGGTAGCCTCGTCTAGATCTCTGATGTCTTCAGGGCGATCTCTCAGCCATGCCATTCGTGGACCACTGCGTGCACGTTCCGAGACTCTGAATCCATAGATCTTGGGCTCGTACATATTGCCTTTGCCAAGACTAGGCGCAAGGTTGGCAGCGTTCATGCCATTGATCTTCTCCTTCTCCTCCCCATCAGATGCAGCTTGTAGTGTTCGGTTGCTGTGAGATCCGACGATAGCCTCGACGCCCTTCTTGGTGATATCGTAGTCGGGGAAAGTCATAAGGAAAAGAGCACCAAATGTTCGGCCGAAGAAAGCTCCGTCAACGGTCTGGAATCGAGAATTTGGTGGCACGTAAACATCTAAGCAAGAAGGACAGAACAGCTTGACGGTATCTTCGCCTGGCACGTCTGATAATCCAACTGGCAATGTGCGAGTCCCTCCACAATAAGTTCGAGGGCAGACACCAAAATGTGTGAGTTCGTACTTTTCCGACATTTGTTGGATGCCGGCGCGAGAGCAGATAAATCGCTGATGGATAAGCCCGTAGAGCATCTCGGCGGAAGATTCGATGATGGAGAGATCGGAAGCCATGCGGTGGTGTCTTCGGTCCGCTGCGGCTCGGCGATTTAAACGTTCCTCCCCTTCGATCGAGTCATCTCCTTCCTCTTCCTCCTCATCTTCCTCATCATCCTCATCCTCTTCAGGCTCAACGTCTAAGATCATCTACAATCCGCATTAGCTCGGTTTTTGGTATCAAGCATTCGCAAACTTACTTCCAGTGCCTCTTTATACATGGCCACCTGTGTCTGGAGTCCTGTCAAATTGAAATCGTCCTCAATAAAGTCCTCCGATATCTCCGCAAAGTATTCGTGGCCGAGTAAAGAACAAAACGATGAGATCCATGACTCTGGGGTACCAGACGAGGAAGACATCTTGATATGGTTCTGGTGGGCACGGGGCGTCCTTCGTGCAAATGTGGTCCTTACTACTACTGCCTTCCTTCCCAATATCGATTTTCGGAAGCGAACCTAAGCTACGATCCGTACAAATCGAGGCCGCGAAACGTTTCACGTATGCTTGGATCTCTTTGACACCACGATGTGCTGAAGGCAAGAGACTGTGGCTTGTTTGTACTCTCGTCCAGATACCCGCGCACGTTCACGATGTAGGCGTGGGAAGGAAGAAAGCCTTGAGGTACAATAGGTCGAGCGCCTGTTGTAGAGGCTGTACTGCTGTGTCCAACGATCCGTCGCAGATCCAGTTGATCGATGGGTGGTAGGTGGTCTATCTGGGCGCAGAGCGATGAGCGAGGAGGGGTACGCAGTGTTTGTTTTGACGAGGCTTGTGGAGGCTCTGTCGAGATGGTCTGGGTCTGTGGGCAACGGATTTCCTGGGCGGGCTGAGGGCGGCTGCGCTACGGTTATTCGAAGAAACTCGTCTTCTTTCTGGACGATGGAGTGGTATTGGATTGAACTAGAGTCGTGGAAATAGGCGCAAGTGTTATCAGAGTTCGAAAGGATCGTCCTTTCCTGAGCACCCCGCTGTTCAGGACGGCAGGATCCGGCTTCGGCGAATCGTTGATCCGAGCACATACTAGGGCGATCTGGGTGATGTTTTGCTACAGTACATGCGATTTCTTTCTCATGTTCTTACATTCCCGCATGACATTATAATGGCATTCTCTTCTGCTCCATTTTTGAGTGTCCAGCCATATGCAAGTTCCTTACACCTTGTTTGCAGCAACTTGCAAGATACTGGCGCCACTAACAAGCAATGTTCTCGCAACCCCCCTCAAATAAGCCTTACTTCTTGGTACCAATCCGTGTTGCCTCTCCTTGATGATTCCAATAATGAAAGCAATCAGAGCCAAACTTCTGAGAAGTGTGAGAGCTGATTTCTTCAACAGCCCTTTCCGCGTGTACTTAATATCCCAGTCACTCCATGTAGGGAACATACATCTGATGGTGAACCAGATCTGAGTGTATCTGATATTGTGTCAGCATGATTTTATCAAATATATCGAGTGGAGAATTAAATCACGGGTACACGGTAGAGTTCCATCCTTTCTCGTCTTTGTACCAGCTGCCACAGCCACCGGTATTCCAGACTCTTTTCTTCAATGCACTTTGAGTATCTCTTGCCCATTCAAGCTCTGCATCTTTCTTGATCTCTGCAATTGCAACATCTCCTTTCAATATCGGTCCGATGAATTTCAGACTCATATTTACCATATTCTCCGAAGCTAAAATCACTGATGAGTGACCAGTTGCTGTGTTTGGACCGAATATCGTAAAGAAGTTCGGGAACCCGTCCATGGCAGTACCCATGTACATCTGAGCTCCACCACGTTCATCGAACACATCGTGTAACTTCTTTCCATCTCGACCCGTGATGTCAAGTGGATGAAGCCACTTTGTCGTCTCGAATCCATTCGCGAGAACGATGATATCTGCCGGGATGGTGACTTCATGAGAAGGTGCACTGCTTGAGGTATCGCTCATAGCTGGATATGTGCGACCAGGACCCAAGGTCACAGTCTTCTCGCCGAGACTGGCCAGTGGGAGCGTTGTCAACTCAATGAATGGATCGTTCAGTCCAGAGAACCAAGTCGTGTCGAAAATACGACGTTTGCAACCGACTCCATAGTTTGGCGTAAGTATCTCATGATACTTCTTGGGAACCGACTTGTGCATATGAGCCAGAAGTTGAGCTTCCATTTTCTTCCGTTCCTTCTCGTGGTATTCGTCGGACCCGAAGAGCCTCCAGTCGTATTCAGCTCCGGCCGCAATTATGAATCGGGTCACCTTGCCAAATCCTCGGACATGGGTGTTCAGCCATGGCGACCACTTTTCCCACCACTTGTTACCTCCAGGTGGTATCTGTCGTGGCACAACCCAGGGAGGAGAACGCATGAGCTGAGTTACTGATTTGGCGCCATACTTTTTGGTGAGTTGAGGGACAAATTGGGCGGCACTACACCCAGTGCCAACAACGATGACATCTTTGTCTGTGAAGTCTACGTCGTATCTCCACCTTGCGGAGTGGAAGATTTCGCCCTGGAACTTATCGTTTCCAGGTATGTTCTCTGGCCAGACCTTAGGTTCCACCAATCCTCCAACACTGCTCACCAATACCTTACACCGAATCTTCTCTTCCGAAACGTAGACGGATTGTCGGCCTTCTTCACGAATCTTCTTTGCCCTGTCATACTCTGAAAGATCACCAACACCTGTCAACAAGTGCTGCAGTGTCACTTCCCAGACCTGTTCGTCTTCCAACCATTTGCACTCTCTCACATCGGTATTGAGTTGGATCTTGTCTACAATCTGGTACTTATCGCAGACGCCTTGTAGGTACGTTACGATTTCTCGGCCTTCTGGGTAGAAGGTAGTCCATTGGGGGTTGGGGCAGAAGGAGAACGAGTAGAATATGGCTGGTCTGTATTCGACTCCACGTCAGCACTTGTCTGTTGGTCTAGTGGTAGGAAAACATACACATCACAGGCGACTCCTGGATATCGATTGATCCACCACGTTCCTCCGATTCCTGACTGTCGGTCGAAGATTCGAAATTGATCATGTCCGAGAACTTCCTTTAGCCTACAGCCCATAGCAATCCCCGACTCTCCAGCTCCAATGATCGCTACAGGGTAGTATGTGTAGCTACTAGCATCGTAGCCATTATCTTTGCGTATCGAGTTGCCGTACATCTTCAGAGAAATAAATATCAGACCACTTTTCGCACACGCCGCGGAACGATAGGTAATCGATAAGGAGACTTACAACATCAGGACGTTGATTCAGGATTGACGACATTGCGAAACAGTCTCTGCGTCTCAAAGCTTGACTTGCAGATGGAAAGAATGCCTCAATCGATATATTCCTGGCTTCACGAGGAGGTCAGGGCGTATGAAGCTTTCAATCCTAGAGAAAATCAAGTTGTCCCGATACCGATTCGGAGAGGTACAAAATAGACTAAACTCCTCGTGCTACCCCAGACTTCCCCCGCACTTCGACGGTTCGAGGTTGTGTTGCATCATGGGTCAGCCGAGGCAGCGGGGCTGGGAAGGTTTGCCGGGACTAGCATCCTAGCGCCGTATTTAATTCAGCTTCAGAGGCAGCCGTAGCAGCTGATGGCCTTATTTTTGTTAACACTGCATCACGTGTGGACTGAAATTGAATCCCGGTTGCTTTACAGGTGGTTTTGTTTCTTTGTTTGGAAAATTAGGGGTATGAGATGCTTACGCTTTGTTTGCTGACATTAACCGAGACTACGGATCCACCATGCTATGAGCCAATAACTCGTTGTGAGCTTCAAGCATGATAGGACTCTTTCTTGAGTTCCTGGCTTACGGATCCATCCTAATCATCATATATTCATGGCCTCCTTTGTTCTCTCCGCCGTGAGCAGATATATGCTGAGCCTCAAGCTTTGTCAATTCTAGCATTGTTGTGAGCGGAGCATCGAGTATGCGACAGTCTTCGATTCTCGACTGTCTTTCCGGATATGGCGTTGAACTTTGTTGAATTTTGTAGCTCGTAAACTCCTATGTCTCATTCCATATTTTCGTGTAGAGTAACGCTGTATCTGATCTTGGATGAACGTATCTTATGTGGAAGGTCTTACCATCTATTGAGGAAATTGCGTAAGGCATGAGCAGGCACTCTGAAAATACTTGCTACTATGGTGAATCCTACAGGCTTTCGGATATCTCATTGTAAGCAGGCAAGCTTCGCTACTGGACTCAAGCTTGAGAGCCGAGTGCTCCCAATACAAAAAATTAGGGACCGATTGACTGCGTGCTCACTTGGTGCCATGGCGGGACTGTTCTATCTCCCTTTCTCCCACCTGTACCTGACCCTCGCCATTTGGGATGATGGTCAGCATGTACTTTGCCGTTCGGTCTTGTTGAATCTGTCCAACCTAAGATCCTTGTTAATCCTGTTCACTCAGAGATCCAAATAAGATACCAATCTCTGATTGATGTCTTGCCGAAGTCAGAATATATGCACACGACATTGGCGCATATATCCTTCCAAGATCTCCTTACATCTCTTCGATCACTGTCACTTACTCTAATCAATGTCGTCTGGTATCTGAAGGATATTTGATGGAAGGAAGTCTTTGTCTGTCGTGAATTGAGAGATGAGAGGTATCTGGAGAATCTCGCCAGCTTCACCTCTCCTTTGAGTCTCAAGATACAGAGGACTCGCTTCCTGGTCAGAGGAGCCTACAAGTCTCTACCTTTTCCATCTAGAGTCATCCGTAAGTATGAAAGCGCAGAGGGGTCACCGTCATATCGACAGATTAAAGTACCAGAGTATCTCCAGGAATTCAGCAGTGCCAGTACCCAAGGTGAAGGTGTAACCCGTAAAGAGCAGATCTAAGTCTTTAAAGCCACCACATATCAACGCTTCATCGCTAGAGTACATCGGTCAAAGTCGTCGCAGGGGCGCCCCAGGACTTTGGCGTGCGGTACGACACACAATTTTGGATGCAAAGTGGCACAGAATTGACAAATATTATCGCTATGGTAATTCTGCGCTCACTGCGAGCGGCAGGTCAACCTGGCGTGCTATCTTGATCATATAGTGGAGGAGCGGAGAGAACATCGTTTAAGGTAAGTAGTAAGGAGTTCATGGCCCGCCCGAAAACTAGCCAATCATAAGCGAGTAAAGAAGCAAAGGTTTCGCTTGAGCAAAGGTTTCGCTTGACCAAACGGAGCAGCAGATCAAAGAAGTGGAAGCTGGTTCTGAATTCCAGAAAGACGTTTTCGTCCCTTCCCTGCCCTCTGACTTTATGTTGGGCAGTACATGCTCAAGTCATAGTAGGAGCATTCTCCGCCCACCACTGTGTTCCACTTACTACCGAGGCGAAGGGCCCCGCCTCCAGACTTGATTGACTAGCCTCTCCTCAGTACATAAATATCTGACTGTCTTAAGTCTTGCCTGCGACTTGTAGTTATGTACTCAATGAAAAGATTAGTTTCCCAAGCCAATGTGCAAGAGCGAGCCTGATTGCATCTGAGTGTGGTGATCCCGGCTCAGAACTGCACGTGTGTCAGCCACAACGCTAGACATTTTCCGGTGGTACACTACTGACAAACCTTGAAAGAATGCAAGGGACTGGCCCACATGCTGTGTGACCTGGCCCGGAAGAGACTGGACAAAGGCCACATTGAAAGTGAACAAAAAGGGAGCCCGTCAAAGAGTGACAGAACAAAAGGAGGTCGGACAAAGGCCTCAAATTGCAAAAGGTTAATCACCGACGCGAGCAGGATTTGAACCTGCGCCTCCGAAGAGAATAGATGACATAGAATCGGTCAATTCTAGTCTATCGCATTAGACCGCTCTGCCATCGCGCCGACTGTTTTATTGTTTGATATGGTTGTGGCTCTTATTTCGAGATCTAGCTACGTCAAAAATTTGTGACTTGAATCTGTTCACTTACTTACATAATTCCCCACCGTCCTAAGCGAGGACACTTAGAAATCAAGGCCTAACTAGATGTGTAGTTGAGTTCACCATTTCACTTGACTAAATCTTTGTCCGCAGTCTTTCAAAATGCTTCTGGTACTGCCTTAAATGACTAGTAAGTAACTTCATGTCTACATGTTCTGTTGCTAGCGTTTTAGTCACCATTATTATTATGCATCTGTTGCACGGTAGTGATGTACCTCGATATGGCTACCTCTTTCCCTGCCCACAAACTGCCACTCAATATGAAATCCTTAGCTACTAGAATAATCCCTATATCATGTGAGAGCTTCAAAACATATACAGTTTCTGATGGTTTATTCCTTTGACACATGTATTGTCTGGATTTTCGGTTTCCCGTACTTGGGGTTGCGTGTAGCTACTGTTGATATTACAACTGACCTTACAAGTGGGAGTGAAGTCTGCCACTTTGAGAGTCAGCATGAACTTCCATAAAATCCAATTTTCTTAGAGGCTAGGCTACAATAAGTTAAGATAGAAAAATGAAGCTATTGAAGCATATTCAAGAATTTTCAGACATACCTTTCTAGAAGTGGTGGTTGGATGTATGGACTGTGGGAAGACCAACAGTCACGACAAAGCCTACCTGCGACGGCTCACGCCGTAGCAAATTTGATCCTTTGTTACCTGCAAAGATTATTGGGCGCTTCTTTATTTAACACTGGATGATGATATATGGTGACTTCTCTTCTCCCCTCCTATGCACAGTTCCACTGCCTTACTCCCTCGGAAGAGCGGCGTTACAGAAGACATTACATTCGTGCTTTGACACGAATCGATACTCTAAAATATTTCTGCAGTAGAGTATGAGACTGTCAACGGTCGAGCTGTTTAACAGAGGCAACCAGTATCTATAACGCCATAATGCTAATCCGTGGTTCCAATGAAGCTGCGTGATGAGAATCGTGTTCGTATTGTTCCCCGCTGACGCAGTGACGAAGTTAATGGTGGGCTTAACTGAGCAATTAATGGAACCCTTCACGCATCAGGACGCATCTGGCGCAACACAACACCCTCAAGAATGACGAACATCAAGAATTCCCTTCAGACACGGTCGCGTGAGTAAATTCTAAAGCAAGTTGGGGGTTGATTTTCGTCAAAAGCGACACCCCATACAATGTCAGCGATACATCTGACTCGAAGTTCTACACGTGGATGCCTGATTGGATGAAATGACTTTCTCCAGAAAGTGAGTGAGACACCTTGAGGGCTGCAAGGCGAGGTCCAAGAATACATGAAGAGAGCGATGACCGACGACATCTTCTGTTGGAAAATTGTTGTGAGCCTCAGAAACATTGTTTTCAGAAGAGAAAGCTTTGACTCCGGACTCGCTGTTCTCAAGAGTCAATCCCAGTAAGAAGAAGCCACGAACGTCACCGCACCGTACCGTCAAGGTTCCCAAAAAGCGGATTTCTACAGAGCCAGAGGTCAACGCCTCTTGACGTTCAAGCAAGAATGGTCAATAGTCCCTAAGTATTTTATTCTATCTTTCCCCCAAGATTGTTTCGCAATGCGTTCAACCGCAATACTATTAGCAGCCTGTCTGCTTAAATTTTCCCATGGTACACCCATCGGCGATACCCAACCCGTCCTGCAGGTGCCATTGGAGGACCATCCACAGGCACAGGAACAGGCACAAGCCTCACGACGATTGCATGGGAGGTTTCTGCATATCACAGGTGGGCGGCTGATTTGGATCTTATCTGTGTACCTGGCTAACCAGATCGCAGACCTGCATCCCGACCCTCATTACAAAATCCATTCTTCGACCGAGGAGGAAGATGCGTGTCACAGAGGCAAGGGTCTGGCGGGCACATACGGTGCAGAAACATCTGATTGCGACACGCCATATGCCCTGATAAACGCGACATTCAAATGGATCGCCGAAAACCTCAAAGATAACATCGATTTCGTCGTATGGACGGGCGACTCTGCGCGGCACGATAGCGACGAAAAGATTCCTCGAAATGCGAACGAAGTCCTCAATACGAATAGATGGATCGCAGAGAAATTCCTGGAAGTGTTCAGTACCGACGGCAATCCTAAGAAGGACCTCGCAATCCCAATTGTTTCGACGTTTGGCAACAACGACATCCTCCCTCACAATATCCTGCTTTCGGGTCCGAACAAGTGGTTGAAGTCATACACCGACATTTGGAGCAAGTTCATACCGGAGGAGCAGAGGCATGGCTTTGAGAGAGGCGGATGGTACTTTGTTGAGGTCATCCCGAAGAAATTGGCAGTCTTCAGTCTGAACACGCTGTACTTCTTCGACCACAATGCAGCCGTTGATGGATGTGCCCTACGGTCGGAGCCTGGCTACGAACACTTCGAATGGCTCCGAATCCAGCTTCAATTCATACGAGACCGTGGCATGAAGGCGATCCTTATCGGCCATGTCCCACCCGCGAGAACAGATAGCAAGCAATTATGGGACGAGACTTGCTGGCAGAAATACACGCTTTGGCTGGATCAATACCGCGATATCATTGTTGGGGGGCTTTACGGGCATATGAACATCGACCATTTCATGTTGCAGGACAAGAAGCATATTGACCTGGTTCTGGCTGATGGAGATGTCTCCGATAGCGCGACCATTCGTACATTGATGGATGAGGAGCTTTCGATCGAATCTGCGAACGACTATCTCGAGGAACTTCGTGCAGACTGGTCAGGTCTGCCAAATCCAAATGTTGCATTCCAAGACGACGATAATGCAGAAATTCTCAAGAAGAAGCATAAGAAAAAGAAGGGCAAGAAAAGCAAGAAAGAGAGGGCTCTGAAGAAGATTGGGGGACCATGGGGAGAACGATTCCAGGTCACTCATGTCAGCCCAAGCATTGTTCCCAATTTCTTTCCAACGCTTCGGGTCATGGAATACAATATCAGTGGACTCGATCTATCAGCAACTTGGGCCAGCGCTCAAGCTTCTGATCAAGCACAAGAGATGGATTGGCTTGAGGAGGTGTTCGACCCACCAATCGAGTATGCAGACGACGACATTGAGGATGGCGGAGATGCAGATAACGATGAAGAGTCAATTTCTAAAAAAAAGAAGAAGCACAAGAAGCCAAAGAAGCCCAAAAATCCGGACCTAATCGTTCCATCCCCGCCTGCAAAAAGCTCACCACCTGGGCCCGCTTACTCTCCACAGCCTTTGACACTATTGGGCTACACTCAATATTTTGCCAATTTGACCTACATCAATCATGACAGTTATGTTGGTAATGAAGAAGCAGAGGCCGACAAATGGCACGAGGGGAAGCACAAGGGAAAGCACCCCAAAGACAAGGTTCCGCATCCGAAGCCTTTCAAATTCCAGGTTGAATACGACACTTTCACGGATCCAGTCTACAAATTGAAGGACTTGACTGTGCGGAGCTATATCAAGCTTGCTCACAGGATCGGCCAGTACAAGCCTCGGAAAGGTGATCGGATTGATGGGTCTTCCGACAGCAAGGAGTTCGAGGAGAGCGACGAGGAAGATGAGGTACTCGACGATGATGATGACAGCAACGACGACACTAATTACGATGATGACGATTACGAGGTCGAAGCCGAGAAGAGAAAGCACAAGAAGAAGAAGCATCACCGCCAGCACGAGAAGAACAAAGTCTGGCTACGATTCATCAGACGTGCATTTGTTGGGACCTTGGAAGAAGATGACCTCCAGTCTTTTGATGGGGACTTGGGTTTTGACCTGGGTGATGAAACCCCAAATTTCACCCACGATGGGGAGTTGTGATCATAGGCGGCATTGTTCGGAGTTCGGATTGGATGTACTGACTGCATTATCGGCGTTGGGAAAGCACGGGCGTAGCATGGCATGGTATGATACCTTGATTCTTATTGTATGAAATAAGAACCTTCTTTTGGGCATTACTTGGAAGTATCGAATGCAAGTCTGGCAGACTCTGCATTATTAATGCCTCCTTTGACTTGCTCTGATTCCCTCCTTGTTTTGTATCTTGCATATAAAAGCAATGTGGCTCAAATGCTCCATGCCCCTGCAGCATAACCTTTGTAAGACTGCCTCCCTGTACAGAAGCATCGCCTAAGCTCTTGAGTCGTGCCCTTCAGCTTTTGTCACCCTGTGCTGCTGGGAATGCAGACTCGAAAGTGTTAGAAAGTACTTCAGGAAGGCATCGCAGGGTGCACGAATATCTAAATCAAGGGCTTTACTTTGACTGAAGACCCTCCTGAGCCTGAAGTGTTTCTCCAGACTACAATCCAAGATGAGGAGACACTGGTTTGGCGTTTTGTAATTGCTTGTTTATGTTTGTTTTGCACCTGTTGCCGTCTGAATTGTTGAAGGCCTATCAGCCCGTTACAAGATACAGCCAGCCCCTTGACTTCCTAGGACTGGACGAAGCGAAATTGATATTCAGTGGTCAATGAATGGCCAGTCTCGTGGCAATATATCCTCAATTGCTCTCCAAGCACACTGTGTTCTGTTCCAACTCTGTTGGCACAAGCGTTCAGATTTTCGTCAACACTACTGTAGCCTCAGGAGATTTCATGCAAGGGCTTGATGAACTTCTTTGGCGATAATACGTGAATGACATGGCTGGTTTAGGAATTCACTTTCGAGTTTGTTTTGATTGAAGGTCTTCGGTTAGCTCGAAGCGAGCTCTTGCCGAAGGAAGTCTTGAGCAATACACCTTCATGCATACCTTCAGTCGGTCCTCTTATTAACGAATGAAATGCTCTTGTGTTGTCCCAACTCTGAGCTCAATTATGCTTGTCGTAGAATAATAAGAACTTAACTTGTGTTTTTCCCCTTTCGATCTTAGTTAAGCTCATGCAACAAGCCTCCATCTTTCCTCCGATGAAAGGAGTGTTTTGTAATCGCACTGCACATCATTGGTATAGAACACCCTCAAGACTAGGGGTAGTACAGAGAAGTTGCTTGGGTCCTTATCTTTGGGCTCTTGACCTGATCGTGGTTATCCTTTCCAGTCTTTCGAAAGATTGGTGAGGAACCAGCAGTGACTGAGCCCATCTTTCTCAGAGCTTCGCACTGGCACTTGAAGACACTATGATCATTCAGACTTCCAAGAACCATTCTTACTTAGTGCGAATATCCTCGATCTTCACAGGAGCTGGGAATGGCAGAGGAGGCTGTCGACCCAAGACTCGTCCTTGACCGCTTCCCTTGCAGCAGTCATTCGAATGGTTTACCCTCATGTCTATCCCATCTGAAGTAACGTGCAATCTTGAGTACTTTCAATTTGCACAGATAAGATCTACCTCTACCTCCATTTTGCCGCTCTTGTCACAGAGGGGAGGTCAGTTGCCTGTGATGGCGGGTTTCCCGCCCACCCAGACACTTGTTGAGATCCTTCGAAGACTATATGACCATCTCAACAGAACTTCGCAGAATACTGCCATCTCTTAGCCCTAGTTTGCTGTTCTCGTTATGGTGACAGGCTCGTCTTCCAGGATTGTGAGCGTCTCGTCTCTCGACTCCTCGCTAGCACGCCTGCCCCGACACCAAACAATCTCCAACACCCTTACGGCTGCCCTCCTTCCTTCTCTATAGCAGCCACTCTCTCTTCTTCAACGCATTATAGGTATTGTCACTCTTTCCGTCACGAGTGCCTTGAAGTGTCACAAAAATCGCCTTCGGGACAGCTCACACTGAGTTTCTGAAGTTAGAGAGTCACTTCCCTTTCCTTCGAAGGATACTCTGTTCTCAATCTCGCTCCATTGACTCCACGTAGACCTTCCACTTCGCCATTGCTGTCTGCTGTCGGCGCACTCGTGTCATCTTCACCTCACGTCTAATCTACAAGTCCCGGAAGGTGGTTCGCCTGATACTTCCTCCTCAGCGTCATCGGGCAATCTTCCAGCACTCTCCTCTCTTCCGCATTTGGAAATCAGCTAAGAAGGTACGTTCCCCTTCACTCCGAGTTAGGCCTCAGCGCTCTCCTCGCTTGCGCTGCACACCTTCCTCGATTTCCCATAAAACCCCCAAACATTCTCTTCTCCCTTCAACACCACACAACACCCTCATACACTCTTCTCGTACACCACGAAGCAAACACTTCCACGCACCCCTTCTCACTCCCTGTTACTCTCATTTCGTACCACGTCTACACCTCTGATCCCTTCTAACAGAGGAAGCATAATGTCGTCCACCGAAGATAGCGTTTGCAGCCATTGCAAGGACGTTCACCCCCCCTTATGCTGCCCTGTACTTATACAGCAGCAAATGCAAGCACACAGTCTACTTCAGTTCGACTCATCGGCAGCAAAAGCTGCCGATGGATTTGGTGACGGATCTGTCGCCACACAAGCCGGTAGCTCCAATCAAGCTCATCCCAGTAAGTCGCAACCCCGATCTCTTGCTACATCACGAACTAGCTATCTACTGCGTCGTAGATCGCGCTTTACTGTTGCTCTTACTGACTCGCAAGTAGCGGAAGGATTGACATACAATGGTGGAGCCTACCTCTGTCCCGATACCAACACAGCCATATCCGACAACAACGATGACAGCAATGCCAATGGAAGCGACTCGATGCCACCTCGCGACCCATATGCTAATTCATATCCTACCGTACTGGGTTCCAACGATCTTGCGTCTACAATCGCTAACAGATTCAACTGGGCCGGCCGTCGTTCGATTTCTGCTGGAACCGCGCCAGGAACAGACACTGGAAGCGGTCGCAACACAGTCAACGTCGAAAACAACGACGATTTCAACATTTGGCGTGCCTCCCAACCCAGTATAAGCATCTCCAGTCCCCCCAAACAAGAGTCTGAAGCAACAATTCTCTCATTGCCTTCAGCTTTCCCTCCTCTCCGCCGCACTTACCACGACAATGACCTCAATAATCAGCAACCTTCTCAATCAAGTGGAAGCACCAATAATGCCAATTCCAATCAACAGGATTTGATGTCAGGATTTTCATCTTTTTCGTCAGCTCTCACTTCTACAGACTATGAGACTACTTCCCACTATGGAGATTCATCTACGTCTGAATATCAAGCCTTCTCGTCTCCTGCCCGACCAACAATGCATGGTATGATTCCCACGGCCATACAGAGCTTTGTTCCCTCTATCAATCATGGTCAATACATCAGACCGTCGAGCTTCTACAACGATCAACGCACTGTGCCTGGTCCATATCGCTACAACGGCTATGCTAATAATCCTGCCATGGGCTCTAATGCAGGCAGCTATGGACGGGGACCAGCAAATGACAACGTTGGATCTCCGGTTACTGGCCCACTTGTTCAACACGCGGGACATAATCCCGATTTATCGCACACGGCTGGTCAACATCCACTTGAAATGGCGGGAATTCCGTTGGATGCCGCTACACGCCAAGCTATTGAATATCAACGTAACGCTGAAGCACAAGCTACCATTGTCGAGCATTCATTCAATCTCAGACCGATGCCCAAAGCACCGGTTATGCAAGACTATTGTACAACTCCGACGTTCGCCGTTGAATGCCTACAAAATTATGCAAAGGATCTTCAATCCTGGGCCTTCGAACTATCCCTACACACTACCCGCCTTGAGAGTGTGCTAAATCTCCCGGGCCAGCTTGCATGGGCACACGACAGCTTCGCTGCTAGGCTGATTCTTAATCGAACTCCAGAAAATGCAGAAGGTTTCAAAACCGCCATGGCTGCTTCTGAGACTGCTACCAAAGCCATGATCCATGCTCGGAATGTCGCCAATTCAATGAATGTATCGCCCACAATGCACTTCCAAGCTGCTGGTCAACAATCTCGTGGTGCTACTCGAGGAGTAAGTGTTTACTTTCTCAAACCTTGGCATTGAAACACCAGCTGACTTTATTTGTACAGGGACGAGCTGCTTCCGGCACTAAGAAGGCTCCTGCTAAGCGCAAATCTACCACACAGGATACCGAGGATGGAGACGAGATGGCGGGTGGTGATAATGCAGGACCTTCAACAGCTGTCAAGAAGGCTCCTGTCCGCAAGCGAGCTCCAGCAAAGAAGGCGAAGAGTGAGATTGCTGCTGCCTCCGCTCCTGTCAATGTTTCAGGTGGTCCCTCAGGATTCTACAATCAATCAGTCCTTGCCGCAAATGCTCCTGGTATGGCTGACGACCGAGATCTCGATGCAGAAGGAGAAACCGACGACGAGTTCCTTGCATCACTTCAGCGCCGCCACGAGATGGGCTTGAACTAGGCGAAGATTTCGGGATGGGTCACATTACACTGCTTTGAGTTGCTATAGGGTGTTGCTGTAGGAATATGGATGCGATGTTTTTTCTTCTTTGCTTTCCTTTACATATGATGCGAGGTTTCCCTAAGGGATGATTGACGATTGATGGCATAAATGGCTGATGATGGACGATTATGATGACGATTATAATTGCATGGATTTGATACTCTGAATCGCAATGAGTTGCATAGGGCTTTGCTGTAGATAGCTCTGAGTTGTAGATAGCTCTGAGCTGATCATGCACGTAACGATGGACAGGTAGATGCAGATTTTCAAATCAAAAAGTCTGACTTTACTTCTTTCTCTCTTTCCATGGTGCACAAATAAGTCCTTGTTTTCTCCTCCGATTCGATAAATGTATGAGACGTCAAGCGAAAATGCAGGATCTGAAAGGCAAGAATCACAAGACTGCAGGAAAAACTCGATTTTGGCTCAGGTGGGCTGGAAAATCGGCATTGGTCCATGTCAGAATCACAGTCGATTCAACAACTTGCGATGACAATACAGTGAAAATGACAGGACGGGTTTTGTAAGCGAGAACGGAAATTCAGATATAGGAAATTGAGCTCAAGAAAGTGAATAAGATTTATGCATACTGTATTTTGGGTCAGCGATCTTACTCTAGCGATCAATCTTAGTTCGGCAATTTGATTAGGAAAAGGAAGAAGAAACCTCGCAAGATGGCGATGATTATGTTCGGATTGTGGCCGTGGCATCTTTAAGGGTTATGGAATGATAAGGAGTAATGAGGATCAGATACAAACTGGCTTGAACTCAAGATTGTATACGGTCAGACACAGATTGGGGTTTAGATCTAATTAATAGTAGATTAACTTTGAGTGCGATGCAATTAGAGATAAGTAGGTCTGAGTAAAAGATCGCATGATGAAATGCAAATATGATTCTACGTGGATGGGACTTGAACTGTGGATTACACATCGACATTTCAGGATCAGCATTAAAGATCGGATACCCCAACCGTAAGATTATATGCAAGTATATGTAGATCCGAATTCCAGAAGTCAATACTAACTACCATGGTATTTCCAGCCGGCCTTCCTTACATCCAACGCCTGTTCACCTAAAGCATAAATCAAGAGCTCAGATCATAACAGTCATGATTTCTCCTCATCTCTCTGCCTGAACTTTCTTGTTATGTATTTCACTCCCGAATGTGAAACCTTCTTGACCCAGGCATCCAAAGTCTCAGTGACATACATCAGCAATCTGCTGAAGAAGAACAGAAACAAAAAGGAGATGCTCATCAGCACAGCGAATGAGTACCAGTAATCCTGGGTCGTGTAAACACCTTCGAGATCTTTAATTTGCACGGAGAAGTAGCTGGTCATTAGGCTGACTGGGAGGAAAAGAACAGATAGCTTGGCGAGCAGGGTCGCGGATCGAGTCAGTCGTGCGGTGGCTTCAGTATCTTTCTGGGCATTTATGTTGAAGTACTGGGTGTGTAAGTAACGGTGAGTAAAGTAGGAGAGTTTAGACCTACAGTGGATACTAAGGCATCTTTCTCGGCGAGAAATTCCTTCGTTTCACTCAAGATGAGTAGCTCCAACCTGTCGCTGAGCCGCTCGAAGCGTTGAGTGGCAGACAGAGCTAGCGAGACACCTCTACTACCCGGGGCGGTACCAAGGCCGGTTGGCGTTCGAGAGGGAGCATTTCCATGTGCCATTGTTGTTTTGGGCTCAAGAATCCGCTTGATGAGGTTCTTGTAGCCTTCATACAGATGCTGGTTTTGTCTGATTCGACGTCCAAGAATATGGAGTCGTGGAATGATCTGAAGATTTGGTGACGAGTTGGCTTTTCGATTCTGTTGCTGTTAGTGAGCGTGCTTCGATTGGGTGCTGCAGGAGTACATACCACCTCGCCAAGAATTGCTCCTTGCTGCTATGCGTCAGTACGTTCTTTAAAAAGGTTCGATCCACATACCAACTCGTCTAGCCGTTTGTGATATGTAGCAACCGTTAGATATACTGCTCGCCAGTCGTCAAATAGATAGTAGAACAGCAAGCTTGCTCCTTCAAGTCCTGGGTGAGCTTGCGCAGGATCCAGCTTCAAAGCTTGCCTGACTGTTTGCATAGATATGGGATCCGCTGTACCAAGCCTTGAAAGCTGACTCAAAACACTCAATGTGTTCGCGCGAATGGCTCCAAGGTCGTCCTTGTCCTCGACATGTCCTGGATGCTCGTGCAGGGATATGACAGTATCTATGGCTCGTTAGAATGGCCCTGAGAAACTGGTAAGGGCTTCACACGATCATCACATATGAATAGCCACGAGTATAGCCGCTTCTGCCTTCCTTCAGACACCTCTTCATGATTGGTTTCGTTAGAGAGAGGCTTCAGTTCGTGGATCCAATTAGCTCCGACGCAGAGAACTACACTGAATTAGCACACTATTCAGACATATGGTACATGTGATCCTCACATTGTGCTCCAACGTCATGGGACTGATAGTTTATCATCTGCTCGGCTAAGGCGTAGTGACTGATGTCATTGAGAGAAGACTTTCGTGGGTGTCGAGGCAGATCAATGCTCATTCCCGTAGTCGCAACCTCGATATCATCCTTTCTGTATAGCTTAGCCTTGAACCTGCCAACCGGTTTATCTTGCTGGGCTTTCGATTTTGGAGGATCCGAGCCAATAATTGCGAGGAGCCTCGGGGAGAATTTGTAGTGGCTACCAAGCAGCTCGAGGATATCCTTTTGTTGGTGAGGGGCCCAAAGGTTACTGCCACAGACACATTAGTATTCTGATGGTGGTGAAGAGTAAGAACACGCACATCCACCTGACGGGTCGCTCTGCAGGACTCGAACTGTTCAAGAGGGCCTTAATGCCGTCTGCCTGGAAGTCGAAAGCAATCTCAGCACTCTCCTCCCCAAACTCCACCACGAAATTGCGTGTTGATGCTTGGACTGCGCGCCCCAAGCAGTTTTTGAAGGTAGATTCCTCATCGAAGTCCGCGAATTGGCCGTCTTTCTCCATATTGGTGATTGTAGGTTAATACACGATCGCATGAGATGCGCGAGAAGAGTGAAGGAAGAAGCAGCATGATGTTGGGAGTTGTCGCAGTATTCACTCCTGTAGGAAGCGCCTGGTGTGCAGCAAGGCTGCGCGGCTGAGGCCTGTGAGACATGGGGGCGGAGCTGTGACCACTGAAAGCTCGGCAAGTCTAGGCTATTTACAGGGAAGCTCGGTCGCCGATTTGATCTTCCCAGGCTCCAAATCCTTTGAGTCACAAGTCCTTCATCAGATGGCCCAACTTCCTCCGCAATTCATTCCCTCTCCAGCATTTCGATGTTGTCTTCCTGCCATCGCATGATCTTGTGTTTCTCTAATTCTTAGTATCGTCTCACTCATCGAGCCCTCGTGAGCAAGTGCGACTCGACGAGACTTCTGTGTCACCCTTCTATCGATATGGACTTCGAGATCGTCCAGATACCCCATGATGATGCTAGTATTCGGAAGTACGTCGAACAGTACAAGGCATTCAGGTTGCACTCGTTGAAGACCGCACCGCAATGCTTTGGCTCTACGTATGCAAGAGAAATCGCGTTCACCGACGATGTCTGGTACGATAGGCTGGCAAATTCAAAGGCAACTACTTTTGTTGCCATCCAGTCTGATCGTATAGTCTGTACATTGACTACCATTGGTCCACTTCCAAGCACAGCAGAGGAGTATGTTTTCGGTCTCCTTTCTTTTGTTTGACAACCACGAGAAGTCTCTCGAGGCCTTCTCTCAGTGGCTCGGGTCGACGATTTAGTCCATCTTCGTGTTTTCTTCATGGCTCTGATTTTCTCGTCCAGATCACCTTTATCTGCCAATCCATGGGAGACAAGCCGTAGTCACGGAGATGGGCCACTTTCAGAATATCACTTGCGTATCAATGGAATGTTCACTCTCCGCGAGACTCGTGGACAAGGCATCGCCAAAGCGCTGCTTGAGAAGTCTCTCCAATATGGGTCCGAGGAAGCAGCAAAGTCAGGACTGATCTTTGTTGCAAGTATGGTGGTGGATGATGATAACCCGCCTGCCAAAGCCTTGTATGCGAAGTGTGGATTCGTGGCAATTGCTCAGGAGCCTATGTTTATTGACAGTCCTCGGATAGCAGTACTCATGAAATATACGCCGAAGTCTGTAGTATGATAGGGAAGATTGATTGCCTTCTAATTTCTCTTCTTTGACCCACGAGTCAAGGCTTCAGACACTGTTTTGCAGGCATTCCTACGGAAATGAAAACTCATTAGGGAGAGGTTCTGCTGCTTCTGATATCAAGTTTGTTTCTTATTATATCCAGGTTTCATCACAATTGTCTTCAGCACTTCTTTGCACAGTACTTCCGAGCTTTTGGTTACGAACATTCTCATGCTGCAAAACTCATCAACCAACTAGCCTACCAACAAACAATACACAACCACGGATTATCACGACTCACCTGTCACCCATAAGCCACGCACGCAAAAATTCAGTCCTGGCCAATCAAAACTTGTGGCGGTGCACTTCTAGCTTCAGCCACATCTCCTCGTGGACCAATGTGGTCACAGAGATATTCCAGGGTCCTGCAGATCACCCCCGCGCTACCAAAATATGCATGGAAAACAAGGAAACGGAGACCGCTTTCTCGATTCTCATGGGACGACATCAAATTCGCCACGACATGGGTTGAGGGGCAATTACCAGGTAAGTTGAAGGCTTTCGTTGATATGAATTGAGATCCCATCCCATGTCCTTCCTCACCAGCCACATCAACTTGGGACGAACTTCGCAAAGCTATGGTCCAACAATAATAGGGAAAGCCATATTGAGGATATTTGCCATTGGAGCACCTCATCATCAAGAAACAATCTAAAAACCTACGTCAGAAGGACCCCGCCATCGATTGAGAAATGTTGTCATTCAGCTATATTGGAGCTCTCCTCGTTCTCAACATCTTATCGTTTCCTCTCGCTGAAGGCCAGTTTGTGGATGACCTTCCTCAATGTATCCAAGATTGCATAGACCAATCTCCTGATACCAATTGCGACATCTCTGATATTGGATGCATCTGTCGAGCTTCGGCAGGAAACTTCCTACCCGATGTTGTTACCTGTATGCATGGCAATTGCGACAACAATCTCGACACGAATCTTCTCTTAACGCCTTTGCAATTCGCTTGCATGATTGCAGGCTCACCGATCCCAGGCTCTGCTATTAGGAATGCTGAGAACGCTGCGAGTAGCCTGGCCACACAGGTCACTACAACAGTAACAATGGGTGGCAGCTCAGCAGATGGAGGAGCTGGAGCTACGACAACAGTATACTCACCGTCAGTCTCTGTCTCGACAGTCACGGTCACTACAACTCAATCTGGAAGAACTTGGTACCAGATTTATCCCATAACCGTGGAGAGTACGACAACCGTCACCGGACCAACTTCGACCCTCACTTCCGTATCTACAGCGAGTCCAACGAACGGAGGCTTCACAGGAGTCGTTCCTATTATCGTTGTTTCGACAGATAGCGAAGGCTCGACGTACACAAGTACAACAACACAACCTGGCGTAATAAGCACCTATACGACTACCGACTCTCGAGGCAGCACAATGACGCAGAAATCCACCATCACAGAAACAGCCAGTACTTCCGAGACATCTCCAGCTTTGGGCGACAACTCGAGCTCGTCTTCCGCGTCAGAAACAACAGATTCTTCAGAAAGTACTACAACGACGAGTGTCGCAGCCGCGATGACAAGCTCAAGCGCAACGACTTTGAGCACAACTCGCAATGCTCCAAATCCAGATGCGACGAATAGCTCTCCTTTCAAGGATACGAATGCGGCGGGCACATTGGCAGCCAGGAGCTGGCTTGGATTGAGTGTTCTGCTTGTTGTAATGTGTATATGGGTTTGAAGGGATATGATTGATGGTTATGAATTAATGGACATTGTTATGTTAGAATTGCTGCATATCATGATTGCATGCGAGTATTTGGCAGTTTTATACCAGAATGGATGAAATGTTAATGTTTAGCTACAGATCATTATTGTGAGATTGTCTTGTGCCAGGCTTTCATACTCTACGCGGATTATAAGACGAAGCGTTACCAGGCATTTTTGTTTGTGCAGAAGTGAACAACTCTTGGGCTCTGGGAATATTCAGCCCAAGAGAAAATAATGATCAACTCCGACTTCTGAGCTACTTTGCGAGACACGCTTAAGGAAGTGGACTGTTTGACTTGTCCCGAAGACAAAGCACTGGTGGCGTTTGCTTATCCGTGCCTCTCGTATGCAGGCTTCTTGACGCCGAAGAACCATTCCAATAATGTTACTCAATCATACTTGCAATTACTTGATATACCGTCAGCGCAAGGCGCACTTTCTGATCAAATCTTGGACCCTTGATATCGGCTTCTCGGCCAGATTTTCGACATCAAATATTTCCGTATGGCCGACTGAGGCCTTGCACAACAGGATTTCCCACGATCGATGGTAGCTACAAAATGAATTATTTCATACAAGGCTGGAAGAAGCCTTTTTGAAAAGCGAATTAAAGGATAATCCCGGTGGTAGTCCCTGAACTAAACTCAAATCGAAAGGGGCCCACGAAGGGGAAATGGGGCACGAGACCTATCTCGGCATAGACAACAAAACAATTTGATACCTCACCTCTCCTATCTAAACACCTTCTCTCGTCGTCCATCAGCCGCCCATTTGTCGCTGGCTGTTGTGTTCCCAGGGTCCTGCAGAGCGACGTTGACCACGAGATCATTTGCCTGAACAAGGGTCCATCCCGCAGCAAGCCGTGGCAATAATTTCTGCGATTCCTCGACTCCCAAGCCCACGCAACTACTTTCACCAACCCCCACTCCCCCGCAACGACACCATATACTTTTACCTAAGGTCTCGCATTTCTTCGAATTCACTCTGCGATCGGATACCTACCTACCCCAAGACTCAATTCCAGAGTTGTGAGAAACTTGCCAGGATTCAAACGTTTATGACGTCGTCGAAGAAGCCCTGAAGTCAGTACCGCCGAACTCTTGTTTGAAGAGCAACGAGATCCGTCATAAGCATATTGGAAGTCCAGCTTTTGAATGAGAATATAGATGTAACTACATCATTCTCTAGCTCTGGAATCTGCTGACAAGATACAGACAAGTTGCCTACACCGACACTTCCGCAGTATCGAACACAACGCGCGGCCATGTCAACAGCTACCACTGAGCCAGTATCCTTTCCAAGGAGTGACACGGGCAAAGTCCGATTCATACCTCTTACATACAATCCGGGGGAATCACAGACATCCGCTCTCCGCCTAATCCTGACACTCCGTCCAGAATGGGAAGACGGGAAGGTCGAGTTCGTCAGGTTCACTGATGGCATTACAAACACGTTACTGAAAGTTATGAACAAGAAGGATGGTTTATCAGACGAGGAAATAGATGCTGAGGCAGTTCTGCTGAGGGCGTATGGGCAAGGCACAGATCTGATCATCGACAGGGAGAGGGAAACTCAAAACCACGAACTCCTCATGCAGCACAACCTCGCTCCAGAACTGCTGGCTCGATTCCACAATGGCATGCTATACCGTTTCATCCGCGGATCAGTCACATCCCCAGCAGACTTGAGAAAGAAAGAGATCTGGAGGGCAGTCGCGAAGCGTTTGGCGGAATGGCATGCAGTTGTACCCTGTATTTCCACACCACGAAAGTCCTTGTCGGTGGAGATAGATGGCAGCGAGAAGTTTGATATGGCAGCGCCAACACCAAGCAAGAAGGACCCCGCACTACAAGTAGCGATTGACAATGTTGCACCAGGAAAGCCTGCTCCCAATGTGTGGACGGTGATGCAGAAGTGGATTTATGCTCTTCCCACAGGCACAGATGCTGAGAAGACCCGGCAAGCAACCCTCCAGAAGGAATTGAATCGCTTGGTTGCAGAATTCAGCAACCGACCGGGTCTAGGAGAGAATAGCGTGAGTAGCAAATCTCCTTCATGGCCTTGGAAACAATGCTAATATCAACCAGCAAGTGTTTGCTCACTGTGACTTACTTAGTGGTAATGTGATCATACAACCACAATCTGCAACGACAGCCCCAAACGCGCCAAAGACAGTCAGCTTCATCGACTACGAGTATGCTACTCCTTCACCAGCAGCCTTCGACATTGCGAACCACTTTGCAGAGTGGGGTGGATTCGACTGTGAGCACGACCTACTACCCACAAAGTCACAGCGCCAGGATTTCATACGTGAATACATCGGCAGCTATTATGCCCACCTAGGCGAAAATAAGTCTGAGGACGAGCTGCAGACCGAGATGTCCCGTCTGGGTGCAGAGGTGGATATCTTCCGCGGAATCCCAGGCTTCTACTGGGGAATCTGGGCACTGATCCAAGCTGTTATCTCTCAGATTGATTTTGACTATGCATCTTATGCTGAAATCAGACTAGGTGAGTACTGGGGCTGGCGAGAGGAGAGCGATGGATCTCGTCAAGCGTCTGGAAAGGAGATGACTGTACGAGAGAAGCGCTGGGCGGAGGAATAGAGGACGAGGTGAAGAATCAAAGAAAGTAGTGTTTTTGGCGAAGTACAGTACATACCAGTTTGCTTTAGCAGATCGTAGGCGAGAGATACGATGGCTTTCTTCTCCTCGCTATAGACCTGTCGGCTTCAACGCCTAGGAGCTCGGTTGGCAGAGATCATTCCGATGGGCTTACAAAAGTGGCGTTTGGTGGTCTTCAGTCTTCAACGACAATTGTAAGCACGACGCTCATAGTTCTAGAGCTAGACCATAGGGAGTCTTCTCCAAATGAAGAGGGTTCTATGCATGGACTTGCTTCATCGGGGACTGGAGAACCGGGGATGTTCAGTTTGATCGATCTGTATCTTGACAATGCAGAATCAAGTGAGGAGTTCGGAGAATTCCATGAACTAAGGAACTCACACTATTGATTCCAGTCAGTGGCAGTTAGAGTCGTGACGATAGAGTCTTCTGGGCCGTTGGAAACGTTGGGTTTTCCGCTCTTTAAGCCATCTTTATGGTTAAGTCGAGAAAGTCATCGTTCCTACGGCCCATCGCTCTTCGACTTCACGAAGTGGGAAAGTGGGGAAGTGGAGACTCACTACCTCTGACAGTACTGGAAAAGCCCATCCTTCTAAAAGCCTGTTTCCAAATGTTCATGACACTTATTTCTCCTGGGAAACATCCATCGGTCTAGAGCCTAAACACAGGTATCGTTTCCCACCGAATTGAACCCTACAAACTCCGGGGATTGAGGTGTAATTTTGGACTCTACGCCGCAAAATCCTGCCCAGCAGAGGTCCTCCGGACTGTTCTGAAGGACAATTGTGGAGAAGAAAGGGGCTTAGGTTATGGAACGTGAACGATATCAAAATTCCTCTAGGAAGTATGGCACCAAACTTCAAGCAAAGGATCTCAATTAGCCGAATATGACGACAACAAAGTTTCGAGGGCGGCATGGAAAGTCCATGGGAATCGAACGCAGGAGACCAAGAATTCCGCTTAATTATGTTTTCCTTCCTTTCTCGTGTCGCCCTGGTCGTCTATCATCCAGGCATCCAAATCGGGCAGTCCGTTGATCAACAGCCCTATGGGATCACGTCTCGCCTAAGCCACAGCCCGAGGCTACACTGCCTTGCGGATCGAGAGGCACGACTTTTGCATGGCCACACATTAATACTGAAGATCCCCTCGAATTGTCTTTGAATAGCATCACCGATAATGATCCATGATGCCATTGTTCGCCTCCCATTCCTCTTCTTCTTTCTTACCTCTGGGATTTCGGACCAAGAGCTCGAAATCGGCCTGCGATTCAGCGATAAATCGGAGTTCGGAGCGGACCATGAAGCGACGGGGTATTCTGTATTCCCCTAGCTTATCCCTAACGCCATAACTCCAGCCCATCAGAGCAAAGACTCCTTCTGGTATAGACCTGGACTTAAGAAGTCCGGATATCTGTTTGGGGCAAAGCCTGGCCGTTGGGTGGGAGGTCTAGCGATGAAACAGGGCAAGATGGGCATTATCCGACCTTCCGCGAATGCGGATTAGTTCCAAGGCTGGCACCTTCTGTGAGGGGCTCCTAGTGTACGGAACGCTGCCGTATCACGAGCACACCAATTAGACTTTGATATCTCGTTGGGTCATTCAAAGAACTTTCGTAGAACGTGCTCACACATGGATCGACCCGTTCACTTCGGCTCAAGCTTCTTTTTGACTTCGCGGTTCTTACGGCCTCTTTGCGGCATTATTAATCTAGCTCGAGGTCTTGAAACCAATTGTTGCTCCCAAGACGTTCGCAGGAAAGGCACGAGATCCAAAGGAAAAGCAGCTGAGGTTGATCTCCAGAATTCAGAGTGGCAACTCACCTCGCTGATTTCTGTGTTTGGTATCCAAGAAGCTCAGTTCCACTGGAAGAAGGACCCTGGCAACCGCTCGTAAAAGCACCTTGTCTTGTCCAATAATAATACTTTTAGCCTTGCAGAAAGGACGGGTACCGCCCATCTGGAGATCCCTGGGGTCCATCATCAGGCCCCTGCGGCAGAATCCCAGCGCTCTGGATCTTGTTTGGACGGCATCTTGATGAACTCGGAGACGCCTGTCGATCAGAGCATGGCTCGTTTGGTCTGGTGCTCTCTTTTCTCTGGTTCACTCATACGAAGACAAATTACTCATCTTCTTCCTGTCGGGCTCTGCTGCTTCTCCATGCCTTCTGAAAATCCCAAAGCGTCGTCACACAAGGCTGAAAGAGGCCCCAAGCCCCGCTCTCCCGTATGATGCGTCAGCATTGAAGGTACGAAGGATATTTTGGATTCTGAATAATTCATGCAGACGATGATGCTTCAGAAGTCCTTCGCTTCGGTGGCTATTTGGTTCGGTTGTGCAGCAGGGTTGCCACGCTGCAAACGCCTTCAGGTACGATCGCGGAAGCCTGCATATGCTGTGGATTTCTGAAGGAAGTTTGGGGTCCAGCAGCAGGAATTGAGGCTGTTCAAGGCGGTTTGCAGATACACTTCAGGCACAGAACTCGGCTGCCGACAAAGTACAGGCCTTCCTGTGCGCCATGCCGACGCCACAAGTTGGGGGCACCCGAAAGTACAACGTCGTATCGAATCTATGACCCTTCTAGAAAGTTACAGGAGACCAGTGATGCCAAAACAGTGCTACGACAACAGTAATCTCGACTCATCATACGCTTAAAAGCTGTAGCCTTGCCTAGCCATCCGCGTTCACCGCTTATCTTCCAGATATCATCATTAATAATGCTGCCTGGCCGCTCGTCATGGCGATCGTCCTTGCTGACTGCACCCCACAGGTGAGAAGTATGCCTTCCAAAAACTACGCCTCTCCCGCCCTAGGTGCATCATTCTAGCTTCTGACTCTATTTCGGAAATACGGGGAAGGACAGATCCCAGTCTCCCGTTGTTCGATTTGCCAGGCATGCACGGTCACAGATGAGGTCTTCCCCTGCCCCCAGGATGGCCGTGCCTTCGATTCTTAGTTCTGGGTGTTATACGGAATTCGAGCACCGTACACTGCCCTGGCTTTTGATACTCAACGGCATATTTTCGCCGGGCTGTAGCCTCGTGCTGAGGATCAACTGATGGCTAACCTTGCAGAGTTACACTCCGACGACGCCGTTGTATTACGAAGGCTGCGCCTGGCAAGTACCGGTCGAAATGAGTAGGTCTGGTCTCGATGGAATGGATGGCCTTGCAGAAACGACGCCCTTCTGCTGTTCTAGCTAGTACTCCTTATTGCAGGTTGTTTTGTTTAGTCCAATAGTCGCTCGGAGAATGTCCGTGGTGAAATGTCAGCAAAACAGGCGGATTGATATTCCCTAGTGGTTGAGGCCAGTCCCTTCAAATCGCTCACTTAGAAAAGACTCCCCTAAAACATGGAGAAGCGATGATCAAGCTCCAAGCTCCCGCCAGCCCTAAGATTAACTATTTCTCTAGTGTCTACAAGCTCCAAGTTCCCTGGAATACCAGGATCGTGTTAGTCCCTCAAGGCTGAGGGCTAACTAGCGAGACTAAGCGGGGGGGTACCTCGCCCTCTGCACCCCAACGAGTAATTCGTTGCGCCGATTGAAATACAGCTGCAGGAGGAGGCAGGGTATATGATCTCACTCAGACCCATCGAAGGATGAATCCATAAAATTCCTCCGATATTTTCAACTTTCATATATATTCTTCAAACATCGCTCTTCAAGATGACTCTTTCAACGACAACCACCCGACATTCAAAACAGTACACTCTCAAGAGCGATATGGATCCAAACGCCGACAAAGAAGAGCGCAAGCGCGAGGTACAATTTCTAGCAAACATTCATGAAAACTTATACTAACACCTTCCTACAGTACAATCGCCTTGCTCAGCGAGAATTCCGTACAGTACCTCGTGCTTTACATTAGGAACACAGCTGACCAGTACCCAGGTCGAAGAAGAAAGGAACATCTCAAGAATCTTGAACAAGCACAAAAAGAGCAGAGCTCTGAACAATCAGAAGAGATCGAGCGCCTCCGATACCAAAACGAAGAGTTGAGACGGGAGAATGAAGCTCTACGAGCGCAGATGTATGGATCATCGTCTTCATCAAGCCATCTTATGTCCTCGTCAATGGCTGTCCCCTCTCTCTCAAGCGACACTCGACAATACTCGCTGTCGCCCTCGATTTCCGGTACGTCGTTATCAGGCACTGGCAGCCCACCTGCAACGCTCGGTGCGGATATGATGCCTATGGCGGCTCTATCCATGTCTTCGTCGATGCTACCACCATCAATGAATGCTTATGCCGATCCTTCTGCGTTGTCATCTCAGCCATATTCTATGGTACATCAATCCGGACTCCGTCATAATTCACAAAGCTCACCTGAGTCATCAGGGTTCGTCCGAGATTCTCGATCTCGATCTTCAATGGGATCCGCTTTTCAATCTATGAATATCTCCCAGCCCGATGCACAAGCACCCCAGGTGCAAAGAAGAGTAAGCGGTCCGTCGTCGTATGTCAAGTTAATTCCTTCTTTTTTTTTATTACGAGACAAATGCTAATTGCTAAATAAAGTTCTTCTATGGTGATGGCCCCGTACGACCGCACGAAAGCTCGATCAGAGATACTTGAAATGTTTCGCCCATTGTACAGCGATCCCTCGATCTCCTCCGACCCGCAGCGACATCTCGCCGTTCTACGATCCATGACTGAAGTGTTGCCTAGCGCTCTCAAGCCTAGCAAAGCACAACTCGATACTCCTCATTACTACGGAATCGACATGATCGCATCTCCAACATTGCGAGAGCGACTTATGACGGTAACATCCGACGTAGCGAGAGCGTTCGTCTCAGAACTTGGTATCATAGGTGGAGAACGAGGAGACGAAGTTGGGCAAGTAATCATTTGGGGAGACGACGCTCTTAATGAGATGTCATGGGAGCTTTCTCAGCCTCTATTGGAACGTTGGGGGTGGCTTCTAGGTGCTCCCTGGTTACAGCGAGCAAACTTCTGGAGAAGACAGAGAGGTGCTCCTCTGCTACCGGAGTGGTAGTGATCGGTGGGAAAGGAATTTCTAGACCTGAGTGAAAAAAATAGCGATTGGCGTTCATGGGACATTCTAGCCGGGTTGTGGTTGGAGTTGTGATTGCTAGAAGGTGCACACTAATCATTTTACTTGTGTGATTTTGGATTACATTTTAGAACGAGGGATCACTCGAAACATTGTGGCTTTTCACGAGGCTTGACTACTCTCCTGTACATAAAATTTCCAAAGCTTCAATGACGCATGTGGAGGTATAGCTACTGCCGACCTTTTTACCTGCCCTCTAACCAAGGAAAACAACCTCAACTTTTGTTTTACCTGTCTCGATCCACATAGATCACATCAGCCAAGAGAAGCTTGCTATCCCTTGCTATCTTAGTTCGTGACCCACAGTCTTTACCGAGCCTACCCCTCAGGGTGCTTTTCAGCCTTTCCAACTACATGCTGTTAGCCCTCAAGACGGCGTCAACACTAACACTTTTGGCAGCAGCAGTAACGTTGCAAGTTGCAGACCGCCTGATGACTGCGCATTCCGGATTCCGAACCTGTCATCTTGAGAAGAACATGATACGCGTGTTGCGCAACCATCAGCGAGAGTCGCATGGCAAGGCAGCAATTTAAGGAACTTAGAGTTCGGCTTAAGGACGGGTGTAGTGTAGGAGGAGGTTGAACTTCAAGCGAGAGATACATCTAATGCAATGGGACTTGCCATAAGCCACAAGTAAGCACGCCAGCACTACAGTTCACAAAACACCGAAGAATTATTAGTGGCTTCTGACCTGCAGGTCATTGCGTTATCTCCATGGAGAATAAAATGCATGCTCTATTACTTTTACCACTGTGCTTCTTCCTTAGCGATGCAGTGCCGAAGGAATGCGCCTCCTCGAGTCCTTCCTCCCTCTGGAAGTATCAAAGTACCCTGCCACGAATCCCATCACCTGTCTATTTTTAGCGAGTTCCAATTGGCCCCCAACCCGCTCTTGCATGCAGTAATGAGATGAGAATCGACACCAAGGAATAAGCTGCAGACGAGACAGACACAATTTGTAGGTCGCTGGTAAGCAAGGGGATATCGTGAAGATGTTGTATTATGTGGTTGGTCAGAATCCTGGCGAACCTCAAATGCCCAGCACCCTGGTCGGAACAGCCGATTCAGCCACCCGACGATCACATCGACTTCTGATATCGAGGATAGAAACTCCATCACCAAGATTCACTGTGACCCTATCAATTACGAATCGTCCAACCATGTGCCTTGTCGCCATGATAACACATCAGACACAACTCCAGCCAATCTTTCAGATTCTTGGACCACAAAGACGCCATCATGGTCACGTCTGGTATGACGGGATCTTTCAAACAGGAGGGGAATGTTAGGAGCGTACAGGAGATAGTTCAGCCCTTTCCGCTTCTTCGATAGAATCATTGTTTTATGTGATGAAGTATCCAGGGTTTCGAACCATGCTCTTGATTTTTCCCCCCCACAAAGACGAACAAATATTTGGATTCCGCAGATTCGTGCCGGGAAATCGTCCGTCAGCGTTTACATTTCATCGTCGGCCCATCCGTCGCCTTCATATGATCGACACTTAGGTCCGCTGTATCCTGAGCCACCCATGCTTTTGGGTCTGAGACACTTCAATCTGGTTGGCTCAGAGAACGACCGGCATGACAGATTGGGAATGGGAGCTACCGAGGGACAAGCGAGACAAGCCCACAGCACACGTGGAGAACCCCTGAAAGTAAGTGCCGGATATCCAAACATTGTTATTTAATGACAATTTGGTATTTCCGTAAAGAACGGGCTATTTTAGTTCTATCTTTGTTCTTTCTGCCTTCTAGCTTCAGGGGCTGTTGACTTGGCAAGGCTGGGTGGTGGGGATCAGCTGGCTGAATCGATTGGATAGGAATACGAGTGGTGGCTAACACTGTGGAGAATATCCAGCTGGTGGGGACAGATGCTGCGACAGCAGCGATTCAATCTTCTCCTGTTTGAACACCCTCATATATCTGGCGATAATTGCTTACGTATCCCTTTGGAGAATGCCATGTGACGCCTAATTGCCGTGGGCCACCTGGTTTGTTTACTTTCTGACAATGGTCTCGCTTAGCTGCGCCTAAGTCTCTGGACTTTGGCTTTCGAATGAGGAAACCAGTGTTAGCAATGTCCAAGCGTGCTCTATCTCCTCAAATGTCGAAAGTTGTATCGCACACCAATTCTTCCACAACGCCGCACGCTTTTTCCTAGCGTAATGCAAAAGTTACATTGAGAAGGACCGACTTTCTTGGATGAGATTGCAACTTCGAAGTCAAGGCGAAGAAATGGCGATTCCATTTTTGTATACATACATCTATTTGCATCTAATTCGTGAGCTGTTCCGCAACCACTGTCAGTAAGGGCTCTCCCAAGCACCCTCGTCTGGCGTTCTCCATGGCCAGAGACTCCATTTTCGCCAAAGTTTCTGTCGTGTGAGTACCCAGATGAGGAATCATAAACGCCCGGCTGTTCTTCATCAACTTCTCATTGATCTCCGGCTCCTTCTCAAACACATCCAGACCGACTGAAGCTATCTTGCCAGATTCAAGCGCTTCAGCCATCGCAGCTTCGTCGATAACAGCACCACGTGCCGTATTTACAATCACGACACCATCCTTCATCTTCGCAATCTCCTTGGCTCCAACCAAATGTCTCGTGTGAGCATTCAGTGGCACATGAACGGAAATGATATCACTCTTTGCAAGCAGCTCGTCGAAAGACACGTACTTGGCACCCGCTGCCTCAGAATCAGACAGTGCGTTGCGGTTGTGATAAATAGTCTTGAGACCAAAAGGTTCACATCTGCGCTTCACTGCTCGGCCGATTCGCCCCATGCCGATGATACCGAGAGTCTTGCCTTGAGGATCGTGGCCAAATTCAAGGCCCTTCTTCCAGTTACCTGCACGAAGAGATTCGATGGCGGGGTTGAGATTGCGGAGAGCACCCAGCAAGAGAAAGACAGCCAAATCAGCTGTTGCATCTGTTACTGGGTCTGGAGCGTTGGTAACTTTAATTCCACGTTCTGAGCAAGCGGCGACGTCGATCTGGTCATAGCCTGGAGTTTGTTTAGTACCCACTCTTTATTGTGACCTTGGACCTCGACTTACCGGCACCATTATGACAAATGAATTTCAAAGATGGTGGAAGATTTTGGATGAGTTCCTTGTCGAATTTGCCGGTCACTGCATAACTTGATGAGGTGCTGTATATCGCGACAACGTCCTTGTATTTGCCTTTGCACTCCTCAAAGAAATCTGCTCGGCTCTTGCTGGCTACCACTTCAGTTTGTGCAACAGAAGACAGCTTCTGGAAATTTGCTAGGGCATGGCGGACTGGGTTGAAGAAGAGGATACGGGGTTTAGCGAGGGAGCCCATTGTTCTGAAATTGCTCGGGTACTTTTCGGGAAGAGACAGTTAAGGGGAAGGATTTGGACTGGATGTCGTAATTGGTTCAATTAATATGAGCTTGGTGTACTGATGGTGCTTCCACGGATATGTTTTCTTGGACAGGAAGTCGCAAGTAAATAAGCTGACATTGCTTCCGTACTTGGATTGGATCTCAAGGAGAGCCGGGAAACGATTCCCGACCCCACTTTAGTACGCTTAACAGGAAAAGTTCTGCTCCCCGCATTTCCCCATATCTAGGGCTCTTCGGCTGCCGTTCGTTGTACGTTGTTACTGGGAGTATCCCCTAACTTCCCAGTCTTTGACAAACCGGGGAATCGTTCAGCGACATGTCAGGAACTCTGAATCAAGGATCATGTGAGTCGTGCAAGAGAAAGAAATGCAAGGTAAAGTCACAGGCTATTGTGGCGACATTTGGACCTGACTATTTTTTACGAACAGTGCGACCGCGAACTGTAAGAATTTATACATCGCAATTAACCCTTGATCTTTTGCTGACGTCTTATGTTGACCTATCTGTGGTCAATGTGCAGCATCAGCGCCGCCAATTTCTTGCGTATATGCCGAGAGCAACAAAAGGTAAACATCCGTCATTTGTCCTCTGAGAACGTTCACACTTACAGTAATTTCTAGGGGCATTCCAGGAGGCTATGTTGCCGCACTTGAAGTCCGATTAATCGAGACAGAAGTCGCACTTTACAACGTCCTTTGCGAGCTTCGGGACATTAATCAAACAGGACGGTTTTCCAGCGGCGGCCCTCTACCATATTCTGTGCCAGACGCTCTCCTTCGACGCCAGCACGGACAAGGCAACGAAAGCAAAGTATTGAAAATGGGCGAGTGGAAGCGGTTACCTTTGAGTACACCTGAAGACGTACAGAACTGGTGGACTTCATTGAGAGCCGAGCACGGGATTGTGGGTAAGTGCTAGAATATTCCGAAAGTAAAAGAGTGCAAGTCTCACTCTTATTATCAAGACCAGATACCGGAACACGGAGACATTCCAGACATGTACGATCGAGAAACATCCCACGCGGAGACTCCTGGACAAATGTCTTACAGATCTGAGAGCGGGGTACCTGAGGATATCGACATAAATTTGATCAACAGTGGCAATCTTCACTCCCAGATACCGATGCAGCACATTCATGATCCTCAGATGGCGGACCCGACAGTCAATAGAACAGGGATGATGAGTTATGGAGTGGATGACACTGGACAGCATGTCATCGACAGCGGTTCTTGGGATGTAAATACAATGTCGCAGGGGCAAGGACAAATATCACAAAATCAGCTAAACACTGGTGGAGAAGGGGGAGGAGGAGAAGAAGAAGAAGATCGTCCTAAAAAATTGGCCTCTATGATGAGCCATATGTATTATTGAAATGAGCGCATTTAAAGAATTTCCAAAACCACCGTGCGGTCGCAGATGCTTTCCTGTGAGATTTGTCTGCAGTGGTCGTCGGACCCCTGATCGATGCCCTTTCCTATCTCTTCAACTCTTGACTGGAAATTCCTGGAAGTCAACGTATGCAAACTTGCGCTACTGATTAGCACCATTACTACGAAACGTCAAGCGTCGTTGTGGCATAAAATAGGATCGCGATAATAATTGTTTGGAGAAAATTGGTCTTCCTCTTCCTTGTCAATCACATACTAAGATCTTCTGCCTGGCTGTTGAACTTCTGCAATTTTGCCTGGAGAGCGATAAGCCCTCCCAGCTGGGTTTTATATCCCAAAAACATCCTCCCTTTTGTTCTGCATGTACTGACATGGCCTTTAACAATAAGATGTGGTCTGGCGACTGTGTCTTAAATGCCCATAGAACCAGTACTTCAGTTTCATTTTGCAAGCCGAATCTCGTTGTGGTCAACGCCGGCACCAATGATGCAGGGTAGGACATGGAAATTTGAATGCAGAAGCTGCAGAGTCGATTCCACGAGGCTTCTAGGCTTCTCTTGCCCGCCATCGGGAAGAAGTGTGCACGGAGTTATGTTTGCCGGACCTGGACCAAAAACCCATTTCTCAATCAAAACTAGTTGCATACCCCACGTTATATATCACTCTAGACATTCATACATAGTGGTCATCATACAACCAAATAACAAGGAATAAACATTAAACTCTCCACATTCAATCTCATCTCCATTACAACCCATAACTTTCCAGTATGTTGACAGCAGACCAATTGAATGGCTCCTCTGCTCAGGTCGTGGCACAACCCAGTCACAACTACAAGATTGCAAGCATACCAGCTGATGGGATCGGACCTGAAGTTGTGAGTGCCGCGATAGAGGTTGTCAAAAAGCTTTCGGAGACAATGAAGACTTTCACGATCGACTTTGAGCACATTCCATGGGGTACAGCTTACTACAAGAAAACCGGAAAATATGTCGATGATGATGTTCTGGAGCGCTTGAAGACATACGACGCTGCACTTTTCGGCTCAGTTGGAGCACCCGGTACTTCCCACATTCCCTCTCGAAGTTTGCTTGCCAAGTCGCTGAAGATGATCCAGACGTTCCAGACCACATCTCACTTTGGGGTCTATTACTCGCTATTCGTGGACCACTTCAGCTCTACGCGAATGTGAGACCAGTGCGTGTCTTCCCCGGCACCTCAGCTCGTCTACGAGACTGCAACGCCGAGGATATCGACTGGGTCCTCGTGCGAGAAAATGCTGAGGGCGAGTACTCAGGTCATGGCGGACGATCCCACCGCGGGCAGTTATGGGAGGTGGCCACTGAAGTGGCGATTTTCACCCGTGTCGGCGTGGAGCGCATCATGAGATTTGCATTTGAGACAGCTCAGTCGAGACCTCGGAAACTCCTCACAGTCGTCACCAAGTCCAACAGTATGCGAAACGGCATGGTGCTTTGGGACGAAGTCGCGCTCGCCGTCTCGAAGGATTATCCCGATGTCAAGTGGGACAAGATGCTCGTTGATGCCATGACAGTGAGAATGGTAAACCAGCCTAAGTCTTTGGATGTCGTCGTCGGAACGAATCTGCATATGGACATTCTGAGCGATTTGGCTGCCGCCCTGGCTGGTAGTCTTGGCGTAGCACCTTCCAGCAACTTGGACCCAACAAGGAAGAACCCAAGTCTTTTCGAGCCTGTACACGGTAGTGCTTTCGATATCACAGGCAAGGGAGTCGCGAACCCGGTTGCTACTATTTGGAGTGCTGCAGAGATGATGGGTTGGTTGGGAGAGTCTGAAGCGAGACTGAGGCTTCTGAAGGCTGTGGAAAATGTTTGTGGGGCGGGAATTTTGACTGCTGATCTTGGAGGAAAGGCCAACACGAAGGAGGTCACACAGGCTATCTGTGCAGAGCTTGAGAAACTAGCGTCCAAATAGGTCGAGTACAGTTCGGGCATTCATTAGGAGTTAAATGTTTTTGTATGGTAGCTATGAAATCGAACATGTTATTCTTTCCACATATATCTTCAGTATTGGTTGTGCAGGTTCTCAAAGCATTGATACATGGGAAGAGGCTCTCGACCATCAATGTTCCGTCATCATATGCTCACACAGACAGATATCACGCTCTCTTCTCATTACATTGTTTGGAGTTGATAATGATGCAAAGGGAACGTGAACGAATCCTGGAAATCTAATCTTCTTACTTGATCAAAGATCCTCACATCTCCCAGGAGCTTGACAAGCAGATTCATGTCCCTTGAGATCTCCGTACATAAAACTCTCGAATATAATTTCAAGAACCCTTAGACACCCGAACAGAGCTGTCTAGCAATTGACTTTTGCGGGAGCATGGAATACAAGTGCCCCTCCGAAGCTGATGGCTGGCTCGCTTAGACGACATTACTTCAGGGGCTCGAAAAAACATTCGCCAAGCTTTCGTATCACAAGCGAGCCATGGGGTCATCAAATTCCTGGCTCAGGTGATAGAGAGCCTGATTCAACGGAGAAAGGTTCGGCGGCACTCGACTTCGTCTTTGCATCATGCTGAATGAAATCAGATCATGATTAAGGGGCGAGAAGCCGCATCCGAAGTCGCATCGCCCTCCCCACCGCGCACTCCAGCCGGGGAGTTTTTGCCGGCTTAGCGAGCATTTTCGAACCGGAGCATTAGGAGCCACAAAACCTCAGGTGTTCCTGACGGGTAACGTTTACCGGCTCGGCTTGAGTATCTTGAGTTGTAGCTTTGTTGTGATGTAGTTAAAGATAGATCTGTGCAGCGTTCAAATCTGTGTATTGACATCAAATTACTTCATATCATTCAATTCAAACAAATTGTAAAGTCGATCCTTTCAGTCCAATATATCATCACTTCACAAAACAAAGACAAGCCCAGGACATCCCAAGCAATCATGACGAAGGTTACCGTTCTTGGCGCCGCCGGCCAGATTGGTTCACCCCTTTCTCTCCTCCTCAAGATGGTACGTTCGCTTAATCCAAACTGTGTTGTGACATTGTTGTGGCTTGCACTGACAAGGAGATTCCAGAGCCCACTTGTTAGCGAGCTCTCGTTATATGATATTGTACACGCTCCGGGTGTCGCAATCGATTTGAATCACATCGACACTGCTTCCAAGGTGTCGGGTTTCCTACCTGCAGATGACGGTCTCACCAAAGCGTTGACTGGCTCTGAATTGGTGGTAATTCCAGCGGGCATTGCCCGCAAACCAGGCATGACACGTGATGGTGAGTTCTCGCAGTACAAAACATCCATTCTTTCGGCTCCTGACATATGACCCCAGATCTCTTCAAGATTAACGCGGGAGTTATCCGCGATCTTGCTGCCGCGATTGCCAAAACTTGCCCCACGGCTTTTGTTTTAATAATTACAAATCCGGTAAACAGCACTCTCCCTATCGCGGTAGAGACCTTGAAAAAAGCCGGCGTGTACAACCCAGCGAAGGTGTTCGGTGTCACCACACTTGACATCGTCCGAGGATCCACTTTCGTCGCGCAAGCTCTTGGAGATCCAGACCCAAAGAAGTATAAGGTTCCTGTCGTCGGTGGTCACAGTGGAGCAACTATTCTTCCTTTGTTCAGCCAAGCAAAACCAGCTGTCACTTTGACGGAGAAGAAGAGGGACGAGATTACTTACCGTAAGATGCTTCCATGGAAAAGTGCTGAAATTAGGCTGATGCTCGAGAAGGTGTTCAATTTGGCGGTGATGAAATCGTTCAGGCCAAGGCTGGTGCTGGGTCAGCCACAACTTGTATGGCTTATGCAGGTTTCAGGTTTGTGTACTGAGTGCCCTGGTTTCACGTGATGCTAACAGTGATAGATTCATATCCGCCCTCTTGAAAGCCAAAAGCGGTGAGAAGTCTGTCATTGAGGAGACATATCTGTACCTTCCGGGTATACCAGGAGGCAAAGAGATTGCTACGGACCTAGGTGTTGACTACTTTGCTGTACCAGTAGAGTTCGGACCTGCCGGTGCAGTCAAGGCTTATCCAGTAGGAGCCTTGTCGGATTACGAGCAGAAACTGCTGAAGATCGCCGTAGATGAGCTGAAGGGCAATATTAGCAAAGGCGTAACGTTTGCGACGACAGCTTAAGCATATAGATGAAATATAGCTCACCAAATTGGAGTTACAAAAGTTTCGGAACTTGGGCTTCAGGACTCCCGCTTAATATCAGGAAGCTCAATCGTGACATTTGCAGCATACAACTCTATCTTGAAGCTGTAAGGATACTTCCCGAATTTGCCAGGGAGCAACGCAACATCAATAGCAAGCACAACCACAAAATTATTCTTGTGTCTTGTCGTTGACCACATGATTCAAAAAGACGGGATTGTGAAGGGTCGATATTCCAACGCAGCCTACCCGTTAGCGACATCGGAAACTTCGTAGTTTTGCTCGCTGAGATGGTATGGAACGTCCATAAGCTGGAAGATATCATCCAAGTCGTTGAAATTATTGAAATGGTCGTCCATTGGATAGAATTGCCCATTCATGTCGGACCAGTTATTGATGAACTCTGGGTCACAGGCTGGTAAGAACGGCAGTTGCAGCTGAGATTGGCCATTTCTATCGGCCAGCAAGTTAGGTTCCGGGGCACTTGTTGGAGTGGAATTGTGTGGTAATCCCGAAGGCGGTCCCCCGGATCTCCTCAGGAGGTTAGGCTGAGATGTAGGATTGGATGGAGATGATCGGGCATCCCCTCGCAATGGATTTAGATTGAGAGTTGGCCTGGCCGACAGCCCATTTTTGGATATTCCTGGGTTCTCTAATGGGCCATTGTCGGAAGGGAGCTTTCCAGTTTTGCGGCGGAGGGCTTGCTGCAAGTCCTTAATAGCAGCTGCACAGGTGCTTGGCCAAAAGACTCCTCGCAGTGCGAGGTTCTCCAGAATTTTAACACATCGATTAGCTTCTCTAGAGGGAAGAGTCAGCAGAAACAACAGGACTTGCCCTCACTCTCCTTACCTCTGCGCGGTTTCCACAGAGTAACATCCATTAGATGCCGCATATAGCAAAATCAAGCCACTTTTGTGCGACCAGAATTAGCTTCTTGTCTACTCGAAGTATACAGCAGAATTTGAAGAGAGGGGTTTCATACCTCATCCAAACGCACCACGTGAAGCCTGGCCAGAACAAAGGATTTTGAATACGGCCATCGAGTGAGTCGTCTTCTCTCCTGCTATCCACAATATACTGATAAACAGTCGCAACAATGGTCTTTGATGCTCCAATGCACTTCTGCATGGCCGCTGTGATTGCATAATTATTGTGGCCGGAGGTGATGACAGGACGATTCAGGAGGATGACTGCCTCGTGTTTCTGCAACGTAAGTAGAAGTCTATGGGCCGGCTTCAGCGTACTCGTTGCCGCTAGACCTTGGTCTACGCCATCATCTTCGAGAGCTCCGGGATCGACGAAGTCCCTTACCTCGTTCCACCATTTCGATATCTCTGCTTCTATATGCGCAACCTCATCAGGGTCTGCAACCCTGTTATTGACTGAAATATGTCGAAGCTCGAGTATCAAACCCTTGATCTTGCTAATTCGTGCAAGGAATGTTGGGAGGAGAAACAGACGTTTATCGGGGGGTTGAGCTTGATCGCTACGTGTTTTCTGGGAACCAAGATGTAACTCATTGAAAGGCAAGCAGACATCGATATCGTCATCTTTGAGATCTATAGGTAGCCCCAAAGACTGAGCAAGGAACCTTTCCAGAGTGTATATAGACCAGAAAAGTCTTCTTCGTATGTCCTCGTCACCAGCTGCGAATTGTGCGTACCGGGCAGGGCAACGGTGGATACCCAGGTGAAAGGCTATGCGCACTATGAGTCCACCAAATCTCGATGCTGTATTGAGTCGAAGGATTGATATCAGGAAGACTTGAACACTCAATGCCGCCTGTAGGCCAGATATTGTTGGTGTTTTCATCAAGATTGGTGACAGACAAGAGGCTGCATCATCAATGGTGTTGAAAATGAGATGAGCCGGTACACAGTTTTGATTTTCTCGAGGCATTTGACGACGATCTGCCAGCGAGATAGACAAAACGGAGCGAACTATGAGTGCTTCCGTAAGGCTCAGGTGAGAAAGTCCGTGTGACGAGAGCTTGTCAAAAAGGACGAGGATACTTGGGGCGTGCAGAAATGGAAAGGGCGGATGCCAGAGGTTGAAGTAAGACTGGCTCCATTGGACCAAGTCCGCAAATGTCACTGGAACAGGCGTATCTAACTGTCCTTGCCCTGGACTGGCAAAACTGACTTCTTCTGCCCGCCATAGATATTTAGCATTAGGTGAGCTCTCCCTCTGTGCTTGGATACTACGGCAAAGTGAGTTTTAGTGACTATCACATCAGGGGCGCGGAAGAAGACAAACATTTCTGAATCATGTCTTGATGTATTCAGAGAGAGAAAAACAGGCCTAGCCCAAAACGTACCGGTCATCCTCGCCAGGGACCATTTCCGTATCAATGGCTTCGGTGTCCATGCTTATATTCCTTGCGAGAGCAGACCGTACAGTCCGTACGAAGTATATGCCACTTCCACTTCCCACAAAGCTGGTTGAGCCCGTAACATCAGATCTCATGTGACCCAGCTCAGTCCGTGCAGGACTCGCGGCAGCATCATTCGAGGGCGCGGATCGCGTAGCAGAGATGCTGGAATGCCGACGCCGTTTGCGCGCTGGATAGGGTGCAGGCTGCTCCTGGGGAGAAATTGGCTCCATGCTGAGGGTCGATCCAGGCTTGGGTGTGAAGGTCGGGTTCAAGCGGACGAGCAACAGGAGTGAAGTGAGAAGAACCCAAGTGCGGGGATTTCCTGTAGTCGGCCCTCTCGGGCGCGGGGCGCTAAAGGGGCTGATGCGATAGTGGAGAAGGTACAGGTACTAAAGCGCTAAAGAGGCTTAATCGTACCTTTCTCAGGGCCCGTGTTCCTGGCTTCCGGGCTGTTCTACAGGGCATTCAGAATGGTAACAGCCTGGGAAGATAAATTGTAATGCTCCTTATCGTGATTTTTCAGCATTCGACTTGGTGTGTAATTAGTGATTATCCGTACTCTCTGTTCATATCAATCGGCCAATTCATAAAGTACGATGCATATTCATATATCACCAAAGTATAAGGAAATCTTCACGAATTCTTGTCTCGATTCGCATGATAATATTCTTTAGATTTTTCCTTCCGCGATAGCAATGTCTTGGGATGATGTTCGCTGTTCACATACGCCTATTTGGTATCTATACAAGGAGTTACTTCATGGACGTCTATATCCTCCACAACCGAAATAACTTTCTACACTTCCAACTATATAAAGCCAAGCCACACTTTCGAAGCTCCTGGATACTTATCATCACGATCATCCTGACTTCCCAGAAGATTGTTCGACATGGTCAGCTTTCCCATCCTCGTTCTTCTCTTCAATATTCTCAACGTCCTCCATGATTCCCCTGGGAAGGCGTCGAGCAGCAGCAGCCACCTGCCAGCAATGCTTCGGCTCCGAAAAGATCCTATCCATCTCCTCTAAAGATCTCCCATTGGTCTCAGGAAAGAGGAAATACACCATGACCGGAACCGAAAATCCAGTGCATGCATATACAATGTAGTATCTCCATCCAATACTCGCGAATGCAACGGGCGTGACCTCTGCAATGACGAAATTGAAGAGCCAGTGAGCAGCAGTCCCAACTGCGGAGAGATGGGTTCGCAAATCTTGCGGTGCGATCTCAGTGCCGTACAGGAAGTTGGAGCCGAGGAACCCGAGAGGGAAGAAGAACATGAACATGAATAGGAAAAAGGTCGCTCCGACTCCTGCGCCAGGGTGGTCCAATAGCCCAACAGTGATGGCCAGACAGAGCATGGAAAGGCCCATACCTGCACCGGACAACATGAAAAGAGGTTTGCGACCTGCACGGTCAACATAAACGAATGCAAGTGAGGCTGCGACGATTTTCCAGGTCAACAATCCAGCGGCCAAGACTGAGGCTTCGTGTTTTTGGAAGCCGAGAGACTCTCTGAAAATAGTGGTAGCATAGTAGGTGATAACATTGGCACCTAAAGTTCAAAAATCAGTCATGGCTCTGTTGGGGAAGTCCTTGGATCTCATACCTGTCATCTGCGCACAGAAGTTGATCAAGATCGACAAACTTGTTCGATAGAGGAGTCTCTCCCGTCCTGTCTTAAGAATATCAAAGAAGCCGCGCTCTCGTACAGCACCATTGTTGCAGCTTTGTCGAATGAAGTCGATTTCGATGGCAATGTGCTCAGAATCGATTGGTACATCTTCCAGTGAAGAAATCACAGCTTTGGCTTCCTCAATCCTGCCCTTCTGCACTAGCCACCTAGGGGACTCAGGAAACATGAATGTCGTAATACAAATCGTCAAGCAGAACATGATTGGGATTGTCAACGGTAATCTCCAGCACAGTGAGGTTTGCTGTCGGTACGACAGTCCGAAATTAACCCAGCTTGCCATTGCAATGCCAGACGCGATAAAGATTCCCATAACGACGACACTCTTGCCACGATTCTTGGGCTTAGAACTCTCAGCTTGCCAGACTGGCACCACTGAATTGACACCTCCGACACCAAGGCCTGATATGATTCGTCCGGTGACAAGTTGGCCAAGACTGAAGGACGAACCTTGGAGAACTGCCCCAAGAGCAGCAATCATGGCGAACATGACAATAGCTGACCGACGACCAAGAGGATTCGCGACGTAAGAGGAAGCAAGAGCTCCAACTAGACAGCCAATTGTATAAATTGCAACGACAGTCCCTACAAGCGCAGAGTCAGTTACTAGAAACTTACAGAGTATCTGGACCGTCACTTGGGAATTACCTTGGATAAGTGCACGCTCTGATTTTACTGCGCCGGTGGTGGTTGCCGTATTGATTCGAGGAAACTGTTCGATGAACGGAGTGAAGGCCAAAACGCCGCCAATCGCGGATTGATTGTATCCGAAGAGGAAGAAACAAGGGGCAACGACCATGAGAATCCTTAGGAAGGCAAGCTTCTCTCCTCGTAGGTTGGAAGTCAACATGGCTGATGGTTACAATACGATAGAAGTTCTTTGTGACGAACTGTTATGAGCACTTGTGCAAAGGCGTACAATGGCGTTCGGGGAGGCTTTCCCAAAGGCTCGTAGGCAAAGCTTGTTTTGGTAGAAGCATGCTTGTCGTCTTGGCTCTGATAATTTATATGCCCCGAACGGCCAAACAAAACTGCGCGAAAGTCTCCTTTCTGGTCTTGCTCGTACAGTAGTAGTAGCAGAGCATGACAGCCGGGTAAAGATTGGGAAAGTGAGGCTGAGGGTGATATGGGATGATGACCCGGGTTGCCAATCGTGGGGATCTGTGGGGTCCACAGCATCCCCAGAGCCATATGGACAGCCAAACCAAAATAGAGGCGCGGGGTTATAATACTGCGGAGGCTTGCGCACTTACCATTTCTGGGGAATCGTTCCCCGCAGCAATGCTGAAACATACTCAAGTGTTTTGACCTTCACATCGAAAGGATGTGCGAGGGGACCCGGAGAGCCGGGGCGTAATGCGTAAATCTTGAGCCTCACTAGCAACGACTGACAGGTTCCACGAAAGAGGAACAGGATGAAATTCTGATGATGAGGAAATGATGGTCAGGTAAATAAGACATTGAACCTAAGCGATGATGATTAGTCAGCAGCTGGGCATTTCCAGCATGCTCAAGATAAGGAGAGCTTATCGCTCCGCTACCCTTTTCCAAGATTCTCTTATCTCTGTCATCCAGACGCAGTGATAAAGTCTGTATTCTGAGTGGCCCTCGGAGATAGCCCTCATGTGGCAAGCCAGGGATATGACGTTGAGACTTAAGGTTAACAGCACCTGCTCTCTCTTTTTGATGTCTTCTTTTCCTCCCCCCAGCGCCATCAGCGCCCTGAAGGCATATCAGCAACATGTCTCACGACGAGGATGCCAACGAACACACACATCTTCTGGATCCAAGGGTTGCGGAGTTGAGGAATCGAAAGCAGAGTGCTTTGTCCCGGGAAGAAGCAACATCAATAATATCATCTCATGTTTCGAAGGAAGAACAAGAGCTTGCAGGGACCGCGGTAGGGGAGCGACTGCCGTACAATGACTACACTACCATCGACTGGTTACATGATTTGGTAAGAAGTCCTGAAATCTTGCACGTTTTTCAAGTGATTGAGCCCCGCACTAGATCAAGGATTCGTTTCGACATCGAGCTATAAAGTCACGAACCAGTCTCAAAGGTAAATTTCTTGCGAGCTGGGATTCATGTCAAGGATGGGTCGCTGCGTCCATGATAGGGATACTCACTGCCATCGTTGCTTTCTGCGTTGATGTTGCAGAAGCAACTATCTCGGATTACAAAGCCGGCTACTGCTCGTCGAATGTACTCCGGAGCCGTGAAACATGCTGTACAGAACGATCTCCTCTAAATCCGCAGGAAGGGGTTGGCGAGGACTGTGCGGACTGGATGATGTGGTCTGAAAAGTACTGGACGGGATTCGGGATATACGTTGGATTTGCTCTACTTTTCGGAATCATTGCTGGCGCCGTAACCATGACCACCAAGGCCAATCTGCCTGCAGCTCGGCAGGATGATGATTCCCAAGAAAGTTCCGAACCCTTGGGCAAATCAATGTAGTACGTCGTGCCTACCTTTTCTTTTCATCCAAGAGCGCCACTCAGGTATTCTCAACCATAACAAAATGGCTGAGGGTGAATATCTGCTTGGGTGTTGAAACATTGGCATAGTACCAGGACTTCAGTGCTGACCTTTGAATCTTCAGTATGGCTGCTGGAAGTGGCATCCCTGAGATCAAAACAATTCTGGTGAGTGTTCACTTTGTTCTTCGCTCCAGACGGGTTATTCATTAGTTTCGAAGGGTAGTTCTTCTGTCGCAGATACTCGCCTGACTTCGTCCTGACACTAATTGTGTCTCCTTAGTCTGGGTTTGTCATTCCCCATTTCTTAGACTTCAAAGTACTGCTCGTTAAAGCGGTAGGAGCTACTTTCGCAGTATCTACTGGGATGTGTTTGGGAAAAGAAGGACCATTCGTGCATATTTCGACATGCGTAGGGTACCTGGTAGCTAGTCTCTTCCCGAAGTATCGACGAAACGGAAGGCAAATGAGAGAGATGTTGAGTGTTGCTTGCTCTTCTGGCCTGAGTGTTGCATTCGGTGCTCCAATTGGCGGGGTTCTATTTTCGTACGAGGTACTTTTAGAGATAAAAGCTCCCTTCCATTCTCGGAGCTAATACGTCTCATCAGGAAATCAGCACATACTTCCCACGAAAGGTTCTCTGGCGAGCCTTTGTCTGCTCTCTCTTTGCAGCAATTGTATTGAAAGCCTTGAACCCCACTGGTACTGGAAAGCTGGTTCTTTTCGAAACAAACTACGGTATCGACTATGACCCGATTCACTACCTTGTCTTCGTGTTTCTCGGCGTCTCAGGAGGGTTGTTTGGTGGCGTGTTCTGCCAAGCCAACTTCCTCTGGTCGAAAACGTTTCGCAAATATTCCATCATCAAAAATCATCCGGTGTTCGAACTTTCTCTGGTAGTGCTCGTCACCGCTCTACTACAGTTTCCGAACCCTCTCACTCGGGAAGCGGGAGATGTCATCATCAAGAATCTTTTGGTGGATTGCCGTCACCCGGAAGGATCATGGGTCTGCGAGCAAGAGGCGATGGTTGACAAAAGTCGATACTACGGATGGCTAGCGTATGGGACAGCCGTCAAGCTGATCCTGACGATCGTGACTTTTGGGTGCAAAGTACCTTCAGGTATCATCATCCCAGCGTTAGATGCAGGTGCTCTGTTTGGTCGTCTGGTTGGCCAAATTATCCCGACCAGCTCTCCAGGGTTATTTGCCATGGTTGGGGCAGCAGGCTTCCTAGCTGGGGTGTCAAGGATGACCGTATCATTGGCGGTTATAATGTTCGAGCTGACTGGCGAGGTCGATTATATACCGCCTTTTATGATCGCCATCATGGTTGCAAAGTTGACTGCAGATGCATTGAGCAGCGAAGGTGTCTACGATCTCGCACAAACGGTTCTTGGTCACCCTTTCCTGGATCCCGAGCATGCGTTAAGTATTGTGCGAGATAAGGGACTACTGGTTGAAGAGCTCATCCCACCCCCTCAGACTATGAGAGAAATTACCCTGGATGTCGGACCAGAGTACAAGGTGTCGAAAACAATATTGGCCACCAAGCTCTCTCAGCTAAAAGCTCGTGGGCTCATGGATGCAGGTTTAGTCTTGGTGGACTCAAGTGGGATGTTGCATGGGTATCTTGCTCAAGGGGAATTGGATTTCGCAATTAATGAAGCTGGAGTTTTGGTTGACAATGAGCCAGTGGATTTGCTGGACGGCGTCATCTCGACGTTCGTCGATCGAACACCTTTGGTGATCTGTGCGAAGGCACCTTTGGAGTATGCAGTGGAGTTGTTCGGTAAGCTTGGTCTAAGACATTTGATTGTCATCGAAGAGGGGAGCAGCAGAGTGGTCGGTGTCATCATCAAGAAGCGACTTGTTGTGTTTCTGGAAGGCTTGGTCCATTGAAATTCAACCTACCTTATGTCCCGAATCTAGAAAGACACATTCAGAAATCGTAATTCAATTAAATGCATTATTACTCTGTTCCGCACACCAAAGGATGAGGTGGTGACTTGCAGACAGCGCTGAAATCGAAAGCCTGGACTGAGGAGATACCTTGTCCGAAGCTTTGCCAGAAACCTAAGTGATGTTGCTACGAGTTCGGCAGTCGACCGCACGTGTCAGCTGTGCGTGATCAGGTCGTTGTGCCCCAGACTTACCAGTTTCGTGAGAGAGGGTGTACTCAAGTACAAATGCGAGCGAAAACCTTATCCTGAGGGGCTTGTCACTCGAGCTAATCCCAATTGAGCACTTCTCTGGCTTCGCTCCTTCCCTTCTTGCCTCGGACCGCGTCCTCGACCCGATCGAAGTTGACGGCATGAGAATTTATGATTGTACCTTTGATGAATGTCTGTAGAGGCTTGCTATCACTCAGAACCGCAGATTTATAGCATGAGAACCGATTGAGGTGAAAGGATCATCAATTGGTAGAAATGTAAATAGTTCTATTATTAATTTTTCTAACTTCCTAGGGCTCCCCAGTCTATACACCTACGCTATAAATGCTAAATCAATCTCTATAAAAGTCTATCAAATTTAGTCTCAGCTCAATCTGAGCTTTTCTTCTCCTTCTTGTTTCCGCCCTTGAATGGCTTTTTGATCGCCTCCACCAACTTTCCTCCATACCCAAACAAACGACCAAGTCCAAAGCTCCAGCCCTTGATGCGAACGGTGTAAATGAAGAAATAGACGAGTGCCCAGTTGGAGATACAGAAGGCTAAGAAGATACCGAAATACCTCCACTTATCCTTGGGCTCAATATTCAGAGTCTGCATGTACTCAACGCCAGAGCTGAACTGGCAGTACCCGCAGTTGGTCGTATCGTTAGGGTTCATGAGATATCCTGTTGCTGCGTCGACGAAAGATGAGGCGTAGCTGGAACAAGTCTGGCCAGGCGGCGGATTGAAATAGGCAGCTTCTTGAGGCATACATTGAACCTCCGTGTCGCTGAGGGTAGCGGCTAAAACTCCTCCTATCCAATACGTCGATGGGTTCAGCCAGTACATCCAGTAACGCCAAAAGACGCTGAGTTGGGCGTATGGTCGGACGACACCGTTGAAGAGGGAGAACATGACGAAGAAGAACGGTAGGACGTTCGCGATGACGGTGAATGATGGTGCGAAGGCACAAATCCTGCAACAAAGTTAGCACGTTCCAGGCATTAAGAGAAAATGGAAAGCTTACCATTGACCCCAGGATGCTTGGAAGAGGAAGAAAAGCATAGTCATCAGAAATACGTAGCCTGCAGTCGAAGAATCTGTGGGGAGTCCGGTCGGCCAATACCAGAGCAGCCAATATATTAGGGCACCGACGATGGCAATGGGGATTTCCGCGACAACATTGGCAGTGCAAAAAGCGACCCATCCGTAAATTCTAGAAGGATGCTCTCTCGCTTGCCATAAGCCCATGTTCTGATAGAACTTCGGTACGACAGCGTTGACGATAGTTGGTGGAATGAGCAGGATCAAGAAACTCGTGAACATGCGATTCTGCATGTCAACGATACTGTTTCCAAGCTTATAGAATGTGAAACCATTGAAAATTCTGTAATCAGAAGTCAGTAACTGCCTCTCAATAATGTTTTTCGACATGGTTCAGGAAACCACGAATACCGAGACATTTGGAAATCTAGGGAGATAGGCTTCCCCAATACGTACCCAATGATTACAGACGTAAATAGCTTTCCGTACAGATAAGACGGATCTCTCCAATATTGAATGAAGAGGCGTTTTGTCAGTTCGACGGTCTGCGAGGCGACCGGGGAGGCGAATTCATGCTGTTCAGTTTGTGCTCTTGGCTCGACTTTGCTGCGTTCGGATTTGATCTTTTCAATCTCTTTGAGGACATTCTTCGCTTCTTCCGAGTTCACCCATTCCTTGTTCCAGTCTAGCTTCTTGCCATCTTCCCGCTTGCCACCTTTGGCTGCAGTTTCCAGAATAAATTCAGCAACGTTCTTGTTTGGTGGGCAATGCACTCCCCGATCTGAAAAATACTTGATCACATCCTTGCCTTCATCGCCAACGGGTCCGAAGTAGAACGTATTGCCGCCGGGATTCAATGCAAGGATCATGTCGAATTCTTGGATGAGGACAGACGATGGTTGATGGATGGTGCAGACAATAGCTTGGCCGGCGTGCGAGAGCTTCTTCAAGAATCGAACTATACTGTAAGCTGATTGAGAATCAAGACCAGAGGTAGGCTCGTCCAGGAAGAGCAAGAGGTTCGGTTTGGCCGCCAGTTCTACTCCAATAGTGACTCGCTTGCGTTGCTCGACGCCCAAACAGCGGACCAAGGCATCCTGGACGTCTCCAAGCTCCAGAAGATCGATAATCTTATCCACATAAGCGATCTTCTCTGCTCGTGGGACACTGCGGTCTTGTCGGAGAATGGCCGAGAATTCGAGCGCTTCACGAATGGTGGCTGTGCCATCATGAAGATCCATTTGCTCGCAGAAACCAGTACCTCTCTGAAATTCCGTGCCAAGAGGTCTACCATCGACAAGCATGTCACCTCCGACGACACCCAGTTTCTGTCGCTGTGATAAAGTATTCAAAAGAGTTGTTTTACCAGCTCCCGATGCACCCATAAGCGCAACCATGACACCAGGCTTTGCGTAACCATTGACCTTGTTCAAAAGCTTTCGCTCGCCTCCCATGTAAGGCACAGTGTATTCCACATTCTCCCATGTAAATATGGAGTCAGAACCCGAAATCTCTTGCAGGGCTTCGTCTTCTTGTTGCCCACCATTCAGAGTCTCGCTCGATGAAGCTGGTACGCTTGTGGAACGATCCTTGGCTACTTGCTCAACATCTGAAGGTGCAGAGGCTGCCTTAACCTTCTGCTTGGCGGCTTTGGATCGTTTGAACTCAAGGGCACCACCTCCGCCTTTCGAGAAGTTGAACAGCTCTGAAGCTATCATAGTGACCAAGATATAGAGAACGGTGAAAGCGATGACTATTATATCATGGTCAGCAATTCCCCCATTTACAGAGGGCGGACGAGATTATGGGTTTTAACTAACCGACGCCAAAGTTTCTCCACAAGTTACTTCGAGAGTAGTTGAATGAGGTGCTAAGATATTCCGATCCAGGCACACTAAGAGATCCAACCTGAGCACCTGTAAAAGCACAACCTTGATAAGCAGGATCGTCGAACCCTGGGCCCCTCGGAACGATTGTATCCGGTGAACATTCGAGAACTCGGTTGTAGAACTCATCTGTAGACACGGCCTCGAAACTATAGGCAATCGGATTGACCCAGTACAACCAGCCGAACCAGATGTATTTCGAAAGAAGTTGGGGACGGGGAATTACATATCCAGTATAGATACTTTGAAAGTGTCAGCGTTATCTTGGGACATTCCAGCACCCTGCCCAGGAGCGGTGGAGCTGTTGTGGAATCACTTACATCAGAAGATTGAGGGCAATTCCGGAAAACCGTACTGCATCATCAATCGCAGGAGACAGAGCAGCAAACATGCGGTACAATGCTGTAATACAGATCGTCGTGATATAAATGAACAGGAAATAGATGAAGAACTTGCTCACATCCACATCCAAGCCGGTCAAGAAGTACATGATAATCGAGAACGGAATAACCTGGACGAGGATCAGGGGCAAATCTTGCATGACCCTCGCGATAACGACGGCTGACGGTCTGTAGAACGCATAATCGTTATGCCTCGCGATAATTGTTCGTCCAGACACAGCCTTCATGAGTTCTGAGAGCTGAAGCCAGCCAAGGAATAGTATTGAGAAAAATCTTCAAGAATGTTAGCGCGGACATACTCAAAGCCTGAGGATCGGGATCTCAGATCCCCAAGAAATCAATCCCAAGACAAGTCTCTTATCCGAGATCTGAGGTTCTTTAAGCAAAACAGGTGGGAAAGAATACTTACAAAGTACCGCCTCTGGCGAATGCGCCGGAGGTGTCCAAGGATTGACCATAGAAGAGTGAACCGACGATGAGGCCGTTGGAAATGATGATGAAGAACTTGGTGTAAAGAGTCGTCTTGTCACCCCAAGTAAGCCAGAACTCTCGTTTGGTACAGGCAAGAACTTGGCGGAAGAAAGAGACAGTGTAACTTGAATTGTCAGAGACATGCTTCGACTTGGTCTCCGAGACGGTCTGTTTGAACTCCCTCGCATCTGCGTGGTTGGTTTCTTGCAACATCTTCTCGTACTCTTCGACATCTCTGAGCACATCTTTGTAAGCCTCGCTTTCGCGGAATGCTTTCTCTAGCTCGATCGGGCCTTTGGGAATTGGGCCATCGAAGTCTTCTCGGAACCTTCGCTCAGTTGGATCCGTACAGGAGGTGAGAAAGTCGGCGGTAGTTTGTCTCTCAGGGCACAAATAGCCCAGGCCCTCGAAATATTTCTTCGCGGCTTTAGCAGGACCTTGGTAGACCATTCTGCCTTCATCTATGACCAGGACTTTATCCATGAGCTCGTAAATACCCTCTCCAGCTTGATATAATGTCACAAGTGTCGTTCGGTTACTGATATCTGTCATGACACGCAGCGAATTTGCGTAATCAAGGGCGGTAGATGCATCCAATCCTCGAGTCGAATTATCCCATGCAACGACTGTCGATTTTGTCGCCAGGGTCTCTGCAATCGACACTCTTTTCCTCTCTCCGCCAGACACACCTCGTGTATATGCCTGTTTAAATTTTAGTAAGGCGGCCTTGCCATATATGGCAGCTCAGAGGAACTCACATCTCCAACCAATGTATTTCTTGTGTGCGAAATGCCAAATATCTTCAAGAGAGCGCTAATGATAATCGGGATGTCTCCTTTCTCATGCTTCTTCGTTTTGTTCAGTAATGAGAAGCGAAGAGTTTGTTCGACGCTGAGTGAGGGGAAATGTTGATCGTCCTCTTCATTATAATTGACTTCTCCCTTGTACTTCTTGATCTGTTCACTGGCAGGGATCCCACCACTTTTGCAGTCAGTATATGTCGAAAGCGTCTGGAAACCTTTGGAGGCTTACTAGGACACCTCTCCTTCAACACCTGCAAAGCCTTCTCTCTTGTTTGAAACTGCCTTCAAGAACGTGCTGCAGCCACTGCCCGGTCTACCGAGAACCAGAAGCATTTCACCATCGCGAACAACTCCAGTAAAGTCATTGACCAGGTTGCGCCTCTCTCCCTGCGATCCTGGTCGCGGAAGGACGGGTATGAATCTTGAAAGGAGAGCATACAAATCAGGACCAAAGGTCTGAAATGGGTCAGTATTGGTGTCAAGAACCAAGCAATGGAAATATCTTACCCCGAGAATAGCATTTGGCAATGTTTTGACGAAGGTTGTGGTAGCTCCAACACCTTGCACAGTGAGGTGCTTGTAAACAACCCCAACCTTTTTTGCTGATCTGCCCTCTTGACGCTTTTCAAAATGTCCATCCTTCAAAAACTCCCCAAGCTCAAAATCCTCCTCCTCTTCTACAGCTTCTTCATCTTCCCCCTCCGGCTTTTCCCCATCTTGAGCTTCCAGGTCTGGGTCAGGTTCGTTCGTTCGGACTTTTTGAGAGCGGCGCGTCCCAGCTGTCGTGATTCGCTTTAAACCAGACGAATGTTGCCCAGTACTTTTGGTACTTTTCTGACCTGCACTGCGAGTCTTGGAGAGGTTGGTCAATTCGCGACGCATCTCCTCGTAATCCAACATAGCATGCCTGAGATTGACCGGCCCGCCAATATCTCGCTCTCCCCAGGTCCCATCATCGCGCATGTCGACCTCTGACGAGGACGGAGAGCTTTCCTCTGGTCCACGAGAGTCTGCATTATTTTCGACATTATGCAGTGGGACTCTTATTTCCTGGAAGCCCTCTGCTCGGGCCGTGTACATACGGTCGCTATGAGCGTTGAACATGTTGAAAGGCGCTCCGCGAGCAGTGGTGTAAAAACAAAAGTCTCTGACGACATGGGAATCGCGCGAGGAATGCAAAGAAACATATACTTATGCAGTGCGACTAAACGTTGAGTGACGGCACTTGCTAACGCCCAAAGCCTTGCCGTAAATTAGCTTTTAGCCTTTCCAAGCAGCAAATCAGCATAGCTTGCAGTTCTTGCAACCAGTAAGCAGAATGCATCTTGGGGAGCGGGAACGGTCGTCCGACTTGCAGATTGTCTAGCAAGTGGAGCGCTGTTTACGGAAATAGGTAGCGCTTGAAAGCCTGGGAAGGGGATAGCGGAGTGAAACTTGCGCATGCCGCAGTATGTTGCTTAGAAATCTTCACAAGAGACTCTTGGATCTCACTTATGACGAATTCTTCTGTTCGGCCGAATTGTCGTCGGAATGACAGTAGTTGTCTATGACGAAGAGCCTCTCATAGTGTCTCATGGTGTCAGCGCCAAGTGGGTAGTCCTGCCGATCAGAGTCATAACCGAAGCGGTGGCAGGCTTAATCTCAACATCATTCAGGGGGGAAGCGGCGATAAGGACGGGAGTTCGGGGCTAACAAATTCGAGCTTGCTGCAGAGTGCTGTCTTTGAAACATCAACACATTGGAAATGCACCACGGAGTCTCGCAATTTTTGGTGAGACGGAGCTGAGCTGCCGCTGATTATATATATAAAAACGGGTCCACCGAACGATGTGCGAGGTAGGAACTCCTTGGCGAAGAGAATGTAATCACAAATATCCTTTCTGTGTGTTGGGCGTGGAGATTATGAACTGCCCAATTTGGCTGACAGCTCTTCTGATGTTCTTTGGACCCATCTAACACCCTTTGATACCATCATCGAGCTGTAAGTAGTAAACACACAAGCGAGGAGCAATACGACATCACTATCCCTCCGATTTGGGGACCAATACCATCCACATCTCACGCTCCAAAGTACTCAATTGACTATAGGACATAGGAAACGGATGGATGAAACGTAAAAGATATTAAAATCCGAAGCTAATAAGAGCAGCTGTTGAAGCTGCTCTTTGAGACACTTTTGGAATGTTCGCGGAAGCCTATTCGGTAGCTGTTGATTCAACAATGAGGTATTAATCAGCACGCACGACTCGTCGGAAGGAATGCATATGCTAAAAGCTGATCATTCTGACTCAGAACTCTCTAGTAGCTCACCGTCTGATTGTTGGGGATTCTGCTGATAAATCTGGGACTACTTGTGCGATAAGAGCGATAGGGCGATGAGGAGGAAGGTTACGCGAATTGGTCAACCTATCCAGAATTCTAACGCATGCTAGCAGGCAGCTCGGTGGAAGGTGAGCCAGATTGACGGATAACGGATTTAATAGACCTCACCCAATGATGTTCATTTTTTCATGTATTGATATTCTGGCGTACCCCTGTTTTTGCCTCGCTTAGCTCTTTGGGCGGCCTGAAGATATTTTTCTTCCACTGAAAAAATGCAAACAAAAAGTCGGAGCAACCAACAAAAGGCACGCAACCAGGCAAAGTCCTCAAATAGAATCCGCTGGACTTGTTCGTTGATCTTGACTAACCCGAGCACTAAAAATGCAACGAACATTCTGCAATCCTCGGCCCGTTGAGAAGTCCGAATAGCCTCATTCCTGGCCAGCCTAGGCAGCAAAAGCAAAAAGATACATCTTTTGATCGACGCAGGGATCGAACCTGCAATCTCTTGATAGCCAGAATGTTTCTATTCATCGTAGTCAAGCGCCTTGCCATTGGGCCAGCCGACCATATTTGATGTGAGCAGACTGGTTATTTGGCAATATACATACGCTAGAAATGTCCACAGCAATGCTTTCCTGACAGCTCCCGAAGATTCAACGACAGATTACCAAACAAGTCAAGCGTGTTCAGTCTTTGAAAGAATTTTCTCTGCTTGCAAAGGATCAAGCTTTGACAGCTGCAAGTAGCCGCCGAATGTGGGTCAAGGGACTGCAGAATTTGACGAGAAGAAGTGGATCGCCTCTTTAGAGTGACAGAGTCGGAGAACGAAATATTAGTGATCATAGCTTCATTTTTTCATACAAACTCCTTGGATATGCTAATTTAATGAGAGTAGTTATACAGTCCATCTACCAGAGTCCTGCTCCAACGTGAAAGAGCACGTTGTCAAGCCAGTCCACCGTCGCTCCCAACTATTTATTTCCCTGCGCCTTGATCCAAAGCCCCGACCATACCCAAGAAGTATTTAACCCATTACATGAACAGCGCGAATGCAACACCGAGACCTGCAATTGTGACCATACCTCCGCCTTGCGACATCAGTGACTCCGCGCTGTTACCGCTTACTTGCACGGGCGTGCCAGATGTTGTGTTGGTGGAGTTTCCTTTCGTCGTTCCGGTTGCCTTTGGAGATGATCCTGTCGCTGAGGCTTTGCCGCTAGATGTGGAGTTTGATTTTCCGGTTTCTTTTGTTGCTTTAGAAGAGCTAGTTTCGGACTGCAAGCCTTGTCAATTGATGTTCTCGAGTTATCTTCAACTCATCGATGCTTACCTGAGCAGATACAACGCTAGCGGCGAGGACTGTGAGGAGGATGCTTGAGTATTGCATTTTGAAAATTCTTCTTGGATGTGTTCGTGATGAAGAGGATGATGTATTTGGAAGGAAAGTGAGTGACTCTGATACTGAAGTACTGTCGTTGAAAGTTATTATGTTGCTTGCGAAATAGCACTTCCAAGAGATGTCATGCAATACTTATATCTTGCAACCAGACCCCGGACGTCTCGAGTCCACCTGCCAAACGCAGAACTACCTGATTCAAAAACTGGTAGTATGATCCCCAAACAGTATGAAGTGTCCGAAGTCCAGTTCCTCTGATGATTCGATACACGCCCTTAGAGCATGAGAGGCATTATTGGGACCGCGTAACTGATCTGCCACAAACACCGCCAGACGCCAGCATCGACCAAAGGTTAGTTATGCCATGACAGCGACTAACCTTGCTAGTGAAGCGAGCAAGGCGTGTAGATCGGCTATTTTGGGGATCTTTCTTCCAATGAGAAGGGTTGTCGGAGAGATTTGAAGAGGGACATAATTGCCTCCAGGTCTTCGCCTGCATGTTGTTTCCGATACATGCACCAGTCACCGAATAGTATCGAAAGCGGTTGAGGCGAGGCTGACGGTAGGTAAGTATTTAAGTCGGCACAAGATCGCATCTATGATCGACTTGGCGTTGACTAACATGGTATGTTTGGCAAGGCTGCGTCCAAGTCTGTCTTCTTCTGGTATTGTCTGCCATGGTTTGGAATGTGTAGAATGCTTCCTGTCTGTCATCCTTACGGCAGTAGTCAGTAAGATTAGCTTTCGAGAATGGGATACCTAGACCACACACACCGATCAGGTTCGAAATCGCGAGATCTGATGGTAACTCGACAGCCTCGACTCATGAGTAACGTGTCGAAGGCACTTCCTCGGTGTCTCTATTCCTTGTGTCAAACTACCATCTTGTGTCATGACGGATGCCCGTGAAACAGGCTTTTTCAATGCAGCTTCGTCGGAACGTTTCTTGGCGATCAGTGAGTAGGAAAGTGCCGCTGAAGTATCGGACTCACTTTCTGTTTCGCAATTCTCGCTAAATTCCCAAACCACTGTTTGAAGAACAAGATCATCCTATCACGGAACTAAAAATATTCGATCATCAGAAGGTGTTGTTAATTTTCAAAGCAGCCATATGATAACATAGCCAGCCCCGAAGAGTATGCTGCACCCATAATATTTAAGCCAGCTTCCAGGTATTGCAACAAATAATACAGCAAAATTGATGGGAAGTTACAGCTAGCATATGTGAAACAAATTTTCGCCTCGCAAGAGCTCATACCCACTATCTTCAAGCCACAGATAGAACATCCTCTAGAAGTCTTCTGATGTCGATCCCATCTCGACGCTTGTCCTCTGGGCGCGGTAATTCTTTCTCAATGAATCTTCTGCCGATATGTTCTGCCACTTCGTAGTTTTGGGCATCATTCGGACTCATTGCCGAACAAGCTAACACCAAATCCTCACCTCGAGATGCCATTAGGATCAACTCTTCTGCCCTGTCCACAATAGCCGGGTCAATGCCGTTCATCATGGCGCAAGTAGTCCCAAAACTCGAGTTGCTTCGGTGCGGTACGAAATTGTAGACGAAGGTGACTTGATCTTCTGCGGCTTCAGCGGCCTCGTCAACGCGAACTTCCATGTGGCCAAAAGACAAGTCAGGTTGCTCTTCCAAGTATCCATTCTCAAATATCTCATGGAAGTGCGTTGCTGCAAGCACCTTCGGCCGGTGTACGCCAAGGCTAAGGAGATATTCAAGAACGCCACAGCAGAGACCAGCACCGTCAGAGGCATTCGTCCCTTTGCCGAACTCATCAATAACCAACAGGGTCCTGTTGGTGGCAAGGGTCAGAGCTAGAGAAATCTGCTGCAAATCAATCATGAAGGCACTCTGATTTCTTGACACACTTTCTCGAGTTGCAATTCTTGTCAATATCTTGTCAGTGAGTCCGATCTTTGCTCTGTCTGCGGGGACGTAGCTGCCGATATGAGCCATGTAGACAATCAGGGCGTTCTGCTTGAGATAGACGCTCTTTCCAGAGTAGTTCGGGCCTGTCATAATGAGCATGCTAGGACCTTCCGTACTGTCTCTGACTGTGGAGGCAACGTCTGAAATTTCTCCTGGGGGCCCGGCATGATCCTCATCCTCATCTCCAGGACCTCCAGCGAGAGAACAGTCGTTAGCGATGTATGCTGGTACGGTCAGCTCTTGAAGAGGATGACGGCCTCCCTGTATTCGGATAATGTTCTGAGTTGTCATCTCGGGTGGATTGTACCCATACTTGCGAGCACCCAAGGCCAAAGCGACAAGACTATCAAGTTCCCCGCATAGTTCTGAAGCAGATAGGAGGAATTGCTCATGTTCCAAGACCCTGACTGCGAGTCCGTGTAGGATTTCGATTTCTTTGTCTAATCAGAGATTAGCCTGAGCTATGGTCTCACTTCTTTCCAACCTACCACAAATAAGTCCGAATATATCGCCGAAGAAGGCATCCAATTCTTTCATCTTGTGATTTTTGTAGTATCCCATATCGTTACTAGTGAACATCCTCTCCCATACGTCATTCTCTATACCCTCACCCTCGTATTTCCCTTTGCCTGTCTCCTGATCGAGAGGCACGACAGTAAGAAATCCAAGTTGTGGGAAGAAGATGCAATTGGACACATATTGAGCTGCCCATTCCGGCACGGTATATGAGATTTCAGTAGCAACTTGAGTAAGCATACTGTCAAGGCCATCATAAGTTCTCTTCATATTGTCCAGCTCAGCATTAACCCCTTGCTTGACAACGGTACGGTGCTGTTCGATGGATTGCTTAAAGTCGACAACTTCTTCAATCATGGTACCAATTGTAGTTAGATGAGCACTCTGTATCTGTTCGAGGATCTTGGAAGTGACCACCAGGTCCCGAGCACCTCTCAGTTCGCGGACTGCTTCAAGAACCTGCAGACAATGAAAAGTGAAGTTTTGCAAATTCGCCCAAGCACCGTTGCGGATACCTCTACCACTCGTACCTTTGTGCAAGTGCACTATGACCGACCGCACGTCTTTGATCATCTTGAAACCTCTTACCATCTTGTCTAGAAGAGGCGAATTCTCTGCCTGAAGCAAGGTGCGCGTTGTTTTCAGTCTTTCCTTGATGGCTGGTAAATCCAAGCTGGGCCGTAGAAATATTTGCCGCAGTTTATGTTTTCCTTGTGGGGTATGTGCAAGCCTGGAGAAGAGCCCAAATACTGAAAGGCTTTCTTTCGCTCCCGAGGCTGCCTGGCTTGGGCCTTGCATGTGTGAATTCGGATGCCTCTCGGATTGGATTATTTGGAGTGAAGCTAAGGTGTCGGCATTGACATACATCATATCTGAAAGTGCGAACGTCTCAATGGCGCGGATGCGAAAGGCTACCAGAGCTTCTTCGTCATTTGGTAGATAGTCAACACTCCTTCGTCGTCCTAGGTATTCCATGACCGCGCCTGCGCACCCAAGCTGGAATGCTTCAGTATATACAAACCCATGTCTTCGAGGCCAACATACCGTGATCTCGCTATCAAGGTCAACCCAACCTGCAAGCCTCATGAGTCTGCCCATGTCTCCAGGTGCATCTCCAACCATATTCCCAGGAGTTGTAAATGCAAAGTTTGATGGACCATCATCTCCGAGGTCCAGATTAAGAAATTTGAGCTTGGCCTTGTAAGCAGAGAACTCAGAGGCAGCGCGTGCGTCAAGTACGTAGAAGCCAAATATGTCATCTACAGTACAAGACTATTAGCAATCGCGACTGTATTGGCAGTTCTTCGACTTACTTGCTTCGTCCCCTCGATCAATTCCTCTCGCATCCTTGCTGAGGTGGTTTTCCAGCTTCTCATCTGACCGAGTGCTGATTAGTACAACGGTGGGTTGGGCGTGCAGCTTGAGAGTGTCAATGATATCAAGACCTGCCATCTTGATGTCCGCCATGAGAAAGAGCTTCTCTTCTCTGGCAGAGTAGTATGCGCATCCAATTGTACCGCCATCCTTCAAGTCAATGGCCATAATGATCTCGTTGACCGCGTCGGTATTCTCTCGGGCTTCAATTTCGGCTTCGGTCTCGACCAAGTCTGCGCGCACGACATCTCGGTCTCGTTGGGGGTAGAAGACAGAAGACTGCGAGTCAGGAGCTCTCAACGAGATCCTGTTCTGACGAGGGAGAGATGGAAGTGCAGGGGATGACGGAGCAAGACTCCTGGGAACAGAGCTTGATCGGGAGAATGGCTCTGGACGAGGCGACGCAGCATGATGAGAAGATGCTCCACTGCCGAACCGGCGACGCTTGAAGGCCATCTCGGGCTATTTGAGAACGGTTTGATCTGAATTGAAAGGAGGACGTAAAGAGAGGAAAGGGATCTGGGTGGGGGAAGCGAGGCGACCGAAAAGAGAAGTCGCAGGCAGCAGACCTCCCAAGGCGTGCACTCCATTATTGGGTAGGTACAGGAAGCAGATAGAAAGTAGAATACATACTCCATACCTGCCACAGGGCCGCAAGTTCAATGTCGATTAGTTGCCCTTACCATTGGTCTAATGGGTTTATACACACTCCTCGTTTCTTACAAGCTACACAATCCGAGCTTGCCTTGAGCCAGACCCACGCTCGCCCATGAGCATATCGCCATCATTCGTAAGAGACCTGACTTCCAAGTATATACCAAAGTGTCAATCTAGCTTTTGGGCGCCTCAGCGACGTTCCCTCCTTCCCGCACCCACGCAGCAAATTCCTTCCTCTGCTTCCGAATGTCTACGAATCCCGGTCGACTCTCTAGAAGTCTGAACGGATTGCCAACATAGTCCTTGTCTACATCTCCATCGCTATTTGAGAATCCTGCCTCCCCCTCACGTTCAATCTTGCCAGCCCAGACGCGCCATTGAATGGGTCGAAGTTCTGGGGTGCCCAACACAAGACCTAAGCAGACTGTGAAGATGGCGACTATCGTTTCGATCGAGATGTCGATTGGTAGTGAAGATACGGTTGGCGACGCAGTACCGTGAGCCGAAATGGATGATAGAGCTGCTGTGCTTGCAGAGTGAAGAGCAGAGTGTTCGTGTGCTGAATAGCAGCTGTTACGTGGTGTTCTGGTTAGCTCGACCTTAATTCCAATACTGATATGTTACATACGCGTGTGCCAGAAATAGCAAGCCTATGCCAGTAATGGATTTTGATAACCAAGTCATTTTGGCAGAATGTGTAGTGGTTAGGCGGTAGCTGCAGTGAGAGGGCCTTCCGGAAAGCTGGAGGTGGAGGGAAGCTTTGGAGGTGGGCATGGTGGAGCCGCAAAATAAGCGGCGCGGCGGACAAGTCTCCTGGGAAGCCAGAAGCAACAAATCATTAGCTCAAGGGCCTGTTTGGCTCAGAATTGACATTTGAGAAGTACCACCAAAGCCCAAAATAAAAGAATCGTCACTTCCGTCATTTCAATCAAAGCAAAAATGTGAGACGAAACCGTTCCCATCTAATTTGTCATTCCTAAAAGTAACAGTTACTTCTTGTTACTTTCGTTGTTTGTTGGAATAATACCGTCGAAGTTGTCACTTCCCTCTCACAGTGATACTGAACAAAATTATCACAACAATCGATTACGTATTAAATCAACAATAATAATAATTATAAAATTATTCTTATCAAGCTATCAAGCTTCTGAAGGCGCTTTCCAAACAGGTCTCATTCTTCAATTTACTTGAAAATTGAGCTCGATACATAGGTTTTTTATGATATCCTAAGGTGTCGGATACTAAAGTTACAGTATATATGCCCTAAAAGCTGATAACACTACAGGCTTTCGATTACTATGGTCCCCTCCCCCGGTTTCATTGTCTAGCAGATTTTGAGGACATTGCTGTTTCTGTATTTCGAATCCTGTCTGTTGACATTATGCGTCCAATCCATAGATCAGATCTTTGAAGGCATGTTCTCCGATTGGATCAATACCTTATAAGTTTTGAGATCTTTGATTGCATCAGGAGGGATCGACATCTAATTTAAATCACAAAATTGGAGTCCAAGAAAGGTTTGGGAGGAACGCTTTTATTTCATTTCTGTTACTGCCCATAATGATCGTAATGTCATTCGTCAGGCAAAATCATCTTCTCATCAAGCAACAACCATGATAACCAGCAGCCTGATATCACAACAAGGATGCCGACTTTGGGCACATTAACATGGTCTAAAAAGCCGAGAACCGTCTACAACTTTTGCATAGCAACCTGGTCTACAGTTAGCGCGCATCAGAAATAAAGGGCAGGTTGAAGACTTACGATATCGGTCGATTGGACGTAATCCTCGAACTCCTCAATCTCCTCTTGCAACTCGGAGAGACCAATCTTGTCATCCTCGATAACCAAGTTAATCTGCAATTTCTTGATACCGAAACCAACAGCGACAAGCTTGGAAGCACCCCAGACGAGACCCTCCTTCTCGATGCCACGGACGGATGCCTCGAGCTCCTTCATGTCGGTCTCATCATCTATCACAAAAGTCAGCAAACGGAACTATACAGGAGCTAGAGTTCTTGGCTTACCCCAAGGCTTGACATCCATAGTCACAACGGACTTAGCAGCAGGCTTGGTTTTGCCCTCCTTCTTCTTCTTATACTCTGCAAGACGCTCATTTCTGATTCTCTCGGCCTCAGCATCCTCCTCCTCGTCATCACTGCCGAACAAGTCGACATCATCATCCTCCTCCTCAGCAGCGGCAGGTGCCTTTGCTGGGTTCAGGGTGACCTCTGCGACATCTGGGCCGTAGGTTGTGTATGGCTTGGAAGCGTCACCAGGGAGAGTGGCGAACTCCTCAGTGTATGAAGCGATGTGCTTGTACCATCTTGCTGCGTGTGGGTACTTGGCAGAATCTGGGGCGGTTGTGAGAGCTTTGAAGGATGCAACGTCGGCTTGGGAAGGAGCGTATCTGAGATATCCATTAGCTTTCTATTTAGGAACTCAATCCAACAAAACAAATTGTGCCAAAATGAATTCAGAGGTGCATTTTCATGCTTGGTATCTCGCCATAACACGGTTCTTGAGGCCGCTCAGTAACACGGACCAATGTTGCTCATCATAAGAAGTTTGTCGAGGCAAGGAAAGCTGGCTGTCGCAAATACAAACGACTTCCCCGCCTTTCGAAGACCGGAAAAATCTATCTAGAGAAAATTGTGTACGTACCCAACGATGTATGAACGGGTGGTCAACCAGCTGTTGAGAACTGAGTCACATCAGCATCTTCGTCAACAACACAATCGCAATCGAAAGACCTGACCGCCTCGCAGCCGTATCGCAGGACGTGAACTTACCGCTGAGACCAGCATCGGAGAGGAAATCGGCGAAACCCATGGTGTCGGTTTGATGCACTTGGGTACAGGAGGTGAAGGTGGAGGAAGATTAAAGAGGATGTTTGTGGTGGTTCGTAGTGGGGTTGGGGAATTTTTTGATGTTGCTGGCGAAAGTGCCCACCATCCAAAGCTAACGAAAGGTGGCGGCTGAGACCACTTTGATTGGCTAAGGCTGAACAGGCTTAGCGTTTCAAAGCCCAAGACCGGCATTCTGCCGCAGCGAGATCGAAAGTCGGGATGTTTTTCGAGAACATGCGAGTGCTTTCCCACATGCCATCGTCATGCCATGCATAAGTACATGATGACCACGACAATTACCATGAAATTATTCTAATATTTTCTTTCCCATGTTTCCGTTCTTTACAACTAATTTGATAATATACAAAATGAATTTATCACAGCTTCGAATTCCTGCGCGGCGCATCACCACTGCAGCTTCACCAGGTCGAGCACTTCGTCTCAATGGCCCAGCACTTACCACTGCAGCTCTTCGAAGAAGCGCCAATATCCCTGCACGAAACCTGTTACCGATAGTCTCTCTACGAACCTATGCCAATGGTCGGCCACACCCTCCAGGAGGGACACATCGTATGGACTTGGGAGGGGGTGGAGAGGAGAAGTCCGCATTGGAAACATACGGTGTTGATTTGACCGAACGGGCAAAAGCTGGCAAACTTGATCCGGTGATTGGAAGAGATTCCGAGATACACAGAACAATTCAAGTTCTGTCGAGACGGACAAAGAATAATCCAGTCCTGATCGGATCTGCCGGTACTGGGAAGACAGCCATACTCGAGGGGCTCGCGCAAAGAATAGTTCGAGGCGATGTACCAGAGAGCATCAAAGACAAGAGAGTCATATCGCTCGATCTTGGACAGTTGATAGCTGGTGCAAAGTTTCGTGGCGACTTCGAAGAGCGCCTGAAGAAGGTATTGAGCGAAGTGCAGGAAGCCCACGGTGGCGTCATCTTATTCGTTGACGAACTTCATACTCTACTTGGGCTCGGAAAGTCTGAAGGTAGCATAGATGCCAGCAACTTGTTGAAGCCTGCTCTATCGAGAGGCGAATTGCAATGTTGTGGCGCAACAACCTTGAATGAATATCGTAGCATCGAAAAAGGTAAGCTACAAGGTCTTTTCTTACACGCTTCTAGGTCTTCTATAGCGTCAGAGTATTATTGCAATGTATTATTTTCCCTGTCACTTTGAGCTGCAGTTCGCCTATGTCTCTGTACCGGTTTAGTGACTTTCAATAAAGAAAAGAGTTTCTTACTTCCTCATTTCCATCTTTCACATAAGTCTTGTGGCGTGCATCTAACATTCTACTAGATGTTGCCTTAGCCAGGCGTTTCCAACCCATTCAAGTCGACGAGCCCAATATCCAAGATACAATTAGCATATTGCGAGGAATCAAATCAAAGTATGAGGTGCATCATGTAAGTTGTCCTCCCTTTCAAATTCTGTTGCAAAAAGTTTGGCCGACTTCAATTCGCATTGTTGTTTTTCGCTAAGCGATTGCTGACCCCTACATAACAGGGAGTGCGCATCACTGATGGAGCACTCGTCGCAGCAGCAACCTATAGCAACCGCTACATCACAGATCGTTTCCTACCAGACAAAGCTATTGATCTGATGGATGAAGCCGCCAGCGCTCTTCGCCTACAGCAAGAAAGCAAACCAGAAGATATCATGCGTCTCGACCAAAGAATCATGACACTCCAAATTGAGCTCGAGAGTCTTCGAAAAGAGACCGATGTCGCTAGCCGAGAACGCCGCGAAAAACTTCAAGCAACACTCAAAGAGTGCCAAGAAGAGGCAGCAAAGCTTACTGAGAAGTGGGAGAAAGAACGTGCAGAAATTGAGCAAGTCAAGAAGTTCAAGGAAGACTTGGAGAAGGCTCGTGTAGAGCTAGACCAAGCTCAGGTATGTTGCTCACTTGCGTCTAGAAGTTAATGAATGTACTGACCTCAACTAGCGCGAAAACAATTTCGGTCGTGCTGGAGAACTCAGATATTCCGTCATCCCATCACTTGAAGCTAAGCTTCCCAAGGACGGAGAATCCGCTCCAGAATCAACAGGCGATGGTACTTTGATCCATGAATCGGTAACGGCGGACGATATTGCGGCAGTCGTGTCTCGTGTGACCGGCATCCCAGTGTCTAAGCTGACTTCAGGACATGCTGAGAAGCTCATCCACATGGAAGACTCCCTGCGGGAATCCGTCCGCGGCCAAGACGAAGCCCTCAAAGCCGTCGCCAATGCCGTGCGCATGCAGCGTGCCGGACTCAATGGAGAGAACAGACCTCTAGCATCATTCTTCTTCCTTGGGCCCACGGGCGTGGGCAAGACAGAACTCTGCAAAAAGCTCGCAAGCTTCCTGTTCTCGACCGAATCAGCCGTCGTCCGATTCGACATGTCGGAATTTCAGGAGAAGCACACGATATCCAGGCTCATTGGTAGTCCAGCAGGTTATGTTGGCTACGACGATGCTGGACAGCTCACTGAAGCCGTTCGACGCAAGCCCTATGCTGTGCTCTTATTCGACGAGTTCGAGAAAGCCCACCGAGATATCTCAGCATTGCTCTTACAAGTGCTAGACGAAGGTTTCCTAACCGACGCCCAAGGACACAAAATCGACTTCCGCAACACTTTGATTGTGTTCACATCGAATCTCGGTGCCGATATATTAGTAGGAAATAACACGTTCCATCCGTACCGTGAAGAGCCAAATGGAGATATTGCACCCGAAGTCCGCAATGCGGTCATGGATGTTGTTAACAACAACTGTAAGTCACCTGATTATTAGACGACATTAAGCAACAAACGCTAACAGAACAATCAGACGCTCCCGAATTTCTCAACCGTATCGACGAATTCATCATCTTCAAGCGCCTCTCCACTACCGCTCTTCGCGATATCGTGGACATCCGCCTCAGAGAACTCCAAATCCGCCTAGACGACCGCCGCATCACGCTCTCTGTCGATGACTCTGTTCGCGAATGGCTTGCGGAGCGCGGTTACGACCCTAGATTTGGCGCAAGGCCGTTGAATAGGTTGATAAGTAAGGAAATTGGGAATAGGATGGCGGATAAGATAATTAGGGGTGAGTTGAAGATGGGTGATACGGCGATTGTAAAAGTAAATGAGGCGAAGGATGGATTGGAGATCAGTGTATAATATGAAGGAATGGAGTTGGGGCATGTAATATATTGATGACTTGACAGCGGCATTAGAATCGGTTTCTACTCTCTTGACGATGGTGTTGAGGAGGATTGGAGTTGTGGGCATTGTCTTTAATTGTACTTTTACTTCGTTCCTTCGCCGCCGCTCTTTTGTTTAACAAAAGCCAAAATGAACAGATCGAAATTACAGGCGAGATCTCACTGACTCGAAGACAACGTGTAATGATTGATTAAATTGACATTCAAGCATTCCTAAACTCGTACATGATAATGGCACATACGAGTACAAACGATGGTCGGTCCCAAGAAACCAAATAACGCAAGACAGAGAACCACCCAAGAAGTAGCCACCCAAGCAAAGTCCCAAAGCACATATGGTACATGTAAAGGGAAGTCCGAGACTAAAACCCCGAGAAAAATAAGCAAAATCCAATGCAGGAGCAATCGTCTAGAGTAACGACGGGTATCTTACACATCCAAAAAGCAACCAGTATCCCGCAAAACAGAAGAAGAAAAGAGAAAAGGAAAAACCCAGAACTCCAAGTACAAACAAACCTTCTTATCCCAGCACAATCATATCATCAATTCATCTCATCATCATCGTCATCAAACACCGCATTCTCACTCATCCCACTCAGCTGCATCGCATATCCGTACCCTCCACTCCGCGTAAGGGTATTCCCATACCCACTCCTATCATCCCACATCCCCGCGCCAGCAAGGGGATCCATCCCCCAGCTCTCCACGCTCGCATCTCCACTCCTGGAACTCTCGCTCATCCAGCTGAGCTTACTGTGCGGAGTTCCCTTCTTTATTTTCTTGGAAGACTGGAGGTGGATCTCTTGGGAGAGGAAGTTGGTATTGGACGCGCGCTCTGGGTGCTCGGTATTGTAAGTGGTTGCTGGGTGCGTATTCATCTCGCCAAGGAAGCGTTGAAGGGGATAGGACATGTCGGAGTGAAAGGAAGCTGTGCGTTGATGTTGGATCTCGTTCAGCCCATGTCTGGGTTCGACGAGCGGAAGGTAGGAGTTGCCGACTTGCAAGTCTGGATTGTCACGCTCAGGTCCTTCTGGGCATGGGACAGAGGCAGAAGAAGAAGCCTCTGATCGAGCTTGATGGTGGTACGGAGCTGTGATCTCCGGGTTGTACAATGGCTGTTCGTAGGTTGCTGGCTCGGAATAGTAGGCAGCGTTGCCGGCATGGAATAGTGCCACTTCATCACAGCTGCAGTTGTCTGCGTTGAAGACAGGGGGGCGGGTAGCCGAAATCTTTCTGAAGCAGTGAGGACAAGTCCAGTCACTGAATTGCTCATACTGGGCATGGCCCTCGGCCTCATTGTGTTCTGGGAAGGCCATGTTTATTGGACGAAATGGCCACCGATTACTACAATTTGTTAGAGAAGTCTGGCTAGGAACAGGTCGATTGGACTCACTAGGGTGGGATGTAAGGAAGGAGAACGAGGCTGATCAATAGCGAAGACAGGTTGGCGGCTGTACTTGGTCCAGGAAGAGAAGGTTTGGAAAGAAACTAAAGTGCATAGACGAGGCTGATAGATGGTTGCGTTGGTAGGTAGTGTACAGATATAATAGGAGAATGGTATGAGATTCGTTGTCGTGATATGTCGTGTAAAACAGAGATTAATTTACGATTGAGAAAGAATGATGAATGAAGAGAATTGAGGAGTGTAGACTTGATGTTATATATCTGTGCCCCGTAGCTGCTGTGACCCTACCTGCATATTGATATCTCGGGTAGACACTGGATCATGGGCGGAATTAAGCCGAGGATTGCTCGTGACGATTACAGCGACGGCTTTGGTCAGCTGAAGCAATACAGCTGCGAGACCGGCAGGTTCGAAGTTCGCATTCCTTCAAGATCTCCATGATGACATGTTTACGCCCGGAGGGAGTGGTGCCAAGTCGATATGCTGCACTTAGGCAACCAGGATAGAGCTTCTTTCAAAAGCGGGGTCCAAGGGTCTTAAGTCTGCCCTACGAAATCGGAGTGTGAGAGCTCGAATATTTGACGAATAGGAAACTGGCCTGGAGGTGAGCTATGGACATCTTGGATCTGATATGGCTCGACATGAGCTTCTGGTGCATCTTTGCGCCTCGGCAGCCTCACTTTTGCACAAGATGAACTATGATTGGAGGGAAGTGCTCGAAACTGCTCTATTCGGACTAATGGACGATCAAAGTTCGCACAAAACGGACAATTCCCGACTTGCTACATGAACGCTGTTCATGGAGTGATATCGGCCTACGCGGCTCACGTCGGCTGTACTGCAGTGCAACATGAGAAGTCAACCTTCGGCTCGCATATCTCAGGGACCCGCGAGATTTGGAATGACAACTCATTCTGATTATTCCTCCGATTGTCTCCAGTTGTGAAGAGCCACTTATGAGGTTGGTAATCGACATTGAGTTTCATCTTGGGCAGCGACCCTCACCGAGTAGTCGTAGTAGTCTGAGTAGTCTGGCTACAACCGGCTAGCGATGATGATACGATGCGGGCCGGTGAGGCTGAGCTTTCCGTCTCCATCATCCCAAACCACCACCAAAACTTGATGGATGTTCGGAATCCTTTATCGACTTCCCCACGCGAGAAATGAGTTATTGACACCAGGGAAATCACTCAGTGCCCGTTCGGCTGCCCCCGCGGCTGCCGCCGATGGCCGAATGCTCGTAGTGTCTTTTCAGCCTTACGTGCCGGTCTCGCAAAGCTCCAAGCCACGCCTCGTCACAAAGACGTCTGAGTGGAGAATGCAGCCCGCTCCCTGCTCTATAGTCCCAAAGACTCCATTTGCATGTGCAAAGAACAAAGTAAGGCCGTTCTAGCGTGCTTCTATGCATCGGGCTGCTTTGTTGGAAGTCTTGGCAAGCCTCCCCCAGCTCTGCCCATGCAACACCGCTCTGTTCTATTACTTGCAGATGGAGATTCCTGGTTTCTGGACCATGGGACTGCTACTGCAGATGAGTTGACTGGTCCTCTGTTAGCTGCATGATATATGGCCGAAACTTTGGTGTCCGAACGAATCGTGTATTGCCAATTCCAGAGTAGACTTTCTTGGACTGTCTACCCCGCACTGGTATGCACATGCCACGAATACACTTCAGCGCCCGAGATGATGCAGACTGAATCTGTGGAGTTGTCATCGCTGTTGTCATCTACCACTTTGCGCCTACGCTGGTGGCACGTTCCCTCTCTCGTGCTCTTTCTTTCTCATTAGCATTGTCGACTGCGCTTCCTCGTCTCCGCAACCCGCCCGCCTTCTTACGGCGAACCACCTGGTATCCCCTGTCAAGTTCTGTTTCGATTGCGCACCTGACCTTGAGATTGGCAACAGCCGGCCAACAACTCCTTTCCCCTCGAAGGATCCAGTAGTCAAGACTAGCTTGTGTAGGCGTTTCGAGCAAGCGGATGAAGTCAGACGCAGATAGTTCAGGGACCAGGGTTACAGATGCTGCAGGTATATGTTCATCCACCAGGAAACGCCTGATCGACAACGGCAGAAGCCCGAGGCTGTCAAGTTGCTGCAGTCGGTGATGAGCCTCCATGGTGATTAGTCGAAGAAGTGCTCCTGTCAACGACGTTCGTCCACCACGTGTGTGAAGTGGTGATGGTCCATGCATGTCGCTTTGCAGGAAAGGCACAAGATACGGCCTAGCCTGACTGACAATAAAATGGTTGACATTAAACAGCTCCGCAATCCGTGACAGGGGCGAATCTCGGTCCGTATATGACGCATGAGTCCAGGGTCTGAATGTAGTATCTGAAGCAGCAGACCACGGTATGATAGCTCCGGATGCATCTTTGCATTTGAGCGTGATGGAACGACCATATAGTGACGGAGAAGATGCGTTGGACGCAATTGCTGCTGACCAAATCAACTATTCAAGACAGTCAGTATTTTGAAGAGTGGTAGCAGAAAGTATTTTGCTCACGACATTGGGAGCTGTCAAATAATTGAGAAGGTTTGGCACTCCTCCTCTTCCAGTTGTGGCAACAGTAATGTTCAAAACGCGCTTCGTTCGATTGTAAGCTTCCTCGAACGTTAGGTCCCCAACATTTGCCCGTACGCATTGTTCCAAGATTGTGACATCTAAGAAGTAGCCCTCGCGTAGAAATCGGCGTATCCTACGGGTAAGCGTACTCCACCATCCATCAAAGGATCCATCGTCATGTCCGCCATGACCAGTGGAACCCTTCCCAGCAAATGCAGAAAGGTCGATACTGTCTCCGTTGAGAAACCTGGGCAATTCATCCTCTGTGTGTACACCAACCAACGCCGCAATGAGAGCCCCCGTAGCAGTTCCAGTAATGATTCTCGGTAATAAACCACGAGCAAAGAGAGCCTTCACAACTCCTAGGTGGCAGAGTCCAAATATTGCACCTCCCTGAAGGACCAATGTGCTTCGTCCAAACGCCTGCCTTGTGTCATGTAGGAGATCCAGTTTCGCCTGACTGCTAAAACCAGGTATAACACCACTTCCATCAGCTCCCGGGGAAGTTGGCAGTCTTGTGACGTCCGCAATGGCCTGTGCTACCTGGGTTATGTAGTCCTCTATCAACAACTTTGTGCCTGCAAAAGCGCGATTGAAGAGTCGAGGGGTTGAGATGTTGCCCAGATTACGCACGAGTCCCGACCTCAATAGGTTCACCAGCTGGAGAATATCGCCTTCTTCCCGGGCTACGATGATTGACTGGAGACGTTCATGGATGAGACGGTAATCGTAATACTTGGAGGTAGGGTTCTGGCGCCTAATCTGGCATCAGCATCCATCATGGACAAAAGCCTGGGCTCCATGTACCAAAGATCATTCCCTAATAACACATCGAGCTGGTATGCCGCCTCTTCCCATTCCTCGTAGACCTTTGCGTCTCGAAGTATATCGAACCAAACCTCTACCGGCTTTCTTCGCGTAAGCCATCTGAAGAACCTCTACATTGGCAGTCAGCTCGTAGATCAATACAATTGCCTAATGTAGGCGCTCACAATCTGCCAGAACAGCAAGACATCAACGAGCAGATTCCAGAATGACTTGAAAAGACCCGCCATGTCGTGAAAGACTAGCATGCTAGTATGATAGAAGACGAAGAGAGTGGACACGGCATGAGTCAGTGGTGATGACCTCCCAGCCGAATTGCATGTCGGAAGGGGGGACTTGTTGTAGCTGTCGTCGTTGTTGTGGAGCGACGAAGAGGAATGTGTGAGTATGGGTGTTGAGCTCCATTGAGCTCCCATGACTGGCATGTGAAGGAGCCAAGGATGATCCATGTATAGCTCCCCCAGATTCCGCGACAGACAACTTATGCACGGCATTAAATTGGGCCATTTTGGAAAGTTCTCGATGTTTGATTGGGCAGATTCATACAGTATATTGTTGGGTCTTAACCCGAAAAGTCGGTAGGAATGTTCAAGGCTGTTAGGAAATTGAAGTCCATGTCTCCAATAATTAGTGGTGTGATGCGAAGTAAGGGATGGCAAGATTGGCAAGTCGCGACTATCTCACTCTCCGGATTCAAGCTACTTTGTATTGTGAGAATGCGGCTCATGAGTTTTGATCTTACGGGACGTGGTGTAGCCTGTTCAGGAGGCTTTATTTGCATGCCAGCCGAGCTTACTTTTATGCACCATAGCTGCGCGCAAAATATCTAGTCCTACATGAAGCCATAGAGGCAGGTATCTCCAGAGCATACGTGATTGGTTGTGAAGATCAGAAATCTCCGTCTACTCATCATCGTCATCCTCAATGATGTTTCGCTTCCTGCCCCTGTTTACTGGTTCTGTGGCAGCTGGTACAGGTGCTTCATCGTCGTCAAGATCCGCCTCTGCATCGGCATCGGCATCACTGACTTCCTCTGGCCTAGACTTGGATGTCTTCTGCTTCTTTGATCGATGCTCGTCTCTGTCACTTTCATCGTCAAGAATTTCTTCCTCTTCCTCGTCGTCCTCGCCCTCTTCCATCTCCTCATCGCTAGAAGCGAGAAATCCATCATCCTTGTCATACTCGTCTTCCCTGTTGCGACCGCGTGGAAGATCATCGTCAGAGTCATAGTCTGGTCTTCTGCGACGAGGTTTTGGTGCTTTGCGACCAGCTCCAGGCGCTCTTCGTCCAGCACGACCTTCCAAATCATCAATATTCAAGCCACCACGGGAACCCAGGCCGCCTCTGGGATGGCTTGCCTTCTCAGCGGCTGTCTCGCGACGACGCTGCGCTCTCATTCGTTCCTTCTCCGCAATCTCCGCCTTCTTCTTCTGCAATTCGGGATCTTCTGTATTTGAGATAAGTTCAGGACCATTCCTGTCTTCCTTTCTACCACCTCTAGTTGCAGCAGCCAAATTCTTTTGCAATTTCTCAAGGGCATCATCTTGTATGTCTTTGTTGGGTCTAACAGTGTGATGATTCGTCATATGGCCTACCATAACCAGCATTGCTGAAGCAATTGAAGGCGAGGCAAGATAGGCGTGGGAATCGGTAACTTCTTGATATGGTTTCGCGTCCTTTGGAGGCGCGAGCGACTTTGTCTGTAGCTCGTAGTGCTGGTCGCCAATGGAGATCGTTGTGGTTCCATCACTCCATTTGTACAGGTTTGCATTGCTCTCGAGCTTGCCTGTAGCTGGGTTGGTGCGGTATCGTATCGTAGAGGCTGACACAGCACTGGCAAGGAAATTGGAGGATCTGGATTCCGTGTGGTGATCGTACATGGGAGGCTGGAATGTATCGGGGTTGAAGGCGCGTGGGTCAATGCCCATGAATGATGGCATTCGCAAGACATTCAGCTAAAGAATGTCAATATTTTTCCCCAAGCAGAGGAGACACGCTTACCTCTCCATCCGCTGGCTTAGGTACTGGATGTCTCCATAATGTAGTTTCCATTATCCGTGCTTCTCTGCTTTCGTTGATGTCCTCATCCTCGTCCGCTCGAGGCGCCCTGTCCCTCCGATCCTCATCGTCTCCAGAGTCAAGCTCACGGTCGCTGAGCTCTCTAGCCTTATCCGCTGGTGCCTCATCATCGTCGCCAAACAGATCGTCGTCACCGTCGTCCACAACGGCGTCCATAACGTCATCTTCTGAGTCTGAAGCCATGGTGGTTGAAGAGGCTGTCGAACAGGGAGGCAGAGAGATAGGCAGATTTGGCAGAGCACACTTGACTTTCAAGGCTGAAAAGGTATTTGTTAGCAATGATTCCGATGCTTGAAAGATGTTCCACAAACCTGTGCGCGTGCTAATGGCCAAAGGGTGAATGGCGACTTGCAGATTTTAAAGTCGCGAAACTCGCGACAGTAAGGTTACTCTCGAGCAGGGGTAAAGCGGCACGAGCCCATCACCTTCACCGCTACCGCTTTCGAGTTAGCCCCGTTTCTGGTCGTTCCCCTTATTTCACCTCCTCTGGCTTGTTCAATATCAGCTAAGTGTGGCTTCAGTCACCTGTCAACAACACTCAAACAACACCCATCTTTGAAGTCTTTGTGTCAGCTTGGGTCTTCCTGGAATTCAGTTGCTGATCTGTCACCATGTCCAACTTCTTGACTGGAATGTAGGTACTCATTTCCAGTTCTGTTGGTGCCATTATTGTTGGTTGGTTATTCGTCCCGGAATGGATTAGGCATCTGTGCCCGTTGAATGTTGAGTTCTGATATTCTGAAATTTCTGGAGGAAAGCCCACAGCGATCCTTCTGTGGCTTCGTCTAATGGACGGCAAGGTGTCTGAGTTCCTACAAGAGCTCGAAGCTGGCTGCTGGATGTCTTCACGAATACACGGGTAGCCGAGACAGTCTCGGAGCGATTGCTACCCTCTCCTTCTCGTTATTTTGGGGTTCTATCCAAGGAGTTGTTGCGTTTAGGTGTACTCTGGAAGAGCAGCATTTCCAACTGTTGGATATAATGACACTTTCCCCGTACTTTGCCTTGCTTTTGTCACGTTTCCTTCAATTGAGCTGGCTCCTTTGCTAACAGATATTTCTTTATAGTAGCGGTCGCTTCAGAGGTGGTGGTAAGAATGGCGGTACCAAAAGCCCTGGACCTGGAGCGCAGCCAACATCACCTACAGGCACCTCACAGAACAGCTCGTCATCTACCAATCTCGCACCAAGAGTTCCACCGTTGCCCAACTCTCCTTCGCTCTCTCAGACTCTATCCATGAACGATTCGTCCAGCAGTCTTCCCAACAGCGGTGATGCCCTCTCTTGCTACAACCTACCGCGGCCGAAACCACTTTGGTTGAACGACTCGTATGCCAAGCATATCGTTAAAGGCAACTTCATGACTCTCTCAGCTCGACCCAAAACAGTAGAGCAGGGAGAGTGGATTGCTCATCAAGGTACGTTGACTCAAACCGCCATCTTGGATAAACTGACACTATATCAGTTGTTGAACATTACCGCAATCTTTGGAACTTCGTACGTGTCATCCATGACAAGGATGAAGACGGAACCTCAATTTGCAACTCTCAAACCTGCCCTCGCATGTCAGCCGGAGCGTACGTTATTTCTATTCCGTCACTTTCCAGGTTCTGACTTTCTTAGAAATCACTCGTTCACTTGGTTGAACTCTCGAAAAGAGCCAGTTGAAGTTCCCGCTCACGAATACATCTCTCTCATGCAAAGATGGATTTCGGGCAAGATTGATAATACCGCCATCTTTCCCACCGATCCCGCTGGTGTCTCCTTCGCACACAACACTGGTGGACCGGAGATCGCCTCAGCGACATATGCATCAGGTGGCCTCAACACTCCAGGAGCAAATACCCCAATCCCAGCTGGTCCAACAAGCCTTAACACATCGCTTTCTCAACTTGCTGGCCCAGGAGACTGGATCGGAAAGAGCAGTGGATTCCCAGTCGAGTTCGTCGACGTTTGCCAAACAATCTTCCGCCAAATGTTCCGCGTCTACTCACATCTCTACTGGGCTCACTTCATTGATCCGTTCTACCACCTTGGCCTGGAGAAGCCCATGAACAGTTGCTTCAGTCACTTTGTTCTCACCGCCACCGAGATCGAGATGCTGAAGCCCCATGAGTTGGAGCCAATGCAACCTCTCATCGATTTGTGGGCTGCTAACGGAACCTTCCCTAAGGAGTCCAAGGCCTACGCTTGCGCTAATCTCAAGGCGGGAGAGCGATTACTTGCATTGTCTGGTGTCAACTGAGGTGGAGAGAAGGATTTGAATTTCATGGCTCATGCATATTTGCTACGTCTGGTGCAGGAATACAAGGAGATCTTATTGATCATAAGCAATGGTTCCGAATTCTGGGTTTGAGGGAGATAGCATGGTTGTATTCCCATGCATATGAATTATGGAAGTTGATGGCATGAGTTCAGCGAGGATTTGTCAGGGTGGCGTTTCTGATTTCCAGGAAGCAAAGCAGCTCCATTGCGGATGTTGATTCTCATAGTGACATAGAAAGACCAGAGCGTAAACGAAAGATCTCCCAAGCATACGAATAGTCCCTGGCGTACTGATTGAGCTCAAGCTGCAACCTCACTGATCTTATACTCGACTGTAACTGGTTTACCTTCCTCGAGTACAAACCGACCACTGCCAACATAGATCTTCTTCTCGATATCCTTTAAAGCTTCACTGCCGGTCTCGAAAAGAATATGAGTGACTGCAAATATCCTACGTCAGTTTGCGAAGTTGATATAGGATAGCTCGCTTGAATCACTCACGACAATCCCCAAAAGGAGTGGTCTTCGCAGAAGCATGTCCAGTGAGAACAGCACCCACACCAGGCGTCACATTTACGATGCCGCTGTACTTGTAGCTGAAGATAGCATCGCTCTTGTCTTTCATGACAGAGTGGACCTCAAGCCGACAATGTTTGCCGTCCGGGTCCTGTCGGATCTGATGTCTTCACATCAACACCCATTCAGTCCAAAGAAGTGCGAATAAACAGGCAAAAGCCCTTTCAAGACTCTGAACAGAGGAAGTAATACATACAAAATCATTGCCATGCACGAAGGTAGCATCCACTTTGATAGGGTAGTCTGGGTCCGATCTCAGGAAGTTATTGGTATTCTCCGTGAGGAACGGGACGACGAAAAGCGGTGCTCCTTTGGCAACAGCGCCAACTGTGACTGGAGCATCGATGACAATCTATGAGATCGATTGTCAGATTTTGTTGTGTGCTTGAAAGTATAGGGATTTTAGTAGAAGTTGTGGCGTTACGACCACAAAAGGTCGGATTGGATGGGTAAATAAACACTCACGTTGGCTGTGAAAGCCGGAATAAGCTTTGGGAAATTTGACATCTTGATGAAACAAGTGGCCTGGATCCAAAGTTGATTTGTTTCTGAATGTCTTTGAATGAAATTGGACTCGTGTGAATTGAGTGCGAAACAAATTTATACCAGGTGGTGGTGCAGCGCCGCATCACACCAGGAGGTACGACCAATTCAACATGTGCTGAGTACCTACCCCGCTTGACATGCATCTGCATCCATCCCGAGCAAATCATAAGAGAGGTGCCGGTCACAGAGTAGGACAGTATTGACAAGTAGCTGAGAAAGTATTGGGGGATGTTCCGACTGCCCAGCCACCATGTAGTCAGACAGCTTCCTTCCTCGGTACGGGTTCCGTTAATGTATTACTGGCATATTAGAAGGCAATGGAGTTTTCAAGACTTTTGCATTATCTGACATGATCCTTCCAAACGCCAATGCTATATTAACATGCAAAGTGAACACAGATCACATCCATAAGCGGCAAGTACCGTCAGCACCAGCACTTACACACCATGGTTCCCTTGGATGCCAGTCGATATCCATAACACCCAGCGCGCTCTTCACTTTATGTCCCTTCAGAACCTTCACTGGCACGATAGTAGCATTCTCCATCATATCACTAACGACCTTGCCGTGGAAAATTTGCAAGCTACCGTCATCACTGGCATCGGCAAATAATGGGAAGCCACCCTTGTGATACTTGACTGCTCGGATAGCCTTCGTGTGGAATCTCATAGTCTTGTACGGCCGGGTAGACAAGTCCAGATCGTGCCACAGAAGTCGTCTATCGTATGAACCAACAATGAGATTGTCACCTCCGGGATGGATGTCGAAAGACGAGATCCATCTAGCACCAGGTTGGATGATCTTGACGAGTTCTTGCTTTTGAAGATCATAACTGCGGATTGTGCGTTGCGTGGCAACAAAGAACAGTGGTCTCGAAGGGTGAAATTGGACGGTCTGTGGAATTCCGGGAAGTCGGCGGAAGGGTATTTGAGTAAGATGTTTCGAAAGTGTGTGGATAGCAACAGCACTCTTCTGAGCTGTTGGAGATACGGTCGAGAAGAAGTCACCTCTTCGGTGCCAACTAATGACTTTGACCGTTGTACGAACAGTAATCTTGATGAGAACTCCTTCATCTTCAAGACGTGATCCAGGTCGAGTCCATTTCGCGACAGGTTCTTTCCGGGCGCCATTCGCTGTGAGTGCTTGGGTTGCATTCGTGGCATAACCAAATCCTGCATCAAGCAACTCGCGACTAGTAGCTTCTGTCTCTGGGTCCACAATCGGCGGTACAAGAAGATATATGTCTTCACCAGCAGCTGCCGAAAGGATAACGGCGTCCTTCCCAGGCCTCCATCTGACAACATTGACTGCTTCATCGTCCCCAATCTTAGCGCTCCAGAGTTGTCGTCCTGTCAGAAGTTCCCACACACGAACTGTGCCATCATCTCCACCACTTGCAAGCCAAATTCCAGATGGATCAATAGCCAAGCTGCGTACTCTGCCATCGTGACCACGGAAAAGTGTAGAGCACACAGTAGGAAATGGCTTGAGCTCCTCAGGCCTTGGAAGCTTCGGTAGAAGGGATGCTGGATCAATATTAAGTCGGTTCTTACGAACGCGAGGTGCCAAATACAGGTCCAAAGAGCGCTCAAACCGTTCTTTGATAAACTTCTCATACCCAGGAACTTTTCGTAACGAATCGTAGCCTGTTGGTAAGTATTCCTTCTCTCTATCCTCTGGATCAGTTGACTCCCATTCCTTCTTCTCTGACTTCGAAGGGAGATATTCTGGAGGCGGGTTGTAACTCAGATCATAACCTGGCGGCGGTGCTTTGGGTGCAGGAATGTTCATGACATGATCGGGCCGCGCTTGTTCATCCTGCCAGATGTCATAATGTACTTCCTCCTCCTCTTCTTCTTTCTCCTCAGGTGGCCTATATGGCAGGATTCTTCCTTCACGAATGGCCCGAACAATCTTCATGATTCTCTTGGCTTCATGTTTGGAAGGTAAGAATCGCCGCTTTGGTTCTGGCGCTGCACTCAAAGGCATAATCTCCTCAATACCAGTAAAGTATTCCACAGTAGCCTGGTATGTTAGTAAAAGTTACCATCCAATGTATCGTAAATGACTTACTGGATATGGATCATAGCCTTCTTCTGGCATCTCATTGGTCTGGATCCGTCGAAGAATTTCCAATTCATCCTGACTGAGGTTCAAAGGCTTTCCAGTCGCAGGATCCGTCATGCCAGTCCATCCCTTCGGCACGTCGATACTGTCCAGTAATGCGTCCAGTGCCTCCCCTTTGGCCGGCCGCATAATTTTCTTGCCATTGATATCATATCCAATGTGTGGGTAAGAATCGTAGAAAGTCAATGGGATATTGCCGATTGTGTTGGTGGCATCTGCCGCATCAGAATCATCTGAGTCGTAGACAGGATCTATTTCCTCATATACGTATCTTTCCCCTCCATTGGCATCTGTGGTGACTGTGTAATTGGGCTTGTCGTCGTCCTCATCCTCAAGCGTCGCTCGATTGCTGATCGCACCTTCCGCTGCGCCATTGCTTTTAACCAGAGCTCCATTTGCGCCGTCTCCTTCATCCTCTGACGGAATTTCGTCGCTGTCCAGGGCCTCCAAGTCATCTTCGTCCACCTCTTCTTCGTCCTCGCTCTCTTCTTCATCCGCACTGTCTCCCTCAGAGTCCTCGCTTTGCGACAAGATGCCTTCTAGCAGCCCATCTCCGAATTCGGCTTCCGAATCCACATCTGAATGCTCAGGAACATCACGGGTAACAGCTTTACGCTTTCTATCCACTGTCGTGGGCGCCATGTTGCGAAAATGAAGCTTGTTGGATGGTCTTCAGGGCTCTGGTTGCCAAAAAACCTCTGCCTTTTTTTCTTATCGGAAGAGCTTATCTTAGCGCGCCCTCACTTCCCTCACCTCACTCGCTGTGCCGCACGCTCTGCTGCCTCAGAGCTCACCTGGTCGATTGGTAGGCGCTGGAGTCGGAGCATTACCGTCCTTAAATGCATTACAAGCCACCTCATGACCGTATTCAACGACTTCATAACCTCCCTCAATCTTGATCCGGTTGCATTAGGTTCTACTGTCGCCATGCCTTCCGCGACCGAGAACACCGTCAAGCGTCGGGCGTGCGACGAGTGCCGTAGGTACCCCGCCAAACACACTCGATGACTTACTGATAATATGTGGAGGGACACGAAAGCTCGCATGCTCAAAAGATCCCGATGGATGTGAGCGCTGCAAAAGAGAGAATATTGTATGCAATTATTCGGAGCAAAAGCCCATGGGTCGTCCTAGGAAGAGGCAGCACGTTGAGTCCAGTATTGACCAACATACGGAAGCGAACCAGACCTCCCAATCCCTAGACCTAGGAATCCGCTTCGATGCTGGATATACCGATACTGTGGCTGGACCGTACTTTACCAGTGGACTGCCTGCACTCGAACAGATCCCAGGTGCTAATGATCCGCCAAACACTACGCTCGAAGATGGACGTACTATATGGCATTTCGCTGGTGGCGCTACAGGTCCTCCAATCGACTTTGGTGATATTGGCTTGGATCCTACTGAGAATTATCTTCCAACCACCCAGTCCGTACCTGGACTCTCGGCCAACTCGAGTGCCTCAGTCACAGATAGTGAGGGATCGTCAAGCCCAGCTGGACCTTGCAGCTGTCTTGCATCGATGTATCTTGCACTGGCAGCTCTACAGCAGCTTCCCACCGAAATCGTCCCTGCTTTACTCGCTGTTCGTAGTGCGGCGCGAACTGCATCTGAGAGTATCTGGTGTCCAAAGTGTGGATCTGTGGCTTTGGACAATCCCAATCCTCCAATGGATGCATTTCAAAACACTATGCTGCTCGGAACGATCCTCCCTATCATTGCCAACGGGTATCAGAAGCTATTGGACATGGTTGATAAAGAGACAGAAGCTGCCACAGCAGCGGGTCAGATGAAGACGTTCAAGTTTAATGACTATGGAGGTATGTGCGGGAAAACGACCAATATTGCGGACGCCATAACCTGCTTTGAAAAGACGATGTTCTTCGAAGCGGTAGAGATGCCTCCCCAACAATGGCGTACCACCGTCCGAGCTATGCTACGTGTTGACATATATGGGCACGAACAACCTGGTTTCAAACATAAGGGTTTGAGAGATCTGGTATCGGAGATGGAATTCCGCCAAAAGACTCGGCACGAAATGTTGGATGCGCATGCAAGGCATGGTTTGATGTCTGCTGACGCTTTCCAAGGAAGGCTTTGCCCTGGAGAACGGGTTCATACCTGCTTGGAAGTACTTAAGGTCGCGAAATTTGCAATCGATCAACTCGTCATTGCTTAAGGGATATTCGTTCTCGAGTCTGGACATCTAAGATGTTAGAGAGACCAAAGGTCATTGAAGTCTAATTCAAACTCGCAAGCTCTCTAAGCTAGCAACAACAAACTCCATCAACTGCCCGGCTTCCTGATCGCTGAGGTCATCCTTAGCGAAGAGACAGCGTTCTACAACCTCTCGATACAGTCTCCCAGTCTTGCTATTCAGGTTCGGTACCAAATTCTGGATGACAACTTTGTCCCGGAACCTTTCTGCAGAGTGATGAGATTTGTAGTACGCTTGGAGGATCTTCCATAAGCCGATCTCCAGCAGAATCAGACCCAAGCTATATATGTCGAAACTCTTACAGTACGGCTTTTTCGACATTCCGTTCAGCGAATGGGGATGCCGATGGAGGTCAGCCAGAGCCGAATTTTTGGAAGCTACCGACATCTCGTCGACTCCATCGGGCCTTGAAGCATCAAAACCCAGTACGAACGGGGCTGAGATATCTGGAATGCTAGCAGATATTGCAGTGGCTTGCTTAGCAGAGCCTGAAAATGCGGAAGGAAAGAAGAGTATGTTAGAACTGCAAAGGTTCTTGTGAAGCCAATCGAGTGAGTGGAAAGACCAAAGAGCGACTGCCAGTGTGTGAGCCAGCTTGAATCGGTCGCCGAGATCCGGCGTTCTCATGTCGTTACTCTGTATGAGGACATTGAGGTTCGAAGATGAAGCTTGTGGCGCCTTGTATATCAGCCCATAGCGACTGCTTGAGCTTTCGTCGGTATATCCAAGACAGTCGAGGGTATTTAGATCTGGATGCCTATCTGAAGAGCTGTGTATCATCTTGGCAAGATCGTCGATTCTCCGTATGTGATTTAAGCGAGCATCGATATCCTCCTTGTCGTATTGGATCCATTCCACAACCACGTCTTCCATACCAGTTCCGGCCGGGCTCCGGTACGATCCATGACATCGGCTTATATCGCCATCTGAGGACGTGCTGAAAAACAGATTCGTCCTCTGTATCTTCAGCGCGTACGTCTGTTTAAACTTCGAAGTTGGCGTGGCATCAAGGTTAATCCGTAATTGCTTCAAGCTAGCAGAGGCATTCAGTTGCGGATAAGTAGTGCTAGCAGCCATCTCCAAGGTTTTCAATTTCCCCAGGTCCCTATGTGCACTTTGCAATAGCTCGTTCGTCCAAGTCCGATGGAGTGTTGCTAGTCGTCCTGGAGGAAACAACTGTTCCAATCCATCATTGTAGTCCTTTAGGTCGCGCAATAACACAGTGAACTTTCGGTTCATTTTGAGTTAGTGATATTTTCATATTTTTCAGCAAGCGAAATCTAAGAGTCTCAAAAGTCGTCGGGCACTTTGGTAAAATTGCAAGCCTCGTAGTCCCATCTCGTATGGAACACATGACAGAAAGATGCCGCGAGGCAAGAGAGGTAAAAACGTAAACAAAACGCACCTTCTCCTTATCAGCAATAACCCACTTCGCCCTCAACTGCAACTCATTCCTCAATCTTCCCGCCGCACTCCCACTCACCCCGAGCTTCCCGACCTCATTACCCTCCACCCTCTCCTCCCTCATCCCATATCTCTCCTTTAACCTCCTAAAATCCGTAATCGTCCTATGCAACTCGGTCAAAATTTCCACCGCCAAACCCCTCAACCGCTCATTCCCCATCTCACTCTCCTTCTGCAAATGCGCCTCCAGCTTCCCCTCGATGACACCCCATTCTCGTCCCCAGACTAGCAGCCGCATCTCCTCGATGCGGATCTTGCAGACAAGACGCTCGCTGTCGCGGCCCAGGTTGCTGGCGCTAGTGAAGAAGGCGTATGCTTTGATGCAGCCGTCGAAGATTTGACCAAGGACGCCAACTACTCCAACTATACCAACTACTGTTCCTGCAAGTTCGGCCATGATGAGAGGAGTGTTGGGCGTGAAGGTGGTGGTGTTATGAGAGTGCTTGGAAGAAGCATATCAAAGTGCCCCTCTATGGTGTGGGGTTCAAAGATCGATTGGACGAGAAATTTGAGATAAATATGCGAAGTCTATATGAAAGTCTATACCTTGGAATAAAATTCAGGCAAAGTAAGCTTGAGCAAAAATGTCTCTATATCTACGTTCCCTGGTGTTCTCAAGTCACGATTTCTTCGAAGTAAAAAGTGGTTGGTGGTTGGTGGTGGCACTGGGTATTTTCCTTGCCGCTTACGGGGATCAGCTTCCTCAGCTTCCGCTTGGCAATGCTTGCCCCTCACTCGGTGGCTGGAATACAAGGTGGCTTTTTCAAGGTTTCGAGATTGCCGTTGATGGCTTACTTTGGCCCTGTCTTCTCTGTCTCAACGGCTGGAATCTGGGCATGGCCAATAAAGTCTGGGGAGCAGTATTATTACCGATCAAGAAAGGGAACATAAAAGATATCGAAAACATTGCTTAGAACTCCTCGAATCAAAATTCGACTTGATAGGAAGAGACAGGCCTAGCATGAGAGAAATCGTTTCAAAGCATACGCATTCTTTTTTTCCACCTTGACATTCGGAGAGATGACTGCTACGCTCATGAGGAAGTCTCCTATCCTTTGATATCTTTCCACGAGAGTAAAAATTCACGAAAGTTTGATTCTCTTGCCAATATGAACTCCTCCCAATGCAGGGCAACACCCATTTTACGTATTTTCTGAAGCCTTCTCTAGCCCACATCCCCACCAATATCTTCACCCAGCTCAGTATCCCCTCACCATTTAGTACACCTTCTTCTTCTCGTCGATACTGTATTTGCCAGGTCCGCTGTTGACAAGCAGGAGAAGTCCTCCGACAATGGACAGGATCTGAAAGAAATCGTACTTGGCGAAATCCTTGTGGGGATGGTGCTCGTGAAGCTGGGTTACCGTTAGTAAAAAGAGCAGGAAAATTGGGAGGATAAACCTTACAGTCCAGAAGTTGTTGACCAAGAGGTTGAACACACTGAGGATAACAACAAGCATAATGGCGCTGAACTTGGCCTTGAATCCAACAACAACCATAACGCAAGCCACGAATCCCAAAAGGGCAACAATGACTCTCCAGATGCTCCAAGTTCCGCTGAATACGAACCCAACAAAGAGGAAAATCAAGAGAACTCGACCAGCAAGTTGGAAGTACATCTTGCGATCCTTCTCGTCGATTTCTGGGAGACCTGCGAAGGCCTTGGACTTGCGCACCCACGAGTCGGACAGAACCATGAGAAGGCCGCCCATGACGGACAAGTTGCGCAGGAAGAAGTTCAGATCGAAAATCAGTCCGTATCCAAGCGCTTGTGTGATGACAACTCCAATCAGACCTCCAACGGCGTAATCAGAGTACTTTCGGGCAATTACTAGAGACGAGCATGAAACCATGGCGATGACATTAATCATGAGGAACAGGTGGGTAAGACCGTATGGGACTGTTGCAGGTAATCGTTAGTATAGCTTCACGAATATGTGGTCTGACATACTGTGTCTGTAGTCGTGTAGGTATAGCAATTGGTCGGACCATTGTGTAATAATTCGAAGCGCATCTTCCAAGAATGTAACTACAATCAAGAATCGCCCAATTGCTGGCAAATATCTGCAAGAGGCACATGTTAGTACAAGGCATGCCGGAGATAGGAAGTAAGAGGCGCAAAGCCACATATCCTTATGTGGAAGCTTCAAGGGCGGGGTCTCGTGGGCTTCCGAGAGAAAACATACGGCTTTATGGGATCGCTCAACGTGTCCAAGAAATCCTCAATCTTGCCAGTCTGTTCCCGAATTGCATCAAGTGGACTTGGGTCGTTCATGGTATCCCCTCTGCTTGGTCCTCCAAAAGTGTTCTGTCCTCCGCCCAGGTTATAGCCCGCAGTTCCTCGAATTTGTGCCATTGTCGCAGTCCGGCTGGAAGTGCACCTAATCACTCGATGTAAGATCCAGTCGAGGGAGAATAGAGTATTAGGTTGGTGGAAAAAAGAAGAGACGAGGTCGAGGTGGAGATGCGAAGTGGTGGTGGAAGGTCGTTTAAAGTTAAGCTCTGAGGTATTGCCGAGAGCAAACTGGCCTCTTCTTGAGCTGCGGGCGGGCGCTGTGGCACACCCTGTGGGAACAATGCCGCAACGCCAAGCCTGCTTTGACGAGGACCGTCAATAGCCTCGCCGTGACCTATTAATACCGGATGCAGGCAAGGGTGAGCGTGAGAATGAGAGTAAGATTGAGGCTGCTGATATAATATTGCACTGAATATGCACTGCATGCAAGACTTTATTGGACGAGTGAATCACATCGGTGAAGTTACTGAAAGCATCTTTTGCTGAAAGCTAATAATGTGTTTACCAGTTGATGCATGTACGAGCAGTTCCTTCTACTTTGTCATATGGCGCTTGAAATATGATTCAATTTCAGAGTATCATGGAAATGGGAGTCTTGAAAATCTTGACATGTTCAAGTTCGTCTATTTCAGGGTATTGAGACACTATGCATCGTCACGTTGGGCTCAGATGAGGCTCCATATTGTGGACATCTAAGTTGTGTTTTGAGAACCTCGGCTCACTCAATAGTCTACGACCCTACAGCCAAAGTTGCTGCTCCCTAGCTATTGAGCCCTTGACTCCAGTGCATTCCATGTCATGACTGGATGTTGCCATACCTTCTAAGTGACCTGTCTCACTTTAACGCCATGAACCAGCACACGTGAATCCTTCCACATCTCAGATTCCTTAACTGAAATTGCTCAGGTCCAAAGGCACACTGCTACCACGTCCAGCACGGTACCTCTTTGGTCCTCCAACAAAATCTCTCGGTTTTGGCAGCATGTTCTCGTCCTGAAATTTCCACCTTGGATCGTTAATAAATATCCTTCTGGCAGGCTCTGAGTTTCGATGTGGGCTGGGATTCTTTGGTAGCCCTCCATTCGAAGATAGCGTGTAGGAGCTTGGGTCCACTGGTCTCACAGGCTGTGGAGCTGGTCTCGAGCTTGGTGGTGGAGGCGCTGAGCTTGGAGGGGGTGGTGCGGATGAAGAGGGCGAAGGCGAATGATATGAATGACTTGGGGATGGCCCATTGGATGGAGGCGGAGGTGGTGGAGCTGCTGCTGGGGAAGCCTGGAAATAAGTTAGCAAAGTTCCCCGATCGTAGAATGCGAGCCTGAGAAATCTAGTTGAGAAAAAAATGTCCCAGGCATGTTTGAAGTCACTGAGAGATGAGCATCGCTTACCTGTCCAGCAGCACGAATAGCTGCCTGCATGGCGAGGCTCTGGCTAGCTCCATTGGTTGAAGGTGGTAAAGTAGGTGGAGGAGGAGGAGGTTGTGATCGACTTGGTCCATTAATCGGTGGTCTTGGAGCACTGGCTTGGGGTAAAGGTGGTGGAGGAGGAGCGTTTGACGATGGCAAAGGAGGCGGCGGTGGTGCGCTTGAAGTTGGTAGAGGTGGCGGTGGGGGGGCACTTGAAGATGGTGGAGGAGGCGGACGAGGAGCAGCTGCTGAAGGTGGCGGGGGAGCTGCTGATGGAGGCTGCTGAAGACTCGAAGGCTTCCGTGATGTCGGTGGGGGGATTGGAGGCTTCTTGCCAATTGGCGGAGGTGGCCCTCGCATCGACGCTGATGAGTTTGGTCTCGGCGCCCCAGATGCACCTGTTTTCCGGAGGTTTGCAATAGAGGGTGTAAAAGCAAGAGGCCTCGCAGGTCCATTCTGACTTCCCGGTAGTGGAGGCGCTGCAGTTGGAGGTCGGGGCGCAGACATCGTAGGTGGTTTTGGAGCAGAACTTCGTGATGATTCTGGATCCGATGTGTATGAAGAGTCGTGGTTCGCTGCAATGTAGTCAGCATGGAATATCAACAGACAGAAAGGCTCTCTATACCTCCGGTATCAACCCCTCCACCTCGTTTCTTCAATTTCGGCATGCCTCCAGCGAACAGCCCTCCTAACTGCGGCGGTTGCTCCATTCCAGTTGTCCCACTTGATTCCCTGTTACTCTGGTCACTGTTACTTCGTGCTCTGTTTCCTCCTCCAGGTGGCTTCAGCATCCCCGGAACAGGCGGCGCTCCTGCTAATGGCGATGGTCCAGATCCTCCAGAAGAGACCTTCCCAACTATCGGTGCAGATCGATCATTCGTGATGGCCTTTTTGAGTTGTTTCCCTTTCGATATGTCTGATAGTAAAGCTCCCTAATCAAGAGGTCAGCATGTTGTAGTGACTCGCTGAAAGCCCATGGGGTGAATTGGGCATCGCTACGACTGCTGGGGGCTTCACCCTGTTCCCCGGAGGCGGCCTCGATGGTAGATTTCCTGGTGGGGGAGGACTACGCAGCAAGTCAGTAATGATTCTCCTCTGCATGTTATTCATAGAGCTTGGAGAACATACGGTGGTGGAGGGCCTCCGCCCATAGCTGTAGGAACATTGTTAGTCAACGTTTGCATCTGACCTTGAACTGACACTTACGAGGCGGCGGTGGGGGAGGCTGTTGTACAGTTTAGCATTGGACTTTTCCAGCTGTTCTGGCTCTGGTTCTGACTTACTGGTGGAGGAGGCATGTCTGCAGAGTGTTGTTTCCCAAGATGGCCGGCTTTGAAGTTCAGCGTTTTATGAAGACATCAAAGAAGCAATTCGACCAAAGGATGTAAAGTTTGGGCGATCCAGTCACCACAACACAATCGCGTCACAAAAGTGATTACGAGTCGAAGTTGTGGATGTTAGGCAGTAGAGTTTGGTAGAAGCTCTTTTGACATGTTCAATATCCAGGCCAGCCTGAGCCTCTGGCGGCTGGATCGTCGTCACATCGAGGCGCAGGGTGGGCCAGTGCAGTTTATGTAAGCCAGCAGGGGTTGCTACTGGCAGGGTTTAGGGAGAGCTTCTGGATGCCGGGTCGAATAACTTTAACTCCAACTTCAACATCAAGCCGGGAAGAGTCGAAGAGAAGGGCATTGAGACAATTACAACATTCGGAACACCATCGATAATGTCTAGACGCGCCTTGCGTCCCCGAGCAGATGTATGCCATCTATGCGAATTCATGACTGGCCGCCAATCACGTCCATACTCGCTCGTTCGCCAGTCCCTCCGAAAGTCAACACCTTCTTCGCGCACCTTCTCAACAAGTCGAACCCTCCTGCAGAAGTCGCAGAACCCTCAAACGACAGCTGCTAAAGTCTCATCAGCTTCGATAGGGAAAGCCGGTGAGCTTACGGACGCACAATTGGAGAAGAGACTGCAATATGTAAAGGCGGCCTGCAATACACTGCTCTTGCAGAAGAACATACCGACTGAAAATGAGACGCTCATCGTGTTGGATGCATGCAAAGCTATGGCCGATCTAGTCGTCTTGGATCAGCAAAATCCGAACAAGAAGGATGGTGCTGCTTCAGCTCTTCTCTCACTAGATGAGACCAACGTAAAGAAGATTCCAGTTCATAAGCTTCCTCCAACGCTGCAACGACTTGTGGAGCAATTGTCAAGTCTTGCATATTCTATCGTCAAATTTCCGCCGGTATTCATTTCTCCTGAAACTCTCAACCTTTATGTTGCGATCCAGTCAGCCCTAGGCAAACCAGAGACCTTCCCAGAAATCTTCAAACTGTACGCCAATAAACCATCCCCAAAGGAGGGCTCAGACCCGATCACTTACTCCAAGCCAAATCCCAACAAGTCAGCAAATGCGATACCGCTTCGAGTTGCGGATCAAGCATTACAGGCAGCAATTGATGCAAAGCAGTTAGTCATAGCTATGGAGATTATCGAGACCTCGTATACAACCAAAGCAGCACATCGCGCCAAGTTCATTCGGAAAGGCCTTCTTCCAGCTACAGGTCTTGCTGTAGCACCTATTGCAGCATACACAGTGGCTTCACAGCTCGCCATTCTCCAGACCACCATGGACACAGCTATGGCGACCAATGTTGCGTTCGCTGGAATTTTAGCGTATGTTGGTTTTACTGCCACGGTCGGAGTTGTAGCGGTCACGACTGCGAATGACCAAATGGATCGTGTTACTTGGGCTCAGGGTGTTCCACTAAGGCAACGGTGGATTCGTGAAGAGGAGCGGTCAGCGATCGATAAGGTTGCGGGAGCTTGGGGGTTTCGGGAAGTTTGGAGGCGAGGCGAAGAGGAGGGTGAAGACTGGGACGCTTTACGAGAATGGATCGGTAGAAAATCGATGATGTTAGATCGTGTGGAGTTAATGGAAGGAATGGAGTAGAGTACCTGCTCTTTTTACATGGTACGGGCCAACTTAGGTCATCTGTCACCACTGGTTCCCGTCGATGGCTCCTTCCACTAATCACTATACCCATTCAAATATTTGTTTACCACTCAAGCCTATTTGATTGCTTCTTGTACGCGTTTTATTCCGAAACAACTGACAAATATTCTTTCTTGGTATCGATTTTCTCCGAGGGTACACCAGACCATCGGGAATACTCTCATTGGTACAAGTATCGTGATCAAGTATCTACCGGCTCATATTCCCCTGCTTAAGAACTCTCGCTCACGCTCCCATCTTGCCTCGTTTACCTCGCTTTCAAGCCTCCGTTCACCGAAAAGAGACCTTGACATTGCTCACAATATGGACTTCGACGACGACGACGTCGACGACTTCGGTACCATGGACTCGAAGGTCAATACTGACAATGGCAAGTGTTATAGGTATGCCAGATTCATGCACGGACTATCACATTCGCAAGCAGATATGGTATTCTGGTTCCTCTTCTTCTTCCAGATAATCTGTCTGGTGGTTATTGTCCAGCTCTACGATTCAGTGCAAGATAAATACTTGTAAGACTTTCCAAATACCTCCAGGCCAATTTGATGACTACGCCTTCGTTCGCTGCAGACGAACATAATTACTGAACATCTGTAGGGACATCGAGAATGCCGAAAAAGAATCTCAAGACGCGAAGCAGATTGAAGAAATGAAAAGGGGGGTCAGAAGACTCTCACAATGCTGCCTCGCCAAAACATTCTGCCTCTTCATTCTACTAGTCTTTTCCACTATCATGCAAGTCTTCGCAGCACATACTATCCTATTCTGCCACAAGGAGTCTTTGATGCATCTCTACTTCCCTGTCTGGACGGTCTTTGCTATCGGTATCACATTTGCTACACTGGGATGCTGTGTCACGCAGGTGTATGCTCTGAAGACTATGAAATTGCCTCCATTCGGTGTTGCTCTCGGTATGTTTTGAGAAGTAAGGATACTTTGACTTATTGAAACTGATTGATCGTAGGTACGCCGGTATTAGTCGTCAGTGCTGTCACTCATTTGGTGTGGAACAGCATCACAGGGCACAAAAAATTGAACCAGGAGGTGGAAGATGGCTTCCAACCAGCTTTGAGTCGGACGTAAGGTGTTCCATGCCCATTCATATGTTCAGAACCAGCTCTGATATTGTTTGCCATCACAGTACTACACGAGCTCCACACAGCAATGATACTTCTCGAGCGGACCTCAATAATTCAACTGTTTCACTGGCAAACGGACCTCTCATCCAGATTTGGACAGGTGAAGAGCCCATACCAACTGGGGCAAACGCAATTGGATCAACTTCACAGGGCTATCTTATTATTGAGCACCTCCATGTTTCTTCCTCGACGAGTAGCGAGTCTTCCAGGAGCTCAATCACAGAGAGTTCGACTGTCTCATGCAGACAGGATGGAACTGCTTCTCCACCTGAAGCTCCCAGACAAGATCGTGGTCTTTCAACACGGACTATCAAATTCCAGGAGCCAAAGCCATGCTGTCCTGGGATCTGAAGGGCAAAATGTGCAATAGGACCGGAAACTAGTGGCATGAATCTCTATTTTCGCAGCTCCACATTTTGCTCAAGCGAGGTGCTCGGCTAGAGTGGCTTTTCTTCGTGGGTCTCGTATACATACATTAAGGAGGAGGATCATATCGCTCTACCAGCCTTTCCAACCTGGATGATCTCGCCTGTTCGTTGCTCATCGCTTCTCAAAACGGGCCACGAGCTACCGTCTGCCTTAACAAAGGTCACCTCTAGCTTCGTGCCCATGATTTTGAACGACGAGGCCGCGGTATCGATTGGTCCGAAGAGAGGGACGGTACTTTTATAGCGCTTTGGAGGAGTGTCGGTTGTGATCAGGTCGAGCGAGATTTCGTTTGATAGGAAGTCAACCTTCGCGGTTTCTTTGTTGATTTTCTTGAGAAAGAAGGAGGCGATTACTGTGGTTGCCGTCTGGTAGAAGTCGTGTCTGTAAATAGCTTCTATCAGCATTCTCTTCCAGCTCAAGCATCCTGCAGGGGAACCTACCTGACAGTCTCTAAAACCTCCTCGCCCGCAGCATTCCCACCCTTCTTCTTACCGCTTCCCACGAACATGTGTCTTTCCTTCGTCTGGCATCCCTCAATCTTCATAAACTCATCGAACTCCAGAACCCTCCGTTTGCAGCACGTATAGCCCTTGCTACCTTCATGGAAAATCGGCGCACCAGGATGAAACACACACTTCTCGCCCTTTCTCTCACCGCCCTCATACTGAACACCACACGCCTTCCGTCTACATATCTTGCCTTTTGGAATCTCCAAGCTGGGTTCGTCGTCCTCGGACTCTGGTGGGGGTGGTAGCGGGGTAGAAGGGGCTTGAGGGGCCGGAGCTGCGACTGGATTGCGAGGAGCTGCTGGGGCAGGAGCAGGAGGTTGAGAGACGGCGGGGGAGGTTTCTAGAGCTTCGCCTTGCTTCTTTTCGATTGTAGGGGGGAGATCGGTCGTGCTGTGCTTGCCGGTGGTGCAGGGTGTGATGGAGAGGAATTCGTCGAAGGTTAGGACGCGGGGCTTGCAGCATTTCCAACCTATACATTTCTATTAGTATAGTTCTGGTACTTGTCTGAGACTTGAAGAAGAGCTTCGATATGTCGAAATCGGTATCAAACTCACCTTTCTGTCCCTCATGGAAAATTGGTGGTCCAGGATGGTAGTTGCACTCTTCCTCTGGATCCGTGAACATCTTCCCACACGATTGGTGAACACATTTTTGCGCCATGTTGAGCTGTAGAGAGTTTGAATAAGGGCAAATTCCAAGAGGTCGAAGTGCTATCTTGAGTGTTTGCAAGGTGTTGAATGTTTTTGAAGTTTAATGGAACAAACTAGAACTCCTGCCCAAAAGCGGCCGCGGGCGGTGAGCTGACAGGGATCTCGGGTGCATGTTCACCCCGCCATCCAGAACGTCTTCAATGCTATTGGCTCTCTTGAATGTTACATAAACATTCAAGAACATTGAACTGCTGTGATTTTCGGAACTCTCATCTCCCAAATGCATCCCTCAATTCGGTACCTTCAGCATGCTTGTCGGATCACATTCTTTACACGTATGAACTGCTCACTATGCACAAACGCAAAGCAGACTCTCTCCAACGTCTGGGACGTCCGGCCATTCCATTACACTGAAATCGATGTCATGAAACCAGATGCTAAGAAATGGAGGGATCTATATGAGTTTGATACTCCCGTGGTAAGTAGCATCCTTCTTTTGGGCTTCAATGGATGGGATGATCTACCTATGCTGTTTAGAGTTTTGTTGATATCCATATAGGTGCATATCAGTAGCTCGAAATTGGGAGAGGAGGATCCAGCAATGTCGGCGAAAGCTATTAAGTTGATGCATCGATTCACGGCGGATGAAATCAAGGCGAAGATGGATGTTGCCGAGAAGAAGGATGAAAGTGATGCTGACTGAAAAGCGGGAGAGCTCCAACACAGGGAGAAACAGCTCGGACTAGAGAAAGGATCTACGGGTCAACATTGCTCTCTGTGATACCTATGAGAGAGGAACGATTTCGAAGCTGTTCTTGGAAGTGCTGACCCGATCGCTGTGAGGGGACCTAATTTTCTAGTCAGTGTTTGCTGGTGTTGAAGAGGAGCCGAACTCGCAAGGTGTGGAGAGCGGCTCGATGTCAGATTGAGCTGTATATGTATGCATGAAGGAATCCGAATCTCGTCCGTCGACATTCACAACAATCCTTTCATTATCTCATCCTGATTTCCAGACGCAAGGAGTGTTGTTATTATTTCTAAATAACAGGGTTCGGCGTGAAACAAAATTCCTACGCATATTCACATGCTGGTTCCTTGAAATCATGCTATCTTCTATTTCAGCAATTCGTTCGATGGAATACTGGATCAACCTATTGAGCCTTGGCTTCGTGACAGTTGGTTTTCTTTGTTGTTATAGAACCCGCTTTCCTTTACGCGAGATTTTGTGTCCCCAAGTAGAAATTCATCCTCAACGCTTCCACTCGTGCACAGTTTTGGTATCGTAAACGGCATTCCACAAGGAAATGGAAACTTGGAGACTAGAAGATTGCTTATTATATGCCATTCTCGACGGCACGTAGAAAAGCGGTATGATGTTCATCCATGTTCTGTAGCCCACGAATTTGAGATTTCTCACGAGTGCTTCCCGTTTCTCACTTTTTAAGTAGCCTACAGAAATCAAAGCCCCAACTACTTTCCATATGGCCCCGTCATCTTCGGCGCTGCACCCAGCCCCTTAGCCGTATACAACGACGACGTAACACTCGCCTGCAAAATCAGCACATCCGTCGCCACGCTGATCATATCAAATCCCATATCCGCATACCCCTTACTCTGCTCTCCACTAGTACAGAAAATGCCGGCCTTCTTCCCAGCTTTTTTACTCGCCTCCAAAATCTTCCTAATCGCCTCATGCAACTCCTCATGCATAACACCATCCACAATCGGATGACCGATATTGTTACCTAGATCAAAGGGCCCAATGAACAGGACGTCGATACCGGGAACAGCGGCGATGGCGTCAACGGCGAGGAGGGCTTCTTTTGTTTCGATTTGCACCATGATGAGAGTCGCGTCGTTGGATTGCTGCAGGTAGTCTGTTGATGTGAGAGAGGAGGAGAAGCGAGAGTGTGGGAAGGGAGACCCGAAGCCGCGTTGGCCGACGGGCGGGAACTTGGAGCTGGTGACGAGCTTTTGGGCGTCTTCGACTGTGTAGAGTAGTGGGACCAGGATACCGTGGGCACCCGAGTCGAGAGCTCCTGTTGATGTTTTGTGAAACGGGTCTGTGGTCAAAGTGGGTGGAAGACTTACGCTTGACCATGAACCCTTGGTTATCTGGAATTCGGACAATGGGACTAACTCCACAAGCTGCTATCGCTGGGACGGCTTCGTGCATGGCGGCATCTAAGTAGAATCAGATCAGGAGTTCGTAGGACAGACACATGTTGTTTTGGCAAGGGGTCAAGCGAAAAATATCACTTGACTGCTACAGGCAAATTGCCCCTGCACTCTCAGGACTGACCCTCCGCAATTGTTTAACGCAGAGCAGAATTCCATAGATTTAATACAGAAAGATCGCGAAAGGAAAGTCAAGAACAGCATGAGTACTTTGGCATTGCAGATGCAAAAACATGTACGGCCAAATATTTAATAAAAGTCATACCATCCATATTTCCATGTTCACCTATAAATAATGTCAGCTCAAATTCTGAACCCACCCCATACCATAGTCTACGTACAGTCAACAAGCACCCAATCAACACCTGTGCTAGCAAGTGTTCTCGAGACATTACTGCCAGGAATCATCTGCCTGTGCATTTACATTGAAGGTCAGAAACATCTTTTCCAAACAGTGAGAAGGTCTAGAATTATGTGTAGAAGACCTACCAGCATCCCATACTCGGCCCCTTCCCCTCATCGAAAGCCACCTTCAACCGATTCGCTTTCTGCATTGTAGTCGCCATTGTGAGATATCTCGGGTGCTTTGAAGCTCTATTTCTAAGCTGGGAATACAACGAAGCGTGTTTAGGGCAACTCGAACCAAAAAGACCTCTGGAAATGTAAATTCTAGTGAACTTGTAAAGCGATTGAGGGAAGATTGAAAACGAAGGCATTGCTTGAGGTCATACTGAATGTTGAGTTGCCGTTGCCGGTACCCCACACTTACTAGCTTCCCCCACCTCGAATCTCACGCCAACACCAAAGATGGGGTGAAGCTTTTAGGAGGCGTCAGGGGGGAATGCAAGATCTTACTTCAATCACGTGGGTGAGGGGTTGATGAGGGGTTTGCGAGGAGATGTCCAGCTTTGACTTTTTGTCTCCTGCGTTGCGTAATCTCGTCTTAGACTTGGAATGAAAGTACAAAGACACCTCGCCAGTCTTTGAGTTTGGCTTTGACACTTGGTTTGGGGGTTTGGTTGCAGATTCAGAGCAGAACCCGTGGCTGGATGATCTTATACCATTTGAGCGTCAAGCAGAGATATTTTCCTATGAGTTAGCCAGAAGCTATTCAGCTTCAGTTAGGAGTGACCCATTGAAGATAGTACCGATATTGAGCTTGACCTTCTTAAAAGTGAGATTTCCTTGACATGGCTCATTGAAGTTTTACACAGCATATCATGGAAATAGATATTTACATGTATTTTCTCCTCCCTTCTATTGAAGAGAGGTACAGCTCTATATCGGGCAATTTCTACCCACGGGGTAAATTACCTCATTCGGATCAACGAGTAGGCCTGTGTGGCCGGCGGTGAGGCTTTTGACTCGCGATTTTTCTAGTATCCAGCCACATCAAGGAACAAGCCTGATAGCCTCGTGGCTCTCCATAAGTACAGTAGTCTCGAACTTTCTCCACAGTCCGGGGAGTCCAAAATGCCCTCCCTCCTGCAGTACTCCGTATGGGGCCACAGCGCTGCATCCCATCGCAATGATATCTTGAGAAGATGCATATGCAGTCGATAACCTGATCTTAGAATAATACCATGGAAGTAAGATGGAATTACCAATTGGATAAATGCGGGTAAATCCTTCACTTTCCCCTCAATACGAGTACCGAGTACTGTAGTATCGCATTCATCTGCATGTCTACCTACATACAGACTGCAATAATTGCAGCTGTGCACAGAACTCGCCTACGGAAGCACCTCCTGCATAGCACAGGCCGTGTGCAGGACCAAGGTCTTGATGACTGGAGGCTCACGTTGGACAAATAGACATGCTAGAGGTTAAGAAAGTATAATACGGAATATCATGAGTAATAGTTACCAGAAATCCTCATAAACTGATCCGTATTCAGGTGCCAAGTTGTTCTTGCAGTCGAAGTACTGACCTTCTCCGGTCTTCCGTACAGAGCAAGAAGTCTGTTCTGGAGATGTAAGGGGGTCAGCTGTTACGATGTTCGCTGGCTATAGGTCGAGGTCGTTACCGCAGGCCTCGACGTCTGGAAGTGAAAGAAGGAGCGGTGTGATATAGAAGATTCGCAATCTTTCCAGCAGCAGCTCTCTAGTTGCAAGCGGCCCACAAATCAAGATCCAAGCCGGTGTTCCTGCCGATGGGTTTCGCTCTGCAACCCGAATGAGACATTAAGAAGTCGAACTTCTCCACGCGGAATTCGTACACATGCGGCCATGCAGCCAACCCCCACGCTTTCAGCCCGCCGGCGGCCTTGAAAAGCCTTTAAAAGGAGCAGGGCAGAAGCCACAACAAGGGACCCTGGCTGGCTGCGATCCACGAGACTTGATCGGAGACAGGGACGCAACGACCAGACCGTCCCACGGCTTTGGGAGGCGGGAAAGACTGGCGGGGTCGTGGATCTCGCGCGAGATGACAGAAGTTCAGTGCAAAGTCTTGAGAGAGATCCTATCATCCAGTTGTTCATCACAAGATCGTGAAGCAAGGCACAGTATGGTATGAATGCCCAATCTGCATTCTGTTGAATCATAATATCTATGCCGATATCGAAGCAATCAATCAATCGCGATGCATGCACTCATCCCACGTTTGGTTACTTGCTTCCTTCGGTGTATTTGCAGTCGAGGGTGGGTGAACAGACGAATAGGAGACAGCATAAAAAGGTTGAAAATTCTCAAAATAATTTCGGTCCGGGGAAGCCTTTTATCTTTCCCCCGTTTCAAAAAGGGGAAGGAATAGAAGGCTTGAGCTGGCCGAGGGGGCACGGAAGGCAAGGGCAAGGATAAAATGTTCTGTCACGGAGAATTTTCATCACTGCCAATGATCGGCTTTGCTGACATCATTATGTCCGTTGTAGCCCTCGATGCCCACGGTCGAACGACAAGAACTCATCGCCTTGTAAATTATGAGTCCTCTGGAAACAGCCGAGATCTCTGTTTACATCTTCCACATATGAGTGAGCCCCCTATTTGGTTCTTGCAATTCTGTCTCAAATGTAAGATCCACAAGTCTACAGTCTGTTACTAAGATCCACATCAATTCCTTTGCTCGAATCCTCATCTGTTCGTTGCCCCTGTTGACCTCCAGCTAATTCTCAAGTGCCACACCGGCTATTGACTCAAGCGGTCTTTTTGGCATCGCTCTTTGCCGGCTATTGACCAGATGACCATCTCCCACCCCACTTCCCGTATTCCGGATGCCATCTCAACCAGTCTTTGCCGTCCTTCTCTACCCCGAGCCTTGTCTTCCTACCTCCCCGGCCTTTCATCTGGAAAAAAGGAAACAAGCGGCAATTTTTCATCTGGGAATGACGCTCTTCTCGGTTTAGTACGCATGGCTGTTAGTGTGGGGCACTCATCGTTCGCTCGCATGGTCCTCTCCACTGCTCTGGGCTTCTGGCTCTGTGCAACGATGGCCGGCCTGACGTTGGGAAATAATCCTTGGGCTGGACAGAGCCGGCGCTCATAAGAAGGCCCAGGGACCCGTCATCGTAGGTGAGTGAGTGATTCTTTCTTGAATTTGCTTCTTTTCATGCTTGACTTACTGCAGCTTTCCGAAACTTCTGTCTTGACTCTTCAACTTCCAGTCAATGAATGCTATTCCCCTTACGTCAACCCGACTTACTGACTGGTCGCTCCTACTCTACTCTTTGTCCCAGCTTCGTTTGAGAGTGCTTGCCTCTGTCGCGTGCCATTCACTCTTCATTTCCCTGTCCTCTATATAAATTCCAGATACTGTTCAACGTTCCTCAGAATGCTTTCGTACGAGAACAGACCAGCCATGGCTCAACCAACACCCCCCACCTCCGACCATATACCCAATTCTGCCTCTTCCAACAATACGCTCACCAATGGCACCAGATCGAGCAATAACAGCCAACCCAAGACCGAACACAGTCACATCTGGTTGATCACTGGACCAGCAGGATGTGGAAAGAGTACCGTAGCACAATTCCTAGCTAAGAGCATGAATCTGCCCTTCATTGAAGGTGACGAGGTATTTCTACTTTTACTATTACTTTACTAACTCTCTGCCCCTCCACTTTTGGCAACTTTCAACTAACTGTCTCTTTCCAGTTCCATCCCCAATCAAACGTCGAGAAGATGTCCAGAGGAATACCCCTCACGGATGCGGACCGCTGGGACTGGCTCACACGCCTCCGCGAGGAAGCCGTCAACCAGATTTCCTCCGGCTCGCAAGGCGTCGTCCTCACCTGCTCGGCCCTCAAGCGCAAATACCGCGACGTCATCCGAGTAGCAGGCTTCTACTCGCAAGGAGCGCGAGTACATTTCGTATACCTGCATGCGCCGGAAGAAGTGCTCGCCGCGCGGGTGGGTGCCAGAGCTGGCCACTTCATGGGCGCGAATATGGTGCATAGCCAGTTTAGCATATTGGAGGCGCCTGGAGAGAAGGAGACGGACGTCATCAGCGTGGATGTGAGTGGTTCGATAGAACAGGTCGAGGAGGAAGCCTTAGCGAGGATCCAAGAAGCGGTCAGATCGGAGCTCGTAAAGGATTCATGAAGGATGATGGTAATTGCTGCATGTGGGGGTTGCCATACTTGGTTCAGTATCGGTAATTGACATGGAGTTGGCGGAATTGTGGCAGACGACCAACAGGTTTCTACCGGGTTCGCATGATTTCGTACCGGCGTCTTATTGCTGGGTTCGTCTACGACTCTGGGGTACCATTGTTGGCTTTCTTCTTTGCTTTTTCGGGATCTGGTTGCAGCATGCGATATCACGGCGCAGGGATACAACAAAAGGCGTCAGGCTGGAGTTTGGGGCTGGGTTGCAAGCGCTGGCTGGACATTGGAGCTAATAAGACTGGGGTGTGAAATATATTAGACTTTTCTGCAGTCTGCCAGACTTTAGATCTTCCACGTACAATATCATGGCAACAGATGTTTTACAACTTTACTTGCATAGTGCCTATTTTCATTTCCTGTTTTCATCTCATGACTTCTACGTGTCTATTTTGTCTGACCTTGTTCCGGTCTCCAGAGTCTAATGCTTGCGGGGTAGTCCAACACCCCGCACTTTTCCAATTCTATCAGCCTTGTGTAAGGTGACAGCGCATACAACATGATGAGGCTGAGTCGAGGATCTCTGCCATTAGCCTTTTATGTGTTGCCAACAAATAGATCATGCTTCTACCCCACGTCCAGTCCTGCGTATCCATATTCCCGCTGACTTAAAAGCACTCTTAAGCTATGTCTCACAACATGACGCTGTACTCCCTTCTCAGTCATCACCTCAGGTGAATGACCATCGAGTCTGGGTCTTCCACAAATCCTCTAACTACCTCCGCAGCGCGGCCCATAGTCGCTCCATCAATAACGCGGTGATCTGCACTCCAACTGAAATTGCACACCTGTTTCTGGACCAGCTGACCCGTCGCGTCGAAAGCTGGAATGGTCCTCGTCTTGCCGACGCCTAGGATGGCGACCTCCTTCTCGACGATGACGGGCGAAACGTAGGTGCCTCCGATGCTGCCAATGTTTGATACTGTGATGGTACCACCGCTCAGGTCTTGGCTGGTCAGTTTTCCTGCTTGGGCAAGCGATTGGAGACGGTTCAGCTCTGCGGCGATGGAGAGGATGTTCAGACTGGATACGTTCTTGATCACCGGGACGATGAGCCCGTTGGGTGTGTCCATGGCTACGCCGATGTTGTGTTGACTCCGCATGATCAGCACGGGCTTTGACGAGCTTGAGTCAACGTCTACCCTCGAGTTGAGTGTTGGATAGCGGTCAAGAGACATTGAAACTGCCTTTATGATGAAGGGTAGGAACGACAGCTTGCTAACTTCATTGACCGGAAATTTCACCAGGCCTCTGTTCAGTCTAGCTCGCAGCTCCGCTATGCCTGAGAAGTCAATCTCGTCTGCATATAAGAAATGCGGGATATTCAGAGACTTTGTCATAGTCTTGAACATTTGATGTTGAGTGTTTGAAAGTTGAGTTATGGTTTCTGTTTGAGGACCACTAATCGATGCTGGCGGAGAAACTGTTTGCCTGCTGGAGCGAGAATCAGGAGCACTGTCTCTCTCCTTTGCAAATTGGTAGACATCTTCCTTCAGGACTCGTCCGTCTCTGCCTGTGCCATTGACATCTTCAATCTTGACGTCTAACTCTTTAGTCAGATGTCTGACGGCAGGAGTTGCTAATGATGCATGTTTCCCCTTTGGTGGATTGGGTTTCTGTTCCGGCGGTGATACATCTGGGGTGGATTTTGATTCTGTAGCTGTTGGCGGCGGTGTCTTCTCAGTCTGTGCTTGAGATTCCTCTCCGGTCCCAGGTTCCGTCAAAGCCTCTAGGTCTTCCTGTTTGATCTCCCCTTGTATGTCGATGTCGACCAGGGGTTTTCCCACTTTTGCCATGTCTCCAGCATCGTAGTGAAGTTTCTTGATAACGCCTGCAAAGCGACTTGTGATTTCCACCGAAGCTTTGTCACTCTGGACTTCACATAACTTATCCCATTCCTCGACCCTTGCTTCTGGTTCGACATACCATTGTATAACCTCGCATTCTCGAATTCCTATGCGACATTTAGAAACCTATTCATAATATCTCTCAAGAAATCCTTACCTTCCCCAATATCCGCCAGCAGGAACGGTTTTATGGCCAATGCCCTGGCAGACGAGCTGAACGACCGGGTTGCGGGGCACTGCCTTTGAAGCGTCGTGAGCCCACTGTAAACACGCCATTGCCTTGCAGAAATCCTGGAAAAGAGCTGTAAACGCATCTTGAATCTGAGAACTGCATCAAAACTCCAATATGCAGGAGGAAACTTCTGGTGGCTCACATTCTTGAGGGGTTGGGGCAGTTACATAGTAAAGTCTGGGGAGTATGGGGAATCAAAGGCCTGGCACTTGACCCGTTTCTAAGCGGGCAAGCCGAGGACCAGGCTGCCAAGGATGGATACAGCCCCGGGTTCGCTAGAATTTAGATTTCAATGTCAACAAAAACCGTCACGACATTCACAGCACGATGATCATCTCACGACGACCATTGCGATCCTCGGACTTCAGGCTCGAGGTAGCAGCATGTATTATGTGTCAATGGCGCACATTCAGCACTTCCTACCGCTGCCTGGCTGAGAAAGGACCTACATCTCCTCCAACACCTCCTCTCGCTCCCGAGTCACCCCTCGCCGATGCACCACGATCCTATGGCAAAGCCGTTTCCGAATTCACGCCCAAGCCTCTAGGCCGACCGATTGGCCTGCCTAATCCGCCGCAAGCTGGAGAGAATGCGGGAGTGGATACTAGGAGTTGGAAGCAGAGGAGAGATGACTTCGTGGATTACGACAAGCATCTTGTGAGGCGGAAACAGCTGTAAGTAATGCTCGAGCCTGGCGCAACTGTGACAAAGGCTTTGCTGAACGAAATCTAGGACACAAAAGATCTCAACACCATATTTCCGAGAATGGAGTAACATGCGCCTACACAAGGGGAAGTCTTTCCTGGCACCTCCACGACTCTTCAAAGGCGAACGCGCGCTGTACTTCCCGAACTTTCAAGGCCAGACTTTATCCAAAGACAAACTAGCCAAGGACACCACACCGGTATTCGAGGACAAAGTGTCGATAGTGAGTGTTTTTAGCAGCGCCTGGGCTGAGAACCAAGCGGCAACTTTCGCAGCAGAGAAGAACAATCCGGAGCTGCATGAAGTGGTGAAAGGTAGCGGAGGACTGGCCCAAATGGTGCAGATAAATATCGAAGAGAACGCTTTGAAGGCTATGCTTGTCAGGTTGTTCATGCCGAATTTGAGACGGAGGATGGGAGCTGGAAATTGGGGCCGATATTTCCTGGTTCGCAAAGGAGTATCCGACGAGATACGGGATGCCATTGGATTGCTGAATAGTAAGGTTGGATACACGTACTTGCTTGATGGCGAGTGTAAGATTAGATGGGCTGGAAGTGGGCCATGTGAAGGAGATGAGAAGGAAGGTCTGGTAAGAGGCGCCAAACGACTTATCGAGGAATTGAAAGTCAAGCGAAAAGAGAAGTCAATTCTGGACACCCGAAAGCCTGTAGAAAACCAGACCGCTGCGACGGTAGCATGATATTTGCTCGGATATACCCATACTTGTACAATAACATATCTTCTGGCTAGCCAGCCACCAAACGCCCGCTCAATGCAAATCATAAAGCACTGCTCGCTTCCTCACATAAAGTATATAAACATTAAGAAACAGAAAGCAATAAAGCTCCCCATGATAATTCCGTCCCTCCTCTTCTTCGCCGATATCCTCCCAATCAGACTGTTCAAGCCCGGTACCTGCGCTGCCGCTCCCGTAATCCTGCGATTGATACTCGCCAGCGTTTCTCTCTGCAGCCCAAAACTCTCATTCACAGCATACGCCTGACTGAGCACACTATCCGCCATATTATGACTGTTGTCTATGCGGCCGCGCTCATCCAGCATGTATTCCGCCTCTGCTGCTTCCGGGTTGTTGGAGTGGTAGGCGTCGATATCGCTACGGACATTCGAGAGCAGGTTCGCCCTGTTGCGGGCATCTTGGATCTGCGCTTTTAATCTAGAAAGTTCACGGCGGTGTTCTTGGAGGACTTCGCGGTGCCGTGAAAGGTTGTTCTGTTTGAGAGCGGAAGCTGTGAGAGTTGCTTCGGAGTCTAAGAGGCGGGAGAGTTGGTTGTTCAGTGTTTCGCGCTGGGATATGTTAGCATATCTCAGTATGGCTGGACATGCTGGACTACCTTTTCTAGTAAGTCTTGTAATTTGGCTTCTGTTTGCCTCTCATCTTCTGATGGTTTGGCGGGTATGTTAGGGACTGCTGCGAATTGCGAGTAGGTGTGGAATAGTGTTTCTGTCTGTGAAAGTGGTCAGTTACTGCCTGCTGTTGTTTTTGCGAGCTATTAGGAGACCTGAGTTTCCAATGATCTAGCTTGTTGCCTCAGCTGTGCCCATCCAGTTCCAGTCGAAGACATTATGGTTGACTTAAAAAGTGCAAAGGATCATTGACTGCTTGTTGCTCTGCTCTCTTTCTCCAGCCTCAACGTTCCATGTTCGGCCTTGACCTGACACGGCCGCGCCTCACACGTGATGCTGGTCCCTGCACTCCGGCCACACCCCAACTAGCCAATTCGGCTTTTTGACCAATCAAAATTTGTACCGCTAAGTACCGCCCACAGCCAAAAATTCAAGCAAACTCTAGAATTTCCGCATTTCGACGAAGACGACACCGACAACTCCCCACGACAACCCACGCCAACACCTTCAAGATGGTAATTCGCCCTCCCTTTATGAAGCCATCTCAGATCGAATTGCGAGAGCGAGTGCTAATGGATGTGAATTACAGTCGAGCGGCAAAGTTAAGACTGGAGCTCTCTGGAGCAAGAACAAGACCGACCTTGCAAAGCAGTTGGGAGAGCTGAAGACTGAGCTCGGTCAATTGCGCACACAGAAGATTGCCGGAGGATCAGCTTCTAAGCTTACAAAGATGTGCGTATTTCGAGAATTTCGTTCCGCAAAGTAGAGGGCATGCGACTTCGAGGCCAACCCCTCCTCTCAACTCAACACCATACCGATATACACCTCAACACTATGATATCGAGAACGGGGTTGAGCCCAGAAAGCAACTCAAGAAGAAGCAGGAGAACGAGTAGCTAATATGTTTATTGCAGCCACGATATCCGCAAGTCAATCGCCAAGGTCCTCACAGTCATCAACGCCAACCAACGCTCGCAACTCCGCCTCTTCTACAAGAACAAGAAGTACCTCCCCCTCGACCTCCGACCAAAGCAGACGCGCGCCATCCGGAGACGTCTGACGAAGCACGAGAGCGGCAAGACCCTGGAGAAGACGAAGAAGCGCGCCACCCATTTCCCTCAGCGAAAGTACGCCATCAAGGCAGAGGCTTAAATCGGAAAAACGAAGCTGCTGTGTTGGAGGATTAGAGTGAAGGGGCTTGGGCAGGCTAGCAGGATTTGTGATTCGTCCTTTTTTCGGCATGGGGCTCGCTTTCATATGGCTTTCTTGAATTTGGGGTCATGGTGTATGTGAGAAAATAGCATGGCTGGCATGGAGCCGACCCGAAAATCAAAAAATCACGACATTGAACATCTTTTGGATTTGGCTTGATTGGTCTGTATGTGTGTGTATGCGTGATTAGGAGTGATGCTTCGATGGTCCTTGCGGTTGAGCGCGGGTGGACATTAGGTAGGCAATGACAGGCTTGATTCGAGATCTGGACGCCGGCTGAGTTGAAAGAGAATTTCAAGGGCCTATATGCCTCGAATTATCTGAAGCCAGTGATTCAATTAGTATCTTATGTCCGTCACGAACCACACTTGACGGACTGACTGCACTTATCAAAGTACCTCGAGATGAATATCGAATCACTTAAATTGTCAGATCCCACAAACCGAGACATCTTTGTGGAAAAGTTTCGTATTTTAAGAGGGTATCAAAGTTGCTCTATTCATATCTATCATGCTTCACAAGAAAGCTACAATGGCCATCGCCTATAGTTATTGAAAACCCCATCCCATGGTCGTGCTCAAACCTCAAGAATCGTCAGAATCCCCTCTGAATTCTCCGAAGCCCTTCTTACCATCACCTTCTAGATCATCAGCAGTAGCAACATTCCACTTCTGCTTCTTTGGCGCTCTCTTCTTAGTACTGTCCTTTGGCGGCTTATCGTGCGTCAAAGCATGTCTCTTCAGCTGATCAAGCCTATGAAAAGATTTACCGCAGCCAGGAACTGAACAGGCGTGTAGTCCTTTCTCGCCATGGATTTTCCTATGTTTGGCCAAATTTGAGGACTCTGAGAATTTCTTGCCACAGATGTTACACTCGAGAGGCTTCTCGTTGGTGTGTGTCCGTTCGTGTATAGCTGGAGAGGATTAGCTTGGGGTATTTTGGATGGTGAGCGTGGAAAATGACTTACTGCATGCACTTTGTTGTGGGAATCTTTTGTCACAGTGCTTACACTTCCATGGCTTCTCGCCAGTATGAAGCAGAATATGTTGCCTCAAAGCTTGTGGTGCCGAGAAAAACTGACCACACGTTGGACAAACCGAACATTTGACTACATATGTCAGCTTGGTACCTCGTCAATGTCATGTAATGTGCAGAGGACTTACAGCCTGTATGAGTTGCCATATGTCGCTCGAGCTTTCCACGTTGGGAGAAACCTGACTTGTCGCCGAGATTCGTGTCACGTCGACACCCATCCCACTGGCATATATATCCAGTAGCCTTGCCTAGTACGCTCAAGTGTTGATCTTTGACGTGGTCTTGGAGATTGGCGGCAGATGTTCCCTCGTAATTGCAACGATCACCATCCTTGGACTTCCACATGCACAAATGTGGTATGTCTGCAATATCAGTAGGCTCAGCTTTACTAACAGGCTCTGTAATTGCGGTAGCTGCGGAACTGGTTGGGGCCAGAAGATCAATCTCTTCGTGCTTGGAGAATGATCCTTGAAGATGGTCGGTCATGTGGGAAAAAAACTGGTTAGGATCATCGAAAACAGTACCACACGTTTGAAGACGGCACTGTAGTGATCCTTGGACTGGAGTCGCGTGAAAATGGTCTAAATGATCATGAAACATCCTGGGACTGCCATATGTCTGATCCGGTGGACATGTTGTTGCAGGACAACTGAATGTACCAGAAGTGAAATCGAATTCATAGCCATGGACACTTTGGAGGTGATCGAAAGGATTGGAATCTAAAGTTGATGGACAGTTGTCTGCTGGAACAGGACATCCGAATTGCATCTGTGTATCGATGTGAGCCGAGTGGAAATGCGAAACCCACTCCTCATGGCTCATGCAAACGAAGTTGCAGCCCTCCCAACCACATGGTAGCACCTCAGGTGCCCCGAAGGGGTCACCAGTCCATTGTTCTGTTGGATTTTGGAACATAGCTCCAGTGCCGGATAGTTCACCAGTGGCCGGACTTGAGTACGATGCTTGTTGATCGAACATATGGCTTTGTGGAGTAGGGAGTGCCGGGTAGGGGGAACAAGGCGTCTCGCTGTTGTGGGCCATTGAAGGTGTAGTAGCTGGAGACGGGTCTACTATCGCGGGGTCGATTTTGGAAGACGCAGTACGAAAATGGCCCATGCCTTGCTGTACTTGCGCGTTCCATGGAGCTGGATCCAAGTTCGACAACATGTCCTCTCTTTTCTCCGCGACATTGCTCAACGAAGTCTGTGTTTGAAAAGCGTTTGACAGACACTCATCACGGCATGCCGGCTTAGAGCAAGAAGCCACACTGCAAACTTCCACTGCTGCGCCCACACAGTTGACTTCATCACATGGACTGCAGTCGGGTTCGTCGCAAGGTATGCCTCCCGAGCAACTACTGCAGCATTCGCTTTCGGTACCGCATAACGAAGCACGATCTGACTCGTTGATAGCAGTACCGATTGCTCGAGTATCGAAGTTGACTTGAGACATTCGTTGACGCTTAGAGGGTGGCACTCGTGGGCTGTCAGCGAGTCCTTTTGGCTTTTGCGCCAGGTTACCGCTTGGTGCGTAAGGCGGCACTGTATTGGTAGAATGAGATCGATATGTTTGTGATGGGGCTCCGGTGAATGTAAACATCGATGTAGACTTTTCCTGGTTCCCGGTCAAGTAGACATCTTGTTGGGTTTCAAAGAAGGGTGCTGCATGGGTTGGCTGAGGGTCATGCTGTTGTGCAAAGCTCTGTTGCCAGTAGTCGCTTGTGCTCGTATCGTAGTTGATATTGGGGTCGTACGAAGGCAAATTCGGCAAGAAACCCATATTATCGTCGTCCATGTTGGATATTTCGAGGACTGCGACGTAACCACGAGTACAAAAAAGTCCTGTTGATTTTCTTGTCCCTTTCGGCTGCAGAATTGACGTAGCATATGCAGGGTCTTGTGGTCCTCGTCTTGTGCTTGTGAAGGTAAATAGTAGACTTGTCGCCAAAACGACCAAATTTGAGGGTAAGACGAGCAGCACTCTCTCTGTATTTCCGCAAGGCCAGAATGAGGGGTCAAATAGAAAGAAGGCTGAGAATGTCGAGGGGAAAAGATGAGATCAGATGCGGTTTACCCATCAAGGTGTCTCAAGCTGTATTCCCGAATGGGACAAGGCGTGAAAGCAATCCCCGTGACATCCCAGCCAGGCATATGCACGATATTCGGGCTTGGAGGTCGCTCTCGACGGCTGGATCAACAACCAAACGAACAGCAAACGAGTGTGTGGAGCCAGCAGACTTTGCCTTTCAGTAGTGTCCAGGTACCTGAAGGAAATAATACATTGTGTCTGACAAGATGGTCGCTACTTCTTGAGAGGTGATGGCGAGTCAGTAAAAATTGGAGAGAGTGACTATGAAAATAGCTCAAAGTTGAATTTCAAAGCGCTTGCATGTCATTGGTCAAAACATAGACCCTTAGCAAACGCAGCTCGATAACTTCGACATGGACGAAATCAACATGAGTGATTAAAACCGAATTTGATGGAGAATTTCGAGGCGGTGTATCGATACTTTGAAATGCTCGGGTGTATTTGTTTCCAGGTTGTGTTATTGATCACCCTATTCTCCTTGGTCATTTCTTAAGTGCTCCACTTAACTAGCCGGCTCGGCCTGGCTGCGAGGCTGATAAAGTCTGGATACATGAAAGACAGGTCTATAATTTATGGAAAGCAAATATTAGTCCGGAGAATCTTGCTTTCGATGTCAATTTACCTTTATCGACATTCAAATAATTACAAGCCAATGTTCTCGCAAAGTCCTATTCCATGAGCACTGACAAGGCTGACGCTGACTCTCCTCCTCTCCTTATCGATAACACATTCACGTTTGAAGATCAACACTCATGTCCAGACAAGGGTCTAGTCAAGCAGGACCTTGTAGAAGGAGGTCTTTCTTTGGAATGACTAACATAAATGAAGCAACATTTTATTGACATCTATCAAAGACACATATTCATAAAGCCACAGTCAAGACCCAGCCAAGTATCATCTCCTTCCTATTTATCCACGCCAAGCCCCTGCGACTTTCACTCCAAGCATCCCCGCCTCAAGCTTGCGCAACACTCGTCCACGTCCTCTTCAACACTCAATGCGCCTGAGCCTCCCATCCACCACCAGAACATCCTCCTCTACCCAGACCCCAGCAGAACAAACTTCACATCTTCAACCTCCTTACACAACCAACGAAAAATGGGTAACCTTTGCGGCAAACAATCCTCCGACGCCTTCGCGCAACCCGGCCGCACACTCTCCTCCGCGCCTCCAGCCCAGAATCAGAACCAGACATCCAGCGTTCCGAAGAAAGTAGTAGTCGGCGGGCCAGCGAGGACGTTAGGCTCGGGCGGAGGAAGCGGTAGTAGTGCACAGGAGGATGCGAGGAGGAAGGCAGCGGAGGCAGCGGAGGTGAGTGACTGTTATGCGAGACGTGCACAGGAGATGGGCAGTTGAGGGTTGGTGTGAGAATTATGCTGATATTGAGTCTTTGAGCAGGCTAGAGCGAATGCTGCGAGTAAACCGAAAGGGAAGCTAGGGAGTCAGTTACAGGAACAGAAGAAGCAGACGAGGGTGGATACGTTGGAGGGGCTCAGTAAAGAAGAGCGGAGGTTGAGAGACGCGGATTCCGCGGCTGAGGCGAGAGCATACAATTGATTGACTTGGAGTATTAGCAAGGTGTATTGGGTTTGGGATGTTTGACGATTGGACTTTTCAGCCATGGACATGCACATATAGATATTCGGTAGAGCGATGATAGGAGATGAAGGCATCCTTCCGGAATGGGTGCTTTCTAGTACATATTATGATTGAATGCATAGGCTCAAAGCGTCTACCAACTAGCCTACACAACGTTGTATCTACCACTAGCAGGCGCTCTGCCTTCAGCATCGGCGGCAGCCATAGTACCTTCTTTCAGCAACCTCATTAATTCCCTCATTGCGTTAGTGACCACGACCTCAGTGTCACCCTCAACAAGAATGTACAACTTGGGATCGCCACCTGCCTGGACCTCCTTCCCGGCGGGATAAAAGCTTCCTTTGGTAGTAATGGAAGTACCAGTCGCCTCCAGAATCTTGGCAACATTCGTTCGGTTTGTGACAGCCCATCTGGCTTTCTGAGGGAAGTCATTGATCTCCAAAGTTGCGTGGAACGCACCGGCATCAGGACCCTTATTATCAATTGGCACTCCGGATCGTAGTTGGCCAGTCTTGTTCAATCGGGCATTAATAGCGTCGATAGCAGAGGTGACCTTGTCGAGCGGGTTCTTCGACCCGCTTCCTGAAGATACTGCAGTTTCGGTTCGGTGCACAGTGATTTTTCCATCGAGATCAATGCCCTTAGGCACTCCGTATAGTTGAGGCGTTGGAGCAGCAGATGCAGGTTGAACAACTGATGCAGCTTTGAGAACGATATCTTCGTCACCAGTCTTGTCCTCTTTCTCTTCCTCATCATCGCCGTCAGTCTTGTGCGTTTTCCGCTCACGGTTTCTAGCAGCTTCACGCTCCGCATCAAGGCGTTCCAAACCTGGGCGAAAGTTAGCAAATGTTCCGAAAGAGGAATGGACGTCCAAGCATACCTTTGCCACCAAATCCAGAGCTGTCTTTTGACTTGCCGGTCTTGACTTTATCTCTAAATGATTTCCGCATCTCATTGAGTCGCTCAGGCACAGGCTGGCCAGACTGTTCCAGAGCTTTAGCGATACCTACTGAATATTGTTCCTGCTCTTCAGTAATGAATGTAACAGCTGTTCCCTTAGCTCCAGCACGACCCGTGCGACCTGCTCTGTGAACATAGTCTTCCAAATGATTTGGAGCATCGAAGTTGACGACGAGCTTCAGCTGCTTGACATCTAAACCACGAGCGGCAACAGAGGTAGCAATCATGATTGGGACAACTCCAGCTTTGAAGTCATCAATGGTAGAATCTCGATCAATCTGATCCTTGCCACCATGAATTGACATGCATGGATATCCTTTACGCATAAGATCTTTAAGAAGATCGTCAGCCTTTTCTTGTCTGTCAACGAAGATGAGAGTTCGGGCATCTTCATCATCATTGTAAAGCTCTCCAAGGAGCTCTAATAGACGATGAAACTTCTCTTTCTCCTCACGAACTTCAACCATTTGAGTAATTTCAGGAGCGACAACACTTCTTCCTCCGACTGTGATCTCGACAGGGGATTGAAGGGTCTTCTTTGCTAGGGCATCCATGATACGAGGCATTGTAGCAGAGAAAAGAATAGTCTGCCTGTCGGGTCTGATGTTGGCGAAAATTTTCATGACTTGTGGTTCGAATCCCATGTCAAACATACGATCAGCTTCGTCTAGCACGACATACGTAACTCGTCGAAGATTCGTGACTCGACCAGAGTTTGCGGCAAGGAGATCTATCATTCTGCCCGGCGTGCAAACAATTATTTCAGCGCCTCTCTTGAGATCAGCAATCTGATCCTTGATCGGAGCTCCGCCATAAGCGCAGACAGCACGAAGTCCCATGGCTTTCAAGAAGGGCTTGCACTCTTTATGAATCTGGGTGGCTAGTTCTCTTGTGGGAGTCACAATCAAACCGATTGGGCCATCTGAGCCTTCCAATGGTCGCTGATCTCGAATGTGGCGAAACATAGGGAGCAGAAAGGCGATAGTCTTACCAGATCCAGTCTTCGCAACACCAATAACATCTCTTCCAGACATGATTGCCGGTACTGCTTGCATCTGGATAGCGGTAGGCCTCTCATATCCTAGTTTGCGAATTACCTCCAAGGACTGGACATTAAGACCGCACTGCGACCATTTCTGGACAGGTTTCGGGACATCTTTCCCAGCAACTTTGATGCCGTCAAGTTCAAGACGAAGATCCGCAAGCTCAGCCTCGGTCATATCAGCGAGCTCGGCCGGTTCAGTATAGAAGTTCTTTCGAACAGGTTCTAGATCCAATTTCGCATAGTTGATCGTTGGAAGTTCCTTCTTCTTCCTGACTTTACTTGCCATGGCAAGAATGTCGTCAGGATCAGCCTCCATAGCCTTTAAATCAACATCATCGTCGCCGAACAGTGCCTCTGGTTGTTGTTTCTGGCTCTGGCTCTTGCTCTTGTTGAAAGTATTGGTCGTCTTTGGAGCTGCGAAGGGATCGCCCATCTGCTCCATGAAGGCTTCCAAAGGATCGATCTCGTCATCGTCTTCCACTGGGGTTGGTTCGACTTGCGTTGCCGCATCGTCTTCCATCTTGATGTCCCCATTGGTTTCGGTCTCCTTTTCGGTGGTTTCTTCCGCTGCATCAGCTTTCTCGGCGAGACTTTGCTCCTGTAGTCGTTCTTCGCGTTTTTCTGCTGCGGCTCGAGCCGCTGCTGCAGCCTCTTCTTCCGTTCCAGCGTCTTCCATGTCGACATCGTCATCATCATCTTCTCCCTCAGCAACGTTAGCGAGCGCAGCATCGTCATCCTCAATGTTTGCCAAAGGTAGGGTCGGTAGCTTTTCTAACTTCTTCCTAGCATCATCGTCTTCGCCAAAGTCCAAAGTCCGCTTTGAGGTAGGCTTCTCGTTATCAGTGGCAGACTTGGCGCTTAGGCCGAACGCGTTCAGATTTCCTCTAGCTTTAGGCAACGCAGATGCTGTTTCAGAGTGGTTAGCCAAATGCAAACAGTCATCTCTTTCAATTGATGACGTACCTTTGGACGTGCTGTTGAAAGCTGTTGTCTTTTTGTCAGCTTGTAACCCTTTGACCGAGGAACTTAAGGTAGCGGACGCTTTAGTTAATTCTTTGAGTGGTAGATCTTTCCCGAGAGTGCTCGTGGAGCTTGAATTCGCCACTGCTTTCTTTGCTATTGCCTTTGGGTCGAATTTGCCCGCATATGGTGCTGGTGATGCAAGGCTGAGTGGGGTTGAAGGCGAGGCTGGTGATGCGACTGAAGGTGTTCCGTTGGTCTTCTGATCTATTTCATCAAGAAGCTTTCGAGTCCCTCCAGCAGCAAGCTCTTTTTCCTTTCGTTCCTTGTCTTCAGCCATTTTCTTCTTCCATGCTTCCAATTTCGCGAGTCGCTCTGCTTTCTTCTCAGCCTCGGTCTGTGCGGGGGGTCCGGACGACTTCGCTGGCTGAATACATAGGTTAACTTTCGAAATCTCCCCAATACCTGTATAGTCACTCACCTCGCTCGTCTTCGCATTCTCAGGCTTGCTTGCGGATTTGCCGAAATTTCCATCACCTCTACTACGGGGCCTCGAGTCAGTAGAGTTCTCGCGGCGCCTTCGTGCCCTGTCATAAGAATCGTCTCGCCTGTCTCGAAAGTCCCGTTCCCGACTTCTGCGTCGCCGCCTATCTGGAGAGCGATCTCGATCAAATCTGTCTCGACGATCTCTTGAGCGGTCTCTTCGTCCGGATCGGTAATAGTCTTCCTCTCTTCGATCTATCGATCGATCTCTTCGTCTTGGTACATCGCGATCTCGATGACGACGCTGTTTCCAGGAGCTGTCAGTAATCTGCGCCTTAGAATGGATATGGTGCCTGTATCTCACGTCTATGCTTCGAGACCGACTTCGCCGCCGCTGCGGCCGAACGTCATCCCTCCTGTCCCGATCCCGTCTGATATCATCCTCTCTTTTGACACGTTTCGAGGAGTGGTGGCTTCCTGCTGGCGATGGTGAGCGAGAGTCCCTGTGCCGAGCCATTTTTGCCCCAAGTCAATGGCAGAAATACTTTCTGGCAGGAATCGATGGTGGCGCTGTTAGCAGCCCAGAGTAGACCAGTCCTAGCACCAACCAGGTCGATAAAAGTACTGGAGTAGATATATTGGAGGCGGCGCAAGATGGTTATCGACGAACGTTTGAATTAAGGTTGAGTTGCACAAGAGAAATAAATACGGAAGTTGAGCGGCCGGCAGTCAAGTCACTCACATACGCGCTTATTATCATTGCAGGGATTACTAGCGCGTTGGCTGCACAGCAGCTCTGGTGAGCTCGCGTGTCGAAAGGAAGGGGCTGGGAGCTGGATTGGCGGTTGGCCCAGTCAGGAACCGGATCCGCGACAGCTAAATCACCTCCCTTCCCCTCTCCAACATCAACCTCATCGACCACATCCGCCCTGAATCGCACTCACACAATCGTAACCGCAGGCCGCATCGGCTGCGACCCCAAAAACTGACCCGTCATGTTGTCCAGCATAGGACGCGCCTCTGTTAGGAGAGTAGTTGCGCGTGGACCCCAGTCAACAAACCGAACCATTCAGGGCCTCTGGCAATTCCAACGCGATGATACCCTTCAAAGTGCCAACAATGCTTCGACTCGACCTCAATTCTCCTTCTCTCTTCAACGAACATATGCCACAGCTACCAAAGTTGCTACAAAACCCCAGGCCACCAAGACAACAGCCACAAAGCCAAAGACGAAGAAGGTCGCTAAGAAGCCGGTCAAGAAGGCTGTTAAGAAGCCAGTGAAGAAGAAGGCTGTGGCAAAGAAGCCGGTCAAGAAGCCCAAGAAGGTTTTGTCTGAGGGGTCGAAGCTCAGAATCGAGAATACGAAGAGAGTGGAAAGGTTGAAGGCTTTGAAGGAAGCAGCCCTTGAGATCCCGAAAGCGAAGCCATACACAGCCTGGACCGTCCTCGTCTCGGAATTGGCCAAAGGCAAGACTGGTGTGACTGCCACTGCTACAACGTCTGCTGCTGCCAGCAAGTATAAATCATTGAACCCATCAGAACTTGAGGTATGTTAAGAACCATACCCCTTGAGGAGGGATAGTCTTAACACTATTACAGTCGTACAATCATATTGCTACCCAAAATGAGGTAGACAACGCTGCGGCTTACAAGAAATGGGTTGAAAGCTACACTCCTGATCAGATTCGCCTTGCCAACAATGCACGCAGAGCACTACGATCGCTCGTCGCAGACGGAGTGAAGAACATCAAGCATTATCGCCCGATCAAGGATGAACGTCAACCAAAACGTGCCTCTACACCGATATCGTTATTCCTAAAAGACAGATGGGAGTCTGGGGATTTCAAAGGAATAAAGATTGTCGACGCAGGCAAGCTCATATCGAAAGAATGGGAAGCGCTATCAGCTTCTGAGAAGAAGGTAAGGTTTCAAATGTTCTCACGGTCGATGCAATTCTCTAACCGTCTCAGACCTACACAGATCGTTCAGATGTAGACAAGCAAAGATACTACAAGGATTTCAAGGCTGCTTATGGACGTGATAGCGATGCGGCGGTAAAGGAATAAGCTGGTATTCCGCACGTTTCAATGCGTCCTTCGTGTAAGACTTCACTTTTTGTTTGAAAGAAGATGATTAGCACGGGCCGGAATAGTTCTCTCGGGTCATTTCAGGGCTGTGTACCAATAAGGTCAGGGATGGATGGTGTTTTGAGTATACCTATGCGCGTTACAATGCTTGCCTGTTAGAAGTTTCATTTGTGTACTGCTAAGTACCATGGCTTGGCCCATGGCGTATTTGATATGAAGACGATATCCTCAGGGTGTGTACGCGGTCAAGCTTGTAGTCAAGTCGTCTTGGGCAGATAAGATATGTACGCTTTCGCTATGATCCTTCATCTCTCTTCACTGTTGGCCGTACCCAGTGCTTTCAAGCAGAGGTTTCTGCCATGGCATGCTCTTATCGTGTGTACACTTTCAGTGAGGTCATCTGGAGGTGTGATCAACTGAAACGTCGAAGATCTGCTTGTAAAGGCAAAGTTCCTGCTTTGTTTACCCGTCAGAGTAATTTCAAATAAGCGAACAGGCCCTACATAGGTAGGCTGTCATATCCAATCTAGCCATCTCAATCTGGCCATCTAAGTCACCCGCCCCGAAGAGAGCGTCGTCTGACGCTGATGCCGAAGCAGAATCTTTCACAATCTGCTAAAGGATAAACTAACTCCAGGATTTTGCTGAAAAGCACGCAGTACCATCCATGCGTAAGAATCACCCCATGCATGACTTTCCAACGAATGAATAACATATTTATTCACCACCATCTGTTCTATATATACATCTCATCCTTTACCCCCACCACCATCCATCCCTTTTACACATCTCAATTCTTCTTCCCCTCCAAATCAGTATAAAACGTATACCCAAACGACTCGCTCGGATCATTAAACCTCAGCTTCTTATCCACACCCTCAATCTTCTTCATATCCTCAGCACTCAGCTTGAAATCGCCCTCGAGATTCTGTGCGATGCGGGATGGCGTCTTGGATTTAGGGAGGACGGAGTGCCCGCGTGCGATACCCCATGCGAGGGCGACTTGGCCGCCGGTTTTGTTGTGCTTCTTTCCGATTTCGACGAGGACGGGATCATCCTGCGGTATATTGCATTAGTTCGCTTTCTTCTCTCTTGCTTGAATATTTGATGGGGAATGAGAGCGGGAAGAGGAGAAACGTACCATCAACTTCCCTATATTCTGTCCGGAGCTGTAAATCTCGTTCTGGTTGCCAAACGGCGAGTAGTGCTGAACGTGGATACCCTTCTCCTTATGCCAGTCGCAGAAGTCCTTTTGCTGCAACCAAGGATGGCATTCGATCTGGTGCGCTGCTGGAACGACGCTGCCTTCTTTCAATAGCGTCTCGAGCTCTTTCTTGGAGAAGTTGGAGACGCCGATGGCGCGAGCTTTGCCGGATGATGTAAGCTTCTCCATGGCTCTCCAGGTGTCGACGTAGCTGATGCTGCTGGTCTCAGTCTTGCCGTCTTTGTCTTTGGGGAATTTGTTGTCGCCTATGCATCGACGTGTTAGCTTTCGATGCCATGATGTACAATTGGCTTAGGGTTCACGCAGACTGACCTGGCTTGAATGCCGATGGCCAATGCATCAAATATAGGTCCACATAGTCCATTCCCAGATCTTTGAGTGACTGATCGAGAGCACCCTCTACATCTTCAGGCTTGTGCTTGTTGTTCCATAGCTTGGTAGTGATAAAAAGCTTGGATCGATCGATGCCACTCTTCTTGATGGCCGCTCCGACCATTGGCTCGGTCCCATAAACTGTAGTCCATCAGCACCTAGCATATTTTCAAAGAAATTGGAGGTCCCTGGGCTGCAACCTACTAGCTGCAGTATCAATGTGCAAATATCCAGCCTTCAATGCTTCAGTGACAGCCTTTTCTTGATCATCCTTATCCTGCCAGGTTCCAAATCCAACAGCGGGGATCTTTGCTCCAGTGTTGAGCGTGTGGGTAGTTCCTGATGCCATATTGCGTCTTTGAATGTGTGATGAGACTTGAGAGATTCGAGATGAAGCTGATAAGGAAAAGCGAGCTGTTCGTGAATACATGTTGAGAAGAGAAGAAGGGGAAGGAAATGAGGAGGGATTATTAGAGTCTAGAGTCCGCTACCTTGATATCTAGCTACGTCAAGCTCGAAACAACATCACATAGAGCTGTGAAACTAGCAACTCCATTCTCGATGTCATGACGTCGAGCTTGGGGATGCAAGAGCTAGCGTGGGGATAGAAGTATTTATGCCCACGCTGGATCGACATTGGTCAATTGCTTGGATCCAACTTCCCACTTGAGAGGAGGGCTTCCAGGAACTGGAAGAATGATGTTGCGGGGTTGTCGATAACCGATCGGAGATATTTCACTCGAGTGCAACCTCGGCGTTAAGATCCAGGGGTATCGTGTTCTCGTGATTCTCTCACTCCAAAATTCTTGGCCAATCAATGCAATCTCGGCAAATGGCCTGTTCGGCATCCGTTCAACAGCATAACCTTATCCCTGTGACGATCGCGTCATTGAGGGAGGCTGAGACGGAGGCAAACTGCGAAGTGCTCGCAGATCAGATCAACTTTGACCAGATCAGCCGAAAAATCCTTCTGCGCCTGGTGAGGCTGGACTCTGGAGACTGAATTATTGGACAGATGAACGCTCGTAAGAATACGAAACACGACAGCTTGTCAGCTCGCAGCAAAAAGACGCCTGGAAGCCTAGCCGGGCGGCGGCGGCTACAACTCCCCGAGCTCGACGTTCTCGAATGTTTAACGAAGCGATGGTCCGAAATAGAATCATAGCCGCGGTCTCCTCATTCTACCCCGGACAGCGGGTCTACGTCTGATGTTCAAGACTTCAAGTGGCCTGGCCCAGAAGTCAAAGTCAGCAAAAGCGGACCTTCGAGGCTGTTCAAACACCGACTTTACCAACAAGACCTTGGCGAGAAGTAAGAACGAACGATCTGCTCTCCCTATCAAACAGGAAATTTGCTGCGCTACCTCTGTACTCTGTGCTAGTACTCTACTGTAAAAAAGAAAGCGGCAAATATCCAGATTTGAGTGTATTGCAAACTCTAAATTCTTGGAAAATAGCTTCCTATATTCGTCATTTGTACGCCTTAGTGTCACCCCCAACCCGTGCCCAGCCTTAGGCCATACAAGTGTCGTGTGTCTCATTCCTCTAAACAGAAAGCGGCCTGGCTTCGCGTATAATTGAGTTACTTGGCGGGAGCAGCCGTCGAATCACGTAAGGCGCTATGATTTTAATGGTCGTAATCCCCTGTCCAAGCCACCCCGTCCTTTCCCATCCTTTGCTTTGCCCTGTCTCACCCCATAAGCAGCAGCATTGGCAAAGCCTGCCAGCTCCTTTCATAAGAAGAACCGCCGTCCCCATCTTATGCTGGAAACATTTTGGGCTCGACCGGCTGAACCGGATGCACGGCATACACCAGATATTTCCTTTCTACTCGAGCACACGACCAAACGAATAAACGAATGCAACAATGAAGCAATCCATGATGTCGCGTGCCAGACATGGCGGGTTCTCAAAACTCCTGGTGGCTTCATACATAGTCGACTGGATAATAATAATCGTCGCTGCCGGTGTAGGAGCTTTACTGGCAAATATTACACCAAACATGCGACCTTTCTCGCTCACGAATCCCGAGATCAGTTTTCCACACGTAGAGCACGAGAAGGTATCGTTGGTTACACTAGGCTGCTCCGCTCTCGTTGGTCCAGCCGTAATCATCTTCCTCGTCTGCCTCGTCCTTGTACCAGGCCCTACAGTTTCGAAGTCGATACCGAAAATGTTGATATGGAAACGCAAGCTTTGGGAATGGCACACTGGATGGTTGGGGCTGGCTCTTTCTCTGTCGGCATCTTTCCTGATCACCAGCGGAATGAAGAATTTGTTCGGAAAGCCTCGTCCAGATCTGCTCTCTCGTTGCGAGCCAGATATGGCCAACCTTGCGAACTATACCTACTCGAAGTTCCTTGCAGGAAGCATCTACGAGAACTTCAACGTTGTATCTGCGAAGATCTGCCAACAATCTGACAAGTCGAAGTTGGATGATGGCTTTCGAAGTAAGTTCACCGGTGCCCAGGACTCTTTCCTGCAAAGAACGCTGAGTCTCTAGGATTTGTTAGCTAACAAAAATATATAGGTTTCCCAAGTGGCCATGCCTCCTTCTCTTCCGGCGGTCTCATTTACCTCAGTCTCTTCCTCGCCTCGAAATTGGCTATCACCATTCCTTTCCTTGCATCGGGCTCCAGCGCTACACAATTATCTGCCTTTCCTTCTCGCGCCTCGACGGCGAGAACTATGGAGAACCGCAGTATGGAGAGTCGGGACAAGCCTATGGCTGAAAGGGATTCCCTTCAGGAGCCATCAGGACATGACGATGCAGTTATTGCTGCACGAAATCAAGCAGCAGGACCACCCGTATACCTCTTGGTCATTGCTGTTTTGCCGTCCTTTGCATCCATCTACATTGCCTCGACACGATATTCCGACTTTAGACATCACGGCTTTGACATTCTGTTTGGTTACCTAATTGGCTTCGTTACGTCCGTATTTGCGTTCCGCTATTACCATCTACCAATCAACCAAGGTGCTGGATGGAGTTGGGGTCCAAGAAGTCGGGACAGGAGTTTCTGGGCAGGTGTCGGTGTTGGAAACTACGTCGGAAGTCGGGAAAAGCACCCCGAGCAAATATTGCAAAGAAACGATACGGACCTGGAAGCTGGAAGAGCGGTCCATCAGAGAAACCAGACGAACGAAGTGGGTAATGGAGAAACCACCGCCTATGGTGTGGCGAGATGACCAGACTGGTGTTAATACTACCAATAGGACCGGATTGAACTTCTCCCTATGCGCGAGAGGTCTGATGGATCGAGGCGACCTTCACATTAAGGAGTTTTTGGCGTTACACCGGAGGGTATACCACCTTGGGACGGTTTAGAGGTCCATTTTGGAAAATTTGCATGATCATCGACTGCATTGGGGTCCGGGGCATGGCAGAAAAATACGTCGCTACATACTTTGCAGCGGTGTTTTGGCAACATGATGGAGCATCGTTCAGCAGAAAGAAATGCATGATTTTACGATCAGCCTGAGAAGTATGATATTGTGTCGATGTGTTGACAGCCTCATCTCACCACCTCCGTTGTCTCCGAGGAAGTCCCCTCAATATCTGCATTTTGTTTTTAAGCCATTCTTTTGCTCAAGATCAACTTATCCCATTTGCTGTGTCTATTTGTGGGTGTCACCTCAGCTTTCCATTTACGGACGAGCTGTCCACCAATATTTCAGCCTTGTGTCATGTTGTTGCCAAATCGGGCGAGTATGTTTCTCCTCACCAAAATATCGGGATTGCAAAAAGTTGATTCCAGAAGCCCAGATCACAATTCTCTCGCGAGCACATTCTGTTTCTTCACTGCGCCATCTTTGTTCAGCACATTCGTATGGAAGAATGTACCCATTTCAAAATCCAACACGCCCAACATCCGGCAATATCTCGAACCCCTGCCAAGCATCATTCAAGCTCGACGCCTCTCGCGTAAAACACAAACAGCCACCAACATGGCGTGACAGAAACCCTTCCAATGCTGTTCAACCGCGCAAGAGAATCGTGAGCCAATCGCTACCCAGAATAGACACAGCATTCCAAGACCCAGCCCAATCATCACGTTTTGCCGACATGGAGGGTTCCACGAGTTCGTGCCGTCCCTGGAAATGTGCAATAGTGACCCGGCTCGGGCCATTGCTGGTGGAGATTGGAAGGCTGGGGGATGTTCCGTGCAAGCTTTTATAGACTGGACATTCCCCGTTCCTGTGATTCGTATTGAAGCTATACTCTACTCGTTCTACAATACCATTTCCTTCCTCGTAAAAATCGAACATCTCTACACAAGTCAGTCGCTACAGCATCCATCCAACAAACTCCATCATGCGTTCTTCCATCCTCACCCTCACTGGCCTCTGTGCCCTCGTTCTCGCAACCCCAGATCACGTTGTCAAGCGCCAGAGGTTAGTCCCTCCTATCTTGCTGCTCCAATTTGCCCCAGGAAAATCCCATACTTACTAACGCTCCCCTCCTCCCAGCCCATCTCTCTCCTCCGTCCTCTCCCGCATCTCATCCCTCTCCGCCGAACTCCAACCACCCGCCAGCATCGCCTCAGACCTAACCGGCATCCCTGCCTCGGTAACCTCAATCCTGTACAACCCATCCGCCGTCTCCTCACTACAAGCCGACATCATCGCCAACGGCCTCCCTGCATGGTACACCTCCCTTCCTCCAGCCGCACAGTCCTACGTGATCGGCCTCGGCGGTAAAGTCGCGTCTATCGTCCCGGAAATCATTTCCTTAGAAGTTGCGGCGGGCTTGACGACGCTTCCTGGAGCGGCGGGTACGGGTGTTGTTGGGACTGGTGGCACGGCCAGTGCGACCGCGACGGGGAAGAGCAACATGACTGTCACGACGGCTACGTTGACGGCGAGCTCGAGTGGAAAGGCAACGGGTGTTACAACTACGGCTACGAACGAGGGGGCTGGGTCGTCTAGTGCGCAGGCCTCGAGCACGAGTTCGACTGGAGCTGCGCAGACGAATGCTGTTGTTGCGGGGATTGTGGGAGCTGTTGGATTTTTGGGGATGGCTCTTGCTTTGTAAAATGGTGTTTGGTGGTATCAGATGAAGATTTGTGCTGCGTTGAGTTGGATTGAAGGGACTGGACTGATTTAATGTCAGTGGGGAGCAAATCTACTGTTGATTTGAAGTTTGCAAATAATTATTGGGAATAGTATCACAGCTTGTGAAGCCTCTTGCTACTTGCGAATTCTTGGTTTGTTTTCTTCTTGCCCGCATTGGATGTTGAGTTTGAGTCTCTAGATTCCACTAACATTTAACGTGTGATTTTACAGACTGATGTAGTGCATTAAAATCTTGATGTTTACCTATTGGCAGCTACGGAGAGTAGAACCACTGTAAGCGAGCCCCTGAAGGCGAGGAAATTACTAGGTAGCCTTTAGCAGGAAACCTCCCTCAGCAGACTTCATCCATCTCTCTAAACATCAACAAAAACATACCAGTCCAACATCTGCAAACGGCCTCCCCCTGCAATATCCACATTTTTTGCTAATCTATAAATAAACTTTCCTTTCATTCTTCAGGTCTTCCCAATCTTCGTTCAGATGCCAATCACTCCAGCCTCAGCACGGACATTCCACACACGTCCACACGTCCCAAGTCCCGTTTCAAGAACACCTCGCTTCGCCATCTCGCTCCAATCCCAGGAGAAGATCCGAGCAAGTCTTAAAATCCGTTTCGCACATCTCTCATCCGATGTCTGGCTCGTAATGATTCGTTTCTTTGCTTTGGTCGTGGCCAGACTTGGATCTTGATACTGGGTCATGGCGGGTATTTGTTTCTAGGACACGGTTCGTAGGTTCGAGTTGTTTTTTCTATTCGGATTAGTTCATATTAGATGTTTGATAGGTAGGTGAGATGGTGCAGTATATCTCTATTCACGCTCCCGCTTTTTTGGCTTTGATGCTTGATTTCTTGGATTTTGCTTCTCTTCTTGGTTTTTGGCACATTTTACTTTCGTTTCTGCACGGCACGTTCGTTTGTTCATCTGGTCATCTCGTTCGTTGAATTCTATTATAACCCTATCATTATGCGTATCCCTACGGGTTCGCTTGCTCTTCTGCTATCTAGTCTCCCCGCCATATCAGCCAGCCTTTTGCACCCATTTTCCAATCGAGCCATCTCTCCAGACAACACTTGTGGACGCAATGGTACAGGCGGAGGAGCAGATGGCTATACTTGTCCTGCCGACTTACCATGCTGTTCTGTCAATGGATTCTGCGGCTCAACTAATGCATATTGCTTGACGACCGCGGGATGCCAGTCAGATTTCGGAAACTGCACAGCTCCGTCTGCAGGAACAATCACACCGGATGAGACATGTGGGTTGACTGGAGCAGGTGCTAATGGATACACTTGTGACAGTGATAGTCCTTGCTGTTCTGGAAAGTAAGTGATAGGACTCGCGATTTTGATTGTTGATTAGTGCTGATGGTGCCGTGTGAATAGTGGATGGTGTGGAAATACCACTGATTACTGTACAGCCGAAGCAGGCTGTCAATCTGCTTTCGGAACTTGCACTGGCTCTTCGAACAGCTCAACAGGAAGTGCAGGTACACCAGGAACGAGTACGAGTGGGCAATGCGGTGCGAGTTTCGGTACATGTGCTTCAAATGAGTGCTGTTCGCTTGCTGGGTTTTGTGGAACGGGTCCCAGTAAACAACCCTTGCTTGATTACATTTCACCCCGAGTTTAGCTAAACATCGTGAACAGCATACTGCAACGCACCAGACTGTCAATTCAACTATGGTCCCGCTTGCGACGCCAACAAGATTCCTTCAGGAACCAACACCTCGTCTATCCCCCGAGACCAGATCGGATCCGTCCTGTACGGTTCAGCTGGTATATACGATTGTGCTAATGCGGGTGATATGGCGTTGACTTTCGATGATGGACCGTTCATTTATACGAGTCAGATCATGGATCTGTTGGACAAATACAATGCAAAGGCGACATTTTTCATTACTGGTATTAATAACGGTAAGTGAAGTTTGTTCGGACACTCTTGCTCAGGCAGTGTATGTAACTAACAGGAATTGCAGGCAAAGGAGCGATTGATAATGCAAGCACGGAATATCCTGCTCTCATAAAGTATGTCTCCCGCTTTGTCAACTGGAACGAGGATTTGAGCATAACAATGTCAAACAGACGTATGTACGACGGGGACCACCAACTAGCATCTCACACCTGGTCCCACGCCGATCTCTGCAACATCACATCAGCACAACGTAAAGACGAGATGTACAAGAACGAGATGGCATTACGGAACATCGTCGGTGTCATTCCGACGTATATGCGTCCGCCGTATTCTTCTTGTAACGCAGGTAAGCAGAAATTCGAAGCTCCCTCTCGAAGCAGAATGAGAGACAACAGAGCTGATCAAGATATGTACAGAATGTGGATGCGAAGCAGACATGGCCGCCTTAGGCTATCACATAACATATTTCGTACCTATTCCCTCTCTTTCTCTCACTCTTTCAACCTCTCCTTTCTGTCCCATCCCATGATCCCCACTGACGCGCTCTCCTCTCAGGATCTCGACACATCCGATTACCTCAACGACTCCCCAACTCTGATCCAAAACTCCAAAACCATTTTCGACACCGCATTAGCTGGGAAATCGCCTACGACGGATGAATTTCTAGTCATAGGTCATGATATACATAATCAGACGGCTAATGTGCTCGTTGAGTATATGTTGCAGGGGCTACAGAAGGCGGGTTATAAGGCTGTGACGGTCGGAGAGTGTTTGGGTGACCCAAAGGAGAATTGGTATAGGACTGATACCGGGGCGACTTTGGGGAATTAGCGTTGTGATATCGCGGCGTATTTGGATTTGTATCATTTGGAGGATTTAAGACATAATTCGTGAGGTGGAACTTGGAAATTAAGAAATCATATTAGATGCCGGTTCATAATGAGAGACAAACCTAATTATAAAAGGCAAATGCAAGCAGTCTTATCGATGTGGCGGCACTATTGTATGAATGAGGTATACCTAGAGCTTTCGGTATATTTAGAGGTAGGCACATTGCATCCTATATGTTGCTGTTGAGCATGCACAAAAGGCTTCGTCTCTGCTGAAGAGATATTAGAGATACATTGGTTCCTCCATTTGAACGTCCAGCGCTGTCAGCATTCGAGAATTGAGGCAATATAGCTGCTCTTCGCGCTCTGAGCACTGCTGGCGACACCAAAGTTGTCTGTTACAATAGGGGCACGGAATTTTTCAAGCTCACCTTTGATATGTCTTTCGTGCGCCATCCTCCTATTCTTATGAGAGGCTTGGGAGGTCATTTTTAGCAGTGACGCAAGGCGAGCAATCCGCATTGCCAATGTTGTGATTGCTCTCGCTGAATCACCACGACATCCATTCGCATGAGTATGGCAGTGAATCGCCCACCACGTTCCCGGACGTAGCAATCTTGCTTCAAATCAGTCTGATGACTCCATACATTCACGACGTACTGGCAAGCATGTCGCATATCATTCACCAGCTTGGCTCCACCCGCCCCAAAACAGGAGCGAGCCTGTCGCTGACCTTCCCAATATGATCTCACTATAGCCGCCTATCAGTAAGTAATTCATTCATTCTAGCAGACTCGTGTGAAACTCCTGGCCTGACTTTGAGTTCAGCTTCCATGTCTTCTGAGGCCGTCGAAGACAGGAGCATCATCTTAATCAGCAGCACGGGCGAGAAATCGATTTGGCGTCCGCGTGAATACATTCCCCCTGACGAAGTGTGGGATACAGTCGGGGCAGCGAGGATCTTGAATGCAAAATCACCCAAGATAGAAATCCCAGAAGAACCGAGAAAGATCAAGGACAGGAAAAAGCAGAGGTGGTGGCGAAAGTGGTGGCAGAAGATGGCAAAACCAAGAAGAGTCCAGGTATTAGAGACCGGGGTGGATGCTTTCCCGACTCATAGACTAACACTGTTGGAGCGGGTTAATGATTACTGGAGGCCGGCCCAAGTGTCTTCACCACCCAAGTCCTTCTCCCCTAAACTAGGATTTTCCAGATACAAGGAGAGTCCCAAGACCAGAGTCGCAGAAGGAGCCATAACTACTGCTAAGTTACCGCCCAAATTCTACGAATGCCGAGGATGTTTGGCTGGAGACCCAAACGGAAACGTATCCCACCAGAGAGATACCTGCAAGTTTCCGCCGTCAAGCTCAGCAGCGACTTCGCTGCTTGAGCTTGGAACTCTGCCGGGAGGTGGAGCTCTGAATCCACTGGCTGGTCCATCGACCCAAAAAGCTAGATTTGTCCACGACAGAGCCAAAAAGTTTATAGCAGCCTCCGAAGTACCATCTCCTGCTGCGTCATCAAAGGCGAAGTTCAAGCCTAGGAGAAGAACTGAGAGAAAGAAGACTGATTGGAGCTGGTTGAGCTGCTGCATTAAGTCAAAGAATGGCTGCGAATGCGATAATCAGGGTCAAGGAAACCTTGGCAGAATGGAAGGTGAAAACTTGATCAGAATGAATTCTGAGGACAGCCTGGTGAATATCACCTTTGACGACAGACCTGATCTCTCGCCTGCCTCTTTTGAGATAGCCGATGATGATGATAAAACATCACTCGAACCTGAACGTAAACACAAAATCACACTCGAGATCACCGACAACAACATCTCGAGACAAAACAACATGGCGAAGTACAAGATTGAAGCTACGAAGGCGGTCTCTGAGAGCTCTTCTTCTGCTTCACCAGCTGCACCTGCGGCCCCTGTCTTGACCCGTTCTACTGCTCATCGTGCTCGTCCTGAGGTTCCAGATCAAGATAGCACATTGAGTCTGGCGGTGCGCCTGAAGGCTATAAAGGACAAACATGCGAGCGCCTTCGGAGACGATTTGGAGGATGTCTGGAATGGTGGTGGAGAGGGACGCGTTCAAGGTCCGGGTGGAACAACGAGAGGAGAGTCCGAGGTTGGGAATGGCTTTGTTGAGGTGGAAGTCCCAGCTTCGAATAATACAGAGCCTACGATGTCAGGTGTTGTTCCGTGTGGAAGTCGTGTCCGATGTCTTCCAGCAGCTTTGGAAGATGCTATTAAGACTGAACTTCCCAAGCCCACGAAGAAAGATAATGCTCGCGCCCTCGGTGGTAGTTCGGACGCTTCCTCGACTGGAGGATCGTTCAAGACAGCTCGCTCGACTGCCTCGACTCGATCAACTGCTTCGACAATCACTTCTCTGAAGAGTCCCGCAGTCAAGAACTCGGCCTCCACCAAGCAGCCTGCTGTCTTACGAGTACCGTCGTCCAGCAGAAGCCAATCAGCGCCCTCGATGTCACCTACCTCTGCGAAGTCAAAGTCAATTGGTCAAGCCATCAACAAAGCCTCAACAACTTCTGGTCCCACCGATGCCGATGGCCCCCGTCGCAGCTTGCCCATCAACATCAAGAAGCCTAGTACCGACTTTGAGATAGATAAATCCTACTTCAAGGTGCGACCTCAAGATGGAACAGACACAGGCTACCCTGCCCTTGACAATTCAGCTACGTCCTCGGACTTTGGTTTCCATCCAACTATCACCCCAGGTTCGTGGCCAGACAATGAAGATTCCGAATGGGATGACGGCAAGGAGGAATTCGAGGAGGTTATGCTTAAGAAGAACGATGCGCCGAAGAATGTTAAAAAGCGTTGATTGCATGTTGCATTCGAGTTATCGCACTCTTGAGTGTCGAATGATGCGTCGTGGCTTGCTCCAGGGCATTGGATGAGACTGTACCTTTGAGAAAATGGCAAGAAAACGGCAGGAAAAGCAACGCATATAGAGTAACTGTAGGGTGGATACGAGACAAGCAATGCGCAGAAAAGGTACAAAGGATTACAAATTTGATTGATTGATTGCGGTTTGTACAAATGAATGGGAGGGAATTGCTAGGCATGTGTAAAAGCAGAGTGAGTGGGCATTTGACTTGCCTATGCTTGGGTACCTTCATATTGTATATAGAAATAAGCAATCAAAGGGGCCGGTACTGCGAATCGATGGCTTGGATTTGGAAGAAGTGAAATATATGCTGATCGTTCAACATGATTGCCCGTTGTGCTTGCGACGTGGCTGTGAAATGGACCTGCTTGTCCTTTGATCAGACGAATGACTGCTTTCAGTATCACAAGCGCATGCATCTGCTCTATTGGTAGCCAAAGTCTGAAGCCAATCTGAAGTCTTGAGATATGAGGCGCTCCATCCCAGTTCTGGCTGTCTTGCTGAGGGGTGCATTGAGTTCTGGATGGCTGTCAGTCATAAATCATGCTCGGCCGTCACTATACGAGGATAGTATGATGTCCATCTGGAAGAGGATTGGGACAATAATTTCTATTCAGCATACATCGTCGTTGAGTCGTATTGTACTGAAGGAGAGCATTCGATGGAGATGAAGTTGAAGGTTGTTAGAAGACGGATGGAATTCTGCTGTCCGCTTCAACACACAGTAGTGCTTAGTCAGCAGTTTAATTCAGTTCATCTGTTGATCCGTTCCTGTCCAAGCCCAACCCAGTGTCGAGTCTTCTCTTTCATGTATAGAAGATAGCTAGCTAAGTCAGAAGATTTGCCGCAGTTCTGCTCTTAAATACTGTCTCTCGTGAACTGCGTGTAAGAATGTAACAGAATAAATGTTGACACGCATTCCGGCGCAGCTTTCGATGGGTGATTGCTTCCAGATTGTATCAATCGCTAAAATGGTCGTAGAGCTGCACTCGCAACTCTGTAGTATTCGGGTATTCTCCGTTCTCTCGGCAAATGTTTCGGGCTCTCCAGGCATTCCACAGTCCATAGGGATACCCGGTGTTTTGTTTATTCGCAAGATTTTCATTCCAAGCACCTTGCTACTAAACATGCAAAGTAACCCTTATGCACCCCCATAGACATCAGGTACGTAAGAAAAAGTTGCCCAGCCCAAACCGCTCATGCGTCTTCCTCGATGTTGCCCTTCTCCGAAACGTACAGACCGTCCAAGAACTACAATCATGTTAGCCCCAGTTCCACTTTGTGTACCTCTCTTCCAACAACTCCATTTCTGTATGGATCCTGTAGGAGGGAGAACGATTGGGAAGTCTGCAGTGTTCCTTACCTTCCGGATATCCTTGTTTCGCACTCTGCAGATTTGCTGGATGTCGGCGGCGGACTGTGAGACGTTCTCGAGCGAGTTACCGAACAATTGTAGCTCATCCTTCTGGTTCTTTGATGGCTCGACCTCGACACCTGGTTGCATGACGACTCTGCGGACGATCTTCTCACCGATGAAGTTTCTATGTATTCCGTCAGCACTTCGCCCTCACTTCCCTTCCCGTCTCCAAGTCTGCCAATCCAATCCAGGCCTTCCTTCCACATCCAGGAGATTACGACGTACCTGATCTCAACCTCGTACAGACCAGTCTCGGAGTTCTTGTCTACGTTGACGTTGATGGGGAAATGTGCGTAGACATATCTCATCTTGTACTTGAAGCCCTTGGTGACACCGATGATCAGGTTGTTGATGAGGGTTCGGACTGTGCGGAGGGTAGCGACGTTCTTTCGGGCACCGTGGTGCAATTCGATGTTGATAACATCCTTCTTTGGGTGGGAGAAGTTGACGGCCAAGTGGTTGAGGTTCTTCGTGAGCTTGCCTGTATTCCTCCATTAGATCTCCCATGTCCCTCGCAAGTCATTCCAGTTTCGGTGCGTACCTCGTGGACCCTCAACAGTAACAAGTCGGGACTTGATGGTGACCTTGACTATTCGCACACAAATTCGTCAGTCGTTGCTCTTTTTCCAATGCGCCAGCCTCAATTCTCCCCCAATCTCGAATTTCGTGCCGCGCTCTGAGGTGTGTTCCAAGGACGAATATGGGCAATTGCACTCACCACCCTCGGGGACGGTCAAGGTCTCTTCGGAATGAATGTACTTCATTTTGGACCTGTGGATTTGTCGGAATGGCGGGGGAGTTGAATTCGAGGTCGTCGCTACTTACAACTTCTTCGCGATAATTTCTCAAACCGAGTGTGGGAAGCTAGCGCCACTAGGGTAATAGCCGAACTTGCAGGCCAGTGTGCACGTGACCAAGATAAAACTTCAATATTGCCAACCATGCGGCGGGTGACGGAGTTCAGGTCTAACGACTTTTTGGAGCATGGGCTATTTATGTGCCAGTGGCATTCAGAGGGTCCTATCCTGATGGTTATTTGCCGGGCTTTGTTCCTATCTCATTTGATTGGCTGTTGCGCGTTATATCATCTGCAAAAACTTCCAGCGAAACTCACATCACCATGTATCTTTCTACTACTCGTCCTTTGACACGTTGCGAGAGGAGGAGTGAGAGAGTAAAGTGTACCATTGATAACATTCGTCTCTAGCTTGACTGTGAGTTGTGCCGAATAGGTCATCCGGGGCTGTACTTTGGCAATGGCATTGCCGCAGGAACGATCAGATTTTTTCCGGACCGATACAACGAATGCTTCATCAACCTAGCTTTGTCAATCTCCCCGGGTTCTCAGTGACACATAGAGCTTTAAATCCAGGCTCAAGAGATTCAACTAACTCGCTCATTATGCTACATTTCCTAAGCAATGCCAAAAGCCGTCATCTTCAGACGTTTCTCTCCGCGTAGCTCTTGATCATGCCTTCTAAAGAAGGCTCGTATTCCACCAACGAAACCTTTCCAGTTGCCGCATCAAGCACTGTATTAGCCTGCACGAAAACCTTTCTCGGTTGTTTGTTCCGTAAGACCTCATTTCTGAGTGTCTCACCCCACCACTTGGGTTCTACCTCGGTCATCTCAGCATACAATGCAGTGCCGGCGTCGAAATCAGCTGTTGACTTGTAGATGTGAAGCTTTTGCAAGTACGATTCGACCGCCTTTCTTCCAACAGTGGTGATCTTGCTTCGGTCAAGCTTGATTGTCAGATCTGAAAGATCCTCGTTCTTATAGTCAAGCTTGCAGAAATCATCTGGAGCATCGAGGAAACACTTCAAGATACTGAAACGAGCTTGAGAGTGTGCTTGACCCCAGCGTCTGGACTTCGGGTCCCACATTTCAAGTGACGCCACTCCAGCACGAGCCATAGAGAGATAAGCTGCGTACAGTACGTCTCCAGCCTCTCCGTCCATATCTGGCGAACCATCTCCGAAGCCAAAGATCTTGAGGATCTCAAAGTCACAGGACAGGGCCATGGCAACAGTCTCAGCTCGACACTCCTCGTAGCTTGATGCCACACTGCCAAATACGGAGCCCCATGTCTGTCCTGGCTTGTAGTAAGTGGTGACTGGCTTATTGGTGATAGGACTAATAGGTGGGTGCTTAGGATCGAAGTTGAATTTGCCGGGTTCTGTCTCCTGTAAGAGCTTTCCAGTACCGTGACCTAGCAGCTCATGGATGCCGACTTGTACCTGGATTGAAAGAGCTATTTTAGTCACATATACAGATAATGGCCCAAAGCCTGACTCGGGCCATTGAGGGTTCATGCATTGGAATCAAATAGACTCACTTCGAAAGCTGCATCTCGATATTTCTGGTAGATGGGGAGGTCAGCCTCAGAGATGAAAGGAATCTTCTCGTTAGGTGCCTTCGCACTGAGAACATTTCCCAGGCTGACGTTCTTGAATCCTTCTGATTGACGAATATCATCGTAGTTTGGCTAAGCCCAGTCAGCATTGATAACACACGGTCGTGAGAATGTAGTGTCCCAAAGGATTGAAGACTGGAAACATACAATGTTAATTCCCGCTGGAATGCCAGAACCAGCGAAAGATAAAACTTCCAAACTGGTGAAATCAGGGCTCAGAAATTTGTCCTTCTCAAACTCGGTCGACCAAGGAAGCTTTGGGATCATAGCTTCGGCTGCATCGACAAGCGACCCAAAAGCTCTTGTGCGCTCCAGGTTTACCATGGACGCGAATCCTGCCAGTCGATTAGTCTTTGAAGAGAGAGCCATTTATCACAAGATCTGTCCGCACCTTCCCATTCTCCACGGACACCATGAGGATCCTAGTCAGACTTAGTCTTGAGTACATGGAACATCAAACAAGTTTGCGAAGTCAGGGAAATATGTGATCCATACCCGATAAGTCTCGACAAAACCAATGTTGGACTCAACCATTGGACCTTTATCTCTGATCCAGTATCTCTGAGCATTCTTGAAAGACTCAAGAGAACCTTCTTGGAAAGACTTGACATAGGCAAGTTGCATCTTCTTCTGGTTGTCGTTGGCAGCATTTTCGGCGGCCTTCTTGTGGTATTCAGTGATGAGAGCCATCTCCTTCGAATAATCACCATACACCAACTTCAACTTCTTGCCCTTCACCACATCAGCCTCAAGATCGAATTCTGTGGTCGTGCCAACATCTCCGCCAGCTGTGGGGACCTGAGTTACTGCGGATGCAATCAACAAGTCGAAGTTGCCGTCTGGGTTCTTTCTGAGTCGAGTGTTTTCCACAAGCAGACCGATTTTGGCCATGAAGTCAGACACAGCTCCGATTTCCGCCTTCGTAATTCCCTTGGAGTCGGGGTAGTAAGTTGTCATATGCCCATCCTCTAGATATCTGCAGAAGTATGTAAGTAACAAGTACTAGCACAGAGAACAACACACCTACCCCAAGTGCATAATTCCAGAGTTATCACTTGAGAATATAGCTCCATTGGTTGCCTTGTAATATTCCGCAGCTTTCGGGGCAGCAGCAGCCAAAGAATCGAAGACCTTCTCGCTGCATCGTGGAACGAATTTGGCATCTCCAAAGCCCTTGTAGTTACCACAGTTGCCTAGAAACTGGGTGGAGTATTCGAGGAATTGCTGTAGCTCTTCACTAGTAATGCCAGCCTTCTCCTGCAAAGCCTTCCAGTCGCCATTTGTAGCTTTGAATAGTTCGATTATGAAGTCGAAGATGCTCTCGGATTCGGGGGAGACCTGACGAAGGGTGATTCTGGTTCCAGTGAAGGCAGCCCTAAAACTATGGTTAGCAAATTACTTTGCAGAGACATATAGCTCAAGTTGATTTGATAGACTTAGATTACACCGTCTAATATTTCTGGGAAGCTTTGCCATACCTGCTTATGTAGTGTGCATAACGCGCTTGTTGGTCGGTCAGCGCATCGAAGTGCTTCTTGATCTCGAGGTTGACGGTGCTTGGGGGCGAATCCGCCAGGAAGTTCTTGATCTCTTGAGCGTTCATAGTGAGATGCCTTTGGATGATTGATAGTCTGGTGAGAGATGAAGGTGAAGATGAGACCATGACACGTCGTACCGTGGAGAGGGGTTGCCTATGTGCCCAAGACAGGAGGGGTGTTGCTTTGGCGAGGCTGAAGCGCGGGGCAGTAGCCAATGACACAGCCTCGTAAGTTTTCCTGGCGGCCCATCTTGACATTCTTGGAAGGTGTAATTGAATGGTTGACTAAGTGTCTTCCATGTTGTTTATTAACCTCTGGGAATATTCTCCTTTCTCTTCGCAATCTGACCCACGGGCCATTTAATTGGCAGCCTCAGCCATCACCTCGGCTGGCTAACGAAGCTCTTCAGTCCCCTATCAACTGAAATGGTCCTTACGAACCAGACGTATATGACTCTCCTTTAGAAATTTGACAGTATAGTTCCGTATCATTTCTCATCTCGATCAAGAGAGGTATATGAATCAGACGCTCTGTTTAAACATTACTTGGCTGTACTTGATTTGCTAGACTATACCATAAACATCCCACTCTCGTTCTATCTCATGCAAGAGCTCTAGAACGCCTTTCTTCGCGTCAAGATTCCACGCCCCAGCACTGGACATCCGATTCAAGATCACCGAAGTTGTTCTTACTTTCAATATAATTGAAGCGTTCAATACATCATCACAATGACAGCTCGTGTTCCCAATCCTCCGGCATACCCCTCTGCCGATAGCACTGTCCTATATGGTGATAAAGAGTTGTATGCACGGATTGGCGAGGTTGCCGAGCAAGAAAGTGGAAAGTCTTTGATTGAGAAGTTTGAGATTCCAATCAGAAGTGGCAAAGCTTGGGTGGTGAAGAAAGGTCTGTAGCCAAAAGCTTCTTGTCATAATCCTCCTCACATGAGTTTTTATGACATTCACAAGCACATCACTGACTCGTTGGTAGGACAAATCTGTGTTCTCTCGACTCCAAATGGACCTCAAGTCGGAGATTTAAATATCTTCTCGCTTCACAATCCTCGAGAGCGTTTCTGGGCTGCACGGACGAGACAACTACACGCGTCTCACGTTTCTGTTGGTGATAGACTATGGTCGAATTTACCGTATCTAAGACCTTTGGTCACTATCGTTGCAGACAGTCTGAAAGACTATGGAGTCGATGAAGTTGGGGGTCGCTGCCATGATTTACTGGGGACAAGGTTAGCAACCTATACTGAGTCTAGACCTAGAAATACTAATTATTGACTAGATGTGATCCTTACGGTCTGTGGGTCTGGGAGATTTTGAGCTTATGTTAAAAACTTTTGCTGAATATTTGTAGTGGACAACCTCCTCAGTGGAGATGATTTTGATTACCACTGCCATTCCAACCTCGTGAGAGCTGTTCTACCTTACGGCCTTACCGAAACAGATGTTCACGATGTTCTGAATGTCTTTCAAGTCACAAGGCTGAACGAAGACGGCAAATATTGCATGTTAGTCTCCTGTCACTTATTGTATGACTAACATTGACCTTGAGTAGGGAAACTTGCCCAGCAAAGCCTGGAGAATACTTCACTTTCTTCGCCGAGACCGACGTGCTTTGTGCAATGTCTACTTGCCCAGGGGGTGATTTGTCCGTCTATGGCTGGGGTGGCGATTCAGCTCAGCGTATGTTAGATACATGTCGACCACTGGGAGTAGCAGTATATGATATCGAGGAGAAAGATGAAGTGTTGAAGGGATGGAAAGAAAGCGAGCCAGCCAGATATAAGGGGATGCATGGATTGAAAATCCCAGTATGGGGACAGTGATGTAGTCCAAAGATCCAGATTCAGACGTTGACCGTGTAGTTACTTAACCTTTCTTGAATATCATGCCCCAGCCTTCAACCCCAGCCGTATCAATGCCACACTGCCGCAACATGTCCCATACCACAGTCGTAACGGTATCAAAAACTGGCACGCCATGCTTATTTTCCCAAATTTCGACCCTCTGAGCCGCAATGAGATTCGTACAGAATGTTGTCACCCCATCAGCCTTCCCAGCGACGACGTCGTCTACCAGGCCATCCAAGATATCCTCACCAACGGCAGCAATATCGTTGTTCTTCTGTACCTGCAAGTGCCGCTCCATCCGATCCCCAATTGCGATCCCCATAGCCCCATAATTCTTCACGATAGCGGCCTGCACATCGTCCAAGTATGGAGTCACTAAACCGAGGTTCTTGATGTCCCATATATCCAATGCCTTGTTCAGTGCCAGCACACTAGTTGTAGCTTTGATTCCCGTCCTCTTGTTGATCTCCTCACACAATGACACATCTTTATCGAAGCCTAGCCACCCTGCGGCCGTTCCAGACCACCCAATGATATCGACTTCAGCATGCGCAAGCAATTCTGCTGCAGCGAGTATGGGAGGGAGCTCGAATTGGCCGAGGGCAGATGGCGCGAGGGATATTGTCGTGACTGCGAATCGAGAGAAATGGACTGTAATGTGATGGCCAAGCTGGGTATTGATAGCATTGACAATGGCTGTTGTGAGAGGCTCTAAGGCTGTATTGGAAGAGGGAACCAGAACTCCAAGTCGGAGGCGTCTAGACATTGTTCCGTATAGATTTCAAATGAGAGATAGAGAAGGAGAAGGAGAAAGAGGGAGAGGAAGAGTGGGGGATAGCATGAGATCTACTTTAACACTCAATCCCCCCTCCTTTACCTCGAGCAATTGGCAGCTCTTGTGCGTGTTCAGTCCAGAACTCATGGGTGAACAGAATGTGTCGCGTAATATCCGAACGTGCTACCGAAAGCATTCGCATCGGAAGTCTTCGCATGGCTTTCCCCATGTCATCAAATACTGACGTTGATCAAGACGCGTTGTTGTGACATGATACAGCTAGCGAGGAAACGGCCGAGGCACAAGTGTCGCCTCGAGTCGAACAAAGCCAAGACACCCTCTGTGGGCTGAAATTCACTTCCACCACTTGGCCTCTATTTCAACCGCCATTCTCATTCCGTCACATTTTCCACGGAGAGGAGCCCAGTCATGCCTTGGACTCGGATGACATCGAAAAGATGAGGCGTATACAGCAGAGAGTAGCAGGAGTTGCTTTTCTCATCTCCCTTGCTCTCTTCTATGTCTGGTACACGTCGGAAACCAAAATACATGTGCTCACATATGATTCCGAAAAGGAAAGCCCTGCCAAGCAAGACTCCGGTCCAATTCCAACGAGCATTATACATGCAGAGGAGCCTGATGAAACTTCTATCGCTATACCTCAAGTTTCTCAACATGAAACAATTGAGATGACATCGCCAGAATCACAAGTGGCGCAGACAGCGATACCAACAAGTTCAGTACCAAGCCTCGAGCCTTCACATTCTCCAGCAGCAGAATGTATGGGCTACGAAAGTCTTCAGAGGAGCCGCCAAAAGCCATGGTCTGAAGGGTCACGGCAATTTCCTTATTCTCGGCCAGCCCCTGAATGTCGAACCTTCAATTTACCAGCCATGGAGAAGCTTATTGAGAAGATGAAGGGCATCATTAAGGATCCCGATCTTTTCAGGTTGTTCGAAAACAGCTATCCAAATACGCTTGATACAATGATCAAGTGGAGAGGATATGCTAAAGAGGTTGGAGAGGATGGTGTTGAAGGCAATGTGACAGACGAGGAGCTGACTTACGTTATAACTGGTGATGTATGTAGTCCAGCACTCTCAGGATGTTTTCTTGGAAGCGTTAAACAAGCTGACTTGCCCAGATCGATGCTATGTGGCTACGAGATTCGGCATCACAAGTCCTTTCGTACCTGCCTCTTCTTGAAGCCTCGCAGGACAAAGACTCGCTTGCAAGCCTGTGGCGAGGACTTATCAACATTCATGCTCGCTATATAATCATTTCACCTTACTGTCATAGTTTTCAGCCACCACCTGAGTCTGGGGTCCCTCCCACTCACAACGGAGCTTATAACCAGAACCATCCCATGCCACCGTATGACCCAGTCAAGGTATTCGATTGCAAGTGGGAACTGGATTCTCTTGCGTCGTTTTTACAGATATCAGTGGCTTACTATGAACGTACCAGAGAGTGAGTGCAGTCAAACGTCACATTGCCCCCTGATTATGCCGGGCAGTCTTGACTATTGTTGTGAAGACGTCACTAACATTTCGAAGTATCGAGTTCTTTCAAAAGTATAACTGGATCCCTGCAGTGAAGGCTGCAGTTGATGCCGCTGGGGCTATGAGACTAGGTACCTACTCAAAAGACGGGAAAGTCGAAGCGTCGGCATGGACATTTACCGGATGGACAAACAGAGGATCAGAAACCCTCACTAACGATGGACTTGGAAACCCCACCAAGGAGAACGGAATGGTCAGAACTGCTTTCCGACCTTCAGATGATGCCTGTATATACCAACTGCTTGTTCCGGCAAACATGATGTGGGCGAAGTATCTGGAAGACGGCTCGGTGATCATGGAGCATTTGACAGGCGATGATGCAAAGAACCTCACCATGGCGATGCGTGACTTCGCGTTTGGCATCCGAAAAGGTATTGACCAAGATGCAATCGTGCATCACCGTGATTTTGGGGATATCTTTGCGTATGAGATCGATGGATACGGTGGTTCAAATCTGATGGACGATGCAAATGTCCCATCTTTACTAGCGATGCCTCTATGGAACTATTCGGAATCCGCTTTCAAGCTTCCTCCGCCTCCACAAGGCGAGCAGCCCAAAAATTATGTTGAGATTTACGCCAATACGAGACGCTTTGTTCTTAGCGACAGCAATCCATACTTTATGAAAGGTCCAGTCATCTCCGCTATTGGAGGCCCACATGTTGGCCCTGGAAAAGCTTGGCCTATGGCGGCCATCGTTCGAGCTCTTACATCCTTTTCTACTCTCGGCTCATCAGCAACAAACAGTCTTGATAAAGTGTCGAAGAAGGATATCGAGGAAGAAGTTAAGCAACAAATCAACATGGTGTTGAATTCAACAGATGGATCTGGAGGTACGTCCTCTTTCTGCTTGGGTGATCCGTTGCGAACCTCAAAAGGACATTCCACGTCTATCCATAATGCGTCTGTACCGGGTCAAATGGAACTTGCTAACGTGCCATATAGTTATACATGAGAGTGTCGACACTTTCAACGAGCATCAATGGAGTAGAGCCTGGTTTGGCTGGGCGAATGGATTGTTCGGGGAGTTGATGATCAAGGTTGCTGAGGAGGACGAGAAGGAAGCGCGGAATCCTGGCTGGCTAGGAGAGAGCTGGCAATAGCACTGATTCCCGCAGTGTATCGGTAATTATATTCTAGGTAGTTTTTATGCTGTCATTGTGAAGTTGGTAGGGAATAAGCAACTTTTATCCTTCCTTCGACTCGAGTCGCTCCTTCCTGGTTTTGTACAGTGTCTCGTTCGGTCGGCAGAAGTCTTTCGGCCTCTCCAGAATCTCATCAGGCTGCTCTTGAACAGTGCAATCTCCTGTCGAGCCACTGGGTCATCACTGGAAATACCGTCGCATATCTTCTGCAATTCGCGAGGTTCCACACGAACTCAGCCGCTTCATGGCCCCCAACTTCGGTGAGCTGTTGCAGGACGGCGACACCTCAGCACCGCCACCAAAGAATGCCTCGAATGTCTCACAAGTGTGACAACACTCCGAGTCCCCATTGCGCCCTATCGTCATCTGCGAGATTGAGATGACTGGACGAGGTGTCGTTTTGGATGGCTCCGGATCAAAATGGTCGGCTTTCGATCACATCAGAGAGTTTTTGGTAGAGTGTTTTGCGAACCATTCTTGCAATTTGCTTTCTATATATCACTGGCAAGAGTCGGGCCAGAATGCTGATCAATGCCTCTGTATAGGGGCTATTTCAAATCCATTCCAAAGGCTTCTTGTTGAAATCCTCTAGTAACAAGGCCGACGACGGTGTGCGAGTTGGCGGTGCCTGGACGCCTTATGGGATGGGGCTACAGCTTCTTATCCCGTGGTCTATGCAATTAGAGGCCGAATACGCCCTGAGCTGGTTATGGCGCTCATGATAGACTCATCTAGTGCAGGCCAATGCGGTGGCTGCAGGGCACCTGTGCTACCTCTCAGCCAAAGTGCCCGATTCGGCGTATCCAAGATCGAGTCCCTCACCCGGAAAGTTTCGCGCAGTTCTTTGCTATCATTTTCATATCCATATACTATATGGTATTCCACAACTATGAAGTCCGGAAGTCCTGATTGCCGTATTCCGCGATCAGAGAATGAACAAATGCCATCTCGGATACCAGGCACAGACGATCAGGCTACTACACAGACTACCCCTGATTTTCAAGCGGAGATTGCTCTCAACGCCATTCTCAATCTCTTAGAAAGGAGTAAGGACAATAACAGGTTAAGTCTGGGACAATCCGTAACTCTACCAGAAGACCACTTTGTTTTGGATCATTCTGTAACGGTGGACCCGAATGCACAGCTGGTCTCAGAAATTCAAGTCATTGCCACAGACTTCAGGGAATGAAAAAGACAGATCCCAGGAAGTAGTTTTGAGGATGGGGATATTGAATTGCCTCAGTATATCGGGCATAGTCAGCTGCCAGTCATTCAATGTGTAAGTGCTCTGCAAGGGAGGTGTGCACGCCCTACTCACATATGCGTAGGTCTCGGAAACAGAAACAGACCCTTTAGATATACAAGTCAGGGAAAGAGTTCCGTCTTCAGTGCATATAGACGATCATATAGAGAACTTTGATGATTTCGTCCATGATCTAATGATTGCTGGACGAAAGAGCAGGACTCGGAAGCCTCGATACAGCCGAGTCCAGGCACTACTGTTGAGCTGGCATTTGGAGGACGAGCAAGACGACGACGATGTTACAAAAATGAACAAAATGATCGAGGACGAAGTACTGGCCGTCCAAGGTCTGTTTCAAGATAAGCTCAACTTCTCAGTGGAGAGGGTTTCATTTCCAATTGTGGATGAGAAATCGAAGAAACCGGTCTACTCGCACAACAAGCTACTTGGAAAGATCAACGACTTCGTCGATGATGTGGATCAGTATAAGGACAAGGACACACTCCTCGTCATTTACTACAATGGACATGGATCTTACAGAGATGATTCTTGCTATTGGCACCCGTAAGTTGCATCACAACTGCGCTTCTCGTTGGTCGTCTGCTAATCTTTGAACCACACCAAATTTCTTGCCTCCCTCGTCGAAGTCCTCAACCAAAATAGTACCACCAAAGCAAACAGCTTCGGACGAAATCACCTTCGAGTCCAAAGAAGCAGACATCGTCCGTCTCCTCGTTGCAACTATCGTTGAGTTCTTCGAAAACACGAAATCTCACCCGTACATTAGAGAAAAGCGCACAGGGAAATTTTCTCAGATGGCCACCAAGATCGGGCTACAAGCCCAATCTGAGCCAGACTCTCGACTTGAGGCCATTAGGCACATCGTACAGAAACTTGTTCTCGTCCGCAATGAGGATGGAGAATATACAAGCTTGAGTTACGACTTGCAGCTTACAGGAACTGACAAAGCTGTTCGAGCTGACATTTTTTTTTTTTGAAGGAGACCATCCACAAGGTCAACCCGAAAAATAACGAGCTTGCGGCTACAGTTACTGAGCTTGAGCAATTAGAAAATAAAGTATTGGCGGGGCTGGAGGCGGAGACGAAAACGAAGGCTGAATATGTGAAAGCAATAACCAAAGGACATTTGAGGTCGCTCTCCAGGGGATTGGGACTTACAGAGATGAATGCAATAATTCCTGAAGATAGTGAACCGACCAGTAGAGGTTCGGCCGTTCCCAGGACTGATTTCGGGACGTCGTCGAAGAAGGCTGCCAGGGCGAATTCGGTGTTGTCGGTTATGCGGCCGAAGATCTGGAGGAGGCGATCGTCGTCAATGAAAGTTGATGATATCAATGGGAACAGGCCGAAGAGTCTGTCTTTTGCATCGCTTGCTGCAGTGTAGATTAAAAGTAAGGGAGATAAGGTTGGATGTTGTGATTGAATTCTGGAGCATGAAGTGCCCGGATATGTTGGGAGGTTGGCGTTTGTATCATAGAGATTTGCCTGCAAATGTAATCCATGTTATCACAATACTAATAAAATGAGATCCTTTAAGCATCTTTGACACCTGAGAGGAAAGTGCTCCGCCCAGCGTGGAAATCCTAGAAATTCTCCCTCCTCGCTTCTCTCACCCGCACCCGATTCCCGACGCGTCGCTATCGTCAACATATAACCAAATAAGCAAAGCGCTCTCCATGAAGAGCAACAGGCAGCACTCTATGGTCGAGCGGTCAGGGCAAACTGTGTTCATCGGGGTTGGAGGTCTTACGGATCATAGCGTGGATCGATGGCGAATCGAGGTCGGACCAGCGGAAAACACGAAAACACGAACACGACAAATTCGAAAAGTAAAAACCTTACTCGACGGGGGTTTCTTTTGCTTTTCAAACGTATTTTTTCTTACGAGGTTTAGGTTGTGGGTAAATTTTTGGTGTTTTTCTTGCTTGCTGGGCGCGTTGGTTGTTTTGTTTTGATTTTTGTTTTGCGTTGATATAAGCGAGAATTATCTTGCGGCGGACCGCAACTAGCATCCGCGCAGAAGAGGTGTACATGTAGATAAATGCGCTTCGTTAGCATGGATCCTCCTTTGACTTGCAGTTCTACTATTTCCTATGCTCATCATCCTCTCCCTACAGTCCACCTCCCCAACCTCCAACCACGGTCATCTCTCCTGACAACACACTCGCACCCCTTACCCAGCCTCTCCCAATGTACTAAGTGCCCTCTCATCCTCCAGACCCAGGCTGCATACATTACTGTACTAAATGCCACAGACACCCAACTAATAAGCGCAAGCCACTTGAAATCCTGCGGCCGACTCAACACAATCGCCAATACATTCTGCGCTAGTTCGAAGAGCGACACGAAAGAGTATTCTACGCCTGTGAAGGAGGAGCGAGAAGTGGGCGAGGTGAGCGTTTGTGTCAGTTGTTGGGTCGTGAGGTCGTAGATCCAGAGGCCAAGGCGTGATAGGGAGAGGAACGTGAAGAGTGTGAGGGCGAGGAGGGTAGGCGAGGGGTGCGGGATGATGCGTGCAAGAAGGTTTGGGAGCTCAGATTCTCCATCTGGAGTCGGAGACGGCGAGGTGGTCGGAGAGAGAGACCAGAGGGCGAAGCCAACGGGTATCTAGGAATCTGTCAATACTAGCGTGTTGAAGCCCTAAAAACAGTGTAAGTAGCGAAATCATACCAAGTTCAACAGCTGCCACGAGATCCCCCAGAGTCCCAGCCTCTCCAAACCCGTCTCTGTACTACTTTCTCTGTCCGAAATGGCACTCAAGCCTAACAAAGTCTCTGCGTCGCCCTCACGGAGCACATCTCTTCCCCCGAATCGTCCGTGATTCTTAGCTTTTCCCAGATATTGTACCCCAACAGGTGTGACAACGGTACTGCTAATCTCGACCAGGCTCCCCGCGGCTCTTGCGATGGTGATTAATTGCAACGAGAAACCCGCACTGAGGAGAAATGTGATAAAGGTAGCGCTATATGCTAAAACCGAAAGATGAAGCAGTGCTAGGGCCAATGAGGGGACCCAGACTGTCGACGAAAAGTAATTCCTGAAGTCCTGCGCATAGCGATAAAGGCCTTGCAAGAACATGTGAAGATGACCCACAGGGCGTAGGACCTGGGTGTCTACAGTCGCCTCACTGTCTGTCACCTTCAAACCCCGAAGTCGCGGATTCCGATTCCAGACCCTCTTCGCGCAGAACGCTTCGGCTGCCCAACTCATGGCGCTCATTGAGCCTACGACAAGAACCCCGATCCGTGTATTGGTTGCCGAGATGATGAGCGAGATCAGGATTGGAGCGATGAGTTTACATATCAGATCAACCCTCCGCATAACCGAATTCAGATGCGTGAGATCGTATGCTGCGCCATCTGGTGCTGCGGCTGTGACCACCCAGTCTCGTTCCATAGAGAGCATGTTTCCGGAGGCGCTGAGAGCTTCGAGGATCCCAAGGATAAGGATAACTGAAAATATACCGCCTTTCAGAATTACCGGGACGTCAACACCANCAGCTTCATTGTTTCTGAGGGTAAGTGGTGATGGCGAGCCACGTGGATTGACGATGAAGTACCATAGGATGGAAGCACCGATCACTGCAACTCGGTTTACAGATATGGTGCTCAAGAGTGTCTTGAGGCGATTTGGATTTTGGTCGACCCATCTTCCTACCATAGAGGAAAAGCATACTAATGCTAGGGTTCGGACGATGCCACTACAGAGTGTCATAAGCTTGGTCATAAGAAGGGTGTGCCACCCAACCGCCTCAGGATGAAAGAATAGGGAGGTTATTTCAAGTGAGAAGAATTCAGACATACCGGATAGCAGCCGCAGTGAGAGTATCGGGATATGCAGCAGCCGTGAAAATAATCTATCTTCTCATCAGTCTCTGCCCCACCTCTCATGTTCGTCCCATGCCATCGTTCCTTACCGCGGCAAACTCATAAGTCCTCACATTCCAGGTTGACAGGAAATGAGAAGTGTATAGATTGTAGGCCTGGGACCTGCTCATGCTATTGTGCTCCTCGTCTGGCATCGCTCGCAACATCGGCGATAGTGGGATGCTGTTGACGTCTTCAGATTCTGGTATTGAAGGAACAGGGCCGAGGTCGGAATTATTGGCTGAAGCCATTGTCTCTGAAGTGTGGATGAGCTCCGAGAAAGCATACGAGGAAGGAGAGCGATAGATGTAGAGTTCTACATGTAAGTTTGTCGAGTTCTAAGCATCGTTGGGAGTCCCTTTTGGGGGATTCGAATCATCTGTCAGTGAGGAAGGGATTGATGGAGCTTGTCATCCGATTTTCGCGGGGCAGGAGCAAGACCGCGGTTTTCCTTGGCCATTACTGTGAAGTAACACACGGTTGACCAACAACGGAAATCATCCTCCCAGAAAGATCACAAATAAACTGCACTTGATCAAAGGATGCAAATGTAAACGAGTGCATTTGAAATATCAAAAATATCTAGCACATTTGCTAGCCCGAAGACCCTAGGTAATACAAAGTGATATACCGGTTCATCTAATCCTAGTCTCATCTCATATCCATCCAAATCATCCACCCAAGAAGTTTAAGACCCAGAAAACCTTTACGCCCATAAAATCCCCTAATGTGTATCCCAAGCCATGAGAATCGTAAACGCCATGATCCAATCACTGACTCGATCCTGCGGTAGTCCATTCCGTTCCTGTCCGGTACCTATCCAAATCCACTCATCGAACCCCAAATCTCTTTCCTCAAGGTTAGGTCCAATGCCTTTCACCAACTAGGACCAGACCAACATCCACGACCAAGGATGCGCTCAGTCAATGTACAAGTCCAACAGCAAGAAGAACTCTATAGAGAACCCATTCGCTCCTCCAAACCACCCCAGTAAACAAGTGGTCGTGGCTCCAGAATCTCCAGACCAGTTCCGAAGCTCCGTCTCTCCTCTTCCATGAACAACATGGACGGTTGCTTATGCATAATAGCATTGATGGTGCTCACAGGCGACGATGAGTTGGAAGCATATGAGTCTCGGTTGCTTGACATGATGGAGCCATTTGAGCCAGATGATGAGCGACGAAGTGATGATCTGAAGCTGGAGAAGGACAGAGAGTGGAAGCGTGTGGTGCGCATATTTGCTGATGAGCTGTGGATATGTTGAGACTTGAAGTGAAGTAGAGTGGACTTGGATCTTTGTGATGAGATGGGAGATCCGGTTCGATATATGTCGAGATAGAGTTTCCAGGGGAGTTTCGGACTTTAGGTTCGAAGATCGGTGTAGGGACGAAGCGGAAAAGTTACTTTCTTCTTCGGTTGTTCGTGCAGATCTTGAGGGGAGGTCTGATTTGAAAGCGTAAAATGTTGCTTGATTATTCGAGAAATATCTGACTGATGTTGACTCGATGTTGTATATGTGCAGGTTATGCAAGTGTGGTCGACGGCACAGCCTCGAAAATTAGATGTTATGCGGATTGGTGGTTGTGGTGGTGGTGTATTTTTGGGATGATGAGCGAAGGAGTACGCGTGGAGCAACGTATGAACGAGTGACGAGTCTTTGTAGACCTTAACAGAGAATGGTTGCCGGGGATAGAGGATGCTCGACACCTTATTTTTCCAGAAGAACAATCAATCCGAAGGTAATCCGGCGGACCCAGTACTTAAGTGCCAGGGACGCTATGACGAGGGACGGCTGCAAATAGAAAGGGTAGGGTGGTGATGATTGATTAGGGAGGGGAATTATGTAGGGGTTGTAACGCAACGGCAGGTAAAGGCGAGAAAGGGCAAGGGAGAACAAAGTGGCGCTGCCAGGAGAAAGAAGAGAATCCGAGAATGCAATAGTGGACGAAAGCATGGAAAGGGGGGCTCTGCTTGAATATTAATGCGTCTTGCCTGGCAGTTCCTTGCCTTTGATGGTGCCCCGGTGACTCCAGGTGGCTTCTTTCTGCGTTACATGTCTGTGAGAGTTGAGGCCGAAGAGGGCATGGCATGGGAGAGAGACAGGGAGTCTGCCTGTGATAATACGATGCTGTAAGGCACGGGTTAAGGGGTTTGAGAGTGTTGGAGGGGAGATGCTGGGATGATGATGTTCGGAGACGAGGGGTTGAAGACAAGCGAGGACGATCAGGGGTAGAAGTTGTTAGGGCGATGAGATGTCTGGAATTTGAAGTGACCAAGGGACTACAAGGACCAGGACCAGGAGAGATGACCAAGGGTGCCACGCAGTCGGGACGGATTATTTATGACACGAAGACCGCAGACCGATTTTGTGGCCATCTGTTGTTGTCCAGACGAACACATTTGACTTTGCATTACTGAGCATGTTTCCAGAATCAATGCATCACAACCCTCTACCAAAACTACCAACATGTCCAAGCCTTCAGCTCGCAAGAGCAATACAGCTGTTGATGGAGTAGTGTAGTATTCGCATCAGCTGCAGTGCAAGGACAGCTAGACAAATATTGAGTAAGTGCATGCAGGACGGCCTGCATTCCTATCGATATCGACCGCTGTCAATCAGGTCAATCAGCACGATCCTTCTTGCAAACCCTTGGTGACAGGCCGAACACGATCAACAAGCACGTCCGAGACAATGTTCTCATCACCATCACCAGGAATGCAGAAACAAAGCCTCGATCTCCCCCTCAACCATCATTCCTACAGCACATCATCACCAAAAAGAAGCCTCCCTCTCCACTGACCTCAAACCCGACCAGCATGAACCCTTCTCCCCGTCCCTGGCCATCGATCAGCGGCCGCGGCCATCTCCATGAACATCAAACAAGTCCGGCTCGACCATCCACTCTCAGCCCATTCTCCTCCTTCACCGACCAAAAACCCTTCCACTCTTTTCTTGCTCTTCTTCTCCTTCCAGGAACGACAAGTTTCAAGCTGATGAGGCGGTGTCCCCGCCACGGACTCTACTCGCTGCATAGGGTTTAGAGCGGGACGTCGTGGTGGTTCTGCCGCGGGGGTGCTGGGATGCAGAACTAGGGGGTGACACTGCCAAGGACATTTCTCGCCTGCAGATTTGTGGTGATGCACTGATGCTTAGGCTTTGACCAGCCGGACAGTCAGAACTCTTTTCGAAATCTTCGAAGAGGGACGTGAGTTTGGGAAGACTCGATGTGGTGAGCTGCAGATTCTGATGCTATTGATTTCCATGATCAGCTCATGAAGTTCTTACATCATTATCAGGATCTGAGGATCGCAAGCATATATTGAAGTGACACACTGGTCTAATCTAGAATCAATATACAGCATATGAGACCAATACCAGGGGGTAATTAGTCCAATCTATATCCCTCTGTAGATACTCGCCACGTATTAATGCCAAATAAATACTTCTACTTTCTGGGTGAATAATTACGAGCAGACTTTCTCTGCCTAATACATTTCTATAAACTCCATGGCTATGCATATAAAACACATTCATCCCTCCCATCCNCCTATCNCCACCGCCTCTGACTTCTATCCAATAATACAGCCGAAGCCCGTCACCATCATTGCCACCCAGTGCCTTGCCTCCCTCCCAACAGTTAGGTCGTACAGCCCATCAATCGATCGTGATACCCTCTTCTCATATTTACAACATGCCTGCCAGCACGAAGAATCGAAACAAACTCATGATGATGCGTCCCGTAAAACGCCACGCCTGCGCCCCCCAAACCCATTATGCGACAGAGGACCTCTCGCACGGTCGCCGGGAGAAAAAATTCAAGCATAGACAAACATCCTTCCCGCCTCCGAATCCCAACTAAACACTTGCGGAGCCTGTGATCATCACATCACTCTCAAACCCGCCTGAGGCTCGCTTAGGACACACTTCCACCACGACCTGGTCGATCGCCTGGTCGCCTCAACGTGAAACTTCGCCGGATACTTTCGCCCCAGGCTGAGTTATCGAGCACGTCGAGGACGTTCTCTGCGCTGACTGCACTGCCGCGTCTGCTGCTTTGTCCAGAGCCTCCTCCCGCTCCAGCTCCTCCACCAAGCTCACCTCCCTCAAAGCTGAATGCTGAGTTACTTGGTCGGTGAGGTGACAATTGCGGAGAAGCCCCGGGTGACCCTCTAGGGGACACTCCTAAGGATAGTCCTGATGACATGCCTGGAGTACCAGGCGATAAGGGACCAGAGACAGAAGATCCTCCTCTCCTATGCCTGGCAGCGCCATCCAAGCCATGCGCAATGAACGAGGACCGAGGATCGGCGATATCCATCGGTGAGAGGAGTGGCGAGACTGTCGCTCTCGCTTGTTTGGCCGCGATATCAGCCTCATCATCAATGTACACTTCTGGTCCCAATTGTGGGATATCAGTCATACGACCAGACCTCTTTCTCTCCAGATGCTTCCTAAACTTCCTCGACCAGTACCTGATACCGTTAGTCTTGAACAATTTACCAAATAGAACCACTCACATTGTATCAAAGAAGCCAAGAACAATCCGCCTTCGGACTTCTTCCTCGACTCTTTGAAGCCGCGCACGACGACGCAGAAACTCCTCCAACCTGATGAAAATTAGCGGCGTGCACAAACTTTGGCACTGTTACTTACTTGAGACTCTTGTTATCACTAATGACGTTGTAATGTGCCAGAATCATCAGCACGGTAGTGAAGGAAATGCCCCGATCAACATCGGCTGAGACCATCACCTCCTCAAAGAACAGATTGTAACGAGCGCGAGACCGTTGAATAGCCTGCGCATCAATCTGAGTAAGCCTCTTATTTAGTGCTCTGACATTGACCCCGGTGACAGCTGCGCTTGTCGACGACATAGACATCACCCTCCCAGAGTTCTGCTCTGGTTGGATGTCTTCGAGTATCCTTCGAACAGAGTGTTCGTGCGGGTAGATTCGCATTTCAAACACGCCAGAAAGCTCTCCGAGCAACCTGGGGAACTGGTCCTTCGTGATATAACCCGTACCTTCAGGATCAAGGGTTGCCCAGGCTTGTTTGAAGCGTCGAATTTCCTCTCTGCTGACTTTCCCAAGCCCACTTGAATGCTGATAGACGTAACTGAAGCTCTCGTAGATGAGAGAGATGAACAAACTGGTGAAAATATACATGCTTGTGATATTCCATAGAATGAACAGGGCTCTAGCCCAACTGGCGCTGCCACAATCACTGTTGAAGAAACTGGGGTCGTCGACACACAGGGGTGGTTTGATAGTAGCGAAATCTTCCATGATAGCATTCCATCCTTCCCCAAAGGACATGCGAAAAAGGAGTATCAATGCCTTCGGGACAGTTCTGAAGTTGATGTTATCGCTTTCGTTCTCGCCGAATCGTGTGAGACCAAAAGTCTGCGTCATAGCGATCGCAAAGACTAGAAAAAGAACGAACCATGTTGCCAACAAGTTGCCAATATTAGCAACACTAGCAGCAGCTGTTTTAAATAATTGATCCAGCGCATCATTCCGTGGTATGAGTAACAGGACAATGGAGACCAGGAACAGCTTATGAAGCTGAATATAGACTTGACTGTCGAATCGAGTCAAAAGTAGTGTCGTGGTCACAAGAGTACCAGATACAACAACGATTGAGAAGACGTCCCAAGAGCTTCTTCTAAATCTTGCCCAGCTGAGTCCAATAATCCGGACAATGATGTTCGCTGCGTAAAAGAGCGTGCATGCCAGGAAGGTATAAGTTCTGATCTGGTCCCACCAGTCTGGTTCAGGGTAGTATTCCACCAAGAGCAGTATGAGATGGAACACGAGGACGATAGTGACGGCACGTTGCCAACGCCCATGCTTCCTGACTGCTCGCTTGTAGCACCAGTCCTTGAACTTGTTCCCATCGGTACTAGAAGGCCGTTTCGAAGGCGAGACCTGTCGTAATAATTTTCGCAGCTCGAGCCATGATCGCTGTTCTGCGGTCAAGAATGCCACACCGGTCTGCTCGGTATAATTACGCATGAAGACCGAGATGAACAACGTGAGCACGAAGACAGTAGCGAGCAGATTGAAGATGACGAAGAACAGCGCGTTTCCTTGGGAGGCATAATCTCGAGGCTGAAGTCCGCGGCCAACAATAGATTCAGCACTCCACATCACATCCGTCCATCCTTCTTGGGATACGATCTGGAATAGGATGAAGAGTGATCCTCCAAAGTTGTCGAAGTCAAAGAACGGATTTGATACAACTCTCGGCATGACAATAGGCCAGTCGTTGCTAAAAGGTGTACCTGTGAACTCGCCGAAACAGTCTGTGAGACTGACGATAGCGTCGCCTCCATCATTGCACGACAACATCTTGCCGGCAAAAAGATTTACACCGTACAGAGCGAAGGGTATCAAAAGAGACAGAGAAACAAAAGCGGCCTAGATTAACGTCAGAAAATTTCGTTCAGCAAGTAGCATGACAACATACCGAAAAGATCTTCCACCCTCCAATGATTATCAAGGAATGGAAGGTATTTCGAGCACTATCGCTGACGTTAAGTAATCTCAATGCTCGGAGTGCTTTGAATGCTCCAACGGCTCTTGACACTGCTCCATCGTTGGAAAGAGATGTGATAACGTTGATCCAAAATGTTATCAGAACAACACCATCGATTGCGCCCCAAGAGCTCCGGAAATATGCGTTTGGAGTCCAGAAGAATCCATCTGCGATGACCTTGATCAGAGCCTCGACGGTGAAGACGATGGCAAATGCCATGTCTGCCCACACGAACCAGTTTCTCACATCGAACGTGTGGCTTTCGAAGTAGACTTTCTGATAGAGCGGTGTGGTCACGCAGGCAAGTAGAACCATTGCCACAATAGCCATGTAAATGAAGGCAGAGAATGTATACCAGACAACCGTGTTCGGTTCGACACCACCAAATCGCTCACTGCCTCGACCCGGGCCAACGATCTTTTGACAGAGGCGGCGAACAGGATTCGAAGGTTTGAATATGAACAAAGCATTGTTATAATTAGGGTGACGTGCCAGAAACTCCCGCTGTGCTTTCTTGCGTTGGGAAGTTGCAGAAACAGCTTCTTTGGCCAAAGTCCTCGCGTCGGTCGCCTCGTCGGAGCGGGTTGAGAATTGTATATTGGAATAGAATGGATTCGGTTCTCGATTCCATATACGGCTCCTGAACTTGCCCCAAAGCGACGGTGCGTTCCTGGAGCTCGCAGCCGTCGGCTCGACCGGAGTAGCATTAGCGGCAGAAGATTCATGGTCGTTCAGCATTTCATCATCAAGAAAGTCTTTAACAACCGCATCTTTCAGCAACATCTCCATAGTTGCCGGCCCATAGTCGAGCGGATCCTTGGTTGATCTAGCTCGTCCAAACCGAAAGAGTGCCGATAGGGACAAGTTGTTCGAGCTGCTGCCAAGCTCCTTTCTATTCAGGAACGACTTGACCTGGTGCATTCGCTTTTCGTCTTCAGAAACATCGAAGTTCTCTTGGATGACAGCTATGAACATATTTACCAGAATAAAGTTAGCCAGAATAAACCATCCAATGAAGAACACTGCTCCGATCCAGGCTGTATTCCGAGCGGTGTTGAATGCCGTGATGTTGTAAAGATTAGATGTCCAATTCTCGCTCGAAAGGACTTGGTACATGCCCAGAAAAGCATTGTAGATGGTGAAGAATGTAATCTCAATCGTGTCTCCGTAAGGATCAGTCGGTGTCAGCTCTCCTCGAAAAAGTTGGACCGCAAATATCGACATCAGGAAGGTGATGAGAAAGACGAAAAGCATCAGGTTCCCAATACCCTTTGAATTTCCCAGCACTAGCGTGATCAGCGCTTTGGTGACCGGAACCGCGATAATTACCCTGTATATCCTCAGGATCTGAAAGACAGTGAGCCAGGCGTATGGCTGGCCGGAATTCCGGATGGGCGGTAGTAGAATGACTGTCGTGATAATCGCGAGACCCAGGTCAAAAAGGTTCTTGTTTATCTGGAAGAAATTTCGCCAATCGACAGCAAAGCGGATAACGATCTCGACAAGTAGGATGAACGTTACCACGACCTCGGAGTTATTGATGAACCTTTCCCGGTCCCGGGACATGCTTGCGCTGCGAAATGCCTGACAGAGGAGATCATAAGAAATCACGACAATCCAGAACCAGTAGGTTTTATTGTACATCCGCTTCAATGCGCTATGTCGTTTGGGAGCATCGGATTTCTCGGACGGAAGCATGTCTTTGATCTGAGCTGCGAAGGCACTGGCTCTTCCTTCTTCTCGAATGACCTGGAATGAGGAGGTTATGACCGCAATCAGCAAGTTGAGTAGCCAGAGAGTCATGATTACAATGCCTCCGGCGAAGAAGAGTGCTGCCGCGAGGTAGTCGGAATCCGTCGCGTAGTACATTAGATCCGTGAAAGTATTCGCAGTCATAACAACGAACACAAGCTCCAATGACTGGAATATGTTATCGAAACTGACCGTTCCATTGTATGGAAGCTTATCTGGGGTCAATTCAAGACACAGTGATCCTCGAGGACACAGATATCCCTTGGAGGACTTAGAGCCATTTCTGATATTGTCCGGATACCCGACCTGGTATGGCAGAGGTTCTCCAGTGGCATTGTCCAGATGACCACCGCAAAATTGTAAAACTTGGGTATACGCGGTACCTGTCGTGTTTCTGGGATCTGTTGGGTCGATCCACACACATTGGCGATCGAAACTAGACTTGAAGCTCTGAACACCAATGATAGCGAATAAGAGCCAAAAGAATCCGATCAGAAATGAAACGTTCACAAGCAGCGGAGTGGCTTTCTTCAAACTCCGCAAGATGATCTAGAAATTTCGGTCAGCCTAGCCACCCATAAGAGTTGCAATACTTACAGCTGTGCCATTTGTGAGTGCTAACAAGCGAAGAATCCGAAGACAGCTTATCATCCGGAATATGTAGAGATGAGAAGAATTCTCGTAGCCACTTATGCTCATGACAAACGCAATCCAGAAAGCGACGACAGCCAGAAAATCAAGCCTGTTGAAGGAGTGTCGCAAAAACGCCCGTCTAGCAAGTTGCAGACGCTGAGCTTGCTCGACGGTTCGGATCGAATCTCCTTGAATTGCAGTAAAAGACCGAATCACAGTCTGGCCTCCCAAGGATGGGTTTCGAGGGGCTCTCAGTGAGGAAGTTCTTTGGGGTTTGAAGACAGCATGATATTTGTCGAAGAACGTGGCTTTTAACCCACTTTTGTTCTTCCTCGTGCTGTATTCTGGAGCGTTCATGAAGAAACCAGAAACAATAATACGGGCAATCAGTTCCAGAGTAAAAACAATAAAGAGTCCAAAAATGGCGTAGTCGATCAATGATTCGCCCCAGTGCCTCGGCCGTGGATTAGTGTACACATTCTTGGAAGCTTCAACCGCGAGTAGAATAGTCTGAATAACAATGAGGATCAAAATCGCTGGCTCCGTTAAAGGATATACTAGTGCATCACAAAGCTTGTTCCGAATCCTGCTTTCGGGGGAGAAGATTCCAAGAGTCTTGCCTCGCAATGGGTTTGGCGGCTTTTCGGGCTCTTGCTCCAAAGTCTCCTGTGGCTGGGCTCCACCAAAAAATCGTATAGCTTTCTCAACAGGTGCTGTTGGGAGATCTTGATGGTAATTGGGCCCTGCTGCTAATGGATCTGCTTTGTGTTTCGGCTGGAACCTCGTCTCGGACTCGTCACTTAAGCTCCCTATGGTATCGGCAGTTTCTGGTGTGCTATGCTGCCTGGCCCGTTCAGATGCCCTTCGTGCTTCTCGACGGGCACTTGCTTCAATGAGCTCCGCCTCGCCACTCAGATTGACCACACGCTGGGACATAGCCCTGACTATGGATCCAGCCTTGAACAATGCGCCTGATGCGTTTGAAGGCGACCGAGACCTGTTGCGTCCATCCGGGGTCAAGGAGTTGCCATAACTATGGCCCCTTGACCGATTTCCTGCTTCTGGATCCTCTAGATCATCTCCCAATCTGGATCCCCTGCTGTATTCGGGGGTATCAAAGGTGACACTTTGGAAGCTAGATCTGGTTCTGTCGTGTCGTTGAGGGCCAGGAGTCGACACCTGAGCGCCACTCATTGGTTGTAGCGAAGCGGGATCCGTCAGAGGGACTTGATCGGACTCGGAAGGAAAGTATGAATGCTGATGTTCGTCCATTCCGTCGCCATAAGGCGATACGGAATCGAAATGGTCATAATCGGCAGATCCATATGATGGGGTATGGGTTCGTGGAGCGTGCGAAACGCTGATATCTGGTACCAAGAGGCCTGCAAACCCCATCGCAGCTTGGAAATCCCCAGGATTTCCGACTGGTGATACAGGCGTTCCAATCTCATCCTCCGCCATTCGCCTCTGCTGCGTTGGTACTGATAGCCCCGGCAATGCACCACGTTGGCTCTGCCTTTCCGTTGGACTTGGAGAGGTATTTCCCAATCTCTCATAACGAGGTCCAGTCCCACCTCCACTTGTCGGTCTTGAGCCACCACTCAACAAGCTTCTTCCACGCGTATGCCGTCTCTCTCCATCTCCAATGTCGGCAGAATCGGGTGGGCGTGTAAGGTCTCGCAAAGGTATCGACTGTGGAGGGGTTGAGGGGTGCGCAGGATCTTGATTGTTTGTAGGAGGCATTGTGACCTATGCCACGGACCCGAAGGTCACTGTATTATTGTCGTGCTGTGTTCAACTCGCGGTTATCGTATCGAGGGCAGTGAGCGTAAGACGCTGCAACTAAAACACAACGCGCGCAGCTTGTGTAGTCGTCAAGTCGCCATAATCAAGGTCGCATTCGCATGTGATATTACTGCAGATGGGACGGGTTTCTCTTCTTCACCAGCGGCAGGACTAAAAGAATGACGGGTTGTTTGTTTGCTGGAAAATAGAGGGGGGAATGGCGACGACGTTGACTTTGAAATGCTTCTGTAACACCTCTCACTCTTTCTGGTCCCCGTCTGGGTCTGGTTCAACTGCAGCCGGACCGCAACGGCAAGTTTAGCGGGTACGAGTGGGTTGCGCAGCAGGCCTGGCACTGGCGGACAGGAGACTTCAGGGTATTTTAGTGGCTTGCGGGCTGTTGAAAATCGGGGATTGCTAGGATTGCTATTCTGGGACAGGGCTGTGGCTGTGGTGCGGGCATGGGCGTGGGCGTGGGCATGGGCGTTGGGGAGTAATGAACCGCGAGGCATGTCTTGAACCCCTTGCCTTGACTTGAGCGATCAGGTACGGAACGACGAGGACGAGTACAAGACCGAAGCACCTGCCGGTTTTGATGTCCAGAGTCGCACGAGAGAGGATATTCTGCAGAATTGGTGAAAGGAAATACAAAGCGAAGGATCTTATTATCTGAATTGTAATATATTCGGGGACAACAACTAGGTAATTATTACCTAGGTACCGTCTATTGAAACTTGCAGGCCCTGGCATCAAATTCAGCTCTGCTGCCCGGGTATAGATCTCACGCTGGTCTTCTTGTGGTCGAAGATCAGACACGCTTTTGGACTCAGTTCGAGTTTGTACCAACACAGGATTTATACATCATGGCAAGTACACAGGGACAGATCTTCTTGGAAAAGATGGTCCAGTAACGACCGGTATAATCTGCTTTAGGTTACTTTCTATATTCTCAAGTCACCTTTTCCCCGGGTAAAAAGAAGAACACATGCTTGGTCTCGCTTCTGAGTTGAGTTCCCCTGCAGTGCAGCCCTGATTGTTCCCTTGCCAAGGATGCTCATAAGCTTATCTGCACGTGACTGTGGCTACCTAAGGCCAAAAAGATCACGCTTTGATCGCGTCGACCTTCAGTCTCTAGAAATTTGGACGACCACGACCACGCGCAAACTTAACAACAGCGATAGCATTGCTACACAAAACTATTCCATCCAGCTTCAAGCGCTCTGGATGACTTTCTGCGTCTCGTTCTACGCGCACACGGTCCCGCTTCGACTACAATATTTCAGGTTGATCTCGCGAGGTTACTTGCAAGATGGTCTCGTCCAGGAAGAGGGGACGACAGGAGATGGAGAGTGTCGAACCTCCTAAGGAACCTAGTCTCTTGGAGCGCATTCGAAATATGTGGGAGTTTGCCAACCTGGCGCAATGGATATTCACATTCGGCCGAGCGGTGAAGATCGACGAGAATCTGGACATCGAGGTACGGCTTCCTCTTCTGGCCCCTGTACTGGTATTCAGGTCGTAGCTCGAATACTTACATGCTATTTAGGACTTGGAGATGGAATGCTTGAAGCCACACTCTACAGTGCTGGCAGAAATAGGCCTCGCGCTTCTCAAGTTTGTATCGTCACATAGGGGTCTTACGTATGTTATTCTCTTCATCCCTCCCTGTACCCCTCTGACTTTGCAAAGCCCCGAAATCTTCGACGAGTATACCCGCCGACAATATGTCGCTAAGGCACCAGAACGAAATCCCTTCGGCGTCGAGGAAGTGCCGAATAGTTTCAAGGACTTTGATATCTTCCAAAAGGTATGTGAAGGCGAGGCGTAGAGAAAACCAGGGCTGATCAACCTTCTTAGATTCGAGTTCTGCAACAACTTACAATATGGACCATGGGTAATCCTGATCGTATTCGAGAGCGAATGGAGGAACAAAAGGATAGCGAGCAAACATTATGGGTACGTCGTATAGGAGAATTTATTGAGATCAGGGGCTAATTTGATTCCAGAGAATCGAACCTTTTGGCTGGGATTCCGAAGACCGCACTTACATTGTACTCGATGACAACCGCCTATACCGACGTACAGATCCTCCGCCACCCCCTCCACCGGCCCCGAAGCCCAAGAAGAACAGCAAGAAAGGGAAAGCTTCTCGACGAGCTAGCAAGCGAAGAAAAGTATCTGAGGCAGTCGAGAGCGAGACAGAACAGGCCGACGATGCCGAGCCCGAGGACAATGGTATCGTTGAGAAGGAGGATGATGGCTTCGGTGGTATGGTTTGGGAGTGTATTGCCGTCACTCTAGACGAGTTCAATGCCTTCACTGCCTCGTTAGACAAAACCCGGGACGCCAACGAAAAGGTCCTAAGGAAGCGAATCGTTGATGATGTCTTGCCACTACTTGAGAAACAGGAAGAGTCCAGGAAGCGAAAGCAAGCACAGAAAGAGCGCGAGTTGTTGAACCTGGAGAAACTTGCAACTGCCAAAAGGTCGAGCAGAATTGCAGGGAAAATGGAACAGCAGAAACAGGAAGATGAAATGCGCGAAGCCGAGCGCAAGAAAGCTGCAGAGATTGCGATGGCTAAGAAGGAACAAGAGAAGTGGCAGAAGTTGGAGAAGGAGAGAGAGTCTCGGATGCAGACCCGTGAACAGCGTCTCAGAGAACGGGATGCGCGCCGCATACTCCATGAGGAAGAACTCGCCAACTTGTCAGACACTAGTAAGAAGGTTGAGACTGGAGAAGGTCGCCTCTCAGAGCGTCATATCAAAGCCGAAATTGAACGAAAGAAGAAGGCCTTGGAAGAACTCGAAGAGGAAGAGGACTGGATCTTTGATTGCATCTGTGGAGCCTACGGGCAAATCGATGATGGAACTCATAGTATTGCATGTGATAAATGCAACATCTGGCAACATAGCAAATGCGTGGGCGTCAAAGAAGCAGAGGCGGATCGCGAGGATTTCACTTTCATTTGCACCACTTGCAAGCGCCGTGCAGAGGATGCTGAGCGGGCCAAAAATCAACCCCCGATCAAGATTAAGATTCGCCCTGGGTCATCTTCATCACAAGCAACCCCCAAGCAGAACGGGACTTCTGCCGTTATCATCAATACCAACGGGAACTCGAATCCAGGCTCCTCACCCCAAAAGGCCGGATACTCTTCCCCAGCTGTTCATGTGGCACCCATCCAATTCCCAAGACAGAATGGGACCCCGACTCTTCAGCATGGATTTCCTTCCTTGGAGAACACTGCTTTGCAACGACAGCCAGTAATGCAACCTCCGCAAAACAATGGATACCAGACTTCGCCGCAACGGCCACATCAGCCTGTCAATTCAGGTACTCCCAGCAGCAGCTACTCTGTGCCTTACGGCCCACCTCAAGTCAACACTGGTACCCCGGCTCAATCTCTCAACAGCTCTTCGAAACCAGCAAGCTCACATGCGTTCTCATCGCCACATCCGCACAGTCCAACAAGTCTACCTCCGCCAGGGCAACCGCCGATGTTTACATTTCACAATGGCAGCGTTTCACAGCAAAACTCAGCTCAGACAGCACGTAACACCCCAGTGCAGCCTCCATCTGCCAGGTACTCTCCAGCTCAGGGCACACCATCAAACGCTGGTAATTACATCTACGGAACGACCCCTTCATCTCACATGGTGAATGGACCTCGGCCAGGATCCAGTGACAGCGGTCATCGTCGAAGCTCTTTTAACATGCCGTCGCCCCTTGCAGGGGTTCCAGTCCTCACCCCGAGCAATAAGCCACCTCCACCCCAGATGGCACGTATTTCGAATAGCCCACGTACACACTCAACGACCACGGAACCAATCAAGTCGTCTCCTCCACGTCCATCCTCCCAAGGGCTACCATCGGATTCGACAGACTCAGGTCACGCTTCAGCAGTACCATCCGCCGCAACGGGACTGTCCCCTACGAAACATTCACCTCCTCGCCCAGCTTCGAATGGAAGCTTTGGCTCAGCCACTCCCTCAATTCTACCACCAATTACCTCTTTGTCACCGAGTCCACAGCACCAGAACCTTTCTCCGCCTATCAAGCCGGCTGAGGGTCCGAGACCAAACGGCCAGATTGCTGGTCAATGAAATTGTATCATGAAATGGGATACACAAAGGGCCACCCTCTTTGAAAACGACTGGCGGCATCGGCTTTCAGATTAGATCGCTCAATACGCCTTTCATTTGCCCGCTGCAGGGCTGTATTGAAAGCCGCATGCCAGTTCTAGGAGATCTTCTTCTCTTTGTACGGATTTCTATTTATGATTCCTCGGTCTTTAGCGGTATCTTTTCTTTTGTTGATGAGAAGCAGGTGGGCAGGCAGGATGAATGAAGAATTCTATGCTTCTATTTGGAAATAAGGAGAAAAGGAAGCATACATTCATGTGCATGGTTGGCTGGCTGGTTTCTAGGAAGGCATGGCAGATTCATTGATTGATTGAGTGATGCGAACGAGCGATAGACAGTCAGGCAGCCGTACCTGCATTTGCATTTGCATAATGGATGGAAACAAATGATCTGGAGAGCGATGAATGAATAATTCAGTGTATTAAGTAATGTACCTCAACGAGCAAAGAATTATTTTGAATACTGCCGTCTTCCCTGCCTGCTTACATGCAATGCAATACCATGCTGCACCACGCTGATGTTAGATAGCGTTTGGGAAGTACAACGAGCGATGGCTGAGAGGAAGCAGAGGACTTCCGTTTATAAAATCGCCCTTTCGACCAAGCCCACCCATCTCCCCACAGTCGTGAAGCGAGACGATGTCACAAAAACCGAAGTCATGACGGTAATAACATCATGTGCTTCATTCAGACCAGAGTCCTCGACTTTCCATCGTTCAGGGCTATACCCCGTCGGTGCATTCCACTCCAACATTTTACTCTTCCCGTCTTTGCTCCCAAGAATGCGTGCACCATAAAGTACGGAGTATCCCTCCGCCCCTTCCCGGATCCCTCCCTCGTCATCTGTCACGTTCTCCGCTGAATACGAATCTCCTTCCGCTTGCATCACTACAATGCACACACAGCTATATAGAATATACATAGGGAGTGATGGAGGTGAGGTGAATAGCAAACGGCATATCCCTTTAGTCGGGCTAAGTGTGCTCGGTAGCCTCCGAACCGCGTCAATTGCAATCGTGCAGTCAGGCGTAAACGATCTTACTGGTCCCTGTACGAGGGCAGGGAACAGCACAGCTGAGATAGTCGAGGTATAATTCAAAAGAAATGCTGAAGTGGGTGGGTGAGTGACTAAATAGGGAGGGAGCTTCATGAGATTGAGGATGATCTGGTGAAGTGATTGGGTGGGTAGCGAAGGAAGTCATGGGGTAGATGTGGAAAGGGAGGCTTGGGGTCCCCAAGGGATTTGTTGTCTGCATTTTGGAGTATGGAAGTTAAGTCTGTTCATGTATGGCACTTCGGAGCAATTGGATTGCAAGCGAACGGTCCTAGAAGGTCAATGTACGAGGTCGGCCATGGCCTGGATTTGTTGTCATGGACAGACATCATTGATGAGCACAGACGATATGGAGTTGCGGTCAAGCCTTGCTAAGTAACTTCCTCATTCACTCCAAGAGAAGGGATGAAGCTTCTCAAGCCGTCATCCCAGCGCAGACCAATGATGATGCCATGCGTCTAGCGCAAGGCTCATCCACGATATTCCGTCCGTCAATCTGTCACTCGTTCAGTCAGCCAGCTGGTAAGTCAGTCGGTCAGTCAATCAGTTAGATAGACAGACAGTCTCTCCCTACAGCACCACCTACGCCATCCACAACCAGCAGCAGAATCAAAATCGGATTATGGAGCCCATCCGCATGAAACGGACGTTCAAACAGTCTCGCTGCAGGCCGACAAGCGCTGGGATACTACTGCAAGTACCCGTCTGGTTCGCGTTGGTGTGGTTCCTCTCATCTGCAGTAAGCCGAACAGCGCCAGCCAGCCAACCAGCCGGTCAGGATGGAACTAGGGAAAGGAGAACTGTCTGTTGACCTGGCAGCTCACTTCCCAACCAAACTTTCAGGCATCATTTGATGTGGTAGAGTGTTTTTCTGCGCGGTAGATGCGGGCGGAATGTCTCCTGGCAGAGTACGCTGGTAATAAACGCAGTTGGTTTTTGGTTGAGCTTTTGCTACTTGCATCTTGCATGTGTTTGATTACTGTACTGTATTGCAATGCGATGTGATGTAGTTTTCCTGAGCACCTTCTTTACTGAAGACTGTGAGGTCGAATAGGCCAACCGGGTAAAGACGGGAAAGGTTTATATGTGGCTGTTGGTCTAACTGCATTCTTCATGCCAGGAACCGCAGCAACAGCCACGAGAGGGCAGTCAAGGATGAAGATATGTGTAACCTCACCATCACCACCACCTGCAAGCATTCCTCGCTGCCGGTTGTTGCGGTCGAGGAGAACGACAGGGCTGGCCCATGCTAGCTTGGAGATGTCGCTGCACACTGGCGCAGGTGCGTGAACAGGTGGAGAGGGACCTGAAGACCATCAAGTATGGGGAGGACTTAACTGGAAGGGAGGCCGTTGCCTGTTTGTACTCACTTCAAGCCTCGACAGACGGGTGTCCATCGATCTTATTAGCCATGTCTTGTCCAGGGCAGAGACGTAGACTTTGATTTGTGGTATTGGGCCGCTTGGCTTCAAGGGTGATGAACGTCCAGTGATATGCAGCGCTGAATCCACCGTCTGGATCTTTCTTGATCAGATTCTGAAGCAAATATTGAACGCTACAGTACAGCAATCGCATTCGTGAGTCTATCTGCACGTGTCTGGATTCCGGTTATGCTCGCAGGTTTGGTTGTGAGCCGCATGTGTACGGAAGCAGTGGTTGGCCGAAAACAGAAGCGTCCTCCTCTCGCCAAAATCACCTAATTCGTCCATTTCCTTTCATGAAAGTCGGATTGTCAAATACATAAAGCTCACCTGGAAATCCTTTCTTCCAAGCTTTGATTTCAAAACAAAGACCATCTCATATTCGCGTGGACGCTGTGATTCCCAGTCAGTGCTTCAGCCAGCTTTCCTTTTGTTGACACATCATCCCAACAAAGAAACATTTCCTAAGACCAGAGAAACCTCAGCATCGCGGCATTGCGGTCAGGGGTACTGGACACTGGAACCTCGCATCACACTTGCCCATCGCTGCGGTTCCAGAATATCTGGTCTGCTAGGGACAGGTCCCACGGCTGCAAGAGACGGGTGCCCGCCATAGGACCATACCAAACTCTCTGATACTGCACGAGCGGAGAGTAAAGACAAACCATTCCCGCCTGATTCATCCCTTAGACCAAAAGTCTAATGACCAGAACTTCAGATGAACTCTTTTCCAGCAAAAGAACACCGCTAGAATTTGCTTCCAGAAGCTTGAGATATTCTTCACCAGAGCTTTCTGGTCTCACTTGAATTCTGATTCTGCTACTGAAGAGCACTGGACGTCAACGAAGGGGCCTGCGATTCGCACATTTGCCTCCATTTGCTCGGTGGCCAGGCACGTGCAACCTGAACAGATACAATCCGCACGCGCTCGAGGTGAATAGCTTCATCACAGCATCCATCAATACCACGCTTTCGATCGGGCGTAGCGTTCTCCAGCCAGGCTCACAAAATCCAGGCCGCGACTGAGCTGCCATATAATAGAAACAGCAACCCAGACTCTTTGACTCCCAAGAGATTCAGCCTTCAACTCATTGAGGCGCGAGTTACAACTCTTCCTCAACAACGCCATGTCAAACTCTCCACAGCCTCCGAACGATGGCGATATCCTGCCCCATAACCTCCACCATATAATACAACACAATTCAAATACCTCGTACCCGCAAGAGCAGCATTATGATGATGGATCTCACCTGCACTCGCACTACGGTTCTCCTATGCCCCAACAAGATGACGGATACTACCAACAACAAGGCTATGGGTATGATCAAGGCATGGGCAGCCAATACGTAAGAGTTCATGGGCATCTCTCATTGAATGGGCAACTAATGCTCGATAGGATGGATATGGCAGACAAGTCTACCAAGACCATTACAGCACTCCCGCGACCTCACCTCCAACGCCATCAATGGGTTCGAGAGATATGCTACGGACAAGAAGTGGTTTGGGAATCCAGAGAGGCCAACAAAACTTGCGACCAATGCCAGAGGGAAGATCGCGAACCGCAAAATCTCCAAAACCAAAGAAAGCCAAAGCAGCAAAGGCGAAGGCAGAGAAGAAGGTTGCAAAGCTTGACAAGCCACTGAGTGAATTGACTAAGGATTGGGATCATCTACCGATCGTTGACATTGAGGCATACGTCAACCGATCAGCAGAGGAGCGGAGGAAAGAGGTCGAAAGCGGCAAAGTACCCGGCAAGGTCAAGCGCCCGATGAACTCGTTCATGCTGTACAGAAAGGCATATCAAGGACGGACGAAGGACTGGTGCTTGCAAAATAACCATCAAATCGTTTCGCAGGTTTGCGGCGACAGTTGGCCACTGGAGCCTGATCATGTCAAGGAGCAGTACAGCGAGTGGGCTCGAATTGAGCGAATCAACCATCAAAATGCTCACCCAGGATACAAATTCTCGCCTAGCAAGCCAGGCGCTTCAAAGGCAAACAAAAGGAAGATTTCGGAGGAGCCTATGACTGAGTCCGACTTGGACGACTTTGAGTGGCAAAACAGCAGCTCGAAAAGAAGCGCGAAAAAGCATCGGCCGTCACCCAGGATGATTCAACAACCTGTCGCATACCCCACGACCGAATCGGCCTACCAGTACACAACGAGAGACAACTCGATGGAGCCAATTCACAACTTCCATCCATCATCGTACCAAGCCAACAACCCCGGACGGCCCCTTCCAGCACAATATCAAATCCCAAATCAAGGAGAATACTATCAGCAAATACTTCGCCGTAACCACAACCTCACAGATGTTGAGGATGTTGTTCTCAAGCGACAAACAACTCCAGGTCCGCATGCGTATCTTGGTCTTCCAAGTGGCGGCAACCAGTTTGATTTGATGGGATACCAACGATACCAACCATCTCCAGCACCAGATTACAGGCAACTTGATCCGGCTTTGGCGAGCATGGGACAGCATTTCTTTGATGCCAGCAGCATGCATGACCCTGGTCTTCCAAGCTCATACTACAGTGAGAGTCATAACGGTGATCATCAGTGGGAGGCTCCATTCGCGGCTCAAGATCCAATGCCATATATCGATCCTGCTTTGAGCCATGGTGCTACCCAGATCCAAGATCCACATGCTCATATGTTGGGAGGCAACCAGGAGGGATGGCACGTGGAGACCTTGGAAGACGACGACCAGTTCAACAAATGGGTTGAGTAAGGCATGATGACTGAGCGCGGCATAATAATCTTATCGGGTGGCGTTGTAATTACTAGGTGCGACACAGCAGGAATTTGTTCATTGAAAATTGGCGGGTGGTAGAAATGGAAGGGGGAAGATTGAGCATTTCCGGCAGCATGGACGGCGTTGGAGGATGATTGCCACGGTTTGGTATCTTGAAAAGGCGTTTCTTTTGGAAAGTAACACCGACAACAACACCTCTTGGGTAGATACCCCGATATTGCATGTAGTAATTGAATTTCTTCGAATGGCCTGGTCTTTTGGTTCGAATATTGTGATTGTTGTGTTCGATATATGGACATTCCGGAAGATCAATCGTCGGCCGACATCTCCTCATCCAAACGTGTTAATCTCGAATGTGTGAATTCAGTCCATCACGTTTATTGCGAGGTTGTTGACAATCCGGGAAGTCATTCATCGGCATATATTCACTGCTTGAGAGTGAAGTCGCTATGAAAGATCTCGAGCCACAGAAGATCAGTGGAACACCAGGAACGGTATCGCCCAACTTGCAGAATTTTGACGCAGGAGAGTCCGAGAGCCAATGTCCCAAGATATGTTACAATTCCATTGTTCATGCAGGTAGCCGTTAAGGCATCTGACGGGCCGATCACTGACCAGAAGAATGTATCCAGCACGTATAAACACACATAAAGCGATCTCTGGTCGGTTGCTAGTCGCTTCCTTTGAAACTCACAGATTGCATATGAGACATGTATGGTTGAGCGTTCTGGCCATATTTTGAGAGTGAAGAGAAGTAGTGTTGAGATCTGTTGAAGACGCTAACGAAGGGAAAATGCTTACATAAACACAACGCGCGACGCGACACCAAACTCCCAGGGCACCGCAAGGCTGAACATTGTATCTACCATTCCTCAGATCACTCTTTTCGGCAAGTCCAATCCTGCGCACACAACTGGGCCGAGTATTGTGTTCACCTGACGTTGGAATACTCTTCTCTAATCTTAGTCTCGCGAGCACTACAAGGCTGAGAGTCATTCTCAGCTCCTCGAATTACCTTCTTCGGTCATGTATGGAGACTTGGGCAACAAGCTTGTAAGTCTCTCCGTTGACTGCTTGAAACCGTCGCTAATATTTTCTAGGTCCAACATGCCAAAAGGACCCAGAAGCTTGAACATCTCCCTCCATACCAGACCGAAACTGTGCGAGCCGTGACGAGAGAGGTGCGCGACCTGGACAAGGACGTCTCGAACATCCTCCAGTCATTTCAAGGCTCGTTTGAGCCTTCTGCGAACCCTGCCACGGCCTGCACGCTTCTGGTGGACCATCTCTGCATGCGACGCAATAAGAGATGTCTTCTCGCATACCACCGCACTCGAACTGATAAGTTGGAAGAGATGGTATGGAGCGGGACTGACGTTGCGGATCTTGCGGCACAACAGAGGGCACCAAGTGAGGGTCAGAATGGAGCTGCAGATCTCGGCAATGGAGAGGGGAATAGTAGCAGTCTAAGCCCTGAGGAAGAGGAGTACGTCAGGCAATACAGTGATCTATTGGCAGCATACAAGGGCCAATGGACTGATATTGACTTGACTGGGAGTCTTGAACCGCCACGGGACCTCTTCATCGATGTTCGAGTCTTAAAGGATGCAGGAGAGATACAGACGGAATATGGGTATGTAATTGGAAGTCCCACGGTTTCATTGTACTTGACTGACTGGATACATAGCACCATCAACTTGACCAAGAACTCGCAATTCTATGTTCGGCAAGGAGATGTGGAACGATTAATCGCACAGGGATACTTGCAGAAATTGAGCTGAGAGATACCGTGACGAACTTTCGAGGAATACTTCCGCCTGGGTGGGGTTCATTGTGGAAAGAATAGGATAATTCCATCAGCCAAAGAATCATGAAGGAAGATCGTAGCGGGGCAACATGGTCGAGACAAGCATTGCGGAAGTGCGAACAGCGTCCGCGAAGATGTGTACCAATTTCTCTCGCTCTGAGAAGACCCATCACGGTTGGTGCCGGAAGTGAGTGGGGTAGATGAACAGCTACCTGCGGGAGCTAAGAAAATTCAGAAGCACACAAGGGCCAAGAGCAGGAGGCTCGAGGAGTAAGGCCGGAAATGGGTCAGTGAGGAGTTGCAATTGGTGAAGCTGGAGCTTGGGATCAAACAGCGAAGCTCGAATGGTAGACTAGGAGTGGACCCTCTGAAATACTAGCCGCCTTTCCCCACCGGGTGCAAAGTACTTTGACAATCATTTTCAAGGGTCCTGGAGAAGAAGTGGTTCTTTATGACGGGCCTTGGGGGTCTTCTTCGAACAGCTCAATTTGCTGCGTGCCAATTAGGCTCAGTTGACTAGGCAATGTACTCAGCTGTCCAAGTCAGCCTCTAAGAGCACCGGAACCCGCAGTGGGGGCCTTGACAATTGCTCAAGTTGTTATTGCGTTGCAAGGTATCAGGTGCAGTACAGAGTTTTGCACGCACATGCTGCAGCGAATGGCGATGGATGATGAGTTGCAACATCGGACTACTAGTACGGAAAGAAAGGGAAGGGTTCTATTCGTTCTCGAGCTGCATGCATATAAGGCATGGTGCGGGGTACTGGACGAGTACATACCTCGTCTCACGAGGCTCACTCAGACTCCTGTTGTGGCTTGCAGGAGGATAGACATTGGACGACAGGTCTATGATGTGCTTATAGGAACAGGTGTTGTGATTATGGTGTTGTCTTTCGATCATCTCTGGATGAATATGGACGGCGTCGGGCACCTTCTCCGGTAGATTTACAGGCTATGATCACCAATGAAATTTTCGACTTTCGAGTTTGCAGTACCCAGAGACTTCAAGCAGTTGCAGGCATCTTCATCGCCACCCGTTGGCTGCGGAAAGAAAACTCGGGGGTGGCGCATCACGGTGTTCGGCTCCAAACGGCGTCTAGAAATCACATGCAGCTCAGCAATGCTACCCTGCGTTTCGTGGTGAGCACGGCGACATCTGATTGCACAATTCCAAAGCTCAAGGCGTGCTCGGGTCATTGGCAGTGTTGACATGTTCGCGTGCTCTCGTTTGCAATAGAGTCGCCAATTATTGGTCTTTCACTAAGCAATGCTCACCAGTTACTAGTTCATGTAACGGAGTTAGCCTGTTACTATTAGCAGAAGAAGTAGTACAAATTACGATTCAGTTGCAGATATACCAAGTCAGAAGTGCATCTTCACACACGCTTGCCACGAGGGCTGTTCAGTGAAAAGTCAGAGCAAGGGCTGGACCATCAGCTTCACTAAGGCGAGGCTGCCAAGGGCTTTCTCCCCTGTAGAGCGGGGCTCTCATAGCGGCTGGTGCTCAGATTTTCGCGTCCTGCAGCACTGCAACTGCGCTGCATGAGGCTAATGCAAGCGGGGAATATTCCCTGGAAGAAAAAGTACCAACTTGAACTTGAACTTTGCCTTGTCCTGCCCAGCCCATGTCATGTCATGTCACTCCCGATTCAAACCTCACCAGTGCCAATTACTCCACCAGGGTAAGGTAAGACCCAGCCAGAATGACGAGACCGTCAATCCTTGAACCAAAAGTTACTTCACACTTCCTCCAGCACCAGTACTTTTAATTACTGGATCGATAAGCTAGCTATTTTACTCATCATGCTTTTCATCTTTTCTGTTATCAGTTGAGCTTGTCCTTGCTAGGTTGGCTTCCATCTTTCCCGCTCTTAGTCTCTCCAACACAACTGGGCTGGACTTTTTTTGACTTTCTTGTCCACCACGGGAACCAGCCAGCGAGCCAGCCAGCGAGCCAGCCAGCCAGCTCCCTGTTCTAATCCTCTACCCTCATTTCACCTACACTACAGTCCTTACAGCTGTGTGCCCGTTTTCTTCCCGCTCCTCTCCCCTCCACCCGCAGCTCGAGTGCGTGGTCGAGATACTAAAGTCCCTCGTCATCGCCGTTGGGGTACTCTGCCAACAATACTACAAACAAAATGTCATTACCAACGTCACAATCGCCTTTTGGTGCTGCTCGGAGGCTGCGGGCGCCCTCTATAGGCTCGCATTCAAGCCCAAGACTGATTCCTGGCTCGTCTGTACCCTCTGTAGAAGGAGCTTCAGACATGAACTATGGTTCTTTACGCGGACGTCCAGATACTCAGGCGTCGCAGCTATCTGCGCTCAATGCTGCCACAGCTTCCGGACAGCGAGAACCAACAAGGTCTTCTGTACATCTCTCCTACCGAGGCGGTCCTCCAGGTATGTTTGCTACTCTCTTCAAACGCATTGTCGATTACTGATTAGATTTTAGTACATGTCGACAACACATTCACAGCTCGAAGTGTCCGTGAAGACACCGCAGAATTGGCGTCGTATGCCCTCTCAGATAGAGCTTCGGCAAGAAGCGTCTCCCCTCCCCGCCAACGGCCGACGCAGACTTCCCTCGAATCATACTTCAATCTGGGCACGGAGGAGGAAAGGTCCCCAGTGAGAAATGCCGAGGGGCTACACCACCACATCATCGAAGAGGTTTCAGAGCCCGTATCACCAGAGAGCAACCCATCGTCGGTCAAAGCCCCTGGCGCTTCTGCTCTTACAGACATGCTGAAGCGATCTCCTCCAAACACACCACCAAAGAGCAGCGAGGAAGATGGAGATGATGCAGAGGTTCTAGATGGAAATCGGGACGAGGAGAGTCCTCGGCAGCGCCGCCTGATCCTGACACCAAAGGGTGGGGATACTGAGCCGACGGAACGGACGTCGTTGCTGGGGAAAGATACGAGGTTCGAAACTCATCATCCTGACTGGATACGTGGAGAGCAAGACGTTGAGAGACAAAGTATTAAGCGAACACCGGCATGGCCAAAGTTACGGAACCTTGTAATGTGGCCGCGGGAGAAAGGTAAGGAGGTTGCGCGGATTGCTCTCGACCCGAGGGCGTGGGATAGAAAAGCTATCTGGCAGCATGCGGTCAAGGAACCTGTGGGGGCACTTCCCGCAGCTATCCTTGGCCTTTTGCTCAATATCTTGGACGCTTTATCATATGGTATGTTTAACATGATAAGAGGCTCTACGCCGTCGAAAATTTTACAATCTTTGGGCTTATTTATCGTCCGTCTTTGAAATCTAACTGGTTATGTAGGAATGATTCTGTTCCCTCTGGGGCAACCCATCTTCGAAAAGCTAGGCGCTGCTGGTATTGCTATGTTCTACGTAAGCTGCATAGTATCCCAATTGGTATACTCATGCGGTGGTAGTAAATTCAAGGGTGGAGTCGGGTCCGAGATGGTATGTCAAGAATTCCTCCACAAATAGACAGTCATTAATTTTAACCACACAGATCGAAGTCGTGCCCTTCTTTCACAAAATGGCTTTCCTTATTCTGACTCGAGTTGGAGAAGATGATCCAGCAGCTGTCATTGCCACGACAATAACGGCTTATGCACTCAGCAGCATCCTTACTGGAGTGATATTCTTCATCATGGGGTTCTTCGGATTTGGATATATCGTTGGTTTCATACCAAGACATATACTCATCGGATGTATTGGTGGTGTTGGTTTCTTCTTAATTATCACAGGTGTAGAGGTTTGTGCTGGGCTCAACGGCAACCTCAACTTCGACCTCCCAACCTTGAAGAAGTTGTTTGAGCCAGACACCTTCGAACTATGGATAATTCCGCTCACCTTGGCTGTCATACTCTTTACCCTGCAGCACAGAAATGACTCGAAATATCTGCTTCCCACATTCATCCTACTTATACCAGCAATCTTTTACTTTTTCGTCTTTTCCCTCAATCAGCTGAATGTGGTGGATCTAAGGAAGAAAGGATGGATATTTGAAGGGCCAGAAGCTGGGGAACCCTGGTGGTACTTCTATACTTTATATGGTAGGCTATTTGAATTCCTTACTTGATGTCCTACTGACGTACGCAGACTTCAAACTTGTACATTGGGGTGCTGTGGCGCAGACGATCCCGTCCATGCTTGCCCTTACATTCTTTGGTGTCCTTCATGTACCGATCAATGTACCATCTCTTGGTTTCAAGCTCGAAATAGACGACGTCGACCTTGACCGGGAGTTGATGGCACATGGCGTGTCAAACGCCTTGTCTGGCGCTGCCGGCAGCGTCCAGAATTATCTTGTTTATACTAATAGCGTTCTCTTCATTAACTCTGGTGGAGACAGTCGGATGGCAGGTGTCATGCTCGCCATGGGTACTTTTGCAGTCATGGTCGTTGGCCCAGTCATCATTGGATACATTCCAGTCATGATGGTCGGTACACTCATCTTCGTACTTGGTCTTGAACTCGTAAAAGAGGCTCTCTGGGTGCCGTGGAAGAAGCTAAAGCCTCTTGAGTATTTTACAGTAAGAACAATATCTCTTCTCTTCTCCGCTATCGGCAAATACATTCACTAATAACCCTCAGGTCGTTGTGATCGTTTTTGCGATGGGTCTCTACGACTTTGTTGCCGGCATCGCTATCGGCATTGGCCTTGCCTTCTGCTCTTTGATTTTCCAGACATCTAACGTCCCTGCTGTAAGAGCCTCCTATTCTGGCGAAGTTGCAGGATCCACAGTCCGCAGGAATCCAACGCAATATCGCTACTTGCGAGACGTTGGCCAACAGATTCATGTCACGAAGTTAGCTGGATACCTATTCTTCGGCACCATTGTCAGCGTAGAAGACAGGATTAAAGCTTTGGTTGAGGAAGAGGCATTCCATCAGAGGCCAATTCGATTCCTTATTTTCGACCTTACCCATGTCACCGGAGTCGATTACTCCGCCGCTGAGGCATTCAATAGACTCAGTCGGATCTTGGGTCTTAAAGGGGTTACATTGCTCATGAGTGGGGTGCGGGATGAGAGTGCGATTGGAAAAGGTCTTCGAGCTACAGGAGTCGGAGATGGTGCGAACGAAGTCAAGATGTTCGAAGACCTAAACTCTGCACTCGAGAGCTGTGAGAATGAGCTTCTCAAGACCTTGTACGCCAGTAGAGACGCACGCGCAATTCGCAACGCCCCAACACCGCATGTTGACGCTCCTGCCAGGCCACGAAGCGGGTCACATACCTTCGACACGCAATTTAGCTCCCCTAGGCGTAACCAGTTGCATCGTGCGGCTACCACTACCCTGGACGATACCCCAGGAGAGTCAAAATATCTTAATTTCAAGGAGCCCCTACGTCTGATTCTGCAGACATTCCAAGGATTGACCGACAAGAACGAGGACTTCTGGTTCCAGAGTCTCCCCTTCTTCGTCAAGAAAGACTATCCTGCCGGGACTGTTCTCTACGAACGTGGCGAGCAAGCAAAGGGTTTTTACCTTCTCGAAGACGGCATCCTTCGAGCTGACTACGAGTTGCCTCAAGGCCGATACTTCGAAAGTATCGTCGCAGGCACTACCTGTGGCGAGCTTCCATTCTTCTCAGAGACAGACAGGACAGCCACTGTCCAAGCTGAACGCGATTGTGTGACCTGGCTTATGGACCGCGACAACTGGGAGAAGCTGCAGAAGACGGAGCCTGAAGTCGCACAAGAATTACTACGTATCTCACTCAAGCTCACGAGCGAGAGAATGAGCGCAATTACTTCTTATGTGTTAACAACTGCTGGTTGATTGCGGAAATGTATATAAAGTGTTTATATAAGTGGGTGGGCGGTAAAGATAAAAGCATGAGGGCAGACATGGGTTGCTGTCCTCCGGATAGGGGTGGTCAATTTGCTTTAGCTTGCATAGCACTGCGAGGAGTCTTGGATATGGAATTGGAAAAAGTGTCCGTCCTTGTGTAATCATTAGTTGCATGCATGCGTCGTATGACGGCTATCAGAATTGATACAACCCGTTTTGTCATTTCATCCAATGTTCTTCGGCCTCGATTATGACCAAAAGGTAAGACATGGTATACATACAAAATGCTGACAAGTACGAAGTGTGCTAAGTCTTGCTCTATTCTATCGTCTGAAGGTTAGAAGCCCCGTTGGATCAAATCAATTGTCAACTCAGACGTGGTCTCCAAGAGCCTCTTCCTCGCGTCAACTCCTCGACATCCCAATTCGACCAATTCATGTTCCCCTTCAAGAACTCCGCCTCGGCACTAACAGACCACACAATGAACGAGGCGCTCAACTCAACCATTGTATAGAAAGTCAGTATAATTCCGAGTACAAGCAAAGCCATCTCATCTCAGCTTATCTCAAACCATATAAATAAATTCAAGGAAGATAAGACAAAGGGAAATACAAGAGCTCACCATCATCAAACGGCAACACAAACCCAGCTTCTATAGCCTGCCTATTCATATCCGTCTGCAGCACGCCCGGATGCACATTCATCACCCTCACACGCGGATTCTCAAACTCGATCACTATTCCTCATCACAATGATGAACTTCAAATCCGCATCCCCAAAGCTCTGACTAATGTTCATAGCCAAAGCGCCATACCACTGAAAGCAGTTTATGTCTCTGGCCATATCAGAAAAAACGCAGTAAGCGAGCAACATATTCTAAATCGGCACCGCAACAAGCTTGCTTCTAAAGCGTGCAAAGTAGTTTATTGGCCAAATTCCCGATAGCGGTGTGTACAGGTACCAGCCTGGCGGAGAACAGAAGCTTGGTCTGTGATACATGAGAACGGAGGAAGACCATTAGGTGCGGTGGTATATTGTTTGTTGCTTAACCAATAAGCGAGAGTGAGGCGAACATTCTGTTGCTGGTAGTTGGACTAATTGTATCCCACGCGAGTGTTTACCGTCCATGAAGAAGGTGCTGGGGGGAAAGACTGCGTGCTGCTATGGATTTGAGCCTCTTTTTGTATCAAATTGTAAATGCCAACTTTGATTATTCGAATAAGCAATATAGATCTGATCTGAATCGAGCCCAAAGCGTGGTCTCTCCATAAAGCTTTCTACGCTGAGATTCTGCTGGACTTCTAGTATATCTGTGAAAGCATGGAAGCCCTTGAGAGAAGTCTTGATCAAACGAACCGTGTCTACTGTGGCATGACAGGAAGGCCCATTTGGTTGGCTGTAAACAGAAACACGTATCCTCGAACACAAATTTTTGAATGATTTCGGCTCTCCCTGAAGTTGGTGAAGGAAAGCATTCCTCGAGACCTAGTGTTCAGGAGATATAATGCGCTTTTCGGCATTACCGATGACCAAAGCCTTGATCGTTCTTGCAGCATGGTACTTAGGGCCATTTCGAATTTGATCCTTACAGTTCCTACTGAAAAGTAATTTAAACAAGGAGACGATTGTCACGAATGCTTTTAGACAAACTTTACCGAAATAAAATTTACAAGCATCTGGCTACTCCGCTTCTCAGACCCAATGATCCCAAGAGCCAATGTCATGCAATAAATTTTGTGTATAGCAAAATATTCATATTATCGTGACTATCTATGACGGCGCAGTTCCCTTCCAATACTTGCTTGGTACGAAAGGCATCTTCGTAACCTTCGCCTTGCGCTTCTTACCTCTGATTACAACCTCAACATCTGTCCCAGACTTGTGGAAGCCATCCTTGATATAACCCATCGCGACATTCTTTCCAAGAGTCGGACTGGGACATCCACTCGTGATGTTTCCAATCTTCTCTCCCTTGTCATTGACAATCTCAGCTCCCTCACGAGCCGGAGCACCCTCAACAATCAAGCCAATTCGCCTCCTCTCAACACCAGCTCCGCCTTTGCTCTTGGGCTTCAGTTGGCTGAGGATAATTTCCGAGCCGTGGAATCCCCCTGTTTCTCTCCTGTCCTTTCCAATAACCCAGCTCAGTGCCGCCTCGACAGGCGTTGTGGAGTCGTCCAAATCATGGCCATAAAGACACATACCAGCTTCCAACCTCAAACTGTCTCTAGCACCTAGCCCAGCAAGTTGAAGTTGTTCTGGCCCAGCATTCTGCAATAGCGTCTCCGTAACAACAACAGCTTCTGACTCTGGAATAGAGATCTCGAAGCCGTCCTCACCAGTGTATCCACCTCTGCTGACCAACAATGGACTCGAGACCTCCCCGTTCAACAGCTTGATCTTAACGAACTTGCTTGAGCCAAAGTACATCTCCTTCAGCTCACTCTCCGCAGGCTCAACCATCACTCGCCCCAAAATATCCGCACTCAATGGACCCTGCAACGCAATCAGTCCCCACCCCTCCAGCACCTCCCACTCGACCTTCGCCCCGCCCTCCTTCTGGAAAGCCTCCAACTGCTCCTTGAAATATGGCAGATCCTTCTCTCTACATCCAGCATTTGTGACCACATAGAACAACTCCGGGCCCAATCTAGTAAGGATAGTATCATCGACAATGCCACCCGTAACAGGCCATAGCAAGGTGCTCAATGTGCTCTTATGTGTTTCCAGCCCCGCGATCCCAGCAGGCGTGATGCGCTCGAGGAAGGCGTTGACGCCTGGGCCGGAGAACCTATGTTGTACCATGTGGCTTACGTCGAAGAGGGAGGCATGCGAGCGTGTGAAGTGGTGCGAGGCGCTGACGCTGAGGGATGTGTATTGAACAGGCATGTGGAAGCCGCCAAATGGCACCATCTTGCCGCCGTGCGCGAGGTGGAGGTCGTAGAGGGGCGTCTTGCGCAGGACTTCATTATTAGGTGCTGAGGAGGAGTGACGTGTTGTTCGTTTGAAGGTGGATGGTGCGAATGTTTGTGGGCTTGTGGTGAGGTGGTGAGGTCTGGGTGATGTTGTTGGAGGGGTTCTGCGGTGTAGAGCTGTTGAGAGAGTGCGCGAGCTTCGAGATCCTGCTCGTGGTAGTAGAATCGCGTCAGTGACGCTTGATACAGCTCTGAGACGCTTCATTTTGAGTCAATTGTTCGTTGTGTTGTAAAAAAAAGTTGGAGGTTGACTTTTAAACATGTTCGTCGGGAGGTCTGTTGACATGCGCCCTCTCGGCTACAATCGGAAGTGGGGTTCTTTACTGATTAAAATAACTCGTATTTAATATAAGACGAATAATTATATAAATGAATTCTTAACTTATTGATTCAATATAACTTTTATATCAGGAAAAGAGAGAACGAGGGGATCAACAGGAAGAAGGAAATATTAATTTTTAAAGCTCATAAATCAGGGAAATGCGATGGTATCGACGTATTATTATTCATCTGTAAGCATGGTCAATATGAGACGTATGGATCTAAGGGCTACGTATTACGACAGCCGTCTTTCCCAAAGATCGTAAGTAGAGCAATTGCTTGCTTGAGGAACCCGGTACTAATGCTCATCTAGCAAGCTTCGTATTAACTCCCGAAGAATTGACTACCGAAAGACGTCGAGAAACGCAGTTTTGAAAAAGCGAGAAAAACGAAATGATCCAAGAACTAGGAAGGCAGCTAGACTTGAGTAAATGATCAAAAGTCTTCTAGAGAAGAACCCAAACCATAACTATGGGCAGTTGAAATCAGAATATCTAGACTCTTCAACGCCCTTGAAGAACAAACAAGAATTTGAACCTGTTTTCTGGGAAGGATTTATATTTGACCGACATCAATTGTATCTGGGCCTAGAACCAGTATTATTATGACTTTTGAAGGTTTCCTGGTAAGGAAGTTTGATATGAAAGAGACTCCTATGATGTCCCATTTCGGCGGGTGGGTGATTTGCAGACTCCGCGAGTCGCGATTGTGCGAGAGACTAACTGTGTTGCGTATTTTTGTGAATATCTGATTGTATGGAAAACACCTAGAAGTGGGATATTTTAAGAATGAATGGGTCAATGTTGGTACTAACTCCAGTCAAGCGGTTTGCTCTCACACTTAATTTGCACGCTCGAAGCTTCAATTCCTATCGACTAACAAGTCTGACTTCACAGAATTAGTATTTGAGTAAGTCATCAAATTAAAGTACATTTATGATGAAACCCCAACACAGTATGTCTCCCCAGCCCACAAATTCGTACAACCACTCCCTATAGCTGGATTCCAGGCGTAAAATTGGGCAAAGGTAATCCCATATTGAGATTCAATAGCAGCACAAGAAGCTCCTTGACTTGGTGTAACTGTATATGCATTACAATTTGCAGTGATTCCACTCTGTGTTGGAGCCGGAGCTGTCACAGTTGTAGAAGTTGCTACGGGCGGTCCTGCAACACAATATGCTTCACCGAGCCAGAGAGCACCACAATTACTTCCTATGGCCGGATTCTAAGCATAGAACTGCGCAAAGGTGATGCCGAATTGGGAATCAATGGAAGCGCAAGTGACGCCGCCGCCGCTTTTGGTGAGGTAGTACGCTGTGCAGCCGGGGGTGATTCCTGATTGTGTTGGACCGGGAATAGAAACAGTCGTCGTCTTCGTTGACGTAGTTGTACTCATTGGATTAGATGTAGTACTGGTCCTTGAAATGGCAGCGTCACCGCTGACACAATAAGCGTCGCCGAGGATTAGATTGCCGCAGGTAGAGTTGAGATTAGGGTTCCATTGCTGCAGTTCTGCGAAAGTGATCCCGTACCACTTTCGAGCAGAGCACAGTTATCGTTGGCTACAATAGCATGCCATACGTAGCAGTAACTCGTTGTGCCGGTTGGAGTTGGATCGGGTGGCGAGACGTAACCTGAAGTTGTGGTTGTTGTAGAAGTGCTGTTCCAATCTGCAGTTGGTGAGACGCAGTAGGCAAGTCCCGGGACAAGATTTGTGCAGTTTGCGTTGATGGACGGATTGATAGCCTCAAAGAGCGATAAGGTTATTGTGTTGTTGACCACGATGAGACTGCAATCATTACCCGTGACGACAGTGTAGTATTTACCACACTGAGTAGTGGATTGAAAGGCTAGATGCTTGGTGCTGCAACCGTAGCAGTTGCATAACTGCTGTTTGAGTGCCTGTAGCTCCAGCGATTGTTGTTCCATTATATAGAGTACCAGGTAGACCAATGCAAACTGACTGCCCTGCGATGAGATTGGTACAGTAGTTATTGATGGATGGGTTCCAGGCTGTGAACTGTGTGAATGAGATGCTACTATCGTTTGTAATAGAGGCGCAGGTATCGCCAGTTACAACTGTATGAGTGATACAAGGCTGAGGAAGACATAGCGTCGCACCGGCTACAAGTTTTGTCAGCTCACTGATAGGATGAGTAAGTATTTAAGCTCAAACACATTGAGCATGCCAAATCTCGGATAAAGATGAGGAAAGGGTGGATTTTATAGAGTCTGACTTTGACGTACCTTGAAGGTTGGAGCAATCTGGCAGCAGACTATTCATATTAATGAGGGCCCCAGTAGAAACACCTTTGGCTTTAGAAATTGCTATGCAATTGTCTCCAGAGGCCACGGTATAGGTATTTCCCGAATAACAAACATTCGAGGTTGTAAAATTGTTCGGGGCGTAGCCAGGAATGGCTGTAACATTGGTCGGGTTCACGGGTACAGCCGTTGGGAATGACACACCACAAGTCTTCTGAATAGTCGCCCACTCTGTTGCCATGATCGAATAGTAATAGCTATACGCTGTTCCTTGAAGTTGCTGATAGAGTGACAGAACACATGGTGAGCACAAGACACTAGTTGGTAGACTTGTGGCAGCCGTATAGTTGGTGTATGAGGCAGAAATATTGGCAAGTTGTGCTTTTTTAATGTCAGACATAATGTAAAGGGAGTAGAGCTTTGAGGATACAGCGACGTACACATGCAAGATTTTCCAGTTTTCGAATCCGTCAGACATGTGAGGTTATAACTCGACCAGTACACATCTCCAAAGTATGTCGCTGGATATCCAGACCACGGCTGCGGCTGTCCCGCATAGGATGAAGCCACGGAATTATGATACTTTGCTATAGAAGAGCTACAGGTGGACGAACATGATGATGTGAAATCCGAATCATCGAGCTGATAGAAGTAGTCGGAAACAGCTATACTCACCAAACTCGAATTGCATTGAACGGTACTTTGCAGAGCATTACACAAGCGGTTGAAAGAGCCACATTTGTTGAATTTGCAACTGTTCCATTTTCGAAGACCTGGAACTGCGCAAAAATACCAAAGTGTAAAGTGACGATAGTACGAAACCAAAGACGGGAAACCGAGTCAACATTTTGATGCCACAACTCCGGATGTCGAGAAAGTTGAGAACTCAAATCAATCAAAGAACATAACTATGGAGGGGCTCGAAATAAGCTTTGATGTACAGATAGCAACTCCCCGCAGCCGCTGAAATTGCATTCTTCACAGCCCGTTTTTCCACCATCCTTGTTCCAAATTCAGGGGCGAATGCATCGGATATCGAGGACCCCCTGATGAACAGCTTTTACGGAGATTAATCGATAAAGAACCTTGCTGCCTCGGCTCTAGCTCTCATCTCATTGTCTTTTCTTTGGTAAGGCGCGGCACAGTATACTAAGCTACATTTATAATTCTATGCAAAGTCGACCATCGAGAAGTTGATAGATAGTGGTTTGGAGAAGAATGGCGACCTACCTTCCACCAGGCTGGACCGCTGAGCAGCTTGAGTCAGCCACACTTTCCGACATCCAGCAATTACCTCCAGACGTAAGTATCTTCCTCCCTCCCTCTTTCTATTTCTCAACTAACTCGTCATAGACTCTACACAAATTGGACCTCAATTACATGTCATCCGCAGATAATTCGGCGCGAGACCTTGTCCTCACAGCCCAACTTACCGAATCCCGCCGTCTCGAGCGCATTTCCCTTGGTCTTCCCCCCGCCCCACCAAAGACCAAACCCGAGCGCGACCCATACGTACAAATTGTCGAAGATGAGCGATTCATGGACTTTGGATATCTATGTTTCCGTACGACGTTTGCTGATGATGCGAGGTGGGAGAAGTGGCAAGAGAACTTCGATGCGGGGTTGGAGGGGGGTTTGGTGGGGTGTGCTGGTCGGGAGAGGGTTGCGGAACGGTTGATGGTGATATTTGTTGACGATAGTGATTTAGACGGTGTGGGTTTTTCGGATGTCGCCAAGGCTTTTGCGGATGTGAAGGAGAATGAGGATTTTGGCCCTGGGTTGGACGTTGGGATGTGTTTGATGCTTGATGAGGAGGCTATGGCTTCATTACTGGAACCTGTTGAGGGCAAAGACCCGTGGGTTTGGGCTGTGGATGTGAGCTATGATTTCGATGGTGCGCAGATGGAGGATGGATACCCGGGACGGTTCAAGGTCGCCATTGATTCTTTGATCTCGGACCTTTGGCCATTGCTTGCTGGCTCAAGTATGCAGCCAAAGAGTCTCTGGCAACCTGAAAATTCGATTTGGAAGAGTGCGATTCAAATCGCGGAAAAACTTGGCATTGGAACTCGGAGAGGTTAATGAGCTGATTTCACTTGGCACAATAAAAAGCGACACCTGCTTGTCTTTGATTCGGAATACAATAGAAGTCAGGGAAGTCTACCCTAATGTCCGAGGAGTCTTGGAACTTGGCTCAGATAGCTAACGGAAAGACTTGTACGAAGCCTTCTTTACCTATAACTTTAGGTCCTCCTTTTACCAGTGTGCCTAGCCATTGGCACTTTGGGGTTCTTCATCCTAGTCTGCGAAGCAAAGTTGCTTGCACATATGATCCATATTCTTATCTCAATCGCGATTTGAACATTTAACATGATTATACGCGTGCGGCTCTACGGAAGAAGAAGAAGCAGGAAAATCTTCCATCCACTTTTTCAACCACAAGGCAAATATATATACTAATTATATTATATCCTCATTTCAACATCACACCACTCACCAATAAGAATATCCATGTAGCCAAACTGATACTGCCAAAGATTCCAGCTAAGGCCTCCTGGGCAGTCAGGGTACCCGATAAGTCGTTCCAACGACTCAGCAACACAAAAACCATCTTGGTGATGTCTGTGTCGCAGTCTCAAATACAAGGTGGTACAGAGAAGGTGGTACGGTGAAGGTGCTTATTATCATGACGTAAATCAGACTGATTGCCAGTAACTTGGCAAGATATTCAAGATCGCGAAAACGACGAAAAATAAGATTCGAGAGCGATACGATGCAGCTAGACACGAAGTATCATATTCTCCTTCTTGGAGGCACTGGCATCAGCGGGTTGATGTTCACGAGGCTGCGCTGGAAGCTGTTCATACATTAATTCTCTATTTTCGGACGCCTTCTAAGATTCCCAAAGATTTATCCTCGAATCCAAGATTGTCGGCCATTCAAGGCGAGCTTGGGAATGAGGAAGGGTTGAAGAAAGCTGCTGCTTGTGGTGCGGATGTATTCTTATCGTTTGCTAAACCTACTCTAGGCAATCGAAACGGGACTGTAAGATTCTCAGCCATAGCCTTGAGCTCAACTCGACGGCTTCACACTCTGCACCTGAAGATACCACCTCGATTAAATGGTGGGTCTCCAACTGCTATATCAAAGTCTTTGGCGGAGATGCCTACATGGAGATCAAGAGCTTCACGGAAGAGAGTATGGCTTTGGGAGACCATATTGTTTTAGTGTGATCTCTCTGGGGCCGATGTCTTCTAGTGGGTTAGAAACCTGCTGAGTATTTTGGGTGTATTGCCGTTGGAGCTGCGAGATGGGATGGGTTGTTGCTTGGCAAAGTGGCGTGTGGACTTTATAACCGAGCTCGGTAAAGCTGTGTATTTTGATGCTCTAGGGAACTACATAGTTTCATTCAGCCCCAAATATGAGACCCAATAGTCAATCAAGCCTCCAAGGAAACGAAGTGAATGGTAATTTCAATAATGGAGGACTTTTCTCGATTTGGTGGTGTATCGGAAGATTGGAATATCTTCATTGCGGCAAATCCACGGCCTCAGATACCTCCTGATGTGACCCCTGCTCAGCTACAGCATATGACAAATGTGGGCAGAGAATCAGTTTCGCGGGAGATACTCAGTACAGTCACTAGTAATAGTTCACCCAGACGCCTTAGCGGACTTCATCGTAGCTTACATACAACTAGCCGAGATCAAGACACGCGATTTCACCTATGCCTCGACGGATGAGCAGTCCATTCCCTTGCGAATGTATACCCCTTAAATAACACGAAATGATGGTAAACTCCCGGTGTTCATCTTCTATCATAGTGGTGGGTACTGCTTTGGCACACTGTCCAGTGAAGACGGGTTCTGTTCATGGATTATTGAGAAGGTCGGAATCATCGTCGCCAATGCCTGCTACCGTCATACCCCCGAGTGGCAGTGGCCTGCCCAGAGGGAGGACGCATTTAGTGTTTTGAACTGGGTCTTTGGCAATATAAATGCCATAGGTGGAGACGGTGACAAAGTTCTTGTCGGAGGGAGATCGAGTGGATCAAACCTTGCAGCTGGAATTACTCTTCGAGATAACGAAACAGTAAGTAGTGTGTACTGGCCGAGATCAGGTATATCATGACGGTTTGAACCACTGCTTAACCCGCGGTCAGGCTCAGCCACTGCCGTGAAAGCTGACTTAGATATGTTGTCGTCCTCCCCCTCCCGATTATCCTGCACTTGTCCTTGCTTTTGATCAACCATGATGGCCGTAGCAGCTCCAAGGTTCGAAAAGTTGGAGCGAAGGCTGATCAAGACAAAGTATAGTTCTCGCTGACTCACTCTCCCCGAGTCAATTGGATACTACTTCCGGTACTTCACCGAGCTCTGAAGTTGAGACAACAGCGGTTCAAAAAAAAACTAGAACTGATTTTGCAGAGGTGGCTCTCCTAAGTACTGGATGGACTCTCCAGGGACAGGGGGTGCTTGTCGAGGGGATGGGACGGGGAAGAGAGTGAGATGGCATAAAATTGGGATATTTGGGGGGGCATAGCTGAGGCCATATTGTACAAGATTCGAAAGCTTCGGGAATGTGGCCAACGGAAGAAATCCCTTGGATGAATGAATGTGTCTGCAATGAGAGCATAACAACCATTCTGATATAGCGAAACAAAGTACGACGCGTGAGTTGGTCAATCGGAGGCTTTGAAAATTGAAAGGTAGATATTAGCCATTGTAGGTTGCCTTCTTCCAGGTATTATAAGTTGGTTTGTGTGCTCGAGAAAGGATGTCACAAGGGTTCAGTTATCTATAGAAGCCGGTGCTTGGTCGAGCGAAGAGAATTAGAGACGACTCTAAGGAGCTGCCAGGCTTTCTCACCGTAGTGGTCTTTCGGGACCAGAGGACGCTCAACGACCGCGGCAGTCTTCTAGCTATGAAGTGCAAACAATTTCAGCCTAGAGACTATATGAATTTCTGTCCTTCTCTGCAACTCCATTCGTTAAACATAGTCCTGTCTTCGAATCACAAAAATCTTGAAGGATGTCATCAATCGGGTCACAATACCCACCGATCCAGAGGAGAAATCTGTTTACAGCTCGGAGTGGCTGGTTGCGGTAGTATTGACTCAAACTTATGGCTATATGATCGAGAACGGCAGAGACTTTGTAGTTATTAAAAAGGACGAAAAAGAAAGAGCGAACGACGAACGACGCCACTTTCTTGTACTCCGCTAAAGCGGCGACCGGCCTATACGCGCGTCTTGCTCGATACAAAGGGTCGCGGTTTCCGCATGAGAGCTTGCCGTTTGGTCGTTTATTGTGTTATTATCTGATCTTCATGAGAACCTTGACTGGTAGAGTAAATCCGGACATGGCGCAATATCAATGCGATTTTAAGAATTTCAATCTTCTCTACTCTAACATCAACGCACTAAATAGAGATGCTAGTGAGGAACTATATAGCTAGAAAAGCCATGGAATAACCCATATCCTTTGCTCGCGAATGATAATACAGCAAACTCCCTTCAATGTGACCATCACTTGGTCTCAAAGCTGTACCTCAGCCATCCTGATAATGCGTTCAAGCTCTCCCACCTAACAGCCTCGTCCTTTTCCTGCATCAACTCCATAACTCTCGTCTTCAGACCGAGCTTCTCCAACTGAGATCTCTTCTCGGGCACCTCCTTCACCAAGCATCCCACATCATTGCATGCAATTGCAAGTACTTGCTTGTCTTGCTCCCATCCTTTGCCCATAATCTCGGCAAGCTTTTTAGGAAGTACTCCCTTCTCATGCTCAAGAATTCTGCGAGCATTCTCAGCCCAGAACGTTGGGCTTCTGTGAGGTGGCGACCATCGCAGATGTCCCGAGTTGACTTCTGCAGCGTACTCGTCGAATGTGGTCTGAGTCTTCGTATACTCGTCGAGCATCTCGCTGAGGTTCTGCAAGTCCTCTAGAAGGTCAGGATCCGAAAGATGACGTCCGTTGATATTTTGCAGAAGAGCAGGAAGTCTGGCAAGAACAGCAGCAGGCAGCAATGTAGCCCGATTTGTCGAGAGAAGGTTGTAGAGGGACGAAATAAGGAGTCGCGTAGTTTTCTCTTTGGGAGATAATCTCAACAACTGGGTATAAAGCGGAACGATATCATACTCCCTGCTGGATGTTAGCTCAATCGTAAAGCAATAAACCAATGGACATACTCATCAAGACCTTCTCCAATGTCAGCACCTTCAAAACTGAGCTGCCAATGCACTAGGAGGACATGATAGAGCAACTGTAAGCCAACTCCACCACCTATAGTGCCCTCAATCCCACTTCGCATGCTAGCAGCACCGCTCCACAGGGTTGAAGCAGAATCGCCATTTGAGACACCAGCCGCAGCTTTCAAAATGCTGACCAAAGGACCAACTGTCTCCCGTCTCTGCTCCCAGAATATGTGTCTCGACTTCTTGCTGCGTAGTAAAGCAGAGTATTCCAGTACTGCGATATCTTGCAAGCCTCCATCAGTGACCAATGTCAACGTCGATAGGTATGTGAATAGTCGGGGAATCGCAGCGGCTTCCTTCTTCGAGAATGCTGGAGCACCAGCGATCATGCTTGTGAGAACAGTCGATGTGAGCAATGGTATTGGGCTCTCGGGGTCATTCGATTGGGACAGGAGGGGTACTAGAGGACCATACGGATCTGGGTGCTCAGAAAGCGCCTTCGCAAGTGCTGGGATACCTGTGATTCGTTGGTAAGAGGAAATTATATAGTAGAGGGTTGATTTCTCTACCATCAAGCAAGTCGCCCAACAAGACCAAGATGTATTGCACCACATCTCCACGCTTCACAGCTGACTCTAAGACGCTGGGCTTTCCATTACCACCCACGAACAGCGTACGGTATCCATCTAGATCGCGTTCGACTACCTCTTTTCGCTGCTCTTTCCTGACCTTATCCACAGCTCTGATCTTGCTCAATTGGTCGTCGCTGATCGTGCCAGCTCTGGAACAGCCATCCCAGGGAATTGGTCGACTGCGAATGTTGTTCTGGAGCGAGGCGAGGTATGGAGGAGGGTCCAAAGACATCTTTACTGCGTTCCTCAGCTCCTTGGATGTGGAATATGCGGAGAGAATTTGGGCTTACGACAAAAGCAGTGGCAGGATGGAGCTGTTGTTGATGGATGAAGCTCTTATCGAGAAGGCGCTAGCGGCTCATGGCCTTGTCGCCTCCGGCAGAGTCCCAGAATCTCTAAAAACATCGGAAGTTTGAGAAGCTCCTTCCTCACATTTTTCAAATAATATAAATATGAATCAATACGTGATGAAAGCGAGATTTCTAGGTATGCCCGCAGTTTCAAAAGCTTCTTTCCAGCTCACATGTCATTAATTCTGGAATTCCTGCTCATAGGTAGACTCGCTCTACGAAGGGTAGCCTCTCTTTCGATGCATCCCAACTCGACCTCACTCTACTCCAATACTCAATAGCTTGGGAACTTCTTCCAGTCCAATTGACTTACTGCTTGACTGGCTTTTACCGTAATTTTATGATCGACCATAGCAACCAGCACAATTATACCGAGTAGTTGAAGCTTTGAAGTGAGAATGGATCCTAGCTTGTTTTCATCTCACAACTAGCTCTTATACCGGATAGGTTTGATTTGAAATTTCGAGTACCATTTTATTGTTGGTGAATATCTACAAGGGGCCTCCATTACTCCGGAAACCCTCAGCCTGTGCAGCTCTCCCAGCAAAGGCAAAGTGTGTGGCAGGGACTTTTCTGCAACTGATCAATACTCAGACAAAAAGTCCTGCACAGAAATAACAAAAGAAGCCAAACTCCAGACTTCCAAGATTCGCACAACGCCAAGCCGACGGGAAAAGCAAGATAGAAATGCAGCGAGCACCAGCAGCTAACTCTGTAGAAAAGACTAACGTCCACCCATGGACATCGCCCAGCGCAAGATCGATGATCCGGCAAGATGTACAGGGATAGAGATCAGAGTCCATAAGAAAGTCATCTGTCTATCATAAGTTCCATTCGTGTCCCATCCAAGTAATGCATTGTTACGGAATATCCAGAGAGCAAGTAGAGCCGGTCATGTACGGATGTCGTCACGTCGTCATTTCTATCGAGCGACCATGTCAAGAGGAAGAGAAACATCAACGCCGAGGCTGAAAGCGTGCTTCTTGGCCCACGATCTTGTAAGGATGGATGCTGGGACATGTTAGAATAGATCTAGACAAGAAACGCGATATAACCTACCCTTGAGAAATTTCTTGCTAGCATACTTCTTGAAGAAGGCTTCATGTGTGACAGGACGGGCAAGGTAATCGACCATGAGCTTGAATACAGGCTCGATTTGGTCCTCAGTGTATCCGGCATAGTGAGCCAGAGTAGGGTCCTACATAACATTAGCAAGGTCAATAGCAGAAGGAGCAAGCTTAACATACCCATTCGCCTCGGTCAAGGATCTTACGGGCCAAGTACATAGCAGCAGCAGCGATATGGCTTGGCAGGTACTCCATGAAGCGGTGGTCGAGAAGACTGATCTCCATAAGATATTTTCCAAGTGTTCGGGTTTGAATGTCATAGTTGTCGGCCTTGGAGATACGTCGAAGGAAGTTCATTGGGTTTGGGTAGCTCAGATCATAGTTGAGCGCAGTCAAGACGTATCGCTCAGCACTGAGGATCTCAGCCTCTGAGAAGCCATCATCGGCGACATGACGGAAGTTGGCGACGTGGGGAGACAGAACTTCTTCGTACTTGGACGCGATAAACATAGCAGTAACACCAACAAGTTGAAGTCGGTCAAGTTGAACAACCTTGGTGGAGAGGAAGCGGTCGATAATGTTGACGGCCAAGAAGAGAGTCTCAGGCAGGAGGTGGAAACGCGTGTGAACCTCGATCAACCAATCGACCAAAATGCCTCTCATCTTCCACTCGAGATCCTCTTGATGGTCCATATACTCGGCGTTGGGCTTTGTGTCAACTTCCAACTTCTTCAGGTACTCGAAGATCTCAACAACATATTCAGCGACCATCAAGGGATCATCCAAGTCTTCTCTGTCCAGATCCTCGACACCCTGGGCGAATTGCTGTGGAATTGATTCCTCCTCAACCTCGGGTTCCAGCTCAGGCTCAAGAATGTTTTCCTTGTACGACTCCTCGATCGTGATCTTCTCCTCAATGTGGATCTTTTTTCTTGATGGCTGCTCATCCTCTGCTGGGGTCTCCTCTTTGATTGACGCGGTGTTTGACGATGTCGAGCTAGTCTTCCGCTTACCTGCGAGGACCCCAGATCCGGTACGCTTTGGCTCAGGCTTCTTGTTTGTATCCTTCGTGCTTAACGCTGATCTCGACGAGTTTGTACGGGACAAATTCTTTTGGACACCAGTTGGTTGAGAAGCTTTCGATACCAGTCCCCCCTTTCCTACATTCTTCTTGCCCTCTACAATCTCTCCCTTGGTCACATTGCTAAGATCGTTCAACGCGGCACGCTTTCGAAGGGGTTGGTTGGCTGTAGCTTTCTTTGATTGAAGGGGCTTCTTTGCACCACTCGTAGAGTCCTCACTGAACGCAGCCGACTTGGATCGTGTCAACCGTGTTGTTCCCACTGCACTGTTCTCGTCATTCTCGTTGGTGACGGCCCGACGGCCAAGAGCTGCTCTACTCTGTATGAAGAGTCAGTATGCAGAAAAACACCCAAAGGTGCCTGGGAACAAGAATAATTTCCGTACAAGTCCACTTACGGGAGGCATGATCGTGTTTCGTTGTATTAATAATTAGGTATCCCTAGGGAGTGGAGGTTGGGTGTGGGTATCTGATTCAAGGTCAGTACAACGCGATATAAAACGTGGATAATCGCGTCTTGAAGGCGAAATATTAGGCGTAACGACGCGATAATGAATGATCGAAGGGACATATGGCGGTTGGATACATACATGAGATGAGGTATGACCCAAGGAGAGCTCAGGGTGGGTGGAAATGTCGAGGTACAAGTTGGTCGTAGGATATCAACAATGTTGATGGGCAGACTGAGATTGATGGAGGGGCGTCCGCAGGTACTCAAATGCGTCGTGAAACACTTGAGATGACTGGGACTGAAGAAGTAAAGACGTGTTTTCGGATTGGAGGCGGATTGGTAGGAGGGTTGTTGTTGTCTTTTGGAAGAAGAGGTATGAAGTCGAGAAGAAGACGAGGACTTGGGCAAGGGAGCTTGGAGGTGTCTCTGTTATGGGCTGGGCTTGGCGCGACTGTGGGTCCCTGCGAGAAAATGCAAGGCAAACTTGGATGCCGCGAGAAAAGCGTGATGTAAGGGCGACAAAGAAGTTGAGAGGTCGAGTTAGAAGCGTGTCAAGAAAGGATATCCGAACTGAACTTTTGGCAATTCCATACAATTGATTTGAGTTGCATTGACAAAGTTCTGGTAGTAGGTAAAGAAGAATTCATGAGGAGGGTGGGCCACATTGTTGACTTGCACCTGCCTAGCAACGAGCCAGCAACCCGTCGGGACACCAGGTCTAGCGGTGGCTCAATGCCGGCGCGCTCACCAGCCACAGCTCACTAGTGCTCCTCAAATTCTAAGACCTCTCGATATTGGACGACGACGCCATTGTCCAGCCTCATATAACCATCCCAGGGCACCCAACTCTGGTGGACGGGTCAATTGAATCTGGCCGTTATGTTACAACCACGATTACTGCTGCGGCAGTCCCAGAAAACCTCATGTCAATACCTTTCGATACGAAATACACTTCCCCGGTACTATGCTACAGCCGTTGACCCCGTCAAGGCGGAGGCTACTTCGCAAACAGCAGCAACTCCAGGGTTTGCACCACCTCCGACAGTTGAGACCAGCTCTACATTTCAAATGCGGACATATAAGCCTCGAACTCCAGGTGTACGCCATCTGAAGCGTCCCATCAACGACCATCTATGGAAGGGGAGACCATTTCTGGCATTGACATTTGCAAAGAAGGGCCATGGAAAGGGAGGGAGGAACAACAGTGGGCGAGTGACAATCAGACATCGTGGTGGTGGACACAAAAGAAGGATACGGACCATTGATTTCCAGCGAATGACTCCCGGAAAGCATACTGTTGAGCGCATCGAGCATGATCCAGGACGAACTGCGCACATTGCATTGCTCAATGAAGAAGCTACGGGGAGAAAGAGCTATATTGTAGCTGCTGAGGGGATGAGAGCTGGAGATGTTGTTCAAAGTTACAGAGCTGGTATCCCTAAGGACCTTCTGGAGAGTATGGGAGGATTTGTGGATCCTGGTGTGTTGGCTGCAAAGACTGCTTGGAGAGGTAATTGTCTGCCACTTCACATGATTCCAATTGGAACCATTATCTACAACGTTGGTTCGACGAAAGGGAAAGGTGCCGTCTTCTGCCGAAGCGCAGGCACCTACGCTGTTGTTGTTTCCAAAGATGATGCAACTACTAGCGGTGGAAACAAATACGTCAACGTCCGTCTACAAAGTGGCGAGGTACGAAAAGTAAGCAGAGATGCTTGCGCTACAATCGGTGTAGCCAGCAACCCTCACTACCAACATACTCAGCTGGGTAAGGCTGGACGAAAGAGATGGCTGAATATCCGTCCTACCGTCAGAGGTCTTGCTATGAACGCCGGTAAGGACTTCCTCTTCAAGCTTAACCCAACCTCCCAAGAGATACTGACATCTTATAGCTGATCATCCGCACGGTGGTGGAAGAGGAAAGTCTAAGGGTAATGTCGATCCTGTCAGCCCTTGGGGTATGCCTGTGAGTACTTGCTTCGCTACCGATTAACTCTAAATTGTCGCTAATTCTTCTTAGGCGAAAGGAGGTTACAAGACTCGTAAGGTTAGGAAACCAAATAAGTGGGTTGTGACGGCACGAGAGAGGAATCACGGGAAGCGAAGAGTCAAGTAGAGACATGTTTGTACTCTAGTCTCCGTGCTCTGGAAATTCTTTCCAAGATCAGAGATCATCATGTACAAAAGAAGGACGTTAGATACATGTACCAGTACAAGTACATGGAAAATGTAAGATTCTGTATGACTGGCATCATAAGCACTCTTTTACCAACACGGTGAACACTACCAGCCGAGGCAAATGAATCACCCACGCATCATGCCAACGGCTCAAACCCAGCTTTTCCGCGGACGGAATGCCCGTTTTCCAATCGACTCAGCTAAGATCATCTCCTTTCCCATCCTCGTGCCATCACAACCATCTTATCCTGACCAGGTTCAATCTGCAAGGCTTCGGAGCCCCAGCTGCACATGATAGGCGCAAATACGGCCAAGCCTTCAACTCGGGTAAGCCATGATCCTGTGCAACGCCAACTACTCACACCCTTCCAGAAGACCTCACTCTCGGATTCTATTGCACGCACCCGATGATCCCGGCGTCGAATCCGGAGGAGGAGAGAACGATGTGCAGATGAAGCGGCAGAAGAACTCAGAATAGTGGAGAATCACATTTTCACGCGTCTGTCTGCCTGCTTGCTCGCTCGCGTCTCAGCCATACCATGGCTTCAACTCTTTTTAATCTCAGATATCCATGCATAGTAGTATGCATGCTACGTTCCTACCTCGAGAGTCTCCTATTCTCATTCGTCTATGTAAAGTTCGCGACCAGAAACTGGGAACAGAGCAAAATCACCAATGTCACGTCTTGCAAAAGTACCGTTCCCTCACACACATCCTCTTACTCCCACGTCTAAACATTGCTCGCAGCTACATGCTCTAGTCGGTTCCCCAGAGCTGGGATCATTCACTGGATGGGAAGTGCTAGCTCATGCGCGGGGTTTCCATATTTAGAAGTCAGAGATGGGTTCGAAGTATCTTCGTTTGATTGTGCGGCTGCATGAAGTGGTGATCGAATAGTATACAAATATCGTAAAGCGGCCCAATGGCGCGGTAGGGCTGGGTTGTTTTCAAGGGATCTGAGAGAAAGTATCCTTGTTTCCTTGCCAGTTGTGTCGTCCTCGTCATGGCAGACGGCCCGGCAGCACGAGCAAGATTGAGATTGAACGATCTGTCATCCATGTAGAGGAAGCCCTAGGTACGATGGAGGGGAGAGAGTGAAGAAGGATCGTGGTATAAAAATAGTATATTCGTCATGTAGCAATTCTTCTATGTGTCCATCAGCGCCCAAGTTTTGCAGTCGCCAAGAGTGGGAATGCCCAATCCGTAATCATATCCTGCATAATGAATTCTATCCAAACCTTCGCCGTCCTGACCTGACCCAATCCAAAGGCCCCAGTTATGTCTGTTGTACATACAAATCGTAAATACTGCGCCTAGTCAAAATGAGAAACGAATGGTATCTTAGTCTTTTACACAATGGTAGGTATTCTGCTTCTCCAGAGCAGTTTGCAATTTCCCCGTCCCAGTGCTTTCCCGAATATGTAAACGCCGCCTTCGATTCATTGCAGATCATCCAATATTTGCCCTGCTTCCCAAGAATCCTTTGACAATTGAGATTGAGTGAAGATAATCGAATTATGTCTATGAGCCGCCTTCCCATGCAATGTCCCTGTTTATTATTAGATCTTTGAGTGCTGAATTCGGATTTGGAGCGTTGTGACTTACATTGCATCCATAGGCCCGAGCCCTAGCAACTGCCGAAAGACTCCTTCGCCTACAGGAGTCAACCCTGACGTAGGTTGATTGCTCATCTCCCAGCCATGTGGGACTTCAAAGCCCCTACCAGGTGTCTCCGGCATGCTGAAGTCTGGGGTCATACCGGTCGATGGTATATTACTGTAGTCTGGCTGTGTCGAAAAGAAGGATGACATCGACCGGCTGTCAGCAGGAGGCCGGTTCTGATGTGAGGAAGCAGGACTGGTTTCATAAGATACAGCTCCTGAATTAGATTGTCCTTGTTTTAGGTTTGGCCGCGAATCTGATGGTGTTGAGGCATTTGGTGTAGGCCGGTTTGAAGACGATTGTGTCGTATCTGGAGATAGTCCCGTATCTGCACCATTGCTACTATCGCTGTTGCCATAGCTATGCAAGTCCCCAGATCCGTAGGCTGCTGAACGATGAATGTCGCCGATAGCCAAACCCTGAAGGTTTCGCTGTACTTCGTTCCCAGAATCTGTAGCTGCGTGGTCAGGAAGTGGCATCCAGTTCGTTTGATCTCCAAAGGCTTCACTCCTCGAATTCGAAGCTCCCGCTGAATTCGGCTCTGCTTCGCGCCGGAACTCATTCTGATTTTCATTGGTGCCATTTGGGTTTGTTTCGTCTCCCATTGGGACTTCCCCTAGAATCTTTGTGTATATGCATTCATTTCGAAAGGTGTTTGGGAGCCCGTTGGGGCCTTGTCCAAGTTTTGGCATTGTTGCACTTGAAATACCGAGCTACTTCTTGTTAGCATGAGCGTTCACAATATACGATTAAACCTACATTATCTTCACTGTATGCAAAGACGGACTTGTACTTTGGATTGCGCATACCAAGACCCTCCAAGTCAACATCCAACTGCACTAAGAAGGACTCTGTCAATGGGTTCTTCCTCTTGAGAGCATTCATAGCAGATAGAAGGAATCTGAGTGAGTCTGCTGTCTGGCTGTCATCCGGTCGACTCTTGAGATACTGAACGAAGACTCGTGCAGCTACGTATAGGCAGAAGGAGATGAACGGGTTTGTCTGTTGAAGATTAGCCTCCAGTGTAGCGAAGTAAAAGAGAAAAACAAACAGATGAGAGATCTAAGTGAGAGACTAGACGCATGATGTTTGCGATTTCGTTAGCTGCTGTAATGCACCGCACTTTACTCTCAGCGCTGATAGATGCGGGAAGATGATTCTTGTCTGCCTTGTAAATTGCAGCTTGATGCAAGCAGATCGTCGATGTGTGGATATTCATGTTCGTGAACACAATATTAGGATTGTTGAGGCCATTCGGAAGCTTCAAGTGTGATGGCATAGATAGCGATGTGTTGAGAAGAATATTGTCCATATTCCTGTGGCGCTTCCAGAACTCTCCATTCAAATCACCATCTCTGCCGTCGGAATCTGGTCGATGAAGATGAATCAAGTTCCGTCCAAAGAGACAAGCCATCAGTACAACACCACCAAACGACGAAAGTTTGGAAGCGCCCGAGGGGGACATGGAATCGTTGAGAGATAGGGTGCGCTCCGGTTTGCTCATATTAAAGGCCTCTTCCGAAGCGGGCATGTCTGTCAGGATGTCTTTTTCGTCGATAGACATTGGCCATCCTGTGCCAATACTAGCATAGCGGTCTTCGCAGAATGCGTACCAGAATGTACGCCGCCTTTCCTCTCGTTCCGTCCAATCTCGGGGAGCAGGGAGACATTGCTTTACATCCAGGCCAGCTCCATCAAGTCGATGTAATCCCATCCTTGGTTGTGTTAGCTCATATACAAAATCGAGAAAAGAAAAAGTTCATTTCACTCACATCTGACACATTCGAATAGCAGCTCCTGTGCTCATCCAGGCTCGAGGGAAAGACATCATCTTAAACTCGTAGGAGGCAAGCAGGGCATGCGTCTGGGCATGTGCAATGGAAATGATGTGTTCACCATGACCTTTGAGGGCATCCGTCTCCATGTACTTGCGAGCACGGTGATAGAAATGATCTTTCAGGTCCATAAATTTGTCGGCGACGGTTGCAGCAAGTGTCCACATAGCATAACGAAGCGCCACAGGAGGACGTTGACTAGGTGCTCTGTGCGATTGTCAGTACATTAGCTGAGATGCGTTACATGTTTAGAAATCGGGATAGGCTAGCTCGCCACAATTGGAGGGCAGTACTGCAGAGAATTGACAGAGACATGCAGGAGAAGTGTAAATTTGAATCTGGACATGATGCGCAATAGCGAAAGAACCCGATACCCGCTGCCTCCAGAACCGAAGTGTAACGGCGAATGGCATATAAGAAAGACTATATTCACGTACAGGTTCATTGCTGCAAGATACCGATATTTGTGGATCATGGGCACTGAGGGATGGATTTTGTCGAAATATATCTGATGTCTGAATTGTAGATAGTATGAGCACACATTCCATCATTTTGCATGGGGACGTACAATTCATCAATGGTGTCTTGAGGAGGCAGGGGCTCTTCCAGACCAAGCCCAATCATTTCCCATGTGAAGGTGTTATCATCCAAACCCATGCCCATATTCATATCCGCCGTGAAAGCCATATCAATAGGCGGTTGAGGCGATTCTCCGTTGAACGCCCACCGATCTGCATCTGCTCCGCTCCCAAGATTTATTGTAGGGTTCGAAATGTTGAAATCGCTCGCAGGGACAGGTCGGAGACCAATTCCACTGACGTTTCCCGATCCATTAGAGAAACTCTGGGGAATTTCTGGCGTTGGAGGTACCGGATCCTGCGTCTTCAATAAAGTCTCAACTTGCTCTAGAAAAAATCAATTTAGTCTTGCTCATGGGAAAATCGCCGTTCCATCTCCGCAAGCATGAAGCACTTACTGAGTCTCTCTTCCAATGCCTTCACATAGCCTCGCTTTGGACCGGACTTTCTGCGTACTTCGTCGTAGGCGCAACTATGTCCTAGTCGTGTGCATGTCGAGCAACTTGGCTTCGTGCCGTCGCATTTGAGCTTCCTTTTCCTACAAATGATACACGCTATTCTCTTTGGTTTTGGTACATTCGTATCTCCTCCACTCGCATGGCCCGCTGCTTCATTTCCATCTCCTGAGGGGCTCCGCGCTCGTTTGTTCCGTCCCGCATTCCCTGTCGGACGAGAGAGGTCGTTGAAGTAGCCGTCTGGTGGTGTATTCGAGCTCGTAGACATATTTCAAGCCTTTGCTGTAAAAACGGAACAGAATCCCAGTTCTGGCCACTGGAGTATCAATCTCCAAGCGGTGCTTGTTGCGAAAGTCGTGTTGAAACTGGTCTAGAAGAATAGTAATCAACTTCCAATTGCGCTGTGCCGCTCGACGTAGTGGGCCACTTCCGTGCGCGCTTCTGGACTAAGATTCTTTCTCTTGAGTTTGACAATCTGTATTCCCAGCTGTCCCTGTCACATAGCTATTTGCTGGATATTCTTGATCAGAATGCAGTGCTGGACCTGAGCTTGATTATCTGAGTATTGCAGATAAAGCCCGGCGTTCAGGAACAAGAGGGGATGAAAGCCGGCCGGTGTCTGTGCTCAAAATAGCCTCTTGCAACTTCAAATGAAGCCAACTACTTTCGGTAAAGTGTAATAGACTCCTCGATGTTGAGAATGATAAAATGGAGAATGGTATGCTCATCAATTCATCGGCAGCTGATGAGCGTAAATGGAAGAAATGGATGGTGGCCTGAGTTAAAACGCGAGGAACGCGATAGAGTAAAGTAAAGAAGGTCTGGGGGCGCTTTTAGTTTTACTGAACGTGCAGCATACCACAGATAGTAAAGACCAGGGTCGATAGTGTAGTACAGGTAGTGTGCCCAGGGTCCACCTGAGCAGCTGCCCGCTGCCAACGGGTATGGTTGTGGTGGTAATTCTATTGTGGCAGTGTCACTGGCGCAAATCACAAGTATTGTATGCACACATCTTCCTCAATCCCAAGCATCCCATGTACATAGCTGTGATTCAGACGGCACGGCTGATGCAACCTCAACGCCATAACGACGAGGAGTGGAAGTCAAAGGTGCAGTAGAATGGCCTAATCCCCAGGCACCAGCGGAATCTGAGTCTGATTCCGTAAGCTCGACAACCTCGACCTCACGCTCTTGCAACACATGCATCAACTTGATGCCACTTAGCTCAGCCTTGCGGAGAGCTTTTACCAATCAATCTCGGGCGGTGAAAATCGTGTGGACTCTGAGCAGGCTTGGATCGACCCACCCTCAATCGGCCTAATATTCAAGCCGACTCCATTTCCACCCCCTTTCCCTCGCTTACCCAATCCAGCGCCAAAGCCCAAGGTGACGTCTCGCCACGAGGCCTGGTTTGCCTGGACAAAGGCCATGGAACTATCTGATCACCGAGGTTGCTGCTTGCAGGACAATCGATGCGAGTACACAAACCGTATTTCAACAACGTGGCTTCTTCCTGGCTCCGTCAACAATGAAATGCCGCATCATTGGATACCAGTACAGTAGAGTTTGTGACCAGTTGGCCGCTCCTTGAGAGAGAGAGCGTTCTGGGATGATTCATACAGTAGCAAAACCCCTTCCAGGAGATCTACACGTATCTAGCTGCGTCTTGTTAGGAAACTTAAAAGCTTTCGAAAATTACGAGAATCGTGAAGGCAAAAGCAAGCCTCTCAACTTTTGCTGGTTCATTTGATCGGGTAATGACGGCCTTTGCCGAGTCCTGGTAGAGCTTGATCAATTTGTTTGACTACTGTTTGTATGATTCAACTTGGCAGCTCTTCCGCTTCTTCTGATGACTTGAAAAGTGGTTAAATAAATAGAACTACTGGGATCCAAATCCACTTCGTAAAGGGAACGGTCTCGGCTCCAATTACCATTGCTATGATACACAGTAGGAAAGGTATCTTACAAGACTCTATCTGCCTGTATTGCATTGTGAAAAGGTACATGCGTTACTTTCTATCAGGATCGACTCCAATAATTCGAAGACTTCCAAGATCCGTGTAGGCCAGCCAGTACCTACTCGGGTGCCAAGCTACAGCTGGGCAAGAGCCTGCTGTTTTGATACTGTGAACATACTCGCCAGTCTCAGTGTGCGCGATCTCGAGTCCTGATCCCTCCTCACTTCCACCAACAATGAAGCTTCCATCGAAACTAAAGGATATATTCCTGACAGGTCCGGTCATGTCGATTAGCGTCCTTTGACAGATCCAGTCTGTGGTATCCCAAAGTGCAATGATCGAGTCGGATCCTCCAGTGGCAAGAAATCGAGCCGTTGGCTGTAAATCAACAGAGATACAAGACGAAGTATGGCCATTGAGAGTGAATGCGTTGCTAGGGTCAGATTTTGAGTAGAAGATTGGCTCAAATTCTGGGTACGAGAGGATCTTGATTCTACCTTCCCCTGTCGTCACGAATATTTTTTTGCCGCTGTGACAGAATGTGATCTGGTTCGTCTGTATGGACTGTTGGTGAGAAGTAATTGGCGTGGATTGAGTGGGTGATAGAACGAAGAGATTATCGGACTAAATGTTGCGTTAGAAGTGCTGCTATAAGGTGCGAAGCGAGTAGTTGTTTTGCTTAACAATAGCTGGCCGAACTTACCTTATTGCCTACTATTAAACTCTCTCCATCAGGGCACCACGCAAGAGTGAATGCATCACCAAGCCCCTTGATCTCGTTTATCACAGCTTTGGTTCGGACATCCCAGAATTTCACAACTCCATCACTACTGACACTACACAGCTCCGCATCTTTGACGGGATTGAACGCTACTTTCTCGATGGGAGCTGTGTGGCCTTTGAGTTCTGTGGAGTACTTCACGTTTTGTCGTTCCGGATTCCAGCTGAAATTGTCAACTTAGAAGGGCTTCCAACTAGTGAAAAAAGGAACTTACACTCGAAGCGTCCGGTCTGCGCCTGTTGCTATTAACGTTCCTAGAGGATTCCACGCAATTGATCGAATGCTACAATAACATTAGCTGACGGTTCCACGGACATGAAATGCATAAGCCAGAGCATTGTATCCCGAGAAAAGCTGGTGCTGCCAATTGCAGCCTTGCTACCTAATCACTCTTATCTGATCACCGCTGGACCCACACGTGACTATATACAGTCCAAACAAGAGTGAAATGGACCCTAAGGACAATAAGACTGCAAGCGTAAAGATACAATGAATTAAACATAGGCAACAGTCTGAGGAAATGGCCATAAAAAGCAGCACATACCCATGAGAACCAACTCCTCGAGATGAGGGATCATGATAGGCTATCGTTCGAAGGCTGCCGAAGTAGCTCGAGAACTTGTCTTTGGAGATACTCTGACGCGCGCGAAGTGGTGCCATGATAATGCGAAGTTAGATGGTTATTATCGAGCTCTCAGAGCCGCAAATGTGGTTAGAAATCGAGATATCGAGCCCTTTGTTGGTGGGTGGTTGCCTGTTCAGTGGTACATCGTAAATTGTCGAAGGGACACCGAGGCTCTATACACTGGGTAATAAGCGCGAAAACACAGACGATGACTCGCAAGGTAATTATTGTTGGAATGAATCAATGGACAATACCGGATACGTTGTATATTGTATTATGACCCTTCACCTCGTAGCTCGCCTCCCATGGCTCGTGGGACCCCTGTGCACTAGTGCGGCACTTACCCGCATGCGGGTGGTCTACTTTGAGCATAAGGTAACATCACTTTATTCTTATCCCCAGCTTCTCCAAGATGCATCACGAAGATACAGATTAGAGCTTCGGCTGCTCTCGTTCGCATTGCCTTGATGTGCCAGCCCAGCTCTTCGGCATGTACTGGCCGATTGGAGCCCCGAGGGTATATGCAGCCAGCAATAGAAAAGCTCCCAGGGACCGCTTTCTGGAATCCGACGATGATGCGGAGTCGCGCGAGACGACCGAGGGCAGCGGATCGCTGGTAGATGCTCCAAGCAATGGGTCCGAAGTGGAAGATGAGAATCAAAACGAGATACCCTCGGGCATGTCAACACCAGTAACGCCAATGACCCCAGGAATCCATCCTCTTGAACACGATACGCAAAAGCACCTCTCTTCGCGGCCAGCCGGACATGACTCTTCAATATCTGGATTGCTTGGGAAGGAACCGCTGCTATCACTGAAGATCTCGAGGACGGGACATCTGTTCGCTGTCATAACGTCCACTTCATTAACCATTTGGCAGACCAAGGTGTGTAATCTCGCACTTGGGCAAGCACACCGCTAACGTCATGCACAGCCAACTGCCATACTAGCAGTGGTAGTCCGGTCGAGGAAATCCTTGAGCACTTACGGCCCCAACGTTTCCCTCCTCGTGCGCCCCGACTCTGCAATATTCGTTGTACAGACGACTTCGGGGTACCTCATTACATATACTCTAGCTACAGATCCTGATGCCCGTGTGTACCGACCCCATTTCGCGAATCACACTAGTGGGCAGACCCGAAGACAGAGTAATTTCAGTGGAGCCCGGAGTCAAGGGGGAGATAGGATCCTATGGGGACCTGGAGAGGGTGGCGGGGTACGGGAAGTTTCGGTACGATTTCGAATGGTAATCAAAGTTGATGCCGGAATTGGGAAAGCGATCGCGCTCGACGATGAACTGGTTGTTGCAACCCAGAAGCCCGCAGCAGTGCAATGTATACGGTGGACTCCTGATAGCGCTGGAAATCAAACGAGCACGGAACTCTTCAGTCGGATGGATTGGCTTCCAAAGAAGACCACAGTAATCGAGATGATCCATGATAGACCGATGAACCTCTCAACGTGGATAACCAATGATGGCAAAGGCTATGCGGTGCAGCGACTGCCCCAGCAAAAAGATCCAGAAGCTCCGACCAAACTTTTCAGGGGCTACTGTTTTCACACTCCCAGTTCACCTGCAAGCAATGCAGTGAAAGCTGCCATAAATGCAAGATTCTCTCTGGTTGCTATCGGCTGCGTGGACGGGACGATCCAAGTCTACACAGCGAGAGACTACGTTGGTAATATACCTGCGTCCCATGTGCATAGGGCCTCCGTATCCGGGCAGTCTTCAGGTCGTATTACTTGTTTATCCTATTCTCCTGATGGATATTACCTTTTTGCTGGCTATGAGAATGGCTGGGCCACGTGGAGTGTGTTTGGAAAGCCAGGTGCCACAAGCTTTGGATCCGATCAGAGAATATCGGAGGAGCATGCAGAAGGATGGCTGGAAGGAGTCAAGGAAGCCACTTGGCTGGGAGGCGGGTCCGAGATTCTCATCATAGGCCAACAAGATGATCGTATCTGGGCATTGGAAATGGCTCGGAGCGCTGTTACTGGATGCTATGCGTCAGCGAATATTTCACGAACCCTGCTTCAGACCACGTCAAGCATAATGGTATATCGTGGCTATGATTTGCCAGATCTCACCACGATCTCAGCAGAATCTTCCCTATGGCACAATGCGCAAATCCCATCCAGCTACCTTGTTGATCAATGGCCTATGCGATGCTCTGTCATTTCAGCGGATGGTAGATATGTTGCTGTTGCTGGTCGTCGTGGGCTGGCACACTACAGCATAAACAGTGGCAGATGGAAAACCTTCGTCAATGAAAACATGGAAAACGAGTTTCAGGTCCGAGGTGGAATGTGTTGGCATCAGCATATTCTAGTTGCCGCCATTGAGGCTGGTGATTCATTTGAGCTACGCCTTTATTCACGTGAAGCGGCACTTGATAACTCACTTGTGCTCCATGTCGAGACGCTACCTTCGCCAGTCGTCCTCATCACACCATCCGGGGATGATTCGTTACTTGTGTACACATATGACAATCTTTTATATCACTACATTTTCACGACAGTGTCTGGCTCCATAAAACTCGTTCAAGTTGGGCAAATTGCATTTCACGGCATTGTCAGATCTCCTGCTCGGGTCAGAGGGCTAAGCTGGATACTACCAGATGATCAACTTCTTGAAGGCGATCCTTCCCAAGATGTTGCTGTTGCCACCGTGCTCTTCCTCGTTGATGGCAAACTGGTTCTACTGCAACCGTCTCTGAATGAAGAAGGAAAGCTCAAGTACGACATGCGAGTCATTGCGCAAAATGTGGAATACTACACGTTGATGAGAGACCTGCCTCTGTCTAGTCCGACTCGGATGATAGGGACGGGAAGTGCGTCAATTGGCAACCATCTCGACAGGGACGAAGGTAATGGTCTGCGGGACTCTTTATGGGTTTTCGATGGAAAGGATGTCAAGGTGTGGACAGATGTTCAAGATGTCCTCCGTTCGGCTCCGTCAGAATTGGGCCGAGAATTGCCTCCCCTGGTGTCAATATCGGTAGACTTCTACCCTCTTTCGGTTCTTCTAGGGAAAGGAATCCTGCTTGGCGTTGAGCCAGAACTTATTCAGCGTCGTGACGTGAACTTTGCCTTCTTCAGGTTCACCATTCGGGTAAGTACTTATAATCCTCCAAATAGAAGAAGCTAACTTCTTTACAGACTCAGCTGTTTGTTCCAGAGGTTCTTCGCTTCCACTTGTCTCGCTTCGACTCATCAGCTGCTCTACATCTTGCTCATCGATACCAGAGCTTGGAGTATTTCGCTCATTCTCTAGAAATTCTTTTGCACAATGTTCTTGACGATGAAGTTGACAACCAACCAACTCCGGAGAATGCACTGCTTCCTGGCGTTCTTTCATTTTTATCATCTTTCCCTCAATACCTGGATATCGTTGTTCAGTGTACGCGAAAAACAGAAGTACGCTCATGGCGTACTCTGTTTACATACTTGCCTCCGCCACAAGAACTATTTGAAGAGTCTCTTCAACGAGGTTCGTTGAAGACTGCTGGAGGCTACCTGCTTATCCTTCATACATTTGAAGAACTTAGCTCAAGCTCGGAGCAATTGGTTCGCCTTCTATCACGAGCCAAGGATGAAGGGGACTGGGAATTATGCAAGGAACTCGCCCGATTCTTGACCGCATTAGACGAGACAGGAGACACATTAAGAGAGGCCCTTGAGATGGTAAATCTCAGAAGTCCTCAGGATGAGCGCGGGAATACAAGCTTTCTTTTCGAAGGCTCTCGATTGAAGGTTCCGCATCGACCCAAGAATAGTTCCATCACAAATGGAAGTAATAGCAGCGACGTCGATGAGCAAAGTAGCGGTAGTCGGAGTCCAAGAAGTCCGATGGATAGGGACGCGCCGGTAGACTACTTCTCACAGAGAGCGATGTAAATACACAATAGACCATCAACCTCGCGGCATTTGGCAGGCGTTATGGGGATCACAATAGGAGAGGACATGGTAAATCCTCGGCGCATTGAAAGGACATCGGCATCAGTATATTGCTGTCGAAGCGGTCGAGTTGCTGCTGCTATCCTCATATGTTTGAATTTGTAATCGTACATACCATGCATCCATTTCGTTCATTAGTTGGATGGAGCTCAGTTCATAACCAATAACAACAACAATCATAAAGTCTTGGAATAGGGACCTTCTGGCCGTCGCTGATTGTGGTTGATACCTTTCAATACCTACCACGTTAGCGACTAAGTGCAGCTTATTGATCCCTGACTCGAAGCTGATTGGTAATGTCTAGAGTATCATGTACAAACAGCTCTACGTGGTCATTCGATGACTGTGATCTGGATTTCGCTCCCTTCCATCCATACTAACCCCTTTCTAGCAATAACCGAAGTATGTAAACAGACCTCTCAAGGAAAAGGAGGCTTAGTGGGGCTTAGCGTTGTGGCCTAAGGCGTGCCTATTGCCCCTCCAGGTCCAAACCCAATATCCCAAGCGAAACTGACTGCATCCAACACCAAACCCCAGCTCAGGATATCCCCTCGATCAGCAACGACAACGTTGCCTACAAATTTGGCAGGTGCCGCTAGAGCACATGCTAAAGGGCGACGCGAAGATATGGACGACTTCAACAGCGAGACGGATAGCGATTACACCAGCTACTGGAGAGATTGGGTAAGCCTCAGCCTTTCCTTTTATTTCCTATGCGCCGCGCGTTTCTATTTATGCTGCGCGGAGAGAGGGCTTGGAAGAAGGGGAAGGAACACGCAAGGAGAGACAACGTGGATCATTGCTCATTGAAGATGTGGTCTTCATTGCTATCGGGCGCGGTATCGATACCCCACGGCAATCACAGGTGCAACCCCTCGTCTAGGCTGTTCAAGGCATTCATGGGAAACCGCAGAATTCACCTTTCCAAAACCTACATATCAATCTCGCCATGATTCGTGTCTGTTCTCAACTTCTGCACTCTTTGACCCGACCTGCATCAACCCTCCCCGCCAGCCGACCAGCTGCAGCTTTCCCTGCTAGCAGAGATTCACCCGGAATATGCATCTTTCGATAGACATGATGGAGCCCTCAAGCTCGGAAAATCCTGATAACGCGAACTTCGAAGAAGACATGGGTGTTCGTTGGAGCAAGCTCGGGGCTCGTCTACAGCGACGTGGTTGGATCAGCAGTGGAAGTTCCGATTTGAGCGATTCAGATTCGAATTCCTCAGCGGATTTTGGCCTCCAAGTGCATCATGGAGATGAAGGACCTTTTGCTATTTGCGTACTTACTTGGCATGATTTTGCAAGAAACCCACGGCTGACAAATTCGTGTACAGTTCATATCGTCTCGTGGAAATGAATACTTCTGCGAGATCGATGAAGATTATCTCACCGATCGGTTCAACCTCACTGGCCTGAACACCGAGGTTCAATACTACCAATATGCCCTAGACCTTGTTACAGACGTCTTTGACCTAGATTGCGATGATGAGATGAGGGAGACAATCGAGAAGTCTGCGAGGCATCTGTATGGACTTGTGCATGCTAGATATATTGTTACTACAAGGGGTCTGGCCAAAATGGTGTGTAGCAACCTGATTTTAGCGCATGTTGGATCGAGCTTTACTGACAGTTTTCTATCAGCTCGACAAGTACAAGAAGGCAGACTTTGGCAAATGTCCCCGAGTTATGTGCAAATCACATCCCCTCCTCCCAATGGGGCAGTCAGACAATCCAAATGTTAAGGCAGTAAAATTGTACTGTGCCAAATGCGAAGACATCTACAACCCTAAATCATCTCGCCACTCTGCAATCGACGGCGCGTACTTCGGCACCTCTTTCCACAATATCATTTTCCAAGTGTACCCCGCACTGATCCCCGCGAAAAGCGCCGACAGATACATTCCTCGCATCTACGGGTTCAGAGTGCACGCCCCAGCTACGTTGATCAGATGGCAAGATGGGCAAAGAGATGACATGCGGAAGCGTCTTAGGAAGCTTGAGATCGAGAGTGGGTTCAAGGATGACGAGGAGGAGGTTGAGGCTGAAGATTCAGACGATGATGATGAGGACGAGGAAGTTGAGATGGAGGTGTTAGAAAATGGGGAGATGGAGGGAGGCGGCCTAAACAACCAGATATAATATCCAGGCGCCGATGGTCTGGTGGGGGTGCAGTGCTTTGGCTATGATTACGGCTTGCTTTCTGACTGATTGTTCTAGGGAGGATGGGTTATTCTTGCATGTGTCTGGCGTTGGACTTTATGGACAAATGGCGCAGTGAGTTCAGTCGCCTGTCAAGCAGGGTCGCATAGAATGCATTTGTTGAGAAGAAGTGTTCGATTCCAATCCCAAATTTTCATTTCGTCTTTTCGCATATCTTCAATTTCCTGTCTGCGGCAGCGATTTCCTTGTGGTCGTCATGGCCATATGGATGACCGATGCTGGACCAGGCTAGCTGATGGAGAGCGATGCGACCTTCATAAAGACTGGGTGTTTCCTGCATCTGAGAAAAGTCAGACCTTTGAAGTTGTAAGAATTGGCCGGTTCAAAGCTCAAGAAGCTTGCCCTCAGAGCCAGGAAAGGTCCGTAGCGAGAAGTCCCTTCCGAAAGAGGCATAATCTTACCTCAAGCAGGGCTTATCTTCGACTTTTGGGCTTGCCCAAGCCCGATTGTATCGGCAAGAGCAAGTCTGTGCCGTTCTGATATCGTTAGGCGAGGGCTTTTGGCAACCTAAGTGGTCTTGCCATACCATCTCCGCTTGAAAATCGGCGTTCTATTACTTCATTCAGCTCCAGTATTTGAGGACGAGATTAACGCACTCACAGGCCCGGACTCAGGACGCATATGGTGCTATTCGCAGCTTGCCCGTCTACCATGCCACTCTTTTCGATAAAATCAATTTCCTTATTGTGCAGCCGTATGCAGACAATGCAGTTGCCTGAAAAGTACGCGGAATGCTTTAGGACATCGGAGAGACGGGGTTTAGATATGTATTGTCCATTTCGATACCGTGCCCAATGTAGTGCATTTCGCCGCCTGGTAACTTCGTTTTGTTTTGCAACTGCACACGGGGAAAACCACATTACGTCAGCTGTGACAGATACCTGAGCACACAGCGCATTAGAGTACCTCTGTAGCACAGCTCAGTCATTCCAAGCCACACTCCTTCAATCGTGAAATACCCATTGCAGTGCAGCTGTCCGCTCTGCATGTTGACATGCGCCGACGGCCGATGCGCCTCACTTGGCTGCCGACGCTAACCCTTTTCAGTTGCTTGTAGCGCTGTATGTCTACTGCCTACAGTTCTTCACATAGAAGACTAGATCGAGGAATGAATATATATACGAAAGTAGAAGCCATCATTCTATGTCATCAGAACTCTCAGATCTTCAAATCAAGCCTTTCGCTTCATCTTAGCCCGTTTTACCCCAGAGTCATCATTCGGCTATCTCATATTCTTGCATGGCAGAAATCATGTCGGACACAATCACTTCTTACTATCCATACGATGTCAATCATGCCCTTCCAATTGTCTTCGCCATACTAGTTGGCATATCTCTCGCCTTGCATACATGGCAGAATTTGTAAGTGTTGTCGCGTAAGCGAAAGTCAAGTCACTGACGAAACCCATTCCGTAGTCGCTATCATTTTTGGACGGTCATGTTCTTCATTATCTGGGCTGGAACCGTATTTACTGCTGGCGTAAGTATTATCCCCCATCAAATTCTGGGTAGATCCAAGTTATTTGAATTCCATCAAGAGCTCGAGATTCGGACTGCAAATTTCTTGGACTCCAGAGCTAATTCATATAAAGTGGATAATGAGATGTATATCATCTTACAGTCCGGGAAACAAAAACCTCTATATTGCACAAAATGCTCTCATCCTCGGTGGTCCTCCAATCTACTCTGCCGTCGAATACAACATTCTCGGACGCCTCATGTTCCGACTTCCAATGCACGCACCGTTCCACCCAAACCGAGTTGTTGTTGTCTTCATCTATCTCGGCGCTGCAGTCGAAAGCCTGACAGCAGTAGGAGCAGTACGATCCGCATCAGCAGGGGAGGATATATCCAAGCTACGAAGCGGGCTGAAATTTCTGTCCATCTCACTTGTCCTTCAATGCGCAGTGGAGCTGGTGTTCATGGCGACTGTCGGACTGATACACTACCGCTGTGTCAAATCAAAAATGCTCACTTCCAAAGTTCGCACACTCATCATCATGCTTTACGGAACGTCTCTCCTCATTCTGGTCCGTGGAATTTTCCGTTCTGTGGAAAGCTTCAGCCATCTCAGCGCCCTTTCAGACTCTTGCGGAAGAGATTGTGTCGAAATCCTCACGCACGAGTGGTATATATACGTGTTTGAAGCTGCGCCGGTAGTCCTCTATACCTACTGGCTCAACATTGTCAATCCAGGTCGGTTCCTGCCAAGAAACTGGAGAGAGTATCTTGATTTCGACGGAGTCGAGCGCCTTGGTCCAGGTTGGATTGATAGAAGATCTCAATGGCAGACCTTTGCTGATCCGCTTGACTTTGGCGGCGTTCTGTCTGGGCATCCTGCACATGACAAATACTGGGAGAGGCCGGATGAGTGGGAAATTGTTGATAGTGGTTCGGGATTTAAGACGCAGAGTCCAGTGACTGATTCAATGAAGCCAGCAAATGCGAATTAGTAATATATCCTGGCGCGCGTCTCTCTCTTAGTAGAGAGCTGCTTTTGTATAGATGGCCATGGGCGTCAAAGTTCATAGATGTGGATTAGGTAAGAATGGACATGTATTAATAGTACAATAGACAGTAAGATATCTTTATGCTCATTGAGCAGAATCTTTGCACAAGTAAAGGTGAACCCCTAGGAATCATGCTCGCTGAACTCTTGTTCCTTCAAGAAGGCTTGAAGTGTTTGCTAAAAGGACTAGCATGGCTAATTCGTATTCGCAGAAAGCTGATAATCGTCGCTTGACATGCCAGCACAATAGCCGAGTTGAGATGTGCTGATGCACTTTAAACGTTCTTGATGAAGACGTAACCGGGACTACCTTTTGCAACTCGCAGTTGATAACTTCCAAGTACAGAGCTCCGAAAGGATAGCACGCAAATGACGTAGACATCCCGATGATGATCATGGCCGAGGAACCAGCAAGCAGAGTGTTGATTTGGTCATTTCGACCTCCATTATACAGGAGATAGTCAAACAAACGCCCATTCCATGCAAGCACCTCTTTCCGTATGATACCTTTATGATACAATCTTACAAGATCCAAAATCCTCTCCGTTCCTCACCTTCTGCCCAAGAATGAGGTCCAGCTTGTAGATTTCGGTTGGTCCTCGTCCTCGAAATTGGTCCCTATACGATCCAGGGGGCCACCCTTCCTCTGCCTCTCCTTCTCCTCCGCGAAAGCCTGCCTGGCCTTTGCTGAAATGGCAAGCTTCTTGTCCTCGATTGCACGCACAATGTCGCTTTCCCGCTCACCAAGCGAGTCGTCCTCTTCACTCAATGCTTCATAACCTAGTCTCCTCTCGCTGCTTCCCACATCTTCTCCCTCCTCCTCGTTTTTAAGCCCAGAGAATAGCCATTCCTTGCCCCTCGTAAAGATGCCCTTCTTATCCTTCTTTGCCCGCGCCAAAGCCTCTAATCGGGCAGCATGCTCATCCTCTAAACTTATGAATTTGATATCCTCTTCTGTAGCAGTCCCGGCTTCAATAGCCTGTCTCGCCTTGTAGATGGCGTTTGCGCGAATAGCATTCTGTTCCTCGAAGAATTGGGCGCGTTTTTTCCGGTTGTAGATCATCATGTCGCCCAGAGCATATACCGTAACACCGCCAGCAACCACTGCAAGTTACCAATTAGCTTCTGCTCCAATCCTTCTAAACACATTTCAGCCGATAAATCTTGACTGTCATACCTGTAGCTGCAATCAGACTTAGCGTCACAAACTTATGTGCACGATCCGCCCATACCCGGCCCCTTATGACCACCTTGTCGAACGTCGTAATCTGTGCATCTCGAGCTCTATCTGCAGCAGCTCTTAACCTTCTGACCTTCTCCTGGGGTGTCTCTCCTGTCGGCGATGGAGCTGGTGCGGGTTTCCGGGGTGGCAGACTTCTCGAGGGAAGCTGTGCTTTGGATTGATGTGGTATCGTCGAGGTAAACCGCGTGGCGTCTGTCGCTGATCGTGGCATGATGATCCAAGCACGATTGTTTCGCCCTGGGATAGAAGGGAGGATTGGTGGTGGTGGTTGGTATTATTACATTTGCTCAACAGGCTTTGGACATCAGGAGATTTTCTAAGTTTTGGCGTTCGATGATGGATGCATTTTAGCGCGGTACGGAAATACCCGCTACTCAGAGTAAGCATCAATCTGCCAATGATATTGCGCCTAATTCAATAATTCATGTTTTCAAGATACTTAATACACATAATTCCATTTACCTACCTAGATCTGCGTGTATGTTATTTCATGAATAGTCTTTCGTAATAGTTGTTATCAGCCGCAAAACCCCGGAATTTTGTTGCTTGAAGTCGCTTAATTTAGTGCCAAATCCTTTGTCTCCAGGTCTCTTCTCTCAGGCTCGAGCTTGAGCATCACAACACTCCTTGATATCAAGGAATCTGAGAAGTCAACAGAGACAACCTACGGCTGAACTAGTATTCATTTGCTTATTTGTGCTAGTCATTACTCTTCCTGAGAACGACTTCTGAATTCAGGTATTGGTTTGTCTCTGGTTTAAAGGAGTCCACTATCGAGATGGCCTCCAACGACCAGCAGGCTCAGCCAGATTTGGCGTCAATTCTGAGGACCCTTGCTTCCCTAGCACCCCAAAATCAGCCGCAACAGGATCAACCTGCTGCATATGGCCAACCACAATCCTTTCCTTCTCACTTTCACCAGCCGCCGCAATCGTGGGCTCCTGCCGCTGAGCAGGTGTCATCTATTGCCCGCTCGACAACACCGACCGAACCACTGCCTCAGAAGAATGTAGTTGATCCAGCTACAATCACCGAATGGTCGGCTGGTCTAAAATGTGTTATGAGAACAGTTGCGAAGCATGAGAATATTCTCAATGACATCCGAAAAGTTTGTCCCTATCTCATTGACTACAACTTCCAAGCTAATAAATACTCCTAGATGATGAAGAACCAGCGTGATCACGAGGAGGAGTGGTGGTATGGGAGACAGAACTTGATCGAGAAGCAAAAGGCAAGAAAGGAAGGTCAGCAGAAACTCGATGATGTCTTGTAAGTCACGTTTTCCAATGTACAAGCTACATATTAACATGTCCCAGAAAGGCAGTTGGTGGTGCCGTCACACCTGGATTTACCAGCAATCATTCCGATAACCATGCCAAAGAGCTCGAGACTTTTGATATGAAGGTTTACAAAGCTCAGATGCAGATGGTAAAAGAGATGTCTGCCAAGTTGAGAAGCCTTGGAGTTCCTTTCTTTGGAACTCGGTCAGACTTGGTCAGACCGATTGGGAAGGAGGCAAATCCAATGATTGGAATACATGATCGAAAGGACGAGAAGGGAACGATTGACGAAGGCGAATTGGTGACGCTGCAGCGGAAGATGATCGCAATCCTTGAGGATCTTTGTAGCGATTGACACCAATGAGGGAGAGAAGAAACAATTCTGTTGCACGTCGTTGCGGATGTACTTTTTCCCTTCCGAGCAACGGGACGATATCTCAGGTATCAACCCCGCGAAACGTAAACGGCGAAAGCAACTTGAGATCAGATGATGATCAATGAATATTCACATCGATTGTAACAGAAGTTTTGTTGCTTATCGTACGGAGGCAAAGGAGGCGAGATTTGCTCCCCGATACGTGAAGTGATGATTCATGAGATATATCAGATCCATGGTTCTGGAGTCGAAAGTCAACATGGGACAAGTGGGGTACAGTCAGATGATTGAACCGCGGAGGGAGCATACCCTGAGAGCTAGTATGAGAAGCTACCAAACCGATGAGAACCCTTGAGTCTTGAAGCTCTCGGTAGTTCTCCTCTCCGATATCACCTTCTTACTTTGATTTCGCGGATGTAGTTGTCAATATTTGGCTTGGACTAGACCAGAACACGATGAAGGTATCTTTTGTTGCATATCGCAGCGGAGTGTGTCTTTCCATTGCGACTCAGTGCTCAGACAAAATAGTGATTGACGAGCAAGATGTTGCAGAGTGGATATCTTTAAAGTGACCGAGCTGATAAGGCCGAGACGAAAAGTAACTTTTGATGCTCATCGCAACGGAAGCTTCTCACCGTTATTTCCTAATGGATACAGTCAGACAGGGAGCAGAGCATGAGAAGTCGAAGAGGCTATGCTGTGCCATATTCCAAAGACAACTGAGACAAGTTGGCGGCGCATAACATTGATTGATCTGATCCAAGCAAGGCGTTTGTTTGCAATAACGAGCAAATATCGTGCATGCTGGGAAGTATGCGCGGCAATCTACGAATCGGCCGGCTGAAAAAGGTGCATCTGCATGCAAATGGTACGGAGGGTAAAGTGCCTATCTAAAGTGACAAGCATCGGGCATGAGCATCTACCTCCGGTCGGAAACTACAGGCATTAGATTCTCCTAAAGATTCCAAATCCAAGAAACGAGAGTTCTAGGCGCATGTAGAACTACTCAGTTCCGAACCCAAAGATGGACATGGCAAGCTGTATCGGGCAACGCCATCCCAAGTTTGGCCCAACTGCTACCTCGAAATGAGATCTATGGCGACGTAGGAAAGCCTCCGCATCATCTGGGCGCCAGCAACCGGGATAAGCATTCGTGGAAAAAGTCCTAGGCGCATGAGAGAGCTGGATATGCGTTGGACGGAAGTAGACTAGGTGTTGTGTGGTGATGCTGGAACGAGACGTTCCGCCCATCTCCCGGTCCGAAAACAGAATATGGAACCAAGTGATGCGCAAACTGGCTACCCAGAAAGTGTGAACCCTCTTCCGGACGATGAGCAACAGAAATCTGAGAGGTATTTCATGGGATGAACGACCTCGTGATTCAATATTTATGTAGTGGGAGAAGGGATATGGTTCCGGAGTGCTTGACTTGACTTCGAGGAAGCTACTCGGTAGTACCGTTTCCTACGAGAACTATATTCAGATTCCTCTTTCCCACCTAGTATTTTGCATTATCACTTTTTAGAATCTGAAAATCGTGTCTTCCCCTTTCTCTTAATTGCAATAGGTATCGCCATGTAACTTTCCACCCCAGAACCTTCTCCCCTTCTCCCAGGCCACAGAGTTCCCCTATCGCCAAACTTACCACACGGCCAACTCACAGCCAGCTTCGCCCTCTCCCGAGCACCAGGTTCCTCGCCCGAAAGCAACACAGCTTTCCCGGTCCGGGGAAAAGTGCGACTTGCATCAAAACTTCATCGTCCCAAAGACAGACTCACACACCTCAGGCTCAGAGACCGGTAAGCATGGTACGGTAGCATGAACAGGGCGTGGATGTGAGGCATGTCCGCCCTCCTGATCGCCCTCCGCCTAAGTCGCAGCAGACATGTCATCATGCCGGCCGTCAGCACGCCCTCGCGCCCAGCTCTGCAGCGGAAGATCGACGACTTTCAGCCCTTTCAGCCCTTTCCGCCCTTTCGCGACGCTGAGGGCAGAAAAGGGCGGAAATGAGATGTGCAACAAACTCTGGATGTTTTTGTGCTCGGGTAAACGTTTAGGCGGGGTGTTGTTATTGGGTGGGGAGATCCGCTCGTTTGCAGAGAGGTAGGCGGGTTCATAGCTTCAGCGGGATGCGATGATGCTTTTTTTCTTGAGAAGTGACAGGAACAGGAAGCTGGTGTGGGGATGAGGATGTGAGATCTAGGGTAGGCCTGCTTACGTGCAGTATAAAATTGCTTTGTTCCCCAGGGTTAGTGGGGTTCCTGGTGATCTCTTTCTTGGGTCTTGTTGGAATGCCGTGAGCGTGCCTACCTCGCAAAAGAAAGTAATACAGTATGTGTTGCTCATCACGATAGAAACCTTTCGTGTTGAGTAGTGAGTCAGTCCATTTCCTTGCCAGAAGTCTCCCAAGATCGCATCAATATAGCATATCAAAGTTGTGGACCCGAGATACAGCAGGAAGCACTTGCCCCTGGACTATTAGCTTGAGGTGCAGATAGTCTGGTTTTCGACAGTGAGTGAAGCTCTAGTTGTAAGCACAAGTCCTCGTAGCCCTGAGACTTGACGGCTTAGCAGAAGATGCAATGTAGAGGGTGAAATCTTCTCTCCATTTTCGTACATATCGGGGCATTAAGAATAAAGACTAGCTGCATCGCTCAAGCCAAAGCCAAACGCCATTCGTATTACCGCACTACCATGCCCCAAAACGCCTTGCTAAAGTGCCCAAATCAGTTGTAAAAAGAGACATGCGAAAAGCGTCCGCCTTTAGTAGGTGATGATGTGACTGAAGTGGCCAGGAACCTTCATGCGACACTTCTCACAATCTGCTCGGTAACCCATGCTGAAGCTTCTCTTCATTCCGCCATTTAGTTCTGAGCCAAATCCAGTCCAGTTTCTGAGGCTGTGTTTCGACCTAGTATGTCCCTTCTTTGTTGGTGTCTCTTTGTCCGGCTCTGGTTGTGAAGAAGACTCGACTTCCATCTGCATGTCTCCGAAACCCGCAACAATAACACTTGGGCTTGTCTCGCCCTCACTAATAGGACTGGGTAGCCTTCTGCCTCGACGAAATCTGTCCACCAATGCCTCATCGTCCGCGAAATCACCTTCACGACGAACCGAAGCCTTCTCAGCCCGAATGAATGGAGCAAATGAGCTATGTATCGGAGTTGGAATTCGGCCTGAGATGCTAGGAGAATGGTCGTTCTGGAATGGACCTGGGGAAAGATGGATCGAGTCTGTCATCTCGAAGTCGTCGTTATAAGATAGTGCATCGGAGATTTGGGTGGAGTGGGTGGTTTGTTGACTTTCGAAGCTATCTAAGAAGGGAGAAGGGGAAGCGCTCTGAGTGAGCCCAGCCGTAGTTGGAGATGAAGAGTATGGCGAGAAGAACGACCTTGGTTCTGCAGAGGCAGCAGCAGCTTCCTCCGAGTCCGAGTCTGCCGGAGTTATGGTTGGAGGGGCAGGCTGTGAGGTGTAGTTGCTGCCCCAGGTAAAGGTCGGCGAGGTGTGTCGAGCAATCTTTGGAGATTGCCGGTGGGGAAGGGCAGCTATACGTCGTTTCTGGTAATTATTAGCATGTTGACACCAAACATGGTTATCTATCGAAGGCGCCTCACAGATCGATGTTCGCTGAAGCCAGAGGTCACAGCCTCCTCATCATCCTCCCTATCACGCTTCCGGGAAGCCCACGGCTGGGTAAACATAACTCTTCTTCGAGTAATGAGGGTCGCGGCACTGGATTGCGTCGGTGAGTTCGTCTGAAGTGGAGTTGAGGTCAGGACACGGCGGCAAGGCTCCTTCACCTTGCGTCTGGGAAGGGATGGTGTTGTGTATTGATATGCGAAATGGAATCCAAGGAACGAGCTCGGAAGAACCTGGTATTATATCTTCAGCGGTTGCCACAGTTCCAGTCCTAGCCGAGGAAGAATAGAGCGGTGGGTTTCATCGATGCTTCAAAATGCTGAAAGCACGGTCGTGGTTTTGAGACATTCGAAGCTGGGGTATCCAGAGCCTCGAACCAGGATTGACTTCGAGCCGGACGCGACCCAACGGGTGAGCCCTGAAATGCTGCCTGACGGTAGGCGGATTCGACCAGGCATTCACTCCTGGTAGTACGTGCACGTGCAAAATTAGTCTGCTCTTGGCGTGCAGGGCGTCCAGAATTTGCCCCACTATCCACTTGAATTTTGACCAAATCATGAACCCCGCCAACCAGATGAAAACCAATTGTTCTTTGTACAACACACGAACGCACGAAGGAGGACAACATATTACATATTTTCTTGCACTACCTCCCATTCCATTCTTCTTCTGCCTATCTTACTCTTTTCCTTCTATTCAAGATGCCCAGCGCCGCCATGGTCACAGACGATACCAGGAGTAGGGAAACTGGCTGCTATGATTCACCGTTCGAATGCTAACATTTCGTTCAGTTCTGGGACAGGATCCTCTCATCGCTCCCAATCTCCTACTTTCGGAAGTTCCTATCTCCAAAGACTCTCTTGATACCGTGCTTCAAGGCCGCAGAGAAGCCGTGGACATCATAACTGCCAAAAACGACCGCCTGCTCGTCATCTGCGGACCTTGCAGTCTCCACGACCCCGCTACAGCCGTTGAATATGCTTCACGATTGAAGGCCCTTTCTGACAAGCTCTCCGGTGACCTCTGCATAATTATGCGAGCTTATCTTGAGAAGCCTCGTACTACCGTCGGATGGAAGGGATTAATAAATGACCCAGATCTCGACGAGTCGTTCAAGATCAACAAGGGTCTGCGAATCAGTCGTCAGCTCTTCTGCGACCTAACAAACAGCGGAATGCCAATTGCTACCGAAATGCTGGATACAATCTCTCCTCAATTCCTTGCCGATCTCATCTCTCTTGGTGCAATCGGAGCGAGAACTACTGAGTCACAATTGCACCGTGAGCTTGCCTCCGGTCTATCATTCCCCGTCGGATTCAAGAACGGCACGGACGGAAGCTTGACTGTTGCAATTGATGCAATTGGGTCTGCTGCTGCTAAGCATCACTTCATGGGTGTCACCAAGCAAGGTCTGGCAGCTATCACAAGAACAAGTGGCAACGAGCACGGGTTCATTATCCTTCGTGGAGGTACCAAGGGCACAAATTTCGACGCAGAAAGTGTCAAGCTTACGAAGGAGACGCTGACAAAGAAGGGTCAGAAGCAAGCTATTATGATTGATTGTTCGCATGGTGAGTCATATTTGATGACGCGGGATATTGAGCTGCAGCTAACAAACATAGGCAACTCCAACAAGGACCACCGAAACCAGCCAAAGGTCGCAGAGGTCATTGCAGATCAACTTCGTGCCGGCGAGACTTCTATCATCGGTGTCATGATCGAGTCAAATATCAACGAGGGCAACCAGAAGGTACCAGCCGAGGGACCCTCAGGCCTGAAGAAGGGAGTCAGCATCACGGATGCATGCATCAACTGGGATTCAACGGTTCAAGTTCTCGAGAATCTCGCAGCCGCCGTCCGGGACCGACGCAAGCTCGCTTCCTCCAACGGCCACGCCCAATAAGAGGTTAGCATGTGATGATTCGATGATTTTCCTTTGATTTTTGCATGGCGTCTGGACATCTCCGTTCTTTTTACTCTTCACAGACAAAAGTCTGAATTGAGGTCATGAACTCTCATTCCAGAATACATGGTTGGAGACGAGGGTGTTACTTTCTTCATCTTCATTTCAATATCCGTTGATTGTTGGATTGAAGCGGCATATCCAGGAAAGAATAAAAAACAGGGTACTGCATAGTGTAGAGAAATACAGAACCAATTACCAAAACTGCGCCAAGCAGTGAAGCAGAAATGAGTGACAAGCGAGGGAAACATTTTTGAATGTCTTACGACCAATCATACCGGCTTACTGTCAGCAGAATAAACAATGAAAGGCTAACCGAGATATCCTCTCGCATGTTCCTCCACCAGACACGGAAAACAAGAAATAGCTTGAGTGAGACAGTCATATATTTCATTGCCGAACGCCTATCTATGCAACCTCAAGCAGCCAGTCGAACCAATTGGATAACCCCGCGCTATGCTCACAACCTGCTTTCCTTCGCAGACCCATCCTTCACCAACGGCAAAGGAGCAATCTCATCCACAACGCCCTTAACAGCCCTAACATTGACGTATCCTTCATCTGGAGAAGCCCACGTGTAATTCTTCCACCTTCCTAGAATAGTCCAAACAGCTTTGGCCTTCTCAGCAACGGTTTCCGCCCGCGCAAGACTCCATTCCTTCTTCTCTTTCGGGACTTCTCTACCTGCGAGTGGTAGTCCATCCAGCACACTGTTCCATACTCGTATAGTCTCTTCCAGTTCCTGGAGATTGCTGACGCCCATGACCGAAACTCCGATTCCACCTACACCTCCTAAGCCTGCACCTTCGCGAGACCAGGTGTCCAGTCCCCAGCGAATACTTACGACCTCCAATCTCTCTCCTGTTCCCTCCGCGTACCTCGCGGCTTCCATGCACTTTTCCCTCAACTCCCGCGGTGCAGGATGGAAATCGCCCTTTCCACCTACAGGGACACCCACGCTGCGCAACAGCCCCATGCCGAGAATGCTTGCATTAGGGACGCAGCTCACACCAGCTCGCTTCAACCTTTCCAGACCAAATGTCATCAGTGTCGTATTCTGAAGTGTGAAGTTCGCATAGCTCATCACTGCATCCAGCGGCTCCCCAGTTTCTCTCAAAACCAGCTCCGCAAGCTCGCAGAGTAAAGGAACTGGATACCCAGATATCCCAATGTATTTTATCGTTCCCTCTTCATCGCGTATCCGGCGCAGCTCCTTCACAGCCACGAGTACCTCGGCAGGCGTCACAAACTCAACATCGTGGCAGTAAACGACATCCAGATATGATGTATGCAGTCGCTGTAAAGAGCGCTGAATTGAATACCGCACCCACTCAGGACTATAATCGAATTCGGCGTTCGCGATGCGCCCGACTTTCGTGACGATGCGGTAGCTTGAGCGAGGATGGTTGCGAAGGACGGATGCGGTTGAGAGGGCTTTTCCTAGTAGCTCTTCGGAAGGCCCATAGTAGGGGGAGGTGTCGAAGGCGCGGACGCCGAGATCGAGAGCGCGCTCGACGATGGCATTTGTAGGGACGAGGGCGGCGTCAGCGTTGTAGAGGTTGTTGAAGGTTGCGGTGCCGCAGATTAGAGGTGGAAGGATGGTTGAGAGGGGTGGTTGAGTGGGTGGCATTTTGTATGAAGAAGTGTGCACCGAATTCGAGAGAGGACTTTAGAAGAGTTTTTAATAGGCGGTAGATAATCGTATGCTTGGAGTCAAAGTGATTCACGGAGTAGTCGTGTTCGTTACTCGGAGGGTAAATATGGACGGAAAATGCGAATGCGACGAGTACTGTAACTACAACATGATGAAGACGTGGAGGTTTGCGAACTGCGACTCGATATGTTGCGCTGGCGTATTCAAGATGTCGAAGATAAATATAATTAAAAAAGATCAGACAAGAGGTGGGGTGGAGTGGGCGAGAGATGAGGGGGACCAGGCCGGGGCAGGGGTCTCTAAATGGCAGGAGCGAATCTCGAAAGCAACGGCAAAAGTAGGAACGATCTACGACCCTTCTTTTCCCCCTTTGCTAAGCGCCGAAGCTACTTGTGGTAGTCATGACAAGTCGACCTGTCTTGGAAAAGTGTGGTGGATGGTGTTGTTGACTGAATGGCGTGCTTCTCCCCTTCGCGACAGATACCTTTTTTTTGCCCTCCGATAAAGATCAAAGACGTCACGATCGCCAGTAGTACATTTCCCTTTCTTTCTCGCTTCAATTCGCCGAAGTCTTCCAAAACATGGACAACTGGGGCTCATCCACGTCTTGACTCTTCTGATCAGATTCCAGTTTGTATCACTTTTTTTCCGGCTTGCGTACTCGAGTCGAGTGTGATTCGAAGTTGTGGAAGCCATCCCGAAATGCCGATCTTTTGGTCAGGAACCCTGGAGATCTAGACTATGCAGGGATTCAAGCATCTCTTATCGCGCGAGAACAAATCACCCTCAGTTGTGCCCCTCGTGCGTGGCTGGTGGACGGTGGCTGAGATTGTGGGGGCCGAGCTTGAGGGGTATCGGTACGAGGTATCTCGAGATCATGTTTGAATTGCTTTATGTTTGCTCATTTGTCAACTGTTCGATGAGGAGGTGCCAGATGATGTTGACGGAAGCTATTCAGCAGGGAACTTTGCTTTAGATATGCGGAGAATATCTCAATAATTCTATGTCGTGGATCGCATGCAGCGATTCAAGGCGACTCAAGGTTCAGAGCCACGAATCCGCATCAAGCACAACCCATTGTAGCATTGATACAAAAGTTCTCGGAACAGCCTCGGCTTTCGAAAAGCATACCATAACAGCATTCCGGCGGTCGGCGCCGGTCTACCATCATCTGGTAGCATGAGAAGAAAGTTGGGAGCCGCATCTTGAAGATGGGATATCCTGCCTAGGAGATTACCGTCCTTCGGTCCTACAAAACATTAGTTGAAACTGCCATCCATACTACCCAACGGTGAGTAAGCGCCTGAAAGCGGTGTAACAGGTTGGGAAGAAGCCCGCTAGAAAGAAAAGCTTCTGCTCAATTCTTGGTGACTGGACAACTTGGAGTTGACTTGGCCTTGTGAAGTCCTTGCCTACGCCTACCTGCGGTCAAGTGATTGAGTCAAGATGACAACTTCTAGCTTTGATAGGTTGTAACAGTAATATGACCTTCTAACTCCAGCCTCATGGCCAGTTCTAGGGACCGGATAATTGCACAATGAGAAAAGATACCAAGCCAACAAGATCTTTGACACTGCATACACCCAGCTTGGCGGGACGCCAACCCAGCTAACCAGCCAGACCGCTGGTACGTTTCAAAAGCAAACTTGGGCAGGAAAGGGTCCTCCTAGATCGGTTGGAAAGTATCCCTTTTGCATGAGTGCTCAGGTATAAATGCAGAGTCCAAAAGGACTTTGGTTAGCCATTCGAGCCAGTCAAGCTAGAGAAGCAAGGAACGCTCCTTTGGTGTCTGGTACTGTTGAGGTGACTTAGCCAACCGCAGCCAAGTCTAAAGAGATGATTGTTCAGTATGCATGAAATGACATGACTTTGATTCAGCCTGTTGATGATTGAGAGTCGAAGGTCAGGCACGCAGGGCTTGGGCGTTGCTTCCCTTCTCAAAACAGGATTGGGTCAGAGATGGGCAAAGCTTGTTCCAACAAGTCATCCTTGGAAGTCACTGACTACTGCCAACAACTTGCAACTGCACTGCACCACTGTTGTCCCGGAAGAGGAGCAACAACTCCTGGTGGGAAAGAGAGTTTACCTCTGAAACGGCAAACAAAGACAGACCAAGAGACAGCGCAACAATTCCATCAAATAGTGATCGGAATCTCCAACATTGCCAGCAGCACAATTTCTGTTCGACGAGGTTCAGGTTGGCAATAGCTCCAGCTCCCACTCTATGCACATCGTCCCTCGTTTTGGATAGCTCCGCCGCGTATCCGACTCCCGATCAGCGTTGAAGAGCGTCATTTTTTGACTTTGGAACTCTGATGAAAGCAGAGAACCTCACCTTTCAAACAACTTCACCGACCATCAGACTTCCCCTTCAACTGCGTTTTCACATGTCTGTGAACTCGAATAAAAGCACCTAAGCGCAGGCACTATTACCAAATCCGGCCGACTCGAGAGTCAACACACCACTTACACACTCTCCAATTCGACGCAACAGCACAAACTGCAGCACGTTTTCCCGGATGACTGCTTACAATGAACACCGATTTCGCAGCTGACTGACTGATCATTCTGCATTTTTTAAGACAAGAAACCCACACAAGCACGAAGACAGCCTTTTCACGCAGTGTTATCTCGATCTCCAGGCTCGTGTGATCCACGCTCAGGCAAAAGCATCCCCACGTCTCTGAGGCCTTGGCAAGTTGACCTGCATTGCGCTCATCGTGGATCCGCTCCACGTCAATCGACACACCCCAACCCAGCCACTGGCTTCTCCTTTTCGACTTTTTGAACGTCCTTTATCATCCCTTCTCCCTTGTCCTCAATGTTCAGTTGATCCAGGTCTTGCGGATCGCGAGCTTGCACCATGGGAAATAACAACACCAGAGAGGCGCGGGGTCCTGAGTCCTCTTCTGCCAACGCTCGACAGACTGACTCGGCCGGAGCAAGTGGGCCAGTATCGCCTGCGGATAGGCCTGCACCAGTGTATTCTTCGCGCACCGGAAGAGGAAGCAGACCGGATCTTTCGTTTCTGGGGATTGGGACCAGCTCTCAAAATGATGTGCCGGAACGGCGGGAGACAAAGCAGGAACGAGAAGCCCGTAAGCTGGAAAAGGAGAGAGTCGCCAGAGTCAAGGAAAGGGAGAGGAGCCTGAAGGAGGAACATGTTGACGGTGGATATCTGGTTACTATGGGGGTGTACACTGGCCCTGAGGACTTCAATAAGGCGATTGTGAGACAGTTGATGGTATGTTGGTATGATAGACAAGGTGTCACAAATACTAACTCTTCGCAGATTGAAAGAAGGATGGCCCCCTTCTGGAGAGGTCTGGACGACTTCAAGGAAGAATGGACTGAACATCAATTGGTTGCTGCTGGCAGAGGTCTTCCCATTCCTGCTGCGGATGAGATACCTTCAGATGACCTTACACGACCACTGTCCCCAGAATCAGCGAACCCCTCCAACCATAATCTCCAGAACCTGATGCCTCCTATATCCTCGCGGTCACATTCTACTGCTTCCGATGCATCCGCTACACTTTCGCCGTCGCATCCAGCATTCTCCAACGCTTCTTCTCCCAGCTCTCCTTCACCCGCTCCGGCGCATTCATCTTCGCCTTTTCGACCTCGATCAAAGACCTTAGCTTCCCTGACGAACGCTTCGAAAAACATATCCTCCTCTGAAATCGTCCCCCGTGAGATTCAGCTCCCCAAGGATCCATATGTGAACGGACAGGCTATCGAAGTATACTTGTACAAAGATGCCGCGGAGTGCCCTATCTGCTTCATGTACTATCCCCCGTATCTCAACAAGACCAGATGTTGTGATCAGCCAATATGTTCGGAATGCTTTGTACAGATCAAGAGGCCTGATCCACATCCCCCCGAACACCATGACCCTTCGAACCCAGCCCCTCCGCCAACAGAAGCGAACGTGGACCCAGAGGCTCTGGTGTCGGAGCCCGCTTGCTGCCCGTATTGTCAGCAATCTGAGTTTGGCGTGACATATGAGCATCCGCCGTTTAGAAGAGGCCTAGCATATGCGAACGCGAAAAATGGCCTGGGAAACGTTTCTTCAGCAATGTCATCGTCCACTTCGATAAATTCTACAGGGGCAAGCCCAATGCTGTCGCCGTCTGCTAACAGGAGGCGAACCATTTCAATATCTGCAAATGCTTCGACAGTTATCACAACTGACAAGGTTAGACCAGATTGGTCCACCAAATTACAGAGCGCGAGGAATCATTTAGCAAGGCGGTCAGCAGCAGCTACTGCTTTACACACTGCAGCCTACTTGATAGGAAATGGAGCCACCGTGGATCAAAGAAGCTTCGGCTTTAGCGGAAGGAACCGATTTGGGAGAAGTCACCGAGGTGAAAACAGTCCCGGAACGAGCGGTGCTGCAACTCCTTCTCCAACAACCAACGAGCCTACCCCACGGAGTGTGTCCGACCAGCTTCACCTGATGCGAAGAGAGGCACAAGAGTCAGGTGGTGCTCGGAATCGGAGTAGGATGGAGGACCTCGAGGAGATGATGATGATGGAAGCCATCAGGCAAAGTCTTGCTGCTGAAGAAGAAAGGAAGAAGAAAATGGAGAAAGAGGCCGCCAAGGAAGCTAAGAAGAAAGCTAAAGAGGACAAAAAGAAGGAGAAGAAAGAGAAGAGAGTGTACGGCAGTGGAGCGAGTTCTGCTAGTGGCAGTGCCCTGTCCTTATCCTTGCCAAGTTTGGGTATCGGTCGGCGAAGAGGCAACAGTGGTGCAAGCAATCTGCAGAGGGAGGTCACACTCGAAGATCCTGAGGCGCCAGAGTCGAAGGGAAAGGAGGTCGATCGTAGTCCTCCAAGCGCTCCCTCAGCGTCGAGCAGCTCTGCGCCAATAGATTTTCCGCGATCAGGAAGCGGTTACGGTTTTCCTGGCGCAAGACATCTTGACACAAGCACTTTGGCAACTATCAACGACTCTCATCAATCCTCAGCTTCTCCCACAGCTCCGGACAAGCCTTCTCACCTCCGTCAGATGAGCAATGCCTCAAGTCCTGCTTCATCTTTTGTAGAGTCAGTACCTGGCAGTCTTCGAAATGACTTCAACACTCATGGCTCTTCATCCACAATCGACTCTCCAAATGCTTCTGGAGTCAACTTAACAGCAGGAAATGCCAACACAGATGGAGGGGATGCTGGTCCGGACTCGCTTTTCAATTTCCAAAGTCTTGCGACTATGATCTCCCAAGATAGTAAGGAGGACAAGGAGGATGCTGCGAGACACATTGAGCATCTGGATGGGGAAACATCGGGACAGAATACTCACGCACAGAATTTGATTCCTAAATTGGAGGAAAGTGTTGCTACGTTGAAGGTCAATGGCTCGACGACAAACACAAATGGCGATGCTATCAACTCAGCCCAACTAGAGCAGGAGCGCACCACTCCGAAGGTTATGATCACTCCTGAGACTCCAGCGGCCATGAATCATGGAGATGATGACGGAAAACAACTTGGGTGGTCTGCAGACTCAACTGCACGCGAGATCACACAATGAGATTAGCATCACAATTTGAGAACATTTCTTTTTACGAACGGGATACGATCGCATGAACGGATTTGAGAAGGAGTAGCACTCGCGCCGGTGTTCCTGCATCCTGTATTGGCTTTGGCGTTGGGTTTGGGCAGAAACTCTTCTGTAAGGGAACCGGGGAATGTGTTCATACGGGGAACAAAGCTGGCGCATGGGTGGTTTTCTTCTTTGCATCTTATATGCTGCGGGTTGCTTGCCTGGGTTTGCAATGTGTATAGGTTAAGAATAGAGAATGCGAAGATCATCACTCAATTACTGGGCTGCTGGAGCTCTCAATTTCTCGTTTGTCGATGTCAATAACGTACTCTAGCTGTCTATTCCAGCGGCACTACTCCTACATAGAGATCAGAGCTCACCGACCAAAAGCTTTATTATTCTGTCTCGGCAGATTATCGCTTCTGCTCGTACATACTCAGGCCTGGTCATACATTTCTCCAGCACAAGCCCAAGACTGGCATCCGCATTCCAACTGCGGAGGTGAGCAGACAATAGGGCAGCTGGCGTTGATCCTCTAGCCTTGCGTAACCTGAAGCAAGGACCAGATACAAAGAACATCCTACCCAGGCATCATCTTGACTCGGTAATTCTTTGCTTTCGGAGAGCTGCTCCTCGCCTGCCAAGCAGAATGGTATCAATATCCAAACGGATGACGCCCGACTCTTGTGAATCCGCCAAGCAAAGTCCCAGGTGTTCAGCGCAATTGTGGTATCTGAAAACTCATAGCAGACAGTATCTCCAAACCTTTTGAAGCTGGTCCCTCAAATGAACTTTCCTCTACTACCCTACCGCCCGACAGGCGTGTAGCTCCCAGCGGCACCGCCTTCTCCAATCCTCACACCTTCGCCCCTCCTCCCCTCCAACACCTTTCTCACCGCCGCCCATCCCAGCAGTCCCAGCGTCCCCGCAATGAATGTCAGCACCACAATCTGATCCTTCCTACTATCACGCTGGAAGCACGTCGTGAGCACGTCTTTCTCCTCGGCGTCTTTGCAGATAGGGAGGCGCTGTGAGAGGCAGAAGGCTTTGTTGCAGGTGAGACAGCTAGCTGATGCTGCACGGGTTTTGAGCAGGACTGGAGGGTTGCCCTGAGGGTGCTTTTTGAGGAGAGATGGGTTGGTGGATGTGTGGGAGGAGAGGGGGATGATGGTGGAGTTGGTGAAGCAGGTGCATTTGCAGAAGGATGGCGGTGCTGGGATATATTAGCTACACACTCATTTAAGTGAAGATAAGGAAGCTTAGTGGGAGCTTACAAGCTGCTATGCTCAAAGTGATGAGCAGGAATGCTGCCAGGAGCGTGGTGAGGCGGTTCATGGCTTCGAGCTTCGAGCTTCGTTGAGGCTGGAGTTTGATGGAACTTGATTGGAAATGGTACTCTAGGAATCTCAATCCTCGTATGGCCTGATCACATCATCTGTACTGCTCAACAATCGTGTTGCGCCTGCGACATTGGCTGGATGTTGCAACGAGGTCGTCGCATGGCTTCATCCTCAGCTGTTCCACTTGCATCGCGCTAGCGGGACCTCTTCCGACTTCCTTGTCAAAAAGTCAAGCCCGCCCATGCCATCAACATACCTCTCTCACCAGCACAACACAACACCATGCGTCGTATAGCCAGATTAGATCGGTCAATTGACCTCCTCCGCGCGAGAGCGACAGTCCAAGCACCATCCACATACCTCTGCTCGGCGTGCAAACACCACGCCTCCCCTTTCTCGACATCAGCTCTTCGCGCGGCGAGCAATGGCAAAGTGCCATTGACGGAGAAGCTTCGCAGGAAGATATGGGGAACAGACAATCCTCCCGGACTTGAAGACCCCTATGGCGATAGGAGCGTTTTCGATCAGAGTAAGAAGAAGGAACGGCGGTTGGAGAAAGAGGAGAGAGATGCTGCACGGCTCGAAGCTCAGAGCGCTGCCGAGATCGAAAATTATACTGGTAGCAGTCGGTACGAGCCAGCATCTACGTGGGATGGTCTGGAGCGGGTAGGATGGACCGAAGATCGTTGGGATCCGGAGAATCTATATACGCCTTTCGTGCCGATGGAGGTCAAGACGGACAGCGAGGAGATTACGGCAGCGTTGCATAGGGCTATGGTTGAGGTTTTTGCTCTGCGGGAAGCTGGTGTACCGCTGGGAAGTCTCTCGAAAGATACACCCGGTCAGGACATGACACTTGATGTTACCTTTGATCAGTCGCCTTCTGGACCGGTGCTGAAATTCATGGATGCAGCGCCGCCGCTGGATGATATCGTGCAGTCCCTGACGCAGGCTGGGGATGAGACGGCGCAACATGATAATCCTACTGAGTCTGAGGAAGATGTCGCGGCTGATCGCTCGACTGTTGATCCTCTACACCCTGATGCGGAACCGACTGCAGACGATACACTGGAGAAGGGGAACCCTACTGAGAGTGAGGCAGACGTGGATGCGGACCGTTCGTCAGAAGATCCTTTGCACCAAGCAAACTCTATGGAAGTCACATACGAAGAGCTTATTGCGTCCTGGGGACCATCTTGGCTGCAGGTTTCGCTTGAGAACCCAGAAGTCAAGTTCGCTGTGAGTTTTCCCTTCCCCGATCTCGTAAAGAATGAGCTATATACTAATAACCCACCAGGTCCTTAAGCGCATGATGCAACTAACCGGCATCCGCATCCCGGACGCCCACCTCAACTCCACCAAAACCGCCTCCGCCCTCCTCAAACTTCTTGTCATTCCTCCCAAACCACGTAAAGTGGTCGATGCTCTCAGCCAGAAGGAAGATCTAATTACGCTTCCTAACGTCAGTATTTACCCAAAGCGTATCACGCCGATTGACAAGGAGAGAAGTCTGGGTAGATGGAAGGTTATCGAGAAGGAGCTTGAAGAGAAGGGGTTACCTATCACAGGACATGAGTCGAGGCGGGCTCAGCTTTGAGTTTTGTCGGGTGTTTGTAGGGTACTGGCTGTGTGAGGCGGCGAGGATGAAAGCTCCTGTGTATTATATGTGCTACAATCTCAAACACATGACGGCGGTCAGTACCCCGTCAGCTGTAATTAGAAGCCATGTTCTATTAGCAACATACTTTTCGTTCGACCTCCAAGTTTGTCAGACTGCAAGATACGTGAAGTCATCACCAAAGTCTTATGGAAACTCCTCCTTCAGGAAAGCAAATATATGACATGAGGCTGTGCCAATGGACCTTGCTCCATTTGCTTTCCTACTTCGCTCGCATGAGACTCAAGGACATCGAAGCGACAGTCCGTGCTTTTGTCAGACTTGTACCTTTCGCTTTTACTTCACCCTCGTAGAATGAGCGCGATCTCGAAATTTCCCCTTTTATCTACCAAGGAGCTAAGCGAGCGATATTAAACAAGGCAATATCGTCAACAAATCAAATCTGGAGAACTACGAAGTGTGAACGACAAACCACTGACCAAAGACCAAAAACCAAAGCAGTCCGAGATGTGGGTGCAGTACAGCCACGATTCCTCCTCCCCCATTTTGTTTTTAAAGGGGGGGTAGTTCCCCGCTTCCGCCCCAACTCAACAAAAAACAAGCGAGCCGGACTTATCCGCGCTCCCCCGCATATGAAGTGCTCTCAATCCACCTCCTCCGAGGAATCAAACTTTCAGGGTCCTTGCTTTCGTCGCTCCGCTACTTTCCTCTCTTCACAATTAGTCAGCCAGACCCAAGAACCAAGATGTCGGAACGCTCACCTTCACAGGAAGCAGTTGCTGCGGGATCGTCATCGAAACGGAAGCGACGCGTGTATCAAGCATGTGAACCATGTCGGATCCGAAAGGCGAAATGTGACAGAGGGAGTGACGGTTTGTTTCCCCCATCCATGTTGTTTTCAGAAGGCGCTGATAGGAACAAGATGATCCGAGACCTCCACCTTGTGCCAGATGCAAGAGGGAAAGTATCCAGTCTCAGTGCGTTCTCGCTTCAAAGCGGAATAAGCGAGATATAGGACTTCCAGATAAATTTCAATCTCGTGAAACTACGCAGTACAGCTCTGAGACCAATGCTCGGCAAGCGGGAGTGAGGAGTGGAGAGGAAGTCTCGCGCGGCATGTCAACTGGACCCGCAGCTTCTGATTCAGGAGACTTTGTGGAATCGCCTTTTGCGAATCAAACATCGCCAGGAAATGGAAACTCGCTCCAAGCGAACAGTCCGTATTCCCATCGATCGCATCGCTCTTTGAGGAGTACGGAAGACGTGGACTTGAGGCCGTACACTTCTAGCTCTCGGCGTAATTTGACAGATAATGTTATTCATACGCTCGTATCAAAGCCAAACGATGCGCTGGCTCTTCTGTTCGAAGCGGCGGAACGTTCAGATCCATCTGCTCTTAACAGTCGACGACAGTCTCTCGAGCCTTCGCGAAACTTGAGGCGCAACATCGATGATCCTTTGGCCGATAACGTAGCTGGAAGGAACCCCACCGGGCACACGAGTGGAATTCCTACCCCGCGTTCGGCTGTCACGTCTCCGGCTCAGGCTGTCCCAGATCCTTCTGGCGAAATGATTGAGCTTTGGAAGACGTACCGTTTCGTTCGCGAAGGATGGTTGACAGCTAGAGAAGCTGTTCTATATGTCGATTTGTATTTGTCCCTCCAGTGATAACACAGTTGGAGCAACGCTGATTCCATATCCCGTAGATTCTTCCGCAACTTGTCGCCCTTATCGCCAATCCTGCTAGACTACTTCTCAAATCACGAGAACCATCCTGCCCTCATCTCCTCGGAACCAATGCTATGCACAACCATTCTAACCATTTCCTCACGCTACCATGTTCTTCATGGAGAAGGAGGAATGTTACGTAGTGATGACATCCACAGAAAGTTCTGGTTGTACTGGAAGACTTTGATCATGAGAGTCATGTATGGTGAGGATTCTGGTCCTAACGCGAGTACGAGGTCCATTGGGACTATCGAGAGCTTACTGTTGATGACTGAATGGCATCCACGAGCTCTGCATTTTGCTCCCGATGTTGATGGGTGGGAGTTCGACATGAGCAGAGGTAGCAATATGAGTCAACAAGCCGGGAAAGGTGGGTGAGTCCTCATTATGTTGCATGCATCAAGCTAATGTTTCGCATCCAGCTCAGAGCGGTTCTTTAGAAGAAGTTGAGAATGCGGCTCGCAGATCCGACAGAATGTCCTGGTATGTCCGAACTTCCAACCCGTGTAAAAAGGTGTTGTAACTGATGGCCTCTAGGATGCTGCTCGGCTCTGCCTTGAGTCTTGCCCACGAGCTCGGAGTATCCGATCAGCGCTTGCAAAATCGTGATCTATCGTCCCAGACTTTCGAGACAGAGAAGCAGAAAGAGGACGCCGAGTTCGTAGAATTGAGACAAACTCGGCCTCGGCGACTACTCTATATATACGTGAACCAATTAGCATCACGGCTAGGATGGACCTCCATGATACCGAGGATCATATCAGACTCTGCCGAACAGACGTTTGGGTCGGAAGCAGAGAGACAGTGGCATAATGTGATGTCCCGATGGATATCACTGACACGCCTTATGAAAACAGCAAGCGACATGCTGTATTCTCCAGTCACCACAAAGCAGCTGCTTCGTAGCGGAAACTATGTGACTTCATTGGAGCACTTCGGACATTTGTTGCAGGACTGGCTGACGGAGTATGAAGATCTTGTCGGTAGGTCGAGATCCCATGAACATGCCATAAAATATCGTGCTGACTCCTCGATAGCTGACAAGCGACTGCTTGACATGCTCTTTATCGAATACCAGTTTACGCGAACATATATCAACGCACTCGCGGTACAAGCCGTCGTTGAGCGCGCATTCAAGACTCCGAACCAAGAAGGTTACCTAATGACATACGTGTTCGAAAGGCATTCGGTGGATTGGGAGTTTATACAAGAAGTCGTCGATGGCAGTCGTAAGATCCTAGAGAAAGTCATCTCGTTGAACGACGAAGCACTCTTGAGATTCTGCCCAGTGAGAATACTGTCCAGAATCATTTCGGCATCCATTCTCTTGCTTAAAGCGACCGGTCTGGGCACTCGAAGTCAGCAAGCACAATTATCTCTAGAGCTCCTCGAAAAACTCATTGTTGCCCTTCGATCCGACCCTGTTGATGAACTACACCTTGCCAACAGGTATGCATCACTCCTGGAAACCCATGTCAAGGCTTTCCGAAAGCGATTCCTCCGTGTTGGAAGATCGAGAACAGCAGAGAACAGTGGGAGCGAGAACGAAAATGATGTGCAGCAACAGCAGGGTGGTGCTCACTTCGAACACAGCGATAACATGAATACAGTTCCGAACTTTGGACAGATGATGCAGTCGCAAATGTTGGATGACTTTGGTGGTGGTGATATGGCTATGTGGTCGGATGGTATGGGATTGGAGACTTTTGGCGACGATTGGATGTGTCTCCCTCTGGACGCATTCGACACTGGTATTATGGATTTTGGTGGTGGACTGGGTGCGGGTGGTCTGGACTTCTTCTCGTTGAGATAGCATCAGTGTATCATATCAGATGATTGGTTCAAGTGAGGCAATCTGTAATACATCCGTCGTAATAATCGATCATGCTACACAGAATCAGGATATATGAAGCTTGTGGGATAATTGTAGAAGGGAAGGCAGATTTATAATAGAGCAGTGATTTACTTGCGGAAGGCCTGAAAAGCAACTCTACCGGCAGTAACAGGTGCCAAAAGCGGTACGCAAGGTGCAACCAGATGTTCTAAGGTCTCACCCAGAACCACAGAGGTATTCAGAAATATATCAGATGTTCACCGAGAAGAGTAGGAGAGGCAAGAGCAATATAGAAATTTGTTCTCATGTCGGAATTTCTATATACAAGCAAGTAGCTTCCAAATGAAAGCCTCGGAACTCAAAATTAAGCAAAACAACGCCAGTTATCCGGACCGAGCTCAGCACTTGATCTTCATGTCCGTCAATAACTGTAACAAACCGCCAACCGAAATATGCATCAGTAAGAGAAAGAAAGAAAGTCATCTAGTAACAGTTTTGAACATCTCCGGTCGTTCCTTGGGAGTCAAACTGGATCGGGAGGAGCCCGACGGGCACAGATCACCACGTCAGACCTTCCCAGACGGGGGAATCAAGTCAGGTATCTGAATTTTGGGTTCTGATCACCAAGAGCACTGACATCAATGTGCTCCTCTGGGTCAACGGAGCCGTGGATCCTGTCTCTCTTCTTATTCTCGGCACTCAGCTTGAAGTGGAGCCCCAAAGCGAGGATGACAATCAGTCCAGTGAAACCGGCACCAAGGGAGCAGCCAAGAGTATAGCGCGGACTGAAGAGCAAGAATGTTAGTGAAATAGATTCCAGGAGAATAACTGCTAAGGCAACTCACCCGTCTTCCTTGGGAAACACAGCGGAGCTGACAAAGGAGCTGCATTGGCCGACGATGGCAAGGATTGCAAGTCCAGCGCCACGCTTCGAGTCTCCTCCTTGATTGTTCAATAGCCAAGTGATGTTGATGGCAAGAGCTGGGAAGATACCGCAGCATGCAAGCCAAACACCCAAATATCGAGGACCAGTACTGAACTCATCTTTCACGAGAACAAGCAACAAGTATCCTACCATGCCCATAGTTGCGAACCCAGCAACGATATATCCGCGCATTCCGTATTTGTCGGATGTGAAGGCGGCAGCAACACAGCACAGGAAAGCAACAAAGTATGGTGGTGCGGTTAGTCCTTGTGCTTGGATGCTGGTGTAACCCATATCATTGACGATGGTGGGCAGAAAGTTGGAGAGCCCAGCAAAGGAATAGTTGCAGCAGAAGTGNATAGCGGTATGGACGTAGTTTTGGTAGTCGGTAAGACCAGCAAAGAATTGTTTCCAGTGAACTTTATTCTTGGCCGTGGTATCTCGTGCTTGAAGCCGCTCAACTGCAGTTGTTTGGTCATCTGAGTTGAGGAATTTTGCTGTCCCTGGAGAGTCTGCGAGGAAGAAGTAGACGACTGGTGCGAATAAGATGGTCGGAATACCCTCTGCTCCAGCTGTCAGGTGAATTCTGGTCTCAACTCGGAATAAAACGTACCAATTATGAACAAGTATCTCCAAGATCCCCAAGAGGTCTCAATATGCGTGATTCCATACGCAAGGGCTGAAGCGAAGCAATTTGCAAGAGGAGACATTCCGAGGAGAACAGAAACTCTGAGACCCAATTCTCGCCTCTGGTAGAAAAGCGAAAGATAGTATGGAGCTCCGGCACCAAATCCAGCCTCGAAAATACCAAGAAGGCTTCTGCAGGCTACAAGACCTGCCATGTTGTTGACAAATCCCGAGCACATTGCTGCTGATCCCCAGAGAACGCAGAGGACCGCAACATAGAGATGAGCCGGGAAGATCTTCCACAAGAGGGTGGTCCATTCAAACAAGACGTAGCAGATGTAGAAGGCATTGAGAACCCAGGTCCACTGTGATTATGCTCGTTAGTATGATTCATCGGTGCTGTGGAGGAAAAATTACCTGGACACTATTGAGACCTAGAGCTGCCTGAGCGCCAGCCGTTTTTGCATTTCCGATGTTGCCTCTGTCAAGATACGACAGGACGTACAGGCAGCAGACGAGAGGCAAAACACGTCTGTCAAACTAGTTCAAGGAAAAACATGTTAGTCTTGGTCCTTAGACAGTATCTTGAAGCTCTGCATACCTGATGTCTGATTTTCTTCTGGATGTCGGCGGGGACGTGGGATTGTGAAATGGGATCCTGAGGGCCTTTCTCCATTGAATCGACGTCCTCGACTTGATGCGAGTCGATCTTCTGACTGCTCCAATCTTGTTGAGCAGACATCTCAAAAGCGAGGCTTGTATGTCTTTGGTAAAAGAGAAGGAAATGCGAGGTCCTCCTAGCTGTAGTCGAAGAGGTGTCCGGAAGACGGTTGATGCAAGTGAGAAGATCTTCATCTGGAATAGGATCTGGCTTCAACTTATAGACACTGGGGTGGTAGAACAGCTTGGCTTCAATCCTGCTCGTTGGGTCCTGCTCGTTGGGATCAGCCCCAGACTTCCCCAGATTCTAGACTGATGGGGAATGTGGAGAAGGGAACGATGGCAAAATGAGTATGATCCGTAGCGTGCCGCATAACGCCGCCCCTATCCGCCGGCTACTTCAGGAGAAGTCCGGAACATCGCGGATCCTGACCTGCAAAGCAGAATGGCATTCTCCACATTTACAGGACGAAATGGCTTTCTACTCAAACTGAGCGAGATACTTCCCCGCGACATCAAGCATTGGTGTAAACCACGACTTTTCATATTGAATGGTAGCGGGGTAGCGGGGGGAAATTTGGCTTAGTTGGCCCGGCGGGTCCAATCCAATATCTCTTGTATCAGTATATAAAGAATGTTACAGCCAGCTCAATATCTACCCCATTCCCAATCATTCGATAGCTTTGGAACTTCGATCCAGTTGTCTTCATACGTCGCAACAAAGTTTTGTAACTTCAAGTCTTACACTGCAACTCACATCCACGATGTCCAAATCAATTGTAAACACTGTCGAATACCCCTTCAAGTTTGACTCACCAATCCCAACGAAAGGTGGCAAGACTGGCCAACTCACCCAAGCCACCCTCTCTCTGCCCAATGTCCGCGGCCGTATCCCCTCAATCCAGGCTTCTCGACTTCGAACCATGATGATCGAAGCACACAACGATCCTACCAAGATCCTCGCCCATGCCTGTAGTTATGACGGACTTAGCTCGCGCCTAGTAGAAGAAGCTGGCTTCCCTATGTGTTTCCTGGCTGGATACCCCGTATCAAGCGCGTATGGCCTTCCTGATACCGGATACATTGCTTGCCAGGAGATGTGTGACACAATTCAGAATGTCGTTCGCCAAGTCAGCGTCCCAGTCATGGCTGACGGAGATACTGGTTATGGAAGTCCCATGAATGTCAAGAGGACAGTGGAGTGTTATGCCATGGCTGGAGCTGCTGGTGTTATGATTGAGGATCAGACTTGGCCCAAGCGTAAGCGAGCCCCCTTTGTTTTCGTTTATGGCTATGACATTCACTAACCTTCCGCCTAGGCTGTGGTCACACCAAGGGTAAAGCCGTGGTAGGCAGAGGCGAAGCCTTTGCTCGGATACAGGCAGCTTGTGATGCTCGCAACGAAGGTCTCGACATCTTCGTTCTCGCACGTACGGACTCCCTGATCCTCGGTTGGGATGAGGCTATCACTAGAGCGAAAGAGTTCGTTCGTATCGGTGTCGACGCAGTGTTTATCGAGGCGCTTCCAGATCAAGACGCCATGCGAAAGGCCGTTAAAGAGGTCGGAGCTCCAATTTTCGCTAATATCATCGAGGGAGGTAAGACGGAGAACCTCTCTGCCAAAGATCTTGCCGAGCTTGGCTTCTGCGCTGTGGCCTACCCGTGGACTTTGGTAGCTGCTAAGCTGCGAAGTATCCGCGAGACTTTGGAGAATCTGAAAAAGAGCATGACTGTTGGTGCACCACCAGCTATCCTTAGCTATTCCGAGGTCTGTGAAGGTGTGGGGTTCAACAAGTACTGGGAACGAGAGGAGAAGTACAAGTTTGAGAAATTCTACAAGGGAGAGACGAACGGAACAAATGGGACAAGTGGTACGAAGTGAAAATACATCTTGTAACTTAAATGTCTAGTCTATCATAGGAAATTGACCAGTATTACCTGAACTCCGTCTCCGATTCCAATCTTAAACGCCCACCAGTTGCTCATTTTTCATGAATCGGTAACGACCGATAATCTGCTTATGAGTCCCAAATCGGTCCAAAAGCTGGCACTCCTCTACTTTCCATTTCATACACCAGATGCTTCGACAGCGCCTTATTGCTGACACAGAAAATTGCCTCTGCTCTCTCTTCAGCATACAACTTGTACGCCAAAGCCACAAGGTCTTTACGACCAACAGCATGTGTGTCGATTACTACAGCCTCTGGATCAACCTCAAGTACTCGATCGCAGATCTCATCGCCAAAGGTGTGTCGGGGCTCTGGTGCGCTCCATAATACTCTACATTTGGTAGCAGGAATATTCATCATAGTTCCCAAACAAGGTCCGATCCCTGAACCAGTCGTCACAATGATGACTTTCCGGAAGAGCTGGGCCATGCAGAGAACTCCAACGGTAGGTATGCCGCGAGTGTAATACCACTTCTTGGGGTTATTGATTGCCCGTCTGGTCCAGTCTCCAGCATTAGAGACAATGAGAGAGCCTCCATTGCCGTCTCTTTCGGGAATACAAGCAAAAGAGTGCCATTCCTTTAGTGGTGTATCTGCAATGCGATACACGACACAGTTGGGGACCTTCTCGGATAGATGAATTCGGATTGCGTGAACTCCTACACCTAAGCGTTCTGGCTGAATCTTTAAACGGCGGAGACGCATCCATGGCAAAGCAACGTGGAAGCAAGATGCCATCAGAAGCCAAAATGCTGGAAGTTTCGTCAGAACTGCTCCAGGCGAGGCAGGTCCTGCTTGGTGGCCGAGTGCTCGGGTGAAAAGCCACAGCTCGGGCCAGAAAATTACCAGTACTGCCCAACCACCAAAACGATGAATATTCTCGAAAGTGTTGTGCCTCGAAGCTCGGAAAGTCGGATATGCTGTGATGAGCATTGTCCACAGAACTCCCACAACAACAAATGACCATAAAATAATAAGAGGGTCTGCAATTCGGATCGTGACAAACTCCCAGGTCAGAATTCCGGCCAAAAGCGTGAACCACAATACTGAACAGACTGCTGCACCGCTATGAAGTCCACCATATTCGTAAATCTTGGCCAATGATCTCCTCAGCCTGAGAGGTGCCCAAAACGGAACGAACCAGCAAATTTTGAAGAGAAGATTTATGATGTAGTCCTGGCGCATGAGAATAGCCAATAGCATGTTGGCAGATGCCGCAGTTGAAATGTCGACCAGGAGAGGGGAGTATTTGGATCTCCGCTTCATCGTAATTATTCGGTGCCCTTGCCATATGTTGACGATAAAAATAGAGAGAAATATCCGCCGATAGACCCCAAACACTGTCCATCTTGCGAATCGAAGAAAGCGGCCTTTTGGAGGAAGAGCAATTGGAAGTATCGGTTCTGCAGAAGTGCTAGCGTTGTAAAACTTGCTGTCCGTTAAGACTTCTTCCTCGGCAAGGAATGGCTCTGCTTCGCGATCCTCCTCCGAACGCACGATTGGATCCATCTCCAGCAGTTTTGTAGCCATCTTGCCGCTTCAGAGGTTCTGAGCCACCCAAACCTAAGTGCCGCCTTCCTCCCTGCTTGACAGCCGCGATTTGGCACGTAGTCGATGCTTTGGCTCGAGGCGCGATATTGGGGACCAGGGAACGGCGGAGTATATCGGCCAATGTAACAAAGGTCTCTATTCTGTCGGGATATATTCTTCGAGGCGTATAATGATTGTATTGGTGCCAGAGGTCGCAAGATCAATAACACCACAATCCTCCCTTCCTTCGATCACTTTCCCATGCCGATTGTGCAACGAGTGGAACTGCTCAAAGAGCAAAGAGGTGCAAGAGGTGTAGTCCGCCGACAGAAAAGAATTGCAACAGAGCACAAAACAGAAATATAATAGATACTGACCTGACCTACCGTGATACTGGGACGTGGAGGGGCCAAGTCTTGAACCCCTGAGGAGCTATTGCTTGCACTAAGTCAGCCACATCCCTTTTCGGTCGTCGCTATCTCGTGTTTTCACAACCGCAGGCTCCGTCCTGTCTCAATGCATCGATCCTCGTTGAAGTTGTAGTTGTGAGCTACAACAACATACAAGTGGTCTAGCTGTGTCTGTGTAGGAAGTTCTTGGATCTTGAGAAAGATAATGGAAGAATGTGAAGAGAGTCGATCGCTCGCGGCTGTCAAAATAGGCTTATCGCTAGCGTGGCGATACTTCCATGCAGGTGGTGCAGAGGTGCATGCATAAAAGTTGCATAAAGCACAGCCTTGGCATCGTGACATCTGCCCGGATATACATCCTCTTGACTTTCAAATTCTTGGAAATCAAGGCTGAGCCTACATCCGAATCTTAAAGTTCCATGAGCGATGTTCCAAGGAGACTATAGAATATGAACGATAAGGGGAGAGCTTGCTGGACTAAGTGATATCTTCGTAAGCAATGTACCAACGGTCTCTTCTCAAATTGAACAATTTAAGCTGACTGGTACAGGATTCCAGAGAGTGAGAAGACTGACTCAAAACCATCGAGCCATTTTTGAGCACTAAATGTTGATTCGCTTGGGCATGTAATCCCTAAGGACGCCGCGTGCATACAAATCAAGAGGAACGCAACACATTGAAAGCTTTCTTCCTCGCCTGATCGGGTTCTAAGAACACAACATGGCTTCTCAAGCTTTCAAAGCACTTCATCTATACACTACTCCTCTCTCCGGTTGTAGCGCCCGGATTCGAATCGCATCTCATTTGAAGTGCATCCCTCTCATCTACCACAGCATATCTATCGCCGATTCCCAGAACCACACAAAAGACTACCTGTCCATCAATCCCAACGGCAGTCTCCCATCCTTGGTCATTGAGCCATCTGACAACTCATCAATGAAGGAAACATTTACAATAACGCAATCCCCGGCCATCCTCGACTTCCTAGAGACGCATTTTCCAAACCCACCTCTCCTGCCATCACCGTCGCGGGTGGCGGAACGAGCGAGAGTTCTGGAGCTCACAAGCCTCGTAGCATGCGATATCCAACCACCGCAAAACTCTCGCATCCGTCGAAAGATTGTAGACGATTTCGGAGGCGACGGCGAGAAGTGGGCAAAGTATGTGTACGAGCGCGGCTTTAAAGTCTACGAGGAGTTTCTGGAGAAAAGCGAAAGAGGGAAATTTAGTGTTGGGAATGAGCCTACACTAGCAGATATCTTCTTGGTTCCTGCGGTCCAAGGAGGGCTGAGAGTTGGAATTGAGCTGGAGCAATGGCCTTTAATGAAGAGTGCTGTGGATGCGTGTTGGGAGCTGGAAGCATTTCGGAAAGGGGGCTTAGGCGAGCATGGAAGATTGACTCCTTAAGAACAATGATGAATGGCTTCTGGCGGTCAACTATTGCAAGTCCCGAAATACTATAGTGATCTCAAAATCCTGTCAGATCAAGTGGGCGTCAAAGCAATGTTCCTTTTTCAGTCTTAAACCTCAATGTGTTGACGATATGGTCTCTAAGCGAATTTGTATTCTTTACATTTGAGATTTTATAGACATGAATAAATATGAACCGCGTGACCGAATCTAGTGCTACCAAATACCTATCGAAGAAATTTTCAGAGGCTTTATGCCCACTGGCAGTACCTGAAAATGAAACGCAATGCAGTCACGTGAGAAGAATCACATTCAAGGCTGGCGGAATGTTCTAGGCAGATTTCTGTCAATTAAATGAGTACTTTGACACACAGTAAAGTCAAAGACAGATGGGCTCTGGTCGAAACGAAATGCTACTGCAGCATCTCAGAGCTTAATGAACTAGAGTAGTCGCCTAATCGGGAAATACCCCTCGGCAAAACTCCCAGCCCATCTACAACTTCGAACTATCAATAACATCACCGCCAGAATCCGATAATGGTCCTTCAACTCCTCCCGGCATCGCCCTCAGATGCGGACCGTATAGTAAAAATCCGTCTCGAAGCATTCGCCGACAATCCCCTCCTGCACGCGCAGTTCCCCACTCCTGCAAGTCTCGCGGCTCTTCAGATCATCCTCAGTCGGGAAACCCTACACGCCATCGAGAATGCGCAAGATACAAGAGCCAATCTCGTTGTGAAAGATACAGAGCTCGAGGGAGATGAACAAATAATCGCTTTCGCGAGCTGGGATCTGCCGACGGAGAGGAAGATTGTGCTACATGAGGGTGTCACGTGGCCGGACGATTGTCAACAGGAGTGGCTTGATCGGTACCATGAGCTTGCGGAGGCGGCGAAGGAGAGAGTTGTTGGAGATTCGAAGTGCTATCGTGAGTCTTGTCTACTGCGCACGCCTTTGGCCAGCGAGATGCCCGTCATGGATATCACGTGTACATGCTTTGAATGACCAAGCTGACGCTTCTCAGGCCTGACTTTTGTTGGCACGCTTCCCAAACATCAAGGACGTGGAGCCGGGACCATGTTGAGTAAATGGGGATTGGAGAAAGCCAAACAGGATAAGCTGCCAGTTTATCTCGAGAGCACGACCCCAGCTTCAGCTCTCTACAGACGTCTGGGCTTTGTGGCTCTAGATGGCTTGTCGATGGTTCTGCCAGGAAGAGATTCAAATGGGGTACCAAAAATTTACGAAGAAGTGGGGATGTTGAAGACATGGGAGGCTTCGGATATGGATCGTTGGGACTCGAGTCTGAACATCGAGAGTCTGCTACTAGATTACGAAGCAGGCATCAAGCCTCAACATGTCGTTCAAGCAGTTTACGACCGCATAGATGCATACAAATCCGTTCAGCCGTCTGTATGGATCCATCTTCAACCTCTAAGCGAGGTCATGAGAGCTGCGAATGAGCTTTATAGGAGATGGCCGGACACAGAAAAGAGACCACCGCTTTGGGGGGTTCCTTTCAGCGTCAAAGACAGTATCAATGTCGCGGGTATTCCGACCACGACTGGATGTCCAGCTCTTGCATTCACGCCAACTACTTGCGCACCGGTCTATCAACATTGCATTGATGCCGGAGGTCTCTTCATCGGTAAGACGAATATGGAGCAACTCGCCACCGGCATGACAGGTTGTCGAAGCGTCTACGGAACACTACATTCCACATTCAGCAAAGCACATATCGTGGGTGGATCTAGCAGTGGAAGTGCTGTGACCGTAAGCGAAGGCCTTGTCTCGTTTTCTCTGGGCAGCGATACCGCAGGCTCGATACGCGTACCAGCGCTGTTCAATGGTCTGGTTGGATTCAAGCCTACAAAAGGGACTGTTTCAGCACGAGGTGTTTCTCCTGCTTGCTTACATCAAGATTGTGTATCCTTCCTCACGACAAACATCCCAGACGCCAAAAGAGTATGGGATGTATGCAAAGGGTTCGATAAAGGCGACTTTTTCGCGAAATTGCCTGCTCAAATTCGACCAGATCTACCAAGTCAACGCGAGATCAGATTTCGCTTCGGCGTTCCACCTGCCAATGCACTCGAGATATGCAGCCCTGTATATCGTAAGCAGTTCTCCCAGGTAGTGGCTGCGATCCAGGAGCACGGTGGGAGATTAGTCGAGTTAGATTGGACGCCTTTCGAAGCAGCTAATGAGCTTCTGTACAATAGTTCTTTTGTGCTTGAACGCATGACAATTTTTCCTGACGGTTGGTTCGAGAAGAATAAACAAGTACTACATTCCGTCACGCGACAAGTTTTCGAAGGTGTCTTAGCAAGGAAGAGTACTGCTGTAGATGTTTTCCGCGATTTTCACAAGCAGGCAAATTACATACGGATAGTTCAGGATATCTTGATGTTGGAGGAGAAGGTCGAAGAAGGTATCGATGAAATCACACTGATGATTGTCCCGACGACGCCGTTCCATCCTACTATAGAAGAGGTGGGAAAGGATCCGATAGCGATCAATGGACGGCTAGGGACCTTTGCGCATTTTGGGAATGTGCTGGATTTGGTCGGGGTGTCGATTCCTTGTGGAACGTATGAGACTGAGGATGTAGTGGATGGAAGGAAAGTCACTTTGCCATTTGGTGTGACAGTCTTCGCTGGGACGGGATTTGATGCTGAGCTGTTGAAGCTGGTTGCTGGTTGGGAGGAGTGGTTTGATGATTTGCGGGTTGAGCATTAGGCGAAAAGCACACGGAAGTTGCGTCAAAGAAAATCTGGTGGCACTATAGATATCACATTTACCAAGTCCAAGCGCCTCTTGATATCCAGTCTTCTCCCTCGGAGATGTCAACAACTTTGGCGAATGTTGTCATCGCCCCCAAATACCCCTGGATTTAGCGAGGATTAAGCTTCCGTTCATGGCAAGCCACATGCACAGCGGGATTCAATTTTCAATTGTCGCTTTTGACCTGAACTTCTCCTCAGATCTTTACCAGCACGTAATCGGTGTAACTGTCGATTATCAAACATCCTCAATTCTATTGGATGCTTTCGGTCATTTCTCACTTTCAGCTTTTCCAGATATTCAGGGGGACCAGCGAATCGGAGACGAATTCCGTCGATCCGCCTGATCATCAGCCACCAACCACTGGATTGCAATTGACTTTTCCTTCGCTTTTCTAGATCAATACTAGAAATTTGAAGAAGACTCTGAAATTCAAGATGCGTGGAAACCTCGATATTCGAATACAAATGTCGCTTATACATATCACCAGTGTCACGTTTGTCCACCACGTTTACTCATCTCCGCCGACCTCTAATGACCCTCACCGCCATCATGCCAATCCCAGGAATCTGGAGAAACCTTTTACACAAACAATTGCCAAACACAATGATTTTCCTAATCTGATATTACCTAACTCCCACCTTTAGCCCTGTCTCTCATCATGCACGAAGCACATGCCATTGCCCCAGCCTCATATGCGCTTGGCCAACCAGGTGGCCTACATTAGAAGCTGTTACCAATTCCAAGGCACTACAGGGCACTACAGGGAGCGCAGGGCCTCCCACATACGTAGTGATCGTGGGAAATCGATCTCCAACCCCACATGCACCCTGACTTTAGGCGCAGCCCAACGAGCCCAGGCATGCACGACGTTAAACATAATCGGATGTTCGATGGACCGCTCCACCGCTCCTCCACAGATACAAGAGATACCGAGCATGGTCGCGATAAGGAACGCAGCGATGAGTGGTGAGAATCGGTTTCGCAAGGACAAACTGGTCGGGTCTGGTGTGAATAGAGCCTTGTCCAGGTCGCACAGAGGGGGCCAGTAGGACGGGGAGCCTGGCATTTATTACGTACCGAAATGCTGCGGTGAGGGTTTGCTGGTGTCATGGAAAGGATGATGGAAGGCCAAAATCACGAGTAAGGCGGGTGAAGCGACGCATTTGCTCTGGGGGAGAGGAACACGGTCAAGGAGGGAAATGCCAGGCGGGGCGAGGACACGCGACGAGAGCCTGGGATAGGTTGGAGCAGGCCTCTGGTCGCCTGTAGTCCAAGGATAGCACTGTCTTCTACTGGGCAAGCCCCAAGATAGCCGGGCCCCGCTGACGCCGTATCACCGGCAGACAGGTGCAACTGCAACTGCATCTATGGATGCTGGAGATGCGAGGTACGGACAAACGTGGTCGGCACCTATGGGGACGCATCCTTTCCCCTTCCACTTCTACTTCCATTCGGCATGGCGTCTTTCGGACTTAGGTAGTGTGTCAATTTTAGTGTATCGATTATTCTTTAATTGATATCATAGCTTGTCCAATCCCATCCTATCCTATCGTATCAACTTCACCTGCCTGCTATCTTCCTAATCTGCAAGCTTATCTCTCTCTCTCTCTCTCTCTCTCTGTCATTTTTCCAAAAAAGAACACACGGAAGGAAGCTCGCAGCTGCCAGCATCCCCTTCCCCACGCATTACCACCCTCCGAACGCCTCATCAGGATTTCTTCAACGGCTTTTTAGGGCCTTAGACCACCAGCAGATCTGGTCCGATCAGATGCCCCGGTGCATTCTGCTGCAGATCTGAGTGATATACCCTTTGGCTTCTTCACTGTCTTGCCATCTGGTTTCCCTGGCCTGTTGCTGCTGTATCTAACACCAGCTCAATGACGGCGAAAAGCAACCATCATCTTATTCTCCTTCAATCTTTAGCTGGGTCCTGGGAAAGTGATAGCAGTCACTGAGCGAGCGCGCCAGACAAGACAAAGACAAGCATCTCCGCAATCTGCTATCAGAACTGCCAGATATAAAAAGGTACTGTGGCTTGATCGGCCTGGGCTCAGACTCCAGTCTTGTAGTGGGCTGTCCTGGCTTGCTTATCTTTTATCTATACGCTTGCTAAGATATTTGTAGACCCAACCCATCACAGCCATTTGATCCCACACAACCCTCCTGTAGACCTCGTCTGTCTACAGATAAGCTTCTGCCGCCTGCCCGACCTGGATATTTGCTGAGAGAGAGTGGGGAGACCGACGATAGGGAACATCTCCCGCCGTACCAGGACCAGTCAGATCTCTATCTGTCTGCTGGACTTGCTCCTTGTAGCCTGTCCCATTGGAACACTAGACCTGCTGAGGTATATCGCCGTCCCAATTTACTTTACGGACAGAAAGTACAGGTCATCGCCCTTCTCCGAGGACAGGGGAACACTGCCGAGACCTTGAAGCACATATCCAAATCCCCCTAGCTGCAGCTGAGCTACAGACCCCCATCCTAGAGGCCCAACCCCCGATAGCAGAGCTGGTCACCGGCCCAGCACAGAATTCCGGTACCTGGTTCGGATCAGCACTCCAATCGAGCCTCATTACGCCATGTCGGCACCAATAGCTATCTCCCGGACGGCGCCCATCGCTATAGCTGCGAGGAGGCCCCGCCCAGAACAGTCCATCGAAACTCCCAACTCTCAAAATAACAGTCACACCAACGGCAGGACACACTTGTCGGCCAGCATGAGCAGTACAGCATCCGAGGCAGGAACGAACATTCGAAGTCGGAAGGATAGGCCGTGTGATGCGTGCCGGAGGAGAAAGAGTAGATGTGTGATCAACGAGGGGCAGACGAGCTGTGTATTGTGCCAATTCCACACCCAAGACTGCACTTTTGTGCAAAGTCCCCAGCCCAGGAAAAGAAAACTCAACACTGAAGGAAAAGAAGAGTCTTCGGCCAAGAGAAGGTAAGCAATCAAGTTTTTATGCGGCTGGAGATTTTGGAGTTGCAGCACAGCCCACTTTTAAACCAGTATCTTTCGCTACATAAAATCTTTGGCAGCCGCTGATTTTCCACTATTACAGATCCCCGGATAGAGCCGACGAGAGACGCAGACGACCAACCGAGTCAAGTATCTCGAGCACCGGCGCAACAAACTCGCTCGTCGAGGAGATGGCAAATATTGGAGGCCCAACACTTTTAAAACGAACTTTGGGGCTACAAAACGATCGTTACAGTCAATATATTGGTCCTACCACCGACTTCGAACCATCACTTATCGATTTATCGCCCTTCGATCCCCAAGATGAGAGTCTATTATCAAGGGGCACTTTGCGGAAAGTCAGCGATGTGGACACCTTTCTTATGCTCCCGGATTATACCACACCCGGTTACGAGCATGTAATTGACGATGCGGACGCAATTGAGAATATTGTTGCACCACATGGGCCAGCACTTCTCGAATTATATTTTCGGATCATTCACCCGAATTTTCCTATTCTCCAAAAAGTTGTATTTTTTGAGAAGTACAATCGCTCGTACCGCGAATTTTCTCCTCCTATTCTGGCCGCGGTGTACATTTTAGCTATCAATTGGTGGGATCACAGCGAAGAGCTCGTCAATGTTCCTAAACCCGATATCGAGGAACTCGAAAGGCTCGCGCGAGTTACCTTGGCAGACGCAATGTACAGGCCCAAGCTTTCTACGGTTCAAGCCGGCTTACTCCTTTCCCAGCGACCTGAAGGAGATCAATGGGCTCCCACGGCTCAATTGGTAGCCATTGGTCAAGAATTGGGGCTGCATCTTGATTGTTCGAACTGGAAGATTCCCCCATGGGAGCGTGGACTGAGAAAACGTTTGGCGTGGGCATTGTACATGCAAGACAAGTGGGGGTCACTGGTTCACGGTCGTCCTTCTCACATCTTTGCATCCAATTGGGCAGTTCAACCTCTATCTCCAAACGACTTTCCTGACGTCGAATTCGACGAATCAGATGTCGAGGAGAGCGCTGAGTACGAACACGGTCGTTTGCTTTTCACCCAAATGATCATTCTGTCTCAGATCTTGTCCGAGGTACTAGACACTTTCTACACGCTGCAGGCCATGGCAGCTGTCACTCAAGCTGGTCCTCAAGGAACACACCTGGTGCTTCAGCTTGCCAAGCCCGTTCAATTGAAGCTGAAAGAGTGGTTTGCGGCGCTACCTCAAGTTCTGCGGATGGATTCTTCGTCCGTAACAGCGAACAGTAACAAGCTATGCTCTACTGGGTTTCTCCATCTCGCCTACTTTGCCACTGAAATTACTCTCCATCGTCGTATCATCAGATCACTCTCGTCCGCAGGCACGAACCCATCTTCACCCTCTTCACCAAATACGAAACCGGCTCTCGATCCATACATTGTACATATTTGTCGCAGTGCAGCCAAGACCCGTCTCATCTCCGCCATGGACTTCGTCAACCGTCTCAACACCACCCACCTCCGTTCATTCTGGTATTTTGCGTCTAAGACCAATTTTGCCCTGATAGGAACCTTTGGCTCCCTGCTATGGGCCACGGCACCAGGTAGAGAAGAAGCGGAATGGTACAGAAGGAGATTGGGCGAGTATCGCTGGACCCTGGGCGTGTCTTCAAAGGGTGGTGGAGCAGAAGGTGGCGGAAATGCCAGATTGACGGAGTTCGCAATGGGCATGCTGGATACCTCCACAGGACTCTTAAAATCTCTACCCGAGAAACCAGCGTTGAGCCGTGTAGGTAGCGAGAGTGAGAATCTGGGAGGAACGCAAAGGCAGAGGAGTATCGCTGAGGGCTACGGCTACGGCTATAACACCAACGGAGGCGGCTTCGGGATAGGTGCTGCGAGAGATAGAGGTGATGGCAGTGTAGGCAGCTATGTTGACAGAGACGTCGATACGGACAATGGGCTGAATATGAAGAGTGGACTTGCGAGTCCAAGTACGAGTGTTAGCTCGAGTGGAGGAAGTGCTGGGGGTTATGAAGCCTTTTCGGCACCCCCAGGGAGTTATGGTGCTCGTACCAGAGAGGAAGGGTATTGATGAATTTTGTTGAATGATCTGGATGACATTTACGAGTCCATTTTGATTATTTGAAGCGAAATAGACAGCGGATGCATTGCGTGCAGGATACCGGTTGGGCTTATGATTTTGGAATTATATGATAGACGGGACAAATTTACAGTGATATGCAAACATACACTCAATTATGCATGCCCCTGGTTCCTTTATGTCGATGCAGATGGCAGGTAGGCGTTAAGTGACGGAACACTATGAGTCGTTCCAGGTCACGTTTCTCTCCGCCCAACATTTGGTCCAATGTCCTCTGCTCAGCTCTCAAGTCGAGAAACGAGGCTCAAAACAATCGCAAATTGCCTCCCGCCTCCCGCTCAAGCCGAATCAGAACTCGGTTGCGTTGATTCAATCATTTAAACCTCCCACGGATCACCCCGGTACCTGGAGTATGCTTATTTTCCGAAGCGAGCCCCTGAATCTGCCAACTCCCGCGAAACATCCGTCAAGCGTACGAGCATTCGCAATCTAAGTTGTGGCCGGAAGCCGAGACTTTGGATGAACGCACTTTATCTGAAGGGAACCTTAAGATGCTATGGTTGGGAGTTGAGGTCTGGACTTTTGAGGAGGGGTCCACTGATGGAAGGATGGTGGTGAGATTGTGAGATGGGAAATGTACTTGAGCTGGCTTGATCCCAGTTCATAAATTGCTTTTCTTGCTCATTGCCCTCCATTCACTCTCTCGGAAGCAGTCTTCAAGAATTTCACTTGTTCAAGATGCGTTTCTCGTCCTCAATCGCCATAGCTGCTGCTGCTCTTCCCCTTGCTTATGGCTCTGTGCTAGCTGAGCGAGCTACGTCTGGAATCGCAACTTGGTAGGTGACATTCGGGCAGCCGACTGTCTCTTTCCATTCCGTTTGCAACATGCATGAACTTAAATGTCCCAATTCACTTTGGACACATGCACTAACTCTCGATCATCAGGTATGATGGTGCAGTTGGAGCTTGCTCTTTCGATGGATATACATATCCAACGGGTGTCTATGGGACAGCCTTGGGCTTGAACCTCTGGAATACAGCTGCTCAATGCGGTGCTTGTGTTTCGATTACCAATGCTAGTGGGAAGAAGATCACTGCTATGGTGAGTTCTACGATTCCATACCACGTCTATCTGACTTCGACCTGAAATGGGTTTCGAGGTCAATGTATAATGGGTCGATTGCTGACACTATCAAATAGATCGTTGACGAATGTCCCGGTGGCTGCGCAGGCAAGACATTCGATCTCTTCCCAACCGCATTCTCATCTCTCGCCCTCCCATCCGCTGGCGAGATCCCCATCACCTGGGACTACATCACCTGCCCCATCACCACGCCCTTCAAACTCCGCACCAAGACTGGTAGCTCCCAATACTGGTTTGCCATCCAAGTGTACAACGCCAATCAGGCGATCACGAAGCTCGAAGTCAGTGCTGATGATGGCAAGACGTGGAAGAGCTGTGTGAGGCAGACGTATAATTATTGGTTGTTAGCGAGTGGGACGGGGAGTGCGACTGTGCAGGTTAGGGTTACGGCGAAGGATGGGAAGGTTGTTACGACGAAGAATGTGCCGACTGCTGAGGGGCAGACTGTTACTGCTGCTAGTAACTTTGTTTGAAGTTCTTGGGACCATGAGGGCGATTAGAGAGGTTGATCGGCTCTGACAGAACAGCTTGATACTGTCAATGCAAAGAGTCTCAAGACAGGGTTTTGATACTAGATCATGTCCATCAAGTGAGAAGGGGCATCTGTTCGGTATATTTCGAGTTGAGGTACCGAAAGTTCTTCGAGACTTCTGATCGATGTCTTGAGGTCGAATCGACGGAGATTGATATGCTCTCAAAGATCTGCAATAACAGATACTTCAGATCCTCCCGAGTCTTGAAATCATACAAAAACAATACCAGACTCGCTATGTCTGTGTTTATGGGTAAGTATTCATATCACTCCAGCTTGATCTGGCTGGTCCAGATGCATGACGTGCAGTGATTAGTAATCGGTGCTTAACGTTATGTCTAAGCAAGTGTCTCAGATCACCATGTCTGGCTCTTCATTTGGCTAACACTCTTTACAGTCAAAAGACCTTCATGGCCTGCTCTGTAAAATTATTAGTTCAATTGTATTCGAAACTGTGCTTGCTGGCTTCCTCTTGCTCAATAAGCACAGCAGCTCCTCGAGCGATCTCTGGTAGGTGATAATTAAGACTCGGTAAGTTGAGGCTCATCAATCACTACAGGGCATGGACCTGTAATAACCAGAAAGTCGGAAATACCAACGACGCTCTTGATTTCGGGCAATTATGTCACTCATTTGACCTGGGGCGGAGAATCAGCATTCTCCTCGTGTACTTTGAAGGTCTCTCTTTCCTCCTTTCACTCACCGGTTTCGCCATGTCGAAGCACCTGCATTACATCCAGTACGGTACTTTACAAAACTTATGCTGCTAGCTTTCTTGTGCTTTTTCTGCGGGATCGACGCGAATTCGATTGCTGGTACAATAATCGAGGGGTCCGAAGGATTTGAAGGGTGTATGGTCTTACATGCATGAGGACTTTTCCTGCAGATCATGGAGCATAACATAGTCTTTGGAACGGTTGATGGTAGTCAGATCAGCCCGACCTGGTATGGCAAAGTCTTAGAAGTACAGGCAGAACGAACGAACATCGATAGGAATAGATGTAATTCTAGGCTAGCCAGCACGAGTTCATCCTCATCTCATCTTCGGACGAAAACGTACAGCATATAGTCGGAGAACCCACAATGTTGCTCGGCTTGAGAACTGAGACTTGTGTTACAGAGCCCCGCGTGGCTTTCAGCAAACCAACAGTCAAATAAATGCCCGACAATACTCCGCTGCCATCTCCACGATGCAAGATACCTGGCTACTGTCAACCACGGTTGTATCTGTTCCACACTCTGTCTGCCCACACCGCCCAAAAGGACCGCATCAACCCAGTTTCCCATCAAAGTCGTTCGTCATCAGTCGCACAAGTTCGGATCATGGGTCTTGGAAAGTTCTTCGTGTATGCGCCTAGCCGGCCCAGAGCCGGATTTCCGAATGTGTTGCCTCCACAGCAATGACGACTCGAAGATGAAAGGTGCAAACTATTTGATCGACTGATCTTGCGTGCAAAAGCTCTAAAATGTGCTTGTGGGGGCAAGGTATTGGTATTATGAGCTGTGTAGTCCGGTTGCCATGGTGCTGGTGGTACAGCAAACGTCGAAGCGTAACCAAGCCGGATTGGTTTACGGTTAAACCTGAACTCAGGTGCTAAGATTCCTCAGCAAGCCATATGCTTCAACTTGCCTGACCATAGGGTAGAGAGATCCGTTTGGGAGGCTGTGATCTGAGCACCTGACTGGATGGTGATGTAAAAAGGTGGGTGAGAGGAGAAGTAAATATGGGCCAAGCTGTTTTCGTACCGGCAACACCGCATGGTTACATGAGTACACAGAAAATCCTCATGGTTCCTGCATGATTCCCAAATCTAGTGCTGTAGTTATGCGCTCAGAACATCGGGTGCCAACTTGTATATGGCAGCGTCGCTTCGGTTGTCAAGGCTGAACAGTTGTGGACTTGCCCTCAACGACCATCAAAATAAAGGAAGCGAGACGCACATCAGAGCAGAAAATATCTTTCCGTTTGCCATGGCATATTGATATACGGGAACAACAACAAGATCAACTCCAGGTTCGTTTTGGAGCAAGGTATAGAAGTACACCACCACCTAAAAGTACAACAACCTCCTACGCTTTTCAAGATGCTTCGCCCCCTCATTGTCGTCCTGGCGTTGGTCGCGTCTTGCCTCGCCGTCGCCATTCCTACCACATACGCCATCAATGGCACACACACAGGCTATAAGACACAGCAAGCAGGCTCCCCACGACCACTCCGAAGAAACATCCTTGACCTCCAGAAGGACGTTCCAGCATGGTGAGACAGTACCCAACTCAGCACTTGAATCCTCCACAGTCACACGCACTCAATATGACCTCATCATTGATCTCGTCAGAATCACGAGTAGACACGCCTCGATCATTTTGGTCCGTGTATACTGTACCAACAGGTGCTAACGTTCTTCTTCCTTAGGTCTCTGTATATACAAGGTCTCAATGCTCTACAGGACAAGCCGGAAGATTTCTTTCTCTCCTACTTCCAGATTGCTGGTATCCATGGACGTAAGGACAGCACAATTTGCTTTCACACCGTTGAGACTCCGAGAAAATATGGAAGGCGCCCTTTGGATCAATTGACTAACGTTGTCTAGGACCGTACTACGCTTGGGGTGATGCTACCCAGGCTCCAGGAGCGCCAAACACTGGTTATTGTACCCATGGTAAGGCAGCAAACCTACGACCCAGTGGACTTTTGGCAAATTAAGTTGGGTATATAATTGACTGTGATTAGGTTCTGTCCTGTTCTTGCCGTGGCATCGACCATATCTAGCTTTGTATGAGGTCAGAGATTCCTACCCCTCCCCTGAATGTACCTTCTGACGATTCTGCAGCAATTGATCGGCGCAACTGTTCAGGATCTGGTCAAGACGTATCCGCCAGCTCTGCAAGCCACGTACCAAGTGAGGTCTTCTTCTGACGCGGTGTTAAAAGCCTGCTAACCATCTAAATCATCTACAGACCGCCGCAAACAACTTCCGCATTCCTTACTGGGACTGGGCTGCCACTCCGACCATGCCAGCGGTTGTCAACCAACCCACTGTAACCACTACGACAGGCTTAGGAGTTCAGAGTGTCAGAAATCCGTTGTATCGGTACACGTTCCAAAATTTCCCTCTCAATCCGACCTACTTCCCCACCGATAGCAATGTTGCGGGAGATGCGTGGTTGGCGAAGTACCCATACACAGTGCGAGGAGCTCCCGACTACCTTAATTCACCGTCTGATCCCAACCGGGCCAATAACGCATTGCTGAACAGCAATCTCAAAGGCAGTACTGTGTGTACCTTTTCTCCTGAGATACTTCGGATGCACCAAGCTGACCTCTCTATCGCAGTATTATGCTTTGGTGAAGCCAACGACTTTCAACGAATTTGGAACCACTGCAACACAGGGTACTTCAATTGAGGCTGTTCACAATCAAGTACATGGTTGCATTGGAATGACCGGTGGCCATATGTCAATCCTGAGCTATTCTGCCTTCGACCCCATATTGTAAGTCTGATATCTGCTACGAAAGGCGATGGACTCATACTAAGAATCTCCATTAGCTGGCTACACCACGTGAACGTCGACAGATTATTTGCACTCTACCAGGCAATCAATCCGAACACCTACGTCACTCCGCAAATCGATCAATTCGGCACGTACGCAGTGACACCAAACACGCTCGACACGCTCACGACACCCCTTGCACCGTTTGCTCCCACTGGAGCTGGACCCTATTACACCTCTACATCAGCTCGTTTTACAAGCACTTTTGGATACACCTATCCCGAGATCCAGGACTGGAACCAATCACCTGCACAATTGAAAGCCAACGTCACAGCGGCTATCAATAGGCTATACGGTCCAAGCAGAGCTCGAGTCAAACCTAGAACGGGAGAGATGGAGTCTAGAACACATGTTCCAAAGAAGCAGGTAACTGAATGGTCAGTAGGAATCAAAGTATCAAAATTCGATCTCAGCGGCGAGCGATTCATCATCCGTCTGTTCGTCGATAATGTTCCCAAGGATCCCAACGAATGGCCAATGGCTTCGAGCTGTGTCGGATCATTCACAGTCTTTCCACCGCCACATTCTGGAGGTGCACCATTTCCTGAAGTCATCGCATTTACCGAAGTCAGCTTGGTAGACGGGCTTGCTCATCTGGGCAGAGACGCAACTGATGTTCATGGTGTGAGAAAGTTCTTGAGAAGAGCTCTGCAATGGAGAGTTCAGAAGGTAAGCAATATCTCAAGCAGTATGCTGACATAGTAACGCTGACTTTTACTTAGTTTGATGGAACTGTTGTTCCAGTCGAACATGTTCCAAGTTTGATTGTTAGAGTCCAAGAGGAGTTGGTCACTATGGGTGGAGACATCACCGAGCTGCCCAGTTACGGAAAGATGACAGTACATCCAGACGTTACAAGTGGCCGTGCTGGAGGATATGCCGAGGCATAGACTTGAAATCAGGAGCATTTGGTGCTGTCTAGCTGGATTTTTGCATGATAGATGGCTCCTGTTGGGAGACCTTTATCATGTAGGAACGCGCCAAAGTAATTAGAACTTTAATGATAATGAAAACAACATGAAGGCAGAACTTGATATCAGAATCGTGTACTATCACGGAAACATCGCTTGTGCACCCTAGAAAGCAGCCCCTCAGCTCCTAAACCCCTGAAGTTCATCCCCTAAAAGCAACAAACTGGGCGCGTGTTAAGCGAAAGCTAGCGTGTCAGATTACCCCTCTTTGCCACGACACCCCGCGTTGTTCACGCGTCCTCCTAAACTGTCAACTTCAACAATTTGAACCCTCAATTCCAAATTTCTCAATTCTCCTCAACACCGCAATCATGGCGCCACCCAACTTCCCCAATGGCTTGGACCTCTACTCCATTGGTTTCGTCACTCTCAAATATCCAGAATTGGCTCCAGGAATTCCAGTCCCGCTCGGCAATATCGTTGGTGCCCTTCAACACCAACCCATGTCAGCACAGAACCATCAGGTCTCCCAGATCGCTTCGCAGTATATTGATGCTTTCATAGCATATCAGGTCAGCGATGAGCCTTGCCTCAAAGACAAATCCTCTCCTCAATAGTAAGTCCATCAAGCATTTGTGTCTTTCTCGCAGCTGCTGGCTACAGTGACCCCGCGGGGGACCGATTTATTGGATTCTCTGAGTGTATCTGATTTCTGTTCCAATACTGACTGGTAGCCTAATTCCAGCTGATGCTAATTACTACCTTTAGCTACTTTTCGAACGCCCTCCTCATCCTCAATTACCTCACCAGCAACCCCGATGTCTGCAAACGCATCGCCCAACACCCCACCCTCACCAACGACCTTATCGAGAAGATCATCGCACCAGATTTCCATGATGGCATGCGAGATGTTGTCAGACCCGCGCTAGGATCCTTTCCTCCCGCTGGATTTGCAGAAGACTTCGGCAGCGTCCTACAATTTCTCTCAACAATGCTTCTATACCAAGCCGAGATGCCATCCTTACACCCAAGAATCAAAGAGATCATCCCAAAACTGAAGGAGTGGAAGAAGACGTACAAGAATAGCCACGTCAAGACTATAAGGAATGTTTGCGAGCGTATGGTTGGACAGATAAATGGTATGGAGCCTGAAATGATTGCGATGATGAGAAAGTTCCAGGAAGAGGCTTTGGTCTGCGGTGTTGCGTCTTGTGGCGTTAAGGGTGCAACGGGTTTGACGGTTTGTGCTACTTGCAAGATCCAGCGGTATTGTGGACGGGATCATCAGAAAGCCGATTGGAAGTATCACAAGCATATTTGCAGCAAGGGCCTCGTGGAGCCAGGTCAATAAGTAGCAACACGCTGAATGAGAGGTGGCCGGTGGAGTGATTATCTACCAGGGGACGCGGAGTCGTGGGGGATACATAGTCTGCTCTTCCCTTCGGCGTCTCGGAAGGGCGATACTGCGGTTACTTGGTTTCAGCACACTTCGATGCATCTCAAAGATAGAGTGGAGAAGCGAGAACTGATTAGCAATGTCCTCCAGCGGTATTTGGCTGGCGCAGACAAATATCAATTTCCCGGATATTTCGTACAAATACGAAGGTGCAGCATGTGTCAACGACTCTCTAGTCTCTTTGGCATCTCACATTTTATACCACATATCTTTCCGCCAGAAATCCAAAGGAGGGGTTCTGTTTGAAACATTTGCTGGTTTAGTACTTTCTACTGTTCACCTACTCAAGATCGAACAGACAGAGTGCTTCTTTATATATAGAAAGATAACTTGGCCGATGCACTTCACTCACGTTTTCTAAACGCTACTCAAGAAGGGGAAGAAGTTGTTTGCAATCAATGCTGTCTGTATTGGAAGAAGTGATAAAATGCAATGCAGCTCAATGCAGTACCAGTCCGCCATCCCAAATGCTCATGCTCATGCACATGCTGATGCAACGCTTTTCAATGCTATGCCCAACAACCATGCTATGCTTGTCCGCCATGCCGTCAAATGCCAAAGTCAAAACAAAAATGCAGAAACAAACTGAACATATCCAGTTTCAAGCGCTGCTCACTCCAACTCCTCTACTTGGAGCACTTGACAGCTGCAACAGCGACAGCCTTCCCACCGTTGAACTTAACACCACCCTTTCCAAATCTCCCTCCAACCTTCTTGGTCGCAGCCTTATCAGAGTAGGCCTGGCAAGTGACACCGTTCTGGCCGTTCAAGTTGGTGATGAAGCCATCGGTGAACTTGCCGGCGATGAGGGTGATGGCGTTGTTGGTTGCAACTTCACGCTGAACAGCCAATTCAGAGAGACCGTTGAGTTGGACTCGGACGGTGTTGGCGCGGGCTTCGATTACGGCTTCGGGCTCGGCGATCGCAACAGGCTCTGCGATTGCAATGGGCTCTGGGGAGGCCACTGGTGCGGCGAGAGAAAGAGCTGGGAGGAGAGCGAAGAGGGTGATGGTGAGAGTGGAGAATTGCATTTTGATCGGTTGGATGTTTGTTTGGTGGTGTGAGTTGAAAGATAATAGAGGTAGATCTATTGATTGAGGAAGTGTTTGACTGAAGTGTTGTTGTTGATTGTGTTATTGTTTGAAGTGCTGATGATGGATTGAAGGCCTCTTGGACACGAGGAAACCATCACTTATATATTATCTCCATCAAGGCTGAGTCGATAAGAATCTCACGATACTCTGCCGGCATCTACATCATCCGCATCTACTTCCCGAAATAACAATGGCACAAAGGCACAACCGAACAATCAAACAAAGCAACAAAGGAACAAGCCAAGCTGAGCATCTTCCACCGCCTCCCTCGAAATACATGCTCCATCTCACCCTCCCAGAACACAAATAATCCATCAACCATGCCGGGCCCGCCATACCCGAGGATGAATTTGATTAATTAACACTCATTATCTTTCTTCCATAATTAAGAACAAGAATAGCAAGCGACGCCTCGGAACACCAGTCTTGCTCCTGTAAGCTGATGAATATACAGTGCTCTCTCATCACTCCTGTAGCACAGAACACAGAAGAGCACTCACGGCTAAGTGGTTCACAAGCCGCCAAGAAGCTCGTCTGTTCTATCATTGGGTATTTCGAGAGACGCGGTGTTGATTTTAGCCAGATGTTGTGATCTATAAATGTCAGGTTGATGTGGGTGGATAAATTAGCCGCTAGCCGCGAGGCGTGCTTCTTCTTATGGTAATATCAGGGGTTATTTAGAGGCTGCTTATTATTAGGTTATGAGAAGGATTGCGGGGTAAAGTGGTTGGTAGAGTTGTCGAACGTGTGTTGGTAATTGGTTTATGGTGTTATAAGCTTACCTTACATGCATTGCATACATGCCTAGATGGAGACGTGTATATTGAGGCTCGGCTCCGAACCGGATCATTCGTTGGCTTGGTGGATTCTGGAACTGTTTCGTCAAGTTGTTCTGTGAGCAGGATCGCTTCATTTTTTCGATGTGTTCCAGTCATTTGGAAAGCTATTGTAAATAATATGCTCGACGAGTGTTCTCTGTTAGTGATGTTCACCAGCCAGCGCTGTAAGCGATGTTGGTTTTCCTATTACGAGGAGAGAAGGATTCTATTACAAATCTATATTACATACACGTGCAACCTCATACAACATGACTCTATCGATCCATGAGAGTGCATCTTCTTCTGGCCGCAGCTGAGGTCCGAGAATATTGCGTTTAGATTTGGTACAGTCAGTCATATATGCACTATTGTTGACATGCACTCGTGGAATCATGGTTCTTCCAAGCGAAGGGAATGGCATAATCATTTGCTGGCCTGGGTAGAATGCATTTACGAAGAATAAAACTTCAGTAACGTTCCGACTCCAAATGACCCTCAGTTACAAAGCCAGAGAGTGGAAAGGTAACGTACAGACCTCAGACGGTCTCCGTGTCAGGCTTGCGCGTCTCAATCCCCCAATGATCTGGCTAACGAACTTTACTCCTCATCACTGATCCTATAGACCAATTTCTGGCCACTGACTTTGCCTTCCTTCATCTATTTGAGGGATATCTCAGCACATATCTATCTCGAGAACAACTTCTCTGACCAAATCCTTGAACTCGAGTGTGGAATCAAAAATGCACGTAATCAAGTGAAGGCTCAAACTCACCTCCATCATTCCCCCAAGAATTCCCTCCAATCCACCCTCCCTCTTACTAACCGGATGCGACCTGATCCTACCATCCTCAAGCAAAGCCTCACAAACCCCCACAAATTTCCTCGCCAGCAAATTATCCTCTTCCGAAGCAGGCCATACCTCCCCTTCCATCTCGAACTCCTCGCCTGACATCGTATATGCAAGAAAGAAGATACTTTCCACGTCGGGACGAGACATAGGGACCGGGAGCAGCGATACATAGAGGAGTTTACCAGTTGGGGCGGTAGACAGGGCTTGCGCGGATATGGAGGATGACGAGGGGACGGCGATGGTGTCGAAGACTAGGTGGAGAGTGTTATTTGTCAGGGCGTTGATCTTGGCGCCGACTTCTGGGTCGTGCTGTGATTGGAGTCAGTCTGCTAGAAGAATTTCGAGGACGGTTGAGGAGACTCACGTAATCAAAGACGTGATCAGCACCGAGACTTTTCACAAATTCGAAGTTTCGAGGCGATGCAGTGGTGATGACTGTCAGACCAGATCTACATATTTCACTATCAGCCGAAATCTCGAGCCACATAAAGATCCTGGAAGGATATGAACGAAAAGTCAACATACAATTTCGCGACCTGAATCCCAAGCGAGCCAGTAGCCGAGGACCCGCCGTAAATCAAAATGAAGGGGCCTGTCTTCGGTTCAACGGGATAAGTTAAGAAGGGTATCTCCAAGTGTTTGTAGAACCCGAGTCCTACGGTTGCGAGGCCGCAAGGCAATGTGGCTGCATTTTCGAAAGACATGGTTGGTGGAATTTTGAGCGTAAGATCGCCTTTCATGATGATGTAGTTGGCGAATGTGCCAGTGGCAGGATTGCGATCGTTCGCTATTTCCAGATCAGTATGTTGCTCTCTGACTTCAAATTTACGCATATAGAGGGAAACAAAATCTTGAAAGAGGCGAGCATTTACCTCCATGAGAGAATCCAGCAACGCGATCTCCTTTCTGGAAGCTCTTAGTGACTCCCTTGCCGACTTCAACTACAATGCCGGCTGCATCAACACCCAAAAGCGAATATGTGAAGGCCGGCGTTGGCTCCTCGTCGAGCGTTTGCCAGTCTGTAGGGTTAATGGCCACAGTCACTGTCTTGACCAATATGGAGTCATCCGGTACATCTGGAACTGGGATATCCGCCAAGCGACTCTTGCCTTGTGCGACCTTGAGCAGACCTTTGTTTACTGGAGCCATTGAAAGTAAAGTCTGTTGTGGAGGAGTCTAAATCTAAGTTCAGATGAGCAAGAAATGTGGAAATGGAAAGCGCGAATGAAGTGATCTTTTATATTTTGGCATTCCAATATTTTGATTGCTAAAGACCAAGAGTCTTGAGACGTGAGATGACGGTCCGATGTGAACGGGCAGTGGTCGTCTGAAGGGCGCCGAGAAGTGATTTCTAAGCCAGCAGCTTTAGTTCGCGCTGTACCACGTATGAATAATGACGCCCCTCTTGCATATCTTGTAATTGACACTCGGATTTAAGAAACCGTTTTGACGTTGAGACGGTTGTCTTGGCTCCACTCGGAGGAAGCACTGACCAATGGTAGATCTTTGCGACCAAGAAAAAGCTGTGCTGGAGTTCAGATACACTCTTTCTGGTGCCGTGACGCGCTAGCCTTGGCAGTGCGTCTTACGGCTGAATAGCCCAGTCACTCCATGAATCAATTCATGCAATAGACTGTAAAGCAGAGAGACATAATGAGTTCTTACTAAGCCTTTGGATTTGGTGAGTCAGCAGCAACAAGAAGAAGCCCGTGTAGAAGATACTGGAAATCAAGGACGAGAATACAATCACACACATCATGTGACCATGAGATATGACTACCTGCAATACTTTCAGGAGGAGCAATCGGTAGGAAGACAAAAGAGCCAATGTATTGAACGTGATTGAAGAGAAATTTTTATAGCCACTGTCCACTTAGCACCTCTATCGCAACCCCGAAGCCACGTTTGCCCTGGCTTGTATAGCCGAGGACCAGGACAGTCATCTAAGCCGAAGCAGTGCAACAGTTGTGAGAGCCATAGGGCTCAGATAGAGACATTTGAGAGACCGTCTACCAAACACGGAGCATTTCCGAGGGTGTTCGCTTGAAAGCAGACTTTCTGGCTCCTCCAAGTATCGAGGAGACTTTCGAATTCCAGCGCCATCCACCTGTGATAACGAAGCTGGCTTTTAGTATTGGTAGAAGGGGTTCAGGAGAGCGATATTGGACGAACACAGTTCTGGTGTCATCTTGAGGTGAGACAATTCTGGAGTAGGAGAACTACGCCTAGTTCTCAACCAAGCCAATTGCATTCGGGGTACCTGGAGTGGCAGAAACCCCATGACATTGTTGCTGGACCTCGATAAGTGAAAGAGATGTTGGGAGCTGAATTGTGAAGCGCGCGTGCGGGATGTACAGAACGTGAGACGATGTAAAATTTATATCAAATGATGGAAGGAAACCCGCCCTCCAACACATAGGTACACTTGCACCACCTCACACAACCAAAAACAGCCACAGATGAAACGCTCAACGCAAACAGAATGGCAAAGATTGAGATATGGAAATAAAACACGCCACAAATCCGGAAATACACATTCCACATCCCACGTTCTGACATGTCATTTTTTCCCGGTAGATTTTCCTCGTCCTGCGTCGACACAACTCGAAATTGAGATGTACCGGTACTTATTAGTAAATATCCCACGCCTGACACACATCGGATCCGTATCACAACAGAAGATGCGCTAGGAATCAGAATTTTCCTTTCCCTCATCTTTATTTGAACAACCTGCATACAGTGGAACCATGCTGATCAGTCCAAATCGAGGATAAAAGGCAGTCTTTAACTTTCTGCTGTATGCATGCCCCGCAAGAAAACCGTCATCTGTAACAGTGGCAGTATGCAGCCCTAAACTCAATTCATAAATTGAGACATGCGACGATGAGAGTTGAACTTCAGACCTTTAAAATCAGACGTAATGAGAATTGGCGGCAAGGTGAGTCTGAGAAATCACAGAGCAAGGGTTTGGGTTGTGTTCTGTAGATTGCTCGGCTGTATGGAGGGATGTTGTTGTTGGGAAACGGGTGGCGAGATTTCTCGGTAAACACCTTGGACTTCCTGATTTCTCCGATGATACTGGACAACCACTGGATCCTTCGCAAAGATATCTGGTCATAAGGCTTAGATGGCCGAGCATAGCCTGAAGCTCTGCAATGAGCGATAAGCAAAACTCAATGCGAATAAAATGATGCACACGAGGTTGAGCAACCAACCTCGCTTGACCCAAATCCCAACAAACACACTGACATCAAAACCAGAGTGACGCCGTGGGTGTCCTGAATGTCGTGATAGAGCTTACGGAGAATCGAGAGATATTTCTCCGTCTTGTGAAAAGTTGTGGAGGCGAAGTCAGCTCGACTGGCTGTTTTGGGCATTCGATATCTTGGCTTCGTTATTGAGGGGATGCTTTCCACACCACTGTATCACCCACCATTATGTTTGTTGTTTCATTAGTGAAGACGAACAAGCCGTGTCCGCTATAAGCCGGATTTCCCGTTCACTCGATAGGGAGATGATACGGAGCTGTAGGTAAAGCCGAAGCTGAAGCTGAATCAAGAAGCTCGTATCTTGACTCTTGAGGTATGATCCCAGCGAGGAAGAAATCGGCGAAGGCCCGATACTAGATAGTAGAGGGACTAACCCCCACGCAGATCCACAAAAGAAGTTCGTGGCTAATGCTTCCCCACAAATTCCAGAAGTGGTACTAGGTGCAGATGGCTTGACGATCTAGCCATGGGCTTCATTCCGAGCATGCATGTCGTGCCACCATCGGATAAATCAGTCCTATAGAAGGCCATGAATATGAGACGCAGAAATGGGGGGGACAGAAGAGTTTGCCTTACGCCACGGCCCAGATATATGAGCCAGATGAAGCGAAGGGTGATGTGTTCCTGCACCGAGGGACAGCATGTGGATTGGTCAATCACAACCAAAGAAAATCCCCCGAGTCATGCTAGAGTTGGTGTACACCTCTCATTGATCAAGTGCGGGGTAAAGAAAAGTGGGTGTAGCCAGTCCATATGCTTAAGCCAAGGAGTGTGAAAGATCGATGTCTTAGAAGCCTTATCATCCGAAATTCTGGATCCCGCTCAGCATAACAAAGGCAGAAGAAGCACAGCGCCGAAAATACAAAGAGCTTCGAAAAAGAGGTAGTGTCAGAGATGCGTTGCATATCGAGAGCCAATCTTAGATTGTAAGTATATTGTTGATGTGTGAAAAGGGGAGATGGAGGCGCCAGCCATGGCTGACAGCGGGGTAAAAGCCCCTCATGCGGGGTCTGTGTACAGTATGACAGGACCCTTGAGTAGATATATGATTGACTGGAGCGGACTCGATCCTGGTCGAAATTGGCCCACTGTCATACTAACACAAGCACATGCCAGAGAACTGACTCAAAGAGGGTGTCATGACAAGTGTGATCCCAGAGCCCTAGATTATGTCTTGCGCAGTAAGGCGGTCAAATAGAAGAAGAGAGGAACAAACCTCCGAAGTGCTCTCAATGGCCGAACGGGCGATTGATCAGTAGGTCTCATTCGCCGTGGTGCCAATGATACTTGACTACTGGGCAGTGCTTACTCAGGATATGTGTACACAAAGCTTGCGTTGACTTGAAAAAGCCCATGATTACTCGGGTTGAAGGCCGACTGTGGTGATTAAGTCGGAATGTGTCAATGTAGTGGGCTTCAAGGAGCATGCATTCAAGATATCAATTGATGTTTTCGGCTCCTCGGAGTCTGGGCGTTTCCAGGTCAAGAGTACTCGGCAACGTCCACGGACCAACGAGGGTGGCAGCAATTGTGGGATGGATCGTGGGCGTGGGGGTACAGCACATGGGACTTTCAGGAACAATGGATCTTGCATCCTCTGGTAACAAGATTATCTGGTGCGAGGAAAGCCATTCGCCGATCTGGAAGGATACTTGGGCCGCATTTTAAGCTTTGTACGCTCGAGTTGGAAGGCCCAGATCTTCAGAAGATACGATTGTTGTGTGGGATGTGTTGGGAAAAAGTTGTTGACCGCTCGATACCCCCACGTCCATCGGCTTTTGGTGCTTTTGATAATCACGCTGCTGTTCTAACTGCTTCTCATGCTGAAAATTCCGAAAAAGAGCAACAATTCCGGAGGTTGTCATTGTCACACCGAACAAATCCTGAAGGGCGGAATGACCTCAAGGCCAGCATATCGCATGCTCGTCTCCAATATTGACCGACCTGTACTCTATTGGGTACCACGACATTTGACGTGGAAATGGCGGCGCACGACAGCCTGGGGAAATGCCATCATGGCCTGACCAGGTTTGGAGAGTCATGGGAGGACAGGGTTGGTGCATCTCCTGGCGTGCGTATTGGCTTCGGAGCATACCGATCTTATCTCAAGAGGGTAGGATTCGACGTAAAGCGGGATTGGAAAGTCATTGGGGCGTTGTTGGCTGGCTGGCTGCATCTCTAGATTTAGATTGGCCCGGTAGGGAAAACTGCTCTGGGCCTGGTCGGCGGGTCCTTTTCTAAGAGTGGTACATTTTGGTGATGATGCAGGAGCATAGAAAGTATCGTACTGTGCTGTACTTTGCCAATTCTAGTCAATGACGAGAAGGGAGGGGTCTAACGGGTACAAGGACTATCCTTTACATACAGATACAGTCCTTTGCAGCTGCATGGAGTAGTAGGTCAAATGCAGGTTTGTTATGTAAAAGTCATCCAGTGTGGTCGCTCTCCCCGCACTCAAGTGCTGTGATGCTGCCCATTGTCGTACCTTGGCTCCCGTGACAGAAGAACCTTTCATTTCACGGCTCCTCTTTGGCCTTCTCTTCTCTTTGTCTTGCTCAGCCTTCCCCGCCTGATGTGTTCCCTGCCATATCCTAGCGAAAATATACTTTGTGAGCTTGCTGCCACAAGGGTTGATTAGGTTGGTCATTGGTTCCACCCCCACGCATCTTTTGACGCTCTGGAGTACCAAGGGCCATATCCCTGGAGAAGCTGGGCTTAGTCAAGCTACTTCGAGCATGATCAGCAGGCTTCGAGGCTCTTGTCAGGCCCCAATAAGGGAAGGTTGATAGACCTCGCTTACTGAGGAGAAAGGTTTGTTGTGAGCAAGGGAGATCCAAGATGCGAGGATCTGTAAGGCAAGGAAGTTGGAAAGTTATTCTGAGATGCAGGTTTGGTTGAAGACTTTGATGAGCAGTGCAGGGAAGGCGACAGGAGAGGAGAGGAGAGGAGAGGAGGGGAGAGGAGAAGAGGGGTCTCAGGTTGTGAGTGAAGATGGGGGATTCCAGGGCCAGATTGGGCAGGGGCTGCTGGGCTGCTGGGCTGGGGAGCCTAGGCATGCCCGCCATCCCTGGCCTGGATACACAACCCCGCGAAATGATTTGGTCATCCAAGAGTCAGACGACACATACCACAGCACACTGAGCACACCTCTCACCTGAAAACTTACCTGCCTCTTACCTCTTTGAACAATCTATGATACGCCGCCATGATTTCGACTATGACCGACTCTGCAATTACACCACACTGCATCCCCATCCCCATCTGCACTTCTCTCCAAATGTCTCTATTCTCAGCGGCTCCACTTATGCCACCTATCCAATCCACTCGACTACAACCTACCACTCCTCTCCACCCTTCGCTGAACACGAGAAACGACCGCTCTCTCTGCCGCGCTGCTATTCGCTATGCAGCTATACTCGGCCAAGTACGGACACAGCTGCAGCGCGCGGTCATGTCAGCTGGTGGTGGAGGGACGATATGGTGTTGCGGTGAGATGAGATGAGTTGATATGCCTCTTGAGCCTCTTTTTCTTTGCTTTTGCGGCCACCGACAGACGCCATGGACCCCTCAATGCATTCGCTGCCTCGCGTCCAGAGGCCTGGGAAAAAGCAAAGAGATAGATCACAGCCCCAGCGCCCGATGCACACGGGAAAGAAAAGGGGCACTTTGCTATTATTGTGCCCATCTTGCCACTATTGTGGCCGCCTTGAAGAGGGTGCAGTGAGCAAAGGGGGGGTGAGGTCATCAACCGTCAACTTTCGTCAAGCCTTGACCTGATGATCGCCTCATAAGCTGGCGGAACCATGCAAAGCAGCTTTGCACTTCTCTTTGCTGGCCGTAAGTATCCAGCAAGTTTCTTCCTTTGGACCACTTTATTACTTCTCAATTGCAACGTTGCTGATGATCAGCTGCTGTTTTCTACTCTACGCCAGCGAATCTGACAATACTTGTTACTCACCTATTTAGTATCAAACTCCACTTACTGCAACAGCTTCGCCCAGCACTAGCAATTGACAGAGCTTGGCTGCATTGCAAAAGCACCAGCAAAGTGAGTTGGCCGCCCGGCCGTTGGAATCCTGGCTAACTTGACCTGGACCTGGACCTGGAGTTTATGATTGCCACGAGGCCTGAAGGTCATCCATGACCTCCGGAACAGGGAAGCAGCTCCACCCCCACACTAACAGAAATACCATGTTCCAAAACAGCTCCAGCGCTCTGGTACCCATACCTATCCATACCCGGCTTCACTACATCGGCAATCCGTTGACCTGATATCTGCGCCACCCCAGGAACAAACAAAATAATACTTAATCCCGGTGATGGACGTCGACCCAGAAAAAGGAGATCAGTCTCATCTCTTAAGACATTTGCCCCGAGTCCCCTCACCCCCTCACCAGCTCCGAACCCCTCATTACTCCTCTTCATTCAATACTGCTACTCGGATCTCCATAGTTCTCCTCCAAACACCGATCCTTCAAGATTTAGCTCAAGCCTCCTCATCTAACTCGGACCGGCTGGCACTATCTCCCTAGTTCGCCCACTCTTCTTTTAGCAAGACACCAGCACCAGTTCACTATTTTATACGCTTGACCCCCCACCATATTTAGACATCATGTCTCCTCACAACGACGCACCTTCACCAGCAGGAAGTTTCACTCAAACATTCAACATGTCCTTCCGTCCTGTTGCCGGCTCAGGTCTTAGAAACTCGAGTAGTAATACCAATAGTGTTTACTCCGAGTCGCCATTAAACGACTCCCAGTACAGCTCGTCGTACAGCAGTACTTCTCTCGATACCGACGATCATATGTCCCGTCCATTGGTACCCGGGGTCTACGTGCCGACGGTCTGTTTCTTCGATCCCGTCACCGAAGACCTCGATACCGCAACCATTGGCACTCATGCCGTGCGTCTTGCCAAAGCGGGTGTGACCGGTCTCACGACACAGGGCTCCAATGGCGAAGCTGTTCACCTCACTCATTCTGAACGCCAAACCGTGACACAAACCACACGTTCTGCCCTGAATGCAGCCGGGTTCTCCCAGCTTCCTGTTCTTGTAGGATGCGGTGCCCAGTCAGTACGCGAAACGATCCAATACTGTCGTGAAGCATACGCCGCTGGCGGCGACTATGCACTCATCCTGCCCCCGTCGTACTACGCACCCCTATTCTCCCCCGCATCGGCCAGCGTCATCGAATTCTTCAATGCCGTTGCAGACCAGTCGCCAATTCCGCTACTCATCTACAACTATCCCGGCGCGGTGTCTGGGATGGATCTCTCATCCGACGTCATCATCCAGCTTTCGGCCCATCCGAATATTGTCGGTGTCAAGCTGACATGCGGCAATACTGGCAAGTTAAACCGAATTGTGGCGGCGACCAAAGGGTCCAAGCCACAGTCTCTCAGTTCGTCGCCTCCCTTCCTGGTTCTGGGAGGAAGTGCAGATTTCACGCTGCAGAGCTTGATTGGCGGTGGTCACGGCATCTTGGCCGGGCTGGCGAATATCGCGCCCAAGGCCTGCATTGAGATTCTGCGTCTGTACCGAGAAGGCAGGCTGGCCGAAGCGCAGAAGATGCAGGAAGTCGTCGCCCGCGGCGATTGGACTGCCATCCAAGGTGGTATTGTGAGTACAAAAGCCGGTATGGAGTCCTGGTTGGGCTATGGCGGGTATGCACGAAGCCCATTACCGCATCCCACCAGCAACGAGAGCGCAAAGTGGAAGGAAGGCTTCAGGGAGCTAGTCGCATTGGAGAAGAGCTTGTAATTGTACAGCCTACAGCGTAAGGCTGGCTGACCTTACAAGCTGTGCCTGAGCGAATCGAGAGACCCCCGCGTCTGATGGAATTAATTGGATACGCAAACGTTAATGGTTGGAGTGGAGGTGGGGGGACAGGCTGATGGCGGGTTTTCCGAAATGTCCATCAAAAGTCTTCTTTGGCGGTTTTTTGCTTCCATTGTTACCTGCACTGGCGTCTGGGGAGGTATCCGATAGGATCTTCTGATTTTCGTTTTTCCTGGCACATTTCTGGAGAAAATTGGATGGTGATAACGGGCTCAGCCCGGCGCTGCCCTCGGAGATGCAAATGTCTCATTTTGGATTGGATTGGATGTTTTTCTTGCGTTATCGGGGCGGCGGCATGTCTGAGCACTACTTTGTTCGTATTCATTGCTTTTTCCTTCCTTCGCTTGCTTTCTGATCAAAAAGTATCGAGATTGCGATTGCTCGTTGCCCAATTGTCCGTGCCTGCCTGCCTATCTGCTGCACAAAAGCAAACATTGGAAAAATTTATCAGCCTTCTTGGAAAATATCTTAGGATCAAGAAAAATTTAGATACCTACTGCCATACCTAGATAGAGAATGGAAGCTTCACAGCGCACATCGTATGATACCTATCCTCTGTCCGTCCCTCATCCGCTTTCTACTTCCGAGCTTCGCTTTTCTTCCGTTTCCATCCATCTCAATTGATTATCCAAGACTTCATACTCGCTCGCTCTGATGTTCCGACTTTCCATACTCAGTGTTGTTGAAGAAATAAAAAGCAAATCGTAGGTTTAGCTGTGATGGAGATGGTGAGACCTCACCGCTCCCGACTCCCGACGGCCAATGCTACCCTGCCCTACCTTCCCCAACCCCAAATCCTTATGCGGCGGCATATATCACACTTCCCGACATGCATACTCATGGGATCGTCTTCGCGCTGTACAGTGCGAGTACTGCTGTATACATTCGATGATCGCATGGTATTGAGCTCAGATCGCGATGACTTTCTTCGACCTTGGTCCCTTCGAAGGGGTACCCAGGTGGAAAAATCCTGTTATCAGATCACCAGTGAGTGCCCTGTCGATGAGACTCAATTGAACTGCACCCTGAGAAAACTCTCAAATGGAGAAAGAAGAAAAGATGCGAAACAATCCTCTCTAGCCTGGCAAATAGCCTACGGACTATATCGTCCCATCAAATGATCAAATTCTTCAGCCCTGCTGCCCTGCCGCCCTGCATATCGGTATCAGTCTATCTGGTCGTCGGGCTACGATAGCTTCAAACTCAAATTAGATGAAAGTCAAATCCCAAAACGAAAAGTAACCGAGATCCCTTTTCAGGTTTCAGTGTTAGTGTGGTGCTTGTTTCGAACTTTCTCTTCTTCAGTACTTGGGGAAAAGCAAATAAAAACAAAATTGATAAAGAAGAAGGAAACAATAACGACAAAATGAAACAGGGCCACTGCTGCGTATAATGCCGAGCTATGAAACTCCATTCGGGAAGCTATGGTGGAAGCAAATGAAGATCAAGCGATTGAGATCTGCAGCGGCGCTGGTCTTTATCTGTCTATTGATCTTGTGAAGGTGAAGATCAGCCATGGTGAGCGGGAAGCTGGAGCCAGAGCAGAAGCGGAGATATCTCCGCTAAGGCTACTCTGTACTGAGGGTGTGGATGGTGTTCGAGAGACTTCAGATTGGTCGATGTATGCGCGCGTACGCATATCTGCAGTGAGAAGGTTTGGCTAGCTGTGGTCATCATTTATAACGTACCTATGCAGTGTAGATCGCATGTGATAGAAAGATACGAGAGCCTGGCCAGTGGGACGGATTGGTGCGTGGCCTTCGAAAGGGATGGATGCAGAGTGGTAAGGTATGGCAAGGATGCGTGGTGACGATCTTCACCCTTGTCATTGTTTCCTCTGACAAAGAGTTTGGTGGTAGTAGCGTGCAGCATCTTATTTGAGTAGCCTTGAAGATGCTGTATGGTAGATGATAAATGTACTCGGTGTGAACTGTGGCAAGAAATAGGTAGGCGTGTAAGTATAATAAAGCCAAGAAAACTGAAGTGGATGAGAAGGTATCAATTGCAGTGGGAAAGGCGAGACGATTAGTAAGGAGTTAGAATGGGCAGATGCACTTTGAGGTTTACACTGGAGACTTGCCGAAATGACATGGGAGCTGGATGAGTAGTGAGAGTTTGAAGAAGCGGTATGGCGATTCAAAGGTGAACAAGTTGACGAAGCGAGGAGGAATGAGGACGGGGTAATGATGGTTATTTGGGTGTAATCGGATGGCGATCTGGACGGTGGACCGGAGTGGTGTATATTGTACAACTGGCCGACAACTGAAGAGATGTTCTTCATACAGAAGAATAGCACTTACAAGTCATTTAACAGAACAAGTTCAAAATTGAACAGTGCACCAACCAGCAAGGGAACCAAGAAGACCACATGATGATCCAAGAACATGATGCAACAAGGATCTGTTAAGACGCTCACAAGACCTGTCTTCTTCTTCAAAGGTAATTAATTACAAACTAAATAGCTATACTATATATAAACATCCAACAAACAAAAGCATCGTCATCTCATCTCATCAAAATCGGGGTATCAAAAGTAACATCCCCAGGTCGGCCTTCAAACCCCCATATATGCATAAAATCCATCAATCCAACCATCAATTGCTCACACAACAACAACAATAACAACAACAACACTCCAGAAACACCTGCTACTCGAATATCGACATCGGCAACGGTGATGATGCAAATGAGCCAACCTTTTTTTTCGCCAAGATCGCGCGAGAAGGCTGGGCAGGCTGTTTGTAGACGAGCAAACAAAACAAGCGAGTAAACAAGCAGAAAATCCACGCGCGGAAAGCAGAACATCTCTCGTAAGGCGTAGCGTGGATACTGTAGAAGTGCTGTGAACGACTCAACTCCCGGATATGTATCCTCACCGCTCCCACCGGCTCCCAACTTCCAATGTACAGACCACAAACAAGAGAATCGGCGTCCATCTCTTCTCCTGTCTTCTCTGCTTTCTCATTCTCGACCGCTCCATTATACAAAAATCCATCCACCATTTCCCACCACGACTCTCAAACCATTTACAAGAACAGTCCAAACACACCAGCAACGATCGCCAAGCTCAACCCACTAACTTGCATGACATTCGCACCGCTAGTCCCCAACGTCGCGGTCCCCACCTCGGGCTTGGTGGCCGTCGTACTAGCAGAGACCAAACTCGCGCTGCTCGCCGCCGTCAACGTAGCGCTGGAATACCCAGTGCTCGAGTTACTCGCGACCCGGGAGCTAGTGGTAGCGTTGAAGTACACATGTGTAGAAGGCGCATAAGTAGATTCGAGCTGAGCCTCGCTGGTCGTAGAAGCCTTGTAGGAGCTTGGGGACGAAGAGGAGGTGGAAGACGAGCTGCTGGATGAGGAGGTCAGGGTCGCGACGTCGTAGGTCTTCATCGTGGCGGCGGTGATGGTTGCGTCTGGTGCGCCGAGGCTGGTGGTGACGGATGTGTCTTGGATTTCGAAGCTGTAGGTTCCGCAGCTGGTTGCGACGTTGCCGGTTCCGAAGATGGATTGGTCGTCTTTCTCGCCTGGAGACTGTGTTAGCTTCTCTTCTCTTCCCTTCAAGTCCTACTTTGCGGTCGCGATATGACCTCCATGGCGGAAGGAAGGCGACTTACAAGTATCGACCAATGACCCGAAACTCGTTAAGCACTCCTTCAACGAGCAATCACCAACCGAGCCAGCAGTGAATCCCAATGCGACGACTGGCATATCATAGTATTTCTGCTTGGTAGCGAAATTGCTCTCCGTGAGCTGCTCGCAGAAGTCGTTGAAGAGGTACACCATCTTCTGGGCTGCGTAGCCGTTCGACGTAGTGGTGCATGATGGCGCTGCGAGGATAGGCGCGATGAAGCTCGCTGTCAGAGCTAGTAGTGATGTTGGAAGCATTTCGAATTATTTCCTTCTAATTTGGGCAACGAGTGTGTTGGTTATGGTCCTAGGTTTGCTAGACTTCGTTTCGATCTCCTGTTGATGATGGGGTCAAGAAACAGTGTATCGTCCTTCTGAGTGCTTGATGTCGAGTGTCTGGTTTTCTGTATGGTTCCAAGAGTCGGACAAAATATGCATAGTCTGTCGCGCAAAATATTGGGAGTATGAAGATAATGGAGGTCGGTCTGGTCTGATCTATCTCAAGGAGTGTTGGCGATTGCGCGTCTTGTGGTTCGTTTTCGCTCGGAAGGATGCGATGCAGGCTGTAAACACAGGGCGTTGATGCGCACAGCAGGTCTGTCGCGATTCAAATAGGCTGACTTGACTGGACCAGATATAGAAACAGTCCCCTGAAATAGATAAATATCCAGAAATTCAAATCTCAAATAAAGCGAAAAAGGGAGAAGCCTTGCGCAAAAGGGCTGGCTGTTCCAAAAAGAGTGACTGCTTTGAGCGAATGTGAGGAGATTTGAAGGTTGGGAAGGCGAGAGGAGGAGAAAGAAGGGGAAAAGTCTGTTCTGAGGTGTTCTTGCGGGCAAGATGGGGGAGATGCGATGCCCAGGCCGCCTTGCCCTGAGTGACAGATGGGTGGATTTGTTTCGAGATTGCGGGTGCCAAAAGTGACTGGGGTCCAGTGGCGGGAGTACTACTTTGGGCCTTTTAGGCCAGAAACCGTCCAATCCCAGGCCAGTATGAGCGCCACGAAATTGCTGAACATGCTGTGAGAGGCACGAGAACTCCTTGGCGGCCAGTCTGCAGCCGCCAAATGGTTGCGTCCCTGCATTAGTCGAGATGCGCCATGAGATGAGCTTGGGGGCAGATTTGGTTGACTCGTGCAGGTGTTTGCTCTGCTGTTGGAACAGATGTGACATGACTGAGAAATAATTCTGAAGCCTTTCTTTCTTGGACACAGAAGCGCGCCTATCCTTTTCGCTACGGAAAGATGCTGTGTTGTCAGACTCATCATCATCCTTCCCCCTGAACAATGTCCGGATTTGTTTGATCGCTGGCGAGTTTCGTTCGAACGGCCAAAGCCCAAGTGAGTTCAACCGCCACCACGATGGTGTCGCGCTTTGGAAAGCCTCGAGGTCTCGACGCGCTTTACTCGAGTCACGTAAGCCGCACCTCACAGCGCAGTCCAGACTTCAGAGGACACCCTTCAAAAGCCGCCCGCGAGAATGGTCAACAGCCTCCGAAAGTTCGAGCGTCGCCGCTGAGTTGAGCGGAAGAACTCGCCTGGCCAGGCCGGTCTGTGTAACTTTCGGAACGCATCGTTTTTGCGAAATTCTGTTGAGAAAATGCTGTGCTCTATCTCTGCATGAGACTGGAGGTGCTTGCGGTGGCCCGAACTTGCGTATTTACTTTTGCTCAAGCCCGCGATCTGTTTTGTGTTGGCCGGAGCTTCGATTTCGAAAGACTTCTGATATGAGCGTTGCTTAGCTCAAACACCTGTCCGAAGAAGTCTCTCTGGCGATGAGTCTGAACGCCCTACCCCTATGAAGAGTATTCAGGGCCGCAGTCGCTAACCAGCCTCTCGAGCTGGTGAGATGAGGCAGCACAGCCAGCACGAGTGTGTTGATGCAGCATTCTGCCGTTCTACCCAGGAATGAACCACGTTCTGAGCAGAATGTGCAACCACCATGCGGTGTGTTGCAGAAACTCTGCATTCCTTCTTCTCTTATTCTCAGTCAGTGACGATGTGAACAAAAGGACATTGTTGATATCTACCTCGCTGTCTTATTACTCCTCTGCTTTCAAGCCAGGCGGAGAAACAACAGACTACTTAAGAACTTTAGAGCAGAAACAGAATCCCACGGGAGGAAGAGACAAGTTGGAGAAAAGAGGTTGTTCTTGTTCTATTTGTTCTATCCTGGCATACGTATACCTTACCTCATTATTTACATCATAGGAATGTAGATGGTGTCTCCCCACGACCCACAAAAAGTGCTAGTAAGAATAGCGTATGCTTGATTTGACTTCAGATCATCACATGGCAAATGCTTGTTTGCTCGAATTGTAACTAGTAGTATATGAAGAGATTTGAGAGCAGTAGTGATTATCGTTCCTTGTTGACTTACTCTACCTACTTAGGCTGCGGTTGACAAGGGCATAGGGTGAAAGAGGCACCTGGAGTTGACAAGAGATTGACAAGCTTCACGAAATTATCAGTGAAAATGAGAGCTACTAACACTGGTAATTTATTCGTTTTCGAAGATTTATTCATCGACGATTAGCTGGGAAATCCAACAAGGTCGGTCTTCTCTCAAGCTGCCAAATGTCTCGATGGATTGCTTTCAATATCGAATCGCGGTGTACGAGCGACATCAAACTTTCCATTTTTGCGCTCGGGCTAAGTGATGAAGAGAAGAACATGAAGGTTGAGTTCTGGGATAGTTGGAATCAGTGAGCAGAAGAGAAGAAAAATGGTGAGACCAGAGAAATTGGGCAGTTGAGCAGGTCCTTGATAAGGGAGCTTCTCCCAAGGCCAGGACACGGGATTAGATAACTTATAGGATCTGGTCCAGGATGCAAGAATGTCTGTCGAAATTCCACAGACCTAGCAGCTCACGATCAAGGACTTCTTGATGGTCTAGTCAACCATTCCAAGTCAATCACGTGTATATCACATGCTCGCTATAAGAAATGGGCTGGGCCTGGTGAAGGTTGACCTGACTTTGTCACTCGAGGAAGGAACGAAGCCCTGCCTCGAAAAGTCACTGAATAGCATGAGGCCATCACAACAATCACCAAGAGTGCCCATCTTGAGCTTTGTCACACTGCGACGAAGATGAGGAGATCGCAGGAGGGGAAAGTAAACAACTGATATGGCATGCGCATCTTGTCCATATTGGTCAGTGGTAAAGATAGGAAGAAAATACACTGCGTTTGTGGATTTCAGCGAGAGCTTCTGTGGATTGTTGTGCGACCGAAATACCTATGCTCTTGACGCCCCACGGAAGGTTTGGTGTGAGGAAGAGTTGTTGTCGCTGCGGAAGGAAAGGGCCTAGATGGAAGACTGGATCCCGTCAGTAAGTGACCAAAACTAAGTAAGACACGCCCTCCAGCCCAGCATCTCAATCGATTGAGTCTTCCCCAAGCGCGGGCCGAAGGTTCGTCAGGACCTAGCAAGCAAAACGCGCCATATGTTGAATATGTCCAGCTGACTGTCCGAAGACACCGTGGCCGTTCCAACTCTCACAAGAGACAGGCTGAAGGCTAGAGGGTGGGATTGTGTCTTACCTGGTCATAGTATTTTTGGTTGAGGGTGTGGTTTGTGTGTGCAATGTTGGATGCGACCGAGAGGTGGAGGTAAAAAAGAAGATCATGCGATGACGAAGAGGATGAAAGGCACATTTTCATACAAGGTAATTGAGAAGAGAGGATGGGCATTGCTGTGGTGGAGTTGCTGTACCCAGATTCGACTGCGCAGTGAGAGAAAATAAGAAGGGAAGATGGAGGAAAGGTAGGCGAACCTGCCTTCTTAAGCTCCCAGAGCGATCGATGAGCTAAGGTGGTTGGAATTGAGTGACCGCTTTCCCTCCCAATGTTCGCTTCCCTACCGTGATCATGCCTATACACTCAAAGCTACAATACACCATGAGAACAACTTTGTAAGTTGAGGAATAGATCTTGATGTGTTCAGGAAGGAGTTTGTTTACTTTGAATTTTTCTATAGATTGATAGAACCTTGTGTTGAACGAATGCGCCGCTGCATGCAGAGCTCTTCATCCAGTCGCGAGTAGAAGGGACTGAGCCAATGGGAAGTGTTCTTCAAGTTCAAATCGAATAATTCGAGCGGCCAATCCCAAAGCAGAGCACACTTGTTGCGATGAAAGCGCATGACAGAACTCTCATTGGACGACAGGATATCATACAGAAGCACCTTTCTAGTTTAGCCCCAAAGAGCAAGACACAAGACAGACGCAAAGCCACAAAGCGCCGACAGAGGCATATTGCAACAGCACTTCTGGTGGTGGCAGCATATGTGGTATTCTTTCGAAGTTCCCTTTTCGGGTATCAAGTCGCTACTAGCAGCGGATATAATGGTGGACTGGTGCAGGTTTGATGGCAAATTTACACAGCCCGAAGATCGAGAGACCCGAAATGTTCATAAAAGGGTAGAAGGAGCTAGTTGATACGAGACAAGAACACTAAGGGGATGGAGATATGTGCAGAGAGGCAGATATGCCAATACACCGGCAGAGCACACGGAAAGCATAATATAGCAGAGCAAGACCGCAGATGCGCTGAGGTTTATAACAGGAGATCATGAGAATCGAGAATCGAGAAGCGAAGATGCGAGTACAAACGAAACCCAAGGGAGAAGGACAGGCCGGTATGTGCGGAAGGTATACAGAGCAGAAGTGAAGACTTGAGTCTTGAACTGGTGATACAGAAGGGAAAGCAAAATAATCCAAGATCCAAGCTCGAATCAAGGTAAATAGAGCGGTGTTAAGCAGCGGGCAATACCAAACGAAAAAGAGAAACAAGAGCAAACACTGTCGTGAAACTTATAATTAGGTTTTGTAAGTAACGTATCTCATTATGAGTCATGCCATGCATGTTTTCCCTCCCAATCTTCCTGCCCAATCACGTCATAATCAGGGACAGGGCAGGGCAATATGCCCATTCGATTTGAACTCCATTCCCAATGCACCGCTTTCCTTTATCCATACCCATAATGTCTACACCATGCTCCTATCTTAACACCCGCTTGCTCGTCTCGTCTCTATCATACACCCTCAATGCTCAACCTGTCCACCCTTGCCATCCAGCATTCTGTCTCCGTGTGCGGAAATAATCGTAGGACATTGGGTCGTTATCCTCTTCGTGCTGCGGTAGATTACCATAGCCTTGTGGTCCACCGCCCAGGAATCCAGGTGCTCTCCGTTCTTCGCTCGTGTCTCTTACATTCGAGTGGTGGGTCGCACCAGGTGTAGACATGGGCATTGCGCCCGCTCCATGGACAAGATTCGTCTCGCTGTCATTTCTTTGCCCATAGACTGGGTTATAACCACTCGCTCCAATATCGCCTTGAGCATCATATGAAACGCCTGAGAATTTGCGACCATTGTCACCAACAACTGGTATGTTGGGGAAGGTTGGAGTTCCTGGAGTTCCTGGTCTGGAGTCGCCGAACATGGTTGAGCTGCCGGGCGTATCGGACCGGATGATATCTTCTGCTCTTCCGTAGATACCTCCTGCGCCTCCGTGCTCTTCGCCGAACTCGTGACGGCCCTTGAAGTAGGCGAAATCGAGCTTGTTCTCGGGTACCATTTCGAAACCTGGGACAGCACCACCTGGTGCTTTCTTTCCTGTGTGGCCGGCTTGCATGGGGTTGAGAGCGTATGTGTCTGAGTATCCTGAGACGGAGGCTGATTCGCTGGAGTTGAAAGGATTGTGGCCATCTGATAGACGACCGCCATAGATGGAAGCCAATTTGTTCTGCGCCTTCGCATGAACCATAGGTGTGATCAATGGTCGGTAAAGTGCAGGGTGGCCGAACCGAGCGGCAAGTCTGTCTCTCTTGCCATCGAAAATCTTGGATCGGTCGGCCTCAGGGTCCTTCAAAGCTGTACGGGACACGTAATAGTGGATCTTGTCGTCGTAAGTCTTCTTGCAGAACCATTTGAAGGCTAGCATAAGGAATGGTATCGGAATGACCGCGTATGCTTCCATACGAGCTCCATCACCATGGACCCAGACCGAGAGGAAGACAACCAATGTTGATAGCATGGAAGCGAATATCATTCTGTTGAAAAACATTCGCCAAAACATACCACCGGACTCGGTCTTGGTGATGAAGATGTAAAGAAGCAAATATTTCTTGAGATACACGTCAAGAACGAAATACAGAGCACATGCCGGGATGGCGAGAGGCTGGATTGTTGCGAAACACAATGTGACTGTGCTGTAGAACAGGAAGTAGTTGTAGTACGAGGCATAATCGAATGCAGGTGGGGCAGTCAGTTCGATCATTTCTCGAGGAGTTGGGCTGGAGAATTTGCGAATACAGAAACTCCAGACCAATGTCCACAACTGGGCCAAGTCAACAGCCGCTCCCAAGTTACGTTGAAGCAGCCAGGTAATCCAGAAGGGAGAAATGTTGCAGAGAGAGATGAACAGTGCCTGAGCAAAGTTTGCATCTTGAATTGCTTTCCAGGCATCGGTCCCGTTGTTGGTGTTTTCAATCACAGTAGAGACGAAGGTCCAAATCGTGCTGAACATGGAGAACACGATCAGGAAGTTGAAGGTGAAGAAGGTGTACAGCTTGCCAGCGACATGACGCTCACGAGCAGTCTTCGTTCGGTCTCCGGCTCTGATTGCAAAACGACGGAAAATGATGGGCAGAACCAAGTAGACCAGAGACGTGATAGCAGGAGAAGCCACACCCTGTACGATGGCCCACCATGTCGTATGGCGTTCAAGCGAGGTTTGGAATGCAGGCCAGACATGACCCAGGTTAGCCAAGCTGATGACGAAGATCGAGATCATTGCGTTGGGCGCGATCCAAGCGAGTGTGAGGAGAGTAACCCAGACATTGTTAATAATTCTTCGGGTTCGCCTTTGCGATTTAGACAATGGCATGTTCTTCCAGATGATATCATTCGGCCTAGGAGCCAAGACCAGCGTAGTACCCTGTGGGTGCTTCTTCTTCGCTGCATAGGCAATGCTGTGAGCCTCATCGATGTCCTCGTAACTTGCGAAGCCATACGATAAGGGGTTTCGGTTATCGACATGGAGACGGACTTCCTTGATCTCCAATTCCAGTTGCTTGATCCGGTCTGTAAGATATTCAATCGCATCCACCTTTTGCCCCCTAGGAAATGTGCCCCAATTCGGGTCGTCTTTTGAAGGTTTGCATTCTGGTCGGCGAGCTGGAATATTATCTGGGTTCTTGAGGTATTTCGCCAGGTAACTTTCGAGGGATCGGACAGTTTTGCTGTGCTGCTCAATGAGGTCCGGCAAGTCCTTCACATTTCGTGCAATCGCAGTTCTCGAGAATGAGGAGGTCGGCACTACCTGGTCAATCAATCTTCCGATGCCTTCGTCGGAACGGAAGTCCTTGGGAATATCGTTAATCTAACTTCATGTTAGTAAACTCCCACCAGACCCAAGCAAATCGAATTACCATCAATGTTCGGGCATGCAAACTGGCACGGTATTCCGCACTGTCATAATATTGTCTTCGCAGTCGGAGAACCGCTCGGTAATTCCACCACAGAAACCCAGCAATGATAATGTTGAAAATCCAAGCGCAAATAGTCATTCCCCAGTTCGCATTTCCGAAAGTATTCACCGGTGTCACTCTCGCAAGTGTCGTTGAATCCTTGAAGGCTTGTCCTTTCGCTAGGTTGACGGGAATCAGAATTCCACATCCAATCACAGTCATCGCCAAAAATATGTTTCGACACATCAACAATATCCGTAGAAAAACCACAGCGTCCAGGCCAATCAAGCCAATTAGATCCTGCTCCTTCGTCTTCAAAATCGGCGCAACCCACGAGAACATCCCCTTTCCCAGCGGTGGAGGGGCATGTCTATCATCTGCCACTTTGAGTTTCGGTGCGTATACGAGGGAGTTGTAGGGTCGTAGGAGGGAGAATCCAACCGCGAGGAGAAGTGTGAAGCCAACGGAGGTACCCAAACTTGCATAGACTGAGTTTTGTGCAAGCTATTGTACAATTAGCATGTGACTCGAAACTCGAGGACTCGCAGACCGTACCTGAGCGGAAAAGGGATTTTTGAGGAGATCTAGAAGTTTCTGGGCTCCTGACTCCTCCTGCCTCCTAACGAGGGAATCGATGAATCTGATAGCGTCCATATTGAAAAGCGAGTGGCTATGACGGGCCACAGGCCAGACAGATGTGTAAACTTGTGACCTTCTGCAGAGATTTCGTTCTGCCTTCTCGAGAAATCGGATGGGGTCGGCGGCGAGCCGCGATTGGTGATTGTAGGTTTCGTTCGGTCGTGATTCAAGGACTCGATCAGGATTGACTCGAGATTTGTATTCCTTCGATTAGATATCGTCGTGATCCGGCAAGTATGTGGTTGAATGTCACACGAGTGCCCCTCAACAAAGACAGACCCGGATAGGGGAGGCAAAGAATAGTAAGAAAGGAAGAATAGTAGTAAACGACAGGATACGAAGATGTTGATGATAAAGAGGACAAAGAGACTTTAGGAGAGACGGAGAGGGAGAGCAAGAAAGTTTGAGTTCATGGATCGGTTCACAAAGCTATGCACAGCATCGACACCGTGGGCTGTTGTATCTCGATTGGCCCGCGAGACACCCCAAGCAGCAAAAAGCTCAATGACGCTGGCCACGCAGGCGATCGTCGTCGGATGCTCCTGATTAAGGTTTTCAGTGCCAGAGACACCCAGGGAGACCCAAAGAGACCCCTTCCAGAACACGAGTGGCTGTAACTTCATTGGCTGATGCCCCACCTCGGCGAAGACCGGTCCCTGTAAGTCGCTTAGTATGGCTCTATTTCGGGGACCCTGCACTGGACTTGGCTGAGCTGGGCTTGCTTGGGCTTGCTTGGGCTTGGGGTTGACCTTTTGGCGGGACGGGATGCATCACCGTTGGAATTTTTCTCCCGCTCTGTTTCCTTGACACCATTACGCTAACTGTTGGGACGACTTGCATTTCTGCTTGATAAGAGATAACAATGGTTGGCTGGCTGGCTGAGCTGAGTTGATATTTCGATGCAATGCAATCCATTTATCCTATTCATACCGGATATATTCTCGCTGCTCCAGTTCGCGGTTACAAGAAACATTGACCGTGCTGTACTATTACTATGTTCTGTCTAGTCTCGTTGAGTTGGTTGGTTCCATTCCATTGCGTCCTTCTATTTTCTGCCTCGTATTTCGGGGACAAGGAGATTCTCCGGTTCCAATGAGGCCTGTCAATCAAGGACTACAAGTGAGGCTGTGCAACTGGAAAGGGGACATGACAATGCATCATCAGCGGGGCAGCTGGCAGGATGAGAAATCTGTTATCGGGGAGCGCCAAGGCCAGGTACAAGATACCGGGATCTTGGAATTTGGTTGTCGTTACCAGGTTTGAAGGTCATCGGAACAGGTTTTATTGGTTCGTTGTCTTCTTCAATAGAGCATGTATTCAAGGACAAGGATGTCTGAGAATTAGTCGAGCAAGTATGCTCAGGGACATGCTCCTCACTTTTGTGAGAATACTCTACTCCAGACTCAAGCGTTGTTCCGTCAGATTCGATGTTTCATTGCCTATATACCATGTATTATATCTTCATCTGTCAGAAAGCTTGTTTACATCCCCGTGGGTTCAGCTCAATTGTCAAACGATCTTGAATGGAAGTGGCCATGCTGCGAACCTATACCTATCCTTACCTATGGCTGTATCTTTGAATGTGGAGCGAAGCGAGTCGAGAAACCGGGAACATATCCTTCCAATTCGTTTCATGCACTGCCTCCTCTCTCTAAAATACCCCGTTGCTTACCGCGGCTCGACTTTGGCGATGCTAATATGCTTTGAAGCTCGGCTTCCCATCGTAATACAACATCATATGGCCCTGACACCAGCCAATTGATCATGACAACTCTTCAGAGGCTCCACAGCCTTAACAAACATGTCCTTTCTCCACCTGTCTTCCAAACCATCAGCATCAATACTCTCAGGCGTATGATGAAAGCACCAAGTCACTGCATCAGAGTATCCAAGCCCTGCTTCTCCGACTACATCTCTCACCCATTGAATTGCGATTCCATAGTTGAGGACTTGCAGTGACTGTTCGTCCACCAAGGGCATGTTGCGTCGCATCTTATGATCATCTATTGCAATGCCGAAACATAGTTCCAGAAGCAAGATGCCCAAGTCATGAATGCTGTCCTGGAAAGCGTAGAACTTTTGCGCAGATGACGAATGTGGATTTCCGTGGCTTTCTTGGATTGCTTTTGCGAAACAACGGGAGATATATGGCTGGTCTGTGGACACTTTGGTAGGATCCTGCCTGTCGCACAAGAACAGAATGTCCTCTTTGCTCCATGTCGACGTCAGCCAGGGTGTAGGATGAAGCTGGACATGAGACGATGCCAGTATGAGAGCAATCTCCAGTCGTTGACGTCTCGAAAGAGTGACGATAGATGAATTGCACAGGAGTTTCTCAAGTGTGATACATTTCTGAGGTTGATCGTTTGCTTTGCAAAGGGGATAAATGTTATATTGGCGAGAGTTTCCTCTAAGACAGCCATATGGCCGGTCTGCTGAACATGTTGCGATTGTTGTGCAAAGGCTGGTGATCTGGGTATTTGCCGGATCTTCTGTTGGGTTAGCTGTGACAGCGAAAGGCACTTCTGCTCTCGGGGAAGTCTCAAAGCATGTTGGGATCGATTGGACAGGAGAGGTCGTGTTTGCAGGTGTCGTGCCGAGACCGGCAGCTGGAGCACACGTTGATGCATTGGATCTGGTTGGCGTCGCCACTCCACCCTTGTTCTGGGACAATGGGGTCTTGCGACGGAAGATCTTGATATTGAAGGCCTTGCGCAAGCTGCTGGAACGCTTAGGAACACTGTTCGCTGGGGGAGCCTACGGGATATTAGATTGTGTTTATAACAGATCCAATAAGGCAAGATATATCTCACCGATATCACAGTAGCATTCCGAGGAGGCCCAGGTTGGATCACGGGCTTGATCTCAGATATGACCGAATGGGGAATTTGAAGGGCAGGAGTCATTAAAGGTACATTGTGGGTTACAACGGCTGNCTGCTTCTCTTCAAGCCTAGGTTTTGGAGCAGTTAGCATTAGCCACATCAAATCCGCTTGGGAAATAGCACAAGGGATGTTCTCGGTAAAGCTCAAGACATTCGATGATACTTACAGTTTGATAGTCGTATCCTGCCAGGTCCAAGGCCCTCTCCCGACCTGCTCATTTCCAAGGTGCGTCTTGAACCAAAAGATGACCTTGAAATCAATGGTCGGCACAACACGATGTTGCAGCAAGAGATTCGCATGATGGAATGTTTGGCATCGACAGGACCTTGCTCGACTTTAGTGCCACTGTTCGCGACACTTTCACAAAGGAAATTTGGGGACTCAGTATCACTCACCAAGCTTCTGCGAGCAAAGTGAAGAGCAAGCTCCCATGGTCCCAAAGCTTCCAGAGGCCAGCGTTGGTGACAGCACTTCTTCTCGACACCCTCGCCCTCCTCGGACTAGCCAATCGATCCGATGTGCCAAGTATGTCCCTCAGTCGGGTGTTTTGGTCACCAAAAATCTCGAAAAGCTTTTGGCGAGATTTCTTATTAAAGGCGAGCCTAATGCGCTGGGAATGGAACTCAATGTTGGATGTCACGTGCGCTAGCACAGAGAGCGTTCCGGAGCAGGCTTGTGGTTTTCATTAGCTTCGCAACTTCTCTTCTAACCTTACCGATACTGTCGGATACGGCTTACACATGTCTCAGAGACTCGTGCCTGAAAATGTACCTTTGAAATCCCTAGGGTTTCCTCAAGATCTTGAACAGTCTCCTTCATTGCCTCCATTGTGTCGAGATAGGACGAGTAGGTCTTCGGCATTCGCTCTTCGAGCATCGCTTCCAGCGTCGAATCTTACCATGAAGGACCACCTGGATTGAGTCAGTACGTTCTTTCCTATTCCGGATCAGAGACGGGTCAGATTCATGTGGAGGAGAATCTTCGCGCCAGGATCTCCTCTTACAAACAGAAGTGAGAGTTTGGTAACAACCTGGGTCTTTCAGCAAGTCTTGCAACTTCGTTGCATCTGCTATCAGAGGCAGAAGGAGCTCTTCTAGGTTCTCTTCGAACGCTACTTTATGATACTTCAGATTCCTCATACATTTCGTGTACTCGCGCTTGATTCTCCACCAGTCTGATTTTGGAGTTAGTGGAGACTTCTGAGTGATGAACCCCAAGATGAATTGGAAAAAAAATTGTCACTCTATCAGGGAGTCATGATATTTTACTGCACTAATTCACGTTCACGTACCTTCAAGAACTTCAGCAGTTTCTCGGTAATGCTCCAACGCGGAGATCATTAATGGTAGAGAGGCCAACACAAAGCCAGCGATTTCTGGACACGGAAAGTTGTCAATATCTACAATATCTGAAGTTGGAAGAAGGGCTCTTCTTTTCTCTTTGCCGATGCAGCACGCGAGAGCTCAAAGCAGGCTCTCAGCACCTGGTAGCGATTGGACCGCTTTGCGCTTCTTGCACAAGAAGCAAGGAGGGTTAGAGGTCCACTTACCGACGCCACTCATGGTGATCCAGAACTCACAATAGATTGAAGTAACAGCGTCTCTCGCAAGATAATGAAGAGAAAACGTTTGAAGGCGACGGATGTGTCGTTGTTTCTCAGCCGTCGTCGTGGGGACGCCGCAGGGATTGGCTGCATGAACAGCCCTGAGACGTCGACAGCCTCATCTCAACCTCATGTTCTGAACCTCAACTGCGACATGAGTTTCTGACCTACTGCATTCACTACAACGGGATCACCATTTGTCGATGAAGCCGAGACGCTCACGATGTCGGCCATCGCTTCGCGTGCGAAGAGATCCCTTGCACTTCTCGAGCGTCTTGTCGGAGCCCTAGAGCTGCCCGACCAAAAGCCTATCGGTATATCTGTATCGGAAGCAGTTGATAGTCTTGGTCGATTCAACATCTGGGAAGCAGAAATTGGCGCTTTTTCAGACATCAACATCAAAAGTTCTCTTGAGTATCGAGTTCGACATGCCCCCAAATTTGCGAGCCAGATCATGGAATTGCTTGATGAACTGATTGAGTCTCTGGATGACAGTATGCAGACTTCGTTGGAGTTACTCTTGAGAATTCAGTAATTATTGATCAATGAACAACTGATTGGTTGTATTAGTCTACCCGATTGTGTCTCATGCGAGAAAGAATCGTACAGGAGCATTGCACGAGGCAGAAGTTGACCTTTCTGCCCTCCTTCCAGAGCCAAATGAAGACACTGATAATGAGAGAAGTGACGACGAGGAGCTTTCCGAGGTCCGAGAAATTTTTATCTCGATCGAGGATGCCATCAGCAACCTCTTCCGTTTTTCCGCCATCGTTCGTAACAACGCCAATCGTGATCGATATGCCAAAGCTGTAGCCGCTGCGATTGCCACCCCTTTCAACAGCCAGTTCGATATTTGCCACGTTGAGCACAAATTCCCGGCTCTGGCAAAGAAAGACAAACGATGGCTTGTTGAAAGACTAGGAAAAGCCATTACACAAAGGCGGCAGAATTTGAAATATTGTCGAGAACTTCATGACAAGACAGCAAAAGAGCCGCAAAATTTGGGATCTGGACCGGTGGCAACGCGGCTCCTCGAATCGAGCTCTCATTCGCCTGCCAGATTGTTGCCCGTCGCGAGAAGTGATGATTCAAAGCCGATGAGCACAATGGCTCCAACACAGGCATCTACTCTCATCTTTAGACCGGGCCAGGCGATTGAAGGCGAACTTGAAGAAGAGGCCCAATCCCATACCTCTTATGTTACTTCAACCAGCGAAGATAGCAGCAATACGATGCTCTCGGTGATCAGTTTGGAGGAAGTTTCGAACGGCTTCAAGCAGTTTGAATGTCCGTATTGTTGGCAAATACAAACAGCTCGAAGCCAAAAGGCCTTGAGGTAAGTCATTCCCATTTGGAAGGTCAAAGCTCACTCATTATCTCCAGGAAACACGTTCTGTCCGACCTCAAGCCCTACGTCTGCACTTTTGAGAACTGCGAATTGAAGTTATTCTCGGACAGACGCACCTGGTTCTCCCATGAGCTTAAAGACCACCGACAGGTGTGGGGGTGCTGCTTTTGCTCACACGATTCTTTTGACGATGCCGACAAATATAAACGGCACCTAGCAAGCTGTCACCCTGAGTCACTCGTTGAAGACCAACTACCAGCCCTTCTCAAAATGAGCCAAACAGCACTTGTCAAACTCGTACCAACGGACTGTCCATTATGTGATGACTGGGAGCAGTGTCTTCGAAGGGTTGCCCCACATGTCCCCAGTGCAGAAGCTTTTGTTGTCACTCCGAGTCAATTTCAGCATCATCTAGGGACTCACATGGAACAACTTGCTTTGTTTGCTATTCCCCGAAGGTACAACGAGGAAGGAGGAGCTGATTCTGGAATTGCAGCAGCACAGGTGAACTTCAGTGCCTCTTCTCTCGAGAACAGCGAAGTAAATTCAACTTCGGCATGGCAACTAAGATTGTGCGAAGAAATCATGAGCCAGTTGAGCGAGTTTACCGAACAAAGCGATTTAAGCTACCTATCAGAGCCCACAATTATACCCCTGTTCTATCTGTGGATTCCTAAACGTGGACGGGTCAAGGTTCCACCTCTGAGCATCCCCAATATTGTTCAGAACCTCGCGAGCGGCGAGTATCAAGAAGCAGACGATCTTTTCATGGATATGAAAGTATTCTTTGCATTGCTTGACTTGACACATGAGGCCGGAGCACACGATAAGATTTGTTCGCTCGTCGACAGGCTCTGGGAGGACAAGATAGGAACGACGCACACGGATAGCCTAAGCCAGTGGCTCAAGCAAGAAATTGGATGGAAGCTCTGGAGCGCTACGGAAATGACAAAAGAGCAAGTCGACCGACCTCCGTCAACCATAACTATCACCATGACAATGCTCGATGGTGAGAGACTCCACAGAAATTTTGACAAGCTGCCAGCATGGAACATCTGTACATGTTTGCAGACTGCTATGAGTTGATTGGGACTCTGTCAGCCTTGAAAATGCCGCCTTTTAAAACGGTTGTTGAGCACGAATATCACTTCATGTTGAACCTGGCTGGAAACCCTTCTCCTAGTGGAAGATGTCGGCTTGAACCAACCATTTCCATAGCAAAAGCCACAGAAAGCTCTACAGACTTCGTTGTACTTGATCTTGGTGCTGAGCATCCAGCGCAGCTCAGTGGAATGACGATCGAATCTTCGACTGTTGGAAAGGGAAAAGGTATAGCCATATCCTTGGACCAGCGGAAGAAGAGCAATACAAAGGAAGCATTGAGGTCATCTATTACATCCGAAGACAGACCCCGTCCTTCAATTGGAGCTGATAATGCTCAAGCAGATACTCTTCTTAGTTCAAAACGCAAGCTTCGGCCTTCTATGAATGGATGGTGGCAATGTTGCCAGTGCGGTGAGGAGGTCAATGACTCTTGGTATGGTAGATCCTGTTCCGGTTGTAGGCACCAATACGACGAAGTTTGTTGTTACAATCTTGGATCCACCTATATTCAATATTAACTGGTTCGTTGCTATGTGCGAGTATCTTTCGCAGTCTTCCCGCAAGTTCTATAAGCCGCGTACTGGGCCGAGGAATACTTGACGCATCTCCTCGATACGCGCGGCGATTTGCATAGCTGGGAACGTATCTTGAGTCTCTCAAAATCAACAGATCGCAAGTCCTAAGACATGTATTATCCATACAAGTGGCTTGAAGAAATTTGGAGACTTTGGCGATTGGAAACAAGCCTGGTCGTTGGAAAGCGGAAGTTCGCCGACGACCGAATAACTGCGATGCTGACTTCTGTTGGAACCCTTCTTGGTACTGCTGCTGCTAGTGGGTCCGAGAAACCGCAGTCAAATATTGAGAAATCGCTCGATTTTCCCAACATCCCGGGGAATATCAAACAACTCTACCGGCTGGAATCCTGTCCTCAACTCAGGGAGAAGCATCTTCAAGCATCACAGATTCGAAGAACAACCACCCATTAGCAATTGTTAAAGGTGATCGATACGCATGTAGCGCCTGTGGTCTCTCGACTGGAGAGCCTCTCGGTGGTTATGAATGTGGTCACTTGATACACGAATCTTGCTATGAGAAAGCTTCTGGTTCTTCGATGTGGTAAGTTATCAAATTAGAAATGTCCTTTTATGTCGGTCTCCATGACGTATCGTTGATGAGATATTCCAGTATGGCAAGACGTATGGGAAGATGACAAGCAGGAAAATCAATATCCTTTCGGGATGCTTGGCCATTAACGCAGACTGAATGCATGGTCCTGGCTTTCAATATGTTTATATTGGATCGTGAGGCATCAGAATAAGACACGACGACCATAGCAGGTGACTCGCTCCCCATATTACTGGAGGAGTGGACGTGCCTCGAACATGCCTTCTCAAGTCTGTGCCTGAGCGACATTGAACGATGGGAAAATTTCTCTATGATGACACTTCAATGCATGTCATAGAGCTTTGCGCTTCGTTAGACTATGGATACGTGGTGGATTATGTGGTTGCGTGCCACAAATTGTAGAGCTTTTGTTGATACCCGTTTCTCAACTCGCTTATCAGAAACGCGAATTTATCCCACTCAACTCCCCTGCAAGTGACAATCGCCCTTGCAGGCTCTCGTGAATGCTTGTGACCTGGGACATCTGGAACAGCTCGAACAGCTTTCGATGAAGGGTATGGGTCTACCAAGGCGACATGGCTGATTTCCTGCCCATGGTTCCACGGCATTTCGTCCGCGCAGCCTCCGGTGAACTGTCCGTCTCCTCGGAGGCTGTCCGCGGGCCAGCGCAAGATGTCCGCTCCGTCTGAAAAGCCTCACAGCGAAGCCCAGCAGAGTAACGGGAATGAAATGCAATAGGATTGCTTTCTGAAGTTCGCGATATCGTTGTAGATTTTGAATCCAATGCTAGTTTATACGACGTCGAGAAGTCTGGTATATACATCTAGCTATCCCCCAGCCTATCCAAGCAACCATCCTATACCATCTAGCCTTTATGTTCAACGCAGATGTATGCATGTATGTAAGCCCCTGCCCCTGAACATGCTTGTTCCCTGAGAAACTTATGCAAATGTCGTATGTATCCAACGCAACCTACAGCCCATGAGATCTTAAGTGACATGAAAATACAAAGACAAATTTCCAACACCATCCAAATATGCATGCAGCTGCCACCTGTCTATCCAAGCATTCTCTTAGATCTCCTGGCCTGAAAGCTATTCATCCCTCTCGAGCTCATAGAACAACAAATACACCTCCCTCTGCATCCCCAGAACGTCACTCGTCTTACTCTCCTTGATCTTGTCATCACTGATCCTCCACCAGCGATTGCTATGCTTGCTCTTCCTCTTCTTCTGTGCCGCCGCTGAATCACCTGTCTCTCCTTTGCGGGATCCATTCTCTTGTGGCGTCGGCGAGGGTGTGGATGATTGCGAGTCTTTTGAGCGAGTGAGCTTGCTTGAGATAGCTGAGCGTGTGGAGCGTGCTATAGAGCGAATGCTGGCGGTGTCAGACCCACGGGGTGCGGAGGTTCGGCCGGGTGTCTTGACGGTTGTGGAGGTCGAGATGGAGCTAATTGGTGAGCCTGAGGCGCGGCCATTAGGTCGTGGTGAGTCGGCGTTGACTTCACCATTCAGGTAGGGTAAGGAGGGAGATGAAGAGGCAGCGGACGACGGTGAGAGAAGTTCAGGTGTCGATGACAGAGTACTGGTATCTGTGCCTGGCTCCTCCGGTTGGTGCGAAGCGCTTATTTGAGGCGTTGGCATCTGGGATATGTTGGGAGTTGGAGGCTTGCTGTAAACACCTGCTGGCTGGAAAGTATTTGGCGTTGAAAACGGAGCAGAAAGAGTTTGGCGCCGGAAAGATTCGTAATGCCCTGAATGATGGCTGCCTTTGTGACAGACAACGCTCGAGAGCCTGTAGAAATGCTGGTTCATGAGTCCGCCAAGTGGTAGTCGCTCGGGGAATGATACTTTTGCAGAGTTTTTCAGCGTAGAGCGCCCAGCGTCGAAGATAGATCTGGAGAGATGGATAGCCATTACTTTGGGGAAATCGGTGATTTGAGTGTGCTTAGCGATCTTGCGCTTTGGTGCAAACTTTCTGTCTGGCAACTCCACCTCTTTGAGCTCTTCTTCCGGATTCGTCTCTATGGCGTTCTTGATCTTGTCGATGTACGTCTGAGTTTTTGCTTTGAATTTATCAGATGTGGATCTTGTAAATTCTTGTTGATATGTCTCGAGAGCATGAACGAGACGGCATTTTTCGCACTTGAAGTCTTCGATATATTCGGTCTTGAACATTTGATCAAAACAAGTGCTGAGTGTCGTCGAGCTGACTTGCGGAACGCTCAATGTCAATGAGCAAAAAGTGCTTTTACTTGGTGTTGGTTTGAAGCCACAGGTCAAGCATTCGATTTGGGATTCCGAGCCGCCTTCCAATGGAAAACCTTCCTCCTTTTCAACTGCCGCTTTTTGTCTATCCCCATTTTCGGATTGTGACACCCAGCCGTTTCCATCTTGTGAAGATGCTGAAGGGAGCAAAATTTGGGGAGTGTTCCGGGCTTCCGGATCGTCCAAAGAAAGATGATCTAGTTTCTGATTTATAGAGCCATTTTCCAATTGACTGGGAACTGCCTCGCTTTGAGCCTGATATGCATGTTTCCTTGCTCTGTGTCCCGCGTGGTACTCATCACACAAACGTTCGGCTACAACCTGAAGAAACTCTTGCGCATCCTGTTGCTGCCGACTTATCCTCTGTTTGAACGACTGTTCCAGAACCAGGACAAATGGCCCTGCAGATATGGTCTTCTTGTATATGGGCCTCTCGTTCAAAGAATTGAGGATATCCTTCAGTCCCTTGGTAACTGCGCCGGCTTGCAACCCCTCTATTTTCCAAGCTGGCATGTTCTTCCTCGCAGGATCCTCCACCAACTGCGAATAGACTTCCGGTCCATCAAGTCTCCTTCTGTGCGTTTCTCGAATAAGATATATCCGCAAATCCCCCAGTCCTGCCAGCGCTTGGAGGACCGAGTTTATGAAGCAATCATTCGCCGGGTTGGACAGCCCAACTATGGTCTTCTTGCGCGAGCTGGCGGTACTGGTCGCAGACTCTCCATCGATGAAGAAGGTCGGGGCAAAGACGTAGACAAGAGTGATGGCCGCCAGTGACGCCCCAGCAGCATAGCTTGCGATCTTGAGCGGCTGTTCCGGCATGACGGAAGTATCGACGGAAGAAGGAGGATGCGATCCTGAAAGCTGTTCAGCACATCGTCCCTATAACCTCGCTGGCATTCCGCAATCTCCGCTGGTCGTGTGCAAGTTCTGAACCGAAGTTGAGGGGAGAATTAGTATTCAGGGTCCTTCCTAGACTCGACTTGACTTGACCTCCACTGAGCAATTCCGAGCTACCGTACTCCAGGTGAACGGGCCGAAGACAGGACAGGCTGCGAAAGAAACGTGGGGACGAAGTTTATGCGAGTAAGACGGAATTAAATAAAAGATGGACGAAGTCTCATAGGCCCAAGAAAGTAATGCAACGAATGACTGTTCTAATTTGAAAGCGAATCTAGCTGATAATTGTAATGTTTGGTGTTGTGATTCCCAAGAATTGGTAGTGGATTTCTATTGATATTATTCCAGACCTTCCATCTCTCTTCCATCCACATCACATCACATCACATCCCCCAGGGCAAGTGCAGCCTGCAGCAGCCTTCCGTCCCTGGCCCTGGCCCCCTGGCCCCTATCTAATCGTAAATCGTAAACTTGGTCGGTACTTGGCGTTCAGACGCCGACATAATGCAACTACGAAGTAACTATGAAAGAACCAATCAGAAGCTCGAGGACCTGGAGGTATATTGTGGAGACACTTTTTTCTGGAACACCTCGAAGCTGAAGGTATTCAGGACAACGACAATCTTCTGCACGCGTTTGTTCACCACCACAACCTTCCCAATGGCGTCGTCTTTGGTGTCCAAAGCTCCTCAATGCATGTCTTGTGTTCGACGCATGACATCTAGCTTTGGAGATGTCTTCCACTTTCCAGCAGGACAGCAAGTTCGAGGCAAGAAGAAGCTTGCAAGCGCGAAGATATCAACTGTGAAAGTCCATCTGCTTCAAAATATCCCTGGGTATGGCAGGAGAGGTAATTTGAGACGCTTTGCTGTTTGTGATGTGAGATTTTGGCTAATTCCTATGTAGGAGCCGTAATCCCAGTGACTTCAGGAGTAATGCGGAATATCTGGTATCCAAAGAAGATGGCAGAATACTTGACTATGGAGAAGCTGCAGGAGCTTGGGGTGAAGAAGGATTCGGTTGTGGAGCGAGATTCTACATTCCAAACAAATGCAGTGAGGAAGCTTGAGAAGAAGCAGGAGAAGCAGAAACAGGAACGACCGGAAGAGCCACTTGTCAGAATGACTGAAGAACAGCCAAGCGAGCCAGTTCCTCAATTTGAGCTGGATCTGCTAAGTGTAGGGAATCCCATATCATTCCAGACTCATCAACACTTTACTGACTGCCAATAGCCCGCACAAGCAACCACAATCATCGAGAATCTCCTCCCGACGAGCCTGGACTTCTATCGAACGCCTATTTCCTTACCGACACCAAAGAGAGTGTCCCCCTCTATACCAGCATCATCAGCAATCTCCGCTGCAGCAGCTACAGCTGAAGCGAACAAGCTAGGAAAGCCGGAGAAGAGGGGCATCTATGGTTCAGTATCAACGAGTGATATTGCTGCCAATCTCAAAGCCATCCTAGCGGAGGACGAAGAAGGTGTACGAGTCGTACTATCCCACGAGAACATCTCGTTCGTGGAAGAGACAGACGATAAGGATCGGGTCAAGCATCTGGGAGTTTTCGATATAGACATCCGACTTGACGGGGCCCCAGAAGTGGTACGGAGGACGATTCAAGTCAATGCCCAGGATTAGGATTTGAGGATGAATGAATAGTGTACAGATACCTAGCGAGGATGTAAATTTACGAAGATTCCACCCTTGGAGTTCCTGGAAACTTGAGAGAGATTGTAGAGGTAAGTTATGTGTGGTTTGAATTGCTAATGGCTTTCTAGGACGAGTTGGTCGAGAATCAATGAACAATCGATTCGCCTTTTCAAAAGCTGTCAGGTCACATACTCATTTCCGGCTATGCCAGACGTGGTATTCAGAAAACAACCTCGATACTTGATACGCCAAGTTCTACGCGCGGAAGACAAATGCGAGTGCAAAATCGACATTGAGCATGATCAATACTTAGACGATGCATGAGCTTGGGGTTCGATAATTGTACGGAGTAGGATAGGTTGGCTCCACGCCATTCGACATCTTCCTCTGACAGCAAGCCACCTTCAGGTATTGACCTATGAGAAACGACTCCAGATTTCATCCGCAAGAACTTTCATCATTCCGAAGATACCCAAGCATCTGACTGGAGCAACTCATAGCCCTCATATCGGGCTAGCATCTATTGTTGAGCCACACCTCGACGAGGCATGGAAGTGCAAGAAATTGAAAAGGGCTGAGAATTTAATACCTCAGCCGGCATCGGGCAGTTGGCAATCGATTGAAGTCCAGTGACACATTCATTCAACCGGCCAACCCCGCCAATTCACAGGCTTAAGTTACGAGATTTTCCAGTGACTTGGAAAATAAGAAGCTCTCGCGAGAATACTGGACTCATGCTGTCTATTCCGAGAAATGAAGTTATCCACGGCAACAGTGATATGTAGTCGGTCATCCTTCCGAATCTCGCCGTGAGCTCATCGGCAGGGTACGGTAGGCGAGCCCATATGACGCTACTACCCCTCCACTGGCTCTCTACTTTAGTTTTCTCCTCAACCCCTCCCTCCATCCGACTCTTTCTACGAATCAACAGAATTGCATTGCAAGAATAACTTACCTGGTAAGCCAAACCTCAATTTCATCATGTGGCGCGCACCCGATCTGCAAAGAAAAATCTGCAGACCTCTGGGATGTGCAGCAAACCCAAAACACCCCCACCAAGCCAGCTAGCTATCTATCGGTCCTACAAAAAGCAATGTCTCCACCTCGATCCTCAACCCTCTTTCTTCCAACTCCAACTTCTGACTTCCCACTTCTCGAACAGAAAACGCACACTCACTTTACGAATAACCTCAATATCAACAAATAATCGCCATCATGGGTGCTCTCGATGTCCTCAGCCGCAAGTCCGGTGTGATTGTTGGAGATGATGTCCTCAAGCTCTTCAACTACGCCCAAGAGCACAAGTTTGCTATCCCAGCCATTGTCAGTACCTGGATCCGCTAGATTGTGGCAGTAGCTAATGCGTCTTACAGAACTGCACCTCCTCCTCCACCGTCGTTGCTTCGCTCGAAGCTGCTCGCGATGCCAAATCTCCTATCATCCTCCAGATGTCCCAAGGTGGTGCCGCATACTTCGCAGGAAAGGTATATACAAGGCGGTATTGTTAGCTCTATAGGAGAGGTTCTGACAAATTTCGTTAGGGTGTTGCCAATGGCAAGCAGGAGGCCTCCATCGCTGGTGGTATCGCTGCCGCTCACTACATCCGTTCCGTTGCTCCAGCCTACGGTATCCCAGTTATCTTGCACACCGACCACTGCGCCAAGAAGCTTCTCCCATGGTTGGATGGTCTTATGGATGCCGACGAGAAGTACTTCAAGGAGCACGGCGAGCCTCTGTTCTCCAGCCACATGATCGACTTGAGCGAGGAGGAGGTTGACTGGAACATCAAGACCACTGCTGAGTACCTTAAGCGTGCTGCCCCAATGAAGCAATGGCTCGAGATGGTAAGTTCGCGAATACCTCTGACAATAATGGCGATTTCTAACATGAATACTAGGAAATCGGTATCACTGGTGGTGAGGAGGATGGTGTCAACAACGAGGACGTTGACAACAACTCTCTCTACACCCAGCCAGAGGATATTCTTGCCATCTACAAGGCCCTCTCTCCAATCTCCCCATACTTCTCCATTGCCGCTGGTTTTGGAAATGTCCACGGGTATGTGCATCGTGTTTTCCTGCGTTACCTCGGACACGTCGACGAGTGATGACTAAATGCTAACCAATTTTAGTGTCTACAAGCCAGGAAACGTCAAGTTGCACCCAGAGCTCCTCGGCAAGCACCAGAAGTATGTCAAGGATGCCATCGGAGCTAAGGAGGACAAGCCAGTCTTCTTGGTCTTCCACGGTGGATCTGGATCATCTAAGCAAGAGTTCTTGGATGCCATTAGCTATGGTGTCGTTAAGGTCAACCTCGATACTGATCTTCAATACGCATACCTTACCGGTATCAGAGACTGTGAGTCAACACCATATTTTGTTATTTCTCCAAGTCCCCCGATCAATAATCGATGTGCGACTGTATGCAACGAACAATTACTGATCGCGAATTCATGTAGATGTCTTGAACAAGAAGGACTACTTGATGGCCCAGGTCGGTAACCCTGATGGAGAGGACAAGCCAAACAAGAAGTACTTCGATCCTCGTAAGTTTTCCCGCCTCTGTTGAAATGCAATTCCTAATGGTATCCAGGTGTCTGGGTTCGTGAGGGAGAAAAGACCATGTCTGCTCGTGTTGCTGAGGGTCTAAAGGACTTCAACACTGCTGGCCAACTATAAGCTTCTTAACTTGCTTGATAATTGAACTTTCTTTCCTTGTGGTTGGGTTAAGGATATGTCAGGTGTTGACTGGAGATTGGCAATGGAGAATGCATAGCCTGAAAAAAGGCGTAGTGTAGTTGAATGAAACGAAATGCCGATATGTACCAAAACGAAGTATTCAATGTGTTGTCAGCTTTTGAGATTTTCTGGTTTGCATCTGAAAAAGGAAAGACAGTGAAGTGATGCATGCAGCATTTTCGACTTTATTGCACCAATAAAGTGTTGACAAGCAGGTACAGTACAGCCGAAACCCTGAATCGATGCCCTCTGTGGTGGCTGTGTTGATTCGCCATGACGACAGCAAATCGTGGGGCAACAAGGACCCCTGCTAACCTGTTCTGAGGAGATTAAGTTGGAGACCAGCTTCAGTTCGAAGGTCTCCCCATTCTCCCACGTCACCGCTATAAAATACCAAAACTTCTATCGAATATTCCGTCCAAAAGCAGAAGGCACCACAGACAAGAACCAGCGATCAATACACAATTCTTGCGAGGAACAATCTTAACTTCTGCGACTCACCAATCCCCAACCCCTCAACATCAACAAATCTAGCTATGTCTTCTAGCGAGAAAGAAGGAGGCGCCATTTCTGCGCAGAACAAAGGATCTTGGAGCGCTTTCCTTAAGTCCATTGCATCATTCTCGGGCGACTTGTCATCTCTGACAGCTCCACCATTTATCCTCTCTTCGACTTCGCTGGTTGAGTTCAGTTCGTACTGGGCAGAACACCCCGCTCTTTTCGTCGCCCCTGCGAAAGAGCAGGATCCCAAGAAGCGCGCACTCCTGGTGTTGAAATGGTTCTTGTCTACGCTCAAACAGCAATATGCCAGTCGCAGTGAGAAGTTCGGGAATGAGAAGAAACCCTTGAACCCTTTCTTAGGAGAGCTATTCTTGGGGAAGTGGGAAGATGCGTCTGGTACCACGGAATTGGTATCAGAACAAGTTAGGTATGCGATCTGTTAACCATTTACTAAAACAATTTACTAATTATACATCTGCAGCCATCACCCTCCTGTCACCGCATACCGAATCGCAAATAAGCAGCACGGCGTATACCTGGAAGGCTACAATGCGCAGAAGGCATCCTTCGCGCGCACAATCTACGTCAAGCAAATCGGACACGCAGTCTTCACGATACCAGCATTCGACGAGACGTACCTCATCACCCTCCCAAATCTGCACATCGAAGGCCTCATTTTCGGCGCACCATTCGTAGAGCTCAATGACAAGACATACATTACCAGCAGTTCAGGCTATACCGCCAAGATCGACTACAGCGGCAAGGGTTGGTTGTCAGGCAAGAAGAACAGCTTCACGGCGACGTTATATCCTACTGGGAAGGAGAAAGATGTCATCTACACCGCGACCGGACAATGGACAAAAACCTTCGAGATCACGGAGGGAAAGAAAAACGTCGTCGATACATACAACGCCGAAGCTTCACCCACAACACCTCTCACCATCGCTCCAGTCGACGCGCAAGACCCGATGGAGTCGCGACGAGCGTGGCAGAAAGTCGCGGCTGGTATCGCTGTCGGAGACATGGACGCCACTGGAGTCGAGAAGACAAAGATTGAGGAGAGCCAGAGAGAGTTGAGACGTCAGGAAGCGGCTGAGGGGAGGCAGTGGGAGAGACGCTATTTCAAGAAGCTCGATACGGATCCGGTCTTGGAGAAGCTCGGTCCGCAGATTGGTGTTCTGCCCGAGGCGGACAAGACGGGTGGGATTTGGAGGTTTGATGAGGCGAAGGCGAATGCTTTGGCGACGAAGACGACGATTGCGGCGCCGGCGAAGGAGCTGTAGTGGAGTGGAGTGAGATGGAAATGACAGGAAAGGGGCTCATAGGCGTCAAGGAGCAAAGACTTGGAAAGGCCATATAAGTTCTGCGCGAAATACATTGTATTAATAGATAATCGGCATGCATAGGCAATAGAATGCGCATTTGCGATTCTTTTATTCCAAATGATTTCACTATCTTTGAGTGGAGTTAGATTTCGGTTGAAACTATTACGAGAAGAAAGGCTCGATAGGAAATAGAGGTTGACAATGGGTAGACTCAACGTGAACAATCAAGTAGCTTCTTTTGTCTTTTAACTTTGTAATACCGTCAATGTAGGTTTCGCAACATGACATTCGGCATATTTAATTGAGACACTGTCAACTACCAATGTAGTGATAGAACCACAGTTCAAATGAGAGATATTCAGAGTTCAAGAATTTCAATTGTTGAGCACGAGTTATTCACTTCAAAGTGACTCAACGGGGTATCTATGCTAGAAAACGCCGTATCCATTCCATGCCATGCTATACCAAAACGCCAAAATCAAATCCATATCCAGGTCCAGGCTGAAGTCCAGGCCAGTTCCATCGAGTCCGAGTTATCCACTTCAAAATGACTCAACAGGTATCTGTGCGAGACAGTGCCGTATCAATCCAATGTTTAGACGCCATATCCATGCCCGTATCCAGTGCCATGCCCAAAATCAATGCCCAATCCCATAGCCACATCTCTTCGTACTCCAATGCGGTATAATCCTACTCTTGACTCGTAATCCTGTCCAAAAAAACGCCCATGCTTTGCTGAAAAACGCCAATGTGACTGTTCCGACCGTAAAATCAGGCCCAAAACACCATGCTATGCTGAAAATTCTCCGTGTAATCGTTCCGACTGTAGTATTTCCAGAACGTCATCCTGTGCTGAAAACGCTTCTTATTTGAACGTGCCCTCTGTAGCACCTCTCCCCGTACGACTCCATCAATGCTGCGGACTCCACATGAAGTCGTTTCTGATCCTCCAGACACCGAGCTTTCCTAGTATCCCACCGTATCACTCAAGATACCTGGATCCATACGTCTCCTGATGCCAACAGGCGCGCTCCTTCCCTGCCACCAGTCATTCGCACCCATATATGCTGTTCTCGGATGCATTGGCCTGAATCGAAGCGCGTCCGGGTCGACAATAAGATTGATGCTATCCCTGATGAGTACAAGTGTGTTGGTGACCACTTTCCCAGTCCACTGATTCAACTTGGTTCCTAGACATCGACCGAACCAAGGATCGTGTGGATGCCAGTTGTTGGTAGTAGAAGCTGTCCGGCGGCCATAGATGCACCATAGAAGGCACTCGAGGAGGAAGAGGGTGACGAGGACAGCACAAACGATTACGATTCGTTTGTTCATGGCCGCAAAGCGTCCTTGGTTTGGTTTATCCTGGATCGAGATCTCGTAAGTAGTTTCGGGGACATTGGTAACCAGCCTTCCTAGGCCATCTTTGACATCCCGGATACCTGACTGGACTTGCTGAAGCTTAGACATCTGGGCATGGTATCGTTCGCAGCATGTGTCATGTCCTTGACTGGACAGAGTACTTTGAAAAGCATCTAGTGTGCTATCCTGCCCGGCATCCAATTCCAGCCTCTTTGGCGCAGTATCCGCCAGATTCAAAGTCCTCTCCTTTTTTGGAAACATTGGAATCTGAGGTAGCTTCTCTGGTACAGGGTCCGCCAAATCCGAAGTACTCTCCCTTTTCTGTAACATTGGAATCTGGAGCAGCTTCTCTGGTACAGGATCCGCCAAATCTAAAGGACTCTCTAGTTTTGGTGACATTGAAATTCGGGATAGTTTTCGTAAGGTATTTCGATTCTCGTCATCCTCGTCCTCATCCTCGTGCTCGGGCCATAGTCTATCCGCCGCCGCAAGTTTGGGATTGATGGGCTTTCCAAAGTACTCGGACAATTCTGTGAGATTCAACTTGCGTTCTGGAACTTTGCGTGTGAAGATCTTGATTCTGGGACTTGTCGACATCGATATTTCTGATGTGTGGGTGAAGTCCTCGTTAACATCCCAGCCGCTCTCCTCCTCCTTTAGTATGCTGTCCTCGTATAGTACACGTTCCTCGTATTGTACGGGTTCCTCGTATCGTATGGTTTCCTGCTTTGGTAGTTCGACCTTGGGTGGAAGCATCCATGCAGGTGGGATGTATGGATCTTTTGCTTGAAGTTCACGGAAGATGTCGGCGGTAGTCCTCAAGCCCTTTTGTCTGTTGTTCAACCAACCGCGGTTGGGGCGCGCTGGCCACGCGTCCATGCTTGCCATTGTGATCGTGATTGCGAAGGCGCGTCCGAGTACAAGAGCGTATGCAGGAGCAGGAGCAACTGCAAGGTGCGATGGTGAGGAGGGTTGTGGTTGCTGTTGCTGTTCCGGTCGAGAGTTTGAACGTGAAATTGAGTCTGAAAGTGAGTTTGTGAGTTGTTGTACAGTGAGATGGGTGCGGTTGCAGTTTGATTGCGATTGCGAGAAGTTGAAGAGGGGAAGTCGCGTTGCGCGGGACGCGTTGGACTTTAAACTTGATGCTTATGTCAGCATGCGGCTCAACTAGATCAACTGCACTAAACCTACAGAATCTGTAGCGGCTTAAGGAGCTATTCCTATTGGCTATTCGGGACAATCCGAACAAGTCGGCAGTCAATGACCAACCACGACTCTCGGAAACTGTCGATGTCATGGCTAGACAGTTGAGATCAGCTCACTTTCTGTGATCATACAGTCCAGATCAGAGCCCAGCCAGGGAATTACAACTTAGGAGTGGTGATTACCGTATCAACGAGCCACTATGTACTGCCTGTACATTATAAGTTTCTTGTTCACAAGAAACAGCAATTGCGGTATCGTCAAGGATCAGAGTGAATTTTGATGATGTTAGAAAACTTTGGGTTGTAAGACAATTCAATTATAACTTGTGATCGTATTTATAAAGGTTCAGGTAGTAACTCATCAGCGAGACTTCCTCCTGTATACTTCTTACCTACGCGTGAAGATGAGCCCGCCCTCTTGTCCCCTTCCCAGGAGCGTTGGGCGACTTCATCTGGTCTCTTTCTATACGACACTAGGCACTTCCATACGATTAACATCGCTTTAAAGAATCACGGCCATTTAACGTAATACCTAAAAAGTTGCTCATAGTCATATCGTTTCTATCAGCGTCAACGCAACAGTCACGTGTTGGATTAGTCATTTCGGATCTTGAACGCCAACGCCCCACCTCTTACAGCTTCCCTAGGCACTTGAGAGGGGTCTCAGAACCATCCACGCAATCAAGACGACCTATTCGCAAATCAACCTCCAAGGCTCGACGGAGGACTAACAGAAGCCAAGAGCATCGTGGCAGCCCAAACAGCTGCTTACAACACGGCGGCTTGTACGAGAACCAACATCCAACATCGCCATCACGGTGTAATCATCGAGGCTTGGAGCGACAACGCAGTCAGGCTACGACACAGTACAATCAGCACAGCTTGTCGGTGGAAAGTGTCGAATAAGGGAATTAGTGCTACTTTGGAGCGTTGGGGAGGAAGTCAGCCCGGCAACCACTCGTGAGATACAGATTCGAGCTCCCGAGAGCGGCGTGTTCTCTCTGGTGGATATCAGCAACATCTCGACTTCATCTGCGGAAACGATCCAAACAAGTCATCAATAGGTCTTCAAATCGTCATCATGTTCCGTCCCTCTCAGTCCCTCCTCTTCCGGCCAATGCCCGTCCTAAACAAGCTGAAAATACACCACCCTCTTCCTTTGAATCCTCGCGAATCCAAACAACTACTCAACCTCCTCACTGCATCGTTTCGGCAACAACTCGACACCGAGCACCCTCACTTTCGAATCGACGGTACTACGAATGGATCCCGCGAACACCAATCACCACGGCGTTCTCGAAGAGCGTCATTTCAAGAAGAAAAGACACCCACGGACCGACATATGCACTCGCTGTTGACGAATCCTCTCTTCAATGTTTCCCCAGAAAACAAAAACAGCAATGTTGTTTTCTCCAGAGATCCAATGGACATATTCAGTCAAGCGGTGGCGAAGGGCATGATGACTACGAGTTATGCGAAGGCCTGTTTGAGTGCGAAGAAAATCCAGATAATACGGTCCTCCGTTCTGAATGTTCGAGATGGGATGAGAGACTCCGGAGCTGGACTGAAGGTCTTGAAGTGGCTTGTTTCAAGTGGTACGACAAACAACACCGAATTCTTGAAGGATGTCGCATTCGTAAAGATCATGATGGAATACATGGTAGCCGAGGGGCTTCAAGAAGCTGCTTGGAAATGGGTGAAGAAGTCGTTAGACAATCTCCCAGCGCTGTCCCTTCTCTCTGGGGAAGAATTCTCTCGAGCACAAAAGGAAATAGTGGGGCCCTTGTTACTGCTTGTCAGGGCCGAGGCTGCAGACTCTGGCAGTCCAACAAGTCTGGACGCGGCATATATGGCAATGTCTAGAGCTGCTGGGTACCTTGGCGGCTTGTCTACTCCCGAGGTAAACAAAATCCTTGGTCCTCCTGGATGGTTCCTGATACGCGCGTCTGTAATGCCACATTCAAGTCGGCCACCAGCGACCGAAAGTGCATTCGAATCATTTCTCAGCTTGATTCCGGTCATAGCCAAGCACCCGGCAAGATACTTTGCCCATTTGAGCTTGCTACATCCAACGAGCCCTAATCCAGATCTGGCACTAAATTACATCCGATCTATCCATCTGAGCAAGAGCGGACAGACAAGGTCTCAGCGGTTGAACCCCGCAACAGAGAGTGACCACCACAACATCCAACTTGGCTTGGATACAGCCAACTTCCTGCTCCAGCACCACCGATACACAGAGGCTGATGAGGTGATGGACTTTCTGCGTTCGCATTATCCTAAGCAGCTAGGTATCAAGGAGATGAGGCAGCTTGAGCAAGCTAAAGCAGAGGCATCAAGTCTCGAGTTGTTGGAGAGGCTTGGTCTGGCGTGAGTCTCAACTTGCTGTTCTATCGACAGGCATTGCATTGTAACGGCGTTGAACGGGGTTCATTTATGGCACATTTCAGGAGTTCAAGGCGATTTGTATATATCCAGCGGAGCAGGATAAAGGATATCAATTTCATGAACATCGATACTTGCGCGCGCACTTCACCTTTCGGCCGTTGGAGCCATCTGTCACTCGAACTTTGAGACACATCGCAGTAGTATGTTAGTGACGGCACAAGATCCACGCATTTTCTGCAGATCTATCAACTACCTTGAGAAAGGCCAGCATCAGCAAGTTTTAGCCTATTCAAGTTCAATATAATTTCGGGGCAATTAAGCGAGTCAAAAGAGTGCAAATAAACATCATCACATCTCATTATTCGCAAGAGCACGCTCTACGCTCCCTTCATTACAACGTAATCCATCTGCCCATCCATGCAGTCACAACTGTTTTCGCTTCGTCTACAAGCCCCATATCCAATAGAACCTGAACAGTTCCTCGTACCGCCGAGTCGAGCGCCGAGAAAATCCAAGCATGAGTATAACTCGTGTGCTCCCCAATAAACACAGTCTTGAACTCAGTGTTGTAGTAAGCAGGCAGGTACAAGTCCTGCTGGCCAACAAGAGGTGAAGCCCAAGCACCCGCCTGATGCTCATCCACTTGCCAGCACTGCCTGTCGTAATTCCCAGTCCACTGCTCGTCAGCGATGGGTCCATGAACTTCAACCATGGCGCGCTGGATCATCGCAACGTGATCTTCTTCGGAAAGAGATTGCACTGAGATGGCGGGGGTGCCGGAGACGTAGGATGCGAGAATGACACCTGGCCCGGTGGAGTTGATCTTGTAGGCGGGGTAGCAGACTGATCCGACGCCTGGGATATCGGTCGAACCGCAGCCTCCGATGATCGGTGGGTCCATATGCTCCCAGAACCGGGTCTTGTAGTGAAGACTCAGCTTGCAGCTGGGTGAGTATGGCATTGAGGCAATGGCGCGGGAGAGGAGGGAGGAGTATGCTTCGCCTTGTTAGCTGGCCGACCATTTGGGTACTGGAGAAGGAAGTTTTAACTTACGGGGAGTTCTCCAGAGTCTGACTTTCGAGAACGGAGCAGCGACCACCGCATAGTCGAACTCAGCACTCTTTGTCTGCATAGCGAATTTGTCGTCTGCATCCCGCCAGTTGACAGCGATCTTGTCGGTCTCTGGAATGTAGGTAAGTCCAGAGACGAAGCGACCGAAGGTGGTCTTGTTCTGTACGTGAGGGAGGAATGCCCGAGGAAGGGATTCCAGCCCCTTATCGATGGTTCTCCAAGTTGTTCTGTGGACGGTCAGAATGACCTCAAGGGCAAATGCAACAGTCAATTGTACTTACGCGGCAAAGTAAACATCATCATAGTCCCACATTGGCCCGCCGCCAGCTCCGCCAATGAAATCAGTCATATTCCACGACAGACCAAGCTCGTAGCGAAGATAATTAGCGACTGAGAAATCAAATAGCCCGTTCTCAATGGCATGCTTGTGGGCAAGAAAGACATTGGAAGCAATCTCTCGTGTCCTATTACGGTCTAAGCCTTCGAATTCCTCAAGAGCCTCTTCGGCAATCGCTTCTTCGGTTGCATTCGAGGATTTTTGGGAAACACCAGCAAGAGTCTTGTTGGCTGCAACCTGAGACTTGCTTGGGATTTGGCCGTTAGCGAGGCGGACACCATTTGAACTGACTGGAGTGCTACATGGCTGTTAGTTGGTTGTGCAAGATTGATCAATGACCATGAGACGATGTCTTACTTTGCACTGCTTTGAATCCATGGGATGAAATTGACCGCGAGCTCGGGCTTGTCCTTGTTCATCGCGTTGAGAACCTCGCCTAATTGGAACACCATTTCGTGATCTTTGATTTCAAGAGTTTCGCCGCTATCCGCATATGTCAAGCTGACCGGGACTACAAATTGTCAGTATGAAAGTATCGGTACAGCATACACGAGTCTTACATCTCATGGGGCCCATCTCTTGATATTGGTAGTCTTCGGGCTTGGAGCCATTCAGGTACTTGGTACGAATACGTCTAAAGTCGTCAGAACGTACGGAAAGCTTTGTGAGTATTTGGAGTTAAGAATTACCCTCCAACGCGTTGACTCGATTCCATGATCTCCCAATTCTCAATGCCAACTGACTGCAACAGGTGGCTAGTCAAAAGACCAGACATGCCACCTCCAACGATTGCAATGGCTGAGTACCGTCAGCAAGATCAAACTGCAAAATTCAAGTGAGGGTTACTCTTGTTCTTCGCTTCTGCAACAAACACACCCGACTCGTTCTTCGATTTCATGTAAGCAACTCCATCGAACCACGGTCCAGATGTATCAGCAATGTCGGAGATGAGCTGTCTCTTCTTCAACGGAGCACCAATTGTGATGGGAGTAGATCTTCCGATCATCTCCTCACCGGAGAATGCATGAATACAACCTCCGCTGGGGGCATCTCCTGGGACCGACCAAACGAATCTCTGTGGGCGTGACTCGGCACTGATTTCGGTTCGACCAATGAAGTGGTGGTGTTTCTCGGTTGTAGAAGATTCGCAGTCGCCATAGAGCACGGACAAATCGCCAACAAAATCGACTTTGGTGTATTCGATATGGATATTGTGAATAGATTCCGAATTGATTGCTTTTGTCGATCGGAAGCGAATATGTCCGAAACCAACTTCACTGCCTAGGGGAGAGGCAAGGGCTGCTGTAGCCAAGCCCGCAATGCTGGCGATCGATAGGAAACCCATGTTTTAGAAAAGTCTTGGTGCTTTTCCTGGCACTGCAAAGTATAATGGGACGCTGGCAATGATGAAAAACAAGAGATTGTGATCCAGGATCTACAGACCTTATATACGCATTTCCTATCACATATGCAAGATACAGACCATCTATCTTGACGGCTCATCCGGAGCTTCGTACCATGCGGCCAACACTTACATGATTGCCCGTGCTTGAGATAGGCATAGGCTGAAGCCCACCTACATTCACACCAACATACCAAGCGCAGGTACTTTTGAATGCCGGTCCCTTATCAACAGTTGAGTCAAGACTTTGTCAACATGATACCGTAAACGGCTCCCAGGACGAGGCATAGTGCCGTCTGCGGGGGAAAAGGCGGAGCCGAGACATCAGATCGGACTAGGAACAGGCCGATACTTGTACATCTTTGCACTTTGACCAGAACCGGTCAGCAAACTCTGATCATGATATATGGAGAATGGTGACGACGAGAAAGGCGTGCCAAGCTGATAACAAACCGCTGTATTTTGGCGAAGAATGGGAGACTGCATAAATGGGATGCCTTGGCATTTTGACGCCAGACAGAAAGGGAAGGTGAGAATACATCCTTTTGATAGTTGAATAGAATACTCCCCTACAATCATTCAAGAAGCAATACTTCTATTGGACCGATAAGAATGGGAACCCGAAGCTTGTTTGTCGAAGCATTCTGTCAGAACACTTTCTGAAATTTCGCTTCATCCCATCCTTCACTCAAAGAAAGTACTCCGCTAACCGAAGCCCGTACTGACATCTATTGAAATTCTGGCTTTGTAATATCGGGCAAAGAGATTTGGTGTGAAGTAGGCAAGCTAGACGTTCTGTGTCTCGTTCGTTAAAGTGCTTCAAAACGACTTGGGAACATTGAGATTATTACGCGGATGCCACCAAGCGACTAGAAAGGAACTTGTGCCTTGAGACGATAAGAAGTGAATTCTTATGAACCAGCGAATAGCTTGTAAGTACTGAATTACGACAATTAGAGCTCATGGAAGAAAGTCGCAAAAGCAACGAAAGAAAAAACAATCGACAATTGACTCAAAGGTGGGGCAGAGGAGGATGGAATGTCCAAAACAGCACTTACAATCTTAAAACTTCAAATTTACAGCAAAACTGCTAAAGCGAGAGGGACGACCTAAATATATACAGTCGGGAAGAGCTGCAGCTGTAAGCAAAATACCATGCATCTGTCTCGTCATCTGGTGTTCTGAGGTCGTGATTAGTACACTGTCTTAATTGACGGTCAAACCTTCTTGGCGGACAGGGTTCGCTTCGACCTCCTCTTCTTGCAGCACTTCGTCGGGGCTGTCAACGATAAGGACCTCTTCTAACGAATACATATCGTAGCGGCACTTGGAAACTCGATACAAGCAAGTCCTAGAGGTAAGCAATTGTCGTAACTGGCAAGACAAGTGAGTCGATATTGTCAAAAATATGAAGATAAGTGGGCTATCAGTCAAACATATCAACAAAAAGAGAAGTCGATCATGCAGATATCTGTGCTGAAGAGAAACTAGATCGGAGAAATGCGTTCGTCGCCAGAGTACAGGCGGAAGAAGTGAATTCATCTGAGCATCCATTTCCACCATTCCGCTATTCTTGAACGCATCCCAACTATGCAGTAACAGTGATTACCGCAGCAGGGCTTCTGATAGAGTCACTTCTCGTAGCATTTATCCTAAAGGTTCCCATTTCATTCGCAACATACACCACCTGCCCGTTTGCGTTCGTCGACATCCCATTGAATGTAGCACCTCCCACTCCGTTCGAGTTGCCGCCACCACCCCCGTCTCTGCCGGTAACAGTAAAGACCGCGACCTCAACTAGCTTAATATTCGCAGTCCGAGGCTCAATATCCAGGAATTAATTCGCGTTGAATGCGTCGAAGGCCCATAGGAGCTCGCTCCCAGCTGGTGGTTGGGTCTCGCAGCCTCCAGCAGGAGTGAAAGCGTAATCCAAGAGGATGCCCCAAAATTTGTTACTACCCGAATTCGAATCGGAAGTGCCGATTCGCGTGATGAAGTCATCTTGAAAGGACGAGCTATACGTGCCATCAAAGCTGAAACCACAAAGACCACCTGCAGCCGCGAGGCAGGTAATTCCTGTCCCCGCTGGACTGGGATTGGCACTATTGTTCGTACCATCGCACAGATAGGTTCCGCCGCTTGGAGTGGTAATGTCCTTGGGTCCAGTCAAGATTACTCCTTCGTAGACAGTCTCTGATTCACCTTCGATTCGCAGATTGAAACTGTTGATGGGTGTTAGTGAGGAGAAATTATAAGGATCCAAGACATGTACCTCGCACAGGGTGCTTTCTGACAGGCAGGAGAAAGTCCGTTGACAGATTGACCATTGGAACAGTAGCTACTGCCTGCTGGATCTATCGCCTGAGAATTAATCAGTATGATTTGGGTCTTCGAGGGGCCTGGAACAATAACATACAGTCGCTGTGATGAGTGCTGTTGTAGTTGTCGTCACCGAGGTTGTTTCCGTCACTGACATTGTCGAAGTGTATGCGACCAATGAGACAATGGTGGTGCTTGCTGTAGCTGAGACCATGGCAGTTGTATATGTCGTTGGAGTTGGCATGGTGGTCTGTCGTGCGTAGAATGAGCTGTCAGCAAAGGACATACTACGGAATGGCGAGGATAACCAGTAACTTGATAATAAAGATTACTCACAGTGGTATGGGTAACTCTCCAGCATGAACAAGCCGAGCTGTACCTAACAGCTCCACTGCAGGCACTGGCATAAGTTGGGACTGAACTTGGCCTCACGGTTCCTGTGGTTTGTAGCGAGGCCGCAGCACGTCTTTGGTTTACCGTAAGGGTCTGCACAACTGAAGAGTCTGTCTCTGTGCTTGCTACGACAGATTTAGTAGCAACAATTATGGTCTGGATGATAGTAGTCGTGGTACTAAACGAGGTTGAAGTGAACGTTGACGGGAAGACCGTGGTCATAACTCTGTTTCTTCGTGTCAGATGAAGACCAATGACCGAGCATCGGACATTCAATCAGGAGCCGTCGCTCGGGTCGGCTTACGTGGATGTGACAGTGGACGGGAAGACGGTAGCTTTAAGAAAGCTTGAGCAGTCCTTCTTTGCAGAAGTCTGAGCAGCAAGACCTCTTTGGGTTCCGGTGACAGCTCTCGCGCAGTTGTCGGCCTTACATGCTGCAGCGGCAGCGGTAGCCAAAGAGACTCCATATGCAAAAGAAAGAAGGACAACAGAGGACTTCATGTTGGTTGACGCTTTGTGGTAGAGTGGACTGATATGTTTGCCTCGGAGTTGAGTGCTACCTCATGCCATATTTAAGTGTTACGGTGAGCTCAGAGGTGTTAAAGTACGGAAGACGACTACCAATGCCAATTTCGACAGAACATGACAGTCCATCACACGAACATAGATCGTCTGCCTTTTCAAGCAATGGAAGAGACGAGGCTCTTGAGTTTGAGAACCATCACATAGTTTAGAGCCTTGGCTGCTTTGCAGACTTGACATTTTTGGACATTCAGCAGCTTCTATCAGCTTTTAAAACGCCACAACTTGAAGTGTAGGTAATCTCAGGTGCTGCTAGCAGACCTGAATCCGCGACTAATGCTGGTCGCACAGGATGGTCAGGGTTTTGGGATTCCCAATCAAGAAGGTGAAATTCAATGCTCAGCTACTTGGGGGCGTAACCATTGGGTAAACAAGCATAAAATTTAGCGAACGAATCGTTGGCTGTGGAATGCCACTTAGGAACGACTTCAGCTGGCACCACGCACCGTCAATATTAGCTAGCCGTGCATCTCAACCGGTAACTATGCATTTAATTGAATTCTCGCAAGCTCCATGCGACTTTCATGTTACATCGTTCATGGTCCAAGCTTACGGATGATTTTATTAGGCCTTTTGTACGATTGAAACCTACTGCAATGTGACAGAGCAGGATAGAATACTACAGTCGCTGATTCAGTCCGCACTAGGCTTTGCTTTTAATTGCCTCAGCTTTCATTTTTACTACGCGAAGCACTTTCAGAGACAGTACGTCTCTTTGCGAAAGCGACATTTAGATCATATTGAGACTTCGTAGATGACCTCTCACAAATTTGAAAGCACTCGGAAAGAGGAGAAGAGCGTAGACTACCTGCTGAGTGTGTCGCTTCAGGCGAGAATTTTAGGGGTACTGCAGCTTACCGAGGCTTGTCATCCTCATCTTTGACCTAACTCTCAAGCCCAGTTCACGACGTACTTCTGGCAACTTGATTAGCAGACGCATACTAAGCCCTGCTAGATGTTCTCAAAGGAGGTCAAGTTCCGGGAATTAGGAGAATAGGTCTTCTCGAAAGCCCAGGAAAGGTTGAATGAACGACCAATGAACCTACGGTTGTTTTTGGCCTCATCTGGAACGGAAGGACAGAGAAGATGTATGTGACAGGCAAGACGTTCAGAAGAGATATACCGTGATAACACTTCGAAAGTTCCTCACTACCAGGTCTCCTTGCGAACCCTTTCAACAAGATACCCAGGGAAAGTACCATGTCAACTTTTAGGACAGCACTAATAAAGTCCATCAACGCGAAACAAATGCCCGAAGCAAGCTCCGGTCAATAGTTAGCATTCCTCGAAAAGGTGCATGGAGGCGTGTTCTTGATTGCTGGAAGTTGTATTGCATCTGACAATCAGCAAGCCTAGAGTGTCCAAGCTCATCAGTCATTCGGGAAAGAGCTATCTTCGAGGGTGTCTGAGACCTTTCATAGCGAGAATAACTCGAGGAAGGAACTTACGATGGTATTGGAGGATTTGAGCCTTCCCATTTTGGACGTTTTCAGCGGAAATGATCCAAAGGGTGCCAACAATTGCTCACCGCTTCCGGAAAGCTTGCTCAACACGAGACGTCCTCCATGGGGTACGAATGTTCCAGATGATCTCATCACATCTGATGGTACACTCCTTTATCAGTATCTGAAGCCGACAGGTAGAGGTCGATCAATTCAGGTATCTGCTTCACACGATCTCGCGCAGCCAGACCTTCTCCGATGAACTGCCGGCCCAACCGTCCCCAAGCAATTCCAAGATCTCGATACCGGGTTGCCACACTGTCTCGCATTCTCGAACAGTATTTACAGTAGCGGACACAATACATACAAGAGCCCTGTGTATCAAATCTAGAGAGAAGGTTGCCATGGGAATGAGACTTCCTTGCTGCAAGGATACTTGGGTCGAGCTCATTACGTTGCCGTGGGACTGGAAAGTCAGATTGCCTCTTCGCGTCACCGATTCTCAGATTTTCAAGATCCCTCATAGCCGTCTTCAATGCATTCCTCAGAGCCTGTAGACTAGGCTTGCACTGTCGCTTCAAAGACTTCGTGGCACTCTATTAGATCGACTTCAAGAGCTCTTGACTTCGGATCGCCGAGTTTGTTATCTGTTAATTTTAGACTTGGTGCCAATTTTTCGCTCCTATCATCAGTTTCCGAGGCTTTGAAGTATCTTGTTCAGTGTTCTGTGCCCCCTTTTCACGTTCCTCGAAATATGGCATATCTCGAGACTGTTCGAGTCGAACTAGTGGGGATTTTCTGAGCATGGCATCCATTTGACTTTTCAAGCATAAGTTGTACCCAAGTCACAGCACTTTCAAAGAATAAGTGACTTTGAGGGTGTCTCCTGGGCGAGTCCTAATGAATCTGAGCCGTGAATCGTATTCGGGAATGAAGCGCGATACCAATTTATTTACGTCAAAAAGTTGCTTGACTCGTCCGGCCTAGACCATCAGCAGAAACAAAGGAGATTCTGGTATCAGCTTGAAAAGATCGTAAGTCAAACACGAGCGATGACTATTGATCTAGCAAACCTCTTTTTTGTAAATATCAGTCCTCGACCGGTGCAAAAAAGGGGCTCGGCTAACTGTAAATAGTCAACTCCAATGAATGCCTGACTACTGAAGGCGACAGAAATAGCTGGCTCTTCGAGGAGGTCCCAAGGTGTCCGGGAGCGTCAATCTCTACAAGCTGATCATGAATCTCTCGTATCCTTGATGATCCTCGTCCCTCGGAAAGACACCGATGTCCTTGGTGATCCCAAACAAGACTGTGCTTTAGCTCGCATAGTAGTCATCAGGCAATAAATCCGGTCTTAAAGCGATCAAGTTCAGTCCCAGTAGGTCTGAATGTTCTCATCAGGGAGAACTGCAATCAAAGTCTATGCTTGAGCTCGAATATCGATGTCATCTTCTGTCTGAGAATTCCAAACACCTTCAGCTCACCGTACATATACGCCTAATAGGTCTATGCAGTCCCCCGTAATGTCATGATGACGATTCCTCGCTTAAACCAAGATTTAACTTCACTACCAACCGCCCCCTTTTCTTTCACGACACTCCTCTGCTTCGTGATGACCTGCATTAGCCACTTTTGAGCGCATCAACCAATTGGAAGGTCATTTCAAGTACCGAAATCGCTCCGGATACTTGGATCTCATACGGAATTTCAACACCGTCGAAATTCCGAGGACACATGTAGGCAATTAAAACGGATGAGGATATACTTCGTTACTGACAGACAGCAAAAGCTTCATACCGGCCTCACATCAGTATGTTGACAGCTCGGAGGCTTCATGTACTTCGCAGATCATGAATCTGGAATGCGACTTCCCTGTTGTTCCCCGCAATCTGCTTTCACCGATGCATGGGATTCGCTGATCTCCCCCCTTGCTTCTCCACACATTCAGCTGTGGCTGGATCTCGCCTGCCTCCCTCGCCTCCCTCTTTCTCCGTCCCGCCTCTCCCATTGGGCCTTACCTCAGCCCAGTTGCTTCCCTGCTGTGTACCTCGATTACGCTCGCCGGGATAGCGTCATGGAGAGACCTCCTCTTCTGAACGTCACTTCATCTCTCCATCTTACTTTCCAGTCGCAACCCATCAATTTTCATCGCGCAACCATTTCAATTACCATTCCTAAGTCGCGGAATATATCTCTTTGATTTCGCAAAATCAATTTCTCCCTCTGACACGCTTCACTTACCCTCGTACCACTATCCCTACAATGTCTGGGGACAAAGTTCAAGAAGGAGACAAAGGTATGAGAATGCTTTTATTTTGGCCTGAGCAGCCTCAATTGGCTTCTTGCTCGTCAATTACCCAAGTTACTCTCTCCGGAGACCTCAATTTCCTGCCAGGCATACGAAAAGCTGCGAAGGAAAGCTCAATAAGCAATCTCTTCGGCGATGTTCCGCTAAATCCGAACCTATATACTTGCGCAAATATAGACATGCATTATCATGTCTTGCAGAGAGATGCAATGCCTCATCTGGCATAACGCTCAGCTTCATTCGCTAACGGTATCGTCTAGTTTCCTGGAGCTGGGGAAGTGGTCAGCCATCCGGAACCGCTGCTGAAGTCAAGGCTGGCGATGTGACCGTTGTCTCTCACCGCGGAAACGAAATTACCAAGCATGGCGAAGAAGGAAACCCTGCTGTGCACGTTGAGCGCTCAGGAAATGATGTTGTCAAGAAAGCAAGCGAGTAAGTGATGCCGTTCCTGGGTTGATTACCTCGTTACTGTTACATTGTTTGTTCTTGGACCGTGCCATCCCACAAGGCCCCCTCGCAACGATATAATTCAGAACAAGTATACTGACGATGAGGTTCGCATAGGCTAAAGGTGGAAAGCCACGGATCCAAATCCAACGGTACTTCCTCGGAGCCCAAGAAAGACGACGAAAAGAAGGAAGACAAGAAGCAGGAGGAAGAAAAGCAGGATGAGAAGAAGGATGAGAAGAAGGCCGAGGAGAAGGAATCCGAAGAGAAGAAGGCGGATGATAAAAATGCAGACGACAAAGAGGACGAGAGCTCAGAAGCTCAAGCTGGAGACAAGAGAAAGGCAGATGAAAAGGCCGATGCCGATGCCGAGAAGAAGGCTGAAGACAAATCCGGAGAGGATGCCAAGAAGCAGAAAACAAGCAACGGAACGGCAGCTCCTGCAGCGAAGTCGAATGGAGAGAAAGAAAAGAAGAAGCCTGGTCGACCAAAGGCAAACGGCGACAAGAAACCCGCCAAGGAGAAGAAGGCTCCTGCTACTGGGCGCGCTGAGAGAAAGACCAGAAGCCAGAGCAAAGCAGAGTAAATGTCTTTCTTTCACTTTTTACGCTGGTGGTACTTTGTTTGGGTCACGGCGATTGGATTCGGGACTTGGCAAAGTCGGTTGGTCTGGGGTTGGAAAGGGAATGGTGGAAGGACGGATGGGCTGGTAGGGGTGGAGAGACTGATCATCTTTTTTGCTTTGGTCTGCGTTGTACATATCCCGAAAAAGTGTGCATGCATGCTAAAAGCTTTACCATATCCTGTTCAATTCGTTCTTGACAACCTAGCCAGCTACAAAGTCCACGTCGCGCCATCAACCTCTTCCGCTTGGCATATAGGTACTTCGACACAACAGCGAGAAACAAAAGAGTGCCCAGCACCTTTCAATACAACGGACCACCCACTTACGCTGGCGGCTGTGTAAAAGACAAAGAGTCACTGCCCCCAGCAGTCAATGTCTGTACCTCGCCGTTCATGTCCGTATACGTAACTGTCGGCCGATCACTAGCAGTCTCAATCCCCTCTCCACCCCTCGTACTCCCACCTTCATAGCTCAACTCCTGTCGATCCTCCAACGCCGCCGTCCTGGCTCCCGAATCCCTCGGCGGCTTCCCCAGGGTGATAGTCAATACGCCTGTTCCACCCAGCGTGAATGTTTGTCCCGCAAACGTAAACGTCTTCCCCTCTCCCCACCACCCAGGTTCAGTAGCTACAGGGAGAACACTATTGCCCCAACTCAGTTGTCTCTTCTCATCTCCTTCAGCTCCGGCTCGCCTGCCGAGCGTGACGGTCAAGCGGCCGGTGTTGATGATCGTTCCTCCGTTTGCTGGTAGCCAAGGTGGGTATTCGCCTGCTGGCCATGAGTAAGGAGTTTCCCCGTCCCAATAGTAGTCTGTTTCTGTTTCTGTGGGGAGAGTATCGACACTCCAGCCTCCGGGGCCATTGGTGATGGGCTTGAGTTGTCGATGTCGGAGTTCAGGAGCTGGAGTCACGACTGAGATTCGAGTGGTAATTATTTGGGCGGCTGTCTGTGGTGTGAGAGGGGACTTGGTTGGTGTTGGGAGAGTGCCAGTTGTGATTACGATTTCATAGCATGGTGGGATTGCGGCTGCTGGTCGGGCTGGCGCTGGTGCGGCGAGGGTGAGCGAGGTGACAAGGGAGACGAGGAAGAAGACGTGTGGTGCCATGCTGATATCTTTAAGTAATGAGTCGTTCTTGTATCTTATATCATCATAAGTCCCTCAATCACAATAACTCGACATGGAGATGGGAATGGGATGCATCCTGATTAAGTAGCCTTCTCCAGCAGCCATGCCATGTTCAACAACACGATAAACATCTGCTTATGTATCTCGGGCCGTCCATCATCTCGCCATCGGTCACTGACCACATGGATCTCATACCCCCATAGTAGTTATCCCTCCATCAGGAAACTCCCCCGTCATCCGTCCCAGGTTTGTCACCAAAGTAGAACTCCCCTTTATCATTCGCCGCCGTGATTCGTACTCCTTATCTCCCGGTTAAAGCAACCAGTCGACAGAGGCGAGCTGGCAATTTATTCAGTTGGATGGACGAAGACTCACGGGAGGTCGTCTGGCTGTCAGAAGCTTGTGGCTCGCTTGCGGGTATCTGGCTTTAGATTGAGGGACGGTGCTGAGGCGGCTGAATTCCAAAACCCCTGGGAAACTCGTGTTTGTACTTTGGCTGATCGGACGGTTCGGTACATTGTTGAAGATAAGAGAGACTGCGGGGTAGCACAAAGCTTGTCTACTCTGAAGCAAGATGTCTCGTTTGGGAAGATTTGCTGTTGATCTTTCGGGAAAATGTTAGGTTTGGTGTAGCTATAATTAGATGGTGAAATGCGATATCCTGGATTGGTTTTGGGAGACGGCGAAAGAAGACTTTGCAGCCGTTACTAGTCGGGATGATCTAACATTATACAAATGTCTTGGGTGACATTTAATTAAGATGCTGAAGACAAGAGAAAGGGAGATCGGAAACAACGTTAGAGCGAGGCTTGCTTAGAGATGGCACGGAGAGAGTCCGTAGGCAGTGAAGTGCACGTTGTATATGCATCGATGTATAATTATCAGTTCAAAGCTGAACAGGTGATTATGCGACGATGCAGAGCCGACTGCTGTCTAACGAAATTGCTAGAGGTGAAAATAAGAACTCGCTTAATGGAGCTTAAAACAACAGATAAAAAAGAGAAAAAGCCTAAGCACAAATATATAAACAACATCAAGATTTCCAGTGACGCTGTGTACACTTGGAAAACGTGAGTGATATGATACTTCAAGTTACAGCAAATGGTAAGGATTAACACAGCAAAACTCCAAGACTAGTCGCGATCAGGCGAACGACGTCGACCGAGAGGCAACTAATCTGTTAGGAACCATAAGCTTGTTATGATTGTAAAGAGGCATCACCGTGACGTACAACGTGGGTGCTTTCAGACGGTAGAGATTTTCCTATTTCGTTACAAGTAGCAGCCAAAAAAATCTTCGCGTTCGGCTGAGCAACCACAAGAGGTCCATCGCAGTCGCATGTCCACCGCCTCTTGGCAGAACTTCAGAAACAGCTTGATCTCTAGCGACTTGACAGCTGCGACAAGTAATTTTAGCAAGGAAACATAAGAATGACTATATGAAACTTATCGCAAAGTGTGTATGGAGGAGCAGAAGATACTGTCATGTTGGGAGGCTAAGAATCTGAAATTTGGTCCAGCGGAAACTCGGATCACAACGCAGATGAGAATCCAGAGCAGCGGAAGGGTCTGAGGACATGTGCTTAAAAATGAAGAATACAACAACAAACATTATGCGATATACTTTAAAGCAACATTAGCTCTTCCAAAGAATTTAATCTCCACGTAATCTCGGAGCCTCGCAGAAAAGCATTCCCAGGCTTTGCTCACCACCCGGACGAGGCATAGGGGACAAAGTTCTAGTCCTTCAAAACCAAACTTCTGGAACGCTCAACACATTGACAGCTTAACATGAAGCTCAACTACTTTAGTCAAAAATCGAACTATTCTTCGTCGAGAGTACGTGTAGTTACTCTCCGCGGAGACGAAACAGCCTCGAACGATTTGACCCCTTCGTTCAAACGTTCGGAAAGGCCAATAACATCAAACAGAAAGCAAGAGAAATGCAATAAGTGCGAGTGTTTCATTAGAAGCTACCGAATTTGACAATCTCAGTTGAGTAAATCTTCTAGAAGACAGAAGCAATGGGAGAGCCTGAGGCCAGTCCTAAGCGGCCGCTCCCCTTATGACCAAGCACGTGGGGGTGAGAGGCCCTGGCATGATTTTAAGGTTCTCGTACTTTATTTGACTTGCATCGCCTGAGCATCGCCTTCATGGAATAAAAGAGGTCTACAGGCTAAGGAGTAGAAGTCTGTCTCACTTGGTGTCACGTAAAATGCCTTGGCGACCGTCATGTCAGCTGTCCCATTGTGCCGCTCGTATCCAGTGCGACGCTGAGGAGGCTGGGGACTTAGGCAACGACATCTGGTCCCAATTGTTATGCTGGTATTCTCTCTAATTTGTTCATCCATGACCGAATAGCTTCACAAATAGTCTGAAATATCTTCAATTGAGTTTTAATCGATTGGGAAAGTAAGATGTCGTCCGCCTTTGATGACTTCGTCCATGTTGGACATCGTTCCCGCGACCCCGCAGCATCATCGTCTAATCGAGGAGGGGGAGGAGGGTCTGTCTCTGATGAGTTCTACAAGAACAGGTAATTCAATTCTCATATGTAGTCATTCCTAATGGCTGGTAAATTGAGCCCGAATTTTCTCCATCTCATATGTATGAAAGTACAATGACTTACTCTTCAAAGCTCTGGAAAGAGACAATTCACCGAAGGTGTTATTGTTGCCGCCATCCGAGCGCAACATCCCAAGCACCACTTCACAGTTTCCCCAACTTACTCTAGCGATCTTTTGTCATTTGGGTCTGCTAGTGACGATGTCGCTTACTTCATTCGCGACGCGGACAAGGCTTTGCTGGAACGGCAATTCGTCCCACCAGCCAGAAGATACAACGACGAGACTGGTGGAGCATTCGCTGAGCATGTGTCATTTGCTTCCTATGACTATGTCTACAAGGGAGATGCCTTCCTTCTTTATGTCGTGAATGGACAAGAGGGTCCTTTTGGTACCATTGCGTACAACTATGTTCTCGTTGACGATTCTGAGAGCAAGGTCACGGCTCAGAAGAAAACGGATGATTTGCTAGCTGCTGCTGCCAGATGGCAGATGGAACTGCATGGCGAGGTCCTTGTCTTTGATCAAGGTTATTGGTCGCCCAATAAGGAACTATGGGAGAACGTGCAGAAGTCGAATTGGGCAGATGTCATCCTGGAGAAGGAAAAGAAGGAGACTATCATCGAAGATGTGATTGGCTTCTTTGATGCCGAGGATCGCTATGCTGAATTTGGTGTTCCGTGGAAGGTTCGTTGTTTCCAATTGCATAATCTGATATTCTGTAGCTGACTTATGCCATTTAGAGAGGTGTCATTTTCTACGGTCCACCTGGAGTGAGTCGCTAGATGTCTGAGATTTCCCATCATGCTAATCGTTGTCCTAGAACGGCAAAACCATTTCTACCAAAGCTCTGATGCATGATATCTCCAAGAGAACCAAGCCCAGCATCGAATCACTTTATGTGAAGACATTTAACAGCTATGCGGGACCCGAATATGGCATTCGCCAGATCTTCACCATGGCTCGTCGCATGGCGCCTTGCCTTCTTATCTTTGAGGACATCGACTCTTTGGTCAGCCCGATGGTCCGAAGCTACTTCTTGAATGAAGTGGATGGTCTCGAATCCAACCATGGTATCCTTATGATAGGAAGTACAAACCATCTTGAACGTCTTGACCCTGGTATCGCAAAGCGTCCAAGTCGTTTCGACAGGAAGTACTTCTTCGACGTTCCATCTCGTAATGAGCGGATTCAGGTATGAAAAACTATCCCTTCACACTGTTTCTTATTTTCTAATGACTGTACTGACGACTGAACTCAGTATGCCGATTACTGGCGCCACAAGCTTCGTAACAACAAGAAGGTTGAGTTCCCGAAGGAACTATCTGTCCGCGTCGCGGACATCACAGCGGACTTCAGCTTCGCATACATGAAAGAGGCCTTCGTCGCCGCCTTGTTGGTCATCGTGGCTAGAACAGATGAGAAGAAGCCAAAGTTCAGACATCGCGAAGATGAGCTGAGCGGAAACATTTTGTGGAAGGAGTTGAAGAAGCAGATTGACAGTTTGAGAAAAGAGATGGACGGAGATGATGACGATGAGCAGGTTATAGGCATGAGCGGAATGTGGCCTGCTCTGAACAATATAACGGATGAGAGATCTGAGAGGCCCAACTTTGGTCATCCTGGTATGGAAAGGGCCCAGTTCGCGATTCCTTCCTTGCAGGGTCGTCCATTTCCTCAACCTGGGAGAATGGCACGGCCCATGGACATCAACAACGCACCTCCAATGCCGAGATACTTTTGAGAGAATGGGACGAGAACGGAGTGACCGAGTCTCTATTGCAAGGTGTACTGAATTATGATTAAGTATTAATCTATCTAGAGTACTATTAATAGCAGCTGCTCCACGCCAGAAAGCAATGAATGGGTATCTCAAAATGCAAAATGCCACCGATAAAATCTCACTCATCATCCAATATGCTGCTCGCAAGTCTGCCAAAGAACGGCACTTCGCATCTGTCGAGGGTATCCGCTGTAATATTGTTAACACTGTCCTCCTTCTGCTATAATAGCAAGGGGCAGCACTCACCATCTCGATATGCCCTCATCGTCAAGTAGCCTATCATTCCCAGGTCCGCAATGAAGATAACCCATGATAGAAATGACGACCACGAGAAGATTAGATGCAAAACGAACATGGCCGAAAAGAGCAATGAAGATTGCCAAGCGTGGAACCTGAAACCATCACACATCAGTCTAACTCTCACTAAATGGGTTCGCAGAAAGCCCTCAAGTACCGGACATAATCTGACTTGTGCTCCATAACCAGCAGCAGCACTCCACCTGCAGGAGGGAGTAATAGATATGCCAGACAAGCCTCAAAGTCCAGCCGGATAGGCAGACTCGTCTCGAACTCATTCAGTCTGCCTCGACCGCTCTCGATGTCTTGTCCCGCAGTACTAGTATTTCCAAAGCCTTGCGGTGAGACTGTCTCGTCTATAGATGCCCGCCATGGGTTCGCTGTGGCTTTCGGCGCATTCGTAGGAGAGGGAAGTGCTGGAGAGAATGAGCGCCGAGGGGAGAACGAACGTCGGCCTTCGATAGGCGGGGGTGAGAGGGCTCGATTTGTTTCGGGCGACTGATCTTGGTAGGGTGCGAAATCCATTGTCTTTGCTGTGTGTTGTCTTGGTGTGTAGAGTGTTGTTGTTGAAGCTGCGAGGTGGTGGAGGGGAGCTTAGATTAGCTTTAAGGGACGCGAATCCACATCCGAAATGTCTCGTGCTTGCTCTAGCACATAGGCAGAATAAGACACTCAAAATTCGGCTGCAGACCGGTGATATTCTCTACAGATGATCTTTTATGGTATTTCTAAATTCATATATTTTGCAGAATAATTGGGCCGATATTCATAGAGGTAGAAGCTACACTGTGCCTGCAAAAGAACTCCATACCGCTGTAAAAACAAATCGAACTCCATGAATGCTAGATCCCCTTTTTGGGGGCCCTCACGCATTCGCGCTTATTCCCAGATGCCATGCCTCCTTTACAAGCTCCTAACTCTTGGTTAAAAAGTGGCCTCTCCCCGGACCATTTCCAAAATCAACACACGCTATTCATGCCATCGTCAATCATCGAAATTCCATTGCTGCAAAGCATCCCCTGTCTTCAACGTGCTTCAGCTCTAGTTGTTGAAACCTAGACTAGTGTTAGTATCACTAGATCGGCAGGCACTTGTCCAGTATGAATGACTTACTTCTCGCTTTTGGCGTGGAAATATATCCCACTAACCGTTCCTTGGATCTGGTTGAAGCAGATGTAATAAAACCCCTCAAAACTAGCACCACTAATCGTCCTCACTCTATGATCTGGAACGAGGAAATGTTCCTTCCATCTCATGAATATGTTCTCTCGTTGTGCCAGTTGTGGGATATGGAAATGGCCTTTCTTTGCCTTGCTATGAAATGGTCGGAAGGCTGAGAACTTGGCCCAATGCTGTAGGTCTACCTTATCGGTCGATCCCCAGTCCTGATGTTGGGTGAGGAAGCTGTATTTGGATCCGATAATCTCTCCTTCGAAGTAAGTAGTCAAAGTTGGGTGGTCTTCCGTCAATCCTAAATCACGTTAGCTCCGCGCAAGTTGTAGTGCCCAATGCAGGATTGTGTCTTACCTTGAATACGCAAATATCCACAAAGAAACGATTCCCTCATGTCCACATGCTTGATCTCGACCTGAACATCGTATACTTGGCGCTCCGACTGCTGGGTCCCATGAAACTTGCTTCCGGCGCGCAGAAAAGAAGAAGGCGAGGATGGAATAAGCTAAAGATAAAGTAAGTGGCTGAACAGTGGTATCGAACAACTAGACAGGGGGCACATACTCGTATGTTGGAGAAGTCATAACCCATGGAGGGGGATCCAAGGTCCGTATTTGGCAATGCTGGCAGCTCACTCTCCTCTTGCTTATCTCCCTCTGCACTCATGGGAGACAGCATATCTGGCCCACCATTGTCCTCGTCCACATCCATCTGTTTGGTGTTGTGCGGTGCTGCAATGTGTGTATCCGTTGAACCGGCTGGCCGCGATTCTGCTGGTGGAGGAGTTGGCTGTTGAAGTACTTCTGGCGCTGTGGCGATTGCTGCATCATGGGGTACATCCATGTCTACAACCCGCCAGTTCGCTCTGTCATCGTCGGGTGGGCATGAGGAGTGTAATGATGTCGCTGCAACGATGGTCTCGTTGCTGGACGGTGATGGGGTGGGCATTTGGTCGCCGCCCGCGCCGGCCAGGCTCAAAGGGTAAGAGATGAGTCTAATGAATACAGGAGATGAAGAGAATACGACTGGTGTTGGCAATTACATGGACACCGTTGGCGTTGCGCAATGCATTTTTACGGGTTGAGAGTGAAGAGATGGACGATAGAGGCGGCGGGCCTCGATTAGGTCCTTGTCTGGGCTTCTCGAATGCCAAGCCCCCAACTGCACATCCTTTCCCCAATTTTCCCCGCGTCAATCGCGTGTAGTGCGGATGTCAACCAGAATATCCGATCAGAGTGGATATAACGTAAATATAAATAGATCTTCATCGAATTGATAGCCAATTCTTTGAATTATAGTCTGACTTTTTGTGAAGAGTGATAGGCAAAAGTGATTCGAGAGGAAGGCCCTCGCTCTACCACATGTCGTCAAGCACTCAAGCTATGACTGACACAGTAATCAGCCACAAATACCGCATCGTAGACATTCCGTCTGTCAAGACAATAGAATTGTAGTAATGGTCGCAATGACCCAGACTGACTTGCATTCCCATTTCTATGGTATCCCTTTTCGGTGCACAAGCAACGCCGTACGCCGCAATGACTTCCTTCCTCGTACAACTTTCATTCCTCAGATAGGCTTGATCTTGAAGTGCAAAGCTATCAGTGAAAAGACCAGTGCCTTGAGATCTTGGACTAGGTAGTAGAACACACGCAAGCCTTCAGGATCCTGAGACTCTGTGACATCAACGAGGGAGCCGATCTTGGCGGTCTTCACGTTGTAATTTAGTGATTTGTTGATCAAAGCTGGGGGCCTAACATACCTCGAAGGAAATGTGCTCGCTCCCTAGCCGGATCTCCAGCTCCTGTCTTCCATCCTTATTCTTCTGTGGCCATTTGCTATCATCTTCCCTATGCGGTTGTAAGTCAACAAGCCTTGCTTGTGGATGACGCAGGACCATACTTCATGATTTCGCTGGTCTTGATGATCCTTTTGATCTCGTCCACCATCAAGGAGCTGACGCACACTATAAGCAACAGAGTGTCAGTCGAATTCGAATATGGTGAGGTGGGTAATCAACGTACTCTCTTTCCGAATCAAAGAATCATTACGGTAGTTGGAATTGTTGGCATATCTCGCAGACGCGCTTCTTCCATCTCCTAGGACTCGAAAATCGAATTCTGTTCGAACGTGTGAGTTATCGCCTGGAAAGGGTCTTTCCAACGCTCACCAAGAAATTCATGACCGTGTCGTCCTTGATGTCCCGAACTGTGGAAAGTTTGTTAGTATAATTTCTTTCAAATCCCCAAAAGGCGCTCACTAGTATCGGATGTAGAACGGTTCGTTGGAGGCAGCCATGTTGACTGTATGTTTGCGTTCGAAGCTTCCTTAGGAAATAGAAAATACCTCGAGGCTGAAGCGCTCTTGATAGAACGAGAGTTTGGTCCAGGTCCCGTTGCTTGGTGGGGTTGTGGTGGCCTGGCAGCCTTTCTAAGAATTCAGGCTGCAACGCTATAACCCCGAATGGACACTCTGCGTGTCTGCCAGAAAGCTACCATTCTGAATTCCGGCCATGCTGTTCTGATATGCGCAACATTCAACCAAGTCTCTCATCGTGTGCGAAAGGATTCCTGGCAATTTCCACCCAACTATCCGTTCGCCCCTATTTTCGATCGAGTTGACTCTCTCCCACATTACCAGCAGCCCACAAATACCATCCCACCGACTCCTACATTACCTACGATACCTTAATTCCACCAATCCTTCACGCAGGCTGCTGCTGATCACCATAAATCCCTAGCCAATATGGCTTCTTTCTTGGAGAGTTCGTACAGTTTGGTTCATCAGGACAATGCCGCCGACGTTCCTACCATGTCCGAGTTGCGGACGCAGCTGGAAAAGGGGACCGATGAGAGCAAGGTGGAAACGATGAAGCGCATTCTGACAATCATGCTGAATGGAGATCCAATGCCTCAGCTACTTATGCACATCATTCGATTCGTCATGCCATCAAAGCACAAAGCTCTGAAGAAGCTACTGTACTTCTACTACGAGATATGCCCCAAGCTCGATGCCAGTGGGAAGCTGAAGCAAGAGATGATTCTCGTATGGTAAGCATATTGGCATATCTTATGCTTGGTCCTTACTGATAAATGCGTAGTAACGGTATCCAAAACGATCTACAACACCCGAACGAATACATTCGAGGTAACACCTTGCGCTTCCTGTGCAAATTGCGAGAAACCGAGCTCATCGAACCCCTCCTTTCGTGTGCCCGCTCCTGCCTCGAGCATAGACATGCATATGTCCGAAAGAATGCCGTCTTTGCGGTCGCGTCCATATTCCAACACTCCGAAAGTCTTATGCCGGACGCACCTGAATTAATAGCAACCTTTTTGGAGACTGAAACCGACCATACTTGCAAGAGGAACGCGTTCGCAGCGTTGGTTAGCATTAGCCATGACAAGTCTTTGGCGTACCTCAGCAGCGTCTTCGATGGGATCCCAAATGCAGACGAGCTTCTACAATTGGTTGAGCTGGAGTTCATTCGGAAGGATGCTATCCAGAACTCACAGAATAAGGTTGGAATTCCTTGTCTCGTGCCATACTACGTACTGACGATATAGGCTCGATATCTGCGTCTCATTTTTGATCTTTTGGAAGCTGGAGCAACGACAGTGGTCTACGAGGCAGCTTCATCCCTGACCGCACTGACGAGCAATCCAGTGGCTGTCAAAGCTGCCGCTGCTAAATTCATTGAATTGAGCATCAAGGAGGCGGACAACAATGTCAAGCTGATTGTGCTCGACCGTGTCGACGTGCTAAGGCAGAAGAATGAGGGTGTTTTGGATGATCTCATCATGGAAATTCTGCGAGTCCTTTCGAGCCCTGATATCGATGTGCGAAAGAAGGCCTTGGAAATTGCAATGGAGATGGTCTCCAGCAAAAATGTCGAGGAAGTTGTGCTACTTTTGAAGAAAGAGCTTTCTAAAACCGTGGACCAGGAGTACGAGAAGAACAATGAGTATCGTCAATTGCTCATCCACTCGATTCATCAATGCGCCATCAAGTTCTCCGAGGTGGCTGCGAGCGTTGTAGATCTTTTGATGGATTTCATTGCGGACTTCAACAACACTTCGGCTGTTGATGTGATCTCTTTCGTAAAGGAGGTGGTCGAAAAATTCCCCAAACTCCGACCTTCCATCGTTGAGCGTCTAGTCTCGACCTTGAGCGAAGTACGAGCTGGAAAAGTCTACCGAGGTGCCCTCTGGATTGTGGNTGAATACTCTCTGGAGGCCAATGACATTCGAGATGCCTGGAAAAGGATACGAGCAAGCTTAGGCGAGATTCCCATCTTGGCATCAGAGCAGCGTCTTTTGGACGAGGTTGCGGATGGCCATGAACCAACCAAGGAGCCAGAACAAGTCAACGGACACTCCAAAGCCGCGCCAACTGGCTCAAGGAGGGTACTTGCTGATGGTACATATGCCACAGAAAGTGCTTTGACCAGTCAATCGGCAGTTGCTGCAAAATTAGAAGCTGTCAAGGCAGCACAAAAACCACCGCTTCGTCAACTCATCCTCGACGGCGACTACTATCTCGCCTCCGTACTCTCATCTACTCTCACCAAGCTCGTCATGCGCCACTCGGAAATTTCACCTGACAAAGCACGCACGAATGCGTTACGCGCTGAAGCAATGTTGATTATGATCTCCATCATCCGTGTTGGCCAATCGCAATTCGTAAAGGCGCCTATTGACGAAGACTCCGTGGACAGAATCATGACATGTGTCAGATCTCTTGCCGAGTTTGCTCAGAACAAGGATCTCGAGACTGTGTTCTTGGATGACACACGTAAGGCTTTCCGTGCAATGGTGCAGGTGGAAGAGAAGAAGCGTGCCGCCAAGGAAGCTGTTGAGAAAGCCAAGACTGCAGTTCAAGTTGACGATGTTGTCTCGATTCGGCAATTGGCAAAGAAGAATGCTGGTGACGGAACCGACGAGATTGAGCTTGATCTCGAGAAGGCAACGGGCGGGGATTCGGCTGTTGAAGATATGTCCTCGAAGCTCAGCCGCGTTGTTCAGTTGACCGGTTTCTCCGATCCAGTATATGCTGAGGCATACGTCAAGGTCCACCAGTTTGATATTGTGCTCGATGTTCTATTGGTCAACCAGACAACGGAAACTCTCCAAAATCTCTCAGTCGAGTTCGCGACACTGGGCGACCTCAAGGTTGTCGAACGACCAACTACGCAAAATCTCGGCCCGCACGACTTCCAAAACGTTCAATCTACAATCAAAGTCTCTTCGACCGATACCGGTGTCATCTTTGGAAATGTTGTTTACGACGGTGCGAGCTCCACAGAGAACAACGTTGTCATTCTGAATGATGTCCACGTTGATATCATGGATTACATCCAACCTGCCATCTGCACAGAAACTCAATTCCGCACCATGTGGACCGAGTTTGAATGGGAGAACAAGGTCAACATCAATTCTAAGGCCAAGTCGTTACGTGATTTCCTTACGCAACTTATGGCGTGCACAAACATGAGCTGTCTGACCCCCGAGGCTTCGCTGAAGGGCGACTGCCAGTTTTTAAGTGCAAACCTCTATGCTCGAAGTGTCTTCGGTAAGTAATTTGCTCCAGCTCATGCATGAATATTTACTAAAGCAATATAGGGGAGGACGCACTTGCGAATTTGAGCATCGAGAAGGAGGGCGAGGATGGCCCGGTGACTGGATTTGTCCGTATTCGCAGTAGGTCGCAAGGTCTCGCTCTCAGTCTTGGGTCCCTCAAAGGCTTGAACAAGGTTGGGGAAGTTGCTTGAGTTGTGTAGATCCATGGCGATTGCACAGTCCTGTTTTGAAGGACCCTATTTAGGCCCCGAGGGCAGGTATACTTCGTAATGATAGACGGAGGCTAGAGATACTCTAGCCGAAGCGGACATGATCACTGGGCGTAGAATATGGTGCGAGTTACGGGGTTACAGCCATGCTTTTGGCGGATCATCCTGAGTGGCGCTGAAAAGCAAAAAGGAGTTATCTAGATCCAGAGGGGAATTGCAAGAAGCATTTTTGATCACTCGGCGGATTTCTGAGTTCCGCAATTGAGAAGTTCAAGGGACGCTCAGGAATGTCCCTGCTTACGATACGGTACCTTGAAGATGCGCGGCAAATTTTCGAAACCGGAAAGAATGTAATTTAGAATGCTATTATCGCCAAGTGGTGGCAGAGGCATTTCAGCTTACTGCTTGGGGAGAGGCACAGCTCAACTCGCCTGCACGATGGCGCTAGTACTCAAGCTGGGTATTTGAATGGAACGACCTTCTCTTTGCGTCCTCTCATTTCTCGCAAATTTGTCTTCATTCCGCACAACGAAGAAAGGCTGCATTTCATTTGTATCGCCATCACAACATTTGTAGACCATCATCTACCAGCTGAGAATCTCGATCAAGTCACATCCCTTCTATCGCGCCATTGGCCACTATGCAACTTATAGAGCATCCCTCCGAGATCCTACATCTCATGCTGCTCTATGCTGCCTTAAACTGTGGCATCAAACGTGCTTTGAGGTTGAGGGTGGTCTGGAAGACTTTCGAGCGGGGTTTATGTTCAGCTCTAATTGAAACGCACATTCCCGATAACCGCTGTGGTCCTTGTGAAAATGCTATCGGCTCGAAAGACTGGCCAAAAGGACCAGCACCACCGCCTGGTCTGACAAAGACGGCTTTGTTCTCTGCAACTGCTCATTTCGGTCTTCTGTCTCTTGCGAAGCGGTTGCTTGACCAAGGCTTGAGTCCTGTGGCCCATAACTATATCTATGCACCGCCAGTTCAAGTTGCCGCTCAGGCCGGCAACCTCGTCATGGTTCAGCTTTTCCGGAGCAAGCTTTCTAAGACTGTGTTTGAACCATTCTCAGTCATTGGCGCTGCGGTTCGCGATGATCTGGAGGTAGTGAAAGTCGCAATGCAACAGGCTGACGACGTGGGCCCTTTGCGATTCGGAAGTGTTAGTCATTCGTCGGAGACTGGCCAGGCTACTATCAAGGCAAGGAGTTACACGACAGTGCCCGAGATCTTCGACTATCTTACAAGCTAGTTAGACTTGACCGCATGGCCCAAGAGACTGCTTTTCTGGCACAATGATCTGAGGGACCATGCTGGCCAGGGCAACGTAAACATGGTTCGACACTTGCTTCAGCTGGGGGTGCCAGTCCAGTGGAAATATCAAGGGTTGGAGAGTCCATTGAGGATGGCTTGTGAGAATGGGCACTACGATGCTGTTGATCTTCTGCTCGGGTACGGTGCTGATGCAAACTTCGAGGCCCAGAAGTCGAATCCGGCTTACCTACTGTACAACTCAGGAACGGCTGGCGACTTACGACTCACTTGGAGACTGCTTGATGCTGCAGCGTTCATCAATTTTCCTCAACCAGAAAACAAATACACAATCATTATGCCTATACTCTGGTGGGCATTCGCTCGAGAGCACACTGCGATGGTTCGGTTTCTGCTTGATCGAGGAGCGTCTTTGAAAGAGGTATTCGGCAATAGTCTCACGTCAATCAGAAGGAAACAGGCTGCAGAATCTCTATGCGGAATGGTGCAAACACTTTACCTTGAATCAATGGCGGATATACTCAGAGATGGGCTTTAATATCGATGAGTCACGGACAAATTGTGTCAACACAGAACAATTTTGGCATAGATGGGATGAAGTTAAAGTTTTTTTACGGCTCTAGCAGATCTGGTATCCACAGGGTCGCAAGAGTGCGGGAAGGAGGCTCGCCCACTGAATCATATTTGCAGTCATACACAAGCTACTGAAATTTTTCCATGGGAAAAAAGTGCTTTGAAGTGACAGATATCTTTGGGCTACATCACTATCTCCATCTATGTTCCCCTCCCCGGTTTGGTTTCATTGTCTAGCGCCTTTTGAGGATATTGCTGTTCTTGTGTTTCGAGCCCTGTCCTTCTATACCAAGCATCTGATTCATACTCTGGATCTCTAAAAGCGTGGCTTTCGATTGGTTTTATTTCCTATAAGCTCTAAAGATCTGTAAAAGCAGCAATTACATCATCGACAAAGCTAGACAATGTAAACCGGGAGGGGAGCCATTTTAAGGTTATGTTGTTTCATCAGTAGCGAACAGAGTCAAAACATTGGCTTTCTTCGCTTATTTTCAGTGTTTGGTGAATCAATTCAGGCGTCTTGAAGGGTATAAATCGAATTGCCCTCCTCAAGCAAAACTCTGTCTCCCAAGTATAATATGTGATTTTTACCTACTTGCCATCAGTATTCCATTTTCCGCATATGACAAAGAACAAGTAAGTGACTTTTGCTTTGTTGTAACGTCCCCCATTTCCCAAATCCTCTTCCGGCTATGGTACTCGGCCGGCCGGTCTCGTGAAACCTGCATGCAAACCTAATAGTAAATGAATAGCTACTTGCGGATTATGTCGATCAAATCAAAATCCCAAGAAGACGTGATTACCCCGCAGCAAACCATGAATCAAACTCAGAGGCAGCGACGCACATGTGAGATGTCCAGGTGTTCAGACAAGTTATAGACGACGGAATCCGGCCCAATTCTTGACGGGATTTCGTGTTACCCCTCGTAACCACCAGTAACCAAGTTCGGCGATTGTCCCCTTTTATCTCACCGCGGCACAGAACAGATCGCAAAGTGCACCAACCCTATCGACGCCTAGTCCTTATGCATGACTGAGTGCCGGTTGTAAGAGCGGAAGCGGTGCAACATCCTGAAAGGGAAACGAGACGAGGAGCGTTGCTGCAGTCGAAGCTCGGCATCTTGTGGAAGCGCGTGCCGGCGGACGTCACTTGGTCATCCAGACCCTCGAACAAAGACTCCGCTCCCGCCTACTTTGCTTTACTTTGCCTTACTTACTCGTAACAACAACAACATACACCGATCCCCTCTGCCAACAAGGATGCTTGGGATAACGAGGCCATTCACGAGATGACGACAACTTCGAAGCCCACCGACAATCCTTTCGTCGACCCTGCTACCTCATTTGAGGATGCAGGTCGCGGCAACTCATTCGCTGTGGATTCTACCTTGGCACTGGGCAGAAATGTCTCTCTTACTCTAGGGACCGACTCTCTCATTGTACTAGGTAAAGCCTTCTGCTTTTAACAATAGAACTACGTTCTAATGATTCCCGGCAGACGAAGAAAATGAAGAGAGAACTGGCAGTAATTGCTGCGGGCTCTGGCCATCGGGTAAGTCGCCGGAGGGTCCGCCCTCTGAGTGTTTACTTTGCTGACAATCAGCTTACAGGCACTGCCAACACTCGCGCGATACCATTTTACAACGTCCTATGGGCCGAATTGAAAGATTCGGAACTTACGCTACACTATGCGTCGCCTGTGTCGAAGAAAGTGGTTCGCGCTGCTACATTGAAGTACCCAGTGGAATACCAGATGGTCGAATTCGTAAACAAGTGGATTTACAGGCTTCTGGATCGATCATACGGCGAGTCGCAACGGAGGAAACGAGTGAAGGTGCTGGTCAACCCTCACAGTGGAAAAGGGAGCGCTGAGAAATGGTACTACCGAGATGCAGAGCCTCTTTTGAAGGCTGCCAACTGTGCGATTGATATGATAAAGACGACACATAAAGGGGAGGCCATCACGATTTCAGAGAAGTTGGATATCGAGGCCTTCGATGTGATAGCGTCTGTGTCTGGTGATGGACTGCCCCATGAAGTGTTCAATGGACTCGGGAGGAGATCGGATGCTAAGAAAGCTCTGTCCAAGATTGCAGTGGTGAACATCCCAGGAGGAAGTGGAAACGCCATGAGCTGTAACTTGACTGGAACGGACAGCCCCAGTCTGGCCACACTGGCCATCATCAAAGGCATACCGACACCTCTGGATCTGATATCTATCACTCAAGGTGATACCCGGACCCTTAGTTTCCTGTCGCAGTCAGTTGGAATTGTGGCAGAATCTGATCTGGCTACCGAGCATCTGCGATTCTTGGGAGGCCAAAGATTCACGTACGGATTCCTCGTACGACTGATAAACAAGATGGTATATCCTTGCGATATTGCAGTAAAGGTGGCTATTGATGATAAGCAAGCCATCAGGGAACACTACAAGAGAGAACAGAGCAATTTTGAGCCGGCAAGTGAGCGAAGGGGCTACAGGTCACATCATCTCCTGGACGACGACGCTTCAGCAAGTACTGGAAGTGGCAGTGATGATAGCTTACCTCCATTGAGATATGGAACCATCAATGACAAGCTACCTGAAGGATGGGAACTTGTACCTTATGACAAGCTGGGGAACTTCTACTGCGGAAATGTAAGTCCCCTGTTCCACACTCGCCTTTGCAACCACTAACTCCTTCAGATGGCATATATGGCCGCCGATGCCAACTTCTTCTCACCCGCGCTACCAAACGATGGATTCATGGATCTGGTCTGTATCAACGGTGACATCAGCCGCGTCCACGCGATGAAAATGATGTTTGCCGTAGAAAACGGTAACTTTTTTGACATGCCAGGTGTCTGGTACCGCAAAATTCTTGGATACCGCATCATTCCCAAGAACCAGGAAGATGGTTTCATCAGCATAGATGGCGAGAGGGTCCCATTCCAACCATTCCAGGCTGAAGTTCATAAAGGACTCGGCACAGTACTTTCTAAGTCGGGGCATATGTACGAGGCTCCTGGGCCAATCTGATCATCATTTGTAGTCTCTTGAGCATATTGGGATACTAGGGGCGTTTTGTCTGAATTGTTTTCTCTTTCGATACCCAAAGAGGTGGATCGCTGACGCGAAAGTTAAGCATGGAGTACATTCTGTATAAAGAAGCAAAAGTAGAATGATGCATTTGACCTGAACGCCTTGCCAATACCGAGACCTTTCGTAGAAGCGTGACGAAACAAATTTATGAAGCACTTTTCTAGGCGGAAAGATCAGTCTTTGAAGCCACCCCAACCATCATCCTCTTCCGGCGCTTCTCCTTCCACTTTCTCATTCCCAGGTAACCGCTCATCCTCCAAAGCCTCCTTCGCCTTCACTCTGACCGGTTTCGTCGGACTCCCCTTCTGCAACGCCCTCAATGGCTCCAGCACTCGCTCCAGAATCTCCTCCTTCCCCTCCTCCTCGAACAACCCCGCCCTCTCCAACTCATCCACGTAAATGTCAATAACATGAAAGCGCATGCCATTCGGCACCCTAACATCCGTTACATTGCACGGCACCTCCTGCAACAACTCCACATGACTCTTCACCAGGCTCTCCTCCCATCCCCCCTCCTTCAAAATCTTAAACGTCGCACCAAGATACCTCCTCACCAACAACAAGAACTTCTCCATCCTCAGTACATCGATATTCGTCCACTCCCTCTGCATCGTCTGCCAGAAAGCTCTTAAGAATGGGATTACGCTAGGGGAGGGGAGCACGGAGACGAGGTCGGCGAGGGAGTTGGCGAGGGCTTGTTGTGTGCGTGGTCGGTCGGACATCCACATGCAGTAGAAGAGGCCTTTCCATAGCTTGAGTAATTCTAAAGCTGGGAGTTCGCGACGGCCGGAGAGGTAGGTGCGGAGGGAGGAGAGGGCTGCGTCGCGGGTTGGTCGGTCTGGTGAGGCATACTTTTAGCTAATTGCTCTTGTCAGAAATCCTACTTGAGGAGCTTACCATTGGCAGCAAGCTGCTTGACGAAAGGTGTTTGCTGTATATCGGTCGCCATGGTTGGTAGGGAGAGGAAGGAAGACGCTGTATGGCAGGGTTTGTGATGGGATATCCGATTAGATTGGCATCGAGTTGGAAGTTTTGTGACGGGCTGCAATAATTTTGCGTGGTCTGTGCACGAGGCTGCATTAGTGCCAGGCTCGGTGGTAGCCTTGCATGCTCCTCAAAGTTCACCACTTCTAGTGAGCTTCTAAATCTATTCAGTGGGCAATTTGCTAAGTTTGTCTCTCGATGAAATGCTGAAAACCACTAAGGTTCCTTTATCCCTTACATTTGCCTGTGTGTCTGATATCTCAATCAAAGCGAACACTGAGTGTGTGTACAGAAAATTTAAGCCGTCGGACCTTTGGTAGCCTGCTTCTCTCTACCAAGATGAAAGAGCGTTTGGAAAGACTTCAACAATAAAAATCCGAAACTCTACGTTTGTGTATGATCTCTTGGCTTCGGCATACTAATCCGACCTTGTCTGGCCAAAGGGCCTCATCAGCTTGAGATATTGGATTCGCAGTGGATGAACGCCACGGCAGCTGAATCACGGGAGTCCCTACAACAATTACATAGCTCGTACCATGGCAGTCGACCTTGGAAATATGATCGTTTGAGCAGGGTATGAATTGATTCATAATAACTTCATGTATCGTATTTGGCTTACTTCCATTCAAATGAATGTGTTGAATTGTAAAGAGGCTGTAATTTCTGGGTTAGGTAAATAGCTCTTGGAAGCGTATATCCCGCTTTTGGAAATGATCACCTGGGCAGATAATTAGACTTGAAATTCCTACGACTTGTTCCTCAGCATTTCCTCAAAGAGGACAACGAGAGAGTAGAGGAGTCTAAGTATCGGTGGTGATGAAGGCAGTCGTATACAGCTAGGTGTCCGTTCTAGTGATCTGCAGCTCGAGTTAGGGTTGCTCAAGATGGTCTTAGGTCGCTAATTGTGAGCTATCTGACAAGCATATGCCAGATTTCCTGCCAGCCAGGCTGTCAGGGTAGCTCGAGCGTGCGCTAGCAGTCTTCATAGGTCTAACCAGTAGCGGCTAAACTGGAACCTGATGCTCAACAGACAAGTGTTACTACAATGCCACTGATTGCAACCAGTTTTACAGAAAGGAAGGATGAATAGAATTGGTATATCAGTTCAGAAGAAATGATGCAAGTCGGAGCTTGGCTTTTGTGATTCTCAAATATCAACTTAAAGGATGGTCTGTTCGTTCTCTTTTTGAGAGGCAAAATGCTCATGTTAATTTGAAGCAAGTAATTACAAGCCTTTGAATTACAACAAAAATGTGAAGATACGAACTGCTGGTTCTCAAAGTTTTCAAATCCAAGAGCTGCAAGTTGTGGTTTCGATTTTTTAGATAATACTCAAAGCTCCTTGCTGATCCTTGTAAGCTCATGAAGTAGAGTTTGTCGCTAAACTGGAACGCTGAGGCCAATGGCTTCAGGCTCATGGCCGTTGTAATTCAGTGCACCAATTGGGAGTCTTCAGTGGTTCAAAAGCTAATATCTCAATTCACTTTGAGGAAAAGACATAGTTTCTGCCAAAGGTCTACAACTCATCACTCTGTCAATTGAAGTGTATGGCATATTGTATAATAAAAATATACAAGAAGGAGAGGCTTCAAGCCGCATTTAGAAATTAAGCATTTGACAAGGGCGACTAATAGCAAACCTCTGAGATCGAACAAGCTCGTCTTTCAAGTGGAAATCGTATTTTACTTATTATCTCAAAAGTCAATCCTAATCCTAATTGATACGTATTGATTTTCAACTCGCTTTACGCCTAATTCACGTGGATTTTTACCTGATAAGGCTCACCAAAACTGCGCTAAATATTAACCCGGTAAATAGTTATTCCGTGACTTATTTATGTTGCTATTTCGACCTTAAGATCATAAACAACGCTTCACTTTAGATCTCACTAAAGCAATAAAGCCCACCGCAACCATGGCTGCCAGTGCCTTACTGCGCAGCTCTGGAAGCTCAGTTGCCTCTTCAAGCAATATTTCAAAAATTCCCCCATTTGTCGGTTTCATGGCGCGTCGTCAATATAACCACTTCCATTTTCACGGAAAAGGCGATGCTTCTCAAGCTGCGAGCGAGGCCAAGTGCCACTATTGTCAACTGGAAGCGTTCTCAACCCACAAGGACTTCGCGGTCTCGATCGTCTTCACCCGAGGAGAAACTCGTCTGATTCCAAAGGATTTCCAATTCATCGAGGATGTCGTGCTCACCGAAGGTGTCCAACTGGCTGAGAGTCAGTTCCTCTCGGGTTGCAAATGTGTCGACGAGTATGACTGCTTGGTCGAAGGTTGCGAATGCATGGGTAATATCGCGATCGATGGCGACAAGATTAATGCCTACCATGTTGTTGGTGATCGTAAAGGCTGTCTTCGAGGTCACATGTTGAACTCCAGACTACCGATCTACGAGTGCAACGACAGATGCGGTTGTGGTGAGAAGTGTGCCAATAGAGTCGTTACTGCTGGAAGAAAGGTCAATCTGCAAATCTTTCCAACTCAGGATGGTCGTGGCTGGGGTATGTATAGTTTCCCTCCCTTTCCCACGCTCATCAATCGATGGGACCATGTACTAACGTCTCCTAGGAGTTCGCTCAACAGACGATATCAAGCGTGGTCAATATGTCGGAAACTACGTTGGAGAGCTCATCACTTCCCAAGAAGCTCAACGACGTCGCCGCGCCGGCAATAGCATGACACACAAGGACGTTTACCTTTTCGCCCTGGACAAGTTCAGTGACCCATCGAGCACCGATCCCCGACTAAAGAATGACCCTTATGAAATCGACGGAGAGTTCTATTCAGGACCTACCCGTTTCATCAACCATTCTTGTGACCCCAACCTCCGCATCTTCGCCATTGTTACCGACACGGCCAACACACCATTCCATGGACTTGCTTTCTTTGCCTTGAAGGACATCGACAAAGATACGGAGTTGACTTTCGACTACACTGATGGTATCACCAAGAAGGATGACCGATCCCTGCATCTGCTTTCGGAGGAGGAGCGTGCTGGTCTGACAGAGTGCCTGTGCGGATCTCCTAAGTGCCGGGGTTACCTATGGTAAACAAGAATTGCCAACCTCTTACGCTATACAGGACAGCTTGGCGGGCTTGTGGAATATGACTTGGTTTGCTTCGACACGGATCTCTGCGATAGCTTCTGAGCAAGGCGTGGTTGTGTTATATTAGCGGGTGTGTGTTTTTGACGGCGGGATGAATGGGATGAGACATGATGTGCTTGCTTGCTTTCGGAGTTTGAGGGAATACCCAAACTGGTGGCGTTGGGACTTGCCATTTCCAGCTTTACGTGCATCTTTGTATCAGAAATCATGAAGTAGCCTAGGCTGGGAATGAATGAATGTAAGAGTGGTCCGATGATAATCTTCTTGCTGGTGATTTACCTTCACATGCTCCTTAATAGTCCCAAAAGTCTCGCGCGCTCGCGCAATGACTGATTCTAGCTTGTCAACAGCGCCTAAGCATTCAATCTTCGAAATTCATAGTAACGACAAGAGCGGCGTGGAAGGATTAAAGAGAGAAAAAACAAGGCTAATCTGTGAAAGACAAATTTTACGTCGAAAACTAGGAAAGTCAGGAATCTTAGTTAATCAATTTTTTTTTCTGGATGAGGCACGTCAGAGTTAAAGCAGGCCTTCAAAACTTTGAAAATATCAGCGAAAAGAGGCTCTCTCCGAGGATCCTGACAGTTATCTATCTCTCCTTATAAAGTTGGACGTTGATAATAGACATTTAAAACACATCCATGGGAAGAGCTTGAGCTTTACAAAGTGATCAGGTTAATTTAGTTCGAGACTCGGTATTCCAGGGCGAGTTCACTTAAACTTTGGTTACTTCGAAAAGTGGCTAATTGACTCTAAATGGATACTTTTATAATATCCTTGGACGTTGCATTCATAATCACGGGCTTATTGGGATAAACTTAGTCCGGGCTTAATGAGCGTGTCAAGGGTCCCAGCTTATATATAATAATCTTACTAGTTATGCACCACACGGATTCAAAACAAAAACTGTATTGCATTATGCAAATCCAATCTCTCGAAACTTAGATCAGGTTCGCGATGTGTAGAGTTATGATACGTCCTTAGAGCCTCGAGAATCAAGGGAGGAGTGCAATCCAAGTCTTGCTCATCAAGTTTCAATACGGAGAGAGTAAAGTATAATTCGATTCGTTTGATACCATTCTATCTTTGAAGAACCGTGCAATAAATTTCTAGCACATTTGGAATTCATTAAGCTCTAATAGCCGGTGTCAGCTTCACTATCAGCGGCGGCTTGTCTTCGAAGAGCAAGTATATACGGTTCGCCTCCAACCAACCCCTGCTCTCCTCACACAGCTCCATGTCAAGATTGAGAATCATCCTCGCCAATATAACCCTCATCTCAACATTCGCTAAGTTCCGCCCAAGACAATTTCTCGGACCTACGCTGAACGGATTTACCACCCTTCGCTTATCTTTCATGAACTCCGCGTCGCCCATCCATCTTTCAGGAATAAATTCGTATGGTCGGGTGAAGTTGGCAGAGGAATGTGGAGCGGCCCATTGATTTATGGCTACATATTTCTTGCCAGGTAGATAGTGACCGGCTATCATGCACCCTTCTTTGGGTGTGATTCTGTTCAGGTTGTCGGGTACGGGTGGGAAAATGCGAAGTGCTTCGTTGAGGACTGCTAACAGATATTCGAGGTTGTCGACGCTGGTCATGTTTATCTCGGACTCTGTCTTGAAGGCATTCCGGACTTCGCCAGTGAGCTTGGCGAGGACAGATGGATTCATGAGCAGGTGGTATGTGACTCCGGAGAGAAGACTGGCGGTCGTCTCGGCACCAGCTGCGATGAGCAGTCCGCCCGTCTTGGCAAGTTCGTCGAACATCATCCCTTCTTTCGTGTTAAGTCGTTTCTGTGCATGGCAGATGCTGCTCATGTCAGCTAGAGAAGATCCTGAATCACAGAGGCCTTCCATATCTGGACGAAGGTCGGGTAGCTCTAGCCGTCTGAGAAGTTTCTCCGTCATCATTGTTCGAAATTTCATTTCTTCAGCTCGGGCATAGCGAGCGAAGAGAGTCAATACAATTCTGTCCAGTGGCCAGAACTTCTGTAGCAGGCCGAGAATCGCAGTTGCCCTACCAGCTTGGTGGAGAAGTTGCAGGGAAAGCTGACCAACATGATCAGTAAGGCCATACTTTGGACTTATATGAACGTCTTACATGAATCTTTGTCTTCTCAAGACAATCAGATAACTCTCCAAACGTTCGATCACTGATGATGTCAACGGTAGCAAACTCGTAGTAATCAACCAGGTTGACAGGTGTGCCAGACTTCTCCCGTAGTCTCTGAACAAGGAGGTTGAAGTACATCGTAATAATGGCTCTTGGTCTCTGAGGATCTTCTCGGAGAAACAAGGGGCAAGATTTCGTCTAATTTTCTGTGTCAACAGTTTCCATCGAAAGTACCGAAAAAGAAGTACCTGTGTCTTGCATGGATATTGTCGTCTGGTTCAAGCAAGAGCCCTCGTGGGCCGTTCGGATTTGCTATGAACTGATCGGGGTCCTTCTGCAACTGTGTGTTCCGGGATGTAGGCTTGTCATATACTAAAAAGAGACTTTAGTCCGCCTTCAATTCCGATCTATGTGTCAAGATCAGGCAGAGAAGCTTGCACGAGAAGCAAATCAAGCCGTGTCGAAGCAAATGGACGACACTTACTACCCTGCCATGCCTCCTCCAAGTTGAATATCAACTCGTTCGGTGAGATGCGTACTATAGGTCCATAGAGTTCGTGAAACTCGGCAATCTTGTACGGGAGCTTTCCTATCGCAAAGTGGTACGCAGATGGTAGCCGTGCAGTGCTCCAGAGACGTGGGCCTGGGTATTTGGAGAGAGGATGGACATAAAGTCTGTAAATTGCAGTTCCAAGGAAAAGAATCGTGAACTACACAGCGTTGTAAGTATGCAAGTTTTCCTGGTTCGGACATTGGATGGATGTATTGCTGACAGTATGTTGTGTTCTCAATTGATGGAGTATCCAACCAAGAGACACGAAGGACCATGATTACGGTCCATGCGGGACATTGCATTTAGATAATTTCTCTGAATGGAGCCGATGGGTAAGGACCTACCCGTATTCAGTACATCATCTACCCCAGGGTAACTTCAGAGAACAACTTGCATACCTGGATGAGCTCGAGCATCGAGTCAGAATATATCAACAAGCTCATAAAACTGTAGATTTCGGAGAGCGCATGCCGAAGAGCAAGAATAGGGCATAAAGTGAAAGACTGGAGCTTTGGGATACTGCACCTAAGAACACTGCTCCGATGAAGTCAATTCCGCAACGCTATCTTAAACTAATTCGAGTACCTCCTCTCAACCATTACTCAGAGCACCAATGGGATACTCATCCAATTACCACGGGATAAGGGTAGACATGAAGTTCGAAATTCCTTCATTAGTCTTTCCGGGGGAGATCGTGTTGTTCCCCAATCCCTCCATCCATTCCGATGCTGTGCGGCGTGCCAAATCTACCAGCCCATGTTTTTTCTAGTTCCTCCTAATTCCAGTCCAACTCCAATTCCATATCCACCACACCCTTCCCTCCAAGAATCTCCCCTCATGCACCATCCTATCAACAAACCAACGAGAATTCCCAAAGCCAAGATACCACTCCCGGCCGCCGCAGTCAAGCTCTCGGAAATATCTCTGTCCAGCCATCGCCTCTCGAAAGAGTAATTCCCCAGCCTGATAAAACACATATCAAAAACTTCCATCTCTCCTGATCCCTCGAGCTTCTTTTCCGTTGCATTTTCAGGTAGAGGTTCTGGTGTATCTGGTGTTTTCTCAACACTTATTGCCTGTGGGTAGGCTCTTGGTCAGCACTCCGAACCGACTAATTCCCTAAAAGGAATACTGGAGAGATGGCACGGCAAGAAGCAATATGTACTCACACCAAGCTCAGTGTGACTTTCCCGCGAATCTTCGCCTTCAGCTCCAGCTCGACGTCCAGATCCAATCCAATCTCCAATCTGACCGGTCTGTTCTCTTCCTTCTCCTTCGCTACTCCGTTCATCGCGATCCCATTGCCATTACCGTTCATACCATTACTTGCTTCCATCCCTAGTAAAGAGGCCGCGTTCTTGTTTCTGTTCTTCCTGCGATTCCTCCGTCTTCTACTAGAAGACGACGAGCCCGCATTGGACGAAATATCTGAGTCGTCTTGGCCGGCGCCGAGCTGTAGGGGAAGAGAAAAGAGGGGGGCGTCTTTGTTGGGATTGTTGATGCCGTTGTGGTTGGAGCGCGGAGTCGGAGGTTGTTGCTGCTGTTGTGATTTTGGCGCCGACTTAGTGGTCGTGTTGTTGCTCGACATAGTGAGTGAAGGGTGTACTCGGTTCTCGGGTAAGAAGAATTGATGCTGAAGGTCTGAAGTTCTGATTTCCGATCTTCTCAATGCAAAATCATGAGAATCAGGATGAAAGCAAAGATGGAAAATGCTCAGAGACAATGCGATTCAGACCAGGACCGAATTCCCAGACCTCTTACCACACGTGATTGACGCATGCATTTATGCTTCTGAAACATACAGAAAATGAGGCCATCGTACGAGCAAGCATGCCATTTCCAGGTTTCTGAAACGCTGCCCGCTTACCATTGCATTCTGCCAAACAGCGACGGCTCATGGATCTGCCGCTGTCGGTCGGTTCACCAGCGGATTCTGTATGCACAAGCACGAACACTTCCTCGCCTGGAGAATTTGTTACAATGAAGCAGCAAAGAGCCTGTGAACCGTCTGATTTCCAGCCAGAGCTGCGTAGCATTGACCTTGCTGCGGGATCTTCACGAGGATCTGCCCGCCTTAGAGATTGAATACTGTAAGTTTATTTCTCTATAAACAAGAATGGACGACATTACAACAACTAAAAGATGATTCTTTGTACTCAAAAGACCTCCCACCCATTGCCTCCTGCACAGAAACGCCACGTTCAATCAATATCCAGACATTAAGCATTCTTTAACATAATTTCAGGCATTCATCGCTTCTATGCGCTGAGCAGATCCTTAACACTCATTCCTCGACCGCCGAGGCTACTCTGAGTCCCTCTGCGGTCGGTATTCAGCATCAACAGAGCAGCTGTTGCTTCCTGATCCAGATCTCGTTGTGGCAGTAATGCAGGACTTGTCAAGGCCGACCCTACTGAGGCCACGCTTCGTGCGTAGTCGTAAGCTCCAGGGCCAAGAGCTGGCGATGTTGTATTAGATGTGCTGAAGCTATAATGACGGTGATCTGTGGAGACAGAAGAATATGAATCTTGACGATTCCGGGAGTCTTGAGGGATGAGTGCTGGTGAGGCTGATGGACGGTTGGAATTGGGGACTGGTGTCGAATATGCAGGCGAGGCTTGTTCTGAGCCGTCCATCTCAACATCCTCATTTTCCTCATATGTTTGGTATTGACGAGGTGTGCCGTAGGAGCCTCGGCTTGCGGGAGGAGGGAGAACAAAATGCTCCGTACTAGGTGTCGTATTGGCTCGATTGTTCTCTGCCTTCAATTTGGAGACACAATCTTCCAAATATCGAACATAGTCAATAGATGCCTGGAAAGAATTAGTGGACGACTACAAGCAAGTTTGAGATATAATATACCTGCAGGATAGCCAGTTTATGCATCTCTCCCGTACAAGCTGGTATCATATCCTTCAAAACACCGAACTCCTCATTCATCTTAGATCTTCTCCGACGCTCGATCAGGCTATGTGCCGTCTTCCTTGCTATCTTTCTGCCAGCAACGCTAGTAGAAGATGGTTGTTTTTTCTTTGGCGCAGTCGCAGTGGCCTTACCAGTCGCAGGTTTCTGAGTCTCATTGTGTGCCTCTTCATCCTCCTGTTGCCCACGAGGCTTCATCTGTATGATTTTTCGTGATCTGGTAGGTGGAGGCGGGAGAGCGAAGGCATCCTTTGACGCTGGAGCTTGTACTGCAGATGATCGACGACGAATCTTGACTACCTCACTTGCTGGAATTGCTGGAGATTTTGGGGAGGTGGGGTGATATGAAGAGGCTGAGGAGGACTTTGCTGAAGACGCGCTTGAAGGCTGAGATTCGGAGCCTGCTACAGCTGGAGGTGGAAGTTCGAATGACATCTGCAGAGTTGAGAATTGTGAACCATCCTTCCCTTTGATCTCTGTTGAAGAGGCAGGCGTAGGAGGTTGTTGAGGACGAGGCATTTCGTATCTATTGGAGCACCGGCTCAAGTGTCTCGTGCGCGATTACTGTTGATTGTCCCTCCCGTTCCTTCACGTACGTCTGACGATGACCGGGATAAATAATGATATAAAGCCACGATTGACGTGTGAGATAATCAAGAGAGAAGAAGTAATACTTGAGAATGTAACAGCAATGGAAAGTGCTCTTGCAAGAAGTGGGAAATCGAGAGTTGAGTAGGATAACTCAAAGGTCGCACTCACATGGTGGGCTATCCTGAGACTTACCTCGAAACTTAATCTCCATCCTGGCCTCGATACTAAAATGTACGTTCAGGGTGCCTCTGGACGTGCTCGTACTGTCGCGTGCGCGGAATGATTGGTAACTGCGAGGTCATGGACATGGCCGCCATGCGCCTTCATAGTGAGTCGAGAGGTCGAGAGAATCGTCCACTCAGAAGCAGAGAATCAGAACGTGTCCGTTGGATGTCAAGCCGGAAAGCTTGTTTTTCCGCGCAAAATATCCAGATCACGTGAGCACACCCCTTTTTGTTTTGTTTCGTTCTCGCTTCGGCGAGGCACTCGAGGCAAGAGACGGATGTTCAATTTTCTTGGAATTCAATGAACAACTGAGATTCGCTGATAACTATTGCAACATCCTTCATTGAAGAGAAACAAATGTCTCTATCTATAGGCTATCTCTTTAAGATTATGATATATCTCTCCAAGATATGATCTCAAACTAAAGCAGATGTCGAGCCAGATAGGCAGTAAGACGAGGGAGAACTGAACTCGTATAGGGAGAAGTCTGTATTGGCTTCGGGCAATATATGAGACTGAACGGCCCCAAATATGCGGCAGCTGATCTTCTTTCTTGGAAGGTCACGTCTATACGGACTTGCAAGAGGGAGCATGAGTGTCGGGATTCGATGGACCGAAGTCGCGACGAAACATTGAATATCTGCTTATACAATGCATAGATCTCTATCATTGGATGATTTGATCGCAGGCTCTTTACAGTACGCTCGTCAAGTATTAGCTGTTAACTCCTTCCTTTCTCCAGGGCTCGAGCTCCTCGGCACGTCTCCTAGATAAACTTCTCCCATTCACAGATCACAAAATGCACTCGCAGTGAGAAGCGCCCACTCTTTCAGGATCTTTGATCTTGATATCCGGGGAGCCACATGTGATTGCATGGACATTGAACCTCAGTATAGAAGCGAAAGCTGAGGTTTTGGCATCAATTTGGCCTTCTGAACATCAACAAAAGGAATTCAATGGGCCAGTAGACATACATATCAATGGCTTCGAATTAGGGCTCCAGACTACTGAAAAGAGATACTGGTCCTCATACTCAATGTCTTCGAGAATCCTGAGAGCTTCATCGCATTTAGTGATCTCCTCCGAGAAGAAGGCGAAGCGGAAATGCTATTCCATCCTTGTCTTGCCCAGAACAGAAAACCTGTCCTTCTAGCCAGGATTCTAGCAGTCTCTGACTAGAGTGCCCCTCTTGTAATCTGCCAACGGTACTGCATACTCGTTGCACGACTAGTGTTATCTCTTCCTGCCCATCACATTCCAACACACTGATTAAACCCTCCAATGCCGGCTCTGAATCCCTGTTCCCAGATCCATACGGACTCCCCTCTCTGACCTGATTCCAACAACCTCTTCTTAACCCAGATCTCCAAACACCCAATCTTATCTCCACCCTCCGCAGCCGCAACCGCACCCAGTGCGCCCTCACTCCTCATCCCAAAGAACCTCAATGCATCCGAGAACCCAACATTCCACCCCTCGCTATAAAGCTGATGCTCAAAGTGTTTGCCTGGTGCCGTCTGATTCCAATAATTATCATGATTCTGCCTAGCAGTTTGCCCCAACTCTGCTCTCTTCCCCTCAGCTACTCCAATCCTGTTTCGTACCTCCTGGGCTGGGAGCATGAGGTATTGCGGAGGGGCGATATTCCACTTCTTTGACTGCTCGGCAAATCCCCATTCACCGCCATCCATCCAGTCCATCTTATACGTCCAGAAATAACTGCCTCCAGCTCTCTGTTGCCATTTATGACTCTGAGTTCGCCCGAATTGTGTTACTAGATCATCTTTCTCTTGAGGTTGCACTCGTCCCCATGTCTGGCCATCGAGGACACAACTCCATTCTCCGATGATGAGTTCTGCTTCGCCTTTATCACCGAGACTTCCTTCTTTGCCATTCAGTTCTTCCAGTTCGGCTCCAAGTCTGCCAATGATTTGCTGAGGGCTTTGACTACGATCTTCGTCGCTGAATGTATAATACCGATGCGTGTCGATGAGGACTGGGTTCTTTGGTGCGGCACTGAATGGATGTCTGCTATTCGTCCAGTCTAAAGCAGTCTTCAAGTCCCACGCATCAGAGATATAAAGTGGAAGACTCTCATCCCACCTCGCCACCTCCGTAATGACATCTTCATAAAACTGATACATCCCCTCCGCATTATGTGTTGCTTCATTCACCATCTGCAAACCAAGCACTCCGTCCATTCCCCTAGCCTGACCGGCAATCCATGCCAAAGCCTGCTTGGTCCTCTCCAGATTCTCTCTATTCCCCCAAAGCTCCGCTTTCCCAGTCGCGGATCCGTGATCTTCCCCATCAGCTCCACCATACACGAAATGGAAATCCAGCAAGATCCCAATTCCCCAACCTCTAGCCCTCGCAACCAATTCTCTAACTGCACTCCACGCATTCGCATAAACCGTACCTACGCCCTCAAACGGCGTCCCTCGACACCACTCCGGACCCAGAGTAAAATACCCGATAGGTAAACGAATACTCGTGCATCTAGCTTGTTTGACCAACCACTCGAAATCCTGATCACTAACCGCATTTCTCCAGTGAGCTTCCCACTTTTCTTTTGCTCCGTCGAGGCCAAGGTCATTGACTGCCGCAGTCACAGCAGCGAGTTCGTGATTTCCAGATGATGAGCCTATGAACATAGAGCCGGAAAGCCATTTTTCAAGCACGAATATCGAACCTAGGTTCGTGCCCCAGTGAAAACGATAGCGGAGAAGATCCAGTGCTGTTGGAGGCCCGATTGTTGAGGGTTGATTGGCCTGAGCGATAGGCTTTTGAGACGATGATGAGTCGGAATCGGTCAGGTCCTCGAAAGCGGCTTTGACTTTGTTGAGGAATTTCTTCATATTGAGTTGGATCGGACTGAACGTGTATTCAAGACAGGATGAAAGAGGAGAAGAGGGGTTGTGAAGATTTGGTGTTGATCGTTGAGACTGGATCCACTGAGATGCTTGCAGCTGATGCAAGGCTCGGGATCAGCCTTGTTGGTGGGGTGGTGGGGTAACTGAGAGATCCTCGAAGTGAACAGGAAGCGACGTTCCTATGCCTATCAGTCATACCGGATCATGAGGATATCTTGCTTTCATAGCTTTAAGATGTTATGAAGTTGTTATAGAAGACACATTGGATATCAATTTATGATAATACATGATGCTCATTTTGAAGGTGACCTCTGAAAGCTAGTTTTATGTGAACTATACTAGTGCTTTTCAATTTGAATGGATATCCATCGCCGCAAATCCTTGCTAAATACGCTCACAAACCTCGATTAAACCTCATTACTTGGGTATGCCACCTTCAGAGTTGGGTTGAACTCTTCCTTGATACTCCTCATGCTCACAAATCTCGTCAACAAATTCTGGCTTCCAGCCTTGTCATTCGTTCCACTCGCTCTGGCACCACCAAATGGCTGTTGGCCAACAACGGCGCCTGTACTCTTGCAGTTGATATAAAAGTTTCCTGCCGAGTTCCTCAGAGCATCTTCAGCATAACGAACAGCAGCTCTGTCGGAAGCGAAAATGGATCCAGTGAGGCCGTACTCCGAAGTGCTGTCAACAAGTTCACAGGCAGACTGGAATGCCTCGACAGGGGATGTGGTATCGTCGTAAACGTGGACTGTCAGAATTGGACCGAAGAGCTCTGTAGAAAGAAGTTGGTGCTTCGGGTTGGTGGTGGCGTAGATCGTAGGATGGATGAAGTAGCCAGTCGAGTCGTCATATTTGCCTCCTACAAGCAACTCGAGCTCCTTGTCATCTTTAGCGGCGTCAATGACTCCGGATAGCTTCTTGAAGGAACCAGCATGGATGACAGGGCCAATAAAGTTCTTGTAGTCGGTTGGTATTCCGATAGAAAGCGCAGATGTCTCCGAGACAAGGCGTTCCTTGAACTGAGGCCAGACAGACTTAGGAACGTATACTCTGGATGTTGCACTACACTTCTGTCCTTGATACTCAAAGGCGCCACGCACTGTTTGTACTGCTGCGTTTTCGACGTCTGCTGAGGGGTGGATGAGATGAAAGTTCTTGCCTCCCGTCTCACCAACGATTCTTGGGTAACCTTGATACCTGCCTTCTGCAACACCATTGGCAATAGATCCGTACAACTTTCTGAAGACGGCGGTACTACCGGTGTAGTGAAGGCAAGCGAGCTTCTTATGCGCAAGCACAACCTTTGTAACCTCCTCTGGATTTCCGGGCACAAATTGAATAACGTTCTTTGGAAGACCAGCTTCGAGCAGGATGTTGTATAGCAACCAGTTGGAAGCAATTGCCGAATCTGAGGGCTTCCATACCACGACATTACCCATCAAGGCTGGTGCGCCAGGCAGATTGCCAGCAATAGCTGTGAAGTTGAACGGAGTAACTGCGTAGACGAAACCCTCCAATGGCCGGTACTCCACTCTGTTCCATACACCTGGAGAATTATGGGCCGGCTGTTGGGCATATAGCTCCTCCGCATATTGTACGTTGAATCTCAAGAAGTCGACCAATTCCGCCGCAGAGTCGATTTCGGCCTGCCACGCATTCTTGCCCTGTCCAAGCATCGTCGCAGCCATTATGTCATATCTGTATTTTCCAGCGATCAGATCTGCGGCCTTCAAGAAGATCGCAGCTCTGTCTGAGAATGGCAGAGATTCCCATGCGGGTCTCGCTGCCAAAGCAGCATCGATAGCCGCAGACACATCGGACGGGGAGGCATTTGAGTATGAGGCGACCGTTGAAGAGTGATTGGATGGGTTCTGCTGGGTGGAAATCGTAGAGGTTTTGATCTGCAGTGGTTAGAAATGCATGTTATCGACTTGACGTTGTATTGACCAACCTCCTTTCCTCCAACTACAATTGGTACCTCGAGGGGTGTTTGCTTCTGGAAGCTATCAAGGGCGGCCGTGAGACCCTCACGCTGGGCTGATCCTTTGGCATAATGGTGCTGTGATTTCCATCAACATTATGTCACCCAATTGACCGATCAGACTTACGTTTGGTTCATTTGAGACTTTGGGTATGGAGAAAGTTGCAAGAGTGGACATGTTGTATTTGCGGGGTATCGAAGTGGGATGTTTGCGCTTGACAGCTTGTAAACACGGGTTGAGAGGGAGCAAACTCCTGAGACTTTTAGTAGCCATTGTGAAAAGAAAAGCTGCAAACAAATGCGTATATTTTGACTGTCAGAACTCTTTCTGAGCGTACCTCAAATGTTTTGATGGCTGATGGAGCTCTCCAGCGGGCGGCTTATCGCTTTAGATATGGAGATCCTTGGCCGGCTATTGACGGCACTGCGAATTGAGGGCCAAGCTTCATTGTCACCATCCCTGTGATTGCGTCCTAGATCGGAGGCCATTACTTGCAGTGAATTAGGGAACAAGCAATCGCATATGTATAGATTTCTAATGCCAGTTTCGAAGTTCGATTGACACATGGCGGTAGTGCTCTGATATTGAGAACATGCGCCACTTTTACCGCGAGTGCCTAACTCCACCCTTGGCAATGCGTGAAGGAAGCTGCCATGAGAATCACTTGCTGCGGATAAATGGCACTTCATCTATAATATCATATCTGCAGCAATTTTGGCCTGTCGCAAAGAAGGTCTCCTACTTGGATTGTTCGAGGTAGTGAATTGAAAGAGAGTATGGATGGAACACATTCCAACGTGCCAAGCGTGGACCAAGAAGCCCATATCTCTTCAGACTAAGGCTCATTGCTTAACATAACCCATGTTCTTGATATTATCACAATTTAAGACGATGCTGTAGTTTATCTGATAATTCATCTGGTCGATCGTATTTCATGAAGTCCCTGGATACCGTGGTTAAGCAATATGTCGACTATCTCTGTCCATTCCAACCAGAGACCAGGGATGGGACACCAGGATGTTTCATCAGAAGCTATGAAAGACAATACGAAGAAGCGTAATATTGCATGTGTGGTGCATTCTTTTTTCAAAGCTACTAAGAAAGAATCAAGCCCGGTTCCTAACTGTGAACTAATTCCGTGACCAGAGCTTCTACAAATTTCAAGTAAATAAACAAGGGAAAGTGCTTAGAAGCAACGACTTGAACATGATATATACCGGAGTCCACTGACTAATAGGCCTATATTTCAAATCCACCGGTGTATGCTCATGAGACCGGATGTTCAAACTAAATATCGATAAGGGATGAGAGACTGCGTAGAATGGCACACTGCATAACGTCTTAGGAATGCATATGATAGAGAAGTCAAATATAATTCCACCGAGGCCTTTGCAAGGTCAATTGAGTATTGCACTGTCTTGTCTGTGAAGCTGGCATTTCAAGGATTGTTGTAAATGCTCTCCTGGCCATGCTCGGGTTTTTGACCTTGATCGTTAAACTCGTATCTAAGACGCAACACATGTAGTACAACTTCAGAGAAGACACAATTCAAGTACAGACATCATGAACGCTCCATGAAAAGTAACAAAGCATTGAAACCTTCCTCCTCCTTTGTGGTAAGCGGTGTCCACTAACACTTCATCGTTCTTGAATTTGGGCGTTTCAAAAAATGCATTCACAGCTACGAGAGCTGTACAATTACTCAACGGAGTTTGTTGATACGTTGTAGATATTGATTACCTTTCCTGGCCGTGATGCGATCGAGATTACAAAATCCGGATGTCAGCATAGGAACTTGCTTGAGCTCGAGACGGATTAAGCCGCTTAAGTACCTTTAAGCGAGGCGCGCTAGCCAGCGCAGTTTGCCCGCTTGAACCCCTACCTACCAGGAAGGGGCGAAGGTTCTTGGACCACGCAAGGGTACAATGTTTGCCGACCGTGAAGACGGAGTCTCTCTGCCATGAGAGTATCTTTAAAGGCAAATTGAAATTACCATAATCGGAAGCAGAGAGCTACATTCATCATGTCTTCCGCGAGCCGTAGTTTTGCCGACGAAAAGTTTTGTTGCACGTCGCAAGTCGTCTCGAAATCTCGTGGGACTAGGCTCGAGAGATTTTCTCCAGCATCGCATAACTTCCGCATCTGGCCACTCCGAACAACACAGTAACGTGCCTCCGACAGCCCTTGCGCTATACAATAAGATTCACCGTCCTTAAATCCTATATCACTCTGAATACTCTCGAAATTGCAGATATCAATTATTTCCTCGTATCAACATCCTCCGCCTCGTTCCGTTCAATCTCACGCTGACAACGAGTCATGGGTTCCGTCGCTCCAACGTTCAGTGCTCCTCCAACAAGAGCCTTCTTCAAAGGAGGGCTTCTTTTTGATATGTAAGAGCCAAAATCTCGTAAATAACACAGGTTGTCTGTAGCTATTTTGCTCAGAGGACCTAGACTACCTCCACAGCCCACTCTTGGCCATCCTGCTGGAGTTTTAAGATCAACATCTTTTTTCTTCGTTTTGGCGAGAGAGTATTGACAATCAGTAGGGACGGTACTATCATAGTAAGAACACTCGCCTAGGTAGCCTCGACGGGTCACTGATACGCACTCTCAACCCAGGATTCTACTGATGCAGTTGTAAAACACTGGCACATGTATGTTTGAATCAAGTTGTCCCCTTCCACTTATATTTCTCGGCTAATAAGCCCATGTTAGCATCGGAAAAGAGATAGGCGTCGACCCAGCCGTCATTCTAGAGACATCTCACGGCAGGAGGTCAATTGACACGCTGAAAGTGTTGAGCCCCGAGCGGGCAAATTGGGACTGTATGGTTTTCCCCTTGCCTTCCCTTTCTTTCTTCTCGCATCTCTGCATGCTCATGCAAGCCATCATCGATAATCGCTCTAAATCGGAATATGTTTCTACCCCTATTCACGGTTTGCCGAAGCGAGATGGTCTAGATTTCACTCTCAGCTGATTTCGCCCTGCTGGCTTGCCACTTTCGTGCCATTACACAAAGCCACGGTACCGACACTGACATTACGTAGACGTTAAGCATATGGAAGGACTTCTACCTAAGAACTACGGGGAGGATGCCGTCGAGATTCCCGGGGCGCGTGCCCTTCTAGACCAGGTCAGCAAATCCTCTCGCCACTTTTCCAATGTCTAAGACAGAGTATCTGGGAAGCTTTCTAGAGAACGAAAGAAATAAGTTCCTTTCCGCTACTAATTTTCGTCATTGATTTGAGCCAAGTCTAATACGTCCAAAGATCAAAACAGACAATGTCCCTTGGGCAATCGTCACGTCAGGAACCACGCCTCTCGTGAGCGGCTGGTTAAACGTGCTGAAGCTCCCGGTACCTGAAAACCTCGTCGTGGCTGAAGACGTAGAGAACGGCAAGCCCGATCCAGCATGCTATTTGATGGGCATGGACAAGCTGGGCGCGACAGACCCGAGTCAAGTCCTTGTGCTGGAGGACAGTCCCGCAGGTATCAGAGCGGGTAAGGCGGCGGGCTGCAAGGTCCTCGGCCTCGTCACATCTCATACGGTTGAGCAAGTCGTCGGCGCGGGGCCAGATTGGATCGTCAAAGACTTGACGAGCGTGAAAGTTGTGGGCTTTGGCGAGAAAGGCGTTGAGTTGGAATTTCGTGACGCGCTGGTCACCAATTAACTTCGCTTTTTGAGCAAGGGGAGAAGAAAGACAATATCGAAAGTGTAGATTGACAATGGCATTGGTCTGGTAGACAGACAATAGATAGACGCATAGATAGCATGGACTTTATTGACTTGGGATCGCAACATATCAAATCCAGGCACGGGACCGAATCCCGCACTCAACAACCTCTCAACGGCAAGAAAAAGTACTAACCACCAAGCGACACGCCATTATAAGTAACGCCCTACTTCACTTCTGCTCTCTTATTCGACGTCCTCTGGTTTCCATCTCGGCTCCCTCCTTTCCCGCGTGTCCCAGATCTGGGACCGCCCATCAACACCTCGGAAGGCATCCTCAGCGTCTCATTGGTCACGACGACCTCGCCACCAAAATTGCAGCACATCACCTTTCACCAATGAGAGGCGACTCACCAGAAAATAACGCGTTGCAAAAATGGATGTAAGAAAGCAATACTTTCCGCTTTCGATGTCTAGAGGCAAGTATTGGATTTGTTTTGGAAAGGTTTTGAAGCGAATCCGTGATGCTGCAGTAGTGTTGTGGGGATATCCCGTTGGTTGGGACAAGCGATGAGGAGGGTGAGTGGACGACAGGACTCGCCAGTGTTTCTCCAACGGGCAGAGAGGCGGCGAATGGACCCTGATTTTCCTGATGTGGAACTAGGAACAAGAGTGAGGATTGGTTTGAAGATTGTTTTGGAGAACTTGGACTCGTATTCATTGATCGGTACGTATTTGCCTTGGTTGGTTGGATGGTTAGTAGTTTCTACCTCAATAACAAGTGCAGATCTCTGATTGAGGCTAAGAGAGCTTTGGATCCAGGAATGGATCGAGCATGATCCTTTACAGCAATGCAGGGGAGTATGCGGCGGTTCAAGACGTCAAATCATGAGGTTGAGATGGTTGATCTTGGTGATCATGCCTCTGGTTTCTCTTGATACGAGACTTCGTCCGACCATAGCGACGGGAAATATTTGGGAATCGGACTAGAATTTAATCTTGTGGCCTATCAATTGGCAACATAGGAGCATCATCTGGATCTGGATTATAGCTACCATGGGCAACCAAACAAAGTCTCGTCTATGACTTATGATAGCGAAGGATATTTGGTCCGACCTACCCAATAGCCTCGCCTAGACGTCAAGTCAATATTAACGAGAGCACTTGGAGTATGTGAAGGATGTAAGAACTCTTTAGAAGTGTTGGCTCGATGGAGCATTTATTGATCGCCTTTTCGTGTGTAAACAGCACGGGAAGGAGTCTCACTGGCTCGAGCCTGCCGCTCGTCCTTCCACAGAAAGCAATTGAGGTTTGAGAAACATTGGAGAAAGCAGAAGACATGAAGTGAATTCAAATGAACAAATTTATCCATTGTCTAAATCGGACTTTGCTTTGACAACTGGAAGCAATCTACGATGCCACTCGGCGTCACTAGCACCCAGGTACCCGTTCAAAGCAACAAATGTTAAAATAGATATTCATCAAGCCCGAAAGCCAAAGAGCCTAAGGATAACACCCCAAAAACGTATTACAAATCAGAATAAACATCATTCAGCCGAAATTCTTCCCCTGAACAAATTCGCCCCCCCACGCGTTGGCTCAGGAGCATCCCAAGCGAAATCTAGACGCAAGCCGCCAGGAACGCCGCCAGGTACGCCAGGTACACGGCACATGAAATTGAGACATGCTCCCCTCCTCTCTACCGCCTTCAAACTCTGCTGCAAGTCACAAAAATGAATAACGGAGGATGGCGTTGGCCCGGTAGAACACCTGTCAGTGACAAAAAAGCAAGCCTTCGGTGATGCCGTGGAGTGGAAGTTTTCGTTGACCCTAGAGGAAGGACCCGGGTTTATTGCTTTTGTGTATTGTGGCGGCATTTTCTTTGAAAGAGAGAGAAGGCAAGAAATCAGAGACATGTGTCGTCGGAGAAATATTACTCGCGTTCAACGTTTGCGCTGGTATTATGGATGGCTGTTTCTTGTTCTTCTTTGCCTGTTGTGCTGAATCGAACTTGTGGTAGGGAATTTCACTCACGAACAAAGTATACAGAGTAGAAGAGAGACAGTGGCACATGACAGATATGGTAGCAACTAGATGGATGGTTCGCTGTTACTATGTCTGAAAGCACAAATTTGACATGTCGCCTTCCTGTGTCCTCGCCGAATGTTCTACTAGTGTATGATTGCGTATGCTATTCTCCGAGTCGCGAAGGCAACATCACTCGAGTAAGGCAGGACGAGGGAGAAGCCGAAAAGAAGTCCTCTGGTAACGAAACCGTTGATACGGTTGTAGTGGACGGAGTGGACCTGTTCACTGAGGTTACTGTTGTCCTACGTTGGGTCGTCACGCTGTGTGACTGGGAATCATGCTTCTGTTCCTTAACCTCCTTCCGCTGGTAATTTAAGAACATCGTGAGCACGTCAAGTACCAGGTCTGAATTCCAAATTGACCGAACCCTTGGTCCGGTATTTGAGCCAAGTTGCCTAGCTCAGCTGGTAAAATATTGTAAGTGCTGTTGTGGCCCCTGTGGGAGAACGCACGAACGGACACAAAAAGCAAGACCTACTTTAAAATGTAGTAGCACAGCATACGGCATCCGTTAGGATTTCCGAGGATATGGTTGTTGGAAATTAGGGGCCCATCTATTCACCTGCAAGTTTCCTTGATTAGAATATTTTAATTCGGAAGATGTCTACAGTTGTCCGGCAGGTTAGGCACCATTTGAAGGGTAACCTGCAGGCCGCGGATGAGCTGCGTCTTGCACGGCATCAAGAGACAATCACGCGATCATCGGCTTTGCTTTGAGTAAGAGATAGACAGATCATCATCGTGTTATTGCGCCGAGGACTTGTAAAATACACTTCTCGCTCCAGATGACCTCAAATAACAGGCGATCAGCCAAGTCGCAGAGCCTGATCATCGGGTAGAAGCATTTCCGAAGTACCCGGTCCTGAACCATGAACTCAAGGGCAGTGCACAATATAAATTGATTAAAGATAAGATACTGTAAAGTGGCACTGAAAATGTTTCGTTTCGTCCCCTAGAAATAGCAATAAAAGTGAGGCAACACGTGACAGTATCATATTGATTGTTGTTTTGACGAAACCCAACAACAGAACTTTTGCGTTTCAAAACTGAAGGTTTCTATTTACAGGCCCACAGGAGAGGGGCTCGACATCCATTTGCAGGCAATTTTGACGAAGGAGCACGGTGGCGTTGGAAAACAATGCGGCTCTTGTCAGGTCGGTGACTCGTCATTATTTGCGGAGAAACCCCCTGTTCGCATTGCTCTACCACCCTGAACTGATCTTAAATTTGATGCCAGAGCGCTTGACTGGGACCGTGGACAACAAATTTCGGATACGAAAACAAACAAGGAGCGGGTTTGGTACGATTCATGAATGAAGGACTTGGAAGCTGAATGAAAAGGAAGAAAAGAAAGAAACAAAGAGCAACTACGCTGTGTTCTATTCATGCTTGAAAGACGATTGGAGCTTGATAATCGTACGAATACCGGAAATGATGATGATGGAATTGCTTTTGCTTCTTTCAAGGGGAAATGCAGGAACAAGCCGGCCGACCGGCCGTGCAAAGGCAGGCCATCCCATCCCTTGCTTGTCAGGAACGAACGATCTGCCGAGTGAAGAAAGAGATGAGACGAGAAACCAAGTTTTTGGAGATCGCGGTCTGACCGTCTGAGGGCGAAGGGAGGGTAGCGCAAGGGAAGGGAGGGAAAGGGAGGGGAAGAGAAGGGGCGAAGAGGTTGCCCTGGTTGAAGCTGTTGATGCATGTCCCGAGTCGGACTCTTTCTTGTCTTTTGCCTTACGGAGCGTACGTTACCCCTTTTTCGAGCATCACTAGCTTCTCTGCCCTGCTGCTCTGCGCTGCTTCTCTGCGCTGCACGTGGCGGTGGGTCGGGATTGCTTGGGCCGAGTTTGCTGCGATAAGCAGAACAACCTGGAATGAATGATACGCCGGTACGGTACTACGGTACATCGAGCATCAAAATACACCCGAAGAACCACATCGTGCAAATGCACGCATATGTAGGCAAATGATGGAGTTACTTACAAGAATCTTTCTTCGTTAGTGATATTCAAGGGCACATTCCTTCAAGACTTGAGCAAGTAGTGCGCTGTCAGGTGCTATCTCGCATTCCAGTCCTAAGAATGAGCACTTCAGTTGCCCGCCCTCGCCCTCTGTTCATTTTCTCAAAAGCTTGAGTTCCCCAGATGTTGAGATAGCCTCATCGTTTCCAATGCCACGGAAACGAAGGCTGGCTGTCAACTTGTCAAGGGCCGTCCAAAGCAAGCACTGTTCGCTCACGGCTTGTGCCATCCATGTCCCGAACCTGGTCCCAGAGATCTATCCATGCTCGTCCAAAACCCCTTGTCAGTCACGAAGCCATGGCAGTGTGGACACTAGACAGCAATACGCCCGCCTGCAGCTCAAGGGCTCATCGGATTATTCTGACAGCCCCCGCAAAGGCACAACAAAAAGCACAAAAGAACCTCACCCTCTTCCTCATCCTCGACTTCTTGGCCATCATTGGGTCGATTACGAGAAAGCTGCCGACCCGTGGACAGCTGTGATAGGCCATTCGAGCGAGCGATCAGGGCTCCCGAGGTCCATCCCACTCCCATCCGATCGTCCCATCAATCCCTGTTGACACTCCCGAAAGGAGCGCTGCTCTGCAGCATCAGAATTGAGGATTTGCACTTCTGTGTCTGGTAGGAGGGAGATCTGCTCTGGGGATCTTTCGGTACGCTATCCCGCGTCAATCATTATTGCGACCCCCCAAATCTCGAATTCGCACCACATGTACGTCAGATGCTCATGGGCGAGTGAAGCTGCCGACTCCTCGCGCGCGCGAGAATCTCAGCGGATGGTTCAAGGCCTAAGCACGACTTTTTTCGCGCTTCCGCTCCCTGGCCTTAACCGCAGCGCCGGCGCGAGATGAGGAGATTACAATTTGAAGCTGGACAACTCGAGGGGGCTAGCACTGGACGAAAGATGGAGAATACCTATCGACGGTCTTGCGGGAATATTTTCCGCAGGCATTTACGAGTCAAGCATGAGCGATTTGAGTATCGGAGGGGCCGTCATAGTCGCAATTGCGGTGCTGTCACAACTCGGAACATAGGATGTTTGTCTTTGAGCTTATCAAAATGCCCGAGGGCTAGATCACAACGGCAGTCAACGTTTTGTCGCAGTTGAAGGATGCAAAACGAACTTTTGACACCCCACGGATCCTCTTCTGGACGTCAGAAGTCTCTGCACGTATGCCACTGGCTCTGATAGGCGTAACTGTCACCTGTTATCCCCATACACTGCCAGATTCGGTTCAGGCTGGCCCAGCCTCTTGGCTCTCGCTTCCGGATGTGGTCTATCTTCGCGATCATGCGTCCAGCTGAATATCTAGAGCAGTCTATGACAGGGCTGGTACCTACGAAGTAGAGCGCTGGCTCGCAGGAACAGTGGATGCGGTGATAGTAGTGCAGTGCGGGGACCAGGCTGTCACCGACTACATGGAAACGTGGGAAAACACTTGCTTCCATGGAGGTCATGATGACTTGATCAATGCACCGTCGCTTGCGGCCCAGTGGCAGCCAGGGGATTTTCTTAACTGCACATCTTATGGGAACACCACGGCGTTTCCCTCTTTTCTACAAGGATGGATGCCGCCTTTTTGAATCTTGACATGTTGACACTGGACTTTTTGGATCTGCCTTTTCGATCGTAATTTGCGAATCAATTCCTCGAGAAATACTGTTGACTGTGCTGCGCAGAATCGCGCATACGATAGCAATCTTTTACCATTCATTTTTGAGTATTTTTCATCGCTGGAGAAGTACATCCTGTGGTTGCGATGATCACCCATTGGTTCCCGCGAGTGCGGCGGTACAGCACACCCGCATCTGCACCTTCAGGGAATGTGGGTAAAAATAGAGTTGAGATGAGGACCTCCCTTCTTCATTGTTGCACAAAGATGATTTCCACCTTCCCGTCATTCTCCAGAAAGTCAAGGGTACATCCTCCTCCCACTTTGCTCATTTTGACAATGGCAGTGCATGCACAACTGCACTCACGGGTCCTAAATTAAGCATGGAGAAGATATACCTTGATCATATCACGATTCGCGAATCGATAGCGACTTCGATTCGCTGTTGGATAGCCAGTGACGATGAAAATCTATGCGCTTGCTCGCCCGCTGTCTGCCAACAAACGTTGGACGGTGATGGGCGATCCGGATGCTTGATGAGTTGTGGTAACAGTAAAAGCGTTACGGCGCTTTGCCTTCTGCAGTAGAATTTCTGATTTGATCCGGTTTTGCGTTTAGAATTTAGACAGGTCCGAGTTGGACAGCAGGTCTTCATGACGGCTCTAATTCGTCGGGGATGATTTTAAGAACATCTGCTAGGACCCGATGCGGGAGATGAAGCGAGTGAAGGGTGCTGAAAATGATGAGCTAGACTGGGTTTAGGACGACGATTGTTCAGACCTTGCCAGGAACAGAGCTGCCCGCTCCAAGCCTCAAGTGCGGGTTGGGCAGCTTGGCTTAGTATGGCTTAGTGGCTAGTTAGCTCGAAGCTTTAACAAGGCGCGATCAAAGAGCGATGAGGGGTATCGAAGTCCAGGCTGCCCAGTGAGAAGAGGGTTGGTAACCAGCCAGCAAAAATCAGGACAGGGTCGGCATAGCAGGGCAGGGTGGAGGGTGGGCAGCAGAGGAGTAGGAGACCAGCAAGCCAACGTTCTGCACCGCTAAGCAAAAAAGCCTGGGAGATGTCTCACTTCCACTTCCCCCCCGTCTGGTCCCACCCACAGCGGTAATAGCGTCTTGACCAACCACAGCGGGTGAGAATTGTCCGTTCGCGAAATTTACAGGGGCATAAAGGAGACACAGCACCTGCAAGCAGTGGGAGGAGGACAAGGAAAAGGCCAGGGTTAAGGCAGGGGCAGAGACTTAGTGCTGGCCTGGCAGGTTACCACGCGCTTTTCGGTGTTCACACTCCCAGACTTCCTCACATCACAGGCCCCCCTCGTCCCAAAATCCCGAGCACCAGCAGTCAAGCAGTGTGAAATGCTGGCCAAGCCAAGCCACGCCAGCGGTCTGCATTGCAAAGCGACAAGGCAGCGTCGAGATCTCTCCAGGCCCCTGGTCAGCAGTAGCAACACAAACACTCACGCAGTACCCCAATCGATGCACTTACTTATTACTTACCTACTTCACCTGCCTACTTTACCTACTTCAACTTGACTTGAGCTCCTGTCTGCACTGCGCACTTTTGTTCTCGATATCCTCAACTCTCGTTGCGTTTCTTGTCGAGCTCCGCCCCGAACAGACCTTCTCTTGTAGCGGTCATATATAAAATCCCCACTGTCTGCACCTGAAATACGGGGACTTTGTTTCCGCCAGGATAAGAGTGTCGACCTTGCTGAGCGCCCTGGCTCCCGCCCGCACAAGCAGCCACACACAGCACAGCACAGTAGATCTAGTCAGCCGCCGCCCGCCATTTCGACCTTTCTCTCTTCCCGCCCGCCGTACCGTATGTGCTCGTCCCTTCTTTCGTTCCTTCGTTCAACAAAACTCCGCGCTCTCCTCCCTCGTTCCTTTCTCCCTTTTGCCCTATTCTAACTCTTGCTGTCAAACAGTCTCTCCCTTCATTCTTTACATCCCCCGATTCTCCACGAGGCACTGCATTAATCATCGTTGGCTCGTTCCCTCATAATTACGCCTACCACCAACTTCACTCGTTTTCCACCACTTCTGTAATAATACGCGACCAAACTCGACAGGGAATCAACAAAGAACAGCCACGCATAGACTCCAATCTTTTGTCTACTATACGAACGCACTTGTCGACGGCAGACTCAATTGTTCCCTCGAATCTTGGACGCCTTCCACTCGCTCTTCCCCGCCCAACATACAATATTCTTTAACCTGATTCCCATTAATTAATCAATCAATCGAAACGCCTTTGTTCTGGACAACATCGTCGAAATCAATTGAGGTCATTTGGCCCCTAACAGCTCAGCGGACTTGCGATCGCATGCTTGGCTGGTGGATTCGACCGTACTTGTTCAACTCTGGTTCCGAGCGATGCCAAATATGGAGTTCTTCGAGCCAACGCCCTATCATCACCAGCACCCTCACTACCACCACGAACATCTGTCTCATTACAGTGATGCCCACCAGAACTACGCCATGGCACAATCTACATCGATGATTGCAATGCCGAACGTTGTAAAGGGAAATGAGACAAAACCACGACTTGGGAAAGATGAAGTGGACATCCTGGAGCGGGAGTTCAAGAAGAATCCCAAGCCGACAACCCAGACGAAGCGTCAATTCGCCGAGGAGATGGGTGTTGATTTGGCACGAATAAACGTAAGTGAAGAGGAGGGAGTTGAGAGGAATCTATACTGACGATGGCAGAACTGGTTCCAGAATCGACGGGCGAAGAGGAAGCAAGAGAAGAAGCAGGAAGCTTATGAAGCTGGGCAAGCCCAGGAAGCGCTGGGGTACTCGGAGCCGTCATCACCAGACTTCTACAACAACGGGAGCGGATATTACAGTGACAACAGCCAAAATGTACCCATTCAGCAACCTTCGGCCCAATTCCCTTTGGCCAATGGCCCTCCACCACCGGTCGCCTCATACAATCCTCAATACACCGACCCTTCAACAGCCAGCATGGAATCGCTACACCGGACAATGGCTGCTGCTCAGGCTGCTTCGGGACACGACGATTTCCATAATTTCGTCGACCAGCACGATTCTATGCCTACCTTCGGGGGCTCCATCCATAGTTTCTCGAGCACTGACCGTGCTCAATTCCCAACTCCAGAGGAATCGCTAGATCACTTTAATAATACCCAAGCTTATTCGTACCCTTCGAGCTTCTCCAACAGCCTGTATATCAATCCATCACGATCCCAGTCCATTGCTGAGATCCAGTCACCGGAGGACGCATCCAACCATACTCCAACTCCATTCAACAACTTCCAAAATTTAAGGCACGAATCTTCCGTTCCTCAGTTGATGACGAGCTTCCCCTCGCAGTTGCTTCCCTCGCAGTCGAACGACGGAGTGTTCCAGCAAAACGACGAGCAGTTCACCCAAAGTCCGGAATCTATCCATGAGTCAACACTGGCAATCGGGTTCAAATACGATATTGCAGAGTCCGATGAGTCTTCAGTCTCACCACCTGGGCCATCGATTGCGTTCAAGTCCCCACCACCTCCCATGGACATTGCTTCCCGCCGAAAGAAGGTTCAAGTTAAGCCCGCAGCATTGGTTGCCGATACCTTGAGAGGACGTCCTTCCATGGGCCCAAGAACAGTCTCTCATGCCGAGGGCTTCCGCCGTGGGACCGAAAGTCCCGCTTCATCACCCATGCGCCGCATTGTCTCCGCTGGTGGTAACAGAAATGTTCTGAGTGGTCGCATCTACAAATCTGGCATTGAATCCTCTCAGCGTTCCCCTATCAACCTAGGCGGGTTTGCTGATGCGGGGTCTTTCCTGGAGTACAATCAACAGAACATTCGCAACCCTTCGCTCACAGCTGGATCTTCGCTTAACTCGAGCCTGGCTCCTCCTACTCCAATGTCCCCCCGAGAAAGGGAGATGACTTTCCCCAAATTGGAAAGTTCTCGATCAACTGCATCTCCCATTGAAGGGGGTGTCAACTTTGTCTTTAACGCCGGTGTCCCAGGATGTTTCACCACGATGGAAGGGGATCAAAACTTGGCATCACCCCCTGAGACACCGCAGGCACATCTGGCGGCTGCTTCGAACAACTGGGCAACTGGGCTTGACTTGTCTGATAAGACATGGCAATACGATGTCCCAGACGAACCCCTTTACACTCCTGCCCAAGACTCCTTTCCAATGGAAATTCATATGCCACAACCATCTTATCTTGGCTCCATAAGTCAACCAGTCACTCCTGCCTTCGGTCAATTCAATCCTAATTTCATGTTTGGACATGAGTCGCCTCAGTACAAGAACGAGCCGGTTCAGTATACTCTCTCTACTCAATCTGGGTCTGAGTATTCCTTTCCAGAGTCCAACCAACATTATCTCGGTGTATCACCAACGACAACGAAGCAGAAAACGTTCCAATTCTCGCACACCACTGCCGCTGACTTCTCTGAGAAGTGAAGCGTGCTCCTGCCTACGGCATTTTCATTTATGTTTGCTCTACGGAGCTATATGTTCAGCAGATTCTTTACTGCTGTTTGTACAACAATACCTTGTGTAGCATGTCAAGCGTCTGATTTCTTTTTCTTTTTTTGATCTGGGCGTCTCTCAAATAATGTAATCACGGTGACGCAGTGTCTAACTGTCAATGTTCACGAAGCATGGAGGAGGAAAGAAGTAAGGAGATATACCCAAAAGCAACAAGATACGGGCTGGTGGATGAATTGTATGGGCTCTTGATACTTTATCGAGACAGGCGTAATGGTAGCAACCCGGATGTGTCGATCAATGACTACTACGTGTTGATGGGTTTTGGGCAACTTTCACATTTTCAACGCCGGAGGGAATGGAAACATTGGGTGTCTTGTATAGCCTCAACAATAGAAGGTCCTGAAATCATCATTGTCTCTGCCAAACTACGTGACACATCCAAGTTTCGTGATCTCAATCAAGCCCTTGGACACGATTGACAAAGAAAGGCATCACTAACAGAATATCCTCCCGTGCAAATGTCGGTCCAAATTGCACCTGACAAGGGTTGATCTCCTCTACGTCACAATTCGGAGAATATGCCTCCACTCTTACAAGATATGATCCATAAGGCGAGACAATAGTTGCGTGCGTGCCGTTCCTCCCTCATCGTCCTAGCACGATACTTTTACCTAAACCACACCATCAGAGCCACAGCACAGAAATCTAATTTCCTACACCCCTAGCGATCCTAACGAGAGAAAACAAGTAGACTAGATCAGATCAGATCACTATCCCGCAGCGTACGTGAGAGCACGGCAGTGACATTACAATGCGTCGGACGGAGGCAAGTAAATTATAATTTTATATAGGCCTGCTGCTAATGCAGGTGTAATGGAATGGGGGAACGAGTCTACAACCCGATGGCGACACTATTGAAACGTGCACCCCTCTAGCTGCCGTACCTTGGACCAAGCGAGAAGGCAAATCTTAGCCAGCGCCCCAGCGCCAGCAGGTCGGGAGATCGGGAGATATACGCCTACCGATGGTAGCTGGGTAGATAGGGTAGGCTGGCTGGCTGGTAAGGTTATTGATTGAAAAATTAATATCATCCCGCCCGCAGACCGCGTTTCCCCGTATTGTGTTGTGTTGTGTGCCGGTTTGGACTTGGTGCTGCTTGGCGGGGGAGGAATGGTTTCTGAGGTACTGTGGCTTTTGGATGGGGGTTGAGTTGGTGCGGGATACAGATTAGATGGCGGTTTGGTAGGTTGATGGAGTGATGGGAGTTGGGTTTTGCTTGCAGCTCGGTTACTGCAGGGGTGAAGATGCTGGAGTTGGGGTTGGGGGTAAACAAATAGGCGAGGCTGTCCTGAAACTCCACCAGATTGGAATAACAAGGTTTGGGAGTCTCTGATATGTATCTTGAGCGCCAAAGACGATCAACAGCTTTGAACAGTACCAAACATCAAGTCATAACTTTAGCTTCTATATAACGAACGATGTGGAAATTTACAGGAGAGAAAGCGGTGAGTGAGGCGCTCTTCGAGAATATAGATCATCCAGTAGAGCATATCTGATTTAAGGAGCATAGGAAAATAGCAGAGTGAGAGACAGTACCATCTGGTGTTTAAGTCACAGAGCCATCCTGAAACTTGGAGAGACTTTGGGGCACAAAGATTCGTTTCTGTCAAACTCTACCTGACAGGGTGTCAGCTATCAACGGACATAACATTGACGCAGTCCGAGGCGTTAGGATTGAGACATTCGTATCCTTTGAGCTGAATACAAATCAGTATTCCATAACACGTGGGATAATTCTTACTTGAATGACGCCAACGTGTCTGCTCTGGATATGGACCTCGTTCGTTGATTCTGCTCGCTTAAATGCAATAGGACAAGCTACAAATATGTAAATGTTCTGATATTGCATCTCTAGCAGCATGGATGATACATGTAGTCTTTTTACTTCTATTGTATCCTCTTCTGATGTATCCTGTAGTAAATCTTTTTGCAGCAAACGCGAACAATTGAGAGATCTTCAGATAAGCGCACACCTCCCTTGGAACAAGTGAAGAGAAGGTAATGAAAGGTTTGAAGCCCCAGGACTTATCAAACAAGATCTTGATTTGAGCAATGCAGTGATTTTGACTGCAAAATAGCTGATGCTACGCATTTATCGCTCACTACCCAAGTGGAGGTTTCAGTTTATCTGAGAAGCACTTCTCGGCACTCTGGCAGTATGTTGAGCTTCTGACCGACGCATCTTTGCTTCTTGAGTACACTCCGTGTAAGGAATGGTATCAGATTGATTCTCGTTATTAATACTGGGTTCTCTCAACTTCTTATGTGTATTAAACAATATTCTCAAGTGAAACTGACATATATTTGGCTGAACGATGCAGCCTCAAGATCATGAGCGTCCGTCTTTAACATCTCCCCGAGCAGTTAATAGGGACTGCCACAAACTGACTTACAGCAAGATCCGAATGACGGCCTTTGACCTCTCTTTCAGAAGTGAAATACGTAGACAGGTGACATTGTCATACTCCCCTTGCCCAACCTCTAGCTTCTCATTCAGAGATCGCTAAGCTGAGCACTACTAAATTATATAACTTGGTATTACCTGGAATAGATACAGGTTCTCGAATCTTATATAAATCGCCAGCCTGTGACTTCCGACAGACTTGATTTCCAGGTTACCTCAAGTACCTAGGGACGAAGTAGTTGTGGGCACATTGATTGGCCAAAGCTCCAGGTCAAGTTCCACTTTCCCCAGAGCACGTGAGAAAATCTTGGCAGTTTGACCCGCGCTAACAGATAGGCAGTGCAAAATATAATTTTTATCTTCGATAAGGAAACTCCTCACAAACATACATCCCACCACAACACAATGGCGGGAATCAATAAACCAGGCAGTAAGTTTCGCAGAGATAATGCACATTCTTAAGGCTAATTGAAAAATCAACAGAGCCGAAGTCGAAAAGACGTCCCGTTCGTCTGCGAGAAAGTATCAAGAAAGCATCGGCAGCAAAGCAGAAGAAAGACCGCAAGGCAGGAAAGAAAAATCCAGAATGGCGATCGAAGCTGAAGAAAGACCCTGGAATCCCGAATCTGTTCCCGTACAAAGATAAGATCCTTGCAGAGATTGAGGAAGGGAGACGGAGGAAAGCAGAGGATGCAGAGAAGCGCAGAGCTGATGCGAAGGCCACGAAGACGGGAGAGAAGTCTGGCGAGCAGGTTGAGAGAGAAGTCGAGGCTAGGATGGAGGGTGTAGATGAGGAGGATATCATGGATGAGGAGATGGATGAGGATTTCGACGAGGATGCCAACCCCATGGCTGCTTTACTGGCCAGCGCACGAGCTGCTGCGCAGGAATACGAGGAGGAGCTTGAAAGCGGTGACGAGATGGATGAGGATGACTTATCTGAATCCGACGACGACGACGCAGGTGTCGAGCTTTCAGGCCTCCCTACAAGAAAAGATGGATCGAGAAAAGCATTCGATAAGGTCTTCAAGCAGGTTGTCGAGCAAGCAGATGTCGTTCTTTACGTTCTCGACGCCCGCGACCCAGAAGGCACTCGCTCGAAGGAAGTTGAGCGAATGGTTATGGCCGCTGCCAGCGGCGGAAAACGTCTCATCCTCATCCTCAACAAGATCGATCTCATCCCCGCACCAGTCCTCAAGTCCTGGCTCCTCCACCTCCGCCGATACTTCCCCACCATCCCACTCCGCGCTTCAGGCCCAGCTCCAAATGCACATACCTTCAACCACAAGCAACTGACCGTACAAAGCACATCCGCAACCCTTTTCAAAGCACTGAAATCCTTCGCCGCAGCCAAACAACTCAAGCGCGCCATCTCAGTAGGCGTAATCGGCTACCCCAACGTCGGAAAATCCTCCGTCATCAATGCTTTGACTTCTCGCCTGGGAGGCGGCAGCGCAGCATGTCCAGTCGGAGCAGAAGCAGGTGTCACCACCTCTCTCCGCGAAGTCAAGATCGACAGCAAACTAAAGCTCCTCGATTCTCCCGGGATCGTATTCCCCAGCGCCGGCGACGGATCCAAAGCATCTAAGAAAGAGGAACAAGCAAGACTCGTCCTGCTGAACGCCGTTCCGCCTAAGCAAATTGAAGACCCAGTCCCAGCCGTCACGTTACTACTGAAGCGTCTCTCGGGCTCGGAGGGTATGTTGACGAAGCTCATGGACGTGTATGGTCTGCCACCACTCATCCGCACAAACGGTGATCCTACAACCGATTTCCTGATCCAGGTTGCTCGCAAGCGAGGACGGTTGGGTAAAGGCGGAGTACCGAATTTGAACAGTGCTGCTACGACCGTCATCACAGATTGGAGAGATGGCCGTATCCAGGGCTGGATGGACGCGCCTGTCTTAGCTGTTGCGCCTGCTGTGACGGATGCTACGGCTGGTGCTCCTGTGATCGGTGACCAGAAAGAGATTGTCTCCGAGTGGGCTGCGGAATTCAAGCTAGAGGGTCTCTGGGGAGACGGCAAGGCGGAGGTTGTGGATGATGCTATGCAGGAGTAGAAGCGTCGGTTGATGATATGTTGGACTTTCCAGATAGTCTGGATTTAAAAGATACATAGGTGGAGTTATGGCGTCTGGGGCTGGCTAGATAGGAGGCAAAAAAGTTGGCTTGCAAGAAGTCCGGATTGCCTGTAATTGAACACTTTTTCAGTCACATCAATAGATACTAGCCATTCATATCTGATCGTGATTTACACTGCTAGATTGCAGTAGCAGTGACGTAGAGGATCTGTCATACCAGATCATCATTTAGTTTACAGTATTTCATGGTATCGCATCTATGCAACCCTCTCTATTTTCCGCCAACCTTAACAAGCTCCAGCTTGACCTTCCTCTTTCCCGTACTCTCCTCCTTAACATCACTAATCCTCACAACAACCTTCTCAAAAAGCTCAACCTCAACCTCTCTGCTTCCACTAGTCCTCAATACGTACTCCTCAGCATCAAAAATGCTCTCTGGCTCTGTGTCGGCCAGGTCTCTCAAGCGAATCAAGCTTTCGATACCGAATCTAGGGACAAATACCACGAATCCATTTGAGAAAACTTTCATGACGAAGCCTTCTTCCTCAACGATACGACCCTTGAGAGCTTGTCCGACGTAGTACTCGATGGATGCACGACCCGCTTGTTGCGCGTTACGGTGTCGAACATTGATGTTCTTGCATACAGCCTCGAGCTTGCCTTTGCTGCGAACGCTGGCGTCGAGAGGTTCGTATTCGATGGCAGCAGCAAGCTGTCTGTGAGCTACGAGATCGGCATATCGACGGATAGGCGAGGTGAAATGCGTGTAGATCTCGGATGCGAGACCATAATGTGTAAATTCTGGGTAAGCCTGTGTGCCGGAGCAGAAATACTCTGCGGACATCATACAGCGGGTTGCCATGATACGGACGAGAGTGTTGAAGAAAGGCTCTTTGGGATCGACGCAGGCGTCTAGGGAGTCTGCTAGTTCTTTAGACGAAGAAGTGCGCAGTTCAAGCCCACGCTTGACCTTTAGCTGATTGGCGAGCTCTTCGAAGTTTGTCTTGGGAGGTGCGCCGTGACGACGAAGCATGGCGGTTTGTGGGAAGGCTTCGTAGATTTTGGCAGCGACGCTGGTGTTGGCTAGTAACATGAATTCTTCGACGAGGGACATGGTGTCAAGATGTTTCTTGGTCTTGATGTCGATAGGATCTGAGGTCTCAGACTCCGTCTCAACTCTTACTTCTGGTGAAGAGAGACTTAGAGCTCCAGCATCCATTCGCTTTTGCTTAAACTTCTTGGAAAGCATTAGGAGGGTTCGCATGGCATTCGTCAATTCGTCCTTGTTTGAAGCATCGTCAATTCGAATCTGCGCTTGCTCGTAACTGAAAGCTTCTCGCGATTTAATGACTGATTTTGTGAAGTCTGACTTGACAATTTGCGCATCGGGAGTGATTTCCCAAATGGCTGAAAAGGCATATCTCTCAACGTATGGCTTCAACGAGCAAAGATCAGTACCGAGAAGCATTGGCAACATATCAATACGCTTATCGACCAAGTAGACCGTTGTTCCACGAATACTTGCTTCGGCGTCCATTGCGTTGTTCGGCTTGACAAAATGAGACACATCTGCGATGTGGACTCCGACTTCGAAATTACCATTTGGCAATGGCCGAGCATGCAGAGCATCATCGATATCCTGACATCCAATGGGATCGATACTGCAAATTTGTAGGCCACGAAGATCTCGACGATCTCTCCATCCAGGATCATCTGTACTGGGCGGTACAATCCAATCGTGACCTTCCTTGGGTAAACAGTCCAAGACCGTCTTTGGAAATGGTCGGTATTGCACATCATATTCCAACAATAAGGCCTCTGTCTCAGCGCCCTTGGTCTCCAGCTCACCGAGCGATCGGACAAAATGGCCCACTGGGTACCTTGAATCCCTATCCCAGGAATCGATAGTGACCAGAACCCGCTTGCCAAGAATCTCTCCAGCCTGTCTTGTCCGGACTCTGATTTTGGGTATCCTCTTGTCCATAGGAATCAAGAACACAGTCTGCTGTTTCCGACTCTGCTTGATTGATCCACTGACCGAAGACTCATCGACATGTCCAACATACTGTCTCCAATTCCTCTTGACCACACCAACAACCCTCGCAGTCGGTTGTGGTTTGCCTTCTGAAGTCTTGCTGTGAACCTTCTTGACCTCTTCCTGCAACGCTCTCCGTTCCTTCTCCGTAACAACAGCCTCTCCGTCTTCTGCATCAGCATTCTCATTCTTATTAACCGTCTCCTCCTCAATGATCTTCGTCGAAGGTTCCTTCCACTGATCCTTAGGCAGAACCTCCACCACAACCACATCTCCCTGCACAGCGCGATTGATATTCTCCCTGCCCAGAACCAACAGCGATTTGTCGAAAGCCGGAACATGTATCGATCCCTCCAAGTAGTTATATGGCGAGACATTAAAAATGCCCTGATGTAAAGTCCCATTCTTGACACCCGTCAGCATCTTCGAGACCGAAAAGTACTCTGCGTAGATATTCTCTGTCGCCTTCGCATCTCTCAGTTCTCGACCTTCCTTCACCACACTGATCATATCCAGCAATTGATCCGCATTTTCCAGCCCCTCAACATACGTACTCAATGAGCATGCCTCAATCCCATCCCTCTTCGCCTTCTTCAGATTCTCCTTATCATCACTCAGCATAACCACCGCGGGTACCTTTTTCTCGCTGCCTCCCGCATCCTTGACAGCCTGCCTCAAATGCTCTCCATACCACTTGACCGCCCTCCTAACCGCCCGATCATTCCTATCATTGATCGACTCGCCCACCTCGCGCACCACGTATGTCTCGAGCCGGAAATCGTTAAAGAAAACATAGAAGCGCTTCTCCTCGCTCTTCGTGAGGCCAATGAGCCGGTTATAGAGGGGTAGGGACCGATTACGCAGTTCTTCGAGGACGGTCTGCAGGATTATAACGTCGTAGAAAGCAGATTTCTGCTCGAAGAGGTCGAGGGCGTTGAGGAGGGCGTTGGTGTCCGGGACCAGGTAGTGCCCTTGTTTGTAGGCTTTTGTTCCGGCGGGCTTTTCGGAGAGCACAAAAGGGGTTACTGGATTATATTCATGAGCATATAAATCCCAAAGCTTGAAAGAATAGGATTTGGCTTACAGTTACCACCGGCATCCCTCGGCGCCGCTGCCAGACAGCTCGTACATAGCTTCGACGAGCAGGGAATGTCTTGTCGCAGGTACAGCTCGCGGACGATTTTTTGGACCTTGCCACCCTTTGTAGATCGCACGTAGACCTTGCTGGATATATTCGAGGCGTACGGGTCTGCCGCTAGGGATCTCTTGAGACTCGTCATTGTGTTGTGGTATTGTGTTTTTGGGGTGTGCAAATTATGGCGGGGCAAAAAGATGCTTGGTCGCAGATGGAGATCTGAAATTTAGACGCGGTTTTTGTGGAGGCGAGACAGGCGCGGGTATGGAGCTTTTCACTTGAGTTGCTAAAGTTGGAACTTTGCTATATTCTGCTGTTAATCGATAATCTTATTCATTTGATAGTTCTAATACTGTTTCTATTTTGTATTTCAGAAGTGGTCGCCGGTTCTCACAGCCTCTTTTCTACTGTCCAATCTCTCGCCAATGGCTCGAAGCTTTCAACGGGTGGTGAAGAATACTAAGTTCTGGACTGATGCCTTCCCCCAAGCCATAATTTCATTCTCGATCTGAACCCATTCTCGATCTTGATTAAGATGCTTGGTATCACCATATCGCACTAGTCTTGCAAACTTCCCGTCAGATTGTAGTTGTGGAACTCGATTGTTTGAAGTCAACACAGGGTAGCGAGTTTCAAAACAAGAACATATTCAAAGTTTCATTACGGTACACAGCACCAAGATAGCTAGGTATATTCGCATCCATCGTCATTTCAATGAGCCAAAATAAGTAAGAAGGGTATATAGAGCCGTAAACACAAAACAAAAAAAATTCCTCGGGGCCTCCTGTGAGCGGCCTAAAGTTAAGGTCTGTTATCAAAAGCTTGAAAGCAGTTTCGAGATTAACGACATTTCCTCCAAAGTAAAACAAAGGGTATCAATTCTGTTTGTCGCCACAATTCGAATATAAGTTCGTGAACGTGGGCGACCGATAACGTATACCACGACTCAGCTCCCTCCTTGGGTGACGAGGGTGATTTCTCTTCCGTCGCCTCCTGCGTCCGAGCCTTCTTGGAACATATCTTGGAAGGCATCTGCAGCTATCTTTTGTTAGCAAGATATACCCATGTATACATCGCCGCGCATGATTCTCCCTCCAAAGAGAGATTGTAGGAGAAAATTGAAAGGAAATGTGAGGGGGGCATACCCTCTTCAGAAACAAAATACAACTCAAACTCCCCATTCCGTTTCATCTGGTGCTTCTTCTTGTATTTCTGGCAGAAGACATAAGGGTAGATATTCCTGAGCCAGACTCGATGGCGGCTCCGGCGGTCGAGCCATTCTGGCGATTTTGATTGATGTGTTACTGTGCCTCTAGTCAGTATGACGCTTGGTAGTGCCCACAAACGTCTACTTACTGAAAGCAGTCCAGACAGGACAACGCCTCAACTCGCCGCTTCTGACAGCTGCGTGCAGTCTGATACCTCCGCACTTCACGTCCTGTAGAACCGTGAGGATATGCTCGAAGCCGTCGTCGATAATTTTGCTGTAAAGCGTCAAAATGCAATCCTGACCTATGGAGGGGATTCAGCTCAACAGAAGGACCATACCCCTGGAAGAGTCTCGTCTCGCCAGGAAGACAGACATCTTCGGATGTGACGCTGATGGTAAGTGGGCAGCGAGATTTCAGGGCACCAAAAGCGCAGTGAAAGAGTACCATTTCTATTGTTGGTATTAGATTCCGAGTCCTAGAAGCAGCTGCCGAAAAGTCCCAAACACCGACGAGAGAAAACGGTCACTTACTTTCCCACGTCTTGAAGAAGAGAGCCATCCAGAGCTTAGGGTTCATTGTGTTGATACTCCAGCGATGGAATTGGAGAGACGATCCTTTACGACGAATGCAAAGCTCGTGAACGCCGTAGCATGCTGTAAGGGGATTCATATAAGGATCTAGCCAGCGGCAGAGAAGTCTTGTCATATTTGGTCCATCAGGTTGCAAGTATAGCATTACCGAAAGACGATTCTTATCGAATGGTCTGCTGCGTCAATAGCGAGGTCCACGATGATTAGGCGAGATTCGACTTACAGCTTGAAGAGTACTCTTGACCCGGATGTGATACCCAATTTGATGTCTACCATTGGAGGGCCAAAGCACTTGGATCTATGAAAGTCAGTCTCGATTGGCCAGTCCGACCCCCATCCCAGACGAGGCTGAGAAGATCATCGTCGTACAGGTGGATATGGGGCTTGACTTACTCGCGTCTGTGTCTTAGGCCGGTGGTGGAATGTGGTTGGTCGTCGAATATCTTTTCAGCCCAATGACGGCGCTTCTGCGATGTGAGGTTGAAGTACGTGGTAATAAACAATGATGGAAATGGAGATTTACCTCAAGGTCAGCCTCTGTTGGCTGGGTCGGAGCGTGGTGAGGGATGGCCGGGGGCGGCGGCGCTAGAATAACAAATGGTATGAGTGATCGATCCATTGCTGATTGTTCGATTGACCTTCCTCCTCACTCGCAGCATCGAGATAGCTCGTCAGAAGCAGCGCATACCTGGGATGCCTTGCAAGAGCCGCAATCGCAAATGTCTCATACGTAACAATTCCAGGGTCGTGGGATCGTAGAGAGGGGAGCTGACAAGCCCGTCAGATTCAAAATTGTCCAATCAGCGGTGTGGTAGGAAGGTTACTTGCCGGCTAAGCAGCCTCACGAGTTGAACCAGCATGTCGACATACATCACGAATCGGGTAGGTAGTGACATGCCACCCTGATCGCCGAGCCGTTCCACCATCAATGTCCACTGCGTAGTCGGCAAGTTAGTACGCACAAGGTAAATCCCCCATGTAAATATCGAGAGTAGCTCCGATCACCACCTACTTGTGTGCGTGCTGGAAAAGCATCATTGTCTATATAGACCACTGGGACCCAGAAGTCAATAAATGCCATAGAGGGTCTTTCATATCTTGAGGATTGAGAGCCACTTGGATTTCCGCTTACTCATGTTCTTGATAGTCCTCTCAAAAGATGGAAGAATGATATCCAGGTAATAGATGACAATCGGTACCCGACTTCGGTAAATGGGAAAAAGGTCGTAAAGGTCGCGAAGAAGCCTGCTCGACGACTCGATTTCTCTCAGGACAGCCGTAATATGCTCTCGAAATTCCAGGTCCAGCACTGTCCGTATTCGCAAGAGCTGGACCACGGCTTTGTCTGCCCTTTGAGCCTCTCTCCAGCAGCCCAAAAGCTCCTCCATGCGTACAGCGCAGACATCAAGGTCAATGCGCCTCTGGAAGAAGCATTGACCGATGCATCATCAAATCTCAAAAAAAGGAAAAGAGTTGTTGAGAAGGGTTCCAGATCCGATAAAACCCCATAGATCTAAGAAGGGAAAGCAAGTAGAGGCTCTGCGGTGGGTTGACAGTTGAGAAAAATATCCGGGGGAGGACGCCAGCCAGACTCTGACGTGTCCGGGCTAGAGACTTCCTCTCTCCCACCGTGTAGAGAAAATTGCATCTGCAATCTGCAAAGCTGCTTGAACTTCCAATGCGAGCCGGTGGTTTCCTGCCCTCATGCAGACAGAACCATGCTTGTCTGCATGTCCCGCAAACCAAACCATTCGCGCGAGAACCGGAGAGTCGGTGGAGCCACGAATGCAAAGCATCCGATGCACCTTCATGCTGCAACCGGCGAATCGTGCAAGGCTATCAACGCGGCTGACCTTGAAGGGAGGATATAATTTGGTAGACCTCCACGCTGAACTGTGGGAGTTGTTCTCAGCGTGCTGACTTGGCCGTCTCCAGCTGGAATTGAAGCCACTATCTGATGACAGACTCGATCATGCGATAGATGGAATAAAATAGCCAGAGGGTGAGATGAGTCTACCACAGGAATTCTGAACAGTGTCGCTACTCGTATATTACTCGATATGCGTGGCGTATGTCGGGGACGAAACTTATTTTTTCCCGAGGCGATTTCCACAGCCAAGCTGGTCTTTGTCCAAGACAATTTTTGTGGTACGAAGCAGATACACTGGACGTTTCTTTAGTTCCACAGGTAGAACTCTGTAAGCTCTTGTCGTCAAACACATAAGCTCCGCAGAATCTGTTCGTTAAGCGTGTGAGCGCTGATTTGAGGTGAGTCCGTCGTATCATTGGTAATTGGAAATGATCGACCAAGCTCTTCATGACTGACTTAGAACGTGGTCAGGTTGAAATATTGAGCAGAGGATGGTTTTTGTAATGGATGGAAACAACAGGCAACAGTTTTTAGCGTGATTGCTCCAAACGCGTCGAACCAAATGAGGCATCCAGGCATCTTCGATGTTTTGAGTCTCGGACCTGGTCACAATTGATATGCTCTGGTATCAATTATGTGCACGGCTTCTGGACTTTTGGATCTCACACGAAACATAGATTCAAGGTCCCGTTTCTGGAATAGGAGGCAGATAATCGCACAGTTAGGTAAGGAACTAGAATACAGAGACCCCATTGATACGCGTCGTTGAATTGCATGGACAGATCCACGGTCACTGTCAGCAGTCCAGATCATAAGAAGCGCGTCGATGATCGTCTTGGACCTCGATCACCTCCTGTGACCAGAGATATCCGCCGTAAGTCATACCGACGTTTTCATGGCAAAAGAAATGTGCACCTTATTCCCATTCCAGTGCGAAAGCAACACCCCAGCCCAAATAGCGAGAAAAAAAGACGAGAAAACCCAGAAGCAACGTTCCAACGACAACATGTCCCATGGAATCCCAGTATTGTAATTGTCCGTCAGGGTGCGTGGTGTCGAGAGAACGTCATCGAAAATGAGAAGAGATACTTGAGTCTAGGAAGACTCTTCCTCTTCGGCATCAGCCTGTGCGACGTTCCTATTAGTACCTCTTGCAGTACGCTTGCGAACGCCCACAGGCTTATCAGCACTTACATTGTAGCTTGCCTTTTCATCTTCATAACGCTTCTTGTCTTGAGCAGCCTTTGCCTCGTATGGGGTTCGTTGCTTCTCGTTGAGTGCCTTCCAGCGCTCACCGAGAACCTTGCCAACTTGGCCTATTAACAAGCATTAGCAGGGAGCAGTATGATATTGTCGACTGGCCACATACCGAAGGAGATTCCCGGGTTCTCATCACGAACGTTCTCGCGTTGCTCGTTGGCGAAGAACATGTATGCAGAGAGACCACGCTTGGGCGCGTTGGGGTCTGGCATTAAGGTCAGCGAAAGCTTGATGATAAGGTAGAAGATAATATGCTTACCCTTCTTCTTCTTTTCGGTTCTGGCCTTAGTGGCTCTCTTGGTGGTCTTCTCCTTTGGCATGGTGAAGGATTGTTATGTGTCTGCTTGAAGAATTGATGTCAGAGAAATGCGCAACGAGATATTGCGACCGGTGATTCGATGCAGGTGGAAATTTCTCGACGTGGTGTTTGTTGGTGGAAATCGGCGAGGAAATTGTATGCGTCTTGCTTTGTTTGGCTGTAGGTAGCTTGGTAAGGCTGAGAACCAAAGGTGAATTGCGAACGCTGCCGGGCGCAAAGTGGTGAAGTCGATCGCGAAGTTGTTGCGAAGCTGAAGAACACCAAAAAGCGAAGATCAGACTTACTTTGGATTGTTTTTGGTTTGGATCAAGATATGACTGTCAAGTGTTGACCTGGAGCGTGATCAGGTGAGTTAGCTGGTGGTTCTGATCAACAAGACAATTGAATCGCGTCGATGAACGCGACGACAACATGAAGATAACGGGCATTGCGATCGAATCAACGAATGAAAAGGTGCAATGGCGCGTCGTTGTGCGTGAAATCGTGCCAATAAAGTGCAGCTCAAGTTGACAGTAACCGAAGCGATGTTGTGATATTTGGCTGGGAGTAGAGAGATATGACTTACAGTACGGTATTTGCAGTATCGATTTGGCTGAGGAGCTTTGGTGGTGAGGAAATGGGTGGGAAGAGAGAGCAGAGGCAGAGGGAGCGCAGAGCACAGAGAAGAGGGCGGGCGCTGGGGGATGGGTGATGGCCGCACCTTCCTACCTCGCTTGTGCTGCAGGGCTAGCTCGTTCGCTCTTCCCCTCTTACCACGCCCAATGGGGGCTTCCTATTGGCTGCGTCGAAGGGTCTGGAGCAAGCCGCTCCCATAGTGAGCATAACAAAGCTAGCACCAGCACTTTCCATGGCCCATGGCATCCATCCATGGTTTGGCTTGGGCTGTCTGGCTGGCTGGCTGGCTGGCTGGCTGGCTGGCTGGAAGAAGGGAGGAGGCTGGTAAGTGGTCATTCCTTGACGTCTGCCACCCCTTCCTGATTACCTTGAGCAGAAGAGAGAAGATGTGAGGGGGAAAGAAGCAAGCAAAGTCACGTCCATCGGCAGGCATCTCATGCATTCTTCCTGCTTTGGCAGAGCGAGGCCCGGGGATACAATCATTTAAGTCTCTGATAATGCATTCAGTGCACTTCTACCATGATCATGATTCCTCAGATCTCTCAAATTCCATGCTTCAACTCCTTGACCGCGTCGTCATCTCATTCTATCCGCTTCCTAGATCGCTGATCCTGTGCAGCCAGCTCGCAGGAGGGGTGGGTGGGAGGCATGCGCGGAACGAGTTTCTCGCGCCTGAGCTCACTTCGGCATAGGACAGATCCTCATTACCGATCTGTGTCACGCGGAAGCACGTCGAACAGACACAGAAACGCCCAACATCGTCAAAGAGGCCACGCCAGCTCCATTGCACAAGAAGACGAAGCTTGAAAATGCATCCTTCAACACGAAATGTAGCAAATGGATTTTGATATCACGTGTTATGCGGGTAGATAGCCGATCTGGGTCCTTGCCTTTTTTGGCCTCGTGGTTTCAGGGGCTTTGTTTCACATCCAGGATCCCTGGCCTTCTTGGCTGATGGAGAGGTGGCGCGGTGGAGCTGGACCTGACTGGAAACTTGGGATGGTGGCTGGGATGAAATGTACTTCAGATGAAAATGGTGATGATCACAGGTTTGGCTGCCTGCCTCAACTTACTGTCGCCGAAGGCTAAGTCTTGGGTTCTGCAATGCTTCATCTCTTACTTAGCTTTCAAAGGGAGCTTTTCATGGCCCAGAAGATTCCACGATGTAACTCGTTTCGTTTTGATTGCTGTTTCGTCTTGTCGGAGGTCACTTCTGTTGTCCAAGACAAAGTATTATCACATTTCCTTTCTCGAATCGTTCGAATACTCTCCCCCAATCTCCAGGTAGCAAAGTATACGTTCTTTCCGACTCTGCTGTTTTTACGGATTCTTTACTTCTGTCACACATTTTTGGAAGCTGATACTGTACCATATTTTCCTTCCTATCTTTTCCTGTCTTACTCTTCGATGTACGAACAGAAAGTACCCATAATGCGTGATTCAGTAACCGCTTCCGGAGATGGTACTTTCCATGGTTCTCAATTGCCCAAAATGAATGAACGATTCAATGGCCAGGAAGTTCGGAAGAGTTTTGAGGATTCTGGGTGAAGTCGAGAGGTAAGTTTGGCTGGCTGTGATTTCACCTGTTGGTAGCAGACTGGCAGGGAATAGTCGTGCATATTCACCAATATGACCCGCTGAACCTCAATTACTTCTACGCCCTCATCACCATCTGATCATTCGTTCGTCTATGCTAATCGCTAAAGGGCCACTATGAAGCAAGCCGGAAAAATCTGTCACAGAGGCCTCTGCGATCAGGCCTTCAAGTTAGAACGACCGTTGGTTACGCCAGCCTCGGCGGCACCAGAGTAGACTTCGAAGAGATACGATTCTCGTACTTCGACCTAAGTGTAGGTAAGCCAGATCATTATGCCCAAGTACTCCCCACTTATATATGATTAGGTCCTTCAGACTCCAACTGTATCTTGTCGACTGGCTTGCAACAATGTTTCAAGTCATCGACTACAGTTACGACCCCATTTTCCGACTTCCAACTTCCGACCTCCAAAGCCCGAGAGGCTTCATACGAACAATATCATCGGGCATACCTATATTGCTCAAGCACTCCATATAATAATTGGATATGCTGCATCATCACCTGCACAGCACGCCTGAAGCAAGTGCTATAATGTTCTAAGGGAGCTTCAATCTCCCTCTGAGTAAGTTGGTGGGGGCCGCCACTGCAGGCAAAATAACACTCATGGCAAGCGAGAAAAGCTTCGAAAAATGAGAACAAGAAGAAGCTCTCATTCTTGAACAACCACAGTACCCGACTCGATCAAAGCAAGGACGAAGGTCTCCATCATTGTTATACTCTGCAGCACCATCGGCTTGCTTGCAACTCTCAGAGCAGCGATCGAATCGCTTCCAGCGCAGGCCACCCATGAAACTACTCAAACGGCACCACCACAAAGCACAAGGTCGCAACGGGTATCGGAGTATGAATGCAAATTAGCAGGTTGACAGCGGAGATGTCGTCGTGGAAGAGCCGATCTTATAGACCGTTGCAATGGAGAATAAGAAAAGATATCTATGTCATTCAACACTTTCGTTACATAAACAATTTGAGCTTGATCGAATCGAAACGCATTCGCAATCAGATGGGACTAGTAGCGCCGATTCTCCAGGACGTCATTTTGACCCTCAAGACCAAACTCATCCTATAGGTTGAGTATCCGTGGGCGCAACTCGTTCTCGAACTATATCTGAAGTACATTGGTATCGGGGCCACTGCTCTCCATGCCGACATGAGTACATCGGAACAGGAGCAGCTGGTGCGTGACCTCAACACCAGCGATGAGAAGTGTCCTGTACTTGTTCCGTCATACAAAATTGATGCTTTCGGGTACAATCTGAAACCAATTGTTGGCATTCTGCGTTATTGGGCTGTCCGATGGCGAAGTCGATCGAGGACCAGGCGTGCTCGAGAATTCATCGTATAACCACAATCAACATCCATATCGTGGCCAAATTTATGCTTGATGGTGCATTTGATGACGAGAGACTGGAGAGGTTGAAGGAGAAGGCTCTGCCGGATTTTTACGCGAACACGGCCGAAACCGAGACCATCAAGTAGATTTGACAGACAAGTGTTCCAAGCGAGACAAGAGGGGAGCTTTGGGGGAATTGTTTGCAGAGGGAGATGGGGGAGAGATCAGGGACGATGGAATGCGCAAATGGGCCTTCTTTTTTGGTTCAGATGAACCTGTATATAAGTAAATCGTTGATGTTCAGCAGATTCGGTTTCTTCCTAAGGTCACGATATACTTTCCACATCTTATGCAGATAGTATTTGATAGCAAGATAGTTCAAATCAAAGCAATTATAACAAATTAAGGCAATTACCACAAGATAAGGGTAAGATACTAAAAGCCAAATATTATGAGCAAGATAGCAAAGACAACTTAACAAGATACACGTGAGATAGTTTTTAGAGCAAGATATCATTTAATTATAAGATAATTTCAAGAAGAGAAAAATAAGATAGTCCATTGAAAGCAAGGTATGAATGGCAAAATATTTCATACTAAAACTAGGGTAGTAGATCGTGAGGAATAACTGGAAAGCAAAATGCCAAGTGATAACAAGGTCTTGAAGCACGTGAAATAAGTCTTACAAATACATTATGTGTTCGGTGATGCCTTTCTCATGCCTCTTGGGCTCATTCGAGATTTACAGGGACAAGATGTTGAAGGAAAAGTTCCTAATCTCGAGAGCAAAATGCGGCCTGATTTCTAGAACAAAATGCTGGATAGTAGCAGATTCTGGGAGATGAGGGCCAAGAGAGCGAGAATGTTTCACAATGCCCTGGCAAGATTGGATAAGTGCCGTCTCTCTTAAAAGTAAAGTCGGCAATGGAACTCCAATTTAAAACCTGTACCGGTTGATAAAATATTGCAATCTTGATATGAGGGTGAGAGTATACGTGAGCTAAGCTTGGCAGGGGAGACGCTTTTTTGTTTACACTAAACCTCGCTTAAGTATGCTGTCCAAGGCAATTGGGAGGCGGAAATCGTCGGAGTCCGAAGGAGAGGCAAAGAAGGTTCCATTGGATGCCGAAAGAGCTGGGAGTTTCAATCACCCTAGGGACTAGAGCCGCTTTATGTGGGTTGATGTTACTTCAATTTATGTTGCCGGAATAAATGCACCTGCTGAGATCACTAAGGAGAACGTATCGAGAGTATGTGAGCACTGTGAGTGCCCTAGATAATGTTCTTGATATTTATTTCTAGAGAAGTATAAGATCGAGTGTTATTGATGTAAATACGGATGCGATAATATTGATGAGAATGAATCGAAAACTGAAAGGATGGCGTAGTCCGATCAGTGTCAGCGGGAGTACTTCGGGATACAGTACATCAATATACTTAATAATTCAGATTTACGAAGGACTTTTGTCGTTCTTGTAGGTGGCTATTGATATGCCAGGGAGCCGCGTTGTGCTGTTTGAAAGTCACTGACCCGGCCTCCATTTGAGGGCGGCGGTCACTAAAGCCTTTCCTGTACATCTCCATTCTCGAGCACTGCAGGCTGAAGTCTTAATTCACGTACGAGATGCGCAACAAAGCATAATCGGAAGAAATTTAGACCTAAAGTAGACATATCTCAATGAGACACCTTTCAAGCAGGATACAAGCTTAGTTGTTGAAGTGGCAGATTTTGTACATGTCCTTGTCTCGGGGGGGCAAGATGCTCCTCTGTTAAACATCAGGAACAAAATGATCTTGAATAGGGTATTTGCTCGTCAATCACGCGAGCATAATGATTGGTTTGTAGGCCCCAAGAGCAAACTGCACCACTTAGCGCTACTGCTCGAGGAGCAGAATGTCTGGCTTCAAACTTCAGCGGCAAATTGATGGGTAGGGCAAGATGTTTCAACCCAGGATGACACACGATCGTCATCATGATGTTCAGGGTTCCCCTTAATATTGTGTTTGGAAAGAAAGGGTTGCCAGCCGTAGAAGCAGAGTGCCAGCGACCGTATGTACGTTGTAGCAGCAGAAGTTTACGATCCTTGGCGGCAGACTTCAGCACAGCGCTAACATGAAAACCCCGCATGATGGTATCTAAAATGCTTCTAAAGGCCTATTTGTTGGAGAAACCAATTTGAGTTTTCATCTGCTACGAATACCTTGTCTGCGAGTTATCGCAGCCGTGATCAGGCAGCAGAAGAAGAATTCTTATAGCGCTTCGACCCCTCCTTGTTATGCACAAAATGATGACCCTCTGTGTCAAGGGTATANACAACCCGTCGATTTTGTACCCTCCTTTCACGAGTGATCTTCAGCGATGTCCCACATATCCATGCCTTGGATCTTGCCCTGATCAAAATGTTCGATACCCAACCTTTCTCCATCTCCACGCCGTTGATCGGATGATGCTATTCCAGACTGGTCGAGGCCAATCTCTGCTTCATCATCCTGACTGTCTTCAAGAGCTTGGATGTAACCTCTCTGCTCATCACTAGTTTTGGTAGATGTGGCGGCAGATGTCATCAAGTCGTTCATACCCTTCAGGAACTTTTGAGTCCAGATACTCTGACGGACCTCATGAGCCTGCCTGAAAGTCATTCGTGCTTTAGGAAGGAATATTGGAATTCCTCGACCACATTGAATCCGGTCCCGTACTGTTCTCTCCCAACGGTGTAGCTCTTGAGAAGTTGGCTCCTTCGCAAGCAAGTCCTTCGTCTGCTCGACGCTGAGCAGTCTGCGATGCTCTTCTGGTGGCACAACCTGCCGCGAATGTGTGTGATGGAACGGAGGACGTGATCGACTGGCTGGAGTCTTGAACTCAACTCGGGAATGTCTGGATTTGGCTGAAATTGAGGGTGAGATAACTTGAGAGGTTTGTGATTGTCTACTGGTGCCGCTATGGTATGCAGCGTATGGTCGGTGATGGAAGTCTCCTCTGCGAGCACGGTGATCGGAGCGAGTGCTGAACGAGTTGCTAAAACTTGATGGACAAGGATCGCATAATGCTTACTCGTTCATTGCTACTACTGATTCGAGCCCTTGTGATAGACATGCAATAATTCGACGTTGGTGCATAAACATAGACGTTGGTGAATAAGGGAGCGATTGAAGTAGCAGATAGCACAAAAACTGCAAGCTCCTAGATAGGACGGCATACATGAGCGGAAGTCGCAACGGACCTGGTGAGCGTGCTTACCGATATGAAACTACCTACCTACTTAGGGAAACCACACAGAATCTCGAACAACCTTTCGTGGCCATCTCTCCCCAGCTCACGCGACTGAAAATCCTACAGCACCCGTCCGCTTTTGGCTCGCTTCACTGATGCAACATGTCTATCAACAGATTCTTTCTATCTTCCCTCATCTCAACATGAGACTGCTCACATTATTCATCGCCATCATTGTCCAGCACAATATCTCTCAGCTTCGAATCTCTCGTCCAGTCAACTCCGCTTCCCGCAATAGTAGCACTCGCAGTTCCCTTCATGATCCTCCACTTCTGACGACTGAGCTTCATCTCGCTTTCCAGCTCATCTAACTGATTGCGCAACTTTGGATCCTCAATATCCTCCTTTCGCTGGATATTTGCCTCGTCAGCCAGACCAAGCATTCTCGCTGCCAAGTCGGCGTTCTTGCGAGCCATGGCAGCATTCTCCATTTCGACTTTGGTCAACTGATCTCTGACTGAACGTTCTTGGGTTGCTAGCTTGGTGAGTGTGATAGATAGCTGGTCACGTTTCTCAACTAGGGGAAGTAGATCTCTGATCCTGGATTAACGATCCATTTCGTCTCTGCAGGTAGAGTCTACGTACTGTTCGACGATAGTGGCATTGTTACTTCCGTGGACGGCTCTGAGAATAGGATTTGTGATCAAGACATTCTCGATGATATTGCCGCGCAAGAAGTAGAGGGATTTGGCTTTCAACAAATCTTGTGCAGCAGCTGCGATCTCCTCCTCAGAAGCATCCGATGGCTCATCTGTAGATGTTAGAATACTTTTTGAAAGATAGCATATACTGGACTCACCCTGTGACAATACACCTTGTGCCTTGAGTAGAGCAATTTCGAGTTGCAGTTGTTCGAGTCTGTCATACACTTCCAATACTCGCTTTTCATCCTCAGTCATAAGTGGCGGGCTCTGTACATCGCTCATCTCAACATCTGCCACGTTCTGAGATCCGTTGTCAGCCATAGTTGAACACTGAAGTTGAGCTATTTGTTGTCATATATTGACATCGTCTGCAAACGCGTTACGAGTCAGGCAAGACGCGTTATGAGTCTAAGTGCCGGGGCTAGCGCAGACTGCAGACTGCAGACACCAAGCAGTGGTGTGGCTGGTGAATCGTGGCGGCTATCTTAAACAAGGCTTCCGACGGCCTCGCCTCGCTCTATCTCGCATCGCCTTGTGATCTTTCATCTCCTGTCATGCGCCAGCGTCGTCTTCAATTCCTCTGCGACCAATATTCATTCTGCAGCTTGTCATAGCTGCAGAAGAAGCAGCAGCATGGCTCTCCTAATATTACTTGCACATACGGGCCAGGTCCTTGAGGTAGAACCGGGGACCTTTGCCTCGTAAGTGGTTACTGGCAAGCTCGAGAAACATTGCTGACACTTTAGCAGCCTCGATGCATTCAAAACTTGGGTTTCGAAACAAAGCAAGGTCGCGATACAAGACCAGATCACTCTGACGTCCATGGGAAAGCCAGTGAAATTCCAAGTGCTATCAACTGAGGCAAGAGATGCCATTGTTTACACACTCGAGGAAATACTTACTGTCAATAGAAGGAAATCTTCGTATACGATCGCCGAATAGTCCAACCTTCGTCTCCGGGCTCTGCCAAATCTCTACAATCCGAAATCCCATTACCGCCGAAGCACAATGTCTCGAGGCCGCCCGATACCATCGCGGACCAGAATGATTTACAAGCGTGGAGGGACCTGTTCATGCAACGAAGATCGTGGGCCCTAAAATTGGTAGATGATTGTTCGGCAATGTCACAAGAAGCACAGAAACGCCATGAAGAGATTGAGGTTATCAATAGGGGCGTGGAAGCGGCAGTAATGAATCTAGACAAGCATGTCAAGGCACTCGATCAGAAAAACGCGGATATCCAAACATGGGCTGCCGAGGTGCAAAGAGAACAAGAATTGGCGGGACCTGATTGGAATAATTCTATGTCACGACTTCGGTCCATACCCGCTACGACTGACATGATCAAGTTCATTACTGGACATGATCCTCGAAGAAATCAGAAGAAGCACACATTGGAGGATTTGATCGATACGGATGGGATCAAGACTTCTGGTAAACTGGTACGAAACGTTGCCTCACACTTGGCAAAAAACAGTGTAGATCTATCCGGAAGGGTCAACGAAGTCTTCAGCAAGGCAGACGAGATGTATGCGAATGTGGAACAAGGCGTTCAAAAAGCACTTGTTGGCAGAGCTACGGAACCAGTCCAGCTAATGGAAGATATCGAAGCCATCGCAAAGAAGGTCAGCAACGACTATGAGAATGTTTTAGGGTATTCAAACACCCCCAAAAATGTCTCGCTGGCTTCTAAGTCAGCACTTCTTCACACCAAGAACTTCCTACCAAATCTATCCAAAAGGTGTCTGGAGATGGATGGCATCCTCCATAGCGCTACAGAAGCACGAAATTTGATCGCAGCAGAATCACTAAGTGCAATGCGAGAAATTGCGACTCTGACTTCCATGGTTGCAGAAGCCAATGCAGCTTTTGCTGCCATGGAGTTAGACGAAGAGGCTTACGATGCATGTCACTTATTGTCTGTAGTGAATTCTCTCCCAGTTTCGTATGCCTCGTTTCTGGCCGAAGCGATTCGACGGAAGGAATGGAGCGATAAGGTTAGATCAGATTCATCAACGCTGGCAAATGAGATGGCATCCTTCCAGGATGAAGAAGTCAAAAGACGCAGGAAATGGCAGAAGATTACAGGGACCGCCCTTTGGGGCGACAAGACTGAGAGAGACGTCGTTGGATTGGAGGTCAAATTACTCGGCACTGAAGACCAATGGCCTGACGTAGGTAGGCAGGAGCTCGAAGAAGTTTTGGACATCCTACAATCATTGGATGCAAAGTCTAGCGTTGTGGCAGATGTCTCCAAGATCATATCGGAACTCAACAGTCCGACTAAGCAACAGAGTAAGCGAGCGAAAGCTTTCAAGGCTGGCAGTATACACGAGGCAGCGCTTGGTCGAAGTACACTCTTGACAAGAGGCGACGATGATCTCATCCGCGTTCTGCAGGACGAGAAACAGAAAACTGAGAGCAAGCTAAAGACAGCTGAAAGTCGAGTCCGAAGGCTTGAAGATCTCCTGCATAGGCAGTCACAAATGACCAGAGCTTCAAACGGGAACATTTTCCCTCCTTCCGGCAACCCCAGTCCCGACCTCCAAAATACTGCCAACCCTCTTGCATCTCCGCGGCTCGCGGACGATCTTTCTAGGCGCTCTTCGGTATCTTCTCGCAGATTCTCTGCAAATCAAGGACCCGATGAGAAAGCCTTCCAACAAAAACTTCTGTCCATCGAGGCCGAGCTGATTGCGGAGCGGGAGCGTGCAGCTGGGCTGGAGAGGGAAGTTTCTGCTCGAAAAACAAGCGCAGAGAACATGAAATCACAAGTCGATGAGGCAAATTCAACAAAAAAGGATCTCATGGAGAATTTCGATGCTCAGCAACGGGAATTTATTGAGGAACGCAAATCTCTTGAAAGCGAGATCAAGCGGTTGAAAGCTAAATTAGAGGAACTTGAGGACGAGATGGACCGGTATCTTGGATCTCGCGAGAATGAAAAGATCTCCATCGATGATCGTGTACGAAGCTTGCAAGATGAGCTCGAAAAGGCACGAAAGGAAGCCATCGCCGAGTCACAGAAGGCTCAAGGCCAGGTCGACTTTCTACGAGACGAGGCCAAGATGCAGCGAGAAACCAACGATTCTCTAGAAAAGCAACTGCAAAAGCTTAGGCAAGAGAACCGGGATCTCACCACACGAGCCGAGAAAGCTGAAGCGGAGACTGAATTGCAAATGAAGACCTTGGGCGATGTGCATTCACACCTCTCACCTACTTCTGCAATACCCGAAGAACTCAGCGTCCTGGCAAGTGCACTAGTAAAGTTATCCGGCGACCTGGTTGCAGAACTCTACTCCATCAAGAGCGATGCTGGAATCATGAGGTCGGATCGTGATGCTGCTCAAGCAGCACTTGCTGAGACAAGGTTGAAGATGGAGGGTGTCAGCGAGAAGCTCTCAGCGGAGGAGACCGAGACAACACAGCTGCGCGATAACTTAGCAGAAGAGCGTGCTAAGTTCACAGCCCTTGAAGCGGAATTGACTGATGAACGCCTCCAATTATCTACGTTAAGGACCAAGATTTCAGACGGCGAGACAGGATCGGAGGCCCTTCGAACTCGGCTTGAAGAGGAAGAACGAAAGGTCACAAGTATGTCCGAGGACCTAGCTGCTCGACAATCACGACTTGGAGGACTTGAGGAAGAGCTGAGATCGGTACAAGATAAATATCATTCTGCCCAAGAGAAGCACGATCACCTCGCGACTAGATTTGAAGCACGAAGCTCGAGAGCCAAGGATCTCACCCAGCGAGTCTACTCTCAAAATGATCGGCTCTGCAGACTCCTTGAGAGATTGAGTTACTCTGTGACTCGCGAAGGGGATTCGATGATTATTCAAAGAGTACCAAGACTTGATAGATCGAACGCGAACGACTCCTCGGATCCAGGATCTACAATTAGGCGAAGTATCTCAGTTGCTATCACTAGGAAGGCAATGGCCGATAGTGGAGATCTGGATTTGCTGCAATGGATGAACAGCGATGATCCGGAGGTTGAGAGCGAAAAATACGAGGCCTACATGAATGCCATTGGCAACTTTGACGTGGAAGCGTTCTGTGAAGTAATCACAAAGCGCGTGAAGGATATGGAGTACACCGCCAAGAAATACTCCAAAGATGCTCGGGCATACCGAGACAAGTCCCATGCGGCTCAGAAGGAAGCTCATGAGAAGATTGCCTTCAAGAACTTTAAAGAGGGCGATCTGGCACTGTTCTTACCAACACGCAACCAAACAACTGGTGCATGGGCGGCGTTCAACATTGGAGCGCCTCATTTCTTCTTGAAGGAACAAGAGTCTCACAAACTTCGCACCCGGGACTGGCTTTTGGCTCGTATCCATAAAATAGAGGACCGCGTGGTCGACCTCTCAAAGTCAATGTCGGGAACTCACCTACAGCCTTCTGACCGAAGGTCGTTGACAAGCAATGGGGGCGACTCCTTCGAAGACGACAATCCATTTGATCTTTCTGATGGCCTGCGTTGGTATCTCATCGAGGCCTCCGAGGAAAAACCCGGTGCACCATCAACGCCTGGATTGGGCAAAAGCACTGTAGCAAGCACGCATGTCGATGCAACGGGCAGCATTCGCCGCAGCAAGAAGTCATCCAGCAGCGGCATGGATGGTATCAATAAGACGCTCAGCAAGAGTCTCGACAGCCGACGCAGCAGTAACAACTCAAAGAAGTCGGTACCTCTCTCGACCACACTTGATAGGACTGGTTCCACAGCTACGGACACAGCGTCTCTGAAGGCTCCTGCGACCACACAGACGGCCAACGAGGGCTCAGAAGCACAGATGATTAGGCCGAGCAGCCGACAAGATGGTAATGGAAGCGGAGACAAAGCTCTCAACAATCCCGAGGTGCGAAGCGTTGATAACCTGATGGGCCCATGAATGAACGCTGATGGCGTGTAGAACATTGCCAAGTCAAATGCGACATCAACTGGAACAAGCCCGGCAAAGAAGTCTATGATATGGGATTCATTATGGTCTTTAGACCTGAGTCTGGAGAGTGGGAAGAACAAGAAGTAAGGTATGGAAGGTCGGGTTTGACATCAGCATTTCGGAGGCGTTTAGAAGCTCTAGGATGGCGTATGTGGCATTTTTTTCAGGCATGGCGAAGGCACGAGCGGGTGTTGGTATTTTGCGTTTAGGCTTCCTGGCAATGCGGATGATACCACTCTGTTTGCTTGAGGAGTTAATAATTCAGATCCATACAAACATACATGGATCGGTGCCATTAATTTCTCTCAGTTGCAGCTCAGGTCTGTGGTGAATTAAGTTGCACCTCAAGTTAGGGAAGCAATGGATAAGATTACATGCCTGCAAGTATTCCGCTCCAGATCATATGCATTTGATATATGCTTAAATTGAGGTGCCCTGTTAAGACCAGAATATCTACAAAGCTTCATTGAACACCGGAACAAGCTACTCGGCAACTTTCTTCACAAAATGGCATGCAGCTCAACCACATTCTAATAAGCTCAACGTCGCTTTCTCTATATCCACATTACAGTGAATTCAACACGAAATGCTTGATCAAAAAAGTAATAGCAAGTCACAAGCCTCGTCCGTCCATTCAAGTTGCTAAATGTGTGGTGACGGACAACAAGGCGAAGCTGGTAGAAAGTAGGATCAAGGTTATGGATGTTGTGGATTGGGGAGCGGGAGTGGAGAGCTAACGTCCTCTCTTAGGTTCTTAGAAGCATCAGTAGTTGGGATTGATGATTCTGCCACAGAAGAAATAGCTGATTTGGCAGAAAAGTTAGGACTGTGAATGAATGGGAATCGTAACGCTTATATGGGGAGTGTAGATAGATTGTAGTGCCTATTTGCTTCCGTAATAAAACAAATGACTCTGTGCGTATCTCCTTCCCCGCCACAAGCAAAAGTACCGCTTTTCAATGTTAACATATCTCAACGTTGCTCTACCGGACTTATTCTCGGTCTGAATGTTGTCATAGCCATGACTTTTTGGATAAACAATACCCCATACGTATGCTCGATAAACCTGCAAGACTCCAACCAAGAGCATGATACGCCCCTCTAAAAGCACGATAATAGTGACGCCCGGTTGATGCAATGATACCAGCCGCTAGACAATGCAATCCCATCCCTGTGCCCCCATGCAAAAGGGGAATAAATACAAACCAACGCCAATGCAATGTTGCGAAAATATATCAGACGCAGAGGACATCACCCCTTGATGGTTGCAGCAGCTGAACCGTTGGTGACAGGTGCCCCAGAAAGACCACTTCCATCTTTGCCTTCGGTTTTTGAAGTAGTAAGCTTCGTGTACATAGCTTCCAGCTTTGACCCAGAAGCAGCTTTTGTGGGATCCGCTGGTTGAGGCCAAAAGCCAGCAGCATATTCCCTGTTACTCAATTAGCTAAGCCCCTTCAACGTCACTGCAATTACCTACCAAAAGCTTTGCTTGAGGTTCTTTCCCTCTTCCTCTCGAGCCAAATTCTCGATGAAATTGCCAATGACTATGAGTTCAGCCTTCATAACACTGGCCCGCTCTTTTTGCGAGTTGATGCGATCCTTCGTAGCAGATTGCACGCGCTTTAGACTATCTCTGATGGGCTTGAATATCATGCGCAGCATAGAATCTTGCTCCTCCACGGATTTAGAATGGCCGTTCTCGGACTTTCGAGGCTTTGAATGACGATCATGATGACGACTATCATCTGGTGCACTGTGCTTTCTCTTGAGATCAGGCTTCGGGGTACTCGAATCTCCATAGCGGCGTGAATCGATATCTCTGTCTCTGTCCCGACTATGATGAGACTCGGGGACGCGATGAGGCTTTCTTGCTGAGGGAGCAGGTGACGCAGAAACAGAACCACGAGTATCGGATCGTCTATGGCCATTGATTCGGTCATGCTTCTTGTTGTTCCGATGGTGATTCTCGACAGCTCGTTTGGCAGCTTGATTGTCGGAATATTTGGCCTTGAGGACGGAGAGAAGATAGTCGGCTCGACGAACAAGGTGGACAGCGCCAGGAGCTTTCGCAACCTTCTCCTCTCCTTTATTGCGTTCCTCTTTCTTGTCGACACGATGCTCTTCCAAGAAGAACTTGTCCTTCAAACCCAGATCTGTGTCATCTCTGATTTGGACCCATGCACCATAGCCATGTCTGTGGATACCAACGAGCAGCATCCCATCCTCTCTGGCACCCCACTCGCAAGAGTAGTGAGCTGCCTTGGATGCGTCAGGGACCCGAAAGTTCTTGAAGTCTGAGGTAGCATTGATGATCTCCTTCAACATCATCATTTCACCTGGACGCTCAATCACGGTCTCCGCATTCAGCCTCTTCACTCCAAGGAAATCGAATAGAACAGCTTTCTTGTCTTTCTTCGTGAGTGGTTTGTTGGTTTCACGCTCCATAGCTTCGATTCTGGCGGTGTCCTCCTTCAGTCTCCTGTCGCTCTCGTCCGTGATGGCTTTTATGGTTGCTCGAAGAAGATCCAGGTCTCGACCCACCAGACGCGCATCTTTTATAAGCTCGTCTCTGCGTTCCTCGATAGAGCCGTAGCGTAGGAATGCTCGGAATAGGTTTCTTGCCTCCTTTTCGTTCAACTCTCTCTTGGGGTCAGCACGATTGGCCTGAGCCTCTCTCTTCTCATCGAGTTCATCCTGCTTGGCCTGGTCACGCTCCCTCTTCTTGGCGAGGCGCTGCTCTCTCTCAACCTCCGCAGTATTCTTTTTGGTGGCTTTGCGAGGCGCATTTTCCTCGACAACCCGAGCAAGGTATTCTTCGTGATTGCGCTTTTCTTCATCGGCCTTGATCTCTGCGAGTTGATCTTTCGGGATGATGTCGTCCCATTCCAGATCGATCTTGACGTCGGTGTACTCGAAACTCTTCAAGAAGTCCTCGCCACCATCGGCAACCATGCCTTCTGGAACCTCAGTCTTATGTTCCTCGGCATTTTCCAATACCGCATCAATGTCGAGTTCCTCCAATTTCTTTTGGTTCCCAGATTGCTCGAACATCTTCTGTCCTCTGCGCTTAAGAATCCTAGAAATGTCATCAGAGGACTTGGGATCATCGATCTTGCCAGCTTTCACGGCCTTTTCTCTCAATTCCTTCTTTTCTTTGTCAGTGACGCCTCTCTGGATGGTGATGAACTCGAGCATAAGCTTATTACGAGCTCGCTCTAGAACCTCTTCCTCGACGGTTTCCTTCGAGACCAGTCGGTAGATGCTGACAGGCTTCTTCTGCCCAATACGATGTGCACGAGCCATAGCTTGCAGATCTGCTTGAGGATTCCAATCGGAATCGAAAATGATGACAGTGTCAGCAGTCATCAAATTGATACCAAGACCACCAGCTCGGGTGGAAAGAAGGAAACAGAAGTCGTTGCTGTTATCGGCGTTGAAGTGATCGATCGCCATTCGACGAGGACCAGCTGCAATGGTACCATCAAGGCGTTGGAATTGATAGCCCCGGAGTTGCAGGTAGTCACCCAAGATGTCAAGCATCCTCACCATTTGGCTGAAGATCAACACGCGGTGGTTATCTCGCTTGAGTTTTGTAAGAAGTTGGTCCAGGAGCATCATCTTTCCACTGCTAGCGATCAAACCCTTCAGCTGGTCTTCGCGTCGATCACTTCCCTTCAAGATCTTATCTTCGGCGTTGGGAAACATGTACGGATGATTGCTGGCCTTTTTCAGCTCCATCATGATGTTGAGAAGAGATTGTTTCTGGCCTTTACCACCCTCATTGAGGGCAGCATAGTTTCTGGTGAGGATGTTCTTATAATAGTCTAACTGAACATCAGACAATTCGACTCGAATAATCTTCTCAGACTTCGGGGGTAAGTCATTTTCGACCTTCTGTTTCGTGCGGCGGAGAATATATGGCTGGATTTTATTGGTGAGGGCGGCGATCTTTTCTCCAGCAGCTTCTTCAGTCAAGTCCATATCCTCTTCAATGTCCAACTCGCCTGGCATAAGAAAGTCCATCAGAGCGGACAACTCTCCAAGGGTATTCTGGACTGGCGTTCCGGTGATCAGCAATCGACTGGGGGCCTTGAAGTCAAGCAGCCTTTGGTAGAGTTGAGATTCTCGGTTCTTCAGACGGTGGGCTTCGTCCACTGCCATGAATTGCCATTTGATTTGAGATAAGATAGTGGCATCGGTAAGAATGTACTCGTATGAGGTGAGTAGAACATTGAACTTGGGCTTCTTGACATTGCCATCAGAGAACAACTCATACTCGCGGATTATGCTTCGAGATGACTCCTTGCCATTGTAGATGACATAGTTGACGTCTGGAGACCAATACTCGAAGGTGTCAGCCCAAGCGGGAATGGTTGTGAGGGGCACGACAACGAGGAAGGGTCCTTCTTGGTGTCGATCATGTCGGAGCCAGTTCATAAAAGATACAGTTTGAACTGTTTTCCCCAGGCCCATCTCATCTGCAAGAATGACATTCTTATTCTTACACCAGTTGTAAGCCAAGAAGTTGAGGCCAGTAATCTGGAAGTCTCGAAGCTGTCCATTCTTGATATAGGAGGGTTGCTCTCGGATTGGCACGTGGGGACCGCGAGTGTTTGGATTTGTTTCCTCCTTACTGGATACCAGTGATCGGGAGGTCCGGTCTAAGAACTTGTCGATAGCATCCTGGGCAATTTCACTGACGAGCGACGCGGCTTCCCAAGTGCAGGACTCATAGTAGAGACCTTTCCACTTGACGAAGTACTCGGTTTCCTCTTCGCCATCTCGTGTGCCGATGACTCGTTCGACTTTGGTGTAATCTGTAAGAGCATCCGAATCGCGCTCACGGTCTAGCATCCACTTCTCTCTTTCCTCTGGTGGTATGTCGGTACCACGTGCTATCCATATATCTTCGAGGACAATCTTTCGATAATAGTTTTCAAGTCGACGAAAGCCCCGCATGCCCGTCAGAGAAGTGGTAGTCTCCCATGTGGCATGGTAGTGAGACTTGCCCTGCCACTTGATGAAGTATTCAAAGTCGTCTCGACCCAGGTCTTCTTTGTGTATGTCCTGACCCTCCTTGAGCCGATGCTTCAGGACCGTATCTATATATGGGGTATTGTCTTCGACTTGGTCTCCAGGCCAGTGATTGGGGGTCATCAGTTCGGACTCGTCCTCCAATTCCGCATCGCTTTCTTGATATGCCCCAGCAGTAACTTGAGCAGCTCTTCGACTATTCCATCGTTTCTCTTGGTAGACGGGCGCAAGGTTGCCAGACTCTAACCAGCGGCGACGATTCTTCTTCGTAGCTGTTCGAGCTCGCGCACCTCCATATGTATCGGAATCGGAGTCAGATGCTGAAGCGGAGCGAAGCATCGGTGTCTCGCGTTTTGATGCTAGAAAAGTGGTGGTCAATCACTGGCGGCGGCGAGGAGGCAGCAATGAGGTACTCACAAGGCTGAGAACGTTCCTGTTTCCTTCGCTTGGTTCGATGGACGGGCACGACATCAGAGTCGGAGTCATCATCATTTTCATCATCAGATTCGATCTGGAACGATTCAGTACATTTTTCCTCTTGTCGATGAAATAAATGGTGGCAGCGGAATACTTACGATGGTCCGTTGTTGGACAGGGCGACCCTAACAGAAGAAATCAGTTCAATTCTCCCGAACAACAGCCTTCAATGTAACTCACACTTCGCCGCAGGCCGTACAGCTCTGGATTGGCCAAAATATGCTCGTCTTCTGCAGGTAACTTCCTCTTAGCAGGACGGCGAGACTCGGTGGACGTAGATCGTTCCTCTCGAGCAGTGGTCGTAGGAGCTTCTGGTGGGCTGTCCTCCATGTCGAAATCGGCATCATCGGATTCATCTTGAGCTTCTGCGGCGGAGTCAGAAGCATCTGTGTCTTGAGCTCCAAACTCAGATTGATGGTTCGAGGAGGTCGCCGGTGAAGGTTCGTCGACTACGGGAGGATTGGCCACGTCAGAGAGCTCTGACGTGCTATCGTAAGGGGCATCATCGTTCGTGAGAGTAGGACCCTCCATCGGGATATCGTTTCCATTAGATAGAGACATTGGATGTGTTCCGTCGAGTGGTGTCGTCGCCGGCGGTGGGGCTGAGGACGATGAAGTTAGCATTTGATTCAAAAAATCCGACTTTTGCTATGACGCCAGAGTCCCAAGCCATCAGAGGACCCAGAGCACGAGTAGGCGACCCAGAAACCATATCAAACATAGCAACAAGTTCCTCCAATGTTGTCTAAACATCGCCGGCGCATATCGAGGAGTTTGGGGATGGTTTTGATACAGGGCTGATGATGATTTCCGATTGACTGAGGCATACTGGGGAATGTGCGAAGACGCACAAAATTTCGCAAACCGTCGACCGCATCGATAGAAGTCGTAGATTCATCAGGAGCAAGTTCGTATCGCGTTCCGGCTCGAATTCCTTGGAATCTACCATCTGGTACGTGTGCTCATAAGAAGGCAGACGAGCAGTAGCTCGAAGAGCAGCTTTGCTGGTAGGACACAATTCAGAAATAGGAAAACACTTACAAGCCAATGAAAGGTGGCCCCCCGAGAGGCAGAGAAGTTATTTGTAGTCGAATAACGAAAGTAATGAGGAAATATGCTAGCAGTTGGGGTTGCCAGTGGTGGAGATCTTGAGATGTGACATTGAATGAGGCTCAGGACTGACGAGTGAAGGGTACGGCACTACGGGCTCTGGGCAATACAGCGCAAGTCGAAGCCTCGCTTATGTGGTCGGGGCTGATATCGCCGACCAACCAATGAGACTGCAGCAATATTGGGCTTGTCATTCAACCCAAATACTCTCTCGAGTGGTGGTTTTCACAGAATCTTGATCTTGAACTTGCACAGGATTCAGTTGTCGCCAGCTACACGCCTTTGTGACTGTCCAACAGCACCAGGCTACCCGCTCACCGCACCGCCAAAGAATCAAAGGCCTCGCTTGTCAACAAACAGCAAGATTTCTGCTTGAAAAAGAATCCCACAAAGCGAACGCCAAATTCGAGCGCAAAGCGCCAAACCAGCAAGATGTCTGACAAACTCACCCGGTACGGTCAACACCCAGCGACTATCTGTCTCGCAGATGCAGAAGCACTTCGGACGACCTTTGACTGACGAGAACATCATTCTAGTATTGCCATCATCAGCACCGACAAGGTACGATTGCCATCAGCCCTACCCCACCACAACCCCGCCACGAAGCAGGTTGAATGCTAACAAAGTGTCTTCACAACATAGTGCAAGCCCAAGGTACAACCTCATAACACCTCCCAAACACCGAAACACAAACTAAGAGTCGAAATAGAAATGTAGACAAGAATGCAAGAAATCCTGCCCGGTTGTGCGAAGTGGACGTCTTTGTATTGAGGTTACTCCTGAATCAAAGATCGCTTTCATTTCGGAGAGTCTTTGCATCGGGTGTGGTATCTGTCCTAAGAAATGCCCCTTCGGTGCCATCAACATCATCAATCTGCCAACAAATCTCGAGTCCCAAATCACCCATCGATACTCGGCCAACAGCTTCAAGCTCCATCGCTTGCCTACCCCTCGCCCAGGACAAGTTTTGGGTCTGGTGGGCTCCAACGGTATTGGAAAGAGCACAGCTCTCAAAATCTTGAGTGGAAAGTTGAAGCCCAACTTGGGAAGATATGACAACCCGCCAGACTGGCAGGATGTTATCAAGCACTTCCGTGGTTCTGAATTGCAGAGTACTTCCCCTTCAGGTACCTTTGGTATTCGTGGAATACTAATAAAGTTCTAGATTACTTCACCAAAATCCTCGAAGATGACCTGAAGGCAATTGTTAAGCCTCAATATGTCGACCGTATTCCCAAGGCTGTCAGAGGTGCTGACAAGACCGTTCGAACATTGATTGAAGCAAATTCGAGTCTGGACAATTTGGACGAGGTGCTTGATATTCTTGAGTTGAACCACATTATGGACCGTGATATCAACCTTCTCTCTGGAGGAGAGCTGCAAAGATTTGCCATCGGAACTGTCTGTGTGCAGCAAGCTGATGTGTAAGTTATTCCCGTTATTACTGAAGTACAACCCCTAACAATCTGACAGCTACATGTTCGACGAGCCTTCTTCCTACCTTGATGTTAAGCAGCGTCTGAGTGCCGCCAAGGTCATTCGCTCCCTCCTTCGACCAGATGACTACGTTATCTGTGTTGAGCACGATCTTTCAGTCCTGGATTATCTGTCCGACTTCATTTGCGTTCTTTACGGAAAGCCTGCCGTTTATGGTGTTGTCACTCTTCCAGCCTCTGTCCGTGAGGGTATCAACATCTTCCTTGACGGCAACATTCCCACCGAAAATTTGCGTTTCAGAGAGGAATCTTTGACTTTCCGGATTGCCGAGGCAGCCGATGAATTCATGGCTGATCGATCCCGTGCTTTCACATACCCATCCATGGAGAAGACGCTCGGAGGATTCCACCTGGAAATCAAGGATGGCGACTTCACTGATTCCGAGATCATTGTTATGATGGGCGAAAACGGAACTGGAAAGACTACTTTCTGTAAACTTCTTGCCGGTGCCATTCAGCCAGACGGCAACCAAAAAGTACCAGGTATGAAGGTCAGCATGAAGCCTCAAAAGATCACACCAAAGTTTGAGGGCACTGTTCGACAACTGTTCTTCAAGAAGATCAAGACCGCGTTCCTCCTGCCACAATTCCAGACTGATGTCGTCAAGCCATTGAAGCTTGATGAATTCATTGATCAGGAAGTCAAGACTCTTTCTGGTGGAGAATTGCAGCGTGTTGCTATCGTCCTTGCCCTTGGTCTCCCAGCCGACATCTACCTCATCGATGAGCCTTCCGCCTATTTGGATTCCGAGCAGCGTATCATTGCGGCCCGTGTCATCAAGCGATTTATCATGCACTCCAAGAAGACCGCCTTCGTCGTCGAGCACGATTTCATTATGGCCACCTATCTCGCTGATAGAGTCATTGTCTTTGACGGTGCACCAGGAATTAATGCTCGTGCCAACACACCCGAGTCATTACTCACTGGTTGCAACAAGTTCTTGAAGAACCTTGATGTTACCTTCAGACGTGATCCTACCAACTTCAGACCTCGCATCAACAAGCTCAACTCCCAATTGGATCAAGAGCAAAAGTTGAATGGCAACTACGTATATTCTCACCCTCTACAAGTTATATTTGATCCTAGCTAACATACGTATTTAGTTTTTCCTGGAGGATGATGCAGCTACCAAGGAACCGGCAGCTGCTCCGAAATCTAGTTGAACTGGGCAACTCAAATGAACAAATACCCCCTTGGAATCATGCATTGCCAGGCGTTAAAGGATCAGCATCAAATGGGAAGGGGCAAACAGGTCTGGATTTACTAGACGAGGAAAAGGCTTCTTCTGAGGAAGAGGAGCCAGACGGCTAACGACGGCGACGGCAGTTCATTCCCTGTTGTCCTGGTCCTACCGATGGTCTGCTGCCATTTCCTTTGTCCATTGTATCACGCGTTGGCAGTATATCACGGTAGATTGAGGGGGCAATGGCAAAGTGGATAACTGCCGTCAGATGTATTATGCATCGACACCAAAAGAACCCATAGTGGAGGGATGAGAGATGACAATTTCTCGTCGTAAAAGGCTTCAATTTGATGATTCATTGATTGCATGAGATTCTTTGCGTTGAAATTGAGTGCTCGGAGAATAACGAAGATTATATGACTAGTTAGGAGAGCAGAATACACACCGAAAAAGTCCATGACCTTGAAGTCAAATCCTCGCATTCTCGTCCCTGATCAAATACCCGTGCTCTCCAACGATCGAATATTTTTAACTAACTCTGCCTGCCAAAGTCATCATGCTTCGGGAAGTTTTGATGGTGTGGTCGCGATACATACAAGTACAATTGGAGTCCAAAAAAATTAACTCCCACTACTCAAATTACGCTTTTCACTCCTCTTCGATCTCGCCCTCTTCACTGCCGGAATGAACGGCTGGTTCCTCTTTCGCTGGTATTGGAGCAGGTGGTGTCCTAGTCCTGTGACGCCGTTCACGTGGAGGGATTGGGGATCGCTCACGGGGTGTAATTTCTCTTCTGGTTCTCTATATTTTATGTCAGATTCACATTTAGAAGTTTTATCAAGGCCTCGGCCAAATCAGAGAGCATCGTTCTTTTCTGATGCCAAAAAACCATAGCAACTTCAAAACTTAGGTATATCAACCGGGAAAATGGGCTGAGCCAATCCATGATACACCATAGTTCCAAATGATGCCATTATGGCTTGTCGAGACAATAGGAAACACGACGAACCTTTGCGACTCTTGTGCCATCAGCACTTTCCACATCACTGTCAGCTCTTCGTCGCCGACTCGCACTCGGTCTCTCGTCACCATAAGGCAACTCATCAATGCTTCCCCTGGGATCTCCTCTCTTACGATAGAGCTTCTCTCTTTCGCTCTCCCTGTCCCTCCGCTCTCGATCATAGTGACTAGATACTTCCTCTCGGCGGCTGCGGTGAGGCCTGTCAAGATCGCGCTCGAAATCGCGATCACGCTCACGCTCACGATCGCGATCCCGCTCTCGGTCTCCTCGATCACGGCGGCCTGGAGACAACAAAGTGTCTGCAGCGCTTGCCTTTCGATAGTTCTTCTCCCGATCCGCAATGGCTTTGCGTCTATCGGCCTCGTAGGCATCTGGTTCCGGGCTGCGAGTTCTTCTACGGTGTGATCTCTCACCTCTATCTCTATCACGATGCGTTGGTCTATCCACTGATGTCCGGTCTCGGCGCTTCAGGCGATCCTTCTCTGCATCTTCCTCTTTCTCCTTCAAGCGCCTGATGACTTTGTCGAATGCAGAGCGTCGAAGCTCGTCAGTGGGGAGTGCAACATACTCTTCAGATCTCTCAATCCTAGGCCGAATTCTCTCAAAAGTATCGTCAATGCGAATAGGTGGTTCAAGATGCTTGATAAACGATCTCAGAGCGTCAACAGCACGACGTTGCTGACGTTCAAGTTGGACATTGTCAGCTTCATTGCGGCGTGATACCTTCTCATGTAGCTATATACTGTTAGAAAATGAGGCAGATCGCATGGGGACAAGAAGGACTTACACGTTCAAAGATCAGTGATAAAGCGTCTCGATCAATGTTAGCAGTTCGTCGATCATTTTGCATTAAGGCAAGGAACTCCTCAAAGGTAGTCTTCGTCTGGATCTCAAACCGCTTGTCCTGGACACTCGTTAGCTGGATTCTACAACACCTTGACGATATACTTACATCGAGTACATCCAGGACATCATTTCGAGTGCTGCGAAGAGCACGCTCCTCCTCCTCAACCATATCCCAGAACAAATCAATTGGCTTAGAACCTGGTTGGCCAAGGATTGCTTGATATCTATCATCATTGGCAATCAAGGGGTGGATTTGACTCCACTTCGATCCTGCTTTGATTTTGTTGTTGTTCTTGAGTTCATGTAGGAGGCTTAGGAACCGGTCTCGATTTTGGCGCTCCCTCCTAGACTTCAAGTTCTTCTCCTGCTGGCGGGCATCATTGAATGTCTTTTCAAGAGACTTTATGTGATTTTCGAACGCAGTCAACATGTCAGACTTTGTGAGTGACTTAAATTTCTGATCACCTTGGAATCGTGAATTAGACTGGATGATACCTTGTGCCTCCGACCATCTTGTGTATGGCTCCAAATCGAGTCCTTTAAGGATATCCACAAGCTCATCCATTGCCGCACGTCGTGAAGTCGCTTCTCGCTCGATATTGGCTTTCTTAAGCTCGCTGATATAATCTTCGAATAGCTGACGCCGCTCGTCGTCGTCCTTTGCAGAACGAAAGATAGTCTCTCCTTCAATAATTGGTCGAGCTGTCTTCCAGCGGGTATAATGCTTGATCTCTGGATGGCTTCTCAGCATGGTAGCAAAATCTTTGCGGAGCTTTTCGATTCTCTCCTTTGCTCGGTCCTTTTCCTGAGCACGTACTTCAACTGCATACTTCTCGAATGCAGTCTTGCGATCTTTGGGATCCTTCAAGGCGCGATATTGGGGGTCTTTGATGATAGATCGCATGGTCTGTTCCCATGTCCAATTTGGGTCGACATTTTGCCGGCGCAGTAGCTTCAGGAATGCTGCTTCTGCCTCTTCAAAGGTAGAGTAGTCAGGGTCAGTGTTTGCGGGAACGAAAACTTGCGAGCGGCTTCCATTAATATCATTTCCATAGGCAATCTGGCGGGCTTCTCCTAAGGGCTCTCTGTCTCTTGGACTATCGAATTGTGCTGCAGAGAAACCTCCACCAGCGACGAATGTGGGAGCTCTGGTAAATTGTCAGTGTACTCCACAGCACAGGATTCAGAGGCTTCACTCACGGCGCAACAGGGGCAGGTGCAGCAGCTTCTTTGGATAAAGCTTCCTTGTAAACATCTGGCATCTCCCATGAGCTCTGCTTCGTTTCCGTGTTATACCAATATTTGCGCCCTCCTTCAGCGGTATACTCCTTCCAGGGCTGGTTTGCAAGAGCGCGCTACAAGATATGTAAGTATCCGATACTCATATGGACATCGCAGAGAACTTACCTCTGCAGGGGTCATCAACTCCTCTGGCTTGGTCCATTGCGTAGCTTTCGTGATTGTGTTGTAATAATAAACTCGACCTTCAGCATTCCGGGCTTCTGACCATAGCACTGGCGCAACGGCATGGCCGTTGATACCGTTAGTCGCATTCATGATGCGATGTGATGCGATGCTGGTCCTGCAAAGGTGAAGGAGGTCGTGAGGTTCGAAGGAGTTTGGGAAAGAGGTCTACAAAGTTAAGACGAACAGACTCCAAATTCGCTAGCGTGTTTTTCGGGCTGAGCTTCCCGGAATTTCGTTGTTCCGAGCATTTGTTGACTTCAACCTCAAGTAACTATCAATCGGCGGCAACTACCTGTACGACTTAAGCTTTGAATTTACTTTAGAGCATGTAAGTGTTCTGCTTCATCCTCAACACGGTTGAGAAGATAGTTCGCCATCCGAGATCCCGGGTCTCAATTGCATATGCCAATTGATTTGCGCTGCGCACCTATTCCCAGCAAGATGATGGAGGAGTACGAGACTGAAGAGGCGCGGGCTCGTGGAAGTCTAGAGTTTGTTGAAAGTTCCATCTTGGATACCATAGTGCCAGCGGCAAGCGATCTGAGCATTGAGGAGGCGTTGAGTGGTTCAGTGGAACGGCTGGATGAAGGCAACGATTCTCCACTGGCATCTATTGCACAGAGGCAGGCTCTGTTCTTTGGTCAGTAGTCTCTCTGACTTGCAAAGCCATAATCTTACTCATTCATAGATCCTAGATGAAACGGTGAATGTTTACGTCGTCTTGCAAACTCCCTACTTCGACGAGAGAACATTACGGTCGTATTTGGGAAGACTGGTAATAAATCTCGAAGCACAAGTTGTCAATTCCAGAGTTGATGGCAGCACCAGCCCTCCAGGTCAGGAAGTTATCTACAATGGCTCTGTCCAAGATAGCGAAGATCCGTTGATTGTTGTTCAAGGACCAGATGGAACGGACCCAAGTGCTGGTGAGGGCCACATATTGATTGTGTGGAAGATGTCTGCTTTCCTAGTCCGACCTCGACTCCGTCTACAAAATCCATCTATTGTTTTCGCAGCAACAGCAAACTTGAAGCCTGCTGAGCAGGTGCAGAATTCTACTTTAAGAGAAGAATATCTGCCAAGCCAGGTACCATCTGGCATTAATCTATTAGAGGTATGTATATGTCAACAAATTGAACATCATACCACTGCTCACACAGGCTAGGCTTTCAGCGATGACCCAGCAATGGGTGGTATTAAACCACGCCTATCTGCTTTGAGGGTTTCTAGAGTTGCTCCAACATCTCAAGTTATCAAAGACATGATACGGCCGCTCAAGAACATCTCCCGGCAATCGATCAAAGTTGTTCCGGCTATCAACGCCCGAGTGAGGTATTCTAGGCCGAATACTACACCCAGCAACCCAACCGTAATAGCTTCCGTCGACGTGGATATTACTCCCTTCGCCAACTGCGAAGTGATGCTCAACACTGTCGACCTCAAGATTATAGGTGGAAATGTGGACGATCTGAATGCTGTCTCAGGGATGACCTTACCCATAAGGTCTCTTCCACAAGACGACATCACATTTCTCTACCGTCTCAGTCCAGACGACCTCGATGCAACCAATCGCTCGCAAGTCCGCAGTCTCGAGATCTCCATTCAAGCCACTGCCAACCTCTCCTCTGTCTGCCAACCGAACATCAAAATGCAGTGGACCACCTCCCTAGACTTCACGCCCCCAGTCAATCCAGGCTTCGGAAATCCTACCCAACCCATCCAACGCCCCCATCGTCCAGCCCAGCTCTCCATCGGCTCTACCCTCGAAGCAACAGCTTCCTCCCTCGCCATAAGCCGTCCTGACGCACTCCCGTCAATAGACATCACCACTCGCCATCAACGCAATTCCTCTATCCCAGACTTCGGCGTCACAATGACATTCACAGGCCCCAATATTGACCGTCCCATCTACCCAGGCATTCCCTTCACCTGGTCAGTCTTTATAGTCAACCGCTCCGACCGCCCGCGCAAACTCGCACTGCTCGTAATCCCCAAGCGACGGCGTACAGAGACCCGGATTACACGTCCCCCATCTACAGGCTACGGTGGCTCACGCAAAGACCCAAAGGTAGCCGACGCTGTCGTAGATGAGAACATCATTTACGCCATGCAGAAGAACTCCGCGGTAGAAGATACGGAAATCGTATGTCTAAGCACGGATACCAGGGTGGGACCATTAGCTCCTTCGGCTTGCTATGATGTAGAGTTGAAATTTATGGCGTTGAAGGTTGGCATTGTGGGGGTTGAGGCAGTGAGGGTCATCGACCTGGGGACGCAAGAACATGTGGATATCAAGGATCTGCCGAGTATTATTGTATCGCCGTTGAAGGGGGAGATGTAGTACTTAAAGGACTCTTTGCAATCGACAGATCTTGAAGCTCATATAATGCTTGTACAGTTAGAAGTAACACTTGTGAATCTCGCTCCCTGTGGAATCGCTTTGGCTCAGGCGCTCAATATAGTAGACGACGCATACTACTTTTCGATATGCCTGATATCTGCGATATCAGTGATATCAGCGAAATCGCCGTTGTGTTGCTAAATTAAATGTTCTGAAAATTTGGCACGTCTCAAGCGATATCAAAGTCACATTCGTCAATATTGACATTAGCAGCTCATGTAACAACACCATTGCTTGGATAGTAGGAGATTTTGGAAGTTTTCTATGTGCAATGATATTCATGCACTAGATACGGCTCTTCCAGCCCACTCTGCCCGCTTCAAAATCTTCCAGCAATCAGCTCAGCTCGAGAAGAGCAACTGCCACCAGCTAGAAGCCACCACTATATGAACCCGCCAAATCGCGTCCCTCATTCATTAAATTCATATCATATCTTTCCACATATCCTCCCATCACCTCTCCTCTCCTCACTTCCCCATTCCTCCTCCACTCTAAATCTGGCTCCGCATCCCCATCCTCCCCATCTCATACACAACGGGGCTAACTATAAATTAAGAAAGCAAATTGGGTATCAACGAAGTACTAAAAATGTATAAGTAGCATGCAGTGCCAAGCCAAGCCAACCAAGCAAGACTTTTTTGCCCCCGGAACCCAGCCAGATACGCCTCGTTCCCTATATGTCCCAATCGAAAAGGATAAAAACATGTTGTGCAAAACTGTGCAACAATAATAAGAAGAAGATAGATGGACAAAGCCTCAGAAGCGCCGCCTCCATTGTCGAGTTTCCCCCAGAGCCCAATATAAACAAAAGAAAATGCCGTCGTCGTCGATCGAATTATTATCTCGGTACGCCAGATCCAGATCCACCGGCCGGGTTCCCCGTATCCCTAGGTACAAAAGAAATGAATGGTATCGTATATGTCGTTGGATGGTAGATCTCCTTTCGGGGAAGCTCATACAGGTCCTTCGTCCCCTTCCAGCACTCTCCTGGCTGCGTCTAATCGTCGTCTGAAGACTCTGCTATCATAGCTGGCACGTCCTGATTCTTGCAGCCCGAGCACGCATTTGCCGAGACTTGCCACGAGTCTCTCTACGAGAATCTGGTCTTCTCTGGCTAGCATATGAACAGGTGATGGTTGAAGACGCTCGCCATTGGTACCGTCTGTCAATGTCATGGAGTCGCTTAGCAGCGAAGGCTCAATTTCCTTGGAGGCACGGAGGTTTGGCGTGCTTGCAGTGTTCTGCTGGATTTTGGGCTTGTTGACCAAGGGAAAGCTTCGCGTGGTTCCATTTGAGCCGAAGGATTCAAAAGAGCCAATTGATGGGCGATGAATGTTATTTCCATTCCTTTGCGCCTGGTCATGGCCTGTGGAACTGGGCCTTCTCGGGCGTTCCGGAGAAGTTTGTCGTTCGACTGGCTGGGAATTCTTCGGATCTGAGCCAAATGTGGAGCGTTTTGCCGTGAGTGGTGTGGTAGTATGCGATCGAGGTGGTATCAATGTTGCCACTTGCCGGACAGCAAAAGCGTCGCGTTCCTCATCCTCGTCTCCGTTTTCTGACCCATTGCCTTCTGTTGCAGTCTCAAATGTAGCAACTGTGGACACGGAATCAGTACTCTCGGACCGGAAATGCCCCAAAGAACCTCTTGGAGGTGGATTGCTGCTTGGAATTGAAGGTCCTTGCACAGTCTCAACAGAATCTTCAGAGCTGAAGCTGCCAGAACTGCCTCTTCGCTGCATTCTTTGCTGGCTGATCGTTCCCATGGCGCTGTGTAGAAAGAAATGCTCATAGTCAAACGCGTCCTCCCGGTCTTCATGCGAAATTGGAGTAGTCAGAGAATCATGATATAGGGAAGCATCGCTCTCGTAATCATCGGCTTCCTCGCGGTCGACCATTTCCTCGCGATACTCGTCCTCGAACTCCTCCTCAGGCTCGTCTTTCTCTCGCTCTTCAGCAATAACGTCCTCTTCGTCTTGTTCAGGGATTCCAGGCTCGTGGCTGGTTGCATCGGCCCCAGCAGCGTAGCTGTGCTCATTGACATCTTCGTATACACTGGTAACATCTGATTCTGCATATTGAGGTGTGTCCGTCGTAATAGCGTGTACTGTCTCCTCTTGCCTCATCTCCTCATCACCATTAACAGAACCCTTCCAAGGAGGAGAAGCAACCCCTGCATCAGCACTGAGCGGCTCGCCATAGTTCTTCGAGGTGGCGTACCACTGCTCAGCTGCTGTAAATGGACTTGGCGTCCTGAGACTTTGCAAACTTCGTCGTTTCATGGTATCATCCCGAGCCCGATCCCGTAACACAGATAGCCTGCCTTTTAAGTCAGACATCTGATCTTTTAGGTCTCGCATTTGCATAGAAGATGCTGATCGAGTTAGACCACGATGTTCGCCGTTAGGTGTCAAATAGCCGTCTACACTAGATCTGATGCTGGCTCTGTCCGCTTCAAAATCAGGAACATCATCCTCGCCCAATGGCTCCAAAACTGCATGTGGGGGCGAAGTTCTGTTCACTGAGCTTGAGAATCCAGAATGAGACACAGCCCTAGCATCTTCTCGCGGTGTCTCTGGCGCTTTCACAAATGGCGGCGACCTTTTACTCCCATCATTTCGAACATATCGAGCTGCTGCGCTTGCTGATCGAACCGGGAAAGGAATAGGAAAGGGCGCTACTCGCTGAGGAGACAATGCTGAATTTTCGCTTCCGACTCTCGCGTGTCTTGGGCTTCCTGCTGGCGACTCGGTGGGGGTATGCAATTGTCTTATTTTCGAAGGCGGTACACCAAGTGCTGTCACTACGGTCTCATCGTGTGGAGATGGTGTTGATCGTGATAAAGGGCTGCTGCTGTGAATTGAAGACAAGGACCCAGAAGGAGTCGTATATAAGGAGCTTCGCGCGCGAGTGAGGTTACCTTCCATGTTCTAAATTGACGTCAGTTTGTCTCAGAAAATCGGTATATAGAAACTCACATTTAGTCTCTTCTTTGCATTTAGCAAAATCTGCTCCGCTCTCCTGCTCAAAGCTGCGCTAGAATTTCGATCGTCCTCTTGTCCAACATTGTGGTTTCTGGCAGCTAGTCGCTGAGTTTCCGAGGCAATCACTTGCTCACTATATGAGTCCGCAACACTCTCTTCGTCATCCCCCTGAAATACGCTATCGTCTACACTGACGCCGTCGTCAAAATCTTTGAAGAGCTCTGCCGCTTGACCCTCCGATGTGACTGTGCTCGTCGACTCAATTGAGATCTTCCTCTGGTGCGTCCCAGTCTTCGCCCGCTTCATCACCGCCGCATATCCCATCGTTGGACTCGACCCTAAAGGCGTATTATTTCCTGACGCTTGTGCTTGTGCTTGTTGCTGTTGCTTGAGCAGTCTACGCTCCGCTGGACCTGGCAACTTACTCCGCCCCACTGTGCTTTCTGCCTCTGTGACCTCGCCAATGTCACTCAACATCGTGCCATTGCCATATATTATCGGAGTCGTTGGGGTCATGAGACCCATGTGGGCATGCGGAGGGCCAATTGAGAAATGCATGTCGGTTTGTCTAGTATCGTCCCAATCCCCGCCTGCGGACTCTGCTCGATATTTGCCTCGAGGAGGTGAGGGGGTCGAATCGTATTCGCCGTAGGGAAGAATCATGTCTGGATTCGTGAGGGTTGGCGAGGCCGGGAGGGGAATTGCTGAGTATGCCATGGTCGTTGTCGTGCTGCTTCCCGTCTGTAAATGCATCTTCCCGTGAGCACTGGGTAGAGAGTGGCCCTCAAATATGGGAGTGGCAGAGAGCAGGCGGTTGTGCAACTGGTGGATGCAACTGACCGTACGCCGTCGTCACTAGGCCAAAAAGTGTGGTGGTGGTGTTGAGGCCCAGAATAGTCCGGCAGATGTAGTGGCCGAGGAGCTTGGATGAATGTTGATTTGGAGGCCTCAATCGCGGTCGCTTGTGGAGAGAGAGGATGTCGATATTTGCGATTGAAGACGACGTCGACGTCCAGATTAAGGAGATTCTGGACAAAAGGAGTTATGCGCGCGATCGTTGGAAAACATGGTCACCCTCGCGTTGGCAGCAAGAGTCTACATTAGTTGGGAAAAGTCAAATTTGACTGCAGGGCTACCAGCACTTGCAGGTTTGGCTTGTTCTGAGATGTCCCTGGCAGAACGGGCAAGACAGGGACACCAACGGGGGCCGATAGACGCTAGCCTCCTGTACCTAAGTACCTGGACCGAGCACAGGTGGGCTGGATTTAGGGTTCCCTTACAGAAGCCTCAGCGGGCTCCGCACCTCTCACAGCGCTTCCGAGGCCTAAAGCTTCCAGGCTGGACCTCCACCGCACCTCCCCAACGGCGGCGGACTAGGATTACCACGACCAGACAGGGGCGTATCACATCGCTTACCACCCAAATCTCACGACCCATGTCCGGAATAGTTACTCCCCTTCACGGCTTCCAGAAGAATGCTTCACTGTCACTGGTCCACCGGATAAGCCGCTACCCCTGAGATGCTCATGGTTTCTACCAATGCCATCCTCAAGCAGCCAGTTCGATAAAGGCATATCATATCGATAGGAGGCATGAATTTATTGAAGGTTATCTGGCTGATAACCGTCTTTGTTCCGGCAGCTGAGTTGACGATTCAGGAATTCGGGGTCATGCAGTTTCCCCCTCGTCTGGTCAGGGATTCGGAAGATTAAAAGTCCTATGCTCTCTGCCCTGAACCCGGATGTCATGGATCTCCAGGACCACAGAGTTGTCAATGCCATCAAGTGGACAATTAGCGATGGGGACCCGGACTGGGGCGAGATCTGCACGTCTGATGAGATGTCTCTTTTCTTTTGTGAGGTGCGTATTTTCCTCATTCAAGACTCACATAATCTCGTTGTTGCATCTGTCACTTCCACACATGTTACACATCGGCGCCTCCACGATTTCATATACGAGTACAGGCCTGTCAACTTCAGACAGTGTCGTACAAAATGACAGCTCTCCTCTCACAAACCAAGTACGATAACAACCATACGAGTGAAACAACCTTATCAGTGAACCAATGAAATCAAGCTTATCCACAATCCACGAAAACATCGTCGGCTTCACTCCCCAAATACGTTCTAGGCTTCAGTGCCATCAGTGGAGCCGTGGTGGTACGGTCCGCAGAAAAGTTGGTTAAGCTCAGAATGTTCCACATGTCTCCGAGACATTCATCAGACGAGACTTTTCGGCAAAGGTCAAAGTCACGATGAGGATCGATCGGCTGTTGTTTTACAAAACTCACAACTCTTTCCTTGCGCTCTCAAAACTTTGTTAATACTAGTAATTGGCCGATCGCCTATCATGTATAGCTTCAAGGCTTCAAAGAAGAGGTCGTCTCTTTCTTTAACGCAAGTTTTGGAGAGGCCTCTGGTTACAATTATCGTCCAAGCTGGCCCTCTTCCCCCATCCTGGAGGTCAGAAGAGTTCAAAGTCTCCAATTTTATCGGATCGAAGCTGGAATGCCAGTCACTGCATAATCACACGACTCCTTGCTTATGGAATAGTGAGAAGCATCCTTTCAAGAGTGGTCGGTAGAAGGAGCTCTTTGACAAATTCTGATACAGCAGCAGTGATCACTATACTGAATCTACTGCCAGTATTTTTGCTCTCCAGACATAACAAACAATGCTTCTGGGATTCGCTTATTACAGCAGAACTCCGAACTCCGGGCAGACATCGGCGCTCCACGGTTCGCTTACAACAGGAAGAGCACATTTACAACTAATGCTTCAATGCAGTGAACACCTGGGATTGAGGGTTTTAAGGAGGCTCGGAAACCATGTCGGTTATCATTGCCGAATAGCCTACCCGACCGGATGTCCCTCGGAACTTTGCTGTCTTCCACAAAGACAGTCTCGATGCTCAGCGGTTTCCGCATTCGACTCGCCGATGCGCCAATGCCGGACTATCAGAATCTTTTCCTGACTCACGTTCCGGCATTTATTCAGGCACCAGTAATTGATTTCGTACCTAAAGTGACAAGAAGGAGTTAAACTCCGTGGGACGGGGAAGACGGATTTGGATAATATATATTGCGAAGAGAAGACGACATTTAGTGGCTCTAGCTCCATCCACTTTCTATTCAGACCTTCTCATTCAGCTTATTCTATCCTTCGTTCCTTTCTTAGCACTTCTGTAGAAATGTCAAAGCGGTAGCGGTTCTACTTCAACTCCAACCCAATCAATATTTTAAACAACCTAACTCCCGATTCCCAGCCTCAAGTTCAGATAAATCTCACAATGGCGAACGATCAGTTCGTTCTCTTGCCTGCAACCGTCGATGACGTGCCAGGAATGGCAGACATCTACCTCACAGCTTTCGGGTCGGATGCATTCTCATCATTCGCCTTTCCACGAGACAAGATCAGCGATCAGGAGATGAAAAGGTGGTTGACAGAGCGCTTCAAAAAAACGATTACCGAGAAGAGAGAGGTCAGTTTTTTTTCTCGCTATTTCTTAGACTTTTTCTTTCTTATGCATCATCTCAATCGCTGGAACGTAAGTCAAGTTTGTCTAAGAGACTGTCACCTAAAAGTACTGTACAAGTATTCAGTCTGGATTGACTTGTGACTCTCGAACGTTATGGTAGTCATGTACAAAATAGGCACCATGTTAACAGCACCACAGATGCACACCTTCAAAATCCTCGACACATCCGCAAACAAGATCTGTGCATTTCTCCGCTGGAGTTTCCCCCACACTCTCGCAGACCAAGAAAAGACCACGCGCGAAAAGGAGCAAAAAGAACGAGAGCAAGAGAAGGAGAAGACTGGTATCGATCCCATGTGGCCGCTTGGTGCGAACTTGGGAGCATGTGATGCATTTTTCAGTGCTTTGGATAAGAAGAAGGGTTTGTATGTGGATGATGCGGAAATGTATGGTAAGTTTCCCATTCTCTTTCGCCAGAATCTCCGAAGACGGGTTCAGAAGTCGACGACTGACAATTCCAAAGTCGCCCACCTGCTCGCCACAGATCCATCTTACCAGCGCAAAGGCTTAGCTTCGAGGCTTCTCAGTCACGTTCTGGCCATTGCAGACCAGGAGAAGCGGAAATGCTATATTGAAGCTACGAAAGCTGGATTCCCTGTTTACTACAAACTCGGTTTCAGAGAGGTCGATGTGCTAGAGATTGATATGAAGCCCTGTGGAGGCGATTTTGTTGCGTTCAATACGTTGATGATTAGAGAGCCGCAGCCTGTTTCTTAGACTAGATGGGACCAGAAGGGAGAATGAACATATCTGAGGTTAGTGGAAAGTCTGGAGTCAGTCACGATGAGACATGAACGAAAGTAAATAGACTCAATGCAGAAAATCACTGTTTACTTTTGTTTGGCGAAAAGTGACCCCTGACCTAACGCCTCGACTTGCCTCAGCCGAGTCGCAATGCAAATGCTCCATTATCCATCCTAATCCATAACCCATAACCCAATGCAGGCCCCAGTCCGAAGGCTGTATCTCATACTCCTTACCACAATGCTAATACCATAATCATGCCCAAACACTAAGCTATGCACAACCAACGCAAACCATGCCCAAGTACCAAATCAATGACAAATTCTCTCATGAGGCGGTCTCCACGGCACACCTAGGATATCGAAGATCTTACGCTCATCACTACCCTCAACCAATGTTCCCTCATTCAACTTCTCGCGGCCTGAAGCACGCATAACATACTTATACAAACCCTTCTGGTTCAACCGCATATTCATCTTACCAGCCAGCAAGCGGATACTGCGATTGAAGATATCGTCACCCGTGAAGTAGAGCAACGCAGCACCAAACTCCGTCTCTGGAACGACCAGGAAGTCAATGCGTCGCCAGGTGGGATTGCCAGGGAGGACGCATGCGCCATGCCATTTGGAGCCGGTGGATGCTGGGACTGCGAGGGCAGCGACGAAGAAGCCGTCACGGGTGAGCCGAGCGACCAGGGTCTCGAGGAATTCGAGCAGATCCCAGCTCGATCTGGTGCCGCGCTTCGTAATGATGAAGTCGATGTCTCCTGATGTGTCGGCCCCGCGTCTGTAGCTGCCTCCGATGATTGCTTCGACGTTAAAGTTGATCTCCGCTGCGGTCTTCTTGACGATATTTCCAAGGGCAGTGACTTCAGCTCGGGGAATGCGGGTGTTGAAGTCATCGTAGTGCTCGATGCCAATACGTTGATTTTTATGCAGGTTGTGGAGAGCGAGAACATCATCCAATGACTTGTGTCCTGCTTGAATCCACTTATGTGCTTGGCTGAGTCCGACACCATAGATCTTGAGAAACATTGTGATGAGCTTATCGGTGGGATCAGCGAGAGCATTGTCGAGTCTTCGTAGGTGTCCAGTAGTGCATATCTCCTCTATTTTCTTTGCAAGTCTCTCTCCAATTCGTGGCAGACGAATTGCATCTTCATAACAGTCCACCTTGACCTTCAGCTTTTTCAAAATTCCAACAGCCTGCTGGTATGCTCGTGTTCTCCATTGGTCACCTATCCGCTTATAGTGTTCGCCCATTTGTTCCAAGATATCGATCGTGTGCCGGTTTGGATTGTCCGTGTGCGTCTTCCCCGTGCCGCCGTACATACAAGCAAAAGAGCCAAGTTCGTTCTCGGCATACTTCTTGAATTTCCTCTTATTCTTTTGCTTCTTTCTCCACTCTCGTTCATCCTCTGAGCCACAAGAATCTTCGGGGTCGTCGTTGGGTTCATCGCGGGATGACGGGCGATCACTATCTTCATCATCGTCTCCGAACTCGTCATCATCATCAATTGGCAGATCCTTCGTCTTACGAACCAGATCAATATACTCATCAAGTATATCGCCTCGTTTCCCCATGTTGGGATCAGTAGGTGTTACTGGGCTTGAAGTTTCCGGAAGCTCAGTCTCGAGATGGTAGTCTTGCAGGAGAGAGATCCGCGAAGATGTATCGACGGTACCAACGGGTAAGCCTTGCGTCGAGGGTTGACTTTGGGATTGAGTGCTCTCAGAGACTTCCTTGCCCTTTCTGGGCTTTGCTTCCTTCAACTGAAGAGATTGCTCCGAGCTTTGCGAGCTTGAAGGTGATTGTGATGTTGAGTAGCTTCCTGATACTAGTTGGTCTCCCTTAACAGCGTATTGTCTCTGCTCTGGATCAAGAAGAAGCTTGAATTGAGCGCAGTCGGTGATGTATTTCTCAGTGACCAGTACGACACCTCTTGGTAGCTCGTCAAATTTAGTTTTTCGAGTAAACCAGTCCATGACTTGTCGGTAGTTGTACTTCTTATCGACAACGACATGAGTGATATTTGCTGTCCACTGGTTCAGAGTCAGCATAAATTCCCCAAGATCAAGTCACACGGGCGCATAGAATAGGTTTATCGCGAATTACAAATATGGACGAAGGCCCTAAATAGTCACTCCCATTGGCAACCGCCATGAGTGGCCACTGGAGTAAAATGAACTTGAGCGCCGTGCAACTTACATTCTTACTCCATACACCTCCGTACTCTCTGGCTTTGTCGATTCGCATCTTCCGACCTTGATCAATATCATCATCCGGGATCCAATACATAGTCTTGCCAGCGAAGACACGATCAGCCTCCGGAACCATCTTGACAACGTCCTTCTTTGCAGTCACCTTCGTGACTTTCTTCTTCGTAGAAGCCTTAGCAAGGCTCTCTCCAGGTCTCTTTCCAAGCATAGCTGCAATACCCTTGCTGTTATTCATAATAACAGAGCCAATGTTGGGAGTCGAAGTACTTCGCTCGGGAAAAGGTTTCGGTGTCGAAGTATCACTGGGTTGGAGACTTTCAGACAGCGAGATGTTTATTTCTTGTGACGAGATATCATGTCGAAGTAGCGAGGACTTTCGTCGAAGAGGCGCAGCGGGTGTCTCCTTCCCTATGCGATCACTCGTGACCGGCGCCGACGTCGTCCGGTGAATTGCAGGCACCTTGGCCAAGCTTGTCGCCGGCTGACTCCGTCTTTGAGAGCAGCGCGAGGCTGTAGATGCTGTGAATGAAGCTGCTATCCCAGATTTGCTTTGTCTCCAAAGTTCTCGGGCGTCGTTTGTATCTATCTCATCGTCGGAGCTGTCGTTCAGCGCGTAGAGCTGACGGAAATACTCTTCTTTCTCCTATGCACAGCAAGTGAGCAGATATGAGGAGAAGAGGGTGGCCAACAGATTCACCAACCATTTTGACTTCTTGCATTTAGTAGTGGACATGTAAATGTCCCAATGAAGCGACGAGGTGGGTTGCGACAAAGAAGATGGTCGATGGATGACGTTGATTGGGTCGTTGTGAAGGCAACCGCTCAAGCGAGAGTCACGAGGCGAGCTATTTCGAGAGCTCAACCATTCCTGAATGTCAGGACGCTCAACTGCCTTCGAGTACGTTCTAAATACAGTTCATATTGAAAACTTGTATTATTTCTAGGCAACATGCCAATGCCACGATCTACTTTTGCTTCTGTATTCTGACAACATTATTCGAGCACTTAGAAATGTCAACCTTCATAAACCAGTTCCATCCGAGGGCATGCCAATCACGACGATTTCAGAGTAGAATTGATACACTCTACATGTCTCATGATTGGATGAAAAATGGTGGAGACTTATAAATATAGAGCAAGCCACCAGGTCGAGGCATAAGGGAAGGAGGAATCACAAAAAGCACCCAGATCATAGAGAAACAATAACTTGAGGACCTCATATTAAAGAGTGCCATTGGATTCATAGCCGGGCCACACTGCCCAAATGATAATACACGTCCCTCATTGTTCTGTATAGTGAGTTTCCACGTTTTTGCGCCTTTCCTCAAACCGTCGACGTCCACTTGACTCTGCTTATGTCCGTTACATTTCCCTTGAAGCCCTTCTTGTAGGAAGCCAACATCCCATCGAAACCTAGCCCACTAACTTTCCGAACCGTTGCGAAGACTGGTTTGGGCAAATTTAAGGTAGGAATTTGAGGCGCTCGAGCCTGAGGTACTGGAGAAAATCGACTTGGTGCTCTCCGCTACTCAAGATCAGCTATTGAAGTCACAGTCATCGCTTTGGGATTTACGTACCTTCCGGCTAAAGATGTTCCACTTGTTATACCCAACTTCGGGCCAATCATCTTCAACTCCGTCAATGTTTATGTAGCGACGAGAATGACTTCCATCATCGACATTGGATCTGGTCTTCTCTTGCTTTGAAGACAAACTATCTCCAGTAAAGCTTGGGTGAGAAGATGTAGCACTCTTTTCGTGGAGTCGAGACCTTGAATTTTTTGCCCGTGCGACATTACGTCGCTTTCGGAAACACATGTAGCATTTGAGAAGCACTAGTAGCAAGATCGACGTAACAAAGATGCCAAGTAACGAACAGAAAATGATAGACGCTTGGTGTGTCGATTCGCACTGGTGCAGTGTAGTCGTGGTTGTGGCATTGCACTTCTTGGGGAGAAGCACATCAGCAAATGCTACTCCAGGAGCATGAGCAGGCTTGTTGTAGGAACTGTTGCTGTTATTTGGATAAGGCTGTATATGCTGAGAAACTTTTTCGGAGAGAGGCGAACGATTCGGTTTCATATTCGTCGGCCCATCTGCGAGGTCATTGCTTCTCCAGTAGGCAGGTATATAGTGCTTTTCCTGTGTTCGTGTACCACTTGGAATCGAAGATCTCTCAATGGTTGGCTTCCTGTCTGGTACCTGCTTCCACTTCTTGCACATACTGCGGTAGTTCGTACAGATGTACGGTCCGCAGTTGCAGATCAATCTTCTAGGCACAATTGCGGAATGTCGTGCTCCAATCTGCTTGCTGTCAGACGAGATAGACACTGTCGATCGTCGCTTTCCAAGAACTTGATTAGATGCGGATTCTGAGTGAGCAAGAAGCGCTGTCCTATCTCCGACATCGCGAGTATCTCTGGCATCATGTTTCTTGGTGACAGGGCTGTCCAGGATTAATCTCTTGGGCCACCATCTCCAAATTTTGCATCGGTCAGGATCGTTGTTGCAGATATCTGGCCCACAAAGACACCTGAGTCTTCTCGGAGTGATTCCAACGTGGTGTGGCTCGGCTGCTTTGTTACCTGGACTATGGGCCTTCGCAGAATGCTTGGGTCTCTCGATGCCAGAGTTCATGCTGGTGTGTGGGTCACTGTCCGCAGTCTGTTGGACAGGCTTCGAGGCAGAGTTGTGCGATCCACCTGTTTTCTCCTTCGAGGTATGTGAGCTGTGTTTATTCGGAGGCCCTCTATGCTCAGTCCACTTCAGAGGGTCTCTCTTGCCATGTGTGCCATCGGATGTGGAGCCATCATCTGCGTTCTCACGGACGCCACAATAGCCTTGGCATCTGTCACAAATGCTGGGCCCAGTGTTCAGGCTCTTATGGTCTGAGAGGGCTCTGACACTGGTATCTTGTCCCCTTGCTTCGAAATTACCCTCCGCTTTGGAGGATTTGATAGCATGGCGACGATGAAGACGATCCACAAACAACCTTCCCACGCCACTCGTTGAACGCTCTGGGTCAAGAACTACTCCAACCTTCTGCCGAGCGATCATCGAACTTGGCACGCGGGTCAGAGTCGATGGAGAAGGGCTGCTTCTGTAAGGGGCAGGCGGAGAGGCATGAAAGACGGCGACAAGCCCAAGAATGGTCAAAGCCAAAGCAAGTTTCCTTGTGAAGAAGCAAGGGCTTCGAAGGGTATACCAGTCGTGCATCTTGAGTATATCAATCGCTGTGTAGGCTGTCAGAGACGCCACTTCACAAGCTGGACGAGGTACTTACAATTCTGTGAGAACTGATATTTTGGTGTTTCTCGCCCGGGTGCCCTTGTAGTGGATCCAAGACCTGACTGTTGTTTAATGATGTGTTCCTGATAGCAGATAATCTTAATGATGGTCCAGGTGGTTAAGGATCCACGTTTAGTGAACGGATGAATATTGGATGAAGATGGAGAATGGAAATCTGAGATCGGAAGGAGACGGCAACGAGTGCGTCCCAATAACTTAGGAAAGTGCTCCTCCGGATAGCTACATCGTGTGCAACAGGACTGCTGCGCGTAGGAAAGAGAAGGAGCGATCAGAGAAAGAGGCGCATTAATATGACACCTGTGCCTACGTTATGTGCTCCCTATATCAACTGTCAATACTGGGCTAAAGTCATAACAGAGAGACCTATCGATGCACTAATACACTACTTAGAGGACATGAGGCGGTCCCCCGCCATGCCCCCCCTGAAGCGTGCCCATGCTCCCAAACCCATTTCCCATATTCGACCACTCCTCAGCGGTCAAGCTACCCACCTGGTCAAAACCTGGCTGTGGTACGTACACAGGCGGACTATGGCTACTCCTAGAAATCTCTTCGATGTGGTGCTTTCTGCGATGCAGCGCAGCTATGAGGGGCTCAGCCTGCAGCTCAAAACTCGACAGAAGCGCTTTGGAGTCCTCCCAACGATGACCAAAAGTCCTTAGAGTCTCTTTGATGTGTGTCACGCAGTTGATACTCCTGTCGATACTATCGATTCCGGCGTTATTCGGTAACGGGGGAGGTGGTGGAGCGCCTGCGAGGATTGGTGCGTATGGTAGACCACCATTCAGAAGCTGATCTTGATTCTCAAGGAGAACCGACACAAACTGGCCGCCTACGAAATAGACCCGCAGTGCATCGTGATATGTATAGAATGCCGTGTTAATTGGATCTCTGCTAATGGGAAAAATCTTTTGCATGTAGGCAATGCTGTACTCGAAAATCAGGGTTTTGCCGTAATTGATCACTGTCTGGACACGACAGGATGGAGCAAGGCAGTAGACATAGCTATAAAGTAGCTCCAAATCAAAGAATTCTTTGAAAGCAAGTGGCAGGCTGTCGGGAAACGACTCGGACCACTCTCGCATCTCTTGACACATCTGCCAGATGTAAGTGGAGGAGTTCTGAAGTGGGTCTCGGCTAGATTGAAAGAGCTCCTGGTACCAGGATGATTGTAATTGACGAAGTTGAAACAACATGAAAGCCGTCTCTAGAGAGTGAGGCCCATTTGTCGACGACTGCCCCGAGGCAGGCATTGGTGATGTGACTAAGGGTAACATTACCGACGTCGAGTCGTCTGTAAAAGAAAAGGATCGGGCATGAACCATGCTGATGGACCTGCATCCAATTAGCGCCCTCTATAGTATGAAATAGCAATCATACCGATCAAGAGAATAAACGCAGTAGAAAATCTTTCTTCGCAGCTCGAGTGTTTTCTTCTCGGTTTGTTGTTCCTTTGGGGGGTCTTGGTGGAAGCCCAAATCCACAATAGCCCGGCACGCAAATCCAATCAATTGCCAGCTATCGAAATGGGCTGGATCAAGCATGGAATATTGCACAAGCAAGACCAAAGCTTGAATCTGAGATACGTAGCCAGGCATTAGAACCCGATCAGCATATCGTAAAGCTCGGCCAACCCAAAGCACACCATCGGCATACAGAGCATCGTGATGACTTCGAGACTGGCCCGTGGCGCCGATAGCAAATACCATATACAAGAGCCAGTGTTCGAAATCAGTGACTTGGCGGCCGTTCTCCTGGTACACGGCGTCAAGAGCGTTGAATAAGGCTGTTTCTGAAAATACGGGAAAGAGTGCGAAAATATTATCCAGGTAGTATTGGATCAGCGCAAGGGCTGCTGGTCTTGATGGTAGGTTGAACGGTTGAGAGCTCGGCACTGGATCGTTGTTTGCAGCGGCGAGAATGAGACGGGCGAAGGTCATGTTCGTTGTTGATGCTTCGAAATCCCGAGTGGTGGCATTGACCGAGCTGAACAATTAGCGAGCTCTTTTGAAAACAGTCGAGAACAGACACGTTTGAACTCACAGAAAGCCAAAATCCGACACAAGCTCATCGACATCCGCCGCTTCCCTCCTCCGAGCCGCCTTTCCATGGATAGCTGCGCGAATAGTCGCAAGTGAATCTTTCCGATCTGGAACCTCTCCAGGATCCTCGCCATCATGCATTGCTACTGATGCTTTTCGATTTCGCGCATAGGCAATTCTCTTCTCCAACTTCTCGACACGCGACTCCAAAGACGCTACATAGCTGGTACCTTGTCAGTTGTGCGTTCGAAGTATTTGCGCTTCGATGCTTGGAATACCTTCTCTCTTTTCCCTTAGCGAACTGGTCGTTTGCACTGGAACATTCCCCTGTTCGTCCCGACTTTTCACATGCAGTACATGCTGGTAATTTTCCATCGCACTTTGAGCTGTTGTTAGTATACTTTGCTACATTTCTTGGAGGTCTTGGAAATATGCCTTTATCTTCGCCGCCCGGCCTGCCACAATTAGAATGGTTGATAGTTCTCATTCGTGTCTTCAGCACTTACATCTTGAGCATGCTGAGACTGGCCTCGAGACTCTAAGAAGCGGTGTATCCGCAGCACTGGTCCCAGAGCGATGCATCTTTCTAGCAGGTTTCAACTAGTATGAATCCTCGGATCAATTGGTCTGTCTAAGTAAAGGTTCCAAGCTCACAACATTCATCTTTTCTGTGTTGGCAATTCTACCGTCACATAATTAGTCGGGGATTCATGCCACGAGCTTGGGACACTGCTACATGTCCCAACATGTTTCTATTGAATCGAAACATACAGGCAAGTACTAGTGCAATTCTCGAGCTGTCGGACGACCGTGCTGGGTAAAGTAGAGATGTGGAGCTGACGTCTAACAGTTCACAATTCTCGACCCGACAGGAACTTAGAGACATTTGAGAGCACGAGTAGGAACTCTGGTTTGAGGTCCAGAGGAAACGTGGTTTAAACACTCACCAAACAGATAGTTGGACCTGTCATACGTCAGCTTTTTTCAGTGCTCCCAATCAGTTGGACGTCCAACAGAGGTCTCTTACACTTGGCTAGTCTATTCCTTCAATTTACGAAGGGGAACAGGCCTCTTTCTTGGAGAGGCCGTCGGGCCTAGAAGAGGAAGATAAGTATGGCGCTGTGAATGAATACTGCCTCGAGTATCCGGCTGTCGTCTGACGGTTGACTCGGGCGCCCGAGCCTGACTAGCTTTATAGCGGGGTCGAGTCTTTCATACGGGGTAGTGGGGTATGAAAAAATTGCTACCGGACGTTACAGGAGGCTCCGTGTTCTGTGATGGTGAGTATTTGCTGGGCTCTGGAGAGTGTCTGAATTCCATATCAGCAGAGTAGGAAGGGTCATCACAGGCTGAGTTTAACTGGAAGGAGTGTGAATATGCGCTTAATGGACGAACCAACGGACAGAACAGCGAGCTTTGCCTGGACTTGGATGAGTGGGAGAAGAAGCAACCGCCCTCAACCAGGTTGTGCCAAGGGCATTTGGGCACTGGAGGGTCCGTGATCATCCACTGATAAGCACCGGACACCACTCAAGGACTGGACAGGCCTGGGACTGGACTCGTCAGCCCAACGGGCTACAAGGATGACTTCTTCGGCTCTTCTGATCGGATCCCTAGGGTTATCTTTCTCTTTCCTCTCTCCCTGTTCGTTTCAGAACCTGATGTTGGCGGCATATTTTCATCTTAGCACATGAGCTGAGAACGAAATTTGACTTAGTCGAGAACACCAGATACCCTATTACTTCAAAACCGGGTGGAACGAAGCGGAGTACACAGCACAATCTCAATACTACCCCTGAATCAAGTCCATCATTCGACTTAAAATCCGCCCGATAGGTTAGGCCTGTCTCTGAATTGCACTCTTACTCTTTGGGAAGTCCTTGGTTGCACTTTCCTTTTGTAACTGTCACCCGTTGTACACATCCAATCACAGACGCGGGGACGCCATTCAACCAGATCCGCATGCTCGCATTGCGCGAGCACTGTACTCCACACGGCCTCGACCTCGAAAGACACTGGTTGCGACCTTTAGAATACATGCAGACATATCTACAACACAGACAGACAGACAGTTTACCTGGATCGCAATTGTTCAACACAGCTCTTTGGAAGCAGTGAAGCCGCTGCTCTGCGCCAAACTTATTACCCCTCATATCCTGAAGAGAACGGTGCGCATGGGATGTTGAACAGGGAAGGCAACCACATCGACGGCTCTGGACGATGATGTTTATGAGCCCAAGTATCGTACCAACCATACGTTCCATTCCGCTCAGCGAGGTATAGCAGTGCAGATGGACGCTGCAGACTTGTTCCGGCAGGCCCAGAGCTCTGTCAGTAAAGCAAGGGAAGCAAAGACTATACGTGCCAGGGAGAGCAGCCACGAAAGTGATGACCATTCTCCACGAATCGCACATACTTTGACGGCATGCTGTCGATGTCGCCAGGTACGTAGCCAATCTGTTGACTTATCGCTGTGGAGTTTCAAGCCACTAAGTCGAAGTAGAGGAAGACGAGATGCGATCCAAACTTGCCACGATGTCTGCCTTGTGAACGGGCCGGCGCTATCTGCGAGTATTTCGACACGACGAAAGGGAAGAAGATTTCTCGAACCTATGTCATACGACTTCAGGACAAAGTGAGGGCCCTGGAAAACGAGCTCAGCCAATACACAGAGGAGGAAGGGTTCCCGAAAAATACGGAAGACATTGTACGGCCAGGGGGGCTTGTCCGGTTGGATGAAGATGATGAGACGCCACGATTTCTGGGGCCATCGAGTGGCATTGCGATGACACGGCTAGTTATGGAGGAGGCAAAAAAGTACACGGATTCGAGGAGTATCCGTGAACTGGTGCCTGAGGTCCGCTACAGGCGAAATCCTCTGCCCTCACCAGAAGCCTCCACTGGACGGAAGAAATCGTACCCCATGATCAGTGCCGTCCCAGCACTGACATTGCCCAGTCGTTTAGTGACAGATAAGTTATTGGAAGTGTTCAATCAAAAAGGTAAGTACCATTCGTGGCGTACCTACTCTTGTGTGCAATTGTGAAGAGCGGAATTCTTACTTATTATAGCTCAATACCTGATGCCTACCTTGCATGAGCCAACATTGCAAAAGGACATGCAAGAGGTCTATGATGGAGACTCCGATCCATACAAGAACTTTGTCGTCCGAATGGTGCTCGCAATAGCTATGCAGAAACTGGACCCACAGTATGCTGGCCTGGCTGACAGTTATTATCTGGCTGCCATGGCATACATGGAAGAAGTGATTCGCCCAAAGGACCTCAAAACGCTCCAGTGCTTGGTATTAGTTGCTCTGTATTCGCTGCTGACCCCTACTCGCACCGCTATCTATTATATTGTAGGCTTGGCAACTAGGCTTTGCCAGCAACTTGGATTGACTGAAGAAAAAACCATTACTCAAGGAGTATCTTTGGGACTTGTTAATCCAATCCAATTGGATATGCGACGTCGACTCTCCTGGATAATTCTTTCCATGGAATTTGGTCTTGCACATAGCATGGGACGTCCAAATGCGTTTGCTACTGGTCAGGACCATGTTGACGTGGGTTTCTTCGAGCCCATTGACGATGAGTATATCACTGTCGATGGAATTCTGCCGGGACCTGTTTCCGAGAAAAAGACTGTCGCTATCCACTTTCTTCGCATGAGGCTTCTCCAAGCTGAGATTCGGCGTGTTCTTTATCAGAAGAAGCGCCCTGAACCAAGGAGCGAAGACCATCCTTGGTATGCACAGATGGAACAGAAACTTAAAGACTGGGTCGATGCTTGTCCTACTAGTCCACCATGGAGCAAACCTTGGTAGGCTCTGCCACTTTAGTAATACATTAGATGCTAACAAGTGCCCATAGGTTCATTGGTAGGCACAGGACTATGATTGTGACCCTCCTCAGGCCTTCTCCTCAGGTCCCAAAACCATCCGTTCGCTCCGCCATAATGTGCTACGATGCTGCTTCAACCAATATCAAAGATCTAAGCAAGCAGATGGAGACGTCAATGGTTGATATCACCTGGATTTTTGTTTTGACACTTTTCCAAGCAGTGAATACAATTCTCTGGTCTATTTCCTATCCAGAGGTGCGCGCTCTCCATGGGAAGGAAGAGCTAGAGGAAAATATCGAAATAGCTCTCGACATTATTCTCAAGTGTAGAGAACGCTGGCCAGGGACTGGAGCCGCTTCGCAGCTTTACTCGAAACTTGCAAAAGCGTGTCTCAAAAGCTACGATGCAAAGGATTCACTCCATGCGCCATCTTCTCTGTCTGCAACATCTCCGGCGTCTTTAACAGATGCCAACTCACCATCAGCCTCGGAGCACTCCAGCACGACCACAAGCTCATTTGCATACTCTCAGAAGCAATTCCAATCACCACCTCCTCAGTTTGGTTATGTTTTCGACCAAATGCCAGAACCAGTCAGCAATCTGGACTATGGCAACAACTTCCCTCCTCAACCATCATTCCGTTCAGGCTCGATATTTGCTAGTCCGTCTAGCATGCAAACGGACCGTCGTTTCAGCTATTTCCCACCAGACTTTACTCAGCCTCATGGGCTTCCAAATGCTTGGAACTCAACTGCTACGAACCAGCAGCAACAGATGCCGGCACCTCCGCTGCCACAAATGCAGCAACCTGCCATCGCCGATCCTGCCTATCTCATGCAGTCTACACATTTCAACTTTGGATCTCATATGTTTGGAGATCAAAGCTATGATACCGAGATGAGGCATGGAAGTCTCAGCCAGCAACAGCAAATTGAATTGATGGAAAGCCTCGAGACTGAAGGTCTGGCAGAAATTGATCAATTCATGGCAGGGTACGAAAATAATTCCATTAAGATCTGAAATATAAAGGCCGAGATCCGGTTTAACCTTGTGGGCCATTAGGTTGGTGTGGCCTCAGGAGTGAGACGAGATGACACACTTGTGTGAAAAGGTACGCTCGAAAGATAAAGCTCAAGGAATCATTGAAGACATTGGCTGTAAAAGAGCATTTTTGCGGCGGAGCTATTGACACATATGTTCTATCATACAGATGCTTCTCTAAGAGCGTGGTATTAGTAGATTTTAGCAGCGTAGGAGTTAGAAGGCGAAGACAAAGGCGTTGCTGCGAAGCTATGGATCTGGAGCTAGAAAGGAATTCTGATTCGATTTGAATTGCAAAATGTTCAAAGTAGACTTAATAATTACGAAGTGTTACTTCGTCCCATTTGCAGTTCATGCCATCTCTTGTACTTCCCAATATCCTAGTCTGATTTACCACGGAACAAACTGGACCCTGCCGACGCGACCACTTCACAATTTTTAGCTCTCAAGCCGCTTGTCTCGGATCGAAAACACCCAGTACAGCAACAATGAATTGCTACTCACCCTAGAATATATTTACCTTTCGGACAGAAATACCTCAAGAAGAATGGCAAAGAAAAAGAATAAGAGCCAGGCAGGTGGCGACTCTGCAGAAGGCTCAGTTCCTTCGACCCCTACAGCTACACCCCTACCTTCAACATCAACTCCCAAGCCGCCAAAAGCATCACAACCCTCAACATCTGCTCTGATAATCTGTCGCAACAAGTACGTTCCTGATCTGCATTTATATAGACTTTCCTGAGGACTCTATCTGGACTGTCGTCCATAAAGATGGGTCATGCGCTCAATATCTTCTTGCTGTTCTATATCAAGTCTTGATGCAATTTATGCGCCTCGTTTGACCTTGCAGATACTTTTGCTTCTTTTTACTCTACAAATACTAATCTAGTACTAGGCACTGGCGTTATATCTCCTCATTCCACGGGCCCTGGCTTCAATTGCCTCCCGAAGTCCTCGAAAGTCTTGCAAACAATAACTACAACCTGCCCCGTCCTCGCCCAATCGACCCCGCTGTTTTCTTCGACCTCCTCAAAATCCGACAGCTTGTTGACGATGCTACCAACCTTGCTGTGCGCGCTGCAAGTGGGGTCACCTCGTCGTCTCTTACAAATTCTTTGAATGCTGGCAATGGACTGCTGGGGAACGGCGGGGCTGCACTGGGACTTGGGCTTGGTGGCGGNGGAGGNAATGCGAAATTGAGTAGAGAACGGAAACATCGAATGAGAGAACAGGCTACACAAAAGCTGTCAAAGGCATATCATCTCGATGAGATTGCATGTAGTGTTGCTACTATGCAATCTGCCTCTACGCTTGAGGATGTCGCGCAACTGGTTCTACAGAGAAATCCACTGGATGCCGATGCCAAATACGTTCATTTCTTCCATGAAAAGATTCCATCTCGACAACTTGCTGAATGTACAAGTCTTGAGCCGCTTGACCAAGTCATTGCAGAAAGACCCAATGAGCCTGAAATCCTGAGAACTCGAGCAGTTACCAAGATCTTCAAGGATGATTTTGTAGGAGCAGCACAAGATCTTACAGCGGCTTTACAAGTATGTAGATACTACCAGAATCAGCATAAGGCTGGACGTCAACAGCTTCAGCTGGCAAGTGAAGCGGCTGCCGAGGTGCAGCGCAATAGCAGATGGAAAGACGAGATCAAGTTGGACGAGGAAGACCATCCAAGCAGTCTTGAAACTCAACTCTTGTTCCATCGAGCTGGAGTGTATCTGACTATTGCATGCCAGCATGTCAATGAAGCACTTCCTCCAAGACCTACTCGAAATGGAACGAATGGAGTTAAAGCTAGCCAAGTTAACGGCGATGCGAAGCCAGCAGAGGCGCCTGATATGACCCTAGCGGAGAGAGAGGCCCATCGGAAGCGTCTTGATGCTCGAAAGATTGTCAAGACTAACGCCAAGAGGGCCTTGAGAGACTATGTGTCCTATTTGTCACATTTCGATTACACTCCAGGTCTTCCAGCCGAGATTACTGAAGAATTCATTCGCAAGGTAAATCAAGATACGAATGGCTTCAAAATACCTAAGCATCAGACTCATAGTAGACTTGATTTGGAGAGCAACTCCTCTTTGAGTAATGGGCAGCTGTCTGATGCACTTGTGCCTCACAATGGACACAACAATCGCAATCGACAACAAGCCAGTCCTATTCGATCCGAGTACCCGTCACTTCCTGCGCCCGTTGTGCATCAAATTTCGGCGCTGTTTTCAGCGACACCTCCACCAGATCTTCCGCCGTACCCTGAGACAGCTACAACGCTTACCACTAAGCAGCAGTTGCAAGCTACTCAGAATGAAGCTGCTAAAGCAATTCTTGCACAGACTGACTGCCACGAAGCGTTGACCTACCATCCACTTTTGACAGATGCTCTCCATTCTTTGCTCCTTTGCCACTGTCTAGTGCAAACATCGGCTCGTGAGCTCCAACGTCACGCCCACATGGTCGCTCGACTTGCTCGAGTCTGTGACGGCTACCCCATTTTCCAAGCAGCTCGTTCCCCTAGCCGTGCGGATTGGATAGAGGTAGTTCGCCGCGGTGATAACTGGATACAGTTCCAGCAATCTTGGGAATCACTATGCGCCCCAGCACCCCTACCGGGACAAGCCCCTCAGAACCAGCAAAAGGAAACACCAGCCGAGAAGAAGGAACGTCTGAAGCAGCAAGCTATCATGGAGGCTCTGGAAGACGATAGAGTCCACGATGAAGCGAGCTTTCACGCCGCAGTGGCCGCCCGACAGCGCCGGCAAGAGGAAGAGGCTCGGAAGGCCGAAGGCAGAGAGCTTCCCAAACGCTGGGCTCAGGAAGATGGGAAAGAGTATCCCATCAGTACTGACCGTGCTCAAGCCATCGTCCGTTGGATCAGAGAAGCTCCTCTTGGTGGCGAAGCAGGTGGTACTCGCAAGAAAAAGAAGAGCACAAAGTCGACTTCAAAAGGCAAGGCTGCAGCCGGTGTTGAGGACTCTATGGCTGGATTGAAAGTTGATGATGTGCAGGGGTTTGAGCCCGTCGAGGAAGAAGTTGAGTGAGAGCTCTCTTGGGTATGATTTGGATACTGTAATTTGCAGTTAGCCAATCAAGCTTTCTGTGCCCTGTAATTTTTGTATGCACTGCACCTTGTACTTGCATGATCTCCTGCAGCGGAACCCCGCTACCACCCTGACGTCAAATGTCGTCCGTTGACTGGGAACAAAGGGCGTAGACAACATCAACCAGTTATACAGCTAACACAGCTCTTGTAAACTAGTTGTCTGGTGATGCTATGCACTTCTTACCTGCATTGAGAAATGGATCCTGGTAATTGCCTACACAGCGCAACCATCTCGGCAGGTAGGAGAAGGATGAGGCAACCCATGCCGAGCAACATCAGATTAGACGATTGTGTATAAATACCAAGTACTTCACAACCAAAACACTTCAATCTATGCATCTCCTTATAACCACAACTGTTCACTATCTACACCATTTTGAACTTGTTTCTCAACTCACAACATTCACCAACAATCAAGATGGGTAAAGTACGAGACGACGATCCAGCACAATTGACGGACTTCGAGCTGCTGTCTTTCGATGTCTATTCCACCCTCATTGATGAGCCCGGTCAGTCTTCCAGTCTCTTCATCTAGCTCAAAGTTATACTTGCTTTGCAAATCAACTCCCTTCACCAGAATCCCGTCAGAAGGGACCATCCACCGCCACGCATATATGTAATGTATTTTCATCTGATACTGTCACAGGAGGAATGTTCAAAGGCTTGCTCCCACTTCTCTCCAAGCTTTCAAATCCGACACCATACACCAACGACAGAGATCACACACTCAAGGAATTCCAAGCTTTCGAATGGACACTCCAGCATGAAAACCCAACACTTCCTTACCCCGAAGTCCTCTCACAAGCTTACGTTCTCTTCGCCAAATCGCTCTCACTCCCCGTTCCTTCGACTGAAGAAGCAAACGTATGTCAAATCTCTCTCTAGCTTGATAATGTCTGTGACGGCCGAAAAAAGTCACTACCAACCTCCATAATAAAACCATACAATACTCTTCTGTGATCCATCGACTCACACTTCCTTCCAGGCCTTTGGCTCCCAAATCGGTTCCTGGACCGCCTTCCCAGACACCGTTCCCGCTCTCCAGACCCTCAAGAAATACTACAAACTCGTGATACTCAGCAACATCGATAACGAATCCATCGCGCGCACTGTTTCCGGTCCCTTGGCGGGAGCGGACTTTGATGCTGTGTACACGGCGCAGAACATCGGCAGCTATAAGCCTGATATGAAGAATTTTGATTACTTGTTGAAGGGTGCAGAGAAGGAGTTAGGAGTCAGGAAGGAAGAGGTATTGCATACGGCGCAGAGTCTGACGCACGATTGTGTGCCGGCAAAGGTATGTGTGATTGGCTTCCTTGTTGACACTGTCCTTCTATGCTCATGTAGTGTTTGGATCCTGTCTGGATGTATGGGAGGATCAAAATCACTGACTTGCTTGCTTGGCCAGGCCATGGGGATGACTAGCGTCTGGATCGATAGGCAAGGACAAGACGAGAAGCTGAAGAGCTTGAGGGAGAACGTAAACTTTACTTGGAGGTTTGAGACTTTGGGAGAGATGGCCGAGGCTGTTGAGAAAGCTTTCAAGAGCAAGATGACCTCTGAGTCTTGAGCAGTTGCACTTTTAGCTCCTGAGGTTAGTTGAATGAGATTGGGTTGTGAATGACCTGCCACTCTGCATATTATGACTGCTATAGGCATGCTAATTATCTCCTGTCTGGTGTCGAAATTCTCTAGGTACGTACTTCTCATCTCTCATATCGTCGACCATTCAAGCACACAGAACGATCGCTATGGGATATCAGAAACGCCAATGCTACGCTCAAAATCAATACGCTCGAACCCCCTGCCTAGTGCTATGTTAAGATAGCCTTAGGATGCTCGTCATCTCGTACCGCCCTAAGATCAGGAGCTTAGAGCGAGGCATGCATCGACTGCGAGGCCGACCCTGGGAGATATTAGTCGATCGTCCAGTAGTCGACGAGTGCAACAAGCTTACCTTCCATCCTTCTGTGTGACAACATCACTGATGATATCTCTATCCAGATCTGGAAACATTCCTGCCAAAGTCTCAACGACATTGGCATGTTCGGCTCGCTGTATGCGATGAGCTTCTGCAGCTTCAGCACTCGCTTGCCTCGCAGCAGCATCTTCGGCGGTCATTCGGCTGCGATGAGGATCTCCAGTAGTTGGCACTCGTGGCAGACCCTGAGGAATATCTGAGCTGACTCGCGGAGAGGGAGTCATACGAGGGGTACTGCCAGGTTGAGGTGTTCGTGCAGGTCCGCTTTGAGATGGTCCGGCTTCCTCAGAGAATATTCGGCCGATAGAAGAGAGAGGCCGCTGAATTGTCCTTAATAGACCACTCATGGCAGCTTTCTCATCCAGTCCTGCATCACCACTTTCATACTCGTTTGAAGAAGTAGATTTACGCGGGTTCGAGGATTCGCCTTCCATAGAGTGCCGTGGCGTCACTTCAGGCCGACTCAGTGTTGATTTCTCGGATAATTGGGTTGGTGGGGGAGCTTGAACAACCTCCTCTGCCTGGTGTTTCTCTGCAATCGCGAAAACCGCAGCTTCGACGTTCTTTTCAAACTCCTCGTCCGAGATCGTCAATGTTGTTCGATCCAGGTTTTCAATAAATTGAACAGCTCCCAACTGTCTGGTCTTAGTCTTATATTACGTACTGAATGATGAGCAGACCTACCAGTGATGATAAGTAATACCCTGCTTCTCCAGCAAGTTTGTCTTGGTTTCTGAATCGAAGAATATACTGAACATTGGAGACCATATGTTCCGGATTAGCTTGGAGCACTACATATATGAGAAGCGGCATAAATGAGTCTGCAGATGAATCCGCTTTTGAATGTTTCAAGAGTCCTATGATTGATTAGGACTGATACTGTGAGCTTAGAAAGCGATCATGCTCACCGAATATCACTTTGCAGCAATTCAGCACGCAAATTATTTTGTCTCTAGGTGCCCGATATGTCTTAATTTTGAGTAGTTCTGGGCTCAGGTCAGCATTTAGCTAAGTACAGAGTTCGTCTTACTTACCTTGCTGAGCCAATATCAAGAACCGCTTCCCGCTGTCTCCCACAGCGGGTATATCCAAATGTTCTTCTTTGATCCAGCCATAGATACTGACTTTCTGGGCAAGAATTTCGTCGCGCTCAACATCTTCTTGGTGCTGTCCCTTTCTTCCGGGCCCCATTAAGCGCTCACCTCCTCTCCTCTTGGACTTTGATCCGGGAATCGGTTGTGGAGGTGGAATGGCTGGGGAAAAGGTCTGCGTATACAATCTGTTCATGACCAGCTTTTCCATACCTTCCCGAGCATTGTCAAATTCCGCATCTGACACCTCTCGCCAAACTTCGCATTGAGCCATTTTGTTGGTGATGAAAGAGAGGAAGTCGCCTATTATCTTGACTTGTTCATGAACCATCCACTGTTTCTTGCCAAATTCCTGCAGAAATGACCGTAAGAATTTGGCTACCGGGTCAGCAGTTCGATGCCTGAGCTGCTCCAAGAATCGATGGAAGTCAAAAGGAAGATCTGGTTCCGGTTCCGGTTCTGGTGGTGGGGGTCTGTGTAATGGAGGGGGTGATAACGGAGAGTCTACATGTTGATCTCCACCCCTTGAAGGCCCGAAGCTACGGATCGACCCTGGCTTTGGCGGTACTGCTGGTCCAATATCGGTCGGATCTCTTACCTGTTGACTTCCGGGTGAACTAGATGACATTCGTAGATCTTGCATGCTTTGTCCAGCAGTTGTGAAGCTGGCATTCAGTGGCTCGAGACTCGATTTCCTCGGTGGATGCTGGATAGGACTCCCAAGGAGTGGTCCAGCAAACTCCAGTCTAGGAGACATAACTTCTTCGTGCCCTGGCCCCTGTCCTTCCTCGCTGAACTGGTCCATTATTGTCTGTATTTCCGATCTAGAGTTGTGTTCTCTCTCGTCCCCGCTTGCAGACGCTTTCTCGTCAAACCCGGCATCAGATCTTGTTGGAGATCTCTCTGGAGGTTCCACCGCTCTGGAGAACTGGGGTATTGAAGCAGCATTGGACGTAGACCGTGAGGGGGGCTGAGATGAATATGGCGTTTTGGGAGTAGGATCGAGGTAAGGCTTGTCATCTGGAGAAAGATGTTGCATAATAGGGACGTTCGCAGACGGTATATCAGGTTTTAAAGTCGCGGTTGAGGATTCCATATGGTCGTAGATAGGTGGCGTTTCTACTTTCTTTCCTTTCTCATCGACTTCGGTATATTCCTCTTCTACCACGCCTGACTCCATACCAGTTCTTTCAGCGCTCTTGTCACTATCTGCGGAGCTTGTCTCGGGTTCTTCGACTTTGACTGGAAAATCTTGTCTATCAGGCAAAGTTGTGCCAGTAGCTTCCTTCCCATCGACAACGGAATTGTCCAGGACAGCGGTGTCTTGAGTCTCGTGCCCGACCTGGTCAGCGTCAGAGGCCCCCGTCACCCCGGACAGTAGCTTCTCTGGAAGCTCATCTTTGCTGTCGATGGCTTCTGCTGGCTGACTGGGAGGAGACATACACCTCGGGCGCCTTTTTCAAGGCGTTCGGCTTCGATATGTGATTTTGGCGGGGTATATTTTGTCTGGGCACAGAGACGTTGGGAAGCTCCTTGCACGAAGACACATAGGAGGTTATCGAACTACTCGGAGGGCAGATTTTCAATCATCTGGGTCGCAAAAGGCATCTGGTAATCTTCGATGCTGATTCCTGGGGGATAGGACGTTGTTGTTTGGTTGTCTTTCTGCAGCTGCAGCACGCCTTGATGATCGTCGGGAACACTGCGCGTAGCTGTGAAGCGAGAGCATCCCGGACATGAGCTTTTGAGCTTGTGCAGTAGACTTCGTTTGGCAGGCAGTACACTCTGGTCGATCACTGTACATCCGTCCATCCACAACATAATAGAATTCCTTGACATTCTGGCAATCTGAAGAAAGCTATCATAAGATTCTACCTACGAAGCACTACCTCTTTGTATGCTTTATCGAGAGTCATGGGAAAGTATGCCAGAAGCCAAGCTCCAGTTGGTTTGGCCGCGGCCGCTAGTCTGTACCAAAGCTCCAAATTATTCTGAGGACGATGCTCAGCGGTTTCTCTCCCACTTCAACAACACCGACCGACTAGTAACCTATTCAAGTGCTGTACTCAGCCATGCTCATGATTTCACAATAGCCCTGAGATTTCGAAACCACGGAGATGTGTGGCATTCATGCTGTCATCTCGAAGACGGGCTTCCAAGTCCCAAGTGAGGACTTGAAGCATTTACTTTGCAACAGAGGTCCAGATCACATAGGAGACCACCGCTCCCGGACCGAGGTTCATGATGGAATTTCTTACTGGATCACGCTCATGTCAACCGTATTGGCATTGAGAGGAGGTCAAGTCACGCCTCAGCCATTTGTCGATGCATCAAGTGGTTCAGCGCTTTGCTGGAATGGCGAGGCTTGGAAGATTGGGCAAGACCCCGTGGAAGGTAATGACGGCCAAGCTGTGTTCACATTACTCATACAGGCAACCTCATCCAAGAAGCTACCGTCCGAAACTACCATTGCTATCCTCGAAGTGTTGCGGAGCATATCTGGCCCTTTTGCTTTTGTTTTTCTGGACAAACGCCATGGTCAGTTGTATTTCGGTCGAGATCGTCTTGGACGACGTTCTCTCGTTTCCAAGTACGATTTCGATCTCGGTACCTTTGAGCTGTGTAGTATCTCAGGTGAGAAAGGCTTCTGGCTGGAAGTTGAAGCCGACGGAGTCTATCAGCTTTCTTATGACAGCAGCGCCTGGCAAAACGAGTCTCAGCATCCGCCCGAGGACCGAGTTAAAACAATTGCAGTAACTTACAAGCACCCATGGGCCACTGCGGACTCCGATAATTCTGTGTGTAGCCCTTTCGGTGCCTCGTCGATCGAAACGTTCCGTCTCTGCCATATACTGACTCATTCCAGGGACTACCCTTAGGCCTCTTCAATACGACTGTTCCTACAGAGCACTTTGTCCTGGATAGACAAACTGATTCTGTTGGATATCTGCACCATCTCTTGAGTGAGTCTCTCAAACTCAGAGTTCAGAATGTTCCACTCCCTCCGAACCATGGTATCAATCTTCATGTCCGTGTCGCTGTTCTATTCTCCGGAGGACTTGACTGTACAGTCCTGGCACGGATGGCGCACGATCTGCTTCCAGTTGATCAGCAAATTGATCTCATCAATGTTGCGTTCGAGAACCCGAGAGTTGTTCAAGCAGCTAAAAAAGCGACAAAACCGAGGAAAGGTTCGAGCAAGGACTCGAAGGTTGACGTTGAACTTGCCGAGGCTGCCCTTTCGGAGGAGCTTGTGTCCGACGCATCCCCTTTCGAGATTTGCCCAGATAGATGCACAGGAAGGAAGGCTTTTCAAGAGCTGCAGGTTGTGTGTCCAGCTCGAAGCTGGCGGTTTGTCGCAGTGAGCATTACTGAGAACCTCTCCAAAGGTGTATTAGCTGACAGAATAAGGTCGACGTGCCGTACTCAGAGACAATTGCCCACAAATCCAAAGTCATCAGTCTCATTTCTCCGCACAATACTGAGATGGATCTTTCCATAGCATATGCTTTATACTTTGCTGCTCGTGGTGTCGGAACAGCCACTTCGAGCCTGAATGCCACGCCTGTTCCATATGCCACGCCCGCTCGTGTCCTTCTCTCTGGACTAGGCGCAGACGAACTTTTCGGTGGCTACACACGTCACGCAACTGCTTTCAATAGGAGAGGGTTCACTGGACTCTTAGAGGAACTGAAACTTGATGTTGATAGACTTGGGAAGCGGAATTTGGGTCGCGATGACCGTGTTATATCACACTGGGGTCGCGAAGCTAGATTCCCCTATCTGGACGAAAATCTTGTCAAATGGGCGGTTGAATGCCCGATCTGGCAAAAGTGCGATTTTCACCAAGACACGTCTGCAAAGAAGCAAGACCCGGACATCGAGCCCGGAAAGAAGGTTTTACGCTTGCTTGCGTATGACTTAGGTTTGCACTCTGTGGCAGTGGAGAAGAAGAGAGCCGTAAGTACCAAGCCCACGTGGAAGCCTTTTCTGACCATTCCAGATTCAATTTGGCGCAAGAACTGCAAAGATGGAACTGGGAAGCACCAAAGGAACAACATTGATTTCATGAGCCGTTCGTACAAGTTTTCATACCGGCAGTGATGATGACCAGATACTACTGAAGTGCTAGGTGTGCCTACGGAAGCTCATCTATCACCGCTTGCCGTGTGTTTCTGTGCAAGCAGTAACCTGGAAGCAGTATAATAGATGCCGTTGGATAAATGCACTGGTACTCATGAAGTAGTAAAGGCAAGTCTGAGCCACGTTAATGTCACAGTGTCCTAAACAGGAGACTCGGCCCTACAGTTTTCCCTTCTCGTTTGCATATCAGCATTTGGAGACACAAGCTTTCTATTGTCGACATATAGGTTGTCACCTGGTCCGACTTCGCAGCATCAAGTAAGCCTCTTGCTAGATACTTCTATAACCTGCAAGAAATCAATAAAATTTGAGATATCTAAAGTCTCTTTCAACCTTTCCGTCAGGTCAGAGCCGAGAATTCCGTCTCACCTCGCTGCAGTTCTTGGCCGGTCCGCCATTCCGAGTCAGCGTATATCTCACGTGGGAGATCCTCAAGCTGAGGCTGCTACGGATGTTTCAGCGCAGCTTGGATCAACGGGAATACCCTTTCTATCTTTGTTTCCACCTGCAACCTGAAAGCGGCGTTGCTTGAAATTTAGATGATACCCTCTGGAAGCTGTCTGCTGCGAAATGGTGGATCGATTCCGCCACTTCTGAAACACACAGCACATACCTGGTGATATGGTCGATATCACGATATGCTTGAAATCGAGCTACGGTACCCACTCACTGTGTTTAATAGGCCACCTGGAAACGACTTCGCTCTTGGGACCGGAACGGCTCGTCTTCTCGAACGCTCTCGGGAATCTAGTCACACATTATGCCAGATGTCTGCAAGACAAATGCTTTTAGAATTCCACCAATGAGTCTGGTAATAGTATCCTTTCGGCAATGGCTGGTCAAGGTGGATGTTCGTCCCCTGAGAATGTATCATTGATGTACGCCTGCCACATCTAGCACTTACTCTACTGAGGGCATACCCTAAGCAGCCATGGCCCAGGACTGTCGATGCCCATCCCATTGCTTCCAGGCCTCGTCTATCGTGGCTGAGAAAGCTCCGATTCGTCACCAGTGAGACATTCACTTCTGCGTCGTTTGCAATCAAGCAAGGATTTTTTCATCTACTCATGCATGAATAATCAAAAAGAGGACGTTTTCTATTTCTCTGATGTCAACCCTGGCCAAAAAAGAGTCACAAGTGACTTGTTTCACTCGTCATGGAGATACGAAGAGGAGAATGCAAATCTCGTATCATAATGTCTCAAACGGCTTTTCCTGAAATGTGGAGAAGCGAAGGATAGCTCCTTATCATCTCCCGATGCAACTAATGAAGTTGGAGGCATGGATGGCTGGGTAGCTTGAGTGAGATGGTGTGAGTGAGTGAGGGATGCAGAAGATCTCCCGTGGCTATCCTGCAACTTTCTCCATGCTTCCCTCGATAGCTCCCGCCGCATGTATGGGTGTGGAATGGGCAGGATCTCAGTTGGATAGGAGAAGCACAGAAGCTCTGACTCAATGGGGGAAGGAGTCCAAGGATTCAGAGATGGAGGTGGGTAGGCGGTGCTTCTGCTTCTCCTTCCTGGGTACGGTACGGCTGATGTAGAGGGTATGTTCTGCATATTGGCAAGCCTTCTACGCGCCGAGCTGGTCTTTTGAGCGTGGACTATGCAGCCTTTGCTTTCCTGGACTGGTAACCCCCGCTCCGCCGTTTTGACAGAATGGGCGCTGCTGCACACCCTCAGGAAAAAGTTCGCAGGGGTCTTCCTCCCAGAGAATGCCGCCGTCATTACATCGTGCATGGGGTCACACGGCTGGAGACTGAAAGGATATGCAAGTGCGGCTCTCATTGATCAATGAGAAGAGAGAAGAGCAGATGGATCTAGCCCGTTCTGGCGAGTCATCTGCAGATGGCTGGGGTCAGCCATAGACAGATATGTCCTCTGGATTCTTGAAGTTCGAAAGCATATCAGGATAATAATATCCGGAGGAAGGTCGAGCGAGATAACATTCGACCAGAATTGCACAAGAGCATTATCATCATCTCCACCAGCATCCTTGGGAGCAAACGAGAAGTCTTCGGCTTCGTCTCCCAAATCCGTGGGTCGTCTTTTCATGGCAAGTGGGTGTGTTCAACTGTCATAGCAGCATGACAGCCTGGATGGGGACACTTAAATACCAGTACAGGACATATGAACGGACCAGTAGCAGGCTCGAGCTTTCTTGACGCATTCGCATTATCATTTTCAAGCAGAGCCAGGGCCCAGCCAAGGATGGTGTTATCTACTAACCTACAGTATCCACATGAGTGCGTGCTATCGCAGCATCCATTATTGTCTGTGCCTTCCGGTGCCTCCCACTTCCTCTCGCCATCCAAGTCAACTCCACTTGAATGCGTTATGGCCAGTCTCAGTCTCCTCCAGAGCTGTGTAGTAGTGTTGTTTGTGTATGTCTTCGCTTGCAGCAAGGTTCAGCCAGTCTCAGTCCCGCGACTCATGTCGATTTATTTCCTCTTACAGCACTGAATAGCGCCTTTCACCAGCCATGATACTCGAAGTAGCTGCAAAATGACCAGCCGTGGCGCCGCACTTGAAATTCTGCCGCTGGGAGCTAGGATGATGGTCACTGACTGTCGTGTGGGGTGGGATGGATTAGTTCCTTGCTGCCACAAGCTGCTCAGTGCCCACTGCCCGCCCGCCCGCCCGCCATGATTGAGGTGCGAGCCAGTAAGCCCAACCAACCAATCCCCACCCCGCCCCGGCCATCAACCCCTCTATGATCCATCCATTCAGCCATCCATGCACTCAAGCCTGGATGCGACATCTGCGACCATCACGGTTACCACCACCAATCCGAGAACCTAGTCCCAGCCAAATCTTGTCCTTGTCCCCTGCTCACCTCGTCTTGTCCCTTGTCATGATTCCTTGCCCAGGCCAGAGCAGGGCCAGCTTGCGATCTCATATTCGGCACGGCTGCCTTGAGAGCATCCATGTCCGACCTGTTCCGTGCTTGTGCTTCTGCTCTGCTTCTGATGATGGACGCTTCGCGCGCCCCAATGGTTCATCGCTCGCTCGAACACTCACAGCACAACTCAGCACAGCACGCAAGCACAGACGAGAGACAAGCTGCGAGTCTTTCTGCATCTGCACCACAGGCTCGTGCCGAAGACATCGGTACGGTAGATCAAGTAGAGTAAGTGTGTCTCCAAAGACCGGATTCTACTGCAAGAAATGGGCATGGCTCAAAGCGCGCCGATTCGGATTCAGATTCAGATTCAAATTCCTCGTCTACTCTTGCACTCGCGGTCATCGACTCATCGCGGGGTTTTGTTTAATGTCATACCTTCCTACCTACCTGCTCCCTACCTACCTACCTACTTATCTATCTGTCTGTCTCCAAGTCAATTCAAAATCCAGCCCGGCCCCGCCCCGCCATGCTGCTTCCATCTCGCTCGTTTATGCTGTTTCGGGCAATATATTTCAAGAAATACTGCCGCTACTGTGATATCAAGTGACCGAGTATTCCCCATTACTCCTTCTCCGAGGAGAGAACGGGTCCAGGGCGCCTTCGGTTCAGGATCCTCAGAATGTTCGATGACATTTATATTGCTCCGATTGCCCTATTCGGACCCCTCATATCTTGTTTGCACTAGCAGCTGTACGTACTGGGATGCGGTCCGCAGGCTGATCTCCTCTTCTTCGATTACACTATTACTCCAAGCGATCCCTCCTATCCCAAGGCCAGGAGAACGCCTCTTCATCATTAACATTTGATTTGTCCATCGCGACTACTTCCAGTCAGTCATACGAAGACCTCACTGGCAGCCTTCCGACATCCCGCAAAATCAAGAATAGACTCGGCGCATGCCTCTGCTCTGTAGCCGCGTTTCGAATCAGTCCTTTGGTATACAAACAGTATCTCGAAGAACGCAGCTGTTTCTTACAGAGACATTTCGCTGTTCCAGACCCCACGGTGCTGCTTGCTCCGAGGTACATAAAGTACTGAGTCTATTACCTACTGACTGACATCCGGTCTGGCGTGCAACGTGCAGGAGACTTGGACCTTCCAATACAAACGAGCTGTGGCTTGGGGACGGACGGGATCTATCGCATCGATCAACGTCAAATCAGTTTCTTGTCGTAGTCCGGGGCCTGCCTGATTTATTTATTATTGTCTGTCAGCAAAGAAGCCTCTTTCGATTCAGGCTGCTTGTGCTCCAGCTCCCGAGCCTCTCATGGTCATCGAAATCGACATCGCCATCATTGCAAAGAGGAAGGACTAGGCCGACCACTAGCCATTGATATTGCTTCGGGTGTCCAGCCTATCCGGTACACAGACAGGCAGCGTAGTGGCCCAGGACTCCAAGAAACAGAACAGAAGCAGCAGTCCGCTCCCCATATTTGTCGGCTTTGCCACTCAATCAGAGGCATCTTTGCATCAAACCTACCTACCTACCTACCTACCTACATTGCGTTGCGTTGCGTTGCGACCGGTCAATCACCTCGTTCCCAGCACGTACATCGTGGCTCCTNCGCTTGGTTCTCGTTCTTCCCAACCAGCCGTCTTCCCCTCCAGCTCCATCCAGCCTCGGTCGCATCGTCGTGCTGTGTCGCAGGAAACAACCTGGCTGACAGGGTGCTGATTCTCCCGTGCCGTACCCACTGCAGCAGCACCGTAATCGTACCGTACTGCAAAGCACTGCGCTGCACTGCACCGAGCTGCGTTTGCGTTTGCGATCTCACTGGGCCGAGCCTGCCAGAGCCAGAGCCAGAGCCAGAGCCAGAGCCAGAGCCAGAGCCTCCCTCTCGCCAGTCGCCTGCCACCACTCGCCCTCGCCCCTCCTTGGTTCCCGCTGGAACTCTTCCATCCATAGGCACCGCACCGCACGCGTGCTGACCTGGGGGCAACACTCCAACCAAAACCAACCTGCATTGCGATCAACCCAACCAAACCCATACAGCGGCTATTCGCAAGATTGTCGAACAGTTCGTCCGCAATTCCATGGTCGGTTCTCGATTCGATCCAAACTTTCTCCTTCGCGCCAATCGCCAATCAACGGTTGCTCGCAGCAGGCAAGTAGGTGCAAGCAAGGTCGGCCTCCTCCCGCCCACGCGCATTGCATGCTGCAGCTCCAGCTCCAGTTCTATGCCAGCCAGCGCTCTCTCTCAACCTACCTAGGCGCGACCGCGCTCGAGGAGTAGTATTAGAAACTCCTCGCATAGGAGACCTCTTGACGTCTCTTGTCGGTGCAGCGGTCCGTTAGACGGAATGTACTCGGCGCAAACAACAAACGGCGGCAATGACGGCTTGGGCACGATCAACCCCGGCGTCTTGAACTCAGGTATTACCCTCTCCTCTCCTATCGCATCGCAGCGCATGGCATATTCGTCGCATAATCTTGCTCGATTCGCCGGCAGAATCGCAACTTCCTTGCGCTTTTTGTTGCAAACTGTTTCTCGCGGTGATGTTGAGTTATCAATGGCCGCTGACTCTGGGCTCTGAAGTAGGTCAACTGTCGAACAGTACCGCGACGATTACGCCAGATACCAGCCCGAACCCGAGGGGCCTCAAGCGCTCTCGTTCGCCGGATACATACGATACAAGCGATCAGCTTGTTGGAGATGACGGTACGTGGTCACCAGCGATTGATGGTTACGCATCTATCTAATCCCCTCGCGACTGCCATGTGCTGTGCGACTGCCAGTTATGATAATTCTACTGACAATGTTTCATTTTAGGTGACTCAAAACCGCGAAAGCGAGGACGACCGATGAAATCAAGACCTCCAGGTGTTCCAGAGAGTCCGAATCAATCCTCCATGCCTCTGTCACAAATCCTCCCCCCGCAAACCCCTCAGTCGCAGACTGTACCCCTCCCCTCTTCATTAACGAATATTACCCCTACTCAAGCGTCGCCGCCAAAGACCACCCCCACCAAAACCGTCATCAAGGCATTGCCCACTGTGAGAGACCATACAACCGACCAGCTAGGACCAGAAGGGGATGAATACATTCCGCGAGAATATGATGAGGCGGGCGAGAAGAAAGTCACAGCTACCGGACAGCTTCTAGACGGGCGCGATTACAGATGCCGGACATTCTTTGTGCCAAATAGAGGAGATAAACTGTTCATGCTAGCCACGGAGTGCGCGAGGGTCCTAGGATATCGAGATTCATACTTGCTCTTCAACAAAAATAGGTCGTTGTACAAGATTATTGCTACGCAGGCGGAGAAGGAGGATCTGATCCACCAGGAGATCCTGCCATTTTCTTATCGCTCGCGCCAAATTGCTATAGTCACGGCAAGGTCCATGTTCCGACAGTTTGGAAGCAGAGTTATTGTCAACGGTCGGCGGGTACGGGATGACTACTGGGAGACCAAAGCCAAGAAGCAAGGCTTCACCGAAGAAGATCTTGCTGGAGAAAAGAGGCCGGGCGCTGCCAAAGCCAGGGACGCTGCCGCCGCAGAGGCTAATGCAAGCGCGTCTTTAACGCTAGCCCACCACGGTGACATAGTCTACAGCAATAATCCTGGACACTTTGGCGGTGTCCATCCCCAACCTCAAACGGTCCAGCCAGGTCTTATGGGAATTCCAGGCGGAGCAACGACCCTTCCCATGATCACGCTGGCACCAGAACAACCCGATATGCGTCAAAGAGATTTTAGCAACATCCAGCGGCCCCGCCAGGAGATCACCGGCCCAGCGTACCAGGACCGTACACAGACTAGCCCTCCACAGGAGCTCCTGACGCAAGCTCACCATGCTGCTGAGTACAACAAATCCGTCAACTTGCAACGAAACCGGAGCAGTGAGTATCTCGATCAGCGATGGAGACAGCGCCATGAAGCTCCACCATCCAATATTGCACCACAGCCAGTAGGAACCAACGATGGTCTGCCACCCACACAGGCTTTGCAATCCCCACGAACCGCGCAGAGCGGTGTTCAGCAACCTAGCCTGTCTCAGCAAAGTTCTCATCACATGATAGGAGCTCAGTCATATTCACAACCTCCGCATCAACCAAATCCTGTTGCCCAGACTCCAATGAGAACAGCTCCTCCGAGTACCATGCGGCCAGATCAAATGGGTAGATCGCCAGGCCTTCCACTTGGACCAAGCGGACTTGGGCAAGGAAATAACTATGGCTTCCAACAAAACCAAATGTGGCCACCTTCCCAACCCCAGCAATCTCCACAACATTTCTCGGGTTATGCCTCTCATGGTTCTCAGCAATCCCCTCACATTCAACAATCGCCGCATCAACCACCACCACAGCTTCGTCAATCAGGAAGCAACCCTCAGATGCAGCCAGCTTTGCAGTATCCAGGCATGCAAGGCATGGGCCAGGGCTATCCCGCCCCAGGCCGAGGTCTTTACCAACCTGATCAAGGTCCACAGCAGTTCATGCAGCCAAACACATCTGGCCCTCAGCCTGGATCTCAAGGCTGGGCAGGTCAGCAGCCTCCAGGAGGATCTGGCGGTAATTGGGGATACCAATGAGTCGACCTTCAGAAAAAATCCTACCATTACGTCTGACGAACTTGACTAAGAGATGCGTACATATTTACATGACATAAATGTATTGTGTATGGCATCACGAATACTCCGAATAACGATATGTGGACAACACACGCAGGGAAGGGATTACTGGAGGATATGGTACTTTGTCGTTTCTTCCAGTACATGTCTGCTTGCATCAGGCTAGTAGAGGAGTTGGCGTCAGTAACTCATCGAGGTGGATCTCGTTTGTTTTCCAGCTATGCTGCTTTCTTGTATAGTACAGCATTATTTTGCGTCGTTGTGTTTGCCGGTCGATATACCTATATTTGCTTCTAATGGCTGTCGTTCATTGAAACCTTTATCTCCTTAAGCATTTTTTTTTCACTTCTGGCTCTGTCTGGTATAAATGGCCAATGCTGTGGCCGTCTTCGGACTGTTGATCATTTCATTTGAACTTTTATTGGGAAGGATAACGTGTACTCGGCACATTTGGCATTCAAGCTTTTGGCTTGTTTGAGAGCATTGCAAGGTCTGCTGGAAAGTATTGTTTTGGGTTTGGGGTATACACATGTCTGCATTCTGCATTTCATTGCATTTATGCAGGAGGTTTGGCTTGCTTGTCGTTGAACCTGGGCGGAGTTGTGGTCCTTAGGGTATATCTCCTCCTTTTCCTTCGGAGTGAAATAGGAATAATATTCTCGCTTTCTCCTTCAAAAGTCTGTGTGTATGAAATTCCAGCAGTATGCGACATTTCGGCGATTTCGAACAAGACCGAGGCTGGCTATGAGAAATTTATGAAGACGCCAACAAAACATGGCATTTCGGAACATCTGCCGACCTTGGGACCAGGCAAATTTGCTAGCTTTCCCAGCAAGCATATTTGATAAAGAGGAGTCGGCATTTCGACCTGCCAGATGTGGTATGGCCCCCTCTCGATTATTCGGAAAAGCTACACGCGCACCAATACGAACGAGACCCATGCGAGCCACGGACGAAAATGCGGCGATTTACAACAACACATCCACAGCGATCTAGGTTAATCATATTGCGGGATCCCGCGGGGTCGTGTCGGTAAGCTGGTTCCTGGTCTGTTATTGACATTTGTATGGTGGAAATACTTTTAGGGTTGCTGTCATTCGGAGCTCTACTCCACCAGGTTCTTCACTAAATATTTGACAGCTTGGTTACCCATGTGGCATGCTAGTAACTTGAGCTGCGTCGTGCATAGCTTGGGAATAAGTACCGAGCATGAGGTCCTATTAAAGCAGAGGAGCTGCTGTTCGTTCTCCCGATTGATCGATACAGGAAACTGAACCAGTGCTTCCAGCTGTGTAATTGAATCAACGAGAGCGATTTCTTCAGAGCTCTTCCAGAAATGCGTATTGCCTCACTTCTAGCCCTGGCTTTGCCAGTGCTTTCAGCCGCATCTGTTCTGTCCAAGTGAGTACTTCTTCGAGCTTGCTTTATGTCCAGCCCCCAAATCTGACATTGAAATCATGCAAACGCTAATTCCTACAGATCAAACAACCAACCATTCTTCTACAAGGGCCATGATCTAAGCTCCCTCAAAACTCTAGAAGACGATGGTTCAATCTTCAAAGACACAGCCAGACGCAATGCCACCAGACCCGTAGAAGATATCCTTGGCGATGGCGGCATGAACACTGTTCGTCTTCGGATCTGGGTGAACCCTGTTGGTGGGACGAATGGACTGGAATATACTATTGCTCTGGCGAAACGGTTCCAGAGGAAGGGATACAAGATCTATCTTGACTTTCACTTCTCGTGAGTTCTGGATACATCATTTGAGAATGGCGGTAGCTGATATGATTGAAAAAGAGATTCTTGGGCAGATCCTAATAAGCAGCCGGTATGTTTATTTCCTCTTCCCTGCTCTTCACAAGTTGCCTTCAATTTCAAAATGTGGGCTGGTACAGCGCTAACTGTTTTGAAGCCTCCAGCAGCCTGGCCTACAACCCTCAAACCACTCGCCTCAACCCTCCGAACCTACGTCAAATCAACACTCATCTCCTTCAAGAAAGCCGGTATCAACCTCGATATCGTCGCTCTTGGCAACGAGATCCGACACGGTATGCTCTGGCCCGTCGGATACGTTGATGTTGACGTCCAGCCTTGGTCCGCTACCGTAGCAAACTTCTCGAGTCTCGCGACGTTGTACAAGGCCGCGAGAGCAGGTGTCGATGATGCGATCCACAGTGGTGTGAGAAGGCCTGAGGTGATGATTCATGTGGACAATGGTTGGAATGTTACGTTGCAGCAGAGATGGTATGGAGCGCTAATTGCGAATGGTGTTCCTGAGAGTGCGTTTGATACCATTGGGGTATCGTTTTATCCATTCTATGGGTATGTGCTCAATCCAAATTCCTCTCTGCCGGAAGATTTCCAAGGTCTTCGGACCTGAGACATCCATTAAGTGCAGCACTAACTTCCCACAAGTACCGCCGCAACATTCGCCAACCTCAAGACGAGTCTCAATACACTAGCGAAGCAATACCGCAAGCCTCTCCAGGTCGTCGAGACAGACTACCCAGCTATTTGTAATGGACAGTGGAATCCCATCCCCGAGTCCTCAGAGCCTGAGATTCCATACAGCATTGATGGACAGATTACATGGACCAAGAAGGTCATTGAGATTGTGAAGGCCGTTCCATATGGACTGGGAAGGGGTGTGCATTACTGGGAGCCAGCTTGGTTGAACAAGTAAGTTTTGTTCGTTTTAGATCTTGTTTATTGAGTAAGCGATGGGAGAAGGGGGCATCGTTTCGATTGTAGATGTGAAGCTGACTGGAATTGCAAATAGTACTTCATTGGGGAGCGATTGCAATGATGCCATCCTCTTTACGCCGGATTATAGCAACTTTCCGGAGATGGTTGGCTATTCGAGGAAGTCTGTGAATATATTCAGGTGATGTAGACCTTAGTCTACATCAGCAAAAAGAGTACTAAGAAGGACTAGAAAAGCTCTTCAGGGACTTGTAGCTAGGTAATCTAATACATACGATGATAGAACAATCCATTCCCCAAATTCTTCGTCCAGATTGTTGCTTTCTTTCCAATGTCTCTAGACATCTAAGCAAGTGAAAAGTCGATCTTGATCACTTCACATGTTCGTCATTCATCTAGCATGCTACAGTTGCATTCCGTACATTTACGGAATGCAACTGTAGAAAAGGCGCTCATTATTAATAAATATCCGAACGAAGTTCCTCAAAATCTGGGGTAGATCAGAAGTATTGCACTATCAGTGTCTAGATGGTACACAGCTTTGAAGCGAGTTGCATGTGCGTGAGAACACTCGAGCTTTGGACTTTCTTTGAGAGGCTCCTAAGTATAGACCGTACTTTGCACTATGATCTGAGCTGTGAAGACCCGAAAAGTCTTCTAGAACATGACTCGACCCAGTCTGGGGAACAGGCATCGTCCTAATCCAGGACAGGCTCTCGTTCCCCGCCATCTGTCAGTGAAACCAACCGAGTGCTTGAAACCACCAAATGTTGGTATCAGGTAGATTTCCATTACTCATCGTGCCTATATTACAGGTTAACAGCCAACGGAGTAATAAGCCCTCTCTTCAATCCTCTAAAGTACTGTGCCTCGTTTCTTACATGAAGGATTCTTAACCGTTGTTGGAACACGAACAGTTTAGCCCAATCAATATTGGCTAGAAGCACCGGATTCAGCACCTCGCATCAGGGTTCCGAGAGCCGCCCAAGACAGACCCGACGAGGAGACGACTGCGACTCCACACTCATCGAGAGCTTGCGCCACCAGCCCATTCCTTTACTTTCTGCTCATTCATTCTTATCACGATATTAATTAACGATTGTGACGTTCTTATCTGCGAATCGCTCTCGAGTTGTACATATTGCGCGCCCAGTGATCCCGTCCGAGACCCTCCAACGAACCCGGATCGGCAGCTCAGTACCACTGTCGTCATCCTCTTATACACCTCATCTTCGATCTATCTCCCTCGCCTCCTTCCACCCAAGCCCGCAAAAATGGTTCTAGAAATACCCAGGAGGCGGCTCATGCGCTCAGTCAATAGCAAATACATCTACGGAAGAGTGGTGAGTGGCCTCCCTGAGGTTCGAGTCTTCTTTGCTCTGGTTGCACCTGCAGTCGTGGCTTTATACGCAAGACAGATTTGCTGATTAAATTCCCCGGAATAGCCACTCGTACATACCGTTATTTTCCTGATAGAGCTCGCCATGGTTGCGAGACTCATAGCCAAGTTCAACAGCTACTATGCAGACCGTCCAGGTACGTTTCAGAAGTGGTGGGAAGCAAATACATCTTCTAATGTTAAAACAGTGCTCACGATGATGATCACGAACGCGGTGCTGGGTGGTATAGCAGACACAGTAGCACAATCGATCACTGCAATCCGACTCTCAGCGCTGCGCAAGCCAGGAGGAATAAGCAAGGATGATACGGTCGCTATCGAGATTCACGAGCTGGATAGGAAGAACCCCCTGATGGATCAGGAACTTATTCCCAACTCCAAGTTTCTGCCACCACCATTCGATTTCGAGCGCTTGACGAGATTCATGGCGTACGGCTTCATGATGGCTCCTGTGCAGTTTAAGTGGTTCCAGTTCCTGTCAAGAGCTTTCCCAATCACGAAGACGAGTGCACTTGGCCCGGCAGTAAAGATGGTTGCTTTTGACCAGCTTATCTTTGCCCCTGTCGGTAAGCTGTTCTTATTGCTGAAGGGAGAAGGGACGGGATGCTGATGTTCTTTCTAGGTATCGCGACGTTCTTCACGGTTATGACAATTGCAGAAGGTGGAGGTCGCCGAGCTGTGTCACACAAGCTTCGTGATATGTATCTGCCAACCTTGAAGGCAAACTTCATGGTCTGGCCTGCTGTGCAGATCATCAACTTCCGCATCATGCCAATCCAGTTCCAGCTTGTAAGTCATATTCTCCTCAAGTCTCGAAGACTGTTTTTAATATTGACTTTCATGATAGCCCTTCGTATCCACAGTTGGTATTGCCTGGACAGCTTATCTCTCTCTATCCAACGCTGCTGAAGAAGCAATGGATGCTCGGTCAGCACCTCAGTCGCCCAACATCCGTTTGCTTTGATTGATTTTCCGTTCAGGTCAGGGCGAGTATAGAGGACAACAAGGCATTGGGGAAATGGCGTTACATATAAAATACCCCCCGAGCACGCTTAGGATCGCCTAATGGGACTATAAGTTTCGAGAGGGACATTCGAGAGGAACAAGGACTTTATGAACGAAGGCGCAAGGATCTGAAGATATGAGGAGTTAAGGAGCAAATTGTGTTTTTTTTTCACCAATCTGAAATTCTGCAAGGCGTCAATGTGAAAATTTGCATCAAAGTCGTGATATTAGCAGATTGAAGAACAAAACGAAATAAATACCTCATGTTCTTGAAGTCTCTTCCGTCCAAGACAGCTCTTCGCTTCAATTGGGTGACCGAGAAGGTGCCGATCGAAACCACTCACCCCACCAAGATTCAATAGAGGGGCACCAGCCCACGCCTTCTTGCTTTTTGTTACATACCCCCCTCAACGCCATTAAAGCTGTTTCGAACCCCTCAACTTCTTCTCAGAACTTCACAAAACATTACAAATTACAGATATCAAAATGTCTCTTTCCAACAAGCTTTCAATTACTGACGTTGACCTCAAGGGCAAGCGGGTGCTGATCAGAGTGAGTTGCTTTCCTATTCAACATATCACAACATGCCACTAACAGCTGCTCCGTAACCCAGGTCGACTTCAACGTCCCTCTTGACTCCGATAAGAAAGTTACGAATACCCAGCGTATTGCCGGTGCCGTCCCAACAATCAAATATGCCATTGACAATGGTGCGAAGGCCGTGGTCCTCATGTCCCACCTGGGGCGCCCAGACGGCAAGGTGCAAGCCAAATACTCCCTGAAGCCAGTCGTGCCAGAGCTTGAGAAGCTCCTGGACGGAAAGAAGGTCGAGTTTGCACCGGATTGTGTTGGAAAAGAGGTTGAGGATATTGTCAACAAGGCTAGCGGCGGACAAGTCGTTCTCTTGGAGAACTTGCGTTTTCACGCCGAGGAGGAGGGAAGCTCTAAGGATGCCGAGGGAAAGAAGGTTAAGGCAGATAAGGCTAAGGTTGAGGAGTTCAGAAAGGGCTTGACTGCTCTGGGAGACATTTTCATCAGTAAGTTCTGCGTTTACTATGGCAGGGCAATAGCTGATTCTATGCAGACGATGCTTTCGGAACTGCTCACCGTGCCCACAGCTCCATGGTCGGAGTTGACCTCCCACAAAAGGCATCTGGTTTCCTCATGAAGAAGGAGCTCGAATACTTTGCCAAAGCTCTTGAGAACCCTCAACGTCCATTCTTGGCTATCCTCGGAGGAGCAAAGGTCTCCGACAAGATCCAGTTGATTGATAACTTGCTCGGCAAGGTCAACAGCTTGATCATCTGCGGTGGCATGGCATTCACATTCAAGAAAACCTTGGAGAACGTCAAGATTGGAAATAGTCTGTTCGATGAGGCCGGTAGCAAGACTGTCGGGGACCTTGTTGAGAAGGCCAAGAAGAACAACGTCGAGCTTGTTCTTCCAGTCGACTACATCACGGCAGACAACTTTGCTAAGGACGCAAAGACCGGCACTGCCACTGATTCAGAGGGTATCCCAGATGGATGGATGGGTCTTGACTGCGGCCCTAAGAGTATCGAGCTCTACAAGGATGCCATCAGCAAGGCTAAGACCATCCTCTGGAACGGCCCTCCAGGAGTCTTCGAGTTCGATGCGTTTGCGAAGGGAACCAAGGCTACTCTCGATGCCGCAGTTGACGCCGCACAGAACGGCAAGATTGTCATCATCGGTGGAGGTGATACCGCAACTGTTGCCGCCAAGTATGGTGTTGAGGACAAGCTCAGCCATGTGTCAACCGGAGGTGGAGCTTCTCTCGAGCTGCTCGAAGGAAAGGAACTCCCAGGTGTCACTGCTCTGTCGAGTAAGTAAACGAATGGCAGACAAAGCGGCTTCCTCTGATTCCTGTCAAGGCCGTTCCAGCAAGTCCAGCCTATAATGAAGAACGAAAATTGATGAGGCACGTCCGTACATAGCTCATATCACAATCCCAATGAAAGTATCCCAATGTGTTGATGTGCCCATGCGGAAGACCAGTGATGCCATTTGTATGCTACCCTTTTTATGGTGATCTCTAATAAAGCCCCAAACTCCAACCTGCCATTATATTCGTGCTCATGATCGAATTTCGTCAACGCTTCTTGCTCGCCTCAACCTTCTTGAGCTCCTCCCTGAGCAACGATTAGCTTGTTGAAAATCCAGGGCCTCAGGAAATGCTTACTTCAATTGCGCGGAGAAGTCCTCGCTCGTATCATCATCATCCCAGCTCTCCTCCCATAGATGTGTGTTGTCGCCCGGTACCTCAGTCTCTTCCTGTGTCCAGTCTGCCAAACGAATATTAGTCTCTATCCAAGCTCTACATCTCTTTCAAGCCAGCAGCCCCTCCCATCCGCGAATCCAAGAAATCTATAGACCTACTCTCTACTGGGAAGTCCTCGAACTCATCATCCTCCTCCAATGCAGCCGTAGGCTTGCTATCTTTTGCTGGGTCGGCGCTCTTGTCTGTGGCAACGGCCTTGTTTGCTGGCGCAGCGCCTGATGCTGGTGCGGCAGACATATCGATTGCGCGTACTACGAGGGTACGATAGGTGTACGAGTGACTGCGGAAGATAGAGGAGATTTGTTTCGAGAGCCTTCGCAAGGTGACGCGCTTGTGGGTGTATGAGGCTGATTTGTATGTCGAGAGCTCGGCTTGAAAACGAATGCGAGCGAGCCTGAGAAGCTGCAGCCGAACGAGTCAGCAAAAGAGACGAGACCAGACCGCAACCAAAATGGATCTAAGTCGCCGTCGGTGGCTGTACAATGACGGTGTATGGATCTTTCTCTGGATTTGAATTGGATCTAGTTACTTATGCTTACTTCATATAAAGTTCCGAAATTCCGGATATCTGTTTTTTGTTCTTGACATTTGTTGCTTTGGAGGCAAATTCATCCCACCTCTTTGACTCGTTTAGTGTCTACGCCGCTCCATCACGTTTTTGACTGTTCAAACATTTCCTCGCTCAAACACTACGTCAACCGGGGGAATCTATCAATTCCCATCTGCTCAGTTTATCATTGTATCTTATAGCTCAAGTACAGCTGTGGAAAGCTGTCTCACCGCCAAAATCCATGAGAATTGTTTCCGTATGATCCGGGCGCACTACGGACATATATTCGCTCCCAAGGAATCCACACACGTGCCATAACAAGTACAACATGAGCAGGTGGTTCAGAGGTGTGACCAAGGCTTCGGCCCCAATGGTTGCCGAGGAAGAAGATCGACATCTCTTGCAGGTTGAGCAGGCATTGTTGAAGCTACTCAACGATGATATTGCAGAGGCAGACAAGATCCTGAAACAGCAGAACTCCTCGTACCATCACTTGGGACGGGGAATATCCAGTTTTATATCTTCCATGTTGGCTGCTGAGAAGGAGTTGATGAAAGATGCTGCTTCCATTCTACAGACGGCTGAGAATAAGACTTGGGAGGATATGAAGACTGCTCAGAAATCTCCTACGGCGTTTCAATCTCATATATATCCACCTGGGACGGAATATCTCTTGTGTTATGCTAGTAAGCCATATCTTCTCGATATTGAGAATGTAAATGCTAACATAACCTTTTGTCTCACAATTGACAAGTGCAATATGTGCTGTCTTATCCGGGAGTGTGACAGGAGCGATGGGAGGCTTCTTCAAACTACGGAAGAGCTTCATGACTCTTGATGGTATCATGGATATCGAATCAAAGTATCTACAGAAGAGAGCAGCTTCTCGAAGAGGCTCTGTGGCTTCAAATAAAGATGCTGAGAGCGAAAGTGTAAAATTTCCAATTGGTGACAATGGAGCTTCGCTTCAGCCCATAAGCACCGAAGATGAGAAGGCGGCTATTGCAGGTGCTGCCGTTCTCAATGGAGCGCCCGGGAGTCCAGCATTGAATCGAACACAGACTTCAGCAACTACTGGATCATTACAGATTCCTACTCGAGTTGAGAGCAAGCTTCTGGATATTGACCCGGCATCTGTTGGAATCACTTCTCATACCGACATATTCATCCATTCGGGAACGAGACTTTGTTATGGCATTTTGCTTGTTGTATTTTCAATGATTGAAAATCCCGTGTTCAATAGAATCTTGTACAGTGAGTGTCATTCGCTCTACAGACTTGCAATCACTGACCAATTCTGCTAGTCGTGGGCTTCAAGGGAGATAGGGAACGCGGAACGAGATATCTTTGGCAAGCGGCTCGTTTCAATAACTTCAACAGCGCCATTGCGGGCATTGTTCTCCTTGCATACTACAATGGCCTGGTCGGCTTCTGTGACATTCTTCCTACGGATGATATGGCAAGTGACGACATCTCCGGATATCCAAGAGCCAAGTGTCATGCTCTTCTAGGAGATATGCGGCGCAGATACCCAGAGTCCAAGCTATGGAAGATGGAGGAGGCGCGAATGCACTCGTCTAACAGAAATCTTGGTGCCGCTATCAAGATTCTATCAGAAAACTCCAACAGCCAGATGAAGCAGATTGCTCTCATCAACATCTTCGAACTTTCTCTTGTAAGTGCTGATTAAAGTACACATTGTACTCGACAGACTTTCAAGAATATTTACTGACTTGACGGCAGTCTGCTATGTATTCTCAAGACTATGACTTGACTGCAAGAAGCTGGATCCAAGCAGCAGAGTTGAGCACTTGGTCACCAACCTTGTATGCTTACTTAACTGGTGTGGCATATCTGGAGTCATATCGCAATGTTCGTGAGAGCGACCCGACCGCAGCCAAGGCGTTCAAGGAGAAGGCAACGGAGTTCCTCAAAAAGGCGCCAACTATGGCAGGCAGTGAGTCTACATTTTTCAAAGCTCATTGATTTGGAACAGCAGAATCAAATATACTGACATATGCTTGCAGAACAAAAGGTCATGGCGCAAAACCTGCCCTTCGACCTATACATCGTGCGTAAGGTACAGAAATGGGAGGAGAGATCCAAATCCTGGAAGGTGGACCTCATCGATGCGATCGGGACGAGTCCATTGACCGAAATGGTATACTTCTGGGGCGGAATGAAGAAACAGGACGAGGACCAGCTGCAAAAATCTCTCGATTGCTTATCCTGGGACCGAACGAGCCACGCTGAAAATTTCAAAGCCGACCTTGATGAGACTGCAATTCATGCGGTTCTTCGAGCTGCTCTCATCCGAAATTTGGGACGATACGATGAAGCGAGAGAGATTCTCACGACCGAGATTTTGCCACACGATAAGTAAGTGTTCTTTTGCAAAACAATGTTGACTGGCTAACAAGTCTTAGAAACGCATTCAGGGGCCATCTGAAAGATGATTGGACTTGCCCTAGTGCACACTACGAAATGGCCGCTTTGGCTTGGGTTGAAAAGGACCTTGATGGCGCGGACCATAAAGCTAAGGTGATTGATTGCCAGGAATGGCTTACCAAGACGCAGAAATGGCCTTACGAATGGGTGTTGGACTCGAGGATGTCCATCAAGACCACGACGTCAATGCTTACTGTAAAGAGGCATAGGAAGATCATGGGTCTTTAGATTTGCTCATGAGAGATGTACGTAGACAGACCACGTCTGTGCATGGTTTATAAAGACACTGGTGGCAGTTTGTGGAAGCCACACAGCGGATAAAGCTCGCTGCTCATGAAAAGCTTGGTGTCATAGGTAGGCGCAGCACAAGCTGTGCTCAAGAGCAGCCATGGGAACTTTCTAGTTCCATCAGAAAAGTAGTGTTTGTTCCACATTGCTGCCTGTAGTGTTTTGGGTCGTCTTGTCTGCCGTATCAAATCTAGCTTTTCCTTAACGAGGTTTTTGCTTATATCTCACCTAGGTGAGTGCCCGACTTCATCCTTTTCATAAGCTAGAAACAAACCTATACGATATCGCTGAAAGAAGCCTGGATTTTAAACCAACAATGGTCAACAGCATATATATACTTACCCAGTCGCAGATTTCAGTTCACAGCCTCGCTCTCTTCATCATCAGGACCACCTTCCCGAGCAAAACCCCATCATGTGCTTCCGAATCATCACTACCTTCACATGTTGCCAGAGAACAGAGACGACAACAATATCACCGTGTCAAGCCTACCATACGGACCGCTCTTGCAACCCGCGCTCCAAGGTCTCGAATTGCTCGTGGCACCTGCGATATTTGTCTTCAACTACAAGCGGATGCCCAAAGATTTCAACCACCTGCCAGCCAGTCGAGATTCGAACGAATTGCGATCGGACGGATTCCAGATGAGCCGAACATACGGAGCCCGTTTCTTGTATCTACAGATTCTACTAGGGAGTCACGAAGAACATGGTCAGCCCCTGCCTCAGCATGGGATGAGTCTAGGGCATTTTTAACTTCAGAACCCGAAGTGGCTGGACTCATAATGGGACCAACGGCTGATCGGGAAGAAATATGTCGGCTTCGCCTGGAGAGAACGATCACCGACGGATATCACAATCGGTCTCCACGCCGCGATCGTGGCCAACACCTCACGATCACCATACCAGATCACGATGAACTTTCTGAGTACAGCCCCACGATGAGGGTTGAGCTGACGAGGGACGGCCGGGTTGGGTCTGCGAGACAGGCAGCCGGGGCTGGTGGTGCGATTACTCGTCTCGCTCCGAGTGAGGAGGTGCCGAGTCCGGAACAGTCACCGTTGGAGGAAGCAATTCAGTGCGCGAATGCCGTGGTGTCGCTGTGGTATGAGAATTTTTGAGGTCTGAGAGATTGGTATGTGCAATGGTAGGATGGTACAAATAGATCAAGAGGGAATCCAATGAAGGAGTTAGGAGTCAGAATTTGTTGTATGCATTTTGTCTATACTTGATGAACGACAAGGGTGGGCATGCTCAAGCTCATGATATTCATTTAAAGATCTATTTGTAAGTACCCGTAAAGTCGGGCGCTCTCTTTCAGGTTTCTCGGTAGAGCTGGGCTGGAGTAGAATTAGCATTTATCTAAGGAGTACTACTTGCTTCCGGCGTGGTAGTGCTTGCTTCTTTGGTAAACCATTTTCTAGTCAAAATGGAGAGTAGTCCGAATGTACCTGCAGCAGGTTGCTTTCTGTGTTGTGAACAAGGGAGAGGAATGGTCGAGTCACCAGAGATTCTCATGCCGGCTTGAAAAAAACCAGGATTCATTGTAGCATCTGATATCCATGTCTCTGCTTTTCATTTCACTCCAGAAGTCATCTCTCGATGTCCGCATTGCTAAGTACAGTCGTCCCATCGCAGTGAAACACGCAACCCTCCACATCACATTGTACAATGTGCTACAGAAAATCACAGCATAGCTCGCAGGTCAGCCTGATCTACTTCCTAATCGGACGAATGGGCAAATCCAGGATGTATCATATCAGACTGGTAGTAGACATGCTCGGATTCTGTAAGTATTCAAGATACCCAGACGACTTCCCCTCACCACGATCATCAACCATCAATGCTCTTGCAATGGTAATAGTACACCTTCCCTGGATAAAACCCACTCGGGCCATGACGAGTAGCAGTACAGACAGCTCAAGTTTGAGCCTGACAACAGTGCTCCTAGGGTCTGTAGTCCCCGGGATTACGGCCGTCCTTGCGGGCCATCCTCTGTACCCAAAGCGGATAAGAGGTTTGACATTTGCACTCCACCGTCTCTGGAACTCCTCGTCTGACACGGAATTCCCATGATTATCGAAATCATGGATACTTGATGCATCAGGATTGCCACAATAATCCAAAATTCGAGGCTTGACATGAGGATATGGGAGATAGGCGCTGGCTCCGGGGAGTTGAGAGTAATGGTCGTCCCAAGCTGGTACATCTCTCCAGTCTCCGTAAGGGCTAAGATATGCTCATAATTCTCGTCAAATGCATCAACGCCGCAGCCCAACGTGTGAAGACATGGCTGGATGGCTCCTTCGTACATCTGGTGGAGACGCGTGGCAGTGTGGAGTTGAAATACAGGTGCTTGATCTGAGGCTGGACTGTGTCGAGACCGAATGTCGTAAGGAGAGTAGCGAAATAAGGATAGGTCTCGGTACACAATTGGGTCTTCCAGATTATCTGTACTTCATGTGGATTGTCGATAATGTAGAAGTATGGTAGTTGTGGAAGGGGGCGGGCGGGTTTTCGAGGCTGGAGATGACAGAACATCGCAGAGCATGTATCGAATGCGGGTGTGAGGGCTTGCTGAGGCGAGTGGAGGGTATCTTCCTAAATTTAATCCGGTTGGCGGAGTGAGAGGTGGCGCATTCATGCTGACTGAAATTGATTTCTTTGCTCGGCTCGTTGACTGGTTGACTGGTTATCTCACTGGGATGGAAACTGTGCCATATATAGTGGCTTGAAACAACGAGAGAATCTAATAGAAAAGAAGGAGCACATGAGGTTGGATCTCACAGGCACCTACTGGTAATTACGATTGACTTTAACAAAGCACATCTGCGTACATTTCCATTGATCTGGCACTGGTGTTTCAGACTCCTGCTTCAGATTTCAAATGCCCATTCTATCTATTGGTAGAAATTATTAATGCAATCGGTAAGTGCGACATTTTAGGAGGCGAAAGAAATGGACTGCTGAAGACTGGACAAACTTTGATAAAAGGTGACGAGAAAATCCACAGGGATGGGGTCCCTTGGAAGCTATGGCGTCAGCAGTATCGAGAAGGTGGTTGTACTTGCGTGAGAGAGAAACAGAAGCATTGATTTCTAGCACCCAGGCTTTCATGTTTGAATGTGGTATTGCTGAGACCGACCGACCGCGGAGAGAATATCCATCCATTGTTGACACAGCGAAATTTAGCGAGCTTGCCTAATCTCTTCCGGCTTCTGCTTATGATCAACAAAATAATCCCATACTTCGAGGTCAACGATCCACGAGCACAGGAGGTGAAGCTCAACCGCCTGATCAGGAACTGTCGGCTGTGGGAATCGAAAGCCCTAAGATCCACTTCTACTTGAACATTGTCAAATCTGACGACGCTCTAGCACAAGCATCGCGTAAGCTAATCCGGCTCTGTTTGCGCAATCCTAGGACAATTGTGTAGCAACAACTTGTGGAATGCCAGGCTTACCAGGAAAAAAAGAGGGTGTGGTCTCTGCGGTATGGCCCCATTTGAGAACGTTGTGTCCAAATGCTTGTTCGGGCTCTTTTTGCAGCGAAATGGATACCACAATGGATACCATTGATATGAACACCGTCCTTGCGAAAGCTGTGCAGTGTCTTTTCTTCATATGATGATGCCACGTGTAGTGTTTGGCTCACAGGTTTTAACCTCCTCTACAAGTCACATGGAGTATCGCAAGTACTTATGCTGATTGCAGTTTATATATAAGTCACGGCCCACTAACCCCAAACGCTGAGCGAAGTAAAGCCTTGAGAGCCTTACAGAGGTATGCCTTGATACGAGTTCGACTCAGCACGATTATACCTAAAAACATATCATCCTCTGCTACCCTCGGTGTTCGGTGTCCGTTTCTCTATTGTGAGCACTCCCATATTTTCGGGGTTCGGTTTTCAATACGTAAGCTCTTATTGGTCTACGTTAATTTGAACCAGAAAAATGGGGCAGTAACGCCTCGACTTTGTGGGGTATCCGGTACTTGTACAGATTGGAACATACCTCCGTTGTTTGCTTGTGCTTCCGTGTTGCTTTTGTCTTTCTTCGTTCTTAGCCACCTTAGGAAACGCGCAAGCTCCCGCCCTGAAGAGCCTTGCAGCGGAGACACTCAATTGCAGATCTCTTGGAAAGCTTAGACATCGTGGTAAGCTTCCGTCCCTCGACGCCTTCAGTATCCACTTCCTGCCCTGAAAATAGCATAGAACTTCTCTTTGCATTCTGCGGACTGCGAATGGGGCTCATTCCATAACAAATTTATCTGACGAACTAATTAATCTTCTTTCCTTGGCAGTGGATATTCCCATTGTAGTTCACGGAGTAAAGCCAGTCTCAGGGAGAAATTCTTTCATGCCTGTTGGCCAGCGCTGCTAAAATTGACAGGATCTGGGGACGCGTATGATCATGACGCCGCAATATGTACTCTGCTGGTAAAGAGACATCGATTGATGTAGTAGAGAACGTTACCTTGAGCCTCACTGCTATCACGATGTATATAATGTCTCACCAACCAAAATTGATTGTTCTTCACCATCCTCCTCGTCACTCTCATCTTCTACTGATCCCGAATTCATTCTTCCTCAGCTCCACTCTCTTTTTTGCAGATTCTTTTTCGGTTCTCATCTCAAGTCGGCTATCACAGCTTCAGAATGCATTTCTCAACTATCGTCGCCGCTGTCCTCTCCGCCGGAGCTGTGTCTGCTCATGGCAACCATGATCTCGACCGCGAGATTGCTGTGAGAGAAGCAATGTTCCAGTACACCAGCAGAGATGTGTCTCATTGCGAGACCAAGATGAAGTCTCGTGGCCTCGAAGCACGCGCAACTCAGAGACGCAGTGAAGTTGCGGCTCGATTGATGAAGAAGCGTGGCATCAAGGGTGTGTCCTTCAAACTCCATTGCTGTTATTGAAATAATGCTAATGTTTGGTTGTTGCAGCACGCGATGTTACCTCGGTCCTTGCCACCGACCACAACTCCACCAGTCTTGGATATACGTTGGAAACCGCCGAGACCACCATCTTTGCCTCCAATGGCTCATGTGTTTTGACACCTGAGGGAGAGAGCGGCCCATACTGTGAGCTTACCAACCTATCCGATAAGTGACGAGGGTTACATGCTAATGAGAAACAAGACGTTGCCGGAGAATACGTTCGAACTGACCTGGTCGACGGACAGGTCGGTGTCCCTGTTCACTACGACTTCCAGATCCTGGATGTAGAGACTTGCGAACCAGTTGTTGGAAAATATTTCGAGATTTTCAGTAAGTAAACAATTCACACCTCGAGACTCATGGTATCATCAACTGACCTACGAAGACTGCAACTCAACTGGTGTCTATTCTGGCACCACCATGTCCGGTAACGGAAACACTGACGACATTTCCGTTCTTGATGAGACATTCTTGCGAGGTCTACAAGCTACTGACGACGATGGAGTTGCCTCGTTCGACACCCTCTTCGCTGGTCACTACACCGGCCGTGCAACCCACATCCACACCATACTGCACATGAATGCCACTCTCCGAGAAAATGGAACCATCTACGACCTCACAGCAGGACACATCGGACAAACCTTCTGGGACCAATCCATTCGAGACCAGGTCGAGCTTCTCTCACCATACAACACCAATACCCAGGACGTCACCTCCAACTCTGATGATCGTGTGTTCGCTGTCGAGGCCGTTTCCAGCGATCCCGTATTCAACTATGTTATGCTCGGTGATACTCTCCAGGACGGACTTTTAGCATGGTTGACTCTTGGTGTCAACACTACTCTTTCTAACACGATTAGCCCCGCTGCTACCTACTACGCCACTGGAGGCGTTGAGTCAACCAGCGGAGAGTCAACTGGTGGTGATAGTGGAGCTGCACCATCTGGTGGAGCCAGTGGAGCCATGCCATCGGGAAGCATCCCCTCTGGTGCCATCCCTTCTAGCTCAGCTGTTGCATCAGCTGCTGCTGAGGCTTGCTCTTAGATTGTCCACTCCTTGCTGAAGTGGTGATTGATTGAAATTGTAAAAATTGTTTAGGATCTTTGCTTGGGGATTGTTCACTCGCTTGAAATCGTGCAGGAAACTGGGAAGGGGGAAGAAGAGAGGAGGATGGACATGAAGGAAGGGGCATAGATTTCTGGCCAGACTGTCGTTACAATGAGAAAAGGCTGCTTGCTATTCACGAGATCGGAAAATTGAAGTCGGAAAGTTGAAATTGGAAGTGATAACAATCGATTTCATGAAAGTTTCTGAAAATCTGCGTGAACACCCTTTGACGAAGACTCGATACATTCAGGCATTTTTGTGAACAGCCATTAAGATATCAAATGTAGTAGCCTGCCCCTCGTTAGCTGGTTCCATCTGTGAGTTAATCCTCCTTCTCAAATGATATCAATCACGCGGAACCCACGTTAGCAGTCCCACGTCAGGATACTGTTCCAAAAAAGCACAAAGTTCATTCATGATCTATTCGTACCGTCTATCTTCTCGCTCTTGACACCAATCCCCAAGCTCGCGGATATAATCGTCTATCATTGATTCCTCAAGATGATCGACGTGATAGTTCGGGGCAATCCTCTCGCTCGTGTCTGGCCCCCTCGCTGCTCTCTCGGCTAATTTCTTCTCGTAGTACTCGGCCGCCTGCGGCTGTTTGGTAGCTTCAAGAATCTGCATTACGTTGTAATCCGTGTCGATGTAGGTCTCCAGCCAAGTTCGCAAATTGTCTGGCCGTACCTCTTCCGCGAATTCGACCAAGCCAACGCATAGCCTGATCCACTGCGTTATGGCTTCTGCATCGAGCGTACCTTCGTGAAGACGGAATTCTACCGTCTTTTTGGTGGGCTCTGCTTCAAGAAAGTCCTCGTAGGAATCAGGAGTTCCCTTCTCCATGAGGTTGATAATGCTGTAGCCCATGGTATATGGCGGTCGCTGTTGGTAGTTGGGTCGGCTAAGTATGTCCACGAGCTCATTGACTTCCTTGCTTTCAAAGATACGCTGCAAGCCAACCGTCGCGTTCAGCCCCCTGGACTGGAGCTTGAGGCCGAGTTTCGAATGCTCCCGAAGAGAACCGTTGTATCTGGTAGGTCCGACTCTGTGATTAGGATGCAGAGTATCCAATTGAGGTTCGAACGCCCACAGCATTGCCATCAAGTTCCGAAGATACGGCAACGTGAAGCCAAGAGTACCGTTGCCGACATGAACATGAGTTGAGCAGCTTGTGTTTGAGATCAGTCGATATTGAGACGGCAAAGTCTCGCAAACAACTGCTACCTCGTTCAGTGCCTCTTTACAGAAATGGAAAGGTGGAGAAACTACCTCGACATCTCGGAATTTGTAGTTCAGAGGTGGGAACTTAATACTTGAGTCATTCTTGACCAACCATGAAGTTGCCAGGTCATAATCTGTTGCGTTCATGTCCACGTCGCTGCATGAATATAATCCTTGTTTTCTCAGAGTATCTGCGATATGGAGCTGGATAGGACCCCAATCGCCTATGTCATCCTCGATGCAGATAGGTTCGTGAAGTCCCAGGCAGGCGTTGCTAGCATGATTAGTTTCTGCTAGGCCAAAGTCCAAAATGCCATAAACTTGACGATTATCTTCTGGGTGTGGATCTATGTAACCCCGCGGAAGGCATGCAATGCCAAACTCAAGCTCCACTCCGAAAGTGAGAGCAGGTCTCGGGACGATGGCGTAGTCTGAGGTTCCATCTGGCTGATATTTAGGCGAGGGCGTTCCACAATAAGAGCTCATCTTATTCGGAAATATTATGAAGCTTGGAACTTGGATGATGGAAGCTATTAATATAATAGGAAATGAAGACGATAGTCGTAACGAGGCGGGAAAATGTGAAGGATGAAGATAAGATGCGTCTGGATATCGACCCGACAACACAACGCATTGTGACTTCAAACGAAGATATACGTTCTACAGCACAATGGCCTTTGTCAGACATAGCAAACGGTTCCTTAGTTCTTGGGAGTAATCTTTGTGCGAGTCTTTCTTGAAACATTTTAACCTTGTAGCTATGGAACCTCGAAATAAAGCCATTGTCACGGTTCTTTATCTAATTGTTCTTATGACAAGAAGCTAGCCTATTCTCTGCAAGACTCGTAAAATCCCCGATTGATTCCTGTGTAAGTATGTGTTTCATTTCACTACATCTTACCATAGGAAAGTCGGCTTAGCACAACGTGTCGCCAGCACCAAACCTTGCTCTTCGATTTGTTTGCATATGTTGAAGCTCGCTTAGTTGTGGACGCGTCCCGATCACCCCTTTCATCTTCAGGTTCTGACTGAGTCTTCGCTGGACCCACTGTCGTTAATTTTACCTTCTCAAATGATCGAACTCGTTATAGAAGAAAGAATCGAATCATTCTATAGCGTCAAATTGTGCATTGTTACTGCGAGAAGGCAATTCCATTTCCCCGGGCTCTCTCACACACATTTTGAAGGTCCTTTCCTTCGAAAGGCTCCGACTATAACTCTAATCCAATTGCCAAAGAGTCACAGACAGAATGAAAGGGCATTGAAAGCACAGCCTTCGTAGACCAGTTTGAGGCAGTGATCCCCGACAGTGTCTGTGGTGCTTGAGCAGTTGCGACAAAGGCTTTCTTTCCTCTTTTGCTTCTATGACATTCATTTGCTCGGATCGCCAGTCTTCTTACTCCTTCGAATATAGTCAATAGAGCGTCTGTGATTCGCTTCACGTCTTACAAATTATATTTCACAGAGTGAAGCCTCCAAATACTTCGCTAAAAACTCTCCGATTATCCTGCAAAATGGACATCGAACTCTTAAACCTCTATAAGGTATTTAACTACTAAAAGACCAATCTAACATTCGGTCTCGAACTTGAATTCGCCATCGCCGTCGCTCTCAATCCATCCAGCACCATCGATCCACATCCCTCCAATCCACGCGCTATCACCAGTCTGGTAACCGGCTCATACGAGTCCTGGATCGCCAAACTCCGCGAGCACGTCGCATCGACGCTCATCTCAGCCGGCATCCCATCTATCGCCATCTCCTCCACAGGAGAAGATCTCCCAGCCGGCCACGAGAGCCCCTGGGTTGTAAAAGACGACGATACTATCAAAGCGCCTCCCTTGGAAGGTTACCATTTCCTTCCCATCGAGATCAACTCCCCACCTTACTACTACGGCCAAGACCAAGCATTCAAAGAGATACAGATGGTTTGTCAAGTACTAAGAGACACATACAGAATCCCCTGCAACAGAAGCTGTGGCGTGCATATACACGTCGGGAATGGAATGGATGATTTCGCATTCAAAGCTATCCAAAACCTCCTAGCGACTATCTGGACATTCGAAGAACAGATCGAGACGATCCATCCTAAGCACAGAATTGAAAATGAGAGTATGTGTCCGTCTTTCAGACGAATTCTGACCTCGCTAGACGCCATTCGAGGAATGGAGAATTGGATGTGGGTGCTGGACTTGAGGATATACTCAGTCAGAGAGGTAAGTCCGTTCAGGTGTTTGTGGATATGACGGAGCCGAGAACGGCGAACGAGCATAAAGGCGGGACGAGACTTGCGTATCATCTTGGGGATGTTGGTGGAGAGATACCGGTCTCTTGTCTATATATACGGACTGTGGAGTTCAGGCAGCATAAAGGCAGTTTGGATTTTGAAGAGCTGGAATTGTGGATCAGGTTCTGTGTGCAGCTGATGATGTTTGCGGAAAGTATCGATAAGGCGAAATTGGCGCCGTTTCTAAGGTTCCATGTTGGAATGGGCGTGGAGGAATGTCCGCTGGACTTTGTACTTGAGAGGTTGGGTATGCCGTGGTTGGCGTACCATTACCCGAAGAAAATTGCGGCGGATAGAGAGGTGGTGGATGAGGAGGAGGTTCTTTGCTCGATTGAGGTTAGGATGAATCACCAGCTCACAACATTTTGAGTCCGTAGTATGAAAGTGATCATAGATCACCTGAAGACGTAATTCAAAAATTGAATAAGATGTAAAGGATTTGTTGACTTTACTCGTGAGACTCTTTGGAAAAGTGGGACAGAAGAGTATAACTGACACAGCATGGGTATTGTTCGCTTCAAAAGAAAACTAATAGAACAAAGCACAATCAGAATCCATTCAAGTCATCGAGCCACTTGACATCCACATCCAAGAGCCCGTCATTCACATCAGCCGGCCGTGTCTTTGGCGAGACCTCCTCTAAATCCAGGTTCCTCAGACTACCAACCATTTTATAACCATGCTCGAACGGATCACTCGCCCCCTGTGGTATCTCGGTCCAATCACTTGCAACCATCAATCTCTCCCTCCACTCCCTGTCACTTAGCGGCAAATGCCTACTCGATATCTTCTCCTCCAAAACAGCGATCTGTCTGTTCAGCTTCGCAAAAGCAACTTCGTCGTGCTCATACTCGCTGTATTGGATCTCTTTGATTTGGCGGTTGAGTTTTTCAGGTTCGAGTTCTTGTTCCTCGTCAACGGCTGACGAATAGACGGCGGAAGGACTGTTTGTGATTATCTTGGTACAGGTCTCTCGAGGGCTGGTCTTGGGGTCGGACGAAGGTTGAGTTATCGTCTCGTTACAATGCTCCTGTTCCTGACGCGGCAGCTCAGAGCTACTGCCACCGCGTCTTCCCTAACATCCATTACCACCACCCTCACTTCCCTCTCCTTTTTCTGGACTTCCATCCACCTGTCCAGTCTCTTCCATTACAATCCCCAGCCCCTCGAGCAAAGCAGCATTTTCTTCGCTGACAAAATCACTGTCGAAATGCCCAACCATCATCGCTTCCACCTCGTCGAGAGAGTCCCCCCTTGACCTGAGTCTATGCGCCGGCCACATAGAAGCATCAGGATCGAAGACCAAATTCCAACATAAAGGTTCATCCCTCGAAATCCTCAAATCCTCCCAAAGCCTACGAAAACGATAGCACCTCTCAAACTCTCTCGACCCCGGGCAAAGCTCTCTTTCATAATCCCACACCATTGTCGATTTCTTCGCATCTTTCGACCGTATCTTGTCTAACCTGTACCAATTACCACGATAATACCCCGCCTGCTCATCCAGCATCAACAACCCCAACAACCTATCAACAGGCAACCCTCCCTCCGCAAGCACGCGCCCAAACTCCTCCCTCTCCCCATCCCTCGCATCCCCTTCCTTCCACCACGTCTTAAACAGCGCCAAAGAAACCACATCGAAGAAATACCCCGTCGGCGCATCCCTAACGAAATACATAATTCCCACTACGGTCTCTATCCACTTTACGAAATTCTCACTATTAAGCGTCCCCTCATGCTGTCTCCACTCCACCGTTTTCTTCTTATGTTCTGGATCGCTTGCAGCAGATGCGATGCCGCAGATACTGACTTGGCTGTTCTTCAGATAGCCTGATACGTCGATGACTTCATCACGAAGACTCTCGATATTCCCGAAATCGTAGAGATCAAGAGCGCCATTCACACCGGAGGGAATCCTGTCGTATTTCTCCTGATATGCACAAGAATATCTCGAGGAAGCTCGTAAGCTGGTAGCGTAATATGTGGATTGTCTATGATGTGGAGGATGTATAGTCTGCAATTGCGGTTCGAAAGCCCATAGGAAAGCTTCTAATCTCCTCATACTCTCGATATTGAATCTGCGCACGCCGTCTCCGACGTGCACGTGAAGAGATGAGGTCTCTACTGCTAGTGTGCAGAAGTTATCCGTCAACGTCTGGCATGCTAAGCGTACTTCGTTCAATGCTTGGGCAGTGAAGTAGTATGCTCGGGAGTGGACTTCGATTTGGAAGTAGCCATAGGGAGAAATTGCTAGTTTCTCGATACTGCCGTCTTCTACGACGTCCCAGCCGGAGTAGTCGCTGTCGTCGTACTCTGTTCTCTCAATTTATGAGACTGGTAGGCCAACTTCTAGGAGGACTCGACGGACGTGTCGTTTTGCACAGATGAGTCGGCCGCCATTCTCATCTGTGTCTCGCGAATCGGAAATGTCTTGCGTCAGGCCATGGTAGGTCTTGATGTCTTCTGGGGTGTAAGGGAATCGTAGCAGTCGGGTCTTGGTGGGGTCGGGAGGTGGAGTGTCATCTGGTAGGAAAGCCATGAGGAATTCCAGCTCCACGCCGAAGGTCAGGGCGGAAGCCATGGCAGCCATGGCTGTACATCAATTGAGGCCAAAATGATGGCCGTGACCATATCCCAGGTGGTTTGTGTCGAGAATTGCCTGAGCAAACCTCAAGTGGGGTCCTCAAAGGAACAATGGCTTGTTGAGAGCTGAAAACATAAAAGTGCTAACAAAGAACACCAGCCACCAGATACAGCGATTCGGATGCTCTGCGGGAAGACCCTATACCAACTCGGCACGAGACGAGGCCTCGCTCATTTTTGCCAGAAGAGCATCAAGAACATCATGACAGCCTGCCTACTCCAAAGAGCTTGACGGACGAAATGTCAACTCGGTGTGAGAATGTGAGAGAGTCCTGAAAGAGGTCTTGACATCTTCTTTGCACATCGAAAAGCACTTGCACGGTTCGCAGATAGGTGACGAAGGCAGAGAGAGGTAGGGGGTGCGGAGCTACAGGAGTTGCTTCACTCGAAAAGGTGTGAAGGCGGGGGGACTGGGGAAATTGGGGAGCTTTTTGTGGACTATCCGGGACCAGGGACAGAGCCTGAATGATTTTGATAGAGAGTGTGTACCTAGAAGGCAATCGATCACTATCTGCAATACTCATTGTCAGAATGTTGAACGCATGAAGCATCACAGGCATTTGTTTACTCAACAGTCACTTTTGTCTTCCTCAGCCACAGTTTGCCGATCCCCCACTTGCCAAAATCAGAGAGATCGACGCTTTGCGAAAAGTGTCGGAATGCTCAACACAAGACTCCCTCACATTGTCAATAAACAAGTCGGGACCTGATTTGATACCATGGTATTTCCTATGCTAGGTTCGCCATAATAAACAGTGCCATTGGCAAAGCCTCAACCACCGAGGCACATCCTCGTCCGTTCTCCAACCAATCGTGAATCATCCACTCGTTCCATTAATCCCGCCACTATTTCATTGGCAGCGCCGTATCTCTGTATGCAGTCGCAAAACACCGGGTGTAAAATCAGAGATGCCAGGAGCACGATTTCACGAGCCACAACACCAATGCTAAAAGAAACGCTGTAAAACATAAGTACAATATGCACAAGCCAGCCGCGGACGCGTCAAGAACGTAATATCGGGAAGAATCCAGTTCTCGCAGCTAGTCGTAAGCCCAGTGACAATTGCCAACCTAAAGCATGTAGCCGAAAGCAGCAGCGACACCGAGAGCGATGGCACCAGTACCGAATTGAGCGGGCATCATAGTTGCAGCGGCGGCGGTTGAAGAGCTTGTGGCAGCATCCGTTCCGGAAGCGGCTTGAGTAGCAGTACCGGTTGGGCTGGAGGCGGAAGTTGAGGTTGAGCTGACAGCGGCGGCAGTGAAGTTGGCAGGATCGAGATGACCACAGTTTGCCTTCTCAGCTGCATCACATTGTGCCTGAGCAGACGAAACGCCGACATTGGCCTCCTTACAGTCCTTGTAGATCTCCTCGCAGATGAAGGTTGGCATGGTGTTCTGGTAGTAAATGAGACCTGGTTCGGAGCTGTTGGCGCCACAAGTGCAATTGAAAGCCAGGGTGGTCTAGGAACGATGAGGGTTAGCAATTGCTAGATGAGAAGGATTTGAAGTAGCACATACGACGTCGCAGTCGTTGTTCTGGAGATCGCCGCTGCAAAGGGTTCCGCAGGTGTTTCTCTGACCAAGACACCATTGAGCTGCAGATCATGTCAGTATATGCTCCATGCAATTATGAAGCTCGGGTGCTGCTCACATCTCGTGGTGGGATCAATGCTGTTGGCGTCGATGGAGGAGTTGGAAGTGGTACTTTGCGCAGCAACGAAGCTGGCGAACAGCGCAACAGCGACGGTTGACTTGACAAACATCTTGACGGTCGGTGAATTGATTTGTTGAGTAGAGACTTGACTGCGACTCAATTGACGATATTGAGGGTGAAGGTGGTGATGGTGGAGAGGATGTGGCTGTGGAGGTGAGTTGAGTGTTTGGGGGGAAGACAAGACAAAACTGAAGCTCTCACAAAAAGAAGTGGGAAGGGATGGGAGGGGGAGGGAAAGCGAAGGTAAATAAATCGCGAGGCGGGCCTGTTGCCCTGCACTTGCCTCGCAGGCTCGCAGGGACCGAAACGCTAAAACACAGCGCTAGTGAGCTGTAGAGCAGAAATGATTGGTTAGTCTCGGGGTCTATGCTGAGATGGGCTAGCTCAGGTCACTGGGAAGCTCGGCCGGGGTGGTCTCAATGTGCTGGGCAAGCTTGGGACAACTGGAGACAACACCACGCCAGCAGAGTCTGTAGCACCGCCAGCGCCCACCACTGGCACTGGCACTGGCACTGGCACATCGTATTCAACACATGCCGATGCGCTTGACATGCATAAGTCCGTAGCTGTAGTGCATCCGTCCAATCCGAGACTCCGCTGCATCAGCTTGGCTTCTATCCTCTATTTCTAAATTCTTGCTTGCTTGCGAAAGCACAGGTTTTTCAATTTCAATTTCAATTTTCTGGCAGGACGGACCGTACCTGAAGGATAATATTACTACGGGGCCAGGGCACTGTTAATATCCTGCCCCTGCCCAAGGAGATTGCTGCATCTCGGTCACACCAGCACCCCTCGCAAGCCTGAACCGAACTCATGCGGCGACTGGAACTGACTGGCAAGCCCTTATCAGGATTGCCACGGGGGTCGGTACTGTACTGTACTGTACTGTATGGGTTGGGATGCGGTTGTGGATCGGTTGTGGATGAGGGTTCTGGCGCCATGTCTGGAACTGCATGGCCCCATAGCAAGAATTAAGAACCCAGCTGGCTGCACGCAGCGCAAGCAGGTTCTGGAAGCAAGCGCGCTCGTGTGCTCTTCTTCTGCCATGCCATGCATGGCAGAGCATTGTGGCAATGTCTAAGCTAAAAAGACAGACGAGGACGAGGACGACGACGACGACGACGAAGACTATTGTCGAATCCACTCCACTTCATTGGGTGGCAACACTCTGGTCTGAAGGTGCTAGTGCATTTCTTACCGAGAAAATGTCGCGAGCGAGGCATTTTCTGTATCATGGACATACTTAGCCCTCGTCTACGGCCTTTGGCCAGTGCATGGCCGAGACTTGAGGGGAAGGAGAAAGGAAATCAAGACTTTGCTTCTCTCGCGAATTCAACCCTGAAACCTCAAAAGTCTCCACGATACCAGCTGATCTGAGCGATCACCCATCAGGCTCATCTCACATTTGTTTCAGGTGGATATAAAAATGTCAAATCTCCAGATTCTGCTCAGCTCTCTCATTGGTGGACGGGAGGAAACACTCCTTCCAACAGGGAATCCAGTCCTTGTCGCGGCGGCCAAGCTTTCTGGCCCGCTCTTCGATCTGGTCCATCTCCGTTGGTTGGAATGCTGGCGTCGCTGGCTTCCGCTTCGACCCGTTGGTCGGCTTTAACGATAAGCTAGGCATAATACCCGAAAATCAACAAATGGTGGGGAAGGCCGATGATTGCGGACATTTGTGGACAAGTGCAAGTGAAATGTGGAAGAGCCTCTCCGGCATCAAAAGTCTACCCCACCTTTAAACGGTACCGACCTTCAAATCACCATCAATGTATCGAAAACTTCAAAGTCCAGTGCTTCCAAGACCATGGCCGAGAATAAGCTTGCTACTCCTAAAGCTCCTGTGGCAAATATAGAGTCCAGCCAGAAGACGGTTGAAACCGGAGAAGATTTGAATGGCTCGACTTCGGGGTTGAGTGATGATGAGAAGAGGAGATTTACACAAATAAGAGACAGTGATACATTTCGAAAGATATGGAATGTTGTATCTTGGACTCCGAAGAGGTGTCGATGGGATCCAGAATCACCTCCCAAGTTCAGCATGGGGTTGAATCTTTTATTTGGATTCGTAAGTGGGGCATTTTCTGGGCAAACTCTCGTCAACCAAGAAGCCACAAGCGTCAAGCGACGTTTAGAGGATCGAGAGAAGTAATGCAATACAGAGAAATAGATGGCCATGAAGACAGAATGCTAATAATATGGGCAGGCCGCAACATTTACTGTAGCAAATTTGTACTACAACCATCCTATTTTGAACATCTTAGCCGATGAGTTCAATGTCTCAAACGAGCAAGCAGCGCAAGTCCCGACTGTAATGCAAGGAGGATATGCAGCAGGACTTTTGTTCCTCTGCCCACTTGGAGACATATTCAGACGCCGAGCATTTGTCTTGATTCTGATATTCTTTACAGCCACGATGGTTTGAATCCCCTCACTTTGCTCAATATCTCATACTAACATTGTACAGTGGCTCGGCCTATGTCTAACAAACTCGTTCTCTGTCTTCCTAGCCATCTCCTTCATCACCGCAACCTCAACCGTCACTCCTCAACTCATGCTCCCACTCGTCGGCGACCTAGCGCCCCCTCACCGCCGCGCAACTGCCCTCTCAATCGTCGTCTCCGGCCTCCTCCTCGGCATGCTCATCGCACGTCTCCTCTCCGGAATCCTAACCCAATATACTTCCTGGCGCAGCATCTATTGGTTCTCCTTCGGCGTCCAATATCTCATCCTAATCCTCCTCTTCTTCTTCATGCCCGACTACCCATCCACCAACCCCGGTGGAATCAACTACTTCCGCATGCTCTTCAGCATCCTCAAAATGTTGTTCAAACATCCTGTCCTGGTACAAGCCTGTCTAGTCGGGTTCCTTACCTCAAGTATCTTCACTAGCTACTGGACAACACTTACTTTCCTCCTCTCCTCGCCACCATACTCCTACGATTCCGTGATTATCGGTCTGTTCGCCCTCATCGGTATTGGAGCTATCTGCGTAGGACCCTTCTATTCACGCGCGATAATCGATCGTTTCGTCCCAGTCTTCAGCGTCATCCTCGGCCTCACTTATTGCCTCATCGGCACCATTATAGGCACATACACTGGCAAGCACACTGTCGCCGGTCCGATCATTCAAGCCTTCGCCATCGATATCGGCATTCAATCCTCGCAGATCGCCAACCGATCTGGTATCTTCGCCATCGAGCCAAAAGCACGGAACAGAGTCAACACCGCATATATGCTTTGCGTGTTCTGCGGCCAGCTGATGGGGACTGCAGTGGGCAACAGGCTCTATGCACGAGGTGGGTGGGTTATGAGCGGGAGTGCGAGTGTGGGGTTCATCTGTGGAGCATTATTGATCTGCTTCGTGAAGAGTCCGTGGAATCCGGGGTGGATTGGGTGGAAAGGTGGATGGAGTATCAGAAGGCGGGATTTGGGTTTGAAGAAAGAGGAGCCTGCTGTAGATCAGGCATTAGATGAGGTCTCTGCGGAGGAGGCGACACCAGGAAATGGGGATGAGGGGGCTGGTGTTGGGAGAGCAGAAGCAAGTGAAGAGAACAGGAAAGTGGCAGAGCCTGCATCGCATATACAAGCATCATAGAGCAAGATAGATATAAGGAATATATATATCATGAAATAGATACACGAAACAGCGAGCTACCCACATCATTTGTATCACTGACGAGATAAAATGAGAATATTAAAGCCGTGGAAGACGAAGAAAAGTGACAATTCGAGAAGTCGCTCATCAGTGCTGGCTGCACATCTCCCTTAACAGCACCAAGCCGTGCCTTCAGAAGCGCCAAAATTGCAATTTACATCCTCTCCTATCTGCCTAGCAAGTAAAAGTAATCGCGGTTCCCGTCACGATCATTCATAACAAACCCAGGCCCGCACTAACCCAACAACGGAACAAAATCAACAACCGCACAAACCACCTCATCTAACCAAATACGCAAATCCCAAACATCCCACAAAGACGAGACCTCCATCAGGCGCAAAATCGGAGTGCTTCTTATATGAATTTTCGCCGGCAGTTAAGTCGTTCAATCTAACCTTCCATTCCAAGAAGAAGTGAGTGATTGGACTGCTGCCGTTTTGGATGTCGGTGGTATAACTTTTTAGATGTAATTTCCTGAAGTAGGTTTCTTCATGTTTTGGAACCCAATTTTTGATTAGTTTACAAACAAGTTGGCGGATTATGTCCTTTTGCATTTTTTGAGGTGTTTGTTGTTCGGGGATTTTAAGCGAGGGTTGAGCATGAGACTGTGAGAGCATAACACGATCATGAACACAAGCGGGCGCCTTTAGGAGGAGGCATCAACCGGAAGATTGGTCTGACGTACTGGCTACACCACATGCCTGAAACTCGAGTTTTCCATTCGATTCGATCAAGTTCTCCGCCGATGATCGCCGCCCGTCACGATAGTAGACACAATGTTGTCACCAATGCTGACAAATTCGGCAGGCGAAAATCCCGGTGCAGTACCATATAAATGGGCTTTTCATTTCAAGTACCCTTCTAACTTTCGCTCAAGGCGTGATGCTCATTCATGTGCTTAGACATTACAAAAGGGTATCATTTCAGTGTTTCCAATCCAATAAGCGACGAATCGTCCGTTGCCTTGCTCCCCAAGATTTCCACCCAAAATACCAAACGAGAAATGTATCTGTCCAATCCAAAAACTCCAGATCCAAATAATGTTTCGTGTATCATGCATATCCCAATGTCTCTTGCTGTCGTATTCTTGACCATCATGTTGCCGTGTTCAATTCTACCGTTGCCTCAATCCAGGTTCACAACCCTCAACGTCCTCCTAGGATTCAGCACCACCGAGAAAAAACTTGGTTCCTGCCCACCTAGCAAGTCTTCCGCACTGGAATGCGCAGTCTGGCTCCCTCCAGGCCGGCCGTAGCTTCCAGGGTCGGTCGCGCCCAGATATTCAATTCCTTCGTCTCCCTCACTCATCCTGCCGTACCGACCACCAGGCATGACCCCTCCACCATAGCCATAGCTTCCTTGGCCGCTGCTGCTTTCCTGCATGCCGCTACCAGGCGTGAGTCTCGAGCCAGTGGACGAGCGCCCTACACTTGAGCTTGCCTTACCGCTACTGCCGCCAATCTCTGTGCCGAACGGTCCCAAGATTACACCATGTTGCTTCTCATTACTCCTCACAGCACCGAGACGTTCGGATCCAGCTTCTGAGCCGTACATGGCATTTTCGGGACTGTTGGCGAAAGCAGTGCGCTGCGCCATCGCAACGTGGTTCTTGTACAGCTTCAATTGCTTTCTGTACAGCCAGGTACAGAATGCGAGGTAGCCCGCTAGAATGGCGAGGAGACCGGCAATAACACCTGCTACTACGGCACCGACATTGGTTCCCGACTTCTCTGCGTTTGCTCCGTTTGATGATCCGCTACCTGACCCTGGAGAGGCTGTTTGCGTGACAATCGAACCGGATTGGGTGACTGTGAAAGTTGGTGGTTTTCCAGTCGCGATGGGGCCAGCAGTTGCGGCGCCTACAGCTGGAGATGTGGCTGTCGCTCCTCCTTGAGATCCTCCGCCAATAACAGATTGCACCAGGAGTGGGACCTGGTATCCTCTTGATCCTTGAACAATAGAATATCCATAGCTGTCGTCTTCGCTAAAGGAACCAGACCCAGACGAACCTGGCTTATCAGAGGAGTCCGATGACGATGATGACAAGGAGACGAAGTTGTTCTGCCATTCAAGTGAAGAGACGTTGAAGACGAAGATGCCTGGACTGTCACACGAGATGTCTTTTCCGACATAGCCGCCTATCACAACCATTTGGCCATCCCACATTACGCACTGATGACCTGCTCGAGCTGCTGGTTGCGATTGCCCATCCATGGGAACTTGCATCCAGGTGAAAGAGGGGATTGTCAGGATCCACATGTCGTCGTACTGAATTTGACTTCCAAAGGGAATCAGATTTTGACCTCCGTAGAGATGAACCTGGAAGGAAGTGCCGTCGGGGGCTGCCACAACTCCAACACAAGGGTTGACTCGTATGGGAGGGCTTTCTCCGGAGGTTGCTTGCTTGTACCAGGTACTATTCGCCACGTCGTAGATGTCAATCGTGTCCATCTCAGTCTTTGAAAGAGGTCAGTATATATCCATAAAATTGATATGTGCCCGACTTACGAAGGTTTGGTTGGTGCCACCTGCCAGACCCAATACAATTCCCTCATCACCCCACCCTGGAATATATACCAGCACACCATCTGCCCGTTCAGTGAAGCCCGCTGTGTCTTGCAAACCACCTTGCGTGATGTTGCGGTAGACACCACCTTGAGGCGCGGCCTTCGTGGTACCAAGAGAGTCAACACCACTATTTGCGTATCCAGGATGCGTAAATTCCAGCATACTCCTAAGATACACTCTCGCAATCTGGTTAGACCATCCCTCAGTGGTATACATATCCAAATGACCACCAAAATACCAACTCTTCCCCAATTCAGGTACACTCAAACCAGCTCCCTCTGCCGATCTTTGAACGGGCATGTCAGCTGCTTCAGAGTGGTTTCCTGTAGAAGTTTTCGGGTTTTCCCACTCTATCCATTTCGCAGCTTTGATATCGTACTCCCAAGTGGAAACCGGGAGGGGATCTTCCGGAGGGCTATCGGAGAACTGTCCTCCATAAAGGAAGAGTGAGGTGTAAGAGTTCCATAAGGAGCCCATGGCAACGGCGGGTGGACCTGATGGTTGAGGAAGACCTTTTAATTCAGGGCTATCTCGGGACCAAGACTTGGTCAGGTCCAATGTCAAGAAATTGTTGTCTGAAATACTTAGTATTAAGAAGGATAGAAGTCTTGAAGTCACTCACTCCATGTGTCTGTCGTCTGACCACTGGTTGATTTTGCTTGACCACCATAAATGTATACTGTCCCATTGACATTCGCAACTGATCTTGTCAGTATCTCTTTGATTCGAATTATGCAGACCCAATTGACTTACTCTGATGTGCCCACCTCGTACACGTAGAAGTAGGACTATCCGCCCTTCCCTCAATAGTCGATGCATTCTCCACCAGCTCCGCCGTTCTGATCACGCCAGCATCTGCACCGCCAATATTAACCTTATTTGCTCCCCCACTATAACGAAATCCAGGCACTACAACCGCGATCAAGAAAGCAATCAATGCTACTCGAGGAACAGAAGAGAATGATCCAGGCGGAGCAGTCGCAGAGCTCTTGATCATCGGTCTCGATCCTTTTGCAAGCTTCGAATACCACGGTTGGCCAGCACTCTCTCCATCATTCCTGTTATTCTGGCCGTGTCTGCTTTCCTTTAAAACACCTCCAGTGTCATCCCCATCTGCCTCGCTTTTGTGCGCATCTTCATCACCCTCGTGTAGGGAGCCCAAATCGATGTCCGGCCCATCTTGATACACGCTTTTGCTCAGATCATCCAATCCCTCCTCTCTGAAAACCGATCGCCTCTGTGGCTTGATCTTCGAGATAGTCGCTATCGAGGGTCTGCGTTCGCACTCGCGCAACCGATCCGCCGTCTTCTGCGAACTGAAAGAAGGGCGTCCCATCCTCCCCCGCTCAGGGGATCCTCGCGGCACAATATCGTGGGAGAACGAGTCCATGGTCGTGGTCCAGCAACGATCAACGATCAACAGCCAAAAGCAGTGATAGCAGTAGATACAAGCATTTGATCAATTCGTAAAAAATTGGAAATAAGAAGTTTAGAAGTAATAACAGAGAAACAAAGCTTCAAGCGTTCTCACCTGATCCAGCTTCATAGCCCTGCCAGCAACGGTGGGTAGCAGTGTGATGGACGGTTGAACCGTTGCCACAATCAAGCTGGCTGGACCTTACATCATCGCTCTATTATCCAGTCCCCAGCCAATATCGTTTATCCCTGCCCACTGGTAGGCTGGCAGGGGCGCCAATGGCGTGTTTTAAGAGGCGGCCCGGAGACTTCTCAATCAGGAACCTTCTCTGGGGGGGTTGTTGGAGATCCATTTGCCTGCATCGAGGTCATTGGCCGAGGATGGACCAAGAACGAAATCAGGATTCGCTTTTGCCCAGACTGGCTTCGACACCTTGCGAATGGAACGCTGGCACGTTTACGATCCCGGCCAACGACGACATTGTGCTTGGGATTGAACCTTTCACAGGTCAAAGTCACATCAAATTTACCAAACTTTGAAAGGTCATGTTTACCCATGATTCGGTACGGAGACTACTGCTGTACCTCAATTCTGGGGATGCGCCGGATCTCGATGACGCTGTGTAAAATTTCCCATTGGTCCATGACGAATGCAGATGGAAGCACAACATGGACAATCAGACCGTTTGGAAAACCGATACGAATCAAATCATTTTTATTGCTGTTCCTTTTCAATTCCCAAGCCGAAGTACGAAAGCTCGCCAATTCAATAGAAAAACCCCCGTTCCATCACGACTCCACTGAAAACAAGCGCTCAGAAGATGTAATACACGGTCGTTCATCATGTCAATATCTCTGCCGTTACATCTTTCCCTATTCTCAAGTCTACCGATTACAATTCCTCCTTCACGCGATCTGCGGCCTTTTGAGCAGCCTCGCCGGCACGGTTCGTGGCATAGGTCGAACCTTCCTTAATGCGGTCCGCAGCGACCTCAGCCTGTTCCTCGGCATACTTGCGTCCCGAAGCAGCACCGAAGCTCAACTGAGTCTTGATATACTCAAAGGTGTTGGAAAGCTTGGCCCAAAGCGTTCCTTGAGGTGTAGTTGTACCGTATTGGAAGTAGTTTCTTGAGTTACGAGCGTAAGCGACCAATTGGTTCTTGGTTGATCCTTGAGGAACATCGAATCCGTAAGAATCCAAGTAGTTCTTGAGCTCTGACTCCGACCAGGTATCAAACATGGAGTCCTTCGCGGCATCAGTCTGCTTGGCGAGGTAGGAAGTGACAGAGGCGTAGCCAACACCACCAGTCTTTGAGGCAGAAGAGTAAGCAACTTGAGCAGCCGAGAGCAATTGTTCGCGGCTGGCATCGGCTTGCTTGCTTGCCTTCTCAGCAGCCTTGTTCCCAGAGGAAGCGAGATACTTCTTGAGGTTCTCGGTAGTCCAGGTGTCGAAGGTCCATGCAGACCAGCCAGTGGCAGCCTTGTGTCTGTTCAGGCGGACGGCAGCCAAAAGCTCGTCCTTCTTGCCACTTTGAGGAACCGGGACGCCACGGGCATCAAGATACGCCTTGAGACGAGACTGGGTTTGTTAGAAAAAGTCGCGAAAAATGGCAGGGGACACTTACCTCGCTCCATGTGGAAGTTGCCTTCTGGAAGAGATCGTCGGCCTTGAGTGCCGCATCGTCTGTGGCCTTGGCGTATTCATTTCCAGCTCGGGATGTAGCAGCTCCAAAAGCAGATGCTCCAGAATCGCTGGCCTTGCTCGCAGCACTCTTTGCAGAGTAGGATACGTTATCTCCAGTGAGTTGAGCACGGTGCTTACGGGCGATTGCCAAAAGCTCGTTTCTTCGGCTTCCCTGAGGAACCTTGATGCCATTCTTGTCTGCCCATTCCTTGATTTCTATTCAAGTGTTAGGAGATAAATACCAAGAATTAAGTGTTGATACTCACGTGAATCAGACCAAGAATCGAGGAGCTTGTCACTCAACGTCTCGGCAGCGGCAGCAGCAGACTTGGAGGCAGAGGCCTGCATATCAGCGGCCTTCAAGCTTGCAATGCGAGCATTCCGGCGAACACTGGCAATCAACTTGTCGCGGGTGGTGGGTTGAGGAGCGGGGATGCCATGCAGATCGAGCCACTCCTTGAGATCTATGTCGTGTCAGTTACTGAGAACATTCCAGGAGTCGCGCCGGAGAACCTACCAGACTCAGACCAGGATTGGTAAAGCCAGTTGCCGGGATATGCAGCAGTCTCGCCAGCCTTTTGGGCAGCGGTCTCATAGCCGGAGCGTACCTTCTGGAGAAGAGTATCTCTGGCACGGGGTTGAGGAACTGGGATGCCATGGTTGTCTGCGAAGGCCTTGAGTTGTGACTCGGTCCAGCTGAAAAGTGTCAATAGGGAAAACGAAAATCTTCACAGAGTACATACCTGTCAAAGATCCAATCCTTAACGCTCGACCACGCGTCCTCGGCCTTGTCCTCAGTCTCGTACCAATACTTCTTAACCTGAGCGACAAGGCCCTCGGTGTTATCTGCGGCAGCGTCCTTGGTCTCGACACCCTTCTGCTTCAAGTATGCGCTGAGCTGAGCGGAGTCCCAGTCACCATATGGCTGGGAAACCTTGGTTTGCCAGTTGTCCTTGACAGCGGTCTCAAGCTGGGCACGATCATAAGGAGTTGGGTATGGGACATTGTGATCAGATAGCCATCTCTCAAGCTCAGTTTCGTGCCATTTGTTGTACACTGTGGAGGAGGAACGTTAGCAAAAAGCGTGTTCTATGGTTGACATGACGTGATGAAATTAAAACGGAAATTCTTGGCACAAATAATCAAAATTCTAGGAGCAAGAACGAGCTCTGCATGAAGCTCCTTAAAACTCGTTGGAGCTCAAAAATATGATGGGGACCTCGAGAAGGCTCAAGAGAGTTCGAAAGACGGAAAGTAAACATACCGGATTTGCTGAACCAGCTGCTAGCAACGGTTGCTTCCGCAGCGAGACCCAGCACGAGGAGCTGGGAGAAGAACTTCATATTGATAGAAGTCTTCTGTAATGTGTATGGTGTTTTGAAGAATTCAGTGTAGTTGTTCTGCCCAGGTAGTCTATGGCAGTTGTATGGTGTTGAAGAGAAAAATGGAAGGAAGAAAGAGTTGGGTGTTGATGACTTGTGGCTGGAGAATCGATGTCGTCGTTCGCTAGAGAACGTCCAGAATGGCAATGACGTAAGGGTTTTGCTGTTTCTTTGTGCCTCGTTGCCTTCTACCAGCCGCACATGTCAGAAAAGTGTCACGGACCCGGAGCAAAGCACCGCAGAGCAATCAGAATTTGCTTTATGTGGCTTTATGTGGAGGGAGCTGCAAACGCTAAACATGCACTTGTTCACTTTGGCATCAGGGCTGGATCAACAAGCTCTGCTTTCCACTCCACGACGCAGCTTTCCCCGCCTTGAGCATGGACTGATGTCATAAGATTACCCCTGTCGCACCAGCCACTCTCCACTCTTTGCGGGTCTTGGCAACATCACATGTGGCTGGTGATGAAGTTAGGAAAGTCAACAAAGCTTTTGACACTGCAATGATCGATCACGGCTGCGAAAGTTTTAACACAGTTACCGTTTCTTCTTGAGCAGCATAGGAAGTAGTAAAATTGAATTGGATGCAATGTTGGTTTTCTGATAAATAGTGATTGGCAGGAAAATTGCCCACCAGCCTTTGCGCCTCCCCAAAATGTAACAATGGATGAAGACAGGAAGTGGCAACCATCTATCCTACAAGGTATTTCTACTCGTGATCAGCAGACCCTCCTTTACCTACTATCATTAGTACTTGTCAAAGAATAATTCCCAAAGTGCAGCTTACCCTGCCAGAACTTCTTGTCAACCTTATCCTCTGCAGCTGGAGGAGCTCTGTCATGGCCTTGCTCGAATTCCTTATTCTAGAAGACAAAAAGCATTAGCATTTGATCCATGCATCTCTGAATGAGTTGATATGTCTGAATAGAGTTTAACGAGCTTCCCAACACCTACGTGTTGCTCAACTTCCGCCTGCTTCGCCTTGGAATTGCCCGAGCCAGGAACATCATGGTCGGTGATTTTGGGTGCCGCTCCATCTTTGCTCTTCTCTTCAGGGCTTTCACTCTTGCTGCTCTTACCTCCGCTCTTTCCAATCTCGCCGCCTGTTGGGCTGGATCCAGTTTCCTTTGCCTCCTTGCTTCTTGATCCTCCTGACTGTGCCGAAGCTTCCTCTGGTGAGCTACCGCCCTTGGTAGGTCCAGCTCCAGTTCCCTTGCCTTCACTGGGCGGTGCTGGTCCTGGATGTTCAGCATTGTGCTTCGTGCCGTTTGATGGTCCTTGATCTTGGGGGGTTTCTCCCTTCGGATCTCCCTCTCCATCACCGTAGCCCTGAGCAAATCGCGCACATGTTGAGGAAATGGGTCGAGCTGCAGCTGACTGGCGGATGCTGCGAGGAGCTGCTCTGCGAGTGAAGCTCGAGAATGCTGCGTATGGACGAAGAAGAGGCATTGTGAGAATTGTTGATGAATTGTAGAGAAGAACTGATCTGGCAAATCAAAATGAACAAATCTCTCTACTTACATTTCTACCGCAATTGGAGCTTCTGTTTAGTGCACGCCCAGCTTCTATCTCGAATACGTCATGACCAGAGATCATGATGGTGTCTCTCGTCAGGAGAGAAAGGTCCCTTGTGGGGCATCCGGGTATTTGCCGATTCGGCTAGAATTTGGGTATTTCCCGAGAGACCCTTGACCGAGATACCAAAGAAAACAATGCTACGGAGGGCGCTGTCAAGTCGCTAAATACCATAGGAAAATCATGTGAAGACTGTAGTTAAGCTGTCATGTAATTTGAGGTATTGTCCTATGCTCAAAGAAGGATCGTAGGCATAGGTTAAGTTCTTCATAGATCATGTTTACAGAGGTCAAGTGGATGTTGAGTTCGAGCTTCCCTGCTTGACATAATCTGGCAGGAACCAATGCCAATAGATTTGATCATTCTCATGCTTGAACGTGTTTTGTCTCTAGAACATCATTCTTTGTGGTTTAGATTACTCTCAACCGTTTCAATATCCTCCACCGCGACCAGTCTCGCCATTTCACTTTACTGAGTAACCGAACAACAACAGAACATATAACTCGAGCACGATCCCAATCTCTGTTCTTTCACCTACTCAACCATTGCCACTAACTGTCCACGAAATACCGAATATCTCATACAAACCAAAATTACCACAATGCGTACCTCAGCAATTTCCCTCGTCCTCGGCTTGCAAGCCGTCTGCGCACTCGCCAGTCCTCTTGTATCCAGAGATGCCAAACTCTGCTACGCCATCAGCACTCCAAAGTGCTGCTCAGTCTCTGCTCTTGGAATTGCAAATCTCGAATGTGATTCTCGTAAGTGTTCCAACTCAGGGAATCATGACTCTTGGTCTTCTGGACAGACAAGTAACGTTTCTCTCCAGCTTCGTCAACTCCCGAAGGCATCCCTGATTTCAAGGACATCTGCTCAAACATTGGAAAGCAAGCTGCCTGCTGTGTTATCCCCGTTGTAAGTCCATGTCTTATGAAGAGAATTACATGCTTTGCGGAAAATTGGCTGGTGGTGATTGTAGGCTGGAGATGGACTCATCTGCAACAACGCTTAAAGAAGGCGCGGATATATTAACGGATGGATCAGAAATAGGACGCTACATGGTTCATACCCTATAGCCTCTAAATAATATTTGAAGAACCCCAAATGAATCAATACCATGTTTTACTTGGCATCGTGACTTTCATTTGAAAATGTCCTGTGCAATTCTGTCGGAACCATACACTGAAATCTTTGACCTAGCCGAAAAACTCCCTGACATGCTTCAAGACGACCTCTGGGATCTCTTCAGCAATGTAATGCCCTGCGGGCACACTTTCACCCGTAACCTCCGCATCAGAGACACTCCTCCACTCAGCAAGACAATCAAAACTTTTCTCAATCACACCTTTATTCCCCCAAAGCACTCTGACCGGACACTTAATCTTCCTCCCCTCCTCGCGATCCTTTCTCGCCTCCACAAGATCAATCGTAGCTGCCGCTCTATAATCTTCACACATCGCATGCACGCAAGCTTCCTCTTTGAACATAGCCATATACTCTCCCAAAGCCTGCTCATCAATATAACTTCCCGTGCCGGCATACCCTCCCCCAAAGAATTTCCCCTTGAACAATTCCGGATCACTCATCAACAGCTTCTCCGGGAACGGAGCCGGCTGAATCAGCCAGAACCAATGCCAGTATGCGGTAGCAAAGAGCTGATCCGTCTTCTCAAACATAGCAAGAGTAGGAGCGATATCCAGCATCATCAACTTCTCTACGGCTTCTGGGTGGTCGACCGATAATTTGTGCGCGATTCTCGCGCCTCGGTCATGCGACAGGATATTGAATTTGGGATAGCCGAGGGACTTCATCACGGCCAGCAGGTCAGATCCCATGGTGGACTTTGCGTATGCTTTGTGCGAATCTGACGCTGTGGAAGGAGGTTTCGAAGATTTTCCATAGCCTCGGAGATCGACTGCTACGACGGTGAAGGATTTTGCGAGTTCTGGTGCTACTTTGTGCCAGATGTGGTGGGTTTGAGGGAAGCCGTGGACGAGCAAGAGGGGTGGGCCATTGCCGCCCTGGACTCCGTGGATGGTGATCTCTGGGGTGGCGGCAATAGCGAAGTCTTTGAAACCTGGGAACATCATTGCTATTGAAAACTGGCCCTTAATTTGATGCAATCGTGCACACATGGAATCAGTATTTGCTATTTGAGTCGAGACGTCAGGAGAAGGGCGTGGGGTCTAAACGAAATGCGGGGGCGCTCCTCCTTTGCCGACACCATGTGAATTGGATTTCAAAGCACTCGATTAATACGACTTTCATGTTTGTTCTCATTAGGATTTACGAGGAATCCAAAATATTAGAAGCATTTAGTGACCTTCCATGCTTGACAAATGATTCTAATGTCGGGTCATACTCTCGCCTGAAATTTATAATTCTCGCCAGGTGAGGCTATGCCTGTTTTAATCATTTGTTTGATTCTCTATGGTCCCCTCCCTCGTTTCAATGTCTAGCCTCTTTTGAGGACATTGCTGTTTCTATATGTTTCGCCCCTTCCCTCGATAATGTGTGTCCAATTGAGAGATCAAAACTTTAACAGGAGGTCAAGCACCATTAAGATTATTCAGGTACGTTCTGGTGTCTAATTAAAAACTCGAGACGCCTGACTTCTCTGTGAACATCTCTGTGGTCTTTTCATGGCTAATGAGCATGACTGAGTAGTGGTTGTTTTGCATCTGTAGCCGTCTTGACGTCTACAGTCATATGCTCCGTTCCAGCGCACCTTCAGCCGCCTGCACTATTTTGAGGTTGACACCTTAGCTTCATTCACAGCCACCAACGAATCTGTGGTTTCTGCCAGTGCCTGCTGCTTCACACCGTCGAGTTTAACGTTCTTGTTTGCTTCCATCAGGACCACAAGTGTTAGCTCAAGTCTCGACATCCGATCCTCTATCCGCTTGAGGAGAGCCTCGGGCTTCATATAGTCTTCTGCCTTCCTCTTCTTGAGATGAACTCTAGCTTTTTCACCAAGTGAGAGCAAGCAAGGAGTGACGTTGTGCGCGTCAGTCCGCTGCGTCTCTTTTGTTCTCTCAAATATTGCTTTGGCTTCTGGTAGAATTCCTCTCGCGAATGTGAGTCGATTTTCTGGTGACGGATGTCTGCTCAAGTATTCCGGAAACGGTTTCCTCCCGCCACGTCTTTTGACCTCGGAGGAGATATGCGCTTCCCAGTAATCAATTCACTTCTGGGGATCGTGCCCAGCTTATCCTTTAATTCAGTATGGCTTGTGAAGAAGTTTGGTTTTCCATGAGAGAAAGCTGCTTAAAAGATATACCTGTGCCATGATCAACAGACCCATGTGGTAGGCTTCAAGCTCATGCATTCTTGACTGTACCAAGTCGTTCCCTAGAGCGCCTGTGAAGCCGAACCATTTGGCGATTTCTGTGGCGAACAGCTTTGTTGTGCGGCGTTCTATAACATGTCGAGCAACTAAATGTGCTACTTCGTGCGCTAGAACTCCAGCAATGTCATCCATGCTCATGCAGCTCGAAAGCCAGGCGGTTGTGATGAAGATACGATCCCCCTGAGCAATGTCACAATTAGCATTTGTTACATGTAGTATTTTATATCGCTAGGTAGACATATACATGCTGTCTCAGATGTTTTGAAATACGTACCAATACTCACATCTTTTCCTGGGCCTGCCGAAGCTCTTCGTTGCTCTATGTACAGGTCAGTGCACCGAAAGTAAACGCTAAATACAGATTGGAGTTTACCCATGTCGTCTAAAACACACGTCTTTATGTTCAAACCTTGGGGCGAATTCCACTTGGGTGAGACGGCTCATTACACCATGAACTGCCTTTGCAACAGGATCATCTGGTCCAAGCATTGGCTTGCCCTCGCTATTTAACATCCACTCGGCAACAGGAAAGCCAATTTCTTCGTCAAAATCCGAGTCGTACCAGATCATCCTGTTGCGATTTGTGATGGGAACCACGTCAAAGTGAGACCTATAGTAAACATAGAGACCAAACGCGGACCCGAAAACACATGTTGCGATTCCTATCGAAAACGGGAGAGCCCATGTTCGAAGTCTGAATCTGTCTGTAAATGTCTGGGGAATATCAGGCCTTGCTTTGGTCGGAGCTGAACCTCCGTGTCGTTCGAGAGCAACAGATCCGGACTGTCTTCGCACCGAGAAGAGTGACTGGTAAATAATTTCCTGTTTGAGGGTCCGAGACCGTGATATGCTGGAATGATTTCAAACGCAGTGGGGCATTGTTCGTGGAGAAATTGAGGACATCAGAGATGATCTGGAACAATGCCTAGCAGAGTACATGAGGCGCTGAGAGAAGAAAAGAAAGTGAGATTCAACTACCTCAAACGAAAGTTGGAGGTACAGCGATATTGGTTACACAAGCCGGGGTAGCTTGCAACCAATAAGAACCAACACCATCCGTGCCGCAATTCTCGAAAGTGACTGTGATGACTCGACTCATGAGATCCTGAGGTTGAAAGCAACCGAACAAAGTCAGTCTCCGAGTCGAGCTTGAAGAAAAGGTAAAGATGGAAGGGCCAGCATGTCCCGCCAAAGGTCGTGCGATGGAATATATTGCAGAAGTGCAGGTACTTCCCCTGAAGTCACAGGACGACTTCGTCACTTGTAGGAAAAGGCTTGCCTAACAGTGCTCAAGAATAGGTTCGCAGATGATCCAAACACCTACCAACAATTTCTTCAGATCATGATGGACTTCTTGAAAGATCCTGGATCCAACTCTGCTTCGGAAGTGCAGCACAAAGTCAACGAGCTCTTCAACGGCCATTCCGACCTAATCAATGGCTTCAAACAGTTCATACCCATCGAAACTGCCCCGTCAAAACAAGATGAACCGCATAATCCGGGTTCTGAGCGACAGCAACAGATTATCAAGATCCTAGCTGAATACAACGAGAATCCAACTTCGGTTGGCGAGCTTTCTGGTCAGCTTAAGGAGCTCCTCGGTGATGATCCAGCTGTCTTGGAGCTTCTGGAGCAGTATGCGCCTGTTATGAGCGAAGAGGAGCGTTAAGAGGGGGAAAAGGCGGGAAAGGCGGCTTCTTGAATGCTTGCTGGCTTCCAAGATTGAGTTTCACTCAAATCGTGAAATGCCAAGGAATGACGGGCAGCAACTTGAGAATCGGAGCAACCAATTTCCATCAACTTTTGCAGTAACACAAAAATGGATCAGATGTCATGATCAAAATCATATTCTTCAACTGATAGGAAATCCTCAAGATCTCAAAGTCCAATTTGCGTAATAATGTCCTAACAGCAATCGAGCTGTCAGTTCCAATGTTGCTTCGAGTTGTGAAATGTTCCGGACCAAACCCACCGAGCGTTGTCGCATACTAGTCCCAACATGGGTACCAAGCACATGGTCGAGATGGTTTTATCTTGGCCCTGGCCATTTCCCGGTTTCTTTTGCGTGCCACGACCACATTTCCCTCATCCTTCCCGTCCACTGATCATTTCCTTACATACATGACGTCTGAGGAGCTTCAAGCTACCCCTCGGGAGCTATTCTCGAGCCTCAATTGATGGACGTTGGTGAATGCTAAGCTTTTGACGTGTTCCTGTTTTCGCGTCTTCCAAGGTCACGCGAAATTCCATAAATCCTGAACTGTTTCCACTCTCTTCCTCTCCTTCCTTTTCTAATTTCTTTCTCTTTTCCAATTCACAGCTACACGTTTGTTCACTATCATGTCAAGCAGTATCGTTGCAAGTTTCTTGGGTGCTTTGGAAGCATCTCTGTCCGTCCTCTTGACGATATCATATGGGGCCGTGGCAGCCAGATTTAATCTCCTCAAGTCTTCGTCTGCAAGAGACATCAACAAGTAGGTACTGGAAGAACTCATCAATTTCGCGATTAGATGTCCCGGAATTTTCCAAGGACATGATTTTTTATTATGTCATCTTTCAAAAACATTCCACGCATGGCAGTCGCTGATTCTTTCCCTAGGCTATGTGTCCGATTATTCCTTCCTGCCTTGATGATTGCGAATCTCGGCGATGAGTTACATGCCAAGACTGCGTATAGATATGTCCCAGTATTGAGTTAGTAGGACAGTATCGCCCTGGAATTCTCTGGACTAATGACTCTCCTAGTATGGGCTCTGTTCTATACTTTGACATCTATGGCACTCGGATGGGCCCTGAAGCGGATGTTTAAATTTCCAGCATGGACAATCCCGGCAATATGCTTCAACAACACTACCGCTCTTCCACTGCTTCTTCTCCAGTCTCTTCAGACTTCCGGGATATTGAAGGATCTTACCATGGGTAAGGATGATTCTGCTTCGGAAGCTATGAAGCGAGCCAAGTCATACTTTCTTGTCGCTGCTGTGGTTGGAAATAGTTTGACATTCGCTGTTGGACCCAGACTTCTGGATGATGAGGAAACACCAGACAGCTACGAGAATCAGCAGGAGCAGAAGGGCCAAGCCAACGGCAGTGCTTCGCACGAGGACGAGGAAGAGCATGAAAATCCCACGAATGCGGCTGGAAGAACAGCTGAAGAGCAAGAGGAGCACACAACGGAGAACACAACTCTCCTCCCAGACAGAGTCGCTGATCCAGGAGCAGAACTTGGCGGAGTACTAGCTGACACCTTTGACGAGTACTGGTCTCGCCTCCCAGAAGTATTGCGCAAACATTTGCACTTTGTCAGCAGCTTCTTCAACGCTCCCCTGATCGGTGCTGTCATCGGCGCAATTCTTGGACTCGTACCTCCGTTCCATAAGGCTTTCTTCAGCGAGCCTCAAGAGGGAGGAATTTTTAAAGCGTGGTTAACCTCTTCGATCAAGAAAATTGGAGAACTATTCCCAGCTCTGCAACTCGTCGTAGTAGGAGCCAAGCTCAGTGCCAGTCTCTTGAAGATGAAAGAAGGGAAGGACGTGGGAAAGATGAAGCTGGTACCAGTTCTGACGATCTTTGCGATCAGGTTCATCCTCTGGCCGGTGTAAGTTCTTCAAAGTTCATAAAACTTAGAGTTTTGCGAGGTGGACGTCATGCTAATGAGTCAATAGTATAAGTATTGGCGCAGTATATCTCATCGCATCAAAGACCAATCTTCTCGACGACGATCCCATACTCTGGTTCGTCCTGATGCTCATGCCTACAGGACCTTCAGCCACAAAGCTTACTGCACTTGCGGATGTCAGTGGAGGAAGCGAGGAGGACAAACATGCTATTGCAAAGTTTATCACATTGTCCTACACGATATCGCCCCTTATTTGTTTCACTGTCGTGGGTGCATTGAAAGCTTCTCTCGCAGCGAAATCTTGAGAGCTCTTGGAACACTCGCTACACGATTTTCATGTATTGTAAAAGGAGCATGATATGCGAAGTTATTTGAAAGTTCGCAAGACCCTAGATGTGGAAGTCAAAATGTCAAATAGAGATTCGTAGCTTCTCTGAAAATCGTAACAAGCCGTTTTTCAGTCAGAGTTCCGTCAGATCAACGATTGATGTCCCACTAGTACCCGCAGTCCAGACCGTGCATCAAACGAGGACCCCCGCGACGACGTTTCAGAACCATTCGAAGTGCACCCAGACTGACAACATCAGATTAATTGACAGGAGATCTGCATGTTTCATCCCAGGTAATACTGGGGACGATCAAGACATTAGCTGAATTCTGAAGGGACGAGTTGACAACCTTGGCCCAAAAAAGGATCCAGAACTAGGGGTCCACCAGTTTCCTTCACAGAAGCTCATATAAACAGCGGCGTCCACCAACCAGTCGTCTTGGTCTGGTCTTCTTCCTCTACCACTTCTCGCTACTTTTGGGGAATTGTCGATCTCGTTCGTTTTATTCTTGACATTCGTTCTTTCCCGCTGGTCGGTCTTTTACCTCCATACACTCTCGTTAATACCCTGCCGGCCAGCATACCACTCACTCGCCCACCCAATCCACATTGTCATTTTTCGCCTTTCTACTAGCTGCTCGTAACTCTCACTCGGCATCTCCACCACCCGATTTCTTCAATACAGATCAACGTACCTACATACTCAAATTTCATACACACCGATCATCACGATGCTCACCAACACTACACCAACGATGGCCACTTCTCCTCGCCCCTCCTACAGGAAGCACACTCGCGCCCTGTCTCGAGATCTCGGCTTCAAGACTATCCCCATGTTCGAAATGCCGGTGGAGAACAGAATTCCGGAACATAGCACTGCATCATACACCAACATGTTGACTCGGGCAAGAGGGTCATCGTCGCCATCTCCACCACCAACTTGGATAAGAAGATGAAAAACCTAAGCAGGCAACGCAGTTCTCTGTAAGATGTATTTCGAGCTTGTCTGAGGCTAGAAAGACTAATTTGTGATAGAAAGGCATGCCGTGATGGGATGTAGGATAGTGGTTCGGGTGGCAGAGGATTTAGCGATTTTTGGGACGTATCTGTTCGTGATTTGTGCTGGATAGCGGGAATTGAAATGCCACTGGGCGATCTGAGAGTCAATCAAGCAAGCAAGCTCATTTAGCAGAGAAAAGGACAAATGAAAGAATAAAAATGAACAGAACGACCAGACGAATTATGACCAAGGGTATCATTACAGTCAGATATGTAGATCGTGTGTACAACTAACATGACAGCTACCTATCATCCATCAAATCATTGCCAATAAGAGCGCCGACCCCTTATTCCCCACTTCCCGCTCCTTGACTGGTTTCGATTTCTTAGTCTTCCCCTTGACATCCTTCGAATCCTTCTCAATCGCCGCAAGCTCCCTCCTTGCTTTCTGATCCGCTGTCTCTTCCGTCGCTGCCTTTTGCAATTTCGTCTTGTTTTTCTTGAGGACTTTCAAGACCTCCTCTTTCTGTGAGAATGTGGGTGATTCGAGAAGAGCGAGCACAACGAAAGAGCTTGATCCTGTAGCCCACTCAATGATATAATCTTTGATGTTGGGATACAGAATGTCGGCAAAGTTGAGAGCTGGCTCGATAGGTATGATAGCCTTCGTCTTGGGGTCGAATCGCCCACCTGCGATAAGAGACTTGATCATCTTACCGCCGTGAGATGTGATGGCAACATGTGACGGGGGCTCGGTTGAGGTTTCCCCCTCAGCAACCACGGGCTGAATATAGGTTGGGTCTCCGGCAGCAGTTTCGGCTACGGCCTTTAAAGCTGCGGTCTTGTCCCCTCCGGCAGCCAAGAGGACCTCTGTGAGGAATTGAAGCCCGAAACTCGTCGCAGCGAGTTCTGACGCAGCGGCAGGGATGGCTTTCAGAAGAGTTGGAGATAAAGCCTTGGCTAGTTCGGCTCGTCTGATCTCAGGATCCTTTTTACTGGTCGTTACTCTGACTTTGTCGACTTCCGCGAGGATTTCGAGGTCGACCGTGTGGCTTCCTGGGAAGAGTGCTCTGGAACGTCCTTGGAAGAGATAGAGCAGAGTGATACGGGCATTGATATCGTTTGCAAAGAACACAATGTTCTCTACTTGCTTATCATTGTCCTTGCTCAACAGTTCGGGAAAGATTGATTTAGAGGTCAGAACTGTGTCGTCAATAACCTCGTAGGCAGTGAGAATGACAATATGAGCATTTGGATCGCCAGCCATCAGCTGGAGGGTATCCTTGTAGGTCTTTAGTATCTGCTTTCGGTCCTTCGCAGTTCCGTAAGCCAAAGCAAGACTAACAACTCTCGACCCAGACCTCGTAAAGGCTAGGTTCTTGAGTAAGTCGCCCTCTTCATCACCCTTGATGATCTCTAAGTACTCGGTGATCTCCTCAGTGCCTTGTTTGGCATTCAGAAAGTATTGGAGCATAGCATCGTGAAGGAGTGTGAAGCCAGTCATCTTCTTCTGGATAAGTTGATTGATGATTTCCTGGAGGGATCGCATAATCGGACCTCGTTTCCCAGGTTCGGCAGCCAGAATATCAGCTAGATCCCCAGTGATCTTCTCAGACTTGTCCTTCTGGAAAAGTGCAAACTCAGCACCATACCACTCTCGAAGTATCGTCGCCTTTTGGTACCGGGTTGCAACCCCACGGTAGACATCATCGAGAATCCAAGAAGCTTCTGGGTGCTTGATAAGTCTGCGAACATGGCCGAAGAACTCTGGTACGATGATATCTCTGATCTCATCGTCATTCTGGACCAACAGCTTTCCGATCAAGAACTTGGCATATCTGCTCTCTGCAAGTTGACGGTATGATCCTGCAAGCTCCTTGGCAATTATCTTTCTCTGCTCTGCATTGGCATATTTGATGGCAGTCTGAACAACCCTGACGCTGTCATGCTTGAGAACGTAGTCCTTGATCTTTCCAGTGATAATCTCAAATAGTTCAGCAACCAGTTGTTTTCGCTCTTCGAGTGGGACGTGAGATTTCCTCCGCAGACGCTCCCAGATTTTCTTCGTTCGGGCCAATTCGTCTGCTAATGGTTTTGCTGCCTTTCGTTCCTGGGCCAGGGCTTTTTGCTTCGCATGTGCCTCTCGAGACGATTGACCTGTGCTGATGTTAGATCTTGAAATGCCACTTCATAGGGGCTACCTACTGTTGGTTACAACAGCCTTCGCTCTGTCTGGGTGTAATCCATCGGCAGCTTTTGGAAGGTCCTCTAGGTCACTTCCTTCCTCCTCGTCTGAACTGCTTTTCTTCGATTGGCGATTAATGGGAACTCCTCCATCCGAGTCCGAGTCATCAGAGTCATCATCACTCGAAATCTCGACCTTCTTTATAGGTGCTGGTTTGCCCTTCTTCAGCGCAGACTTGACCGCAACGTCGATTTTCGGTTTCTTGCTTTCTTTGACGTGCACATTCTTGACAGGAGCCGACTTCCTTTTCGTACCAGCCGAGGTGGTCTTGGTGGTAGTTGCTGAAGGCATTGTGAATTAATGTCACAAAAATATGGTCGAAATCTCCATGAACTTTTTGAACTTTTTCTTATCGAGCTTTGCAAGATCGCACCAAGCCTATCAGAGACTAGCGTAGATACCCCACTAGAATGGAAATCAACTGCCATTTTGGCAGGATAGGAGAGAAGACATACAATCCCTCAAGATGGGCCGAGAAGAACAGATTGAGGAGAGGGAAGTCCTCGATAGTATCTTCCCAGAAGAAATACAAGGTGCGCCACCCTGAATTTTCAACGCAAATACATGCACAACCTACCCCGCAGAAAGCGAACCAAGATTTCTAGCAGCGTACTGACCCTTCTATAGATATCTCAGATACAGAATTCCGGATATCAGTTCTATTAGACATCACGAACGATGACGATGATGATTCCGAACCGCCGACCGTCATCCTCCAAGTCAAATACCCAGAAGACTACCCCGAAGAGCCTCCCACGCTGGACCTCCTCCCACCTCCAAATGCGCCAACACATACCTATTTCAGTGTCGCGTCTGACAAAGATACCCTTCTCGATGGGCTAAAAGAGACGATAGAAGAGAACATGGGCATGGCCATGATTTTCACCATCTACTCGACCCTCAAAGACAATGCGGAGCAGCTCATTGCGGAACGGCAAGCAGCAGCCCGTGCAGTACACGAGCAGAAATTATTGGCTGCGGAGCAGGAAGAAAACAAGAAATTTCATGGCACGCCTGTGACGCCGGAGACTTTTATGAGCTGGAGGAAGGATTTTAGGAAAGAGATGGAGGAGCTGAAGTTGAGGGAGGAAGAGGCTGATGAGGCAGCTGAGAAGAAGAAAAACAGAGGGAAGGATACTGTGGTGCAGTTGACCGGGAAGCAGCTTTGGGAGAGAGGCCTGGCGGGCAAGATTGAGGAGGATGAGGATTATGATGATGCGTTGCCTGAAGTGGAGAAGCTTAAGGTTGAGGCATGACGAATATGGATGGGTTGATCAAAAGCGTAGATATCAGTGCGGGCATGGAATGGAGGAGTTGCATTGCTGGCGTTTCTGGATGGGAAGGATTGATACTGTGACGATGTTATTTGTTCGTCTATGAACATAGAAATTCTACATGATAGTCTCGACATTTTCCGAAAGCATGGCCTAACGATGGAGGCAATATTTTTGTATCCCGAACGCCGTGACGCCTTGCAATGAGAAACAAATGTAGAAACCATAAACTGCTCATGCACCAGCCATCTCTTCGTCTTCATCACTACCATCATCCGAGTCGTCTCCATCCTCTTCCTCTGCAGGAGCTACTCCACCAAGCTCGGCATTGATCTTTGCCAGTAGCTCTTTAGCATGCTCGCCCAACCTCTCATCCTCGTAGTCTTGTTGCTGAAATAGCCGAAGACTGTGGTCCAGCCATTGTCGACTTGAAATCCACGAGACTCTCCAGCTCTCACCATCACCATCCTGACCCTTAACTTCACCATTCTTCTGCTTCTCTCCCAAGATGTACAGACCCCAACCGCCCAAATACCAAACTTCAACACTACTATCGTCTTCGCCAACCAAACGTTCCAGTACTTCGATTGCCTCAACGTCCATATCCGCCTCCATGAGCAATCTTGCCAGACTAACTCGAGTTGGAAAATCGGGCACAATGGTGTTCTCGGGAGGCAGATCTTTCCACAGATCCAGACTCCTCTTCAGCGCTGCCCTCGCATCCTCCATCCTTTGCTGAGAAATCCTCACATTTGCAAGCGTCTGCCATGGCTCGGCGAATTGCGGCGCAACCATCGTAGCTTCCGTAACCAGCGCTTCGCATTTCTGCTCTGCGTCGTCCTCCCAACTCAGGTCCGTCATGTAGACTTCCACAACACCACACAGCGCGACTGCCAATTTCCTTGTCTTTTCCGCCTTCGCTGCTTCTCCCTCTTCAGTCAACTTCCCACTGTCGAGTAGAGCTTGGATCTGTAACCGCAAACTCATAGCTCCCTTCTCGAACCAATCGACACTGTCCTGCCCACCCTCCTCGCTCAATTGCGCTAGCCACAGAAATTTCTCTGCGCCGCCGCCCAATTCTTCGGGAACAGAGCCATCCTCGTCGATTGCAGCTGCTTGGAGGAAGTATTGTCGCGCGGAGTCGATATCGCCCAATTCAACGTGTATTTCACCCAGTAAGTTCAGCGCAAGAAGCGCCTCTTGGGACTCTCGATCAAGTGATCGCAATGCCTTCATTGCTGGCTTGACCGATCCCTCAATATTGCCCTTCTGTAACTCGAATGCGGCTTCCGCCAATAGTTCGGCAGGAGAAGACATTGTTGCTTTCGAAGGATTGCTTGACTTCTTCTCTTTCTTCGATTTCTTGTTCCCGGGTTTCGTCTTGGCCATTGTGGTTTTGTCTTTTCTGGGACGAGGCTGAGGATTTGGAGACGAAATTATTTTTGCGGGAAGTGGGCTGGGAGGCGATGACGATGCTGATTGGAAGGGCCCTTGCTAGCGTGAGATTGTGGAGGAGACCCCTCACAGCTCTAGGAGCAAACAGGCGGAGTATCTGTATTGGTTTTCTCTGAATGGGAAAATTTGGAATGCGCGTGCTTTGATTCCACCACCTCAGCACCACCTCAGGTTGTACTAATATTAAGTTCGCACAACATTAGAGTCGAATGAGATTTACCGATGCTCAATCGTGAAGGATATTTGATAAGCCGTGTCCATTATTATTATATGGATATCAAATCCTGTATAACGCATCGTTCAGTCTACTATTCAGTGGACTGTTTTAACGATCGTGTCTAGCCAAATGGCTGTGTCTTTCGACGCCTATGTCCCTATAAAACAACAATACGTGAAGGATAACGCCAAATTTAACCAAAGTTTCAAGGTCTTATGTAGTCACCTCCTTGACATCCTTGGATCCAGCTGTATCAGGCCGTGGTATGTTTCCTAATTCCTCTCCTACGCCGCTTTGCCCCCTTTTCCTTCCACCGATGTGAAATCTGGAAGTGGTGGGTGACTGAGTAGTGGAGTCTGCGTTACTGTCTCCGAATTTCGAGAAGAATCCCTTCTTCTTCGTCTGCTTGGCTTGTTCGTCGTTCAACCCGACATCTTCAAATCCCTCTTCTGCTGTCGGGGGTTGTCTTTCGAATCGGCGCTCATTCATTGCAGACCTGGGAAGCCGAGGTAATCTTGCTGAATCAAGACTCTGTCTGCCAATTTCATGTCCAACGACCGGGGATCTTGCGGAAATGTCCTAAAAGGTAATCAGAATGCGAGCGCTATAAAATATATGTCCGTAAACTTACGAATGACCTTCTATATGAGTCAAAGGACTCTCGCGAGATGGAGAACGGCTCGATATCTTCGCTATTGCGGGTACTTATCGAGGTTCCAGATGGATGCGATCGCTTGGGCCAGAAGCCTTTCTTCTCTGGTGGGGAAGGCTAACAGGATGTCAGTATTTGTCCCAAAAACCTAGATCGATAAAAACCCACAGGTAAATATACTCCGCTATCATTGACAACTATTTCCAAGGATTAATCAGCCAACTTTTCTCCAATTTCGCAGCTTGCGATCCATCCCGGGCGCTCGGCGCATACCAGACATTTTGTACTCCACTGGCTCTTGACTCTGCCCGCTCTTGATGCTCATGGCAGATGAAGCCTTCGATCCAGTTGTGTCAACCTTCTCAAAGGTAGGCCGAGTTCCATTTTGCGATAGCGGTCGAATGCCTTCCTCGTACGGCGCCAGGCCGGCCTGTACATCGGGGCGCTTCGCAAAGGGATTTCTGATCGGCATTGTGAGGATGTGGAGTGATGCGCCGGAGATTATATCAATTGATGTAGATTCTGAAAACTGTGTTTGTATTGCTAGGAGTAGATCTGGGATAAATAGACAAGAGAAACCAAGGGTACTCGAGTACTGATCGGGACATATATCCACCTACTCGTGACGTTATTTACAGTCTTGCAAGGAGGGGGGATAATGGAAGTGTTCCTGCCCCCCCAAAGCCCGAGCCTGCTGACTGTGCTCAGCCAACCGGATGTTTTAATTCCGTCCGTTCTGTACGTACCAAGATCAACCCACTTAAAATAATGCCATTTCGTTTGAAGGTCGATTTCTCGAGTCAGTCAGCTTACTGTGGAATCTGCCTCGAAGTATGTTGAAATAGACGCCTCGGTATATATCCATCTCATATCTCATTGGGGTGAGCAAGTTCCTGATTACGAGAAGAGGGGTCCTCAGAAACGTGGGGTAGTGGTACCAAGGTCCCTACCGTGACTTGAGGCTTCTCTATGGACAAACGACAGGTCGCCATGTTGTTTGGAGTGGCAAAATAGTATAAGTAAGGTATCGCTTGTAGCACGCGCTGCTATTCTGTCTGGATATTGACACGTACTTGGATACTTCCTATGACGGTGCTATATTCGCGAGGAGTTTTGGGGGTTTGTTCCCTGACATACATATTTATTGTCCAGATCTGATGAAGTACTCGAAGAAAGAGCAATGCAAAGACGTCCAGCCTTGCGCGACCGAACAATTCTCAGAGTCTGGTAATCCGAATGCTCATGCAGTAGCTGGCCTCAATTCGCAGGAACAACAGCTGAGGGCTCGCCATGAATGCAATGCAGGTGGCTCAAAATACCCTACTCCGAGCTGAAATGGCGTTCAGGGGCGAATGTCTTATACGTACCGGTTTTCAGCATTTCCAAAGCCTTGCGACGCCATGTTGCGATTTGATACGACCTGTGGTCTCGACGTGGCAATACTTCCAGAGGGTGAGAGTCCCAATCAAGCTATAGCTGGCGTTGATATCAAGCCCATTGCAAAGATCATCACGCCGCATGGTTATATAGGGTGAGTCGACGGCCAATAAAGCCCAAATCATCTGCATCCAAGTTTCGTATTCAGACTATATCGGAAGCTGGAGGACTGATGCTCTGCATGTTCTGGCGGAAGCCTGAGAATTATGTTAACATTCTTTGAAGTTGCCAACGGCACCATGAGGTTCCTCCAAAAATAGCTTCGAGGGTCTCGCAAACTGGACAATTCGGATAGCAGAGCCGAATTGAAGTTTACCAACATATTGGCCGCCTCATTGCTTTCTTTTCACTATCTTTCCCGAGATACTCAACACCTTGGATGCCATCGGCCGTGCCTGGGTCCAATTGATCTCCCTGCATGCTGCGATCTCCCGAATCGGCTACTTTCTGGTGCAGTGCTGCATGTTCCAGGGCAAGCTTCTATCCAGGGTGACAATCGACCCATGATCGCGGGCCAGGATTTGCGCTGTTATTGTGATGAAGCGGCTTTCCCTCTGACGCAGTCTTCATATAGGACGTAGGTCTCTTTCGCGAACGTATTCTAGCCTTATCTTCCTGCTCTTGAAGAAATCAATGTGTTCTTCAGTGAATCCTTTATCGACTTTTCGTCACGATTGTGATTCAAGGCAATGTTCTTGTCCTACCTTCATATCGCATCCTTCCCGTCGTTGATCCTTTTCTATTTTCCCCGCTGCGGTGCTCTTTGATCATCAGGCGCAATTGTTATTTTAAACAAGAGAAGTTGCTGGTATCACAAGCTGCAGGTATCCGAGATCAGCCACGAGGGACAGCATCTAGAAGTCCTAAAATATTGGGTCCTCGGGTCATATATATCTTCTTCGCTGCCAGTCCACGATCACGTAGGTCTTTGATCAGCTATACCGAACAAGTACACCGAGGTTACGAAACCACACCAGGGTCTGCACGTATCATCAACAGCCGTCATCAGGTCAGAGGGGGTGGCTGGTCGCTGCTGGTCGCGACTTCCGCATTTGTGCCCGTTCTTGCCAACTTGGAGCCCCTCATCAGAACATTGAGATAACCTACCTAGGTATTCATTTATTGTTGACCTCCACCCACCTGGCAAAATAATTCAAAATTCACCTTCGACGTCTTTTGTGTCTGGTCAAACCGGCCGAAGGATCATCGCGTAGGACACATACCACAGTCACCTTGCTATCTTGTCACAGGGAAGATATTTGGCAGTATGTTTTTCAAATCGTGGGAGCTGTGGGCGCAGATGACATTTGTGAGTGCAATCTCAATGGTTTGAAAGGGCATCTATCTAACCAGCAAGCAGGTTTTGGGCATGGCTATCGTCGTAGTCATTTCCGTAGGATATGCCAAGCTGATGTGGAGGAATAGACTTGTACAGAGGCAAGAGCTGGTTGATGAGGACAAAAGGACGAGGATTCAGCAATTAAGAAACAGTGGGCAGATCGTCGAGTCCAGGAAGAGCTACGATATACCCTTTGGGGTTAGGGCGATTCAGAGCGGGATACAGGTTGATGGAATATGGATCTCACAGACTGCGACTCCGATTCCAAGTCAACCCAAGCTTAGCCATATTCGCGGTGGCTCGTCAGACAACTTGACAAGGACAGATTCTTGCAAGGAAGCTGTGATTTCTGGACAGTCAAACCCCGAAGCTCAGCGACCATCATCTCGAGAGGGAAGATCTTTGTCCAGGAAAAGCAACACAGTTGGCGTGTTACCAGTTCAAAACGCTATGGGCGAGCGACCAAATACGGCGGGATCACGGTCAGTATATAGGCCAAGAACAGCTTCTCACCTTCGACACGGCAGCCATGGTGTATACGACGAAGAAACCCTTGGGCAAGTGGAAGGCAAAGCAACTTCAAAGAGGACAGTTCAAGCACCTCGCTCCCGTGGTTCCCGCAATCTTGACTTGGAGGGTGAATTTTCGTCCGCTGCAGACAATGAACGCTCGTCTGACGCTTCATCTGAATCGGATACTTCTCTGTCGCACAAACCACATTTGGCGAGTGACCCATCCCGTCAATTTCTCTTGAAAGACATGTCTAGCACCGATATAGCTTCACTAAGCTTGTTAAATGTTACTTCGGCGAAGCCCATAAACATAGTCCAGCCACCACCAACCTCTCGAGCCGAATACTGCTCGATTCCCATCGAATCTCCTAACGAAGAAGGATCGGACCCATTTGCTACTCCATTCATGAGCCCTCTGGGATCACCTGAAATGAAGCCCCAGCACTCACCAATTTCAGCACATCAAAATTGGCTGGATAGTCAGCAACACTCGGCTCCAAGAACGCGATCACCGTCACCATTTGTTCCGGGAGAACTTCATGTCAACAGATCTGTACGGAAGGTCAACTCAGTCTTCGAGGTCCTACCAGCTGGGACATTTGGCCTTCCTGCTGGCTCTAGTCATGCTGAACGCGTCAGTTCTGAATATCACGACGAGACAGGGCATCGAAGACAACCCGGGAAGCTACACAAGCAACCTCGGTCGTCGATAGGAGGTCGACCTTCTAGTACTATGGAGCGACCGTGAAGTATAAGACTGGCAGTTGCAAGTGACGGTTGGTGAAGTTGTCCCGCTTCAAAAATGAATGGAGGGGTAGACAGAGAACATTTGGTCTTCGCAATACAATATTTGTAGATGAATGTTGGGGAAATTCGAGCTCAGTGCTGGTCCTGAGCATGGGACGATGGCTCAACGGTGGAAGATTATCAATTGGTGATGAGGATGGAATGCTAAACGACATAGAACTCAAGCATAATAGCGAGAAATGCCCGGCGTCAAGCTTGCCGTATGTTTATGTGGAGGACGCAGTGCTCAGAGACAAGATCAGAGCTCAGATACCACTGATATATCTACATCAAATCCGTGCGGCTAGTGCCAACGAGCCAATTTTTCAGCAGCAGTATGGAGCTAGAGATTCAAAGATGAATTAATTCAGCATGTTGATAGTGTGATATAATGGAAATTTCTGTGTTGCCTTCGCATGTTTGATGTTCTGGACTAGTACTTAGTCCAGTGTGCTTCATTGCTGCAGTTTATGAAAAGTTATTTCCTGAAGTGCCTTCGCGCACTCCAATGTTTTGCGCCGTCCAGAGACAAAAGTCAGGAGAGTGTAATCACGTGATTTGGCGTTCTAAATTTTACGCATTCGCCACCCAAGAAAAGATAACAACGCGGGTTGCGCGTCTGGCTTCGACTCAGAAATCCTCTCATCTCTTCAACACCCAATTGCCACTTCGAAATCCCTCAGCCCCCATTCAAAACGCGCAAATCAATCAGTACATACAACAACTCGAACATTCCCCGCCCATTGCCCGATTTAACAGGCTCAACAGTCATCAAGTTTCGACTTCCAGCCCCGCATCATCATCCACGCGACTTCTTCTTCGTCCTCCACTTTTGAACGTCATTGAGGCTTCGAAAAAGGAGATCAAGATGGCCAGCGACGAGATAGAACAGTCACAGTCTGGCGTGGAGGAGATGGGCGTTGGTGGCCCAGGTGCGCCTACACCATTATCAGCTCTAGAAGTATGTACATCTGGCCCACCGATGACAATCGTGTCTTATTGTACTTAGGGCGTCGCCGGACTTACAAAGAGAGATATTCAATTGATTGTGGAGGGTGGATACAACACCGTTGAGTCCGTTGCATATACACCACGACGCATACTGGAGCAAATCAAGGGTATCTCGGAGCAGAAAGCCACGAAGATTTTGACTGAAGGTAGGTCTTCTATAAACCATAACAGGTACTAGAGCTGTGACTAATATTCCGAAGCATCAAAGCTTGTTCCTATGGGCTTTACGACTGCCACTGAGATGCATCAGCGGAGAAGCGAACTAATATCTATTACTACCGGGTCCAAGCAATTAGACACCTTATTGGCCGGTGGGATCGAAACCGGTTCCGTCACTGAGATTTTTGGGGAATTCCGCACTGGAAAGAGTCAGATTTGCCATACTTTAGCAGTGACTTGCCAGCTTCCTTTTGATATGGGAGGAGGCGAGGGGAAATGTCTCTACATCGATACTGAAGGAACTTTCCGACCTGTTCGTCTTCTTGCTGTCGCCAATCGCTACGGTCTTTCTGGAGAAGAAGTCCTCGACAACGTTGCCTATGCTCGTGCATACAACTCCGACCATCAACTTCAGCTACTCAACCAAGCTTCAGCCATGATGTGCGAGACGCGGTTCTCCCTCCTCATTGTTGACAGTGCTACTTCTCTCTATCGAACAGATTTCGTTGGTCGAGGAGAGCTGTCATCTAGACAGACCCATTTAGCCAAGTTCATGAGAACTCTTCAGCGTCTTGCGGACGAATTTGGCATTGCAGTGGTCATTACGAATCAAGTCGTGGCTCAGGTAGATGGTGGCCCAAGTGCAATGTTCAATCCAGACCCAAAGAAACCAATCGGAGGAAATATCATCGCCCACGCCAGTACTACGAGATTGAGTCTCAAGAAGGGCAGAGGGGAGACCAGAATTTGTAAGATATATGACAGCCCATGTCTGCCAGAAAGTGATTGTCTGTTTGCAATCAACGAAGATGGTATTGGCGACCCAAGCCCGAAGGATTTGGAGAAGGATCACTAGAGGTCAATGATGGTTATTTGTGCTTACGGGAGGAATGTTTCCAATGATGCTACGAGGCTATTTTCAACTTTTGCATGGGTTAACGGCGTGCGGAATTGGTGCATTGGGCTGAGCTATTATCTCGGACTGCGAGAGATCAGTAAAGATCCTCATCTGTATAGCTGAAGATTAGACAGCGTAATCAGGCCAATTGTGTCTTTAATTAGACAAATATCTTTCATGGCATGGAGTCTAAAAGGACGTGGTGAAATGATACTTGTAGGAGCTAGACTTGGCAAGGATTGGAGCTCAGCTTCCTAGCGAGCGCTCAAGTCAAAAAAGCTTCGCGACAAAACCGCGTCTCCCAGCTTCAACATCGAGAAATGCGCCACGCCATAAACTCAGCACCACAATTTGCCTGTGATCAGGATTGATGGAGAAAAGATGGAGACTTCAAACCCTACCTATGCGTACAAAGAGACACGGTTAGATCTCGACTCTACGACTCAAGGATCCACGGTTGCAATCCGTTTGCCAGCACATGGCGCATCAACATACCCATCGAGATCAACCCAGAAACGACCACACATCGCCGAAATCCCCATCGCAGAGGACGAGAACGCTTTTAGAGCAAGACAGTTAGCTTCTGCAGCTTCGATCTACCACCGTACTCACTACCAGTCACCGAGAAGCTTTCTTTGGAGAGTCTTAGAAGATGGAAAAGTGCTGTCCATTCAATCGGTGGATATTTCCAAGCCAACCACGGTCGCAGATGCCAACATCACTTTACGGTTGAATCTCCCAAGTACTATTCAGCCTGGATGTATTGCTCTTGCGGATTGCAAGGAGCACGATATTCTGAGCGTCTTTATTTTGACAGAATCGAAACAACTCTACACACTCACCCTGCGCCCAGATCACTTTCGGAGAGCTGCCAGCACGGAAGATAATGTTGGGGACTGGTGCAAGACATACTCATCTGCTGCTTTCAGTCTAAAGGCGCCTCATAGAATGGTTGCGCTCAGCGCAGACGAGCTGTTGATTTCTACAGTGGATGGGGCTCTTTTGAGGCTGGAGAGGAATTCTGGTGGAGATGGTATGAAAACTTGCCCTCCTATATGTTGCTGACGCTAAGAATGAACAGGCTCTGTTTGGAAGGAGGTACATTACAACGAAGGCGGATGGGGTTTGCATGTTCGGTCCATACGGTTGTTCAATGCTTCATCTACCATTGCATACGGCGGTCAACATCTAGAACACGCTACTGCAACATCTATAGCATCGCCTGGAACAGCTATACATGGAAAGCAATATGCCTTCACAGTGTGTTTGGATCACCGCTTGCGGGTGTGGAATCTGTCCACGGGAAAGTTGGCCTACACCAAAGATATGCTTGGCCAGGAATTGGAACAACTGGACCAAGCAAAGCAGGCGAAGAAAGTCATCGATCCGTCTCAGTCGCAGTTGGTGAAAGTCTATGGCGGCGGCAACAGTGCGCTGTGTGTCACATATTCTCCTCTTGGAAGCGGCCAATTCAAGTTCTGGAATGTTACACCGAAAGCTGATGGCAGCCTTAACTTGAACGATATCTTCGAAGGCCATGTATTTGAACCACAGGCTCCATCGTCTGAGATCTGGACCATGACCGATTTCGCCGTGCTTCACAAATCTACCGAACCCAGTGACTATTCCATCTGGGTGCTGTGGAAAAACAACGTCACCTATCGCCTCCAGCGCTTGAAGTTCAGTAAAGGCAGCGACTATAAGCCTGTGCAGGATGCTTGGGAGGAGGGCTGGGAGGCCATGGCATGGGAAAGCCTTCGCGAGGAAATGGGCCCCGCTATGTTCTCTGGGGACGCCTCTGATGGAACGGATAAATGGCTCGAATATATTCTTTCTCCTGGAAGATACACCCAAGCCACTATCGAGACATGTCTCGCAATTTACGCACGTGGACTGAGTACGAAAGGCATTGCACGCAGATCAGGATCTCTACCAGACAGAATGTGTGCAACCATAGCATCAACAGCCTCACTGACTCGTAAATCCGATGGCGAGCTAGACTATGCCTCGTTTCGGTCTGCAACCGATGCTCAATGGCGTCGTTTTTCCAGGCTTCTTTCGGAGCTTGACAAGCAGCGAGGTGAAGCTATGTCACTTTCCATCGACCCCAATGGGCAAATGCCATGGGTGGTTTTGGCAGACGGCATCACTGCAATCCGGGATTGCAGCCCCCTGGAGAAGATGTGGCACAACAATGGAAGTGTCGAAAAAGCCGACAGACATGTGGCTCTTCCTATATTCGCTGCCGCCACATTTAGAGACTCGTTACCGGAACCGTTTTTACACGCCTGCGACACTCAGCTACTGGAGGAAATTTTCCAAGAATCATCTCTTACTGGTACTGCGAGAATGCGAAGATTCTATGAGAAGTGCGACTTTCCAAACCAGATTGGAGATGACGAGTACTCTCAGCTCGTGAGTGGTTTGGGAGGTGATTTCAAGAATGTCACACCCCAGATTTATGAAGCAATGCTTGGATTCATGAATGTCTCTGGAAATAACGACCGGCCTCTTGTCCAACAACTAGCAGAGTTCGGCAACAAATTGCTTGTGAAGGGAATTCAAGAGACTGTGGCCTTACACCGGAATATCTGTCTTGACCAGCTCGTCCTTTTGGTCCTTATTGAGAATGAGATCAACACTACCGAGGACGGGATCCAGTTCGAGACTGCTGCGGTTTTCGAAGCACTAATCAAGCTGTTGAAGAAATTGGAACTCCTTCGTTGGCTATGTAGCACTCAACTCACTCTCAAGCCACCAAGGTCTGAAAGATCGAACTCCGTCACCGACAAAGGCTCCAGCTCCAGCAAGAAAGTGCTTGAGAGCCTGGGGACGACGACTGTTTTCGAAGGTGTATATCGACACTTGTTCGGATTAGACTTACAGAAGGACGAGACCCTGTCTTATGTTGTGACGCAATCTATCCTAGAAGTTTGTGCTCCTGACAGCACGTTGTATGAGACTTCGGCTTCTCTCATTCAATGCTTCTTGTTGAATCAAGAAAGACCCGACTTGGCAACCGAGTTTTCTCGATTCGCCGATCATGATGCATTCTCTACATATATCCAAGGAAGAGCGTTTCTTGCTGCTAATGAAACTTTGGCTGCCTCATCGCTTTTCAAGAAAGCTGCTTTCGGAATGGGTACGTCCATGTTAATCACGCTCTAGGATCGTTACACTGACTGCATATAGCATATCCGGATCAGACTAGACGCATAGGCTACAGAACCTCGAGCTACCTGGATGCTACTGAGAAGAAGCTTCTGAATGCTGGATTGCCTGCGTACTATTCCCACATTGTGGCACTCTTCGACAAGGGGAAGAACTACTCCTTCGTGATTGACTTTTCTCGTCTCTCACTGCAATTCATCAAAGCCGACAGCGACGATCACCACCTTCGCACTGAGATGCACAGCCGTCTCTTCAACGCAGCCATCCAAACAGCTCGCTACGAGTTAGCCCACTCAACCCTCGCCCTCTTTACCGACACCGCACTTCAAACCTCCTCACTCCGTACCCTCGTCACAAAAATGTGCGAAACAGCCTACGCATCCCAGCTCGTCGAGCTTCCTTTCATCGGCCTCCAAGAAACCGTAGACGAGGTTCTCGCCCAGAAATGCCAGAGCATAGTCGACGTCAACGCCGGCATTCCCTACCACAAGATCCTCTATGCCTGGCGCATCAAGCACAGCGATTTCCGCGGCGCCGCAGCCATCTCGCTCGAGCGTCTACAGCGTCTCCAGCAATCCGGAGACGGAGACAAGCTCATCGGTGATGATGGGCTAGAAACTGCCGTCACAAGGCAATATGTCACGCTCATCAACGCTCTCAGCTGTGTCAGCGAGAAGCAAGCCTGGATCCTGTCTGAAGAGCCACCGCAGAAATCAAATACTGCTAGTGTTGGCAGCAAAGCAGCTCCGCCCAAGAGAAAGGTCGTCACGCTGGCGGATGTTAGGAAGGCTTACCAGGCGGAGCTGGATCGTATCGCGGCTATTGAGAATAATCAGTTTGCTTTTGGGGTGGATCCTGATGAGATGGATGTTTTGTAATAGTGACTGGGAGTCGAGGCGGCTAGCAAAGGAAATTTGGGGGAGCAAACCTTGATATGGCAAAATAGCGGGGGCGTATTTTGGAGTCTATGGGTGCTTGTGATAGTTTGTGTATAACAGCTAGGAGATACCTTGAGATTCGCAAATGCATGAATGAAAGGCGAGTGAGAATTTGACGAATACCTTGGGCATGTCGTGGGTATGTGAGCACTTTAGGCAATTTGTTTGATCCATCAAATTTGTCTTGTTAAGTGCGTCCAAACCACCGAAGGAGGCTATGAGTCTATGTTACAATTGGTAAATGCCACGCCTGTCCATTACTCCTCTCCGAAAACTTCACATCACTACGCCTGTGGGATCTGTGCTCTTTCTGGTGGTGGAGCGCCTGCGATCTGAGTCTGTTGCCCAGCTCCTGCTGCGATTTCGGGTGCTTGGCGGTAAAGGACGATTTCGGATTGTTTGAAGTAACGTCGTGCATCTGTTCCTGTCAGTGCTGATTCCCCAAGATGTAGGTGGCACGTCATATTCTGAAGAATGGAAATGGAATGGAAAGGATGCGGCACATACCTTCGTCAATGAGAACCAGACTTAGATAGTATCTGGTGGAGTATTTCTTGTTGACTTCTCGGAAGGTTGGGGTTAAGTCGAAGCCGCCCAGGAATAGACGGATAGGGATCGTTTCTCCTCGGGATGGTGAGCCATCCATGATCTATACATATCAGTACACCAATCACAAACTTCCTCATCCGACCTTCGTTTGACGTACCTCAAATCTCACCAACGTCTCGCTCTCATTATACTGATTAGGTGCCGCACCCGTCGTCTCTCTCCTGATAATTGACAACTCCATATGCTTGATCTTCAGTCTAACCAGCAAGAAGTAAATCCTGCCCACAATGACATCTTTCAGATGGTACTTCGATTTCGAGTACTCGAACTCAATGTGCAGACAGTCCTCAATTCCGACGTCCATCTTGATCGAGCTGTTCATCTCGGGCGGTATCCGGTACGAGTATACCCAGATATCCTTCTCGCGAATGACATCCGCCATGCGCCGCGATACCGTCACTCGTACGAAGTACCGCAAGCGTACGTTAATGCCACTATACGATTCGTACTGCTTCTCCACGTTCTTGAAGTTGAAATCGAAAGCTTGGGGATGTTGTAGGTCGCCTGGAGCCGCCAATTCCTGGCCTAGAGATAGGAATTCGTAATGGTTACCTCGGTCGAAGAACATCTCTATAGTACAACTTCAATTAGCCAACCATCTTGATTCGATAAAAGCTGTCTCAGGAGCTCGGCAGGCTCATATTCCCAAGCTCCCCTCCTCGAGACTGGTGGAACTCACCAATTGTGCCAATGAACTGCACCTTGATGCCCGTATGCTCTAACCTTTTTCCATCCTTCGGCCTGACCGTCACCGCGCCCTTGACAGACTCTCCATCCTTATACAGCGGCGCCTTCTCCCTCCTCCCCTTCTCCGTCTTCATATCGACCATCTGCCTATCATCTCCATCCTCAAGCACAATATCGATATCCACCGGCGTCGAGAAGAAGTACGACATCTTGTGCGTTTGGGGAAACAACTTTCTACGGCCTCCTATGCCGTTGCGTGGGGTGTATTGAGAGACGCGCAAGCTGAATCTGGTCGTTTCGTTTGGTCGTTGATGATGGCGGAGCTCTGGGCTGCGCGGCGGGAGCTGTCGTCTCGAAGCGAGTTCCCAGCGACGCAAGGCTTCAGCCTCTCTTCAAGCACGGACTTTTTGCACCCGCTGAATTTCTGGAGCTTCAACTTCACTATTTACTTTCGACATTCCACCCCGCAACAGCATAAATACGAGTCTGCACAGCTACGCGGCCGTCAAAGCTGTACTAAGGCTTCTTCTGTTCGCGCCGCACAGCCGGCAGCGAGTACGAGTTGGCTGCAATCATGTCGCTTCAGGGCTATGTAAACAGTGAGTTATCTGACCCCTCCCCCTCCTGTTGATGCCCCTCCTATGCAAGGATACCACTCTCCTTACTTCATTTCTTGGATTGCAAGACCTTTGTTACAAATTGTTGAGCTTACAGCCGGATTTCTGACAGCTGGGTAGAGAAGGTGTTGGTCCTGACCAGCGATTCAAGGACGCTTGTGGGCACGCTGCTGTCTTGCGACCAGATGACAAACTTGGTATGTTCATCCTACCGAGCCTTTGCCACTCCTTCGGTTTTCTTTCTTCTTTCTCTTGGAGCCAATGCTGAGTGAAGACAAATAGGTCCTGTCACAAACAATCGAGCGCATCATACGTCCACCAGATGACCCTGAACCCTCGAGCGAAGTTCCACATGGCCTGTACCTGATCCGAGGGGACAATGTTGCGGTTGTGGGACTGGTGGATGAGGAGCTGGATGATAGTATTGATTGGCTTCAGGTTAGAGGCGCGGTGGTTGGTGGTGTGAAGCATTCGTGATACACGAGATGGGTTTGAATGTCATGGGATAAGCTGGTGGTTAGCATTAGTGAGGTGTGCTGGGGAGGATTTCTTGCCAGAAGATATCATAGAAGTTATCTGATGAAATGGCTCGAGAAAAGGAACCTGGCATCTTCTGATCATGAGGGTCAAATGGATGGCTGGCTGATGGATCAATGAATAGGCAGATAAGGTCGTTGCATATTGGCGTTTACGGCGGAAATGGATACATTCCGAAAGAATTGAAAAGCCCGATATCATATCAAAATAATTCACTTTCCTGTCTATGGGCAAGGTTGGAGATGTGTCTGCGGCCCCTAAATCCTATACATATGTGACTTAAAAATATTTGCTAGCGCAATTCTTGTGCTTTACGATGCTTCGCAATGATGCTTGAGACTGAACACAAGTCCTCCTGTACGTGGTCATGTCTAATATATTCTGTAATGCCTTCCATAAATCCTCTGAATTCAAAAGCTCTCGGATGTGTAAATACTCCTCGGGACTCAAGCGAGACCCGGCATCCACTGTAACTCCTCAAAAACAGGGTATCTCAGAATTGTGTCTATGATATGTCCATTGAATATATCTCTGAGTAATATCTACGCTTCTTGTATGCTAATAGTTTCCACCAACCCACATAGCAAAGTAGCTACATAAGAATATCTGACCAAGACACCACCTAACCAAAGATACGCTCAAATAGATAAGGTCCGAAGGCATCTTCTCCAGGAGATGATACGATTCTGTTGATTCTGTTCCCCTTGTTGACATGCAGCCAGCTGTGGCTATCACCTGGAGCATCCTCTTCTACCTCAGCCTCCGGGTGTGCAACGGTCAATTGCTCCATGGGGTTGATGATGTCGACCGCACCGGGGCTCATGATCTGTTGCTCTGGAGCACCGGCCTTCTTTCTATTCCGGCGATCAATGACGTGCATACCTCGAGTCCATTGTCCTGATACCTCCACTCGGATGTCCTCCGGGGCCTTTGGTGCCGATATCCATGATGGTGCCGAGCGGGTAAGCATATACCAGATACATAGAGGGTCGTGCAATTCGAGTCCTGGATCGGCTTGCTTTCTCGTGAGAGACTCGATCTTCTCGAGCGTCTTGAGGACGAAAGCAGATGTCCATTCGGCGAGTGGACTACCAGCCTCAATCAAGGGCTTGAGCTTGTTGATGACAAGCGAGCGATGGAGAGCATGAGGTGTCGTGACATCAAGTGGGAACAAAGTTAACTTGAGGAGTTTTGACAGCTTGTTAGGATATGGAGGCAATGGCTCCATGTCCTTTGGCGCAGGAGGCATCGTCGAAGCAGGTGTGGGCGATGTAAGTGCGAACACGCGAGCAGTGGCAACAGCATCGGCGTAAGTGTTGAACTCGGCTACAGGTGTGATGTTGCCTGAAACATCAATAGCACCTCCCATCACTACTACTTCCTTGACTCTCAAGAAAGTCTCCGTATCCTCGGCAGCGGCAAGTGCTAGGTTGGTAAGAGGCCCGACAGCGACAATGGTAATTGTGTCGGCAGGGTTCTCCTTCAAGAGTCGGAGGATCTCCTTGTGAGCTGGGACTTGAGATGCCCGGAATGAAGATGATGGTGATGCGAGCTCGGCTGCTGCTGCTGTCTCTTCGGCTGTTGCGCCAGCCTTGGGAGGCTCAAATAGAGTCTTCCAGGTATCGGCGGGAGAAAGATGGGGGTGCTAATAAGGTCAATACGGTTATGCTGCAGATCAAAAATGCATACTTACCGAAGAAGACACTCCAGCCAGTCCGTCAACACCGTCTGCATCATATCAGCAGTCTTCTTTTCATAACTTTGGAAGGTAACAGGTCCATATAGCAATGCTCGTGAATGTCCAAACCACAACTGACTGAGCTCATTGTCTCAAATTGAATCGACAACGGGTGGAGCAGAATAAGACATACGGAAATAATCAGCCATCAGAATGGTCTCCTCAAGGGGGTGCTCAGGTCCGATTGCCACGATAGGCTTTGAACTTGACATGGCCTCAAACCCTTCGAGTTGGCCTCGAGCTCTACGCCATTCCTTCTCCTTCTCGATAACATGGAAAAGAGCGACAACATTGCGTAAACAACTACTTCATCTCAGCCATGAAAAGTACAGACATAGGTTGAATTGACTTACCTCTGAACTTCAACATTTCCGTAAGTGACTGAGAGCAGGAGAATCTCAAGCTCCTCTGGCTTTGCTGCCAATGCCAAGAGAATAGCTAAGACATCATCGACTCCTGAAGTTACTTTAGTGAGTGGACTGATATATGAAGAAATTACTGAAGGACAAACCAGGATCAGTATCAATGATAATACGGTTAAGAGGCGCCATATCGTTTAGATAGTTTGGCTTTTGTGGCTTTGGTCCGTTGGAGGGGTAGGTAAACAGGAGGAATGAGGGGAAGTGGGGTAAATATGCTCAGTCCTGCTTGGCTAAAGCAGAGTTCGTCTGATGTAGAAGAAGAAAAGAAAGTGAAGCAGAAAGGTTTGGATTAGATCTCTTATGCCAGCAAATCCACTGTGTTTGAGAAGGAAGGTTAGCAAGCAGGTGTATTCTTGGCCTTGTGCTCTTCATCCACCTAGCAGCACCGGAGGGCGGCGGATTGCTGCAAGTGCGAAATGCCATTGGTCGTTTCTTGGACAAAAGATAATCCGAAGTCTTTCCAAGCCAGCCGTGCCCGTGACCCGACCCGCTGCCGTGGTGGCGGCCTGAGATTCACGTCCTCGAGTGTTCAGGTTTCCATCACAAACAATTGGAAGCGACCGAGTGGAAACTCGAACATGACCTCAACTTCAACTTCTTCCTCTCTCTGACACTTCAACCTTGTCAGCTTCAAAGTTCCACCTTTCCAGCAATTTCCACAGTTTCAATCACTTGGTATTGGCCAAGACACGTTGTATTGTCTCCGTCTCTCTCTCTTCCTCTGTCCCATCTGGGCTGCCGTATTGGGACCCCTGCCTGCGTCACAGTCCCGGGCCAATCACCGCACTGACGACGCACCTGGTGCTGCATCCCCTTGATAGACAACCTGTCCTGTCCTGAACGACTACTGTTGCCCTGTCCAGACAAGCTGCGAGGAACGATATCGACACGTCTCGACTTTAATTCGAGGACTGGTCTGTACGCCTGCCTTGATTCGACTTCAGCCGAACGTCTCACTTATTCTTCTTCTTCATCAACTCGAATAATAATTTAAACTCCCCAACAACAGCGACCGACAGATCTCCGACTCTACTTCCACTTCTGCCTCCCTTTTGAGCCCATTCCGACTGAGCACTCAACCTCCTGATTCTCTTTGAATCAACTTTAGCCCTCGATCTTCTACCTTCACATTCCTTGACGTACTATCGTCTCACCCTCGAAATACTCTGGCATCATGCCTACCACAACAACAATTGCAGGTTGGGCTGCCATACTGGCTGTCGGAGGAGCATACTACTGGGTCAATGGCCAGCGAAAGCAAAAGAATTTGCGCTCTGTCAACACCAAGCAGTCAAACAAGGCCACTGAGCCACGAAAGGACACAAAGTCGAAGAAAGCAAAGAAGGATGGTGGATTGAGCAGTGGTGGCGACCAAGATGTGAAGCAGGACAAGAAGAAGGCCAAGCAGCCAGCAAAGCCAGCTGTTGAGGAACCTGTTGTTGCTAGCTCACCTTCGAAGACTGTTGACCGGGATGAGAAGAAGGATGATTTGGAGTTTGCCCGTCAGCTTTCAAATGCCAAGAAGGGTGTTGTTGACACGCCCAAGTCGCAAACAGCCTCTCGCCAAAAGTCCGTCAAACAGACTCGGGCCCAAGAGAAGCCAGTTGTCGATGTCTCCGAGGATGGAACTGCACCATCTTCTACCACCGGGGGTGATGCCGATGATGACCAATCCCCTATCAACTCACCTGAGCTTGCAGCAACTACTGCTACCAACGGTGATGTTTCCGACATGCTCGAGAAGCCATCCAGTGGTCCTTCGGTTCTGAGAGTCACTGCACCAACAAACCCTGCACCAGCAAAGAAGGCAAAGCAGCAAAACTTCGAAGTACAAGAGACCAAGAAGCAAAAGCAGAACCGGAAGAAGGCTGAGGAGGCAAAGGCGATTCGAGAGGCCGAGGAGAAGGAGCGCAAGGTTAAGCTGGAAGCCCACAGACGCAGTGTCCGAGAGGCAGAAGGCCGGGCTGCAAAGGACGGTTCGGTTTTCATGGCCTCTCAAGCTCCGGCAACCTCGAAATGGACCGCAGCTCCTGCTGTTCAAGCCACCAACGACAGTACCACCCCAGCCAGCAAGAAGTTGGAACTTCTCGATACCTATGAGCCGTCTAACGGACATGTTGATACAAAGCCCGTTGAGCAGGTCAAATCCGAGAGCAAGCTTGCAGATGAACTTGCCAATATTCCCGAGGATGAGCAGTTGAGACTTGCGAAGGAGGAGTCGAACAACAACTGGGAAGAGGTCAAATCCAGCTACAACCGCAAGAAGAAGACGCGCAAGGAGACCTCGAAGGAGAACAAGGATATCAAGGAAGAAAAGGCCAGCAGCTCCAATGATGACTCGAATGACTTTGGTGTCCCTCCTGTCATCGCTCCCACAGGCCCGGGAAAGAAATGGCAAATGACCACTGTCCATGTTGAGCCAAACGGAAAAGTCGTTGAGCGCGAACAGGAGGTTCAGGATTCCGAATGGGAGGTCGCGTAATTTGAGCTCGAGGAGTTATAAGCGGGGCATGATGGATTGGGCGCGCTCGTTTCTGCGTGGCCTGCGACTCTAGAACGACGACCAAATGCTCATTCTCACCATCGGCTAGCACTTCTTCGACCGTACGTTGACGGAATCGCTGAGAGTACGCTTTTGTCTCCGGCCCTGAGTTTGTTCCCGAAGATCGGCATTTTCCTTCTCTTGTACATTGGGCGTCGTTTACACCGATTCAGCATCGCCGAGTTGAAGGCATGCTTCTTGCATACTGGCATTTGGGTTTGATGGGTTTGCATAAGCCAGCTGCACTGTATTTCACTTGCTTTTTGATTGATGGCAAGGCGTTTGTGGCCCGTTCTTCTTCACTTTAGGACACTCAAAGGGTTCCCCAAAATTGCTACGATCTACTAGGCTTTTCCTTTTCGGAGATCGTATCTCCACCCAAAAACTTTGTACATCAGAACCTCTACTGCTCGCAACCATGCTGAGTCCGCATCAAGAAACGATTCAATAAAAAAAATGTGCCATGTGTGTTGTGACTTTCCGTTCTGTTCTTCCCTCTCAAAGTGGTATGGTATGGAATGTATTGCTGGCAGGACCCTGATATGCCAAGCAAATTCCCCTCCTCTCCCCGCCCTAACAAACTCTCCCTCAATGCATCCACATGGGTCGACATCTGGTCCTGGTACGACCCTCATGCATAGATCAGCATGGAAACCACTGTCCTTTCGATCGCAGGAAGTTTATCGTCATCTGTGCAACTCTCTACTGCTGTACTCAGTTACCTTGATCAGACTGTTCAGATAAGTCTTGCTGCGCCAAGTGTTGCACGACTCTTTCGTCCTTCTTCATCCAACAGTCTCCTCCCCGCACCCGCATAGACGGCCTGATGGGGCAAATGGAACATGCAATTCAACCCCGAATAGGCAGCTCTTGTTGCAGGGTTGCCACATATCCAGTCTATTATCCAGGTCCTGGTCCTGGTCTCATATCCAATCTCTAACACAAAGTCGCTGCTCGAATACACGGCTTCACGATCCTGATAATCAGTAGAAAGTCAATGCTGTGCAAACTCTTTAATCAAGATCTTTCAAATCTTTGCATAGCAGATCACTGATCACCACGGCGGACCCAATTGTTTGGACCCGTGTTCCCCTAGTGCGCTGACAGATCCGGGTAGCGGAAACTTGCCTATCATCCTGCAGTGGAGTTCAGGAGGTAACGACAGTACAGGAGCCGGCTCCTTCAGCTCAATAACAACAGCACAATTCAACTTCGTCACGACAAATTCGAGTGTTCATACATTCCACGCCATCTCTATCCAGTTTTTCCAGCCAATTGTCTGTTTCTTCATTCCAGCATCGGTTCTTTACGGAGCATTCGCTACTCGCGCATAGCATTCCCCTCAATTACTCCGAACCAGAAGCAGATAACAGTCAAAGCCAATTGACCACCAGCTCGATTCTCTACACCTACACGAGCCCTTGAGCCACTGCTGTCTGATCTTATTACGTTCACGATCCCGTAAACCTCCTTGACGACCAACTCATCACAGCTCCACTGCTCCAAAGTAGTGAATTGGTCAGACATTACGTGGGTCCCCGGGTTCTTGTTGCGAACACATTCTCGATCACCACATCTTCCACTTTTCCAAGCACTTGGATCGACAGTTGTTTACTTGGCTTGTTGGAGAATCAAGCACAGGCAGTCTCCGAGCATCTTCCCGGTTGATGATCCTGATCGCGTCTCGAAACACCCGCAACCACAGTTAAACCAAACCACGTCACAAAGCCCCGAAATAGATCCTGATGCATTAATAATCTCCAGTTGCCCCTCGAGCACACGACATACACTTTCCAGGTCTACACCCTCTTCCCGGCCAATATGTCGCTCGATGTCGCTATACAATCAGTCGCATTCTACATCCTCTCCTGTAGTACTTGTGCCAAGATCAGCCATCGACGAAAAGCGAAGTTACAAGCAAAGCGGGAGAGAGCTGAGAAACATGCATTGGAAACGGAGCAACCTGGGCTGTATCGGCACCCCTCGCCTTTCTCTACGAATCCATACTGGACCGAGGAGATCATGATGGGACCAGGTCCACCGCCAAAGAAGGGTGGGAGCAAGAACGCAAGTCAACGAGCTCTCAATACGGCGGGACAAGGAAGCAGCTATGCCGGTAGCACTGCAATGAGTTCGGAAACTCCTAGCAGTCCAACGGCTGTGACGGAAGGATCGCGGATATCTGGAGAGGGTTGGAACAGGAAAAGATATCAGAGAGAGGACGAAGCGCTGTGGGGCCACGATATTCCGGGGCCAGGCCAGAGGATCATGGATGCCATTGCGAAAGCAGGATCATCAGCTGGTCGGCTATTAGAAGGAAGACTAAGCAAGAGCGGGAGCGGTCCCTTACGAGAAGAAGAGAGTCCAAGTCCATATTATTTGGCCAGGAACCCACCAGTGAACGACCTACATCCTCCCGTAGTCAGTACAGCACCTGCTAGTAGAGATGAAACGAGGTGGATGCTCCAACCTCCACCGCCAGCGAAAGTTATGGAAGGAAAGGAGAGAGTAAACAGAAACCGAGCAGGCAGTAATGGGAGCAGTCGGAGAGGAAATGATGGACCTCCTCTTAGTCGCCAGGTTACAGAAAGACTAGTAGATGCGAAATTGCAGCGGGGAGAAACGCCATATGATGATTTGCGGGCGAGGACAGAGTCAAGAACAAAGTCACAGCCACCTAGGGCGCAACCGCCCAGGAGGACGAGGAGTGTTTCTCTGGAATCATCCGATTCATCAGACACGGTACTTAGAAGGAAGCAAAAGCCTCCTCCGATCTCAGTATCATCTTCAGGGCGAAGCTCTAGGGATATCGTCGAACACATCCCTATTCCTGCGAGCCCGCCGACGGGTTCAAATACTGAAATGAGGGAAATGTCCCGACCTGCTTTGACGACAATTCTAAGCTCATCACACAACGTTCCACAAGTGAAACAACAGGACGATGTTCTGCCATTCCGGGAACTCGCTGTGCCTTCAGAGAGTGCGCTGAATGCTCGGGCTCCGTCGCCCTCTCAACGACTTTCACCGCAGGCGAATGCTATGCCTGTATCACTTCCGAAAGTCGAGACTAAATTTCCAGGTGGATCTGCAGCATTCCAGTTTCCAAGGCCTGCTACTGTGGAAGACGAACCCGAAAACCAAGTTCCCGCGAAATAGGGAATGGCCTTAACCACTCTCGTTCAAATTTTGTTCCTTTAGTCATTTCTACGTTTTGTCTAGCGTTTGGGTCGAGGTTATGGGATTATGGTACGTTGGATACGCACTGGCGCTGGTGTTTTGGGAATACTGCCTAGCAATTTGCAGGCTTCATGGGTTGGGTTGCATTGGGCTCGTTATGCATTTGCATCCACACTTTTGAATAACAGAAGAAGCAGCTTGAAGTCAAGAAAGAAAGAGAAAGAAAGATAGCACGAGAATGAAACAAGTTTGAAGAGAAACCATTGTCATATTGTGACATTCTAGACATTTTCCGTTCCTGGTATCAAACGCCAACCATGCTGCCATTTTATGAAAACAAAACCGTGCACCTTCAGACCACAATACTTCTCAAAGATGCATCCCTTCGTCGTCATCACCCTCTTCTGCCAAAGCTCTCATTCTCTCCTCCATAGCTCTTCTCAAAGCCTCATCATCCAGTCTACCGCCCGCACTACCCGAAGTACCATTTACCGTGCCATTGACCTGCGTCTGTGAAGCACCATCCATCCGAACCTCCCCATTAACAATCCGTCCAGTTGTGAACGTCCCATCAGTCCACGCCGAACTCCTCTCTCCCGCCCCAGCAGCTGCCGTCTCTCTCTGCTCCTCCCCCGCCGTTCCATTGATCACTGCCTCTACATCTCCAGCACCAGCTCCAGCCTCAGCACCCTCCAACTCCAACTCCTCCTTACTCTGAAACTCCGTCCAACTCGCCCCCCTACTCTCCACCTCCCTCTTCAACAACTCAATCCTCTCCATCTGCCTCCTAATCACCACCTCATTCTCCCTTATCGCATCCACGCAGTCCGGATCCGGGACCCCGTTCGTAGATGCCTCTGTACCGTCTGCAAAGGGCCGGAGCTGCTCGTTCGAGTAGTCGAGGTGGGCGATGCTGTTGCGGAGTTCCATTGCTTTGAGGTGGAGTGTGGAGATGGGGAGGTCTTTGAGGGCGGAGGCGAAGCGGGTTGGGGAGATGGGGAGGGCGTCGGAGGACATTGTGGTGGGTGGCTTTAGATTTGCGGTTTATCCTTTGTATCTTGGATTTTGTGTTGAAGTGATGGATCGTCTTTTTCGAGGAAATTGGTTGAAGTTGTGCTTGGAAGCTTTTCTCGAAGAGGGGAGCTTCAAGGCAGCGGGGAGACGCGAAGACGCGGAACTTGGGCGTCATGATGGTCTGTGCACAAATTTATTTGATGATCGGTTGATACGAGTACATTCAAACGCTTGTGTCAAGCTTTTTTAACTACCCAGCTATGCTGTATGTGTAGAGATAGTAGCTTCATTGTATTTTATTTGAATATGTCCCGGTAGCATTTGGTTACAATGAATCCTCTTTGGCCGGCAAGCATACGAGCTTCGTGTTTCAATCCTCGAAGTGTTTTGCAATCATGCCATAAAATCGACAGCCTCGCCGCGAGGCTCGCGCAACGCTCTATTCGGACATACACGATTTCTTCGTTGCCGCTCAGGAGGCGGGATGCTGTAACCTCGAAGCAAGGGTCATTGTCGGCATGGCAGTTCTCCAATGCCGCGTTCAAACTACCAGCTGGAATAAGAGCGTTTGCTACACATCGGATCATCCAGCATTATGACGATCTCCCCGCGGACTACACGGACGAAGATGGGTTGAAGTTCCGGGAGAAGTTTTTGTCAAAGGAGGAAGTGGATAGTATCTTTGGGAAGAAGATAATAGCGGCGAATACCGCGAATCGAATGTTACGGGTTCTTCATGGGAGGAGAGTTGCAGGAACACTAGGGGATCCCTCCTTCACGAGCAGCGCATATGAAGCAAAAGCTATCGAAACTGGGTTGGAATGGCTGAGGAAGAATGTACCAGTGAATGAGATTGAGTGTGCTGGTCTGCGAGCAGAGAAGGAGTTGGCAGAAATGGAAGAAGATATCGTTTCTGATGCTGAGAGAATTGGTCTTTACCAGCCCAATTCCGATGGTGGACAGAATATCTATGGAGATAGTGTTATTGATCGAGTACGGAAAGCTAACGAGGCAAAGCTTGATGCGAAGGAAAAGGCTGAGAAGGAGGGCTTGAGCCAAGCGGATGAAATCAGACAAAATACTGGCACGTTGCAAACACGTCCTCAATCACAAGTCGAGCTCCGAAGACCAGGCGAGCATCCTCTTCTGAAATACTATATCGAGCGGTCAAAAGTTGCGCCAGATACACCACCCGAAATGTCAAAATGGGAACGTCTCTGGCCGTCTGGACTTCTCACTCTAGCTGTCATTGGCGGCTCCATCATCTTCGCAGCAGTCTACACACCCCCTCGAAGAGAGTCCCGAGCATGGCCAGACATGCCTCCGGCCGCAGCAACAGTAATCAGCATCATTCTGCTGAACGCCATCGTCCTCGGCGCCTGGCGCGTTCCCGCTGCCTTCCGCGTCCTCAACAAATACTTCCTCACTCTCCCAGGCTACCCTCGCGCCCTCTCCATGGTAGGCAACGTCTTCTCGCACCAGACTATCGGTCATTTCACAATGAACATGGTGGTCATCTGGTTCGTAGGGGTACGTCTACATGAGGAAGTCGGCCGTGGAACTTTCCTGGCCATCTATCTTTCCAGCGGCGCTGTCGGCAGCTTCGTTTCGCTCGCCTCGTGGGTTCTGCGCAATAACTTCGTGTCGTCATCACTTGGTGCTTCAGGTGCAATATGTGGTATAGTCGCTGCATACCTGTTGCTCAATAGCGATAATAAGGTTACTCTATTCGGAGTCTTTCCGCCGGAGGATTGGCCGTCGATCTCAGCGCTCATGTTGCTCGCTTTGATGGTGAGCGCAGATGTTTTTATGGTGTGGAGGGGGAATAAGGTCATTACGGTTGATCATTGGGCGCATTTGGGGGGATATGCAGCAGGTGCGGTGGCGGCTGGGGTGTTGAGGAGGCAGCAGACGGAGAGGAGGGAGAGGGAGATGGAGAGGAGGAAGAATCTTGGGATTGTGGGGAGGATTAGGGAAGGAAGGTTGTAAGCAAATGTAATTGAAATAGAAGGAGGCTAATGGCCTTGTGTGTATTATGTGCCGATGTAGCGATGTATATAACATAGAGGATACTTGTATTCTTGATGTGCTTGGAGATGTTGTGTCTAGACTTTGCATGTTTGTTATTGTTCGAATGGGTTTGTTGACCTTCCCCTTTTCTAAGCGAGCGGAACTTCTCGAAGCCTGTAAACAGTCAAGTGCACCCACGCATGCATAGGTTCACTTATTTCCATGATATGAGAACTCGGAGATCCTCCATGCCATATCTTCAAGGAGTTGAGATGGCCGTTCTCTTTAAGCCTTCCCCGCTGACCGCTTCTCTCTATCCTAATCCCGCCCTCTCAACATCAAAACGTCAGATCACCACCCCTTTGTCCACTCTCCAAATTGTCAGCTAAGACATGACCCTGCTTGATACCCAGCTCGTCTCCCACGGCCCTCAAATTTCTCGCCACAAATGCCTTCATCTCGTCCGTAGCTGTAGCCATTACGCCCGCAAACCAGAGGGGCCAGAGAAGGACATTTCCCCCATAAGTTCGTGCTGCAGTATCTTTCATTTTATGGGGAGGAAAGAAAGCCGGAGAAGGGGCGCATGTGATAGTGAAAGGCCTTAGTGGATGGCTCATGGACGCTGCTGATTCCGCTGCTGGAGCTGAAGTGTTTATTTGGGTCGGCAAGGTGGAGCGGTGACGGAAAGGTTGAGGGAGGTTGAATAAGTGTTGTGGTACAGATGATAGTATTTCAGTCTGCAACTCGACTAGAGTGTTATTTGATATTTGCAATTGCGCGATGTGGATTGGTAGGTGGGAAATAGGCGGATTCGATGAGAAGCCTCTGAGGAGGACGTTGCGAATCATTTCGTGTAGGATGATACGCACGGACCGGAGAGCATTCCACTGTGAAGGATTTGTAAGATGTACAAGATCGAGAAGGGTAGAAACGCGTAGACTGAAGAGTAAAGCATGAAAAGGGGGGGATAGAAGCTACTCACAAGCTGTGCCATCCAGTAATCTGCATAAATATGATATCTTCCTTGGTATACGTATGGGGACTCGATGTCCGTATAGACAACCTCGTACTCCCAACCCACCGGTTTATTCTTGGTAAGGTCCAACAACACCCTTTCCAACTCTATCGCTTCATCAATGATCATGCGCAGATCTGTGAACACACCTGCCACGATATTCGCACGAAGTTGACAGACCTTCATCATAGTGTGTTGTACGATCAAGGATGGATCTGGATCTTCGATCATAGTGCCGGCCTCTTCCGTGAGCTCGTAAATGAAGGCTGGTAAAGGTGCGCCGCGTGCTAAACATGTTATCAACAGATTCGAGGTCACCTGGAATAGCATTCGACGACCGGCGATATTCTTGATCTGTTCCGCTCCGCGAAGACACACAACTGCTGCGGCTCCATTGATGTGGCGGGACCAGTCACTCAGTGACCTTCTTTCGCAACCAGTGACGGTTTCGAAGATACCAAGGACTAGAATCGATAGTAAAGTTGTGTCTTTCCTGGCATCTGTCACTGAGTGTAGGGCTCTGTTGGTATGCTGTATGGCTCGCACATATTGAAGTCGTGCTCTATGTAGCAAAGCCGGCTCTTGTTGAATGTGGGCATAACTTGCGAGCCCAACCGCTGTCATACTCGAGATAAGTCCTTCATCTAGCGAATGCTCACGATAGACATCAGGTAAGTAATCGAAGTGCCCTGGCCCAGAGTCGCCAATGACAAAATTGGAGACGAAGAGCCCAGTTGCTAGCTCCTCAATTCGAGGTAACAAGGTCAGGTTTGTCGGACTCTTTTGGTGGAAATCCATTGCAGTGACATGTTGGGAGTTGGTTCCATCCTCCTCTACATCACATGAACTAGAGGTTGAATCTATCTCTTCGAGCGGCAGGGGAAGTGCGTTGATCGTATCGCATTTGATTGTGCTTTCTGCTTCTTTGGCCTTGGCTTTGCGGATGACCTTCTCGCTTTCATCGTGGAATATCACATCTCTGAGCTCTCGATAGCCGGGGCATTGCCTCTTGGCCTTCTTGCATTGTGTACATCCTCCTGGTAGTTTGTCACACCGGCTTTTCCGCTCGCGGCAAGCGTAACATCCGCCTGACGGACGTCCACAGTATACCATTGCAACACTCCTTCGCCAACCAAGGCCCGAATATAAACAACTTTCCACTTCTGATAGAACTGAACTGTTCGACTTTCTGTGGAGTACGGAAGAACGAGGTGACGAGGCTCAAGAGGGATACAAAGACTAACACGGCATACTTATTCCAAAACTAAAACATTGGGTAGATATTGAAGATGGCTTTTGGCTTTGAGAATCAAGAACAGGATCGAAAGGCTGACAAAGCATCGTCAATACGAGTTCAAGGGATAGCCGCAATGGCTGGAGATTGGATATAAGTGAAAGGATGAGAATGCCTGACAAGTTTTGATAAGAAACAGATCAATCGCCAACTGCTGTCGACCTCGAGGTTGGAGGGAATGTAATTGACTCGCTTGAGGGCAACGCTAGGCTCAATACAGGGGAGCATGATGCTGGCGAATCACCACGGCCTCGCTTCCTTCCCACAGCCGTTGAACAAGAACCAAGTCAGCCTTGAAGAGAGTACAACCATTGGCAGGGGGGCAGGGGGCATGAGTATTTCATCTCGGAGCTGTTATAGCAGTGACTGTTTCGTCAAGAGAGCTAATTCCGTGGAGCTGACGTCTCTGGTGTTACCCTACGCCTCCCACGTTGTTCAGCTTGCTGCAAGTGCAGAATCAAGTGTGCACAATTTCACCTAGTAGTTGGATATTTAAGGGCACCTGGGTACTCCAATCGACCCCGGGGGATTCTGTTGCAGATCTTATGACTGAAAGTCCAGTCAATGAGAACTTCGAACTTCGAGCTTGAACGTCAATAGTATTGTGTTTATCGGCATTCGCAACCATTTCCCGTTTTGGTACGAGACGTGGTCCTCGGTCTTTCGAGATATAGAGCAGTGGGATGTGTCTCCCTTCTCAATGAGTAAACTCTCTCAGTCCAGTCCATTACAGTCGTCTGCCGCCAAAGGGAACCATGGAACGCCATCCTCAGCAAAAGCTCATCAAGGACAGTCACGAACTACGATACAGCAGTAATGCTCCATCTCACGAGTTGGAAGAGATCGAAGACGGTGTATCACATACGAAGAATGTTGAGTCACTCCCATATCATCCATCAGGCACCAGCATCAAGGAGCTTCATACGCAGCACGAACAGGTCCGGAAAACAAGCAAAGTCGACACGACTGACCGAAGCCGATATAACAATATAGTAGCAGAAAAGAAAGCAGCAAACAGATACCGATGGAAGCTCATGATAGGACTCTTTTTCCCATTCTCTGTCCAAGCACTTGATATCACTATTATAGCTAGCGCAGCCCCTTTCATTGCATCTGATTTCAGGACGTATTTTGCAAGGCTCTCACAATCCGCTATTCCACTAATTGTCTGTTAGATGAACTTCCCCTCTTGAACTGGATAATATCGGCCTTCAATCTTTGCAATGCAGCATTCATACCCTTCTGGGGCCAGATAGCCGACGTGTTTGGACGCTACACTGCCATCCAAAGCGCCTTGATCACGGCATTAGTTGGCACAACGCTATGTGCCAGCGCTCCAAATACCGCATTCCCTATGCTTCTTATAGGGAGGGCCTTACAAGGAGCAGGTTGTGCCGGCCTGCTCATAGTCACCAAAATCATTCTTGCCGACAAAGTCTCGTTGGAGGAGAACGCCAAAAACAATACCATCTTCACATTTGTGGGTGGTGTGGGATTTGGACTTGGTCCAGTGATCGGAGGGTATCTAACACAAGCTAATTGGCGATACTGCTTCATCATAACCATCCCTATCTCTGTCGTTGGCATCATCCTGTCTTACGTCGTCCTCCGCTCTGAACTTCTCGGGCCCCAGAAAGTCAGACGAATCGATGGCAACGAGACTGTTGAGATTCCACAGAGCTTCGCAGCCAAAGTCTCCACTATAGATTTTGGTGGGCAAGTTCTCTTTATCTCAGCTTTGGGATTGTTGATTTTAGCTCTCACATGGGGAGGATCGTACTACCCCTGGGCCAATGTACGAGTCCTGACACCTCTCATCGCATCCGGCCATCTCATCCTCGCTTTCCTGCTGTGGGAGTACCTCCTACTCCCCAGTCATCTTCTATCAATTCGCCTCCCCACTCAAAGATCAATGGTCCCCCTGCCACTCCTCGCCTCTCGCAACATGGGCGTACTCATGTAGTAAGTGTGCCTGACCACTCCCTGCTCCATCCACTTGCAACCAATCACTAACCGTCCCTATAGCATTAGCCTCACAACAGGCATGGCCCAGTGTGCCATCCTCTACTTCTCTTCCTTCTACTTCATTCTCATCGAGTCGTTCACGGCCGGAGAAGCTGGCCGTAACCTTATATACTACACACCGGGACTCGGCGTTGGTGCATTAATGGCAATGTTTGCATGTAACGTCTGGCCACTAAGGACTTGGTTTCCTTTAGCACTAGGTGCCCTTCTAGAANCGCTAGGAATTACTCTCCTGGCTGTTGCGATGAGTAATGGGAATCTGCCTTGGGTTTATGGGATGCTAGCCCTTGCAGGCGCGGGAAGTGGGGTTGGGTTCATGCCTGGTAAGTTCACACTTGGTCGCTTACTCGCTCGCCTACATAATCTGGATGAGTACGATCTTCTGACCGCATGAGCTATAGCCACGCTTCATGGAGTTGGCTACCATCCCAGGTCCATCTCTTCCATTGTTTCTCTCATGGTACGCTGTCTCCCCCTTCAGTCTGCACAAAACAGCTTAGAGAGACCAACTAATGAACGTCCAGGCCCTCTGTAACAACATCGGCGGCGCCCTTTCCACGACACTCATTCTCAGTATCTTCAACAACCATATGTCCTCCTTTAACCTCTCATTCTCCTCTTCCTCCGCTATATCATCCATTTTTGCTGCCTCATCCATCCCAGACTCCGAGCATGCCTATTTCAAGCTCAAAGCAAAAGAAGGCATGATACGCGCGTTCTTCGCACAGTCGGCGTTCTTATGGCTGGCCTTACTGGCGATGACTTGGATGGGGAACGTAAAAATTGGGAAACGCGAAGATGCGGATCAGGTCACCGCAGGGAGTTTTGTAGGAAGTTGGTTCGTGAAGAGAAAGAGGTAAGACGGCTAGGATGGTATCGAAGGAGAGGAAGATCTGCGTATAATATACTTGCAAGTCGTGTTCTTGCTTCAGGGCTTATTCTTCTTCGACGTCTGGGCCAGAGCAAATTGTAAACAATATCTCGCTTCGCATACGACAGAGCCTAGGTGAACCATGACCGTTGTCCTGGAATGACAATACTGAGCAGATGATGCACAGAATCAGAGCTTGGGTTATTCATTGGATACATTACTTCCCTGACTTCTCATACTGACTTTCCTTGCACATTTATATGCTTATATAAACATTTCCCAGTTTACTAGAACCAAATCAAGTTCAGAATAGCCAGCACCAAAAAATGTATGATTAACGGAACGGCAGAGAGCCCCATATGAAGGAAGGTTCTATCTGCTACCACGTTGCTTGTTTGATCTTTGAACCCATATCCAGATAGTTCACGACAGTCACGGCGTTCCTTCTTTCTGACTGTCAAACATCAAGGTGAGAAATACAACCTCGTGGATTCGAGGAATGCAACTACTGTTTTCCCCACCAGACGATCTCCCTGCAACAACAGGGATGGTTGATTGAGGCATGCGGGCGGAGATCGTCATCTTAGGCCAGTTATCCTTGCTGATTGCTGGGATTGTGCTGAGCTCATGCAGGCTGCGCGCCGGCAGTCTTGGCTGGTCTTGGCTGACTGCCGTTTCTTGTTTTGATCATCCGCATGTTATTGCACTAATTTTGATGATGATTCGATGATGAAGGAGACCATTCCGACTTTTGTATTTCTCTTTTCTTGAGCCTCATCTTGAATCAACGGCATTCAGAAGATCCGTGCTTTCTTCGGTCGTGGCTGCCACTCACAGCTCTAAGAGATTCGCTCGAGTTGTTTGTTGCCTCGGGAAGTCGAGTTCGTCACCTCCTGCACTTCGCGCGAAAGCTGAGCTGACAACCTCCTGGGCGCAGCAGTTCCTTCTCCATACAACGACCATTGCGTGTTCAGAAGGCCAGACACAGTTCTTGTCTTTAGACCAAACTTGCCTCTCCCCAAATTTTGATTGCGCAACACTCCTTCCAAAGTTCTCAGACGAACATAAACAATCATGGCGGAACACTATCGAGACAACGTTGCTCTGGGGCCCGACCATCCCGATAACCATGCCTCTGCGAATCGTTGGCGCCATCAAGAATCATCGGCATTCCGAGCACATGCAGCTCCTCGAGGGGCAGATGAGAGAGGAGGAAGCAGGGACCTGGCAAATTTCCTAAACGGCGATCGAGTCGAACCACCAAAATCTGCGGGCTCAGGAGGATCGAAGTCGAAGCCCATCATGCTCGCAGGCAATGCGCGCAACGGGGATAATGGACCTACATACAGTGCGCAACATGATCCTATTGGACATGATAAGAATGCCGAAGGTACTCATGGCACTTTGGAGGTCAAATGTGGGCCATTGCTCAACTATCGGCGCATGGAGAATGACACCTGGTTTGGCAGTGTCCTAGTGGTCACAAAGGGCGGAGGACTTGGAGACAGCCCAGATATTCCAGAGCTGAAGCTGCGAGCTGCGCCAGCTGGACGCCCACCCGTGGACCATGTTGGTGGCAATGTCAATGGAGCCAATATTAATCGAGCAACTGACGACATTCGGGGCGACAACTACGGCATTGTCAATGGAGTTGACTACAGTAATTTCAAGCAACCCGAGTCTCAAGGACACCAAAACGGCGTACAAACAAATGGGGCAAATGGACCAAATGGACCAAATGGCAGTGGGCAGGCCTCTGGGGAGATGAAAGTTAGGGGCACCAAGCTTTACTCTGACCGCGAGAATACATTCTGGCGATTTGATCTGCAAGTGCCCATGCATCAGTCAGAACTCAAGTGCGACTACGAGATTCCCTCTCTCATTTTCACATCTGAAGGCAAGAGGGACAAGCAGAGCTTCTACATCCCCGCTATCCCCGAATCAATGAGGATCATGTTCCACTCGTGCAATGGATTCAGTGTTGGGACAGACGAGGAGGCTTATAGCGGAGCTTGCCTGTGGAATGACGTACAGCGAGAGCATGCCAAAGCTCCCTTCCATGTCATGTAAGTTATCCAGGACATATGGATCATCCCAGCAGCTACTAACATGTGACAGGCTTGGAGGCGGAGACCAGATCTATAATGATGGCATTCGAGTCGGTGGCCCACTACGAGAGTGGACCGATATCAGCAATCCTCATAAGAGGAAAGAGTATCCTTTCACAGAGTCCTTGAGGAAGCGCTGCGACGAATATTACGTGAACAACTACATAAAATGGTAATGACACAGCAATATTGAGGAAGCGGTTCTCTGCTAATCACTTACAGGTATTCCACCGAACCCTTTGCAGGTGCCAATGGCCAGATCCCTCAATTGAATCTGTGGGATGATCATGATGTGAGTTTTCACGTGACTTGATATAAACAGGACTGACCTGGGGTCAGATCATCGACGGCTTTGGATCCTACGTGGATGACTTCATGAGATGCTCTGTCTTTCGCGGAATTGGCGGATGTGCCAATAAATATTACCTGCTGTTCCAGCATCATCTTGCTCCTCCGCCTTCTACTTACACTACTGGTAAGGACGAGTCCATAGGAGTCGGAACAATAAGCTGACTATATATCAGACGCACCTCAAACCACTGGTCACCAGGAGGTTGGCCTCGATAAGAGGCAGCTGGAGAACACCTACGTTCTGGATGAGAAGACTATCGATTCGAGTTATATCATCGGAGCTAAGCCTGGAGTAGGTTTCCAACTGAATTTTCAAAGAAATACCACTAATATCACCTAGCCGTATGTTGTGGAACACTCCAGAAGCATATATGCCAGACTTGGTGCGAGAATAGCCTTTTTTGGCATTGACGCCAGAACAGAGGTAGGTTTTACTATCATTCAACCTCAAATTTGAAGACTAACACTCTCAGCGAACCCGAAAGCAAGTCAACTATCCCGAAACCTACCAAATCATCTTCAGCAGATTGAGGAAGGAGCTCGCCGCCGCAAAGGCAAGCTCTTCTCCCATCCAGCATCTGGTGGTTCTCTTGGGTATCCCAATCGCATATCCCGTATGTCCCAATCGAATGCTGTGATTTTGTGCTCTTACTAATTTTTTGTAGCGCTTGACTTGGTTAGAAAATATCTTCTCAAGTCCTATCATTGCCCCGATCAAGTTCCTCCACAAGAGATTTGGCTTCGGTGAGTACCATGACTTCTTTGAGATTTCAGTGACTGACACTACTTAGGAGGTGGATTTTTCAACCATTTCGACGGCAGCGTTGATTTGCTGGATGACCTTGACGATCACTACACTGCTCGAACCCACAAGAAAGAGCGACTCTTCCTTATTCACCAACTCCAAGCCCTTGCATCCGAATTCTCCGCTCGAATCACCATCCTTGGCGGTGACGTACACTTGGCAGCCGTTGGGCGATTTTATTCGAACCCCAAGCTTCAGATCCCTGTCGACAATGATTACCGATACATGGCCAACATTATCTCCTCTGCTATCGTCAACAAGCCGCCACCGCAGGCTGTTGCAAACTTGCTTGCCAGAAGAAATAAGCTACATCATTTGGACCACGATACGGATGAGACTTTGATGAAATTCTTCGACAAGGATCCTGGCGACTCCAATAAGACGTCCAGTTCGAACAAAGTGACAATGCCAAGTCGGAACTGGGCAGTCATTACCGAGAACTCTGCTGGAGCAAATCCAACTCCTGTCACCAATGGAAATGGAGCTGTGTCTAACGGAAATCCTGAGGATGCGTCCGAGAGACAAGGTACCTCCAAGGCTAAGGATGGACACTCTTGGCTACATGCTGGCGAGGTCGATGCTGGCACGAAGCACAAGGCTGCTGACAGGTCGAGCCATGGGAAGGGTGCTGATGGAAGTCTCGATATTTGCATCAGAGTTGAAAAGGATCAGCATGATAGTGAGGGTAAGACTCAGTCGTATGGTCTGACGATTCCAACTCTGAAGGTCGAGCCCGGTGTCTCGAACAAGACTCTCGAGAAGAGACACCCTGCCGAGGGAACCGTTCAGGAGCACCATTGAAAGTTTGTTTGTCTTCGTTCTGGGAATTATTTGGGCTAGATGCGGGTGTGATTAACCGGTAGAGATATCCCAATTGTACTAATAGTAAGGAGCATCAAATGATGTCGTTCTAAAAGCATGAATGACTGTCATGACTTAAGTCAGCCAGAAGCACTAGCATCTGTCGGTGTCTCACCCTTTCAAGGATTGTTCAATGTCGCGAGTAGTAGTGGAAAACATACATGGAAGCTGCTTCCGATTCCAGTGTTGCGTAAATTCAAACAGAAGTGAATCAAGTTAAAGCTAGTCACGTCTGGTGCAACATTTAGTATTTTGACCAACGAGAACATGGTTCAAAAGAAATCAACGGGCATATATATGAGATTTGTGCTGTCTGTGAACTCTAAACCTGGGAGGTCAAATGCACCTTTTCTACGACCAGACTTCGTTTACCTAATAGCCAGCTGCATCCAACAAGTATGTCCAGATCTCTCCACGAGAAGGAAAAGCAGGAACCACATGAACCATCTCTCCCAAGGTCATGCCTTGCAAGATAGCAACCTGAGCTGCATTTGCAAATTCCGATCCCTCGACAGCAACAAAAGTCGCACCAACTAATTTCTCGGTTCCCTCTTCGATGACCCAGCGAGCCCATCCAGGCTGTCCATCTCCATATAGCCATGCCCCTGGAATGTTGAAGTCGCTATCAACGGCTCTGACCCTCAAGCCAGCGGCTTGAGCCGAAGCAAGAGTGTGACCCGCAGTCCCAATGTTAGGTTCTGTGAAGATCACTTGCGGGAATGTACTCCTGGTGTCCTTCGCTTTGGTAACAGAGACTCCGATGGGAGTAGTGATATTGAAAGGAGGATTCATTCCTGCTAGAGACGACAGAATGGTATTGCTAGCAATGCGCGCCTGGTATCTACCCATGTGAGTAGTAGGAGCAAGACCATTCACGTCTCCGACAGCATATAGCCATGACTCAGCATTTCTTAATGCAGGAACGGCGAAGCTTGCGTCAATTTCCAACGGTTGGCCTTCTCCAACCAGGCCGATACTCTCAAGGCCGAGATCAAATGTCCTTGGTCTTCGTCCAGTCACATTGAGAAGCACTGAACCCGTGATGACCTGGCCGTCGGAAAGATTAACAGACAGCGAGCTGTTAGAATGCTTTTGAACCTTCGTAACATGTGAAGAGAGTTTGACAGAAACACCATTCGCTTCCAAAGCATTGCGCACGATTTTTGCAGCCTCCGGCTCGACCTTAGGGAGGATTTCGGAAGTGGATGATATTAAAGTGACCTTCGATCCAATGGCTGCATAGAAGGTTGCCATTTCAGATCCTACAGCTCCGGCACCGAGAATGATCAAGTGCCTGGGAATCGTGTTTGCTGAAACCGCGTCACGATTGTTCCAGAGCTGTATTCCTTCGACGAGACTCTCGATACCTGGAATTGGAGGAACAAAGTGCGTAGATCCGGTAGCGACAACGACCGCAATATTGGCAGTCAGATTGTATCGCTGTGTCTCACCATGCGGTTGAACACTGACCGTCTTGGTTCCAGCAATACGTCCAAATCCTCGTATGAGCGTTGCACCACTCTGCCCGTTCGAGATAGAGATCCAGTTACTGTCGTCCCACAAATCCACGATCTTGTCTCGTCGCTTAAAGACGGCAGCAGCATCAATTGTAGCGCTGCCAACAGCCTCTCGAGCTCCGTCAATTGCTTTTGCTGCCTCGAAAGCTTCGATGGGTCGAAGAAGCGCCTTGGACGGGACACACCCAAAGAAGTGACATTCTCCACCGTAGAGCTCGTGTTGGACGACGAGAACGTCCAGGCCGGCTTTGGCGAGACGCTCTTCGACGAAATTAGCGACTGGGCCGCCACCAAGAATGATGATATCGAATGTTGTTTTGGCGAGGGCGGAGGGGTGGTAGTGCGTAGGATGGACATTGATATTTCTAGTCGTCATTTTCTAGGTGATTGATCTGGCAATACAGGACTTGATGAATTCGTTTGAGGAGTGAAAGTGGATTGCAGAACACTGGAAAAGATGATGATATATGGAGGGGAAGTATTGAAGGTTCATCCGGGACGTTTGTTTTGTTTATATAAACATAGCAGCGACGCATCTCGCTTATTACAGGAGTCGAGACTGATTTCGGAAGCGTGCTACCATATGCAAGAAGTGGTATCCCCACCAATTGAGCTACGCCCACAGGCTGTCGCCGCATGTTCGTCACTATCCATATGTTAGTCATGATATTGCAGATTATTCTATCTAACAAGAACGGACTATGTGGAATCAATCTGAGGCTCTCTATGTCCAAACGAACACGCTACCCCATTTTCCCCGCAATCTGATTGGCGTTAAAATCACAACTGGCCTTTCAGCCGACGCTCGGCATTTGGAATCAAGTTGAGATCCCAATATCATGCAAGCTTGTATTTATCTGCTGACTCAAAGCAGAGTCACGGTAAGTCCGAATCCTTGAACGGAGAAGCCGCGATGCAAGCAGTCCCACTGGTGATCCCAGTGGAAAAGCACTTGTATCGGGTCAGAAAGGTGCCTACGGACTTCCGTGTCAAAGTCCTATCGACATGGAATGAGACGCTCTAGACATGAAGGATGAATGGAGTCATGAGACTATGACCGAGAAGTAGCGGGTGATGGAAGACAGAATTTGTATATTATGAACCGTTCTGAGAGCCAGAAAAGTCGATGTGCCGCAAAAAGAGACATTTGATATGTAAGCACGAGAACGATATGATAACGGACTCATCCAAAAGTATTACATGGATGACAGGTATGAAAAGGACAAATACACTTAAGCTGGTGAAGTTGCTCCAGTCGAGAGAGAACCACGTTGGGGCCGTATCGTCAAGCACTAGGTCATGTGACCTTATACTCCGAACTTTGTATCCTCGTTCTTCTTGCTCGTGATATACATTCCGCTCCCGGAATAGACACAATTAATCTTAGCAAGTTCAAAATTATGCTTTCAACTGAAATTGATTTCTTCGTCAATGGAGACAGGAAGTCACGCTGCCTCGGCATAATCCCCGCTAGTCCTGTTTAGAAACGAAGACCCGGAGCTTCCAACTCGCGAACATCAAGTCATAAAAGCAGCACCAGCATCGAACGGGGCCGTGCAAGTCGCAGAATGGAGTCTGTCGAGCCAGTACTTCACCAGCAATTGTCCTCTCAGTATCGGGCACTGCAACCACAAGCTGCCCAAGCTATCCAGCATGGCCAGCCTCATCTAAGTCATCATACGCTGGCGTCTCAAGGCGGACTGGACCTCGATCTCAACAACAGCGATGCAGTATTCCACCAGGAGCTCCGATTGCAGGATCCAAATGGACATGGCTTCCAACCTTCGAATCCTTTCGAACATGGCCATGCCCACGGCGGTCCTATGCATGTGCAAAACAATGGTAGCCCGCATACCCCGCAGCATAACAATGGTGGACAATTCGGTATCTTGACGGCGGGGTCAATCCAGCACAACTCAATTGCCCGTTTGCAGGAGGATGACAACAATATGTTTGGTGCAGCGGATGGATCAGACCAAAAGAGCAATGGACATCTCAGCACCAAGGTTGTCGTCGATCCTCCTAATCTCGCCGAGTGGCGCCAGAAGTTGTTCAATGTGGATGAGATGATCACTCTGAGTGAAGACGAGTTAGTATTCGAGAGTCAAATGACCTATACACGATTGTTGACGAATTATTCATAGATTCCAGACCTATTTCCCTCACGTTGATAATGTCTATTCTCACCGATCGACTCAACGCTACAAGCGCAAGCCCTTTGTTTCTCATTATTGGGACTGCAGACTTAAGGGACGACCACCTGGAACACCCAAATCAAACGACCCCAACAAGAAGAAGAGGAAGCGAACGGCAAGAGAGCGGGATCTGTGCGATGTGAAGATCAAGATCACAGAATACTTTCCAGGAGCCATGTTGCGACCGGACTTTGTACCAGACGGAGGTCCAGTACAACAGGCAGACCCAACGGCAAGTAACAACTTCTTTGCCCCAGGTCAGCCAGGAGGTCCTATCCAACAACAGAACCAGTTTGGCGGTGTTTCATTTGTCAACACTTCACTCGGAGCAAATCATCCTGGCGCAACTGGACAAAGATACTACACTATCCAGCGCGTCAACGGGAATGGTGGCAATGGTAAAGGTGATGGTGTTCCAGGACCTCATAAACATGCGCTTGAAGAAAGCGATAGGGTTAAGAAGAACAGTATCCAAAGACTTACCATGAAGAAGGACAAGGAAGAAAAGAAAACACAAGTATGTACCCCTTCAGTTTTCGAACACGCACGGGCCACAGTACCCCGGATTCTTGGCAATAGTAGAGCAGCATGGGAAACTCTTTCGCGAACTGCAAGAGGGCCGGACCGCTGTTGCGAGAGCCCGCGGTCCTCGTCATTAGACATGATTTCGTGAGGCATTCCTCTATTGCTCAACAACTACATCATGGCTTGCTTTTACTACTATAAAATGGCTGGTCGTCCTCTGTCGTCCATGCCTGTGGTGAAGAACGCAGGCAGCATCTTTACTCTTTTCAAATTTCAGCAGAATTTGCGGTCTCATGGGACAATGGCTGACGCAACTGCTGAACAGAAGACTTATCACAAGAAGGCCAGTGGTAATGCTTTAATCACAGTCAGAAAGCATTCCAAGGATCATGAGTTGAAGTTGTTTGGAAGCTGCTTCTGGTGAGTGCAAGTTGGCGATCTTCGGGAGCATCCTGTGACGTTAGTATCAATACCATGGAATTTACTGACTGTTCCCATTAGTCCGTTCGTACAACGAGTCTGGATCGCCATGGAAGCCAAGGGCTTGCAATACCAGTACATCGAGGTCGACCCATATAAAAAGCCCCAGGCCTTATTGGACGTTAATCCCCGTGGCCTCGTCCCCGGAATTCGTCATGGAGACTGGGGATGTGGTGAAAGCACGGTCTTAATGGAATATGTACGTGCCATTCTGCTGCTTTCCATGACCACTTTCTGACCAACTTTTAGCTCGAAGATTTTGGTGCTGGCCAGCCACTTCTTCCTCCAAACAACCCTCAACTTAGAGCCAATTGTAGACTTTGGGCAGATCACGTAGGTGACTCACCTGATGTTATAGCTCAATGTCATCTAACCGATCATAGATCAACCGCAACATTATACCCGCATTCTACCAGCTTTTACAAGCCCAAGAGTTCAGCAAACAGACAGAATATACCTCCAAGCTCAAAGATGAGATCGCAAAAATCGTCGACGCCTTGGATCCCCAGGGACCGTTCTTCCTTGGTTCTCAGCTCTCCTATGTAGACATTCAATTCGCACCCTGGATGCTCCGCTTGACGAAAGTAATGAAGCACTACCGCGGCTGGCCTGACCCAGTTCTCAACAGCAGATGGGGACGCTGGCTTGATGCTGTCGAGAATAACGAGCACGTCAAGAACACTACTAGTCTGGATGACCTATACATTGACAGCTATGAGCGATATGCGCAGAACAGACCCAATACTTCAGAGTTGGCTGATGCTGTTAATGGTGGGTATGGATTACCATGAGTGATTTGAGAGACGATGTGGGGTAATGATGTGTGTGTGCTACGATGATTTACGGCTGGAATACAGGACGGCGGGCAAATGCGAAGGTCGGATGACCTGGGATGGGCATGGCGTAGTTGGCATTTTGCTTTTTGATTGTTCATGATTGTGTGTATGAATAAGAGATGCTAGCTAATGAGGTGGCGGTGATGGATGTGTGGCATATCTGATAGGATTCTGGAGGACGCAGCGTCTCAGATAGGATCATGCGGCAAAGCATAGCCTAGACCTGAAGAGTGGATTGAGCTTTTTATAGATGACACCTCCGCACGCTCGGTCGCCTCGATTGAGCTTTGCAAATTTCTCCATAATTGATTGCCTGACCATTAGTACGGAAACATAATACCGCGCTTAGAACCAATAACAATGATACTTAAGAAGCACAAACTAGGCCAAAAATGCATTATCATACAGATTCTACACACACGATCCAGAAATCAACGCCAAACCCAAAGCTAATCCTAATAATTTATTCATCATTCAATTAACGAAAAAGCCATCCTCCTTCCCACCACTCTTCCCTTCTCCCTTCTTCCCGCCCTCAAAGACCGTCCCCTCAAACTTCGGGATATCAAACGTGCCCTCAGGATCCCTCCCGGTCTCCATAATATACTCCTGCACCTTGGTAACCTGATGTCTGACCTCACCCAGCAAAGCCGTCATATCGAGCGCCACCTTAGGATTATGTTTCGCACCAGCCTTGATAGCCGCTTCAATGATGTGATATCTGCTCACATTGTTGCGGAGCATCATGTCGAAGGGTGTCGTAGTAGATCCTTCTTCTTTGTAGCATTCGATGGAAATGCGGTCGAGATTTGGACGTCCGAAGAGAAGGCCTTTAATCTCATTCGAATAGCCGTGGTAGTTGAAGTGGATGGGACGGTCGGGCGTGAAGAGGGAGTTGAATTCGTCGTTGGTGAGGGAGTGAGGATGGAGAGTCTCGTCTTCGAGGATCATGAGATCGGTCACGTTGACGACGCGGACACGGAGTGCAGGGCACTTTCTGTGGAGGATGGAGGCGGCTACCACGACTTCGAACATTAGTTCTGAGCCGATACCGACGAGTGTTACGTCGGGGTTGAGCCCGTCGTCTGTGGATGCGAATTTCCAGATTGACGCTCCTGCCTGGCAGTGAGCGTCTGCTTCTTCGGTAGAGAGGAAGACGGGCTGAGGCTGTTTGGAGCCAACCATGAGGTTGACGTAGTTCTTGGAGCGAAGGCAGTGAGCGACTGTGGAGAGGAATGTGTTCTGTTGACGATCATCAGCTCGGGCTGCTCGATTATGAAAGGAGGCAAGGGGCTAGCGAGGGAGGGCGACTTACTGCGTCAGGAGGGAAGTATACTCTTGCAGCATCAGGCTTTAGGTTCAAGACTGCGCCAATGAAGGAGGGGTTCTGGTGGGAGAACCCGTTGTGCTCCTGTCTCGTCCAGGTAGAGGTTTCGATGTAGTTGATGCTAGAGAGATCTGTTCGCCAGGCCGTCTCTCGAGCCATTTTATTGAACTTGCTGTACTGTACCATCATCGTATGAATGATACCCAAGAAACTCTCATACGACGGGAAGATACCAGTTCGACCAGTGAGAGTATATCCCTGCAGGAAACCCTGGCAGGTATGCTCGCTGAGGATCTCGATGACACGGCCTCCTTGAGCGTGGGAGAACTCGTCCCATTGAAAGTCTCGGCCTGTGTGGTTGAATACTGCATCAAGCTTGTTGCTGACCAATTCATCTGGAGAAAAGATTCGAAGAGATTTTGGGTTGTCAACTAAAGCCTGGTCGATCAGATTGCCGATAGCCTTCATACAAGACTCCTCTGTTCCCTTTTCTACGCCGTATTTTCTCCAATCCGGAACTTTCAATGGCTCGTGAGCTTTATATGTCTCGGCTCGCTGTCCAAGCTTGTTGTGTGCGTCGATGGGGATAACGCTCTTAATCGAGTCGGTCACATCGCCAGTCTCGGTGAAGAGCTTAGCTGGACCGTATGATAGCAACCATTTTTGGAGATCAGCCAGTTGGTCCTTGTTAGTCTTTGCAGCCATCAATGGTACTTGATGGGCGTGAAATGAGCCTTCCACGAACTCGCCATCGACAATCTTGGGTCCGCTCCAGCCTTTGGGCGTTCTCATGATAATTACTGGCCACTGAGTAATACGATTAGCTCTGTACAATTATGCTGTCTTGGAGTTCCGGGTCTTTACACGAGGCTTCATGATGGGATTGCCTGATCGAGCAGCTTTTTGGATTTTGCGGATCTCATCCAAAGCCCACTGGAAGCTGGTTGCCAGGTCTCGATCCTGCTCATAATTAGCAACCATTTATAACTTATGGCTTGTTTAGAGACTTACAATGTCTTCCAGATCTTCCACGAATCTGCATTGGTACCCATAGCCAGTGAACAGGGTGACCAATTCCTTATCATCCATGCAGCCATAGATGGTTCTCTCCGAGATCTTGAACCCGTTCACGTGCACAATTGGAATAACAGCTCCGGACTCAGCAGGATCAATGTACTTAGCCGCGTGCCAGGCCGTGGCAGTTGGTCCGGACTCAGCCTCTCCATCACCAACAATGCAGCCAACAATCAGATCTGGCTTGTCCATTACAGCTCCGAAAGCAACTGAGAGTGCGTATCCTAGCTCACCACCTTCGTGAATAGCGCCTGGTGTTTCGGCATTGATGTGACTAGGGAATCCGTGAGGTGTACTAAAGCCAGTGATGAGGTTGTGAAGACCCTGTTTGTTCTGGGCGTATTGTGGGTAGAACTTCTCAAGACTGCCTTCAAGCCAGAGGGAAGCAAGGATTGCAGGAGCCCCGTGACCTGGACCAACAACATAGATACAGTCAAGGTCATTCTTGCGGGTGAGGAAGTTTAGATGGGCATAGACAAGGGTCAAGCCTGGGCATGTTCCCCAGTGTCCTAGAAGTCTTCCAAAATGTTAGCTACTGCCCTTGTAATACATATTCACTGTCTTGCCTTGGTTTTATGTCATCAAAAGTTAAGTCACGCTCGAGCAGGGCATTATCGCTAAGAAAAATCATGGCTATGCAAGTCAATAAGGTGTACTTGGATGCATTTGAAGTGGGGAACTCACCAGCCGCAATATAATTGCTTGCTGTACGGAACTCCTCCAGTCCCTTGAGGTCTGCATCGCTCAACTGCACCTTCTCAAGCTGAACTGAGAGTTTGAGAACATCTTCTGGTATCAAGGACTTCAGAGCCTTGGGGTTCGGCCTGTCAATCACTTCTCCAGGCATATTGGTTGATGGGAGACACGGATGTAGCTGAGATTGTGCAGAATAAGATGCTCCTACCAAGTCAATTGATAAAGGTTTGGGAGAATCAAGTCGATGATTAAAAGGAAGAGAGATGAGTAGCTGAGAAGTGAGAAAGCGAAGGATCATTTAATTCAGTACTCTGAAAGCTTGATATCAAGAGCTCCAGCTAGAGCAGCAGGCTGCGTCACAGCAACAGTGAACGGAAGTCTCGGATTCGTTGACCCGATTTACCATGTTCTAGAGCCTGCAAATCAGGATCTAGAAGGTTGCACAAACGTTATCAAAACTCTCGATTGCATTGGTCTGTTGACAATGGTTCGCTGAAAAGAAGTGGACTGCAGCCGCGGACTCGGTCGCTGGAATGTGGTGGTTTCCGTTGTTTGGATAACGTATTTTCAACAACGTCATGGCTTGATGTCCGCTTCGGAGCCCCTTTTTTGCCGAGTCTGCAGCCTTGTGCAGGATGATCGCCAAAGCTCTCAGCCTTGCCATGTTGAAGATTCTTAAATGCGTGATCTTTATCAGGCTATTCAGCCTCGTATGCTCTTACTCAGTCGGGCCGCTACGCCCAGGACCGAAAAGTGGCATGAGTTTTGCATCTGGAGAGTGAAGGACAAGAAATTATCATGGCCTGATGAAAGCTGGCCATCCCTGCAATCAGCTTAATATCCCTGCTTCCAACCTCCATGCTAGCTTTATAAGGCTAGAAGTCTCGGTTGTGATAAGCCTAGCTCCCGAAAAGGAACGTCATATCATGATCCGATGGAGGGGAGAGTTCTGGAGGGGCATCAAGATGATTCTCAGAATGAATAAAAGAATAGACTGCCCGGAAATACTCTAACGGATCCTATCCTGGAGTATTCAGATCATCACACTTAGTCGAGAAGACCTTTCGTGTCCATCATGTCCAAAATAATTCTCTCCATCAATGCCGGCTCCAGCTCCGTCAAGATCTCTGTTTACACAGCATCCTCAGGAGAAGAACCAAAAGAGCTCGCAGAAACGCAAATCGATGGTCTTACTTCTCCTCCTCCACAACTAAAATACACTCGCGGCTCGCAGTCGATATGCAAAGACCAGAAACTCGAAGAGAAGATCTCAAGCCAGAAAGATGCCTTCAAATACATGCTAGACATGCTGATCAAGGATACTGAGTTCTCGCATATCTCAAAACAAGACGATATCGCCATTGTCTGCCACCGTGTAGTCCATGGTGGCGATTTCGAAACGCCGCAGATCATCAATGACGAAACATATCACAAGCTCGAAGCTCTGACCGACCTGGCACCACTACATAATGCATCTGCCCTCGAGATCGTACACTATTGCATTCAAGAGATGCCCAAGACGCGCAATGTAGCTGTGTTCGATAGCGAGTTCCACCAGACGATACCGGAACATATCAGGACGTATCCGATCAATCAGGAGATTGCGAAGAAGAATAAGCTGCGGAAGTATGGCTTCCATGGGATTAGTTACTCCTTTATTTCGAGGAGTGTGGCAGCATATTTGGGGAAGAAGGAGAGCGAGACAAGTTTGATTGTGCTGCATTTGGGAAGTGGTGCGAGTGCGTGTGCGGTGAAGAATGGGAAGAGTTACGATACGAGTATGGGCTTGACGCCTCTGGCTGGGTTGCCTGGTGCAACGAGGAGTGGAAGTGTAGATCCTAGGTATGTTTCTCCTGGTTACATGAGGTCGTGAAAATGGCGCTGATTGCTTTACAGTCTGGTCTTCCACTACGCATCAGATGTCGGGAAACTCTCCCCGAACTCAACAGCAGAGCTTCACATTTCTCGTGCAGAAGAGATTCTGAACAAGGAATCAGGCTGGAAGGCGTTGACCGGCACCACAAACTTCGGAACCATAGCCTCGTCCGACGATCCCAAGATGAAGTTGGCCTTCGATATCTTCCTCGATAGAATTTTGAACTATATTGGCGGCTACTATGTGGTTCTCAACGGCAAAGTCGATGCATTAGTCTTTGCTGGCGGGATTGGCGAGAAAAGCGACTTGTTGAGACGAAGAGTTGCCGAGGAGACTGCTTGTTTGGGCTTTGAGATCGATGCGGAAGCGAATAAGAAGCCTATCAAAGATGTTGTGCAGAGTGTTGGCAAGGATAGTGCCAGGCACAAGCTTCTGGTATGTCAGACGGACGAGCAATTTGAGATGGCAAGGTATTGCGCTGTGAATGATAAGTTGTTTAATTGAGCGTTCGATTTTAGCATCGGAGTTGACGGTAGATAGAGAGGAAAATACATAATTTTTGCTTTCACTATCACGTTTTCCATGTGAACATATGTTTAATTCACTCCTCAACATCGTCATCAGTGCTCTTTCGGTCTACCTAGCAGAAAATAACAGCCCAGATATAGTGAGAACCAGAGATACGGCAACCCATCACTCGCATTGCTTCCATGTGACATATGCGGAACTAATAGGACATTGACAGCGACCTTAAGGCAAGATGTTGATTTCAAGAGGACGTCGATCTAGGCACTCCCAGACAAATTGTATGTGAAAGAACAAGTTTGAAGGTCAAATAGGCAATGCGTACAAGTACGTTTCGGGCATTGGGGCTCTGCATTCGAAAACCATAACATTAACAGGTGGAAAAGCAGACTTTGCAGGACAGAGCAATCGGCCAAGGCGAAATTGGAAGGACGATGTAACTTTTCGAAGCCATGTGAGGATATAGTTGATGCTTGCTGAGTACGAGAAGATTTCCTTGACGCTTGACCAGATCCAGGAATGGCTAACATTGAAGAAGGGAAAAAGAAGGAAAAAACGGCAAAAGCAAAAGCAGAACTGCAAAATTATACTACAGTAAAAAATTATCCATACGAGCCCAGTCAATATACCCACAGAACTTGATCTCGGCCACTTTAATGTCTTTCCCCTGCTCCCGTAGAGTACTAAGCTAGTACTTCATCTCTATCTTACTCCTACTCCTACATGGCGCACAAAGACCAACAGTCTGGCCAATACCACGAAGAATGTACCCCCAAGATCATTACTGGTCCAACAAAGACACAATGGAGAACAGGAGGGGTAGGCATGCCAACAACACACCAATCATGGCCACTCCAAAACCTCCCAATGAAAACCTTCACCACAAGCAACAGGGTTCCTTTCCCATATAGCCTTCAATCGGCCCCATATCCAAAAGCATCATCATTCATTCTCTGTGGTCGACGGGTTGATTCGTGTGCTCGTGTGCTCGTGTGGTCTGGTCTGGGCTGGTAAACGAATCCAAGTGGGGCGGCGGGCCGTGCAAAATTCTCAAGTCCCGATCCATCCATTCAGCCAGACAGAGGGACAGAGAGACCAGAGCCGCGCGCAAAAATATGTACAGGTACTCTAGTTAGTACTACTAGACGTAGATGCCTGTCAATCCACCGTTGCGCTCCGAAGGTCGGATGAGGGCTGGAAACCCTCGATCTACCCCTCTCTGTTCCTGACGGCACTTGCCAATTGCCAATTGCTCATTGATTCTGCGTTAATGTTTGAAAGTTGTGTTGATGTGCCGAGATCCAGGGACATGTGATGAGGGCTTGAACCTCCTTGGCAGTCAAGTTGTTTAGCAAGAAGGGGACAAAAATGCAAGTAAATGTGAGAGTAGTCGAAGGCACAATGTCTTCATATTAATCTAAAGCCAACTGCTCTCCTGAGGAGGGCAAGATAGAATCTTCCTATCGACTGAGCAGCCTCACACTGATCATTCTTCAGCTTCAGCCTCTCTCGTTTGCAGGGAATTTGCCGCTTCGAAAAAAAAATAAGTATCGAAAAAGATATCAACGACCGATCTCATCATAACTTCGTTTCCAGCCAGCCAGCAAGCAGTAGTAGCTTTGTTCCGTATTGCAGGAATCTTGCAGATTCAAGAAAGTTCCTTGATAAAACCCACCACCAGCCCAAAAGCCAATATGCCTATGCCTCCCACCGTTCATCAAATATAATCCCTCTGAGCGAAACGAAAATTCCATCCAGCAAAACAGCAAAACCAAAGGGAATCCCAGATGTGCAAGAACTTCTTTTTGTGTAAAACCCCAAACCCGCAGCTCCATTCTTTCCCATGCATAACATGCTTTCGTTTCCACGATTCCCACTCCCCAAATAGGCGTTTTGTTGCTACTGGATAAAGCCAGTGAAGATACCTGCCGATATCCATCCGTTCTGTAGCGCCAGGTCGAATCGAAGTATAAAAAGTAAAGCAAAGCCATCCCGTGCCCCATTTTGTGCAAGCCAGTCTTCTCCAACGTCGAGAAAACCAGCAAAGAGATCCAAACCATTGTACAAGAAAGGGAATAACTGTTTCGAAGACAAAAACGGAAAGGAAGAAAAGCGAGCCGCCTAATTACAAATTTCTGGGTGGCGAGACCGAAGAAATCGGCAGCCCAAATGTTGTTTTTATGAGACCCCAGTTGGCTCAAGTCTATAACGAAAATTTCGTCGATGTGCAAGAAAGGGGGCAGCGCAAATTATTCCGCAAAAGCAAAGGAGCCTCTCCCGAACCCAAAACACCTGATCGGATATCCTTCCGGTCTTCATGCCATCCTGTTTTCGAAAGACAAATGAAAATCTAAATTCGCTGATGCAACGCCGAGTAGCCGAAAGAAAAAGGAAATCGTAAGATCGAGGCAGCCGCTGTGTAGGCGCACGCAACTCGAGACCGTGAGAGGTGTGTATCCGTATGCGTGATTATCGTAAGTTTTTAAAGTGGTCGGCCGGAACAGCACCGTTGAACGTAATGCGCGCTTTAGAATGACGCTGAAAGAAAAACAATGCAAAAAAACTTTTTGTTTCCGTGCGCTAGGCATCGAGGGTATTGGCCGAGCAATCATGATTTCGCAAGTTGCATAAGGACAGATCGAGAGCGAATTGATGATTGCTGTTGTCTATCCGGCGACAATCTGCTGCCCGTAGCCATGGTTCATGAAGTAAGGTTGCTTGGACTGAATGTTGCAGCTGCCACAATTGCAATCCGCGGAACTGTGGTCCCAGATGTTCCCGTAATGGTGGCCATAATGGTTGTCATAAGGAGTGAATGGAGTGAGTTGCGGGTTGATGTGTGTGGGAACGTAGGTGGCATGAGTTTGTGGTTGGTAGCCTCTCGAGTATTGATTGAACACAGCCCAATCATTGTATCGAGGAGCTCCGCCAGTGGCACTCATGTATTCGGGCGTGTTGAGACCTGAGTCTGGAGCGGATGGAGGCGTGAGATGCGGTGTAGGATACGAGTTGACCCAAGCCGACTGATCGTAACCAGAATGAAATCCAGACTGAGGACGCTCTCGCGAAGAACTCTTGGGATATGCATTGTAGGCTTGGGGATATGGACGCGGGCGCTGAACGTTGGTGTCGATCGGTGCAAGAGGCATTGGCGCGAGACGGTCGAGGGTCGCTTTACGTTGAATGTTCTTGCCCTCACGCCACTCGTTCCAGCTTTGCAGCCATGCATTGAAGTCCTTGCTCGTGTCGAGGTTGACATACAAGTTGTAGTCCATCGCCTTCAACCATTCGTGTTCCATGCTGTTCAGCTCGGAAACAGGGATACCACTGACTTCTGACCACGATCGGTTCTGGAATGTATTGTCGTCCAAGAACTTGCTTCCCAAAAGAAGACCGATGGTCAACATTCGCCAAACAACACCATCGGTGACTTTGCAGGGACCGGCAGCCTTGAGCATGTTCATTCGTCTTGCGAGATAGTTCATGCCAAGAAGGATGGTTGTGCTTGGGAGTCGAGTTGAAGTGAGCAACCCCTGAACAAACTTGCGAAAAGCTGGCGAAACGGAACCGCTGGGAAGAACAATTCGTTGGGCCATCTCAGCAATGTATTCGGTGAGCTGATCGATTTCATAGTCCAGAACGGCACAGACGCCACCGGAAGTCAACATGATGGGCGGTCGAGGAGCTGACAGAGAGATATCTCTGTCAGAAACAAGAAGAAATGATTCTTCTTGCTAAGTCGAATATGCTGAGCGAGATGCTAGATATTCGAATGCTCGAGAGCTCGTGATGAAGAATTCGGCGATGAAAAGCTGACGAAGGAATTAAGAAGTCGGTGCGATAATTATCCTGCCATATGAATGAACTCGAAGAACGGCTGCAGAAATCCTCAACCCAGTCGGAGAAAGCGACAAACGTCACGCAACGTATTCAAATCGTATCGACCATGCGGCGAAGGGATGTTGTTCGTGATAATGGATGATGTAGGTATTCTGCAGTAGCTGAGTTAGCCTTTAATTCCGCACAGAACTTTCCGCGACGACCCTCGGATGTTTTTCGTGAATTGTCAAGGGACGCGAAACAAATATTATTCGTTGTATCTATGCAAATGATCGAAGTATTAGGTGTTCAAATGCATTCGGCTTCGAGGACTGGTGGTGAAGATGTTTGTCTGAAGGATGTGACCATAACAAGCCGAAATGCCGGGTAGGGAGAACAGCAATGAAGTGACCAGTCCTTTGTTTTCCTTGCAAATTCCGACTTGTTGACCTGGTGCTCTGGGGTGTATAATGAGAATATGTACGAACCTCCTGAGCTTTCCTGGCTGGGTTCTACCAAATGCCCTGGATCGCCGTCGTCGACTTCAGGATTGTGGCCTGTACCGGTTCGTGGATGGAGAGTCGAGAAGCCCCTTTTCAAAATCGATGGGTTGATGCGAAGTCGAAAGGTTTAAGGCAAGGCGGAAAAGGAGAGGATCTCGTAGGTAGGATGTCGAGATGTTGAGGAGATGAGAGAATGGAGATGGCGATGTGAGTAGAATCAATTATTCTCTGAAGAGAAAAGAAGGTCAGGAGCAGAGGGAGCAAAGCAAAGCAAAGCAGGGCAAGCAGTCCAGTGCAGTGCAGGGCAGGGCAGGCGCGGAAGAAAGGGAGGGAAGGAGAGGCCGGCCCAGTGGCTCGTCTGGGACTCGGACTGGGATTGGGGTTGGGACTGGAACGCTACCTACAGTATTGCGCTAGCGCTAGGGGACACAGGGCGCCACTAACCGTGAGTGGAGGGGACTCACCTCCCAGGTCACTCACTGGAACCCACTGGGAGCAGTGGAGACTCATCATTCATTCCCTGGAGCCAACCCAACCTAACTCCCCTCCCCTCCCCTGCACCTGGGCAGCCGAGTCTTTCCTCCGCTCACCTGGATCATTATTTTCTCTACACCACCTGCACCCATCACCTTCTCCCGGTACTGTACGTACCATACTCTGCCTGCCTACTGTACTCATGAGGCATCACTAGCACAGAGAGAGTCACTGATATTGGTTGGTTCATTAGTACCTGGTAGGTAGCAGCAGTATTGGTCATTCATAGCCGACAGTCATCGTGTGAGTGTTTTCGAGTTTGCCAGCTGCTGCTGCATCTGGGGACAACTCTCCTTCCTCCCTCCCTTCCCTCGGCTGTGTTGTCTTATTGTTTTACAATACAAAACAGTTGTTATGTACTTGATTCAGTACGCAAGAGATTTTGATACAGACACAGTGGTTGATATTTGAGTACCCACTCACTCTATGATCACAATGTGTCAGTATTATCGTATTTTTTACTGGTACTGTAGGCTAGCCGGTGTTATTGTTAATCTCACGGAGCGTGTTACGGAGAATGTTGCCGCGAGTCTGGAGATCGAGGTGCACAACAGTCGGTCGCCTGGGTCCTCCACAAGGAGCAGCCCAGGATGTCCAAGGCTCCTCTCCCTCGTGTGGCCACCGCGCGCGATCTGGCGCTGACACATTTGCGTGGTGGTCGTCTGGCTTTTAGGGGCAATCTCAACCGCTTGATGAGCCAGCCTGTCCCACACAGTCCTAGCCAGAAAAATGTACGAAGAGGCGGTGTCCAAAGGAGCCAATCGCTGGCCCAAACACGGATCTTACATTCGTCACAAGTCGAGGTCTGCTTCTCCTGGGTGGTGTCTGCCTCTGCTCCGAAGCCACAACGATTCTCGAGTAGTGAAGCAGTCGAATTGCTTTCATCACGAAAAACTCAAATTGATGTTTCCCCGGCTATTATTACTGACAACCGCAGCAACCCCTCCCTCCTTCATTCCTGGAGTTCCGAATTACATTCGTGCCCCGGGCAACTTGGAGAATGAAATAAATAGACTTCCCAATCGGATCAAAGGCCAGTCCATTCAATAGTGGATATTACATCTATCGAGCCTGTCACAGGCACTCACAGTTCTGATTTGAAAGCTTTGCAGCAAGCACCCACTGCTGAGCAGCGCTCTCGACGAACTTGCAGGCCTCCCCATCTGACTTGTCCACGATTTTCCTCAGACATTCGGGATGCCCCCCGAATATTTTCCGGGCTTGCGAGCTGCAGAAAAACTAGGACCCTTTTCCTCCAAGGATGAAGACCGGTACACGGCACCAAACACCGCCGCACATTTTGCAATGATGTGTTTCAATTTTGGATGAAGACGGTCTTTTGGCCCTGGAACTACTTTCGTACCTGTCGAGTCTCATGATGCCGCAAGGATTTCTCAGAAGCGAGTTCATCCACCAGCGACCCCTGCAGCAAATAAAGGAGGTGTAATCAAAAGTCACTTAGCCCCTGTGTCAAGCAGCCACCTCTTCCAAAAACTCTCCCGACGGCAGCCTGTCCACGACGCCGAGAGTCAGATGCTACCAACTCTTCAGTGCAAATCTTGCCTCACTTCCATCCCACGAGAAGTCGCTTTGGCGTCATCTTCTCCCATTCATATTGCCAGATCTCGAGTCCACAGAACACAGTTCATGGTCGTACAAGTGCAACCCTAAGCGGTCTTTTCCCTGGCTCTGGGCGGCCGGCTCAAAGTAAAAATAACCCTCGCCAAAGAGAGTTTAGCCCAACCCGATTTTTCAATTAAAGCTCCAAGATCAGACGAAGTCACGCAGGACGACCACAACCAAAGTCTCCGCCACCGTTAGCAGACCCGTTTGAAAGATGGGGTTGCCAGACCGATAGACCCTGGATTTTGGCGAGACCATGACGATGGGTCCTGAGTCTTCGACCTCGTCCTTTCACGATAGTTGCATGGAGTCGAGGCCGTCATACTCGGGTACAAATTGGAATGGTTCAGGACGATCTCCCTTCTATAGCAGATTTTTACAACCTATGATATCAACCGACCAAATTCAAGTGAAATTTTCGTCAATAACCAGTTCTTCCTCAGCTCAAAATCGTGCTTTAGTTCCTTCTGGTCATGAATCGTCAGCCATACACAGTTGTTCTATCTTACCCATTCATCCCGATGCACGCCAACCAGGACATCGATCCATCGTGAGCTTCACAGCCCGGACAAACCGGAGCATTTGGACTCACCACAGCCTTCTCGTCCTCGCCTCCCTCAATCTCAATTAGGAAGCAGATTTGCGCTGACGTCGCCGATTTGCCATTCCATCCATCAGCCAACCCAACCTTACATCCAATTCTCACGCACACAAATCCCATTCCGGCAGCTCGCAGTAATCGTAGCCTGATGATGTGAATTCTCTCCGTTGGAACGAATCTGCATCACCATTCCACTATGCTCCCCACTCTTCCAAAATATCCCGCTCATGACATAATTGCTGTAGTCAACCATCCGCTTTCAACATCCCACAAACCCACAACGAGAGCGACACCGGCTTCAAAACGGCATATCAAAGGAAGTACTTTTGCTATCCGCGGGTATTCTTTGCATTCTGAGTGGACTGAAGGCCTCAACCCCTCTTTGATATGTACTGTACAATTTTTACCTACCGGACCGTTTTCCTGCGCCTCTTGATACCCTTCGCATGGCACATCAGCAAGAAATCCCACGTTGAAGCCCAACGAACCTTCCCTCGTACTTGTACTTGACCACACACAGCTGCATGCATCAAAGAAACCCGTCCAATGATACATCATCCATACTCACTAATATTTCTTCTTTTCTTCGACCAAGAACCGCCTCGGCTTTCCCCCTCATCTCAAGACTCCAAGCCCCCGAGCAAATTACTCATGACCTGCAGCATCCCATCCCATCCCATCCTCAAAACCACAACCGCAAGCCGCAACCCCTCACATCATCCCGAATGTATCCGTCACCACGAGCCGACGATATGCCTTGCCCCCCCCCCCCCCTCCCCCTCTCAAGAACTCAAGACCCATCCATTCCATCCCATCTAGACGCAGACCCTGACAAACACATGCGTATTACTGGAGCCTAGAAACGGCCCAGAAGCTTTCAAAGACGCACATGCAGATTTTTAGACCAGAAAGGGAAGAAGGGCTACGCAACCCCAACAGCCAACGTAAGGCAAGGACGGGCTGATATCTCTGTTCCATTCCATTCCAGTCCTGTTGTTCCGTGACTTGAGTCCATGACTGCAGCGTGCATGCCTGAATGAACGAACCCGCGGGAAGGGAAATCGGGAGCGCTGGGATGGGAAGGGAAGGGAAGGGAAAGGAGTGGCGTGAGAGAGAGAGAGGAGGCAGGCTCCGGCTCCGTTATTAAGTTGAAGGTGGGATTTCCCGACGTCCGATTTCATCCTATGCAATACCCTCCTCTCGGAATTCGAGGTCTTGAAGCAGGTGAGTATAAATAAGATAGGAGTGTTCTTTTTCGATATCACATGCAGGTCACGTGTGACTACCCAGTCTTCGTTCATTGAGGTTTCAAAGAGGTCATGTTCAGTGCCGTATTATAGTATCAAACGCCAAACAAAAGTCTCATTGCAGTTATGTGTAGATTTAGATGCGTTTTTCTGGACGACATTGGGCTCCTCTGCCATACCTCCGAAAAGTGAGGGTTTAGTCACCCGGAGGCCGATTCTCATCTTCACCTGAAGATCAGCGTCTTGTCCTCCTTCTCTTACTCGGAATTTCCACGACAATCGTATCATCTTCCTTCTCGGCTGTCGTTTCGACAGCCTCCTTAGACCTCCATCTTTTGCGGAGGGTGCTAGGACGCAGGATCTCATCATCCGAATCTGGTGTGGAGGGATGGCTGATGATTTTGCAAGGTTCCTTTACTTTTTGAGATTCTGATAGAAGAGGAACGTCGTCGTCAGAGTCTGGCGCAGGATAGTTCTCCTTCTCAGGGCACTGAGATTTGTTCTGCTGGTTCCCCCGATGTCTCATACCGTATGGTGTTCTGAATTTCTTTTCCGGCGAGATTGGGCTCGATTCTGAGTCCGAGACTAAACCGACGCAGGTAACTGTAATCATGTCACCCTGTCCAAGTGGTTCCCTTGTGGGAGAATCCTGAAGAGCGTCGCGTTCCTTGCGTGATATCAAACCTCGCTTCGGTGGGGTGATCGGATTTTGATCGTTGACATCTGAGCTTCCACCATGGGCAGGGGAAGATGGTGAAGGACCCTCGGAGTCGGTGCTTGGGTTTGTGCTATTCGGTGATATGGCTGATGTCTCACGGTCATCCCTATCATCAAGTTCTGGGCTGTTCCTCTCAGACACGACGCTGCCAGCCTCGCTGCCAGACTGCTCATCGCCGCTAAAGTCAGAGTCCTCATTACTTTCATCGGATTGGTCCTCCTCATCAGTGGGAACAACAAACCCATCGTCAGATTCGTAAGACCCGACATCACTCCGATCGTCGTTTCATGGCCCAAGCTTCTCTCCCCTTTCAGCGGACCTCGACTTGTCATCTCTCGAGCCTTTTGAGGCGGCCTGCGCGACTTCCATTGCAAGTATCTCCTCTCAATTTCAGGAGATCAGGTGCATATTCTTTCCGGTGTCTCAAAGTCCAATTCCAATATCCTCTGTTGTGGTGAAGGTGCCGGACGTCAAGACCTTCGAAATTTCCAAACCACTATCCGGAGGAACGATTCAGTATGCGGTAGCAATTGTTGACTTAAAATGCCGGACGTGCAGGGTTCTGTTCACTTACCATTTTCGTCGATAAAGGGCTCATATGTTGGTCTACTTGCACAATACACTTATCGTAAAGTGCCTTGACTCTGGCGAACTGGAAATTGGTTTAGCAATATACTTGGCACCATATGTCGGATATTGCATACCTTCGAAGATGGGGCACCTTGTGTAGATTCTTTGCGATATATACTCAACATCCGGCGACGGTAACCTTCTGGTAGCGAGTCAAAACGCTCTCCAACGTGTGTCCCAAACCACATCTCAGTAGCCCCAGCTTCGTCACCGACTTCGAAATCTTTACATGGCTCTTCGATCACTTTCTAAATTCAGGATAAGACATGATATTGCGTTCAACGTTCAAGCTTCACTTGTACACTCCAACACAGAAGGCCGTGGATCTTGATGGTTTTTATATCATCTCCCCCTGACAAAGGAACTGATGCAAATGGCCCGGTACGAAGCGAGCTATGCAGCCTTTGGACATTTATCTTTGGCCTTTTCTGCTGAATGATTGAGTTGAATGCCTGTTGGTTTCTGCTGAAAATCACCTTGAGTCAAAGTCGAGGTTGAGTTTAAGGCCCATGTCGTAGCAATTTCCGAATCCGAAACATCTTGCGTGGGGGCACTGTCTGGGCGTCAGCACAATGAACGTTCTTGGACTTTACAACGCGAAGTAAGAACTCAAGAATTGTCACTATTTTAGACCATGAGATATTTCTAAGACAACATTTTGATTCCGCCAAAAATCAAACCATCTACTTTTGTTTACATCTAATCATATCCGCCACCATAAAAATATATATTACTTATTTATCTCGGAGTCGCTGTATTCCAGGTAGTCCTCATTGTCGCTATCCCGAGTCAACGCATGATCTCGGAGTTGAGCATCGCTGTCTGAGCCAACGAAGATGAAGTCGTCAACGGATCGTGTGTTTCCGGCGCTGGAAGCTTGACCGTCTGATGCATTCTCAATAGCTGGCTTGCTCTCCACATCCTTGGCCGCAACCGGTTTCAAGAAGCTTGAATCTTTGTCCATGGGCTCCTTGTCGTTGTATGTCTTGTTTCTGGGCTAAGCAAGTTCCATGGGTCTTTTGAGAACCTCTCCATGAGATTGCCCGGAATCAGCAGAACGGCGATCCCGAGATCTCTTGAGGTCACCTTCCACCAGCTTGGCGCGCAGATCTTGCAACTCTTCTGACTTCGATCGAGCCACTTCAAGAGCATTTCTCGGCTCACTTTGAATACCTGCATCTTTTGCTTCCTATTCCGCGATGAGACTGTCGATCTTGTGGCGGACCTCCTTCCGAAATGCTGCAAATTCTTCTGTGATCGTTGTCAGCGACTCCTCTACCGATTTCAACTCTTGCTTAGCCGCGGCCATGTTCTCAGCATCAGCAACCACATTTGCTGCGTCTTGATTTAGCTTCTCTGTTATTACTCGCACATTCTCCATATCCGCGTCCCAGAGTGCTTGCTGTTTCTGTTTAGCCTCTTCCAGAGCACGCTTTGCCTCTGCAATTCGCTCTCGTGCTTCGATTTCCTGGGTAATGCGATCTCATTCCAGGATTTCGGCGTTCTTCTTTCGCGCTTCTTCGCCCCGTTTGTTCATTTGTAGTTCAAAGTCCAGCCTCTCCCATTCCAAAGTCTCTTGCTGTTGTCGAACTTTCTCTTCTCGCTTTGGACATCGCTTTCCATTCTATCGTGCGCCGAGAGTCTCTGCTTCATTGCTCCTCGTGCTGACGCTCTTTAACGGCAGTCTCGGCACGGTCTCTATCAAGACAGTCTTTCTCCAATTTCAGCACTTCCAGCATCTCTTCATGTTCTGTCCTGAGCCGTTGTAGTTGACGACGTTCTCCGTCTAACTGTGCCCGATCGAGACTCAATTTTTCCTTGACCGCCTTCTCCAAACTTGCCTCTCTCTCCTTAGAGCCTCTTTCACGCGAGCGGAGTTCATCAATTCCATCCTTGAGCTCCTGTAGTGTCTTCTCAGCTAGCTTCACCAGGCGCTTGGCTTCTGCTTGCTGCCCTTCGGTCTCTTTAACTTTTGCTTCTATCTCTGCCTGTCGCTGCCTGACTGCGAATTCATCCTCAGACTTGCGCTTCTCTGCTTCTCGTATGATCTGTTGTTGGTATTCTTGGAGGTGTAGGCCTGCCCCTGCTAGTGTGAGCTCGCGGAAGTAGACACCGTTGTCTCCCAGGAGCAAGATCCGACCACAGTTTGAGACTTTGATTGGCATGATAATTTTTGAGAAAACGATGTGGGTCCGAGAGTTTCTTCCCGCAGCTTAGTTATTGTGGTCGTGATAAGGAAAACAAGCCGGAAAATTGCTGTTGCAAATTGGGTTCATAACCAAAGCTTACTTGGGCATTCGAATCATGCTATGGTCTGGAATGTTTGAAGTCAGTTGCAGGAATCGCGAATAACATCTCGATGCCGCCACAGAGTCATGCGGATCACACCAGACATTGATTGGAATATCTCAAGAGCTGACTTGTAGCCGCGAATCATGCTCGCATAATCGTAGTCACACTTTTCCTTGGTCAAGTCAGTCCTCAAAAGGCCTGAGGAATCATTATTCAGAAGGCCGAGCACGATTTGACAGGTTCACTGGAAGAGAGATACTGAGAAATTTTGGAATTCAACGACTTTAGCGACCAGCACAATCCTCCGACACTACTTCTGACGCCCATCAAATCAATCAGTGAGCTCCGCCGGAACTTTCTTCACCATTTCCACCAGCTTCAAGGACTTCTCATCCCTAGCCGCCAAAAGCTCTTCCAGTTCCTGCCTGATGAAATACGCCACTATTTTATTGTACTCCTCCCTATCATCGATAATAAAATACACGTCCCCAGAGCCTGACTCAGACTCCGAACTCGACTCTGAGTCCGGCCTCTCCTCCGACTTAGACGGCTCTGACGACTCCCCAGACTCTACTGAGCCGGAAGGACCCTCCTGTGGATTGCTAGGGTCCGCCATATTATTTGTGATTCTGTCGAAGTACTTCTCCGCCTCAGAGAATGCGCGATCGATTTCTTGAAGTTGGCGGCGGATGCTAGTGAGTTCGTTGACGAGTTTATTCTCGACTTGGCGGATCTTGGTGTGGATCTCGGCGAGCTTTTGGACAAACATCTCCTGGCGCTCGAGTTCTTCGCGCACGGCGGTTCTTTCGCTCTCTGAGAGGGGCATGGCGTTGTTTCGGTGTGGTGTTTATTTGTATGCCGCTTGAAGAGGGGACTGGAATTGTTGTGGTGGGAGGCTGTCAGTCTTGAAGGAAGAGCATATATGCATCTTGGAATCATCAAATGATCGATTTCTACGTGAGTCACGAAATTTTTTGGGACTGCTATCAATAGCAACGAATTGTGGTTCAAAAGTTATGTGCTTTCTATGACTAGATCTTTGAGGAACCCTGTCACCAAGCAAACAGATCACGACCAAGCATGAAGTTTGCAGTGAAATTGACGATAATTCCAGTCAGGAGGATGCGGGAACTTAGATTTCAAGTATACATCCTCAACCTGGTGAAAATGTATGGCTCTTCGTCAAGTTGCCACCTCTTTGTTCGCAAGTGTTTCCCTGAGAATTCCCTACCACCACCAACAACGAGAACAGGAAGCTGACCTAGGGGTTACTGAAATAATGGGGCACAGTAGAGAATGCTCGATGAAAAACCGTCTCAGGTCTAATTCCTTCAAGCCTCCCAGGATTGACACAGCATCGCCCTGGCATCGGCTGAGGGTGGTTTTGGGTCATGACGGTGAGGCGGATGTGATCAAGTGAGCCCGCACACGTCCCAAGACCGGCGGAAAATTCTTAGATCTTTGGTCCCTGCTCTCTCACAGGCAATTTGACAATTCTCGCTGTACATGACGGACCCGTACCATCCTGTAAAAATCTGTATTCAAAAATTCATCATGTGAAATGAAAAATGCTCGCTTACGCTAGACCGCCCCGCACTTTGTCAACAAACACCCGCACACCTTCCTATTCCCTTGACACATTATCCTCGACTCTCATTTAATCGACAGTATCTCAACAGCACTCTCTGTGTGTGGATTGAGGGATATCTGAGGTGATAGAGATAAGAAATGACTTCCACATTTCAAGACACCTACCATCGTTTTGTTAATAATGGCCACGGCTTATTTTCGCTCCGACCAGGTAGCAGCTATGCCTACAAGCATTAAAACTACCATAAACCGCTACTTCTTAAAGGATCCAGAAACAACCTTGGACTAGTTCAGGGCCTCAAGGAATGGACATAAAACCGTTGGGAAGAGGTTGTAACTCACGGAGAAAACCTACGATACATCGACTGTTTCAAACAGTAACAAGAAAAGGACACAACCAAGCAAGCAACGCTTTGTGATGATATAGCATAGTCTCAACAAACAGACTCCAGCTCCATCCATTTCTATCAAATGTCCCATTTCGACAAAATGGATTCCGGATTTCAAATTTCAGCCTCGTGACCTTGTTCTAATTGATCTGCTCTAATATGGGGAGCGAGCAAGCTGCTGACAGTTTTTAACATTGCCAATAAGATCAAAGTAGATGTGCTTCATCCGCTGATCCCATTTTTGTTGTTTTCTCGACAAGCATCTTCGATTGACTTCGTTCGCAGTCCACGTGACCAACCGTTTCTTATTGGTTCTGTGCTGGCGCTCGCTCCTTCAGCCTTACAAGCCAGTGCCGGTAACCTGCATAAATCCTACACCTCTTCCTTCCATAGTGTCTCTTGCAACATTCAACTCCGACCTCACCCTGGGCTGCGTTCTCAGAGCGCTCTGAGTCCAGCAAAAACGGGCGAAGCTTCTGGTTCACACTCACTTTTTCAGCGGTTCCAAGCGCTGCAGGTCTTCACTGCAGCTCAGCCTTGCCTGCTTGGAACAGAGTCTCTGAGCTCGTCCTTCAGACTGACTCTTGTTGGCACCCAATTGGTGTAGAGTTATTCTCAAAGGTGATTCATTCCATGTTCTCTGCCTCATTCGACACCTTCACATTGAATCTGGACCTGGCTGAAGAGGTATAACTTACCTCGTCTCCCACCGCCATTCCTCTCAAGCATACCACATCTCCCTGCGTCGGAACTTTGTATGATCAGTCAGACGATACTAACAATTACAGTCTCAAATGGCGCCCCTCGAGCGATACACGGTTAGTGTATCTCCTCCTGGCGTCGAACCCTTCCGACTTCTCGTTCCATTCCCACCAACCTCTACCGTTGCTGCTCTTGCTTCAGAGATACAGCGGCGAACCACAAGTCACGATGACTGGCCTGAGGATTCCGAAGTTATTCTCCATATTGGCGGAACGAATGGCCCGATTCTGTGGGACTTCGATCTTCTCTCAACAGTTGTGACCAATCCTGCGGTGGACGTGGTAACAGCAACGCCTCGTGTCAAGAAACAACGCGCAAACCGAATCGCATCAAATGAGGTAAGTTTCCATAGAATTTCCAATACTTCCTGTGCATGGTCAGTTTTAGATTTACGCTGACACTGACTAACTTCTGCCAGCAACACCAAGAACAACAAGAAGAGACCGAGACCCCTGTGGCTGGTGCCATCAAGATCCGCGTCATCACTCCAGCACTAGCTCGAACATACAAAGACTTCCGCTCTATTCCCGTTCTACGTGGTAGGTGCTTGTAGACTCGCTCAGCCTATCCGTGAACTTGTTTCAGTATAATGCTCGGATTTACCTCGTCTCCTTCTCTCATATGCAATGCTGACGATCCCATCACTCGCAGGCTCACTCAAACGTACCTCAACTCTCCGAGAGCTCCAGACGCACATATCGAACCACTTGTCATACCCATTTTCGGCTCCATCCAATACTAGTCAAGACTGCAATTGCTCTCTTGCTAGACACATTAACGAACGAGCCCTTCTTACACAGCTTCGTCCTCGTGACGGAGGTGACAGCTTGTCAGAGCCCATTGGCAAGCTTATAGTCGTTCATGGACGAAACTTAGTAGTGGTTCTGGACACTGATCATGTTGAAAAGTCTCGCTTGACTGCCAAAGTTGTTGAGGAGCTTGGTGGTGAGGTAGAGTCGCGAGAAATGACTTTCATTGGTGGCACGTCGACATCGAGCCAAAAGTAAAGTATCTCCCTGGCTCACCGCTCTATTATCACTAACAAACCACAGTGATGCTTACACCAAGCTCCCAGTCATCTCCATATGCTCGAAGCAGCGGCACGGAGAGTTGAATTGCGCTCGAAGTAACAACTTCCGGGGACGACTTGCACCTTTTGCCTCAACTGGACTTGATCTACACACCTGGGAATCACCTATCGAGCTGTCGACGACAAATATGAACCTTAATCTTGATGAATCATGCCTAGCGGAATGTGCAATCGATGGAATTCTCAATATATACGTAGTAGAGCGCCGCTTTTCAACCAAGGATGGATCAGAAAATGAGTCTGGAAAAGATGCCATCTTTCTAGAGAGCGATGCTTGGTACGTAGCGCCGTAATCGATATTTTCCCTAGTTTTGACTATCTTATCTGGGAAGTCAGATTTTCTCCTGGACAGGCTACACCCTTTGTATAGAATATTATCAATTCGCAATTGCTAACACCATCTTGCGCACAGGAGACACCCAGTCATTCAGAGTGCGCGTGGTACTGCAATGCTTCTATCCTCACTGCGAGTCTTGACAGAGAGAATCTCAGCCCGACAGATGGAGCCTCCTAACCAAGATGCTGTCCTCCACGTCATTCATCTTCTCACGAGATTTCCACCAGCTGTGCGAGCAGTTCAGATACTCATGAGTGGAAAGTCACCCCGCCCAAGCGAACGCGCTGCACTTGCACAAGCTCTTTATGAAGTCTTGAAGGAGGTAGTACCCATACAGCTGATCAAGTCAGATCCTGGAAGATATTTCGAAGGCACAAGACTGCTCCTGGGCTTGATCTTGGAAAAGGCGAAGCACCTGAAGCTCCAAGCCACTGATTGTAAGTTTTCGAGGTGCCCTGTATTCTGTCTTCAAACGTTCCGAAAATCAACTAGAAATATTTCTCATTCTCTTTCGAAAAGTCCCGTCTTGAGGCAACAGCTAACTTGCCGTTTACTTAGCGCTACCATATGTCTCGACTATGAGTGTACTAGATCTGCGGAATACCTTCACGATGGAACCCATCGTTCGCCCAGTCCAGACGCCATTGGGCCTCGTCGAGGAAGGATACTTTGAAGCCTTCAAAATGGAAGGCCCGCTCTACTTCAAGACCGGAGAAGCACCCATGACCTCTCTACCATTGGAGCAGCGAATCAAGAGAATTGCTCTTCTCTCGGGAGGCTCTGTGTCACAAGTCACGGTCTTCGACCTCAAATTTCTGAGCACCACCTCTTGCTACGCAGAAAAAGGAGGCATGAATCTCGTGATTCCTCCTGGAGAGTTATGCGACTTGAGCTACCTATCTGCATTATGCTCACGCCACAATATGGCTGTCCTTCCGCCTGTATCGTTGGCCTCAGCAGAATCACCAGCCTTAACTCTCGATAGAAACGGGGCATTGAGCGTATTTGTTGGACGCCCACCGTGCGCACAGCCCGGCAAAGATATATCGATCTTTCGCCCAACGAATGGAGGGGAAGAGACAGTCGACGTTTCCATCATAACACAGCTTCTTGTTCCAATCATTGAAGCACGAGAAGCTGACGGTACGGCGATATTTGATGCGTTTGGCGATGGCTTTCGTCGCAAGTTCAAAGAACCTAACGAAATCATCATGGTTTGTGTAGATTGCTCCAGTAGTATGGTAAGTCTTTGTGAATTCTCCGTTTCCGTAAACGATATTCTGAGGAGGATTTCGGCCTGTGCCCTCTTGTTCAAAATTTGCACTGCCTCCAGAACTACTCTGGCACTCTTCATCTCTGTTTGGACTGTAGATACTGACTTTGAGCTCGTCTACAGTCCGAAGATTCCGATTTCATTGAAATTCAGGACGATACAGATGAATCGCAGAATGAGTTCGAGATGGACAGCGATGACGACAGCGAAAGCTCAGTTTCCCTCCCTGCAAACGGCACTACATTCCTGTGCTCTACAATTGATGAGATGAAGAGTAAGGCTTAAACTACCAAATGAACATGCCTTGTATAGCTAGCTGACTGGTATAGCCTTAATCACCGAACATGAATCATTCAATGACATGGTCGCCATCGTACACGACGCTTCATCCTGGAACCAACGAGGTATGGCATCGAGAGCTTTGGGACTTTTGAGCGGCTTGACATCTCAAGAGCTGGCTCATCGTCTCAAGCAGCTAGATGACTCGAAGCGGCGTTTGCCCTTCTACCAATACCGCGGCGTCGAGGCAGCGGGTCAATCAGATATCTCCAAGCTTAAGAGTCTAATTGCGGGCTTGGCTACACACAAAAATGCCATCTGCGACTTTCTAATCTACCGGGCTATGAATGCGACTGTTCTTGACCAAAACTTTGTATGGAACATCGGCGAGGCCATCCCAAAGATTCCAAGAAAGTCTGACGTGCCAGTCAACGCACCTTCGCAAGAGGACTTCACAGTTCCAGTAAGTTCCGGACCACAGTGATAAATTTTCTTTAGGACGTCTTGAGATCGTCTTCTCCGTAAATATTTCTCACAGCGAGAGTTGCTGACTGCTTCATAGCACGATTTTGCATGCCCAATCTCAAGGGATGTCATGGACGACCCTGTTTTCACCTGCGACGGTTTTACCTTTGACCGAAACGCGATTGAAAGAGTACGTATACTTGATGGAAAATTATGCCATCTGAAAATCTGCTGGCTTCAAGACGTTGTAGAAAGCGAACTGACTTTTATGTAGTGGTTCCAGATTCGTGACTCATCTCCACTGACAGGACTCGTCCTTGACAACACCGATCTCCGCTCGAATGGAGAGCTTTCTATCAGAATCAAGGACTGGATTGGAGGGGAAGATATTATTCTGGGAAACACCAATCGACCTTCCAGAACCCGTTCATCTTCTAGTACCATCACGGTACGATTCTTCAGTCGGCTTGGTGATTTCACCCGAAAGGTTCCTACGACTTTGTCACTCAGCGACCTTTACAAACTTGCATTCCGAGGCATGAAGGGTCGTCATCCAAAGTTTCAAATGCACTGCAAGAACGTGTTCCTGGCTCCAGCAGAAAGCAGTCTATCAACAGCAAACATAGTGAACAATTCTATTGTTCATATCAATATTCCTGACGAACCATCGGCAACGAACGCATCAGCGAGTGGCACTGACATGTTCGAAGAGCTTTGCCTCATCAAAGTCTTCCACCAGACAGATAAAGTGCTCTTCTCTTACGTATGTACATTTCCCGGTGCTATTACTTTCAAACTTCAAATAAAACATTCCTCGGAGGCCTCGGAAGCAAAACCCCTAATGCTCCATGTGTTTTGAACAACGCTGACATTTCTCCAAGTGGATCCCGAAGAACACGCCAAACACGTTTGCTTCTGTAGTCTTCAAATATTGGAGATTCCAAGCCTCAAAGGACAATTGGTATTATACTAACAACCTTCTAGCTTGGACAGGGATGACACAGGAAGGAGACCGTCACCTTCGTGGACACCCACATGACCCATGGAGCCGCCTGTCGCAATACCTCAATCATCATTCAGCGACTGGACAATTGTCGTATGAAACGGTCTTTGACAATGACCCCTCAAACACTGACCGAGACGGCAATGAAGAGTGTGAAGATGATGATGTCGATATGGACACCGCTACATCGCCTGCTCCTCTCGTGCTGAAGGTCTACATGAGCCTTAAGAAGCCGGAGAGATCGGGCAAGAACCTTACAAGAGTCAGTATCATGATAATACCATATCTGCAGCTGCTAACCTTGCCTGTGAAGCTTGACGTTTTGAAGAATATGTTTGAGGCTTTCTCCAACAGACTCCTAGCCTATGGCTTCAACACGCATCTCGGCTTAATCTCTTTCAAAACTTCTGCGACGATCTCTCAGGTGATCACCCATGCCATTGAGAATTTCCGTCACAAAGTCAATGTCATGAATGCCCTTGGCGACACGGCTCTTTGTAAGTGATTCTGGCAGTGCCTCTTCCCTCCAGTTCTAGCGACCCGAGGTATCTTGATCCAAGAATTACACCCGAGACATGACTAGATGTGTTTTTGCTGACTTCCGAGTTTCCCAGGGGACGCACTTGCTCTTGCTAACGATCAAATCACCGAGTACGCTAAGAGATTTCCGAATGCTAAAAAGCGGATCATCTGCCTCACGGACGGGATGGACACGAAGTCCTCTCAGAAAGCCGAGATTGTCTCTATGAGCTTGCTGGTACGCCTGTGGTCACAAAATGACGTTGACGGATATGTGCTAATTCTCATCATAGCAAAACAAAGTTGTTGTTGACTCATTCTGTCTCGGAAATGAAGACAACGTTGATCTCCGTACCGTTTCTTACCTGACCGGAGGATACAAATTCAAGCCAGAGTCATTGGAGCAAGCGATGGCAATGATGGAGCTTGAGCCCGTACTTTCTCAACTCGAGAGACCGCCAATTGTTATCCCACCTCAGTCCTCATCACACCCGTACGATTTGTATCTGCGATTTGCTTTCGCAAAGGATAAGGCAGTATCTTTAGTCTCCAGAAATCATTTTAAAATGTTGCTGACAGTCTCGAAGGTCCCTGAGGTTGTCACAAGCGAGGTCTTTCCTCCACGCCGTGTGCACCCCAACATCGATGATAGCTTTGTGCAGCTTTCATCATTGTCCACGAATGCACTCCAAAATCAGGGAACTGTCAACACCCATTCCGATGCCAACCTTCGTACTTCCAGAATTCTGACAGAGATTCGAAACATCCTGGCGAACCCTCACCCACATTACGACATCTATGTCTCCGAGACCAACATGTCATTTTGGAAGATCATTGTTCAAGGTCCACCAGATAGTGCTTATTCCACTGGTACATTCTCGATTTACCTGGATATGGAGCAAGACTACCCTGCATTCCCGCCAAAGTGCCGCTTCACAACCCCCATCTATCACCCCAATATCAACCGCCATGGCAAAGTCTGTCACTCCATTCTTGATCGTAACTGGACTTCAGATACAACCAATCTGCAGCTCATCAACACGATCTATTCGCTGCTGCTTGTCCCGGAGTTCTCTGATCCGATCAACGCTGTTGTAACTCTGAATTACCACTGGGATGAGGTTGCGTTTCATGATGAGGTCAAGGCACACATTCAGAAGCATGCTACTAAGACTCGTGCAGAATTCAAGGCAGAGATTCTTGGAATTGAGGAATAAGCATCAAGGGGTGTTTTGCTTTGCGTTCCTGTGGTGGATTCATGCCATCGTAGCTCGATGACGGCGAGAGTATTTGCTTTCTCCATTTCTGCCTTTGCTTTCGCGTTTGCTTGTCACTTCAGGGCTGCTACTATGATATTATCGCGCGAGAAAGGTTGCTGCTCGGCGAGGGGTGCTAGTTCATGGGCAAAGTAGGGGTGCATTATGAATTATGAGGTCATGACTGACGGATAAATGGACATGCCATTGCAATACAAAAGATCTTTCCTTCGGCGCTAACCTGTCTGTGACGGTGAACTCGTGACTTGTCCACGTTAACCATATGTAAACGTTACTTTCTTCTCAAGCTGCCCATCTATCGCCCAGAGTTCTGCTGCGACTGCTCCAAATATCCGCCCGTCTCGCTTATCGGCGCGTAAACAAAAACAAACCTGGAACAGAAAGACATTTTTGGACGCGATAAATGCCGATTTGGCATCGCAAAGGAAAGCTAAGAAGAGGACGACACTTTCGGCATTTTTTTCACACCAAACACCCCCAGCTCAAAAATATTACACGAAAAGCCGCAATTGGGTAGGGTGTATCAACTTTGTTTGACTTAGGCGAAAAGGCTCGTTTCGCCTAGCAACAGCATCCGGGGGAAACAAGGAAAAAATAGAATAGCACCTCCGTGTATGGCTGACCGTACAAGAAGAAGTGCAAGATATAATGAATTCAAGCAGGAATGAAAAGCAAAAGGAAACGCCCACCAGGACGACCCTTGGAACAGGGGCTACTAAACCACCACAAACACTTTTCCTAAGAACCACTCAGGCATCCATGTTTAGTGATAGTAATAGTACAATCAAGAAACCCATTCCGACCATTACTCACAGCCCGGCTAGACTGCTGGTGCTGCTGGGTTTTGCTTGTTTCGCTACATAAAGGCGTTAGCTTGAGCGGGATTTTAAGCGAGGGGCTGGATTCATGTGGATTGACTGGCGATGCAACGCATTGCGGTGGGTTTCAATGAACGGCTGGCTGAGGAGCGCACTGAGAGTTGGGCAGATTTTAGCAGAGCAGAGAGAGGCTGGGTTTGAAGTGCTGGCTCCATCTGGTGACTTCTAGCAGCATCATTAGAATTCACCCAAAGGACCTCTGATCTGCTTTACACACCGTTGATGAGATTTTATTATATAGCAGAGATAATACACTGGTATCGGAAAGACTATCTGATCTAGGGCCTATCTGGAATCAAATCGTTAGTCTCTTGTGTTACCCACAGATGCCATCATGCTCAGCACACAAGTAGAGCAGGTAATCAAGATCTTACCTCGCGCCTCGGACGTCATATGGGCATGATCTATCCAGTCGTTCGCACATCAATACAGACAGCCTCATAAGAAGTGCTCATAAGAACTGGTTTACCACACCACCCCTATATCCACCGCATAGCATGTCGAAATGCCGCAGGTAGTCATCGGCTAAGCATTCAAGTCAATACTCCAAGCGCTTGACAAGGATATCTGGCCAAATAAGCACATTTTGGGTCCAAAATACTTCGTAACGCAGGTATTACGGTAGAGTTTAGTTCGGGCACTTACCATATCACGTAGCACTGATATGACAATGCTCCTGTTGGCTTTTGCCGTTTTGTTACTTGCCAAATTCGTTTGAGGTTTTGCTTCAAAGAGAAGCTCGAGCGGACAGGCTCGTTCAGGACGAAAACCGGTTGTTCAGTACTCAACGATAGAACTTTCTTTTGCCAACATTATAATCAAGGCTTTGTTAACGACAAAGAGATCGCCCTTTCAAGTAGAGTATTTCGGAAGCCGCAGGTATCACCGAGAGTAAAAAATATCATTCTTTTTGCTTGAAGGAAAGTACAGCGCAAATGTCAAAAGCCCATCGTCCTTTTCAACATCAATACTTCATGCTTCGTGACAAAAACACCCTTGCTCTCCTGGCCAGTCCCGATACCCTCACCATCACTATTGTCTTCGCCATCAATCCCAACCTCCAAGGCGTCAACCAAATCTCGGACCTTCGCCATCTCCCACTCGCCATCCTGAGTGGTCCAAAACACGCGCCTGATACCTACGGCATGCATGGCACTCACACACCGGTAGCATGGTCTCGAAGTACGGATCTCTGGCCGGATATCGTCATCAGGACTGGCTTTCGAGGTCGTGGAAGGGGATACGGAGCGGGAGATTGGCGACAGTTCATCGTGAAGTGATGCTGGAGGTGACTTGGGAAGAACCGGTGGAAGCGGCAACTCAGGAGATTCGCTTGGTGGGGATTTACCCTTCTTGCTTGGTGTCTTGTGTGAAGTCCCGAGGCGGGCGACATATAGATCAGAGCCTTTTATACGAAGATCTTTGGTTCGCGCGGCGGTGTTTGGCTTGGTGGAGGATTTGTTCTTGGTGATTAGAATCTGCTGGGGTTTGGTAGGGATAGGTGCTTTTTTTGGTGGCTGCAAAGAGTTAACAATGTTTCAGGACGAGATCTGGAAGGACGTACCATCGCCTTCTTTTTACGTGAGCGAATGGACTCGTTATCGGAGCTAGACGATTGCGACCCTGTGACAGCATCGCCCTTACTGATCTTGGTCTGTGGGTCTATAAGATTCTTATGTGGATAGTGTTTCTGTTGTTGAGCCTTGTGATGATAGTGACCCTCGTACTGATACCCACCCTGGTAGAGATACGACGGTCTACTCTTCAGACGCTGTTTCTCTGCACTTTTCCATGTGTTCGCCACCACGTTCTCGTTCAGTTTCTCGTTCTGAAACCCGTGATCCTCCTCCTTGGCGTTGGCTACGTTGCCATTGTCCCTCTGAACCTGATTCAAGTGTACTGCTTTCAAATCGCGACTTTGCCATGGAGGAAGCGCCACCGTAGGCTTTGTCAGTGCCTGACGAGGCGGCCTCCTTGCAGATGGCTTTGGCGTAGGCTTTAAGTGCACGTGCTCGGGCTTTGCGGTTTTTAGAATCATCCGATAACTTGAAGTACGGTTTTTCGAAGCACTTCGCGGAGCGAGCCGAGGTTTGAGAAGCCTGGGTGCCAGAAGAAAGAGAGAGAGCGCTGCGAATTGCCATCATCTCCGAGTGCATGCTTAGAGCGACATTGGCATTGTGGCCACAGCCCATGGACTCGAAAGGGGTGAAAGTACCCTCGTCGGGTCGATTCGGCGTCTTCGACTTGCTTTTTAGCTTAGACTTCAAGCGCTGCTTAATTTCAGCAATTGATGGGCCATCGAGGGAGGCAGATGGCAAAGCACCGCTCTTCAAAGCGCCACCATCGAAGCCTGGGCGATAGCAATTAAAGCCTTGACCAATTACCTTGCCACCGCGAACAATGATCGCACCATGGCGATAGTGCAGTGGCGAGAGTTCAGCCTGAGCAAGGCAAAGGGACAAGAGAGCGTCGTTGCGTGGAGACATTTTTGTTTTTGTTGTTGTTTCTGTTTGTGGTTTTGACGGGTGGGTTTTGAGATTGAAGATCCGGAGCTGTTTGGGGCGAGTCTGGTAAGACGAGTTTGCGGTGGGATTCCTTTTTTGATGCTGAACTTGTAGGTGGTAAGGGGCCTTAGTCGTGAGGACGTAGGTAGCTGGGTGAAGATGAGCTGGTCGGGCTGGTTGTACTGATTTCTGTGATCTGTGTGTGGTGATGATGAGAAGTCGAGCCTCGATTAGGATATGTCGTCGCTAGTTGTGCGCTTGTCCGTTTTCGGTTGGGCAAGTGAGTTTGGGAAGGAACAAATGATTCACAACACAGGCTGAAGCATGCTATCTACCTTGGAAATTCGTGATGGTTTTCATTATTAATACACACGCAAGTCTATCTTGTGCCTAAATAGGTAGATTCAGAGAAACGCCAGATTGAGTTACTACCACGTGATCACACCTTAACTCCTGTTGTACGTCTACATCAAGCAAACCTCTCCACTCCGCAGGCCTACACGACTCCCTTATCGATGATCGGTGCGCGTCTATGACCCGACTGACTTTCAGAGCCCCATTTGTTCTTCCACTTCATCTCCTTCTCTAAGGCCTCCTCAAGAGCTAGACGACATTCCTCGGGAAGTTCTGCTTTGATTTCTTCAGAGATACCAGACAGGCCATTCAGACCAAGATCATGAAAATCACCATCAGGACCTGGTACACCCAAAGTCGAGGAAGGCGAAGATTCATAGACTGTGTCGACGATCATGTAGTTCTTGGAGTATATTGGCTTGACTGGTGTGAAAATACTTGGCACCATATGCTCCTCAGTGTGACCATTCGTCAAAGCTTTAGCTTCAACTTCGTTGTCATCGATTTGCTCCCATCTGGCGTGTGTTGGTTGCATTGTCTTGGGATAGTGCATAGTGTTGGTATGTGGATCGTAGATGCCTGGGAGTGTTTGTCTACGGACACCACCCAAAGCAGCATTAAATCGGCTTCACACGAATTAGTATATCAAAATTTAATCTCATTTTCGAACCTACCTTGCCTCTCGAGCGTGTTCCAACATCCAATTGACATCGTTAATCATGACTTTCCTCTTAGCGCCCGGGATTGGTTTCCCAGTCTGTTGAGGAACAGTAGGTGCGCCTGAGTGGTAGACTGAGCTTGCTCCGTGCCAGGCCACATACTGATTCTTGTTGTATTCTTCGCCCGCCTTGAAGATATCATTTGGATCAGCCAACTCGCCCTCTGACACACCCTCAGCCTTGAGCTTCGAAACCTCGTAATCGTCGATAATTCTCCTCCCACCGACGATGATCTGAGCGCCAAACTCGCGGAAGACGGACCGAGCAGTGCAGATACCGATAGCACGACCCTTGTAGGAATGTGGAATGAGCTCGCGATCAATCAAGTCACGCTTCTCCTCATCGTTTATGATGATCTTATAGAGTTTCTTGTGTTTTGTGAAGAAGAGGTAACTGTCTCGGAAGCCCACACATCTTGCTGGTTCGGTGGACAACATGTAGAGTCGCTCTCCTCTATTGAGAATCGTGAACGTTCTGCAACGATATTCTCGACCACCTTGGAGATTCCCTAGCTTGTCGACCTTCTTCTCACCCTCTGGATCTTCTGGCAAGGCAAGCTCGTCATCAATAACGTCCATCATATTCCCATCTTTGTCAATCGGTTGTTGTGTGACATGCGACGGGCCGGCTCTCTTCGCCCATCTTCCTCCGCCCCTTAGCCCAGAGCCTCGTCCGCGTCCTCGTCTCGGAGTGCTATTCTCGGCAGTGTTCTCAGGCTCTTGCGTATCCCAATCTGCGGGTCGATTCTTTGGAGGTCTCCCCAATCTCTTTTTGCGAACAACGGGTTCTGGGATCGGTGTTGTTGGTCCTTCCTCTTCAGCATCAGATTCCGCTGCTGGTGTTCCATCCTCAGCATTCTCTTCTTCGCCATCTGGCTGGCTCGCGGCGTCGGACTGAAAGGCATCTGGCATTTGCTCATCGTCTCCATCGTCGTATTGGGGTGTGTTCTCTAAAGAGGGTGTCAATAATCCGTGTTCAATGCGCCGGAGGTTGCGCAGCTAGGAACTCACTCAAGGCAGCAGCAGCACTTTTTGCCGCAGCTCTACCAGGTCGTCTGCCCATCTTTGGGGAATTTGATCAGTTTGACTGGTTGGGCGGTGGTGACTTTTTGCAACTCGTTGTCAAGACTGTTGCGCGCTCGTCCCTGGCCGACGCGAAATCGTTAGGACTACACTAAGCTGGACTAGTGTCAAGTTCTAGCGTCATTCAAGCTTTCCGCTCCGCCCCGCCCCGCTCCCTCTCACTGTCACTAGACCCTCACCTCCGCCAGCTCTACATTTTCGAACACCGATGGTCTTCAGTATTGACACTGGTAAGCCTCGTTGTGTATAAACAAGAAACCATACTCAACATGACATCGCATTCGGGTCTGTGTTGCCAGCCGGGCCAGCGTCCAGGTCCAGCTCCAAGGCCCTTGCTTCTCACGGCGACTTCACATGCGAAATAGTCACATTACAGCTACAACACTAACCCATGAAGCGTTCTGTCTCACCTTCGTGGAGGCGATCACAAAAATGGTGATACAGAAGATTCAATTGGGATCTTGGTCTGGTGATAGCAACGAACGCTACGCGCCCTGGATCATTCTTAGAGTGTCAGATTGGTTGGAAATTCATCACTTTGTGATGAGCGAGAAGAGTGGACGCCTGGACTAAGCTCCGGATTTGACGTTACACTACTCAGAAGCCGCCTTTCATTCGAAGAGTTGGGACTATTGGGATTTTTTAAGCAGGACTCGGATTCATGTCACCGACTCACTGATATAATTCGCGGCACATGCTGAATCATGTCTCAGTCGTACTACCAAATCCTGCATCTTTCTTGCTGCGGTGTGTCGAGCGTTAATGATTTGCTTTGGTAGTTACATGTATCCCTCAAAAGGTACACTGATAGCCAGCCATCTTCTGAATCAGCCAAATTCACAAGTTTCGAGCACGTCTCACTGCACTTTGTGCTATGTTGGCAGGTTACATCCTCTGATCTTAGGTCAGCTCCTCTATATATCTATCTGGCGCTGAGATCCGGTAAGTGATCCGCAACATGGGGCTGAGATGCAGTATTTATGTTGGAATGGTCAGCTTCACGCTGTAAGTTCACATGAGTTGTGTAACCGCCCTATCCGACCTCGGTCGAATGTGGTAAACCCTTGAAGAACCCTTACTCTTGCCATGCAAACCGGCCCATAAATAGAGTGGAGAACGAGATCTCTGACCCAGGTCTATCGGAAAAATGACGTCGATGGGAACGACTGAATTTCAAACATTCGAGGGACACAAGATAGGGGATCGAGACTTCACAACAGGAGAATGCTACAAATATGAGCTGTCATAGAACATTCATTCCGCTGACTTTCGCATTCTGAATGATTTACTTGAGCAGACGTAGCGATTTGCCTCAAATCGTATACATACAGCCAAGACTTTGTCGAACTTCGAGCAGAGCAAGCATTAATTTTACTCCAGTAGAATTAAGGGCAATGTGACGAATGGACTCTGAGGATAACGATCAAGGTGAAGCAACTTAAACCAAGACTATGCCTGTTTCCACACCGAGCTTGACGAGAGCCTACGTGGTCAACCTCCTCTCTTGCTGGGCACGATTATGTTGGCCTAGCCGGATTCTCCCTCGCATCGATGACTGTTGCTGTCCACCTATAGTGCATACTGCGAGTGATACGAAGATACGCATTAACAGATAAGTGAGGCTATAAATTAGAGCCAGTTGAATTTCATTGAACTCTCAGCCGCCCTTGCTAAGTACCTCCTTTCCATTCGTCCCATCAGTTGATCGCTGAGCACCCTACGCACCTGATACTTATATCAAGGCCTGACATAGCCACTGGAGCAGCCTTGACCTGAACCTGACCTGAGGAGTTCGCCCAACCGAGCTGATATGAAGGCGCATATAAAGGACTTGAGTTGTCAGTGCATTCTCCTAGCAAACCAATTATCTGAATCTGTCGTCGGTTACCGCCCCCCGAGTCGTTTTGTTGGCTGTCAAGGAGTGTCCGACTGGCTCGCCTTCGTCCGTATTTTAGCGGATAGGCCCACGGTAAAGGGCCGGCGAACGCAAGTACCCCCAGCACCAGTACCTCTTTACTTTTCGAGCCCACCTTGACTTCGACTTCAACTTCATCATTCTCGATTCTTCTCTTTCGCCTGCCGGACACGATTTCAAATACACTTCGGCTGCTCGCATTCGAACCACATCGCTTCCACCAGGGATCGCAGACGTTTATAACCCTCTAAAACGCAGACGTTCGCACTCTCGAAAGTGGGTGTAAATGTGCAGTTTACGACAACAATTCGATCTCTACCTCTACTTGCCCACCAAGGAAACGACAGGACCACGACGCGCATAGTCCAAGATGGCAGGTAACGAGATGGATCTCCTCAAACAAGCAACTCAGGCGATGATGGCGAGGTACGTTGTTTGCGCAGAACCGGGCTACATGCACTTTCTTCACTCCAGACAACGAAGAAGAGGCTACAACATGTCGTACACAGTCTTGCCATGGGCGTACTGTGCCTTTCTTTGTATTCTCATGCGCCAGACCACATTCAAGTTGATGCTGGTTTTTGTTTGCCCACATGCTTCTTCAACTGGACATGGTGGGGTTTTTCGGTGGCGGGGCCTCAAGTTCTCATGCGGCTGTGCTTCCCAGAAATGGTTCGAAGACGGATAATGGCGTTTTTCTGCGCTGCAATGCACTGCTGGTCGGAGAGAAAGAATTTTTCTGATTATTGAGCATTCTCTGCCAGCACTTTTGCCATTTCCTTCTCTTCATTTGTTCTTGACATCTGTATTTCAGCAGAGTATTCTCCTATTGCTATTTTCTGGACAATTCTCAATTGATCATGGCTCTTACTGATTTGCTTCAACAGCAGGGACGATGATGCAAACGAAAGCGATACACCTCGGTCTGGAGTAGCAACTCCGCAGCCAGATCCTTCAGACAAGAGATTGCCAGGCATAATGCACAGTTACTTTGGACAGGTTGGTTCTGGTTCTTCTGGTTCTTCTGCAAGTCCAAATTCTGGTCCGCTTGAAATTCCTGTTTCGGGGGGCGAGGCTGAAAGCAAAGCTCCATTCTCCCATCCGGAAGAATTGGAGGCTGCTGAGACCCTGCCGCCAGTCACAGCAGACTCCATCACGGATCCTGCAAGTGCCTGTCCCCAGACAGCATCAGAAGCCCTGCCGTTCTCCCAAAATGAGCAGTCGGGGCTTCTTGCACCTAAACTTCCCCGATCAACCTTGCACTCATACCCGACACCACCCGCTTCCCAAACACCATCACTGCACAAGTTGAAGTTGAGCGATTCTGGCTCTGAAGATGAGGACAAGGTGGCTGCGAGGACAGCAGCTCCCCCTTCCAGACATCACAAGAGTATCTCGGAATCGATTCCATCAAGCGCTCGTCGAGCGTCTTTGATGAATCCGCTTTCAAATGTGTTAACCTCTTCAAACGTTTACGCGGCCCATTTTTCGAACCCTAGCGATCGCAATCCCGCCACTTCACCCAATACCCCTTCACATTCCCGCTTGAATTCTGATTTTCATGAGTCTGCGTCTTATGATAGACTCAAGAAGCTAACAGATGACGCTCCGCGTTCAAAGAGTATTCCTCCCACTCCAACTCGTGCTTTGTCAAATCAGACCGTCAAGTCGGATGCCAGCGGCGGATCAGACAGAACAAACGGCCAGGCAGCAAAGGCAAACGTCGAAACAATTCCCGGCGCAGCTTCTTTGTCACCACCAACTGGAGCTCCCGCACCAGCGCCGAAAGGAAAGCTTACTGTCAAAATCGCCGAGGCCAGAGGTTTGCGCAAGAGCCGAGACCCATATGTTGTAGCTGTCTTTCAGCGCAACGAGCTCGTCTCCAAAGGCCCTTTACCTTCGGACATCGACGAGAATGAGGACCCCACCAGCAGCCCAATGGGTGGAATTCCCATTGCGCGATCGGGAAGTGATTCAGGTCGGCCGATGGCAATTCCAATGAAGAGTCGGCAAAGCAGCAACACCAGTCTTTCGGACTATCGTGACTTCAAGAGCAAGGGTAGAAAATCGATGACTAACCCGAAGTGGGACACAGAGGCCGTCTTGTAAGTTCAACCTTCGTCTTGGCATTCTGAGCACTACTAACTTGACCAAGTGATGTCGTTGGATCAGATGCGAGAGTAAATCTCACTATTTACGATCGAAGCAGTGCCGCAGAGGAGTTTTTGGGCCATGTTGACTTGGAAGCGAACCTGACCGAGAACGACAACTCGCCAATCAAAGGATGGTTTCCACTTCGAGGTCGAAATGACACTGACACGGGTCTCCCGGGAGAGATTTATGTCGAAATCACCTTCCAGCGAACTGAGAAGAAGCACTACGGTCCAGATGATTTCCAAATCTTGAAGCTCATTGGAAAGGGAACATTCGGACAGGTCTACCAGGTCAGAAAGAAGGACACAAGACGAATTTACGCCATGAAGGTGCTTCAGAAGAAGGTTATCGTCCAGAAGAAAGAAGTTGCGCACACAGTCGGAGAGCGCAACATTCTCGTCAGAACAGCCATGGCGGACTCTCCATTTATTGTTGGACTGAAGTTCTCTTTCCAGACTCCAACTGATCTGTACCTTGTCACAGACTACATGTCAGGTGGCGAATTATTCTGGCACTTGCAAAAGGAAGGACGTTTTGATGAGAAGCGGGCCAAGTTCTATATTGCTGAGCTAATACTCGCTCTTCAGCACCTTCATATGCACGACATTGTCTACAGAGACTTGAAGCCAGAGAATATCCTCTTGGATGCTAATGGACACATTGCTTTGTGCGACTTCGGCTTATCCAAGGCGAACTTGACCAAGAATGCCACGACCAATACCTTCTGTGGTACCACCGAATATCTAGCCCCCGAGGTCCTCTTGGACGAAGCTGGTTACACAAAGATGGTCGATTTCTGGTCACTTGGAGTCCTTGTATTCGAAATGTGCTGTGGTTGGAGTCCATTCTATGCCGAGGATACCCAGCAGATGTACAAGAATATCGCTTTCGGCAAAGTACGGTTCCCACGAGAGACCCTGACAGTGGAGGGAAGAAATTTCGTCAAGGGTCTTCTCAATCGAAACCCAAAACATCGTCTCGGAGCCACTGATGATGCGGAAGAACTCAAGCGACATCCATTTTTTGCGGACATTGACTGGGATGCTTTGACCAAGAAGCTTATCACTCCACCTTTCAAGCCGAAATTGAAGTCGGAGACCGATACATCCAACTTCGACCCCGAGTTCACGAACGCCCTCAATGGTGCATCGTCACTGAACGCACGTGCTGCAGCTCTCGCAGCTGGTGTTGCTACATCCACACCTCTTTCACCAGGCATGCAAGCCAACTTCAAGGGCTTCACGTTCGTCGATGAGAGCTCTATGGAGGAGCATATGCAAGGACGAGGCATCAAGGAGGAATACGACAATATGGACGAGGATGAGAAGGCAGATCAGGAATGGGAGGATCCACTTTCAGACAAGCGAAGTTCTCGAATGAGCGGCATCGTGAAGACGAACACGAATGAGGACCAAAGTATGTTCAACGGCGGACACTTCGACATGTAAATTGGTGCGACGAAGCTACCGCCCTCTGAATGATTTCCTTGCGTTTCACGAGTTCTTTTACATACCAATGCATAGGGCCGGCGTTATTTGCATTTGGGCGGCGTTCGGGAGGAGTGCTCTGGTCGACATCATTCGATCACGAAGCATGATACAGATTGGCTATCGATGAGAAATGGGCATTGAGTCTGCATTGCCCTTTTCATTGACATGTGGATATGGGAATGATATACGCCAAGCGGTCTTTTCAATGAGAGCAGCGAGCTTTCTTCTGCACTTTGCATGCATCTTTGGTCTTGTGCCTCATCAGGAGGAAGTGGGTTGGTATTGGAGCATGCAGGCAGGGAGGTGTATTCTCGTGGGCTGGGTCGAATTGCATGGAATCGCTTCAACTGCGGTTTTGAGGTCATATCAGTCGTCATACTTGCTTGTTAGCAACAAAATAAGCATTGTAGTCCTTCATCCCAACAGAAATCCCTATTTCTCTCCCGTCATCTCAAGCGGAAGAATAGGTGACCTGGATCGGCTGCTACACTCGCTCCATCTGACGAAACGGGAGGAAATGTACCGCTTACATCACGTACGTAGCCAGGCTTTAAAGCTCGCAAGGTCTTCCATAGCTTGTGCCTGGTCAGCAAAAATGGTAGTGCATGATAATGTAATCATGTATTGAAACTTTCTGCATCAGACTACTGTGCTTTATTTCGCTGACTGTACCATCCTTTCCCCTCTTTCTAACCACCAGTCCCCGAGATTCCAATTGACTTCTAAGTCTTGGTGTCAAAACCATGCATATGTTTTCCGGTTTGTACCGAGCATCGTGAGCGTTCCCCTCACTTGAAAATCGACCAGAAAAGGGCCGATGTACCGATTGGCTCCTTTCCGAAGTTGCCGAGCTGCTATGGGCTGAGTTTCTCAGCTCGTTTGGCTCGTTTCGATGGACGCGGGTAAGAGCTTGGTGATTGGTAAAATGGAAGATGGGGTTGGACTTCTGGTTTCTGGCAATGGGTATTTGGGTGGTGGTGTGACTGTAACTGTAAGTAAGAGCGGGGCCTTGGCAGGCAGGTGGGGAAGTGAGAATGGATCGAGGTTGAGCTTTGGGAGGTCGTACGACTACGCTCAATTTAGGGTTGGGATTTAGTTCTGAAATCGTGCGATGAGGCTGAGGTTTGTGACGATCTAGGTCATTGGACGAACGAATGTCTCATTTGCACAAGATGTGAGCGAAGCTTCAGAAGCCAGGCTGATTGGTTTGAGGCCCCGCCATACGGGCTTTGTTCTGGGGAGATTTGGAGCACATTTATGTCATGAGGTGGACTACTGTTTGGCCACACCTGAAGTCCGAAACAGAGAGAATGATCTAAGTTATGTGAGACTCTGCTAGGGCGGCCACGAGCTGATAAGGAGATAACAACTCTTAGTGTCGCCAGGAAGTAGGTAGCTAAGTGTTTGAAGAACCAAGTATCAACAAAGCCACAAGCGAAGAGGCTGCATCACAGGCAGGGTACGCAGTAAGTTACTGACTGACATTCTTCCACGGAAGACAAGATAATATATAGTACGCATACACAGCGTAAGTAGTGCCACCAGGCTAGGTTCAAGTGCCATAAGTCCAGCATATTGATGTATGTATGTAATATAAGTGTGCCTGGAGTTTGGCCTCAAGGGTCACTTAATGAAGAGGCAGCACGATCTACTTCTTACTCTCGCACCCAACAAATTTCCTTGCCAGATGTCCCTGGTCTCTTTATAAAGTACACTACCTTAAGCGAGAACCTTAGTCAGAGGATATATCTGGATTTCGTCTGCTCGATCGTTAAAACCAGAGTTTTACTTACATTCGACTGAAAGTACAACGATTTTGAATGTGTTATAGCCGAGCAAAGCTATGGAATAAGCTGACTACATTCCATGAATACTTCTACTCTGATGGTAGGGGCTCTTCCAAATGATAGGTTGTCGATAGCTACTCACAGAAATTACAGGCTACAGCCGTTGAGATCCAATAGAGCAGATGGCCGGCTTTACTAACTCTAGAGAATTTGCTTCTCGAATCTTAAATGAAGAAGGATTCAAGAGAATCAGGTTTCCTTGCTCTTTCCGTCCACTTCTAACGGGGCGATATGGCTACAAAAGGCTAAAAATATTGAGATCCAAGTGACCCGTGTCGTCGGTGTCTTTTAGTGGAACATTGACTTAGCAGCAGGGATGAATGATAATTCCTTGTGAGAGCACTTGCTGAGCTGTTCCAATCTAGGCTTTACCTCTTCGCCCAAAAAATTGTATACCTTGTTGTGCAATTCTGAGAACGCCACGGACGCTTCATGCCAATCTTCTAGAGAATCCCTCACGCCGTTACTGGCAGATGACAACGAGCATGACCTGCAAGTCTCGTGGCCGGCCGTGCTCCTATGGATTTCACCACTTGTGACCAGAAGATAAGTCTGATAGGACCAAGGTACACTTGAGTAACCGTTCTAGGCCTAGGAATGCGAGGGCATTCATGGTGTCATTTTGACGATAAGACAATTCCGGTATGTTAAAATCGAATTTCTTATCTTCAGACTCGAACCTTGGCATTCCCAGCTTCAAGGTCGGACTTACAATGTCTTTACTATCCTGGAATTTTGGTTGCCAATATTGGCGACGTGACAAATAGTCCAGGAAACACAGTTCAAACTCTGTACAATTCGAGTACGGATCTAGTTCCCACCCTACACTTGCAGAGATCCAATGCTTCGAAATTCGACAAGCAACACTGAGACTGATAGAAATGATGCCGGACGGAATACTATCACAATCTTAAGGCGTAGCATTGAAAACGCCCAAATTGGAGACATTTGATAATGAATTAGTACTGTCATACTAGAAGATTCCGCTGATATTGTACAACTCCAGCCCATCGATAACGCATAAAAGTTTCTCGGTATTCGGACGAAAGGATGCTCCTCTGCAGAAATCAAGCAGCCATGACACCGACTATGGATTCAAGGCAGACTTGCCTGTTTAGACTTGTTGAGATTCAGCAACATATGAGCACTTCCGGGGAAATTGGCACAGCAGGCCCTCACTGTACAATGTCCCATTCTCTAGTTATGCTATACACACTGGATATCCGTATCCATCTCCGGCATCGCCCAGTCTATGCCCATCCATCACTGAAGATCCGTCTAATGATGGGCCTCTTCCTCCTCTGGCTCCTGCTCAAACCAATCAACTTCCTGCTCAACCGCACCTCCCTCGGCCTGCCCTTCAATATCAACGGTCTGGGTTTCGTATGACTTCAGCTCGTTCGCGATGTCTGCTTCTTCGGGAGACTTGGGTGGCGCTGGTGCGTTGAACTTTTGGACGTGTCCATCGGCATCGTTGGCCTTGACAGGTGGGATCTTGTAGGCCTTCAATTCCTTGACGTATAGCTCTTGGACGAGGTCCGCTGGGAAAAGGGATGTTAGCTTCATGCTCGGGAAATGTTTGTGTTCGCAAATTTCATCCAGAACCATCCATAAGCAAGTACTCCCGCTATCCAAAGGCAATTACACCATCTGCTGAAAGATGAAAGAACCACGAACCTTGACGCATGGCAGTAGGAGTGATGAAGGTTCGTCTCGAGACCATGCCGGTAGCTTGCTGCCTCGCAACGCGGGCGATCGAGGAGCGCTGCAACTGTTAGTTTTGATGCGTCTGAAGCTGAGGATAGCTCGTACCGAAGCGCGGAGAGTTTGTGTGAACATGGCGACAGGTGTTGTGGTGTCAATTGGTAGAGAGGAGGTGCTTGAAAAGTGTTCGGGAAATCGAGGTTGAGAGTCCGCATCGCAACTGCGCGCCAAGAGTGAATGCCATATTGCCTGAGGCCCCCACTCATGTTGCTTCCAGGTTCCACATACATCTGGGCAGGTCTCCAGTTTCAACATGTGATGTGTTCTTCCTGCCCCGAGCATTTAAAGAACGCAAAATTTGGTATTTTTACCTTTTCGATAGTCACTGCATAGATGAGTGTAAAAGCTGTGACGCGTTTTGAGATGACCTATGCGCGCAAAGGTCCTTTGGGATTCGAGGAATTGATCTTTGTTTACAACCCGTTGTAGTCAGTCTCCATGGCTTTAGACACATCTCCTTTACCGGAATAAAGGCACACTCAACTCATGCCAAAGGAACTCCCCAAGTCCGGGATTCTCCCAAGCCCAAACACAATCGTTGCAATATCTCGTGTGCAATTTATCTTGCAAAGGAACCAGGCCCAGAAGCCTGAGATCTTCGCCTTCCTATGAGAAAGAGAATTTCTTTTGGAGCATGTACGCCACGGATAATAGGGAAGGTATAATGAGAAAGAAGACAAGGGATAGATCCGGACTTTGACAAACCTGTGCTATACAGGAGAGCGAATGGACCTTGTCTTTTGAGGCGAGAATCACCCACTTTGACATGAAACAAAAATCACAATCTCGATTCGATACTGATTCTAGTCTGGAAGCTCAGCGTTTCCACTTTTCCATTCATCTTCATGTTGAAAAAGTCATCCATGATGTGTCTATGATTACAGGGCCCAGTATGCAGACCATGCCATGCCAAACTCCGCTCGTACAAGCCAACACCAACCAATGCACTATGCGTAGAAGTTGACGGTGTCTATAACGAATTAGCCAAAAATCTTGATCCACAGAAGCATGACGAAACTTACCCTTCTTCTTTGCTTGGACCTCCGCAATAGCATCCACGTAGTGCTCGTGGCTAATCTTGTTCTTGCCCATCCGTAGTGCAATCATGCCTGCCTCCACACACACTGCCTTCAATTGCGCCCCACCGAACTCATCCGTACTTCGTGCCAACTCGGGCCAGTTGACCCCACCATCGACCGTCATCTTTCTGCTGTGAATCTTGAGAATCTGTGCGCGGGCTTCCTCATTCGGCAGAGGGAACTCTATCTTTCTGTCGAGACGTCCGGAACGAAGTAAAGCAGGATCAAGAACGTCGACTCTGTTTGTGGCTGCAAGAACCTTGATACGATCATCGGAAGCAAACCCGTCGAGTTGGTTGAGAAGTTCCAACATAGTTCTCTGGACTTCTCTGTCTCCACTCTTCTCACTGTCGAAACGCTTGGTACCAACAGCATCCAACTCATCAATGAAAATGATCGCAGGAGCCTTCTCCTTTGCTAGAGCGAAACAATCCCGAACCAGCTTCGCACCATCACCAATGAACATTTGCACGAGTTGTGGTCCGGCGAGTTTGAGAAAGGTGGCGTCGGTTTGTGCTGCGCAGGCTCGGGCGAGAAGGGTCTTTCCGGTACCTGGGGGTCCGTACATCAGGGCACCTTGTATATATTAGCAAGAGCCGGCATCTATATGGGAATACGCATACCCTTTGGAGCTTTGATGCCAATCTTCTTGAACCGCTCAGCCTCCTTCATTGGCCAGACGATTGCCTCAACCAACTCCTCGATCTGCTTATCTAGTCCTCCAACATCGGTGTACTTCTCGGTTGGCTTTTCATCAACTTCCATAGCCTTCACTCTGCTGTCATACTCGGCAGGTAGTGTGTCGAGAACTAAATATGAGTCTTTGTTTACTCCGATCAGATCTCCGGGCTTCAGCTGTTCTGGATCAACGAGGCCAATAAGTGGAAGGAAGATGGTCTGTCGGGTAGAGGTTTTGATGACAGCGGATTTGCCAACTCGTGTCGCATCGAGGTCAATGTTGGAACCTTCTTCCTGAGATTCTGCGGTTGGGTCGAGATCCAAGAGTTCAACGACGTTTCCGACAAGGTATGGTAATTGCCTGCGAAGCATTTAGCTATCAGTAGCTCTGCGATGAGCCCAAACGAGCATACCTGTTATTTTCGATCTTGTCCAAGTTGTCCTTAATCTTCTCGCCCATCGTAGCCTTCTCGTGTGACAAACGCTGGTACTCGCTCTTCATGATCCGTGAATCGTTCTCCAACAACCTCTTTCTCGTTGATATTTCTTGTGTGCTGAGATTATAGATCTCCTCATCTATGGGGTCTTCCTCTTTCTCTTCAGGCTCAGCATCCTTCATCTCAGCATCACCATTCTGATCTGTCGGCTTCTTGTCCTTGTCGCCATCCTTCTTGTCTTCCTTCTGCTCACGCTCAAGATCATCGAGATCCTCTAATGTAGACATGATTGCGTATGGGTTTTGATTGGGAGGAGGATATTCGGCGTAGAATAACGAGGACTATTCGGCGTTGCGTTGCGAAAGGAAACTTGTGAATAATCAAATACCGAGCTCGACAAACACTTGAGCTTCCTCGTAGCTTCCATCGCGGTAGCGAGTTGCGCGTAGCACCTGCCTAAGCAATCACGTGATCAGTATGGCCTTGCTGCCTCAGTCAGCAACGCTAGCGGCTCTACGGTCGCAGGCAGAGATATCTTGTCAGGCTCAATCAAGGATCTTCTTCTGCATCCTCTTCGCCCACGCTCGCTCGCCATAGAAGACGTCGAACTGTCGCCTCAAACACAAAGTTGCCGGTCATCTTTCCTCCGCGATAGTTACTGACAACTTCTACGATCCTCGAATCTTTCTCAGACGCCTTCACTGGTACTTGGTTCTGCAGAAATTCAATCGTCCTGGCAGCAGCACCTTCTTTCGCCACCCGAACAATCTCAACGAACACGATCTTACCATAATATCGAACACTCCCCCGCTCTCACTGAGCAATCACATATTGCTGTCGCAAATCTCGAACATAATCTGCGACGTACTTTTCCGCGCACTCGGCGGGTTCTTGAAGGGTGAACCCTCGATATTCACCTGACACATCAGGCGTCGATTTGTCGACGACCAACAAAGCCTCACCCCGTTTCTAGTCAATACCGCCAAAACGCATTCTCCACTCTTTGTCAAGCTTTCGACTGCAATTCTCTGCGGGAAACCTACCAAAGACTTCAAGGCTCGCGCTATTATATCGCGGAAGAGAAAACAGATCCGTCGCAAGCGCAGCAAGCGCCCAGTCTTTGACGAACTCGATAATATCTATCGGCCTAAGCCGTACAAATCCAAGATGATCCCTCCCGAGCAAACCACTCCCGCAGGAGAATGGAGCGAGAACCTGAACATGACCATGATCTGCAAGGACTGCAAGGAGTTTCCACCGAACCTCGTCGAGGAGTTCTCCTCTGGCGATATGGTGTGCGGTTCTTGTGGACTGGTCCTAGGTGATCGCATCGTCGATACTCGCTCCGAGTGGCGTACCTTTGCAAACGATGACCAAGGCAACGATGATCCTTCTCGTGTCGGTGACGGCGCAAATCCTCTTCTCAATGGATCTCAACTTACCACAACCATCGCCTTCCAAGATGGCAACGCGCGCAGCCGTGACCTCATGAGAGCCCAAAACAAGTCTTCCAACGATAAGGCCACCAAGGGACTTCTCGCAGCCTACAAGGAGATTGGTGCACACTGCGACGCTGTCAACATCCCCAAAAATGTCTCCGATACCGCCAAGCACCTCTTCAAGTTGGTTGATGATGCAAAGGCTTTCAAGGGCAAATCTCAAGAAGCAATCATTGCCGGATGCATCTTCATTGCCTGCCGCCAGTGCGGTGTCCCCCGAACCTTCCGAGAGATCTTCGCCCTGACAAAAGTCTCGAAGAAAGACATCGGTCGAACGTTCAAGCTCCTCGAGAAGTTCTTCGCCAATGACAGTGAGGACAAGGCAAAGGCTGCTTCTAATGGTAAGTTACTTGCGATTGCTACTCTTATTTTAGTTCAAATTAACAACCGTTCTCAAGGTCTGCTTCCATCCACAGACGCATACCAAACCACTAGCTCCACCAACGCCTCGGAACTCTGTGTTCGATACTGCAGCCAGCTTGGCCTGTCACGCCAGGCGTTCGTCAAGGTCTCGCAAGGTCTCGCCGAGAAGATGTCTACCGTCGGTGATCTCGCCGGCCGTTCCCCTCTCTCCGTTGCCGCTGCCTGCATCTACATGGCATCCTACCTTCTTGGCAGACCGAAGACCCCGAAAGAAATTTCTGCAGTCGCTGGTGTCAGTGATGGTACGATCCGTACTGCGTACAAGTATCTGTACCAGGAGCGGGAGAGACTTATCGAGCCAGAGTGGATCGCTAATGGCAAGGGCAACATGTCAAATTTGCCATCGGCTTAGGATTCGAACCACTTACCCACTCTCAGCTGTTCATCACGAAATGGGTGATACCATACGTCGATATTTGCAGTGGGGGCTATCTGGGATTGGACTAACGATTTAACATGGCTTAGGGGTGTCATCTCACTCTCACGTATGGTCATTCTTCCTACCTACGATCGTTTCTCTCGTTGATTTGCAATCGAAGGAGCATCATACTCCTTGCCCTTTACCGCGTTGATATGTGGCAGCAGCGGTCGGCTGCCTGGCCTTGTTGCCTGCGAACTAATAGAATCTGAGGACACTGAGATCTTCAGGGTACGGAAAAGTCATTCATTCAATGGCATATGCTTGTATAATGGTTGATAGAGAAATTCAAGCATATTACAATCTTGGCTCTCTTCTGATGACATGAAATAGCTTATTCTTAATCCTCATGTGAAAATTGTTTTGCCCATCATTTGCGTAAAAAATCAATACAGATGATAATGGTATGAAAGCTGAGTGAACGCAACAGGATTCTCTTCAGTGTCGATCGCAAGCATGTCGATAAGAACGGCGGATACTTCCAGGTGCCAGAACGTTCTCCTTGTAACAACAAGGACTGCTAACTTCTACTCTTTCTGCGCCGCTTTTTCTGTCTCTCCCCACCATCTTCAAGAACCTCCTCGGTTTCCTTCGCCTCATCAGACACATCTTCGTGCTCAGTACCCTCCTCTCTCAATTTATTCCTCGCAACCATCAGGGCCTTTCCTAGAAGGTTCAAGCCCCAATCCTCTTTCCTCTTCCCAGCATTCTTCTCTCCAAATCCCACACCCCAAATTCGATCTCTCGGACTAGCCTCTACAACCTCCTTGTCACCAGTACCCAATAGCCTATCCCTCAAACTCACACCCTCTCCCTTCAAAACCCCTTCATCCTTGCCCACCTTGAACTTCCAATAGCTAGCCTCCTCAACAACCCGCTCTCTATTCTCCTTCCACACTTTGTCGTCGAAATTACTGACTTGACGTCCCAGAGATTTCTGCTCTTTGGGAGACGGGGAAGCGATGATTTGGAGAGCGACCTCGCTGTCTGAGAAGAGGATCGCTTTTTGGTGCATCATGTACTGCTCAGCAGTTGTATATGTGGTCCCTGTGCTGGGGACAGTAAACGGTGATGGATACCATTGCGAGAGATAGCTGTATGAAGAACCGTACTCTCGCCAGAAGTAGATGGCAGAATCTCCTTCAGCTGGGCGAGATGGAGCCGTGCTAGTACGCTTGTTTGGAGCCATGGATGCGGATCCAAGAGGCTTGTTTGGTGGATGAGTATTCCTTTGAGAGCAAAAGAAGAATACTGATTCTCGCTAGAATTAGTGATGAAGAGATCGGTTTGTATAGCAAATATTCAGCCCAATGACTCTTCGCCGAATCTGTGTTTCGACCGAGAGTGGTTGATGAACAAGCCACCACCAAATCTCAGCCTTGTCTGCAGGAACGCTCTCAAAGGTGACTCGAAATGTCGACAAGGTGCAAGTGTTGCCTTCGCGATACATAATATTACACATCCCATACCACGAAGAATTGCAGTGGAGCATCAGTAGACTAGAGCCGTTCTTAATTGTAAACATCGGCAAATCTGTCAAGCAATCAGGATGGAGGTGATTACTCTTCAAGATACCTTTTCCGAACAAAAAGCCGATTTCAGAAGCCGAGGCTTGACCTAACCGAGGACGGGGAGTGGGAATCTGGGGAAGCTCCAACGACCTCTCTTCCCCAACATTTAAACCCTCCCTCTACTTTACTGTCACTGTCAAGTCAACCTGTCTTTCTCTTGCGCAGAATACTCAATCGATCGTAATTGAAATAAGATAAAATGAGCGGCCCCGGTGCTGGATTCGAATATCCTACCAAGGAGGTGTCCTGGTTGAAGCGGGATGTCCTGCTCTTTGCAAACAGCATTGGATGCACCGTAGACGAACTCCATTTCATCTATGTATGCCTTAATTATCTCTACCAAACTCTCATACATACTAATCCGAGCTTTAGGAATTGCACCCTGATTTCGCTGTCTTTCCTACATACCCAATCATTCTTCGTAAGCTACCCCTCCTTGCAGTACTCAAGCAAATTTTATGGGAAGGAGCGCTTTCTGACATCCAAGTAGCATTCAAATACACGAGTCAAGAAGTGATCGATTTCTACGCTGCACAAAAAGCCACTCCCATCCCTGGCGTCCCCAAATTCGACTATACCCGCGTTGTTGATGGCCAGCGCTTGATCACCTTCCTCAAGCCTTTCCCCACGACTTCAGAAGGTCGGACATTTGAATTAAAGTCCAAAGTACTCGGCGTTTACGACAAGGGCAAGGCTGGTACCGTGGTTGAAACACAGCAGGAAATTGTCGAGAAGGGAACTGGGGAGGTTTACACCAGGGCTGTAGGAAGCGGCTTCTTTGTTGGACAAGGTGGTTGGGGTGGTCCTAAGGGTCCTGCGACCAAAAACTATCCTCCTCCCGAGGGAAAGAAGCCAGATGCTTCCGTTAGCCACCAGTTAACTGCTGAGTCGGCATTGCTTTACAGGTATGTTGATATATCCGATCCTTGGCAAGTGACTTATGACTAACTGACTTGGTTCAGACTCAATGGTGACTACAATCCTTTGCATGCCACTCCTGAACCTGGAAAGCAGATGGGCTTCGGCGGTACCATCATGCACGGTCTTGGATCGTGGAACTTCGCAGCCCACGGTCTACTCAAGGCCATCGGAGGCAGCGATCCAAAGAACATCAAGGAGTTTCAAGCGAGATTCGCATCGCCTGTCAAGCCTGGAGATAAGCTCATCACCGATATTTGGAGAACAGGACAGAAGGAGGGCGAGTGGGAAGAGATCAGATTTGTCACGAGAGTGGATGGTGGTAAGGTTTGCTTGAGCAATGGAAGGGCTTTGATGAAGCCTGTTGCAGGGAAGAGTAAGCTGTGAATCTGTGGAAATATATGGTACATTATTGGTGTGAGCAGACATATATTGAATCAGCAGCCAGTTTACAAAATGCAAACTTTATCACCCAACTCGCCTAGCGGCAAGCATGTGTCATTCACCAGTGGTCTTCTCTTGCGAGAGGTACACCTTCTTATTCTTGACTGATTTTCTCTTTTTATTCGCGTCCTCGTCATATCATCCGCCTAAATCCTGCAAGCGTAGCCACTTAAACATTTACGGTACTCAAAGGCGAGCCACCACTTTCCTGCGAATCAATTCGTTCGTACCCAGCCAAGTATTCCTCTCCTGATTCAGCATGTATGCAGAAATCAGACAGGCAGTAGTAGCAGCAAGTAACGCAAAGATCATGGCTACCAGCAATCGTTGTGACTCTGCTTCTGGGCCTTCAATGTATCAGCGCCCGCAAATCAAGCACACCAGATGCGTTGGGTTTACGAGACTTACTTGTTTCAGCTGGTTTAGTACCTCCAAGCGGGACTGTTCTATTCGATGGGGCTGGTGCAGCAGTCGCTGTTGGTTTCCCTGAAATACCTGCATGGGTCACTGCTGAGTCTTCCAATGCTCTCTTATGTACCACCCTACCGAAGCGAGTGTGAGAATCCGCAAATTGTTGTGGAGACACACTCTGACCATTTCTTGCGTTGACTTACTGACAATAAACGCAGGCTGGTACTTGACGAGTATCATTATGGAACTCATACCCACAGTCTCGCACTCTTGGGTCGGTTGTATTGTTGGAAGGAGGAGTGGCTCTGTGCACTACCGGCAGGCCACAGTTACACTTCTCGCTCAGGGCAACAGTATCTTGAGGACTCTTTCTCTCTGGTGTCCACAACGTGCGATTGTCCTTGGTGCCACCTCACAAGTATTTGCCAGCTGACAAAGGCTGCATATTTCGTCAATCCTCGTTCTGACATTTGCATCTTCAGCAGCATGCGTTGCGATGTTGGCTCCAACGGATCCTTCTTTATCATCGGTTTGGGCAAGAGCAGGTGTGTTCCTTAGAGGACCCTGGTGGCCAAAATTTGCAGACTGATTTCTGTACTGACTGGAGACTTCTCGTGAAGACTGGGCATCAGCAAGTTGCTTTGCCGGAACAGCAATCGATGGACGATCAGCCGTAGGAGGGTGGAAAGCTGTCTCTGGCTGTCGCCTTACTCTTTCTCGCCCTCTTCGCCGCAGGACAGGTTCGCCGAATTTGCGAGAGGGACGAATGCTATTTTGGAACAGACTGTATCGTGAATCATGTTGCTGGTTACAACCTGGAGGCGGTTGAATCTTGACTTCCTCGGTAATGAGATCGTTCGGGGCATGGTCGTCAAGATACTGTCCAGTGAAAGACTCACTCCGTGCGAGTGGAACCTGATCCGGCTGCGCATCTGATTGGGCATCGTCTAAGTGCTCTAAATCAGCGTCTTCTTGCTTCGTCGGTGAGGCGGCCGCCGCAGGCACTTGAGAACCATCTTCTTGCCCTATATTGACCAACGCCCCCTCTGTCTTCACAGGCTGTAGGTGGGTCTTCAAGGGACTTAGCGGTTCAGGATGAGTGGTACTGGTCATTGTAATTGCTATGACGAGCTGTTTATTTTGGTCTAAAACCGTTTGAGATGGCTGAGAGCTTGGATGAAGGAGCTGATTTCTGATTCAGGCACAATAGCAGCTCTCTCGAACGTATGACTTCGACGGGCAAGCTTCAAGTCTGATAAGACACGTGACCCCTTTGTCACCTTGTAGAACTTAGAGGACTGCGAGGTTGTTGACAAGGAGGGAGAAACAAAGACGACCAGCTGCTTTCATTGCAATTATTATCCACGGACAAAAACTTAATGTATCGGCTGCTTCTGACTTGGGCCCGTGCCAAGATATCCATATGGAGTTTACCACAGGGTCAAGTAGCACATAAAGAAAGTATCCCATGATCGAGACGACTTGTCGAAGAGTTGAAATTCAGCATGTTACCCAGCGCCAATTCGCAGGTCAGATAGGCTCCGCCACACTCCCACAGGGAGCCATCGGTGTGTGGGATCGAAAGTTCCTACTTCAAACGTTTTACGAGCGCCCTGACTTCAGTGTGTCAGAAGATTGGTTCTTTGGTCATGTCACCAGAATGCTTGGAAGCAGGATCATAATTGTCGAGACTGAAACGCCAGCTGCCATCTTCTGGGCTGGCAGAGGTGGAAGCAGAGGAGGATTTAGTTGGATGACTGTCTTAAAACAACGATTCGAGCGATGGAAGTTCTTCTTCGTCAATGGCTTATACTGGAACACGCGATATATACTGTGTTCATGGAAGCTGTGACTCTGGGATATTGGTTCGAAGATTTTCGTGTTCCAAGAATTGAGTTTCCTGTATTCGACATTTGAATTTTTTCAAAGCTAAATTCCGTACACAGGCCTACGAAACCCTCCTTTATCTCCTGAAGCCTTTCGTTCTCCCCATTTCCTTTATAGTCCACCCCAGCTTCTGCGGCTACCTGCTTGTCGGCACTATTGTCCTGTACTTCTTCAACTCCTTGATATTCAACCTCGTACATCTTCGACGCAAACGTAAAGTCCTCACAAATGGGGCAGTCACAACCCACGCCCTTTCCACCAAAGCTTGGCTGTTTTACATCCCGTACAAGTTCGTGCTCACTGGAGTAAATGCTGTGTCGTGTTATTGGTCTATCTTCAAATACGCGAGATACTTTGCCAGGTGGCATCCAAAAGTTGTGGAAGATGAGAAAGTTGTTGAGGTCGTTTTGAATCTTGACGAAAGGAGTCGAGAGGATAAGGTGAAGAGGGACAGTAGAAGGTTGACACTCACGGCTGTTGTCAGTGTGTCAGTGTGTCAGCTTCTGCTGCTCCAGGTGCGATGGTTTGAAGGATTGATGGCAGAGCGTATCACAATGTCATGCGCGAGTAATTTGGAAAGAGTATCCTACAACATTTAGTTTTCCGTAATGGCGTAATTGTAATGTAGCAAAAACCCGAGTTCTAACAAAAGATCAACGTTAAGATGATCGTGCATTTTCCACAGTTGGCCATAATTCTAATATGGCTTGCTGATACGTACTAGAAGCTAGGCAATTGTGATACATTGACGATTCAATGTTCTGATCTTGCATTGAGACGTTCACTGCCCTCTTGGCCTCGACTATTCCCTCACTTCTCTGGCATCTTATCTCGTGAAATGGCACAATAACTTAGCAATGCTGAAATGATGAAAGAGCGTTAAAGTCAGGATTAAAGTGCAAAGACTATCATCTGGCTGAATCTTGATAACTACTGATGTCAATCTTAAGTAGATCGAGAAATAATCAACAACGTATCCCCCTATCTACTAGCGAGATTTAAGCGAATCAAAACATCTTCACCAATGGAATGCGAGAGAAGCAAAAGCCGCGGGTAGGATGGTTGCGGACGAATAGAAACTTCCGAAGTAGTGTAACCACAGATATAATTGAATTAATAGTCTAGAGTTCTGTTGCTAATAGCTTGTAGCAACGTAGGGGATGCCATCTGTCTAGTTTTGACCTCGGCTGGCTGACAGGTGACTTATTGCTTCGGTGGCAGAAGGGAAATAAGTGAATGAATGATGCCGAATCAATTCCTAAAGGACTCTCGAAATGATGCCATTAGGTTGACGACTTGTTTTCGCGGCACACGGAAGGAGCGAGGAAGCATTGCGGCAGTGGACTCAACCCAGCTCCTTCCTACCTAATTCATGATTGCCACGAACCACAATCGAAGCTCTTAAAGTATAAGCACTGAATGACAGAACCTCGTCCCCCACAATTAACAAAGTATAAGAATGTTTCATGCGAACTGTGATTGTTGATATTGATATTCTGTTGCTTTGCTGCCCGCACTCCATCGCTCCTTCCATTCCTTCCGTTCCCCAAAAACACAAAAACGCCATTTGAAATGCCAAAAGGTCCTCGCAATGCTCAGATAGACATAAAAGAGTTAATGAATGGCATAATCTCGTGTGTCTCATGCTGACATGTAGAGAACCGTCTGCAAAGAAAGGCCACAAGGTCTGATTCCAACAGGTACTAAAGTAAGCGAGAGGCCACGTGATCATTTCTTCAACTCTCGCTCAATGCAACGAATACAGAGGACAGCCGTGCCGTCACCGATCTTTAGAGGATAGAAAGCACCGTCGTTGAATGAACTCTTGCAGGTCGCACATCGGAAACACTTTTCGTGCCACTCACCCCCCATTGCTTCGACGTACTCGCCAATAACTGGTAGTCTGCATTCTAGGCACTTGGGAGCTTGTCTTTCAGTGCGCTTGGTTTGACACTTCAGACACCAGGCATAGCCGTCCTTCTCAATATGGCTCATCCCCTGTTCGAATGGGTCACCACTAGATGATCAGGAGTCAGTAAATGTGCTTGTGAGTGAGGTATATGATATGAAGGTGCATGCGCAGTGTAAACGTAATGGGGGGTAATTCGTGACTTCTGAATTTCACTTACCATTCAGCGCAGAAAAAATGTCCGTAGTGCCAGCTCTGACCAAGTGCTACCATGTGCTCGCCAATGATTGGAGTTGTGCAGTGTTTGCACCGTGGCGCGAAAGATTCATGGAAGTCGAGATGGCAGTAGAAGCGCAAGCGCTCATCGCCGTCTTCTGCCATAGTCTGGCCCTCAATCTCGGGTAATTCTTCTCCTCGTGCCCGGCGTCGGATTCGATCTAAACGTTCGGCATATTTCTCTTTAGGTTCAGGATGAATTTCTAGAGATTCAAGTCCAGTACCGCAGGTGAAGCAGATGAAACATTCGGGATGGAAATGTTCTGCAGCTCCACTGAGCTTAACGACTTTCCCTTCGATGGGTAGTTGACATTGATGACAGGTTGCTGTCGCCCTTTTGCCAGCTGGAGACCAATGTCCGTGTGAAACCGGGGGTGGTGCTTGCCTTTGTGCTGTACGACCAGCAGAAGATTTTGGAGTAGGTAGAGGTCTCGTGGATTGAGTGATAGAAGTATCTCCCACTGTAATCTGGGGTATACCGGGAGCTGAAATTGAAATTGTGGGTGCGTCGGGCAGGTTTATTGTAGGGACAGAGGGTGTAGAGTCTGGGAAATTTATCGTCGGCACATGCGGCTTGGACTCAGGGAGATTGGTTGTAGGGACAGGCGGGTGAGAATCTGGAAAATTGATGACTGGTATAGAGACCGTAGCCACCTTTGTTACTTGGATTGAGGGAGTGTCAGGAAGCTGAATGGTCGGGATAGGGGGTGGGACATCCTTCGAATCTGAGCGAGCAGGTAGGCTTTGCCTTTGACTGCTGGAAGAGCCCCTGTCGATCCGATCGAATGGTGATCTTCTTCGCACTTCTGGCTTCACATCAGCCTCCTTCGGCTTCCAATTGGAGTCGAAGCTTACAATCGGGCGACCCGGTTTATTGCTTACAGCTGTAGGAGTCGGCAGCTTGGGACTGCGATCTTTCAGGCGCATACTAGTAGCTTGACGAATGTCCTCGCCTCTGATCTCAAGCCCATCTTTCATGGGTACAGCTGGTGCTTCATCGTCGGCAACTGGTTTGATCTTAGGACTTTGAGCTGCAGGAGGAGGGTTCGCTGTGTAGTTCGGGTTTCTTGACTGAGAAGGTGGATTGCGATGAATCTCAAAAGCAGAGAGCTTCTTGGTTGGCTCTGGTGGAGTACTGTGGGATCGTGCACCGATATCTTGCGCAAACTGCACTCGGTTGAGTGGATTACGAGGCTTGATACGTAGTGGTGCTGGCATAGCATGAACCTCTGCAGAGCGTCCACGATCCGTGCTCTCCTGCTCAGGTTCCTCCCAGATTTGCTCACCAGTGAAAGTACCGGTGACCTCCCCACTGACATTGCGCTTCCCACCGCTTCTTCTTCTCGAACCTTGAGGCCTGACGCTGCTTGATAGACTACCGAAGGATTTGCTGGACCTTGCCGAAGGCTGAACATCTCTCGCAGAGTCAAGAGAGCCTCGAACGGTGGTTTCAGGGCTTGCATTTCTCTGTCGAAAGTAATCAGAACCCTCGCTAGAGATCCGACTTCGAGGAGACTGAAGCCCTCCACTGCTGCTTGAGCCTCCAGAGACAGAGCGAGGCATGTCCCTGGCCAACCCAGTTGCAATGTTCAGTCCGCTGTAGCGACCAACACTTTGAGCGCGTGCATGCTGGTAGCTATTTTTCCGAAGATGGTCTTTGTACCTATAGGGAGCGTCTGGATTTATGGCAGGCTCAGGGAATTGGTGTTGGTAAACAAGCTCCGACGCCTCTTCTTGAGCAGCATTGTGTATCCGAAGTTCTTCCTCGACCTGGGGTTCCAAGTCCATATCTTCCATAGCCTCTCTCAAGGACACAGCCTCTTCCTTCTCCATCCAGCGAAGACCTCGCTCCATATATGTAGCTGTTGGGACGACATCTGATGCTTTGAGAGGTTTCGGAGTACCCTGTGATACAGCCGGAGGTTGTACTAGCTGTCTTCCAGTCCGCGACGTAACAGAGGAGTATGTGGAGAGAGAAGATTGAGCCCGTCTATGAGATTGGACGCTCGACGAACGAGGTACAGATTCAACCGGAGATTCCGGAGCTGGGTCTGCCAGTGTTTTCGGGGTTACTCCTCTATCATAGTCACGGCGATTGCTGGCTGGTAGAGGTCTAGCACCGCTGGGTCGAGCAACACGATTGTTGCGGAGGTCCGATAGATATGAAGCTATGAAGTATTAGAAAGCTGGTTGGATTTTTTTTGAGGCTCGAAGGTCTCTGTGTTGCGGGGGAATGCTTGATGGAAACTGGCCGCGTGAAGCTCAAGAATAAGGGCAGTTGTCTTTGGGTCCAAGGCAAACATACCAAACTGGTCATTGCTCATGTATACTGGTCCTGGTGGTGTTACTTTGCGATTTCGGTCCTTGGACTCTTTCGACCGGCCTCTGGGAAACATCGTTTGGGTAGAAGCCTGGCAGGCTAGATTTGTTTTGACCTGTGTGCTCTTTCTGGAGTTGAGATAGCTGTGCAAGGTAATTGTGGTGTGTTGATATTTTGAGGCTCGGGTACGAAGCTCGAATGTTTGTATTTGTATGTGTAGCTCGGAGATGGTTGTAGAAGCAACGAGTGAGGGGCGGATATGTTTATTGACAGCGCATAGAATCAATATCAGGTAATTGGATAGGCAGCCCGTTTGGCTGTGTGTGACGAGAGGTGAGTCAAAACAAATGGATGCTTTGTGCTCCGTTTGTTGGCGAGTGGTCTGAGAGATAAGTGGTGGGGCGCGGATCCCAGAATGTCAACAAGGCTAGTCTGTTGCCCAGCGACCACTTGAACTTTGCACGTTGAAAGCTCGAAGCTCAACCACACACTTGAATTAATACTCGATGGAGTGAAACTGTTGTAAAGACTGGAAAGAGGAATCGCTACTCGTCTTGATCATACCTATGTGCTCTGGATTGTCTGTCTCATGGAAATCCTTCTTCTGCATCATGCACATCTCACCGCCTTCCAAACATCGAGTGGAGAGCTCCAGCAAAAAAGCATCGCGGAGTGGTGCCAGCTAGAGGCACGGGCAGACATCAAATCGGCGAGCTTCCACAGAACCACCAAGACAAGTGAACCCCAGCAACGGAGTTCGTTCTGGGTTGGGCGAGCTGCTCAAAATGCACCACGTCAATTCTCTCATTTTACAAGTTGTAACGGTTCTCTTGTCTCTCGAAAACTGTAGCTTTCGAATCAATTATCTGCCCGCCTATTTAAGATGTCCCAAGAGAATATAGGTACTGTACTATCGAACAACAAAGAAATACCGAGGAAATTTACCGCGGATCTGATTCCGTACCGACCCTCGATGGCATTAGGTAAGATGCCTAGATCTCATCGGCATCACGGCACCTCTTACACTCTAAGAGGCAAGTCCTTGCTGTGGCCGTCCTCTCGTTATTCCCGATAGCGCATCAACGCCCTACATTTTCGCGGGGTAGCGTTAGAAAAGTCTGGCTATTGCTCCACTTCGTCATCTAGGCTTTAGCCTACTGAGAAGACCCTCTTCTCAAAATGTTCTTTCACGTCTCCTTTCGAACTTGTGACTCGTTTTCTTGACATAAGTCGCAGTGACTGTTACCGAGGAATGCCTCTTGTATAAAGTCCTGGGATATGGAGATATTTGCCTCTTCTTTGAACCTCTTCCTACCCTTCTAGGGTTTCCATTCTCCTTATAATTTCTCTCTATTCATTTTGGTGGCTATGAGGCGGTCTGAAGATGTAGATGGGATTGATCCCCAGCGGCAAGTAGAAGGCCAAAGGAACGAAGCTCTGTCAGAGAAGACGATTATTTCCGACGAACCAGAGGAACCAAGAGGACCTGAAGTCCAGAAGCCAGATGATGTACCCCCTGATGGAGGGTATGGATGGGTGGTCGTGGCTTGCGTATCGCTGATAAATGCTCATACTTGGGGTATCAATAGTGTATGTATTCTGTCCACCATCATTCTAGGTTCTTGCTAACGTGTCGTAGTCTTATGGTGTCTTTCTAGCCCATTATTTGGCACAAAATACATTTCCCGGAGCATCAGCTCTAGAATATGCTTTCATTGGCGGGCTGTCAATCTCAATGGCCTTGATCATCGCTCCTCTAGCAACTGTTTGTGTTGGACGGTTCGGAACCCAATTCACCCTCAGCATTGGAATTTTTCTCGAGACAGCGGGTCTCCTGGGCGCATCATGGGCCTGGGAAATTTGGCATCTATTCCTTTCCCAGGGTCTTGCTTTCGGCTTTGGGATGGGCTTCCTTTTCGTTGCAAGTGTGGGACTGATTCCCCAGTGGTTCAGCAAGCATCGGTCGTTCGCCAACAGCATTGCGGCAGCTGGTAGCGGAATCGGAGGCTTGATTTATTCTCTTGCTACAAACGCAATGATCCAATCTATCGGCCTTGGCTGGGCCTTCCGAGTTCTGGCGATCATATCGGCCGCTATGAATGTCATCTGTACCATACTCATCAGAGACCGGAATAAGTTGGTCGGCTCGGTCCAAATGGCATTCGACGTGAGATTGTTCAAAAGAGTAGAGTTCCTTCTCCTGCTTGGTTGGGGATTCTTCTCTATGTTGGGATACATCGTACTCTTGTTCTCTTTGCCGAGTTATGCCAGGACTGTTGGACTTACAGCCAGCCAAGGATCTGTCATCGGTGCATTACTCAATCTTGGCCAAGGTAAGTCTCAAAAGGCTTTTGCTACATGGTTTAGTGACTGACAATTACACAGGCCTTGGGCGACCTTTTGTTGGATATTTTAGCGACTCCTTCGGTCGCATCAACATGGCAGGCACTTGCACGTTCTTGGCCGGACTCTTCAGTCTCGTTATTTGGATATTTGCAAAGAGCTATGGCGTTCTGATATTCTTCTCTATTATTGTGGGCACAGTTGCTGGAACGTAGGTTACCATATTTCCAATTCTTGCTGCTGCCTTGCTAATCCGATACCAGTTTCTGGACGACCATCGGTCCCGTTGGCGCAGAAGTCGTTGGGATCAAAATCTTGCCATCAGCCCTTTCAATTGTATGGCTGGTCTTAGTACTCCCCTGCACGTTCTCGGAACCCATCGGTCTAGAAATGCGGCAGGATAGCGGCGACATCTACTTACACGCACAACTATTCACGGGCTTTATGTATATTGGAGCAGCTCTCTGCATGTGGTTTTTGAGAGCATGGAAGATCCAGGAGTTGAGCAGGTTAAGAGAGAGCAAGGAGCAGAGAGAACGGGATATTAGAGACGATGATGCAGTGGTCAGACCAGCTCTGTCGAGACACGCGAGCCGGATAAGTGTGAAGAATAGTGTAAAGGTTGCCAAAGGACTTTGGTCGTGGCAACGTGTCTAGCAATGGAATTGAATCTACTCGTTTGATTCCCAGAAATTGCTTAGAACAAGGAGAAGACGATAATGCAGAGTGAAGGTACTCAGTCCAAAATTCTATGCATGATCCTTCATCTCTCGAAGCTGCCTACTCTCTCAATTCTCCACTTTCATTACAGCTAGCCCACTACCAACGGGCTTCTCCTGGAACATAGGGTTTATTCGTGCCACCTGCGTACATTGATTAACGTATTTGTGAGATTAAGCGAAAGTCGGGACATTTGATGTTTGTTGGACTGCCTTAAGAACCTGTCAGCCTGTATTGCTGAGATTTCTCTCAACGACGACTTCGTATGCAACACTGCATCATTTCAACCCTGAAACATTATTTTCACCCAAGCTTCCCGTATTGTTTTTGAAATATTGACGTTCAGACAAAGATTGCGGAAGCACCATGGCATGGAAACACGCCTTGTAATATCAACCTTTCCCCGGGTAGTTTAAGAAACCGGTCCAGACTCCATCCTAATGCCATGCAAATTGACCCCAAAAGAGAACCTATTGCCCGCCTGTGTCTGCTGCCTTTTCAATTATTGAAGGTGAGCAATAAATCGTAACAATTGTCTTTGGCCATCAATTAGTCGCGATTGTCCAGTCCCATTTGAATCCAGGGCTCACCCTTCAAAGCCCGTGTAAAAATATCCACCGCCTCGGTGATAGCCCTTGCAAACTTCATTCACTGTGGTGGATTGTTGTAAAGAGGATCTCCATACATATCTATCGTCCTAGTCAGTCTCGCTCACTTAATTTAGGACCACCCCAAATCCAGGCGAGGTTGGAACTCACTCTCCCAACCACGATCCAGTAGGTTTGCCTCCGCCTTCTCATACTCCTCATTGAATTTCTTCGTCTGCCAACACGAGCCTGGAGCGCCAAAGTTGGCCTTGGTATTGCTGCTGCTGCTGCTACCACCACCCTCACCATTGACTCGTCCTCCCGAAGTGTTGGCTTGAGTTGGGGTTGGTGGGACCTGGCTTGACGAACTGGCGTGGCTTGTCTCTGGTGGGGAGTCTGGGGTCTCCATATCGACGTCTTGGGATTGGGAGTTCTTGTTGTCACTGGTCTCGGGGGAGACTGAGGTGGAGGCGTTCTGCTGAGAGGCTGGAGAAGTATTAGATCGTGCCCTCAAGAGGGGCAACAGATATGGGAGAAGGCCTGGCTTTCGCTTACAGGACATTTCTTGAATCGAGGTTTGTGCTCACAATTAGGTGGGTGTTCTTGAGATATACGACGAAGGAGGGAAGCGTCGCCCGTTTTAAGTTACCTAGGTACTTTCATGGAACTCAGGTTGTTGGCTGCCTGATGAGGTGCGGCAACACCAGCTTGAGCTCCTTCCCCGCTACCTGATCCGAGCACCGGAAATGCTACAAGCGTCTACAAAGACTTGGGAGGAGAAGTTTCCGAGGGAAGACTCTTGAAGAATATGGGATGTTGAAATTAATGTGCTATTAAAGAGTACTTCCAACTATGACAGTCCCTTTAGACAATACCCGGGTAGTTGATTTAGAAATACCTCGAAACTGAAGCATCAATGCGGGAGCTCCCATTCTCACTTAAGCCTGATAAAGTCTAGCTCCACTCACCCCACGTTGTTCGCGGCAGGTACAAAAGCAGCCCGATCAATTCAGATCCCTCCGCACTCACCCCACCAATCTTCATAGTCGACCAAAATACACCATTCAACATGAGCAAGAAAGCCGCCATTCCCGATGCCTGGGATGATGACGACTGGAACACCAAAGCCGACCAAGCAGACGCCGCGGCCGAGGCTGCAAAAGCAGAGGAACAGGTCAAGCTGACGAAGGCTCAGCGTCTTGCTCAACATGCTGAAGCGAATAAGAAGATATGGCAATCTGCGTATGTGCTACCCGAGAACACCGTCTCCAACTCTGCTAACAATGCGTTCGTAGTGAAGAGCCTGAAATCCCCTACTTCCTAGCTGCGCGCGAAGCCCCACCTCTCAAGCAAGAGTTTAAGCCAGCACTCAAGGTCTTGAGTCGCAAGCCTACTCCGAACATGATACAGAAGGTCGATCCAGTCACAGGTCTAGCCAAGATGACCATTGAAGACGATGAGGAGGAAGAAGTGAAGAAGAACCAGCCGACACAAGAGGAGTTGAAGGCACGAGCGGAGAGAGCCCGCCAGGAAAAGCAAAGAAAGTACGATGAAGCACGCGCTAGAATCTTTGTGACGGGTTCAGGAAGCTCGACACCAGGGGCTGTAACTCCACCAACCGAAGAGGTTAGATCCGCTCGAGGGAAGGGCAGAGGAAGAGGCAATGGCCGGCAAGATACTTCTCGACCACAAAGTCAGTCGGGATCTAAAGAATTATTCGACCCTAATTATACTGCCAAACCAGGACCTCAGAGACGCAATGGAGAGACAAGACGGTCAGGCACATCTACACCCAAGGATGAAGATCAAGTCATTCGAGCACCTCGTGGACCTGACAGTAGCGGTAGGGGTTTTGGAAACAGAGGAGGGAGAATGGGTTGATTTTCTGCTCTAGATTTACCAACCGTCTCCATCTGAACCAGCGACTCCTACCATCCACCACCCATCTTACCAGCAATTTCTATGACCCTCTCGGCATCGCCAACCTTCTTGCCGACATCGCTGACTACCTCGCGATAGCTCGTGTACACGAGCCTTTCCAAATCTAAACCTGTGGTGGCCGCCCAATGGGCCAGGGTATCTTTAATATATGATGGTGAAATCCCATCTACCAAATCATTATGGTCCTCGGAAGGACTTCCACCATCGGCACTTTCCTCTCCAGAAAAGTAAGCCTCGTCAACCTGAGCCAGCCACTCCTTCTGCTCTTGAGGACCTGGCTTGACGTCGCTAGCCTCCGCGCCAGAAATGATGGGATCGTCAACCTTGATCTGACCACCTCCGTTGGTACATCCTCCCGGGCAAGCCATAACCTCTACATAAGAATATTCCGGACCAGTAGCCTTTCCAGCAGGCTTTCTGGCACTCCCTATTGGCTTCCCACCGGGCATCCGCGAAGGTTTTGCTGGCTTTAGCCGGCGTACGAGATTCTGGATATTTCGGAAGCCGTAGTATCGAGCAGCTTTGAATAGGATCTCGCCCTCGGAAGAGGTGACCGAGTATTCAAGAACATCTGCATTTCGGCCACGAGCTGTCTGGACAGTGGCGCCCTCATGCTTGGACGCAAAATATTGAAGAATATAGTACAGGTTTCCTCCAGAAGTACCAGAAGCAGGAACGTTGTTCCTCCGTCGCTTGGTAGATGGAAAGAGGAAGGCGTCTAACTTCGGTTCTGGGAATGGCAACCGGGCTAATGGGGTTCGCGGCAACTTTGCGAAGTCTACTCGTCTCGAATCGGCCAGCATGAGCAATTCCTTGCTCGTGATTACACTATCCACATCCCTGATTCCTCGGGTACCGGTGCCCTCCCAAACAGCGTCCGTTAATTCTTCTCGACTAGCCTCCAGCTTCTTGTCGAAGCATGGCATGATAGCAACATGCCATATCCTTTCTGGCGAAATTCCAAGTTTTCGACTTAGAGTTGTCTTCAATAACGTCCCCATCAATGCTTGTGGTGACTTTAAGCGTGACAAATGTGGTAGAATGTGCGGGTGTGTCTTTTCGGCATAGCATATCCATCCAGGGCACGAGGAGGACAATATCGGCTTCTTCGGTTGCTTTTTTGCACTCCCTTCCTGTAGGACATTCGAAGTTGTCTCCTCAGCATGCATGGATTGCATAACCTCATCCGCCCCAAGCACCAAACACGCCTCGCGAGCAATATTCGTGTCCACCACCCACTGGAAGCCATTCCTATAAACGGCTCTCCCCTTGATCCCCCTCGGTCCACTCAGCAATTGTTCGATCATATACCCCGCCTCCCTCTCCGTAACCTTGAACGTAGCTGCAATGCTCGCCCTTGTCTGCGGACTCACACTCGCAACATAGATCCTGCCTCCGTCATCTAGATTCTGAACACCTTTGCCATCCCTACTCAGTCTCAGGGCAGGCCCTAAGTCGAGTTCTTGCAGCACTTCAGCGTGCGATTGGAGGGAGACGAGCACGGCTTCCGCGGACGTTACGCAGCCTGAGCAGGCGAGGCAGTCGGTCAGGGAGATCTGGGCGGGGGAGAGGTCGGTGGGAGGGGTTTCGGTGTTGAATGATACTTCGTACTCGTTCTGGAAGAGCTGTTAGGCTTCTTGGAAAAATATGAATAGGGATAAGGGTGAGGAAGAGGGAGAGTTTACATTTTCGTTCTGTGGTTTGGCCGGTAGTGTCTCGACTGGCTTAATACAAGCTACGCCTGGGGATATGAAGTCGTTCAATGTATCAACAGACAGAATGGCCGACATCTTGAAATGTGGCAAGCTGCGAGCGCGTCGCGCCGCTGTATTTGGAGAATCGTGGTTCCTCGATCTGGTGCAAAGCCTGCTTGCTGGTCTTGCTGATGCTAGCGGATGGTTTATTGCAGATATGGTGTTTCTTAAGAGGAGAACATATGCGTGAAATATGTCCTCGTCCTTGGAGTCGCGGAGATGTGAGTTCGTTGACGGGAGGAATTTTGGTAGCTGGAAGTTTATTGGTAGCGGAGCACGGTTGGTAATGCAAGCCCGATTATCGGATCGGAAATGCTTCAACTTTCTGAAGGTGGCGGGAGAAGATTGCAGGGATCTCTTGGACATTCGAAAAGGCACCCCGCACTAGACTGTTTTGGGACGATCCAGAAGAAGTGTGAACACAATCGGTATCTGTCCGGAGAATTATATGCGGCATATGAGTATATGAGGAGATCAGATGTCGGTTATCGGGTAAGTGCAGTCATTCTGTTGGAACGTTTCCTTCCAGAAGTACCAACGAACAGGCAGAAGGTCCGGATATGGTAACACCGAGGATGGGTAGCCCAACTGTCCATTCAATTCCTTACCATTCAGAAGTCAGATCATGGTCAGGTAGGCAAAAGGCCATCTGTGAGGCTCTCTTGAAGTGATTCATGGCCAATTCTTTTCTCAGACATTATCCACCAAAATGAGATAATTGCTCTTGTCATACAAGGACGAAGTCCTCGCCAGGCTATGTCGGCTGAGCGATGACGTAGCTCCTCGTCTCCGTTCCTGATCTGCCCCCAGAGCTACAGAACAAAACAAAGTCGCAACTTCTTTTCAGAACAATCACTCAACCTGCTGCCATTCTCACACATCATACTCGAAACTCACAATATGGATGTAAGTATAAACCACAAGTAGCTAGAGATCGTGAGAATCCAAGGCTAATTCTTACAGGTCTTCTATACTTACTCGTACGGCTCTGCCGCATGGCTGGCTCTCCAAGCTGCTCCCTTGATCGTTTCTCCCACGATCATCATCACTCTCCTGTCTCCAGATGTCAGAGAAGCTTCTCGTAAGCCTACCCGATCAGTCCAAGTTTCCTCAGCTCACAAGTCGCAGCTCTCGAGCAATACTTCTCCCGTTCTTTAGGACTGACGTTGTTGACTCTCGGAATAATGATCGTGCTCCTAACGGGATCTGTACCACTTACTTCTTCAATCTCTGATAGTAAGTCTTGAAGAAACAGAAGTCCAGTCTTCAATGAAGTTGGCTGACCGAACCAGCCACAAATGCCGCCGTCACGACCGAAGCTTCGGACCCAAAAGCGCCCTACGCAGTGCCAGTTCTAACAATTTCCATGGTTTACCACTCAGCCATGGCCTTCTACTGTTATGCTCGATACACTGGCTCAGGTCAGACGACCTTCATCCTTGGAGCTATCGGCTCAGGTGCCTTGGCCTCTGTGGGACTGTGGTGCATGCTGTTTGCTTCAACATCGGGAAGGATCAGCAGGAAGACAGGTGCGGACAAGAGGACAAGTGGATTCCCTTTTGCGTCCAAGGAGTCTGCTTCTGCCAAAAAGAGGCAGATGGGAAAGGCGATTTAGAGGCTTGGAATGCCGTGGAGGGTACGAGGTATGGATGTATGAGTAGGATTCGCGGATTTTGGAGTTAGGAAAGCAAAAGACTTTACGAAATGGAATCCGTGATTATGTTTTTCCAGAGTCCAAACCGTTCAACTGGCAACAATGAAAGTGCGTTATCTCCGTGAGACGAACTTGTTCCTCTCGGACAATCTTGCAGCAGTGGGCGGACAAGCTTCGCTATGTCAGCACTAGAAGTGACAAGCTTCAGGGAAGAGAAAGAAACGAGGGAACAGCACCAATGATTTCTCAGCGAGTAACAATACAGAAGCTAAGCAGGATAAAACCACTACGATGTAGATAGGCTTTTCCTGAGGATGTGGAAACTCTGTTGACGCGCTGTAGCCTTTACGGGTAGCTCTAGTCTTGTCGTCATAGCCTCTGTAACCCCGCATAAATGGGCCTCAGGTGGTGGGATGAGATAGGTAATCAGATCAAAAAAGTTCTGGCCGGTCGGAAGCAACCTTAAGTCCTTGAGGCTCGGGATACAAAACTTAAGACCTCCCAACATCCCAATTTCGTACTTCACTAAAGCTCATCGACTTCTCTTGTAATAGGAAGCAAACTTCACAGAAATTATGCCTCAAATCGTTGGAAAGGAAATCGGTCCCATTGGCTTTGGCCTCATGGGTGAGTTCAGCTGCCATTATCTTAAGTCGCTAGTCTAATACTATGTAGGAATGACATGGCGCAAACAGCCACCGTCTGAAGAGCAATCATTTAAAGCGCTGAGAGCTTCTCTAGAAGCCGGCGCCAATTTCTGGAACGCAGGAGAGTTCTACGGAACCCCAGAATTCAACTCCCTCACACTTCTAAACAAGTACTTTACCATGTACCCAGAAGATGCCGAGAAAGTGGTGCTCAGCATCAAGGGAGGACTGGTGAATATGAAGCCTAATGGTACTCCGGAGGGAGTCAAGACCTCTATTGAGAACTGTCTGAGATTATTGGATGGCAAGAAGAGTATTGATATCTTCGAGTGCGCAAGAGTGGATAAGAACACGCCGATCGAGACTACGATGAAAGCACTTGAGGAGTTCGTAAAAGCGGGCAAGATTGGAGGCATTGCATTGTCTGAAGTCTCAGCCGACTCAGTGAAGAGAGCCGCAAAGGTTACCAAGATTGTGGCTGTTGAGGTGGAGCTTTCATTGTGGTCTACAGATATTCTGAGCAATGGTGTAGCAGCTGCTTGCGAGGAGAACAACATTCCTGTTGTTGCGTAGGTACTTCTATTGTGTCTACCGGTCCAGCACTGACTAACAGACAGGTACTCACCCATGGGGAGAGGAATGTTGACAGGGCAGATCAAGAGTCCTGATGATATCCCAGAGGGCGATATGCGCAAGACTATGCCTCGATTCTTGCCAGAGAACTTCAGCAAGAACTTGGACCTGGTAAAGGAACTGGAGAACCTTGCAAAGCAGAACGGCTGCACACCGGCCCAGCTGGCTCTGGCCTGTAAGTATTGACAAGCCCGAGATCTCCTCGATGTCCCAAAAGCTTCCTGTAACACGATCTACGAACGGCTCGGATATTTGCTGACAATTTACGCAGGGACGAGGTCCATCTCTAAGAGGAATGGTAACCCCGAAATTATCCCCATTCCCGGTGCCACGACGGCAGAGCGCGTGTTTGAAAACTCGAAAGATGTCACATTGAGCAGTGAGGAATTGAAGGCAATCGAATCAATACAGTCGAGCTTTTCAGTCGCAGGGCAGAGGTACGATTCGCATGGTATGGCTCATGTTGAGGGCTAGGCTATCTAGGATCTGTGCAAAGGTTAGCATTTGCAGTCATGATATCAATTGAATGTATCTTGAAAATATTTGTGTGCTCAGAGAATGTGTAACGTGTTTGTTCGTCGGCATACCGCAGACCGAAATCTGAGGATTACGAATTGCAGAACAGCTGTCATCATAGCAAAGGTGGGTATTGAATGTGAGGAAATAAACAGAGACTTACGTGGTCAGTTACATGAAGGTAGATTTCGAAACAGAATTAAACATGTGGATGTTCGAATGCCAATCTACAGATTTTGTGGCTCTCGGAAGTAGTTAATCCGATCCGAGACGCTACCAGCTATCAATCCCCAAACAGCATCATCCCGCGCGTGCGCCAGTAACAGCTTCAATTATTAAGTGAATACGATCTTTCACTATGGACGACGATGACTCCCCTCCAGGTTCACCTCTCTCGTCAATCGAGTCGGTCAAGTTCGACTACGACTCCGAAGATCCAGAACAAGGCTCAGCTCCCATAATCCCACTCGAACAGCAACAGAAGATTGAAGAGACACTGGACGCTTCCTACAAAGCAGCATTACCCAAATTCGACGACGCGATGTCAATCTCTTCAGACAGTGAGGGAGAAGTGCCACTTTCTCCAGCAAGCCGGTTGGATGACGACGATGTCCACGAACAAGTCACCATCTGTAGGTGGTCGCATTGCAAGGCCGGAAATCAAGGCAACATGGACCAGCTCGTTGAGCACGTCCACAACGAACATATCGAGTTGCGCGGAAAGAAGTACACCTGCGAATGGTCGGACTGTTCAAGGAAAGGCCTGCCACATGCCAGCGCATACGCTCTCAAGGCGCATATGAGAAGCCATACGAGGGAGAAGCCATTCTACTGCACCTTACCTGGTATGATATCCGTTTGGATGTGCGAAGAAGCTGCTAATACTTATCTTAGAGTGCGACCGCGCCTTCACGCGCTCAGATGCCTTAGCCAAACACCACCGCACCGTTCATGAGACCGAAGCTCTGCGCCCTTCAGATCCAATCCCGAAATCGATGTCCGCTGCGCACAAGAACCAACGACTCAAGCTAAATGTCAAGGCGGAACAACCAGAAGGACATCTCCCAGGACCAGCACACGTGAATGGAACCACGAACGGTCATGGTCCACTTGGCCATCCAGGATGGACTTCCTCATACCCTGTCCAGCTTGGGTTCACAGCTGAAGAGGAGGCCAGAGGCCCCAAAGAGCTGTTCTTCCTGTTGAGAAATGAGATCGAGTGGGCTCAAGAAGAAAGCGAGGCTTTGAAGAAGCAAGCAGAGGTGATGGAGGAGCTCCGAAAGAAGGAATGGCAGGAGAAAGAGATCTTGCTGGATCAAGCTCTTGCTACCGAGATTGACTGGCATGAGAGAAGAAGATTGGTCTTGGAGGGTGCTGTAAGCTTGCCAACCACAGAAGCAATTAAGCTGGCGGCTCTTCAGACTGGAAGCAATGCTGGGTCGCCCTCAGGAATGGTCGCGCCCTCTTCACCAAGTCCTATGATTCCTTCAGTGGAGAATACCAGAGATGCTGCTGAAGTACTTGCTGGTATGCGCCAGGAATAGGAAATTCAAGGACCCCTTGTGCTACGGAGGTTCTATCGACCTGAACGCTGTTATGGGGAAACGGGAACAGGTCTATGGTTTGCAATGGTATGTTGACACAGGCGTTTGCTAAGCGATGTACAGTATTCTGGGTGGGGTCAACAGGAACGGCGCATCTGGAGCAACGAAAAGCTATTTGCTACTCTCTCTGTCACATCAAAGGGATGATTATGAGAACAGAGAACAATCAAGAATTTGTTTTTCCTCATTACAAGATTCGACCGCGTGGTTAATACAGTTCAAATTTACTGCCTCCTAAGAACCAACAGACAGCCGACCAAGCGGAGATAGTCTAACCCACCACCGTGTCAACAATCTAGACATCAACCAACTTCCCCTTCCCCTTACTAACCTCCTCCTTCTCGACTACATTCTCAGGCTCCGCAGTGCAGTTGTCCTCATCATCACTCTCATCCTCCCAATTCTTCGTATCTCTCGCAGCAGCCCTCTCTACCAGCGAAGCACTGCTCAGTCTGTCACCTCCCTTCTCAACAGCCTTTTCCTTTGCAGCGTGCTCGCGACTCATGCCCCTCAGTCTTGCAATGATCTGCTCACCAAGCTCCTCACTCCTGGGACCTCTGCCACCATCAGCGACCCTCTCCGTGCCATTCGTCCTCATCTTCTCACCCCTAATCCTATCACAATGCCTTTCCCTCTCCATGACTCTCCTCTTACCTACACCACCAAGGCCATGCAATTCTCCACAACAAGCACCTCCATTTCCACCCGGACTCGTACGCCCCATCGACTTCGCACCTCTCCTTCCCTTAGCCCTCCCTAAACTGACGTTCGACTGTGAAGTCGAGGTCACTACCTCAGCAGCGAAGTACCCTGGATTCATTTTTCGGAACCATACAGGCCAGTCCGCGAGACTGACTTCTTGGAGACCGGAAGTGCTCATCGGCATGATGTGTCGGTAGCGGCATTGCTGGCCCCATTTGCAGATGCCGTGGTGACACCAATGGCGACAGAGCTGGGTTTGGGGATGATGGGTAGTGGTTGTGTGGACGGTTGTGGACGTGGATGATGCTCGGGGGCGGGAGACCTGTGCCGTCGTTGCTTTGGGTGTTGATGGAGGCGTACTGTCTGGCGTTGTGCTTGCTTGGTGAGTGATAGTGCGTTCAGATGATGTGGGTTCAACTATTGGTTTGCTATGCATCCTTAGCTTCAGTCGAGTCTGTTCTGGGCATCCTTCTCCAACCTACTTGACCTTCGCAGAAGGATTGGACCCTCTGACCTTCCCATCCACTGTCATGATCCGGTAGAATCCGCCACTACTTCGCTGCAAGCCCAGATTTAGCATTCCAATCGTCTCCTCTAAGTCCAATGAGCGAGTAACACCGGCGAGGTCTGGTCCTGGAGGAAGTTCATCGACAGCGATGAGCGGGACTACCTCGCCTGTAGTGCGGACGAGAAAGTAAGCTGGCCAAGGCTTGCCTTTCTGGTTCGGAGGAACCGAGTGTGGATGCATTGTGCTTGATTGTGAGGGTTGGATGACTTCAGCGAAATATTGCTCTGGAGACCAAGAGGAGCAGATTGGTACTGAAAAAGGGAACTGGGAAGACAGAACCAATTATATAAATTCTGGGATATGTATCACCTCAATCGTTTGCGAACTGGGTCTCTGAACATTTTGCATGTCTGATTGTTTTCCGTGAGGCAAACTCACTTCCAAATCCGCTCCAGGTAGATATGTGTAGACAAACGAAGCGTGATCGAACACCTTGCTTGAGGAACAAACCGTTGTCACCAAATCGAGAAGTCAAACAAGTGTGGATTGAAAAACATCATTGCAGAATGGTATCATTGATCTCACCTTGATTCTATCCTCACGATCGCTTCCAACCCATCGACTAAATTCCCCACTTGTCTCGTACCATCCTCAATCTCTACCTCCCTCTTCATCCACTTTCCCTTTTCTCGCCTCGCAATAGTTTCCTCATCAAGCACCTCATCTCCCTCGTCGTCTTCCTCAAATTCTTCATACCCAGCCACAGGATCCCATTCTCCCGTCTCCCAGATCAAACGCAATGATAGCGGTTGGATATCGAACATCTTGCCCACAAGCCCCTTGACTCGATATATATCAAACGACATGGGTATTTCCCTGACTAATCTGATCTCTTCTGTCTGACCAGCTGGGCTGTTTGATGGCAGGTAGAACGTAAACTTGATCAAACGAGCTTCCAGAAAATTTGGATTGATGATCCCAGCTTCCTTTCGAATGATTGTAGGCGCACCGTGTTTCTCGCAAAGCTCTGCGTATCTAGGATGCCGAGAGACTACGTCTCTTTCTTTGCTCTCTGGAGCTTCGGATATCTCCTTGGTGATTTGAGTTAAGTAGAACATCTCCGAATTGGTACGGTCTGCTGTAGTGATCTTGCTGAAGTTCAAGGTCTCCAAGTTTCGAATTCGTGCAAGCGTGAGCATGTACGAATCGTCCATGCTTGAGAATGATTCTGCATCTTTGCTGGTTTTGTAGATTGGGTTGTAGGCGAATCTAAGAGCTGTCATTCCGGGAAATACGTGGTCCAGGTCGTTGACAAACTTCCATTCAGAAACTGCGTTATAGGATAGATCAACATATTGTAACTGTTTTCCAAATGAGGGAAGCTTTAAAAGCTCGTATGGCTCTTCGGCAAGCTTTGAGATCTCGTTCCCCTTCAGCCGTAGAACCTCAAGAGATCTTAGATTTCTTAGTACTATGACATCCGTGATGCTCTGGAAAGCATTGTATTCCAGAGTCAATGATATTAGTCCCTCCACTTGCAAAGCATTGCTGAGACTTTTGAAGCCATTCAAGGATGCTTCAAGCGTCTTGACTTGCTGAAATTGTGCCACAACACCAATAATCCAGACCCAATCGAGTAGCATCTCATCCATCGAAAGATCTGTGACTTTTGGAAATGCAGAGACATGGGGTTTATCCTCGGCTAGACGAGAACCCTCAAACACATCTTGGAATCGATTTCCACTGTGATTGTCAGCATCCTCCTACTGCCATATACCAAGCTAACCTGCCTGATCCTCAAATTCTTCAGACTACCAAGCTCAGAGCAGATCTTCGCCACTTCTGAAAAGTTGGTAAAAAGATTCCGACTCAAATCCAGCTCTTCAATTATCGGACATACACTTCGGATCTCAAGAAGTACATTTTCGGCCCTGCTGACTCGCTGACCATCAACCAAGACAATCTTCAGCTCATGGAGTCGAGCTTGCTGTGCTCTAATTTTTTCGAAGCCAACTTCTTCGACGGTCTTGCCGGAGATCACAATCTCGTCTGAATCGTCCGTCGTTGCTGGTGTTCCGTACTTCTCTCTTACGGCATCGACGAAAGACTGTTCTGGGTCGGCAGTCCGAGATGATGAGAGAACGAATGATGCAGCAGTCGGTGATAAGCTTGAACCTACACTGATGTTTAGAAATAGATTTGCGAAACGCTGTGGCTGATGTGAATTGTACCATAACTTACAAGTAAAATATCTTTTGCCTTGGTAAGTGCCATCGTGTTTACCTTTGAGGTCATCCCACTCAACCCCAAGATACTCTTTATCTGACTTGGTACCTTCAACGTGCCCTACGTAGCGGATGGTGCATAAGCGGCCTTTGAAAGACAGTCTTTTGCCTGCCCAATATCAGCCTTTGAATCGATCTGTATCTATCTGGCGAGAATGCATCTTCGAGTGAGTGATTATGCCTAGCGCGATTGAGAGCTTTCCGGTTTTGACATTGTATATGATTGCTTACCTACATGATACATAGACGACATGTCCGTGGAACTTTGGATTTTGATACGACTCTGATGTGGTTGCTTACTTTCCTGGCAGACTGGGCGGCAGAATTGCAGCCTTGCATTGGGAAAAGGCTGAGACTTGGCTGCAGCCGAGCTCACTTTTTTCTGGAAACCTTAAGCTGTCGTCAACCTCATCGACCATCCTCTCCACCTTAACACAACAATCCATCTGAATCCCATCAAGATGGATTACCAGAACCGCGCAGGTTCAAAGTTTGGTGGCGGAGGCGTCGCCTCAACCTCAGCAACCAACGCCGACCGTCGCGAACGTCTGCGCAAACTCGCCCTCGAGACCATCGACCTCGACAAAGACCCATACTTCTTCAAGAACCACGTCGGATCATTCGAATGCCGTCTTTGCCTAACAGTTCACCAAAATGACGGCTCCTACCTTGCCCATACACAGGGTCGCAAGCATCAGACTAACTTGGCGCGCCGCGCAGCGAAGGAGCAGAAGGAGGGAAGGCCGGGTCTTGATCCTGTCACGGGCATGCCAATTGGGATGGTGGGCGCGCAGGTTGCGGTCAAGAGGAACGTGGTGAAAATTGGAAGACCTGGATACAAGATCACTAAGACGAGGGATCCGGTTACGAGGCAGCAGGGCTTGGTGTTCCAGTTGCAGTATCCTGAGATTGCGCCTGATGTTACGCCGAAGGTCAGATTTATGAGTGCTTTCGAGCAGAAGGTTGACGATCCTCCCGACAAGAACTTCCAGTACATGCTGGTTGCTGCAGAGCCGTATGAGACGTGTGGATTCAAGCTGCAGGCCCGAGAGGTTGATCGTACGAATGATCGATATTATACCTGGTGGGATCCGGATTTGAAGGAGTTCTGGGTTCAGGTCATGTTCAAGACAGAGAGAGAAGAGAGATACAGCGGTGTTCCCGGTTTGGCTCCATCGGGACTTTCAAGGCGATGAAGAATGGGTCTCACTGCATGGAGTTTGGGGTCACTGGGTTGCAAGGTCCATTTCACAGAAGACTGAAAGATTACTGGAGTTTTGATTCATTGTATCGGGATGGGGGCTCTGCTACATATCGCGCATGTGTCAATTCTAAGACCTGCGCCCTGAAATGCAAATCAAGCTCTTTGGCGAACCATGCAAGAAATTCCCATCGCTACGAATTGCAGTTATGTACGCATATGATCACCCAATGTCTCATATCTGATAGTCAACGACCCTTTGGTCTGACCTGAGAATGGCGATGTGCCCAAATGGTATCCCGAGAAAGCTCCCCCGTGGTCGGAGAGCAATAATGTGAAATGCGCAGAACTTTACACCGATGAGTGTAGACCAGAGTACCAATCAAAAGATGGAACAGGTAGATGTACATGTCCGGGTATTGTTGCTGATGACTATGAACGATGAATAGCATTAACGACTGTTCTTGTTGAAGTCGTCGAATCGCTTGAAGGTGTAGCCGATGAAAGGTAAGCTCATCTCAGGCTGCTCAATGCGTGGTCCGTTGGCAGCAGCTTGAGCCTTCAAATGAGTGGCGTTGTCGGTTTGGTCGATCTCATCGGTTGGGAAGTAAGTGGTATCGACGTTTGAAGCGAGCTTGGGTTCAAATGGTGCACGAATACGACGGAGACTGTCGAAATCAACACCACGGAAGAACTTGTGAGATTTGATTTCATCGGCTCCTCCTCGGCCCAAACGATTCTCAGTGTTGCATACAAGACTGGAAGGGGTTAGTTGAGATTGGGAGTTAGGGCGCGTTGACATACCTTCGGATCAAGTTTTCAGCTTCAGGCCCCAATTGAACATCTTCCGGAAAGTAGAGTGATTGGCGCCAGTTCACGATCTTGCGGTAGGTGTCGTGTGCATCCTCAGCACAGAAGGGAGGCCATCCGATCTGGCATTCGAACATGATCGTGCCCAAACTCCACCAGTCACAGTCCTGGGCATAACCATGGCCGCCGAAAATCTCCGGAGCAATGTAATCAGGAGTTCCGACAGTTGAGTAAGCCATGACTCTCCTAGACTTTCTCCAGTCATTAATCACACCACGATTGCTGACCGTCAGGTTGATTTGATCCAGATTTACAGAGTTTCTGTTTGCTGGTCTGTTGGACTTTCCTTGGAGAAGTTGTTGGTAGTACGAATTGTCATGTAGCTTATGGAAACCAGTCGACAATCCGAAATCGGTCAGCTTTACATGTCCTCCACGATCAAGCAAGATGTTGTCGGGCTTGATATCACTATTGAAAAGTTAGCCTAATTTCCTTATGCAACCTGACGCTTGAGGAATGCTCCCTCGAATCAGATTTGCTTACCGATGGATGAAGCCATATTTGTGAACTGCCTCAATAGCAAGGACGATCTCAGCTATGTAGAATCGAGTGATATCCTCAGAGAAGATCTCATACTTGATCAACATTGTCATCAAATCACCTCCAGGCAAAAACTCCATCAGCATGTAAAGGAAGTCGTAATCCTGGAAAGTGGTGTAGAGCTTTACAACCCAAGGACTGTCAGATTCCGCAAGGATATCTCTCTCTGCACGAACGTGTGCCAGCTGATCCTTCTTGAACATTTCACTCTTGATGAGCGACTTCATAGCGTAGACCTTGCCATCCTGCTTCTTCTGTACAAGCTTCACTTCTCCAAAAGCACCCTTTCCGATGATCTTCAGAGTCTGGTAGTTGTCTGGAGAATCCTTGGTTCGCAGGAATCGCAGATATTTGCCTTCTTGCTTACCAGCATTGGACCAGGTTTGCTCTCGTCTTGACTGTGACTGATTTGGATCGCCCAACCGTTGTTCCATCTCGCTTTGACTATGGGTGATTATTAGCTAAGCTGCAAGCACAAAGAAAGAGTGAAGCTTCGATTGAAAACATTCTTACCGGACATTTCGATCCCGAGCTCTCTTGACGCTATCCTTGAAGAAGGCCTCCGCGAGCGATGCACACTTCTTCTGATTTGTCTGTGCCAACGAACCATATCTGTCAGGATTTCTCTCCGGAGCTGGCTGGAATTCTGGCCAACTCTGTTGTGGGGCAGAGGGCATAGGTGCATTCAAATAACTGTTATAAGCAGCTTGTTGTCCAGTTGCACCGGCTGTTCGGGGTCGTTGACCTGGGGAGGGTTGACGATTGCCGTATGGAGAGGCCCGACCACCGAGGTTCTGGTGGGAGAATTGATGCACCAGGCCATTCGTAGCATCTGCAACTGGGGGTGGGCGTTGTTGATAAGAAGCTTGGGGAGCTTGAGGAGCCTGCTGGTAGTTCGAAGACGAGCTCGAGGGCGGCTGCTGAGGATAGTTGGGAGGGTATGGGTTGTTCATGAAGTATCCTGAGGGAGCGAAGCCCGTTCCATACGACTGCTGTTGCTGAGCCTGCGAAGTAGGAGCCTGAGCCTGAGCCTGTCCTTGTTGGCCTGAAGAGGGGAAGATGGGGTTGGGGAAGGTCGAAGGGGTTGTAGGATATGCTCGGTCGGCGAAGGCAGATCGATCGTTATTGAGGTTCAGGTAGAACCGGTTGTTATTATTGTTGTTCTCCATCTTGTCAGACGGCTCCAGCTCGGAGCAGTGAAGACGTGTTTCGAAGAGCTGTCCTAAGGTTTGGAATGACTCTCGAATGGCTCCCTGTCGTAAGGGTTGGGCTCGAACAGATCTCCACGTCAACACACCGCCTTGCCAATCGGCCTTGGGTAGATTCTCTGGCTCCAACTCCTAAGGTCTATAGACCACGAGTCACGCAGAGGTAAAAGGCTTCTGGCGAGAGTAGGTGCAAAGACTGCTCTGTCTTGCGGTCGCAATCGCAGTTGAGAGAAGTTGGCCGAAGGGGTAACTCGAGCCCGCAATACTGACCTAGGCGCTAGCGAGGCAGGGGTCTCGAACGGAAGACAGTAAATACTGGATTAGGCACGAAGAAAGACAACTTCAAGCAGCAAGCAAGCAAACAGTCTCCTTGTCAGCAGCTTTTTATATTAACTTCATTGCGTCGATAGAATACATTGCACAAGCAGGACCGGACACAGTCCATGCACGGTGCCTCCTGCACAGTTTACGATAAAGGCTGAGAATTTCTGCACCACGTCGAAAAGGGGGTTCTCAAAGTTGCACTGCTCTCTCTATCGTCGACAAAACGATTGCCGCTCACCTCACCTCACCTCCTGTCTCAGCTGCCAACTATCTGTTGTGTACCATGAATAAAAGCCCCTTTTCAGCCTGAAGAAGTGCAACACAACACAACACCTCGTTCTCTTGGGCTTTATTCCAAGGACGAACGGAATATGTCCTGTTGGACTTTACAGTATCCTGGGATATCAAATGCTTCCCAAGTTTTAAAACGGGACTAGGGCCCCTGTGTCTGTGCGGCAAGCCGCAACCCCTATTCCAAAAGCACAGGGCCAGTTCCCCAGGACATCTTCCCAGAGCCTGTTCAATCAAGTTTGGTTTTTGGAGCCGAGAGCATATAAGTGCCGACAAGAGCATCCGAATGACCTCGCAGGTGTGAGTTCATCCGGCATGACCGTTGTTGCTGCCGGTCCGAAGATGTGATGGCAGGATACCAAGAGCTGCATGATTCTGGTGCTACGGTAAAGGAGGGGTCAAAGGTGAGAACGGTACCCAGAGGGGAAAGCACAGCATCACTGTTCATGCAGCCGTCCCACGTCGTCGTCGTGGACAGATGAACCCAAGGAAAGTCAGTACTGCATGGAAGATGCTTGGCCACCTCATCTTGCGTTCAACGGCTTCCCTTCCATTGTACTCTGTCCTTCTGAGTAACTTTTCGTGGGTTGCAATTGGGTCCCAGTTCCAAGCTAAACGCCGCTCCTGTAGTATCAGGGTGACTCTATATGGAAGCACCAGGACTCTTTTGCTGGTATGGAATCTAATGGGAAGCCTCAAGAGAAATACATGTGCCAGCATCTTTGTTTGCGTACAAGCTGTGAAGGACTTTGCCTTGTTCGGTGACAGGAATGGCAGTATGAAGCGAACTGAGCAAGGGATAGGAGATCTGGTTCTCCATTGCAAAGCTTGGGGAGGAACACCAACGTGATTACCGATAATCTGGCTCTAGAAGAAATTTAACTGTAGCGAAGCTCATAATCTTCGATTAGCTGAACCTATCAAAGGCTCAGGACACCCTTGGTTTATTTATTCCTGCTGAATTCAGAAACAAGCGAGGTCTTGAGAAGGCTTCCGCTATGAACATGAAAGACTAACATCAATCCAGCTCTGTTCTTACAAGTAGAGGGAATAGAAGAGTTGAGATGGTCCATCTGGCCGCTTCCAATTTAGTGCTCTTTCAACTTGTTGTAGCATCACATCTTGATGGTTTCCATTATTGACCTCATGCACAGATTCTCGCTTGCTTCCAGCCGGAGCGGAACGGATCATCTCTCACCACCGATATCGATTTGTCCAAAAAAAGTTCGGGATCCAGCTCTGCAGCTTGCAGGGTCAACTTCAAGACAAAATTCCTCTCAATTAACATACGTTGCATGTCTTTTGTTCAACCATTCTTCACTACAAGTGAAGACTGACGGTTTCAAACATGGCGGACATCAAGCCCCCAACGGCTTCAGAGGTAAAGGCTTTCCCATACAGCATTCAATAAACAGCTCTAATAATCACAGCCAAATGCTTCCTCAATACCGAAGGGAGAAGTCCCTGTCGATGCAAAGGCTGCCAAACCTCTGAAGCCCCCGAATCCGATGTGGAAATACCTTGGATTCGGCGAAAACTTTCGTCCCAAGCTCCCATCTCGAAATTGGACCATCTTCCTCACCATAACGGGATCCTTCACTGCAGCCGTAATCTACGATAAGCGGGAGAAGAAGCGCGCGCAGAGGAAGTGGTGTAAACTCGTCGAGCATATTGCGAAAGAGCCATTGGATGCCAGATCTATGCCGAGGAAACTCACTGTCTTTCTAGAAGGACCGCCAACGGATGGACTAAGGGTTGCGCAGGACCATTTCAAGGACTATGTCAAGCCGATTTTGGTTGCTTCGGGGCTGGACTGGGAATTCATTCAGGGGAGGAAGGAAGGTGATGTTAGAGCCGAGTTGGCAGAGAGGATACGCAATTCGAGAACACCGCCTGAGCAACGGACGGAGGAGGATATTGTGGTCGAAACCCGCAGGAAATCTGGAATCAAGGAATTTGATGGTCCGAGGGGAGATATTGTCCTTGGTAGACACACTTGGAAGGAATATATCCGAGGCATACATGAAGGCTGGCTTGGACCTCTCACGGAACCACCAAAGCCAGTCGAAGAGAAGCCATCGGAGGACACGAAAGAGAAAGAAACCATAGAAACCCTACCAGGAATCACACTGCTCTCCGAACCCAGAGAAGCAGATGCTTTACCACCAGCAGAAGACAAAACGCCGAAATCCGACGATAAAGCGAAGAAACCTGCCCAACCCGCTCCTTTCATCTCGGTATCCGCCTACGCAACAGCTCCCAGTCCACCAGATCTCCCAATGGAACTCGACCCCTCAATACCAATCTCCTTCCCGCACATCCTAGGCTTTCTCAACACTCCAAAAAGGCTCTACAGATTTCTCAACAGACGCGTGTTAGCAGATTCTATCGGCCGAGAAACGGCAGCTATAATCCTCTCCACATACAGGCCCTACCACACAACCTCTAATCCCACCTCCGAACTCCCCAGTTCATTCACTTCAGAGGAAGCCGATGGAGACACTCAAAACGGAGCCAGCAACGCTAGCGCTGTCCCGCAAACAGCGGAGCAGCAAACAGCCCTCATTCAAGAAGAGAAGGAATGGCACAAGAGCACCCGTGTCCGTGTCGATGGTGAGCCAGAACGTACATGGCTAGAACCTGTCATCCTAGATCCGAGAATCGCAAGCCGAATGCGCAGGTCGGAGTTAACGCCTGAGGATGAGGCGCGAGCGAGGAAGATTGTCGTACCGGAAGAGGAGATTGAGGGCTGGATCAAGGGTGGTATCAGGAGTTTGGGCCGTGAAGGCATAAGATTACTGGGATTCGGAAAGGAGAAGTCTAAGCCCGTCGTAGGAGACGGTGAAGATGTGTTGGAATAATGGATGCATGAGTGAGAAGAAGTTTGAGTGTTCGGTGAATGTAAGAATTTTGGAACGGGTCCGGAGACCGATGATCGGTTGCATTGTACGATATAGAGGAGCGATATCTCTACCATATAGAGCCCGTAAATTTAGTGTAGTGAAGATCCGGGCACATACTTGGGAGGGGGAGCATAGCATTTACGCGAAGTGAAGCATGACACGAATACTACATAATCTCCTCTGCATTTCTCTCGCTCACTAGATTGTGTCTTTCCCTACTTCGTTGAATACCTGGGATGCCAAATGTAAACTTTTGTCTATTTATTCCATCACCCTAATATTGATGCTAGAAACACAGGCATATCGCCAACCCAGGTCATGGTATTACATGCTGAAGTGGCTTCAAAAACGTGATTCCCATCCCCGAAATGGTGCCCGCTATGCTAGAACTAGACACTAGCCCATATGGTAGAAGAAATGCTTTTGTTCTCAAAGTTTCAGGAAGAGGCTCCTAAAGCTGCAAATTCGGATTTGATGACCTCCTTGGCTTTGGGTGAGATGGACTCGGAGTCAGTATCGAGAGCGGCCTTGAATCGGCTTGTCTGCTCCTTGACTGTGGTATTTCCCTTGTCGAGAGCTGATGCGGCCAAGAGGCACTTGAGAGCGAGAAGGTACTTTTCTAGAGTCATGTTAGTATTTCGCCGATTTTACCAAATAGGAAAAACTTACTCCTTCTCATATACACCTCGAACCCGGTGATCTGGGCATCAATACTCTTCGGGCTAAAGTGAAGGAGAGGTGTCAAGAACTTCATGGCATCAGTCATTGGCTCAGTTGTCGCGGCAAGCTTAACTCCATCCGGATCGTCGTCCTTCTTCTTGAGGTCTCCGTCGTCAGCTCGTACGAGCTTGTTTGGTTCCGCTTTCCTTGCAGCGGCTTCTCGCTCGGCCTTTTGGGCTTCTTTTCGGGCCTTCTTTGCTGCCTTCTTTCTCTCAGCAGCATCGTCGCCGTTGGCATCGCCGTCTCCATTGGTACCGTTCGATAATGGCTTATCGTACATCTTGATATAGATCTCAATTGCTGACAGTGCGGCCCGACTGAAGAATGGGTGCTCACGCAGCTTGTCTTCCCACCGCATCATATCTACGTAGGCTCTGATTTGACCTTTCCGTAACGAGAAGCTGTGGAAATCGAATTGATCTTCTTGCCATACATCGAATATGTTATATATTGACGTGAAGCGCTTGAGAGCGAGTCCTATCTTGCCTTGGCGAGCATATGCTTGTCCATCCTCAGTCAGGAACCACATGCATTGCATGTCATGAAGGTCTGCAAGCGGTCCTCCAACAGTCTCTGCCCTCGTGAACATTCCCATTGTCTTGAGTGCAGCCTCGTTCTCGTTGTTCCGTAGCTGGTACTTGGCGGTCTTGGTGTTGATATGTCTATCTCTTGGGTCGAGGAGACGTGCCTGCTCCATCATTTCGGAAGCCTTTTGTGTGTCACCACGGTGTTTAAATATCCTGGCTTTCGTCATGTGGAAGTCAACACTCTCGGGTTCCAACCCGATAGCCTTGTCGATGTACTCCATAGCTTTGTCCAAGTCACGACTCAGGTGATAATTATAATGCTGAGCAAGGAAGTAATAGGCTGCTGAAGCACCTTTCGATGTGTCTCCATTCCTCTTTGGTTCTGCATTCGATTCGCTCCTGTCACTATCAATGTAGCTCTGAACCAAAGCTGGAAGAATTTCCTTCTTGGTGGTATTCGAATACAGGTGCTTCAGGTTGGCGAACGTTGAAGGCACTCCCTTGTTAAGCATACGGTGGATATACTTATCAGCAGCGGCCTTGAAATTGTCCCCTAGGACTTCTGTCAGTACACTTCCTCTTACACGCCTTAGTGAGAGAGCTTACCTTGCAAGAAGTCCAGGGGCAGTCGGCGCGCCGCATCGCAACGAGGGTATTTCTCTGCATACTCGTCATAGATTGCTTTCCGAGCTTGTTGGTCAGTTTCAGATATTTCCAATGCCTCGAGAAGTCCATCATAATAAGACTTGTGTTCCGCGTTCCGTTCAATGAGAGCTCTATAAGCTTTCGCGGCCTCCTCTTTCCTGTCGAGCTTCATGAGGTATGTCGCCCGAAGTTCCTGTACCGCAAGTCTGTCAAGATTGTACTTCCCAGCCGATTGTAAATGGTCGAAAGCTTGTTGTATATTCCCTTGCTCTGCGATCAATGAGTTTTTGTACATGACAGCCTCGGAGTTCTCGAAATCTGTTTTCAGCGGAGGATTCTTCAGAGTATCCTCGTAAGCTGTCAGGACACGCTCTGCCTCCGCTAGATCCCCATTTAAATGATGCGCCACTGCCAAAGCCGTCCAGCTCTGTCGAAGACCAGATCTGGCTTGTAACATTGCTCTGCGACTAACTATATAGCCCTCATAATCCCGCATCTGTACTTGTAGCAACGCCAAGTCCCGTTGGATCTGCTGGGAATCTGGCTCCAACTTCAACGCGAATTTGTATGCCTTTATAGCTTCCTCGAAGTTCTTCACCGCGCGGTAGAGCAATCCGTAGACGTGCCAGCAGACATGCGACTTCATATCACAGGTCAGGGCAACTTTGGCAAGGGCAAAGGCTTCGTCCGTTTTCCCCTGGGAGTTCATGATCAGAGCCTTCATTGCTAGAGTATCGCCATGTTTGGGGCTCTTCTTGAGGATCTGGTCGGCGGCCTTGACACCTAGAAGGCGTTAGCAGGAGTCCGTACCGTGCAGGAAACTGCTTCAGACCAACCTTTCTTGTACTGCTTGTCCTCATAATTGCGCACGACTGTGCGAAAGAGCGACTGCTCCTTCGCACTGAGTTGCTGTGGCATGATTTGAATGTTAAATTCGTGGAAGCGGGTGCCAGTGGGAAAGAGGTCGGGGGAAGAAGGTCGAGGCCGTTTCGAGGAATCGTTTGGAGGGGTCCAGAAGGAGTCGAAGAGAAATTCGAAGGAACGTCAATGCCCTTCCTGCGTAGTACAGGATGAATGCAGTCTTCAATCAGCAACGCAGTGAGAAGTGAGGGTAGAATGAGAGAAGGCGGCGTTGTTGTAGAAAAAAAGGAGAGGTCGCGTGAATCGAGAGATCACAAAAGGTCGGCCGAAGCTCTGTGGAACAAATGTCGTTCCGCCCATCACTCAACTCCGCGCGAAACTAGAAGCTCCCAGGCGCCCCCCACTCCAATGTATCTGCCTCGTGGGGGGCAATACAGCCTCCTTTTTAACGACGTCTCGTCCTAATTCCTATGATATTCGCTTCTATCGAGCTCGATTCTGATTGTATGGTTCCAAAAATTGCAATACCGTTCCATCTGGGTCACTATATGGCTGGCTGGCAAAAAATAGGTAAAACTCCTCTCCATGACCTCATCTTGAAGTGTACTTCTACTAATTGCTTCTAATTGTAATATGAAGTCGAGAACGACAGTCCTTCTCAATGGCTCCAAATTGATCTAGGCGTGACTGAATTGGCACGCCGACGTGGGATGCCAGACGTACCACGTTGTTTCTCGCCAGAAGCTCGACCATGTCTTCTTCCCAATCAACATCCTGCCTTCAAACGCCCTCCCATACCGTTCAGTTGCTCAAGCCCTTTACATGACGGCAGGAATGGGCAAGATAGTAAGACAGGCAGTGCTCGAAATCTGTCTTGTATATTTTTGGAGCTGCGACTCGTTGATTTCTTTAGCACGTCATGTTATCCAGCTGTTTCATTCACATCATAGGCATTTTCGCGGCAAGAGCTCAAAAAGGTACAAGATATTTAAGCAGAATATTTGACAGCAGCAAATCTTATTTCGGGTCTCTTTGGTCTAGCAGTCTAGCATCAAAGTCTACCAGCCAACTCCACCAGCCCGGTAACGCTCTAGAAGCAAACTCCGGAACTCCTGTCGCTCAACGCAAAAGCAAAGTCTCCCAAATCATGCCTTTCCAATCATGCTTTTCTCAAGCCGACCATTGAACAATATCCCATGACTTAAATTCATCATGGATGACCAGTCTCAAGCGCTCAATTGCCCATTCGGCGTATAAGAGCCGGGTCGCCTGGGCAGCTTTGCGATGGTGCGGACCGACACTGCCAATCGCTGCATCATGCTTGCTGCGCCAGACGCAAGTTGCCAAGTTGCGACCTTCGGCATCAGGGCAAGAGAACAGGTACCTAAACTCAATCAGCCATGGATGTCAAATGAAATGCGTGAAGTGAGCTTACTTCAGGAAACCACCGCTCTCGGTAGCCTCAGCATGGGCAGATTTGTCGAGAACGCCGAGATCAGCATAGACGGTGGTGGGTGGGATTCTGGATCGGAAGACGACAATATAGCTGAAAATTCTCAGCAAAATGCCATCAGACCTATCACGAGACACCGCAAAGTATGTCGGGGAAGCAAACAGGTACTCACAAATCTGTGGTCTTCCACTTGAAATCAGATGTCTCAGCCAATTTGCGGACTGAATTGATGATTTCGGGCCAATTGAGGGAATCAACGTATGGGGCTGTTCTGTGATCATCTCTGATGAACTTGAGATCGACAAGCGCGTTTGCGAGCAGCTGGTTGGGGGTGTCAAGAGTCGAAAGGTCGAGCAAATGAGATTCTTCGAGGTACGGGGAGACGACGAGGAGCTCCTTCTTTGTCATGCTCATGGCTTTCTCGATTGGCGCAACGACATGGCTGCTGATGGTGATCGGTTCCTTCAGCGGGAATGGGGAGCCGCCTTTGGTCTGAGCTCTGCCCTCTGACAATGAGGGTGCTGGCAATGTAGTGGCCATGATGATCTGAGTTGAGATGCCCAAATATACCGAAGTTCGGTTGAGAGGACAAAGGCAGAGTTGCGCGAAATGTTGAACAAATGTTCACAAATCACCCCAATGGACACAAGAAATGAACAGAACGAGACCAGAAGAGACCTGCTGCGAAAGAGTGCGTGTGCAGGGAGAAAGAAAGAGAGATACGTAACCCACCGAAGCTCTACTTTTTATCTATGGTGAGATCACACCTTTTCGAGGTAAATGAGAGCGTTCGGGGAGGTTGTATCATTTTATTTAAAAAGATGCCATCTGACGCCAGTTATGAGGGCGATGGCGAAACACCCCTTCGGAAATTGGACGGCTTGCTGGCAGAATCAATCGTTGCAGGCCAAACCTTGTCTGGAATTAGCCCATTGGGATCTTCTCACCGCAAAGCCTTCAAACTTGGGTAAGGGGACGCTGACGGGCAGACTGCTAAAAGACGCCGCTCCAACCATACAATTGCAGGAACGGTCAACTAACGGTGAGCGAACCTAATCTGCATGAAAGGGTCGTCCCGAGGTCTAGAGGCTAGAAGCGGCATGGAAGATCCTTCAAAATTCCAATAAGACATTCCTTTGTTTTACATGATTGGAATACAATGCAGTACATTGCAGCATATGGACTCTTATCATATTCACATGGTTGATATATATCCAGGATATCTTTGCCGGGACAATACACTGAAACACCGGCAAAGGTCGTCGATAAGTGGCATTTTGAGTTGCAGCAGAATCTACCATCGAATGCTCTTCCTGTGTATGGACTCCAAACTTAGTAGACGGATTATGCCATCCGACAACCTCGCTTCACCGCTGCGATGTCGAGAGTCAGTCCTTTCTACATGAGTAGCCACCAATCATCACGCTACTCAACATAACAGCACCAATCACGGCTGTGGTCTCGGTGTCGCTACACCACTAAATCAGGCTACATATAAATTCTCCGAGCGTTCAACTTTACAATTTGGCCCAGGCTCCGAAGTCGGTTACACTCTGTATATGTGGTCCAAATGCTAACGGCAGTAGAGAACCATCCTCCAAGAACCCCACCACACCTTGTGGGCTTTATCAACCTTACTTATCTCGCAGGTCTCCATATACTGCTGCATCCGCGAGTATCACTCTCCTGATATTGGTCGGCTTTCTCTGAGAGTGCGATTACTGGCAGTCATCCGACTCGCCGAATCCCATCTCTCTGCTTTGTTGACGAGTCGAAGCGACACGAAGCTGCGCATTTCTATCCACTTCAATACCTTCAATGTTGTCGATATATCTTGTACCACTGTGCATGTCAAGTGCATGGTATCTGGGGCGAATCAATTGCTACCTTTTCTTATCTGGCATGCATTTCATTATCTCAAACTCTCGTGCAACCCAAGGCTAAGCAGCCTCTGGATGCATGGAAGATCTTAGACCTTGCTTTGGCTCAAGCGCGTTCAATCTGGCTCTTCTTACTATGCAAGCCGACGTCGTAGCTATCTGCAACCGTTCATTCAGCCACGTGGAGACTGTTTGCTTGGCCGGAGTCTCTTTCCTATAACCATGTCGCCGTCATATGTTCTTTGAACATTATCTGTCATAATGAACTTAGCATTACTTTGCAGTTCCATCAATATGGGCCGTCGAGAGCTGAGAATCTTTTCAAACCTCGCAGGGAGACTGCGTCATCAATACTGTTCCTCTCGATGCGAACACGGCAGAGCATTGGGTGCCATCAACCAAGTGGAGTTTCTTCTGCGAATGGTGTTTTATTCTGTACGCGGAACCGCTGCCATTCTCTACGGTATCGTGCCGTGTATCGAGCTTCAATGCTCATCGATGAATCGCAATGAAAGGGGAATGGCTAGTTGGTGTCGGGTTGCACGTCGAGTCTAGGCTCACTAACAGACAGTTGTGACTCTCCACGGGTCCATCTTTTCGTGCCTAACCTTCTCGAGAAGAGAGACAGTTTCCTAGTAGTGATTAGGGCTCGGGGGGCCATTTAGAGAGCATCGGCTTTATGTACTCTGGTTGTCCATTTTCCCCCCAACAAACGTGTTTCCCTTACGAAGTTGGCTGCCCTTTAAGGCAAATATCTGACAGTGGAGCGAGACTTCAAACCTACTACAAACAGGACGTTCATAGCGCTAGCAGCTGGCTACTCTGAAGAGAAGCAAACTACCCAAACTTAGAGATCCTGGGTCTACCAATTGCTTGCCTCCTCGTTTCATTGAGGACGGGGTCTGCTCTCGGGTACCATGATTGCCCTTCTGAGCTGGGCTCTGTTTGAACTACTCTCGACATTAGAACACCCTTCACATGCACTTTGTCATAACATGACATGGCACAATTTCCATACCTGGCTGATGATAACGGGTTGGGGCTGACTTAGTCGAGAGGCTTGTGATTGGCTGCGTGCGTAGACGTCAGGCCAACGCATCAATCGAAATGAGTCCTCAGCCATACCAACCGCTTCACACGTTCAAAGGTCTGTAGATTTGAGAATTGTTTGAGGCATTATAAGTCTCAGCCAATCGACATAGCTTTCAGAATATGTACGCTCATTGAGAAAAGATGCAACGTGTGCCAAGGAGTTCTCAAAGATGGCTTCCAGTGTTTACACACCTATCGATTCCACTAAGGGCGAGATCAGAATGTTGGAAATCCAGCCAGCAAAGAAAGAGCTCAAGGAGACCCGGTGCGCCTTGGTACACTCTCTCCTTGACAAGTCCCCAAAATACGAGGCCTTATCATACACATGGGGCGGACCGGCTCCCGAACCAGGCAAATCCATTAAGCTAGGGTCACAGCGCTTCCCTGTATTTGAAAATCCATTCACAGCCCTCGTCATACTACGACACACTTCTAAGCCAAGAATTATTGGGATTGATGCAATCTGTATCGATCAAGGCGAAGATCCAGAGGCGATCAGGGAACGGGAACAGCAAATCACCTTGAGACGGATATATGAACAAGCCCTGCAAGTAGTAATATGGCTGGGTGATACCGGAATAGGGGAAAGGATAGCAATGCAATCGCTTCTGCATTCACCTCGGGGCTTCTTGTCCGGCTCAAAACATATCGACGTCGAAAAGAAATTCGGACTAGAAAAAGGATTCAGGGTTGGTGTCTCGCAGAAGCATAGTGGAGAATGGAAATCGTTTGCTTTGCCCGTGGGTGAGCTTGCTTAGTTACTTGATCGCAAGTGGTGGCAACGAGTTTGGATCATTCAAGAAGTGGCGTTAGCGAAGAAGGCTGTCATCATGTGTGGCCCAGACCAAGTAGACTGGGAGGCAATTGCGCAAAGGTTGCAAGATGGTGTGTACGGAATTATTGGTCGGAATAGCTATCAAGAGGCTAAGCATACGGCGGAAGGCACTGTCATAGCAAAGTATGATTTTCCGGATACCGAATACAGGTCGCCCACGGCCTTGCGCGAGGAATGGCGCTCCAAAGACTGGGACCGGACTCTGTACAATCTCCTTTACAAATCCAGACGATATGAGGCTACTATTCCCAAAGACCGAATCTACGCATTCCCCGGACTAGCAAGCGATATCCAATTCCTCAGCATTGTACCAGATTACAGCACCTTGACAAGCAAGGTATTCATCGATGTCACAAGAACAATGATAGCGGCTCACAGGCATTTACTTGTCCTCAATATGAAGAGAGAGCCTGTTGCACGTGGCCAGCAGAATATCCAGCAGTCCCAGCTTTATAGTCTTCTCGACCAAGCGCGATTCTTCGATCCAAACGGTCTCATGGTATCCGAGAACGGAAGAAGTGTTCGAAAAGGCTGGGTGAGGCTACCACATGGTTGGGAGCGCCGTCAAAATGGCCCCCGATTCGAATTCTATAATCACCTCACTGGGAAATGTCAAGAAGCTAGTCCACTAACAGGACAATCTCCAGCACCGCCTCAACATATGGATCATTGGTGTAGTCTGCCACCGGGATGGACGAAGGCTTGGGATAATCTAGGGAACACGAAGTTCGTCTTCAATCAGGAAGGATCGAAGACAGTCCAGGCTGACGATCTTGAGCTCGAGAATCTCCCGTCTTGGGTCCCTGATTGGACGAAATGGAGCTCAAGGGATCCCGAGCCATTTCCATCCCTCATTCACGATGAGGCTAGATACTGGGCATCTGGCAAGGCGAGCCAAGCCCAGTTTGCGGCTGGCCCCGACGCGGATTCCAACGTGCTTAGATTGACTGGTGTCTTCTTCGACGACATCGCAAGTATAGCCCAATCCTGGTGTCCAGAGCTGCATCTCCTACCAATTGACCGCCTACAAAACAAGATACTCCAAGCCTAGGAAGTACTTACAATGGCACCTATTCCTAGCTATCCATATGAAGATTTAGGAGGGCGATACAATGCTTACTGGCGAATACATATCGCAAACTAAGCCGGAAGCCGAAGGGCCACAGACAAGGATAAAATCTGCTTTGAGGCCTGGGCTAATCGAGAGGCATGGCCTTCCAGAGTGGACGAGAAATTTGGAATACCATGGGTAGTAGCTGGCGAAAGTCCTGGAGCAGACCAACAGAAGGCGCTGTACTGACTGACATGGCTTATTACTTGTTAAACGAAGACTATTTGCCACCTGTGGTCATAGACGCATCCGAGTTGAAAAGAAGACTGGAAAATTGTTACAAAGAGATGAGAGAAAGATTCACAGCGCTTCCATCGGCAGAGCCATGTTCGTGACTTTGAAGGGCTTCATAGGCTTAGCGCCGTGGAATGCGAAGCAGGGTGACATCGTGAGTGTTCTACTAGGAGGCTGCACAACGTTTCTCCTGCGGAAGATTGCTGGTACGGACCTTTACAATCTCGTTGGAGAAGCCTATGTATATGGAATTACGGGCGGTGAGCTGCTCAGTGGGCAAACGGGCACTGGTTACATGCAGGTGTTTAACATTGTGTGACGAAGCTCAAAATAACTGGTCAGGTGCTGTGGCAGTTACCGAAGAAATGCAGGCTTAACGCTTCAAAAACTTCGTATCGACATTCGCTCCATAACAAGCTCGGAGAAAGAGGCGCGGACAGTACCCAAACAAACAGAAAACAGCCAAAAAAGGTACAACGAGAGTTCGCGGGAAATGCTTTCAGGCAATACCAAAGTCATTCAGATTCTTCGGTCCTCTTATCAGGGCCGCCCAAGTAGTCCTTCCCGCTCTCATATACTCCTAGATACAGTCCACTGCCTAAAGCAGTCCAAGCTGCTCTCAAAAGGCCCCCTCTGAACAGGCCCTTTACTCCACTCTCACCCATGATCTCTTTAGCGACGGCGAATCCGCTCTTCCTGGTTCCCCCTTTCTTTTTAGCAAGCTTCTCAAGCGACTGCCCATCCTTTTTCGCCTTCTCAACCCCCTTCTTCGCTTCGGCCTCAGTAGTCTCTCCTGCAGCTGAAAGCATGATTCGCGTCTTCACCACATCAACAGGCGTAGTGATGACAGCAGCAACAGATCCTGCACTCCCAGCACTGATAGCAGTGGTCAAAGCCGTTTCCATCAAACTTCCGGTGAACGTCCCCTTTTCCTTCCGGTGAGCTTTGATAGTCTCTTTCAGGTGCTCAAACATTGGGAACTGCATTGCAGTAAACGGAAGATTGCGAGCTGCCAGCGCAGTATATCCTCTGAACAGCTGTGATGGCTTGTTGAATTGCTTCAATGCTTGCATTGTGATGGACGGCTGGAATGCTTGTTTGGCTGCTGAGCCGGAGACTGGTACTGGACGGCGGATCATCTGCGCATTTTGCTTCAGCACCTCGGCAGGCGTGAGAATGAAGCATGATACTAGTTCTGCTATAGCTGAGGCAGCGCTGTGGACGATTGGCTGAGGTATTAGTGATTTTCCTGTTGAGGAATTGGTTACTTTTGAAAGTCCGGTCTTTGCTGCTTCGTACGATGTGAAGAATGCACCAGCTTGAAGACTTGTTAGAAAAGGAGGTCGAATATGTAGAAGCACTTACAAGAAGGTATGGTTATGAGTATGACCGATCCCACACCTTGGTAGAGTCCTCTGAAGAGAACCTTGCGATTGATGGCATTTTTGGATGCGTCAAAATATATTGTCTTGTAGTCAGGACTTTGAAACCGTGTTTTCAAAGTATCAAGGGGATAGACGAGCTGTTGTTGTCAGTTCTGGACAAAAGCTAATACATGCATTACTTACCAGATCCACTGTGAAGGCCGCGAAACCTCCTGCCTGTAAAAAAAATCCGTCAGTAACTTTTCACATGACCAAGAAGGTTATGGAGTAATGCTGAGAGAGAGAAGTGAGGTATTTTTGATTTCGCTTTGAAGGTCGAATCAATTTTCTATATTGACTCCTGCTTAAGGGCAAGCGAGACCCAGAACATGAAGATTTTTGGAACCTGTGTGCAGTTCGAATATACCGTACTTACAAGGAGAACATTGGTATGAGTCGACATTTACAAACATTATGAAGGAGAAAGAAATTTAGCAACAGAGAAACATGCCATCGAGTCTTCCGGGATCGCTGACGTAGTGAGTCTTATCGGTCCAAGGGGCTAAGATAAACAACCCTGTCAGCTCGATCTTCAACTCGCCAGCTCGCTCGCAGCTGTCCGCCTAGACCTAAAGTCCACCCCTCAAGGACATATACATACTTCCTCTCTTGCCTTTCCTACGCTCTTCTTCTTGTTCAATCTGGCGAACTTCCTTTGGAAAAAGACCTCCCGAGTAGAGGCACCAAAAGCAGTACCTACAGACATAATGACCCAGGCTTCGCCCCCTCCGGAGCTTACTCCACAATTTTGCTTTTCGACTGTTCAATTAAGAGGTTTCTATGAGTTCAATCATATACAAAAATGCATGCTAAAATATCTGTAGACTTCCTTCGTATATCCCGCTCCTCAATCGATGATAGCATAACACAAAACCTTAACGCCCTTCTCACCCCAGCATCCACTGGCTTCGACCCCTCCTCGACCTCAATCCGCACGCCGAGGCCCTCCAACTCGCGGCGCATATCGCCCAACTCATGTCGGAACTTCAAGAACCAGGTGCTCTTCCCATCATGGCAGATGCGATCTGATGTATTGAACTATTGCGCCTCGGTGGCGACAAGTCCTGATCCAGATGATCCAGAGTCGGTGTTGCGCCAGGTAGAGAGCGAGAGGGATAGGGAGAGGGTCGTGGATGAGAGATTAGATCCGTACTCGTCTAGGTTTTTCCCTAGGGAGGCGAGGACGGAGCGATTGGCTGCTGTGGTGAGGCAGGAGAGAGGCGTGGAGAACATAATCAGGGCGAGGAGTTGGGGTTTGGTTAGTGAACGATGTGGGGAGGATTGGAGGGATTGGGAAGAAGCGTTGAATGATTGGAGGAAAGGGAGGGAAGGGAGGCAATGACGAAGTTGAAGAAGTATCAAAGAATCAAGAGCCTGAACAGAAGTTGGCTACTCGAATATTGCCAACATTAGGAGTTTCGGTACAGAATTTTGACCACTGTAGGAGTGTTAGAAGAAAAGAACGAATTTCTACTCTGGATATGAAACGAGGCGAAGGAACACCTTTCAGCTATCTCAGCAACTATCACTGGACTTTTGACAAATAGTCCTGGCTCCAAGATACTACGGATTCGAAGTCAAGTTTGAATTTTACATGTTTGATTTCACACAGCAGGCAGGATTGCAAATACAATCCTGTGCTGATATCTATGACCTCCACTCATTTTAAGTCATTTGACCCGCTTATCAGTATATCCCTCTGAACGCCAGCCCATGCAAACCCCCAAGTGACATCGAATGGCGAAATAGCAGAACTTCATCTGAAAAGCCCTCCTAGCCCACCCAACCAATCATGACCTCTACTCAGAATCTGGCAACAAATTGCTCTTAACCGCAAACATCTTACTCGTAATGCTGGCAGTGAATCCGTCCACCTGTCTCGAGTATTGCTCCACCTGGCGTGCATTCAACATACCCTCCAATCGGCTGGGCTCAGTTGGCAACTTGAAGAGTCTCTCCCACTCATCCTCAGGAAGTGGTGCTAGCTTCTGTGTAGCTCTGGTAGCATTCTCTGCTGCCCGCTTCGTTTTCCATGCGGTGACCTTGGTCTGCTCACGAGCCAATTGCCTCTGGAAGTACTGGAAGTTGTTGAGCTCGGTATAGTGTGTCTCTATGCTGTCAAGGAGCTGATCGCAAGTTCGCTCCAAGAAAGGATCGATGGACAGGTCAAGAGATTCGAGGTTGGGGTATAGCGGAATTTGAGGGGCATCTGCGGTCAGGTCTGAAAGGCTGGCGGGGAATTCGAGGTCCTTCTTTGGAAGCTCGGCCGGCATCTGGTGAAGGAAGGATGTCAAAAGGTGCGAGTTGTGGACGATGATTGGGAGTTCGATCAAGATGTCCTTGTATGTGAGTTTCGACTTTTGCATACTACTCATGTGTCAGAACATCATTCATACATTTCCTGCTCAAAACTTACTGCTCTGTTGTGAACTTGCTCTCCTTGAATGCAGCCATGAAGGTTGGAGATAATCTGAAAGCCCGCAGACTCAAAGCACCCTGGGAGCTTCTGCTAACATCGTGTACCAGCGCAACCGTCCTCTCATTTGGCTCTTTCTGGTAGTGGAACTGGTTCTCGATCAAGCTGGTATTGATGAAGTTGCCCATATTTGCGCTCGTGTACCATCCAACGTTATTCGCATCGACGTTCACCTCTCGCAAATACTTGATCATCTCATTTTGATATGCGATATTGGCCTTGGATCGAGGAGCGGCGGCAGCAATGTTCGAGGCAGCCATGTGGTCGTTAGGGTGTGAGTCGGAGGCTGCGATATCTGCGGTTGGGAAAGGAAAGCAGTTGGTGATTTGGAGGGTTCCGTTGATGTCCATGCCCACGATAGATCCAGTCGCCGTCGTTGGGAAAGTTGCAGAACATGCCTTAACAATCTTCATAACCACCTGCAAATAACGTTAGACCATTTCCCCTCCACAAGAAATAATTGTCGTACCAGCGCCTCAATCTGCACCGAGTTCAACGGGATCTCCTTCGCTGTAGCGTCCGCCATAATGATAGACTCGTCGAGGTCGGATTCGTGGTATTCCGTCCTAACAGTCCTTCTTCGACAGGTGTTGTGTGGTTGTCGTCGTTTCGCGCTCAGCTCGTTGTCGACAAATTTAGACAGTGTGTGCGGGATTCTCGCGAATCTTGGCGTTTCTTTAGCGCGACTACCCCACGAGCATCTCGATTTGCTCCAAGAAAAACAACAAGTTGCATTCACTTCTCCCCAGAGGGCACTTGAATACGTAATATATATCTTGTCGATACAAGTTCTATTCCTTACTGTTACCGAATCATAACCGTACAAATGGCATGGACTTCAAGCAAACGATTCACGGCTTCAATTCAGCGTACTGACTTTTAAGGAATGAAAGAATGACAGAGGAGAAAACATATCTTCACTTTCTCAATACCTCGCTTGAGATATCTCTACTCGAGAAAGACTCTAGATGTCTTCCATCAAAGTATTAAGCCAGTAGGCAGCGAAGACTTTCAGAAAACTCAATTCTAGACCGGCGAAGGCGTCCTCAAGACTGCACTGCACGAGATCCACAGGCCAGCTAAGTACCCACGATTTCTTGACACTTATAGCTACTTCGCAGACGATTAAGTAACCTTAGAACGTGAGTCTTTATGAAACCTTCTCTTCTCTCTGCAGCCTTCCTATGATTTCCTTTCAAGTACCGCATGCCGGCTATATTCGAGGTGGTATGGAAATTTTATAGAAGGCAGCGGGGTGACGAATTGCTGCAAAAGTCCCTGCTTGACAGGCTTTCGGATAACGACAAACACCGACTTTCAAAGGGACGGGAGATCTAATTGCATTTTGCTGATCAAGATACTCGATGTTCCTATACTTATTGTGCTTGTCCAGGTTCTATAAATACGCAGCTCATCACTTTGCGCCGCAATATCATGGCAATCAAGTTAAATCGCCGAAAAGTGTGTTCCTCATCCTCACCTAAGGAAGTGTGGCGACTGGACCCTGTCCTGTGAAGCAGAGAGCACGGACATTCGCAACCCCTCTATTCGTAAACACAGCTTGGCGAGGAGAAAGAGAAGTCTCTGATTTCGTTGAATTAAGCTTTATTGCAGTACTCATGAGATCGGTCAGAAGAAAGGCATTGGAGCGAAAGAATTATCAGCCATTCCTATGCCTGGTAGACAAAATATGTTAGAAAAGGCGAACGGTCGATGGTCTACAAATACAATTGAAGCGACTTTCGTCTTATCGGCTTCAAGCGCTTCAACGCCCGCAGCTCTCCCAGTTCCAATTGGCTCGGCGCGCTACCTGGCTAGGGGCAATGTTGTTAGTGCAAGCAAAAAAGCCCCTCCACAAAACCCTCGAAGCTTTAACCCACCACTTTCTTACATTCCTCTCTCCCATCACCACATTCGAAGAATTCAATCAGGTTTGTCGCTCTCCTACTTTTCCATCAAACAGATGCTTACGAGGATCAAAACTGATTCGTCTCGTTGTCTGCAGATTCTTCAAACCTTCCAAACATATCCACACTCCTTCACCGCAACAATACCAACATCATGTCTGCACCAGCCTCTAAGTTCAAGGTCGCGGACCTCAGTCTTGCTGCCTTTGGCCGCAAGGAGATCGATCTCGCCGAGAATGAGATGCCAGGTTTGATGGCTACCCGTGAGAAGTACAATGCCGATCAGCCATTGAAGGGTGCCCGTATTGCTGGATGTCTGCATATGACCATCCAGACCGCCGTCTTGATCGAGACTCTTACTGCTCTTGGAGCCGAAGTTACATGGTCTTCCTGCAACATCTTCTCTACCCGTAAGGAACTATCATTTCTCTGGTTGGCATCCGTGCTAACAATTCATAGAGGACCACGCTGCCGCTGCTATCGCCGCCGCTGGTGTCCCAGTCTTCGCCTGGAAGGGAGAGACTGAGGAGGAATACGAGTGGTGTTTGGAGCAACAACTTGTTGCCTTCAAGGATGGGAAGTCATTGAACTTGATCCTCGATGATGGCGGAGATCTTACCGCTCTTGTCCACAAGAAGTACCCAGAGATGCTCAAGGGCTGCTACGGTGTCTCGGAGGAGACCACCACTGGTGTTCACCACTTGTACAAGATGTTGAAGAACAAGACTCTCCTTGTCCCAGCTGTCAACGTCAACGATTCCGTCACCAAGTCAAAGTTCGACAACTTGTACGGTTGCCGTGAGTCTTTGATCGATGGTATCAAGCGTGCTACCGATGTCATGATCGCTGGTAAGATTGCCGTTGTCGCTGGTTTCGGTGATGTCGGAAAGGGATGTGCCATGGCTCTCCATGGAATGGGTGCTCGTGTCCTTGTCACTGAAGTCGATCCTATTAATGCCCTCCAAGCTGCCGTCTCTGGATACCAAGTTATCACCATGGAGAAGGCTGCCAGCATTGGACAGATCTTCGTCACCACCACCGGATGCAGAGACATTTTGGTTGGTGAGCACTTCGAGAAGATGCCCAATGACGCCATTGTCTGCAGTAAGTGATATGCATATTTTCTTAGTGGTCGAAGCTAACATAACCAGACATTGGTCACTTCGATATCGAGATTGACGTTGCTTGGTTGAAGAAGAACGCTACTAGCGTCCAGAACATCAAGCCTCAAGTCGACCGTTACCTCATGAAGTCCGGCCGCCACATCATCCTTCTCGCTGAGGGACGTCTCGTTAACTTGGGATGCGCCACTGGCCACTCATCCTTCGTCATGTCCTGCTCGTTCACCAACCAAGTCCTTGCTCAGATCTTGTTGTTCAAGTCTGAGGATGAGGCTTTTGGAAAGAAGTACGTCGAGTTCGGCAAGACCCAGAAGCTCGCTGTCGGTGTCTACGTCTTGCCAAAGATCTTGGATGAGACAGTCGCCATGCTCCACTTGGATCACGTCAACGCTGAGCTCTCAAAGTTGACCCCAGTCCAAGCTGAGTACCTTGGTCTTGAGGTTGAGGGACCATACAAGCCAGAAATGTAAGCAATCCTGCTCCGATGAGCTGATCTTCCGCTAATCATTGTCCCAGGTACCGTTACTAGACTTCCTTTCGATTTTGGGTTATGGGTTTCTTTTGTACAGGCGATAGTGGGATGAAACTTTCAACACGACTAATGATGGTATGATCTGGGGAAAAAAGCATTTGTCCTTCAACGGCATTTACAAGGTCATTTCGGGAAAAGTTTCAACAATGGGTTTTATTCAGCATGGCGTTACTTGGCTCTTCAACCACGGTCAAGTAGAAAGTCGGTCTTTTGCTTAGACTTGAAAGACATACATCTTTGTCTTAGAATGCAGACGCTGTTTTGTCGGCCCTCAAGAAACATGTGTCTATTTTCATACAGTAATTCGCGAATGTCCACTGCGCGACGGGGTGCTCAGCACTAAGGGGATGTGATTTCCAGGCCTACCATCATTTTTTGGTCATGCCATGTAAAGCACCCAATACAGAATATGGTCGCACTAGGAGTTGCAATGGATATTGGTGAATTTATGTCGGCGCTTCTACTCGCTGAATTCAAGGAGCAACGACGCAATATCTTCTCATGCCAGGTCACAACTCGTCGACCTCGACTTCGCTATGTACGGCCAAAACAGTCCTGTTCCCTCGGCCTTCGCTTCTGAATTACATGCTTCGCGCCCCGAGTATAGACCCGATAGTCTCAGGCTCCCCAGGCTCTCACAATTTGCTTATAAACCCACCCAATTCTATCTACAATACCCAAAGAAATTTTCAAAGTCAAAAATAGGGACGATCGGGACCTACGGTTCGCGTTTAACATCCACTGCAGGCGTGCAATATGATTGGTTGTATTTACAGATGGTGCTGTCATCTGTGGCACAGGCATGCGATTGAGATGTACTAAATCCGGTAAGTCCATCTGTGCTTCCTCAAGTACATTTTTGCATCACATCGTGAGGTGAAATGGAGGAGAGTTACGCCGATTCTTGTTTCAACCTCGGTTTCTCTAAAATGAAATCAACTAGATTTCAAAGCTCTGAACGGGAGCGGATTTACCAAGGAAGTAGTCCTGCGTCCCTTTACCTCTAGGAGTATAGAGGTAAACTCATCAAGCCTCTCAGCACTTCATTCGCAAAATACCCAACCATTCAAACATTCAAGCATCATGGCAACTCAAACCGCTCTCGCGCTCACCGAGATCGCAAAACCCCTCACAAAGATCACCATTCCAATTCTTGAGCCTAAGGAACATGAACTTCTCATCAAGATCTCATATGCTGGCAGTAAGCATTCCTTCGAACGTGCTTCCCAAGATCGCTAATATTGTACAGTAACGCCACTTGACCAGAAGCTCCGTGACTACAATGTCTTCAACATCGGCAGCAACCTTCCTGCCATCATAGCTTTCGATCTCGTTGGCGAAGTCGTGAAGGCTGGATCCAAGACCTCAGTCTTCCCGATCGGCTCCAAAGTCTTCTCACAGGCTTTGTTCGGTCTCGCCAATAATCTCTTAGGGGGTCTTCAAGAATACACGCTTATTGACGAGCGTTACACTGCCCTTGTCCCAAAGAACATCTCCGAGGCAGATGCGGCAATCTTCCCTATTAATACTGTCACTTCGGCTTTCGCCCTTTTCACCGGCGATGGAGAGCACGGTGGCTTTGGCTTTCCATTCCCGGGAACCCCTGAATCGAAGACTTTCGATTACAAGTCCATTACGATAGTCATCATTGGTGGCGGGACTGCTTGTGGAAAGTTCGCTATTCAATTCGCTCGCATTGCTGGTATTGGCAGGGTCATCGTTACGGCTTCGCTGGACTCGGAGGCAGAGTTGAGAAGCTACGGTGCGACTCATGTTCTTGACCGCAAGGCATCTGACCTTGCCGATCAGATCAAGACATTTGTCGGTGATGATCTGGTGTATCTTTATGATACATTCAACAGAGGCGATCACACCTTTGGTGTCTCTCTACTTTCAACCACCAAGAAAGGAACTCTGCTCCACCTGATTCCCGGTCAAGTGGATGAGAAAGTTGCGGCGCAAAAGAAGGCTGGTTTTGAGGAGAGACAGCTGCTTGGATCGTCGACAGGTCATCCGGATCTTGCGGCGCTTTTCTGGAAAGTATTCCCTGAATGGGTTGAGAAAGGCGAGGTCAAGGTGATCAGGCCATACAAAGTCATCGAAGGGCTAGATGCGGACAAGGTCAATGCTGCCTTGGACGGTCATCGGGATGGAGTTTTCGATAGGTGGAACGTTCATATTTGAGTGGAGCAAAATCATGTATCGAATCACTTCAGAGGAGCGGCAAATGATCCTCAAGTGAACTGAGGGCAATGATCTCATGTCCCTTCTGCTGATTCAGTATGATGATTTGTAAAGTGAAAGTGTCGGATAAAATGGTGAATTTTCCAATCGGCTGGACGAATAGCCGATGCTTGAAATAAGATCAAGAATTCTGCTAGAGAGGAAGCCCCACTGACACAGTATTTGATGTAGCTACTGTAGCACCTGGATAGGGTTGTCGGATGTTGAACTCGCAACACGTGATGTTTTCGATGCATCTAGCTTACTCACGATAGACATGTCCCCAGGACTACAACAAATCATTCTTGCTTTTACGTGTCTTGAAAACACCTACAATAACACACGAATTCAATAGCTTTCAGATCGACATCATGACTACCCCAATATACCTCGTCTCCGCAGACAGCGTATCCCAGAGAGCGAGAGCGGTGACTGCGAAAGTCATTAAGGTATGTTCTATCATGTTGGCATTATGCAATTCTGGCTGACTTAATCAGGCCTTAGAGAAAGAGTATGATCTCGTTCATGTAGCGAATTGTGAGAGTATGTCAGCCAAAGGCGCTTGTTCTAAAAGCAAATGAGTTAAAAACAACGAGCTAAACTCAGATACAGGCATCATGACTGTCAAAGATGTCCTCAAGTCTCTCATCGTATCACCTCGCCTCTTGGTACGTTGCTTACCCGCTCGTGGACACCGTACCAGGACTAGTGATGTATTTTACTTGGCTAAAAGCAATAATAGGTTGTCTCGGGCACGTGTTTTGACGAGGAAACAGAAGAGATCAGAGAGATTGCTTATAGAACCGTGCCGGGCTGCCGTTTGATCTCTATTCCGAATGATCTTAAGGAACTGGATCGTGAAGGAGGAGATAAGGAGTTGGTGGAGTACTTGCAGGAGCAGATTGAGAATTCGGGGATCCCAGTTAGAAGATGATTTCTGCTTGGAGAGAATAACAGGGGCTTGGTATCACATACTGACGAGATTCGACGGGATGCTTGGGCTTTAGAAGATAGATTTCGCAAAACAAATCAGTAGTACATGTTCAGTAGGAAAGTATGGAATACGCCGCTAAGTGAAAGCATGTGAGAGGCTTAAGAATCCTAGACCGAAATTCAACGGAGCTTGCAGGCTTGTCCATAAATGTATTGGAAAGCGATGACGCTGAGATGCAGACCAAATGTAATTCGCAAACAAAATGTTGAGAAAGGGGAGTGGATCACGTGCTGTGTGTCGCATCTCGAGCTGCTAGGCGGCACTCGGCCAGAAAATGCGAGGCTGGATTGCGAGGCTTCAGCGGGATAGAGAACACTTCCCATTTCCACCACGAAAACACCACTCTAAATCCAGACAGAGGCGTTTCCGAACAATACGATGGCAGGGCTCAGTAACAGCCATCCACTGGTCTGGATTGATTGTGAGGTCTGTCCAATGGGCCGCCCTCAATCGCAGGCAATTCGTTGATATGCGTTCCATAGATGACCGGGCTGGACATCGATAACGACGTTGTTATTGAAATCTTCTGCATAATCACGAATGGGAACCTGGATGTGATCGACGAAGAGGGATGGGGAGCGGTGATACACCAATCAAAGGAAACAATGGACAAAATGGTACCTACATCATTTCCACTGTTGGACTTGGTCACCACTAAGCAACACAGGACGAATGGTGTACTCGAACCCACGGGGAGAGCGGTCTAACAGCAGCAGTCCTCGCTTCGACGACAACAGCTGAACAAGCAGCGACCGACCTCCTCGATTATATCAAGACATTCGTGCCGGAGCCCAAGCGTGCGCTGCTGTCTGGGAATTCAATACATGCAGACAAAGCGTTCCTCCGCCAGGAGCCGTACAAAAAGGTCATCGACCATCTACATTACAGACTATTCGATGTCAGCACCATGAAGGAAGCATTGAAGCGCTGGGGGTCGTTAGATACCCTCCTAGGAGTTCCGAAGAAGAAGAATACACATACTGCGAAAGAAGATATTCTCGAAAGTATTGCGGAGGCTAGATATTACAAGGAGGTCGTCTTCCAGGGCAAGAAGTGAGGCTGAAACAATGCTCGATAATCACGCTCTCAGCTGTCTCAAGCCACCACCAACAGTACTTGTTAATTGTGACCAAATTGGGCGAAGACATCTGCGCATTGCCTTCTTCAAGGAAAGGAGTTGGCAGATGACTCCTCCTCTTCGAACAACAGATATCCCTTCCTCTCGTAGTATCCAAAGGGCAATTCAATGGAGAACTGGCCATCAATCTCGAAGGTTGTCTTGCCGTTCAACAACGGTTCTCGTCCAAATAATCGTTATATTTAATATCCCATATTGGTTGATTGGTGGGTGCAAGACAGCGGAAAGAACCCCTGTCTAACCAACATTTTTGGCTGCTCGTATTGGCTCAATGACGTTTGTTGAACGCCCCACGCCTTGCTGCCGCCTCTTTTATTGAACGCCAGAGACAAGGCCATAGCCATTTCCTCCTCTGAATTCTGCATCACGTTCTCCTCCTCCTTGAATAGCGTCCAAGATACCCTTAATCATACTCAATCATCCTCTAATACAATTCATACCGCGACCATGAGCGTGCAAGAAGTCAGCTTCAAGTCCTTCACGGATCAGAAGCCTGGAACGTGAGAAATGACCCCGCTATCTGCCCATACCCCGCCTCATGGCTAACAGCTGAGCAGATCAGGTTTGCGGAAAAAGGTCGTTGTCTTCCAGCAACCTCACTACAGCGAATCTTTCGTTACTAGTATCCTGCTATCCATCCCAGAAGGTGTTGAGGGCAGCTTCTTGGTCATTGGTGGAGACGGACGATACTGGAACCCCGAGGTGGTGCAATTGATTGCGAAGATTGGAGCTGCCTATGGCGTGAAGAAGCTTCTGATCGGCCAGGGCGGTATCTTGAGTACCCCCGCTGCCAGTCACATTATTCGAAAGCGCAAGGCTACTGGTGGCATCCTTTTGACTGCCAGTCACAATGCTGGAGGTAAGCTAGATGCATAGGTAGATGGGGGAGTCTGCTAATGCGCCAACTAGGTCCCAAGAATGATTTCGGTATTAAGTACAACCTCGCGAACGGTGGGCCAGCTCCCGAGTCTGTCACAAACAAGATCTTCTCAACCTCGAAGACTCTTACTTCATACAAGATCGCAGATATCCCAGATGTTGACATCAACACGATCGGCACGAAGACATATGGATCACTGGAGGTGGAAATTATTGATTCCTGCGCGGATTACACCGAGATGCTGAAGAGTATCTTTGACTTTCCCTTGATCAAGAAATTCTTTGAATCACACACCGACTTCAAGGTCCTCTTCGATGCTCTGAGTGGTGTTACTGGCCCTTACGGAAAGGCAATCTTCGAGCAAGAATTTGGCTTGTCCAGCGCCAGCACTCAGAACTGTATTCCTTCCCCAGACTTCAACGGTGGTCACCCAGATCCCAACCTTACCTACGCTCACTCGCTGGTCGAGGCTGTGGACAAGGGAAAGATCCACTTCGGAGCTGCTAGTGATGGAGATGGAGATCGTAACATGATTTATGGCGCCAATGCGTTTGTCTCCCCCGGAGACAGTCTGGCTATCATTGCTCACCACGCTCAACTCATTCCATACTTCAAGAAGCAAGGTGTCTATGGCTTGGCCCGCAGTATGCCAACTTCTGGAGCTGTTGATCTTGTTGCGAAGGCGCAAGGATTGAACTGCTACGAGGTTCCCACTGGCTGGAAGTTCTTCTGCGCACTTTTCGACGCCGACAAGCTTTCTATCTGCGGCGAGGAGTCTTTTGGTACGGGCAGTAACCATATTCGCGAGAAGGATGGTCTGTGGGCTGTTGTCGCCTGGTTGAACATCATCGCTGGTATTGGAGAGGCCAACCCAGAAATCACTCCAAGCATCTCCAAGATTCAGCATGATTTCTGGACGATATATGGCCGCACTTTCTTCACGAGATACGATTATGAGAATGTCAGCAGCGAGGGTGCCGCCCAGGTAGTCAAGGATTTGACCGCGAAGATCGAGGACAAGTCATTCATCGGTTCAAAGATTGGCGGTATGTGCTGCCTCACTTATCTGAAAATAAATGCTAACGAAACACAGACCGTACAGTCGCCGACGCTGGTGACTTCTCTTACACTGATCTTGATGGCAGTGTCTCTCCCAACCAAGGTCTTTACGTCAAGTTCTCTGACGGCTCCCGAATCGTCGTTCGTCTCTCCGGAACCGGCAGCTCAGGTGCTACAATTCGCTTGTACATCGAGAAGCATAGCAGTGACGCGAAAACGTACGGCCAAGACGCCCAGGATTTTCTGAAGCCCGACATCCAATTCTCTACGGATCTTTTGAAGTTCCAAGAGCACATTGGACGAACAGAGCCTGATGTCAAGACGTAGATCGTCAAAACATGTTCACTGGTTTGGGAGGGTAATGGAATTGAGAAAATGATGATGGGATGAGAGCACCACTAAGAATGTTTGTACCTTGCCCTGAAAATACATAGCGTTGCTACAACTCTTCATCGTTGAGCTAAATCTCCTTTTGATCCCATGATTCTAGCATTACCAATTTTGACACCATCTCTACTATAGGTCTCGCGATCTGTACGTGCTACTTGGCCAGAAGAGAGCCTACCAAAAACGCATAGAACAGTGAGAGTGACAGTACTGCTAAAAGTGTGCGATCTTACTTGAGACACAAGCCTATTTTCTGCTATGCAATCCTCGCCGTTCATGCAGCTGCTTTGGATGACGATCTCTGACTTCTGCTCTCTTCTGGCTGCTGGGTCATCGCTACGCCCAACGTAGATCTCATCTGAGCCTGTCCTATCCAAGATTTTTTGCGACGCCGTCAAGTATCTGGGTAGGCCTCTGGGTAATAACAGAAACCTATTCGACCTGGCGTCCATCAATAGAACAGCACACCATCAAAATTCCCTCAGTACAACCTGCTTAGTAACAATCCAGAAATTTCTAGCATTTCCACAACGGTGCTATGGGCCTGGTCCGGTACTTTCACTGCCCGATTGCAGGACAGCGGCTTCTCGGTATCTTAAGAATCGACGCTTCGGAGTTTATGTCAATCTCGGCCACTTGTAAATTAGTACTAGTCGTAGCTGTCGAATCGTTCTTGCATCCGAGACGTTAATGAAGACTAGTGAAAGCTCCAGGTAACTTTCGGAGCTATTGTTATGCTTTCGTAGGAATTGTTTTGGCGGGTTCAGAATGCCCAGTTTGTTTTGTTGGCGGTTTGTTTGGCTTGCCCCTTTCGAGTCTCGGCTAAATCTGGGTCCTTAGATGGGACCAAGAAAAATATTCCAGTGGGTAACTGGTAATACAGTCTTAATGACACCGTCACGGTAAAAAGGTGAAGTCAAGATGAACGAGCCAAAGAGTCATCAGCCCAAGCTGTGATATTCCATCACGAAGTTTTCCTGACTCTTCTTGGTTGTGGCGTGTGCGGTGCAAACCCACGGTCTCCAAGGAGGATTGGGTGTTGTGTTCTTGAAACTTGGTACCTGTACTTTTCAAGAGGTCTTGATCACTACTCTTCGGTAGAACGTTCAGCTTCATAGCTTCTTGGAACAGCATTCTTCTTTCTTGACGTTCTGAATCGATGTTGTTGTCGGCAATACGCTTTCTCGCTTAAATATTCCTGCCAACCGATTTTCTCCACCGGCAACTTTGACAATTATCGGGGAGCAATGCCGATCCTGCTCTATCAGTATGTTAATTCGGAGTTTAGGGAGTTGTTTTTTTGTAAGGCAAGTCAAAGATATCAGTCATGACCTGGTTGAGACAAGCTTCTTCTCCTTCAAGATATCCTTCATACTTTTGTAATATTGCGATTATCCTGTGGTAGGTGGACTACTTTTCAGTGGTACTGAATATGGCTGCAGCTACTAGACCAAGGGATTTGTTTGAGATGGACGATAAAATTGTCGTCTGTCCAGGCGTCTATGATGGATTCACAGCACGAATAGCGTTGTATGCTGGCTTTGCTGCTTTTACATGGTAAGACTGGGTTTTTTTATTTAATTTATGGTCATCTATGAATACTAATATCAACTTCATAGACTGGAGCAGGTACAACAATGTCAAGCCTTCGGATGGTAATTTGGGAATTGCCTCGTTGAATGATGTGAAGGAGAACGCGGGAATGGTCGTAAAGCTTGACAGGAGCGTCTCGCTCATTGCCGATGCTGATACAGGATACGGAGGCAGGCATCTATAACATAGCACTGGACTATTGATAGTAGTATTCGAGCTCCGCTCATGGTACGCGGGACTGTTGAAGAGTACATGCACGCTGGTGTCGCCGCTCTCCACCACGAAGACCAGGTTGCCAACAAACGCTGTGGCCACCTCCAACACAAAGAAATCGTCGACACCGAAACTTGCGTAGCACGGATACGAGTTGCTGTAAATAAGCGGAAGGAGTTGGGAGGCGATATCGTAATCATTGCTTGGACGGGTGCTTTGCAGTCATTTTGGTCCGACTCAGCGGTATCCCGTCTCAAAGCCGCGATCAGGGTTGGTGCCGATGTCGCATTTCTCGAGCGCTTCACAGTTAAGAAGGAAGGACGAGGAATGTGCAAGGAGCTTTCGCCGACCCCTTTGCTACCTCTTTCCAGGCATTTGGAAAATAGAGTCTTGAGTTCGATAGAATATGTTAAGTAGGGATCGCGGGTATACTGTCCAGTCCAAGTTCAAGGCCATCCGAGAAGTCCACTAGGATTTTTTGGGCCCGCAGCCTACTGCCAGTCTAGGAAGACGGTAGAGTATATGTCTATATCTGACATACTTGCCGTCAAACACCGGAATATCTGGTCACTGGGCAGAATAAGACACTAACTGCTCAAATATTTACGAGGAATATACAGGATCTTAGTTCTAAGGCAACACTACCAACAAAATACCTATTGAACCAAGCGACGGGGTTGAGGTGATCGTCGAGGAGGTAGCTCCTCCTTGCCCCTGAACACAAACATAGCGCGGCTTCCTTACGTACAGCGTTTTGCCGAGTTTAGCTTAAAACCCTTCCTCTTCCTGTCTCATAGAAGGGATGAACATTGTGCCTGGTAAAAGTCTGATTCAAGCTTTCTGGAACTCGTGTGAATACTCCAAGGTGCATCTCAGCCCTCAACCATAGCATGCCTCCGCCCTCCTCTCTTAGGGATATCTACAGTCAAAGTTCACACCCTAGTCTATTGTAGCAGAAGATATGACCACGTATGTCTAGTAACCTTTCTCTCGTTCTTAGCTAAACGGGAGCCATCTGATTCAGGTACTTTCGCTACTTGATTAGTTGATTAAATTACTTTGGTTGGTTATCTTCCGCATCTTTTCACTCGCTTCGACATTAGGAGTTTGTGAACCATATTGGCATCTACGGAGACAACTTGAGGAAGGCAGCTGCCATACATGACTAAGTATTTAACAAGTCTGATATTACAGTGGGATCTGAATTGGACGATTCTTTCCTCCCCTCGACACAGCTGCATGTCGGCCAATGGACGAGCAACTGTACTCATGCATCATGAGGAGCCATCAACTGATTGTTCTCAACCCCACACGGAAACTCGTTCTCGCCAAGATGTGTTGTATGTGCCCAGGGCTTCAAAGCATTCTCCTTACGAATTGTCTTTGCAAAGCAAGAACTCCATTTCATTCTCGGGAACTCCGCGACCACATTTTTGATAGTCTCCTCGTGAACTAATGTAGGGTTCATCCCCATGTTGTCGAATACCGTAGCCAGCTGAATCAACCCTCCAAGTCTGGTAAGTGTTCCCGTGTCGCCCAAGTCTTGATGTCTGATGACTGCTTCTGCCACGTTCTCAGCTTGCTCGATCGGTGCGGAATGTCGCTTCAGAAGATCAAGCACAATCAACCCGCCGTAAAACTCAAATGACATCAAAGTAGCAGTGATGTTCTTATCGGTCGTTCCGATGTCATGAAGAAGGCAAGTAAGAAAATACGTCTCGTTGAAGGAACGGGTAGACCACGATGGGAATGCTTGGATGAGAATAGCTTGTCCTATTTTCTAAAGTTCAGAACAATGGCATTGTCACTATCAAGGAGCGCTGACCATAATAAAACACTCGCATGCTGTGGTTATACGTCTCAACAGACAGTTCTTTCTTTGCGTAGTTATGTACTGCCTTTACCAACGTTGAATCTGGGAGCGAAATCGACGATACCGAAATTGGTTGCGGGGCTCGAGAAGATGCCTGTGATTGTTCAAGAAGCATAGATAGCCTGCGCGGTACAGCAGTCCAGCCGAAGTCTTCGATCGCCGAGTCAACCATTGTGGTTGTAGAGAGTTAAAAGCAAGTAGGTGTGAGATATGGTCACTTCGTTGTTAGCTTTTTTGAGCGTCTTGATGATACCTTTAGAATATATAGACAGGATACAAACACCGATGCATCAAATCCCGGGCTAGATCAGTCCTCCTTAGTAACCTTCGAAAAAACCTCAGTAGACGATGATTACTCCACCAGCTCGTAGCTGTTCGTAGTTTACATGTAGTGCGAGTATCTCCTCGGCGGGTCAACAGAAACCCTTCGAATCGACGTCATCGGTCAGCAGCGACACCCGCCTGCCTCCCGCTTACTACACCTGCTTCGCCCTAGGTAATGCTCCCAGTTGACCAGAACAACTGCATCTAAGGAAGATGGCGAAAACATTCCATTGGTTTTTAAATTTGGTTCTACGCTATGTCATGCCCATGACACCGGAGGAAGCTTCTACTACTGTCGTGTTCAGATTCGGGCTTTTGTAGGTGGCCAGCAGTCGTCCTCAGATTGAACCAAAGTAACTTTGTAACTTCGTAACAGGATCAAATGACTCATATGGATTGGATCAAAGCAGATCTTGCAGTATCGAGCAAGGCTTAAGTCTTCCCCTCAAGTAAGTAGCCCGAAAAGTCAGAAGCGAGCTTAAATTCGAGCCCTTGTTTGAATTCATGTATGCCATTTGTGCCCTAGATCTGGACCTATATCTGTTCTATGGCTTTTAGAATACGTGGCGTTGTATCCTCGTTCAAAACTTCGAGGTATCGCTCTGTGTTGCCATTCAGGACTGCTCTGTCTCGGCGGAGTTCTTGACTTACTGCAACCCTGCCATCTCTCCCCTACAACCCACAAGAACTTTCTCAGAGTCCTCAGTCGCGTAATCTCATCTTCGGTCGAGTCGCTACCCATGAGCAACCTCTCCGTTACGATTGCTGCAGCTTTATATACCAAGAAAGCGACGAAAGGTGGCAAAAGGTCGAAATCGATTAATTGTGTGCCATCGGTGAAGGGTAGGGTCGCACTGGCTACGGCAGATACCGTTGACACAAGAGCTTGAGAGGCCACATAATTGACGTTCTCGATTGAACTGGCTGTCGGTGCCATCTTGCTGCCATTTTCCAGAGCTAGCAGAAGGGCTCTGTGTCACGATCAGTCTCGAAGTCTACATAGAGAGTAAAGATATGAGACTTACATATTGCAGAAGCTTAAACTTACATTGTAAAGGGGTAAGCTATCCCTATTCTCTTCGATCAGTATTGTCTGAAGGTTACTCAGTGTCTGAACAGTAAGTGTTATTTCCTCAATGTTGAACCCCTCTTCGTAAGTGGGGCTATGTAACGCAGTGTACACCTTATCCAGCAGGTAAGAAGCTTCGGAGAATCTGGCAAGAACAGAAGCTGGTTCCGTTCGGTCTCCTTCATGCCTTTCGCCCATGCATGCCGTGGGTTTGAGGAGACCATGAAAGAACTGGGCTCGAGCACCAGTTATGGTCGGATATGGTCCCGATTCAACGGTCAGATATCTATCAAGGCATTTATTTCGGGCCTCAATGGTGCGGAAGGATATCTACCTGTCTAATGCCAAGACTCCACACCAAGTCGAACTCAACTCCTCTTGCCGCGCTTGGTCATCTGCCAAGCGGGAATGTGTGACGATTGTGTTTGGATAGGCTTCGAGTGCCTCGGCAGCCCTGACTGTCGTTCCAATAGAGATATATGCTCCAGGATAGAAGCCATGCCCGACTTCGAAAAGGGTAACTAGTAGTCTTGACTGAACAGCAAGAACAGAATTGATGCCAAGAGCTTCACTTGACGCCAATGCACATTTGGTGTACAAATACAGAGATTTGAAATCGGATGTGTCAGTATCAGTCTCCGATGAGGTCGGGGGGATCATGGTGAGCAACTTGATCGACAGACAGAGCAACGCAGCATCAAGCGAAACTTCCTCCCATGATGCTAGGGACCAAGTCCGCAGACTGAATTTGGACACTACGGGAAACCATGGTTCGATAGCTCGGGTGTAGGATGAGAAGATATCTTCCGCAGTAATCTTGCCAAGCCTGGCAATGATTGAGTCTTTGAGATGGGTTGATGTGAAAGTTTGAGACAGAGAGGACAGAAACTCTGACCTAGGAGGCGACGATGGAGAAGGGCTCAAAAGTGATCCATCAGGAAGCTCATACTTGCACTCTTGACGAAGTCTAGCCGCATCAGTATCTTCTGTTATGCACAACAAATGCCCTTTAGGCTCGGTATCTCGGTCACGAACCTGGAACAGTTTCCACATTGTGGCACCGCCTTGTCGCATCGCCTTTTCTGAGTGCTGCACCGCGCGCAAGCCTTCCTCGGAACAAACAATCGGTGTCCGATATTCATTACTGCCGCTTTGTGATATGAGACTGTGACTGCGCCTATGTTTTTCCTTAGGTCGATTGTCGGGGTGGATGAGTGCTGGTGTCGGTGGAAGGAGGATGCTGCGGGAGCCCGGCGGGTGAGAGCTCTGGAGCAATGCGGGGATTTCCGGAATGGTCGGGGTCGCGGGCGGGAATTATGCAACACTGTATAAGTACTGTTACGTACCTACAGGAATACGTTCGAGGTTAGGTATCTTCTTGCTAGGTATTACAGTAACAACCTTATGTTCTTCGAACTAGGCACGGTCCGTCATCTCTCGAATACATCACGCTCAGGTACCAGGAACGCTATTCGAAACCCGTATGTTACCTAGGTAATTCTTCGTCTCCAGTCTATTTACCTGAAGCTTCTGGGCACGTTGCTGAGACGACATCAGCTGTATCCGGGATTGCAAGATAATGCTAATAACGCAGGCATACTAGTCGTAACCAGCCATGGACGATAGCTCACGACGGGTAGTTCCCGCATTGCTTCCGTGCAGTATCCGCTCTTGTCTCCCGCTACAGAGTCCACTCATGTTTGGCGCCTCAGCAAATGTGCTATGAATCGAGTGGGCTTGATGGCATACCTGCAGTCTAATCATTGACTGAATGATTCCGGCTTTGCACGGCTTGGTACTGGAAAATTGCTGCGCTGAGCATATCTATATAGTAGTCGGCTGTGCCCCTAGAATGACGGATCATCTCGTCTCGAACGCCTCTTCACTCGGTCTATTCATATTTTTCTTCTTCAGGGCAATCCCCATTGATTCTCTACTTGGAAAAGGTCCCAACTGGTTCTCCCAATGAACGATAACGAAGGATCAAACAAGGTCATGCTTCAGGTAGACCGACCGGGACTTGTGACAATAAATCATAGGTCTTCCTATGGAGCTATCACACCACTTCGACCAGAGCTTTCTCAAGCCGGCAGAACAGTGCTTATAACCGGAGCCTCTGCTGGAATCGGACTTTCGACAGCCAGAGCCTTCGCTGAAGCATCAGCCACCACGGTGATTATTACGGGTCGCCGCAAAGACAAAATCGAGGCTGTAGTTTCCGATCTTTCGAACGAATTCAGGAAGACCAAGTTCGAAGGACGAGTCTGCGATGTTTCAAGTGACATTGAGTCCACGGCACTATGGGACGGACTCAAGGCAGACAGTGTCGTTGTTGATGTACTAGTCTTAAGTGCCGCGAAGTTTTCGGGTCATGAGTCGATCTTGGACTCCGGTTTGGAAGCAATATGGTCACTAGTCAGTGGTTCCTTGTATTGATCTCTCAGGAACGTGTGTCCCAATACCAAAGACAAGTCTCCCAGAATTGAACCCTGGGACTATGAAGATATCCTGTACTGAAACGCTTCAAAACAGTACGAGACAAATGTCAGGCCGCTCCTTCATTTTACGGAGAAGTTATATAAGCAGGATGATATCAATGGCCGAAAAAAGGTACGTCGCGCTAAGAACTGTGTTCCATATTGTAGTTTGGGAGTAATCATAGCTGAAAATCTGAGCAGTTCGTGGTGTATGTTTCTACCGCAGCAATTCACAGCAAACCCGTTGCAGCTGCGCTACCTGGTTACACTCTCAGCAAAGCATCTGGCCATCTCGCCATGCAGAAGATAGCAGCTGAGGTTGACGCAAACAAAATGCAGATTGTCACCTTTCACCCTGGAGCGATTCTCTCCGAGTCGGCCAAGAACGCTGGTATGAACGAAAATAGTTATCCATGGGACGATGGTAAGTGTTGCTGCCTTAATAGTCTAGCAGTTAAGTTTTTTTGTCTTTGTGTTTTACCCAGTCGAGCTTTTCTACAGAAATTGACAGCCATTGTAGATAATCTTCCTGCACATTTCGCTGTCTGGGCTGCCACTACAGAAGCCGCAACTCTCCATGGACGTTTCGTTTGGGCGACGTGGGATATCAAAGAACTACTCTCAGGCGACTTGAGCAAGAGGATGGAAATCGATCCTGATTTCCTTACCATTAGCTTTGTTGGTATTTGAGCCCGCTTGGAATTGGAAGGTAGATCCGAGGAGTATCTCGGCATTGCTAGCTTCTTATCTCTGATGTACTGGGGTCGGCTCGCAAGGTAGAATTGACCCACTGAACGAATAAAACGGTAGTGCTAAAAGTCCAAACGTCCATATTCCGATATTCGTGCAACCCCTTGCACGCTCATAACAAAGAAAAATTTGTTGCCCGCTATCTCGAAGTTCTGTTGACGTCAATTGTGTCATGTTGAATTTGAATCTGTCTAGCCAAACCAAGTGTATAGTATCGCCCAGCTTCCATGTGCTGAGGACATTCCCTTGTTACTTGCGAGCTTCGGAGTATGCATTGTTGACAGCCCCCGAGCGTGTTTAAGCGAGTCCGACGCTCTCCGACCGGTTCCCGCAAGTTTCCCGCTTTTGAGCAACATCATTAATCCAAGCTCGCCGGCTATTTCAAGTACCGTTCCGAAAGACTCTTTGACAATCTCTTCCATCACCATTGGCACCGCCAGCTTTCCATGACACGATGTCCCTACCGACCACTTCGAAGTATTTAGTCTCATGTCCCCTGCCACGCAAAGCACCATTCAAGGCCACGAAGGATCTCCAGATTTTTAACATTCAACATAATAGCGAATAGCCGAAAGACGCAGAAATTGTGAAGCGCCCAAGTCGACAGTATTGGCAAAACTTTGCGATGGCGAAAACTTGGGACCCAATGACGGACATGCCCGATCTGCAAGGGAAAGTCGCCGTGGTAACAGGGGCGAAGTATGTTCAGCATAAACCGCTCTCTGCAAATATTGGTCACGAGGAGCCCATATATACTGACATATCTCGTTTTGAAGTAGTGGAATAGGTCTTTCGATGGTCAAGTTTCTTGCTTTGCGGGGAGCGAAGGTCTACTTTACAGCGAGGTCCGAGGCAAAGGCCGACAAGACACGAAAAGACCTTCAAGTTCAGAGTCCGAAATTGGACCAGTCAAACATCAAATGGCTAAAACTTGACGTTTCGGATGTTGGGAGCATCACCGCTGCTGCAGATGAGCTGAAGAGCAAGGAAAGTAAGGTGCACATCTTGAGTAAGTTTAGAAGCCAATCTTGAACCCAAATGCAAGCCTAATTTCCCAGTCAACAATGCTGGAATTGCGTCGTCGTCGACGGAATTATTTGGCCCTGGATGGGAGAGTCATATGACTGTCAAGTAAGCGATCTTGCCCAGTGAAAGTTGGTTATCACTAATGGTCCCAGTTACATTGGACCCTTTTTGTTTACAAACAGGGTCTTGCCTCTTCTCAAAAAGAGCTATCAGACCGAAAAGGGTGCAGACGCGAGAATTGTGACCGTCAGCTCCATTGTTCAGGCCAACATGCTGCCCAGTAATTTCAAGTTCCAGTTCGACGACCCTCGAGCTTTGACTCAACCAGTTCAATCATATCCCTGGCAATGGCGTTTCGCTGGAAGATTTATGTTCCCTTTCGATATGATCCGCTACGCAGTTTCTAAAGCTGCAGCTGCAATCTTCGCGCAGGAGCTGCAGCGAAAGCTCGATGAGCAGCATCTTCCAATCTTATCGATGTCTGTCCACCCGGGAGAGGTTGCCACACAGGGCCTCATGGCAGGCAACAATGCCCTAGTGAAGGTCGTGGCAAAATTGACTTTCCTCACACCAGATCAAGGGGCTGTCTCTCCTCTTTTTGCGGCTACTGCGATGGAGGTTCGGAAAAATTCCGAGAAGTACAAGGGGCAGTTCCTCTTACCGGGCGGCAAGATTGGTGAATCAAATCCAGTCACCAGAGACGACCGACAAATGAAAGGTTTGTGGGACATCACCACTAAAGAGGTTAATGATCAGCTACATATTGATGGTCTGCCACTTCTAGAAGCTTGGTGAGTGATTTGGCAAGATTTGGGATTTATGTCACATTGCGAAATCTACATGTACCGCAAATGAAGCACTGAAGTGTCACTTACGAACATATTTGACACTACAAAGAGCGCGCCAAAGTCACTGCTCCGTTCGAAATAGTGTAGCATTCAAGTACCGCAGTCTATTGCCCAAATACTTTCTTCACCAGCTGCGAGCACGCTGAGATGCACAAATGCGACTGGAAAAATTCCCCAACTCTCCAGATAATCCAGAATATCACAGCCAAGAATGATCCGACAAGTCGATAAAATTATCCATATGGGAATTGTACTTACATAAAGCCCATAAACTTCACCCATGCTTGGCTGGCCGCCACGTTTAAGAAGACCACCATGCACATGTCAAGCGCAGGGCGCGGATGTCGGAGTCACATCTTCCACCATTCGACATATCCAAGTTGATTAATACATTGTGCCCTTCACCGAACCTCATTCACTTCAGTTCTCGCCGCAATATTCTATCTCTGTCGCTCCGTCTGTATACTACCCTCTTTTTGACGTGCATCTAATTCCATACAAGGGTGTGCCAAGAGCAGTGCTGATATGGACTATATTGGCCAGATTCGCGGAGTGGTCTTCACGAAACACTAAACTTATTTGGCACGCAGTTGCACTATGCAGTCCACATTGTCTATCCCAGTGGTCCTCTCCAAGATCACAGAGACGTACTCTCCCAGTCTCGTTGCAACTATCAACGAGGAATGCGATATCAAAGTTGCCCGGACGAAAGGCGGCTTCATTTGGCATTCTCATCCGGACACGGACGAGTTCTTCTACGTTCTCAGCGGATTGCTCACAATCGAGATCGAAGGAAAAGAGGGCAGAGAAGATGTGGTGCTGCACCAAGGGGATACTTTCACTGTTCCCAAGGGTGTGAGACATCGACCTGTCGGCGATGCGGAGATCATGATGATTGAGAGGGTGGACGTGGTGAATACTGGGGATTCAGGGATTTCGGAATTTACGAGGGAGGTCAAAGATGCGAGAGCTGTTGCTTAGCAAAGCTGTGCTTCGGTTGGATGAGCATTTGAGGGTGAAGAGTGAAATGGTTGGCTTCAATATACGGGACTAATAAATCTGTTTGATCCTTGATTGTCACGATCGCATTCGACGGAGATGCCTCCTAAACTGCGTGTCTTGGAGCTTTTTCATGACATGAAACTATTGTAGTGCATGCCTTGTCTAGTTGCTGCGACCAGGTTCAGGCCCATGTACACCAGCGACTAGTACTTCGCCTAACAACTTTCCTTCTCGAGGAACTTCGCCACTGACTTGGCCAGAAGTTTGTGGATAGGGTAAGTAATGTGTCCAGAATTATACCAGAAATAGTCTTCTATGGGCAAACATCCATATGCAGCATAGTTTGTATCTATATCTGGCGCATTGTAGTTTGGACAGTAGGAAGTCGTGTTCTTGATCCCATATCTGGATGGATTGTCAAGGATACCCGAGAGATATGAATATGTGTCGAAGATCATTGCTTTGGAACCAGGATGAGATCCAGTAAACTTCGCTGCTGCTGAGGATATTGCACTATTGTATTGATGCACCATAGTACGACTTGGAAGTGGGTTGGCGCTGACTTGATTGCCGGGCTATCATATATCAGGTCAGAGCTCTGTGACAGCGAGAAGGATCTTTGAAGGCATACGGTTCTTTCCAACGGGGGCAGGTTCATTAATAAGAAGTTGCGATATCCTGCCTTGTATATCGTCTCAATGGACTTGAACTCGGCTTCCATGATCTTGCCATAGAAAGATGGGAAGTCCGTAGCGTTGTTGCGGGGAAATGTGTACTTTGCAGAATCATTGATATCGTTAATCCCAATCCAAATAGCCACGAGGGCTTTGGAGAGCTTGACGGGAAGTATAGGCTTGGCATAAGTCGCCCATTGGATGATCTGCTCTTCAAAGGAGACAGTGTAATTATGATGCAGTGGAGTACTATAAATTAACGGTCAACCTAACGTCATAAGCTGTGGGAGCTGTGGGACTAACAGTTCCGTCGCAACATCTGATCCCGCGAAAGCAAAGTCCCAGAGCTGTGTCTTGCATTTTGAAGGTAAGCCAGAGAAGCATCCTGTGAGATACTCAACCCAATTCGGGCCGCCAGCTGATGTACCGATCTTTAAAATTAAAACTGTCTGACAGAGTATTGACAATCACACTCACCTGGTTTTGAACAATCTTATCTGTCAACAGAGTTTCTGATGTATAGGCGAAATTCTGAGCGTCTCCAATGAAGGAGTAATTTTGACGCCCGGCGGTCCCTTGCACATACGTATAGGAGTCACCGAAAGCAAGACTGATGAAGTCAGTGAGATCTTTGCAAGTAAATGGATCTACTTACAGAAAGTCGACATCTCTCCAGTCGAATGGTGAGGGGCGTCTTGGCGACGCCTCGCTTAAGCCCAACCAACAACAAAGAACGTTTCCTAGGACGAGTTTCATGATAAATTCACGGGTACCTGGATCTCGACGAGCTTCAAAAGAGGCTGTTGAGATTTTCTTGGTGGTACTTAAGTATTTCTTTAGATTTGTCCAAATCGGCTGCCTCGTCCTTGAAGACAGTGCGGGGTAAAGGTGCCCGAAGCGGAGACAATTCTTCCGTTGACGGTAGATTTCAAGGATATTATTTTACCCCGCAAAATGTTTAGTCCGACAAGGGAAGGTATGCACGCAATTCAGTGCGATTCCAAGAATGGAGCGAGGTTGGACTCCTAAACAGTGGGACGATTAAAGTTTGGGTTTTTTTCCACCCATTGCCATGTCACCGGAGTTCGGCCTCTCACAGCTAGGGCGGCCTCTGTGCCATGGTCACGACAAGATAAACAAACCGAAAGGAGGACACTGAGTCGGACGTGACAAAGCCTGATACAATCAAATAGTAATGACGTCAAGCTAGAGCATCGTTCTCCTTATGTAGTGTCAGCATGAGAAAGCTTCTCGCGACATAACTAGGGAAAACGAAGAAAGATCAAAAAACAAGTGGCAGCAGAGTTTGGGCAGTGGTCTACTTATGGGCTCGATACAAAATACCGTGCTATGTACCAAAGAACGCGTAGTACTTGAATATCTACCTACTCAACTTCGTAAAGGAGGAAAGTAGTTTGACACACTAGCTACTCGACTTGCTTCTACAGTAGCACTGGATAGCCATGATTATGCTACGAGCAAATTTGTGGCATGGCGATGATGATTATTAGAGTCAAGTCCATCGGCTCGGATCATAAATCCTCCCATGAGGTTTCACTATCACCTCTGGGTGATCAATGACTCCAATCTTCGATTTTTGTAGCCACATGTTGAGCATTTGGTGCTTCGAGGCGATAACCGCCTGCAGGAGCAGTTCAGCAGGCTACTTAGCACCCCGTTTTGAAACATCACTGAGAGCTCCATTTTTATAGGGCAATCTACCACAACCAATTTCTCATGGGAATGGAGGGCTCGCTACTGTAGTGAAGCCCCGGAGCCAATGCAGCCACACATCGAGTACGCACTTACACCTTTCCCTGTGAACACTAGGTCTGGTAACGAGATTGCTGTAAAGTCCTTCTCATATCTTCTAGAATTTAAAACATCAACCAGAGATGGAATTGCTCTTGTAGATCTGGCGATAGTAACAAAGCATCACAAAAGCCTTGCGCCTGCGCGGCGCCACCGACTCCGATGACCAGAAGACTATTTTGAAGCCGCTGTATACTCCGTGAGTGGACGAGCTTACACCGATCGATAGAGCTCCGAACGTTGGAACTTAGCACTTGTGTAGTAGAACTGGGTCTTCCAAAACCCCTGTGAACACCTTGTCCAGTGTTAGTAGGGATGTTAAGCGAACTCGCTTCGGGGTCAACAAAGGGGGTTTGTTTATTTCTAGGATACCACTTGCCACGGGTGGATATTTGTTTTTGAATACAGCTCCGAGTTGCCTTACACTGACTTTGTAGAGGGCCAGATTTTGTGACGTATCACGATTGCTTGACCTGCTTCCACCAACTTTTTGCTTCTACGGAATGGACATTTCAGCATCAGGAGACTAGCTCCAGGCACAAGAAAATGAGTCGGAGGGAGTAAGTAAAGAAGATGAGTTTCTTATGACAGAGGTATGTACTCCTTGAATATCTTTGTTCCATCCAATAATTCAAGGGTAACACCTTGTGCAACCCCATCCCGAGCCCCATTGGGTTACCCGAATAGGCTAGAGAGGTATCAACCTCATCCCCGCAGCTGAAAGCGACGGCTCCTCAACCGCTTAAAGTCTTTCTTGGATAAGCTCCGTGGAGCGGATGAGATCAATTTCTGAACCTTTCTCCAATTCTTGATTCGCCGCGATCTGATTAAAAGCATAAATTCGTGAAGATACATGAGTGAACACAACCCTCACCCCGCATCTCGAGCTACAACTCTTCCACGGACGACAGAATATGGCATCTTGTGTATGATAGTAACCTTGGTATTCTATCGAATTACTCGGAAAAAACATCATTCAGAATACGGAAGAAGGCACAATCATGTCTTTCCCCCCAGGTGCAACGCTAAAGCCCACCAAGTTCGTGGCTCACATTGACGAAAAAAAAAAACTCTCCGTCTTCCAAACGCTGTTTGAGCTCTCCCCAATTGAGCCACCGATGTACGAGAACACCACGCGACTGGATGGTCAGTATGGAATTGGGCGCCAATGGTTGATGGACATTGAAAGACACATGGCTCAACAAATACGACTGGAGAAAAACGGAGGACAGAATCAACTCTTTTCCAAAATACACTGTTCCTTTGAAGCACGAGACGATGCCACCTACACCGTTCATTTCCTAGCACTTCTATCCCAGAACCCACAGGCAGTCCCAGTCTGTTTGATCCATGGTTGGCCGGGCAGCTTCATTGAATTTTTGTCATTCCTCGACGTTGCTAAGAGCAAGTATTCTCAGAAGTACTCGCCGTATCACTTCATTGTCCCATCGCTTCCCGGATACGCATATTCCTGCGGCCCTTCGGTGAAGAAGGAATGGAACAACGAGGGCATTGCATTTGTCATGAACAAGCTTATGGTTGGACTTGGTTTCAGTGGCTACATTACCTACGGTGGTGACATTGGGAGTTTCATTTCACGAATCCTAGCCGTCAGTTATGACGCCTGCAAAGCCATCCTTTTGAATTTCTGTTTGATGGCCGAAGAACCTAAGGGGTCAACGCAGCCGAGGTGACGGAGGAAGAAAAGCAGAATTTGAATCGTCTTGCGGCTTTCGGGACGACAGGTAATGCGTAAGCCAAAGAGCATGGGACGAAAGGTGGGACAATCGGGTTGGCTTTATCTTCCAGTCCGCTTGCTCTGCTGTGCTGGATTGGGTAGGAGTATATTGAGAGGACGGACCAGACTCCAAGTACGCAAGAAATTTTGGATTCGGTCATGCTGTACTGGGTAACTGATACGTTTCCTCGCTGCATCTATCCTTACATTGACTTCTTTGGTTGGGGAGATAAATCTTCTGTTTTCCACCCCCATCCGGACTGGTACTGCAAGAAGCCCATCGGGTATTCATACTTTCCTTTCGAGCTTGGTCCTGTTCCACTTGCGTGGGCTGAAACGACTGGTAACATTGTTTGGCATCGCGCCCACAAAGCTGTAAGTGATATTGATACGCAACTTCCCCCCCCCCCCCCCCTCTTTCATCCTAGCTTTGCTTATAGTTGTTACCACGACGTCGTTAACGTGATTTGCAAGGTGGCCATTTCGCCGCAATTGAGAAGCCAAAAGAGCTCTTTGAGGATCAGGAAGAGTTCATTGTGTCTTTACGATGGGTTAGTACACACGTGGAGAGTACCTAGCAGCAGCCTAAGTATCACACGCCTCGGACCGCTCTTGTTTCCGATGCTGTTGGTAGAAATGAATTCAAGTGAGCTGTGTTATATCTTCGATAATACCAACGCAAATTTAATAGCGATATGCCAACTAGCAAAGCCAGCAAGAAGGAACAGGCGATAAACATTGCTCGCCTAAGGCCAAGCGAGCCTCTGAACATACCTAAATTAAGGGAATGAGGAGGATGGAGTTAGAAGAATTTCGCACAACATTGGGGTACAGATTCACACAGCTAAAAACCAACAAAAAAAAAGCAGATACTGAGAAAATCCTACTGGAAGTCCGGACTCGAAGGCCCGGAAGCCGAAAGCCTTCGTCGACTTGTGGAACGCAAGTGGCACCACATATTTGTATTAGAAAACAGAAGGTGACATTCGGTTGGCCAAGGAGACCCCTCCGACAGCATTCTGTTGGTTCATAGATAAGAATCAAGGGGAAGACCTCTACTTTATCTTTCTTGTACTTGGCATACCACGTCCGCTTCCCCTCTGAGTCCTCCCAAGCGAAGTCATGATAGAAGGAGATGGTGCCGTTCGGCTCTGTCAGGGGTATGCACGTGGGGAGAGTTGACCCCTTTAAAGGCCTGGTCCCTCTCGAGTCCCTCTCCCTCTCTGGGCAGATCTCCTCGCTTAAAAGATCTGGAGCCTCATCTCAAATTCAGACCGACTGTACCCAGTCCCTGCAAGTGCAAGTGATCCATTTTAGTGTGACCCCTGACAGCCTTTGACAGGGCTTGGCTTGCAGCTGTAGATTTATATGTCCTACCGTTTGAACGATACGATACTTTGAAGGAATCAGCCTAGAAGTAAGACGGATTCGTAGAGTCGATCACTTGATGAGTTCTACATTTGCAAAACGCATTCCGTAGATATCGTTTTGAAGCCAAATCTTGTTGCAAAGTTAACCACCTAACCTTCGCTTGTCTCAAATAAAGGTGCGCCACCGTTCAGTTTAAGCTTCATTTACAGCTTCCCCATCAGTCCTGTGCTCCGAATGGCTGGCAACTAAGAGATTAGCAACCTTTTTGTTTCTCTTTGCCGTGCCACTGCATGACTTTGCTTTGCTTCTCAATCTATCGTGCCACAAGCGTGGGGTCGTGGGCTGCGGGTGAGATGAGACCGTAGTTTGTAATATTCTTCTCGCTCTCCTTTCCGGATTTGTCTCACCAGGTATTTTGTCCGCACCCCGAACACACTCTTTTTCTTCCTTCTTTGGCAGCTCGCGGTAGCTGCTTTGTACTATGAGGATCGGAGTATGCGACCTGTCTCTATTCTATGTCCTAGTTGCAACACGCAACATTAGACCGACGAGCCATGTCTTTCCAAAACCTCTCGCCCTTTCGGAAGATCCAAATCTGTCTCGTCGCAGCTCTGCTCGCAATCCTCTACTTTGTCTACGCCGCCAGCGACTCGACGACCCTTGGCAGCGGGAAGTCGATACCAATATTTTCGTCCCCGTCTTCGCCGTCGACGGGATCAGGAGGGGCATTGCCAGAAGAGGAATACGTAGCATTCTGCGTCGCGCACCGAAATCAACGCAGCGACCTCGCTGAATTTTTCAAACACCACTACCACCATCATGGCATTAGACGCTTCTACATCATGGACGACCAGTCCAGCCCTCCGCTCTCAAGTTTTGTCGAGGACTGGGGCATCCCACGATCGATGCTCTCGTTTCAATACTACGACAAACAGGCGCAACATCGAGACAAGGTGATGCAGACCCATATCTACAGCGAATGCGCGAGGTTATACGGGTCGCAGCACACATGGATGGCGTTTGTAGACGCAGATGAGTTTTTTGAGGCCCGTAAGGAAGGCGAGACTCTGACGTCCATCCTGCGGGAGTTCGGCGAGCGGGAGGAGATTGGCGCCTTGGGTGTGAACTGGCGATTACATTCGTCTGCCAACCTCACGAAGAGACCGGATTCGATGCGCAAAGGCTTCACGAGCTGTGTGGGAGATCCCGAGGTCCTGCCACTGGATCAACTCCCCGATTACAAAGACAATCGACTCATCAAATCGGTCGTCAAAACGGCGCTGTTCGAGAAGCCCCTTAGTCCGCACATGTTCAAGACTAAGAATGGGACACATACGGTGGGAGAGCATGGGGATAAGATAGAGGATGGCGACGGGATCAGACAGCCGATTACGAGAGATCGCATTGCGTTACACCATTATACCTTGAAAAGTAGGGAGCAGTTTGAGGAGAAGACGAAGAGTTGGTCAATGAAGGGATGGGAGTATTGGGACCACATCGAAGGCCTCCCTCAGATACATTGCGAGGAAATGACGAAGTACGACCCTTAGATGTCCTATGAATGGCATCGTTCTTTGGACACATAATGGATTTGGATACTGGAGTTTTGTTTTGCATTTCCTCTTGGACCAGAGGGACCAGAGGGATATTCTTGTCGTGTATGTTAGCGGATGAGTGAGCTTTTCTAATTAGATTTCTGATGCATTGTACAGCATATGGGTCATGTAATTGGTAGATGCTTTTTGATTATTGGACGCTTGATCTATGGGTATCTCCCTATCTCGCACGCGTTAGATTCATATCATGGAAGAGGGTGATGATGGCATTATCATAAACTCCCTGTCACGCAGCTTCGCTTGATTCTGGTACACCCACATGAGGCTCGAGCTAGTTCACAGCAATGTCCTCAATTTTCTACAGAACATTTACCAGCTTTGATTTCCTCAAGTCTTCTAATTTGTATTTCGTGCAGAAGTCTGTACCAAATTCCTGTTCTTCGACCAAGTACTTTTTAGTCTCATATTCTCGTTTGTAGACTGCCCATGACATGCTCTATACACCATTACTGGCACAGGTAAACACGCCGGAAACGGCACCAGCAGCGTAACTATCAATGATACTTTGCACGCTGGTGTAGGTGCCGGCTCCGAGGAAGAAAAGTCCAATGATGATGATAAAGACATTCAACCCAAGCTCGGCAAATCCCATCATGGACTGCTCTCGAATCCATTGAACACCTCCATCAGCTCTCTTCATCCGGATATAGGCAACACCCCAGAAGATGAAACCGAAGAACGAGTCAAAGAGGGATGACATGAGGGACAGCAAGTCACTGAAGAACGGGATGACTTCTGCCTGCTGTAAGTTAGCATACGTTATTCCATAATAATGGAATCAACCCTACAATTATAAAAGCCACGATCCAAGTTCCTGCGAGAATGCCTCCCCATACGGACCAACCCAGAACTGTATGGTTGCTCTTGTGCCTGGTCCCTTCAAAAATTCGGAAGAATATGAATCGCGCCGAGACCGAAGCATACAGGACACCGAGGAATATCAGAGTAGGTATCATGAAACTGAAGGAAACTTTTTTGTAGATTTCATTTCCAAGAGAGCCAAATGCTGGGGATGTCATGTACTGATTTCCAGTGAAAGCATATATGACGGCGCCGACACAGCCGAAGACGATGACTTCGGCAATGGTGACAGCCCATAGAGCCTTTGGAAAGTCCTTTGGATTCTTCATTTCCGCAATAAAACTGGGAAGAGTGATTTGCCCAATGAATGTGTAACTGATGTTGAGAAAGGCACTCATTCCTAGTACAAATGTTGTCCCTGCAACGGGGATGGCTGTAACAATTGGCTCGCCTCCTGCGATGCCAGTAACTGGGTCCACGAAATTGGGATCCGGATTATAGCCAGCAGGATGTGCTTCGATCCCGGCGAAGATGGCGGCCAGAAGAACGGACACGAACGTGAAAAATGCAGATACGGTTGCCAATTTGGAAAGAGCACTGAATGTTCTTGGGAGAGAGCAGAACCAAGAAATGAGGGCTGCAATGACCGAAAAGACAATGGTACATTGGCTGTGATTAGTGATGGTATTCAAGTACTTGGCGGTCACCAGTACATGCAAACCCTACTGGTGTCAGTAGGAAAGTTGGCAGGGCGGGTTTCGTCTGACCTGAATGAAGCAATTGTTGAGAAGAAACATGACGGCAGTTGCATACCACGCCCAAGTCTTGCCCCAGAACAACATCTGCCCAATGTCACAAACATCTCTCACCTCTGTGATTGGTATTAGCCGAGTTTCGAGGCCCAAATAGTCGAGCCTGTGACGGCTGTCGTAGACAGCTCCGGCTTGGAACTTTGTGGAACATCTGAATTAGAAGACTCACCAGGATGGATTAAACAGAATCTCCAAAGCACAAGAGAAGTGTACAGGACCACCGCCGCGACGAAAACGGTCAGAATGAGACCAGGAACGAGACCGAGAATGTGGTACGACCAGGGGAAGGACATGATAGCTAGACAGATATACTCCGAGAAGAGCAATGCAGCTGTCTACTTGAGAATTAGTAGGAGACTCAACTTCAGTAGACTTGAAGAAAAGTCTTGGAGGGTCGTGTAAAAACGACGACGAACATGTTGACGCTGGTATGTTCCAAGTGAGATTCGCTACTCTTCCCACTGGGATTGATAGCTCAGTCATTCCAAAATGACCAGTTGAGCAAAGTGTAAATAAGACATATCTTACCTTCTGCCAGCTGCAAGTCCTATATTGAATCGCATTATCCGCCTCAAGCTCGATCTGCTTGCCCAGGATATCCGAGCCCGCGATACTGGAGTCATCCCCGAAATCGTATCCCCGTAGATGCGGCAACACAGGAGCAATCCTATTTCCAGTGGTCTTGTTGATGATAATGCTTCTTCTCTTGGTGTTGCCCGCTTCGAGATCGCCACTGCCAGAATCGCCCTTGCTATCTAGAGTATTGTCTTTCTCTTTGTTTTGGTTCTGAAAAGCCGTGTACGACTCGTCTTGCTGTCTCAACGCCATTTTCGAGACGGGAAATGGACAATGGGGAAATAGGGAAGTGGGTGAGAAGCGAGAGCGCCTTTCGACTGCATGTATTGCGAATTTCTATTCCGTTTGAGGGGCTGAGATATAATTGGAAGTGTCGAGGACAATTCGCTCATATACTGCCAAAATGACTTGCTGATGGTTGGCAGAAGTGACGCCTGAAGATAATGTCAATGAAGAGGGGTTTATCGATAGACGATAAATTTGATGCGGGAATAAGATGGTTTGAGAAGGGGAATGGGATTTGGTTGAGGGTCCATCATCTTGACATGTACCATGAATATTCTACTACTCGACAAGGTTTAGATCCGGAAGGAGCGAGTAGCTAGCTGGGATGCTCCAAAGCTACTCTGCACGACGGCACCTATCAAGAACCAAGTTGATGGTGCGATAGCGACGTCCTACCGCAGAAAAGAGGCAAGTGAGCATTTGTAGCTTGGAGATCGGCATGGCATGCAGGATTTTTGAGGCGGGCCCGAGGACACTCCACATTCTGACATCGACATCCATGTTCTGCATCCGAGATTCCACCCTCCATCCCGCGATGGAGGTTGGCTCATTCTCGTCCGCCCGGGTGGCACCTGGCGACGAATTTCTGTCAAACCGTGCCTGGATCTTTCCTCTAAGGCTTCCAACTCGTATTCGTAGACGATGTTGAATTTTATAGCAAGCGCAACAACAGAAGCAGAAGTCTGGAGTTGTGCAAATGCCATGAGTACAAAGTCTTTTGGTTCATGAGCGTGGATCAAGATACCCGTTACCTCATCGCTGTGCCACGGAGCTAAGATCTTGGCTCTATATTGCTTGAGCCGGACAAGACTGCGCGGCTGCCGTGGCGTTCTTGGGGCAAGCTTGTTCGCTTCGCTTTCGATTTCTTCAACTCGTGCGTTTGTGGCCACCATCAAAAAGGGGAAGTCTTATGGCTCCTGGATGTACTCAAAGGACCATACGACACTCCTGTGCATCAGTTGGAACTGATGCACCCGAAGTCTAAGACTTCCATTGTCAAAGAGTAGGCAGGCCTGCAACCTGTGGAGCAATTTTGGGAACTTTTTCTTAGTTACACTACAGTCCATTCAGACTTGTTAGCAATTTCTCAATCAAAATCAAAAGTCTGCAACATGTCAAATCCGGCCTCTTGGCTACCGAATCATCATCTATATGTCGGTTTTGATGACCATTCAATTGACTTCTTCCGGGATGTCTGGGATCTCGTGAGTCTCATTTTCAGATGACGTCGTCAAGCATTTGCCCCTGCCCATGTCAATTCCCCTCGGCTATCGGGAAGGGGAGGAAAGGGGACTGTGAGGAAGGCTCCACGTGATGCTGAGCATTTGTGTCCCAGTCTGAACCAACCCTGAGTGATGAGGTCGAGTCAGACGTGCTGGAGAATCTGCAATTGTCCAGTAATGACTCGGCACAATTCTCTGTAGTACTTTTCTACTTCTTGCTACTCGTAGTTCAAAGCCTTGCATTCAGCGCTTGTGTACACATTCCGAGTAGAGAACACTCGGAGAACACAAAGGAGTTTACAAAACGAGGCCTGCAACTATGTACACATGCAATGATCAAAGCCGAAGTGCTGTAACGCTGCATTTGTGTTGACATTTGCACAAGACATGGTTTTACACGAGGTTCTCATGTTTCCTTCGCAAGCTCGATGGCCTTTTCTGCAGCTTCCTGGAAATCATCGTAAGCATGCAGAGGCAGCCCGCTCTGTGCGATCTGTCATACATGTTAGCGGGTGTTCGGTCACAACGCTCACAGTATACTCACAATCCTCTGCCCCTCCTCTTCATTCGTTCCACGAATCCTCACTACAACAGGCAGTCTCATCTCCAACTCCTTGAAAGCTAGAAGAATCCCATTGGCAATCATATCACCCAATGTCAAACCACCAAAGATATTGACGAAGATAACCTTCACTCTCTTATCTTGCAAGATGACCTGGAAACTCTTCTTCACAGTCTCACTCGTAGCCTTGCCACCAGTATCCAAGAAATTCGCTGCCTTGCCTCCAGCATCGGCCAGAGCATCGACAGTATTCATAGCCAGCCCAGCTCCGTTGACTAACGTCCCGATATTACCATCGCCTGCAAGTTTGATGTACACGATACCGTCTTTCTCGGCCTCTACTTCCTGTGCATCCTCGTCCTCGACTCGGCGAAGAGCATGAACGTCTGCTTGGCGCTTCGTGCTTCTGAACGCGGCATCGTCGAAACCAAAGTTCGCGCCAACGATTTTCAGGTCACCTAGTCGTTCCACGAGCATGGTCTCTAGCAAGAAAGCTTCTTTTTCCATGTACAGTTTGACAAGACCGTTGACTAGCCTCGGTAGTGACTCTTTCGACGACTCTCCTAATTGGAGATGTTTGGCGATCCCTTGGATTTGGCTGGTGTCAACTCCCTTCCTGTATTCAAAGGGAAATTTCTTGGCTTCAGAATGAGGGCTTTTAGGATCGCTTGCAGGGGAGGCGATGATACAGGGAGACATGTTCCTACGATCCACGCCAACGGCAAGAAGTCTCTTTGTTCCCTTACCAGAGTATTCAGATGCATTGAGCCCCCTTTCTCTGAGTAGGTCCTGCGCCAGATCCTCCCGAATATACAAATTCCTCTTCTGACTTGCAGATCCCACGCTGGTAAGTCCTCTTGACATAGGTCGTACTCTTCTCATCGTGTGCATACCTCTCCTTTGAAAAGCTCCTGAAGTTGCTGCACCACTGCTAGCTCGTCCAGAACTGCCTAGCAATTTCTTCATCGCGTCTCCTAGCTTCTCAGGATGGTTGACGACGGTTACTCCTGCGTCTTTAAGATACTTCATTTTGGTTAATGCATCGGGTTCTCCCGGTAAAGTGAAAGCTCCAGCATGGCCCATCACTCTTCCTGGCGCGGCATGGATACCTCCAATCACTGCTGATATCGGTCTAGGACCAACAATTAAAGACATGGCCTTATGGTGTGCAGAGATCAACTCACTTAGGATTTGACGAACGCTTCCTGTACTCTTTAATCCACTCAGCTGCTTGCATTTCCGCTTCTCCACCAATCTCACCGATCAGAATAATACCTTCCGTATCGTCATCATGCTCAAACACTTTGAGAGCATCAACGAAATTAGTACCGGCAAGCACATCACCACCCATGCCAATGCACAGACTTTGTCCAAGTCCTGCTCGGGTGGTTGAGGCAACGGCTGTTGTATGTCAGCAATCGCGGTCACCGTCAAAGCTCAACAGTCTACCTTCGTAACTCAGGGTTCCAGACTTTGCAACGATGCCGACACGGCCAGGCATAAAGCATGGGAGAGGTTGGAAACCGATTCTGCATTTTCCAATTGCAGATATGATGCCAGGAGCATTGGCACCCACGAATCTCGATTTTGATTGCGTTTTAAGGATAGAATGTATCTAAAAGTGTTCAGTAGTAATCTGAAAAACTTAAGAGCATGGGACCTACCCTCATGATATCATGGATAGGGATGTGCTCAGCCACTGCAATAATGAGAGGCACTTCTGCTTCAATTGCTTCCTCAATGGCCGCGGGTGCTTGATGAGCTGCAACATAAATCCCAGTCGCATCTGGCTTCAGTTTGTCCATAGCCTGTTTCCTGTTCTTTAGTCACAGCAAACGAGAATGATCCGACAGAGCATACCTCTCGAACAGATGGGAGGACTGGAAGTCCAAGATGCTCCCCATGTTTATTCGGCGTAACGCCTCCAACGATATTGGTACCCCAAGCTATTGATTCTTTGGCATTTGCTGTCGCCTAACCATTCCAAGTCAATACAATTATAGCAGAAGCATAAGGACTTTGAAGTAAACAAACATACTTGTTTGCCTGCAGCCACCATTAGCTAAATCGAAGTCCAAAGGTGGCATGGAGCCCGTGAAACGTACCAGTAAAACCTTGAAAGATAACTCGCGTATGTTCCCCAATCTTCAAATTGGAAATGGTATCCTCATATGATAGGTTACGGGATGAAATGCTTAAAGAACCATGTTTCCTCGTCACCCGGCTACCCCGCATAAGATGCTGTCGAATCATGCTTGCCGCAAAGTGAATGAATCGACAACTTTCTGATGTCTTGATAATCTATTTCTGTCATCTACAAACAAACGGACAAACAAACAAAACAGCGATCTAGTAAAAAGAATGAAAATGACAGTGAAGTCCATGTAGAGCCACCAGAGCCATTGATACCATGACCTCGGCCATCCGGCCATCGGAAAATAACCGGGAATAAAGAGGGGTTCTGGAGGCGCAGGGCGCTGACGGATTCACGTGTTTCTGCGGGGGACGCTCTGCAGGTGCGTTTCATCCCTGGCCCGGGGGCTTCAGTGCTGGCAGATCTGGAGCCGTTCTTCGGTAGTAGTGGCGGAGTACCTAGCTGGTAGGTGGTGGTGTTAGTGTTAGGGGACGGGACTTTCGGGCTTTGCCCATGAGGGATTGTCGTAAATTTCTGTCAGTAGAGTTGCACAACTTGGTGTATGATACATCAGGTAGCCTTGACTGGGCCTCGAGTTACAGACAGACACCAAAATGAGGCAGGTGCCTGGTGCCTACTTTCTCAAGCCTTCACGGCCAAACAATGTACCGCAACGGCTGAAATGCTCTGCACTGGCGATTCAAGAGTCACCTCCAGTCAGTGCCAGTGCCAGTGCTAGCCACGCGTGATATCCCCACCTACTCCGCAATCTGTGTCAAGGTGCAGTTGGCCTTGCTGGGCGACCTCGATCGAAGGATCTGCTCTGTTTTTGTTCTGTTCTGTTCAGTTCGCCGAAGAGTTTCATCTCCGTTCCTGCATAGCATATACTGTATACCAGACGCACCTCGAGCAATTGAGGATTGTACGTCCCCGCCCATCAGCCTATCAACATGGCAGAACCTAAAGGTTTGCAAGGTCCTCAACCCAACCACCCCTCTCGCACTGACCACTTCCAGCACTCGAATCATCTCTGAACAAGCTGTCCATAAACCCTCAGCCGTCCAAGTCTGCGAGCTCATTCAAGAAGAAGCAAGCTGTGTCCGAATCCTGGGACGACGAGGAACTCGAAGACTCGGGCGAAGATACGGATCGACCCCTCTCGCAGCAGCAATCTGCAGATTACCCCTCCGCTCCTCCACCCACTCCAATCTCCCCGTCTACATCGTTCGCCCGCGATACTACCTTCGTGAACCCGTATGGATACGGTGGCATTGATGGAGTGGCCGAGGCAAGAGGGGAGCGGCCCAGTTGTAGACCTGAGAAGACTGATGCTGTTGCAAAGAGGATGATTGCTGGTGCTTTAGGTGTGAAAGCTCCAAAGAAGACCGAGGAGCAGAAAGCTTATGACAAAGCCATAAAGGAGAAGGAAATCAAACGGAGGAATCAGGAAAAGGAAGCCGCTGCGAGAGCAAAGGAAGATGCCGAGCGAGCAAAGGCAGCCGTTTGGGATGACTAGAATTTTATGATTAGGGATGTATGATTGTTTTGGGCGACAGCTGGTGCATAGTTACGGCGTTAGGCATATGCACTTCATGACTGTGGGTACCAAGTAACGGGTCGAGGACCAAATAGCAACAGTCTCTGGGAAATGGTTCTATCCTTGTTTATACTTGAACGAACCTGTCAAGGTGGCGATTATGCGACTGTGTAAAACCTTTATTGAATGTCTCCCATCCGCGAAGGCAAGCATTGTGATGGTGGGCGGAATTCCCGGTGTACAAGGGATGCCTCTAGACCTCAATCCCCCCACAGAAGCACGCATGCAATGAGACGAGACGCCTTGCACGCCTTTGCAAATGAAATCCCTTTAGAAAAGCCCAGACCATGACCCAAAATGCAAATCAATCAACCTGTAGTTCAAATATCCATCCCCTTTCCCTTGCCCCGTATGCTACTGTCGTGTTCACTCATATGCAAGCCAATATCTACTAGCCTAGATACCGCCACCGATTTGCTCCTGGTGAACTTCGAGGGTGTCGCCGTCCGCCATGTCAAGCTGAAATGGATCATGTCAGATTCACCTTGCACAAAAAGATAGTGTATATTCAGAGTATGGGGGATAATGTCTTACTGTATCTGGACTATCCGTAGGTTGAACACGACTTCCGTCGAAGAGAAATCGGACAGAATTGGGCGCCTTTCCTTGTCGCTCGCAGAAGGCATCCATAAGCTTCTTCAGTTGAGTGGTCCGCTTGATCTTGAAGAACACCTCGTTGTTGTTGTCGGTGACCTTGATATTGAGATGCTCGCTGGCACCAGCTTCTGGCTTCTCCTGGGCACCAGGACTGCCATTATCATCAGAGCCGGACATATTGACCGTGGGTGAAAGTTTGAAGGGCAGTGTGTGAGTGAGGCTATCGCGTGTCTTAGTAAATGATGTGTAGGGAGTCTTGGGGTGGAAGGATTGGACCTACTACGAGGCGGAAGGTACGCTTTGAAGATTCCTGAAGATATGCCGCGAGTTCGTGTTGCGCGAAGAGGTGGAGGGTGGTTAAGGGAGAGGAGTATGTAGTGGGGTTGTAGTTGGATTCACGACGCGAAGCGCTAAAAAGCGAGGGGAGGCAGCGACGATTCTGGAATCTGATCTGGGTGGCGGCAAGTGTGACCAACAACGACTTCCAGCTTGGGCTTGACAATACTTTAGAAGTTCAGCAAACTTTCACTTCCATTGTCCTCTATTCCCTGCAAACCAGTTGGAAAGAATAGACCGAAATCTGCCTTTAGTCAACCAAGTTGACTGAAGTTCTTATGAGCTGATCTCAAGTTCACTGATCCTTTCCAATCATCCTTCGTTATCGCACGACAAAGTGTAAGAAGCCGCTGAAAATGGTACATCTATCTCATCCTTGCTTTTGAACTTCACGGATGGCTGCCTCGGTATCATAAATTGATTACCTATTCACTGACTCAATCACACAGGCATCAAAGGAGGATCTTACAACAGATCCGCCTTGTCATTCTCGCGCAGTACGTAGCCCTCATCTTCTTTTCACTTCACACCCTCCCTCCCTTGCTGACTGGACAAACTCTAGTGTGCAATTCAAGGTTAGACTTGCATTTTCAACCTATCACCCAAGAAAGACCGGCTGCTTAACGTTTCCACAGATTGTTTGGCCAAAAACTCATACAATGAATCTAAGTGCAGAAGCCAGGTCGATGCTCTTTATGACTGCTGCAACAAGTTCTACAAACGCAACGGAGATGATGCAAAATCTGTCAGCTGCCCCAAAGCAAATCTCTTGAGATTGAAGATGAAGCAGAGGGCCGAAGGATCAGGTGCTGCCTGACATGTGGTCTCTGAAATGCATCCTGGCAAGCTTGTACATAGATAGATGGGCCAGAGTGGTTCTCCAGTCCGGCGGTTTTGTAAATCTTCAAGTTTACAGTCCCTTCTCACTCCAGCAAAGGTCGAGGAACGGAAACAGGAAGAATCAAATTTTCTCTAGGCGATCATGAGCGCGCAGAGAGGTCGCGTGGACCTGAACAAGCAATGATGGTTACTCCGAAGAGGCTTATTCCGAGACTCTAATTAGATGGCCTTGACATTATGGGAGAAAAGAAGATTTCAAAGAGAAAATGAGTTTAAGTATAGAATCAAATCGTGCTCGCTAGACCTAAATGAGACTAGATGATGCTTTCCACCTGCAGTGCTGAGGTGTGGCTGCCTCGCCAGGCGCGCAAGGCTACAGGAGATTTTGACGCGCGACGGGACCTCAAAAGAACGCCAGCACCACCAGTACGTACCTGAGGTACCAAACCAAACCAAACCAAAGTCCGAAGTCAACGTCGACTAAGGTATTGGCCAACACTCAGGATAAAGAACCCTTAATTTGACCTTTGTTTACCTTCGTTCATCTTTGGCTTTGCCTTTGCCCTTTCTGCCATCATGGCGCCAATGACTCGGAGTCATGCACTCATTCCCCTTCCGCAGGGACGGCAAGCTCTTCCCAAGGTAAAGGTAAATAGCTCCTGGCCAAATAGCCCAAGATTTTGGCTAACTAGTAGCAGCAATCTCGCGACGCCAGTTGGCAGTTCCCCGGGGTAGGCTTATTATCCAAACAATACAAGGTGGTCTTCGGAACTAATAACACTCTGTGAAGTCCGACACGCGTTCCGAACGAGAGGTTTCAGAAGAACCTCCCTCCTCCTACGGCGAAGATGCAGAGATGGCGTCGCACGACCTTCCAGACGACGATGGTAAGCCCTTCAAATAAGCAAAGCAATTGGAAAACACGGAGCTGACTGCTTCATCTAGATTTTACCAAGCGAATCCCAGATCGAAGTGCCGAAGAGACTGAAGCTATTCTCCACCCACTCCGCGAGACCGCAAATCGCGTCGGGCGTGAAGTAGAGCGTTTTGCCGAAGTTCTAGATGGATACAACCCTCAGAGGACTACGGATCAGGATGAGCGGCATGATATGATGGTAGATCTGATTGATCTTTACCTTGAAATAGCTACAGAGACCGTCGAGAAGCTGCGTAACGTACATGCGCGTGAACGAGAGAAGAAAAATGGCATCCGCTGGAGGAAAAAGATGCGAGGCTTCGCAATTTCCCAAGACGATGATGAGGACATGGACATTGAGGATTCAGATGAAAAAGTTTCTCAGAATGAAGACCGAGTCACGACGCTCGAGGACCTAGAACGATGGGAGCAAGAGGCCCAAACCTGGGATTTATTACGGCGACTAGTTCACCTCCGGTTTCCTGCTCCAGGCAATTCGGGCCAGTCTTTACAGAAACATGCTGCCATCAATCAGTACTCTTCCGAGTATGAGCTTTGGGAGGATTTCCTGGAGAAGGATGACCTGGCCTTGGAACGCAAGACAGTTTTGCAGTGGTTGAAAGAAACAGCAGACGAGTCGGGGGAGGACATCGATGTTCTGGTACAAGACCTCCAACAAAATGCCGATAGAGGAGATATTATTGCAGCTGGGTGGATTCATACGAAGCACGCCATCAAGGGCTCGAAGTTGAATGTAGCGCAACAATCCGGCCAAATCGAACCTTTGATAACACAGCTTGATCCGGATGCGATGACTCGACAGAAGCGAAAGTTGCAGAAACAAGATCAATACTTCGAGCGCGCCATCTGGCTAGGTTGCTATGAGATGCTTCGGCGAGGCAAAACCTCCGCTGAGATCAGAGATTGGTGCACCGAACGAACGGAAGTTTGGAGAGCTGTCAGCATGAGCGGATTTCCCGATGAGAGATCAGAAGAAGATTTCGATTCAGGAAATCCTGAAGCCAGTGCTCTTTGGCGTCGGATGTGCTTCGCTCTCGCTCGCAAAGGTGGAGGAGATGACTATGAACGGGCTGTTTATGGTATTTTGAGCGGTGATATTCAAAGTGTGGAGCCAATCTGCCGAACCTGGGACGACTTTGTGTTCACCAACTACAATGCGCTATTGAAAAATCAGTATGACAACTATCTTCGGACCGCTTTACCAATTCGCCCGGTCTCACTTGCGACCTTGAACTTCGAATCATTCGATGCCGTACAATTTCATGGCGACCCTCGATCAGCCAGTCGAAAGCTCATCGATGCCTTGAAAACCAACCCGAAGACGGCACCAGAAACCCTGCAGCCCATGAAGATGCTCCAAGGAGTCCTAATCGCAGACCAATTTTCGCATTTCATTTACCAGCAAGGCTTGGCTCTCTCCCAATTTGCAAATGCCAACGGACATTCAAATCTCATTCCACCCAAGGACGAGAAACCGGAAAATGAGGATTTCACCAAGTATATCACCATGGATGATCATGACAGCTTGAGAGTCCTCACTCACGTCCTCCTGGTATTCATGGGTCTAGGTCTGGACCTTGGCGGTATCCTTCGAGTAACAGAAGTCGAGAACGTTATTGTTGCTTACATCAGTTTTCTTCGACTTGCCGGGAAGGAGGAATTGATTCCTTTATATTGCTCTCAACTTACAGGAAAACGGAAGTATGCGATTCTGTGTCGAAATTTGATCGATATCACAGACAACGACCAGCGGGTTACCCAGATAAGATTGATGAGAGAACTGGGGCTCGACGTACAAGAATTTGTCAGTTTGCAAGCACGATTCTTGCTCGGGGATTTCCCCGATGCAGTGTCCTCCTACCCAGCTTTGGCAAATTTCAAGCTTTTCGATGATGTGCATTCTGCCATCGAGCAGCCGCATCCCATATACCGGCGACCTCGAAGCGATTTCATTGGAGGGGACAATGATAATGTGTCGAGGACCGACATGCTTCTCATTCGAAGCATGGAATGGTATCTACTCGTGGATGGAATGTGGACCGAAACATTCACAATTGGCACCTTACTGTATCTTCGCTTCTTCAGCAAGTATTTCATGCTATTTCCCTTCAACCGTGTGCTAATGCCTTTCAGAAAATATGAATCTCAGTGCAGCTCGGGAACTGGCCATCAAAGCCAGGAGTTCAGAAATTGCGAAAAGCAAGACATCAGCACTTCTGGGGAAAAGCTTCGATTTCGCAGAACTTTGCAATGACAGAGAGGAGGATCTGACCGAGGTGCTAGATGGCTCGGCGGATGAAAAGAGACTTCTCAAGCTTCATTTACTAGCTGAAGCAAAGACATACCGGGAACTCGAGGCTCTTATTGAGTGCCTGGACAATGTAGAAACCTGCTCGTCTCTGGCAGCCCTTTTGGTTGAGTGAGTTCGTACCGTCCTCGACGTCCCGGCTACTGTCTAACTCGCGATCCAGGGATCAGACAGCCGCAGCACAGCAACAATGGCGAAAGGGACTCTCACAGTCATATGCGCCGATGCGTGCTTGTGTAGAGCCTCTCCTCAAGGGTTGGTTGCTAACATGTCAGAATGGTAATACATGACCTGCTTCAGGAATTATCAATGCTAATTCTCTCTGACAGAAGGTGCCGAAGCAGATCTGAAACAACTCAGAGAAGCATATCTTCCAGAAACGATACTTGCTTATATTGCACTCTTACAGTTCGGAGGCGGTGCCCTCACTAGAGATCTGCTCATGGAGTGCATGGAATTATCTGCGGTGGTAGCAGGAGAAGACTCGGATGTGCTTGAGGTCTTCATGAAGACAGGGCGGGTGAAGGAACTAGTCGAGGCGTTCGCTCTGGCCAGCAAGGATTTACTTGTCCTCACAGCGCACAAGGCAACTCCGGGTTCGAGAAGCAAGAAGCTGAGGAGGAAGGGATGGACTCCCGAACTTTGGAACGTGAAACCATAGATGTGGGGTGTGGATATTGATTCGGGTCAATTGTCAAACGCGGGGGACAAGCTATGATTGAGGACAGGAATTATCGCATTTGAGGTTGGGTTATGTAGAGAAAAAACTGCAAAGGTCCGTGGAAGGGGAAAGTGGAAGGCTTCGTTGAGGGGAGATTGTGTTGCTCAGCAGCCTCTCGTTCAGCGCTTTCCACCAAGCAAATCTTATATGCATGGGAGATGTGTTACATTAAAATTATGTACTTGATACCCAAGACGAGACGGGAAGCTCGAGTGGTCCAAGGACGTTCCTCCATTTCCAGCAAACACTGCGCCACCACTAGGCTCGTGACATCTGTCTGACCTCGCACTCGGCATTGACGGTTTTGCTCGGTCCCCTAAGAGGTCTGACTGACGAGGATCGTACTTGTAAGAGACGGAGCGGGATGATAGGATCCTTGCGCAAAATTGATGATGGCGAATCTGTGAAGTGAGTACAATATTGGAGGGCGGACAGAAGTCTGCATACATACTTTACATGTACATGACTGTACTTCTGTAGATTATTTCCTTGCTCGACTCTACAGCCATGCTCCTCGCATTTTCTTCGTAGTTAGTTGCCGATAATAACTCTCTCCGCCCTGATTAACGAGTCGAAGTACACTCCCTTGCACTGAAGACAATGACCCATTCGTATGATTTGTTTTGAGTGGATTTATTTATAGCCGTGCTGTCGGTCTCTACCTTCTCAGCTACTGTACTGTGATTGATTGTTGTTGGACCTGCCTCCCCCTCTGGCTCAACGTGATTAGCTGACAGGAGCCGCGCTAACACCCGCATGTTCTCTGGTCGCAACGAGCACCTTCAGCACACCCAGACGGAGCCTACGATGGCGATAGTTATCTCGACGAGGATCATTCAGCAGCAATCATGGCGACTGCTGCCGCGAGTCTGACGGGTGACAGCTCTTCGTACTCTCAATTTCGACCATTTGTCGGGGGGGTCACCAGCTCGTTCAATAACAGCGCCTGCGGCCACGCTCAAGCCCAGGCTCACGTCCACGTCCACGTCCCAAATGCTCAAGTCGATAACATGGATCAGAATCACCATCAAGACCAAACTTCTGGAGCTGGATCTGCGAGACCAATATCTCTCGATCTCACTCAGTCCAATTCGCCCAGTATGGCAGAGCTCGAAGCAGCCGAGCTGGCCTCCACCAAAGCTCTAATCGAAGGCGTCCTAGGACCGAATAAGGACGGCAGAGTCAGGAATCCTGTCCCAAGCAAGCTGAAGGGCAAGACGGATAATAAGCAAGGGAATTTCGGCGTCATGCATATGGGAACGAGCCCGGGAAAGAAGACTGAAGTTCAAGGTCAGGGGAGAGATGCTGCTGCAGAGCGCGACGCTGCGGCACGGCGAACGAGCGAGAATACAGCTTCTCGTGCGAAAGCTGCACAGTCCGAGAAGTATGTGCCACCAAAGAAACGCGGATTGGATGCCAGTCTGAACGCAGATTCACAAAGTCGCAATTCACCATTTGGAGGTTCACGCGATACCCAGAGATCGAGACCCTTGGCTCCGGATGAGACGAAGTCTGAACAAGCTCGTCTATTGACGCTTTTGAGAAGCATCAATCCTGTCACAGTGGTGGACCAGATATGCAAGGCAGTGGCCTACTTTGGAGGGATTCCTGGAGCCCCTCCCCCCGAGGATGGAATCTTCCCAGAGAGCGCGAATACTAGAGAAACAGGAGCATTGTTTATTGGGTGGCTGGCAGAGATATTTCCCGACCTTACGCCAAAGAGCCCTGAAGTCTCAAAAGACCATGCTGCAAAGAAGAAAGGACGGCCGTCGAAAGGTATGAAGGAGACGCCTGCGGCTGAGTCTGCGGAAGCTCCAAACTCGAGGAATGGGTACGGTTACGGACCAGCAGTTTCTGCCCCGTCTTGGGGGCTCCCGCAGTCTTTAGCATTGGTTAATACACCAGTGGCAGCGAATCCAATATCTCTTGGTGAACCGAAATTCCAAATCCCCGAACAATCCCTCGAGCAACCATCTCCAACAACGCCTGCCAAAAACCAGGCGGAGGACAGCTCATCTACGAACAAACGAAGAAGAGGCAGGCCTAAAGGGTCACGGAATAAAGGCAAGGACGGTCAGCCAGATGCAGAGGCAGCCAACATGACCGATGGCCAGAACCAGGTTCAAGCAGCTGCTCAATCTCCTCAAGTACAATCTACAACTGCCAAGGTCGCAGAACCAAGCCCTGCGATGGCTACAACAGCCAACCCACTGGCAAATTCTTTTGGGTCAAGCTCGAACACTGCACCTAAGCCTGTTTCGAACACCAAAATCCAGAACAATCAATATCCTGGGCCGCAATGGCAAGCAAGTAATCAGCTCAACCAAACTAGCAGTGCTGCGATGGTTGCTCCAGGTGATGAGTTGAGCCCAGAGGAACGTGCCGTATTGGAGGCATTCAGACATCATCCCCCTGACGGTGTTCAACAAGTTCAGCAAGTTATGCCATCTCCAATAGTACCTACGAAAAGTGCACCTCCCGAGACGGGTCAGAAGAGAAAACGTGCTCCTGCAAAACCTAAAACTAACCCAACTCCTACTCCGAAGTTTTCAGCTGAGAATCTGCCACAAACGAATCATCCGCCCATTCTTCCTCCAGGTCGAGAAAACTCTATGGGGGTCGCAAAGGATGCTCTACAGTGGACTTCTGTCGGGTCTGCTACTGCTGCTACTGCTGCTGCTACTACATCTAATAATGCTTCTACAACACCAACAATACCACCTGCGAAGCGTCCTCGCCAACGTAAGCCCAAGGCTCCGGCTAATCCGGATGCTCCGTCTCGAAATCAGACTGCATCAGTTGTCAGTACTGCGACCCCTCCAATACCGCCAAGCACGATTCCAGATTCCCAAGCATCGGCCTCTCAGCAAAGTATACAACAGAGTGTTCCACAAAGCATTCAAAAGAGCATATCCCAGACTAACTCAGTGTCCCGGCCAGCTGCGGAGGGTCTAGAAGCTCATTATAATTATTTCCAACAGCAGCAGCAGCAGAATGGCCGAAGCAATACTCCAACTATGCCTCAGCAGCAAGTCCAGCAGCACTCTCGCCAGCACTCCAAACCACAATCAGTCACGCCCCAGCAATCTACCCCACAATTGCAACAGCAGAACCTGATGCAACATCAGAAATCGCAGCAAGGCCAGCAGACTACTCAGCAGCCAAGCCAGCGAGACGACAGCCAGAAGATGAACCAGTCAAGTTCTGCCCGGCCCTCATCCACAGGTTTCTACAACCAAGGGAGCCAAGCAGCTTCGGCGACGTATACTCAGCAATACCCGTCTCATCAACCTTCACAACTCTATGGTACACACCAAGCCTCTCCTCAGATGAGCAATAGCACGAATAACAGCTACCGCACAAGCAGTACTCATACCATGGCTCAAGCGTCTCCACAATTCTCTCAGGCGGAGAACGCGTACAGGACGTCTAGTCCGCACACCCTTGGCCAACCTTCTCCATCTTTTTCTCAAACAAGCACCAACTACAGGAATACGAGCACACATAACCTCGCTCAACAGTCGCCTGCCGTCACGCAGGCAGAAAATAGCTACAGAACTCCAAGTACTCATTCTATAGCCCAACCATCACCCTCGTACACCACCGCTCGTTCACACTCCCAAAGCCAGCCGTCTCATCAGAGCCATTATAACCATTTTTCGGATTCATCATACATTGACCTGCCGACACTGGAATCCCTTGGTCATTCCGGCAGTAATGGCAATACCAGTGTGGGCCTAAGTAACAACACTTATGGTACCACTGGAGGCTTCGGACAGGGAATTGCAGTTGGACTAGGAAACTCCAGATCCTCAGCCAGCAGCAACAGCCTATACGGCAGCACTTCTGGTTTGAGCAACCCGTACGATGCTGGTGCCAACGATCTCCTCAGAGGCGTGGGTGTGTCCCGCTCGGGAAGTAACAGTGCATACGGCACGTCGAACAACAGTGGCTCGGCGTACGGAACGTCCGCTTCGAGACTGAGCAACTCCTTTGATCCAACGAATCAAGAGGACATGCGAGAGCAGTTACTAAGAGGCTACGGGCGTCGTTGAGATACCCCTTGATTGATTGACCGATTGCATGATTTGATTGATACCACTTTTTGAATAGCCACGGAACATATGGTCGGCAGGTGAACGTCGAATGCATGAACGGAACGCTATACTTGTAAACTGAGGAGGCGAACAGGAAGGCGAAATTGGGCGGCGTTCTTTCATAGCTTGTGTTTTTCGGGTTCACGAACCTTCGTATTTGCTAAATATAATGACGGGAATTTGGGGGAACCAGGGGCTCAATCAGCTTGATGGAAAAATTGGGTTGGGTAGGTGGACAGGGCGGAGAATGAATGGGCAACTCACAAAATAGGCGTGGAACGATTTGACGTCGTAGTCGGTAGTGAGTGACGCTTGTTCAGAAACACATAGGAGGGATACTTTGGTCTACAACACATACCGAGAAAATTGCCACGGATCTTATTGGCATCGTATGATTGTGAAATTGAAATCGAGCTTTCGAATTTGAGGTGCATCCAGATGTGCGAGAGCTTTCATATATGACGAAACTTATATGATATCTATATTCCCCCAAAAATGCCCAATTTCCTGAAACTCCACGGCGGTGCTTCGGCGCTGCTGCTGTCCCAACGTACAGACACAAAAATAGCCGACCACGATCCCCTAAATGAACAGAATGTAACGCCTTATAAATGCTGCTTTCTTCCTTTCCACCTAGTCTGATACGCCTCCAGGGGCTCCCATGCCCTCTTGTTGTTCCGTATTCACATTTGTTCGTAGTGGAGTTTCAGATGTCCAGTCATCAATTTCCATCCCATTATCTTGGATAAGATCGAGCAAGACTTGTGTGTTCCGCTTTATATCTTGTGGCCGGGGCACGATCTTTCGTTCCAGTATCAGGGCTTCGGCTGTGTGCATCCAGATGTTGGAGAGGTGTTGAAGATCTGGGAGCAAGAGTCTGAGCTGCTCACGTGAGAGAGGACTCATGGGCGGTCCGGCTGCAAGACTGCTGTGGAAGACGAGATTGTCTGTAGAATGCCGCCGGCGAGAAGCTTGACAGGATGGCTTGACGCAGAACCATTCTCGGCAACTGGTGGCGTCGTGATTGGTGGTGTCTGATGATGAGGCTTCCCCCGCTTGCTTCGACTTCTTGCGGCCGAGATGTGTTATCAAGGACATCTTTGACTTGGGGGCTGCATCCACAGGACTCCTGGTTATCAAGCCGTACCAAGTGTCGACTGCTGCGCGGCGAGCATTGTACCCTTTCGTCTCCCAGAACCTCTGCGCTTGGCGGAGTCCTCCGACTGCTAAGATGGTGGCGTATACTTCATCCGCGGGTCGATCCTTCAAGTAACCCTTGATCGAACGCTCCAACGTTCCAACATAAGACGGTGGCCGCAGCCGTCGAGAGAAAGATGACACCACCAGGGGAAATACCTGATGGACTCTGAGTAATGTTTGGTCATCATACAAAGCCATCACCTCGGCCTCAATGGGGTTCATGGTGTAGGCTTGATGGTGTAAAGGAGGGTCCGTCTGAAGTCGCTGAACGTGCATGTCGCGATACGTTTCGAAAAAATGAAAAAGTGTGAAGACGAGAGGCATCAGTCGTTGACGCATCCGCCTGTGTTGTGGTTCAAATTCCTGACGTAGGGCGTCCGTATTCCGCAAAAAGATCTCTTTCGTTGCTTGTGCTGCAATCATTGTAGATAATTTCTCGGCGACATGTAGTCGATGCCATATGCTACACAGGTAATGCAGGTTGATCCAAGCGGGATCAGGCAAGGGGTATAATCGTAACGCATACGCAGGCAAACTGTTGTTAATATGATAGCGAGCAATTGTAGACTCGTTCAATGTCACAATGGTGTGAAAAGACTTGGATACTAGTCTGAGAGTAAGAACACTATGTATCGGAAGGGGCGCAATTATTTGAGCTTGAAGCTCGTTTGGTAGAGCAAGAAAAAGGTCACTCAAGTTGAAACTAAACCGATCAGCATTTCTCTCAGGTTTTGTGAAGAACGACATACTTCTGGGCCGCGACGGGGTCTACTGCCAGAATCTCCTCTTTGTGTTCGACGATCGAAGGAACTTTGTGAATGACAGTAACCTTGGAGGTTAATCTCCCAAACGAGCCGGTAAAACTAGGACGGCGTTGTGTTCGCAATGCTGTGAGATCGTGACCTAGAGAGCGTTTCTTCTGCTCGCTGGGTCGTAGTGTAAGAGGCGGCAGATCATTGTCGAGAGATCGCTGTCGCCCCAAAGGTAGAGTAAATGTAGGGCCAGTCGGCAACGGAGGAGCGGTTGCCGTTACTGTTGAGGCTTCCGATGTGGAAGCAACATTGTCGGAGGGCTCATTGAGCTGCCTTAATTTACTGAAGTATCGCTCCGACGCGAACTCGGTTATGTGAAGAGGATCCATGGTGTCCTGCGTTTGGCTGTTATGCCATCCGGTCGCAGGGGTGAGATTATGTGTAATTGGTGAAGCATATCAGGATCGAGAGGGACGACGCTCTTCACAGGAGGGTCGTCAGGATCGCGCACACGGCGTCGAAGGATTGAAAGACGTCGTCGTACGTTCGATGCTCATGCATCGTGAGATTGAAGAGGACAGGCCACAGCCAGATCAGGTCGATGGAAGCCGCGGCAGCGTGCCCAGTGATGAGGAGTGGGATTCGAGGACAGTGATGGGGAGGATGGACGATGCACAGTCCAGTCCAGTACAGATCCGTAAGAACAGTCGGCCAAAGTGTGACTTCGGAGTCTCGCTCGAGGAGAGTTCGAATGTAGGTAGCGACTGATTCCGGAAGAGATGGGAGAATCAACAATCAGACGAAGCCAATCCCAGCGTCCGGCTCAAATGCGTCCGTCCGGGTCAAACAGTCAGTCGAAGGGCTGCTTGCTCGTAACTCGATTGATTGTGAGGAGAAGAAATGCCGTGTGGTCTCGGGGGTGCCAGTCGTATCGGGATAGTCGTCTTTTGTCGTCGTAGTCGCAGAGTGGTGCTTGGTTCGTGGTGGGGTGTGAAGTATGTCGAAGGAAGAAGAGTCGAGAGTTGTGAGGTGTGAGGTGTGAGGTGTGTGGTCGTTGCAACATGCAGGTGGTTTGGGCTTGGGCTTGGGCTTGGTTGTATGGCTTGCTTGGGCTTGGTTGGGGTTGGGGTCGAGGTCGCTGATTTTCGGGCTCGGGCGGGCAAAAAGGCGGCGAGGGGCCACCGAGCTTTCAGCACCTAAACAGCATCCTCATCCTTGAATAGGGTAGGGTAGGGTCACGGCGGCAAAGGAAAGGGTGCAGCGACGGGTAGGTAGTAGGGTAGGGTAGGGTAGGGGAGAAAGTAGAGGTAGGGGTGCGGAGCACAGCAGAGCGAGCCTGAGTTTCGCTAGGTCTGCCTCTCTCTCTATCTACCTCCGTAGGTATCTCTACTATTCCTTGTCCTCCCCTCCCCTCTTCTCGCCTCCTCTGCTCTCTTCCTTTTCCTTTCCTTTTCCTTTTCCCCCTGGCTCCCTGTCACTCCCTGGTATCACAACCCCGTTGACAACCATAATTGGACCGGTCCTATTCTTTGGTGGGGAATTGCAGCGTTCTGGCCGGCCTATCTACTGGTAGTGAGGTGTGGACTCTGTGGAGTGTGGAGTGGAGTGCAGCGCAGTACAGTGCCCAGGTGCGGTGGAGACACTGAGGTGGAGAGAGACAGCCGCGACCACCCCCCGCAAAATGTTAGACCAGCCTGGATAAATACCCCAATGGGGCCAAACTCGAAATAATGAGGCCGAGAATGCGCAGACTGGAGATGCCATCCGGCCCTTCGTTCGGTCGTGATGGATCACGGTACTTTATCATCTCGCCTGTTCCTCATTTGTCTCTACTTTTGCTCTGCTCTTCAAACTCTGTTGGCTTTTTTCTTACTTTACTTCATGGTACTACTGATCTGTAGGGGATACCATGACTAGAAGACCCGAGTTGCTGCCGTAGTTGTCGAAGGTCGGTGGGGATGGAGGAGATAGCGCAAAAAAGTAGCCTGTGGAGTGAGGCAAAGTGGAGGAACGGGTTCCAATTTTTCATCTCCATTTTGCTGTCATACTGGAGAAAGGAAGGGGAAGGGGAAGAGGGAAAATTTGGTCCATTGCGGAGAGGTGCTCAGTTGCTTTCTGGGGATCTGGAGACTGGAGATGAAATGCCGCAGCTCTGTACTATCGTACTTCTTACTGACGAGCACCAGCGTTTATTGTACCAGCTCTCTACCTCTCAGGAGGGCCTGCAGAAATACTTTTGGTACGGCATGCCATTGGATTGTAGAGATGATTTCATAGGTACTGATTTGAAACACGAACGGAAGAGACATGCGTAAAAGAAAGTCGGCGTCGCAGACCACCCTTTCCAAGCACTTGCCTCTGGCTGGCGATGATAGCTCTTCATCTACCGCTTCCAAATTCATGCTGTACCCGATCCAAACAAACAAAAACAATATTGGTCCAGGAAGTAGAGAAGTTCCAACTTTCCTTCCTCACATGGCATCGACGAGGAAATTGATCATGATGCCATGTCCATGCCATGCCATGCCTTGTCTTGCCTACTGCCGAGCTGATATAAGCTCATCTTGCTAATCTTTAGCCAATATCAAGACACGATGCAAATCGCAGGTGCCGAGCGATCTTCTCCCTTTTTGCTGGAATCCTGGTCTCCCAAATGCTCCCCTTGATCCTTATCTTTCCTTATATTTCCTATTCGTCCAGATGGCAGATATTAGAGCCCCTTTTAATTTCTCCATCTAGCGATCTGCGGAGAATTGACTTCACTGCAAGGCCGAGTTCAGAGCGCATTTGGAGTTGGTCTGATTTCGATCATTATTCATTATATAAGTACTGCCTTTTGGTAGTGATTGGCGTTGATGGTAGTGGAGGAGGTGGTACCTAGTGGTGATCAATTCGGTCTTATTGCGGCGTAACGTAAAGAGGTGCAGCCGAACTGACGGAGCGCGCTACCTACTTGCATGCATCGCCATGCCCCATCCGTAGCAGCCGCACGAGTAGAAGTTCAAGCTAGAGTGAGTTGCCAGAATAATGGTGGAAGCTGAGGCGGAGAGAAATGAAAGAAAACAAGGTTTCTAGGAGATAGACAGATGAATGGATGGAGAAGTTCTCCTGCCATGCTTCTGGATCTCTACAGTACTTTGCTTTGAGTTTCGGGGTGGCTTGAAAACATGAACAGAGGTGTTGGTGTTGGTGTGGGTAGCACCGTCAAAGGCCGCCACATATTTATCTATACTTATATTTATATTTATATTTATATTTATATTTATATTTATATTTATATTTATATTTATATTTATATTTATATTTATATTTATATTTATATTTATA